>Ga0209749_1000002_pt1 | contig 1217584 bp, 1241 predicted proteins | sample EPASupsiteSAE347_FD_187267 | JGI IMG/M metagenome (GOLD analysis project Ga0209749, IMG submission 187267) | Bioremediated contaminated groundwater from EPA Superfund site, New Mexico - Sample SAE3-47 (SPAdes) (version 2) | ecosystem: Environmental > Aquatic > Deep subsurface > Groundwater >... | reverse complement strand
GCCGGTGACAAATAGCTGGGACTGCGAGCCGTCCGGGACCCACAGCTGCGCGTCGTTTTCGCCGTTTCCAAAATAGACCTGGGTGATCTTGAGCCCTTTTTTTGCGCTGTCGGTGACTGTGAGGGACATCTCGGTTGATGAGAGCTTGAACGCGCTGATTGAGAATGGCAACGCAGTCCTCCACGCAGCCAGCGTCTGCTGTTCCCTTGCCGAGTTGGCCATGGACGGCATTGAGCCCAGCGATGACACTACCACGGCGGAAATCACAAGCACCGCGCCAAAGACCACTAGATATTCTACGGAACCCTGGCCCCTGCCCCAAGACATACAGCAAGAAGGACTCCGCTGCGGCTTAAATAAGTTGGGAAAAAACGAAAGGAAAAAGGCATCGGCCTGCCAGGCGCAATGCGCCAACCGCCCGGTTCGCATCATCATGAATTATTTATGTACCTGACGATGACGATTCCGGAGCCGCCGGAACCACCAGTTAAAGTGCCTGCTGTTCTGCTACAACCACCACCGCCTGAACCAGTGTTAGCTACACCAGAACCCGCTGTGGCTGACGCGTAACCACCCACACCACCAATTCCGGAACCACCAGAACCCGGAGGATTAGTCTCACTTCCCGCACCTCCTCCCGCGCCATAAGTGCCACCCGTCATAGAGATGAATATGCCCGCTCCACCATTACCAGCCTGTCCACGCGTTGATTGAAGATCTCCACCAACCCCACCGGCACCGCCACCGCCACCGCCACCCCAATTTGAGCCACCAAGAGTATTCCCACCATTATTACCATAACCGATACAGCCCGAAGGAGAAGTTTGAGTCGCAACTCCTACCGCAAAAGGACCATAATCGCCACCGGCACCGCCACCAGAGCCACCAGAATAACCAGAATGCGAATACGGACCACCGGCACCGCCACCAATTGCGACAATATCACCAAAAGAAGAAGAATCCCCATTTGTTGTCGTAGAAGAAGGACCGCCACCAACCCCACCAGCACCCGCAGTTACACTAATGGTTCCACTTACATCTTTTGAGACACAATATACTACGCCACCGCCGCCACCGCCACCAGCATATGCATGAGGCCCACCTCCGCCACCGCCACCGCCAACCACAAGCAGTTCAACCGAGGTGACTCCGGCAGGGACCGTCCAGCTTGAAGTGCCAACGGTTGTAAACGACACGACCTGGTAGGCCGCCGCGACAGTAGCGCAACTTGCGTTGGTTCCACCATTAGTTCCGACGCAAGACCACGAATACGAGCCACCCATGCCGGTTATCGTGCCGGCAGTGCAGGCCTGCGTTCCGGTCGGAGTCGAGGACGTGTACTTGCCGTTCTTGGAACCGCAAGCACCGTCAACCTTGAGCAAGGCAGAACAGGATGCATTAGTCCCGCCATAAGCGCCGATGCACGACCACGACCACGGCCCGGAACCTGAAACAGCAGAAGCCGAACCTGCTGAACAGAAGTTCGAAGTGGGAACCGAATAGAAACCCGCGCCATTGCTTGAGCCGCACACTCCATTCACAGCCAAATTAGCCGAGCAGGACGCCGACGCGCCGCCATTCGAACCGCTGCAAGTCCACGACCACGGCCCGGAACCTCCGACCGCTGAAGCGCTGCCGGACGAACAAAGATTGGTTGATGGAGCAGAATAGACATTTGAGCCGTTGCTTGAGCCGCACGAACCTGGCACAACAGCCACGTAGCGGACGACAACTATGCCTGAACCGCCTGGACCGCCAACACCTGCACCAGATGGGCACAAGTAGTTCGTCCCGCCTGCGCCGCCACCGCCGGTCCCGTTAGTCCCTGCAAGCCCGGCTCCGGAACTGGATGCGTTGCCGCCACCGCCGAGCCCCCCGACTCCGGGGGTTCCGCCGCAATAGATTCCGCCACCGCCACCGCCCGCATAGGCTACGGACTGTCCGGTTATGGATGATAAAGTTCCAGTTCCACCATTGCCGCCAGCAGAACCCGCCCCGGTAATGCCTGCAGTGGATGCTCCACCGCCACCGCCGCCACCGTACATATAGCCGACATTTCCAGAGCCGCCGCTGCTTCCCTGGCCGGGGGTGTTACCACCGCCAACGTAAGTGTCCCAGCCTGATCCGCCACCGCCACCGCCTGACCCGCCAGTGTTTCCGGCATTATGCCCGCCGCCACCGCCGCCACCGCCAACGGCAGTGATGTTGCCTAAACCGGAGTCTCCGCCGTTGCCGCCGCTTGCATCGTTTCCGCCGGTGCCGCCCGAACCAACAATTATGGCCACATAACCGGATACTGCAACTGCTCCGGCGACTATTCCGCCTGCGCCCCCGCCGCCGCCAGTAACCTCGCCTGAACCGCCACCGCCGCCACCGCCAACTACAAGGTAGTCAACGGAAGTGACTCCGGCAGGCACGGTCCAGTTAGTGGTGCCCACATTCGTAAATGAAACCACAGTAGTGGAATATGATGCATTTATGGTAGCGCAGCTTGCATTCGTGCCACCGAACAATCCCATGCAATTCCAAGACCACGGGTTAGAACCCGATGGGGTGGAAGCAGTGCCAGCACTGCAAAGGTCTGCGCCAGTCGGGACGTACGCGCGGCCAAACCCGTTCGCAGGGCCGCACACTCCATTCACAATAAGGTTCAACACCAAACTCTGGCCCGAAGTGGCCACGCCAGCGGAAAGCGACGCAGTCGAGCTGTTGGAAGTGTAACCCGACTTCGAAGCAGCGAGAGTGCAAGACGAACTTGCAGCAGACATCGTAATGCCATTTATTGCGTAGGAGCCGTCGCTTGAGGACGCGGTAGAGAACGCGCCGCACGCAACAGTAGCACCGCTGACCCCAACGCTGGAACCATCGCGGATGAAACCGGAAACCGAAGCATTCGCATAAGACAACCTAAGGTTCTGCGAAGTAGAACCGCCGGCAGAAAGCGAAACGTTGGTCAAGTTGGAAACAAAAGTCGGCGACTTCGAAGCGTTGAGGGTGCACGACGAGCTCGCACTTGACATTGCAACCCCGCTGATTGAATACAAACCATCGCCCGCAGTTGCGGAGAAATAATCACCACACGAGACGTTGCCACCGCTGATTCCAACACCAACCGAATCCAGGACATAACCAGACACAGTCGCGCCGATGAATGCAAGCGGACGCGAGTACGCAGCGTCAAAGTCAGTCACATTCGAACCGCCAGCCACCACAGAAACAGAAAGGCTGCGGGGCGAATAAGTCGGCGACTTCAAGACCAGCAGCGTATCCGACACCGACAGGTTCGACATCACGATGCCCGAAAGCAAGTAGTAACCGCTTGCGTTCGTCACGTTCGAATAGACGCCCCACGAAACATTCGCGCCAGAAACCGCATCGCCAGCGGAATCCTCGACGAAACCGGACAAGGATGCGTTCAGGAAAGACAACGTAAGGTTCTGGCCGCTTGCAACCGAACCGGCTACCGCAGTGACCGCCTTCGAACTAGTATTGTAGGACGAACCCGCATCAACGGCAAGTGTGCCCGAATAAGACAGCACTAACATTGACGAGTTCGAAAGGACGAACGCGCCGCCGGCAACAGTGGTGTTTGACAGGTCCCCGAACGAAACAGTTGCACCAACCACGCCCTCGCCGTTTGCGTCAAGGATAGTGCCGCTGATGCTGGCTGCCTCAAAACCAAGGACGAAATCCCTGCTTGCAGGAGTCTCCGCAGCAAAGGAAACCACCGCAGCAGTGGAATTGTAGGAAGAGTTGCCGCTTGCGCTTGCGGCAAAGACTGCCGACTGGCCGCCAAGGGAGACATTGAGAGAGTAATAACCGGATGCATTGGCAACAGCAGACTGCGACGGGGTGGAATTAGTCAGGTTCACCAAAGCACTTGGCAGCCCAACGCCATTCGCATCACGCACCCAGCCTGAAAGCAACGCATACGGGATGGGCGAAGGAGAAGGACTCGGCGTAGGCTCAACAGAAGGAGTCGGAGTCGCCGCAACAGAAGGCTCCGCGGAAGGAGTGGGAGTCGCCGCAGCTGAAGGAGTCGGGGTCGCACCCGCAGGCGCACCGGACTCGGACGAGTTGATTGAGCACTGGCCTGCAAGAGCGGGCCCGGTCTGGCGGATTCCAGATATGCTTCCGTCGGAATAGACGAACGTGACGTTCTTGAACTCGAACGCGGCGCCAACAGGCCTGCCGTAGCAGGGGTTGGCCGCAAACCTAAAGGATGAGTTTGACAAGGTCGAAGTGTACGCGCCTGTGAAGAAGAGCTTGCTTTGCGAGCCGTCAGGGACCCACAAGTTGATGTGGTACACGTCGTAGGAAAACTCGACTCCGGTGACCCTGAGCTTTTTTTTCACATTGTCCGTGACAACAAGGGTAATGCTGTCCGAAGTCAGCTTGAATGCAGAGATTGTGAAGGGCGAGGCAGTCTTCCACGCGGCAATTGTCTGCTGCGCCTTCGCCGAATCGCCCATCCCGGACATCGAGCCCAGCGAGGACACTACCACTGCGGAAACTAAGAGAACTGCGCCGAATACCACAAGGTACTCCGCAGCGCCCTGGCCCCTGCCCCAAGACATACAGCAAGAAGGACTCCGTGGCAACTTAAAATAGTTGGGAAAAAACCAAAGGGAAAAGGGCAACCTAGCCGACCACATGCAATGGCCCGCCGGCCTCGCCGTGCATTGGGCGACTTTGCTAACCGTAGTACCGGATTATGACTATGCCCGAGCCGCCCGAACCGGTGCGCTGGCCGTAACCGTCCATTGACCCGCCACCGCCGCCCGTGTTGGCAGAGCCGCTTGACCCGGTGCAATAGTCATAGGAGCACCCGTGCCCGCCGCCGGAATACCCTCCGTCGGTGTGCGAGTAGACGCCGTCACGGCAGGACGTGCCTCCGCCGCCTGCGCCAAGGGGAGCGAACGACGAGCTTTGGAACGGCCGCGTGGTGGAGCCCTGGCCCGAGCCGGCCTTGTTGTTCCCGCCACCGCCGCTTCCGTCAGAGCCGCCCACTGCGTTTCCGCATTGGCCTCCGCCGCCCGAGCCGCCGTTGGGCCTGTTGCCTGACTGGTGGCATCCAGAGCCGCCCGATGCCCAGACCGAACCGAAACCGCTTGAGCCGCCGTCAGCGCCGAAATACCCATATGCTTCCTGGCCATTGGGCCCGCCCGCACCCACGGTCACTGAGATGGCTTGGCCAGGGCTGACTGCGTAGCCGAAAACGTTGGTGGTATAGCCGCCACCGCCACCGCAGCCTGCGTCCCCGCCACCGCCACCGCCGCCAAGGGCGTAAACGTCAAGCGAAGTCACTCCGGAAGGAACCGTCCACGTGGTGCTGCTTGTGAAGTACACGTAATTCAATGTCGTTGATAGGGTGTAGCACGAGGACGACGACCCGCCGTTGATGCCGTAACAAGCCCACGACCACGGGTTCGAGCCTGACACGCTCGACGCAGTGCCGTACGAACAAAGGGCTGTTCCTGTTGGAACTGACGAACGACCCACGCCGTGGGCAGCACCGCATACGCCATTAACTGCCTTGTTTGCGGAGCAGCTTGCTGTGGAACCACCGTACGCGCCTGCGCAAGCCCAAGACCACGGCCCCGAACCTGAAACCGCAGAGGCAGTGCCCGAATTGCAGAAGCCGGAGGAGGGGACGGAATAGAAGTTCGCACCGTTACTTGAACCGCACACGCCGTTGACTATGAGATTGACTGCCAGGTTCTGGCCAGCAGTGACCGCACCCGCAGTGAGTGCAGCAGTTGCGCTTGCCGAAGTATAACCGGACTTGGAAGCAGCAAGCGTGCAAGTTGAAGTTGCAGAAGACATCGCGACTCCACTGATCGTGTATGAGCCATCGCCTGCAGTTGTTGCCGAATAACCCGCACACGAAACTGCCGCACCGCTTACAGCAACGCTTGACGCATCACGCACGTAACCTGAAACGGAGGCGCCCGAATACGAAAGCTGCAAACTCTGCGAAACGCTTGTCCCCGCAATGAATGCAACGGATGCGGAGCTTGCGACAAACGTAGGCGAACTGGAAGCGGACAGGGTGCACGCAAGGGTCGCTGCTGACATCGGCACGCTGCCAAACGAATACGAGCCATCACCGGCCGTAGTCGCGGAATACGGCCCGCAAGTCACAGTCGCACCGCCGATGCCAACGCTTGACGGGTTGCGCACGTAGCCGGACATTGAAGCCGCTGCGTAAGAAAGCTGCAGGTCCTGCGAATTGACCACACCTGCATTGAACGATGTTGAAGTCGAATTCGAGACAAAGGTCGGCGACTTGGAGCCTGCGAGGGTGCACGCAATGCTTGCCGAAGACATCGGCACGTTGCTTATGGAATACGCGCCGCTGGTTATGGAAGTTGCCGAGTACGGGCCGCAAGTAAGCGACACGCCGGTAATCCCGTTTCCTGACGGGTCGCGCACAAAACCGGAAAGAGTCGCGGGGTTGTAAGACAAAGTGAAGTTCCGGAAAGCCCCAAAGCCGACGGTCAGGTTCACAACCACTGTTGACTGCGCACTTGAAGGCACCCTTGATGCGGCAACGGCATACCAGTTGGAAGGCAGAGCCGAACTTGCAGACAAGTCATAATACCCAGTTGACGAAGTGGTTGCGTTGAAGCCAGTGCCATTGACAAGAAAAACAGTCGCGCCCGAAAGCGGCAAACCGGACGGGTCGAAAACGTAGCCTGAAAGGAGCGCGTTCATCTGCACGCAGGCACCGTTGTCGCAGAAATAACCATCAACACAGGGAGGGTTGCTATACGTACAACCAGTAGGCAGCTCGTGGACAAGCGAGTTGTTCACGAGGACGTCGTTCACCCCGACTTCGATGTAGCTGGAATAATCGGTTGCCGACTCGTTCAACGCGGCGTTGGCCTCAAGGATAGAACCCTGGGTCATCACGGTTGCAACGGTGGCAACAAGGACAGTGCCGCCTAGCAGGAGGAGATACTCGAAAGCACCCTGGCCGCGGAAAGACATCGTAAACGCACCCGAACTGCCGCAGCCTTGCGGCCGCGGCCCTCTACATAGTGCATAAACTCCATCCGCCTTTTTTATTTAGGCAGTTGAGTTTGGAAGGCAGTGGTTGTACTGGCAATAGTAGCCGGACGGGCAGGACGGGCTTGAGAAGTCGCAGCCGTTGCGCGTCGTGTTCTCAACTTCGGCGCACAGGTTAGACACCGCGTTGCAAGTGTAGTGCACCGCACAAGGCGGGTTGCTGTAGGCGCAGCCTGCGGGGGTCGCATACATTGAAGACATGTTTTGCTGTATCCCCTGCTGCCGGTTAGCAAGGGAAGAAAGGTAGTCGTTTGAGGACAGCACGATGGTGTTGTTGACGCGGCTTGTGGAACCCTGAACAATCAGTATCACTATTGCGGAGATGAGCACTATCCCGCCAAGTATGAGCAGGTACTCGAATGCGCCCTGTCCGCGTGCCCCGTCCATAGTAACGCCACTGCGCCTTGCAATTTATTGGTTCTGCACGCAACTGCAGGAGTTTGCAAATCAGCCAATGGCAGTGCAGTTCACGGCCAAGATGCAACCGTTAGTGTCCCTGATGAAAGAGAACGTCGAGTTGGGCCGTCCAATGCACTCCAAGACCCTGTCAGCAAAGGCCGCGTCCGAAGTGCAGCCTGGAAGCTGCATCTGCCCAAGCTCACTGACCAGCAGGTCCTTGGAAGGTGCGCACGAATAGTTTGACACGCAGCCGTCAGAACCAATAGTCTTTACCAGTTGGGACCCGGTCCCGCACTGGGGCTCGCTAAGGCCCGGCCTGATGCAGCGCGCGCCGCCCGGGACCGACTGGTTTGCACCAGCTGCAGAGGGGGAAGATGACGGGTTGGAAATAGTGGAAGGCGACGGGCCGGGAACTGCGGAAGGCACCGAAGACGGCGCCACACCCGGGATGCCTTGCGGCGTCGGCGAGGCCGACGATGAAATTGCAAATGGCTGGTTCCACGGCTGCCACAATAAGACTAAGACGGCGACAACAGCCACCGCCAGCACGGCCAACGCAATCCTCGCCCAGTCTTCTCCCATAATCCAACAAGTCATCTCATTCAGTCAAAAATGCCTCAGCATACGCATTGGGACCTGGGGGTAAAGCAGCCGCTCCAATACTCGCCGGTGTAAGATTCCGCATAGTAGTTGATTGAATACAGGCCGTTGGCGCTTGGGCCCATCGCCACCCTGCCGTTGTTTGCCGGGGTGCACAGGAACTGGCTGCTTGTCGGCCAGTAGCCGCCATAGTGGGAGCAAGCTAGGTCCACCCAGTGGCAGGTCACGCACGACTGCGTGTTGCAGCTCTGGCTTGACGAGCCCGAACAATATGCGCCGCCGTTTGCAGGCGCGGGGTTTGCGCAGCTTCGCGTCTGCGTGCCGCCGCCGCAGCTTGCGCTGCACGACGACCATCCGGTCCAGCCGCCGTCAACTGCCTTGTTTGCGGAGCAGCTTGCTGTGGAACCACCGTACGCGCCTGCGCAAGCCCAAGACCACGGCCCCGAACCTGAAACCGCAGAGGCAGTGCCCGAATTGCAGAAGCCGGAGGAGGGGGCAGAATAGAAGTTCGCACCGTTACTTGAACCGCACACGCCGTTGACTATGAGATTGACTGCCAGGTTCTGGCCAGCAGTGACCGCACCCGCAGTGAGTGCAGCAGTTGCGCTTGCCGAAGTATAACCGGACTTGGAAGCAGCAAGCGTGCAAGTTGAAGTTGCAGAAGACATCGCGACTCCACTGATCGTGTATGAGCCATCGCCTGCAGTTGTTGCCGAATAACCCGCACACGAAACTGCCGCACCGCTTACAGCAACGCTTGACGCATCACGCACGTAACCTGAAACAGAGGCGCCCGAATACGAAAGTTGGAGGTTCTGGCTGGAAGCTGGCACGCCCGCAGCAAGGGCCGCTGACGCGGAGTTTGAGACAAACGTAGGCGGCTTGGAAGCCGCAAGCGTGCAGGTTGAAGTTGCCGAAGTCATCGAAATGCCGCTAATCGAATAGGAGCCGTCGCTTGCAGTTACCGTCGACAGCCCCGCGCAGGACACTGATGCGCCGCTTATGCCAACACTCGACGGGTCGCGGATGAAACCGGAAACGGAGGCCGATGAGTATGAAAGCGAAAGGTTCTGCAGGGCAGCCACACCCGCACTAAGGGAGACTGACGCGGAATTCGGAACGAACGTGGGCGACTTCGAGGCGGAAAGCGTGCACGAAGAAGCCGCTGCAGACATCGCGATTCCGCCGATCGAATAGGAACCGTCGCCCGCAGTAGTGTTGGAATAGCCCCCGCAAGACACGGCCACACCGCCGATGCCAACACTTGACGGGTTGCGGATGAAACCGGAAACCAACGCATCACTATAGCTTAATGTGAAGTTCTGGATCGTCGCAAAGCCCGCAGTGAGGTTGACGGTTGTGCTTGCCGGCCGGTTGGTGGGGGCGCGGGCAACCGCAACAGGGTAGAGTGCGGAGGAGACGTTGACCCCGACCGGCATCTCGTAGTAGCCTGCTGCGTTGGTGGTTGCAACCGGGCTGCTGCCTCCGGACAGGTTGACAACCGCGTTAGGAAGCGCATTGCCCGACGGGTCGGACACGTAGCCTAGAAGCATCGCATTCATCTGCCTGCACACGCCCTCGTCGCAGAAATACCCGTCACCGCAGGCGGGGTTGTTGTACATGCAGCCAGGCGGCATGCCGTGGACCAGCGAACCGTTTGCAAGGATGTCGTCCATGCTGCCAGTGACAAAGTCAGTATAGTTGCCAGATGACGCGGAATAGGTGTTGTTCGCATCGGATACCGAGCCCTGCGACATCACGGTGACTACGGTTGCTACAAGAACGGTTCCTCCAAGAAGGAGAAGGTACTCGAATGTCCCTTGGCCGCGGTGCGCCATGAATAAACCAACGAGAAGGCACTTTTATTGGTTCTGTAAGCGCAGCCTAATCAGGAGGGAAGGCAGGCGTTGCTTTCGGAGCAATAGTAGCCGGACGGACATACTGGATTTGAGTAGGCGCAGCCGTTGCGCGTGGAGTTTGCAGGCGACCCGCAGGAGTTTGCTGTCGCGTTGCAGGACTGTCCTGCTGCACAGGCGGGGTTTGAATGGGCGCAGCCCGAGGGCACCTTGTAACGGAGCGCGTAATTTTCCTGCAACTCCTGCTGCTTGCCTCCAACGCGGGTCATGTAGTTGTTGGATGACTCCACAAGCGAGTTGTTGACGTCGCTAGCAGAGCCTTGGACGATCACAAGGACTATCGCTGCCACAAGGATAATCCCGCCAAGCATCAGCAGATATTCAAAAGAGCCCTGTCCGCGTCCAGCCATAATTAACGCCATTTGCCTAGCAGGTCACGTCGACTATGCACCCGTTCCCGTCGCGGACGGGGGTAACCGCCACAACGGACCGGTTCATGCACGCAGCGACCTTGGCCGAGACGTCGTAGGACTCGTTGCATCCGGGCATCCTGAGCACCTCAAGCTGGCCTTCGGCTGTGGCTGGCGACTCATCCTGGTACGGCAGGCCCGACGGCGGAAACGCCGAGGGAAGAAAAGTTGGAACTGTTGACGGGGCCGAAAAAAGGCTTGCGCCCTGCATCGGGGCCTGCTGCCAAGGCTTGAACCAGAACAGGGCGGCGATAAGCAGTACGACCAGCGCAGCCAATACAACCCGCATGTCCATGACCCATTCCCCCTTGCTTTCGTGTTTTCCGCGTCCGGCCGTGCCGGCAGTCCTTTTCATTGTATGCTCACGTCGTCAAGGTACCAGTACTCGTTTCCTGCCCACGCGCCCTCGGTGATGCCGATTGCGTCGTAGGACACCGGAACGAAACCGCAAGCGGAGAAGTCCGATGAGAGCGTGCGCGTGAAATCGTACCACGTGCCGCTTGCTGGGTCCACTATGTCCACCATCGCGCACTGGTCGGTGTGCCAGTAAGTCCAGTCGAAGTACCACGTGCCGTACCCTCCCCCGCCGTGGCCGTACCTGAACCTATAGGCCATCCACTTCTTTGCCCCGGCGGCGTTCACGCCCCTTACGCCGAGGATGTAATTTGCGTAGTTGGGAGTGCCTGCCTGGACCCACTTGAGTGAGAACCTGAAAGTGTTCCCGGAGACGGGCGACATGTAATAGTCAACCGAGGTTGCGTGTGCGCTGCCGCAGCCGGTGTTGTACCCGTGCGACTCCATAGAGTACGCGCCCCTGCCTGCTGACACGGGGTTGATGTAAAGGTAGCTGCAGCAGATGCTTGTCATGATGGAGGTCCACGAGCCGATGCCTGACTCGAAGTTCAGCTGGAACCCGGAAGATGCAAGCTGCAGGTTCTGGCCCGAAGACGCGCTGCCTGCTGAAAGGGATGCGGTTGCGCTTGCTGCGGTGTAGCCGGACTTTGAGGCGGAAAGGGTGCAGGTGGTGCTTGCCGAAGACATTGCGATGCCGCTTATTGAATAGGAGCCACCACTGGAAGTTGTCGCAGAGTATCCTGCGCACGAGACGCTGGCGCCGCTGATGCCTGAACCTGACGAGTCGCGTATGTAGCCCGATATTGCGGCTGTTGAATATGCCAGCTGGGCGTTCTGCGAGGACGTTGCCCCTGCAGTAAGAGACACCGATGCGGAGCTTGAAACAAAAGTAGGCGACTTGGAAGCCGCAAGCGTACAGGTTGAAGCCGCCGCAGACATCGCAATCCCGCTTATACTATAGGAGCCGTCGCCTGCGGTTGTTGCCGAGTAGCCGGCACAGCTTACCGATGCGCCTGAAATTCCGGTGCTTGAAGCGTCTCGGATGTAGCCTGAGACGGACGCTGTAGCGTATGAAAGCTGCAGGTTCTGGCTTGAAGTAGTCGCACCCGCAGTAAGGGTTGCAGGTGCCGAATTTGAGACGAAGGCCGGCGACTTGGAAGCCGCAAGCGTACAGGTTGAAGCCGCCGCAGACATTGCGACTCCACTGATCGTGTAGGAGCCGTCGCCTGCAGTTGTTGCGGAATAGCCTGCACAGGACACGGTCGCGCCACTGATGCCAACGCTTGCAGGGTTGCGGACATAACCTGAAACGGAGGCGCCCGAATACGAAAGCTGCAAACTCTGCGAAACGCTTGTCCCCGCAATGAATGCAACGGATGCGGAGCCTGATACGAACGTCGGGGACTTCGAAGCCGCAAGAGTGCAGGCCGAAGTTGCAGCGGACATTGATACGTTGCTTATCAAATAGGAACCGTCGCTTGCGGTTGTTGCGGAATAACTCCCGCAAGTCACAGTCGCACCGCCGATGCCAACGCTTGACGGGTTGCGCACGTAGCCGGACATTGAAGCCGCTGCGTAAGAAAGCTGCAGGTCCTGCGAATTGACCACCCCCGCACTAAGCGTTGCCGACGCGGAATTCGAAACAAAAGTCGGAGACTTGGAACCTACAAGGGTGCACGCAACGCTTGCCGAAGACATCGGAACCCCACTAATCGAATAGGCGCCGTCGCCCGCAGTAGTCGCGGAATACGACCCGCAAGTCAATGAGACATTGGCAATCCCATTACCTGCAGGGTCGCGGACAAAACCGGAAAGAGTCGCGGGGTTGTAAGACAAAGTGAAGTTCCGGAAAGCCCCAAAGCCGACGGTCAGGTTCACAACCACTGTTGACTGCGCACTTGAAGGCACCCTTGATGCGGCAACGGCATACCAGTTGGAAGGCAGAGCCGAACTTGCAGACAAGTCATAATACCCAGTTGACGAAGTGGTTGCGTTGAAGCCAGTGCCATTGACAAGAAAAACAGTCGCGCCCGAAAGCGGCAAACCGGACGGGTCGAAAACGTAGCCTGAAAGAAGAGAGTTCATCTGCACGCAGGCGCCGTTGTCGCAGAAATAACCATCAACACAGGGAGGGTTGCTATACGTACAACCAGTAGGCAGCTCGTGGACAAGGGAGCCGTTGGCAATCAGGTCATTCACACCGCCGCGGACGTAGCGGTCAAAGTCATTGGAAGACGCGTTCAACGCGTTGTTGGCCTCAAGGACAGAGCCCTGCGCCATCACCGTGACTACCGTGGCTACAAGAACCGTGCCGCCAAGAAGCAGCAGGTACTCAAAGGCGCCCTGGCCCCTGCGAGACGTGAACATAATGCAAACTTACCTTAGGTTCAAGTATAACTTCGGGGATTTTAAACCAGTTCCAGCACTAATAAGTAGTCATTTTTGACTTTGATTTTGGCGCCGTGACTGGCGCGGATTGAAGCACACAAAACAAGAGCCTAGTTTAGCGCTCAATAGGTGATTTTGTAATGTCAGTACCCGCAGACCCGATCTACACTGTAGAGGCGGGCAAGGCCATCAAGCTCCTTGCGGCCAAGCTCAAGGAAGACGAGAAGTTCGCAGCTCCGGAATGGTTCGGCACCGTGAAGGGAGGGCCCGCAAACGAACGGCTCCCAGACTCGCCCGAGCAGTGGTTCGACCGCGTCGCATCCATACTCCGCACGATTGCAATCCGCGGCCCCATCGGCACCCAGCGCCTGCGCAACAAGTACGGCGGACGCCAGGAGCACACGCGCGGACGGGCGCACCACAAGAAGGCAGGCGGCAAGGCCATTCGCCTTGCAATGCAGAAGCTCCAGGCCGCAGGCTTTGTCAAGAACGAGCCCAAGGGCCGTGTAGTGACGGCAGCAGGCCGCGCATTCATCGACAAGGCGCTCGGAACCAAGAAGCAGTAAGTGTGTGGGACAATGGACGAAAACCAGACGGACAATGCAGGCGGCCTCAAGGACGCGCAGAAGCGCAAAATTGAGGAGCTGCAAAAGAGGCAGGCTGCCAACGCGCAGCTTGCGGCGATTGTCAACAAGGTTTTCGAGCCTGCCGCAATCTCGAGGCTTTCCAACATCAGGATGTCAAACGAGAACCTGTACATGCAGATAGTGCAGTTCTTCGTCTCGGCAATCCAGGCCGGGAAGCTTTCGGGAAAAGTTACCGAACAACAGGTCAAGCAGGTCGCCTCGAAGCTGCTTTCGGTGCGGCGCGAGACCACAATCAGAAGGGCATAGGCCCAAGTTCATGGTCAAAAGGTGTTTTGATATATGTCAAGAAACAGGTCAAAGGAAAAGAAAGCCGTCCTGACAAAGGCAATCTCGCAGAACAGGAGGATGCCCATTTTTGTCATCGCGCGCACTGCCCGCAAGGTCAGCCGCAACTCCAAGACTCGCAGCTGGCGCTCGGAGAAGATGAAGGTCAAGGTAAAGTAGGTTGAATGATATGGAAGAGAACAATGCAACCAAAAAAATGCAAACTCACGCTGTAGCAAAGCCTGCTGAGGAAAAGAAGGCAGTTGCCGCACACGCAGAGAGCGCCGCAAAGAAGGCGGAAGCCACTGCGAAGGCAGACGCAACTCCGGCAAAGGCCGAGGCTGCACCCAAGAAGGCCGACGCAAAGGCAGCCGACCCCAAGGCAAAGTACGAAAAGAAGGCCTTCGTCCCGTCCGACAAGAAGGAGGAGAAGAAGCGCGAGATTGTGCTCGAGCGCGTGTGCACAGTCAACCTTACCGGCGTGTACAACAAGACCAAGGACAAGAGGCTTGCCCGCGGAGTGAAGCTCGTGCGCGAGTACGCAGCAAGGCACGCCAAGGCTCCGATTGCAAAGTGCAAGCTGGCCACCAATGTCAACGAGCAGATACGCTCGCACGGCTCAAGCTGGGTCCAGAAGAAAATCAAGATTCGCTTGACCAAGGACAAGGACGGCAACGTGCTTGCCGAAGTGGCAAAATAATTTCCTTTCTTTTTCATTAAATTTTTTTTTTAATTTCCTGAACCAGCGCGCCAAGCCGGCAAAAGCCATTCAAAAGTTGAAGTATCTTGATTACCAAATTCTCACTGCACAAAAACCCGTTCGTGGGCCTGTTCTTCAAGGCAAACGACAATACGGTGTTCGTGCCCAAGGCCCTGGGCAGCAAGTTTGCGGAGACCATCCAGAACACGCTCGGAGCAACCGCAGTCCAGCTTTCAATCAGCCAGTCCGACCTGCTGGGCATATTCATCGCCATGAACTCAAACGGCTGCATCGTGCCGTCGTTTGTCGAGGACGACGAGCTTGCACTTCTGAAAAAGACCGGGCTCAACGTCGCCACCATCGACTCGCACCAGGCGTGCGGCAACAGCATACTCTGCAACGACCACGCAGCAGTGCTCCACCCAACCATTGCAAAGCCGGAGGCAAAGAAGATTTCGGACGCCCTCGGCGTCGAGGCGCTTGCGCACGACCTGCTTTCAAAGATTTCAACTGTCGGCGCAGTCAACGTGGTCACCAACAAGGGCCTGCTTGCGTACAACGAGATGCCCGAACTCGAGCTTAAGAAGCTTGAGAGGCTTTTCAAAGTCAAGGGCAACGTGGGAACCTGCAACATGGGAGTGCCGTTCGTGGGAATGGGAGTGGTGGCAAACTCAAAGGGCGCGCTTGTGGGCCACGCAACAAGCGGGTTCGAGGTTTCCCGCATCTACGAGGCATTGTTTGGGGATGATACAGATGGCAACTGACACTTCAACTTCTGACGAGACCATACGCAAGATGGCGTACCAGCTGCAGTTCTACGAGGCGCAGGCAAAGCAGCTCCAGAGGAACGTGGAGATGCTGCAGGCGGCGCTTGAGGAGGCCCTCTCGACGCAGGCTGCGGTGCAGGCAATCTCAAAGGCGGACGGCGCCACGGTTTTCCCGCTGGGCTCGCGCGTCTTCGTCTCGGCAAAGCCGGAGAAGAAGAACAAGCTCCTTGTGGAGGCCGGCGCAGGAGTGATGGTCGAAAAGACCTGCGAGGAGGCAGCTGCAGACCTTGAGGAGTCGGTCAGGAAAATCCGCGACGGGCTTGCCAAGGCGCAGGAGCAGCTTGCGGAAATCTCGAAGAAGGCAAACGAGCTGAACGCGCAGGCAGAGGCGCTTTCAAGAAAGCCCAAGGAACCGCGCTAGAACAGGAAAAGGGTTCCCGGCCGCCAAAGGCCGCAGGAAAGACAATACAGGACAAGGGGTATCCAAAGACCGTGTTCGACCTACTCAAAAAGAAAATCTCCGGCTTTGTGAAGGGAATCTCCGAGGCGGTCGGAGCGAAGGAAGAGCAAAAGACCGAAGCGCCGGCCGAAAAGCCCGCTGCTGTTGAAAAGGAAATTATTGCACCAGTTGAAGCTCCGGCGCCAGTTGGGCAGGAAAAAATAATTGCCGCCCCAGTGGAAACCCCAATCGGGACAGTTGAAAAGGAAATAGTGGTAGGGGCGCCAAAATCCATTGCCGAGGAGCAAAAACCAAGCATTGAGGAACAAAAACCCAGTGCTATTGAGATTCCAAAACCGGCTGAGGCTGAAAAGCCGAAAGAAGCCTTCGTTCCAAAGGCCGCACCAGTAGAGGCGCCAATAACGATTCCGGTCCAAAAGCCGTTTGATGTTCCAAAACAAACCATTGCACCCAAGGCAGTTGAAGCGGCCAGGCCGGTTGAAACCCCTAAACCAACCATTGCTCCTGCCCCAAAGCCAGTTGAGATTCCAAAACCAACGTTTACCCCTAAGCCAGTCGAGGCCCAAAAAACTTTTGCGACACCAAAGCCCGCAACTGTTCCCGTTGTTGAGAAGAAGCGCGACATCGCGCCCGACCTCGGCCTGTTCTCCAAGCTCAAAGTAATGCTCACCAACCAAGTCGAGATTACCGAGTCAGAGACGCGCGCGATGTTTGACGAGCTTGAGATGGCCCTGCTTGAAAGCGACGTGTCGCCTGACACTGCGCAGGCGCTTGTCGAGCAGCTGAAGAAAAGCCTTGTGGGCAGGAAGGTCGCAAAAAGCGAGGTCGAAAAGACCATCAACGAGGCCATTGCATCCGCAATTACGTCAGTATTCACTCCCGCGCCGGACCTGCTTGCCCTTGCAAGGGAAAAGAAGGCCAGGGGGGAAGTCCTCAAGATAATGTTCCTCGGGCCGAACGGCGCAGGAAAGACCACCACTATTGCAAAGCTTTCAAGCCTGTTCAAGGCCAACGGCCTCGACGTGGTCGTGTCGGCATCCGACACGTTCCGCGCAGCTGCAATCGAGCAGTCTGCGATACACGCCGAGCGAATCGGCATCAAGCTTGTGAAGCAAAGCTACGGGGCCGACCCTGCTGCTGTTGCGTTTGACGCAATCAAGCACGCGCAGTCAGCAGGCGCCGCAGTAGTGCTGATAGACACCGCAGGAAGGCAGGAGACAAACCGCAACCTCGTCGAGGAGATGAAGAAGATAGACCGCGTGGCAAAGCCGGACTACAAGATATTCATAGGCGAGGCGCTTGCGGGCCACGTGCTTGTCGAGCAAATCAAGTCTTTTGACGCGGCAGTCGGGGTGGACGGCATAATCCTTACAAAGCTTGACTGCGACGCCAAGGGCGGAAACTCAATCAGCATAGCGCACGACGCGGCAAAGCCAATCATGTTCTTCGGCGTAGGCCAGGAGTACGGCGACCTGGTGCCGTTCGACCCGGGATACATAGCGGCAAAGGTCCTCGAAGCATAGGGCACGAGCATTACGATTATTGAATGGAAAGTGATGAAGACATGAAAGACGAAGAAGGCAACAACTGGGGAGCAAAGCAGGAAAGGCCAAGAAGGAACTACGACAGCCCGGTGGCGGAAAAGCCGGTGAAGGTCGGCGAGGAGCACGAGGTCATGATTGACGCGGTCGGCTCGCGGGGCGACGGCATCGCAAAAATCAGCAACTTCGTCGTGTTCGTGCCGGGCGGACAGGCAAACACCAAAGTCAAGGTCAAGATTACCTCGGTGCGCGAGCGTTTCGCAACAGCCGAGATAGTGGCCTGAGTCCCAGACGTCCGGCTGCCGGGCTTTTTGCCCGCCGGACCCATTTTCTATTTCTGCAACGCCAATTGCCAGCGGCGCGGCCGCCAAACCCGCCCGAATGCTGTTTGCCGCTTTTCAATCCCAAAACCGGCATAATACAAAGCTAAAAAAACCCGGTTTCCCTTCTAAGGTAAAACAACGGTTGGTGGGAATATGACTCGTGGACAAGGCGCATTCGAATATCTACTGATTCTTGGCGGAAGCGTGCTGCTTGCGTCGATAATGCTTGTTTTTGTGCAGGGCAACCTCGGCACTGTGTCGCCGGGGGTGAACATGAGCGTCAGCAGCATCAACAGGCTCACTGCCGCAGTTGGTGCCGACGTCACCTGTTCGGACTGCGACGCGGTGTTTGTCAACGAGGGCCAGCCCAACAGCGTCTCAAACGGCATGCTTAGGACAGACAGCGTGGATTCGGCAAACATCGTCGACGGCACCATCGGCCTCGTTGACGTGGACGCAGCCCAGATACAGAAGCGCGTCTCGACCAGCTGCCCGGCAGGCACCAACATGGTCAGGGTTTACGAGAACGGCACCGCGTTCTGCGACGCAGGCTCGTGGGTGATCAGCGGAAACAACATCACCAACCGCAACACCGACATGGTCATCATCCCGACGCTCAACGTCACAAGGAACCTCTACGCGCCGGGCATCGGCGCGGGAAGCATCAACATAACGTTCCTGTACGCCACCAACGCGACGATGGAGTACCTGAACGTGACAAGGCTACTCAACGCCACCAACGGATACGTGGAGAACCTCACGGTCCGCAACATATACGTCACGGACAACTCGATTGTGGGGATGTCACAGACCGCGACCACGTTCAACGCACGAAGCAACATCTACGTCCCTGGGTTCAACGTCACTACTGAGATAACGACTGCAAAGAGGCTCAACGCCCAGCAGTTGTGCCTGAGGAGAAGCGCCTCATCCACTACGTACACGTGCATAAGCACCTGGACCGACCTGCTTGACGTGCTGTTCGCACAGGTAGGGTAAGGAGGCTGATGACCTTATGGCAAGAAACGCGTCCCCCATAGTGCTAATCGCGGCGTTCCTGGTGTTTGCACTGGGGTCCTGCGCAGCCACCGAGGTCACGGTCTACGACTTCTACAAGCTCAACGTCACCATGGACAAGCCATCCCAGGCGGTGTTTGCCCCAGGGAGCACGATAGACTTCGCGCTGACTGCGACCAACCCGGAAGACTACCTGTTCAACGGGTACCTGGTTGTCATGCAGGCCTACGGATGCGAAATCCCAAGCCCGTACAACTACAACCTGTCCGACTGCGACACGTACGTGCACAAGACCATCCAAAACGTCAAGATAGCAAGCGGGGAGAACAAGACGTTCCAAGTCAGCGAGACGATACCTGCCGACGCAAGGCCGGGAACCTGGAGGATGGAAGCCTACATCATGATGAACCGCTCGTCAGTTGACGGCAACTACGTATCGTACGCGCCCCGGCAATACTTCGCATACAACGTGACCGGCAACGGCAACTCGCCGAAAGCGTCGATACTGCGGACCAAGACGCACGTTGCAGGAGGGTTTGCGCAGTCCGGGCCGGCGGTGCCCCAGGAAGGCCCCATACGCGGATATGTTGAGATGAAGAACCTCAACAGCGCGGCATTTGCAGGAAAACTGGAGATTTCATACTGCAACTTCGACGACTACACCAAAGACTGCAACGTGTCACAGGTTGTTGACGTCAGCATACCCGCAAATGGAAACAGGGGAATCACGTACCAGGTTACCGACCGGCTTGAGCGCGGCATATACACCATACTTTACCGCGTACTTGAAGGCGAAGCCGTGGTCTGCGAGTACAAAAACAGGCTCATCGTGTCAGGAAAGACGATAAACATAATCTCAATAGACGGAAGCAAGGAATCGTACGCAAAGGACGAGCGGCCCCAGGTGCGCGTCGCGTTCACGGGCCCGTACTTCCCGGCAATGGACCTGGTGGACAACCTGACAGCAAACACCACAGTCTACGATTCATACGGCAAACTGATATACACAACGACCGAAAGCTACGGCTCGGTCAAACCGGACGAGGTGAAGGTCCAGCAGTACGCGTTCAAGGCAACCGAGGACATCGCAGGTTACACGGTTTGCCTTGACGTTGCAGGCGTGGGCGCAAGCAAGAAGGAATGCGCTTCTTTTGGAAAGATTGAATCGGCACAGCAGCCGACTCCAACTCAGGTTGCGCTGCCAACGCCGACAGTGCAGGCAAGCACGCCGGTTGCATCGCAGGCGCCAGTATCAACACCTCCGGCCACGCAGGCTGGAAGCAACAACTACCTGTTTGAGACCGCAGTGATTCTCGCAGTATGCGCACTTATTGCGTACGCGATATTCCGCAAGCAAAAGCCGCCAATCGGCGCTGCCGCGCTGCTTTTGCTGGCGCTGCTTCCGCTTGCGCAGGCAGTTGACTGCCCGGCGTTCCAGTTCAACTTCGACGCGGACTCAAGCGGCACATATACCGGCGGCGACCCGACGCTTACCGTGCGCTCAACGGGCAACATCTACTACATCCCGCTGAACACCATAGTGACCGCTCCGGGCCAGTGCTCGTACACGTATGCAACCACGGCATACACCACGTCGTACCAGGACGTGTCATACTGCAGCCACTGGTGCCGCAACACCGCCAGCAGGTGCTATTCCACAACGATAACCATCCAGACGCCGTACACCGTGATAAACACGGGCTACTACACGCACTACGTGACCGTGTCGGAGAACCCGATAACGTTCGTGGAAACCCGCGCGTTCTCGGACAACACCAGCGCACTCACCAAGGACATCATAGTGGAGATGATAAAGAAGCACACTTACACCGACCTGTCGTTTTCGGAAAACGCCAACGAGAGCATCTACTCAAGCCTCACCGCATCCAGCCTGCCGGCATTCACGTTCGGCGAGGTGGAGACGGACACGGCAAAGGTGGACAGCTACATAATGTACACCGTGCTGAACAACCACTGCTCAAGCTCGTCCAACAACTGCACGTACGTCAACGAGTCCAGCGCGTACGGAGTGTACACGTACCGGCCGTTCAACTACTTCATCCGCACGTTTTCCATCAACAACTACACGCTGCAGGACCTGCCGATAAACTACACGCACCAGAACGGCACGCTGATGCAGCTGCGGATAAACTACACGCTGGACAACTACGTGGTAAACAACTACTCGGTGTCCGGCCCGCTAACGGGCGCGTACTCGGTCAACTACACGCTGCGCAACTACGCGTACACTTACCAGCTTAACTCCACCAACATCTACTCGTACGCGCTGCCCGAGTACAACATACCGGCATATACAATAACAGGCTATACTGTTGACGCGTACCCGAACCCGACAAGCTACTACATAAAGTGGGAGTCGCTGTTCACCGAGCTTGCTGACCGCGGCATAATCCGCGGCATCGTCACGCCAAGCGAGACGCGAACCACGTCAGGAGTCACGATAAAGGCCACCAATGTCAAGTACTACAAGATACTTGAGACGGGAGTGTACTACCTGTCGCACACGTATTCATAGGCAGAAAGCATAAGCCTGCCAGGCATGCGCGCCGGCGGCCTCATTTTCTTTTTCAAATGCCCTAGTCGTACTCAAGGACCAGGCCCGAACCGACTTCCTTGAGGTTGAGTGCGCCTGCAAGGGCAACCTTGGAAGCAAGGTCGGTGCAGTGGCACGCGTGCACCGCTGTTGGCGCGGCGCTTGACAAATAAGCGATGGTGCTGCCAAGAAGCTCCCTTGAAGGCGACTGGAGGTGGAACCCGCCGATTACGTCAACCACCCTGCTTTCGCCGCAGACCTGCTTTGCGTACTCGATGATGTTGCACGCCCCCGCGTGGGAGCAGCCGGCGATTATCACCAAGCCCTGCGGGGACTTGTATGCAAGCGCGGAGTCGTCAAGGACGCAATCGTCCAGGGTGATGCCGTTGTTGGTGATCTTTCCTGTGCAGGACTTGGCCTCGAACTCGTTTTTTCGCGGGATTTCGCCCAAAAAAACAAGTCTTTCGGAAAGCCAGAAGGGCTCGGTGCTCAGGCGCAAAAGGAAGTCGCGGCCGATGTCCATCCTGCCGAAGGGAACCCCGACCTGCTTTCCGCCCTCGGTACGCTCGGAAAAAAACAGCGGGTGGGCGACTATGGTGGGCAGCTTGGGCTTTTCGCTTCCTGGGTTTGCGGCCCTCAAGGAGTCCGCAAGGGGCAAAAACCCGCCGGCGTGGTCGTAGTGGCCGTGCGAAAACACTATGTAGTCAAGGCCCTGCAGGCTTGCGGCCATCTTCCCTGCATTGCGTACCAGTGCGTCGGAGAGGCCGCAGTCGAAAAGCACGCGCGTGCCGCTGTCCTCAATAAGGAACGAAAGCCCCGGCTCGCCCAGGTAATCGTAACCGACAAGGGTGTTGTTGTCAACAAGTACCGTCAGCTTCATTCAAACCACCCGTTTCCGCCCGATGCGCCAATAAGACGCTTGCAGGCAATAGAATAAAAAACGCCGGTTGGTCGCGGAAAAGCCACCATTTATCTGCCTTGCACTCCACTCTACTCTTAACTGTTTTAACACGGGACCATTCGTACCGGCCCCGAAGGTGTGTCCTTGGATGAGAATACTCGAACTGCATTGCGACTACTTTAGCCAAAAGCCAAAGAACAAGGCAATCAAGTCCCTTCCCGAACTTTCCGATGAGGAAAAGAACGGCTACAGGGTGGAAAACGCCCTGGTGGTATTTACCACTATGGAATCCTCCGACGACTCTGAAGCGGTGAAGGCAGCTGCGGACGCAATCCGAAAAAACTTCGAGCAGGTCAAGGCAGCCACTGTTTTCATCAACCCCTACGCCCACCTTTCAAGCGACCTGTGCAAGCCGGACAAGGCCCAGGTGCTGCTTGCGGAACTGCACAAGGAAGTGCGCAAGTTCGCGCCAGACGCAAAGAAGGGCGTGTTCGGCTACTACAAGGAGTTCGAGCTCAAGTGCAAGGGACACCCGCTTGCCGAGCTGAGCAAGACCATACGCTCAGGCGACGAGTCGGACATCTCCAAGGTAATCAACCTCACCACTGCAAAGAAGATTGAGGGCCACGCGGGAGCGAAAGCCGTTGCGGGACCGGAGATTTTGCAGTTCGTTGTTGCGGACCCAGCGACGGCAAAACACGAAAAGGATGCGAAGGCCGCAAAAGCTGACGGCTCCAAGGACACAACAGCAGTTGCAAAGAACACCGCACAGTTCATCCTCGCAGCAGCGCTTTCAAGGATTTTCCCAAAGGCAAGGGTCGCCGACTCCTCCGTCGGAGATGACTTCTTTGTTGACATCGAGTCGGAAAAGACGCTTTCAGACACCGACATTTCCCGCATCGAGCAGGAGATGGAAAAAATCGTGGAGTCCAAGGCAAAGATAATCGTGGAAGAGGTTCCTGTTGCGGACGCTGAGAAGAAGTTTGCGCACAACCCGTACAGGAAATACCTGCTTGAGCAAGTGCCAAAGGATGCAAAAGTCCGCATTGCAAGCATCGACGGATTTGCCGACTTGGCAAACGGCGCAATGCTGGACAACTCGTCAAAGCTCGTTGCATTCAAGCTCACAAAAGTGGGGGGCGCATACTGGCTCAACAGCGCACAGAACCGCCAGCTGCAGAGGACCTGCGGCACTGCATTTGCAGGCACTGCGGACAAGGAGGCATACCTGCAGAGGATGGCCGAGGCGGAAAAGCGCGACCACCGCAAGCTCGGCAAGGACCTCAAGATATTCATGTTCTCCGAGGAGGTGGGCATGGGCCTGCCGCTTTGGATGCCCAACGGCGAGGTGTTGCGCCACGTGCTTGTGGAATACATGCGCGGTCTTGAGGAGCGCGACGGCTACAAGTACGTGCAGACGCCCTCAATCACCAAGAGCCAGATTTTCTACACTTCGGGCCACCTGCCGCACTACAAGGACTCCATGTACGCGCCGATTGACATCGAAGGGAACGAGTACTACCTCAAGCCGATGAACTGCCCGTTCCACCACATGATCTGCAAAGACCTGGTGACAAGCTACCGCGACCTGCCCCTCCGCATGGCAGAGCCGGGGTCTTGCTACCGCTATGAGCTTTCGGGAACGATGCATGGAATCATCCGCACGCGCAACTTCACCCAGAACGATTCCCACATCTACTGCACACCAGCCCAGGCGATGGACGAGTTCAGGAAGGTGCTGCGGCTTTTCAAGGAAGTCTACAAGACGATGGGCATCAGCGACTACTGGTACCGGCTTTCGCTTCCGGACTTTGACAACAACCCCGACAAGTACGCAGGCGGGGAGGACCGCAAGAAATGGGAGTGGGCCGCCAAGCTCATCCGCGACGCGATGAAGGACGAGGGGGAGAAGTTCGAGGAAGCCATAGGCGAAGCCGCGTTCTACGGGCCAAAGATTGACGTCCAGATACGCAACGTCTTCGGGAAGGACGACTCCATCGCGACCATACAGGTGGACGTGCTGATGGCAAAGAGGTTCAACCTCAACTTCGTAAGGGAGGACGGCACGAAGGAGAACATGATCATCATCCACCGGGCGATACTCGGCTCGTTCGAGCGCTTCATAGCGTTTTTGCTTGAGCACTACGCAGGAAACCTGCCGACCTGGCTTTCGCCGGTGCAGGTTTCAGTGATGCCGATTACGGACGGCCAGAAGGCATACGCAAAGAAAGTCTTTGCAACGCTCCTTGCTGCGGGAGTGCGTGCCGAGCTTGACGGGTCCGAAGGAAAGATTGAGCAGAAGATCCGCAATGCGCAGCTGCAGAAGATACCATACATGCTCATCATCGGAAAGCGCGAGGAGGACGAGGGAGCGGTGTCGGTGCGAAAGCGCGACGGCTCGGTGCAATCCGGCGTGCCCTTGGACAAGTTCCAAAAGTCGGTCTCTGAAGAGATTGCGGAAAAAAGAAAGTAAGGAGGGCACCTTCCCCTCCCAGCCAAACACCCCTAGCGGGCGCTAGTAGCAGCCGACTTGGGATATTGGCGCGGTAAACGTGCCAGCACTGCATTGGGTCCAATAGCCTGAAGCGTAATACACAAATCCCGGCCAATAGCTGGCGGTTTCCGGTGCAAGGTTCGCCCAAGCGTGGCCGATGGGTACAATCTCTGTTGCTATGGCACCAGAACAATACCGGGCACCGTTTGAATACGGCGTACAGGATGGGCAGCCCGGGTACGTCTCGTACGTTGAAGTGGTGGTTGTCCAGGAAAGGTACTTCGTCCACCCGCTGGGGCAGGCTGCCGCGTTAAAGCGGCATTGCTTGTATGTGACAGCGGTATCGACAACCTCCCCGCCGGCCGCAACGCAGTCGACCTCGGTGTGCGCGAAATTCACCAAACTTGCGGGCGTGGACCTTGATGCGATGCAGGAAGGGCTTGCGCCGCCGTTTGTCCCCAGGCAGGACCAGCTTGCAGAGCTGCCCGCAGCAGGGAAGGCCGGGCTTGCGGGGCTGGCCGCACCAGTAGAGCACAGCGCACCGGAAAAGCCGCTGGCAGAATATGGATAAGTGGTCGCAGCAGGGCCGCAGAGCCCGTTGACCGGCGCGGGGGAATGCGTTGCGGTGCAGGATATTGGCGAACCGCTTGCCACCGGGCAGGTCCAGGAAGTTGACGCGCCAGCAGCAGGCCAGGCAGGCGATGCCGGGGTGGACGCGCCCATAAGGCAGTACGCGCCGCTAAAGCCGGTTGCAGAGTAAGCATAAGTTGTCGCCGCGCCGCCGCAGGCATTGGTCAGGGAAGCCAGCGCGCCCAGGCAGTTGCCTGCGCCGTTGCAGATGTCGCCGGAAGCGGAAATGTTGCCGGTCACGCCGACGTTTCCAACCACGTCAAGTTTTTTTTCCGGGCTGTTGGTGCCGATGCCGACGTTGCCGCTGACAGCGGAGAACTGGTTGGCGCCACCGGTATTCCACGAGGCGGTTGCAGTGCCGCATGCCACGGTTCCGTCAGCGGATACCGCAGTGACGAATGACCCCGCCGAGCAGGTGCCGGTGATGCGCGCCTGAACCTGACTTGAATTGATGTCCGCAAGCCCAATCGCACCCTGGCTCGGCAAAATTCCACGGTCAAGCTGGCAGGACACGCTTCCATCGGCGTTGACCTGCCGGATGCTTGAGCCCGAAGCGCACGCACCCGAAACACGCAACTGCACCTGGGACGCGTTCACATCAACAGCCGAAATGGAACCGTCAAGAATCATCGCAGACTCGATGCTGCCGGCCTCGCAATAGGAACAGGAAAAATCACCAACACCCATCTCAGACATTGCTGAGCGCGCCAGGTGGAAATAATCAGTTGAGCTGTCGGAATAGGATTCGTTTGCGTTCCCAAGCGAGCCCTGCACGGCCACGATGACCATGGCCGTGACAAGCACCGACCCGCCAAGAAGCAGAAGATACTCGAAAGCGCCCTGGCCGCGGACCATGAAAATACTAACCCCAACCTAAGATGGCGCAGTCGGAATAAAAAGCAGGGCGTTGGAATCCCGCACTCAGTGCGCCTTGAGCACTACAAGGCTTTCGGTCTCGGTCACGCCCTTCTTGGTGCGAACTGCCTCGATGAGGTCGTTGAACACCTCGGCGTCCTTGCAGTACGCGATGAGAACTGCATCCCACTTGCCGCTGACTTCGTACGCGGTCCGCACGCCCTCCATCAACACGAGGCTGCGCAGCACGTCCTCGGTGCGCTTGGACGGGTCGGTCTTTACAAGGATTACCGCGCGAAAGCCATAGGTGCCGGAGTCTATCGTGAACCTGCGGATGTGCTTCTCCTCAACAAGATTGCGGATGCGCAAGCGCACAGTGCCCTCGGACACTCCGAGCGCGGCTGCGATTGCGCTGTTTGGCTGCCTTGCGTTCTTTGAAAGAAGGGCAAGTATCCTTGAGTCAAGCTCGTCCATAAGCGCACACAACCCCCAAAAACATCCCCATTCCCGTTGCCATCACAAAAACCTAAAGGCAGCCTTTCTTCCTCAGGCACTCCGCAAGAAGCACCGCACCCTTTGCGGCGCCAATCTTTGTGTTGTGGGAGACAACGGTCCACTGGTAGAACCTGCCGGGCTTGCGCAGCCTCCCGACTGAAGTGGAGAGGCCGTTGCACGTGTCGCGGTCAAGCCGCGGCTGCGGCCGGTACGGGTCGCGGTGGTATGTGATGAACGGCTTTGGCTCGCTTGGGACGCCGAGCTTGGGGTCGAACGACTCCCAAGCCTTTTCCACTTCGGAAAGTTCCGGCTGGTCGCGCAGCGTCGCAAACACCGATTCGGTGTGCCCCTCACGAACAGCCACGCGGTTGCAGGACGCGCTTACGTCGATTTTTGCATCTGCGACCTTGCCTTTCTTCGCGTCGAACGAGCCGAGGATTTTCTTGGTCTCGACGATCACCTTGTCCTCCTCCCCGTCGATGAAGGGGATGACGTTGTCGGTGATGTCAAGCGCAAGCACCCCGGGGCTGCGTCCGGCCCCGCTTACTGCCTGCATCGATACAAGCACCACCGATTCTATCCCGAACTTTGCAAGCGGGGCAAGGCTTACAGCCATCCCGGTAGTTGTACAATTTGGAATCGGCGCGACAAACCCCTTCCAGCCGCGGGACTTCTGCTGCGCCTCGATGAGCGCCGCGTGGTCGAGGTTCACGCCTGAAATCATAAGGGGAACGTCGGGCTCGTAGCGGAACGCCGATGCCGTGCTGAACACGGGGGTTGACTTTGCATAGAGCGGCTCGATTTTTTTTGCAACTTCCGACTCCACTGCGGTGAATATCACGTCGAACTTGGACGCGTCGAGCTTGGACGAGTCTGTGATGACCATCTTCTGCACCTGCGCAGGCACCGGGCCGTCGGCAAACCACTGCAGCGAGCTTCCCTTGGAGAGTGCGTCCACGTAGGCCTTTCCTGCGGAGCGCTCCGAGCCTGCAAGCGCGGTTATTTCAAACCACGGGTGGTTTGCAAGAGCTGCCACGAACTGCTGGCCTGCGATTCCGGTAGCGCCCACGACTGCTGCATTCAACTTGTCCATTGAGAAATTCACCTGCTTTGAAGAATCACTTTGATTTGCCTTTGGCTTTTCTGGCGGCCCCTGCTTTTGCCACTTGGGCCGCCGCCTTTCTGGAGTCCTTGCCATCGCCGAAGAACTCCAAATAAAGCGCCGCAACCGCCTTCTGCTCGTCCGCAAAATCAACCACTGCGGAGAAGCTGATCTTGGACGCGCCGTAGGAGGTCATCTTGATGCCCACTTTTGCGTGGTAGAGGCACAGCAATGCGCGAGCGATCGCCTCTGCCGAAAGCGCTCCGCCCACCACCGAGACCATCGCCTGGCTGTCGGTGACCTTGAACAGCCACACCACGTCGGGCCGCTCAAGCGAAAGCGCCTCGAGCGCCTGCAACGCGCGCAGGCTTGAGGACTGGTCGATTGTGAATGAGATGTTTGTCTGCGAGGTCGCTATTGCGTCCACGCTGATGCGGCTCTTTGCCATGCGCGAGAACACCTCGGCCGCAACGCCGAAGGAGTTCACCATCCCGCCGCCGTAAATCTCGACAAGGGAGACGCTTTTTCGCGACGCGATTGCCGCCACGTGCATTCCCCCGCCGCTTTCGCGTATCACGGTGCCGACTTTTTGAGGCTGCGCAACCGGCCGTATTTGCACGAAGGCGCCTATGCCCGAAATCGGGTCGAAGGTGCGCGGGTGGATTATCTTCGCGCCGAAGTAGCCAAGCTCGGACGCCTCTGAAAATGACAGCTCCTCAAGAAGCTGCGGCCCCTTTACCATACGCGGGTCAGCTGCAAGGAACCCGTCAACGTCCTTGTAAAGCTCAAGCCTGGACGCGCCGGACACCGCGGTAATCACTCCCGCGGAGTAGTCGCTTCCGCCCCGGCCGAACACGTTGACGTTGCCGTTCTGGTCAACGCCATAAAACCCGGTGACTACTATGCTCTTTGCGCCCTTTGCCGCAGCAAGGGCTGCGTTGAAGTTTTCACGCGTCTTTTCCACTTCGCAGGACGCGTTGCCGTAAATGCCGTTTGACGCGATGCCTGCAGACTCGGAGTCAAGAACCACGCAGCCCTTGCCTAGGAAGTGGCCAAGAAGCGCTGCTGATGCGCGCTCGCCGAACGAAAGCACATAGTCAGTAAGCCGCGGGTTGTGGCTTGCGTAGCAGTTGAACAGCGCGGACTCAAGCTTCTGCGAAAGCATGTCGATTTCGGGGATGTCAGCTATGCCCTTGTGGAACGCGCAGAACTCCTCGGAGAAGACCTTGGCGTGGCCCTCGCTCTTTTTGCTGTCCTCAAGCGCGCGCACCAGCCTGTCGGTTACGCCCTGCACAGCCGACACCACTGCGATGATGCGCTCGGGCTTTGCGGAGATTATCCTGGCCGCGCGCTCGAAATCCTTGCGAAAAGCAAGCGTGCCGCCGCCGAACTTGCAGACAACTGTGGTCCTATTCAACCCCAAGGACCTCCGAAAAAGAGTGCACCTTGCCGTCGGATTTCGTGGCAAGCCATACTGCGGAACGAACTGCGCCGTTTGCAAAGCAGCGCCGCGACAGCGCAGAGTGCGAAAGCCGCACGATTTCGCCGTTTCCGGCAAACATTATCTCGTGCTCGCCGAATATCTCGCCCGCCCGGAGTGCGTGCACCCTGGACGGTTCGAGGTTGATTATTGACGCAAGCTTCTTTGCAGTGCCCGAAGGTGAGTCCTTCTTCTGGTTGTGGTGCGCCTCGACGATTTCGCGGTCGTACCCCGGAAGGAGCGCGTCCGCCTGCTTGAGCAGCGCAAAGAGCGCGTTCATGCCAATTGAGAAGTTCGGGGCAACAACTGCACTTGACTTTCCTTGCTTGACTGCCTCCGCAAGCTCGGCGTCCTGCTGGGCCGTGCGGGCGGTCGTCCCGACCACCAGCTTCTTTCCTGCCTTTGCGCACTCCACAAGAACCGGGTTGGAAACAGCTGAGCTGAAGTCTATGAGCACGTCAAAGTCCGAAAGCCTGGAGGCCAGGTCCTCGGGCCGCACTATTCCGGGCGCGCTTTCCGAGCGGTCCACTATGAGCGTGACCTTTGCGGTCTTGCTTGCTGCCGCTTCCTCCTTGATGGCGCAGCCCATCTTGCCGAATCCCAAAATGCAAATCCTAACCATAGTACATTCCCCAGTTTGCGTCATCCTCAATCCTTGCCGACAGGTCCACGTCGAACGCGGGCTCAAGCGGCGAAAGGATTTCGGGGTTGTTCTGCCAGACGCGCCTTGCTGCGGCTCGCACGAACTCGACAGCAGCCTTGTCCATCCTCCCAAGCGGCCTGCGGCACCCGAACGCCATCATGCCAAGCCCTGCCATCAGCGTCTTGTATGCAATCGGGTTGCGGAACTTCTGCACCACCTCGCCGGGATAACCGTAAGGATTCTTCACCGTTGACTTCACCGTGATTGCCGAAAACAGCGGCGCCATCGAGGCGTTCAGCGCGCTCGCCTCCTCGGTCTTTCCTGCAATTGCCAAGTCCGCCATCTTGCGAACAGCTGCGGGAAACACGTTGGCTGCAACTGAAATCACTCCTGCGGAGCGTATGGCCTGGTCGGAAACCATCCTAAAGGTAAGGTCGTCGTCGCCTGAGTAAATCATCATGTCCGGGCAGAGCGTGCGCGTGAGCTTCATTCGCTCGAGGTTGCCTGTTGCTTCCTTCACCGCGTAGATGTTCTTGTGCTCCTTTGAAAGGAGCGCAAGGTCGTACACCGAAAGCTCGCAGCCGCACCTTCCCGGGATTACATACGGGATTATGGGGCAGGCGTACTTCTCCGCAACCGGCTCGTAGTATTCCTTCCTTATTTCAAGGGAGGACGGGCCGTTGTAGTACGGGTCCATGAGCAGGAGTGCGCTCGCTCCAAGCGCTATCGCCTCGCCGCTTCTTTTCAGCGTCTTTTCCGTGCTGTTGCTGCCGGTTCCCGCCACTACTGAAAGCTGCGTGGCCGCCATCGAGACGAGCTTGTCCTGCTCGGAATCTGTAAGCGTCGGGCTTTCGCCAGTAGTGCCGTTGACTATGGCGTGCGTGGTGCCCTGCGACTTCTGGAACTCTAAAAGCCCCCGGTAGCACTCATAGTCGACCTCGCCGTTTGCAAACGGCACTACAAGCGCAGGCATACAACTGGATAAACCTTTCATATCAAAGACCCCCTATGATGGAAAGCCGGAAAACTATCGCTTCTTCTCAGTAAGCAGCAGCAGGCGCAAAGCCCGGACAACATACGCAAGACTTTCCACGAAAATCTAAGAAAAATGGCCATAAAAATATATAAATCCGCTAGATTGCTACGAATTTCGTAGCGAGCGGCATTTATGCTTTTTGCCCCATAATAGCTAGATAACTTATGGCAACCACAAACGGCAATTACGACAGGCTCGCAGCAGGATACCTCTTCCCCGAGATTGCAAAGAGGGCCAGGGCGTTTTCACAGGACAACCCGGGCGCGAAGCTGCTCAAGCTCGGCATAGGGAACTCCACCGAGCCCCTGGCACCGACGGTTGTTTCGGGGCTGAAGCTTGGCGCGGACAAGCTTGCAAAGGTCGAGACGTACACCGGGTACGGCGACGAGCAGGGCGACACGAGGCTCCGAAAGGCGATTGCAGCGGAGTACGCAAAGCTTGGCGCGGCCATTTCCGACAGCGAGGTCTTTGTAAGCGACGGCGCAAAGCCCGACGTGGGGAACATCCAGGCCATATTCTCAGCCGACTGCGTGGTTGCGGTGCAGGACCCGGCATACCCGGTTTACGTTGACACGAACGTGATTGCCGGCCGGGCGGGAAAGTTCGACGCAGCCAAGGGGTGCTACGACAGGATGGTCTACATGCCGTGCACCGAACAGAACGGCTTTTTCCCCGAAGTGCCAACGCAAAAGGTGGACCTGATTTACCTGTGCTCGCCAAACAACCCAACAGGCACGGTTGCCACCAAGGAACAGCTTGCCCGGTTCGTTGAGTATGCAAGAAAGAACAGGGCAGTAATCATATTCGACTCCGCGTACTCGCAGTTCATCTGCGACCCTGCGCTTCCACGGAGCATCTACGAGATTCCGGGCGCGAAGGAATGCGCAATCGAGATTAGCAGCTTCTCCAAGTCAGCAGGCTTCACCGGAGTGCGCCTGGGCTGGACCATCGTGCCCATGGAATGCGTGTGCGAAAACGCCGAGGCAGGAAAGCTCAACGGGCTGTGGAACCGCAGGCAGTGCACTTTCTTCAACGGCGCGTCAAACGTCGTGCAGGAAGGAGGGCTTGCCGCGCTTTCTTTGCAGGGCCAGAAGGAATGCAAGGAAACCATAGACTACTATATGGAAAACGCCCGGATAATCCGCGAGGGCCTCGCATCCGTCGGGCTCAAAATATACGGCGGCGTGAACGCGCCATACCTGTGGGTCAAGACCCCGAACGGGATGAAGTCGTGGGACTTCTTTGACAATCTCCTTTCGCAGGCGCACGTGGTCACCACGCCCGGAGCAGGCTTCGGGCCGCACGGCGAGGGTTTCATACGCATAAGCGCCTTCGGCCACCGCGCAGACATCGATGCTGCTGTTGAGAGCATCAAAATGAACCTGAAGGTTTAGGGGACAACACACAAAAACAAAAAAGATGATTTTGAAATGACCGAGACCAGAAAATACGCAGTCCCTTTCACAAAAGCCCAAATCGAGGCGCTTGAGAAAAAATGCCCCACGCCGTTCCACGTGTACGACGAGAAGGCCATACGCGAAACAGCAAGGCGGCTTTACAGGGCGTTCTCGTGGGTTTCCGGCAAGGGGTTCAAGAACTACTTTGCGGTGAAGGCCCTGCCGAACCCGTACATAATGCAGGTGCTCAAGGAGGAGGGGATGGGCGCGGACTGCAGCTCGCTTCCTGAGCTTATGCTTGCAGACGCGGTCGGCCTTGCCGGCGAGGACATAATGTTCACCTCAAACGACACTCCTGCAGGGGAGTTCGAGGAGGCGCGAAAGCTTGGAGCGATAATCAACCTCGATGACATTACGCACATCGGTTTTCTGGAAAAGTCCGCGGGAATCCCGGAGCTGGTGTGCTTCCGCTACAACCCAGGGCCCTTGCGCGAGGGAAACGAAATCATCGGAAACCCGGTTGAGGCAAAATACGGCCTGACCAAAGAGCAGATTTTCAAGGCGTACGAGATTGCGAAGAAAAAAGGCGCAAAGAGGTTCGGGCTGCACGCAATGATAGTGTCAAACATGCGCGACGAGAAATACCTGGTTGACACTGCGCGGATGCTCTTTGAACTTGCTGTTGAAATCAACAAAAAAACCGGAGTCAAGTTCGACTTCATCAACCTCGGCGGCGGGATTGGGATTCCATACAAGCCTGACGACCACAAAGTTGACGTCGAGCTTTATGCCGAAGGGGTCAGGAAGGCCTACGGGGAAATCATCGAAGCAAACGGCCTTGCACCAGTGCGCGTGGTGATGGAAAGCGGACGGGCAATCACCGGCCCCCACGGGTATCTGGTGTCGCGTGTGCGGCACGTTACGCACAAGTACCGCGACTACGTGGGGCTGGACGCGTGCATGGCAAACCTGATGCGGCCCGCACTATACGGCGCATACCACCAAATCACGGTCCTTGGGAAGGAGAACGCGCAAAAGGATCAAGTCTATGACGTGACCGGAAGCCTCTGCGAGAACAACGACAAGTTCGCTGTGCAGCGAAGCCTGCCGAAAATCGAGCCCGGCGACATCGTCGCAATCCACAATACGGGCGCGCACGGCTACGCGATGGGATTCAACTACAACGGAAAACTGCGCTCCGCCGAGTTCCTGCTGAAACCCGACGGCTCGTTCAAGCTTATCCGCAGGGCCGAAACTGAACAAGACTACTTTGCCACGCTGGGCTTTGAGGGCTCGGAATTTGCCCGCCTTGCACAGAGATAAGCCCGCTTAGCGCGCCGCCTGAAATTATCTCATCCACGCAGTGCCGGGGCCGCCCGTTGCCGAGCCGGTGTAGCAGCCGGTCCAGCCACTATAGCCGTAAATCGTGTTCTGGCCCCATACCGAGTATGCCCACGGCCCGGGCTGGTTCGGGTAGCTCGCCCCGCCGCCAGAGTACGGCGCGGTTCCCCACGGCTGGGTATACACGTCCCAACCAACCCCGTTCGGGTTGCCGGAGTACGTCGCCTGCCACGCGGTTGCCCGGTAGTCAAAATAATCCACGGAATTGACGCAAATCAACCGGACTATCCCCTCGCTGCCGGATGCCGTGCGGAGCAGGTTGATGGTTGCGTCACTCAGCTTGCCTTTCCCGGTAGCCAAAATGAGGTTTGTCGGCGTAACTGCCGCGGCCACATCGTGGTTGTTGTCTGCGCCAATCCCTGCAATCAAGGTCCAGCCCCCGCCGTCAGTTGTCATATCACAAAATATCTGGAACGCATCGGCAGTGTTGCCGCCGTTGGGGTCAATCCAATAAGTGCCGTTGCCTGCTGAGAAACCGCCGACCATAATTGACCTGCAAGACAGCGCCGCCTGTTGCTGGGACGACCCGTCCAGGCCGCCAAAGCTGAACGTCTGCCACGACGACCCGGTGCAACCCTGGAATGATGTCCCGGTCCAGCGGATTGCGCCCGCATTGGCTGCAGTGCAGGCGACTGAGCTGTTGCCGGTCTGGATCTCGCCGCCGTAGACTTGGAACTTGGACGCCGGGCTTGAAGTGCCTATGCCGACCCTGCCGTTTGACTTATCAACAATGAACTGCTGGGTTCCGGCATTATCGTAAAGTGCAAAATACCCGCCAGTTATGGGGTTGCCCGTACCAGGATAAGCCATCAAGTAAGCGCCCCCATTCACGTCGTTGATTTTCAACCCCACCTGACTTTGCCCAACGGAGACATGCAGCTTCGCCTCCGGGCTCGCCGTGCCGATGCCGACGTAGCCGCCGGCAGTTATGGCCAAGCTTCCGTTCTGGCTGGAAAGCGCCAGTGACTCCGAGCCGGCGCGGTGGTCATAGACTATGGCTCCGCGCGCGTAATTCCGCTCGTCGCCGAACATTATGTACGACGCCCTTGTCGACGGGCTTAGGAACTGCAGTTGGCCGTCGTAATTGGAATGCTCCAAAATCAAGGCGGGTGCGATGGTGAAGTTTGGCGCAGTCCCTGCAGACCCCAAAAGGATGTGTTCTTTCGCAAGGGGGTTGGTTGTCCCGACGCCCACATAACCGCTTACTGCCGAATACTGGTTGCTGCCGCTTGCGGTCCAGCCCGAAGAGCCGCCAGCAACGCTGTCAACATAGCCTTTGGTTGCAACAATATTCGCAGAATCAGAAGACGCTGTTGCGGAGTCCATCAGGATCTTTCCATTGACCTCGAGCTTCTGGCTCGGCGAGTTCGTGCCGATGCCTATGTTGCCAGGTGCCGAAGAATACAGGTCGTCGCCTGAAAGCACCCAGAAAGCGTCGCCGCCAATCGGTGTTGACGACAGGTAGTTGTGCAAGCGCCCGGCATAATCAGTCGAGCTGTTGGAAACCTCGTTGCCACCTGCGCCCAGGCTGCTGTTCACAACAACCATAAGCACAGCGGAAACCAGCACGCCGCCTGCAATCAGAAGCAGGTACTCCAAACCAGTCTGGCCGCGCATGAAATTCACTACTGGAATACTGAAAGGCAGTTAAAAAAACAACCGACAACCAATCCCGAACTAGTAGCAGCCAACCTGGGTGAACTGGGTCGCAGTAAGGGTCATTGTTGTGGAATGACAACTAAGCATGGTGTCAGTATACAAGTAAGCGTTTGTCTGATACGTACAGGTGGACACGGTGTTGCCCCACGGGTGCGACACGTAACAGGTAGTGTAGCAGCAAACGTAGTTTCCCCAGCCGTTGTTGTAAGCCTGGCAATTGCCAGACCCGGTTGCAGACTGGTTGGCAGCAGTGGTAAAGTTCCGGTACTTGGTCCACCCGCCGGGGCAGGTGGATGCGTTGAACCTGCATTGCTTGAAAGAGACGTCCGAATCGACTACCTCCCCGCCAGCTGCGGTGCAGGCGGAATAAGTGTGCTGGTTGCCAACCAGGGCAGTGCCGCCTATAAGCCCGGTTATGTCGCTAAGGCAGGCGCCGGCAGCGTTGCAGACGTCCCCTGCAGAATAGATGTTTCCAGAAGCTGTGATGCCTCCTGCCACGTCCAGCTTCTGGCTTGGCGATGAAGTGCCGATGCCGACGTTGCCCGAAACCGACGAGTACTGGCTGCTGCCGCTTGTAACCCAAGAAGTAGTCACCGCGCCGCAAGTCACGCTTCCATCAGCGGCAATCGCGGTGATGTACGAGCCTACTGAACAGGTGCCGGTGACCCTGCGCTGAACCTGCGCGGTGTTGATGTCTATGAAACCTATTGAGCCGTCCGCAACCTTGGACGAATCAACCGCATTCGCGGCAAGCTTGGAAGAATCAACAGCACCGGCGCCGATTTTGGCCGCAACAACCGAACCATCCGCAAGCTTTGAAGAATCCACCGACCCGGCGACAATCTTTGCATTAGACACGGAATTATTGGCAAGCTTGCCTGAATCAACGCTGTCGGAAGCAAGCATCCCGTTTGATATGCTGTTGGGCTGGCCCTCGTTGACAAACACCGCGTCGCAGTCCGAACAGGTGACATCGGCACCAACTGCGGCAGTGAGCCTGTTGATGCTGCCGAGATTCAAGTTCATATCAGGAGAGACGGTATCCAGGTTCCCCCGCACAAAAACAAGCATCGTTGAGGCAAGAAGCACCACCCCGCCCAAAATCAGAAGATACTCAAAACCAGTCTGGCCGCGCATGAAAGTCACTACTGGAATAATGAAAGGCGGTTAAAAAAACAACCACCCCGGACCGAAAGGCGACCACCAACACCACACACAACGAAACCAAGCAAACCCAACAACACAACAGGCTGCTGTTGCAAACCGCAGAACCTACCTGCAGAACTCCGCAGACGGGCGGTTCGCGCAGACCAATTCCTTCAGCTGCTCGTTGTTGGCATTGAGCGTTTCTATCTGCTCCTGCTGCCTATCAATCTGGACCTGCTGGTTTGCATTCTCCTCCCTGAGCTCGTCATTTCCTGCCTTGAGCGCCTTGACCGCCTCGATGAGGTAGGCATTGAAGCCATAAGGAAGCTCAAGAGTCTTGGAAGTGCCATTGCCCACAAGCAGCGCGTCCTTTCCAGTAGAGTTTATCTCACCCACCCACTCGGGAAACACCATCTCCACGTCCTGTGCGACCAAGCCTGCCTGCACGCCCGACAGGTTGCCGTGCTCGTCTGGGTTGACCCACTCGTAAGTGACCCCACGCAGCTTGGTAAGGCGCTCCAATGCAATGGTGCCGTTGATTCCGGTAATGTTGGCCTTCAGCCGCGAATCAGACGAGTCTGTCCACGAGCCGCCGCCTGGCTTTCCCGCCGAGTTGGTCGAAAGATGCAACTGATAGGACGGCATGATGCCAAGGCCCACGTAGCTTGCGCTGCTGATAGCAATCGCTGCGCCCACAGAACCTGAAAAAATATTCCTATTGAGATAGAAGACATTCGTGTCGCCGAATATACCCATTTCCAGGGAACCGCTGGGAGTCACAAACTGCTGGAAGGAGTATTCTCCCCCATCGACAGTAGCCTCAAGCCTCGCCGCGGCCCTGGTGCCTCCGTAGACACGAAGGTCAGGAGTATCGCCCGAGGCACCGGCATATACTTCCAGGGTAGTGCTCGGAGTCGTCGTGCCGATGCCGACGTAGCCGCTTGCCATGTCTATTGAAACCTTCGGGCTGACCCCCGTCGTGTCGAAGTAAACCTTCTTCGAGCTCGGGACGCTTATGTACAACGCCCCGCCCTGGTTTACGAAAAGGGAATCGAAGGAATCGCCGGTAATACGAAAGTCGCCATTGACATGAAGCTTTGCGGCTGGGCTCGTCGTCCCGATGCCGACGTTGCCAGAATTCAATATAGTCATTTTCGGAGTTCCCCACGTTGCTCCGTTCTGAGCTCTCAGATAGAAATTGAAATTGGCCATATTGTTACCGCTTGTCGAATCAGCTTTCTCCGCGGCTATCCGTCCCCAGCCCCAATATGCACCGGCATCCGTGTATTTTCCCCCAAACGTGATTGCGCCACCATATCCGGCCGCTTGCGAGTTGGTACTGCCGACTTCTATATTCCCGAAGTTCGCGTTCGATGAAGCAAGACTAAGACTCGATGCTACGTGTAACGCCGTCGCCGGCGTCGTCGTGCCGATGCCGACGCTACCAGTATTTGTTATTCTCATCCATTCGGAGTATCCAGAAGTAATCGTCGAAATTGTATTACCCGCTTTACCAAAGGAAAGGAAACCGCCATTGTGCGCCATCAATGCAAGCGCGTTGCCGGAAGGGGTATCTATGCCGAAGCCGGCAAAGATGTTGTTGTTATTGTCATAGACCAGCAGCGGAGCGCCGCCGGTTACTCCCAGCGAAAGCCGGCCGTTGGGGCTCGTCGTGCCGATGCCGACTTTGCCGTCGTTTGTAATCGTCAGCCGATCAACATCTGATGTTTGGAATCGTATTTTCCCGTAAGTTCCTGCTGCGCCACCACCTAAATACGTGTCTTTCACATACGTATCCGTTCCATCGGTATACATTCTGGTGGAGTGTATTCCCGCAGCATACGTGGCGGATGACGCTATTGCCCAAAAACCTCCACCTTGAGAAACAGTTGTCCCATTAATGTGTAACTTTGTCCCCGGATTCGTCGTGCCGATGCCAACGTAACCTGCAGCAGAAATGACCATCTTCGGGGAATCGTTAGTGTAGAACGAGAGGTTTTTCTCAGTCGTAGTGCCTAACACCATCTTGTCGTCGTGCCCGCCCAATCCAACGTAGCCCCAGCGAGAAGTGTCGTTGTAGAACTCGATGTACGCAGCAGGGCTTGCGCCGGAGGAGTCCTGAAGCCTGATGTTGGCGTCCTGCGCCGCAACAACGTGCAACGGCCTCTGCGGGGAAGCCGTGTTGATGCCCGCAAAACCGGAAGAGGAATTTACAAAAAGAGCGGAGCCGGTTGGCCCGACGTAAAGGTTCCCGGTCGCGTTCAGGCTGCCGTTCTGCGCGAATACCCCTGCCTCTGCGAAGCCTGCAAGCAGGACAGCAAGCGCAAGAATGCACAAAAGACGCGCCAAGAAGACCCCACTACTTAGAGGATATGTAGGATATTGCTAATATAAATACTCTGTTAATATTCCACGAGCCATATCATATTGGTCTGAGGCTACCAAAAATGGTTGAAGAGACCCTGACCAAGAACGTGAAGAAGGTAATCAAGTGGGGCCAAGGCCTCGCGGTCTTCATAACAACGGAAGCCAAGCTCCTCGGCTGGACGAGCAAGGACCACGTGGTGATAACCACGGTGCGAGAAGGAAAGGAAGAAAAAATCATCCTGACGCGGCTGAAATTCTAGAAACTTTTTTTCCGGAACTCAATCCGGTAAGTCTCATTGACGTCCAGCTTGTGCGCGGGATACCAGTCGAGCCACCCATCAACGCTCTCAAACCCTTCGGCACGAGCCTCGGCAAGCATCGCCTCCTTCCAGCGGGGAGTGCCTTCAAGAGGCGAGATTTCCGAGGCGTACCACGAGTTGTGGGGGACGCAAGCGACGACAACGGCCCGGCACGCCGCCTTTTTCCCGCGCCCGGGCTGAACTGCAAACTCCTTCCCAACAGGAAGGGGCTTTTGCCGCCGCGTGACAGTCTTCGTGCCTGCCAATATCTTTTCGCAGGCGCAACCCCCGTCCTCGCCCAAGCTTGTGAAAATCATCGCAGATACCTACGACACCACGTAGGAAGGTTATAAGGACTTGCGGGAGGTGCGTTTCCGTTAACTAAAAGTTTATTTCAAGACGTCGGAAAGTCCCTGCACCGCCCCCAACCCGGACGGTTGGACTATTGAGGTATAAACGGAAGAAAAAGAAGGAATGAGAAAATATGAAAGAAGAAAGTAATGAAAGAAAAACAGGGGAAAAGGAAAAAAAAGAATAGCGAAAAAAGAATAAAAAATAAGAGAAAAGGGAAAGGAAAAAGAATAGTGAAAAAAATAAAGAAAAAAATTAAAAAAAGGAAAGCGGAAAGAAAAAAATCCGCCTGATTATCCGAAGCCTACGGGTTCGCAAGGACGATGCTTACGTTCTGCGGCTTGCGCGAGATGTTTCCTGCGCGCACGCCCACGACAAACTCCGCACCCTTCTGCTCCGCCAGGTCGACGAGGCGCTGGGTGATGATTCCGTCAAGCACGATTGCACGCACTCCCTTTGCGTCCGAGAGGGCCTTCATTATCTCGCGGATGGGAATCTCTGCAGTGGTGTTGAACTCGGAGTCCAGAAGCTTTGCCTTCAGCGAGCCTTCAAGCTCCTTGAGCACGCCGCGCACCTTGGCATCCTCCGGGGATGATGGCGCTGCTGCGGGGGCTTCGGCCTTGCGCTCGAATGCAGGCTGGCTGTCTCCTGAAGGAGATGCGTCGGCGTTCACAATCCCGTTCTGCTCGGACTGCTGCACCGGCTGCTGTGCCGGCCTTGGCTCGAAAGCCTGGCGCGGCTCGAATGCCGGCCTCTGGTCCATCGGCCTTGCCGGCCTGTTGCCATACTGCCCGCGCTCCTGCGGCCGCTCCGACCTTCCGCTGCGGTCCTGCTGGAACGCCATGTGCTTTGAGCGGTCGTACGCGTGCATGTTGGGCGTGGAGTCGTCATCGTCGCGGTCAGGCTTGTTGTACGAGCCCGCCTCGGCCTGGTCTGTTGGCACGCGCCTTCGCAGGCACTTGATGATTTCCTTGCGCGTGAGCTCCTCGACTTCCTTTCCGGCTGGTGCGCGTGCGACAAAGTCAATGTCGGTCTGCGCGAGCAGCTCCTTGAGGATGATGTCCCCGCCGCGGTCGCCGTCCAAAAAGACGGTGACTTCCTTTTCCTTGCCCAGCTTGATGATTGTGGGCCCGACGTTCGCCCCTCCGATTGCAACGGTATTGCTTATGCTGTTGCGCAAAAGGTTGACAACGTCTGCGCGGCCTTCCACGAAGATGACCTCGTTCGAGCCTGCCATCTCGGGTCCGCAGGCAAGCTTGTCCGGGCCGTAGGTGGTAATCTCGTCGATTTTGACGTCCTCGCGCACAAGCTCGGTGAGCTCCTTGCTTTCGGGAATCTCTTCCGTAAGCAGCGAGCGGAGCAGTCCGCGCGCGCGGTCAAGCACCTTCTTGCGCTTGACGTTGCGGATGTCTTCGATGCGGTTGACTACGATGCGTGCCTCGCAGGGCCCAACTCGGTCAACGATTTCAAGCGCTGCCGCAAGAATCGAAGTCTCGACCATGTCAAGGCTGGAGGGCACCATTATCGTGCCTTCGCTCTTTCCCTGCTTGTTGTGCAGGTCAACTTCAATCCTGCCGATGCGGCCGTTCTTTTGCAGCTCGCGCAGGTCCAGGTCGTCTCCGAGGAGCCCCTCGGTCTGGCCGAACACCGCCCCGACCAGGTCGGGCTTCTCAACGATGCCGTCGACTTCGATGGTCGAACGGATCATGTATTTCACTGTATCAAGATATGTCTTGCCCATTGCAAAACTCAACTCCTTTGATGTAAATCCTTTTTGTTTTGCGAGTCTTGGATGACGATTGAATTGCCTTTCGGATTAGCCTTGCGGAAATCGCCGGTTGCTTTGGCGAAAACGCCAGGAAGGCGCTTTAGCCCCCTAGCGCGATAGTCGGCATCTGGGTCATCGCATCCCGGGCCCTTCTTGCAGGAGACGGGTTGACCGGGTTGCTGCCAGAGCCATCCGTCGCGCAGGGAGTTTGCTTTGCCTCCTGGCGCCAAATAAACGCGCTTTGCGGCTCCGCTGGACGGCACGTCCATTAGGGGCAATATAATCGTCGTGATTACACAAGCCTCGCGGTTGCGTCGGGTTCCTATGCGGACATTAATACAGAAAGAGAGCAATTAACGAAGCGAAGGTTTCTGTTCCTCGGCCAAGTGCTCGCGTTCCGCAATCAGGTCATATAAAGCGGGAGATACTTTGAGGATATCCCTTTCGGATATCATCCCGACGACTTTTCCTGCACTGTCTACTACTGCCAACCGCCTGACGTTGTTCTTTGCCAAGGCTTTTGCGGCCTCGACAAGGTCCTTGTCAGCCCGGATGGTCAAAAGCGGCTTGCTTGCGACTTTCTTGATAGGAATGTCAAGCTTTCCTGCCGCTACGGCCTTCCGGACTATGTCGCCCTCGGTGACGATGGCCTCGATTTTTTTGCCATCCACCACGAGGACGCTGCCAATGTCATTTTTCTTCATGAGCTTGGCCGCTTTTTCGACGGTATCATCATAACTTATGGTGACCAGTAGAGCCTTCATGCAGTCTCCTACTTTGATCCCTGTGTCCATTAACAGAAATTATGGATGTTATGGTATTTAAGCGGTTGGAAAAAGTCACGCCCCTAAAGAGGAAAATACGGCGATTGACGACAAATTAGAGGGAAAAGACAGCAATTGTTCACAACACATGAATGAAAAGTTTATAAATTATGAACAACATATTCACAACATATGAACATACCAGAGCTGTTCTCCACCAAGGAACGCCTTTCTCTCCTATCCAAAATACTCTTTGAAAGCGGTGAGATACGGATACACGACATCGCCCGCAAGGCAAAGACAAGCCCTGCGCAGGCGCACAAGTACGTCCTGATACTGGAACGCAACGGCCTAGTGAAGAACCGTAAACTGGTCGACTCCGCAAAAACCAGGGAATTGCGCGCGCTGCTTGACTTGAAAAAAATCGAAGATGCTGGCGTGGTGGACGCCATACGAAAGGCACTTCCTAAACCCATCGGAATTGGAGTATTCGGAAGCTGGGCAGACGGCACAAACAACAACGATTCCGACGTGGACCTTTGGGTGCGGCTGGAACAGAAAGCCGACGAGTCGCAGGCTGCCGCAGCCAAGAAGGCGGCCGAAACCAGGCTCGGAAATAAAGTCGACCTAACCCTGGTTTCACCGGAAATGCAGTCTGGTCTTAGGCTAAAAAGCGAGGCATTCTATTACTCTCTGTACCACGGAAAAGTGCTATGGGGAGAAGGGTTCTGAAACAGACCGATGAATGCATCGCAAAGGGATTGCTAAAACGGACCCCACCATCGGCACAGCAGGCGCGGCTTGAACTGAAAAAAGCAAAAGAGTTCCTTTGCGAAGCGCGGAAGGCTCAAAAAACCACACTGCACAACAGCGCCACAATGGCAGCATATGCCGCGATGCTTGACTCTGCCAGGGCAATACTTACAAAGGATGGCTGGAGGGAAAAAAGCCACTACTGCACCGCGCAGTTTTTGTGGGAGCATTACGAGAACGCCTTTGGCCAAAACACGCTAGAACTTTTCGAATACTATAGGGATGAACGACACCGCATACAATACTCGGCAGAATACTATGCAACAGCAGAAAGTTCGTCCGGAATAGTTGCATTCGCGGAAAAGTTCATCGAGAAGGCTGAAAAAATCATAATGGAACAATAATAGAAGAATCAGGTAATCGCATGGGCTACAACAAGGGGTTTGCATTCGAACGCTCGCTTCGCTCCAAGCTCAACGACAAGGGCTTCTACGTGGTGAGAACCGCAGGAAGCGGGGTTGACGGCATCTCTCCTGACCTGATTGTCCTTTCCACAACTCGCAAGTTCGCAATCGAGTGCAAGGCAATCGAATCCGCGTACCTTGCAATTGAAGTGCCCAAGATGGAGCGCATGTTCGACTGGGAGCGCGTGACGGGGATGCCGGTCTTTGTCGCCTGGAAGCACAACAGGCAGCAGCCTGTTTTCGTCCCGCTTTCGGTTTTCAAGAAGTGCGAGAAGAACTACACGCTGCGCGCAGAGGATGCGGCGTTCGGGCTGAGCATTGAGGAAGTTATCCGGTAAAGACAAAAGCAGTAAAACAAAAGAGGGTGAAAAAATGGCATATGTAACTTGCCCTTCCGAAAAAACTCATTACACGAGTTGAGAAATACTACCCGAACATCAACTGGCCAGATACTATTAGGCGAATAATAATCCAAAAATTGGACGAACTTGACAAGGCAAATAAACGAGGCGCAACAAAGGAAAGCCTGCCGGTAAAAAAGAAATGACGCGAGGGGAAAGGGCCAAACCCCCATGCACAGGCAAAAACTAATTGCACCACGAATACGTGCTGTCCTTCCTGCAAAGCTCGTCCTGAAGCAAACCGACCTGCGACTCCAGGGCAGTATTCTTGGCAGTCAGGTTTGCAATCTGCGCCTGCTGCGCCTGCACCGCGCCGGTAAGCACCGGAGTGAGCTTTTCGTAGGACATTCCCTTGTATCCCTTGTCGTCCGTTGTGACCACTTCGGGGATGACTTTCTCGACGTCTTGGGCGATGAATCCCACTTGCGTGCCGTTTGTGAATCCCATGCCCGGATATTCATTAGTCCTCCACTCGAAATTAACCGGCTTGAGCGCAAGGACTTTTTCAAGCGAGGACGAAGGCAAGAGCGCGGTAACGTTCTTCTTCCACCGGCCATCCGAGCCCGACCACGCGCCCGAAGTCACCCAGGCGGTGCCTGCGACAGTAAGCGTGTAGCTTGGGCTTGCAGTTCCGATGCCGACCCTGCCGTTTGACTTATCAACAATGAACTGCTGGGTTCCGGCATTATCGTAAAGTGCAAAATACCCGCCAGTTATGGGGTTGCCCGTACCCGGATAAGCCATCAAGTAAGCGCCCCCATTCACGTCGTTGATTTTCAACCCCACCTGACTTTGCCCAACGGAGACATGCAGCTTCGCCTCCGGGCTCACCGTGCCGATGCCGACGTTGCCAGAGCTATCTATCCTGACTTTTTCGGTCCCGCCTATTGAGAAGCCGACAGTGTTTGCAGCAAACGAACCCATGCCGCTGTTTGAGGATGTCCTGAAAGTATACGGAGGATATCCGGGCACCCCGTCGGTGACCCGCATCTGGCCGCCATACGTGCCGCTTGTCCCCGCAAAGTCGATTCCCGCACCGGGAGTCGTCGTGCCGATGCCGACGTTGCCGCCTGAAGTCCAACTTAACACGGGCGTGGCAAGGGTTCCAATTGCAGTGCCATATCCTAGTGACCAAATGCCGGTGCCTTGGTTGGAAATAAACCCGTAGTTAGTCCCTGGAGAATTCATGGCAAACTGGTTGCCATAAGTACTGGAGTAAATCTGACCATAAACATCCAACTTCGCCGCAGGACTTAAAACGTTGATGCCGACGTTGCCATTCTCATCAAGTATCATCTGGTCGACGCCATTTATCAGGAAGCGGAGACCTTCATAACCCGTGGTCCTCGACATGATTATGTCTCCACGACCGGTTGCGGTCGCACCATCTATGTTATACAGCGAAATCCGGGCATCGTTGCCGCTGGACTCAACCTTTAGCTGGCCATAGGCGTTGTTACTTTCGCCGTAGACATGCAATCTGGTGCTGGGATTCGCCGTGCCGATGCCGACGTTGCCGCCGCTGACTGTGAGCGCGTTCCCAACGCTGTCTCGCAGAATTATCTTCCCGCCCGAAACGGGGTTGTTGATGAAAAGCCCGTCTCCATTTGAGTTGAACGCGTCGCTGACCCCGCCCTGGATTCGCCCAATCATCGTGGAGGTATTCCGCATGAAGTTGAGGGAGGGGTAGCCGCTTGCGTGCGTTGACGCTATTACGGGCTCCACCTGCTGGGTGGCCTTGCGTATCTCGAAAATCTCGCCGCCATTGAGGGTGTTGAAGCTGGTCGTTCCTATGCCGACTTTGCCATCGCTTGAAATCCTCATCCGCTCAGTTCCGCTTGTCGCAAAACGCAAGGGCTGCGCCTCATACATCCAGATGAACGCACTGTCGCCCGAAGTCAGGCCAATCTGAAGCCCGTTGTTGGCCGTATGCCCTGTCGCATCGTCGGTGATGCTTATCCGCGTACTGGCGGTTCCGGCCACATGCAACTTGTCAATCGGGCTCGTCGTCCCGATGCCGACGTTGCCTGCAACCATGTCCAGATATAACCGGGTGGCCCCGTTGCTAGCGCTCGTACCGCTCTTGTAGTCGAAACGGATGTTAGTGTTCCCGGTGAAGTACATCCCGCCATTACCCATACCGATGACGTGGTCGTTGTTGGAGTACCACAGGTTGATGCGTCGGCCTGCAACAAGGTCGACGCCACTTGCAGCATAACCCAAAGTGCCGTCTCCCTTCACGTCCAAGGGCGCTAAGGGGCTCGACGTGCCTATGCCGACGTTCCCCGAATTGTAAATCCCGCCCGTTCCCGCGCTCCAGTAGTTCGTGGTGCCGAAATTGGTCGTGCAGGCGCCGTTGATGCAGAACCCGTAGCCGTTGCCGACGTTCACGTTGCCTGCGACGTCGAGCTTGTAGCTGGGGCTTGATGCACCAATGCCGACGTTGCCGTTTGCGGAGATGGTCATCAGGTTGGTGACATAGTTGTTCACCCGGAAGACTGCCGCGTTCTGCAGTGCGGTGTTGTCCGGACGCAGGCCCATGATGGTTATCGCACCGTCATAGGCAGTCCCGTAAAGCGCATCGTATGCCGCAGGGATGACTCCGCGGATCGACCCTCCGAAGCCGTTGACGCTGTTGGACTGCATATACATTTGAGGGGTGAAAGCACTGGATGAACCGTCGATGATGGACACTGAACCGCCTTCGTTGGCGGACTCTATCGCAAAGAGACGCGTCGTCCCGCTGGTGCTGGTAGTGACGTTCATGTGCAAGGTGGCGTTGGGGTTGGACGTGCCAATCCCCACATTCCCAGCGCTGTAATATATGTTCGAGCCGGATGTCGTCCACTGGCTGGAACCGTTGCCCCCGGTGAATGCGGAGCCGTTGACAGTAAAGCCATAGGCGTTGACCGTGCCGGCAACGTCAAGCTTGTAGCTTGGGGCGACCATGCCTATACCTACATTACTGACGTTGTCAAGAACCAACCCCCAACCCTGGTTCCAGAACCCGACCCTGTCCGTCGTGCCAGTCACCTGGCCTACGAACTGGCTGGTTGCAAGGCTCCCGTTTGTCGACAACCAAATCCCCGGCGAACCGACGTTGACAAAAGGCATCGTTGACCCGTCTCCGATTGCAAGGCGAGACCCAAGAAACACTGCCGAACCATTAACAGCTAATTTTGCCGAAGGCGCGGAAGTGCCGATTCCGACGTAACCAGCTGCGGTGAGGACCATCTTCTGCGAGTCGTTTGCGTAGAAAGAGAGGTTCTTCTCAGCAGTGGTGCCCACGACCATCTTGTCATCGTGACCTCCCAGGCCGACGTAACCCCAACGCGAAGTGTCATTGTAGAACTCAATGTAAGCAGCAGGCGAACCGGAAGCGTCCTGCAGCCGGATGTTCGCATCCTGCGCAGCAACAACTTGCAGCGGACGAGCAGGCAAAAGAGTGCCAACGCCAACGTACCCCGAAGTCGCATTCACAAAGAACGAGCCGTTACCGACGAAAAAGTCGCTTGACGAGTTCATCGCGCCGTTCTGCACAACTAGGCCTGCCGAAACAAGCGGCGAAAGCGCAAGGATGAAAACGAAAAATGCCGCAGCAAAGCCGGTTCCGCGCATCATACAGATACCCCCAAATTCCCCAATACTAGGTAGGCCGTGCAGAACAAAAGTCTTGCTGAGGGGACGGTTTGCACTTCAGGAACACCACGAATACGAGTTGTCCTTTGAACAGAGTTCCGCCTTAAGCCAGTCTATTTCCTCCTGCTGTTCCTGTATTGCGCTTGCAAGCACCGGAGTGAGCCGTTCGTACGACATCCCCTTGAAGCCCTTGTCGTCCGTTGTGACCACTTCCGGAATCACCTTCTCGACTTCCTGCGCGATGAATCCCACCTGCGTGCCGTTTGTGAATCCCATGTTCGGATACTCCGCAGTCTTCCACTCGAAATTAACCGGCTTGAGCGCAAGAATCTTGCCAAGCGACGAGGCGGGCAAAAGCGAGGTCACGTTCTGCTTCCACCGGCTGTCCGAGCCAGACCAAGCACCCGATGTGACCCAAGCGGTGCCTGCTACAGTAAGCGTGTAGCTTGGGCTGGTTGTGCCAATGCCGACGTTGCCGGCGCTTGTGATGCGCATGCGCTCAGCAAGTTGGGTTATTGCTGAGGCGGGCGTTCCGCTGCCGGGAAAAGTATAGAACGCAAGCGCACCGTTGTAGGACTCTCCTGACTCCCGCACCCCGCCAATGCTGGCAGTCAGCGTCGGGTTGTATGCATCCTGGAAGGCGATTTCTGCAGTCCGTCCGGCTGCCCCACCCCAAGATTCGCCGACGCGCTCGACACGCACAACCTCCTTGCGTTTAACCGAGTCGCTCTGGAATGCAGAGGCGTGCAGCGTCGCAAGGGGACCTCCCCAGTAGGAGTATGTCGAACCGATGCCGGCATTGCCTTTCACATACAGGTCGCCGCCGGTGATTTCCTTGAAGGTAAAGCTTGAGACTGAAAAGTTGCTTGTGACCGAAGGCAGGACGTAAAGCGTCATCAGGTAGGTCGAGGTGCTTGCGGGAGACCAATAGAACACGTTATTGCCTGAAACAACCGTGCCGATGTTGGTGCATCCGCCAAGTTCCCCTCCGCAGCTTGTCAGAATGGGAACCGTCCCGTTGTTGAGGGCCAGGTTAAACGAAATCTTGTACGTCGCGCCTGCCCTGGAACTGTAGCTGAAATAAGTGTCGGCATAGTTCGAGCCGTCCGTTACCGCGGTGGCGATTGTGGAGCCGCTGGAAGACGAGAACGCGTCAAAAGGGTACGTCGGGCCGTTGGTCCACGTGGTGGCAAGCTCAGAGCCCAGGTCGTTGTCGTCCAGGATGGCGGCGTTCCCGCCCATGACTGTCAGCTTCTGGGAGGGATTCGGGATGCCTACGCCAACATTCCCGTCGTTTGCCTGCACCAGCCCGGTTACCCAGCCCGAACCCGTGTACGCATCCCAGACGATGTCGTGGCCGGTATTCATGCGGCTTGCGTGCCATATGCCGCCGTTTGAGGCCTGGTACCCGATGCCACCCATTGATGCCGCAGTGTCGGATTCCGCTTTCTGCAGAGTAAGGAGAGCCTGCGGACCAGTAGTGCCGATGCCGACGTTCCCGCCAGAGGTTATGCGCACGCGCTCGTTTTCGCCGGTCCAGAACTTGATGTCGTGCGGGCCGATGTTTCCTATGTTCATCCCGTTGGTCACTCCGTAGTGCGCCACAAAGATTGCGCTGTTTTCCTGCAGCATCGTCCAGTTCGTGTAGTTCGAATTCAAGATGCCACTATACAGGAGTGCGTTCACAGTCCCGGTGTTGCCCACGCTGACAACTGCCGCACCCGCATTGCTGCCAGTGCCGTTGTTGAATACCCGCACAGTATACACGTCATTGACTTCGTCGTTGACTTGCAGCCTGCTCCGCGGGTTCGCAGTGCCTATGCCGAGGTTCCCTGTTGCAGTAAGCGTCATCTTTGTGGTGTTGTTGGTGTAGAACGTGAGGTTCTTCTCTATGGCTGTGCCTATCACCATCTTGTCGTCATACCCACCAAGCCCTACATACCCCCAGCGGGTTGTGTCGTTGTAGAACTCGATGTACGCCGCGGGACTTGCGCCGGAAGTGTCCTGAAGACGGATGTTTGCATCTTGAATTGCAGCAATGTGCAGCGGCCTTGTTGAGTTGGCAGTTCCAATGCCCACAAACCCCGAAGTAGAATTGACAAAAAGAGTCGAGCCGGAAGGGCCCACGTAAAGGCTGCCTGTCGCGTTCAGGCTGCCGTTCTGGGCAAACACTCCGGCAGCGGAGGCGCTGCATACAAGGAAAGCAAGCAAAACCAAAACAGCTGACGCGTTCTTCATACAACTCACCAAACTGCCAAATCAAGGCGTCCCGTACTGCCATACCCCTCCTGTTGCGCAAAGCGCGCCTGCGGGGCTTATGTAGGAAACAACAGTGCCTTCGGGGTTGCGGATTGCAAACGAGCCTTCAGCTGGGGTTGCGCAAAGCGCGTCGTAGCCGTTGCAGTTTGCGTCCTCGATGCACAGGCTGCCGGAACCGTTTATTGAAGCGTGCGAGACCCCAGTTCCGTCGCGAACCGCAAACAGCGCGCCTTCCGAACTTGAGCAGCTTCCTGCTGCGCCGGCAGTGCAGCCGCCTTTGAGGACCAGGCCGCCGGTGTAGGAGAACGCGGCGACATTGCTTCCGCTTCCGTCAACAACAAAGAAGTCGAACTCTGCAGCGTTGGGAGTCGGGGAGGGAGTGGGCGAAGGCGACGGGGTCGGTGTTGCGGAAGGAGTGCCTGAAGGAGTTTCGGACGGCGATGCAACAACCAGCCCTGCGCCAGGAGTGCAGGACACGTACAAAACGGATTCGCCAGTAACCAGCAGCCCTGAAAGGTCTAGGTTGCGGTACGCAATAGTCAGGTTGGAAAGCTTGTACACGCTGTTTGAGCCGCACGCGCCGCCAGAGGTGGCCACGTAAACGGTCGCACCGTCCGCGATTGCCACGTCGCAGGTAAGGACGCCGGAGTTGTTCACGCAGTACGAGTCGCCATAGGTGTCGCCTGAATAGTAAGGGAACAGGTCGGCCTGCGCGCCGCCGAATGACAGGCTCGTTACCCACAGCGGCTCGCCTGCTGAGTTGTGCATTCCGAGGACTATCATGTCGTCAACTGCCTTGGAGGAGGCGATGCTCAAGGTGGACATTGACTTCCAGTAAAGCTGGCTCTGGGAAATCTCCTGCTCCGAGACGGTGTCGGTGCTTGAGGCTACCATGAACAGGGTTACTGCCGCGACCAAAAGCACTGCGCCAAGTACCACTAGGTACTCCGTTGACGCCTGGCCCCTCCTTGACATATAGACTGTCAAGGCGGGAGTGGTTAAAAAAGTTGGTCGGGGTAATAATTGCACTACGGTATCAAGGCAAAGGCGAAAACATGGACAAAAAACCACGCCCCTCCTGGGACGAGTACTTCATGCAGATTGCGCAGGACGTCGCTACAAGGTCAACTTGCCAGTCGCGCCACGTTGGCGCAGTCATTGTGGTTGAGAAGCGCATGGTCGCAACCGGGTACAACGGCGCGCCCCACGGCATGCCCCACTGCACTGATGTCGGCTGCAAGCTTGTCACGGTAACCGAGAACGGCGAGAGCAACGAAAAGTGCGACCGCGTGCTGCACGCCGAGCAGAACGCGATAATACAGTGCGCAATGCACGGCGTGCCCTGCAGGGGCTCGACGATTTACACCACCGCCAGGCCGTGCAGGCTGTGCGCCAAGATGATTGCGAATGCGGGAATCAAGCGCGTGGTCTACTGCGACGAGCCTTCGGACAGGGAGCCTTTCGAGATACTGAAGGCCGCCGGAGTCGAGACAGCAAGGCTTGCGGCTGCAAAGAAAAAATGAGAGTGGCGCAAAGGGCAGCGGGTGTGGAAACAACCGGGCTTGCGGCTGCAAAGAAAAAGTGAGAAGAGCGCAAAAGCAGGAACATACGCAATTCAAAACCCAAAATGAAAACAAAAACGACAAAGGGTCCCCAGATGAAGACAAAAATCCCATTCACAGTGGTAATGCCTGCCTACAACGAAGAGGAAGGCATCGCCAAGGTCATTGACGAAGTCAAAGGCTACGCCGACAAGTTGATTGTAGTTGACGATGGCAGCAAGGACAGGACAAGGCAGCTTGCGGAAGAGTGCGCAAGGAAGCACTCCGGGGTCGCCGTTGTCAGCCACCCAAAAAACAAGGGAAAGGTCGCCGCAATACTTACAGGGATTAAGCAGGCAAAGACCGACGTTGTTGTGCTCATTGACGCGGACCACACCTACCCTGCAAAGGACATCCCGATACTTGTCAAGCACATTGAGGACGGCTCGGACCTGGTGCTTGGAAACCGCTTCGCAGACGGGCTGAAGAACATCCCCGCATTCAACAGGATTGGCAACGGGATGTTTTCGTTCTTGATTTCCTTTGCAAGCGGCCAGGAGATTGCCGACGGCCAGACCGGGTTTCGCGCGTTCCGCAAGGGGATGCTTGATGACCTGGACATACGCTCAAACGGACTTGAGTTTGAGACTGAGATGACCATCAAGGCTGCAATAAACGGCTACAAGGTGGAGGAAGTGCCCATCGAGTACCGCAAGAGGATCGGCAAGTCAAAGCTCAACCCGGTAAAGGACGGCTACAGGATGCTTACCGCAATCCTCCGCTCGGGATACTCGCAGATGTCCATAATCTCCAAGGGTTTTGCGCTTCCGGGGCTGTTCATAGCCCTTGTCGGAGTACTGTTCATGATTGTGTCGGCGTGGGACTACGTCTCAGTCGGCAAGCTCTCGCACGAGTACTACCCGCTGCTTGCGGTGTTCTTTGCCCTTGCAGGCACGCAGCTGATTACTCTCGCAGTCTTTTCGGACGTGCAGCAAAAGAAGCTCTCAAGGATTGAGCGCGACGTCTCGGGCCTGAAGAAAAAATAGGAAAACAAAAAAAAGGCGAAAGCCCTTCCAGCACCCTTTCCAACTGCTTAAAACTACTTCTTCTTGAACACGAACACTACGGGCTGGCTAATGATACTTCCATTTTCGAGGGGTACTAGTGTTGAAAACGTCTTCACGAGTTGATACGTGCCGTTGTGGTAAAGCTCATCGTAAAACAGCTGGTAGTACGTGTTGCCGGGCATCTCAGTTCCATTCTGCAACGTGGTGAACACTGCTGCAAGAGGCGCGTAGACTTCAAGAAGCGAGGTCATGTAGACCGTTGAATTGAGCGTTGCCGAGTGCCTCAGGAAAGTGGTGTAGTTGGGGTCCAACCCAAGCGTGGGCCTGCCTGAGTACGCGCCGACTTGCGGGTGGCCGCTTGCCATCACCCACTCGCCAGGGGCGGTGATGTTTTTTATGAAGTACGAGGCCTCCTGCACCTGGGAGTACGAGGCTTTCTTGCCGTTGTAAAGCGACCAGCACTGGTCGAGGTTGCCGACGCTTGCGCTCAGGAGGAAAAGAAGCATTAGCGCGGACACGCCGGTCCAAAATCCTATTGCGACTTTTCCCGACAAAGCATCAGCAACCGCCTTCAAGGCGTCTCCAAGCAGCCGCCCTGCAAGGACGAAGGCAACCGGGAGCAGGAATATGATGAAGCGATCCTCCTTGTAGGAAAACAGGAAGGTCATTATCAGAAGTGGGAACAGGAACACGAGCGCAAGGATGACTGCGTTGTCGTCTTTTTTGATGAACGCATAAACTACCCCGAGCAACACCAGTATCGCGCCAAGGGAGTTGTTGAATATCCAGTTGGCCTGGGTGAAGAAGAGGAACTGCTCCGCCTCCGCATACCCTTGCGCGCCTATGAAGTACTCGCCAGCAAGGCCGAATGCGGAGCCGGACTTTGCGAACTGGTAGGAAAAGAACGCGGCTGCGAAAGCAAGCACGAGGAGCACGCACAGCGCGGTGATTTTGGGCGAGGACTGCACGGTCTTGAGGATTGCCTCGCGGTAGATGTACGCGCCAACAGCAAGTCCCAGCACTATTGAGAAGAACACGTACTTGGTAAAGCCCCCAAGCAGGATGGAAAGCACGAACACTGCCATCCAGCCGGCGCTTTTTTCCTGCGCTGTCCGGAAGAACGCGTAAAGCCCAAGCGCCGCAAAGAACATTTGTGGCGCGTCGGTCAGCACCCTGCTTGAGTAGAACCACAAAAGGTGGGAGAACGCAAGGAGGAGAACCGCGGCGATTGCGGAAAGGCCTCCAAAGAGCCTGCGTGCAAGCAGGAATGTCGCAAGGACCGCAAGGGAGCACAAAAGCGCAACCGCAAGGTGGCCCGAATAGATGTAGTCGCCTGCGATGAACGACATCACGGCGGCAAAGTACGGCAGGGCGTAGGAGCGCTGCGAGAACGAAAGTACCCCTAGCGGGTCTGAAGGCTGGATTGCGAACTGGCCGTGCTCGGAGATGGACTGGGCGAGGAGCACGTAGTCGCCCTCGTCGGTCCAAAGCGTGTTCTGCACCCCGTAGACAAGCGCGAAGTAGAATACCCACACTGCAGCCAGCACCGCGACAAGCTCGCCTGCGGTGCGCACGTAAGAGTCCATCTGACAAAAGCCCCCAGTAGAATAACAAGAGATTACGCTTCTTAAAATGACGTCACGCTGAAAACCTTGATTTTAACCATTGGGATGAAAGCGGAAATACGGTCCTAAAAAGCGTATAAATGCGGCGATTGAAAATAATCGCATGTTAACGTTCAAATATAGGGTATATCCTTCGAAGAAGCAGGTCGCAAAACTACACCGACAGATGTTTCTATCGAAGAAATTGTACAACTCGCTTTTAGAAAAATGCGAAGCGCACTATAAGGAAACTGGTAAAACGTTTTCGCAATTCGACATGAACAAGCTAATTACGCGATTGAAAAAAGAACAGCCGGAATTCAAGGAATTGTACTCACAAACGATTCAGAATGTTTCAAAGCGTATTGCGGATGCGTTCAAGGCGTTTTTTCGCCGGGTCAAGGAGAGAAAGCAGGGGTCGAAAACCAAGCCTGGACATCCTCGTTTCAAGAAGTATGTGTCTTCATTAACTTACCCGCAGACGGGTTTCAAATTCAAGAACGAACGCCAGCTTCAACTTTCGAAAATCGGCAGTATTCCGATTGTGCTTCACCGTTTGCCGAAAGGCGCAGTGAAGACGTGTTTCGTCAAGGCGTACCCGTCGGGCAAGTGGTTCGTTGGCTTTTCAAGCGAATCGCCTGAAAGAACTTTTGAGAGCAACGGTAAGAAATGCGTTGGTGTGGACGTTGGCTTGACCAGTTTCGTTACCTTGTCGAATGGCGAGCGGGTTGATCCACCAAGGTTTTTGAGGAAGTCAGAATCCAAGCTCAAGATATTACACCGTCGCGTTTCAAGGAAGTTGAACGGCAGCGAAAACCGAAGAAAAGCTAGGTTCGATTTAGCGAGGCTTGCGGAACGGGTGTCGAACCAGCGATTTGACTTTTTGCACAAGCTGTCAAGACAACAGGTCAACGCGTACTGTTTGATTGGTGTAGAAAACTTGAAAGTGCGGGACATGATGAAGAACCATTGTCTTGCCAAATCAATTAGTGATGCTTCTTGGGCGACTTACAAACAGTTGCTTGCGTACAAGGCTGGGAGTGCTGGTTGCAAGCTGGTACAAGTCAACCCAAAGGACACGTCTAGGACGTGTAACAATTGCGGCATAAAACACGACATCCGTCTATCAGAGCGGACTTTTGGTTGCCCATCTTGCGGGTTTTCCGCGGATAGGGATGTGAACGCTGCTAAAAACATACTTGAAAGAGCTACCGCCGGATTGGTGGGAAGTCACGCCTGTGGAGATTCTGCCTCTACTCGCTTCGCAAGAAGCGGGCAAGCGGTTTCGGGGAAGCAGGAACTATAAGACGGAAGGTATTTGAAAGTTAACAAGGCTAATACTACTCCGTCTGGAAGCCCATGAAATTCATTCGTGGGAGGATGTCACAATTATCCCAATGCAGAGATAATTCCTGCTTCTGCGGGCCCGTAGTCGAGTGGTTAAGACGTCGCTCTTACACAGCGAAAATCGGGAGTTCGATCCTCCCCGGGCCCATTTTTATTTTTTTTATTCTAGCGGACTATTTTTTGCCCTTCTTCTTTGCGCCTTGAGACCTTGCCACGAACACCAGTGCAAACGCCACCAATGGCGCAAGGACGGGGTTGAAGTCAGGAGCGCTGCGAACAGTCCCCTTGCGGTAATAGTAGTACTGCGTGACCGAGTCGCTTATGCAGCCTGAGCGGTTGGCATAGATTGAGAACGTGTGCGTGCCCTCGCGGTAGTCGGCAAAGGAAACGGACTGGTTGCCTGCGGCGTAAGACGGCACGTCCATCTGGGTGCCGTTGTCCATCACCAGGGTCGCCTGGGCTATGATTGGCGAGTTTGAGGATGCGTTGGAGACGTTGATGGCAACGTAGACGTTGGTCAGCCCCTCGGCAACAATGGGCGCTATGAAGCCGTCCGAAGGCGAGTTGACGACTATCTGGAGCACGCAGCTTGGCACGGTTGCAAGCGCTGGAGCGCAAAGGAGCGCAAACACAAGGAGCGCAAATGACAGCCTCATCAAAACTACCGTCGCGGCACTTGGCTGCGCCGCCGGTTGTTATTAAGCTTGGCCGCAATAAAAACCTGTGCAGGTGCAAACGTTCAATTATGGTACTTCTTGCAGTATGTGGAAAGCCGAATGTCGGAAAGAGCACGCTGATGGCGGCGTCAACGGGCACCGCCCCGCAGATTGCCAACTACCCGTTCACGACAATAGACCCCAACAAGGGAGTGTGCTTTGCCAACACCGCCTGCCCGCACGTGCGGCTCAAAATTACCTGCACGCCCAACAACGCAAAGTGCGAGGACGGCACGCGACGGGTCCCTGCAAACATCGTTGACGTTGCGGGAATAGTGCCGGGCGCGCACGAGGGCAAGGGCATGGGCAACCGCTTCCTTTCAGACGTTGCCGCTGCCGACGCGCTAATCATAGTTGCAGACGCCTCTGGCGGAACGGATGATTCCGGCAACATAGTCGCGTTCGGCTCGCACGATGCAGCTGCTGATGTGAAGCTTTTCCTTGACGAGCTTGACGATTGGTTCTTCGAGGTCGTTGGCCGCAATGCAAGGAAGTTCAAGGGAACCCACACGGTCTTGGAGGACTTCTTCCAGTCGCTTGCGGGAATCGGCATACCCTACGCGGATGCAAAGGACTGCTATGCAAGGCTTGCCCTGGGGCCGGAGCCTTCCAAGCTTTCGGATGCCGACGTGCGCAGGCTGTCGGACATGCTGAGGAGAAAGACCAAGCCTTTTTTGGTTGCCGCGAACAAGTGCGACTCAAGCCATGCGCAAAAAAACATCGAGTCGTTGCGCGCCGCCTACCCGGACGCGCAGGTCATACCCGTTTTTGCGGACTACGAGCTTGCGCTGCAGCGGGCAAAGAACTCCGGCATAGTCGCATATGACGGCAGGAAAATCACGCTTACGGAAAAAGGTGCGCAGAACGAGCGCGCCGCCGAGGCAATCAGGAAGATTTCCGCAGCAGTGGCAGCCTACGGCTCAACCGGCGTCCAGGACGTCGTTGACCGCGCGGTGTTTTCGCTTTCCCAGCAGGTGGTCGTGTTCCCAGTTGAGGACGAGACGCACTACTCCAACCACTTCGGGAAGGTGCTGCCCGATGCGATAATGCTGAGGCAGGAAAGCACGCCGGTTGACCTTGCAGGCGCAATACACGCCGACCTGGCAAAGCACTTCCTCTATGCTGTTGACTGCGAAAAGAAGACGCGCATCGGAAAGGACCACAGGCTTGCAACAGGAGAGGTCATCAAGGTAGTGTCCACAAAATAGCCAAGGGCCCTGCGGACTGCTCCGGACACACCACGGGAGTTTGCTTCGGCAAAGCCTAAAAAGCGCCTATTTCAAACGTAGGAAATAAAAGCCGAAATGCAATGAACCGTATAAATGCGACAACAAAGGTGAACCCCCGGATGGCGACTGAACACAACGTAACCGTATACTCCACAAAGACCTGCCAATACTGCCACATGGTCAAGGATTGGCTCAAGAAGAAGGGCATTGCCTACAAGGAAATCGACGTGGGTGTTGACCAGAAGGCTGCGATGGAAATGGTTGAAAAGAGCGGCCAGATGGGCGTGCCGGTGATTGACTTTGACGGCAAGATAATCATCGGGTTCGACCAGCGGGCTTTGCTTGCGGCAATAGGCGTCTGAGCGTTCAGGCGGCCTTAACAAGCCGGGTCTTTCCCCGGCCGCTTTCCGACTGCGCCTCGCGCACGGACACTAATTTTCGTTTTTCAAGGGCGTTGACGTAGTTGCGGATTTGCCGCTCGCTCTCGCCGTTCAGCTTCATGTACTTTTCGTAAAGCTCGCCGGAGGTCATCTCGCCGTGCTTGGAAAGGAGGTCAAGCACGATGCGCTCGGGTTCTGATACGCCTGAGAGGCGCTGCTCTTTTTTCCACTCGCCGGAATCCGAATATGATGCGCGAACGTCGGCCTCCTCTATTGCCTTTGCCCCGCGCTTTTCGGCATTGCGTCCTGCCTTCCAGAGCGCCTCAAGCGCAACGCGGGCATCTCCTCCTGCCTTTGCACCGAATGCTGCGCACAGCCCGATGATGTCTTCGCTTGCCGCGTTGGGCATGAACGCTTCCTTTGCGCGTGCGGCAAGGATGTCCTTGAGCTGCGAGGGCAAGTATTTCTTGAACTCGACCTTCTCAAGCCTCAGCGAGCTCCTGATGCGGCCATCCAGGCCTGCCGCGAGGTCGGGCACGTTTGAGACAAGAATCAGGCCGAATTGCGCTCCGTGGTTTTCAGCAGCCCGCGAAAGCTCGTAAAGAACTGTCGCGGCCTCGCCTGTTGCGACGCGGTCGGCCTCGTCAAGCACGACTATGCAGGCCTTACGGTCGTACTTGAGCCTCTGCACGATGCGCGAAAATATCTCGTCAGCGCCGATGCCGCGCTTGGGCAGCGCCTCGCCAATCTGGTCAGCTATTGCAGAGAATACCGCCTGCCTTGAGTAGGTCTCCCAGCAGTTTATGTAGGCGGTGACCGCCTTCTCAGTGAACTCGGAAAGCTCGTTTAGCACAAGGCGCGAGGACGTGGTCTTTCCGGTGCCTGTTGGCCCGTAGATGAACACGCTCTGGGGCGGCTGGCCGCGCGCAACGCCCTGCACGCACCGCGCAATCGCCTGCACCTGCTCCTGGCGGAACATAAGCTGCGGCGGCTGGTACTCCGGAAGGAGCACGCGCTCGTCGCGGAACACCCCGGACTGCAAGCTGTCAAAAATTCCGGCCATACGGTAATATCTAAGGCGGCTAGGATAAAAAAATGACCAGTGAAAAGAAAGGTTCAACCGGTGCTGTCCTCATACTCGCTGTACTCCTCGCGGTTGAACTCGTAGCTTATGCGGGTGGCCTTCTTGCCGTCGCCGGTCAGGAAACCGGACACGAGCTCCTGCTTGGTGCTTGCGGCGTCCCCGCCAAAAAGGCCGTTGGGGTTGCAGGCGTCAAGCAGGAAGAACTTCTCGTCAGCAGAGCCGAAGGTGATTACCGGGTGGGTTGAGCCGTCCTCCAAAAGAAGCACGCTCACCATCGCGGTCTTGCACCCAAGCGAGGACAGGAGAGAGCACAAAAGCAATGCACGGTCGAACGCGTCGGCAATCCCAAGGGACTCCATCTCGGGGTAGGTAAGCCAGAAGGACAGGGACAGTTCGGAGTGGGTCTTGCCAAGCGACTGCACGCGCAAAAACGCTGCCTTTGCGGCATCGTCAAAGTCGGTCTCGGGGTTGTACTCAAGCTCGCGGCTCTCGACAACGGTATTTCCTGCAGCAGCGGTCTTTGCGGCCACTATTGCGGCGACTATCTCGGAGCGCATCTTCTGGACAGTGGGCTCCTTTGGGTCTATTGCGGACTTCAAGTCGGGGACGTTCTTCTGCTCGCCCTCGTTTATGTAGTCGCGGTAGCGCTCTATGACTGAACGATAAAAAGTTGCGCGCGCCTTCCAGACCGGCCAGTCGGCCCCTGTTGGGGCGGCATTTTCACTTGGCTTTGCGTCCGCGTCCATCAATACCTCTCTAAGGGGGATAAGCGCCTTCCAAAATAAAAAGGGCGGTCGCGCCTAATATACTCGTAAATACTCGCAAAAACAGTGTTTCCAAAGAAGCGATTATGGATGAACGTCACGTTTTTCGGCGCAGCGCGCGAAGTGGGAAGGAGCGCCATACTGCTTGAGGGCACTGAGAAAATCCTGCTTGACTGCGGCATCAAGCCCGCAAAGGCGCCCGAGTACCCGCTTTTGGACGCAAAGACAATCAAGTCCCTTGACCGGGTTGTGCTTTCGCACGCGCACCTTGACCACTCCGGCTACATCCCCGGGCTTTACTGCCATGGGTACAAAGGGCAGGTGGAAATCACAAAGCCCACTCGCGACCTGATTCAACTTCTTCTTGCAGACTTTTTGCGGCTGAACAAGGAAAACCCGGCGTACTCGCAGGCCGATGTGGACAAGCTCCTCAAAAGCACGTCAATACACGAGTTCGACGAGCCGTTCAAGACAAAATCAACAACGATGCGCTTCCGGCCAGCCGGGCACATACTCGGCGCGGCAATGACCGAAATCCATTCTGCCGGGCACAAGATACTTTACACCGGAGACATCGACATACGCGAGTCGAGGCTTTTGGATGGCGCAGCAACTGACCTTGAGGCGGACACGCTGATAATCGAAAGCACGTACGGCTCGAAGCAGGACAAGCACCCTTCGCTCAAGTCAACCGGCAAAAACTTCATAGACTCGATAAACAGGACGCTCAAGCTCGGCGGCAAGGTGATCATACCCACTTTTGCAATCGGCCGCGGGCAGGAAATCCTTTTCACGCTTGAGTCTTACATGCGCTCGGGCGGCCTGGAACGCGTGCCCATCTACCTTGATGGCATGGTCACGCGAGCACTGCGCATCTACAGGCACAACGCAATCTACCTCAAAAAGGAAATCCAGAGGCGCATACTCACAAGCGAAGACGACCCGTTCAAGAGCGAGTTCTACTCCATCCCCCAGCGCAAGGACCGGGCGGACGTGTTCGAGCACGACCGCGCAATAATACTTGCAACAAGCGGGATGCTCAACGGCGGGCCGGTGATGAGCTACCTTGACAAGCTTGGCTCAGACCCGAACAACAAAGTCCTGCTGGTAGGATACCAGGCTGAGGGCACCCAGGGCCGCGAGCTTTTGAACGGCCGCGGCTTTGTCGAGCACGAGGGAAGGCGCATTGATGTGAACTGCGAAATAGAGCAGGCGCCATTCTCAGGACATTCCGACCACGCCGAACTGATTGCGTTTGCAAAGTCGGTAAAGGGGCTCAAGAGCGCATACATAATCCACGGCGAGGGCTCCAAGTCCTACGAGCTTGCAGAGGCAATCCAGGCCAGCTGCAAGGGCGTGCAGACCGTTGTGCCCGAGCTGGGCGAGACGGTCAGAATCTGATTAGTTGGGCTGGAAGCTTAGGGAAATGCCTCGTCCAGCTTTGCATAATCCGCAAGGAACGCATGCATTCCCACTTTCCGTGCAGGCTCCAGGTCGTGCGCTTCGGAGTCGCCAATCATCACGCAGTCCTGCGGCCTTACTTTGAGCTGTTTGCACGCAAGCGTGTAGTAGGACGAATGCGGCTTCATCCTCTTGGTCTCCGAAGTGGTCACGATTACCTCAAAGAAGTCCATAAGCCCTGCTGCCTCGAGCTTTTGCAGGGCCCACTCGCGCTCCTCACAAGTCACTACAGCTAGGCGTACGGAGTAATTCTTCTGCAGTTTTTCGATGAACGCTCTTGCTTGCGGATAGGGCGCAATCTTGGAAAGGATAAGCTCTCGGAATTCCGTTGCCGCAGCTTCTGCAACCGGGGGCTTGATTCCGAATTTTCTTGCAAGGATTGTATAAGAGTGGAGCCTTGAGCGCTTGCGGATGTCATCGTCCTGCTTCTTCAGCTTCTCGACGACTTGGTAAAAGGCGACCAGAACCTGCTTGTGGTCCGCGCCCTCCTCCTCGAAGAGCTTGAGCGCCTGCGCGTCGCACTCTTTTGCAATTTCCGAAGTGGGAAATAGCGTGTTGTCCGCGTCAAAAAGAACGGCCTTGATTTTGGAGGGGTTGAAAGGGGCGGCAGTTGCGGGCGCCTTTTTTGGAGGCGTTGCTGCAGCCTGCTTTTTCGCAGCGGGCGTTCTTTTCCTCGATGAAACTGTTTTCGTCTTACTCAACTTTCTCGCCGTCCTTTACATCGTGATATGCGACCTTGTTGGGCATCACGCCCGAACCTGCGCCAAGCTTTGCGCCGGGCATCGTGCTTGAGTTCACGCCAAGCCACGCCCCTTCGCCCATTATCGTGCCAAAGAAGTCCAGGCCAGTGTCTTTCTTTCCGTTCTTGGAGTCGCTTTTGACGTTTTCCTTGTCAAAGCGCCTGTTTGCAGTAACGCTGAACGCGGCAAGCCTGCAGTTGCGGTCGATTACGGAATCCTCAACCGAGCAGTGGTGCGTGTGAACTGCCTCAAGCACAAGCGAGTTCTTCACTTCGGTGCAGTAGCCTGCGACTGCGCGTGCCTCCAGGCAGGAATAGTTGCGCACAAGCGCACCGGTTCCGACAACAGCATCGGGGCCTATGTACGCAGGGCCCTTGATTACCGCATTTTCCATCACTTTCGCGCCCTTTGACACGTAGACGCGACCGCGGATTACCGCGCTCTCGTCGACTTCGGCGCCTGCAGCAATGACCGGCTTGTCCGGGAGCGTGCGCTCCATTATGAAGTTCTTGAGCGCAATGAGGTGCCAGGGGTACTTGAGAGTGGGCTGGTAGCCCTCGACTTTGGCGCAAGACACGCTGCCTTGGGCAACAAGCCCGGCAAGGGCCTTTTCAAAGGAATAGTGGCCAGCTTCGGTTTTCTTCAGCACAGAAATGAAATTTTGGGAAAGCAGGTAGGTGCTCACTATGCGGAATCCCGAATGGGGCTCCTTGGGCTTTTCCTCGATTGCAACGACCTTGCCGTTGCCCTCGATTTTTACCTCGCCGTATTCCGAAACGTCGGGCACCTGCCTACAGCAGATTGCCGCATCGCACTGGCCGAGCGCCTTGAGCGCTGCGTAGTTGTCGCCTGCGTTCACCGCGTGTCCGCTTGCTACCACAAAGGAACCTGAGAGCCTGTCCGCTACTTTGAGTATCTCCGCACCCATTCCCTCCTGCGAGCCGGACTCCACGACTTCGGCCTTCACGCCTGAAACGGAGAGCGCGACTTTCCTTGCACTGTCGGAGTCGCGTCCTGAAACGACTATGACTTGCTCGCTGATTCCGTTTGATGCGAGATTTTCCATGGTGTGCGCAAGCAGGGTCTTTCCGCAGACTTCGTAGAGCGACTTGTGCTTTTTGCTTGCCAGTGGCCACATGCGCGAGCTTGCGCCTGCTGCAAGGATTACTGCCTTCATTTTCGACCCACCAAAGACATTACGGTTGATGCGATTTTATTTGCGTCGTGCCGCGCCAGGCCGCTTGCGTCCGAGAGCAGGTCGCAGGAGACGAACTCGTAGCCGTCAAAGTCAGCTGGTTTTGCAGCCACCTGCAAGGCGCCTTCCTTTGCATACTTTGCCTGCGTGGCCTTGCCGAATGGAGTTGAGTTTGCGATTACTGCGTCCATCTTGCATCCGGAATACTTTTCGATTTCGGAAACAAAGTCGCTTCCCAAGAAGCCGTCGGTCTCGCCGTGCTTGGTCGCAAGCGGGAGTATGAAGACCTTGCGCGCCTTGCTTGCACAGGTTGCCCCTGCCATGCCCGAAACCAGGAGGTTGGGGATTATGCTGGTGTAAAGGTCTCCCGGGCCTATGACAATCAGGTCGGAGTTTTGGACTGCGGCAATCGCCTTTGGGGACGCCTTTGCCTGCGGCTTCAAAAAGACGCGCTTGATCTTTGGCCGCCGGCCATTAGGAATGTCGATGTTGGTCTCGCCTTCGATTACGCTTCCGTCTTCAAGCTCGGCGCAAAGTTCGGCCTTGTCAAGGGTGACCGGGATGACGTTGCCTGTGATGTCAAGCATCTTCCCTGCCTCCTGGATTGCCGTCTCAAAATCCCCAGTTGTCTTTTCAAGGGCAGTAAGGAAGAGGTTTCCGAAGTTGTGGCCTGAAAGCGAGGAGCCGTTCTCGAAACGGTAGTTGAAAAGGTCAAGCATGAGCCTTGGCGAGTTGGAAAGCGCAACCAGGCACTGCCGGACATCCCCCGGAGGAAGGACGCCCAGCTCGGTGCGCAGCCTGCCTGAGCTTCCGCCGGAGTCTGTCATTGTGACTATTGCGTTGATTTCAACCGGCAGGGCCTTGAGGCCCTCAAGAAGTGTGAAGCGGCCGCTGCCGCCGCCAAGCACGGTAATTATTGGCTTTCTTGCAGGGGCGCCCTGTTTTTCTTTTGTATTTTCTGCGGCCATAAGCATCTCACTTTACTGTAACTGACTTTGCCAGGTTGCGCGGCCTGTCGGGATTGTTCTTGCGAAGCACGGCTGTGTGGTATGCAAGGAACTGCAGGGGTATGGAAAACACCAGCGGGAAGTGGTGCTCCGAGACTTTGGGCACTGCAATCAGCTCATCAAAGGCCGGGTTGGGCTCGTCCGAGCACCCGATTACAAATGCGCCGCGTGCTGCAGTTTCCATCACGTTGGATATCGTCTCGGCGTGCGTGTAGTCATCGGGGCAGATTGCAATCACTGGAGTGCCCTTGGAGATGAGCGCAAGGGTGCCGTGCTTGAGCTCGCCTGCTGCCATGCCCTCGGCGTGGATGTATGTGATTTCCTTGAACTTGAGCGCGCCCTCAAGGGCTGTTGGGAAGTTGGGGCCGCGCGCGATGAAGTATGCCGCGGGTTCCGCTGCAAGCCGGACTGCGAGCTTCTTGGCAACCGCATCCCAGCCTGAAAGCGAGCCTTCCAGAATCCTAGCGACCTCGTCGAGCTTTTTCTTCTCATCTGCCTTCTTTCCAACAACTGCTGACGCAAGCAAATACAAAAGCGAAAGCTGGGCAACAAAGGTCTTGGTTGCGGCAACGCCGATTTCCGGGCCGCAGTTGAGGTGAAGGGCGCAGTCGGAGATGCGGTCGAGGCTTGAGCCAACCACGTTGGTTATCGCAAGCACTTTTGCCCCGCGCGACTTTGCAATCTTGACTCCCTCTATTACGTCCGCAGTCTCGCCGCTTTGCGAGACCGCGATTACAAGAAGGTCGTCGTCAACGATGTTCTTTGCAATGTAGGGGAACTCGCTTGCAACAACCACTTCGCAGAACTTGCCGCCTATGCGGTTGAACAGGTAGCGGCCGACAAGGGAGGCGTGACGCGAGGTGCCGCAGGCCACAAAGACTATGCGGTTCTCGCGCACCAGGCGCGCCGCCTTGTCAAGCGCAGCAGGCTCCTGCATCGCCGCAAGGCGGATGGCCTTCGGGGCCTCGTAGATTTCCTTGAGCATGAAGTGCGCAAACTCCAACTTGTCCGAAAAGACCGCGCCCTCGCCGAAAGCTATTGGCTTGCGCTCAACGTGTTTTCCGGTTTTCAGGTCGAGGACTTCTGTTGAGCCTTTTGTTATGACTGCAAAATCTCCGTCTTCAAGGAAGATTCCTTCCTTTGAGTATTTCGCAAGGGGGACCGGGTCGCTTGCGGCTGCCGCAAAGCCGTCGCCTTTTGCAAGCACAAGGGGAGTCTGGTTCTTTGCAACAACAAGCATGTCGGGCGAACCTTCGAAAGCGGCAAGGATTGCATAGCTTCCCTCAAGCCTCCGAAACGCCGCAACGGCCGCGTCAACAAAGCCCATCGAGCGGAGGTTCTCCTCCAGAAGGTGGCTGATGACTTCGCTGTCGGTCTGCGAGGAGAAGGCGTGGCCGCGCCTGGAAAGCTCGGCGCGGAGTGCCTGGAAGTTTTCTATGATGCCATTGTGCACAACCGCGACTTTTCCTGTGCAGTCTGCGTGCGGGTGCGCGTTGGCGTCGGAAACTCCGCCGTGGGTCGCCCAGCGCGTGTGCGCAATTGCGAAAGAGGATGAGGAAAAGGATGCCGAACAGTCCTTGGACGCAAGTTTTTTGTCAAGGCAAGAAACGTCGCCTACGGCCTTGACTATGCTGATCTTGCCGTCTTTGGAGCCGAAGGCTATGCCGGACGAGTCGTAGCCGCGGTACTCAAGGGTGCGCAGGCCCTCGAGGGCATTTGCAGCCGCGTTTTTTCCTATAAATCCGGTTATCCCGCACATGGTAATCTCACAAGTTGGAAAGAACATTCTGCATCCGGGGGCATATATACTCCGCTGAGGCAAAAACGATAACTTGGTTCATTTTTTTGATAAAAACTTAATAAAACAATAGAATAGTTATAAATTTCTTTAAAACAAGGATAATTGCAGGGCAGGTGGCAACGGGATGCCACGGCGCCCAAACTGGTGATACCACTATGGCCGCAACAAAACAACAGGAACCCCGCGCACAGGCCACCCTTTTTGTCAACGAGGAAGGGTATTCTTCCAAGCTTGCGGACTTTGCGCAAGTCTCCGTACTTTCCAAGGACCGGCTTGAAATCCTCAAGCTGCTTGCAGCGGAGCCGATGTACCCTGCAGAGATTGCGCGGCAGCTGCGGCTTCCCGAGCAGACGGTATACTACCACATGCGCAGCCTGGTGTCTTCGCAGCTTGTCGAGATAAGCTCGGAGGAGCAGAAGCAGGGCGGCACTGCCAAGAGATACTCCTTTCCTGCGGACTCGCTTTCAGTTCTGCTTTCCGAACGGAAGGCAAAGGCCGCGCGCATAACGCGGCAAAAGAAACTTCCCGGGCTCTTCGAACCATTCGTAAAGAACGGGGTGTTCGACGCAAGGATGGTCATCGGCTCGCCGGACCCGCACGGACCATACCGTTCGCGCGGCTCGGAGTTCTGCGCAACCGAAGTCGCGATGTACCTTGGCGGGTTCTGCTCCTTCGAGTACCCGCTGTATTACCTGGACACCGAACTTACCGAGCAGCAGCGCAGGCACAACCTGATTGCGCTTGGCGGCCCAAAGGTCAACACCCTGGTCAACGACGCCAACTCTTCGCTGCCGATCCGCTTTGACAAGTCCGACTTCTCCATCTACTCGTCGCTTTCCAAGAAAAAGTACACCGAGGACGTCGGGATAGTCGAGCTGGTGACAAACCCGTTCAACCCAAAAAGCAAGCTGCTGGTAATTGCGGGAAGCAGCCACCACGGCACGCGGATAGGCGTGCTTGGCCTGCTGCGGCACCAGAAGGAGTTTGAGAAGGGGAACGCATTCGACTCCTCCGTAATGGCAAAGGTAATCGCAGGTTTTGACGAGGACTCCGACGGCATAGTCGACACTGTCGAAATCCTGGAGTAGAAAAAAAAATTGGCAGGAACCGGATTGCCTCAGTCGGTTCCGTGCGCTGTTGGTAGTGGATGGGTAGTGGAAGGCAAAGAATGCCAGGTTGCCTAAGGCGTTTCGGCCTTCCACTATGCGAATGTTCGCGAAGTAGTATTCGCAGGCGCACGTTTATATGCGGTTGTCCGGCTTTACCAAAATAGAAAAATAATACGAAAGCTTTTTCTATTTTCACAAGTTTTGTATTGAATTGTGCAACTTTTTGGAAATATGCCAAGAAACTGCAGGTTGATTACATGACGCTCCACAATTCCCTTGACGACAAGGACATGCGCATACTGTACTGGCTGGACACCGACGCGCGCATGAGCAACTCGGAACTTGCAAAGAAGGCCGGGCTTTCCTGCGAGGTCGCGCGCTACCGCGTGCGCAGGCTCGAGCGCGAGGGCATAATCAAACAGTACTTTGCATTGATAGACGTGACCAAGCTCGGTTTCACCTCTTTTCGCGCATACATCAAGCTTCAGGGGATGCCGGAGCCTATGGAGAAGGACTTCGTGCGCTACCTCAAGGAGCGGCCCGAGGTCGGCTGGTTCACGTTCGTGCAGGGCCAGTGGGACATCGTGCTCATCGTGTGGGCCCGCGACATATACGAGTTCGAGAAGTTCTGGCTTGACTTGCTCCAGCGCTACGGCGAGCACTTCGAGCGCCACTGGATATCCATCTTTTTGCAGTACGTCCACCTCAACAAGCGCTTTTTGTCGCCTCGCGAGTCCAAGCTGCGAGTATACACCGTGGGCCAGAGCGGACGGGAAAAAATCGACGACCTGGACGTAGGGATACTGCGCATCCTTTCCGAGAACGCCCGCTGCCCGCTGCTTGTGCTTGAAAAAAAGCTCAAGCAAAGCTACAAAGTCATCGCCTACCGCATACGCAGGCTTGAGAAGAAGGGCATAATACTGGGCTACCGCGCGTTCATCGACGTGTCAAAGATCGGCTACGAGTACTACAAGGTCCTGTTTTCTCTGCACAACGTCGACTTGCGCAAGCTCGGCGGGCTGGAGCAGGCCGTGATGAGGATACCAAATACAGTGTACATAGACAAGACAATCGGCGGCGCGGACTTTGAGGCGGAGTTCCAGTGCAAGGGCACCAACGAGCTGCGCGCGATAATGGACAGCCTGCGCAGGGAGTTCCCCACGCTCATCAGAAGCACCGAGACTTTGGAATACTACCGCGAGGAGAAGCTGTGCTACCTTCCGCCGCTGCAGCTGAGCGGAAAAAAGAAGAAATAGAAAAGACGGATTGGAAAAAGATTGGAAAAATATAGACGAAAAAAAGAAAACCAAGAAACAGCTGAAAAGAAAAACAAACAGAAGAGAATAAAGAAAAACAAAAAAAGGAAAATAAAAGAAAAAAGAACCGGCTGCCTCTAGGCAACCGGCAAGTCGAACGTGTACTGCACCTTCTGGAACTTTCCGCGCAGCGCCAGGACTTCGTCCTTGCAGTTCTTGTCCTCGATGAGCGCCTTGCGGAACAGCACCGCCAGCTCGTCGAAGTCGCCTTCCTTCATGCCCCAGCGCGTCATCTCCTGCACGCCTATGCGCACCCCGCTGGGGTTTGCCACCTTGCTGCCTGCGTCGAAGGGAAGGAGGTTGAAGTTGAGGATGATGTTGCTTTCCTCAAGCTTGTTCGCAGCCTGCTTGCCACCGCCCTGCGGAGTCATGTCGACCATTACCTGGTGCGACTGGGTGTAGCCGAACTGCTCGGCCTGGACTGCAAAGCCTTCCTTTGCCAGAGCAGCAGCGAACGATTTTGCGTTCTTCGTAACCTGAGTGGCATAAGATTCGCCGAACTCAAGCATCTCCGCAAACGCGATTGCAAGAGCGGGGAAGCGGTGCAGGTGGTAGTTTGAGAGCACTCCGGGGAACACGTATGGCCGGTAGCGCTTCCACTGGTCCTCTTCCATGTTGGCAAGCATCAAGCCGCCCTGCGGGCCGAAGAAGGTCTTGTGCGTGGATGAGACCATTATGTCCGCGCCCTCTGCAAGCGGCTGCTGGAACTTCTTTCCAGCAACCAGGCCAAGCACGTGGGCCGCGTCGTACGCCACTGTTGCGCCCTGGTCCTTGATTACCGGAGCAAGCTCCTTGACTGGCTGGGGGAAGAGGAACATCGAGCATCCGAATATCGCAAGCGAGAAGCGGTTGCGGAGGTCCTTGCCGGTCTTTTCAATGGTCTTCTTTGCAGCATCAACATCGATGTGGTAGCCGTCCTCAGTTGTTGGGAACGATACCTGGTTGCATCCTGAAAGTCCGACTGCACCCATCTTGTTGTGCGAGATGTGGCCGCCTCCTGATGCGGAGTTTGACATTACGGTGCTTGTTGGCTGGGTGAACATGCGCACCATTGCCATGTTGGCAACTGTTGCCGAGACTGTCTGGCAGTTTGCCAGCTTGGCTGAGAAAAGCTTCTTTGCAAGCTCGTTGCAGATGGGCTCAATCTCGTCGACGTACTTGACGCCGTTGTAGAAGCGCTTCCCCGGCTCGCCTTCCGCGTAGCGGTGGGAAAAATCAGACTGGTATGCAGCGTCAACCAGAGGGGAGGTGACGTTTTCTGAGGCGATGAGGTTGATGCACTCCTTCTTGCGCCACTGGTTCTGCTTCCTTACGATGTCCTGGACCTGACCGACTACCTTGCTGTACTCGCCCATATTCCGCTTCGCCCCCACAAAAAACCTTACGATGAAAACCAGATTTACAAACTATTTCTTGCCCCGCACATTTTTATTTTGTAGCTGGCACAAACAATCCGCAACCAGAAGGCCGGAATCAACGGAAGGTTTATACACAATGGAAGGGCAAGAAGGGCAAAAAGACAAGCCCGCAGAGGCAACCGATTCAGCGAAAGCGCAGGTTGCGGCGGCTCCGGCTGCCCAAAAACCGGCAGAAGCAAAAAAGGAAGCTGCTGCAAAAGGCCCAAAGCCCAAAATCACCTATGACGATTTTGCAAAGCTTGACCTGCGGGTTGCCAAGATACTTGATGCCGTGCCTGTCGAAGGCTCGGACAAGCTGCTCAAGCTCAAAATCCGCGTTGGCACCGAGGAGCGCCAGCTGGTTGCCGGCATCGCCCAGCACTACGCGCCTGACGAAATCCTTGGAAAGAAAATCATAATCATTGCAAACCTGGAGCCGCGCAAGATTCGTGGTGTGGAATCAAACGGCATGCTCTTGGCAGCTGCAAAGGAAGAAGACGGCAAGCTCGTCGGGCTGTGCCTTGCAACAGTTGACGATGCCGAGTTCCCGGACGGGTCTGCACTATCCTGAGCAGATTTTGCCCGATTCACCGGAAATCCGGTCCAAAACCACTTTTTATTGCAAATCCAGTCGGACTATTGTGGAAACCCCGCTGGTCATCGGCATCGACGACAGGGAGCTCAAAAGCGCCACTGCAAGGAGGCTCTACGAACTGGGATGCAGGTTCGATTCCAAGAGGCTTGCTGTTGGGGACTACGTGGTGAGCTTTCGGTGCTGCATCGAGCGCAAGAACGACTCCGACTTTGAGCAGAGCATAATGGATGGCAGGCTGTTTTCACAGGCATCCGAACTTTGCACCGCATACGGGGCGCCAGTTGTCGCAATAGTGGGCAGCAATTTTTGCAGGCTTGACCGCAAGGCAATACGCGGGGCGCAAGTTAGCCTTGCGGTTGATTTCCGCATTCCCGTATTCTTCTTTCCTACCGAGGAGGAGTTTGCCGAGTTTGTTTACGCGCTTGCGTTCCGCGAGCAGGCAACCGGGAACGGGCCGCCGCGGATGCAGACTGCAAAGAAGGAGGTTCCCCTTGCTGACTTGCAGCAGCTTGCAGTTGAGTCGCTTCCCTCAGTAGGCCCGGTTCACGCAAGGGCGCTTCTTTCAACCCTGGGCTCAGTTGCTAAAGTTTACAATGCAAGAGTGGAGGAGCTCGTGCAGGTGGAAGGTGTGGGCAAGGTGCGCGCTGAAAGAATGAGAAGGGTCATTGACTCCGCATATGCTGATGCGAATGCAGAAGAAGAAACGGCAAAGGAGAAAGAGGCAGCAAAAACGGCGCAAAAGGCAACGATGACTGCCGCGGCAACGGCAACGACCGCGTCAACAACGGCCTCCGAATCAACAACTCCTTCCGGCGTCAATTGACTCTAAAGACCCTGGCGTCGCCTGAGTCGAAAAGCAGGTCAAGCTGCGATGCGTTTCCTGCTGACAGGAATGATGCTGCAAACGCGTTTTCTTTTGCGCCGAACACCTCGCGAGTTTTGCTGTCAAAGTAGATGTATCCTGCGTCGTACTTTCCGGTGATGGAATCCACGGTCCTGCTGCTGTTGGTTGAGAACAGGATTTGCACGTCGGTGACCTTCGAGTCAAGATTGGGCTCGAACTCGAAATACCCGTCCACAACCACCTGCTTTTTGGAGATTTCCGCAAGGGGGTGCCCGCGGTCCCACAATGCAATCACCGGCGACTGCGGAAGCGCTGCAAGGTAGGCAAACCCTGCAAGCTGCTGGCTTGAATACTGGCCGGACTGCACATTGAGCGCACAATAAACCGAGGACAGCACAGCCAGGCCGCACACCAACCACAGGAATGGAGCATATTGATTTGTCTTTGCCTGGGCCTCGGAAAGCCCGAATGCAGCAAGGACCGCTACCGGCACTGCCGCGTAGACCATGTTGCGGCTTGCAAAAAACAGGAATGCAAAAGACGCTGCTGCAGCTGCCACAAGCCAGTGGGTTTTTGCAATCCGCGGCCTGTCCGGGATGCCGAACGCCTTGAGGACGGCTATTGCGCAAAGAATCAGCGCCGGACCGGTGATTTGAAGCACGCCAATTGGATTGCTTGGCTGCATCTCCGAGGAAGTGCGGAAAGTCTGTGCGGTCGCCAGTTCGGAAAGCGGAAGACGCAGGTAGTAGGTTGCTGCAAGAAGGGCGCAAATGCAAAAGACTGCAAGAAGCGCCACGCCGTTGGAGCGCAGGAAATCCGAAGCAGTTGAAACCAACCCTTGCTTTTGCCGCATTTGAACGCCCGTAAATACGGGCTCTGACTTCAGCAAACGCGCCGAGAGGAAGTCAACAAGCACTGCAAGCGCAACCAATGCTGCCACGACTGCAAGCGAATACGGGTGGAGAAGCGCAAGGAATGCTCCGAGTGCAGCCATGCCGAAGGCGCTGCGCCGAAAAAGGAAGAGGAACGCAAGCGCAAGCGCAGCCGGAGCGAACGCGTCCGGACGGGCGAACACCCCTTGGCGCAGGAAGAAAACCGGAAGAACAGCTGCGCACAATGCGGAAAATGCGGCGGCATCAGTCGGAAGCCCGCAACGTTCAAGTGCGGCCCTTGCAAGGCAGTAGGTAGCAAACACCGCAAGAAGGGAAAAAAGCAGCGAGGTGAACGCATAAGCCCAGAGGACAGGCACACCGAACAAGACCGCAAGGGTCCCGCCGATGAGGTGGAAAAGCGGGTAGTACGTGTATGCACGGCCGAGGTTGGAAAGCCCGTCAAACTGCCTGACTTGCCCCGCCTGGGCTACATACTCCATCTGCCGCAGGTGGTAGTAGTGGTCGGGGTCGGTAAAGGATTCAAAAGTAGCAGGGTAGACGCGCACCGAGATGGTGGCAAGCGCAAGTAGCAAGAGCACGGCAACCGGCAGCTGGCTCTGCTTTGGACTCATCTTGCTGCCTCGACTGCCATCTTTTCCATCGCAAGGCCGCAAAGCGGGTACGCCTTGAGGGAGGCCTTGGAAAGCCCGTAGTGCTCGGAAAGGAACTTGCTGTCGCAGTCCTTGCACGACACCTCGCCGGTGATGCCCAGCTGCTTTTTCAGCGCTGGCGGGAAGGCCTTGGTGGAGGCTATGGCAACTGCCTCGCCAGCAACGGGAGTTGTTGCCTTCAGGGCAGTCTGGACGTTGGAGTCGCAGGCAAGCCTGCAGAGCCACTCAAGCTCCGGCGTGCGGGCCTTATTGCTGCCAATCTGGAAGGATTTTAAACTTAAGAATAGGGAATAATAGAGTAGCTTACTACAGCCAAAGCTTTGCCGCACGACAACGGCCAGGGCGCCGGGACAGATTTTCCTTATGCATTCCAAGGCAGCCTGAACGTTCTCAACCGGCTTGGCGGAATAGACGTAAATCATGAAACGATTGGCAACGTAGGGCAATATATTTTCATTGAAAGCCCGCTGCGGCCGTTGGCTGCACCGGCTTAAGTTTTTACATTCCTGGAGGGAAAAATCACAATGGTACAATATCACGCAAAGAGGCTCTCAAAGACCACCGGCTCGGGCGGAAAGCTCAAGTCCAGCGCGGACAAGAAGCGCGCCCACATCGGCGGCTTTTTTGCACGCACCAAGGTACTGCGACCTGACGACGTAAAGCCGGGCCAGGACCCCAAGGAGGTCCGCAAGACCTTCCGCTCAAAGGGCGGAAAGAAGAAGCTCGCGCTTGACTACGCGCTTTTTGCAAACGTAACAGGCACTGACGGCAAGACCAAGAAGATGCGCATCATCAACGTGGTTGACAACAAAGCCGACAGGATGTACTCGCGCGAGAACGTCATCACCAAGGGCTCGGTAATCCAGGTCGAGGGCGGAAAGGCAAAGGTCACCTCAAGGCCGGGCCAGAGCGGGATTGCCAACGCGGTAATGCTCAAGCAGTAGGCGCTTCCTTTTTTCCTTTAGTGCCGTTTTGTTTTTGCGGCACCGGGTCCTCTTTTTTATTCTATTGCAGCCACTTAACGTAACGCATACAACAGGACCCGCAATGATGGCTATGAAAATCCCCGGCTTCCTCAGAGACATTAAACGGCTGTTTGAGAACAACCCGTCGGACCTGCACCACGAGAACCTGCGAAAAAGGATAGACTGCGGCAGGGGCATCGCCGAGGCCGCGCTGAAGCAGCACGGGAAATACCTGGTGGGCAATGCCACGTACTCGGTGAAGCTGAACCTGAAGGACTACCTCCCCAACTCAAGCGACACGCCCATCAACCAGGGCGGGTTCTCGATATACAGGGAAAAGGAAAGGAAGCCCGAAGCGCTGGTGCTCTTCCAGAACGGCGGGGGCCGGATTTTCAGGCGGCCGAAGATAATAGTGAGGAAAGGCGATTTCAAAGGCAGGGACGACTGCCGCGTCTGGAAAAACCTCGCGGATGCGCTTGAGAAGGAGGGGCGGTACGGGCCGCTGAAGCCCGACATAACCCTTGTCGACCGCAGGCACTCGCTTGAAGCAAGGCACGTCTTCAGCACAGCGGCCAGGGAAAGCGAAGGAGTGACCTGCCCACCTATCTGAAGGCCCTGGAACCGGTTGCAAACTAGTGGCTGCCGCACTTGACTCGCGGGACGTGCTGAAACCCGCAGGAAACTGGCCGGTTTTGGGCCTTTTATAGCCGAAACGAATATAAGCTTGATTAGGAATAGGTTTATATACGTTTAACTTACGGAAGCGAATTTTAGGTATCCCAACGGATTTTTGAAAGCCGCAGGCACCTAGCGCTCTCTTTCGATGTCAGCCGGTTGATTGTGTGGCCTATTCTGTTGTACGAAAATGCGACGACGGCACGCTCCTGCTGAGGCCGGACTCCAAGGCACCTGTGCAGAAGGGCACTCCGCTGCACTTTGGGGCCGAGAAGGTGGGTGCGGTGCTTGAGACCATCGGACGGGTACAAGACCCGCTTGTGGTTGCGCAGGTTGCCAAGAAGTTCGCAGACGAAAAGGAGTTCCAGTAGGAAGCAAAGTTCATGTTTTTGAAAAAGGTGAGTAGGAAATGATTTACAGTAAGTGCACTGAATGTGGAAGCTCGAACTTGAAGCGCGACTCCGACCGCGGGGAGATCGTCTGCCAGAACTGCGGCCTGGTCATTGAGGAGAACCTGGTGCAGGAAGGCCCCGAATGGCGTGCGTTCGACGCAGAGCAGCGCGCAAGCAGGGCAAGGACCGGCGCACCGCTCAAGTACATGTCCCCAAACAAGGGGCTTGTGACCGAGATTGACCAATACAACCGCGACGTGCGCGGCGGCAAGATTGCCCCCAGCCAGCAGGCGCAGCTTTACCGCATGCGCAAGTGGCACAAGCGCGCAAGCATCTCCAACTCCGTTGAGAGGAACCTTGCGATTGCACTTACCGAGCTTAACCGCGTCGCATCCCACCTCGGGCTTTCCGAGAGCATCCGCGAGGCAGCGGCACTCCTTTACAGGAAGTGCGTAGAGCGCGGACTGATTCGCGGACGCCAGATTGAGAGCGTCGTCTCTGCGGTGATTTACGCCATTTGCAGGCAGTTCGGGATTCCCCGCACCCTTGACGAGATTGCGGCTGTTGCCGAGATTCCCAAAAAGGAAATCGGGCGCACCTACCGCCTCATCACCCAGGAGCTTGAGCTCAAGGTGCCTCTTACGAACCCGCGCTTTTACATAACGCGCTTCGTGACTGCACTGCGCCTTTCCGGCCAGACCCAGGAAAAGTCAGTTGAACTCCTGGACCAGGCAATCGAGAAGGGGCTCATCTCCGGACGCGGCCCCATGGGCGTTGCCGCAGCTGCGGTTTACATCGCAAGCGTGCTCACAGGGGAGCGCAGGACCCAGAAGGAAGTCGCTGATGTTGCAGGAGTCACTGAAGTGACTATCCGCAACCGCTACCGCGAGCTGAAGAAGGCGCTTGGGCTCAAAGTCAGCATCTAGTTGCTGATTTTGTTTTCTTTCTTCTCTTTACTTTTCTTTTCCCTTTGCTTCCCGTTTTTCCAAACCCCAGCGAAAGCCCGCTTTCCCTCTGGCACAATAGTATTATACCCCGGAAACACTACCTTGACTAAGGCAAAATCATAGCGTATAATTCAAATGGTGATTTGGTTGGCAAAGGCAAGGAAATCGGCAAAGAAGCGCGTTGCAAGGCGCAGCCAGAAGGCTGCCCCAAAGGCCGCGGCAAAACAGCAGAAGGGGATGTTCTCCGGCCTGGACTTTGCAGCGGTGTTTGAACTGTGGAAGACCGCGCTGACAAACCCCGAAAAGGCGATATCTAGCCAGGCGGGAAAGGCAGGCTATGCAAAGGGCATCCTGATGCTCTGCCTTGCAGGCGCGCTTTACGCGGTGATTTCCGCAATACTCTCAATGAACTTCTTTGTGCTTGCGCTCGGGCCCGCGACTTTCGCAGTTGCAGTGCCGGTAACCGTGCTTGTGGCAGCGGCAATCGTGTTCGCATTCGCAAAGATTTTGGGTGGAAAGGGCGGCCTGCGCGAGCAGTTCTACGTAAGCGCGGTGCTTGTCTCGCCGATACTCCTGCTGATGGCGTGCGCCAAGGTGCTGCTCATAGTGCCTATAATCGGCTTCTTCCTCAAGGCAGCGGCGCTGTTTGTGCTTGAGGTGTACGCACTATACCAGGTGACCATTGCGCTGCGCTCAATACACGGCTTCAGCACTATGAGGGCGATACTGTCCTGGCTGCTCCCGCTTTTGATTGTGACAATAATCATCATAATCTTTGCAATCATCGTGGTCGCGGCAATACTTGCGCTTGTTCCGGCAGCGGTGCTTGCCGGAGTCCTCGCCTAGGCTGAAGGGACAAAGTCTCTTTTTATCTTTTTTTTTATTTTTCTATTTTCTTTAATTTTTACCCGCTTGCAATCTTCAGCAATTCGTCAGCGGGCGCGTCGGTCTTCAGCCCTGTTGGCGCGTAGTGAGTGCGCGAGACGTTGTAGCCCTTTGAGCGCAAAAGCTCCATTATGACATCCGTCTTCTTGCCAACGGGCTTGCGGTTTGCGCTGCAAAGCTCGTGCAGGTCGAGGTAGCCGGGAACATAGTTGTTCTCCTCCAGCAGGAGCCTGATGAATTCGGTGTGCGATGCAGATGCGTATTTTGAGCTTTGGCTGATTTCAAGCATCCGCGAAAGAGTTTCGTCGTCGCCAATCTTTCCAAGCCACAACGGGCCGCACGCCTCCAGCTTGGAGCCGCACTTTTTGCACGAAAGGGCGTTCTGGTGGAACGAAAAGCAAGTCCTGCAGAATCCGAGCTTGCCTACCTGGGCGTATGCCACGTCAGCTGCCTTGGCTGATGACGTGAGCACGCCGATTGTCTTGATGTGATGCCCTGAATAGAAGCTTACAACGGGTGTGAAGGCGTTTGCGTGAATTGCCGCAGTGCGCACCACGCGGCCGATTAGGATGCGGAGGGCGGTCTCGTGGCAGTAATAATTGTGCGAGGGAGCTGCATCGTACTCGCGTATGCACGGCTTGGGCCGTGCGCCGCACAGGTTCGCCAAGTCGGTTGCGGTAACGGAAAGGACGGCGTTCTTTGCGCAGGCACGAATTGCCGAGTCCATGAAGTTTGTGGGAGTGCCGAACGGGTCAAGCTCAACTACGTCGTAGTCGTGGCTGGTTGCCGCTTCCACGTGGAAGTCCTTGGAGGAGAATACCGCTCCCTTGAGCTTGTTCAGCGCCGCGTTCTTCTTTGCATAGGCAATCGCAAGCTCGTTGGCGTCGTTGAAGGTGACCCTGGATTTTCCGACCTCAAGGTAGTAGCGCACTCCCCGCGCGCCGGTTGAGCACAGGCCGTCAAGAATCTTCGGGTTCTTTGGAAGCTTCGGCTTGAGCGCCTGCAAAGCAAGGCTGGAGATTGTGCGCGAAAACTCCATCACGGGATTGAAAAAGACCATGCAGTGGTGCGGGTCGGAATAGCAGTCAGCGGGCACGTAAAGCTGGGCGGCCTGCTCGCGCACCTTTATAGCGTTTAACCTAGCTATTTTCATATAAACTATTGCCGCGCCTAAGCATATAATTCCCCTCTAATATTCGCCGGATTTGATGCTATACAATGGACCTTCTTTTTGACGACGAATGCATGCGCGCCCTTGTGCCGCAAATCGAGTCGTGCGCTGCTGCAATCCGCACTTGGATTGATGAGAAGCGCGTTGTTTGCGTGCGCTACAACGACGACTGCGACGGCGTGACTTCGGGGATGGAAATCTACGCATCCGCAAGGGCGTATGCAAAGGAAAAGCTGCTGCCGCAGGAGAACGTGACCGGCTTCCAGGTGCCTTCTGCTGTTTACGGCAAGCGCGACGCCTTTGACGACGTGGTGAGGGCGCGCGATGAAGGCAAGCAGCTTGCTGTTGTGATTACCGACCTTGGAGCGAACGCAGAAAGCGTGGACGGCCTGAAGGCGCTCAAGGAATCCGGCGCAAAGGTGTGCATCATAGACCACCACCCGCCGAACGCGGACGCGCTGGCTTTGTGCGACGCGTTCGTGACCTCGCACGCTTTTGATAATTCCGGGGCTCACACTGCTGGCCTGGTTGCCTACGAAGTCGCAAGAAGGATTTTTGCGGATGCCGCGAACAAGGAGTGGGTAAACTGGTCACTGCAGTCAGACAAGAGCACGCTTGCAAGCGGCGACTACCCGCAGGCAAAGGCGTTGGACTACCTTGCGCACTTTTCCGAGCCTGCTGTTGCAATCGAGGACTACTACGACAAGGTCACTGACGAGCACATGCTCAAGCTTGCAACCGACCTTGCGGTGAAGGGCGAGGACAAAGCGCTCAAGATAATGAAGGACCACGCCGCAACTCGCAAGGTTGGCGAGACTGCGCTGATGATTGTTGCGGACATGTCCAAGGCAACGTCAAAGACGTCCTACCCCCCGAAGGGCCGCGCACTCAACTTGGTGCAGGACTACTATTGCGCAAAGTACCCGGAAAAGGCCATCGTCTCAATCGGCTACTCCGACGACTCCATCAGCATCCGCGCAAACTCCAAGGCGCGCGAAGCGGGATTTGACTCCAATCCCATCATCAACACGCTCAAAAGCGAGCTTCCGCACGCAATCCGCAGCGGTGGGGGACACTCGGCTGCTGCAAACGTGCGGGTTGAGATTGAGTTTGGGGAAAGCGTGCGCCTGCGGATGGAAGAGCTGATTGCGCTTTCGCTTGAGAAAAAATAGGCCTGCCAACGGCAGTATCCTTGAGCGCGGAACCTAAATTAGTAACAGCCTATTTGGGTAACTGTTGCATAAATCGTCTGCCAGCAGCAACCCTCCTGGCAATACTGTGTCGCCGGAGTACACGGATTGCAATTTGCTATCCCGGTGTATCCGCCAACTGATTCCTTTGCCACGTCAGCCCAGGCGTGGGACGCCAGGGTCTTGGGCCAGGCATTGGAAGACCAACAGCAGCCGCTGCAGCTTCCCACTGACCCGCCAGTTGTCGTAGTCCAGTTGGAATAGGGAATCCAGCCCGTCGGGCAGGACGCGGCAGTATACCTGCACTGGTTGCCGGCTGCACCGGACGCAACGACTTCCCCGCCATTGCTAATGCACTGCGCTTCCGTGTGCACTGACCCTATCAGGTAAGGAGCGGAGGCCAATGATGCTATGCAGGAGGGGCTGGAACCGCCGTTAGTTCCCAAACAGGACCAGGACGTCGAGCTGCCCGCAGCAGGGAAAGAGGGGCTTGCGGGGCTGGTTGTGCCGGCGGTACATAATGCCCCGGAATATGCAGTAGCAGAATAGACGTAGGTCGTGGCAGCGGGACCGCAAACGCCGTTGACCGGTGCGGGGGAATGCGTTGCGGTGCAGGATATTGGCGTACCGCTTGCAACCGGGCAAGTCCAGGACGTTGAAGCGCCTTGTGCCGGCCAGGCGGGCGCGCTGGGAGTGGGAGAGCCCATCATGCAATATGGACCGCTATACGCCGTGGCAGTATAGGCGTAGGTTGTGGCCGCGCCGCCGCAGGCATTTGTCAGGACAGCCAGCGCGCTCAGGCAGTTGCCCGCGCCGTTGCACACGTCCCCCGAAGCGGAAACGTTCCCGGTAAAAAGTCCGCTGCCGTTCACCACAAGTTTCTGCGAAGGCGCATCCGTTCCTATGCCCACGTTGCCGCTAACTCCGGAGAACTGGTTGCTCCCGCTTGTGTTCCACGTGTTTGCTGCCGCCCCGCAGGTTACCGTGCCGTCTGCTGCGATTGCGGATATGTACGAACCGACTGAACAGCTCCCGGTCACGCGAAGCTGGATTTGCGAAGCGTTGACCCCTGTGATGCCCACGATGCCAACCTGCAGGCCATCCACATAACCCTTGGTCGCTACGATGTTCGCCGAGTCGGAAGCAACAGTGGCATCATCCATCAGGATTTTGCCGTTGACCTCAAGCTTCGCCTGCGGGTTTGACGTGCCTATGCCGACGTTGTCGGGCACTGCGGAGTACTGGTTGTTCCCAACCACGATCCAGTCGCCGTCGTTTGCACCGACTGTTGTTGAGAGGTAGTTCTGGATGTGGGAGGTATATCCTGCGGAATTGACGGATTCTGACGCAAGGCCGAGGTTGTTGTTTACAACCACCATGATTATTGCCGAAAGCATCACACCTCCGGCTATCATCAGCAAGTACTCAAGTCCAGTCTGCCCGCGCGTAAGAACCACAGAAGCAGTTGTCTTGGGATAGTTAAAAAACTAGGGTAGGAAAAAAAGCGCGGCGATGCGGATTAGTTGCCCCGTGCGGACGTACTTAGCTATTGGTTATTGTCGCCGAGTCGCCTGCTTCAGAATCAACAGACGCATCCGCCTGCTTTTCTGCTGCCGCATCTTTCTTTGCGGTTTCTGTAGGCCGTTGCATTGCCTTTGAAACGGACTCCTTTGCGCGTCCGACCCGGTCGTAAGCGGCCTGCCTGAAGTCTTGGCGCGCATAAAGCAGCGCGACTATTGCTGCGGCTATGAGGATTGCGATTATCAGCGACAGGTTCGAGCCTGCTGCCTTGGTGAAGAAACCGGTTATTCCGCCCTGGCTTACGGTGTTGAGCACGATTGCGCGCTGCTTCACAACTGTTCCGTCCTGGCTGCGCAGCACCAGGATGCCCGCCACCTCGCCCTGGGCGTCGGTTGGCGCGCTGACTTGGAGCGTGAGGTTGATTGAGCCTGCCGGCGCGACGTCCTGCAGTTCCTCCTTCTGCACAACAAGGAACCCGACAGGGAGGCCCTCGATCGTGCCGGATACGCCGTAGATTATGTCCTGCGACGGGTTGTAGAAGCGCTCGGTAACTGTGAAGTTGCGGTCCTCGGAAACGACCTCGTTTTTGGAGGCGCAAGCCGATGCAAGGATGTTGGTCACTACGGACTCGCGGAACGCGTTGCCCGAGCCCCCTGCACGGCCGCCGGTCACCGTGACCTCGACGTCCTGTGCAAAGCCCAGCTTGCTTGCGTTTACTGTGACTGTTGCGGTTGCCGACTCGTCAGCCTGCAGCGTGACCTTGGAGGGCACGATGCGCACCGCATCGCTTCCTGATGCGAACGTGAACGTGTTTGCGAATGCGCCGGTGTTCTCCACGCCTATCTTGTAGGTGACGTCCTTTCCGCACTCGCTTGAGCCTGCGCTTTCGGGCGCGCTTACGGTGGCGCTTGCCACTTCGATTACGCCAAAGCACGCAGTCCTGCGCTCGACGTCGATTCCGCGCCTGCTTGCAACCACGTCAAGGCACTGCTCGCCTGATGCAGATGCGGGCGGATTTATTGAAAGGGCAACTGCCTGGGACTCGGAAGCCTCAAGGCCAACTGTGGATTCCTGAAGCGTTGCTCCAAGCTCCGAGGCGTAGCCGTCAAGTGAAAGGTCAACGGTAACCGGGACGCCGTGGTTTGTAACTATGATGTCAGTCTCAAGGCTTGAGCCTGCGACAACCTGGTAGCGCTCGCGGGCAAATGAGATGTCAACTGAGATGTCCGAAGGCTCGTACGCGGTGTCGAAGTAGATGTTTGACACAAACGGCTGGCCGCAGCCTGAGCCTACGCAGGTGCTTGTTGCTGAAACGTAATTGCCAACCGGAGGCAGGTGCTGCTCCACATAGGTTGAGCACGCGGTGCACGGGTCGACCATCATCCGCACGATCTTCCTTATAGTAGTGCAGGAGTCAAGCGTGGCGTTCCTGCAGATGTTGAAGTAGACTGTGACGTCCTCGTCGCCTTTGAAACAGCTTCCTGAATAGACGGTAATCTTGGTGCCCCTGCTCTGGTAAGCCGGGATTGGCTGGACCGGCGAGGTTACGCTGCCGTAGAGCTTGCCGAAGTTTGCGCTGACTGAAAGGGTCGCGTCCGCTGGTTCCGTGTTCTGCGCGTAGGCGTAGATGGTGCCTGCTGAGCAGGAAGTCATGCTTACGGTAGAAACGTCCGTTGCCGCAGTATAGGCTGCTGCAAGCGGGAGCGCGAAAATGAATATGGAGAGTGCGACGAGGGCCAAATGCCGTGACAGCTGCATCCAAAAACCACCTTGGAACAAATATGACTACTAGTAACTACTATCTAGTTACAACATTATATTTAAACATATCATTTGTTACCATTGTCCAGTAAATACATATAAATATTGGCTCGCACAATAAATCCCTGTGACGCGTTACACGAAGCGCCCCTAAAGGTGGCATTGTTACTAATGGCTGAGGAAAACAATCCTGATAGGTTTAAAAGCGTTCGAAATCCCAAGATTTCTGACATGGTAAGGCAGAACGCCGACGCTCTAAACCATCTCCGGCAGCTCGGTTTGAACCAATACGAAGCACAGGCATACCTAGCCCTGTCGCTGTCCGGCCACGGAACAGCAGGAGAGCTTGCCGAGAACGCAGAACTGCCCCGGCCCCGTGTTTATGACGTCCTTGACAAGCTCCAGGAGAAGGGCTTTGTGGTCCTCAAGCCTGGACGCCCAGTACGTTACGCTTCGCTCCCGCTTGGCGAGGCAGTCAAGACCTTGAAGAACCAGAAGCAGACCTCGCTTGCGCAGGAAATGACGCAGATTGACGAGATATCCGAAAAGCTCGTTTCCAAGCTCAAGCAAAACAAGACATCACAGACCGGAAAGTTCGAGCCCGACTCGCACGTGTGGACCCTCAAGGGCCGCGAATCCATCTACTCCAAGCTTGCAAGCATGGTAAACAGCGCATCCGACCGCGTCATAGTCTCAAGCGACCCTGCAGGCGTTGCATCCAAGCTCAAGGCGCACCTTGCGGACTTCGAGGCCGCAAAGAAGCGCGGAGTCCACGTTTCATTTGTTTCACCAGTATCCGACAACAAGATGCTTTCAACAGACCTTGCAAACGTCTCAAGCCGCGTGGTGTCCAAGAAGATGCCTACTCGCATGGTGCTTGCTGACGACCAGGCACTGATGTTCCTTACAGGCGAGGGCACCCACCCGGACGAGGAAATCGGACTGTGGGTAAAGAGCCCGCACCTTTCGCAGACGCTTGAGAACTCGCTTGGACTGCCTGCGGTTAAGGCAAAGGCGTAGACTAATTATGGAAGAAAAAGCCAAAATGGTCTTTTTCCGTTCCACGATAGAATTTTTTCTGTTGTTTTCGCTGCAATGTTTGGTTCGTTATTCGGCGTCTACGCAAATAAAACGTTTCCAACTAGTGCTACGTTTGTAGATGTCGCAATAGGGGTTGGAGTATATAGCGTAGGTATACTTATACTGCTAAAAGTGGTAGATTGGATATACAATAAAATCCTAGTCAGGTTAATTGAAAAGGTAAATAAAATGAAAAACAAAAATCACACATTAAAAAAGAAAGAGAGGTTAACGAACAAAGATTTTCGAATCTTACTAATTTGTACCATAGCTAGTTTTCTTGGTGGCTTGGGAGCTAATGCACTTTTTACAATCGGAAAAGGCGAGTGGTTTTTGGCTTCTTGCTTAGGCGGATTTGTTAGCTTACTTCTGGGAATGTGCTACTACTTTTACAAAACAAGTTCCCACTAAACGGATAAAAATTAAGAAAAAGAAATTAGGAAAAGAAAACTAAATCTAAGCCGTCGCCGGCTCTTCCTCGGCAATCTATACAACTGCTGGATCCTTACGAGGCTAATCGTAAACCACATCGCGCTTTCCCACGCGCATAAGCTCGACTTTGTTTCCGGTCACGCGGTAAAGCACGCGGTAGACGTCGAACCGCACCCGGAACCGGTTGTCGCCTGAAAGGTGCTTGAAGCGCAACGGGTTCTCAAGAATCTTCGAAATCACTTTCTTGAGGCGTTCTTGGATTTGCGGCTCGAGGTACTTCGCATCGCGCTTGAACTCGTCGGAGTACCAAAGCTCGTACATTTTACGCACCTTCAATCGAATATGTCAGCTACAGCTTTGGCCTGCCTGAGCTTGGTCTTTCCCTGCGCGATGCGCTTTTCCATCCGATCGAACTCGGCAATGTCGGCATCCAGCTCACGCTGCTCAAGCTCGGTTGCCACCAGGCCGTACCGTTGATTCAGCTCAAGGAGGCCAAGACGCAGCGCCTCGGCCTTGGTCTTTACAAGCCCCTGTCTAAGTGCGGCGTCAATGATTTTTTCAGAATAGCCCTCGAAGTGCATGCTGATGTTCATCGTAAATTCACCATAACAAATATATGAAATTAACATATATAATTTTAATGTTTATTTCATATTAACGAAAAGTTGCAGGATTTTTCAGATTAGCATTAGCCTTATTCTAGGGATTACGCAGTAAGCATATTCGAGTGAAATGAGAAAAAAGTCGTTGCCAGCATCGGACGAAATGGAGGAACCCAAAGAAGAGAAGCCGCCCGGGCACACCCGAAAGGCAATGGCCGAGCTGGTTATTGAAGCGTACGAGATTCTTCCAAAAACCAGCTTTGGGGTAAGGACTCAGGAAGTCATTGATAAGGCAAAAGAAAAGGGCTGCAACGAAGACAAGGCTGCAGAAATTATTGAAAAAATAAAGTTGGAGGGGAAATTTTATTCCCCAAAATCAGACTATTTGAAAAGAGCCTAAGCCGTTGCCGGCTCTTCCTCGGTCTTCTCTTCTGCTTCAGCGTCTGCCTTTGCCTCAGTCTCGTCGCCCGTGATTACCTTGGGCGCCTTCTCGGACTCCTTTCCGGGGAGCGCGACAATGTCTTCGGTGTCGAAGTCCTCCTTCAAGGTGGTCTTGCTGATTTCAACGCGCCTAATGCTTGCGCGCTTGCGGAGAACGCCGGTCACTTCCATCGCAATCTTGCCGTAGACGATGTCGTGGACGATGTCCCCAAGCTCGGTTGCCTTTGCGCGTGCAGTAAGGGTGTTGATTACAAGGTGGCGCATGTCGGTCTTCAGCGAGTCCGAGCAGAGGTTGTTGGTCACAACGACTACCTTGACGCGCAATTCAGAAGTGTCAGCTGCCTTGACTGAGAACACGAGGTTGATTACGTCGCGGCGCCTGCGCACAAGAGTGCGGAGGTACTCGCGGGACACCTGGTGGCCGATGAACTTGGTATAAGCAGTCTTTCCCTTGACCTCGAAAACACGGAGCTTGACCGCATAATACATGTGGCCGATGTCTCCGGTGATGTCTTTCAAGGGGACGATTATGATGCGGTTGATTATGTGCTCGTCGTCAAGCGCGGGCACCTGTCCAATCTCCTTTTCGGAGAGGAACTTGGGAGCCATGAGCTTGTACCAGCTCTTTGCCTTGAACGTGTCTACGAGTTTCTTGCCTGCTGCCATGAATTGTTCACCGTAAGATTTACTTGACTAAGAGCTCCGCCTTTTCCGCGTCGTACTTCCAGTCTGCCGGCAGCTTGTTGCCGCGGTAGTACTTGACCAGGCGCTTGATCTTTGCCTCGACGTGCGAGAGCTTCTGGCGGTTGTGGGCGTCCTTCTTGTTCGCCTTGATGTGCTTGTGCATTCCAACTGCACGGCGAATCAGGGACATTAAGTCAGCAGGATATTTTGGGGCCGAGCCCTTCTCAGTAAGGATCTTGGTCACGCGCTTTCCGGTCATCACCTTTGCCGAGGGGATGCCGTACTGGTCACGGAGCACCTGTCCGATCCCTGCAGGGGTCTTGCCTTCGCGAGCAAGCTTGTCAACAAGCGAGACAATCTCGTCTTTTGAGAGCTTGACCCAGGTGGGCACTGCCTTTACTGCGGGTTTCCTTGACTTTGATGCCCCGCGCTTGCGGGTATGAAGTCTTGCCATTCAAAACGCAACTCCTAAGTGTTAATTTCTGACATTGTTGAAGCTGTTTAAGGGCCTAAAATTGCCTTTAAAAGCCGTAACAGGCAAACGGACAAAGTCGTCCCTTGCTTGTGGAATTCTTTTAGCCGGCCAAGGGATTTAAAGGTAGTGGGAAAAGGGGAATTGACCCCTTTGCCGCAAAACAGCCACTTAGCCTATTTCCACCTTCAACCCTTCCGCATTCGGCACTACAATTGCCTCAATCAGGGCAATCTTTCCAACTGCCTTCAGCTCCGGCTCGTAGTCGGCAAGCTCGCGGATTTCGGCCTCGTTTCCGCAGACTTTGACTTTTGCAAGCGGCTCGTTGAGCGCCATGGCCTTTCCTGCCTTGTACTTGCGCACCTCGGTGAGCACGAAGTGCATGCGTTCAACAGCCTGCTCTGCGGAGTCGTTTTCCAGTTCAACAGCGGGCTTTGGCCACCCTGCCTGGTGGATGCTCTGCACCCCCTCCTCCGACTCTTCCTTGTCAAATCCCATCCCAAGGTAGATTGCCTCGGAGATGTAGGGCGAGATTGGCGCGTTGAGCTTGAGGCATGTCGAGAGGACCTCGTGCAGGGCGTATTGCGCTGCCTTCTTGCTTCGCGCGTCCTCGCCGTAGACGCGGTGCTTGACGTCCTCCAGGTAGTTGTCGCAGAAGTCGTGCCAGAAGAACGACTGCAGAGCGCAGATTGCACCGTAGTAGTCGTAGAGGTTCATTGAATCAGTGCACTTGTGCACGAGCTTTGCAAGCTTGCTCAAAATCCACTTGTCAGTGACAAAAAGCCCCAGCTCCTCGCCGGGCTTCTTCGAATGACCCTCTGCGATTTGCGTGAGCGCTTCGGCGTGGTTGTAGCCCTCAAGCGCCATCTCGACGAACTTGGATGCGTTCCACATCTTGTTGAGGAACGACTGCGCGTAATTGACGTCCTTCCAGGAAAACACTATGTCCTTTCCGGTGCTCCCTGAAAGCGCAATCCACTGCCGGAGCGCGTCCACGCTTGTCTTTGCGATGACATCCTTTGCCTCCACGTAGTTGCCAAGGGACTTGGACATCTTCTTGCCGTCCGCTCCGCACACCATCCCATTCACAAGAACGTCCTTCCAGGGCTTTTCGCCGGTGAGAACCAGCGAGCGGTAAATCGTGTAGAACGCCCAGGTGCGGATGATGTCGCTTCCCTGCGGCCGGATTGCGTTGGGGTACAGCTTCTTGAACATCTCCTCGTTGTCGGGCCAGCCGCAGATTATGAGGGGCGTGATGCTTGAATCCACCCAGCCGTCGCAGATGCTCTTCTCTCCGATGAGGGAGCCGCCGCACTCGCAGTGCGAAACTGGCGGCTTATCCTTTGTCGGGTCAACGGGCAGCGCTTTTTCGTCGTAAGTGTAAGACTTGCCGCACTTTTCGCAGTACCAGAAGGGAAGCGGGATGCCGAACACGCGCTGGCGCGAGATGCACCAGTCCCACTCCAAACCATCAACCCAATCAAGCAAAAGCTGCTGTGTGTATGCCGGAGTCCAGGACATCTGGTGGGCTGCTGCGCGGATTTTGTCCTCGTAGCCTTTGAGCTTTGCAAACCACTGGGTTGAGCGCACGAACTCTATGGGCTTCTTGCACCGGTCGTGTATCTTGAGCACCTGGTCAGTCGGACGCTGCTCCACAAGCACGCCTTCTTCCTTGAGTGCGAGGATTACTTTTTCCTTTGCATCGCGAAGCTGCACTCCGTCGAACTTTCCGCTGTTTTTTATGAACCCTGCCCCGTCGCAGGCGTCGATGATTGCAAGGTGGTGCCTGTACGCCCACACCACGTCCTGCTTGTCGCCGAATGTGCACACCATCACAGCGCCGCTTCCAAACTCCTTGTCAACGTCCTGGTCGGCTATGATGGGGACTGCCTTGTTGTAAAGGGGAACGATTGCCTTGCTTCCCACCAGCTTTTCGTAGCGCGTGTCGTAGGGGTTCACCATCACAGCAACGCAGGCGTGAAGAAGCTCGGGCCGCGTTGTTGCAATCAGGAGCTTTTCTTTAGTTCCCTCCAAGCCAAAGTGCAAATAGTTGAGCATCGCCTTGTTGGGCTGGTCCTCGACTTCGGCCTTGGTGATTGCGCTGCGGCAGTAAGGGCACCAGAGCACGGGGTGCTCCTGCCTGTAGACAAAGCCCTCCTTGAACATGCGGACAAGCGAAACCTGCACCTTGCGGTGGTACTCCTTGTCAATAGTGTAATACTCGTGCGCCCAGTCTATGGAGTATCCCATCTGGTTCATCTGGACCTTGATTGAGGCGATGTTTGAGTGGGTGTAATCAAGGCATTTTTGCCTGAATTCCTCGCGGGGCAATCCTTTCCCGAACTTCTTTTCCACCTTGGTCTCCGTCGGGAAGCCGTGGCAGTCCCAGCCTTGCGGGAATAGCACTTCGTAGCCTTGCATCCGCTTGTAGCGTGCGGCAAAGTCTATGTAGCCCCAGTTGAGGGTGTTTCCGGTGTGGAACTCGCCTGTGGGAAATGGCGGGGGAGTGTCTATGACATAGAAGGGCTTTACGTTGTTGTTTATGTTGAAGTGGTGAAGCCCGAGCTCCTGCCAGCGCTTCTGTAGGCTGGGCTCGGTATCGTGCGCGTTGTACTTCTTGTCAAGTGCCATTTACTTTGCAACTCCTTTTACGGACTATGAATAGGCTTAAGCCAGTCTTGTCCTGTTTTTTCGGCTGTTTGCTAAAAACGCAGAGGCGCTTGTAAACGCGCCCATCGTCCGCGGCAAGCCGTGTGCCACGTTGGTTCCTTAGATAATTTCCTTCACTTTTGAGAATAAAAGCGTTAGGGTAAAAGTGTTAAGAATAGCTGTAAATAGGAGCTCACCAAGAGGATGTATATGCCAAACGAAACGTCTAATCCAGATGTTCAAAGTATAAAACAACAATTTTTGACTATCGGAAATTGGCCAAAATTTATTAGAAGTATCCAAATTGATGGCCTGCATACATTTGATAATCAAAAAATTGTATTCAATTTTCCTATTTGTGCTATAGTAGGAGAAAACGGAACTGGAAAAACAACAATTCTCAAGTTGTTAGCCGCGGCGTACAATAATCCAGATAAAAAAATAGCATATTATCCCAGCTCGTTTTTCCCAGATACTGTTTGGGATAATATCGTTGGAGTAGAAGTGATTTTTCAAATTAGACAAGGACAAGACGAAAAACCATTTAGTCTCCGTAAACCTTCTGAACGCTGGAGAGGACTTGAAAAAAGACCACTAAATAACGTAGTATTATTTGATGTAGGAAGGGTACAGCCGATTGAAACGTCAATCGGGTATGCAAAGCTGACTAAAACAGCAATCAAAGAAGCCTCCTCTGAAAGTTTAACAGAAGACAGCACTAGAACAATCAGCGATATCATGGGAAGAACATATCAAACTGCTAGATATGCTATAACCGATGCGGATTCTGAAAAAGAAGTCGGATTACTAAAAAATGATGGATTGGAAATTTCTCAATATCATCAGGGTGCTGGCGAATCAATTATTCTTGATTTAATTGGAAGTATTGAAAAAATCCCAGATTACTCATTAGTAATAATAGATGAACTAGAACTATCACTTCATCCGAGGGCGCAAAGAAAAATAATCAGGAATTTAATAAGACTAACAAGGGTAAAAAAAATACAACTTGTTCTATCGACACATTCACCATATATTTTATCAGAACTACCTCTCGAAAGTAGAATTCTATTGGTAAGAAAGTCGTCAGGAATTCAAATTTTCAATGGGCCTACAGTCGAATTTTGCTTGTCTAGCATTGACGAGGCACCGCATGCAGAAGTAGATGTTGTTGTGGAAGATAATGAAGCAAAAACAATTATTGAGGAGATAATCCGAAAAAAAGAGCCGGCCCTAATTAATAGAATAAGAATAACACCAATCGGCGCAGCACATAACGTAGATATTATATCGGCGATTGGAAATTCAGGAAACTTTCCCCACAAAATAATCGGATTTGTAGATGCTGATCAAACAGACCAACATAATGCAAAAATACTTCCAGGAACGATGGCACCGGAAAAACAAGTGATTTCTGACATTTCACAAGCGCACCTAAACAAACTAGTAGGCCCACTAAATGTTGATGAAGAAACGCTGCAAACGGTTTTTGCTGAAATCCAGACGAATTTTAATCATCACGAATGGCCAATCAACATTGGAAAAAAATTCAATATGAGCACGGAAATAGTCTGGTATCATCTAGTAAACGTATGGGTCTCGAACTGCGTGCAGGAAAATGAATTGAACAGAATTGTTGCCGATATAAAAAATAGGCTAAATAGCTAATTCCAAAACACGGAGATACAACCTACCAGCTTTCGCCCTTGCCGTGGATCTTGTTGTAGTGGGAAGATTCGAGCTTGGATGCGAAACCCTTGAGAGAATGCTCGGCGCGCTTTCGCGCAAGTCCTTCATTCCAGATGCGCTCTATCCGCGGCCGGTCCTGGTCAAATAATTCAAGCGTCCTTTGCGCCCGCGGAAGCTGGTACTGCCGGTATTCTTTGTCGGGGTGCGCCTTGGCGTGCTCCAATACAGAAACCAAATCTTCCCTATAGGCATCCAGAAGCTGCGACGGCTTGAAACTGAAAGGGTAGTCGCTTTTGAGTTCCTGGTTTTTGCTGATGGATTCAAACACGTGGTAAAGCGAGTCCTCGTGCATTGCGTACCTTGGCAGGCCGAGGTTTTCTGCCATCTCGTTGACTAATGCCTTGTGGTGCGTCTCGTCCCAGGATGCCCAGGTGCGCCAGCTTGTTGCCATCGGGCATTTTCCCAGTTCCAAAACTTTCTTGTAAACGTGTTCCTCAAAATCCTGGCCTGCTGGAACCGCCTCGAATTTTGCATTGCCCAAGAAGGCGTTCTTGACAAGGTCTGCTTTCTTTCCAAGAATGACCGTGCCTTTGGGAAGCTTGACCGAGCCCAGAAAGTAGGTGTCAACCGGGTTGAATGTCACTATTCGCTTTTTGGTCTCCTCGTCAAGCGCTGAAAGCGGGATCAGGACAGTATACTTGCAGTCCTTCCAGTTCCCCCAATGGTGCGAAGTCACCGGACCGTTGAGGGAAAAGTGCACGGTTGCCCGCAGCCGGTCCGACTGCATCGACGGGTTGATTACGCCCTTTGGAAGCCGGTTGGTGCGGTGGACAAGAACAAAGTCATTGTCGGAAAGCCCGGCTATGGCGGATGCCTTCTTCCAATCATCCGGGTTTGAGAGGTCCTTGATTGGCAGCGGGTTGCCCTCGCTTTTTTGAAAGCGGCGGTGATAGTCCTCAAGCAGCTTGGGATTCTTTTCCAACGAGGGGCAGAGCTTTGCAAGGTGCGCCTTCAATGCGTTTTGCATACTAGACTCTGTTTGAACGGACAGTAATAATGGTTTTCCGTAACGGCCTGTGCTTTGCTGTCACGTTTTTTGCAAGCATCTTCCAGATAAGGGCTTGTGAGGACTTTGGTCACCACGCCGGCTAATACCCAAAAAAGTGCAGTTTCATTCTTTCGGTGATTAAGGATGGGAAAAGAATTTGGTTGGGGCAAGCTTGCGGCAGGCGTGCTGGTGCTTGCGCTTTTAGTGGTTGCGGTGTTTGCCTTCGGGCAAGGCCAGCCGGGAACGGGGTACGTGACTGCAAGCCAGCAGAAGGAACTGGAGCAGGTCACTGCGATAATGCCGTTCTCGCCAGCAGCGGAGTGGCTGCCATTCTATGCTGCAATAAACGAAGGCTACTATGAAGAGGAAGGGCTCAACGTCACAATAGTGTACACGTTCGAGGGCGCTTTTGGTTCAGTAAAGCAGGTTGCAGCAGGAAAGGCGCAGTTCGGGCTTGCAGGAGCCGACCCGGTAATCATCGCCCGCTCGCAGGGAATACCGGTGATGTCGGTTTACCAGATTGAGCACGAAAGCCAGTGGGGAATACTCACAAAGAAAAGCTCGGGACTGGAAAAACCAGCTGACCTTGCAGGAAAGACAATCGCAATCCCCGGGCCGGGATGCACTGCGGACATCATTCCGAGGACGATACTTGCAAACTCAGGCGTGCAGAACGTGACGTTCATCTCAGTTGGCGCGCAGCTTCTGCCGTCGTTTTTGGAGGGCAAGGTGGACGCGATGCCTTCGTACCTTTTGTTTGAGGAGCTGCTCAAGGCAAAGGGAGTCGAATTCAACGTGATTCGCGCAACCGACTACGGGGCCAACTTCGTTGCAGGAAATATAATCACAAGCGATGACATCGCGTTTAACAACCCGGAGCTTGCAGGAAAGTTCGTGCGCGCAACTGCAAAGGGCCTTGACTATGCAATCAAGAACCCGGACAAGGCTGTTGACGACTACATCCGCAACTTCAACCCCGAAGGCGCGGAGCTTGCTGGAGTTGAGAAGAGCTTCTGGAAGAGGGAGGTTGCGGAATCCATCAAGCCTGACAAGTACGCGCTTGGCTGGATTGACACTGAACGCTGGCAGTGGATGCAGGACAAGATGTACGAAGACGGCTTTGTAACTACAAAGACCGACCTGACCAAGGCGTACACGTCAAAGTACATCGGGTAAGACGCCATGAAAGATGCAACGGCGCTTAGGCTTGCCCACGTGACCGTAAAGTACGGCAAAGCAGGCCACAAGTGCACGGCATTGGATGACGTCTCGTTCGACGTTGGCGCAGGAGAGTTCGTGTCAATAGTGGGACCCAGCGGTTGCGGGAAGAGCACGCTTCTTTCCGTAATCGCGGGGCTCTTGCCCGCAACAGTGGGAAAAATCCAGGTCGGGGATGGGGCGGTTGGCTTTGTTTTTCAGGAACCCAATCTCCTTTCCTGGCGAACGGTGATTGACAACATCGTCCTGCCGCTTGAGATACGAAACAAAAAGGACGGGAAGGCATTCTACCCGAAGGCAAGAAGACTCCTGCGGATGGTCGGGCTGGAAAAGTTCGAAAATAGCTACCCGCACGAACTTTCGGGAGGCATGAAGCAGAAGGTTGCGATAGCGCGCGCCCTGATTTACAACCCGCAGCTGCTTTTGATGGACGAGCCCACCAACAGCTTGGACGAGATGGCAAAGAACAAGTTCAACGCAGAGCTCAACGCGATTTGGAGGAAGACGAAAAAGACCGTTGTCTACGTCACGCACAGCATACCGGAGGCAGTTTTTCTTTCCACCAAGGTGATGGTGCTCACACCGGGGCCCGGACGGGTGAAGAAAATAATCGACATTGGCCTTCCGGAGTGCAGGGACGAGGCCACTCTTTCCGACCGGAAGTATTTCCAGGCAGTAAACAAAGTAAGGGAAGTGCTTTCAGAATGAGGATTGGACAGCTGTGCAGCCTGGTTGCAGTGGGGATTGCGATTGTACTGCTGTGGAAAGCAGGTATTGCGGTGCTGCACATACACGACTTCATTCTCCCCCAGCCCGAAGCGGTTGCGGCGCAGTACGCGCAAAAGATTGCCGACGGCACGCTTATGGGGCACTCGATTCCCACAATCATCGAGGCGGTTCTGGGATTCTTGTGCGGAGGCGTGCTCGGAGTGGTTGCCGCATACGCACTCTGCAAAATCGAACTCCTCAAGGAGCTTCTGATGCCGTACGTGGTGGCGTTCAACTCGGTGCCGGTTGTGTGCATAGCCCCGCTTGTGACCATCTGGTTCGGCTTCGGGATTGAGTCCAAGATAGTGCTGTGCTCGATTGTAGCGTTCTTCCCGGTGTTTGTAAACACAGTTGCAGGAGCAAGAGGCATCGACTGCCAGCGCAAGAAACTTTTTTTGCTGCTTGGCGCGAACTGGTGGCAGCGCTTCTCAAAGCTGGAGCTGCAGAGCATGCTCCCAAGCATCTTTGCGGGAATGAGGATAGCGATAGTGTTTTCGGTGCTTGGCGCAATCATAAGCGAATTCGTAGGCTCGACAGAGGGCCTTGGCTACCTCATACTGTACTACTCGACGATGATGCAGACTGCAACGGTGTTTGCGGCAATAGTCCAGCTGGTGATAGTGTCGCTTGTGCTGCACGGCATAGTCGAGGCTTTGGAAAAAAAGCTTGTCTACTGGAATTAGTAGTGCAGGCAGTATATTCCCTGTTGCAGAATTCACTTCTTTTTTTCGCTTGCAAGCGACCACAGCAGCTTGAAGTGGTTCTGGAACGCCTTTGCAAGCTCCCTGTTGCGGATGAGGATGACCGCAGGCTCGGAAAGAAGAACGAGCGCGACGTTGTCGCCGTAAACGCTGAACGTAATCATTGAGGAAAACTCCGAGGGAAGGTAGCGAACATCCATCAGTGGCATTTTTTCATAAAACGAAAAACCCTTGGTGGTCAGCACTTTGACGGGGATTTTCTTTTGCACCCGCTCGCGGGTATAGGAGGGAAGGTAGTTCTTCATCCGCGACTCTATTGCCTGCGGGGTCGTGCCAATCAAAAATATCGGCTTGGCCGCCCTGAGCTCGTCTTTAAGCACGGCCTTGAAGCCCTCGGCTCCGACAAGCACGTTGAAGTCGTAGCCTTCAGGCGGCCTGGACGCGGACTGCGCAAGCATCGGCACAAGCTTTGCAAACTTCTTTTCCATCAATGCAAGTTCCTGCTTGCGCTCGCGGATTACGTCAAGGAACTTGTCAACAGGCGTGTGCTTGTAGTAGGTCTTGCCATCGCGCTTTGCCTGCGAAACGAACCCTTTCTTTGCAAGCTTGGAGACTACGTCGTACGCGATGTGCCGGTCCATCCCTGAAAGCTTTGCAACCCTGCTTGCAGTTGACTCGCCTTCGGACAGGAGCTTGAGGTAGACGGTGATTTCGTTTTCAGTAAGCCCGAAGTCGGCCAGGAGTTTTTCGGTTTCCATGAGGGTATGCCTTGCGTGGTTCTACGGATGAACTATGCATTCAGGCATTCAAAAAACCGACTGCAACGTGACAGCCGCGCCAAACCGCAGATAATATCGCGTTGTGGTAGCTGCTGCCACCACGCACCCTCTTGGCTGAAAACGTGCAGAAGAATATTTGGTGATTTGGATGGGTGAAAAGAATGGTTTGAAAAAAACGGTTGCGGGAGCGGTGGCAATACTTGCCATTGCAATCGCCTGCTGGGGCTTGTTCTTACAGCCGCAATCAGGCAGCACCCAAGTGACCGTGGTGGTGCCGTACGTGGCAACTTCGGAATGGCTTCCGATTTACTCCGCAATAGAACAGGGGTATTATGGCAACGAGGGCCTGAACGTGACCATCGTGTACGGTGACAGCGCTTTTGCACCCATTAACCCGGTTGTCGCAGGAAACGCGCAATTCGGCTTTACGCAGGGAGACTCGGTAATCCTTGCGCGTTCGCAGGGATTGCCGGTAGTCTCAATATACCAGGTGGACCACGAGAGCAGCTGGGGAATCATTGTAAGAAACGATTCGGGAATACGCGACCTGCCGGGCCTTGCTGGAAAGACCATGGTGGTGTCGGGGCCCGGAAGCTCGCCCGACATCGTGGCAAGGGCGATGTTCAAGCACGATGGCGTTGAAAACGTGAACATAGTCTCGGTCGGGCAACTGATGGTGCCCACTTTTTTGGAAGGCAAGGCCGACGCGATGCCTGCGCACATAATGTTTGAGGAAATACTCAAGGCCCAGGGAATCGGCTACACAGTATTCCGCGCCAAAGATTACGACGCAAACTACCTGACCGGCGTGCTCGTGGCAAGCGAGGACACGATTGCAAAGAACCCCGAGCTTGTAAGGAAGTTCGTGAGGGCGACAGGCAGGGGGCTTGATTATGCGGTCAAAAACCAGGAAGCGGCTGTTGCGGATTACATACAAAAATACAACCCGGAAGCCGCAAAGCTTGGCGACTACGAGGCAAACTACTGGCGCAGGTACGTTGCCGAGTGCGTCTTGCCTGACAAGTACCCTCTGGGATACTTTGACAGCCAAAAGTGGGAGTCGACCCAGGACGCACTGTATGGCGCGGGAATCATTGGGAAGAAGACGGACTTGACTGCGGCGTACACCACGCAGTTTGCAGGCTGAGGCAAAGTGAAAGAAAAAACCGACGGGAGCGTCCTGCGGCTCTTGCGCCTGCACGTAAGGTACGGGTCGAAAAGCGGGGCGTGCGAGGCACTGCACGACGTTTCCTTCGGGGTGGACGAGGGAGAGTTCGTGACAATAGTCGGGCCCAGTGGTTGCGGAAAGACCACTTTGCTTTCAGTTGTTGCCGGGCTTCTGCCCGCAACCATAGGCAAGGTGGAGGTTAAGGACAAGGTGGTTGGCTTCGTGTTCCAGGAGCCCAACCTCCTCCCCTGGCGCACCGTGATTGACAACGTCGTGTTGCCGTTGGAAATACGAAACAAAAAGGACAGGAAGACGGTCTACCCAAGGGCAAGAAAGCTGCTCAAAACAATCGGGCTTGCGGGGTTTGAGAACAGCTACCCGCACGAGCTTTCGGGAGGCATGAGGCAGAAAGTCGCGATAGCGCGCGCCCTGGTTTGCAAGCCGGCGCTCCTTTTGATGGACGAGCCCACCAGCAGCCTGGACGAAATTTCCAAGACGCAGTTCAATTTCGAGCTCAACGATATTTGGAGAAAAACAGGAAAGACAATACTGTACGTCACGCACAGCGTGCCCGAGGCGGTTTTCCTTTCGACCAAGATAGTCGTGCTTAGCGCGCGGCCCGGAAAGGTCAAGCGCGTGATTGACATCAACCTGCCAAAAAAACGCGACGCTACTACGCTTCAAAGCAAAAGGTACTTTGACTGCGTAAGGAAAGTCAGGGGCGTGCTTGACGCATGAGCGCATGGAAGCCGACGGCGCAGCATTTTCTGGCCGCGTGCATTGCAATACTTGCGTGGAAAGCCGCGATAGCTGCGCTCGGGCTTGGCGCGTTCGTCCTGCCGCAGCCTGAAAGCGTGATTGCGGAGTACTGTTCGCTGCTTTCAAGCGGCAAGCTATTGCAGCACACCATACCCACGCTTGCGGAGACGCTTGCAGGTTGCGGGATTGGCGCTGCTTTCGGTATGGCACTAGGGTACGCGCTTTCAAAGTCAAGGGCCCTTGAACGGATGGCGACGCCGTACGTGATAGCGCTTAACGCAATGCCCATCGTGTGCATAGCCCCGCTTGTGACTTTATGGTTCGGCTTTGGCATCGCGTCAAAGGTGGTGCTTTGCGCGCTGATTTCCTTTTTTCCGGTCTTTGTCAACACGTTCTCCGCAATCAAGAGCATCGACTCGGGGCTATTGAGGCTGTTTGCGGTGATGCGCGCGACAAAAACCCAGCTGCTTTACGAGCTTGAGGTTCCGGCCGCCCTTCCGGGAGTGTTTGCAGGGCTCAAGATAGCGGTGGTGACTGCGGTGGTTGGCGCGGTTGTCGGCGAGTTCGTGGGCTCAAAGGAAGGCCTGGGGCACCTGATAATGTACTACTCAAGCTTCCTGCAGACTTCACTTGTGTTTGCGGTAATCCTCCAGCTTGTGATAATGTCGTCTGCTTTGTACTACATTGCGGATTGCGCCGAACGCAGGTCACAATCCTGGAAAAGATAGACTGTAGACGCGAGAGGACTATTTGCGTTTCGGCGAAGCCCACGACCAGAGGAGCCTGTAGTAGTTGAGGAAAGTGCGGGCAAGCTCGCGGTTGCGTATGACAAGCACAACCGGCTCCTGCGCAAGGGTCAGCGCCAGGCAGTCGCCGAACACGGAAAAATTCACAGATGACGCGTAGGCATCGGGGAGGTAGCGCACAGTAGTCAGGGGCATTTTTTCAAAGAACTTCGAGCCCTTCACGGTAAGCGCGTTTATGCGGATTTTCTTTCGCGACCTCTCGCGCGAGTCTGCGGCTATGAAGAACTTGAGCCGCGACTCAAGGTACTGCGGCATCGTGTTAATCAGGAAAATGTCCTTACCCTCGCGCACCTGCTGCGAAAACAGGGTCTTCAAGCCCTCCGCTCCAACAAGGACGTTGACGTCATAGGCTTGCGCGGCCTGCGACTTGCTTGAAAGCTCCGGGACTATTTCAGAGAACTTCTTTTTCATTTCCGAAAGCTGCTGTTCGCGCTCGGAAAGTATGTCAACAAACCTAACAGCAGGCAGCGGCTTGTAATGGCGCGTGCCGTCCTTTTTTACAAGGCAGACGAGGCCGCGCTCCACCAGCTTCTCGATGACATCATAGGTGTTGTGCCGGTCAATGCCTGCGACTTTAGAGAGCTTGCTTGCAGTAGTCTCGCCGGTTTCCAAAAGCTTGAGATAGACTTTGATTTCGTTCTCGGTCAGGCCGAAGTCGCGCAAAAGCTTTTCGGTTTCCATGGTAGCACGCACAATCTCTAACAAGTAATCCTGGTGCCAACGACCTTTTTCCCAAGCATCGCGTCGCGCAAGCGTCCGGGAACGAGTCCGTTGATTATGATGATTTCGGCCTTGGTGCGCTTGGCAAGGCCAAGGAGAGTGTCGACTTTGGAAAGCATCCCGCCGGTGACGTCGGTTGCAGACGAGCCTTGCAGGCTCTTGCGGACTTCGGAATAATTTTTGGGAGAGATTTCCTCAACAAGCTCGGTGTTTTGCGGGTAGTCCTTCCAGACACCATCTTCTTTTGATGCAATCACGATGCGCTTTGCCTTGAACTTCTTTGCAAGCGACTCAAGCACCATCTCGGTTGAGACGATTGCGCAGCCCTGCTTGTCGTCAAGAGTGACATCGCCATAAGGAACGGGGGTGATTCCTTTTGCAAGCGCGATTTTCATCGGCTCTAGGAATACCTTGAAGGGCTTTCCTTTTGAAGTGACCATGAAAGAAGATGGAGAAAAGGAGACCGCGTCCTCGCCTGCATCAAGGAGTGCGCGCACCACTATGCGGTTGAGCCGCGAAGCTGCGTGCTGGACTTCGGCAACGCCTTTTGCGCTATCTGCATTGTGAAAACCATTCGCAGTTCCGTACTTGTGTGCCGGCCTGTGGGGAAAGCTGCCGCCTCCGTGGCCAACCACCGCTGAAAGTTTTCCGTCCTGCCTTGCAGTGTGCACTTCGCGCGCAAGGCGCTTGATTTCGTCGGAGCGCGGAAGCTCTGCAGCGGTCTTGTCAGTAATGAGGCTGCCGCCAAGCTTTACGAGCACGAGTTCAGGGGCCATGTGATAAAATCAATTCCATCGTCGGCAATCTTGCCTAAACCTAAATTTCAACTATTCCCTTATCCGCATCAACTTTGACTTTCATTCCCGTCTTGATGTTCTCAACCGGGTTCTTGTCAAGCCAGTCAACCATCGGGATTTCGGAGATGATTGCTCCGACTGCAACGATGATTTCGCCTTCCAAGTTTATTATCGCAGCGGGTGCGACGCCGTTCTTTTTCAGCTGGTAAATAACGTAAGTGCCTACGGTGGAGCCCTTGCCGCGCGGGATTACAAGTACTTTCCCTGCCACACTCTTTCCAAACAGCGGGTTGGTCTTGTCAATGACCTTGCCGGTTTTCGGGTCAATCCCGCCGAGGAAGGAAATGGCTTCGGTTCCAACTAGCGCCTCGCCGGTTGCGACTCCTTTTGAAATAATCCTTCCTTTGAAAATCATAGAATCATCATTTGGCTATCCAAGCAACTCCTCAATATCCGCAAACTTCACGCGTTGGCCGCAAAACGACGGCAAGTATGTCGCTGCCTTTCCGGAATTCACCGCAGTTGACTTGAAACCCATTTCCTCAAGGGGAGCGACGACCATACAGGTGTCTGCTACCACGAGGCCTCCGGCCTTTTCGATTGTTGCGGAGTAGCCGATTCGGTCGGACTGCTCCTTTGTCTTGCGCGAAGTACACACCCACAATTTCATCGCAAGCGGTTTTCCAGCCGGACGCGCCTCGAGCTTCTTTGCAATCTCCTTGATTTCGTCAATCGAGCAGTGCGGGCAACCGATTGCAACCAGGCCAACTGCACCCGGTTCGCTTTGCATCACAGCTTTCTGCTCGTCAATTATGTCCTGGGATACTTCGATTGTCTCTATTGGAACGCCCTTGGGCACGTTCCACTCTGGAGTGATGTCCTTTGCAAAATAAAGCGCAACAGAACCGGTTGCTGCCATTGCAGCGCCAAGCGACTTCATGCGCTCCTCTGTTGCCTTGGTCCTGCTGATTCCAATGAACGCGGGAATGCGGTCCTTTGCAACCTTGCCTACTACTGCACCCAACGCGCCAAAGTCGGTGACTTTTTCCATCTTCGCAGTGACTCCAACTACCAGGCCGGCCTTGCGGTTCTCATCCAAGTGCAGCCCGAAATTGGGGGTCTTGCCGATGATTGCGGATGCGAGTGCGGAAACCGCGCTCTCGCGGTTGGTGCGAGCGCCGAGCATCGAGTTTGCAAAAGAGATTGCATTTGACTCACTCCACGCAACGTGCTCTCCCAGCTTGGGCCGGATTCCGATGTGGTAGGGCGCGCAGGTACAAGTGGGTGAGATGCCCATCTTCGTGTAAGCAGCCATTATTGCAAGCTGTTTTTTTGCAAACGCAGCAGGAACGCCCATCTTCTTCCAGTCCTTCAGGTCCATCCCTGCTGGATTAAGGTAAGAAGGAATTGACGTCTTTGCGCCTTTCTTTGCAAAATCTTGGAGGAACTCGAGGCCGGCGTCTCCTATTGTCTTGTAGCTTACGCCAGCAACCTGTGCGCTTGTAACTGGGATGAGCTTGTCCGCGCCGTAGATATTTCCAACTGCCTGCAGTATGGCCATGGCTTTTGCCGAGGCTTCGCCCTGCTCGCCATCGAGTATTTTCTGTTCGGATTTGGAAAGGTCCATTGGTTTTGCCTTTGTGAATTTGAAGCGTAGTGCCTAACTTACTTGAATTTTGCCAAGTTGATTTTAGCATAATCCAGCCGCTTGAACTTCGAGACCGGCTTCTTTTGGTCGGAAAGGGGAATGGTTGCATCCAAGCCCATCTTTGCAACTCTTGCTTTTTCCTTCGGAGGCTTGTCAGCCATCGGGTCAAGCGAGGATGACGGCTGGTCCTTGAACACGTAAAGACGCGAGTCAGCCCGGAAGCGGGTTGCGATGGCCCACTCAACAGCAGAGGGATTGCAGATGTCAATATCCTCGTCAACAACCACGCAGTGCTTGAGTGAGGTGTGTCCCTTGAATGCTGCTTCGATTGCCTTCTTCGGCTCGTCGTCACTAATCTTTTTGATTTGCACGATTGCGTGGAACCACGAGCACCCGCCGTTGGTGAGAACTACGTCCTTGCACTCGCACACTTTGGACACTTCACGCAGTATCGTCGGTTCGCGCGGCATACCCATCAGGTTCTTGTGCTCGGACATTCCTGGAAGAAGCGTCTGGTAGATTGCGTCCTTTCTGTGCGTTATGCAGTCAATCACAACAACCGGCTGCTTGCGAACTATGTCGTTGGTCTCGGTGAGGTCAACAAACGGCCCCTCTTCTGCATCTTCAAGCGTGATGCGTCCTTCGAGCACGAACTCACTTTCAGCAGGAACAAGCAAATCCTTGGTCTTGCACTTTACCATCAAAGTTTCGTCAAGGGCGTTTGCTATTGCCATCTCGTCAACGCCTGTTGGCGCGGAAATGGCTGCTGCAAGCATCACCGCAGTTGAATTACCGATGCAGAACGCGACCTCAAGCTCCTTTCCCTGCGCCTTGAGCTTCTGGTAGGTGTTGTAAGTCTGCCTCTGTTCCACCAGACGCAATGTGAACTTGTTTTTTCCAATTTGCATCATGCGGTGGTAGCACGCGTTCGGCCCGGTCTGTGGGTCCTTGATTATTGCGATTGCCGATGTGATGTAGCGTCCTCCGTCTGACGGGAAGTAGCGAAGGAGCGGGATTGTGTCGAGGTCGACTTTTGATTCGACAACCTCTTGACAGGGTGCAACGCCATCCTTGGCAGTGAGCATTTTAGGTTTCTTTGGAGCATCAATTGCCTTTGCAAGAGTGGGAACTAATTTCAGCGACGAAATGCCAAGGCCAGCAGCGACAAGCTCGCGAGACGATACCAGGCCGGCTGCGACGCGGAACTTCTTGCCTGAGACGCTTTCAAAGATTACTGGCTTCTCGCCAAGCGCGTTGACTATCGCAGCTGCCTCGAGGTCCTGCGAAACTGGCTTCGAGATTTCCTGGAGATTGCCATCCTTTTGCAATTTTGCGATGAACGTGCGGAGGTTCATTTGGAGTCCCACCTCTTGTAAAGCGTGCTCTTTATCCCTATTGAGTCAAGCACTTTGCCCACTATAAAGTTGATTATGTCGTCCAAATCTTTCGGGCTGTTGTAGAAAGCCGGCTGGGGAGGCATTATCACCGCGCCTGCAAGCGAAAGGTTGTACATGTTGCCAAGCTGGATTGTGGAAATGGGCATCTCGCGCGGAACGATAATCAGCTTCTTGCGCTCCTTGAGCGCAACCTCGGCACCGCGCGCAACCAAGTTGTGCGAATAGCCGTGCGCAATCGCTGCAAGAGTCTTCATCGAGCAGGGGCAGACTATGAAGGCGTCAGGTGCGTTGGAGCCGGAGGCAAATGGAGCAAATATTGCATCTTCGGGCCAGACTTTTCCGCACTTTGAAAGAATTGCAAGGCACTTCTTGCGTCCTTCCATCTCGTAGTCCATCACAAGCTTTGCGCCCTCGCTGACTACAACGTCAAGCTGGATGCCCTTTTGCTTGGAGAGTTCCTGGCATAGCCGCACGCCGTATGCGATTCCCGATGCGCCGGTTATGGCAACCACTACTTTCATAAAAGAACTTTTGAAGACGGGCTCTTTTAAGTCCTGCCAGATGCGACAGGCGACGAAGAAAAGTATTACAAATTGTGAGAAAAAAGCGTGGAAGAATAACGAGAAGGGACAGCGCACAGCCTATCTTGCTGCGTCCAAATATTGGTCAAGCGACATTTCGACGTCCTTTCCGACAAGCATGCTTAGTGGCCGGAAGTCTCCAGCGTCCGCTTTTTCCAGCGCAGAATAATACCCGCGCCGTTCCTTCTTGCGAAGTATGGTTGGCGGAAAGCCGGAACGCATCAGCCGTAGGTTCATCAAAAGCCTTGCAAGCCTGCCGTTGCCGTCCACAAACGGGTGGATGCGAACAATCTCGTGATGGAGTTTCACAGCAGAATAGACCGCGTCAATCCCCTTGCCCGTGCGGTTGAGTTCCGAATACGCGCCAACCATAAGTTGCGGCACGTCATTCCACTTTGGAAGGCGTAGGCCGGAGCCTTGGATGAAGACCGCCTCGCGCCGGTAGAAACCCGCGTTCTGAGGGTCAATCTTGTCAAGAATGACTGCGTGAAGCGCAAGCACGTCGGCTTCCGAGATTTTCTTTCGCGAGTCCGCTAACTTCTCAAGCAATCCTATTGCCTCGGCGTGGTTGGTTGCCTCCAAGTGCTCCTTTACCGACTTGCCGCGAACCGTGATGCCCTTTCGCAGGACTAACCACGTCTCGCGCAGCGTAAGCCGGTTCCCTTCTATGGCGTTCGAGTGGTAGGTCATGTCCACCTCGAACTTTTCACGCAACCGCACAAGAACAGTGGATGAGAGAGGGCGCAGCGAGTTGAGTTTTTCAAGCCCTTGGACAAGGCTGTCCCGCAGGGGGGCATCCATCCAATCCTTGTCCGAGTCGTTCATCTGCATCCCGTGGCTTTTTGCGTACTTTCCTGCTTCTGCTAGGTTTGGGAAGTACTTTAGCGCTTTCTGGACCACCTTTCCGCTGACGCGCCTGTTCTCGACCAATGCGTAGTAGTAGGAGTTGTCCTTGCTCTTTTTGCGGATGAAGGCCATGCTAGGTTGTAGTGCCTACGATTATTTAATAACTCCTAATTTAGTTCGGCACTACATTTTTGAAGCGTTTGAAGTAGGGATGATGAAAAAGAAAGCAAGCAGTAGGTTGCTAAATCAGCCTTTCGATGCGGTTGCCTTTGAGGCCTTGGCGTGCTTTTCCGGCTTTGCGGAAGGCGCAGGGGCGGAAGCCGAGGCGGAGTCCTCGATCAATGCGAACTTGTAGCCGTACGAGATTGCGCTCTCCTCGTCGTCGTCTCCGACCCTGCGGAAGCGCATCTGCACGCGCGAGCCAATCTTGATTTTTTCCATCGGGCAGTCGATGATTTGAGCAAGGATCTTGACTTTGTTGTCAAGCTCGATTATTGCAAGAGGGTAGGGCGACTCGTACTCAAATCCCGAGGGCGGGGCCGAGACTTCAGTGTAGGAGAATATGGTGCCTGTTGTGGGCATCCTCTTTTCGGAGACCTTGCCGAGGCGCCTGCAGTTTGGGCAAATCTGGCGGAACGGGAAGAAATCATTCTTGCACGTCGCGCAGTGCGAGCCCATTATGTAGTATTTTTCCGGAATCATTCTCCAGATGAGTGGAAGCGGGTGTTTCATGTTTCAGTTCACCATCAACAAATTTCAACGCCTTGTTTCATATTCTCGGCAATCAAGTTGCCTTTCAAAGTCTCTTGTAAATGTTCACTACAGCTGTTGCGCCGCTGCCTCCCACGTTGTGCGTCATTCCGATTTCGGCGTCGTTTACCTGGCGCTTATCAGCACGGCCCTGCAACTGCCACATGATTTCAACAGCCTGCTTGATACCGGTTGCTCCGACGGGGTGGCCGGTTGCCTTGAGCCCGCCGCTGGTGTTGACCGAAATTTCCGAGTTGAGCGCAGTCAAACCCTCAAGCGATGCTGGCCCGCCTTTGCCTTTCTCAAAGAAACCCAGGTCCTCGATTGCCATAATCTCCCCTATTGAGAAGCAGTCGTGGACTTCGACGACGTCAATGTCCTTTGGAGTGAGCTTTGCGTGCCTGTAAGCGTCAGCAGCAGCGACCTTGGTTGCGTGCAACTCAGTCATGCAGTGCCTGTTTGAAAGCGAGATTGTGTCGGATGCCTGCGAGCTTGCGATTATCTCAACCGGGTCCTTTCTGAACTTCTTAGCTTTTTCGGAAGCGCAGAGGATTATTGCTGCAGCACCGTCAGTGATTGGCGAGCAATCAAGGAGCTTGAGAGGAGAGGCGATGTAACCGGAGTTCATCACATCATCAATAGTAATCTCGTTTCTGTACTGCGCATAAATGTTGTGAACCGCGTTCTTGTGGTTCTTCACAGGAGCCGATGCCATCATCTCCTCGGTAGTTCCGTACTCGAGCATGTGGCGCCTTGCCATGAGCGCGTAAAGCGCAGGGAAAGTGGCTCCGAAGAAGAGCTCGTGCTCCATGTCACCGGCGCCTCCAAGGGCGATTGCGACATCCGCTGAGTCGAAGTCAGTCATCTTCTCGACTCCACCAACAGCGACTACGTCGTACATGCCGCTTGCAACTGCCAAGAAGCCCGCCCTGAGTGCAACTCCGCCGGATGCACACGCTGCCTCGCAGCGCGTTGCAGGAATCGGGTTCAAGCCTAGGAAGTCCGCAAAAAGCGCGCCAACGTGCTCCTGACCAACCAAGCGGCCGGATGACATGCACCCGCCGTAAATGGCCTGGATTTCGCGGCCCTCAATGCCTGCATCTATGACTGCTGCTGTTCCTGCCTCCACTACGAGGTCGCGGAAGCTCTTGTCCCAGCGCTCGCCGAACTTGGAAAGCCCGCCGCCGATTATTGAAACGCCTCTCATGAAAATCACCGAAATTACATGCTCTTGATTTTTCGCCTGTGCTTGGCGTAAGTCGCGTAGTCCACGTACGTTTTGTTGTTGATAAGCTCAAAGAAGTGCCTCGATTTGGGCGGCCTCTTCTGGTCAATCAGGTCGTTTACCGTGATTATGAAACCGTCCGAGCCGGCTCCGCTTCCATATGAAGTCACAAGGATGCGCTGTCCGGGCTTTGCGATGTCCAACACCGCAGTCAGGCCGATCATTGCAGCACCGCTGTAGGTGTTGCCGATGAATGGAGTCACCAGAGCCGGCTTGACTTGTGCTTCGGTAAACCCAAGCATCTTTGCAACGCGCACCGGGAACTTTCCGTTGGGCTGGTGCGGGACGTAGTAATCAAAATCTTCGGGCTTTGTTCCGGTGCGCTTCATGATCTCACGCGCGCACTCTCCGACGTGCTTGAAGTACGCCGGCTCCGCAGTGAACCGGCCTGCGTGCATCGGGAACTCCGCGTGCTGGCGGCGCCAGAAATCAGGAGTGTCAGTTGTGTAGGAATAGGTCTTTTCGATTGTGGCAATCTGCTCTTCCTTCTTGCCGGTTATTACATAAGCCGCAGCGCCTGCGCCGGCAGTCATCTCAAGAGCATCATTGGGTCTGCCCTGTGCGGCATCCGCGCCTATTGCCAAGCCAAGGTCAATCATGCCTGCGATGCACTGGCCCATGCAGGCCTGTATTGCAGCGGTTCCTGCCTTGCAGGCGAACTCAAAGTCAGCAGCAGTAAGGTGAGGAGTGGAACCGAGGGCTTCAGCGACTATTGAAGCAGTGGGCTTCACGGCATAAGGCTTGCTTTCGCTTCCAACATAAGCAGCTTCCACCCTGGCCGGGTCGAGCTTGCAGTGCTCAAAAGCCCTGCGTGCGGCTTCGACTGCGAAAGTTGCCGAGTCCTCGTCAATAGCGCCCAGGGCTTTTTCGTAGACCCCAAGCCCCCTTGCGGACTTGTCGCCGTCCTTTCCCCAGACCTTGGCGATTTCGGGTATCTTTATCCTCATGTACGGCACATATACGCCGTACCCTGCTATTCCTGCGTGTACCATAAGCATCTGCACCAATAAACGTCAATTTTGTCCATTGACTTAAGTAGGTTGGTTTGAAATAGTATTCGGCTGCCTGCCATTAAAAAAGCAGCTCCAAATCGTCAGGTAGCGAAGATGCAAATCAATTTGAAAGGCGCTTGCAACAAGTATTGGTGGTAAAATGACACGCGCACTCTTCATCGGAAGGTTCCAGCCGATACACGAAGGACACCTCTCCGCACTCAGAGAAATCCTCTCCCAGTACGACGAAGTGGCCATAATCGTAGGCTCTTCGCAGGAGAATTTGACCGGACGCAACCCACTCACCACTGGCGAGCGCATCGAAATGATTTACGCAGTTCTCAAGGCAAACGGCTTTGCCGACAAAGCATACGTAATCCCGGTGCCGGACACGCCTGAATCCGGTTTGTGGCCGGCTCGCGTGCTTTCGTATGCACCAAAAATTGATGCGGTTTTCACTGCAAACGATTACACGCAGAACCTGTTCTCGATTTACAACGCAGGCGTGCGCGACGGGATAAAAATCATCAACCAGAAGGTTGTTGGAAAGATTTCCGCAACCGCAATACGGCAAAAGATTATCGCAGTCGACGCTTCTTGGGAAAAAATGGTCCCAAAAGAGGCCGTCGCGTTCCTAAAGAAAAACAAGTTGGACGGCCGCATAAAGATGCTTGCTGATTCGACGATTGGGTAAAAAAATGCAAACTGCAAACAACAGGTGTTACTCACAATGACTTCGTTCTCCGGTTTTTACAAGCTCTCAAGAAAGGAACGCCTCTCAAAAATCAAGGAATTCGCAGGCCTTTCCGACGACGAGATTAAAGTTCTCGAATCTTCCGACGCGCTTTCGTTTGAGACTGCGGACAGGATGGTCGAAAACGCAATCGGCACGTTCCAGCTGCCTCTTGGAGTTGCGGTGAACTTTGTAATCAACGGACGCGAAGTCGTAATCCCGATGGCTTCGGAGGAACCTTCGGTTATTGCAGCTGCAAGCAACGGCGCAAAGCTCGCCTTGCCAGAGGGTTTCAAGACCGGCTCAACGGACCCGATTATGATTGGCCAAATCCAGCTAGTCAACGTCCCTGATACCAAGAAGTCGGCAAAGGAAATCATCGCAAAGAAAAAGGAAATCATCAAGCTTGCAAACAAGCCCGACGCGCCGATGGTCAAGTATGGGGGCGGGGTCAAGGAAATCGATGTCAAGGAATACGACACCCCGCGCGGAAAGATGCTCGTGGTTTATCTTTTCATTGATTGCCGCGATGCGATGGGCGCAAACGCGGTGAACACGTTCTGCGAGACTCTTGCGCCGGAATTCGAAAAGATTACAGGCGCAAAGGCAAGATTAAGGATTTTGTCAAATTTTGCAACACAACGCATCGCAAAAGCAAAAGCCGTTTGGAAAAAGGAAGTCGTCGGCGAGGAGGCCATCGAGGGAATACTTGACGCTTACGAGTTCGCAGCAGCGGACAACTTCCGCGCTGCAACGCACAACAAGGGCGTGATGAACGGAATAGACGCGGTTGTGATTGCAACCGGCAACGACTGGCGTGCAGTGGAGGCAGGCGCACACGCGTTTGCATCGATGTCAGGCAGGTGCATGCCGCTTACCAGGTACAAAAAAACCAAGTCAGGGGACTTGGAGGGCGATATTGAAATCCCGATGGCCGTGGGACTTGTTGGCGGTGCGACAAAGACGCACCCAGTTGCGAAGCTTGCTGTGAAGATGCTTGGGGCCAAGTCCTCAGGAGAGCTTGCGCAAATCATTGCAGCAGTCGGCCTTTCCCAGAATTTCGCAGCACTCAAGGCACTCTCAACCGAGGGCATCCAGCGCGGGCACATGGAGCTTCACGCGCGCAACGTCGCTGTTGCTGCCGGAGCTAAGGGAAAGCGTGTTGACGAGATTGCCGAGAGGATGATTGCGGAAAAGAACATCAGGCAGGAGCGCGCTGCCGAGCTTTTGAAAGGCTGAAATGCCGCAAACAACTATTTTCTTTCGAATTTCTTCAGCTTGGAAACCAGGTCAGCCTTGAGCTTGCGGTGCTGCGCGTTGAACGCGGCGAAAAACTGCACATCCTCCTTAAGATTCGGAGGGACCCTGGCGGTGTGCACGACCGAAACCACCACGCCACCATCCGCCTTGCTGGCTGACGCGCCAACAGTGCCGCCGTGCTCGGCGCGTATCGTGCTGCGGATGCCTGAAAGCGCGCCCCTTGTGGGCGCAAGGCCTGCGCCGTGGAGCACAGCAGTATGTTCGGCGAGTATGCGGCCGTCGTCGGGAAAATGGTAGGCAGTCGCTATCTTGAAGGGCTTGCCTGAAAGGCGCCCCAGGCCCTCGCGGATTGTCGCCCGTACGTTGCGTATGTTCTCCATTGAACGTTACCGCAATGATTGGATTGCCGCCGATTTATATTTACGGCACCGCGGGCTTGGGCTCAGAAGTTGGTGAATATGCCGGTTGTCATGCTGCGGGCCACCTGGAAGGCGATGACGGACCCTATTGCTAACAGTGGGAAGTACTTGATGCCGTAAAGGATCTTGCCGCGCGAAATCACGCCCATCAGCACGGATGCAAAGAACGCCGTGCCTATCAGCGACACGTAGGCTATGAACACCGCGTACTCGGAGTTGACCACCACCTGGCCGGAAAAGAACGGCAGGGAGTAGCCCTCTATTGACTCGCCCTGGAACTGCGTCTTGATGCCGGCGTAGATGTCCAAAAACTGCGCGGACACCGCAAGCAGGCCGGGGCTGACTATGAGTATGATGAAGAACAGGAACATCGTGTAGGAGCGCGTGGACGTGATGAGCTCGGCTTTTAGCTCCTGGTTCCTGCGCACTTCCTCCGATATTGCGGTGAGGAGCTCGGCAAGCTGGCCTCCTGAGCGCACGCTCTTTTCAAACAGGGAGATGGTGCGCTCCAAGACCTCGGAGTCTATGCGTTCCGAAATCGAGCTAAGGGCTTCCGCAAGCGACTGGCTCGAGCCGGCCTTGACTGACGCAATCTGTATCTCCTTCTCAAGGGGCCCAAGCTCCGAAGTTGCCGAGCGGCGGAATGCGTTGAACGGGGTCATTCCAGCACGCAGGTTGGCCGCAATCATCAGAAGGAACTCGGGCAGCACGCGCTCGACCTGCTCTGCGCGCGACACTATGGCATAGTAAACCACTAGGTAGAACACCAAAAAGCCCACGCCCACGCCAGCCAGGAAGGAAAACAGGCACAGCAACGCCACAAGAAGCGGCGAAAACGAGCCGAAGGCTATTATCGAGAACTTGAAGTCCGCAAGGTAGAACACAAGCGGCAGGACGGCAAACAGAAGCCCCAGTATCGCCGAGTAGGCAGCGCGCTTGCCAAGCCACCTTGTCGAGTCCTCGGAACCGCCCGCCTTGTTTATCTTGTCCTGCAGGACGTTGCGGTACTTTAGCGGCAGGAACTCGCCGATGCGCCTGTAAAACGAGCCGAACTTCATACCGCGGGCCTCGATGAGTTTATGTATCCAATCAGGCCAATCTGGCCGAGGAACGTGCCGAAGAGGATTACCATGTAGGCATCCTCTCCCAGGCCGATGCCTGAGAACGTCGAAAGCAAGATGAGGAAGGTCATGCCGATTGACGGGATTGCGGCAGCCACAAGCATGTACATGAGCACGAGGAAGTTGAGGCTTGCGGAGAAGTCCTTGACCACCTGGCGGCGGTCCACCATCAGGTTGTCCACTATCTTGTGCAGCGTGTCGTTGAGCGGCGCGCCCGAGTCAAGGGCCGTGAGGAGCTGCCACACGATTTTTTTCAGGTACTCGCTGCGGCTGCGCAGCGCCATCCTCTCAAGGGCCTTCTTTTCCGGCACGCCGTTGTTGATGTCGCGTACAGTGACTGCGAACGCGCGGGAGGCGTAGCCGTAGTTCCCCTGCGCGACGTTGAGCATGGCATTGTACAAGGTGACCCCCGACTCGATCTGCAGCGAAAGCTCGCGCAGCGCAAACACCAGCTCGTTGTCGGTCATCTGCGCAATCTTTTGCAGCATTATCGAGGGGTAGTAGAGGTAGAACGCAAGCGAGCAGGCGAACGCAAGCGCCGCCATTCCGAAAACAAACGGCAGGCTCAGCTGCGCGCCTATGAACGTGATGAGGAAGAACATGAAGCCGAGGAAGAACGCTATGATGCCTGCGGAAAACAGCGCCGCGCCCATGTAGTCCTCCGGGTCGAACGCCTCGAAAAGCTGCACCAGGTTGTTGCGCACCTCGGGCACCACGGTAAGCATGTTTGATGCGATGTTGTGCATCTTGTGCGAGAAGCCGCGCCGGGGCTGTATGAGCAAAAAGGGTATGCGCGCCTGCTTGACCTGCTGCTGCATCTTGGCTCAGACCTTCTCCGGGGAGACGTTCTTCTCGACCGCGTCAAGGATGGACGACTCGTCGGCGTAGTAGGCCTTCATGACCGCGCCCACCTGGTCGGCGTTGTGCCACTTCCACTTGTTCATCCAGTCAAGTATGGCCGCCTTGTTCTGCTGGTCCTCGATGATCTCGCGCTCGATGAGGCCGGTGTGCATGTTCATGTAGTCGTAGTAGCGCGAGGGTGCCTTGACGAACTCGTACTCGTCCGAGCGCGGCCTCCACATGTAGACGTGGTTCAGGTCGGGCATCCCGTCCGTCGGAATCACTTCGGAAATCTCAAGCGTCCTGCGCAGGTTCTTTCTCCTGTCGCGGTACTGCATGACTATGAGGTTGATTGCCTCAAGCTCATTTTCTGGAATCTCAATCGGCGGGTGGGTGAGGCGGTTGATGAGCTGCATGCCGGTATCGGCGTGCACTGTTGACAGCACCGAGTGGCCCGTGTGCATCGCCTCGAACAGCACTTCGGCCTCCGCTTTCCTGCGGATTTCCCCAAGTATCATCCGGTCGGGGCGCATGCGGAGTGCGTTTATCATCAGGTCAAGCGTGGTGACCTCCCCCTTTCCTTCCTGGTTTGCCGAGCGCGAGATGAGGGGTATCCAGTTCCACTCGTACTTTGCCGGCATCAACTCGCGCGTGTCCTCAATGGTGACCACGCGGTGGTGCGGCTGGATGAGCGAGAACAGCGCGTTGAGCATGGAAGTCTTTCCGCTTGCAGTCCCGCCGCCTATGAGCACGTTGAACTCGTAATGCACCGCCTGCCAGATGAGCGCGGCCATCTCGGGCGAAAGCGTCTTGTTGGCACCGTACGCCAGGTTGACTATGGTCCACGGGTCGCGGGAGAACTTTCGGATTGTGAGCGTGTTGCCTGCGGAGGATACCGGCATCAGGGTGGCGTTCACACGGTCGCCAGTGTCAAGCTGAGCGTCAAGGAGCGGCGAGAGCGTGCTCACCTGCTTTCCCGCGCGCCTACTGATGAGCGAGGCCATGTTGGAGATGTCTTCGTCGGTGCCGATGAAGAGGTTGGTGTGCATCCAGCCGTACTTGCGGTGGTAAACGCCGATGGGCTCGTCGCCGCGGTTGATTATGATTTCCTCGGTGTTTGCGTCCTGCATCAGCACGTCGACGTCGCCAAGGCCGTACATCGAGCGCGTAATCAGCCCAGCAAGGATTGGGAGGTCCTTTTCGGGCGGCGCGAGCTCGGCCTTGATTTTTGCGCTCACCATCGCGTACTTCTCGGCCTGCGTCTGGCCCTTCTTTGAGCCGAACGCTCCGGACGCGTCCGCTGGCGCCTCCTTTGCGATCTCGTCCTGCAAGTAGGAGAAGTAGATGCGGCTGTAGGGGCTGACCGAAGGCACGTCGACGTGGTACGCGGGCCTGCGGGAGAAGTCGTCAAAGAACACGTTTACGGTCGTAACCAGGTCCCCTTCCTCGGACTTTATCTGATAGGAATCGATCATTTCGGACGTGGGCTTTGGCACTGCGCGCTCGGACAGCTCGGTTTTGAGGTTGACGACCGGGTCCTCTGCTATGTTGAGCGGGTAGTAGAGGTCGACTACGGAGTGCGCCTCAAGGAGCTTGACTATGCGGTCAACAGCGTCGGCCGACCAGTCGAGCCGCTTTGCAGCCTCGCCCACAGTGAGGTCCCCCAGCTTGATGAGGTCAATCAGGTCGTCTATCTTGGTGCGGATCATAACGTGCTAAACCCCTTCTGGCCCGGCGCTTGCTTTGGCCACTTTCATTACATTTCCGGGCTATTTCATTGTTTAGGTTTGCAGGCATTTGCCTGCAGGCCTTTGCCGTTTCCCAACCCTTGTCAGATGAGGTCGAGTATTACCTTCTCAACCTCGATGACTGGGTACTGGTCTATGCGCGAGCACACGTACTCAAGCGCGCGGCCAGAGGACGAGTACGCCTCGAACAGTACGTCGCCTTTCTTGATGCGCTGTTCCTTGCGCACCTTGAGCATGATTCCTGCCTTCTTGTCCGAAGGCGCGCCAAGCGCGCGGCAAAGCCGGAATATGGCCTTGTTGTCTATGTGGCCGACCTTGCCGTCCACCTTGGACTTTATGCAGGTCCGTTCAGCCGAAATCTTGATTTGGGATGCCTTGATGTCGGGGTTTCCGCCCTGCGCGCCTATTATCTCGCGGAACTTCTTTTCAGCGTCCCCGGACTCCAGCTTCTTTCGCGCAAGCGCATAAGCTTTGTCCTTGTCCATCTTCTTTGCCATCTGCAATATGACCGAGCTCATTATCACTGCCTTCTCCGCAAGCTGCGGGTTGGACTTTCCTCCATCGGCAAGGGTCTCAAGGATCGCCTTGGCCTCAAGGCTTGGCCCAATCGAGTTCATCGCAGGCTCCGAGCCGTCGGTGATTATGCAGTTGAGGCTCATCCCAAGCCTGCTTGAGAGCATCTTGAAGCTGTTGGCAAGCGAGTTGGCCTCCTTCAGGTCGTCTATTTTGCTTCCCCTGCCAACCGGTATGTCCAAGAGCACGTGCTTTGCTCCCTCGGCCTTCTTCTTTGCAAGGATGCTTGAAAGAAGCAGCCCCGAAGGGTCCAGCCTCAGCGGGTGCCGCACCTGTATGAGCTTGTCGTCTGCGATTGCGATGTTGACCCCGCCGCCCCAAACCAGGGCGCCGCCGGTCTTTTTGGCAACCTGCTCGACCTGCTGCCGTGTAAGGTCAACAGGCGCAAGCACTTCCATCGCGTCCGCGGTGCCGCTTGCGGAGCTTATTGCGCGCGAGGCGGTCTTTGGGATGGTGATGCCGCACGAGGCGACTATGGGCACGATGAGCATCGAGACGCGGTCTCCCGCAACACCGCCGATGCTGTGCTCGCTTGCGACTATTGAGGACTTGGGGAAGCGCATTGCCTCGCCCGAACGCACCATTGCCTTGGTCAGGCCCACTATCTCGTCAGGCGAGAGGCCGCGGATGTAAACAGCAGTGACAAAGGCGGACAGCTCGGCAATCGAGAAGCTTTCCACCATCAAGTCGTCGATTATCTGGCCTATCTCGACCTCTGTAAGGCTGGTGCCGTCCAGCTTCTTCCTGATATAGTCTAGGCTCTGCGGCCGCTGGGCCTTCTCGACGCATATCTGCTTTCCCTCGCAGTTGCCAAGCTTGGAGGATACGTCGGCAAAGAGGCTAATCTCGTCGGTCCTTACGTACTTGTCGGAGTAGTCCGCAAGCGCAAGCACCTTCCTCTTGCCGTAGGAGATGAGGATGCGGTCGCCCTTTTCGATGTTGAGCTTGCGCGCGGTCTCGTCGTTGAGCACCGCGACGTTTATGCCCGCCTCGACGTCGAAGCAGCGGGCCCTGTAAGTGTTCACGCAGACTTGCATTTCAAAACCCCTTTGACGAGCAGATTACGAAAACGGGAGTAATAAAACGATTGGTGGGGAGGCGATGCTGCCGGATGCTTTCTCGCAACGGTTAAAATGCGCGCCTGCCTCGTAAGGTGGATGGAAACTGCACGCGGCCAGGCGTCGACGGAATACCTCGTGGTGCTTGGCGCAGTCCTGATGGTGGGCGTTGTCGCGGTTGGCACGATGACTTCTCTTCCCTCGTTCGGCCAGATGGCAAAGGAGCAGCAGCTGGGCAAGTACTGGCTGACCGCGACCCCGTTCTCGATAAGCGCATACAAGCTCAGCGACGGCAACTTCTCAATCACGATTTCAAACAACGCAAAGACGCCCGAAACGCTCACCGGCATAGAGCTTGGAACGGGCACGCAGGTCGTCTCGTTCTGGATGCCCAACGGCTCGCAAAGCTTCCGGCCGGGCCAGAGGCTGGTGCTTGCAAACGAGTCTTTCGCTTTCCCAAAAAACCCCTGCTACGGCGAGCCCGTCGGGGCCTATTACGAGTTTGACAACATCACACTGGTCTACACCGAAGGGAGCATCCCGGGGATGCGCCAGGTAGGGATGGGCCTTGCGGGCAGTTGCTCCGGGATCGACCTCGTCTCGCCGGAGGTCATCGCACAGGCAGGGTACGCGATCCTTTCAGGCTACGTGTACAATACGACCGGCGTTGGGATTGCAAGGGCGCGCGTCAACATCACAAACGCAACCAACACCTACCCGGCAGTCACCGACAACGCAGGATACTATTTGGTCAGCATCCCGATAGTCTCTTCCTCGGAATTCACAGTCAACGCAAGCTCCAGCGCAACGTACAACTACACCGCAACAAGCGTGTTCCTGATATCCGAAACGCCCACCTCGCTGAACTTGGAGATTGGCATCCGGCCGGGAACCGAGTACCTGACGTTTGTCAGGGACTCCCAGGGAAACAACGTGGCCTCGTTCACAACCGCAGGACACCTGGTGCTCAAGGGCGGGTGCTACTCCGGCGGAAGCTGCGCAACACCGCCGGACGGCTCGTTCATAGTCCGCGACACCACAGGCACAACCCGCGCCTACATCAACAGCTCCGGCAGCCTATGCATCGAGGATGCCGACTGCAATTACTACGACGCAAGCTGCAACGACGCGCCCGACGGCTCGCTGATACTGCGAAGCCCCTCTGGCACCAACACGACGTACATAAGCCCGACGGGCACGCTGTGCACAATAGGCGAAGTCTGGCAGTACGGCACGCCATAGGTATTATTCGGTAAACGATTTTGTTGGGTTGAGGAAAAAATGACAAAAGAAAACCCGTTCGCAAACAAGACCCGTCTTGCAACCGCCCTGCTGTTTGCGGTATTCCTATCAGGAGTTGCGGCTGCTGGCAGCGTGATAATACAGAACGGCCAGATTAATGCAAGCAGCAACCTGAACGCAGGCAACGCGCTCTTTGTCAACCCGACGACCGGATACGTAGGCATCGGAACAGCCACATCGTCAAGACCTTTGCAGATTGCTGCAATTCAGGACGCAAACATCCGGCTGCAGGACACCTCCAGCTCCGCACCAGCGGCGTACGTTGAGTTCTACAACGACACCACGCGCTGGGGATACGTAGGCCTTGGAGGCCACGATGACAAGATGGTCGTCGGTACGACTGCGGAGAAGAACCTGTCGTTCTATACCAACGACAGCGAGAAGATGGTTCTTACTGCTGGAGGTTATGTCGGCATCGGGACTGCGAGCCCGTCAGTACCCTTGCACGTGGTGTCCACCAGCAACGGGGTGTATTCGGACATTTATACGGACAGTGCTGGGCTTGCAGGAGCTTTTTTTGTAAGGAAGGCGCGCGGAACGGTGAGTTCCCCTGCCGCAATCCAAGCGGAAGATGCTATTGGCGGAATATACGGCGCAGGGTACTACGGGGCTGCGTTTGGCGGCAATATTGGTGCAATAAGGATTGTTGCTTCCGAAAACTTCACCTCCACCAACCAAGGCAGCTACATAGACTTTGCGACCACCGCCAACGGTTCGACTGGCAGGATTACGCGAATGAAAATAGACGGTTCGGGCAACGTCGGCATAGGCACGACCAGCCCCGGCGCGCTGCTGCAGATAGAAAAGGACGCCACGTCCGAGGTACAGAACTTGCTTGACCTGAAGGTAAGCAGCGGAAGCTCGTCTACTACATTCCCCTCAACTGCCATGAACTTCTGGTCCGTTGAGGGTTCCGCCACCGAAGTCAAGACGTCGACGTTATACTCAAAATGGGATTCCAACAACTACCAGGACTCCAGACTCACAATAATGGGGCACATCGATCAATCGGGAACGGTCAAAGACGTGCTCACGATAAAGAACGGCAACGTCGGCATCGGCACAACTAGCCCGAATGCAAGACTTTCGCTTGGCTCGTCCTACCTTTCAAACGGGACTGCGGGCAACTCGTTTGACGTATACATCCCGATTGCCAGCTTTGACGTGAAAAACGCGGATGCCGCAACCTTGAACACCAACGCGGACAACGGCAACAACGAGCTCACGCTCGGGGCAGGCACGGACCTTTTCCTCATGACGTTCGGCGACTTCTGTTCCGGAGGCGGCGCGGACCAAATCGTCGCAAGCCCGTGGGCCCTCGCACCGACCGGCTACAGCGTAAAGGCGAGGGTGGTCTTTGTAGGCGACGCAAACCTCGTAAGCGATTCGGACTACCCGGTGGTAAGCATGAGGTATAAGATTTCCCCAAACGAATGGTCCAACTTCACGTTCAAGACCGGGTACGACCACCAGTGGTACAACGCCCGCTACACCGGCGTCACCCCGTGGCAGGCGTTCAATCCAGTCTGCAACATCGCATCCCGGCTGGGATACAACGCAGTATACCTGGGCGTAAGGTCCGACTCGTCATACGGCCTGGTCTATACGAGGATGTCAGTCCAAGTGGCGTACGTAAAGACCTGATTCAGCCTTAACCTTTGGCTGAAGAAGTGCCGGGAGCAGCTTTGGTTAAATAATCGGGCGAAGTAATCTGGTTGGCAACCGGTTGGGGAAAATGAAGAACGCGCGCATTGACAGTAAGACCACCTTCGGGATTGCGTTGCTGGTAACCCTACTGCTCTCCAGCACCGCCGCAGCCGGCAGCGTGGTAATCCAGGACGGCCAGGTTTCCGCTTCAAGCGACTTCAACGCAAGCTCGGTGCTGTATGTAAACTCCGCTACGGGCAGCGTTGGCATCGGGACCGCTGCATCGCAGAGGCCCCTGCACATCTCCGCAGCGCAGGACGCAAACATCCGGCTGCAGGACACGTTGGGCGCATCGCCTGCGGCATATGTTGAATTCTACAACGACACAACCCGCTGGGGTTACGTGGGCTTGGGCGGACACGACGACAAGATGGTCGTAGGCACAACTGCTGAAAAGAACCTCGCGTTCTACGCCAACAACTCACAGAAGATGATACTGACTGCCGCAGGCTACGTCGGCATCGGCACAACCTCGCCCAGCCAGATGCTTGACGTGGCAGGAAACCTAACGCTGAGCGGCGGCCTGAAACAGATCCTTTTCTCCGACGCGGGAAACTACGACTTCAGCATAGTCCACAACGGCGGCGTCTCGCTTGACTTCCGCTCGCCGGAATACAACGGGACAACTGTGATGAGCATAACAAACGCGGGATACATCGGCATCGGCACGGCAAGCCCTGCGACTAAACTCCACGTTGACGGCGGCCGCCTGACGGTCAGGTCAAACGCCGAGGCGTATGCTTTGGGCATCGGACGAACGGACCAGGCCTTGAAAGATTTCTTCTTAGGCACGCAAGCCACGTCCGGAGACTTGCAGTTTTCCGCAGCATCCGGGACGGCGTTGATGACGGTACAACAGGCAGGAAAAGTCGGCATCGGAACAGCGAGCCCGAACGCAACCCTGCACGTTGCTGGGACCATCCAAATTGACACTGGCGGCGGGACTGCCCTGCAGAACCAGGACGGGGTCGGCAACACGCTGTGGCAGATAAAGCGCGGAAGCAACAACGACATGGCGATGCGCGCATACGGCGGTTTCAGCTTCGCGCCCGGAAACAGCGATTCGACACTGATTCAAATCACATCAGGCGGACGAGTAGGCATCGGCACGACTTCGCCCACCCAGAAATTCGTGGTATCCGACCCCAACGGAGCGGACAACATCGTCATGGTTGAAAACGCCGCAGTGCCCACCCGACTTTTCATGCAGGCCCAGACGTCACCGGCCCAAGGCGCGGTCGGAACGCTTACCAACCACCCGCTCCAGCTCATGACATACAACACGAATCGCGTGACTATTGACACCAACGGAAACGTCGGCATCGGCACAACAACTCCGACTACCAAGCTTGATGTCGCAGGGAAGATAACCGAAAGCGTGGCGTGGGGCACCACGCTGGCAGGCACCAAGACGAAGTTCAAGGTTCCCGCATACTATTCCGACGGCTCGTGCAAGCAGGGTTACCTGCTGATTGCGCAGAACAAGCTCTATTCCGACTTCTCATTTTTCCAAGTCGGATTTGATTTCGTCAACTCGATGACCTGGGCTGCAGGCTCCTCCACCCAATATACATTATACAACGAGTCGAGCTGCTCCACAACTTTCGATGTCAACTCATTTGTGCCTGCTGAGGTGAGGGCTGCGCTTTACGAACGGCCAGTCAGGCTTGAAAGCGCAGGGCCGCTCAGCTACGGCGCATACCCGAGGCTTTACGCGACGCTTACCATGCTGGACTGGTCCGGGAACAACGCAAAAATGTACGTAGTCAACCAGGAAACTGGTTCGGTCACCAAGCAGGGGTATTCGTTCATGAGCGGGATGATCATGGGTGGCTTCACCACCCAATCGTACAACGCGTATTCGAATATTACAAGCTCGTAGCACGAAAGCTTCGGCAACGGATTTTATACTCAGGCAAAGTAACCGTGGTAGGTGGGAAAGACAAGTTGAAGGACACATATCTTTGCATATTCGCATCAGCCCTTGCGCTCTGCCTGCTTGCGCCGGTTGCATCCGCAGCGGGCGGAGTGTTCGCCCAGAACGGCACAATCAACGCAACAGGCAGCCTTTACGTGGGACCAACGGGTTCTGCTCTTTTTGTCAACTCCACTTCGGGCCTTGTGGGCATCGGCACCGCAAACTCGTCAAGGCCCCTGCACATCGCCGCAACGCAGGACGCAAACATCCGCCTCCAAGACACGCTTGGAGCAAGCCCCGCGGCGTACATAGAATTCTACAACGACACCACACGCTGGGGGTACGTGGGCCTGGGCGGACACGATGACAGGATGGTCATCGGAACGACTATTGAAAAGAACTTCTCAATCTACACCAACAACACCTCGCGGATAGTCATCACTCCTTCAGGGTACGTCGGGATAGGCACGGGAAGCCCGAACGCGATGCTTCAAGTTGTGGCCCCGGTCAACGCGACCGGAGGGTCGGGAGGCGACAGCATTTACGATATTGCGGATGGCGGCGTGACCTACCGAGTCCACAAATTCACAACAGCCGGAAACAGCACATTCACCGCACCAACGGGCGTTGGCACGGTGGAGGTCCTCGTGGTTGCGGGAGGAGGCAGGGGAGGAAACAATGCCGGCGGAGGAGGTGGAGGAGGCGGGCTCGTATATCACCCGAATAAACCAGTCACAGCCGGGACGGACTATACAATAACCGTAGGTGCAGGAGGCAACGCCTCAAGCGGCAATGGCAGCAACTCTGCGTTTTCAGATATTGTAGCCATCGGAGGGGGCGCCGGCGGTGCAGGAGTAGCCGGGGGTTCGCCCGGAGGGTCTGGCGGAGGCTCCGGAATAGATTATGGCGCAGTATACCCTGCTGGCGGGGCCGCGCTGCAAGGAAACTCAAACGGCGGCACAGGATACGGCTATGGCGGCGGAAAAGGCGGCTTGTATGGCGCTGGTTGCGGAGGGGGAGGAGGAGGCGCGGGCGGCATAGGGTCACAAGGCGTAACTTTCGGAACGGGTAACGGAGGCGATGGCCGCGCGTACCCAATAACTGGGACGCCCACATACTACGCAGGAGGCGGGGGAGGAGGCCAATACGGAGGGACGCCAGGACTCGGCGGTAAAGGCGGCGGAGCAAACGGGGCAGCCTCCGGGTTCAACGGGTTCGCTGGAACGGATGGCCTTGGCGGCGGAGGCGGCGGTGCAGGAAACCCGATGACAGGAGGAAATGGCGGCTCCGGCACAGTAATCGTCCGCTACCCGATATCCGGACTTGCAACGAACATCCAAGGAAGCGTAGGCATAGGGACAACAAGCCCGAACGCAAAACTGGACGTCAACGGTTCAATCAAGCTCGGGTCCAGCGCCATCTGCGACTCAAGCACCGAGGGGTCAATCAAGTACGACTCCGCGGCCAAGAGAGTAAAGTTCTGCAACGGCACTACGTGGATGCCGCTACAGGCATCGGCCTGCACCAACCTCGGCTCGTGCAAGCAAATCTTTGACAGCGGATGCTCAACAGGCGACGGCATCTACACACTCACCTCCGGAGTAAGCCCGATGCAGGCCTACTGCGACATGACAAACGGGGGTTGGACGCTGTGCGCATATTACGACAACAGCATCGACGTTGCAGACGCCAATTCCGTCAACACGCCCACCACCAGCGTTGTCGGAACCCGCAAGTGCTCAAACATCACCGACTTCACAAGCGTCAAGGCAAAGAGCGGCAACAACTACATCGCACTGGCGACGACGACGTGGGTTCCCAGCGGCTATTCGAACAAGAACCTCAGCGTTGTCTCGTATAACATTTCGGCTTCGGGCCAGACACCGCGGGCTGCCGGGTTCATCAAGGCCAACGCCACCAGCTACGCATTGTGCATCAAGACAGGGGACCACGATGAGGCAGACGGCTCGTACAATTACAAACAAGTGGTCTGCATAGGCGACTGGAACAGGCTGGTCTGCGATAGCGGCCAATGCAACTCCGCACCCACATACGCAATGACGCAGCCGATACTCGGCACTGCATACCACTACAATGCATTCAACTACTGCATAGACGTGACCAACCAGGACTGGCTGTTCTACAACTACACTGGCGAAAACCAGGCGTGCTACGCCACGGGCACAAGCTCATACTATGAGTCGGGCAGCGTCTCGATATGGGTAAGGTAAAGTCCAAGCCCGGCCGCCCTGAGCGCACCCATCTCACCGGTTAAATAATCGGGCAAAGTAATCTGGTTGGCAACCGGTTGGGGAAAATGAAGAACGCACCTATTGGCAGGAAGACGGTTTACGGAATCGCATTGCTGACAATTCTCCTATTAACCGGCACGGCGGCCGCTGCCGGAGTGTTCGCGCAGAACGGAACGCTTAATGCAACAGGAAGCCTTTACGTGGGTCCTGCTGGTTCGACTCTTTTTGTAAATTCGACTTCGGGTTTTGTGGGCATCGGAACTGCCAACTCGTCAAGGCCCCTGCACGTCGCGGCAACGCAGGACGCCAACATCAGGCTCCAAGACGCCTCTGGGGCAAGTCCGGCAGCATATATAGAATTCTACAACGACACCACGCGCTGGGGTTACGTGGGCTTGGGCGGACACGACGACAGGATGGTAATCGGCACGACTGTGGAGAAGAACCTGACTTTTTACACCAATGACAGCGCGAAGATGACGCTGGCCGCGTCCGGGAATCTGGGCGTGGGCACCGCCAACCCGCAGGCCAAGGTTCACACATACAGCTCAACCGGCAGTGGCACGCACTACATTCTGTTGGAAGGAAATGGCACCATCCACTCCACGGTTGGCATACAGTTCAAAAACGAGCTTGGCGCCAAGGGCGCGGCCTTAACGTCTTTTCATGGGGACCTGGCGTTTGACATTGGGAACTGGTCGCCGATGACAAGGGCAATGACTATCCTGAACACGGGCAGCGTAGGCATCGGCACTGCAAGCCCGGCTGGGCCGTTACACGTAAAAGTAACGCCGGCGTTTTCTGCCACTGGCGGGACAATAACATACAGCGAAGGCTATACCATCCACACATTTACAAGTAGTGGAACGTTCACACCAAATGCTGCTGGAAGTGTTGAAGTCCTTGTGGTTGCTGGAGGCGGGGGCGGGGGCGGTTCGTACTATGGCGGCGGGGGCGGCGCAGGCGGACTAGTGTATCAGTCTTCAAGAGCGGTTGCGGCTCAAGCCTACACGGTTACCGTTGGCGCTGGCGGTGCGGGCGGACAAAACATTGCAAGGGGGTCAAACGGCAGCAACTCGGCATTTGACACAATAACTGCTGTTGGCGGCGGGGGCGGCGGTTCATACAGCGCCAACCCCGCATCTGGTTATGCTGGCGGGTCGGGCGGAGGGGCAGCAACGGACGGTGCAACCCCGCGAACCGGCGGCGCGGCTACTCAAGGCAACAGCGGAGGGGGAACTGGTTATGGTAACGCAGGAGGAAACAGCATCTACTCTGCGCCCTATTACGCTGGCGGTGGTGGCGGCGGCGCGGGAGCAGTAGGAGCAAACGCGGTTACTGGCGGTGGAAACGGCGGTGCAGGCCTCCAATATTCCCAATTTTCAACTGTAGGCGGTTCGCCCGCAGGATGGTTTGCCGGCGGAGGCGGTGCTGGCAGTTATTCGGCCCCGGCAGGTATAGGCGGTAACGGCGGAGGCGGAAACGGAACCACGTCAGGCTGGGGCAAAAACGCAACTGCAAATACTGGCGGAGGGGGCGGGGGAGGAGAATACGACCCGTCAAACGGTGGCAACGGCGGCTCCGGTATAGTTATTGTTAGATATCCTGCTAACACATCAGCAACCGCAGTTGACAGCATCGTCGTAAGTTCTGCAGGAAAAGTCGGCATCGGCACCGCTAGCCCTGCCGGATTCGTAGACATACGCAGTGCTCTTAATGACATCGTCCTGATCGGGGACTCGGTTGCGGATTCCACGGGCAAGGAGATGCGGGTGGGGCTTCCGCATTACACGAACGCCGAGGAACCGGTAGGTGTGTTGTATGCGTATTCCGACCCCGGCGACAGCCTCGTAGCGATAGGCGGGGCGACAAGCGCATTCAACGCCCCAAGGACCATCGCGTTTTTCACCGCAGCTAATGACGTTACTCCTGCCGGAACGGAAAGGATGAGGATTTCAAGTGCAGGCAACGTCGGCATTGGCACAACCAGCCCAAGCTACACGCTGACTGTCGCAGGCACCGCGTGGGTGACTTCGGGCGCGTGGTCGGGCTCGGATGCAAGGTGGAAGCAGAACGTGACTTCGCTTTCGCCGTCAACTTCGCTTGGCAAAATCCTTTCGCTGAGGCCGGTGAACTTCGAATGGAGGACAAGCGAGTTCCCGGAAATGAACTTCATAAACGGGACGCAAGTGGGTTTCATCGCACAGGAAGTTGAGAAGATAATCCCCGAAATAGTCACAACGGACGACAAGGGCTACAAGGGAATCTCGTACGAAAAAATCACGCCAGTAATCACAAGCGCAGTTCAGGAGCAGCAAAACGAAATAGCTGCATTGAGGACGGAAAACGAACTGCTCAAGTCCGAGCTATGCGCAAAGGACAACTCATACTTGTGGTGTGATTAGGAAATGACATTATGCCAGACGAGGCATCTTGGAATACTGTTACTGTCGCTTGTGTTACTTTCAAGTACCGCTGCGGCTGGCAGCGTGGTAATCCAGGATGGCCAGGTGAACGCAAGCTCAAGCGTCAACGCAGGCAACGCGCTCTTTGTCAATTCTGCAAACGGCTACGTCGGCATCGGCACGACCTCCGCCTCAAGGCCCCTGCACGTCGCGGCAACGCAGGACGCAAACATCAGGCTGCAGGATACCGCGGGCTCCGCGCCAGCTGCCTACATCGAATTCTACAACGACACCACCCGCTGGGGGTACGTCGGCCTGGGAGGCCACGACGACAAGATGGTATTAGGCACTACGGCTGAGAAGAATCTTTCATTCTACACGAACAACTCGTCCAAGATGGTGATTACTGCGGGAGGGCATGTGGGCGTTGGAACGTCAAGCCCTGAGGCAAACCTGCACTTGTATAGTTCGTCTACATCTAATGCGACGTCGGATTTGACTGCGATAATTGAGCGCGATGACACACTTTATGCGGGCCACCAACTGACCATTCGCGGTAAGACCGACCCCAATAAGCGTCTTTACGTTGGCTACCAGACGACTGGGAATTATGGCGGGATTCAGGCATACCAGGAGACGGTTGGCGCCAAGCCACTTGTCCTTCAAGGCAGTGGCGGGAATGTGGGAATTGGGACTACTGCGCCCGGCGGTAAGTTGGATGTTCACTATGCTGAGACCCAGGCGATGACTGCGACTTGGCATTATGGGACGCTGGTGCTTAGTGATGAGAGTGAGTATAATTCAAGTTATGAGCCGGGAATCACTTTTTACCGGCATCGCGATGCCATCGGGAACAACATCCTGGCAGCGGGAATCTCCGCCTACGGCTATAGCACACCCGATGTGGGGTTGAAAATCTATACAAGTTCCTCTTTGAACACGCTCTCTGAAAAGATGAGGGTTACCAGCGCAGGCTACGTCGGCATCGGCACAAACAGCCCCGCATCCAAGCTGCACGTTGCAGACGGAGAGATGCAGACGGGCACAAGCAACGCCTCGTGCACGAGCGCAAAAGCCGGGGCGATACGCTGGACGGGCGGCGGGTTCTGGGGGTGCAACGGGACGAACTGGGGATACATGAGCCTGAACGAGCAGGCCTCCGCAACAGGGGGAACGGTGACGGACATCGCGGGATACCGCGTGCACACGTTCACAAGCAACGGCACATTCACAATCACAAGCGGCACCGGGCCTTTTGAACTCCTTATCGTCGGGGGCGGGGGTGGCGGCTCGTATGGCAACCCCGGAGCGTGGGGAGGTGGAATGGGCGGCAGTGGCGGCGTACTAATGGGCACACTCACCGACTTGAGCGGAAGTTACTCAGTAGTTGTGGGCGCTGGTGGAACTGGAGGCGCACCAGCCGGAACAAAGGGCGGCAACTCTGCTTTCGGAAGCTACACCGCCTATGGCGGGGGGTACGGAGTCAACTTCGCCTACGGCGGCAGCGGCTATTCCGGGGGCGCCGGCGGCTCCGGCGGAGGCTGTGGGCAGGGCGGCTGTAGCGGAGGTGCGTCCACGCAGACGTCACAGCCGCCACTAATAGGCTACGGGAACGCTGGTGAATTGTTTGGCGGCGGTGGCGCGGGCGGAGCCGCCCAGAGCTACTCCGGAGGCAGCGGCATTTACAGCTTAATCTCCGGGCAGTCAGTATATTATGCCCCAGGCGGAATGCAGTACGAAGCATCCTACATAGGACAGGGGGGGTGTGGATACCTGTCAACCAGCGGCTGCAACGGCATCGCGGGCATAGTAATCATAAGATATCCAATAGCACAGTAGGTTGTAGGCGCATAAACCCTGCGACGCTTGCAGCTATTTCGCAGGGTATTTAATGGCGGATGGTGAAAAACATTCCATGGACTTCGCAAAGTCAGTTGAAAAGACGCCTGCAAAGGCAAAGATAGCAATAGGAATCCTTGCAGTGCTCCTGGTTGCCGCAGTGGGGTACATCGCCTGGGGCGAGTACCAGCAGCAGCAGTACAACATAGCGCTTTCGGCGTACAAGCAGGGCTACACGCAGGGCGTCACAGACACGACCACCACGCTCTACCAGTACACCGACGGGTGCGGCGCCGCAAAGCTCTACCTGGACAACGTGACTAGGCAGGTCGTTGACCTGGATTGCGTAAAGCAGGCCACAAACTCAACCGGATAGGCCCCTCGCACGGCTTCGATAACGGGTAGGAATTGCAAACCATTAAGAATTATTGCAGGCCTACTCTTGTTGTTATACGTCCAGCCGGAGGCTGATTTTGGATTACGGCAACGCACCGAGGGCGGTGCAACCATCGCAATTGGTTTTAACCTTTGCCGGCACAACCAAATTACCAGCTTTGGAAGTGGATACTTATGCCAGTCAACTTCGAGGACATGTTCTCAAAAAACGGGATTCCCGCATCACGCACAGTGGTAACCGAGCCCGGCAAGCCGATGAATGAAGACGACATCGAGCTTTTGAAGATACTTGAGGAGAACAAGCCCAAGATATGCATCGTGGGAACCGGGGGCTCTGGCAACAACACTCTTAACCGCATCCAGGAAGTCGGGGTGACCGGCGCTCGCCTGGTTGCGATGAACACGGACGCACAGCACCTCCTGAAGACTCGCGCGGACAAGCGCATGATTCTTGGAAGGAAAAAGACCAAGGGCCTTGGAGCCGGCTCCAACCCCGAAGTGGGCGAGGCTGCTGCACAGGAGTCCGAGCAGGAAATCAAGGAAATCGTCGGCAACGCCGACCTGGTATTCGTAACCTGCGGCATGGGCGGCGGCACCGGAACGGGCTCTGCAAGCGTGATTGCACGCGCAGCAAAGCAGTCCGGCGCGCTGTGCATCGCAATAGTCACAACGCCATTCTCATCCGAAGGCTTGAAGCGCAAGGAAAACGCGGCAAAGGGCCTGGACAAGCTCAAGCGCGAGGCTGACACTACAATCGTAATCCCAAATGACAAGCTTTTGGAGTACGTGCCGGACTTGCCGCTCAACGCGGCGTTCAAGGCAGCGGACATGGTGCTTGCAAACGCAGTCAAGGGGATTGCGGAACTCATCACCAAGCCCGGGCTTGTGAACCTGGACTTTGCCGATGTGCGCACAATACTGGGCGATTCGGGCAACGCAATGATTGGCCTTGGAGAGATGGAAGGAAGCGACATGCCTGACCGCGTGGTGCAGGCTGCTGAGAAGGCGCTCACTTCGCCGTTTTTGGACATGGACGTTTCAAGCGCATCAAAGGCGCTCATCAACATAACCGGCGGCTCGGACATGACCCTCGGAGAGGCCGAGGCAGCAGTCACCGCAATCAGCCGCAGCATCGCGCCGGACGCCCACATCATCTGGGGAGCGACTGTTGACGACGGCATAAAGAACCGCGGGGTGCGCGTGCTGGCGGTGCTTTCGGGAGTGCGCGAAAAGCAGGTGGCACAGACTACGGGAGAGGCAGTCGAGAACATCGACTTCATTTAGACGATTACAAAATCAGAAAGGTGCAAGAAGGACTTATGGACATTGGCGCAATGGTTTCCGATTTTCTCAGCCAGTCTGAACGCGTGCTCAACGTCACTCACAAGCCCAAGGGAGAGGAGTACGAGCACATCGCAAAGAGCACCGCACTGGGCGTGGCGGTAATCGGGATCGTGGGCTTTGCCATTTCCATACTCTGGTATTATTTGCGCCAGGCCTGAACCAAAGAATCAAAGGGAGGTAAATCACTCTTATGGCACTATACACTTACCGCGTCACAGCCGGACAAGAAAGCATAGTCGCGGACATGCTTTACGAAAAGATACGCAAGTTCAAGCTGCCGGTAAAGGCGCTTGTCGTGTCGCCCATGCTCAAGGGGTACCTGATTGCGGAGGCGGACAATGAGTTTGACGCAAAGCAGGCGATCCAGAACGTTCCGCACGTCAAGGGCCTGCTTGCGAACACGATGCAGATTGCGGACATTTCCACTTTCCTTGAAAGCAAGCCGATTGAGGTCATCATCAACCGCGGGCAGCTGGTTGAGGTTGTCTCCGGGCCGTTCAAGGGCGAGAAGGCAAAGGTTGTGCGCGTTGACACCGAAAAGGACGATGTCACAGTTGAGCTCATCGAGGTGGCTGTTCCCATCCCGGTGACAATCAAGCTGAACACGATACGCGTGCTCCCGCAGTAAACAAGACATTTTTGAAAGGTGAACACAAAGTATGGCAAACGTTACAGTAAACGCCATGGTAGATGGCGGAAAGGCAACACCCGCACCACCCCTCGGGCCGGCGCTCGCGCCGACCGGAGTGAACGTGGGAATGGTCGTTGCACAGATCAACGAAAAGACCAAGGCCTTTGCAGGGATGCAGGTGCCGGTCACGGTAGTTGTTGACAAGGGCTCGAAGACTTTCGAGATTACTGTCGGCACCCCGCCCATGTCGTCGCTTATCAAGAAAGAGCTTGGCCTCAAGGAGCCCGTAAAGGAGGAGGCCGGGGTCAAGGGCAAGAAGGTCATCGGGAACATGACCATCGAGCAGTGCGTAAAGGTCGCCAAGATGAAGACCGACGCCACCCTTGCAAAGACGCTCAAGGCGCAGGTCTCCGAGGTAATCGGAAGCTGCCTCAGCCTTGGTGCGACTGTGGACGGGTTGAACGCAAAGGAAGCTGGAAAGAAGCTTCGCGCGGGAGACTACGACGCAAAGCTCAAGTAAGTTGCATTGGCCAATCCGGCTGCTTGCAACTTTTCTTTCCCTCTTTTTTTTATTTTCCCTTTTCTTAACGGTTTTTGCCTTTTCCTACTGTGAAGGCTGATTTTTAATCCGGGCTTGCGCCTAATCTTTTCAGTGTAAGACGATGAAACGCAGGAATGCCGTAAGGACAAAGACTACGGTCGTAAAGGCAGTTGCAAAAACCAAATCCGTTGCCAGTGCCAAGGCCGCCCAGTCCATCGCAGTCAGCGGCGCAGCAGGACGGCTTGGGAAGCTGCTTGTCGCGGCGCTCTTGCACAAAGGGCACCGTGTCATTGCGATTGTGCGAGATGACGAAGGGGAGTGGGAGCTGCGCAAGCACGCCTGCAACAGGATTGGAGAGGGCTTCTGCAAGGCACACCCCGCGCTTTCCATAGTAAAGGACCGGCTTGATGACGCCGAAGGCCTTGCAAACAAAATCGCGTGTGCCTCGGACTTTGTGCACCTTGCTGCAAAAATCGACTACTCTGCAACCCTTGACGAGATGGTCAAGGCAAACGTTGACACTACTAAGGTCGCTGCTGAGGCGTGCAGGAAAGCAGATGTGCGGCTTGTATTCATATCCTCAACCAGCGTCACGCGAAAGGACTCGGCAACGCCAATCAACGAGGACGCCGCAGCAAACCCGATTAACAATTACGGCAAGAGCAAGGCGCTTGCGGAGGACGCGGTAAGGCAGTCCGGCGCCGCGCACGTCATCGTGCGTTTCCCAATATTGTACGGCGAGGGCTTCACCGAAGGGTTTGCAAAAGTCCTTTCGATGGCAAAAACAGGAAAGCTGCAAATCATAGGCTCTGGAAACAACAAGATTTCATTCATCAATGCCGCTGACGCAATCTCGGCAATAGGGGCGGTGATTGCAAACCCGCTGGTGCGAAGCGGCACGTTCTACTTCTCAGGCAAGGCGCACACGCAAAAGGAGACCTATGAAATAGTTGCGCACGCGCTCGGCGTGCCGGCACCCACGCAGCACATCTCAAAGGAGTTCGCAATCCGGGCGCTGCAGGTGCGCAACGCGGCACTTGCCCTTCTTGGAAAGAAACCATCTATGACTGTGGAGAATATCCTCACGCTTTCCGACAGCCGCGAGTTCGACTGCAGGAAGGCGCGGGAGACCTTTGGCTGGGAGCCGAGGGTGAGGCTTTCAAGGGAAAGCCTGAAGCCGTACCTTTGAATTCCTCAACCTACTTTGTTCCAGCAGTCATGTTCAGCGTCTTGTAGAACGCGTCGGTGTTTGCCGGCCTTCCGAGGAACCCTTCAAGGAGCTTGTCGCCGTCCTGCATGTCGCCCTTCTCAAGTATCCACGTGCGGAACTTCGCACCTGTTGTCGCGTTGAACAGGCCGTCCTTTTCAAACTGCGCAAAGCAGTCGATTGCGTACACGCGCGACCAGGCGTAGCTGTAGTATCCTGCGTCGTAGCCGCCCATCACGTGGCCGAAAGTGGCCGTGAAGTGCAGTCCCTGCTGCGGCGCCATTCCGGTGTACTCCTGCATCACCAGGTCGGACAGCTGCGTTGAGTTGACGGGGCCCTTTGCCTCGTGCATCCTTACGTCGAACTCCGCGCGGCCAAGAAGGGAAGAATAGGTGTATCCCTGGTCAAGGTCGCGGAGCGCAATCAGCGTGTCGCGCATCTGCGCGGGCATCTTTTCGCCGGTTGCATAGTGGCCCGAAAGCAGGTCAATTACCTGCGCTTCCCACGGCCAGCGCTCGAGGGTCTGCGAGGGAGTCTCCACAAAGTCCCAGGCGGTGTTGCACCCCGAAAGGCTTGCGTACGGCGCGCGGGTGAGCGTTGAGTGCAGCGCGTGGCCGAACTCGTGGAACATATTCACGACTTCGTTGTGCGTAAGCAGCGCGGGCTTGCCGTTTGAGGCCGGGTTCTTGTTGGCCAGGATTACCGCAACAGGCTTGCTGTACGAGCCGTTTACCACCCTGCCGGAAATGGTCGGGTTCATCGCCTCGTGGCCGTACTTTCCGTCGCGCGGGAACAGGTCGAAATAGATGTATCCTAGTATCTCCCCTGACTTTCCGTCGGAGACGCTGTAAAGGAGCACGTCCTTGTGCCAGACCTTCGCATCCGAGACTTTCTCGAAGCTGATGCCAAAGACCGTTGAGAACAGCGAGAACATGCCGGACATCGCCGAGTCAAGCGGGAAGTACTCCTTGACTTTGTCCTCGTCAAGCGCGTACTTGGTCTTCTTCATCTGGTTTTCCAGGTATGCCACGTCCCACCACTCGACTGACGTGGCCCCGGGCTCGATTGTTTTTTTGAACTCAAGCAGCGCGTCAAGGTCGGACTTGGTCTTGCTGATTATCGCCGGCTTGAGGTTTGCGATGAAGCTCTCGACGTTGCTTGCGTTCTTTGCCATGCGGGTCTTTGTCTTGTAATCTACCCACGAGGCGTAGCCGCTGATGCTTGCTATCTGCTGGCGCAAAAGAACCGCGTCCTCCAAAAGCTTGGTGTTCTCTTCGGGGGAGCCGCGGTTGTTGAACGCAAAGCGCATCCTCTTGCGGGTCTCGCCGCTTTTTACGTTCAGCATCACCGCATCGTAGTCAGGATACTTCATCGTGACCACGTACTTTCCTTCCGCGGTCTTTTCAAGCCGCCCAAGGAAATCTGCAGGCGCGCCGTCAAGCTCCCCTGCGGTGAACTCGATTGTTGTCTTGTCCAAGTTGAGGTTGGTGCCGAACTTCACCTCAAGCGCAGACAGGTTCTGCTTTAGCGTGCGCACTTGGGCTAGCTTGTCAGCAGGAAGGTTCAGGCCGTTCATCTCGAACGCCTCGACGGTCTGGTCGTAAAGCCTGCGCGCGTTGCTTCCTGATGGCGGGAACTTCTTGATTATGTCGTAGATGTCCTTTCGGGTGTATATGTCTACTGCGAACTGGCCGACTTTTTCCTCGCACGCCGAACCCTCCGCGGAGATGTTGGCATCCGGGTAGAGGCTGCCGGTGAGCATGAGCTGGCCAACCGCGTCTCCAAAGTCGGCCATCGTTGCCTCGAAGTCAAAAAGCGCGCTTTGCTGGATTGCCTCCGGGGTTGCAGCGATTGCGTCAAGACGCTCCTTTGCCTTGCTTATCTCGGCCTCGCAAAGCCGCGTGACCTCGCCGGGCTCGTAGTGGCTCTTGAGGGGCTCGGTGTTTACCGCCTCCTGCCGCGCCTTGACTGTAGCGGAAGGGGCAGGGGAGGCCGAGGGATTCGGGGTTGGCGAAGGCGTTGCAGACGCAACTGCGGGGGCGCCTTGCTGGATGCAGCCGCTCAGGCAGACAAAGCACAGGAAAAGCACTGCGGAAAGCAGGATGGGTTTAAGGACGAATTCAGAGGCCATATTGTAATCGTCGCATCCGGGGTTTTTATGTGCCTTGACGCCGGACTGCCGCCGTCCCCACGTTTTATAAACAATTACCTTCATTGTATTGTTCCGCAGAAATGCTAAACCCGTTTGGACTGCCCTAGGCAGGAGGGAATCAAGGCTCAACAGAGCGACTGGTTCTTTTCGTCCATTGGCTTAAGCCGATGGCATCAAACTGGCTTTTGGGTTTTTGCAGGCAATAATCATTTTCATCGGTGTAACACACTTGGTTTACGAAAACGAGAAAGTAGCAAAGGCAGTTACTGCAGTGCTTGCAGAGAACAAGGGCAAGCGCAAGTTCAAGCAGAGCGTCGACATCGCAATCAACTTCCGCGACATCGACTTCAACAAGCCCGAAAACCGCATCACGCTCGAAGTCACCCTCCCCTACGCACCGCGCCCGGTAGAGGTGGCGGTGTTTGCGGACGGCCAGCTGGCAGTTGACATCAAGAAGCTCGTGCCACTCGTAATCGGCAGCGAGCAGATTCCATCCTATGCTTCGGACAAGAAGAAGCAGAAGGAACTCCTGAAATACTCGCTTTTGTCCCAGACGCAGCTGATGGCTGCGGTTGGCAAGTCGCTCGGACAGGTCCTTGGTTCCAAGGGCAAGCTGCCCAAGCCAATCATGCCGAACGCAAACCTTGCCGACGTAGTCGAGAAGGCCAAGCGCTCCGTCACTCTTCGCACCAAGGGAAAATACCTCCCGGTGGTCCACTGCCTCGTAGGGAACGAGGGAATGACTGACGCGCAGGTTGCCGAGAACACGGTTGCGGTAATCGATGCCATCAAGCACAAGACAACCGAAGGAAAAATCAAGTCAATCTACATCAAGACAACCATGGGCAAGCCCGTCGCAGTAGCGGCATAAGTTGATTTTTATGGTACTCAACCGGAAGCAGAAGGAACAGGCCGTTGCGGACATCACCAAGAAGATTGCCTCTTACAAGGTCGTGGCTATAGTCAGCACCCAGAACCTTCCGTCCAAGCACTACAACGCAATCAAGAAGAAGCTCCGCGGAAAGGCAGAACTCATACTCACACGCGCAACGCTCCTGAAGAAGGCCCTTGAGAAGGCAAACAAGCCGTGCTTCGACGCCCTTTCAAAGACAATCGACGAGGCCGGCTCAGTAGCATTCCTTCTTTCAAACGAGGACCCGTTCAAGCTTGCAAAGATGCTGCGCCAGAGCAAGGCAAAGGCCCCTGCAAAGACAGGAATGATTGCAAACGCAGACATCGTAGTCCCCGGCGGCGAGACTTCGCTTGCGCCAGGCCCGGTGCTTACCGAGCTCAAGGCTGCAAAGATAAACGCCAAGATACAGGGAACCAAGATTGTAATCGCAAGCGACGCAACGGTTGCCAAGAAGGGCGAGCCCATTGCTGACGCGGTTGCAAAGATACTTACCAAGCTCGGAATCGAGCCGTTCGAAATCGGGATGACCATGAGGTCGGCATACACCGGCGACATGACCTATTCTGCGGACGTGCTTGACGTCGACGACTCGGTCTACATTGCACAGCTTGCATCGGCCCACCAGGCGGCCATGAACCTGTGCGTGTTCGCGGAGATTTACAACAAGGATTCAACACCAGTCATACTCGCATCAGCACAGGCAAAGGCGCTTGCAATCAACAAGGTTGTTGAGGACAAAGCGCCCAAGGTCGCTGCACCAGCAGCCCCTGAAACGCCGGCGCAGTAAGACGAGGACAAAATAAGTTTTTACGATACAAATTGAGGAGATGCAAATGAAAGACGCATATGCCGCATTGCTCCTGCACGCCGCAGGCCAGCCCATAAGCGAGGACAACGTAAAGAAGGTCCTTGTTGCAGCTGGAGTCACCGAGGAGCCCGCAAAGATCAAGGCACTCGTTGCAGCGCTCGAGGGCGTGAACATCGAGGACGCAATCAAGCAGGCAGCTTTCGCAGCAGCACCAGCCGCACCCGCAGGAGAGGCCAAGAAGGAAGAGAAGAAGGCCGAAGTCTCCGAGGAGAAGAAGGAAGAGGAGGCTGCAGCGGGACTCGCGAGCCTGTTCGGATAAAATACACACGTTCCATTTCGGTTGTAGGGGCTATTTTTTGCCCCTCTTAACCTGATTCTTGATTTTTTGGAAAACTAGCTGCGCTTTGAGATGCGCTTTTTTGCACGGACGCCGATAGGGCGCCTTGACGGGTAGCGCACACCAATCTCTTTCCGCATAAGGTTCGCATTCTTTATCGCGATGGCAAAGTTTGCCTCGTGACCTCCAGCACCGGGAACGTTTTCGTGTGGCACGTAGGAGCCCAGTTTTGCCGCGGAAAAGAACCTCTTTGCCGCTTCCCCGTGCGCGCCCGTTTTCGGCTTGCCAAATTGGGAAAAATAGTGGTTGTTTAGAAACGAAGCGTAATCACGGGAGTAGCGCGCGTGGCTTGACAGCCGGGCCAGTGAACTTGCGCCGCTTTGGCCTTCCAGCCGGTGCAGCCTTGCAAACCGCCGCACCACCCGGCGCACCTGGTTTTGGTTCAACATAGGAACTGTGGCCATGAAATCACTTTTCCTGAGTGTTCATATCTTTTAGGATTCCGGCAAGCTTGGACGCGTCCGAGGGCTTTGGCAGGCCATTTTCACGCAAGAACTCAAGCGCCTTGTCCTGCAGCGCCTGGATTTGCGTTGCCAACGGCTTTCCCTGCAGAACCGGAACCTGGCTTGCGCGAGTGGGCATCGGGGTACAATACTGCCAAAACACCGGGTTAGCCTGCCTTGGGGCCCTGGCCGGCCGGCCCGACCTTTGCGCGCGGCACGTTGATGGGCGCGTTGATGTTGATTGCAAACGCAAGCAGCGTCCCCACGCTGCTTCCTGCATAGGTGAGCGCGGTGATTACCTCCTCGGCGACTTCGGGCGAGAGCTGCTTGTTCTTCTTCCACCCTTCAAGGAGCTTCTTTCCCAGGTCGGAGTTCGCATCCGCGAACAGCTCGCCCTTGATGGTCATGCTTGCGATGTCCTGCTGGTAGGAAATGTCGTAGCTGTAGGCGACCTTGACCTGGTTGCCTTCGGATGCCACGCTGTCGACGCCGACGTTTACCGACATGCCGGTGACGTTGCCGTCCTTTTTCTTGGCCGCCTTGACTTCGACTATCCTTCCGTGTGTAATCATATGCGTTTCACCTGTTGTTTGTGCTATAGTAGGATTTGCTAGACTAATAGGGCATGCCGGGTCTTAAAAAAACTCCTAATCGCCGCAACGCCTAAAAGCGCGCAGTCTGGCCAACCTCAAGCACAACCGCCCGGGCCTTGGTATCCTGCGTTATGCGCTTTGCAAAGTCGTACGGGTCCGCCTTGATCCTTGAGAACGTGTCGTAGTGGCAGGGGATGACGTACTTTACGCGCATCTTCTTCACTGCGCTCACCGCGGAGATTATGTCCATGGTCTGCGTGCCTCCGATTGGCACAAGAGCAAGGTCCGCCTCGACGTTTGAAAGCGCGTAGAAGTCGTAGGTGTCGCCTGAGAAGTAGACGCTCTTGCCGCCGCAGCTTACGATGTAGCCAACCGAGCCGGGGACGTTGTTGCGAACAGGAAGCACCTTGATGTGCATTCCGTAGAACTCGAAGTCGTCGCCGACGGTTGCGGACATCTTGAACTTGTCCTGCAGGTCAAGCCGCGAAAGCACCTCCTCGGGCGCGACCACGTGCGCGTAGGTTCCGTCGGCGATTATTGAGACGTCGTGCTGGTCGAAGTGGTCGAAAGCCGGGCTTGAGACGAATATCGCGTCGGCCTTCTTGATTTTCTCCGCGCTTATCGCGGGCGGCACCACCCTCTCCGCGTTCCTCGGCCTGGGGTCGAACCACGGGTCGAAGTACAGTATCTTGCCCTCAAGCTCCACCCGGAACCCGGAGTGGCCAAGGTAAGTGACGGTTGCCATGATCATCGCCTTTGCGGCCCGAAAGCGCTGCGGGCCAAAAACTACTTGGTGGCTTAATCCTATTAACCCTTCCAAATCAACTCTTTGCGTGGCAATGATTTTTGGCACTGCCGGGATTCCCCTCTCCTGCCCAGAGCGCGACTCGCTTGCGGGAATTGCGTTCGTGCGCAAGCTTGGGCTTGATGCTTTCGAGTTTGAGTTCGTGCACTCAGCAAGGATGGCAAAGGAGAAGGCCGTTGAGTGTGCAAAAGCCGCAAAAGAAAACAATGTTGTCCTTTCAGCGCACGCGCCATATTACATCAACCTCTGCTCGGACGAGCCCGAGAAGGTCGCCGCAAGCAAGGTGCGCATACTCGACACCGCAAGGATACTGGAAAGCGCCGGCGGCGGCAGGGTAGTCGTGCACTCCGGGTATTACGGAAAACTGGAAAAAAAGAAAGCCTACGAACTGGTCAAGGAAGGCTACCTGGACGTGCTGGACTCGATGAAAAAGGAAGGCATCCGCAAGGCAATCGTTGCACCGGAAACAACTGGAAGGCCCAGCGCCTTTGGGAATCTTGAGGAGCTTTACACGCTTGCATCCGAAATCGGGTTTGAGAGGTTCAAACCCACTGTTGATTTCGCCCACTTACACGCCAGGGCAAACGGCGCGTTGAAGGAAAAGACGGATTTTGACAGGATATTTGAGACAGTGGAAAGCTTGGTTGGAAAGCAAGGAACCCGACAACTCCACTGCCACGTCGCGGGAATACAGTATTCGATAAAGGGCGAGATTAGGCACCTCACAATCGACTCCAAGTCGCCGGACTTTTCGCTTCTTGCACAGAGCCTTGCTGACAACAAGTGCTCGGGGACGATAATTTCGGAGTCGCCGAACATAGAGGCGGATGCGCTTGCGATGAAGAAAGAGTATGAGAAGGCCCTCGGATAAGTCGGGGAAGTAAAGTTGATTTTGTGGCAAATGCTTCTGAACGCGAAGAATACTCACAGGCCCTCGTAGACTTTTGGGACGAATACATCGATTGGGACAGGCACCGCCAGGGCGAGGATGGTTTTCTTGCCAATACGCTGAAGGCAAGCGGCTGCAGGAAAATCCTTGACGCAAGCCTTGGCACGGGCTGCGACTCCATTTACCTCCTCCAACAGGGCTTTGACGTTACAAGCAACGAAATCGACGCAGTATTTGCAAAAAAAGCGCTTGAAAACGCGGCAGGAAAAAAAGTGCAGCTTAAGGTCACCAGCTACGACTGGCGCGAGTTTGACGAAAAGTTCGAACGCGACTTTTTTGACGCGATAATACTGCAGGGAAACTCGTTCACGCACCTTTTCAAAAAGCAGAATCGGCTGCGCGCGCTTTCTGCATTCAAAAACGTGCTGCAGCCCGATGGAATCCTGATTATTGACGAGCGTAACTATGGGAACATGCTTTCCGAGAAGGAAAAAATACTGAAGGGCGACTTCAGGTATTCCGGAAAATACGTCTATTGCGGAAAGAACGTAAGGTGTACCCCTGTTGAAATAGAACAAGGAAAGGTGGTGCTAAAGATTGCCCACCAAGACGGCCGGGCAGGATGCCTTTGCGTGTATCCCTTCAAGGACGGCGAACTCCTTTCGCTGATTCGTCAGGCCGGGTTTGCAGGCGTCAAGCAGTACTCCGACTTCAGGAAAGGCCACGACAGGGACGCGGACTTTTTCCAGTACGTGGCAAAAAAATGAAAGCCGCGGTTGGCCCACTCGTTCGGCAAAAGCCGAAGTTTTGCAGGCTTCGAAAGGAATAAAAGTCGCTTTAAGCATTTGTTACTATTGCTAAGTTGATACAATGTCGCACATCAAGGGAGAGTCTCAGGCGCAGTTCCGCTTCACGCGCGAGTCCAAGGTGATACTTGGAGGCGGGGACAAGACCTGGTTTGCAGAGCAGAAGGAGATGTCCGACCCGATCACTTTCTTTGACATCTTCGTGCGCGGGGACAACTTCGACCAGCTGTTCTACTACATAATCCTGCTTTTGGTGTTCGGCCTGCTTTTGATGTAAGCTCAAAGGAAAAGACCGGAAGCCGCAAGCAAAGGAAAGCAAATAAAAGAAACGAAGGCAAAACAGTCATGATGACCAAAACCGTCACCGCATCGGACTTCTTCTGTTGTCACTAGTTCCCACGGCCGCGCTAGCCGGCCGTACAAAAAAGCGCCCTTCCAAAGGCGGCGGGCGCTGCGCCGGGTTGCCGGCAAAACAAAACCATTGAATACGCTCCGCGATAGAGCATACTGTATGCGGAGGTGGCGGAACGGCTACGCAATCGCCTGCAAAGCGATTTAAGAGGGTTCGACTCCCTCCCTCTGCTTAAGGAAAACGGAAACTATGCAATTGGAACGTGACAGCAACATGGCCCTGGCGGTATTTGACACCCTTTCAAAAGGCAAGAAAAAGTTCGTCCCCCTGCACGAGGGAAGGGTGGGAATGTACGTGTGCGGCATCACGCCCTACGACTACTGCCACCTCGGCCACGGCAGGTGCTACACCAGTTTCGACGTCATCCGCAGGTACCTTGCGCACAAAGGATACAAAGTCAGGTACGTCCAGAACTTCACCGACATCGATGACAAGATAATCAAGCGCGGCCAGGAGGCAAGCCAGGACCCGTTTGCCCTGTCCAAAAAGTTCTCGGACGAGTACTTCGCGGACATGGACGGCCTTGGAATAATGCGCGCCGACGAATACCCGCTTGTGACGCAGCACATCCCCGAAATAATCAGGTTCGTCGAACGCCTCGCAAGGAACGGCTACGCCTACGCGGTGCAGGGCGAGCACGGCAGCGGCAAGGACGTCTATTTCGAAGTCGGAAGGTTCGTCCCCTACGGCAAGCTGTCCGGCCAGGACCCCGAGACCCTCAGGGCTGGCGCGCGGGTCGGGGTAGACGAGCGCAAGAAGGCCTCAGGCGACTTCGCGCTTTGGAAGAGAGCAAAGCCAGGGGAGCCCTGCTGGGACTCGCCGTGGGGAAAGGGCAGGCCTGGCTGGCACATAGAGTGCTCGGCAATGAGCACAAAGCACATAGGGGACACGCTTGACATCCACGGCGGCGGCCAGGACTTGGTATTCCCGCACCACGAGGACGAGATAGCGCAGTCCGAGGCTGCAACCGGAAAGCCTTTCGCCAATTACTGGCTGCACAACGGGTTCGTGGTTGTCGGAACGGACAAGATGGCAAAGTCGCTTGGCAACTTCGTCACGCTGCGCGATGCGATTGAAAAGCATGGCGCGAGGCTCCTGCGCCTCTTTTACATCTCAACGCACTACAGGAGCCCCATAGACGCCTCGCCTGAACGGATCGAGGAGCTGAGGCCGACGCTGCAGAAACTGGCGGACACCCGGGCGCTTCTTGCGCACGAGGCAAAGGGCAAGACGCGGCCGGAAAAAGCGGCTTCGGACTTTGCAGTAAAGGCGGACGCCCACGCAATAGCTGAAAAGTTCGAGGAAGCTATGGACGACGACTTCAACACCCCGCTTGCGCTTGCCGCGCTTTTCGAACTGAAGGACCTCGCATACCGGCTGGCGACCGAAAAGGGCGTGTCGAGGGGGTCGTTTGCTTTCCTTTCCGGCACTTTCGAAAAACTCGCCAACGGCGTGCTCGGGATTTTCGACGCGAAGGAATCCAAGGTGGAAATGTCGGACGCCGAAGTCGCGGAGCTCATCGCACTGCGAGATGCAGCAAAGAAGGCCGGGGACTACGCAGCAGCAGACAAAATCCGCGACTCGCTGAACCGGAAGGGAATCATACTTGCGGACAAGCCGACTGGAACGGATTGGAAGCGCGCGGCCTGAGGCAAAAGTCAGGCGGAAGTATTGAAGCGGGCCAGCAGCCCCGCGGCTTTTGCCTTTGACTTCTCATCAACAGCAACAGCAACGACTCCCTTTTTTGGCTGTCCGTAAAGCACTACCGAGCCTAGTGGGAGCGCAAGTATTGCCGGAAGGACTGCCAGGTCCTCCTCCCCGAATACTAGAATCGGCCTCGCGGCTTTCCCCAAGGCAGTGTCGAGTGCTGCTTTTTTTATCAAAAGAATAAGCTGGCGGGTAACCTGGCCTTGGGGGTTGGAGACGTTGGCCGCCCGGAGCGCAAACCCTCTTGGAAGCCCGGTTGCATTGCGAAGGGTCTTCCCGTCAATTATTGCCAAATCCGGGGCGACGCCTATTTTTGACAGGCTGCGAAACGACACATCCCCTACAACGGCAACCATCACTGCTGCCTTGCAAGCCCAGGCAGCTGCTTTTCTTGCAGCGTTGGGCTCGGCAAACAGATGGCCAAAAGGCCGCTTCAGCCTGGATGCCGCTTGTTTTGTCAAAAGGTACTTGCGAGGCAAAGAAGAGCGTTTCAAGAATACCTTTCCATACGCATCCATCTGGCCTAGCCGGATGCTTGACGAAGATATCCGCCGGTTGTCCTCTGCCTTGACAAAAGGACAGGCGATGATTTTTGCCTGCGGCAACCCGGCATTCTTTCTTGCAGCGTTGATTGCCCTTGCCCCGCGGACCGTGTCTTTTGTGACTACTATTGCACCTGCTTTTTTCCAAATCGCAGCAGGGCCAAACGCGTCGTGAATCTTGGTTATTTTCGCGCTGCCGGACAGGTTGTTTTTGGCAATGAAGCCCGCAACCGCGCGCTTTCTTTTTGAAAAAGGCTCGACTGATGCGGAAAACGGCTTCATTCTGGCCATCTTGTCATCGGTAACGCCCACAAGCACCCGGTCCGCAACTTCGAACGCCTTGGAAAGGATGGCCTCGTGACCCTTGTGGAAGTGGTCGAACGTGCCGCCGACAACCGCAAGCCCGAATCGCCTTTTCATGGTACTGCTCCGGTTTAATTTGGCAGCTGCGGGTTATATTTCAATGGAAAAGCGGCAAAAGCAGAAGCTGGCAAGCGCGGCCATCGCAAGGCTTTCAAAATTCCTGAAAGGAAAGACATTCCTTGGCCAGAAGTCGGCCTACGGCCCGTTCGAAGTGCTGGTCTCGACAATACTCTCCCAGCGAACTCGCGACGAGAACACCGACATCGCAAGCGGGAAGCTTTTTGCAAAGTACCCCACTGCGAAGAAAATCGCAGGGGCAAAGGAAAAGGACATCGCCAAGTTGGTCCGCGCAGCCGGGTTTTACAACCAGAAGGCGCGCGAAATCAAGCAAGTCTGCAAAATACTGGTCGAAGAATACGGCGGAGTAGTGCCTAACTCGCGGGAACTGCTTGAGGCTTTGCCCGGAGTCGGGCCCAAGACCGCGGGGTGCGTGCTCGTATACGGCTTCGGCATGCCCGCAATACCGGTTGACACGCACGTTTTCAGGATTTCAGGAAGACTGGGATTGTCATCTGCCAAAACGCCCGAAGAAACGGAAGGCGAGCTGGAAAAAGTCTTTGAAAGGAAAGACTGGGTTCTGGTCAACGAGTATTTTGTCCGCCTCGGCCAGACCGTGTGCAGGCCAATCGGGCCAAAGTGCAGGGAGTGCCCGCTGAGGGACGTTTGCCCTACTGGGAGGAAGAACCTGGCGGCTGAAAACAGGATGAGATGAAAGGCAAACCGGCGGCCGAAAATCAGAGCAACCCGGAGCCCTGCAAAATCAGGAACTCGTCGGTCGATATTTTCTTTCCCGCCTTGAACTTCTCGTAGATGGGCTTTGCGGCCTCGGAAATCTTCTGCTGCACCGCGTTCTTTGCGGCATCCTTCTCCGCGCGCTCCTTCTCGCGCTCCGCACGCTCAAGCTCGCGCAGCTCCTGCTGGTAGCCCTGCTCCTTCTCGCGCACAGCGCCAACTGCCTCGAAATAGGCCTTTGAATCGGTCTGCGCCTCAAGCCGGGCCATGTCAAGCTGGGAGAACGCGTAAGAGATGGACTTGGAGAGCTGCTCGGCTTCCTTGTAGTATGAGATGAGCTTGTGGTGGTGGCCGTTGGCCTCCTCAAGCGCCGGCTTGAGCTCCTTGTCAAGCGCCTCAAGCGGCTCCTCAAGGGTGCGGATTTCGGTGCGCAGAGCCCTGATTGCGCCTGAAGCGTCGACTTTCTTTACAGCAAGCGGGAGCTGCTTTTCCAGTTCGCGGATCTTCTTTGAAAGCTCTTTTTCGGCCTTTGCGGAGCGCGCAACTGTTGAAAGCGACCACTCGAGAGAATCAATCTCGGCCTTGAGCTGCTCGGCATTCGGGCCTGCCGGAATCTTCTGCACCTCGTCAAGAACGGCATTGAGCTTTGCGCGGGCTTCCTTGATTTTTTCAATCATCTCGTGGCGCTTGGCGCGCAGGTCCTTGGTCTTTGCGTTCAGCTCGTCGCGGCGCTGCTTCTCCAGCTTGATTTTTGACGAGAGGTCCTTGAAACGTGCGATGTTTGAGCGGTTCTGCGTGACCAGCTCGGAGACCTGCTTTTGCGACAGCTGCCTCTTTTCGCGTATTGCCTCGATGTCCGGCGTTGCAACCGCAGTGGGGGCTACGGGAGCAACTGCGGGAGTTCCCACAACTGCCTCTGGCACAACTGCTGGCGTTTCCGCTGCTGGCTTTGGCGTTTCAGCAGCCGGTTTTGCTTCCGCTGCCACTGGCGCAACGGCATCCGGCGCAACAACAGGTTCTTCGGACATGAGGACACACTTGATAAAAAGTAAATGGGAAAAAAAGAAAAAACTAGGCCGTCTGCTGGCCGTTTGACGGCGCGTGGGTGTTCATCGCGCCGGGCTGCTCAAGCTCGATTTCTGCGATGATTTCGTCGATTTCAGCGCGCTGCTTCTCAAGCACCTTCTTGATGCGCATGATGCGCTTCTGGTTCAGGTGAATCTCGCGGTACTTGCGTGCCGCCTTGTTGAAGTGCTCGATTGAGAGGGTGAAGTACTCCTCGTTGTCCATGCTCTGGGCGACGTCCGCTATGATCTGGCCTGCAAGCTCGTTTGCGCCGACTTTGACATCGCGCTTTATCTGGTGCTCGCGCTTGAGGTTTTCCTTGATGATTTTGACTACGCGCGCGTTAGGAAAAGGCAGCGACGGCGACTCCGCGTCCTCGGCCTCCTCGCCTTCAACGACTTCGGCTGCGGCTTCCTGCGCGACGGCGTCTACAGTGGTCATTTCATCTTCAGCGGCCATGAAAAATCCCTCTAAAATACCCTAAAAAGTGCGCCAAAACTTGCACTGGATATATGTAGCTTCCAATAGTTTTTAAGCTGGAACCAAACCTCGCGTTTACGAGGGAAAAGCGAAGGGTTTTTTAGGCGATTTGAACGCCTACAAAGGCGCTGTTTTCCCCGGTTGCAGGTGCCGGCCATGCATCAGCAAGTTCAGCCCGATGACTGCTTCCGCGTGTTGCCGGAAAGCGACCGCGTCAAGATAGCCCAAAGGCCGGTGTTTGCCCATCAGGTCTGAAAAGCGGTCCGCGGCCTTGTCGAATAAACCATTCAACCGTTCCCCGCTCTCCGACCACGGCACGCCCTTGTCCAGGTTTTTCATCACCGCGGAATGGAAGTCGACTATGGGCTTGTTTTGGCCCGCGATGCGCCGGCCAACTGCTGTGCCTGCAGGCATCAATGACAAATGCCCGACTGTCGCGCCCACAAAATTCCGTATGTCGGCCTGCTCCGAAAAGGACAGGGGACGCTTGTCCATAACCCCCAGGATATCCCGAAAATGGTGGGCCGCTTTAACCCGCGACTCGTTCAGGGCCTCATTCTGCCGGCTGCCCAGAGCGGATGTGCCGTAGGCGTGCAAAGCGTCCGACACGTCTGAAAAGTATGCGGGTATGGGCCGGCGTTTGCCCGGGATGCGTTCTTCCATGGTCAACATCACGCTACTAATCTAACCTTTTCCTTTTGCCGCCACGATAAATAGCTTGCGCCGGAGGGGGTTGTCGGCATGGTCAACCTGCAGCGTCACCGCAAACCCCGCTTTTCGGAACGCCCTGCCCGCGCAGAACGCCTCGTCCTCGTCACGGGGATAGAACTGTATGGCTGCGCGGCCAGCGGGCTTGAGGACGCGTCCAAATTCCTTTGCGGCCTTGAAATACTCCTCGAAAGCCGCCTTTGGGGGCTTTCCTGCGCCAAGCCACTGGAGTGCGGATATTGAAATCGCCGCATCGAAGGCCTTTGCTTCGAAGGGAATGTTGGTGAGGTTTCCGACCTTTGCGTCCACGCCGGCTTTTTTCGCAGCAGCGACCATTTTCTTGTCAAGGTCAAAGCCTGAAACGTTGAATCCGACCTCCTTCGCAATCCGGCTCGAAAAGCCGGAGCCGCAGCCGGCATCCAATAGCTTTGCAGGAGGGGAGACTGCCAGAAGCTCAAGCGCCCGCAGGGTGATTTTCCCCTGTATATTCCGAATGGCATTCTTGTCGCGGTGGGCGTCCCCTTCACCGCTTGCGTAGAAGTCCCCGGCTTGCCGGGAGTCCTCCGGCCGCCTTCCTCCACGAGACCTGCTTTTGAAAAGGACGTTCCCCGTACGCGGCCGCTTTCCGGAGCCGCGGTTGAACTTTGGCATATCAAAACAAAGGCGTATCTTGGTTTTATAAGCCCCGGCATTTCAAAAAATAAGTGCCGCGGTGCGGCAGAAAGCGCTTCTTTTGAAAGCAGGTGATAAGGATGAAGATTTCAGAACTCAGCCCGGGAACAGGCAATGTGGACCTCGAAGCAGAGGTAGTGGACATCGAGGCGCCCCGCGAAATCGACAAGATGGGACGCAAGCTCCGCGTGGCAAACGTCATCATCAAAGACGACTCGGGAACCATCGCGCTCGTGCTTTGGAACGAAAAAATCGACGAGGTCGCTGTTGGCAACAAGGTAAAGATAACCAAGGGCTACGTCAACACCTGGCAGGACAAGTCACAGCTCACGCTTGGCAAGTTCGGCACCCTTGAAGTGGTCTAGGGTTCGTTTATTTTTGGGGGGCGCGGCACTTGCCGCCCAACCCTTACTTTTTCTAAAAAAAGAATATTGGCGCACGATTAGGCATTTAGCCTGCGCCTCCACCGCCGCCACCTCCGCCTCCACCGCCGCCTGCCGAGGCGGAGCCGGACACTGAGGCTGCGGATGCTGCTGAGAAGCTTGACGAGAACGAGGAGGAGAATGCCTGCGAAGATGCCACGTACGCAAAGCCGTGGTAGCGCGCTGGCACGACCTTGAGTGCTGACATTGCGGCCTCGACTTTGTCCGCGTTCCCAAACACCGTGGCGTAGACGAGGTACTGCTCCCAGAGCACGATTTCGGTCGGAAGCTTCTCCTTGAAGTTGCCCATCTGGTCGAGGAACTTCTTGAGCCCCATCCACTCAACGTGCACGCGCTCGCCGTCTTCGGTGAAGCGCGGCAGCGAAAACGGCCGCAGGTAGTTCAAAAGGAACAGCAAAAGACCGGCAAACACCACGGCGAACAGGATGAACGCCTCGAACACGTAGGTTGACACGGCTGCGGTGAAGGATGCCATTGAAAGCAGCAGGATGCTTGCGGCAAACGCCCACTTCTGGCGCGTGGCTCCGTGGGCCTTGCAGCGCGACGGGTGCGACCAGATGGCCGTGCCGATGCCGATGAGTGAAAGCGCTGAAAATACCACCGGAAGAACCGGCTCGAACGTCAGGTTGGCCAGTGCCGCAAGCGCAGAGACTGCGGCCGTGCAGGCAACCACGACAACCGACGCCGCCCAGTAGAAGAACCGCGGGCCAGCAAGGTCGAGGTACTTCCTGCAAAGCCCCTCCTCCCCCTCGGTCTGCAACTCAGCAAGGCTCGTCCACTTCTGGAGCATCGACTCGGTGTCCTGGCTGTGGGCAGTTGCGACCCGGCTCAGCGTGACGCTGTCCCGAAGCGAACTGGCTGCGGCCTTTCGCTCGCTTTTCCTTCCAAAAATCCCGTGGAGGATTCCCTTGGGCTCTTCCTTGAAGAGTTCCTCCAAAAGCAGCTTGTCGAACTCGTCAAGCTTGCCTTTCCCCTTGGTGCGCTCAAGCCGGAAGTCGTCGCCAAAAGCAAGGAATCCCTTCTTTCTTTCCTTGGTGATTTCGATGTGCCCGCGGCGCGCCAAGTCAAGAACTGTTGCAGCCATGCTCTTGCTTGTCACGCGGTGCGTCGTGGCGTACTCCACGTGCCACGGCCTCATTTCGCTTGGGATGTCCTGCGACGGGACTATGTGGCGGCGGCGCGTCTCAACGCCGAACGAGTAGTAGGAATACGCGTAGAACGCAAACAGGGCGATGACCGCAAGAGCTGCAAGCGGGAGCATGAGGCCGGACATCAGCGCCTTGGACTCTGCGCTCTGCTTTGATGTGACCACGAACCCGCGCTCCTGCGCCTCAATCTTCTCAACCCCGTTTCCGGAAATCGTGTTGACTGCCAAAATCGCGTTCGAGGAACCCAGGGCCTCCTTGTTGAACAGCACGCGGAACTCAAAGAAAGTGTACGCAGGGATGTCGCGCACCTCGAAAGACAGGAGGTCGCCTTCAAGCGAGTAGTTGGCGTCCAGGTTGGGGTGCAGCCACGCCTTCGAGCCGGAATACAGCGGTCTTGGGAAATGCACCTTGCCCGAAAGGTGATGCACAGGTGCATCCCACTGCGGGTCCCACGCCTTCCAGTAAAGCTCCAAGCTGTCGTCGTAGGAGTTTATCGCGTTGCTTATCCTGTAGCGTATCACGAAGGTCTTGTTCTGGTTTGCGGCTGCAAACTGCCACTCGATGCGGGTGGCGCCGTCCGAGGACTTTGTGAATGCTGCGGGTGAAAGCGAGCCGTCGGGCTGCTGCTCAAAGACCGCCTCGTCGGAATACGCCCAGCTTCCGGAAACGAGGTTGCGGTAGGCGTATGAGAAGCTTCCGGCAAAGTCAAAGGTCAGGGCCTCGGACACGTTGATCGACCCGTCCGGGCAGACGGTATAATCCACGGTTACTTGCGAGAACTCAAAGCCTTTTGCGCCGCAAAACGACGCGGAGGTGACAAGCAGGACGAACAATGCTGGAATGAAAAGTCGCCGGTCCAAAAAACATAACCTCTTGCAGTTACAGCTTCATCCGGATTCCCGGCCGCGCCGCGTCCTCTGCCTGGAAGTACTCGCGCTTGGAAAAGCCAAGGGCGGTTGCGACCACGTTCGAGGGGAATGACTCGACGAAAGTATTGTACTCCAAAACGGCGTCGTTGTAGAACTGGCGCGCGAACGCAATCTTGCCCTCGGTCTTTGCAAGCTCCTCCTGCAGCGAAAGGAAGTTCTCGCTTGAGCGCATCTTTGGGTACGCCTCGGCAACTGCAAAGAGCCCCTTGACTGCGCCGTCCATCAACGCATCGGCAGCCGCCTTTGCGGACACTCCCTTTGCCTTTGCAAATGCGGCCCTTGCGGCTGCAACCGAAAGGAACAGGGACTTTTCCTGCTTTGCAACCGCCTTGACAACTGACACCAGGTTCGGGATGAGGTCGTACCTGCGCTTGAGCTGGACATCAATCTGCGCCCAGGTGTTGTCCATCTTGTTTCTCATGCGCACAAAAGAGTTGTAGTAGTGCGCAAGCAGGGCCATGACTGCCACTGCAACTACCAGAATGACTGTGAAGACGTCCATTTCCTGCACCCTCAACAAAAAATTGTTTTCCCTCGCTCATAAGAGTATTGTTTGCCTAAATCTTTTTTCCAGCAGGCCGCCTGGAGCGGATTGCCTTTCTTGTACGGTCATCAAGCTTTTCCATCGCATAGGAAAGGGTGATTGCAGGCATGTCCGCGTGCCTTTCAAGGAAAGCCACCAGGCGTTTTTCATCAAATTTCCCGGCCTGCCTCAGCGCCCACCCGTTTGCTTTCCTGACAAGGTCGTCGGAATCGTAAAGCATCGCGGAAACGTTTGCGTACACCAAATCTATGAAAAGCCCGCGCCTGACTTGCACCACTAGGCACACGACTGACGCGCGCCTTACCCACCGGTTCTTGGATTTGGTCCATGAAGAGAGCTTTTGCGCCTGCTGCGGGTAGCGCTCGTAGAGCTTGCCCATAATCGAACAGAGACCGTCGCAGCACGCCCAGTTGTCAACGTAAGCCGGGATGATGGACTCAAAGAACGCCAGGTCCTTTTCCCCAAAACTTTTCTGCATCCTTGCAAGAAGGATGTTTGCGCAGAACTGCTCCTCAAGGATTCCGCTGGAGTAAAGGTCCTTGGCAGCGGCCTTGGTGTCTTCCGGAGTAATCGGATTTCCCGAGGCCTTTGCCTTCACAACCGCATCAGCAACTGCGCGCGTGCAGCCGTACATCGGGACCCCGAGGGGACGCACGGGCTCGGTGAAGAAGCGCCGCGACTTTTCCACAAACTTCGGGTCCGCCGCTTTCCGCAGGTGCGCCCGTATGTTTTTTGCGATGTCGGATGCCATTAATGCCCAAACTCCCAAAAAGCAACCGTTGGAAAGTATTTAATGCTTTGAACAGCCCAAAAGATAGACCGGAGAAACGCTTTCTGCCGGCGGACTTTTTTATTTTCCACCAGAGGTGCAACTTTTCAATGCCAGCCGCAACCGTGAAGTTCAAGGACATGACCAAGTACGAAGTCGCAAGGGTAGTCGGCGCGCGCGCACTGCAGCTTGCAATGGGAGCCCCCTGCCTTGTCAAGAACAACCTCAACACCATCAACTCGCTTGTGCTTGCAAAGCTTGAGTTTGAGAAGAACGCAATCCCGCTTTCAGTGCTCCGATAGGGCGCACTGGGCAAATAAACAAGAAACTGGTTTTGGTGGCAAAAATATTTTGCCGCCCGCTTTTTAATTTTCCTCAAAAATAGGCGTCAGCAGGAGCCTGCTTTCGCCGATTGAGAGCCGCATCGAACCCGTGACCTTGCACGCCGAAGAGGGCAGGGCGCTTTGGAAGCGCACCCCGCCGCGGATTGCCGGGTCCAGCACTACGTTCTCAAACCCGAACACCAGCGGCACCGCAAAGACTTCGTCTATCCCTGTTGCCGAGCGCGAGCGCACCAGGAGGAGCGCAACGTCGTACTGCGAAGGAAGCGCGTGCAGGTCAACTGCGTAGAATGACACCGACTGGGTGAGGGGCTTGCGCACCAGCGATATCGCGCGTTCAGCAGCGCGCTCGTCTGAAAAGAACCTGTAGAGCCTTCCGCCGTCGGAGGACTTTGGCTGCTTTTGCAGGAATGCGTGCATCAGCGCGGAAACCATCACTGAAAGCGAGTGCGAATACGAGTGCGGCGAGAACCTGACGCTTGCAGGCGTGGCCTTCTGCGCGCGCCTCCAGAGCCTGTGCGAGGTGGCCTTTGCGCTCCTGCCCAGTATCGCCATGTCGGCCTTTGCCGGCCAGAGTATCACGCTTTCGGATGGTGAGAAGTCCTTTGGGCCCTGGAAGGAGACCTTGAACCCGAACAGCTTGTGTGGCATGAATTTTCACTCGTAACGCAGCGCGTCAACCGGCCGCAGGTGCGAAGCCTGCCTCGCAGGCACCATTCCGGACAGCGCGCCTATGATGAACGAGAACGCCAGGGCGCCTATTATCAGTTCCGGCGGGAAGTACAGCTTCAGAAGGTCGGTGCCGAGGGCCTGGCCCGCTATTACTTCGGCCGCCTTGCCCATTATGAAGCCCAGGATTACGCCGATTATCCCACCCACAAGCCCAAGCAGCCCTGACTCGATGAGGAACAGGAGCATTATCTCGGAGTTCTTCGCGCCAACCGCCTTCATTATCCCGATTTCCTTGGTGCGCTCAAGCACCGCGGTGTACATCGTGTTCATGATGCCTATTGCGCCGACAAGGAGCGATATTGCGGCTATGCCGATTATGATTGCCTGCACCACGCCGAATATCGTGTTGAAGCTCTCAAGCAGCTGCTCGGAGGTGCTGACCTGGAAGTCCTGCGTCTTCTTGGTCACGCCCCGCGACTGGCGCAGCGCCTTCTCCACATCGTCACGCAGCTCGCTTGGGACGATTCCTGCGGAGAGCTTGAGCACGAACCTGCTGTACTGGCTTGTGCCCATTACCTCCTTTGCCGCGTCGCCGGGAATCATGAACGCGCCGTCAACCGTCGGGTTTCCCACCTTCTTGAGGATGCCCACTACGCGGAACTCGGTGTTGTTTATCACCACGACGTCGTTGAGCTTGAGCTCGTGGCCGAATATGTTCTCGGTCGCAAGCCTGGCGCCGATGAGTGCTTTGTAATTGTCGTTGGCGTTGAGGCCCCTGCCCTTTTCCACCTCGATTCCCATGAACTCCTCGACCGGCCCCGCCTCGTCGCTTGCGGTTGGTATGCCGCTGACCATCGCAAACGTCTTCTTGTCGCCGTGCTGGACCTGCATAGACTGGGTAATCATGAACCCGGCGGAATCCACGCCGTTGACGCGCTTTACCGCTGCAAAGTCGCGCTCAGTCAGCTTGCTTGACGCATACATTGCGGATATCGCGCTGCCGCCCGGGGTGACTGAGAGCTTGTCGACCCCGATTTTTTGGAACTCGCCGTTGATGGACTCCGAAAGCCCCTGGCCCAGCGCAATCAGGGCGACCACCGAGGCAACGCCTATGAAGATGCCAAGCATCGTCAAAAACGAGCGGAGCTTGCGGTGCGTTATGCTGTCAAGGGCAAGCGAAAAAAGCGACAGGAAACTGTCAAGGCCAAGCAAAGCATAACACCAATCAAATCAACGGGACGGAAATGAAAGAAAAAAAAGGAGAGGAAAGGAAGATGGGAAAAGCGCGTTCGGGCGCGCCCCACCCAAAATCATTTCTTTGCCTTCTGCTTGCCGAAGTACTCCGAGACAAACCCGGCTACAGGCGGGAGGACGAACTTGTAGAGCGCGTACAGGACAACAAGCAGGAGTATGATGTACGTCAGCGTGTTGTCCGGTATCGTCTCAAGCCCGTACTGTATCGCCTCGACCTGGGTGAACAGCGGGAGCTCGGCGGAAGCCGCTGAAGCGAACTCGGCGTTCGAAGTGTCGGAGTAGTACATGTTGGCTACAAGCTCAAGCGGGCCGGTTGCGTTCTCGGACACGTGGATGCGGAACTCCGCAGTCTCGAAGTCGTCGGCGTTGATGGAGCCGATGAACTGCGAAGGCGCGGACAATATCACGTAGTCCTTGGACGGCCGCAGCTCGAGGCGGAGCGTCTTGACGTTGACAAGCCCGCGGTTCATCACGCGGAATATCACCTTGCCGGTTGCGCCTGCGCGGGTGACCTCGGTGCTTTCAGCCGCAATCTCCAGGTTGGGCTCGCTGCCCACAACAAGGCCCGATGACTGGTTTATCGAGTACGAGCGGCCGAGCTTGTCGGTGTAGGTGACTGCAATCGGAAGCTTGTACACGCCCGACGATGCCGACGGGTACGCCATCAGCTCGAACGAGAAGTTGGCCGACTGGTAGGGCAATATCTCGGACACGAGCTTTTCGTTCGTGCCGCCCACTACCGCAAACGGGAACGCGTCGGAGCCCATGCTGAGGCTTATCTTGAAGTCGCGCAGGTAGTTTGGCGATGCGCTGTTTACGAACACGTTGAGCGTGGCCTTCTGGCCCGGCCGTATTGTTTCGGGGTCGGACACCACCGACACGATGTTCACCGTGGATGCCTTTGCCTTCACGCTCACCTTGAACTGCACGGTGTTGGCCTGGCCGGTGTCCAGGTTGCGGCAGGTGAAGTCAAGGTAGTTGGTACCCTCCACCGCGGTGTCCGCAACGCGCACGCGGAAATTGAGGAGCGCCTCCTTGGCCTCGGCCATGCGCGTGAAAGTGCGGTAGTTCTCCTCGCCTGCATCCATCGAGAACGGGTACTTGGGGTCCAGGCCGCAAGTCACCGAAAGCGTGTCCTTGCCGGAGTTCTTCACCGAGGCGAAGAAGTCGAAGTACGTGCCAGGCTCAACCGGGAACGGCGTGTAGTACGACTCGTTGCGTATCTCGATCTGGCCTGCGGACTGGCTTGCGTCAAGCGCAAGCGCAACCGGCGACAGGAGCACCAGCGCGATGATTGCAAAGACAACCGACTTGATTTTGTTTTCCATGAAAGACACCTCGTTTGAAACCCTCTTCCAAATCCCAAATCTACCCAAGATTGAATGATTGAAACCTACTTTTTAACGTGCCCGGACGCCTCGTCGGAAAGCACGCGGCCGTCGCTGATGCGGATTATGCGGCGCGCGTTCTTTGCGACGTTCTCGTCGTGCGTGACAAGGACTATGGTCTTCCCCTCCTCGTTGAGGCTTTTGAAAAGCGCAAGTATTTCCTTGCCGGTGACGGAATCGAGGTTGCCAGTCGGCTCGTCCGCAAGTATCATCTGCGGCCGCACCGCAAGGGCGCGGGCTATTGCCACGCGCTGCTGCTGCCCGCCCGAAAGCTGGTTGGGGTGGTTGTTGACGCGGTCGGCCATGCCAACCGAGGAAAGTGTCCTGATTGCCCTCGCCTTGCGCTCCTCTGCCGGAGTGCCGTGGAATATGAGGGGAAGCGCAACGTTCTCCCACGCCGAAAGCGAGTTGATGAGGTTGAACTTCTGGAACACAAAGCCAATGAGGCTGCCGCGTATCCGCGCAAGGTGGTGGTCCGCAAGCTTGGTGATGTCGTGGCCGTCAAGGAAGACCTTGCCCTTGGTGGGAACGTCGAGGCAGCCCACGAGGTTCATCAGCGTGGACTTGCCGCTGCCCGAAGGCCCCATTATGGCCACGAACTCGCCCTCGCGCACGGTGATGTTGATGTCCTTGAGGATAGGCACCTCAAGGGACTCCATGAAGTAGGACTTGTAGACTCCCACAAGCTCGATTACGGGCTTGCCGTTTTTGTGCGGCGGTGCCGCAGGGGGTTTGGGTTGAGTTGCCATAACAAATAGACCCGTCGCGCGTTTTGTCGTGTTAAAAAAGAACCTTCAGCCTATAACCATAATCACGGATGGCCTAGGCTTTGCATTTATCCAATTTAGGACGCAAACCTTGCTTAAAATACAATCGCAATAATGCGGTGGCTTATAATGGCACGACAAGCGCCCCAGAAGATGTCCAACCTCGACTACCACTACGCGGTGCTTGAGCTGGCGCAGGCCGCGGGCGGCAGGCTGGAGCAGGTTTACGAAATCGAGGACGACGTGTTCAGGCTGCGGCTCTCAAGCAAGGGCGAAAAGACCGACCTGGTTGCCACGCTTGGAACGCGGCTTTCCGCATCCAAGATGATTCCTGAATCCCCGATGCAGCCCACCTCGTTCGCCTCGCTTCTGCGAAAGAAGCTTGCAAACGCGGTTATTGAGGAAATCTCGCAGGTCGCGCTTGACAGGCTGGTTGTGATGCGGCTGCGAAAGGACGAGACGCACCTGCTTTACTTTGAGATGTTTGCAAAGGGCAACCTGGTGCTTTGCGACGAGTCCGGAAAGATAATTGCAACATACCACGAGCAGAAGGAGGCAAAGCGCGCGGTGGCACGGGGTGGGCAATACCCGGTCCCGGTTGCTGCTGCAAGCCCGTTTGATGGGGTAGCTGTTGAAAAAGCCCTTGGGGCCACTGCAGGCAAGAAGCTTGAAGGGACGGAAGCAAAGGACGCTGCAAAAAAAATCGCGCTTGCGCCGGCGTACTTTGACGACTTCTCAGGGGAAGTCTGCTTGGATGACGCAAAAAAAGCCGCCAAGTCAATGGCAAAATACGTCTCGGAACCGCAATTCACGGTTTACTATGACGCGGAAGGCGGCGCCCTTGGCTTTTCCGCAGTCAGACTGTTCGGCCCTGCAAAATACCTCAAGGCCGAACCCGCAAGCTCCAAGGCCTTCGACAAGTTCTCGGATGCGCTTGACGAATACTACTCCAAGGCCGCAATCTCCGGCCCTGCAAAGAAGTCTAAGAACGCCAAGCTTGAGAAGCTGCTCAAGCAGAGGGAAATACAGGAAAAGTCGATTGCCGAGGCGCTTTCCGCAGCTGACGGGCTGCAGGCCTTTGGCGACGCAATCTACCTTGCATTTGACAAAGTAGAGGACGCGATTGAAAAGGCGAAAATTGAGAGAAAAAATAAAATAGAAATAGAGGTTTAGGCGGCAAAGCCAGCCAGAACCGAAAAAACAGAAAGCTACTACTGGCCCTCTTCTTCCTTGCCTTTCTGCTCGCCAACCGGGATTTCCACAAAGCGCACGCCGTTGTCTGCAGTAGTGTAGATTACCCTGACAACTCCGGAGACCATCTGGGCGTCGTTGAGCTTGTCCATGAACGCCAAAGTGGTGTCTTCCTTGACACCTACCGCACCCTCAAAGACCGCGTCAACCGGCGTGAAACCTGCCTTCTTCAAAGCATCGATTACTGTGAGAACTTCGTCCTTTACCTTCATTTTTACACACCTGTAACGTAAGACAGCTTAATCACTGCCGGCCGGTATTTAAAACCGACTTTGCCTCGCAAAACTGGCCCCGGAAACTCCCAACGGGTTTAAAAACATTAGACGCATTATCCAAATTATACAAAGGCTTCCCAATGCTTTTTCGAAGGTGAAAACATGGTCAAATTCGCGATCGCAAAACAGCTCGCTGGAAAGAGAATCATCACTACAGACGGAGAGGAACTAGGCAGGGTGCTTGACCTCTACATCAACGAGCTTTCAGGAAAAATCGAGAGCGTGCTCATCGAGCCCAACCCCGACTCCACCCTTGCCCAGAAGCTTGGGGAGAAGGGAGTCGAGGCGATGCTGCCCTATTCGTCCGTGCTTGACGTCAAGGACGTCATGGTAGTGGACAGGCGCGCGCTCTCTTTCTAAACTTCTTTTTCTTTCCCAATTCTTTTTCTATTGTTTTTGAAGCCATAAGCGAAAGCCTTGCTTTTGATTTAGCCGCAAGAGACAAAAGGCACTAAATAGCTTGGCAGACAAAAGCTGGTTCTATGGCCATAAAGCTTGAGCCTTCGGACGCCGCACCACAGACTGCCCTTTCCAAAGAACAGCTCCGCCGGCTGGAAAAAGCCGGCTACGAACTGGTTGGAAAGCACAGGCACTCGGCAGTCAAGGTCTGCCACTGGTGCAAGAAGGCCATACTCAACGGCGGCTCGTGCTACAAAAACAGGTTCTACGGCATTGAAAGCGAACGGTGCGTCCAGTTCACGCCTGCCTTGCCGTTCTGCACCCAGAAGTGCGTGTTCTGCTGGCGCGACCCAGCAAGCTACTCTGCCGAATGGACTGGTGAGGTGGACGACGCCAAGGCGGTTGCCGATGGAGCGATCAAGGCGCAGCTTCACAACCTCAACGGCTTCCCCGGAAACGCCAAGGTGGATATGGCCGCCTGGAAGCGCAGCCAGATACCAAAGCACGTTGCAATCTCGCTTGCCGGAGAGCCCTGCCTGTACCCGCAGCTTCCGCAACTAATCAAAGAGTTCCACAGGATGGACATGACAACATTCCTTGTGTCCAACGGAACGCGGCCGGAAATGTTCGAACAACTGGCAGATGAGAAGGCACTGCCCACGCAGACTTACCTTTCGCTTGCGGCGTACGACCAGTTCTCGCACGAAAAAATATTGCTGCCGCAGGAGCCGGGCACGTGGAAGAAGTATGAGGAGTCGCTTGGGATTATGGCAAGCCTGAAGAAAAAGACTCGGACGGTCCTCCGGATGACTTTGATGAAGAACCTGAACATGTCGGATGCGGCAATCGACGGATTCTCCAAACTAATCCAGATGGCAAACCCCGACTACGTCGAGGCCAAGAGCTACATGCACGTCGGCGCATCCTACATGATTTTGGAAAAAGACGAGATGCCCGCGCAGCCACAAATCAGCGAGTTTGCGGCAAAGCTTGCACAGGAAACCGGCTACTTGGTCACGGACGAGCACGGCCCGAGCGCAGTAACCCTGCTTTGCAGGGACGAAAGGGCGCAAAGGGAAAGGATGCTGAAGACGGACTGAACGGGCAACCGGCAAAGGAAAACAAGTTAGGCACTACAAGAACGCGCACTCCGAACTCGCCAAACCACACCGCCCCCAACGAAAAGCTTTATCTCCGCCAAGGCAGTCACCTCATTGGTCGTAACGCAGATGATTCGCGCACTCATTTACTCAAAGGGCAAGGTCAAAGAAGAGTTCGAGATGCCCGCGATAGCCAAGGCAATCTCTTCGAAAGCAAACATCGTCTGGGTTGACGTTGACTCGCCGCTGAAGGAGGACCTTGACGAGCTCGTCGAAATGCTTGACATCCACGAGCTTTCAGTGGAGGATGCAAGGAAGACCAACCAGAGGCCGAAAATCGAGGTTTACCCCAACTACGCGTACCTTGTGATGCGCTCGTTCAAGACCATAATGGATGACGCCGACTTCCGGCTGAAGGACGAGGACGTGGACATCCTCGCAGGAAAGACGGTACAGCTGAACTTCTTCCTCTCGCAAAACTGCCTGCTTACGCACAGCTTTGAGAGCGCAACAACACAGGAGGAAATTTACGAGAAGGCCAGGAAGAACCCTTACCTGATGTCCCTTGGCGCGGACTACCTGCTTTACGCGGTGATGGACGCCACTGTGGACGACTACTTCCCGCTTTTCAACGCAATCACCGAAAAACTGGACCTGCTTGAGGACGTGGTGCTTGACAGGCCCACCAAGGCGGTCCTTACGGAGGCCCTGCGGCTCAAGAAGCTCCTGTTCGCGTTCAAGAAGGAAGTCCAGCCGCTCCGCGACGTGACAAGCGCACTGTCCCGGCGCGAGGTCCGCTTCGTGGCAGACGCAAACGCGCCGTACTTCCGCGACGTGTACGACCACATCGTGCGCCTGATGGACAACATCGAGATGAACCGCGACCTGGTGAGCAACATAATGGAGGCGTACCTGTCGTCGGTGTCCAACACGCTCAACAAGTCGATGAAGCGGGTCGCGGCAATCTCGACAATCCTGATGCCTCCGACGCTGCTTGCAAGCATCTACGGGATGAACTTCCGCGTGATGCCGGAGACGGAATGGGAATACGGGTTCTACCTGCTTTTGGGCACAATGGCAATCATGATTGCGGGAACCTACCTGTACTTCAAGAGGGAAGACTGGCTCTGATGCGCCAGGATTCCACTGTTCCGCACCCATTAAAAACCATTATTTGCACTAAAATACTCCGCTAGTTCTCCGCGATTTTGCGGATTCTGGCTTTATGACCTGGCACGGTGAAAGCTGGCCGGGGAAAGCGATAGAACGTCTTTCAATGAAAGCGAAATTGAGAAAGGTGAATCTGAAACATGGCAAAGTCTTATGTAAAGTACGAAACCCCCTCGGATGTCCAGCAGAAGGCTCTTCAAGTTGTTGAAGCGGGCCTTGCATGCGGCGGACTCCGCAAGGGAACCAACGAGGCAACCAAGGCCATTGAGCGCGGAACTGCAAAGCTCGTGCTCATCGCAGCTGACGTTGACCCCGAAGAGATTGTGATGCACCTTCCGATGCTCTGCGGAGAGAAGAAGGTACCGTACGTGTTCATTTCCGAAAAGCTCTCACTCGGCAAGGCCGCTGGCCTGGGAGTGGGAACCGCTGCAGTTGCAGTGGCCAAGGCCGACAAGGCAGAGGCTGTTCTCAAGGAAGTTGTTGAGAAGGCAGTTGCACTTGCGCCCAAGGCAGAGGAGAAGAAAAAGTAAAACCCGCTTAAGTGCAGGTTTGGACTTTTAGAGAAGTGACTATTCATGGGCGGAAAAAAGAAGATTGAATCCAAGAAGGAAAAGGAGGAGCAGGCCAAGGCGCAGGAGACAAAGGCCTCCGACGCGCCGGCAGCTCTTGCCAGCTTCGAAGGCTACCCCTCGCAGGTAGTCGAAATCCTCGGCAGGTCCGGGGTGTTCGGCGAGGTCATCCAGGTAATGTGCAAGGTGCTCACAGGAAGGGACCAGGGACGCGTCATCCGGCGCAACGTCAAGGGACCCATCCGCAAGGGAGACTACCTGATTTTGCTTGAGACCGAGCGCGAGGCCAAGCCAATCAAGCCACGGGGTGCTAAAAAGTAAATGGCAGTCTGTACATTCTGCGGAAACAAGTACCCGGTCGGTACTGGCGTGACTTTCATCACCAAGCAGGGCATAGTGAGCCACTACTGCTCGCACAAGTGCGAGGTCAACGCAAAGAAGCGCAACCCGCTTCGCGTCCGCTGGACGAAGAAATACGCAAAGAGGACATAAGTTCTCTTTTCGTTCCCTTTTTTATTTTTCTTTCCTATTTCTCAATAGACTATAATGGAACTTTTCTTCCTAGGCTGCGGCGGTGGCCGCGTTGTGTTGGATACCCAAACTATGCCTACTGGCGGGTTCCGGCTTACTGACGGCAAGCTTGTGATGCACTGCGACCCCGGACCAGGAGCGTTCCTCAAGACGTTCTCAAACGGCCTGTCCTTCAAGGACCTCAACACGGTCTTTGTCTCCCACTGCCACCTTGACCACGTCGGAGACGCCAAGATTGTGATTGAGGCAATGACTTTAGACCACTGGCACAAGAAGTTCGGCACCCTGCTTTCAGCAAGAAGCGTGGTGGAAGGCATCGGCGAGTTCGAAAAGGAAATCCCGGAATACTTCAAGTCCCTCCTGCTCAACTGCAAGGCCCTGGCTCCGGGCGAGTCGCGCCAGCTGCTCGACGCGGGCAAGCTGACAGCCACAGCGTGCGACCACGAGGACCCCTCATCAATCGGCTTCATCTACAAGCAAGCAGCAGGCAAGACTGTTGCCTACACCGGCGACACGCAGGTTTTGCCAGGGCTGTGGAAGCAATACGACTTGGAAGGCGGACTTGACGCATTCATCGTCAACTGCCTGCGGCCTGCTTCCGACCGTTTCGAGTTCCACCTGTGCCTCAACGAAGTCGTTGCCGGAGTCAAGTCGATGAAGAACAAGCCCAAGCTGATCGTCTTCTCCCACTTTGGCGAGAAGTTCCTCAAGGCAGGAATAGAAAAGGAGCTCCGGCGCTTTGAGACGGAGACCGGAGTGAGGGCGGTTGCTGCCAAGGAAGGGCTAATCGTGAAGGTCTGAGTTGCAATGGCTGGAATCGTTCTTACTGGCGGGCCGGGGACCGGAAAGACCACGCTGCTTAACAAGCTGAACGCGTGCGGGTTTGACACCGTTCCTGAAGCGGCGCGGGTTTTCCTTGAAAACAAGGGTAAGAGAAGCAGGAAGATAATATCCGAAAACCAGTTCGTGATGGGCCGGAACATCCACAAAATCCAGCAAGAGCAGTACAAAACGGTTACGGACAGGCACGTCTTAGACCGCAGCCCTATAGACCCCATAGGCTATGCCGAAGCGCACGGAAAGAAACCCACGCGCGAAATGCTCAGGACCGCAAAGGCGTTCAGGCCGGACATGGTCTTTTTGCTCGCCCCGTTGAGAGAATACAAAAAAGATGACGTCCGCAAGGAAGACAAAAAATTGGCGCAAAAGCTCCACGAGCACCTGCGCCTAGCATACACCCGGCTAGGGCACAAAGTGATAGACGTCCCAGACTTGGGCAGCGCACAAAAAAGGGCGGAATTCGTAAAAAGAAAAATTGGGGAGTTCAGGCGCGCAAAGAATGCAACGGCCTGAACCGAAACTAATCTACTCAAAGTCAGACGGCAGTTCCTTGAACTCGTCGTAGCTTGAGATTACGCCCTTGAGCTTGAGCACTTCGCGGGTAATCAGCCAGAACGCCAAGGCGATTGCCTTCTTTCCCTTGTTGTTTGCAGGGATTACCAAGTCAACGAAGCGGGTGCTGTTGTTGGTGTCGCAAAGCGCAACTACTGGCACGTTGATGACGTTGGCCTCCTTTACAGCCTGCTTGTCAACTCCGGGGTCAGTGACGAAAATCAATGCCGGCTCGACGAAGTCCGCGCGCTCGGGGTTGGTGAAGCGTCCGGGAGTGAAGCGGTTGTTCAGGCCGTTGAATCCGGTCATCTCGCACATCTTGTTGATGGGGCCGAAGGCGTTGTCCTTGCTGCCGATAATGTAAACCGTCGCCGGGTCGTACGCCGCAAGCATCCCTGCCGCAAGCCTCATGCGCTCGTCCATCTTTTTCAGGTCGAGCACGTGCAGGCCGTCCTCGCGCGCCTTGTAGATGAATGCGCGCATGCCGCCGTTCTTGGTCTTGGTTCCGATGTGGATGCCGGATTCCAGATATTTTTCCTGTGGGAGAAGAGTCTCTGCCATAGTCTTGTCTACACCTAAATTCAATTGCCCTTGTTGCAACACGCAGGCAGTTAGTCAACAGCACAAAGACGGCTGTTGCCGTTAATTCTTGGGCTGAAGCATTTTTATAAAACCCCTCCTTGACTACTATACCCACAGAAAAAACAACAAAGACCGAGTGTAACGCTTATGGCAAGAAAGCCCGTAAAACCAACTGCAGAAGTCCAGGACCTCAGGGCGCAGGCTGACAAGATGGAAGCCGAGCTTGTGGAGTCCATCAAGGAGGAGGCCATCAACGCCCACGAGGAGCAGATTGGAGGAGCTGAGCTTGAGAAGACCTCGGATGCAATAGGCAAGGCAATTGAGGAAGGAAGGACGGAAACTGCTTTGGAAGAAAAGCAGGAATCAAAGGAAAACGGAGGAAAAGATGCAGAATCCGGGGGCGGACAGGAAAACGCCCAAGCCGAAGATACTACTGCTGCCCAGAAGGACGCAATCATCGACGCGGACAGGGAAGCCTCGGAAGGCGACTCGCGCGGGTCGATGACAACAAAGAATGCGGAAGAGGAGGAAGTCAAGTACGAAGAGGAAGGCGACATCGGCCAGTCCGCACTTGACCAGCTTTCAGAGAACGCGGCAGAAAAGCCCGAGCTTGACAAGGCCAAGGTAATCGAGGCCGCGCTTTTACTTGCAAACAAGCCCCTCACGCCGGCAGAGCTTGCACTCCTTTCACACTGCACAGTCAAGCAGGCAACCAGATTCATCTACAACTTGCAGGCGGAGTACGACGAGAGGCAGTCCGCGCTGATGATTGAATTCATAAACAACGAAGCCCGGCTCCAGGTGCGAAGCCTCTACCTGCCGGCAGTGTCACAGCTTTCCAAGGAAATCGAGCTTTCAAGGAAGTCGCTAAAGATTCTCGCGCTTGTTGCCAAGAAAGGCCAGATACTCCAAAGCGGGCTGAAGAACTACTTCCGCGGCGAGATTTACGAATATGTGACCGAGCTGAAGGAACGCGGGTACATAATCTCCGAAAAGCACGGCAACACGCGCATGCTCAAGCCAACCCGCAAGTTCTTCGAGCACTTCCAGCAGGCGCAGTAAACTACTCCTGCTAAATACCTTTAACGCGGTAAGAAACTCGTGTACCTATTCTTCGACACTGAAACAACCGGCCTGCCGCAGCGCTGGAACGCCGACTTTTGCGACACTGACAACTGGCCGCGGATGGTGCAACTTGGCTATCTTGTTTACGACGACGCGGGAAAGCTCAAGAACAGCGCAGACCTGATAATCAAGCCCGACGGGTTTACGATCCCGGAGGAAGTTGTCAAGATACACGGCATCTCAACCGAGCGCGCGCTTGCTGAAGGAATCGCACTCGCCGAGGCGCTTGACAAATTCGTCGATTGCCTTGACGAGGCGCACACGCTGATTGGCCACAACGTGGAATTCGACCAGAAAATACTTGGAACTGAACTCTACCGGCTTGGGCTGCACGACGACTTGGAGACGCTAAAGGAAATCGACAAGGTCTGCACCATGAAGTCAAGCACCAACTACTGTGCAATACCGAAAAACAGCGGGTACGGCGCAGGGTACAAGTGGCCCACTCTTGCGCAGCTCCACTGGAAACTGTTTGCAAGGGAGTTCGCAGGAAGCCACAGCGCCTATACTGACGCGGAAGCCTGCGCCAAGTGCTTCTTCAAACTAAAGGAAATGCAGGACAGATAAGAGTAACACAAAAAAACAGACTCGTTCTTTGAGCCTGCTTTCGCTGTTCCTTGCAACAATCGCACAAAATCGTGCTGCCGCTTTTTTGAAAACACCGAAAAAAGCGCCTTTGTTTTTCCAATCCTTGAAATAGAAAAAGGCGGGTTTTGAAAGCTTCCGATTCATGCTTTGCGTTTCGGTTCGGAGACAAACCAATTTTCGGGCTGGTTTAGGGCCCTGCATAAATTTTTCTCCAGTTCGGCCGAACGTTTGCAATTGGAGCTCTTTGGGCGATTTTGCAAAGAGGGAGATTTCCGAACACGGACAAGCCGGTGGAACTCCTTCGCTTCGCAAATCCACTCAAACAGCCCAATTAATTGAGCCGAAACGCATTTACACTCGGATTCTTCCAAAACCCGCAATTTTTGTTTTGGGTTTTGTTGAAGGTTGGGGAATATGAGTAAAAAGTTTTGGTATATAAGCTTGAGCCGACCGCAGTTCGAGTATCGGAGTTCCAATGATAATTTCCAAGACGCAGAATAGTGGAAGGCAGGTCAAACGGCCAAAATTCAGAAGAATTTATTCAGGTCAATTTGCACGGTTTGCATGTTTTTCACGGTTTTCCACTGGGTTCTCAGGTACGGCAACAGCTTTTCGTCGTGCAGGTGCTTGCGCACGAACTCGATTGTGACTTTGTCGTGCGTGTATCCGCAGCCGATGTCCTCTCCCTTGAAAATCCTGTGGATTTTTTCAAGCTCCGCGTCGCGCTCGGTCTTTGCCATGATTGATGCCGCTGCGACGCAGGGGTACTTGTTTTCCGAGTGGTTGTCGCTTACGATTTTTATTTTCGCCAAATTCCTTGCGTGCTTGCGGATTCTCTGCTCGTACTTTTTCGGAATTGGGTCTGGAGAGTCGACGTAAATTGCCTTGACTGTTGAACTGCCTTTTTGCAAGCTGAGCACGAACGCATCAAGAAGCTCCGCGATGATTTCCGCCTCAAGCTCGTTGAGCGACTTCTTGCGAATCATCGCGGTGTTGATTTCTGCTGCGGAGATGTGGCGCGTCATGTACTTGCCCATCGCGCCAAGAGTCTTTGCAAGCTCCTCGCGCTTTTGCGGAGTCAGCTCCTTGGAGTCCTTTGCACCTGCTGCCTTGAGCTCAAGCTCGCGCTCAATGGGAACAGCAAACGCGGCCATCACCAGGGCGCCCAATACACATCCTCGGCCTGCCTCGTCGCAGCCGATTACGTAGTCCATTGAAGAATTAGTGGGAAGACTAGACCTTTATTCCCTTCTTCTTGAGCTCGGCGGTCTTTCTTGCCGAGCACTCCTCGCACCGGAACTTGGGCGCGGGGTCGTTGGTCTTGTCGTAGTTGTCGGTCTTTACGATGCGGTAGCCGCGCGCGGTCTTGCCGCAGTCTGAGCACTTGACGTTGTCCTTTACCTCCCACTGGGCGGAGAGTGCTTTGGAGGTGAATATGTACTGGTCGACCCAGAAGAAGATGAGCCCTCCGATGAGGTTTGCGACGATTGTTGCGACAAGGTTGTCGTAGTTTGCCATCCAGACGATGACAAAGTAAAGGATTGGTGTGGAAAGCTGCCACCGAATCAAATAGGCAAAGTAGCGCTTGAAGTTTATTTGCATTTTATCTCCTCACGTTCATAAATTGCACCTAATAATAGAACAAGTCCCGCTAATCCACCTAAAAATGGATCGCGAGGAAGACCCAAAAAATAAGCAATACATAAAATAACAATTAAAAAAGAAACCGCAATAAGACTGCGCAATCGATATTTGGAAGAAAACCACCCTAAACCAATGCGAAGTAAAGCGAAGGGGAATACCGCAACCCAGAGAAGAGAAAAAATAAAATCAATAAGATTTTTTTTCTCAAAGGTTACTGCAGTAGCAAGAATGACAGAAAAAATCAGACCAAAAAATAATGCTAAGAAAAATACGGTCGAAAAGGATGAAAAAAATGTTTTTTTAATAGTACCAAGTTGTTTTTTGGAAAAAGTATAAAACACACAGCACAATAACAGAGCCACGATGGCTAAACACATCATCTTGGAAAACTCCCACCATTCGCCTTGCTGAGAGAAAAGAGTAGGTAGTGCAGCAAAAACGCCAATTATAACGATAATGGGCTGATAATCGCGCAATTCTTCTAATAATTCATTAGATAGAACCATTATACTCAAAAATAGAAAGAAAAAGAAGATAAAAAAGAATGGGGTCACGGGGATTTGAACCCCGATCCGCAGGTTTCTCCATAGTGCGCGTTCATCTCTTTGGCCAAGGGCCAAAAATCCGCGCTCCAGTTTTATAGTCATCGCCAACTAACGCCTTTCGGCGAAAGCCGGCTCAGAAAACCTACTGCCCTTGGCAGCTATTATCCAAACGTGCGCTTTGACGCGCAAGTTTTGCTGGAGCTTCAGCGGCATTGGGACGCAAGCCCCTCTTGCCTCTGCTGTTCTGCCAAGTTATACCATAACCCCACTTGATTACGGAAGTATGTTAGGGATGGGAAAATAATAAAACGGCATACAGGAAAAGGCGCGGCGGGCAAACACCCGGAAACGGGCTACTTGCGGGACATGTTCCGCTTGTAGTATCTGGCGTAACGAGACATCATCGAGGATACATAACCGTCCCTGCGCTCATTTGAAATTTCCGACTCGATTGCGCGCTGGGTGAAAATAGTGTGGAGTATTTTTTCGTGAACGTCTGGCTTGAACCGCTGAATGCGGAGGGCATCGTAAAAAACGGTAACCGGCCTGCGCGCAATATCGCTTGCCTGACGCAGGTGCATATCAATGATGGATTCTTTGTTCAAAAAAAATCACCAAGAAAAAATGAAACCGTTGCCGATTTTTAAACGGATTTGTTTTTCGCGCATCCTGCAAGCTTCGCAGCCTCTGCCGCAAGCACTTCCTTCTCAACCGGCCGGTAGACTATCTCCGGCTTGCCAAGCTTCTGGCCCGGCTTGAATGCGGAGAGGTCCCCCCAGCGGACTGCCGAGACTTCGCCTGCAAACCCAAGCTGGGAGTAAACCTTTTGGCAGTAGAAGGGTATGAACGGCTGGAAGTGCACTGCGATTGCGTACGCCGCCTTTGCAGCAAGGTACATCACGGCCTGGGCCTCTTCTGGCTTTTCCTTTGCAAGCTTCCAGGGCGCCCTGTCGTTGAAGTAGCGGTTGCAGTCGTTGACAAACGCCATCCCTGCCTCAAGCCCGGCTTTGACTTCAACCTGCTCAAGCTGGTCGCCTATTGCGGAAGGCAGTGCGTCAATCTTTTGCGAGAAGTCCTTCTCAAGCTTGGTTTCAAGAAGGTAGGGCGACGGGGTCGGCACTGCCCCGCCGAACTTGTCTTGCGTAAACGAGAGCACGCGGTAGCAGTAGTTGCACAGCGCACCAACTAGCTCGCTGTTTGTCTTTGCGCCGAACTCCTCCCAGGAAAAGTCCGCGTCCGAGGAGTTGTTCGGAGTAACGGAGTTGTAGTAGAAGCGCAGGTAATCCGCAGGGTACTTTGTGAGGAAGTCTGCAAGCCCGATGAAGTTGCCGCGGCTCTTGCTCATCTTCTCGCCTTGGATTGTTGCGTGGCCCCTGACGGGGATGCGGTGGGGAAGCGCATAGCCTGCTTCCTTGAGCATTGCGGGCCAGAACAAAAAGTGGAAGTAAACGATGTCCTTTCCTATGAAGTGCACAAGCTCTGTGTCCTTTCCCTTCCAGTAGTCCTCGAAATTCTTGCTGTTTGCAAGGCAATAGTGCAAAGTCGACGAGATGTATCCGATTGGCGCGTCGTACCAGACGTAGAAGAACTTGCTCTCCTCGCCGGGGATCGGGATGCCAAAATAGGGCCCGTCGCGGGTGATATCCCAGTCCGCAAGGCCTTCTGAAATCCACTTCTGCAAATAGTTGACCACTTCGCGCGGGAAGGGCTTCTGGGCAAGGTACTCGCCGAGCCACTCGGAATATTTTGAGAGGGAAAAGAAGAGGTGCTTTGACTTGCGCTTGACCGGCGTGCTGCCGCACACTGCGCAGCGCGGGTTCAAAAGCTCGCTTGCCGAGTAGGTCTTTCCGCACTTTTCGCACGAGTCGCCGTACTGGTCTTCGGCATTGCAGAAGGGGCAGGTGCCGCGCAGGAACCGGTCGGGCAGGAAACGGCCATCCTTTTCGCAGAAGGTGAGCTCGACTTCCTTTTCGTAGATTGCGCCCTTTGCCTTGTGGGCTGCAAAAAATTCCTGGGCAACCTTGGTGTTCTCGGCGGAGTTGGTGTGGTAGAACTCGTCGAACCTGATTCCAAGCGCGGCGAAGTCCTTTGCCTGGCGGTCGTGGAACTCGTTGACAAAAATTGACGCGTCCTTTCCTGCCTTCTGCGCGGCAAGCTCAATCGGCGTTCCGTGCTCGTCGGATGCGCAGATGTAGAGCGAGTCGTACCCTGCAAGCTTGCAGTAGCGCGAGTAGACGTCAGCCGGAAGGTAGGTGCTCATGATGTGGCCGAAGTGTATGTCCCCGTTTGCGTAGGGCAAGGCGGAGGTTATGAGTATCCTGCGGGTCATCTGGCTTGGAATCACTTAGGAAACATTAGGTGATTGAAAGGTATTTAATCGACGCCCAACGTGACAGATGCGGAGATTGATTTTTGCTTCCCCAGATTTCATCGGTGTCTGCCCGCAGGAGGCGGCTCGGGATAACCCAGGCCCAGCTTGCAAAGGAGTCGCACACCAGCCAGTCGTTCATCGCAAAGCTTGAGACGCAAAAGCTCGACCCCGCATACTCGCTTGTTACCAAGGTCTTTTCGGCCCTTGACGCGCTTGAGGCGACAAGCGGCGCGGTTGCCGGCGAAATCATGACCCTGAAAGTCCACTCAATCAGGCCGTCTGAAAAAGTCGGCGTTGCTGTTGCGATACTGCGAAAGAACAACATATCCCAGATGCCGGTGATGGAAAACAACAATGCCATCGGAAGCATTTCCGAGCGCTGGATGCTTGAGCTTCTTTCGAACGAAAACTACGCCAAGGTCGCGGGCAAACAGGTCGGCGACACCATGGACGAGCCGTTCCCCTGCGTGTCAACAAAGACCCCGGTGTCCGCTGTTGTCGGGCTTTTGAAGTACGCTCCGGCAGTGCTTGTTATGCGCGGCCAGGAAGTCGCAGGGATAATCTCAAAGAGCGACCTGCTGAAAGCTACGAAATGAAAAAAGTAGTTATCGGACGCAGCCTACGCCTTCTTTTCCATTGCCGCGCGCTTGTTCTCCTTGCCCATCTCGGCATTGATCCTGCCAAGCGGGTACTCCTTCATGTCAACAAAGGACATGTTCCTTGCAAGAAGCGGGTGCACCCTGTTGATGTGCTGGTAAATGTCCTGGGCAACCCTGCGGTATGACGTGTGGCCCTGCATCCCGCTGCGGATCTCGCAGAAGTGGTAGGCCTCGCGCAGGTTCATCTTCATGCGCCAGCGAATCCTGTAGCCGAGCGGCACACAGTACTGCGCCTCGAAGGGCATCTGCTTTGAAATTTTTTCGTAAAGCACTGCCGCTTTTTTCATCGCGTCGGAATAGTCCTTCTCAAGCCCTGCCTGCACAAGTTCTTCGGGAACCTCGAAACCGTGCTTGCATCCAAGAAGCTGGCGTTCCTGGGTGAGTATACGGTGGCGGTGTATGTCGCGGTAGGCGCCGTAGTCTGCAGCCACGTCAAAATCGTAGTAGGCCTGCTCGAACGCGCGTCCGGGCTTGTCGCGCCGGGTCTTGCGGCCGCCCGCATAAGCATCAATCACTTGTGTCTTCTGTGATTCGGACATCGCCTGTGCTTTTTGCAGGAGTGCAGACATCGGCGCGTCGCAATACTGGTAGAGGCAGGCGGCAACTGTGCGGTCAACCGCATCATTGTCGTAGCCAACCAGTTCAACACGGCTTGCGTTTTCTGCAGAAGCGATTAATGCAACTGCGTTTTGCATGCGCTCCTGCCGTGAAATGATGAATTCGTCTTTTTTTGCGCGGCGAACAAATGGCTTGATTGCGGTGCCGAGTTCCTTGTGCATCGACGCGCCCAGTTCCTGCGACTCCGCAAGCGGGTGCGAGTAAAGCCGGGAAATCATGTTCTGCCAAAATCTGCCGTTGCCGTAGAAACCCATGTTGGTGAGCGTGCTTGCGGGAAGCAGGTAACGGAGCGCGTCGCACACCTTTGCGCGCAGCGCGCCGGTGTAGGCGACTTTTGCGCGCTTGATTGCCTTTTCGTCTGTGAGCTTTCCAAAAAGCACTGCCGGTTGCGTGCGGTCTGCCTGGAACTCGAACTGCTCGATGGGCCACTGCTCCTCGACGTATTTTGTGAGAACCGGGACAAGGCGCGCGTAAGTCTCAAACAAAGAATCCATTGATGCAGTATATTCGTCTGCAAACTGCGAGGCCATTATCTTTGGCTCGCGGTAGTAGAGCCACTTGCCGTCGCGCTTCTGGTCGAAATAAACGTAGCGCGTGGATTTCTCAAGAGGAGAGCCGCCCACGCGGGCGTCCTCGATTGTCTTTGTGGAGACTATTGAGACGTCCTCGATTGCGACGTGCGCGCCTCCAAGCTCGCCAACGGAGTCGTCTCCGAACCCGTCAAGGACGCGGTTGTAGAACTCCTCGGCCTTGAGCGTTGCTGCGGCCAAGTCCGGCCCGGTGCCCTGGCCTACAAGCTCCATCAGCCCGGACTCCTTCGATGAAAGGAACTCGTCCAAAAGCAGCCTGCGAAGGGACTTGGTTGAGCGCGAGTAGCGCGAAAAGAGCGCGCCCTTTATTGCCTCCGGCAGGTTCTTGAGCACAAACACCGGCCTGTCGGTGTTGGAGCAGAAATTGAGTAGGATTTGTGTTTCCTGTTCCGAAAAAGTTTCCATAGCAACATTCCCCCCAGTGAGCGCTCAGGACAATGATTAGAAGAAGTAAAGGTTTTTAGTCGCGTCGGATTTTAAACCCTGCGCAGCCTGGCCGGCTATGTTGCGGACTGCAGGCCGGGCAGCAGGGTTTCGTCCGAAATCCCCCGGTTTTCGCGTGCTGCCCGTTGCGCTATTGCTGCAGGGTCCTCTTTCTTTGCAACCACCACGATGGGCATGCTTGCGGGAACGATGCGCGGGGCGGTTTTTGCTGCGTCGGTTTTTTGGGTTTCGCTTCCGTCTTTTTTTCCTTCGGCGTTTTCTTTCGCTCCGGCTGCGGCGGCCTTCCCGTTTTCGCTTGCAGCCGGCTTCTGCGCGTACTCGGGATGCGTTCGCAGGAACTTCTCGGCCTCACGCAGGCCTGCGCTTGAACGGGACATCCATTCTGCGGACTGCCAGTAGTCAAGGGCGCGGACGCTTACTCCGGGAAACATCTTGAGGGTGGCCACGATTTTCTTTGCAACCGCGACTGTCTCGCAGAAGGAGAACTCGCCGCCTTCGGGAAGGACGGAATATATTTTTTCAAGCAGGAAGGTTCGGTCCGGGTCGGACAGCCTGCCCAGGAAGAAATCCGCGTTTATGCGCAAAAAATCCACCTGGCGCTGCTTGTGCGTGCGCAAAAACTCGGAAACCTCCGAGCGGTAAAACGAAGCGTTGGGGCAGTCGTTGTAGATTGGCGGGTGGAAGTCAACGCCCACGCACTCGCCTGCGGTCTTGGACGCCTCGAAGAGCACGCGCTTTCCGTTGCCGCATCCCAGGTCGAGGAACGTTATTACCGGGTGGGAAAACGCGCGCTCGGGTGCGGCGTTTGCCTTGGCATAGTCAAGAACCGCCTGCACCACGTCTTTCTTTGGAAGCGCGTGAAGCGCTTCGGATGCCTTGGAAAAGAATGCGGCAACCCTTGAGCGGTCCTGCACGGCCTGCTCGCGCATCGCAACCTCAACAGGCGAGGGCGGGGGAGAAACGCGAAAGGCCGAAGCGTCGATTTCGTAGAGGCCGTCGCAGTGCAAAACCTCAAAGGCCTGCGAGTCCTGTGAGTGCGAATAAAGGATTGAGTGCACGTCGTACGCGTCAACCAGGCTGTCGTGGTAGAGCACCTCGAAAGTCTCGCCGGTTGACTCGCGGCCCATGCTGGTGCGTAAATCCGTGCGCGCGACAATCTTCCATCCGTTGAGCATCATAAACCACTGCAGAGGGCTAAGGTAGAAGGTTTTAGTAGTTATGCAATTAAATATGCTGGGAAAAAGGTAGTTGCTCAAAATGGAAATCACGTTGGAATGGGTTTTTTCGCTTGTACTGCTAATAATACCGGCATACTTTGCAAACGCAGCGCCTGTTTGGCTCAACCCGTCGGGCGAGAAGGCCGCAGGCAGGATTAAGTCAACCCCGATGGATGGCGGCAGGAACTTCTGGGATGGCCGCAGGGTTCTTGGCGACGGCAAGACCTGGGAGGGCCTGTTTGGAGGAATCGCAGTTGGCTGGCTTGCAGGAACAATAATGGGCTGGGCCGGTTTCGTACCCCTGGGCTTTTCATTTGACCAGTGGTTCTGGATTTCCCTGTTCCTCTCAATCGGCGCGCACGCAGGCGACTTGCTGGGCAGCTTCATCAAGCGCAGGCTCAACGTCGGAAGCGGCGGACAGTTCCCGGTGTTCGACCAGCTCGGCTTTGTCATACTCAGCCTCTTCTTTGCAAGCTTCCCCGCGCCGCAGATTGCGTTCCTCATCGGAGTCGAGGGCTTCGTGTTCTTGCTTGCTCTCAGCTACGGAGCGCACATTTTATTCAACTGGATAGCTTTCAAGATCGGCCTCAAGAAGGTCCCCTGGTAGGCTTAGAGGGTTTTGGCCAAATGCACACCGCAAAAAGGCCAACGGACGAAAAGACGTTCATAACCCGGTTCCTGTTTGCGTTCTTTCTTCTCTACATTGCAACCCACGCGCTTGACTGGCTGGCGCCCGCACTTTTCTACCCGCTCAAGCGCGCAGTTGCACTCCTGCTTGCGCCGCTCCTTTCAATGCTTGGAATACCCGCAACCGTTGATGGCACGGTTATTGCAACAGCAGCTGCAAAATACTCGATGGTGATTGAATGCACCGGACTTGTGATAAGCGCGCTTCTTGCTGCGGCGCTTTACGCGTCAAAGATGAATATAAGGGAAATCGCAAGTGCGCTCCTGGTTTACGTCCCGTTTTTGTTTGCGTTCAACGTCCTGCGCGTGCTGCTTACGATATGGGCCGAGTCTGCGTTCGGGGCGGGTGCATTCGACCCTGCCCACGCACTGTCGTGGCTTGCGGACGCGGTTGTGGTTGTGCTCATCTGGGCGCACGTCGCCCTGGGCTACTGGGGCAAAGCAAGGCCAAGCCACCGGGTTTTATAGTATTGTCTACAAAAAATTATTTCCGCAACCAGCGGCCTAGTTTTAGCACAGCCCCGTCGTATAGCGGTCAAGTATGTCAGGCTCTGAACCTGAAGACAGCGGTTCGATTCCGCTCGGGGCTATACTCCTTTTTATCGCTTAAGCTGCACACCAAGTAGAACACCAATTCCCCCCAGGTGAATATGCCAAATGAGCATCCGCATCAGAAACACCCTACTGGAAAACGGGACGCGCTCGGACATACTCATCGAAGGGAACCTCATTGAAAAGGTCGGCGACTGCGCCGGGATGCGCGCGGAGCACGAAATCGACGGCGCACGCCTTGCGGCGCTGCCGGGGCTTATGAACGGCCACACGCACGCGGCGATGACGCTTCTTCGTGGTTTTGCCGACGACATGCCGCTGGAGCCGTGGCTTAAGGAAAAAATCTGGCCAACCGAGGCCAAGCTTACCGAAGACGACGTCTACTGGGGCGCAAAGCTTGCGTGCCTTGAGATGGTCAAGTCGGGGACCACCTTCTTTTCCGACATGTACTGGCACCTGCAGGGCATAATCAATGCAGTTGACCAGTCCGGGATGCGCGCGCTTCTTTCCTCGCCTGACATCGACTTTTCCGACGACAGCAAGGCCGAAAAGCAGCTGGTGGAAAACGAGCGGTTCTACCTGGAGCACAGCGGAAAGAACAGCCGCATCAGGTTCGCCCTTGGGCCGCACTCGCCTTACGCCACTTCGCCGCTGCAGCTGCTTTGGTCAAAGGAATTCTCCGAAAAGCACGACATATTGGTGCACATCCACGTCTCCGAAACCCAGTGCGAGGTGGACGAAGTCGTTTCAAAACGGGGCGTGCGGCCAGTTGAGTACCTTGAAAAGATCGGGCTGCTGAGCCCGAGGTTGTTGGCGTGCCACTGCATCTGGCTTTCGGACCGAGAGATAGAGCTTTTTGCGTTTAGGGGCGTGAACGTCATCCACTGCCCTACTTCAAACCTCAAGCTTGCATCGGGGCACGCGGGGATGCCTTACAAAAAACTGACCAAGGCAGGAATCAACGTGTGCCTTGGAACCGACGGCCCGGCATCCAACAACAACCTGGACATGTTCGAGGCGATGAAGGTCGCGTCAATCCTGCAAAAATCCACGCACGCAGACCCGACTGCACTCATAGCGCGCCACGCATTCGACATGGCAACAACAAACGCCGCAAAGGCCTTCCGCATAAACGCCGGCGCAATCAGGAAGGGCATGCTTGCGGACATCATCCTCGTTGACCTTGAGAACCCGGCCCTAGTCCCAAACCACAACCTCGTCTCAAATGTCGTGTACTCGGCCAACGGCTCGTGCGTGGACACCACAATCTGCGACGGCAGGATAATTATGCAGGGCCGCAAGGTCGAAGGCGAGGAAGAAACGATTGAGAAGGCTCAGGCTGTTGCGCAAGACCTGGTAAGCAGATAGGCAGCACCGCGCCAAAGGAAAGCGCCGGTAGCGCCAAATCGCCGGCAATAAGCCGCTGTGTCTTTTGTTAGTTCCCGCGTATTGCGTCAATCGGCGCAAGCTCCGCAGCTCGCCTTGCCGGAAGCACACCGGAAAGGGTGCCGAGTATGAATGCGAAGGCAAGCGAGCCGCCAATCAGCTCGGGCGTGAATGTTGCGTAGAAGTTGGGGATGCCCGACATCATCGCGGCGTACTCGACCAGTTTTGCTACGCCCATCCCGATAAGCACGCCGAATACCCCGCCGACCATGCCGAGCGTGCCTGATTCCAGGACGAAAATATAGAGTATGTCGTTTCTTGTCGCGCCAACGGCCTTCATTATCCCTATTTCTGTTGTGCGCTCAAGCACCGAAGTGTACATCGTGTTCATGATGCCGATTCCCCCGACCATCAGGGAGATTATTGCAATCCCGACAACCACCGCAACGATTACGTTCAGGATGGAATTGAACGTCGCTGCAAGCTGTCCCGGGGTCTGGACAGTGAAGTCCTCCTCGCCTTCCTTTACGTTGTGCAGCGTGCGCAGCTTCTTTGCCGCCGCCGCCGCCGCGTCCTCTGGTGAGACTCCGTCCTGGGCCATCGCAACTATTGTCTCGAAGCGGCCGGTGTTGAATACTTCCTTGGCATCCTCAAGGGAAAGATAGACAAGGGAGTCGTCAATCGGGTTCCCCTGCGGCGCGAACGAGCCGATTACGCGGAAGGAGTGGCCCTCAATCTCAAGGGTCTGGCCTATGGATATGTTCTTGTCCTCGAAAGTGTACTTGCCGTTTGCAAGACCCCAGCCGATCATTGCCTTGCCGCGCTCGCCGATTGAGAAAAGCCTGCCCTTGTCAACGCGATAGGTTGCGGTCTGCAGGAATATTTCACGCGATGCGGGGTTCGTCTCTATCCCGCCGACTATCAGGTAAGATGAAAGCCCGCCGCCAAAATCAACGCGGCCCGCCTTGGACATCACAGCGGTTGCCTCCTTCACGCCCCGGGCGTTTCGCACCGCATCCAGGTCGCGGTCAGTAAGGCCAAGCGCGGTGCCCTCGCCCGGGCCGAAGCTGCCGCCCGGCGCGACTATGAACTTGTTGGTGCCAAGGGACTCGAACTGCCGGTTCACCGTTGCCTGGAGGCCGTTGCCAAGTGAAATCAGGGACACCAGTGCGGTGATGCCTATTGTGAGGCCGATGAGCGTGAGGAACGTGCGCTTCTTGGAAAACCCGAGGTGGCTTGCAGTAAGCTGGACGTAACCAAGCAGGCGCTCAAGAAAGGACATTTGGAACCACGAATTAGGCAGTTGCATTCTTTAGGCAACGCGCTTTTTTCAACCCTTCTAAAAACACCGCTGAAAAAATCAGCCTATAATCTTTGGCCTTGAAGGCCTTGCTGCGGGCCCTGCCTTGCCTTTCGGGTTTTCAATATAGTACTGCGCCGCCTCGTAGTTGAGAGGCGAGTCGGGGTTGGGGTTTTCCAGAAGCTGCGAGAGTGCGTCGATGATGCTTGCAACGGTCTGGCCGGCAGCCCAGAGGTTCACAAGCCGGATGCACACTTTCCCCTTCTCATCGATGTTGGGATGGAATATTGGGGTTTTCCAGACAAGCTCGAACCCGCCCGCATAGGGGTACTCGCGCTTGAGGCGCAAAAACACAACGTGCCGGTTTGTTGGGACTAGTTCCCCGTCGCGCACGCACAAAGCATCGCCCAGGATGCGGAAGGTGTATTCGGTGTGGTCGGCCGAGACGTCAAAGTCAAAACCGCGGCCGCGCAGCTGGTTGTACTCGCTTTCTATCCTGCGCTTCCAAATCTCGGCAGGTAGCTGTGGCATCTTGGCATCAACTTAGTAGATTGGGGCGCAAAGAATAAACCATTAATGTGGCTGGTGTGCCGGTGGACCCGCTGGAAACAAAGACGGGCTTTGCCTCAGACCAGGGTCTTTCCCTGCGCCTCGTGCCTGCGCAGGCTGTCGCGGATGCCTACGACCGCCTCGGACAGCCGGGAAAGTTCGGACGAAAGCGTCTCCGGCTCCATCGTCTTGAGCAGTGCTGACGAGCGCTCGGCTGAGACTCGCAGCTCGGACAGCCTCTTTTCCAGCGCCTCCGCATCGGAGCGTGCCGAAGAAAGGGCGTCGGAAAGCGCGGATACCTTTGCCTCCAGGCTTGCGCAACCGGCCTTTTGCTGCTCAATCTCCTGCCGCATCTGCTCCACGTCGGCCTGCAAAACCGCCAGCTTCGATGCGACGTCGTCCTGCTGTGGCATAATGAACTGTAAGGCGTTGCTGTTGAAATAGCCTTTGCCGCGCGGGGTTGGCCGGCTGCTTATGAAAGCCTTTTATCTGCTGCAAGCGTAACCGGTTTCGAGGGAAACTTAGGATGGAAAGAACACCAACTGGCATCTACGGCCTTGACGAGCTCCTAAACGGAGGTTTCCCGAAAAAGAGGAACATACTCCTGTCCGGCGCCTGCGGTACCGGAAAGAGCATCTTCTGCATGCAGTTCATCTACCGAGGCGCGCTGGAATTCGGCGAGCCCGGGGTTTACGTAAGCTTTGACGAAGTCACCGACAAGATGCGCCAGGACATGCTCAACTTCGGCTGGGACGTGAAGGCGGCCGAGGACCAGGGTGCAATCGCCCTTGTTGACGCGGCAAGCGCACGCGCAGGCATGCCCTCGGAAGAGGAGCACGCGATGTTTCCCGGCCAGCTTGACTTTGACAAGGTCCTTGTGGACATCCTTGGCATCTGCAGGCATACCGGCGCAAAGCGCCTGGTCATCGACTCGATACCCGCAATGGGCTTCCAGCTCAACAAAGACACCGACATCAGGAAGGCCATCCTGAAGATGGCGTACATAATCTCCCGCTCGGGAATGACCTGCATAATGACAACCGAAGTCAGCGAACAGTCGCTTGGCTCGGGCCAAAGCATGAGCTTCTCCAAGTACGAAGTGGAGGAGTACGTTGCCGACGGGGTGCTTCTCTTGAACTTCCTTGGAGTGGGCAGCGGGGCGACGCGCACAATCTACATCCGCAAGATGCGCGGCACCGACCACTCGCTTGAGATACACCCGATGGAAATTGTGACGGGCAAGGGAATCGTTGTCAAGAAGATTGAAGACGTCTTCAAGTAAGGGTCTTTCGGTTTCTTTTTATTTTTCCAAATTGAAAGCTTAGCTGTGGCCAACAAGAAAACAGCGGCAAAAGTCGGAGTGGCAACCACTAAGGCCTCTCTTGCACGCTATTCCATCCCGTCGGACGCGCTTGGCAGGAAGGCCCAGCAAAAAATCCAGAACGCCACAATAGGCCTCGTCGGCCTTGGTGGCGCGGGTGGTTTTGCCGCGCTGCTTTGCAGCCAGGCGGGTTTTGACTTGGTGGTAGCTGACGGCGATGTTGTCGAGGAAAAGAACCTCTGCCGGCAGGCGCTGTACCTCCCAGGCGACATCGGAAAGCCGAAGGCTGTCGTGGCGGCAACCAGGCTTGCGGCGCATGCGCCAGCATCAAAAATAATCGCAATAGCCGGAAGAATTGGCAAGGAAAACCTGGCCACGTACTTTGGCCGCTGTGACATCCTGCTTGACTGCACGGACAACTTTTCGACAAGAAAGGCAATCGAACAATACTGCGCCAAGACCAAAAAACCCTGGATTTACGCTTCGGCGACCAACCTCGAAGCGATGGCCGCGCTTGTTGTTGGCGGGAAGAAAATCCTCCCAGAGGCCGAAGCCAAAAGAAAGCAGCCGCGGACGCTCAACTGCACCTGCGCAACCGCAGCCGCGCTGCAGGTCCGTCTCCTTTACGACTGGGCACAGGGCGGCAGGCTGGCGGGAAAAATATACTACTTCGACCTGGGCACGATGCAGCTTGCAAGCAGGAAAATCTGAGAGACGAAACGGGGACGACTATGTCAAATATTGCAAAAGTAATTCCGATAACCTGCCTGGCGGTTATCGCCGCCCTGGCGGCGTACTCGTTTTTCATCGAGCCGGGAACGGTCAAAGTCCAACGGCTCGGGTTGCATTCGGATACCGCTGCCAAGTTTGTTTTCCTGTCTGATACGCACCTGCCATCTGCTAACGGGGTGGAAGTTCTCCGGCTAGTGGCTAAAGAGAAACCGGACGCGGTGCTTTTCGGGGGCGATGGCTGCGACGTGCAGGGCCCCGACTGTGAAAACTTCTTTGGGAACCTGTCGGAAATAGCGCCGGTTTATGCGGTGATGGGAAACCACGAATACTATGGTTCGAAGGTCCCGGATGCAACCTACCTTGACAACTCGAAAACGGTTGTGGCGGGGGTCGCGATATGCGGGGTGACGCACTACGGGCCCAAAAAGGCCGGCGGCTGCGACATCTCTCTCGTTCATTCGTATGCCAACGTCGAATATGCGAATGGCAGCCGCCTGGTTCTTGCCGGCCACAGCCACGGAGGCCAAGTGGAAATACCGTTTGTCACCCAGACTTTGCTTGATGCCTTCCTCTGCAGGGGCTGCGGCACGCACAGGCAAGGAGAATTCTCCGACAGCGGGGCAAGAACATACGTGACTTCTGGGACTGGCTCGTTCTTTTTCAGGCAATTGCAGGCACACCTGGACGCGAGGTTTCTGCACCCGCCAGAAATAGTCGTGGTGGAACTCGGCCAAGGCGAACCCCGCCCGGCCGGGAAATGAAAAAGAGCAGAGGGAGGGAGTCGAACCCCCTTAATTCGCTCTGCAGGCGAGCGCGTAGCCGTTCCGCCACCTCTGCGTAAGAATTCGGAAATATGATTATTGAGCTAAAGGTAGAAAAAGAGCGCGACGCAGGCTCGGCAAACCCCCCAATAACGGCCAAACACGGGCAGTTCGCCTAAATCGCAATCTTCTTATTCCATTTCGTCCAGAAAGTATTTCCTAATTATTGGGCCCATAGCTCAGCCGGTAGAGCGTTCGACTCTTAATCGAACGGTCGAGGGTTCGAACCCCTCTGGGCCCGCTTTTTTGCCCTCGCCAGCCTTGGCGCTGCAGAATACTGGAATTCCGGGTATTTAAGCCCGCAAGACTTTTATTCGCCCCTTCCGAAGTTATGTTACGGATTCTATGAAGGTGGGTTGAACTGGTCGCCATGCCCGCATAACGGCGGGTCTTGTTATGGTCTTGCGACCCAGTTCTTATTATGCCGCTGAGCGTAACGCTTACTTGATGGCTACGCAGGCGAAGGAGGCAAAAAGGAAGGTTTCCGCTGCCAAGGCGACTGCAAGCCGGGGGCGCGCAGGCGGAAAGAAACCCAAAGAAGGCCTGCAGATGCCATTTGGCACTGCTGCAATCGTCCTGCCCCTATCAATTACAATATTCTACTTCGCCCTCTCAAACGGGGCGGCCTACCCTCCGCTTTCGGCTATAACCGCAGGCTCGCTGGGCGCCCAGACGCTTCCTTTCGGCGCGGTAACGTACCTGTTCGACCACGCGGGGCTGGGGCACCTTCTTGAGAACCTTGTTGGCTTGGCGGTCTTCTGCCTGGTTGTGGAGGCGGCGCTTTCATACAAGGACGCCTTGGCGATATTCTTCCTCTCCGGCGTGTTCGGCGGGCTCGCTTTTCTTGCGGTCTCTCCGCAGATGAAAATAATCGGCGCAAGCGCGGGAATAGTGGGCCTTGCCGTTGCGGGAATCCTTTCGGACCCAAAGCGCGGCGTGCTTGCGCTTGCGCTCGTGGCGCTGACGGCAAACTGGGCCGCGCCTGCGGCCGCCGACTGGGCCGCGTCCGAGAACTACAAAAGCCTTGAGCAACAAAAACAATTGGCACAGCAAAAAGCGCAGGAGTTGCTCGACTTGCAAAAGCCCGCGGAGGCGCAGGCGCAGCTGCTGGTTGCGCAGGAAAAGCAGAGGCTGATGGACGAGCAGGAAAGGACGAAAAAAACCGAGGGCGCTTCCGGCCCTGCGGACGCGGCACACGTTGCGGGCGCGCTTGTGGGCGCTTTTTACGTGGTTGCGTTCCGGCGGGACGTTATGCTTGCGTGGATGAAAAAGGCAAATGCACCTATTGCAAAAACACTTAAGGGGTAAGACAGCGACATGAAGACCGAAATCACGATACTGCGCCTGGGCCACCGGCCTTCGCGCGACAAGAGGATAACCACGCACTGCGGCCTTGCGGCGCGCGCGTTCGGCGCAACCGAGATGATTGTCAGCGGCGACGAGGACGACGAGCTTGTTGAAAGGCTCTCGTCGCTTTCAAAAAAATGGGGCGGCAAGTTCAGGGCGCGCTACGAAAAGGACTGGAAGAAGGCCCTTCGCGCATTCCCGGGGAAAAAAATCCACCTTACGATGTACGGCGAGGACTTCAGGAAAACCGCGGCTGACCTGCGAAACTCCGGCGAGAAGAAGGTGATGCTTGTTGTCGGCGCTGGGAAAGTGCCGCCGGAAATATACGGGATGTGCGACGTGAACTCCGCAGTCGGCAACCAGCCGCACTCCGAGGTTGCCGCGCTCGGCCTGTTTTTGTACGAGCTTTCAGGAAGAAGCCCCGCGGCGTTTTCCGATGCAAAGATCCGGATTACCCCGTCTGCAAGAAGGAAAATGGTTGTTGACACAAGCAGGAAAACAATAAACGCAAAAGCAGGGGTCGCCAAGGCAAAACCGAAAAAGGCGGCGCAGCCGAAAAGAAAACCCGCTGCGCCAAAGGCAAAAACGCGCAGGAAAAAGCGGGCAAAAGCGCGTTTGTGAAGAAAAAATCCGTTTTTTCCTCGCAAAACGGCTGTTTTTGAAATAAGGTATTTAAACTGAAATATTGCAAAAGTATTCATGCCCGCCAAGAAGTCACCAAAACCTGCTACCAAAAAGGCGAGCAGGCCCGCTACGGCGAAAACTCCTTCTTTAAAGAAAACTGCAACGGCGGTTGTTGAAACCCCTGCAGCACCCGCAATACCCAAGGAATTCCAGCCCGTTGGCGAGCACCTGGAGGCGTTCATCAAGGAAATCGCCGGCAAGGAAGGAATGCGCATCATCGAGACCATAGGCGACGAGGGATGCACCGACGAGGCCATCGAGCAGAAGACCGAAATCAAGATTGCCGAAGTGCGCTGCATACTCAACCACCTCCATTCCTATGGCGTGGTCGAGTACAGGCGCGAAAAGAACATGCAGAACGGCTGGTTCACCTACACCTGGAACCTCAACCGCGAACGCGCCCTTGCCAACTACCTTTCAATGAAGAAGCGTGAGTACGACGACCTGCGGGCGCGGGTGGCGTACGCGGAGAACGCGTGCGTGTACAAGTGCCGCAAGGGATGCGTGCGCTGCGAGTTCGACGACGCCATGGAGAACCAGTTCCGCTGCCCCAAGTGCAAGGGGATGCTGCGCTACGAAAACAGCGAGACCGACACGCGAAAGATTGTCGAGCGCATCAAGACCATGGAGAAGTTCATCGGCTCGTTCTCAACCCCTGCCGCGCAGATGCAGGCCGGCGAGACTATGGTTGCGGAAATCAAGAAGTAAACCGCTTGCCTGCGTCCAAACCGCCGCCCCAAGTTCCCGCGCGTATTATATTGCTTGGCAGGCAAGACAATCTAACCGGAACGCAAGTTCCCTAATTGGTAACGGTTGCAAAGACCGCAGCCGCACGCTTCTGCTTTGAAAGCGGGGTAGGGTAGCCAGGAGTGCCCGCTGGGCTCATAACCCGGAGATCGGAGGTTCAAATCCTCTCCCCGCTACTGTTCTTCTTTTCCAGCCGGCCCGCAGGAAGTTAGGCACTACACCGCTGTGCGCGCCTGCGCTGTTTTTTTAAACCCCGGAATTGCTAAACGTCTTAACAACCTTCAAGAGGCGTTATGATGTTGCAAAAAAAGCCGGCAAGAGAGACACCCGCGCTGAACCTGGGCGCCCCACGGGGCTATAGGGTTGCACCGCAACCGAACACAAGACTGATTCTTGAGAGACTGCAAAAAGGCAAGCTGCCCGAAGCTGAAAGGAAAGCGCTTACCAGGGAATACCTGTACTCCGACGAAGGAAAGCGGCTGCTGGCAAGAATAGCTATAGAAAAAGCGACTCGCGGCCCCGCGGCCATAACGGAAAGGGAAGCCCGCGGGAGAATCAGAAAGCAAGGCCACCTGTAGGCGGCCGGTTAACTTTTTTAGAAAAAGAGCTGGAAAATAAAAAGAATGGGAGAAAACTATCTCCGGTACTTGTACGAGTAGTGCTGGAAGGGCTTCTCCGGCTCCTTGGGCGCCTCTTCCTCGGCCTCGGGCTCCTCAACTGGCTGGATTGCCGAGACAATCACTATCTTCTCAACGGCCTTGACGCTCTTGTAGAGGATTGTCTTTTCCTTGAAGATGCGGCGCGCGTCGTCTTTGTTCGCAACCTTGATGGGCTCGAGCGTGAGGCGGGTCACTTCGCCCTTCTGGAGGTCGATTATGATGTCGTAGACCTTGCCTACGAACTTTGCAGTGTCCGTGAATACGTCCATTCCCATGAGAGCAGAAACTCTTACCGCCATTTTAAGTCACCTTTAGGCGCAGTGCGCGCTTGGATTGTTATTACAAGAGAAAAATGCAAGGCCGCTTTATAAATGGTTACGCCGCCCTCAGTTCCACTGTTTTGCGAACCTCGTTCAGCACGTATGAGTAGTCGCGGTAGTGGGACATTGCAAAGATTTTGACTTCGTAGGTCCCCGGGTCGGTCCTTGCGGTTCCCCAGACCTGCACGCGCACGGTCTTGGACTCGCCCGGACCAAGAATTCCCGCCCGGATTTCGCGCTGGTGGGAAAGCGCCGACTGCTCAAAACCAAGCGCCTTTGGCACGCTTATGGTTATGGAGGTGAGGAGCTCCTTGTCAAAGTTGTTTGTGACTGTTATGTCCAGCTGGGCGTAGTCGGCCTTGTGGCTGGCTATGCGGAATGGATGGATTGTCGTGTCGATAGCATATACTCCTGCGGAGAACGCCGGGATTTTCTTCTTGCCAAAAAGCATGTCGGTAATGCCCATATCCTAAAACACCTTCGGTGGTTTTTTGCCTCTGGAAAACCCAAAAGCTGCCTGGAAGTTTTATTGGTTGCGCGCTTTTTAAGAGCATCTGGGTTTGCACGCCAGCGCGCACGCAGTTGCCGGAACGGCTTCAGGGCTGCACGCCGCGGAACGCTATGAAACCGATGAGCGCAAGGATCAGCGCCCCGCCCATGCCGTAGATGACCCTGACCAGGAACTCGCGACGCCGGGCTTCCGCTGCAACGCGGTCGCTTTTGAGCGGCACTTCAATGCTGAACGGTTTCGTCGATTCCTCGGCCAAAAAAACACCAGATTACCAAAGGTACAGCACAAACCTCAAAAACATCAAGACAATGGCCGCAAGTATGAGCACGGCCATGGCAAGGTACGCGTATTTTGCTATTATGCTGTCCTCGCATTCGCCAAGCTCGTCCGCGCCGGAACCCTGCGCCGCAAATTGTTTTTTTTGTTGGCTGACCATGCAAAACTTTCCTTGGTTGTGTTCGGTTACTTTATGCGCACCCAGTTCTCCCACCAGTAGGAGTACTCGCGGAGCATCGATGAAAAGGATATTGAAAGCCTGTAGGGCTGGCGCTTGGTCTCCCGGTCAATGAGCCCGGAGCGGTGCAGCGCGGTAAGGAGCAGGTAAAGCGTGCTTTTCTTTGCATCGAGATGCTGCGCAAGCTCGGTGAAGTCCATTGGCTTTTCCTTGAGCGCCTCAAGCACCCGGATTGTGAGCTCCTTTTTGGTTGGTGAGAAGTGGAAGGAGTCGTTGACAAAGTCGTAAATGGTGTACTGCGCTGCCTTGGTCTTCTTCTGCTCGTCGATGTTGACCCGGAAGTAGGCATAGCAGGTGGCTTTCTGCCGGGCATAGTGGTCTGCCGTCTTGCCAGTGCGCTTCTTTTTGGAGGCCTTGTGGATCTGGCTGGACAGGCTGTCTGCTGGTTTGGGGGCAGACTGTGGGTTCGGTTGGGGTTCTGAAACCAAGAAAATCACTACACAAAGCAAGACGTTCTTAAATTTAAGAATTTGCGCGGGTGTTTTTCCGCTGTTTCCACACCCACCCCCCACACTTCCACTAATCGGATTCGTCCTGGCAGCGCACCAACAAAGGCAATTTAAGCCCCGTGGCATTCTAGTAAATTCGTTGGTGTTTCCTGATGGTTCTCTCAAAGACAAGAATACTTGAAATGATGAAAAAAGGCGAACTTTCGGTTACGCCTTTTGAAAAGCAAAACCTGGGTGCGGCCTCGATTGACCTGCGGGTTGGGAATAGGTTTTTGGTGCCCAAAGGGAAATGCAAAATCAAAGTCAACGAGGACACCTACTTTTCAAAGGAGTTCCAGAAATGCGTAAAGAAAGTGAAAGTCGGGAAGGAAGGCCTAGTGCTCAAGCCGTTCCAGCTGGTGTTGGGCACTACACAGGAGCGGGTGACCCTTTCAAAGAACCTGTGCGGCACGCTGCAGGGCCGGAGCCGCTTCGCGCGCCTCGGGGTAATGGTGCACATCAGTTCCAACTTCGTCCACCCCGGAGTTGACAACGTGCAGGTGCTGGAGATACTCAACGTGTCGCCGTTTACGCTTACGCTTTTTCCTGGGATGAAGATATGCCAGATACGTTTTGATTACGTGGAAGATGGGATGGAGTACCAGGGAAGCTTCAAGAAACAGAAAGGCATCTGAGAGGCGCTAGATGCGCAAGTCCTACCAGCAAGAGGGTGTGTACTGTGGCAACCAAGATAGAATTCATAGGCGCGATGCAGGTCCTAGACTCGCGCGGAAACCCGACCGTGCTTGCGTCAGTTAGGACAAAGTTAGGCACTACAAAAGCGATTACGCCAAGCGGAGCCTCCACAGGAAAGTTCGAAGCTTTGGAATTGCGTGATGGCGGCAAGGCGTTTGGAGGAAAGGGAGTAAGCAAGGCAGTTGCAAACGTCAACGGGTCAATAGCAAAGAAGCTCGTTGGAATGGATGTAGAAGAGCAAGACAAGCTTGACAATGCAATGGTTGCGCTTGATGGAACGGAAGGAAAGAGCGTGCTTGGCGCAAACGCAACAACAGCAGTGTCAATGGCAGTTGCAAGGGCAGGCGCTCTTGCACAAGGAAAGGAACTATACGATTACATAACAGGCATATACAAGCCAAAGACCGCAGGCCTTCTTCCTGTTCCTATGCTCAACGTAATCAACGGGGGTAAGCACGCATCAGGCGGGCTTGCCTGCCAGGAAGTCATGATTCAGCCATCCTATGCAAAAAGCTATTCGGCTGCGTTGAGGGAAAGTGTAGAGTCATATCATGAACTGAAGAAAACAATATCAAGCAAGTTCGGCGGAACGTTTACCAACCTGGGTGATGAAGGCGGGTTTGTCCCTCCAGTAAAGACCATGGGTGATGCGTTTGCTTTGTGTTTGGGTTCTGTGGCTAACTTAGGCTATGAGAATGACTTTACAATAGCAATAGACCCCGCTTCTTCCAACTTCTACGAAAACGGGAAGTATGCAGTTGACAGCAAGTCTCTTTCTTCAATCGAGCTAGCCAAGCACTACACGCAGCTTGAAGGAGAGTATCCTCTTCGTTCAGTCGAGGACGGATTCCAGGAAGAAGGGTATGATGAATTCGCTTCATTCACAAAAACAAACAAGTATCAGGTAGTAGGAGACGACTTGCTTGTAACCAACCCCGCCAGAATCAAGAAAGCAATAGCAATGAAAGCGTGCAACGCGCTCCTTCTCAAAATCAACCAGATAGGGACAGTGACAGAAGGGATGCAGGCGGCAAGGCTTGCGCAGCAGGCAGGTTGGAACGTGGTTGTATCCCACAGGTCTGGCGAGGGGGAGGATTCGTTCATAGCTGACTTTGCAGTCGGCATTGCAGCAGGCCAAATCAAGACCGGCGCGCCAGCAAGGGCGGAACGCACCTGCAAGTACAACCGGCTGCTTGAGATTGAGGCTATGCTTGGAAGCAAGGCCAAGTACCAGAGCCCGTTCAGGAAGTAGTGCCTAACTTTTTCTTTTCCTTCTTTTCTTATTTCATTTTTTTCGTTGTTCTTTTTTTACTTTCCTTAGCCGAACATATCAAACAACAAAGTACCCGTTAAACGGGCAAAACCCCCAATCCATTCATAACAACCAATTCATAGCCAGCCCTTCAAAACAAGCCAAAAACACAAGCGTCGGGCTTTTAGCTTTTCGCGCCCACGTTATTAGTGGAAGTGAGGGGGGTCCCTGTGAAATACGCTTGTAAGAACTGTAACCTTCGTTTTGACGCCGATGACGCCGTAATCTGCCCGCGCTGCTCAAGCAAGAACCTCGAGCACGCCTTTGACAAGAAAAAGGAGTTTTCAGGCAGCAGCCCGGCACCAGAGGCAAAGCCCGCCGTCGGAGAGCCCAAGGTGGCCTATTCGACCAACCGCCACGTCTATTCCGAGACCAAGGCGGGATGGGCGTCCTTCCACAGCTCCGAGATGCGCGCCTGCCCCGACTGCGGCACAGCCGAGTTTGACTTCAACTGGAAACGCAAGGAAAAGACCTGCAAGAAGTGCGGGTCGGTATTCCCGCTTGGAAGAAGGACTGCTTAAGGTCTTCGGTTGCGTTTCGGTCCTTTGGTTGTTTATTCTAAGCCTAGCCGATTTATTTTGTAGTGCCTAACTTTTGCCTTATTTGCAGATTTTCTTGCCCCGCTCCTTCCTGATAAGGTCAAGCAGCGCCCTGTGCACCCTGCCGTTGGATGCAAGGAGTGCGTTGGACTTGGCGGTCCAAGGCTTTCCGTCAAAGTCAGTAATCTTGCCGCCAGCCTCGGTGACAATGACTGCGCCAGCAGCCACATCCCACAGCCGAAAGGCGGGCTTTGCAACGGCATCAGCGGCGCCTTCCGCCATGAACGCAAGCTCGAACTCGCTTGACGCGAAGTAGCGCGGGTGGCGGATCTTCTTTGAAAGCTGCAGGAAAGCTCCCTCGTACCCCACCATCTTGAAGCGCCTGTACGGGTGGATGAACACCGAAGCGTAATCAAGCGAGACAACCCGCGAGACGTGGATGGGCTTTCCGTTGCGGAACGCGCCCTCGCCTTTTTGTGCGCAGTATTCCAAGTCCAGTCCCGGCACGTTCACCGCTCCGATTACCGGCACGTCGTCCTTTACAAGAGCAATTGACACCGAGTAGAACGGCGCATTGCGCACGAAATGCTCGGTGCCGTCGATGGGGTCAACTACCCAGCGCGTGCCCTTGGAAAGCTTGGAGTTCTTCTCTTCGGACTGGAACGGCAGTCCGAAGCGCTCAAGCTCGTCGAATATGATTTCCTGCGACTCGATGTCGGCCTCGGTGACCAGCTCGCGGCCCTTCTTGTACCGGGCCTTTCCTGCGCCCTGCTTGCGGTAGAGGTATTCCGCCGCCTTTTTTGCAGCCCCGCATGCAGCCTTCAGGTATCCGTCCATTGTGGTTTTTCGCTCCAGTTCGGTTCCCATAAACTAACTTTCGAATCGTATTAATACTTCGCCCGCGTCTATACTTCCAATGGCCTTCATCCGCACCAAGCGCGTCAAGGGCATCCTTTACCGCTACCGCGTGGAATCCAACCGGGTCGGCGGGAAAGTCCAGCAGCGCGTCTTGGAGTATCTGGGCCGCGCATCGGCAAAGCCGTCCAAGAACAGCAACAAGCCGAAAGCAAAGGCGCCGGCGAAGAAAGCGGCAAAGGCCGCAAGGAAAACCGTGCGCAAGGCCCAAAGCCGTGCAAAAACAAAACCAAGAAAAAGCGGCCGCAGCAAAAAGAAAAGGAAATGATTTTTACCCAACAGCAAAGAAGTGAGAATACCCTATGACGAATTTGTTGAAGTCCAAAAACACCCTCTATTATGCAATAGCGGCAATCGCAGTCATCGTGCTGGTACTCCTGTTCGCAGGCTCCAAGCCGGCAACGCCAGCTGCAAACAACGCGATTGTTTCGGCCATCCCGTCGGCATCCGCTTCGGTAGTGCCAAGCGCAGCAGCCTGCGCAAACGGCGAGCTGAAGGAGTTCGAGTGCATCGGCTCAATCAGCGGAATGCAGACGTATTACGAGTGCGTAAACGGCGCGTGGGAGTCCAGAAGCAGGTACAACTACAGCGAGTGCGTCAAGACGTTTGGCCCCAACGAGACTGCAAACTGGACCGAGACCCCGTCGGACACGAACGCTTCGGCCACCGTAGCTCCGTCCTCGCCCGGCTTTGTCAACGCTTCAATAAGCGCAATCCGCACCTCAACTGCCGAGCTTGAGTGGTTCACCAATGCCAACGCAACCGGTTCAGTCACGTACGGCACCGAGAAGGGCGTGCGCAGGTGGAAGCTTGATGCGCAGACCCCGGCATTCTCGCAGTACAAGCACCTGCTTCTGTCGCCCGGGACGACCTATTATTTTGAAGTCCAGATGTGCGCAAACAGCACCTGCGTGACCACGCCCACTTTGAACTTCACCACGCCAACCAAGGACACCTATTTTGTGGGCGACACAACTGTTCCGTACCCTGGTGATGCTGTCAACTTCGCCGCGGCACAGCTGAACGCGGGCTAATTTCTTTTTTCTTGTTTTTTCAGCCGCCAGTAGGGTCGGGCATCAGAAGCAGTACCGCGCCCGCCGCAACCCCTGCGTCCTTGAGCGTAAGCTGCGGGTCGAGTATCTTGTTTTCCTTGGTGGCAAGGACGAAGCGGTCCTTTAAGTGCAGGCTCTCCGCAAGCACCTCAAGCACGGACGCAACTGAGAACGTCTCCTCTACAGCAAGCAAAGTCTCCTTTCCGCTTGTGGTGTGGACAACTGTGATGTTGTATTCTGCCATAATTATCATTCAACGCCCCAAAGTTAAAAAGCGCGACTAAGCCTTTCGGCCTATATTTATTTTTGCGCTGTTCTTCTTTTGTCAAAGTCTAAACGAACACGAGCCAGTAACAATGGAAACCGAACCCGCACAACCAACCATACCGGAAGCAGCAGACCCGAAGCGGCCCAAGGTCCTGTCCGTTTCTCAGCCCGAGCAGCCCAAGCTTTCAAAGCCGCGCATACTTACCCAGACGCAAGCCGCGCCACAACAACCAGCAAGCCCGGCCACAGCAGCACCTGCCGCAGCAAGCCCCGCAACAACGGCCCAAACCAGCTCAGACCCCAAGTCCGAGGCCGACTGGGCCGAACAGACGCTGTCCCAGGCAGAAAAGGATGCCGAGGAACAGCGGATGGCAAACGACATCGCCCAGGCCGTCGCAACCCCCGTTACTACGTCAAACCCAATGGCAGGGAAACCACCGGACGACCAGAAAACCCCCAAAACCGAGCCAAAGAGCGTGCCCGGCCTCCTTTATGCAATCAAGGGCCTTGCTGACAGCATTTCGCGCAAAATATCCGGGAAATAGTACCCGGTTCCAAAACAAGCCGCCAATCTCCTTAGTCATTTGTCGAACTATTCCACTATTTGCGCAGGCTTAATAACCGACTTTTCGTAACCGTTTTGAAAGGAACAACCGGCTCTGCCGTCCAGCGTCCTTTCAAGGCGATTAGGAAAATGCCCGTACTGGATTTGGACGATTTCCTCAAAAAGAACGCGCAAAAAGCAGGCGAGCCGCAAGCCCCGGCAGGCCCAACAGCGGCAAAGCCAGTCAACCAAAGCCCGTTTTCAGCGTTCTCAGCAAGCCAGCCGGCGGCAAACCCCGTTGCAGGCGACCTCCTTGATTTCCGGCAAAAGACCGAAGGCACGCTCACTTCAATGGGCCAGGATGTCTTCAAGCTCTCAGGCCGGGTGTCTGCGCTTGAGCGCAACGCCGAAGCGTCGCAGGCCAAGACCGAACAGCTGATTGCAATAATAGACCGGGTGCAGCCGGACAGGATAAGTTCGGAAATCTCCGACATACGCTCGCAGCTTTCGGGGGTAAAGTCGGCCGGCGCGCCTGCGATGCAGGATGCCGGGAGCGGCGTCCGCGTGTCCGGCCCCGACGTGTCCGGCGCAGTGCGCAGGCTCGAGACGGAATACATAGAGATGTCGTCCAAGCTCCGTCCGATGGAGGTTGCGCTTGAGCAGCTCAAGGCCTGGGCGGACCGCGACAAGGAATACTTCATCAAGACCGACGACGCGCACAACAAGCTCTCCGAGCTTGAGAGAAAGATTGCGCTCAAGTCAGACTACCCTTCAGAGCAGATACTGTCGCGCGCGCAGTTTGACAAGTACGCCAAGATGACTGACATGGACCGCCAGCAGCTGCGCCTCTCGGTTGACGCGCTCCGCGACACGGTGTCCCAGATTTCCGCCTCAGTAGACCGGCTCAACAGCATGGCAGTAGGCGGCCACCAGTTCTATTCCGGCCCGTCGCCTGCCTCGGCAGGCCTTGAGGCGAAGGTGGATGCGCACGAGAAGGCGATAGCAGAGATGCGCTCAGGCGGCCTGGACAAGTATTCAAAGGAGCTTGAAAAGACACGTGCCGAAGTATCCGCAAATTACGAGCAGGTGAAGGCAGTAGAGCGCCTGCTTACCGCGCAGTCCAACAAGATGCAGGCGGTGTTTTCGGAAATCCAGAAGAACCTGTCCGAGTACAAGCTCACGTCGGACACCATCAACTCCACCCACGAGGCGGTGCTCCACGACATAAGCTCCCTCAAAGCAGAGCACGAGCACGGCATAGAGGACTACCGCAGGATTGCCGCCGAGCTTTCGCAGAAGGTGGAACAGAACGCGGCTGCGGTATTGGAAATGCGGCTCATGGTAAACGGGCTCCACTATACTGCATCCAAGTCCCCGGGCGCAGCCCAGCCAAGCGCCGGGCCTGCGGATATGGGCTTTGCTCGCGCAGAGCAGAAGCGGCTCCTTGACGAGACCAACGCGCTTTCGGAGACCGTGACGGATCTTGCAAAAAAGGCCGCGGCGTTCCAGGAGCAGGCGGCAAAGATAGCAAGCATGGAAGAGACGGTCATGCGTGTGGAGCGCAAGGTCATTGATTCCGAGGCGAACAACGCCGCGCTTTTTGCAAACATCACAACCGGCTTTTCCGAGCTCAAAAGCAGGATGGAGGGCATGACCGGCGAGTCCGGCTTCGACCCGGTCCGCCTTGCTGTTGTGGAGAAAGGGTTTGCCGACCTGGGAGAGAAAGTAAACTCAATAGAGTATGGCAACGCGTCGCTTTTTGCAAACCTCTCAAAGAGCGTGTCGCGGCTCAAGGCCCAGGTGGACTCGCTCCAGACCGCATCGCCATCGTCTTCCGAGGCAACGGCATCAACTGACGGCAGGATTGTTTTTGCAAGCACCGCGGCAGTGACCGCATCATCGGGTCCGGACACCACGCTCCTTTCGCGCATCGACGCACTTGAAAAGAGCATTACCGCACTCAAGGCCGCCACTGCGCCGCAGTTCAACGCGTCCACTCCCGTGCAGTTCAACGTCACGCCGGAAAGCATAGGAAGCAACCTCCAGTTGTTCGAGACCCGGCTTGCCTACCTTGAGTCGTTCAAGCGCGAGCTTGACGCGTGGAAGGAGCAGGCCGACGGCATGACCGAGAAGGTCGACTCGCTATACTCTTCACACGCACAGCTTGTGCAGGAAGTCGCCTCGGTGATTTCCGAAAAGCAGTCCGACGCGTTCACAGAAGACCAGGTCTCCAAGGCGCAGGCCGAGGAGTCCAAGGAACTCCTCAACGAGCTCAAGGTCCAGACCGAGCTCCTGTCATCAAAGTTCGCTTCAATAGAGGGCAACGTCTCGGCCATAGTCGGCCAGCGGTTCTCGCAGCTGCAGACCCAGTCCGACAAGCTCAACGCCGAGATTGCAGCAGTGCGCGCCGCCATCCCGCAGACCGACAAGGCCGCGGAGGTCGAGGCGCGCCAGTCAAAGGCGCTGGCCGCAGTTGACGCAAAACTTACGCAGGCAATTGACGACCGCTTCATGAAGGCCCAGCAGTCATCGAGCCAGCAGTACTTGGAATTCGCGGCGTTCCGCGACGCGCTCCCGGAAAAAGTCAGGCTTGCGGTGGCAGCTGCAGAGTCCCGGCAGTCCGAGGCAATAGGCGCAGTCGATGCCAAGGTGGCGAAGCTTGCGTCGGAATCCGACAAGCTCCGCGAGTTCGTGGTCAAGAACGTCTCGGACACCGAGCGCAACGTCCAGGAGTCGCGCAACGCCCTTGGCGAGATACGCGCGCGCTCGGACGAGCTTGCGGCAAAGCTTGCCGGGTTCTCGTCGTCGCAGGCGCAGTTTGTCCAGGAGCTTTCCGAGACAGTTGAGAACAAGTTTGCGGACGCTCAGAACGCAGTAGACATCACCGCGGCATCGCTCAAGGAAACCGTTGCCAAGTTCGAGAGCGCGCAGGCCGACACGCTTGCGGGCTTTGAGGCTTCGCAGCTGCAGACACTCAGGCAGTTTGAGGGCACGCAGGCGGCAAAAACCGCCGAGCAGGACTCCAAGCTGGCAGAGTTTGTGAAGAAACAGGCAGATGCAACCGCGCAGTTTGAGTCGCAGCAGACCAAGATGGTGTCCCTGTTCGAGTCGAAACTGACTTCGTCCGTGACTTCGTTCGAGGCGACGCAGTCGCAGATGCTTGCGGCGTTCGAGGCCAAGCAGACCGGGGCGTTCTCGGCGCTTGATGTCAAGCAGGCGGAGGCAATCGCTGCGCTGGACCGGCGCCAGGCAGACCTTGCAGCTGCGCTTGAGGTGCGCGAGTCCCAGACGACAAGCGCAATAGACGCTCTCAGGGTGGGTGTTGCCGCACAGAGGGCCGAAACCGAAAAGACGATGGGCTCCCTGGCCGAGCGAATAGGTACCCTTGACGCTTTCTACAATTCGATGTCAGAACTGCTTTCCACCACAAAGGCCGACGTCTCGACAGCAGTGGACGGCCTGCGCAAGGAGCAGGCAGCGGAGTTTGCGGGGATGCACGCGTCGCAGGGCGCCCTGTCAAGGACTCTGCAGGAAACAGACTCGCGCCTTTCAAAAACAGTATCCGAAGGCTTCGTGCGCTCGGCATCCGTCACAGAGAAGCTTGCCGCATCGTTGACCGAAACAGGCAATGCGGTCGCGTCATTGCGCGCTTCGCTGGAGTCGCGAGTGCTCAGCCAGGAAAAGGAGCTTGCCGAGGTCAAGGCAGCAAACGCCGTCCTGGAAAAGAAAGTGTCCAGCATGCTTGTCGCAGTTGAGAAGGTGGCCGCGCTTTCAGGCGAGCTTGACTCGCAGCGCCTTGAGATGCACAACTCGGTCACGGAGCTGAGGGCAGCGTTCAACACCCAGGCAGTTGCGCAGGTCGAGGATGCGCAAAAGCAGCTTGCGCAGTCCCGCGCCCCGGAAGCCAAGCAGGAAGCGCAGGCGCGCCAGGCAGCACTTGAGGCGAACCTCTCCGAGCTTGAGAAGGCAATTTCCGAACTCGACTCGAAGCTTCCTGCATCGCAGCAACCGCAGGCGGCAGTCGCAAGGCCGCAATTCATCAGGCCTCAGCCTCGCGTGCAGCAGCCCGCCCCACAGTACGCCCCGCAGCCTCGCGTGCAGCCGCAGCGTTACGTTCCACCGCAGCCGCAGGTTGCGCCGCAGCCCCGTCCGCGCCAGGACTACTACGCGCCGCAGTCCGAGCAGCAACGCCAGCAACAGCCGGCCCGGCCCGCGGTCCAGCAAGCAGTCCGGCAGATGCCGCGCCTGTCAAGGCACGACGAAGTATCAAGCATGGGATCGGGCAGCGCAGACTCCGCGCAGACCGAAGCGGACAGGCAGGCGATGGACCTCATGGCAGAGCTGCGTGGCAAGCTTTTGGGTGGCGAGCCAGCGCAAGCGGCAGAAAAGAAGGGCACAAAGGCAGCAGACGAAAAGGACAAGCAGCAGTAGCTGTTGGGTTTCCGCGTTCGCCCGGATTTGCTTCCAACAGTTTTCGCAGCCCGCACGCACCCGCCTTTTTCGCAGCCAAAGCCCTACAACACTCTTTTTCTTCTTTGGTTTTCCATAACCTGTTGAAATGTACGAAGTCTACTTCAGGAAGCCGGCGCTTGATTTCGCGCTTTCCCACGCAAGGCAAGGCGCAGCCTCGCACCTTGAGACGATGGGCCTTCTTGTCGGCAGGTTCTGCCAAAGCAACGGCCGCAACTGGGTGCTGGTGGAAGGCTATGTGACCGCAGCCAACGTAGCGTCCCCTGTGTCAGTCCGCTTTTCCGAATCCTCATTCGGGGAACTGTCGTCGCAGCTTTTCTTGGCAGTGGGTGCAAACCAGGTGGTGGTCGGCTGGCTGCACTCCCACCCCGGGCTGGGATGCTTTCTTTCGCACACCGACATAGCGACACAGCAGCGCTACTTCGACCACCCGCAGGCAGTTGCAATCGTGGTGGACCCGCTGGCGGAAGGCGGCGTGAAGAAGCGCGCCTACCGGCTCGACTCCCCGCAGTCGGTGCGCTACCACGAGCTTTCCTATGCAGTGGTTCCCTGAGCATTCGGGTCGGCCGGGTTGCCACAATACTCTTATCTTGGTTGCCTTCGTCTTAGTTGACGGTTACAGGCACCGACGCGCGCAAGAGGATTTGGCGTCATGGAAACACCCACAAAAGAGCAGCAGAAAAAGCCAGTTGAACCAGCGAAAGCGAGGACGCAAAAATTCAACCCGCCAAAAACAGCCAAGCTGCCAAAGAAGCTCCTGCTTTTCGACGTCGACCTGCTTGAGCTTGTCAAGTCGGGAAACAACACGCAGGACAAGCTCCTCCTCCTCACCGGCGTTGACGCCCTGCAGTTTGCGCAGCGCGCGGACTTCCTCTGCACCAAGGGCCTGCTGTGCCGCGACAGTGCAAACCAAAACGTCTTCCGCCTGGGCATAGCAGGCTACGACGAGCTTGCAAAAAGAAAGGCCGTAGAGGAGAAGAAAGCAAGGAAATCAAAGGCGGTTGTGGCGATGGCAAGCGGTTCGGTTGCAGCAACAGCAGAAAACACGGCCGCCACGTCGCCTGCTTTGGGCGCACCCGAAACCGGTTCAGAACCACAATGTTCTGCTTTCACCCCAAAGCTCACCGAACGCGACAGCCCGCTTGTCTACCTTCCAGGCCCCGAGCACAGGCCGGCAAGGCAGGCGGACGTCGACCTGTTCGAGCTCCTGCGCAAGGGCTCGCCAAGGAACGGCAACGTAAGCAACGGCAATGGCGTTGCCGCAAAAATACGCGGCGTAATCGAGGCGGTGCCGTCCGGCCAGCAAATCCCCTTCGAGCAGCAAGTAGAGACGCTGGGCGGCCGCGATGCAGTGAAGGAAATGATTGAGAAGACCACGCAGGCAGGCGCGTGCGAGCTTTGCCAGGCGCCATTCCGCCTGTCGGTCAACCCTTCGGAGAACAACCCAAAATACGGCTACTGCTTCTGCGGCGCCTCCTACCACCAGGACTGCTACGAGCACCTGGTCAATTCGCGCAGCTCGTGCGTGCGCTGCGGGAAGAAGCTGCAGATTAGGATGGACAAGGCCTCCGAGGACGCGGTGCGCGCGGTAAAGAAGCTGTTCGACTAGCCCGTTCAACAGATTGCCCTTGACGCGCCCAGCCGTATCTTATGCGGCTCAAGGCAAGCGGCCAGGTGCTTCTGGATTTTCATATGCTCGGCCTTGCTTTGTGCTGGCGTGCATTTTTCTGTTGCTATGCGTATTGCCGCGATGCAGGGAAAGTCTTTAGGGCTCCCGCCATATTTGGCAACGGGATATTTTTCCCTGATTTTGGCAAGGAGGGTTTTCTGGTTTTGTGCACTAATAGCTTTTTCTAGCGAAAAAAGGTAATTTGCCATACGCCTATGTGGGCAGTGTCGCAAATTAAACCTTTTCCGCCCACTCTTTGCGTATATGACTCCTGTTGTCGCAATTGATGCCGACCAGTTCGACCGCCAGAAGCGCATAGTCGGCTGGGACCAGGACGCAATCTCAAAGCTAAACGTCCTAGTGGTTGGCGCAGGCGCGCTTGGCAACGAAGTGGTGAAGGGCCTTGCGCAGGTTGGCGTGTGCAAAATCACGCTCGTTGACTTTGACCGGATAGTCAAGGCAAACCTCAACCGCTGCGTGTTCTTCTGCCCCATGGACGCGGCAAACGGGCTTTACAAAGCAAGGGTAATCGCAACCCGCGCCCGCTCTGTAAACAAGAAGCTGGTCGTCACTCCCGTCCTCAAGAAAGTCGAGGACCTGCCGGAGGAATTCTATGCGCAGTTTGACTACGTCTTTTCCTGCCTTGACAACCTCGGCGCGCGGCTCCACCTCAACTCGCACTGCTACGGGAAGGTCCCGCTCATAGACGGCGGCACAACCGGGTTCTTCGGCAAGGTGCAGGTGGTCATCTCCCCGTCCGCCTGCCTTGAGTGCGCCATGAGCCAGCAGGACTACCAGTTCCTATGGAGGAAGTACTCCTGCGTCGGCGACCCTCTTGACTTCATCGACCCGAAGACACCTGCGCTTTCGACAACAAACAGCATCGTTGCCGCGCTCCAGGTCAACGAGATGATCAAGCTGGCGCACTGCGCCGCAAGCATTGCAGGCGAGTCGTCAAGGCACCAGCCCAAAGTGGTGGGCAAGGAGCAGAACGCCGAAAGCAGCTTGGAGCAGGCGCGGTGGCTTTTTGACAACACCCTGGTTGGGAGATACCTTTTCTACGACGGCGTCCGCAACGCCCAGACCGCATTCACAGTCGAACGGAGGCAGGGCTGCCCGGTGCACGGGTAAATGGCGCCCGACAGTAGGGCTTGATTAAGCGTTGTTGAGAATATTTTTGTGGTGGTTTTGCGCGTATGGCCTTCACTGATTTCGAGGTCGCGTCCGTAGCAGAGTGGGCGCAGTATTGTTCACACCGTGACTTCTGCGAGCTTTTCGAGCTCTCGGCAGGCTCGCGCTTTGACGTCCGCGTCCAAAAGGCCGTTGAAGTCAGCGGGAACAGGCAGGCAGGCGTGGCCGAGTCGGAAAAGTTCAAAGTCACCGTGCCGGGCCTTGTTGCAGGCACCGCCGCGTTTGTGGAGGTAGTTGAAAGCGACGGCTCTGCGGCAACAGCGGTCCCGCTTGTGTTTCTTCAGGAAGAGCCGCAGGTGCCGTCATTTGTCAAGCCCGCGCTTTACCCCGGAGAAAAACTCATATTTGTCGCCCAGCATCAGGGACGCACCAGCGCGCTTACGGCCCAGCGCGCAATCTCGTTCGAGCAGGGCGAGGCATCGGGCTTTGTTGCAGTTGCTGACGCGCTGATTTCGCGCCACGACGGAGCGCTTGTGATCCACGGCAACGACGCAAAGGGGTTTGCGGCCGCGGTCTCGTTCAAGGGGCTATACTCCCCGCTTTCAGTCGAGCGCCTGCTGTGCGGGCTCAAGGCAGCCGCGCTTTCCGCAAGCGCGGAAGCAGCGGAACGGCCTGGTGAGTTTGCAGCGCACTACTTCGGCGCGTCAGTGGAGAGCACAATCTACAATGCAGTTGTGCAGTCGCCGGGGCTTTCGCTTTCAGAAGTTTCAAACCAAACCGGGCTGAACCGCTACCTGTGCCGCTCGGTGCTTCGCGGGCTTTACCTTGAGGGCCGCGTCATACCCGACAAGGACGGCTTCTGGCCAGCAGGAAAGGGCGCGCAGCCCCAGGCAGATGCGGCCGGCGAGTCGGTTGTTTTTGAAAGCGCCGCAATGGAACAGGATGCGCCCCAGCAGAAAAGCGAAGAAGCAGTTGCCGCAATACGTTCATTTGAGGACCTTGCGCAGCTGTGCTACAGGCTGCTTGCAAAGCAGAAGAACCTGGAGCGCCAGGTCGACTCTCTCCACGCCGAAGTCAAGGTGCTTTCGGAGTCGGACGCCGACATAGCCGAGCTCAAGCTCCAGATGAACCGTCTTGAGGCCGAACTGTCGGCAGCGCTGCGCAAGCTTGACAACACCGACAGCGAGTACCAGACCAACGTCAAGGCCCTGCGCGAGAACGCAAAATGGGCTGCTGACAAGGAGGCGCACCTTTCGTGGGCGCACGCGGTTGTGTCCGACAAGGCGCAGCGCAAAATCAGCGAGTACAAGGCGTACCTTTCAACCCGCGCAAAGAAAACAAGGGCAGCAGCTGCAAGGAAGAAAAAATAATCCGCGGAATCTTCGGCACCCTACTTTGATGTCAGTATGAACGCCATCTTCTTCTCATCGTCAAGTATCGCAAAGCCTTGGCGCTCGAACTGCACGATGTCGCCTTTCTTCAGCTTCCTGCAGTCCGCCTCGCAGTAGCCTTCAAGCGTCTCAAGGCTTTCCTTGCGGTACTTCTCGTTCTCGTCAAGCAGCTCGCCAAGAACCAGGAGCTTTGCCGCAACCGCCTGCTCGCCCTGTGGGACCCATTGTATCTTCTTCTCAACAGCGCCCTCGTCGGAGACGTATTCAGCCTCCACGAAGTTGGTGCCGCAGTCGACCACCCTGCAGTTGTACAGGTCCTTGAGCCGGAACGTCTCTCCCTTTGCAAGCGCATCAGCGTCGCGCTTTGGTATGTAAAAGTCGTTCTTTGCAACAAGCGTGCGCAGCCCGTTTTCAGCAGCGGGGTGGCGCCTAAGCTTGGCCTCGCGCTGCGTCGCGTTGCGAACGTGCAGCCTCACGGGCGATGGCACGAAGAAGTAGTGGTTTGCAACCGGGTCCACAATCCGCTTGTTCTCTACAAGGAGCCGGTCTATGGGCGGCTCGCTTTCCACCTTGCTCAAGCCGAACGCGCGCACGAAGTTGCGAACAGCCTCGGAGGTTATGCCCCTGCGTGCAAGGCCCTCAAGCGTGGGCAGCCGCGGGTCGTCCCAGCCCATCACGCTGCCGTCCTCAATCAGCGCCTTCAGGAGCCGCTTGCTGATTGGCATCCCCTTTATTGAGAGGCGCGAGAACTCCACAAGCGTTGGCTTTCGCAGCCCCAGGCCGTCAAGAATAGCATAATACAGCTCGTCGCGCAGCTCGTACTCCTTGGAGCGCATCGCGTGCGTGACCCCGGTGACTGAGTCCTCGATGGGCCCTTCGAAATCGTAAGTTGGCCAGACTTTGTACTTGTCCTTCTGGCGGTAGTGCGCGGCTTCGAGTATGCGGAAAAGCACCGGGTCGCGCATAACCGTGTTGAGGCTTGCCATGTCGCCTGAAAAGCGCACAACTGCCTGGTTGTGGCGGTACCTTCCGTTGAGCATCCCCCGCCACTCGTCAAGGTTCTCCTCAATGGTCTTTTTCTTGCAGTCGCAGTCCTTTCCTGCTGCACGCAGCTCCTTCATCACCGGCTGCTGGCAGAAGCACACGTACGCCTTGTGCGCCCTTATCATCTGCGCACAGTAGCCGTAAAGAACCTCCATGTCATCCGACACGTAGCTTTCTGCGTCGGGCGTGATGCCCAGCCACTGCAGGCTCCTGCGTATGGCATCAACGTATTCCAACTTTTCCTTTTCGGGGTTGGAGTCGTCCCAGCGCACCAGGAACTTCCCCCCGTAGTTCTTTGCGGCGTCGTAGCCAAGCAGAACCGCCTTTGCGTGGCCTATGTGCATGAAGCCGTTGGGTTCGGGAGGAAAGCGCGTGACCACCTTTCCCTGAACTGCGTTTGGGAGCTCAACTTTCTTTGGCTCCTCCTTCTTTGGCTTTTCAAATTCAAAAGAAGAAAGCGCCTTCTCAAGCCCCTGCTTGTCCATCGCGTTGGCCTCGGCTGCTGCTGCAGTCGCAAGGTCCAGTGTCGCTTTCATGTCCTTCTTTGCGTCAGGGCAGCCTGCAAGCACCTTCCCAAGTATTGCCTTTGCGTCCGCCTTGCCGTAGTCTGACGCGTTCTTTAGCGCGAACTTGCGTGCAAGCGTGCGGACTGCTTCAGAGGTCTTTTCGTCCATCTTGTTTTCACTTTTTTCCGGCGATTCTTGCTCCGGAGATTGGAATGTCAACTGCATTAGTAACTGCAAAAGAACGCTTTTGTTCCTATGCGTGAGTCGCCCGGAGCCTAAATGCCGTTTGCCTTCCCAGGCCGCTCAGCAGAACAGCAGCCTTGCCTTGGAGAGTTGCTCGAGGTTTGCGCTGTTTGTAAGAAACATCGCCGTCTTGAGCCCGCGCTCCCAGCGCGTAATCTCTGCAACGATGCCCTGCTTTCCTGCGCGGTCCTGCGCCTTCACAAACGGGTACGCCGCCCCGGCAAGGGTGGCTCCGAGGCGGATTGCCTTTGCGCAGTCCAGGCCGCTCCTTATGCCGCCGGATGCGATAATCGGAATCTTGACCTGAGCAGCGCACTCCACTATTGATACTGATGTCGGAAGGCCCCAGTCGCGGAATTCCGCCATGCGGTCCTTTGCAACGTGGCGCTCAAGCTCAACTGCGCTCCACGAGGTCCCGCCTGCGCCTGCGACGTCGATTGCCTTCGCGCCCATCCGCTCAAGGGCCCTTGCGGTCTGGCCGTCCACTCCTGCGCCGGTCTCCTTTGCAATAATCGGGATTGAAAGCCGTGAGCACGCGGCCTCGATTGCCTTCGGCACCCCGGACCAGTCGCGGTCGCCTTCGGGCTGTATTGCCTCCTGCAGCGCGTTGAGGTGCACGCAGAGCGCGTCCGCGTCAATGCGCTCCATCGCAGCCTCGACTTTTGAGAACTCGCCATTGCGGTGGTATTGCGCAAGCTGGTATGCTCCGATGTTTCCGCATACGAACACGTCCGGCGCAACGTCGCGCACCTGGTACGTCTTGGCAAGCGCCGGGTCCTCAATCATCGCCCGCTGCGAGCCCAGGCCGAACGCGATGCCCTTCTGCTGGCACGCGGCGGCAAGGTCGCGGTTTATTTTTTGCGCCTTCTGGTAGCCGCCGGTTGCAGCGGTGACCATGAACGGGAGCTCGAGCCGCTTCCCAAGGAAAAGCGTCCTGCACTGGATGCGGTCGAGGTTTGCGTGGGGTAGCGCACAGTGCGCAAACTGCACCCGGTCAAGCCCGGTCCCAAGGGCATACTGGACGTCCTTTCTGAGTATGATGTCGACGTGTTCTGCCTTGCGTTTTTTTGTCTGCGTTCCGGATGACATATTCAATACCCTCAGATGCTCAAACCGACCGGTCTATAACGTAGTCCGCAAGAAGCCGCAGCACGTCCTTGTGCCCGGATTTTGGGAACTGGCTGTCGAATTCGCCCCAGGCGGACTCCACTATCTTTCTTGCAACAGCACTTGCGTGTTCGAACGCCCCGCTTTGGCGGATGATTGCGATTGCCTCGGCTATCCTCTTTTTGTCCTTGGTGTGCGAGTCAAGTATTGCAACAAGCCTTTGCGCATCCTTTTTGCCTGCGTGCTTGAGCGCGTAGATGACAAGGAGCGTGCGCTTGCCCTCGGAGATGTCGCCCCCCGGGTCCTTTCCGTACTTTCCTTCCTCTCCAAGCAAGTTGAGCACGTCGTCCTGTATCTGGAAGGATACGCCGATGCTTTCCGCAAACCGTCCTGCCGCATCAACCTGTGCGTCGGTGCCTCCTGCAAAGATCGCGCCCCACTTTGCGGCAAGCCGCGCAATCGTGCCGGTCTTGTATGCGCACATCTGCAGGTACTGCTCCTCGGTCACGCCGCCCGCCTTTCCGGCGTGCCAGTAGATGTCCATCCCCTGGCCGTAGGACAGCCGCACCATCTCCTCTATGTAAGCGTCATATGCCCGAAGCGTCGCCTTGTCGCCGTACTTTTTGCGGTCGCGCAAAAACGGGAGCATCGAAAGGTAGTACATTGCGTTTCCCGCGTTCACCGCAACGTCGACCCCGTACTTTATGTGCGTGCAGGGACTGCCCCTGCGCATGTCCGAGCTGTCCTCGACGTCGTCCACCATGAGAGTGCCGTTGTGGATTATCTCCGAGGCCGCTGCGATGTCCGCAAGGGACTTGGGGTCCTTGCCCAGGCACCCGGCAACAATCATCGTGAGCGCGGGCCTCCACCTCTTTCCCCCGCGGTCAAGAAGATCCCAAATCGGCGCGTTCACCGCGCCGGTTGCGGCGTCCAGGTCGAACTCGTAGGTGGCCTTGCCAACCCCGTTTTCCATCGTCCTGCGGCCAAGCTTTCTTGGGATGTGGCGGGCTATTGCCGCGTCGACAATAGGCTTGTAACTTTCAAGAACTCCCTCAATATCCCTTGCTATGCGAATGCACCCAGTGTAAGAAGAGCTCCAAGCGCAACCCCAATCCGGGTGCGCCCAAGCGGCAAAAGACATTAGGCCGGTTTGGAATATTAATGTTGATTGCGTAACTGCCTTGCACCGTCTTTTGGCGAAGTGCGTCATCTGGCAGCGTGGGGAAAAGTTTATGGAAAAGATTCTTGCAAGCGCGCCCGGCAGGGTATTCCTTTCAGGCGAGGCGGCGTTCGCGTACGGCGCAAAGGCGCTTTCGTTTCCAATGGAGGCTGCTGGTAAGCGCAACAGCATCGCGTTTTCGTTCCAGGAGACGCCGGGCAAGTTCGTGGCGTACTCCGGCCAGAAGATGGCGACCCTTGTTCCCAACGGCAGGATACGTGGCGACGACGAGCTGCGGCCCTACCTTGACGCCGCAAAGAAGGCGCTTGGCGCGGCCAAAGTCGACCTTGCGACAACAGACACCAGCTTCGCAATGTCCCTCGACCCGGTGTTTCCGCAGTCTTCGGGCCTGATGACTTCGATGTGCTCCGCCCTTTTTTCCGGGTTCTTTTCCTATTATGCCGAGCCGCAGGACGCCAACGCGGCATTTTCTTCCGCGTTCTCAACAGGCGGTGCGGACAGCATAGTTGACGCGGACATCGCGCTCATGGCATCGGACGTTCCCCTGGTCGTTGAGCGTTCCTTCCTCCTTGACGGTTCGGTGAAGCTGTTGTCAAGGAAGGCGAGCGCGTCGCTTCCGGAAGGCACGGTTCTGCTGTACGCAGAGCCCGTTGACCCGATGGACTGCCGCGCGGACATCCTGCAGAAGGTGGCTGCTTCGCAGGGCGTCAAGCGCGCTTCGGGAAAGGCAAAGGAGGCCAGGCAGATGACCTCCGACGAGCGCGCCAAGGCAGGCGACGCGTTCAGCGCAATCACAACAAGGCTTACCAGGGAGCTTTCCTCCCAAAGCCCGTCTCCTGAGAAGGCCGCAATCTACGTCGAGTGCGAGCACGAGCTTTTGTGCACCGCAGGCGCGGCATCCAAGCAGTGCCAGGATGCGGTTGCTGCTGCAAGGAAGGCCGGCTGCCTTGCGGCAAAGTCGTCTGGCTTTTACGGTGGAGTGCTTGCGTTCTGCTACGAAGACAATGCGGACGCGGTCGCCGACGCACTCGCAGCATCGTCGCTTCTTGTGTGCGGCCCGCTGTCGGTCTCAAAATCAGGTGCATCCGCGGCCAGGGCGTAATCAGCCTGCAGACACTACTGCGCCCTTGACCACGAAGGCTATGAATGCCACGAAGACAATCACCGCCGCAAGTATGAGCAGGTATTCGATTGCAGTCTGTCCACGCGTGCATTTTTCCATACTGTTTCAGCCCGCCTTTATCATGTTCTGGCCCAGGAACCACCCGCCCTGGTAGACCGCAAGAGTGATGAGTATCATGAACGGGATGTAGACGAGCTTGTTGTCGTACTTTCCCTCGCCGATTATTCCCGCCGCGATGTTTGAAAGCGTCACCAGTACCATCTGGAATATTATCAGCAGCAGGTCGAAGTTGCCAAGGCTGCTGTTTCCCTGCATGTTTGCCGCAGCCATGCCCGTTGAGATGAACCGTATGATTGCGATGGTGAACCCGAAGATGAATGGCACAAGCAAAAGTGAAGTGATGTAGAGGAAGGTCACGTGCATCGTGGTGCGCGACACGCGCTCCCTCTGGATGTGCATGATGTCGCGCGTGTTGCCCGCAATCGCCTCAAGCACCTCGGAAAGCCCGGCGCCCGACTTCTTGGAGTCGATGATGATTTTTGCAGTTCGCTTGAACAGCCTGGAACCCGAGCCCTGCGCCATCTCTATTATCACGTCGTCAACCGTCTTGCCTTCGCGCAGGTGCTTCAGCCCGTTCGCAACAACCGCGCTCATCGGGCCATAGTCCGACTCGGAGATTTCCTCAAGCGCGCTTTCAATCGTGCCTCCTGCCTTGAGCACCGACGAGATGTGCTTGAGCACGTCCGGAAGCGCCGAGTCTATCTTTGACACGCGCGAGTTGCGTATATACAGCGGCAGGCCCACTATGAGCGAAAGCATGGAGAAGAACGAGACCAGCGGAAGCATCACGCGCGTGTACGACTCGACTTTGATGAGCAGGGTCAGCGCATAGGTGAGGAAGACGCCCACAAGCGACAGGAAGAACATGAGGATGATGAACTGGCGCAGGCTGATGGAATAGCCGGTGCCGGCGTAGAACTCCTCGAGCTCCTTCCACTTCCTCTGGAAAAACGTCTCCTCCTGGTCGTCCATTTCCTTTACCTCAGACACTTGACTCCATCTTGGTGATGAACCAAACTATGAGCGCCATCGCCGCCGCGTCCGCGCCAAGCATCGCGACAACAAGCGAGAACGGCATCGTGCCGCCAAGCATCGGCAGCTGCGCCACTGCGGATATTATCGTGATCGTCACCGGCCCCACCACCGCAATCATGGTGAAGACCACGTTGACTATGTTGAGCTTCTCGACGAAGTCGCGCAGCCTCATCTGGTACTCAAACGAGCTGTCGTCTGCAATGTCGTTGATGACCATTGACAGGTTGCCTCCGGTCTTGAGCGCGCGTATGATTTGGATTATCGCTTTCTTGAGCCCGGTGGAGTGCGTGCGCTTTGCAAGGCTGAGCAGGGCCTCCTCGGTGCTGCTGCCGCGCTCAAGCTCCTTGAGCGTCTTCTTCAGCTCAAGGGAGAGGTCGCCGTAGTCTGACGCCGTAACCGAAGAAAGCGCGCGGTGGAAGCTCACGCCCGCCTTGATCTGCGTGGAGAGGTGGCGCAGCGCAAAAGGCAGCTCGCGGTTTATGCGCGTGGTCTTGTCCATTATCAAGGTCTTGGGGTAGTAGAACGCCACAAGGACCGCTATGATGAACACAATCGGTGCAAGCACCACCCACAGGCCAAGCACCGCGGGGTTCAGCTTTGCGGCCGCGACAACGAGGCCAAGCAGGGGGAACGTGAACACCGCGGCAAGGATTCCCACAACCGTGGACGCTATGATGTATGTCTCAAGCGACATGTTCAGGTCAGCAGCTTCCAGGTCCGCGTGCAGCGCCGACACTCCCGGCATCTTGGTCACGAGGTTTGCAAGCCACGAGACGGGGTGCTGGAATGCGGAGTAGAACTTCCCCACGAACGCAAGGAACGAGGTCTTCTGCACAACCGACTGGCCCTGGGATTTTTGCGAAAGCGGGCTGCGGCCAAAGTCAACAGCGCTTTCCGGCCTTCCTTCGAGCCTTTCGCGCAGCGAGCCGTCGCCTATCACCGGCCTGCTGGCCTCGGTCTGGGCGCTCTTGAGCCTCTTTATTATCTTCTCGACATCGGGTGCGTCGCTGTTGTCCTCCTCGTCGGTCTGCATCACTTTGCGTATCTTTTCGATGCGTTCGTTGGCCAAGTCAGTTCATCCCGGTTTTGCTGTCAGAATTTGCGTCCCTTCTTGAGCGCGTAGCTTTGCGTCTGCTTGCACACCTCTTCCACGCTGCGTATGCCCTTGGCCTTGAGCTCGGCAAGGATGGCCTTGCGCTCCTCCAGCTCCTCAAGGATTGCGCTGCGCGAAAGCCCGGTGTAGCTTGAAAGGGTCTGCAGGTAGCGCGGCGGCACGCCTGTCGGCTCGAGGGCGTCCCGCGTGGCGTCCCACTGGTAGATTACCTCTATTTCGCTTTTCTCGTCCCCCGCAGGTATGACCTCGGCAATCTCGGTCACGCGCCTTATGACCCCCTTCCTGCGGTCGTGGATGCGCTTCTGGACGAGTATGAACGTGAGCGCGCCGATCATTATTTCAGGCACGCTGATTGGCGGCGCGGTGATGCGCGTGAGCGTCTCGCGGGCAGAGTTCGAGTGGATGGTGCCGAAGCACCCGTCGTGGCCCGTGTTCATCGCGGTGAACATGGTGAACCCTTCCGCTCCGCGGATTTCGCCGACTATGACGCGGTCGGGCCTCATGCGAAGCGTGTTCTTGACAAGCATGTCCATGGTGATCTCGCCGGTGCCCTCGATTCCCGGCGGCCGCGTCTCGAAGCGTATCCAGTGCGAAAGCGGGATGCTGAGTTCGGCGGTGTCCTCTATTGAGACGATGCGCTCGGTTGTAGGCACGAACGAGCAGAGCGTGTTGAGCAGCGTGGTCTTTCCGGAACTAGTGCCTCCTGCGATGAGTATGTTTGCGGGCTTTGCGCCCATGCCGTCGGTCGCAAGCCACAGGAACGCGGCGGTGTCGATGTTGAGCGTGTTGTAGCTGATGAGGTCGATTACCGTGTAGGGGTCCTTGCGGAACTTGCGAAGGGTAAGCGTGGAGCCGTCGATGCTTGTGGGCGGCAGCGTGGCGTTCACGCGCGTGCCGTCTGGCAGGCGTGCGTCAAGCAGCGGCACCTGCGTGTCAATCCTGCGGCCTATGATGCGCGCGATGCGGTCGATGAGCCTCTTGATGTCGGTGTCGGAGTAGTAGCGGATGTTTGTCGGCATCATGTCGTACTTCCGGTGGAACACGTACACGGGCTTGTCCGGCCCGATTACCATGATTTCCTCGAGCCGGTCGTCCTTGACCAGGTTGTCGATGACCCCGAAGCCGAACATTTCCTTGAGCACGACGTCGGCGTAGAACTCCCGCGAGTTCATCGGAACCTTCAGCTCGGGCGTCTGCTCGATGATTTCAAGTATCTTTTCCTTGTAGACCTTGTCAATCTTTTCGCGCGTTACCACTTCCTTGGGGTCGACGTTGATGACGTTGGACGCGACGTCAATCAGGGAGTAGATGAGTGCGCGCTCCTCGCCGAAGTACCGGGGAGCCGGTACCTCGTAGTAGTAGCAGTTCTTTGACGGCACGCGGTAGATGCGCACGTCGTCGTAGGTCTCCACCAGGAGCTTTTCCTCCTCGTCTGAGACTTCCGGCTTGGGTTCCTCCTCGACCTTTGGCGTCATGCCCGCCGCAGGCTTGGCCTCCTTGGGCGCGGAGCGCTTGGCTTCCAATAGCAAAGAGTCTAGGTATGCCATCTCGGACTAGATTAAGCAGGGGGGCTAAAAAAGGATGCCGATAACGCCAAGTTTGCGGCTCAGTCGGCGGTTATCTTGACCGGCAGTTCCTGCGGCGCGGTGCAGTCTGCCGAGATGGATATGATGCCGATTCCCGCCTCAAGCGCGGTTGCGTACGCGCTCTTTGTCTGGCCCGGTTCCAAGTTGAACAGCTCGTTCTTGCGCAGGCCGACGATGTCGACAAGCGCGCCGGTGGCGTCGTCCATGCTGATGTGCACGCCGGTAATCCTCCCCTTGCCGTTGTTCTTTATCTCCACAAGCTGCGTGCTCCCCACCTTCAGCCTGATTTCCGATGGCGTGTGCGCAAGCACGGTGGCCCTTGTCAGCGTGATGTTTGCCATTGCGGCCGCCCTGGTGCCGCTTATGCGCACGCTCCCAGCAATGTACTGCGGGTTCTTGTCGGAGTCGGGGTAGTTGGTGGTCAGCGTGAACGTGACGTTTGCAGTCTCGCCTGCGGAGATTGTGCGTCTGTCTGTCCTGAAGTTGGGCAGCGGGTCGTCCTGGACCAGCACAACCTCAACGTCGTTTTCGGTGTCGTTGTTGTATATGGGCACGTTGAACGACTTGGTGCACGAAGGTGCGATTGTGCCCGTCACCATGCCCCCGTCGATGCGCAGCTGCGTCTTCCTGTACATCTTTACCTGGACGGTCTTTGACGAGTCAGACGTGCTTATCAGGCCATCGTAGTTTTCGTACTCGCCACTTTTCTTTGCCCGGAGTGCTATGCCTTCGGTGTTGCTTGGCACGTTGCTGAACACGTACCTGCCGTCGCTTCCGGGAACTGCGCGGTAGGCCTTCACAACGGTGAAAAGGTACGGGGGCGCAAGGTAGTCCGCCTCGACTGTTGCGCCAGAGATTGTCGCGTTGTCGTCAACGGCCTTGAGCACTACCGTCACCGAGACGGGCTTTGGAAGCACCACGAGCCAGAAGTAGAGCAGCCCGAACAGCACGAGCGCGGCGATTATGATTGCGCCGTACTTTTCGCCGATGTCTTTTGACTTGGCAAGCACTGCCCCGGCTGCCTTAAACGCTTTCTGTCCGGAATCCTCCTCTTCGGAGTCGTAATCCTCTATCCTCGGTGCGGGCATACTGCAACCTATTGGGAAACCGCGCTATAAATTGATTGTGAGTTGGGGGGTGCGGGCCTACTTGCCCTCGACTGCGGCAGACAGGTCCGCAGGGTCGACAACAAGCCTGTTGTCGCGTATCAGCTCGCCAAAGAGCGCGTTTGCGGCAATCCCGGGCTTTTCCTTCCTTTTCCTTGCAACAAGCTCCGCAACCTGCTTTTTGGAAAGTTTTGCAAGTCCAGAGGCAAGGGCAGATTCAAGGGGTTTTCCCGCGCACACAGCTTCAAGCAACGGGGTTGCCGCCGATTTCGTGAATTTTTTTTGCACAAACATCTCGAAGAACTCTGCGCGGACAGGGGGCGTTAGCCTTGTGGTGTCCGAGCCTTTTCTCCTGATTGCAGTAATCGTCTCCGCAAGTGTTGTGGCGACAAAGCTCGCGTCAATGCCCTTGATTTGCGCAAACAGCTCGAACTGGTCTGAGTAGTCCTTTGCGATGCGCGCCGCCATCTCTGCGGAAAGCCCGAACTCCTTCTGGTAGCCCGCGGCCTTTTCCTCGAAAGTCTTTGGCGTCTCCACCGCATCAAGCATCTTTTCAGTGACCGCAACAGGCGGGACGTCCGTCTCTGGGTACATCCTTGCGCTCCCGGGAAGCGGCCGCATATATTCCGTCTTTTCCCCTGCGGCCTTTCGCGTCTCCTTCACAACCCCCGCGTGGGCAACAGCCGCCCTTGCAAAAACCGCGTCAAGCGCCCTAGCCGACTTGTGCGAGTCGGCGACAACAGCAACCCACGCGTCGCCTTTTTTGCACCCAACCGCCTTTGCAATCTCCGCAGCGGCGTCTTTTGAAATGCCATACTTTGTCTCCAATTCCTCGTCGGAGTGGATTATTCCGCCGACTCCCGCAGCTGCCTTTGCGTACCCCGAAAGCTCGGTGCCGAAGCGGTGGTCCTCCAAAATTTCGATGCCAAGAAGCCCGGCGAATCCCGAGAGCCTGATTGCGTAAGCGCCTGCAGCCTTTGAGGCAATTGCCTTTTGAATGAATGGCGCAGTTGCCTTTGAAAACAGCGCAGTGACATCAACCACTTCGCTTGCGCCGACTTTTTTGGGCGCCTTCTTTGCAAGCGCGGCGACGGCAGCCTGCCTTTTTGCCTCGTTGTCAACAAGCTTGTCAAGAACGTCAAGCTCCTGCGCACCCTTGACCTCCACCCGGTTGCCTCCTGAAACGGACACGTTCAGGTCCTGGCGGATCGTCCCTATGCCGCGCTGCACCTTTCCGGTTGAACGGAGCATCGTTCCAATCTTGAGGGCGGCCTCCTTTGCCTGCGCCCCGCTTTTTATGTCCGGGTCAGTTGCAATCTCAACAAGCGGGATTCCAAGCCGGTCGAGCCGGTACGTCGCTCCTGCGACATTGCCGTTTCCTTGCGCGTCCTTTGCAGCGTTCACTATGCCGGAGCTTTCCTCCTCGATGCAGACCGTCTGTATCCCGACTTTCCCAAAGGACGTGTCAACGTATCCTCCAAGTGCAACCAGCGCAGTACGCTGGAACCCGCTTGTGGCGCTGCCGTCAACAACTGTTTTTCTCATCACAAAAATCTCGTCAACTACTTTCGAGTGGAGCATCTTTGCAACCTGCAGCGCGGTCTCAAGCGCCTCGGCGTTGAGCTCAAACGGCGGCTCCTCGTCGGTGTCAACAAGACAAGCGGAATTTTCAGGCAACAAGTATTCGAACTCGCGCTTCCTTTGCGCCTCGAACTTGGCGGCGGGGTCCAGCACCCCAAGTTCGCCTGTCACCGCGGCAAGCCTGCGCCTTACGGTTGCCTTTGCCGGTGCCTCGTCCAGCACCGTCCTGCAGCCGCAGAACAGCTTGTGCCTTGTGGCAAGCCGCTGGTGGATTTCGATGCCGCATTTTAGTTCTGGTTTTGAACTTGTGCGGTAGACAATAGTCATCGTTGCTCACTTAGTAATACTCGTGCCTTTCGTTGTACTCTCCCGCAACGTTTGTTGCCATCAGCTTTGCAACTTCGCCCACGGACTTCTTCTGGCCAAGCGCCCAGCCAAGTTTCACGTACGCGGTTTCTGTAAGCATGTCCGAAAGGTACTGCACTCCCGCCTGTGAAAGCAGCCTGGCTGCGGAATAGACGTATTGGTTTGCCTTGCCGTTGATGCACTGGGTGGTCATGCAAAGGTGCACACCTGCCTCCGCGGTGCGCCTTATTGCAGGAAGCCAGCACTCCTCCTTTCGTAGTGGGCTCGTGGACACGTGGCCCAGCCCGGTTCCCTCGATGACTATTCCCCTGTATTTTTTCGAGGCGTAGTAGTCGAGTATTTCGGGGTCGCTTGACGGGTACATCTTGATTATCGCAACCTTCGGTTCGAATGCGGCGTTGGGTTTTGCATCCGGGGCCTCTTCCCTGCGGGCGATTGCCGCGTTGGTCTTTTCCACCTTGCCATCGGGCCAGATTTTGGCAAGCGAGGGCTCGTTGACCGGCTGGAACGCGTCGCGCCTTGAGGAATGGAGCTTCCGCACCTTCGTTCCCCTGCTTGCGTAGCAGTAGTCGTCGTTTGTTGTTGCGTGCATCACTATTGCCTTCTCCCCGATGTCCGAAGTCGCGTAGGCTGCTGCGCATGCAAGGTTCATCCTGCCATCGAAGCTCCCGCGGTCAGGCGAGCGCTGCGCGCCGACAAGTGCGATTGGTTTTTTGTATTCGAAGAGCATGAACGAAAGTGCGGCTGCAGTGAAGTGCAGCGTGTCGGTTCCGTGCGTGACTATTGCCCCGCGGATTTCTTTGTCATCAAGTTCCTTGGCCGCAATCTCGGCAATCTTTTGCCACTCGCGAAAAGTCATGTCCTCGGAGAACACGCGAAACGGCGAGTGGAACGACGATATCTGCACGCGGTTTGAAAGTTCGGGTATTGCGGCTGCGATGTCTTCCGCATCAAGCTTGCCGTGCACCCCGCCAGTTGCATAGTCGATGACCGACGCGATGGTGCCTCCGGTTGCAATCATCGAAATTTTCGGGAGGGCGTTGGTCTCAAGCGGTGCGCCTGCTTTTTTTGTCGCCGAATCCTTTTTCGCAGCCGTCTTTGCTGCATTGCCTGCCTTTGCGACCACTTTCATCTCTTCGATTTTTGCAGTGGAAATCCCCGCGTTGTAGCCCGAGTCGAGCTTGAGGATCAGGCAGTCGGTGTCGCCGTACTCGATGCGCGGCATCACCAGGCCCTCAAGGCGCATGCCGTCTTGGGTGCTTACTGCTACGCGGTCGAGTTCACTGGCCTTGGCCTTTTCCAACAGTCTTGCAAGCTTGCTGGCCATATATTCACAAAGATGTTTTGGCGAATTTTTATTACCTTTCAATACCAACCCATTGCATGGAATCCCCGCAGCCTGTTCACCGCGACCTCGTGGCGTTGGACGGGAAGCATTACCTGGTGCGCAGAAACCGCGGCCGGAACATACTGTTTGTCCTTGCAAGGGCGGAGCCGTTCTTTGGCAGCCGCAAGCTCAAGGCGGATTACGGGTCGCCAATCAACCACCCCGACGTGGTGCGCTGCGCTCTTGACCGCGACTACCTTGTGGGCCGGAACAAGTACCTGCTCGCGCGGCTTTACCCCTACGAGCAGCTGCCGGCAACGGAGAAAATCGTCCGGGCGGACACAGTGTTTTTGCCTGCGTCAAAAGCAGGCAAGTCAAAGCTTCTTTGATACGTACGTGCCGTCCGTCCTGTATCCCTGTTTGTAGTAGTATTCCTTGGCTCCGGCGCCGCTGATTACAAGGAGCTTCTTGGAGCCGAACTCCTCCTTTGCAACGCGCTCGGCCTCCGCAAGCAAGGCCTTGCCGTAGCCTTTGTGCTGTGCAGCGTGCGCCTTGCGCTCCGAAATCGGCAGCTCCTCACCATAGACATGGAGTTCCCTGACGCCGCAGTTGTTTCCAACCTCCTTGACGTAGGTTTCGTCCGACGGCTTGCGCACCCTGCAGATTCCCATCAGCGCGTCGTTTGTGCGGTCAACCATCGAAAGGAAAATCTCCCGGCCGTTGCTTGCATCATAGTCGATGCGCTCAAGCTCAACTGCGGAGTAGTCCGGCTTGACCTTTTCGTGCTTTGTCTTGAATCCCACTTCGCGGCAGCGTATGCAGTCGCACTTCTTTCCGCACGCCTGCATGTCATTTCGCACCAGCTGGCGGATGTTGAGCGCCATTATGCCGTGGCCGATGAGGTTGGAGGGGATGTCGCGTTCGATTCGCATGACCCGCGTGTATTTCGGCAGGCGCTCCTTGATTTTGGAAAGAAGCTTGCGCGCGGTCTTTTCGTCGTACGGCTCGTACCTGCCCTTCTGCCAAAGCTCGTAAAGCCCGGTGCCTGGCATCACAAGAGTAGGGTAAACCTTGAGCATGTCCGGCCGAAAGCGGCTGTCGTCAAAAAGCATCCGGAAATACTTCTCATCCTCCTTTGGGGTTGCAAAAAGCCCCGGCATCATGTGGTAGCAAATCTTGAGCAGGCCGTCCTTGCAGTTCTTTGTTGCGTCAGCGACATCTGCAACGGTGTGCCCCCGCCCGGCCTTCCTGTAGACTGCGTCGGACAAAGTCTGCACGCCAAGCTCGATGCGCGTGGTGCCGATGCGCAGCAAGTCAACGACCTCGCTTTTGCTTGCGCAGTCCGGCCGCGTCTCGATGGTAAGCCCAATCATCCTGTGCGGAGCGTGTTCATTGGCTTTCAGGGCAGCAGCGAGGTTTTTTGTTTTCTTCCCGTTGAACGCGTCAAGGGCCCCGCGCAAAAACTCTTCCCGATATTTTTTCGGCTGCCTGTTGAACGTGCCGCCCTGGATAATCAGCTCGCACTTGGTAGATGGGTGGCCGCTGATTCGCAGCTGCTCAAGCCGGGCCGAAGTCATCCTGAAAGCGTCAAAATCGTTCTGCTTTGCGCGCCGCGCGCTGGGTTCAAACCCGGTGTAGCTTTTGGGCGCGTCTATTCCCTGCGGGCAGTAGATGCAGTTAAACGGGCAGCTGTCAAGCGGCCGCGTCATTATCGCAATGTTTGTGATTCCGGAAAGCCCGCGCACGTCCTTTATCTTGAGCAGCCCCGCAAGCTTTCCCGAGATGTCCGCGCCGCGCGCCTCAAGCTCGGAGAACACCTCGGCGCTCTTGATGACGTTTGCGAGCTTGTACTTCTTAGAATATGCGTTCTTGAGCTTTTCGAACTCCTGCTTGCTTGGCGTGCCGGCCCCAATTTCGTCGCACAGCTGCCCTATTGCGGCATCGCGGCTTTTTTCGTTGCCTTCAGGCTCAAGGACTATCCGCCCGGCCTTGAGGAATTTCCTTGCGTCAATGAGGTCGTAGTCGTAAGCCAATTCAAAGCACCGCTAGGAAACCAAAAAACGGGCGCAGCGGCAACCGGCCGCGTCATCGCCTGCCAAACTCATTTTGCCATCAGGGCATCGTATGCGTTTGCCGCAAACGCAAGGAAGCCCACCACTGCCTGCTGCGAGTTGGAGAACAAAAGCAGGCCGTAGCCTGCAGACTGCACGTCCTCAAAGAGCGAGGCCTTCGAGGTTATCGATGCGCTTGCGCTTGCGTTGATGCGGCTGCTTGAAAGCGACACCGCAGTGAACGTAATCGGGTAGGTCGCCTGCTCGTTGGACAGCACCTCGAACGGAGTCGTTGCCTTGGACTGCCTGAGGACGGTGACTTTCTTTGAGTACTTCGCAGCGCCCGGGAACCCGGACACAGTGACGTTGTAGGTGTCCGTTGCCATTGCCTTGTTCTCAAGCTCAAGGGTGTAAAGTGCGGGCGTGCCCACTGCTACCGTTGCCTTTGATGGTGACACCTTGAGGCCGAACACGTTGCGGCTCACGCGCACCTTGCCCGTGAACACCACGTTTCCTGCGCCTTCGTACTCGTCAACGGGCTTCATCTTGAACGTGTACTCGCCATCAGCTGCCTGCGGGGAAACTATGAGGAACGCGTGGAAGTTGCGCTCGTAAGTCTTGCCGTTCTCAAAAGTCCAGCCCTTTGGCACTGACTCCGGCACGAAGTTGAGCTGGTCCCACACCGCAATCACACCCAGGTTGCCGTAGGATGGGTCGCCCGAAGGTTCGGTTGCGCTTATCTCCAGGCTCTGGCCGGGCCCGACTGCGCCAAAGTCAACAACAGTTCCGTCGTATGCGGTTGCAACAACCGGCGCGGTAATGTCGATGAATGCCGCTGACGCAAGCTGTGCAAAAAGCGCGACTATGAACACGAACGGAAACAAAAGACGGGTCTGTGCCATGATTACCACTTCTTACTCTATGTCTATGACTTTTCTTTGCCTTTGGCGGATTATAAATCCATTCGAAGGCCCGTGCACGCGGCCTATTCGAACTGGCCCGCGCTCATCTTTGCGTAGAACGAGTCCATGAACTGGCAGACCTTGTCGTTCTGCGTTATGCCGTGCGAAATCAGGTAGGATAGCACGGTCTTGCGGCGCTCAATTTCATCGCTGACTTCGTTGATGCTGCGCGCTGTTATCGCCGCAAGCTTCTCCTTCGACTCTATCGGCAGCTTGGTGCGCTCCAGGCTGCGGCTTTCGGGGTTCCAGGCGAAAATCTCGTTTAGGGCGACGCGGTCGTCAAGGCTTGACACCTCGCTTACCTGCACCACCCTGCGCTTGGTCTCGTTTCCTGAGAAGCGCAGCCGGTTCTGCACAACCACGATGTCAACAAGCGGTATGAGCGAGCGCGGCACGTTCATCGGCGCGTTCTCAAGCCTGCGCACGGTGTCGCGGTCCGAGTTTGCGTGAAGCGTGGCAAGCACCCCGCGGTGCCCAACGTTCATTGCGGTAAACAGATCCTGCGCCTCGGAGCCGCGGATTTCGCCGACTATTATCCTGTCCGGCCTCATTCGCAGCGCGTTCTTCACCAGGTCCTCAAGGCTTGCCTTCTGGTTGGACTCAAGCCGCACCCAGTTCTCGCGCAGGCTCGGGTTGACCTCAAGAGTGTCCTCGATTGACACGATGCGCTCGCTTTGAGGCACCAGGCTGAGGAGCGCGTTGAGCGTGGTGGTCTTTCCGCTTGCGGTCCCGCCCACCACGAGTATGTTGAGCGGGTACACCGCAAACCCGTCCAGGCAAGTCCACAGGAACGCGGCAACGTCAAGGGTCAGCGTGTCGTTGTTGACAAGGTCCACTATGCTCAGCGGCTTGTACTGGAACTTGCGTATGGTGATGGCAGTTCGGAAAGCGGTCGGCTCGAACACCACGTTTCCCCTGCAGCCGTCGGCAAGCCGTATGTTGTTGAACGGCTTGGTCTCGTCGCAGCCAAGCTGGGTGAGCAGCGCGCGAAGCTCGTAGTCGTCGCGCAGAACCAAGTTCGTGCGGCACATCCCGTACTTGCGGTGGTAGACAATGACCGGCGCTCCAGGGCCGTTGATTATGACTTCCTCCAAGTCGGTGTCGCGGAAAAGCGGCTGTATGAGCTTGTAGCCGTGCACCGCGTCCGCTACGTAGCCCGCCACCTTCTGCGCGTCCACTTTCTTGGAGGCCGCAGTTGCAAACTGCACCATCGCTTCGCGGAACGTCTCAAAAGCCTCCCTTGAGAGGGGCTTTCCGGTGGTCGTCTTGTCGCGGGACGTTATGAACGACTCCAGCGAGTCGGTGTCTGCAAAGCCGGTTGCCTTGGTGAAAGCCGCAAGCGTGGTCTTGTCCATCAAAAGGTCGCAGAACCGCTGCGCAAGCGCAAGCTCGTCTTTGGAGAGCGCGTCCGGCTTTACCGCATACCTGCACATCGGGTAGTCCTGCGTAATCTCTGCGTCCAAAAAATCACATTTCGCCTTAGCGCAAGTATAATCCCGGCGCAGTAGAAAAAGCCACCGCAACGCGCGCGGGCCATTTGGTGGCTGTAAAAACCCCCTGCCCGAATGTTTATAAAGGGTTTAAAAGTTATTCTAATGCCTTTAAATATCTTTTACGGTTGGTGTGTCACGATGGCCAAGCAGTCAAAACCAAAGCGAAGAATCGATACCTCGTTCAATGTCGAGAACATCGTCGCCTCGGCAAACCTCAAAGTCGAGCTGGACCTGTTCAACATTGCAATGGAGATAGACAACGTCGAGTATGAGCCCGAGCAGTTCCCGGGCGCCATCATGAGGCTCAAGGAAATCGGCACAACCCTGCTTCTTTTCAAGAACGGCAAGATAATCTGCTCCGGCGCAAAGAGCGAAAAGCAGATTGGGCAGTCCATCAAGCGCGCAGTCGAGCTTCTTGAGAACTACATGCAGTTCCCCGAGGACAAGAAGTAGGCCGTTGTCTCACAATGCCCGTTTGCGCCGGCTGCGCATTTTTATTTTCCCGCATCCTAGCATAGCTTATGGACTTTGCGCCAATAGCATTCGGCCTTGACCCGCTGTCGCTTCTTGCGATATCCGGGATGGCGGCTGTGCTGTGGACCAAGATGGGCAAGAACTGGGGTTTCTAGGTTATGTTCGGTCCGGACCCTTTCTCAGACCCGCTTTCGTTCCTGGCGCTTTGGCTCATCTTGGTCGCGGCCTGGAAATTCGCAAACTCCGGCGTGCCGTTCTGATTTGGCACAATGCAAAACCGTTTTATCTGCCCAAGCAGTGCATAGTACCGACAGGTTATGGCCCGCACCACAAGCAAACCCAAAGCCAACGCCGCTTCCGCAGCAAGGTTCGAGCAGGCAGCCGCAAAGGTCGCAGCAGTAGTCAGCCCAACTGCCGAGGAGGCCGCACTGGAGAAGGCTTTTGCAAACAACGTAGTCAAGAGGCTTTCCAAGCTCCTTCCGCAGGCAAAGGTCACGTTCATAGGCTCGGCGGCTCGCGACACCGGACTTGCCGGGAGCCGCGACATCGACATATTCGCGGCGTTTGCAAAGGGCTCCGAAGAGGAGATTGTCGCAAAGACTTTCGCAGCAGCACGCGCCTGCATCAGGGGCGCAAAATGGGAGAAGCACTACGCCGAGCACCCTTACCTGCAGGCCAAAGTCGACGGGTTCGAAGTCGAGGTAATCCCCTGCTTTGCAATCAAGGAAAACCAGCGCATAATCTCCGCAGTGGACCGGTCTCCGCTTCACATGGCCTACCTTGAGCGCAACCTTACGCTAATGCAACGCCGCGACGTGCGCGTGCTCAAGCAGCTTCTCAAGTCAGCAGGAATCTACGGCGCAGAGGCCCGGATTGGCGGGTTTTCCGGCTACGTCTGCGAGCTGCTGGTGCTCAACTACCGCAGCCTCTTCGAGCTTTTGCAGGCGGCGTCGAAGTGGAGGCTTCCGGTTATAATTGACATCGAAGGCCAGTATTACCAGGACGACAAGGCTGCCCTTGCGAGGTTTCCGGGAGCGCAGCTTGTAGTGGTTGACGTCACCGACAAGGAGCGCAACGCAGCAGCGGCGATTTCAATCGACTGCCTCGCGTCATTCATGACCCTTGCGCGTGCTGCAGTTGCAAGGCCGTCTGCGGATTTGTTTTTCCACAAGGAAAAAGCCCCGGCGGACTCGGCGATCGTTTCCGGCCTTTCACGCCGCGGCACGCACACCGTGCTTGTCAAGGCAAGTGCGCCGGCAATAGTTGACGACATCTTCTATCCCCAGCTTGCAAAGACGCGCGAGTCCGCGGTTGCATACTTACGACGCCGCGGCCAAGTGCTTGTTGACAGCGCGCATTTTGCGGACGAAAAGAACGCATACCTCCTGTTTGAGTTTGCGTACCCTGCGGCATCGCCAATCGAGGTGTGCAACGGGCCTCCGGCTTTTGACGCACAGGCCGTTGCCGGATTCGTGTCAAGCAGGAGCAGGAATGCGGTCCGAGGCCCGTTCATACGCGAAGGAAAGCTTGTTGTCGAGGTCGCAAGGAAGCTGCCTGCTGAGAAAGCAGTGGCGGATTACCTGCGTTCGTGCAAGAACCTGGGTGCTGCAAGCCACTTCCAAAAGCCCCTGGCAAAGGCAGGTGTCTTTGTCGGCGGAAAAAAAGTCGTTGCTGCAGTTGCAGCGCAGTCCAAGCCCGAGCTTGCAAGCTTTGTTTTCAGGAAAGCCCGCTGGCTCTAAAGTGCTTCCTGGCCGTTCCTGCTTACCGCAGTTGCGTCATTGCTGTCCTGCTTTGAGCGCGAGAACTCGTACAATGCCGTAGCCTCCGCAGCCTCGCGCAGGCCGTCCTCGTGCGTGATTACAAACACCTGCGAGAACCCGCCGGGGCCCGCAGCCTGCCTCAGCGCCGCGCTCAGCGAGGCGATTCCGGCGGAATCCAGGTTGTGCGTAGGCTCGTCAAGTATCAGCACGTCAAGCCGCGGCGCAAGCACGCGCGCAAACGCCATCCGGAGCGCAAGGGACGCGATGCTCCTCTCGCCGCCTGATGCCCGCTCCGCGCCGACCCACTCTGCGTTTGCCGTGCAAAGTTCCAGCGCGTAGTCATCTGAAAGCGGCGAAAGCCTTGCGGACGAATAATCATCGTAAGGATAGAGCCGCGACCAGGCAGATGAAAGTTCGTAGTTCACCGCGCTGATGAGCCTTGTCCTCAGGCTTTCCTGCACCTCGACAAGCGCGTTCTGCATTGCCTTGGCCTTTGTTGCCCTTTGCGAGATTTTTGCAGCAGCCCCGATGCGGGCCTTGGAATCCGCTATGTTTTTGCGTATTGCCGCGGACTCGTTGCGCCTTATCTGACCCTGTGAAAACGCCTTTTCCTTTTCCGAGGATATTTCGAACACGCGCCGCATCGCAACTTCGCGGCCCGCCTCAAGCCTTGCGTGGCTTTCCTCGCTTTCGTATGCGCCGTCAACCTTTAGCGACTCAAGCATCCTGGCTTGCGCGCTTCTTTCCTGCATTGCCTTGTCTGCCTTCCCAAGCGCATTTGCAAGCGCCTTCTGCTCGAACGCAAGCCCCGACGCAACATGGCAGGCCCTTGCAAGTTCTGCGTTTTTCTGCCGTTCCTGCACAAGCGCCTCCTTTGAGGCGGCAACGGCCGCGTCGGCATCGGGTGCAGCCCTTGCCTCGGAAGCAAGCTGTGCGCATTCGGAAACAAGCATCGCGATTTTCTGCGCAGCCGCAGCCGCCTTCTCAAGGGCAGAGCGCAGGCTGCGCTCCTTGGCATCCTCGGAAGAAAACAGGGCGGTTGCAGCTGCAGTCTCGGCTTCGTAGTGCCTAACTTCCTCCGCTTTCCTTTCCGAAAGTCCTTTGCGTTCGGCGGCCTCCAGCGGCTTTTCGCACACCGGACACTGCGCATCGGTTGTGTGGAGTGCCTCAAGGGCCTTCTTTGCAGCGTCAAGCGCCGCCCGGTACTGGCTTGCACCCTGCTGGTGATTTGATTTTGCCTGTGTCGCAGCAGCAAGCTTTGCCGCAAGCTCCGCATCGTTTGCGGCGCCTGCCTGCGTCAGTATCCTTGAAAGTGCCGCCCTGGCGTTTTCAATTTCAGCAGACTGCCTTGCGTGGCGTTCAGAGGCGTTCCTTGCTGTTGCCTGCCTTGATGCGGCGTGCATAAGCGCGGCCTCAAGCGTGCGCAGCCTGTCTCCGCTTTGCGCAAGCTCGCATTCGGTTTCTTTTACGTCCTTTCCGGCAACGCCTTCGGAAAGCTGCGCAATCCTTTCGCGCCTCTGCGCGCCCTCGGCTGCAAGTGCGTGGAGGGTCGCGTCGTTTTTCTGGATTGCCGCCTCGGCAAGCCGGATTTTGTCCCGTGCAAACCGCGCAGCCTCGACTTCGCGGTTTCTCTGCTCAAGTTCCTTGCGGCCGGCTTCCTCGGCATCCCCAAGCTCCATCACGCGCTTTTCAAAGAATTCCGCGGATTCCTCAGCAGCCACCAAAAGCCGCTCGGCCTCGGCCACCTGCTCCGGCGTTGCCGTTGTTGAAATAATCGCGTTTGCCTCCGCAACCAGCTTGTTTGTGGCAGTCGAGAGGCTCTGCCTTGCAGTCTCAAGTCTCTCCAGGCCAAGCAGGTCGTCAAGCTGCCTTTTGCGGTCGCCCTTTCCGACGTTGAGGAAGTGGTCTATCCTGTTCTGCTCGCAGTACGCAGTTCGCACGAACGTCTCGTAGTCCATGTCAAGGAGCTCGCACACGCGTTCGGTCACGCGCTGCGGCTGCGGGCCCTCCAGGAGCGCGCCGGACTTTCGCAGGAACGCCTCGCTTGCGCCCTCGCTTATGTGCCTTGTGACCGAATATGCTTCGCCTTCAACCTCAAAGTCAACGCGGACCGTTGCGGATTTCTGTTTGGTCTCTGCTGCAAAGCCCCTGACTACGTCCGAAAGCGAAAGCTTGTGGCTCTTGAGCGCAGGAAACGTGCCGAACAGCCCCAGGCACAGCGCCTCCATGACCGAGCTCTTTCCGCTTCCCATCACTCCCACGATGACGTTTGCGCCCGGGCCGAAGGCAAGCTCGGTGCTTTCGTGCGTCTTGAAGTTGGCAAGCCCTATAGCGGTAATCATTCTGCATCCAGTCTCGGAGTCTGAGCCCCTGCGGCCTTTCAAGGACTACGTGCTCGGAAAGGGTTTAGATGCCTTTGGCTGGGGCGGTTCCGGTGCCAAAACAGCCCAAGGTATTGAAGCGCTACTGGTGGTCCTTGATGGCTTCCCACATGACCTGCTGCCGGGCGTCGACTTCGATGCCGTGGTCCATTATCTCGTACGGGTGGATGGACTTGTCGTGCTTGGTGCCGCGCATCTTCTTCACGCGCAGCGCGCGTAGCTGGGGCATCATGTAGAGCATGACGACCGCGTCACAGAGGAAGTCCTCGACGCCGAAGCGGCTCGACTCGTTGTGCAGCGCCTCGCAGGGAAGCATTGACGTGCAGTGCTTTCTCCTCAGCAAGTCAAGAGTTGAGCTCATCATCAGCCGCAAAAGCTGGTTGTCTCCTGTCCAGATGGAGAACGCGGTGACCGAGTCTATCACGACGCGCTTTGCGCCAATCGCCTCGATTTCCTCCTCTATCTGTGTCATCTCGGAGTTTATCTTCTCAAAGACGTTGCCTTCCTTGAACACGTTCATGTGGTATACTGAGAAGAGCTTTTCCTGCGCAAGCCGGTCGAAGTCCCAGCCGAAGTTGCGCATGTTCCAAGCCAAGTTGACCTCGGGCTCGTCAAGGGTTATGTAAAGTCCCGGCTCGCTTTGCTTTGCGCCCGCAAGCAGGTATTGCAGGGAGAAGATGGTCTTGCCAGTGCCGGCCTCGCCTGAAAGAAGCACCTGGCTTTGCGGCATGAACCCGCCGCTTATGAGTTCGTTGAAGCCCGGAATCCCCGAGTCAACACGTTCTGAAGGCAACAAATCCCCCTCGCAGGGAGTATGCTTGCGAGCTATTTATGCCTATTGAGAAAACGAGAAGAAGGAAAATTGGATTGGGCAGGGTTGCCGCCCTGACGCTTTAAATCAGGCCGGACTCCTCGAACTGGGTCTCGGACACGCCCTTTACTGTGCGAACGATTTCCTCGAAGTCCTTCATCTGCGCGTCCTCGCAGATAAACGAGGCCATTACTGCCTTTGCGCCGAACGCAATCTCAACCACCTTGGTGCTTGAGCACTCCGGGAGGACTTTGATGTCCGCAGCAAGCTTCTCGACTTCGACCCCCTCGTCGGGGTAGACTTTGATTACTGTGATAACTTTGCCCATTCAAACCACCAAAAATGATTCCTAGATTTTCTCGAAGCATTCCCTTATCTTTGAGGACTTGTATTTTTCCGGGTAATTGGCCTTTGCCCGGAACACCTTCGTCCTGTCAAGGCCAGCCCTGCGGAGCGCTTCCTTGATTTTTCCTTCCCTGGCCCATTGGTCGTAGCCCAGCACGATGGCGTCTGGCTTTTCCCTGCGCACCGCAGCAAAAAAATCTTTTGCGTCCCCAAGGACCGCCCTGTCGACAATTCCAAGCGAGCTTACGAGGGCAAGCCGTTCCTTTTGCGAAAAATACGGCGTTTTTCCCTTGATCATCTTCGCATTCGAGTCGCGGGATACCACCACAACGAGCTTGTCGCCGTGCCTTCTTGCCTGGCAAAAAAAGTCCACGTGCCCGGGGTGGAGGAAATCGAACGTGCCGGCAACCAGGACCTTTCCTTTTGCCATAACCCCGCGCAGCCCCCCATTACCCAAATATCCTTATGGCCCGCGGAAACCGCACTTGCAGATGTACCTAGTGTTGTTCTTCCTGCACGCGGCGCAGCGGATTACCGTCTCCTTGCCGCACGACGGGCACTTGAAAGTGACGTAGTCGTTGGTGCCGGAGCCACAGCTTGAGCAAGTCTTCATTTACAAAACACCCTTTGAACGCAATTATGACACTACCTAGAGGGGCAAAAGAGCCGCTAAAAGCAGGAATATCATTAGGTCCGAAAACGCTTAAATCCCCGTCGGAAACCCTATTATCTGGCAAAACAGACTTTTACTTGGTGGATTAAATGGCCAATGAAAAACGCGTTGTCGCTCTCCTTCAAAAGCTCGTGCGCATAAACTCCGAGAACCCGCCCTGCGACTGCAGGAAAATCGCCGCGTTCGTCAAAAAAGAGATGGAATCCGCGGGGCTTTCGGTGAAAGTCTACGAGTACAAGAAAGGCGCGCCGGTAGTCATCGGCACGCTTTTGGGCGTTGGCAAGGGGAAGCGCACCTCGCTTCTTTTGACCCCGCACATGGACACAGTTCCCGCGGGCAAGGGCTGGAAGCACGACCCGTTTGCCGCAAAGGTTGAAAACGGCCGGATTTACGGCCGCGGGGTGCAGGACTGCAAGATACACGTTGCGGCCTGCATCGAGGCGGCGCGCTGCATCGTCGAGTCCGGCAAAAAACTTGAAGGCGACCTGGTGGTCGCGGTGACTTCGGACGAGGAGACCGGAAGCCAGCACAGCCTCGTCCCGCTGATTCAAAAGAATGTACTGGACATGAATTACGTGCTTGTGACGGACCACGCGGGGTTTGACGTGGTGGCTGCCCAGAAGGGGCTCGTACACCTGCGCATAGTCGTGTACGGCAAGAAGGCGCACGGCGCGTATCCCTGGCTTGGCGACAACGCGATTGAAAAGGCGTCGGCAATCATTTCCGACCTGAAGCGCATCAAGTTCAGTTACAAAAAGAACCCCCTGTTCCACGGCCCGACCATAAACATCGGCACCATCCGGGGCGGGGACAAAGTCAACATCGTGGCGAGCAGCTGCGAGTTCGAAGTCGACCTGCGCTACCTGCCAGGCATGGCGTATTCCAGGATAATGGCGCAGGTGCGTGCAGCCGTATCAAAGCACGCAAGGAAATACGACATAGAAGTCAACGACCACCAGGCGCCTTACGAAGCCGACACCAGCCTCCCGTTTGTCAAGGCCCTCCTTTCCTGCGTAAGGAAGTACCGCAAGGGCGCAAAGCTTGCGGGCAGCGAAGGCGCGACGGTGATTTCGTTTTTCAAGAAACGAAACGCGGTCTGCGTGGGGTTCGGGCCGGAGAACGTGGCGCACATGAACGACGAGTACGTGGAGGTGTCAAACCTCACGGACGGCGCCGGTGCGCTTGAGGATTTCGTAAGGGCGTTCCTCAAGGAAGCCTGATTGCGGGGCCGTCGGCATCTTGGGCTTTTGCGCGCGTTATTTATGCGTTGCTTTGCCCAATATGTATCTCCGCATCATAACTCCGTTCCGAATTTTAGTGGGCCCATAGTATAGCTTGGACAGAACGGGAGCTTGCGGAGCTTCAGACCGGGGTTCGAATCCCCGTGGGCCCGCTTTTTCATTTTCCCGTAATCTGGATTTTCTCGCCGTTCTTCTTGCTTACCTTCAAAGTCAGGATCCCGTCCCTGTAGCCGTAGGCGAATTGGTAGTGCTCGCGCACCTCCTTTCCGCGGGGTATGCTGCACTTTGAAAGCCGCATGTTTATGTGGTGTTCCATAAGCTCAGCAGGCCCTTCACGGTACATCTGGTAGTGGTTCTGCAGGGTGCGGAGCATCCCTGCCGACTTGCTTGTGTCTATCTCTATGAGCAGATGACCGTCGTCGAGTTCCCACTTGTGCGGGATGAAACTGACCTTGGGCTCCGGCGCGCGGTCGCACGCCAAGAGCCGGGTTACTGTCTTTTCAAGCGGGGTCGTCCCGTTGCTGCATTTCGTCATCTGTGGCAGGGCACCTATTTGCGGGTTATGCGTATATGGACCATTTCGGAGCCTTTTGGTTTGTATGCGTCAATGGCGTGGTTTTGCGCAAACCCGTGCAGGGATGGGAACTTGGTGTTCTTTTTTTCGCAGTCGCTTACCCTCCGGTTTGCAACCTCGCTTATGATTTCCGTGTCCGTTGCCTTGGGCATTCCGAATTTTTTGCGGTAGTTGTCCAGCACCCCGCGGTTCTTTTCAGGGTCAACCGGGATTTCGGAAACGCCTTCCCCATGCACCGGCGTTTCAGTCTCAAGCAAGCCGGTCCCTTGCGCGCCCTGGTTGCGGCCGCACTTTGAGAGCGTCTTGCGCAGGTTGAGCACAAGTATCGGGTTTACCTTCTGAGTGGGGTCCGTCCTTTTCACCTTTAGAGCATTTTCTGTATTACGTACACGCCGATTATCCCTTTTTCCGTGCGCATCTGCCGCGGCGTGTGGCAGATTTCCTCAAATCCCATCTTCCTGTAGAACGCCCTTGCGCGGGCGTTGTTGTCGAGTACGTGCTCGGTGCAGTTGTCAAAATTGTTTTCCCTCATCCATTCAAGGCACGCGGAAAGCGAGGCCTTCGCAACCCCCTTTCCGTGCACGCTCTTTGAGTACGCGATGCCGAACTGGCAGACTATGTCGTGCCTTCCGATTCCGGGCCTCATGCTGACCGAGCCGACAACCTTGCCATCAAGCTCTGAGGCAATCCACAGGTGTATCTTGTCTTCCTTGATGGCTTTTTTGGTGGACTGTACGCTCAGCGGGCTTTCCACCATCAGAAAGTCGTTGACTCCGGGTTCGTTGACGATGTCATTCAACGCCTTCGCGTCCTTCATTGATGCCGGACGCAGGGTAAGCACGCCCTTTCCAAGCTTGATTTTTCTTATCCCGAACGGCTTGAGCTTTCTTTCCTTCATCTTTCAGAGCACCAGTTTTTCCGATGGTCCCAATTCCGAAAAAATATTGTCGTTGCTATGGCTTTTGTTTGTTTGCAATCCTAATAATTGGGACTGGGCCCGTAGCTCAACGGACAGAGTGCCTGGCTTCGAATGCCGCAAGAGCCCGATATTGTTCGGACTTTTGTATTACTCTGCTTTCGGCAGGAGCAACCAGGCGGTTGCGCGTTCGAGTCGCGCCGGGCCCGCTTCTTTTTCCAGCTGGAAAAGCCGAAGGTTATTTCCTTGCAATCTTTGCAACAAGGGCCTCAAGCGCCCTTCTCCTGTGGCTTATGGAGTCCTTTGCCCGCTGGCCAAGCTCGCCGAAGGTCTGCTCGAAGTCGTATTCCTCGGGCATGAAAATCGGGTCGAAGCCGAATCCCTCGGTGCCGCGCTCCTTGTCGGCAATCCTTCCCTTGCACTCTCCCTTTGCGCAAAACACCTTGCCGTCAGGGAATGCAAGGCAGGCTGCGGAGACGTACCTTGCACTCCTGTCCTCGGTGTCGTTGCCGCCAAGCTGCCTTATGATGTCGCGGTTTGCGGCTCCCTGCGCGCAGGCAGAGGAGGTGCACCCGCAGGTCTTGCCCGCACGGTCCATGAACCGGGCTGAAAATATCCCAGGTATCTTTGCAAGCGCGTTGACTTCCATTCCGGAGTCCTCTCCAAGCGCAGGCGTGCCGTAGCGCTGCGCGATGGCAACCGCCTTTATCTTTGCATTCTCCTCGTAGGTCTTGCCTGTCTCAGCAACCTTGGGCGCGTCCGCAAAATCGGAGAGGGGCACCAAGTCGGCGTCCCACTTGAGTATCTCCGCAATCTGGCGGATTTCCTGCACCTTGTGCGCGTTCATGGTTGCGATGATTATCCTTGCGCGGGTCATTTCAATAGCCTCTTTTTGAGAATCTCCTGAACCGCAGCAGGGTCTGCCTTTCCGCGTGAAAGCCTCATTATGCTTCCCGCGATGAATTGCAATGCCTTCCCGTTCCCGGCCTTGAAGTCCTCGACTGCCTTCGGGTTCTCGGCAATGGCCTTTTCGATTATTGCCTCAAGCTCGCCTGAGCTTTGCACGCCAAGCAGGCCGGCAGACTGCGCGTATTGTTCCGCAGAGACGGCGCCGGCTTTTCCATCCATCGCGTCAATGAGGATTTTTTCCGCGACTTTGTCGGTGACTTTCTTTCCGCAAAGCATTAGGAGGAGCTCGGTAATGAACTGCTCCTTTGATGCGACTTTCGCAAAATCCCACGAGCGGAAGTTGAGTTGTTTCTTGAGAGTGCCGCGCATGAACCCTGCTGCCAGCTTCGCGTCAACGCGTGTTGCTATGCGCTCGAAGGCGTCCGCCATCGCAAGCTCCATGCAAAGCGCGTAGGCTTCGTCGTCGCTTGCGCCGTACTGCTTCTTGAACCGCTCCATCTTCTTGCGGGGCAATTCCGGAAGCGAGTCGCCTATTTTCTTGAGCTGCTCTTTTGTAATTGCGATTGGCTGCACGTCCGGGTCGGGAATGTAGCGGTAGTCGTCCACGCTCTCCTTTTTCCGCATCCCCATCGTTATTTGGCGGTCCTCGTCGTAGTGCCGCGTCTCGCGAGCAGGTTCCAGGCCGTTCTTTACCATGTTCTTCTGGCGCGAAGTTTCGTAAGTGAGCGCGGAGAACACGCCGTGGAAGGAGTTGATGTTCTTTACCTCGACTCGGTTGTGGCCCCGGATTGAGAGGTTTGCGTCAGCGCGCATACTTCCCGATTCGACGTCGCGTGCTGCGCCCAAATAGTCAAGCACTGCCCGCAGCTCCTCAAGGAACTTCCGCGCGTGGTCAGGCGAGGTGATTACCGGGTCGGTCACGATTTCAAGAAGCGGCACGCCCGCGCGGTTGTAGTCAACTATTCCGGTCTTGAGGTCGTACCTTCCGGGGTCCTCCTCGATGTGCACTTCGGTAATCGAGACTCCCGCAAGGCTTCCGCCCTCGGCAATCGGGGTTGAGGTGCGCTGGTAGTTGGCAGGAAGGTCTGGGTAGAAATAATGCTTTCGCTGCATGGTCACGCTGTCGCGCATCCTGTCGCACCCAAGCGCAAGGGCAATCTTTAGCGCCTGCTCGAAAGCGTACGCGTTCATGTCGTACGGCTTGGTGCCCGGTTGCGCAGTGCAGGTCGGACACACGTTCTCGTTCGGGCCAGCAGCGGTCTGGTAGTCTGTGTTGCAGCTGCAGAACAGCTTGCTTTTTGTCGCAAGCTGGACGTGGATTTCCAACCCAATCATTACTGTGAGTTTGGAGTCATCCATTTTCAATCCAAGCTCAATGAAGATTCAATCTGCGCCATCAGCGACATCGTCTCGTAGTCCGCGCCGCGCTTGCCGATTACCTGCAGCCCAACCGGCAGCTTTCCTATTTTTGCGCAAGGCACGCTGCCTGCAGGCAAGCCGCACAGGTTTGCCGGCACGGTAAGCACGTCCTCTAAATATGATTGAAGCGGGTCCGCTGCCTTCTCGCCGATTTTCCACGGCAGGTTCGGCATCGTCGGCCCGACGATGAAGTCGCATTTCGTAAGCGCGTCGTCGAATTGCTGCCGCACGTACGCGCGCGCCTTGAGCGCCTTGGTGTACCACGCGTCTTTGTGTTCCTTTGTGGTGATGTACGTGCCAAGCATGATGCGGCGCTTGCACTCATTGCCGATGTTTGCAGTACGGACCTTGCTAACAGTAGGTACAAGCTCGTCATTTGACTCGGGCTTTGCGCCGTACTTGAGGCCGTCGTACTTCTGCATCGCGGATGCGAACTCGCTGTAAACAAGAAGGTAGTATGCGGGTATGCCGAACTTTACTGCGGGGATTGAGATGTCAACAAGCTCGCACCCGCTTTTTGCTGCAAACCGGCCTATTGTGTCCTTTACTGCTTTTGCAACTGCTGGATTTGCGCCATCAAAAAATTCTTTGGGAACTCCAATGCGGATTTTGTTTTTGACCGCGTCAAAGTCAGAAGCGGGCGCAGCAATCGCGGCAGTCTTTGCAGTTGTTGAATCGCGATAGTCTTTTCCGGAAATGACTGACAACAACAACGCGCAACCATACGCATCCGGTGCCATCGGCCCGATCTGCTCGAAGCTCATCGCCATGTCCGCCATGCCGTAGCGCGACACCGCGCCGTAAGTCGGCTTGAACCCGGCCACGCCGCAGAACGCCGCCGGGCAGCGGATGCTTCCGCCGGTGTCAGTCGCAAGCGCAAGGTCGCAAAAACCGGCAGCGACAGCTGCAGCGCTTGCGCCCGACGAGCCGCCGGGGACGTATTTGTCTGGCGTGGAGCGTTGGTCTTTTGGGAACTCGCCGGTCTTTTCGTCAATAACGCTTACTGGGTTTACTGTTGGGAAAAAAGCGCTTTTTGTGTTGTCGCTTCCGCAGGCGAACTCGTCGCAGTTGAGGCTGCCGATGATGATTGCATCCTCTGCACGAAGCTTCTCAACAACCGCAGCGTCGTATGGCGCAACATAGTTTTCAAGCATCTTGGATGCGCAAGTGAGTTTTTTGTCCTTTACCGCAATGACGTTCTTTACCGCAACAACAAGCCCCGCAAGAGCTCCAACGGGCTTTTTTGCGGCAAGCTTTGCATCAACTTCTTTTGCAGCTGCTCTTGCATCGTCAAGGTAGGTCTCAATGAACGCCTTCACCGCACCGTCGTACTTCTGCACGCGCACAATCTTTGCCTCCAGGTTGGCGCTTGCAGTGAGTCTGCCCGACTTGATGGCGTCTGTTGTTGAAAGCGTCCTTGAAGCGTGTTCCATTTCCTAGCAGTACTCTCCCACTTCAGAAGCTCTTTGGCGCAAGCATGTAGTTGTCCTGCTGCCTGGAAAACCCGCGGCGTATCCCCTTCGGGTCCGACTTTTTTTCCTCGTCCGGCCGGAGTGCGTTGTCGTGCGAAAGCACGTACGTCTTCGGTTCGACCGAGTCGGGGATTTCGTCTATTAGTGAGAAGTATTCCAGGATTGCGTTGGCATCCGCTGTAAGCCCGTCAAGTTCTTCCTGTGACGGGCAAAGCCGGGCTATTGAAGCGACGCGCTCGATGTCCTGCTTGGTGATTTTCTTTTCCATGATAAACAGTAACCTTGGTGTTGTGGCCTATGGTATGGATTAGGCCTGTAAAAAGTAAAAAAGGGGCGTTGTAGCAGCAGTCGGGCGGTATTGCGGTTAAGATGCGTTTTTTGCCGTTTTTGTCCCTTGCAGCAGTACGGCACTCAGTCAATCTTTACGCTTCCCGCCTTTGCACCGTCAGCTTCCTTTGGCACGCGCACCTCAAGGACGCCGTTCTTGTAAGTCGCCTTGGCCTTTGCAGAGTCCACCCGGGCAGGAAGCGATACTGATTCGGAGTGGCCCTCAAAGCGTGCGGAGTACTCGTAATGCCCCGTCCCGTGCTTTTCCTCCCGGTGTGCCTGGCGGACCTGCAGCATCAGCGCGTTTGGAGAGACCTTGAGCGAGATGTTTTCCTTCTTCACGCCGGGAAGCTCGATTGTGGCGACGACTTCGTCCTTGGTCTGGAACACGTCAATCACCGGCTCGGAGAGGGCCTTGTGCATCATCTTTGCGGCAAAGCGCGGGAACGGGAACTTCTCCTCCTGCGGCAGGCCGCCCAGAGTGGGTATGAACCGCCTGTCTTCGGAACTGGGTTTTCTTTTCATAAACGATTCACCTCAAAAGGAGTTACGCAAATGTTGTTGAAAAACTTTTCTTGACAAACGGCCTTGCGGCTTTTTTGCCTCTAGACGAACGCATCCAGGTCCGAGTCGGAAAGCACCGCCCCGGGATTTGTCTCGAACTTCTTGGCAATGTCTTCCAGCGCACCAAGCCGTCCTGCCTTTGCGCTCCTTGGCATCCTGATGCGCACAAACACCGGGCTTCCCACAGCCTCGCCAATGATTACGCCCTCGCCGACCCGCAGCGTGGTGATTTGCGAAAGCGCACCCGCGTCCATCGCCTCGCAGCTCTCCCCAATGTGCTTGATGTCGTTGGGGTTGGTCACGCGGAGGATTACGAACGTGTTGCACTGCGCAAGCGCGGTTGTCGAGAGGTTTGCAGGACGCTGCGAGACCAGCACAAGGCACGCGCCGAACTTTCTTCCTTCCCGCGCGATGCGCTCGATTGCGTGCTTGGCGGCGCTGTCGCCTTTCTTGGACTGCTCGCGTGCAAAGTTGTGCGCCTCCTCGACAAACAGAACGAACGGAGGGATTTTTTCCTTGTGCCTCTGCACGAAAAGCCTCGAAGCAAAATAAGCGACTATGATTTGCCTGCGCTTTTGGTTTGTGAACGTGGACAGGTCGAACACGCACAGCCCGCCAGGCCGCACGATGTCCTTTGCCTTGGGGTAGTCATTCTTTGCAAAAAGCCGGAGCGACATCAGGTGCTCGACGCTTGCCAAAAGCGGGCCCTTGACGTTGTCCTTGATTTCCTCATCGGCCTCGATGTGGCTGCGCACGTCGGAAAGGTCAAACGGGATTGCATTTCCTTCCTCGTCCACCTTGGTGTCCTTCAGGTACGAAATTACCCTTGAGAGTTCGCGCGCCTGCGCAGGCGAAAGGTCTGGCAAGTATTCCGATGCCTTTGACGCAAGCCTGCGCGTTGCGATGCGCACCTTCTTGCCGTCGATTACCTCGGTCTTTTGCGCCCATTCGTAGTTCCTGCGCTTGTCAGCAAACGAGGTGTACTCGCCGTGCACGTCAAACACCACGACTCCAACGCGGCCCTTTTCCTTCTCGCGCGAAAGCAGCTCCTCGATGATTACCGTTGAGAGCACGCTCTTTCCCGCTCCGCTCATTGCAAGTATTGCCAGGTGCTTTTGCAGGAGTTTTCCCAGGCCGACTTTCACGTCCAGGTCGTGTGCAAGCATCTTTCCCAGGTGCAGGCCTTCGGGGTCAAGCTGGAGAAATTCGGAAATGACTTCATGCGGCGCCTCGGAGACCTTGCTTCCGGGCGACGGCGGAAACCCTACCCGAAGCGGAGGTTTTCCTTTCGAATATTTTCCCTGAACTGAGCACTTTGCAACCAAGTACTCCCAGTCGCTTACCGGGAAGTGGTCAAAGAACGAGCCGCCTGTTTTTGCGAAGTTCTTTTCGTACTCCGCAATGCTTTCGGGCCTCTCGAAATAACGGTTTGCTGAAAACAAATCTGAAACAGTTGCGATGATTGGCTCGCCGGAGTCGCCAACCTGCACGTATTGTCCTTTTCGCACGTCTTTTGAGCCAACTACGAAGTAGAACTCGTTTGTCGAGGGGCTTTCAAGTGCGGATATGACTGTGCCGAGTATCTTCATCGCATTTCACTCTGTCGCATATCACAATAGGGCAGGCCAACAATTAAGAAAAGGCCGGGCGGGTTTTTTTTGCAGTTGGGATTGAGAAAATAAAAAAAAGGAAAAGAAGAACGGAAAATAGGCAATTCCATTTGCCGTTTCCAACCTCCTTATTTTACGTCGCTAAGTCCCGCTTCCGTTACACGGAACACACACTCGCCGTCAGGCAGGTTGGGCGAGTCCACAAGCTTTGCAATCCTCCGGTCCTCCTTGCTCCTGCGCAGGTAGAGCCTGTAGGTCGTCTGGTGCGCCACGATGTTGCCCCCAATTGCAACCGTCGGGTCGCCAAAGAGCATGCCGACTTTTTCCATGACTTGGTTGGTCACGTACACCGCAAGGTTGTGCGTGTCCGCAAGCTTCTGCAGCTGGTGCAGGTGCTTGTTCAGGCTCTGCTGCCTTCTTGCAAGCATCTCCATCCCAAGGTAATCCGAGCGGAACTCGGACATCAGGGAATCAATGATGATTAGCCGGATATTGTTCTCGCGAACAAGCTTGTCGGCCTTCTCAATCAAAAGCGACTGGTGGTCGGAGTTGAACGCGCGCGCCACGAAGATGTTCTTGAGCACCTTGTCAACGTCCAGCCCCTTCGCCTCGGACATCTGCTTGATGCGCTCGGGCCTGAACGTGTTCTCAGTGTCCACGAACATCACCGCGCCGCCCAAACCGCCCTGCTCCTTTGGAAGCTGGCAGTTGACGCACAGCTGGAACGCAAGCTGGCTTTTTCCTGAGCTGAACTTGCCGAACGCCTCGGTGAGCGCCTGCGTCTCAATCCCGCCGCCCAGCAGCGTGTCAAGCTCAGCTGAGCCTGTTGTGATGCGTTCGATTGCAAGCCGCCTGGTCATCACGATGTCCGCCCGCTCGAAGCCCATTCCCATGGCTTCCTTTGCGGCCTCGATAATCTTCTCTGCGGTCATCTCGCCAATGCCGCCGATTTCCTGGAGCTCCATCCTTCGGGCCTTGGCCACCTGGTCAAGGTTCTCGTAGCCGGCTTCGGCAAGCTTCTTTGCAGTCGATTCCCCTACTCCGGGAAGCTCGTAAATGCTAGTTATCCTGCGCGGCCCAGCATCCTTAGAAACAGCTGCAGCGCCTTCGGGGTTCTGCTCCTCTTCCTGCGCCTCTATCTCCATGACTGGAGATGACTTTTCCTTTGCCATTCTACACCAACTCCGCAAGAGCCGCACATAATTGTGGGCATTTTCGCAATTCCTGAATGGATAAACATCTCTATGCACCTTATAAATAAAAAGCAGGCCGCGTTTCCGGTGAAACCCCCCGGTGCCCGTTGTGCTTTTTAACCACCGGCGGGGAGTAGCTATAGGCGATGCAAGATGGGGACTCCCAATCACAAGTACTGGGTTAATGCAGTTCAGCCGCTGGAGAGGGGGAGCATTGTGGCATTGTGCCGGTATTCCCCGGAGGCAGCGGCAAAAGGCACGCTGAAGGCCTGCTCGGTAAGGTCGCTGCTGACTTTTTATTCCCCCAAAACCCTGCGGGTGGACACGGCCCTGCTGTCGCTGCCGCGGCATTTTGTCCGCGTGCCGTCCAACGTCACGCCCGAAAAAATGGCGCTAATCATTTCCCGGTCCAACCGGCTGTATGCTGCCCGCCGCCCTCCCGGACCACGCACCGCAGGCCTGCGCAGGCGCTGACTTTTGCAAAATACTCGCGGCAGGCAAGCCAAATTTACCTCTTAATATACCCCCTGCCAGCCGGTTTTCCCTCGCGCCCTCGTAAAAACGCTTATAAACGGAATTAGTTTAATTGGTTGGAAGGTGGGGAGAGGGCAAAACGCGTCTAAAAAACGCGCAGAGAAATTTCCCAATCATTCAAAACAATAACCAAATTTGGAGGGGTTTAAACCTATGGCAGCAAAGAAGCCTTTTGGTGGCTACACCATCTCCTTCGCAAGCGTGAAGGACACAACTGTCGGAGAAGTCTTCGGAACTGGAGCAATCACTCCGTCTGAGATGACCAAGAAGATTTGGGTCTTCGTCAAGAAGAAGGGACTTTCAAAGAAGTAAGTTGAAGGATTTTCTTTATTTCTTTTTTTCTTTTTTTAATTCCTGATTTTTTACCGTCTTGCAGTATACTTGTGTTCCCCATCGAACGCGTTCCTGAGCATATCACCGTGGAACTTGACCGCGCTGTCGCTGATTTTCCCCTTAAACAACCGCTTCTCCTCGTCAGTCAGCCCGTCCTTGAGAGACGCATAAAGCCTTGAGCAGTCCTCGATGTGCGGTTTTGCAGCAAGCCTTACGGTTGTTTTCTCCTTGAACTGGCCTTTGCGCGCCATATCCACCAGGATGTTCGGCATCAGGTCTATCAGGGTTATTCCGCCCGGTGACACGAGGATGTTCTTTGCCGAGGCGTCGCCGTGCTGGAGCCTGATTTTGTGGAGCTTCCCAAGCTCCTCCAGCGAGCCGCTTATCGCGTCAAGCCGCTTCCTGCGGTTTTCATCGCCTGTTGCAGGACAGCTGTCAAGGAACTTGTCAAGCGTGCTTCCCTCGACGTGCTCAAAGACCGAGACCGGAAGGCTCTTTCCGTCATAGAAGACCCCGACGGGCCTTTCTATGCGGACGCCTTTTTTTGCAGCCAGCTCGAGGGCCGCGATGTCGGGCGTTGGCAAGCGGGTTATGGCCTGGATTTTTGTTTTCCTGCCGTCCTTTCCAACCGCGCCAGTCCCGATTGAAAAAATGTGGTTTATTGTGGTGGTTGCGCCCTTGGAAGTTTTATGCTGCCTTTCCCAGGCGTTGATCACTTCCGGAAAGTCCGGGTGGTGAAACACCAGGACCGGACCGTGCTGCACTGTCTGCCAGTGTTCTGGCAAGGTGTTCAAGGTCAGTTCTGCGAACTTGCGGTTCAGTTCGACATGCCCGGGTTCTTCGTGCGTTTTCTGTGCCATAAGCCCCACACGCTTCGTGCAGTTATTTTACCGAAATCACGTGCCTTGCAGTGACTTCAAGGTTTCCTGAGAACGAGTTCGTCCGCGCGGCAAACACTCCACGCACTTTCTTGCCAATCAGGTACTCGCGCTTGAGCCGCACAACCGTGTCCATGTCAACAGTGATTTCGTGAACGTCAAGAAGCTCCTTTGCCTGCGCATCGAAGAACGCGGCGCGCACGTCCTTGGTGCCGTCGTTGAGCACAACAGACACCACAAGCAGGTCGCGCGCATTCGTGCCCCCGCACTTTTCGCACGCAGCAGAGCCGGCCTTGATTGAGGTGTTGCATGCCCTGCACTTCTTGATTACCGCGGCGCTGTCGATGCTTGTAATCGTTCCCCAGGAGATGAACTCGTCGCCCTCGGCAGCGCTTGCCAGGGGCAGTTCTTTGTACATCGCCGAAAGCACGTCCTCCTTTTCTCCAAGCGGGTGCTTCTTTGGGTGCAGGAATATGTGGCCCTTCCAGCCGACGTTGATTTCGAACGCCTCGGAGTTTAGTGCCTTCTTTGCATATCCGCCCTCAATCTTGAGCGCGTCGCCTACCTTGGCGCGCTGTGCGATGTCGGCATTCTTGTCCCACAGGATGACGCGGCAAGTACCCGAGCCATCCGCAATCAGGAGCTTTGCAACCCGGCCCTTGCGGCCGTCTTTGTACACGAACTCCTTTTCCTCGTCAACGCGAAGCACCCTGCCGTAAAGGTCGAACTCCGGCTCGGTTTCGGCAAGCTCGGAAATCTTGCGAACCGGGATTGCGGTGTTTGAGATGATTCCGGCAGCAAGCTGCGAAAGCTCGGTGGTGATTTCGTCGGGCTTTTTCACAATGACTTTGGTAAGCATCGAGGACTGCAATTCAAGCGGCTCGGTGGATTTCACCTGCGCGTTTCGGATGAGCAAAAAATCGTTGCGCTCAATCTTGCCGTATTCGACCAGGTCGACGTCGCGGTTCCAAAGAACCAAGGAAGCCTTGGTCTTGCCGTCGGTAATCTGCACGTTGCACACGCGGCCCTTCCTTCCGTTGCGCTCAAACCCCTTGGGCGCAAAGACCGAAACCACGCGCACGAAAACATCCGCCTGGTCCATCGCATCCACAAGCGGGATTACCGCCGAGGCGTCCTCGTCGTTGTTGTCGCTTGCGGCCTCGACCCCGGCTTCCTGCGCCAGAAGCTGGGCCGCGCCCTTTTCGGTAAGAAGCCCGGAGAACTCGGCCTGCTTGTCCTTTACAAGCCTGCGCACGGAATCCGCGTCGGAGTTCCTGGCCGCGGCTATGGCGTTTATCAGTTCGTCAAGGGCTGAGGCGGTCATCTGTAGCACGGTGCTGGTCGGGTTAACCTTAAGGTCGTAGAACTAATGAACAACAACTATTAAGCCCTTGCGCCTAAACTTCTTATCAAGTTTTCAGAGGTAGGTTACCCGTATGTTACCCGTACGCCCAATAGGCAAAACCGAGAAGTATTACCACGAAAAGCTCGAGTCGCAGGGTGCGATGCTGTTTTCGCTAATAGACCCCGACAAGATTTACCTTGAGCGTGCGGTTGCGCTTGCAAAGGAGTCGTACGAGAACGGCGCGGACGTAATCCTGCTTGGCGGCAGCATCGGCGCGCAGGGCTCCCAGCTTGACGAGACCACCCGGATGATCAAGGAAGAGGTGAGCATCCCGGTTGTGCTCTACCCCGGCAACGTGTCCGGACTGACACAGTACGCCGACGCGGTGTACTTCATGCACATGCTCAACTCGCGCGACGTCTACTGGATATCAACTGCGCTCATACAGGCCGCACCGGTTGTGCACAAGATGAAAATCGAGGCAATCGCAACCACTTACCTCATAATCGAGCCGGGCCGTGCGGTTGGCTGGATTGGCAACGCAAACTTAATCCCGCGCGACAGGCCCGACCTAGCTGCTGCGTGTGCGCTTGCGGCGAAATACTCCGGCTCCCACGTGGTAATCACCGACTCCGGAAGCGGCGCGGAAATCGACAACCCGCCCTACGACCTCATCAAGGGCGTTGCTGCAGCGTGCAACCGCGAGATGTTCTACTTCTACGGCGGAGGAGTGCGCACCCCGCAGGCCGGGGCGCAGGTCATCGCAAGCGGGGCTGACGGAATCCAGGTTGGCAACGCGTTTGAGGACGCAAAGATTGGCGACAAGATAAAGAAGTTCGCCGAGGCAATCCGCAAGGAAGGAAAGAAGAGGGTTTAGGTTTTTGCCGCGCAGTGCACCGCTTATGTTCAAAGCCGAATTCAAGCTTCCCCTAGGCAAGGCATCGCTTCCGCACGCGCAGTCGCTTCTTTCAAAGATCCAGAGCCCGAAAAGCGGGCAGGCAAAGCTGGTTTCCTCAGCCCTCTCAAAGGCCGTGCCGCGGGTTGAGGTCGAGAAACTCATTTCGCGCGAAATAATCTCCAAGCCCGATGTTGCCAAGGAAATCATCTCGGCCACGGGTGCGAAAGCAACTTTTGGGCCAAGGCACGTCAGGAACCTGGAGGAAGCAGTCGAGCGCTCAATGCACTACCATTCCCTTGGCCTGACTTCCGGCAAGGTTCGCATGATTCATCATTTTCCCTTCCCGTTGGAAAAGCCCACGGTAAAGCACGACGCAGTGGTGTTTGACCTCAAGACCACCCCGCAGGAGGAGACTGTTCTTTTGCGACTGCGTGGCGCGCGGCCGACCCGCGGCGCGGCGTACCTGTCCGCATCGGTCTTTGGGGACACGATGAGGATAAACACCATCCAGCACAACATCAACGAGCTTGGCAAGCTTGTTTCAACAAAGGAGGAGATGCAGGCTGCGGAAAAGTCCCGCGGCTCCTGGGCGGAGCACTTGCTGTTTTCGGCAATAACGTACGCAAAGCAGAACGGGATAAAGACCGTCCAGATAGTCCCGCTCGTACACCAGATGCAGAACGTCGAGCCGAACGTATCTGTCCGTGCGCTCAAGGAAATTTACGAAAAGCTTCCAGAACGGCTCGGGTTCAAGTCGCGCAGCGTCACAACGTCGCCAAAGGCAGTGCCAAGCTTCTACTCAAAAGTCTGGAAGGTGCGCCGCGTCTGGGAAATGGATGTGGACAAGGCCTATGAGCAGTTCGGCCTTGACAAAATAATCTCCTAGAAATAAGAAAAAGAAAGAAAACGACAGGTACTCGCCTAGTCGTGCTTCTTGAACGCGTCGTCCTGCGCCTGGTCGTTCTTTCTGACCCACTCGATGAGCATTGCCGCGTGCTCCTTTTCCTCGTCGCGGTTGTGCGAAAGTATCTTCGCAAGCTCGGCGTCCTTCACCGACTCGATGCGCTTTTCGTACCAGCTCACCGCCTCAAGCTCCTCCGCGATGCTTGCGCGGGCCTTGCGCAAATCCGCGTTCTCCACTTCGTTTGAATACATAGCAAATCCCCCCATAGGACAATACGCTTTCCGGGGTTAATAGCGTTGTTTCTTTCCATCACCGGCAGCGCGGTTCACCAGCAGCTTATTTTGGTTTCTTTCCCAAACCATCATTATGACCGAAGAAAGCGGCAACCGCGAACAGTTCTACGAGCACTGCAGGCAAGTCGGCGAGCGGGCGCTTGCAATGGAGAACCCGGTGATTGCCCACCACTACGACGCGGACGGCCTTTCAAGCGGGGCAATAGTGTGCCGCGCCTTCAGGCTGCAGCAAAAGGTTTACGAGGAAATCACCTTCCGCCAGCTTGACGACAAGTCAATCGAGCGCCTCGCAGCAAGCGACCGCAACGTCATAGTGGTTGATTTCGGTTCCGGCCAGGCGCAGAAATTACTCGCAAAGATTGCGCCAAATAATTTGGTTATTATCGACCACCATCAACCGGACACATCCTTGGAAGAGCGCAACGCTTTGGGACTGACAGAAGCCAACTGCGAATTATTCGGCTTGTCCGGTGCAACCGAAGTGTGCGCGGCATCAACGGCATATTTCTGCTTTTCGCACCTCAACGACTGGCTCATCAACGAGCTTGCCCTTGTGGGAATCGTAGGCGACATGCAGGACAAAGACGTGCTCTCGCCTTCAAACCAGAAGGTCGTTGACGAGGGAGTCTCAACCGGCCACATCAAGGTTGAAAAGGACCTGCGCGCTTTCGGCCGCGTGTCAAGGACCCTCGTGTCGTTCATCTCGTTCTGCACCGAGCCGTACCTTCCGGGGCTTACCGGCAACGACAAGGCCTGCGCACTGTTTGTAAACGACCTGGGAATCCCGCTGTTTGAGGACACGAAAGGCACCACGGACTGGCAGACAACAGAAAAGGACGGCACTGGCACCGAGCAGGTCAAGCGGCAGTGGCTGCACTACTACGACTTGGATTCCGAAAGCAGGCAGAAGCTTGCTTCGGCGCTGATTACCTACGCATTTTCCCACAAAGTCAAGCCCCATGCAATCAAGGCGATGGTCGGCAACGTCTACCTCTTTCCCAAGGAGGAAAAGAACATTGAAATCTACGACGCGTACGAGTTCTCAACCGTGTTGAACGCCTGCGGCAGGCACAAAGCAGAGGCGCTTGGGATGAGCGTGTGCCTGCACGAAAAGGGCGCACTTGAACAGGCGCGCTCGCTGGTGACGCTTCACCGCACGCAGATACGTTCGGGGCTTCTTTACGCGCGCAGGCACGTATCTGACTTCGGTGCATTCTACTTTTTGGACGGCAGGGGGAACATTGAGGATGCGGTTGTGGGCATCGTCTGCGGTTCTTTCCTTACAAGCGGGGTAGTTGAGCCCAACAAGCCCATACTCGGGTTCTCACTAGACCCCAATGGAAACGTAAAAATCAGTTCGCGGGGAACGGACGCTCTGGTTGCAAAGGGCCTAGACCTGAACGTGATGCTGCGCAAGGCAACGGAGGTGATTGGCGTGGGCGGAGGCCACAACGTCGCAGCCGGAGCTACTCTTTTTGCAGACGAGTCCGGCGAGAACGCCAAGCGCTTTTTGCTCAAGGCCAAGGAGATAATCGAAAAGCAGCTTTCGCAGCGCCAAGTCTAAAGCACGCGAAACGAAACTTCTTTCCCGTCCTTGAGCTTGAGCTTCTCGCGCAGGCTTACCGGCGCAATCACTTCAACAACGTCATCGCCGTAGTGCGAGCGCGCAGGGAAGATGAGCGCGCCGTTTAACTTTCCGGCAACCAGCACCGGGAAGCATTTCGAACGGCCAAAAGAGCGGCCGTCGCGCACGAACTCGTCAGTTTGGATGCCGTTGGTTGCCTTGAGTTTCCGGATGCACTCTATGTCTGCGGGTCTTGACAGCTTGACGTTGAGCGTCCCTGCAAAAGGCGAAAAGCCGAGCTTTGCAGTAAGCTGCTTTTTGTATTCCGGAAGGGCGATGTAGTATTTGCCTTCGCGAAAACCGGTTGTGACTTTTCCTTTTATCTCGCAACTGGCCGCGGGCTTTGCGGTTTTCCCTGAAAGCGAATCCTTTGCAACAGCCGCGATTTCGCAGATTTTCTGCCTGCCTTTGCTTGCGATGCGCACGAGCTTGCCGTTTTTTTCAATCAGGCCTGAGTTTTCAAGTTCCAAGAGCCAGCGCGACACGGTCTGCTGGCTTGCGCCATCGTCGCTGCCTCCAAGCTCTTTTGAAAGCAGGCCGGTGGACACTGGGACGCGCTCGGAAAGCGCGCCCTTCTTGGCAAGTAAAATCAGCAAATCAAGCTTGCAAGTTTTCATAAAAAGCAAATCACCGCGTTGATATGTGCGAGTATTTCATATGAGTCTCGGTTGACAGGCGCCAGCACTTGCGAGTTGAGAACTGCCTTCCTGACTTTGAGACGCGGCACAGCGCGACAAACCTCTTGCCGTGCAAGAAGTCCATCACCTTTCCGGTGAACTCGTTGTCGCGTCCGATTTCCTTTGATACCGCGTTGGTGGAAAGCGGCGACGGGTAGCGTTCGTAGAGTATCCCAAGCACCTGTTCGGCGACCTTTTGGAAGCTTTTCTGCGAAAGCCTTGACACTAATTCAGCACCTATGAGCGCACGTGCGACGCGGCGAGCATTATGTCCTCGCGCGTGATGTGCTTGCGTCCTGCGTGGTAGGAAAGCTGCTTTGCCTTGAGGAGTATCTCCTTGCCGGAATCCTCAAGCTTTTCGGAAAGCTTGATGCTTGCGTCCTCCCCTACGCGCTCTGCTCCGGACCTGCGGATTATGCTGTCCATGTCAAACAGCGAGAACGAACCACGTATCATTTCCAATAACCCCCCTATCGCAAGACGAGGGTTGCCTGCCAGCAACCTGAGATTGTCTTGCGTCTGTACTTTGTTTGCCCTTTTTGTGCAAGAGTTTCCCCTGCCAGGGAAACGATTGCGTTGGGCGATTTCTATTTGATTTTTTTATGCCTGTTTTTCTAATACGAACGCAGCGACGCTGCAAGGCCGTCGATTGCGACGCACGCCTCTCCAGCGACTACTGAGAACTTGAGCGACGAGGTGCGGTGCGCGTGCATCGCATAGACTGCGCCAAGCGGCATCTCTCCAACGTGCGCCTTTCTTGCGCGGCGGTTGGCATCTGCAAGCTCTAGGAATCTCTCCAAGCACATGTCCATTGCGTCTGCACCTCCAAATTTCATTTCGTTCATCCCTAATTCATCGTGAAAATGTTGCGGATTTTCTCATTGGCAAAGTAGATGTTGCGCTTCTTCTTGCCTACCACCTGCTTCTTTACGCTGATGAGCGGGAACGGCACTTCCGGCTTTCTTGCAATTTCTGCCTTGTCGTCTCCCCGGAGCTGGTAGAGCGCGTTGAACGCGGTGTTCTGCGAAAGCTTGGTCTTTGCCATGATCTGTGCAAGCGTAAGCCCGGCAGTGCTTGGGAGCAAAAGGCCCAGTATCTGCTGCTGTGACGGCGAAAGCTGCACCCACCACTCCGCGTGCATCGTGGTGAGGAAGTTGAGCGTGTGGCCGTTGCCCTTCGGTTCGGAGCCGCCTTGTGCTCCGGTTTCCTTTCCTTCTTCGGAATCCTCAGCGTCTTCATCAGCGTTCGTGTCAGCGTCAACGATGTTTTTTTCGTTGGATTTTGCCTGCCTCGCGTTCTTGGATTCTGCGATGATGCCTGCGACAAGGGTGTCGTTTTCGTACTGCTTTTCCAGGTCAGTCATTGCGGGAGTGATGGTCTGCGTTTGCGGTGCGCCAGCAGCGTTCTCTGCCTTTGAGTCTGAAACAGAAATTATCTTCGGCCTCCTTGCACGCAGCTTGTCCATCCTCTTTTCGTCAAGCGCCAAGTCGGCAAGGTAGTTGTTCAGCTCGTCGAACACGTAGCGCGGGGTAAGGAGGTTCTGTTCCGTGAACGTCTTGTCCAGGAATTCCGAGTCGAACGGTACGAGCCCGTTTCCTCCAACTGCTGCGATGCGGTGCGCAATGATCTCGCGCATCTCCTTTGCTGCAAACTTGTTGCGGTAGAAAACATTTCCCTCTCCTACTATGTGCAGAAGCGAATCCGGGAAGCTGTCCTTTCCAAGCGCGCAAAGCACCATCCGCAAATCAGGCAGCTCGTCGAGCAGGTACTTGAACTCCATGTACATGTCCGCGTTCTTGAGAAGGTGCGCCTCGTCTATGAAGAACACGACCTTGCGGTTGTCAAAATACCTGACGCGCTCGGCAATCTGCGCACGTGTCGCGCCCTTGGGCTTCTTGCCAGCAAACAGGTTGCGTATCTTGTGCACGATTCCGTGCTTTGACGCGCCGATCTCTCCTGCGAACTCATCCAGCGATTCCGGCGGCTGCTTGAAAAAGAAGGCCACAAACTCCTCCTTTGGGAGGGAATACATGACGTAGTGCAAAGCGGAGGTCTTTCCGACTCCCTTTGGGCCCAGCAGGATGCAGGCCTTGGTGTCGAATGCAAGCTTTTTGAGCATGCTTGCGGACTCGAACGGGCAGTAGAACTTCAAAAAGTCCTCCTTGTTTTCCAGGCGCAGGTCCTTTACGAACGGGTTTTCGCTCCATCCGAGTGCGGACATCAGTTCCTGTTTTGCTTCAAAGACTTTTTCCATGTTCCTTACAACCATTTGATTTTTTGTAGACAAATTTTGTAAGCGAGATTTAAAAGCCTTGGTAAATAGTGGAACTGTAAGTATCTTACAAGTCACTTTCAGGAGAGGTCTTCTAAATGACTCGTAAAAGACTCTTTTATGCCACATCTGAGACGTAAAAGACATCTAAAAGACTTGTAAGTGGTGCATAAGAGACACTTAAGAGTTATATACAAGAAAACCTTACCATTGTACAAGACAAGTAAATGGGTTGTGCGAAGGTTGGGGAACTTTCGCTTTACTTTTGCCTAGCTGGGCCTTTATAAACGTCAAAGTTAGGCACTACAGTTAGGCACTACAAACAGGTCCACCGGAAACGGCCCCGGCTACTGATTTTATTAGTTCCAATCCAAGTGCTTGCAGCAGGGTTTTTGTGAAAAAACATGGCCATAGCACTTTCAGCGCAAGTAGGGCAAAGCCCTGCCCAGATGCGCTCACTTACCGACAACGGCAGGCTCTGCGTGCAGTGCAAGGGCGGCAAGTTGCTCTGCGGCCTGCGGCAGTGCCCCATACTGGACCGCATCCAAGTCATCGCCCCGCGGGCGCAGGCGCTCAAAAAGGACGTCTTCGGCCCCTCGCCGCCCAACCTGTTCGTGGGCCGGGCGGGATACCCTGAAGTATATGCCGGTCCGCTGGTCTCGTTTGACGACGAGATTTCAAGCAGCAACGCCCTGCTCTGCGACGACCCCTCCAACTGGTTCGGCACCCCTGTAAAAGACATCATAAACTTCCGCTCCGGGTTTGCCCGGGGGATGCAGCGCTCAAGCGTGCGCAAGCCAACCCGCGAGATGGAGGAGCTCTCCTATGCTTTGCTTGCCGAAAAGCCGGTTGACATGGAGGTGTCCTTTGCCAAGGTGCCCACTTACAGGATTTCCTTTTCCGAAGTGGTCCAGCCGATGGGGCCTTCGGCGCCCTTTTCCAAGCTCCGGCTTGCCTCAAACCCGAGCATACCAAAAAAGACGGATTCGTTGATGGAAGAGAATTTGGACGCGCGTACGGCCGTTTCCGAGCTATTGGAGGCAGATTTTGGTTCCTATTACATACAAAAGCTCCTCTCCGCCGGGCTTTTGGGCAAAAAAGACAGAAAAAAGATGGTTCCGACCCGCTGGAGTATCACAGCCTCCGACAAGATTGTCGCTGACGACCACCTGGACAAGGTCCGTAATTTCGAAACCATATCGGAAGTTTATGCGTACTCAAGCGAGTACCTGTGCAACCGCTTCGAGATCCTTCTGCTTCCTGGGGCGTGGGAATTCGAGCAGTTCGAGTGCTGGACTCCGGGCACGGCGTGGAATGCCTTTGGCAGCACCGCAAGCATAGCGCACGAGTACGAAGGGTTTGGCGGCCGCAGCGACTATGCCAAGGAGGAGGGCGGCGGCTACTATGCCGGCAGAATCGCAGCTGCAGAGGCCCTGCTTGCGCAGAGGCGCCAGGCAAAGGTCATCATAATCAGAGAGATAGACGAAGGCTACGACGTTCCGGTTGGCGTGTGGGAGGTACGCGAGAACGCGCGCAACGCCCTGCGCAAGGGTGCTGATGCGAAGTTCAGTACGCTCAAGGAAGCCCTTGGGTACCTCGCACCCCGGCTAAAGAACCCGATTTCGTCCTACCTTGCAAAGAGCAGGATAATGGGCCAGACGCGGCTGTCTGCCTACTTTTAGCGCAACAATTAACTTTTGGTTGAGCCACAACATATTGGGGCAATCGAATGGCAGATACAACCAATAGTGCTGGCAATGGTTCCGACGACGGTCCGGATCCTTCTGACGGCTTCTACAAGGACTCGGGGCCAAAAAGCGGAGACTTTCCCATAGGCAGCGGCACAATAGATAGTGTGGATGGCCGGCCAATCCTACCATTTTCCGTTGCCGCGCTTGTCATTTCCTTCATCGTGCTTTATTTCACGCCCATCCTGGACCTGGCATTGGGCCTTGGCAACACTGCGGCAACTGTTGATCCTACGATGAAGCTGCTTGTCTCGTTCTTTTTGGCTTTCGGGATTGGCATTTTCTGGGAGTATATCTTCTGAATTTGGCCAAAACCCCGGTTTGGATCCAGGGTTCTAACATTTGCGGTAAACCGTAAAACTCTCTTTTTTTATGTTTTTCCAAGAAGCTGGAAACTCCCTTTTTCCAGCTTAAGTTGGTTTTGGCTGTTTTTGATTTTTTGAAAATCAGTAGTCGAGCCCGTAGCTATCCAAGAGCTTGGCGTTCTTCTTTTTGAGCCAGTAGGCGTAAGCTCCCCCGGCCACAACCCCTGCCAGGTGGGCTGAATAGCCGATGCCTCCAGCCAGGCTCAAGGTGCCCCAGAGGCTCACCAGGGTCCAGAAGAACATGACCATCCACAGCGGCAGCGGGGTGATGAAGAACAGGTAGACTTCCAGATTGGGCTCCAGTATGGCCAGCGCGCCCATTATGCCATATATTGCGCCCGACGCGCCAAGGCCGGGTATGAATGCGCTTGGAGAAAGCAAAGCGTAGCCTATGTTTCCGATGATGCCGGTTGCAAAGTAAAGCCCCAGGAAGCGCTTGCCGCCGATTTTGTACTCCAAATAGGGGCCGAACATGTATAGTGCGAACATGTTGAAGAAAAGGTGGGTCCAGTCGCCGTGCATGAACATGGCACTGACCAGGGTCCAAGGCTGGGACAGCACAAGCGAGGGCGTGACTGCAAAAAGGTAGGTAAACCAGTCGGGGGCGGTTGGCGATGCCGGGGTGAACGCAAGCTGGAGCAGGAACACTGCCACGCAGGCCGCCACGAGGTAATATGAGTAGAATGTATATTGTCGGCTCATGAAAATCTTCAATCTTTATTTGCGCTCGCAAATAAAAGCCCGTTTGTAGCAAAACTGTTATGGACCGTCCGCGAGTGGTATCCGTAACCTCCAAGGTTGCGGAGGAGCGTACGCCCCCGGACGAGGCTGGAGTGCAGGTGCTGGAGTCCTACGTCCCGAAAGCGTTGGAGAATTCACGAGTTGCAGGGCTGGATTCGCCCTTGTTGCAGCAGCCGCAAATGCAAAAACCCGCTGCTAGCGGTAATGGCCTTTTTGGTTCTATCTTCTCAAAAATAAGCTCTTTTTTCCGGCGATAAGGAAAAGGGCAAAATTCGCCCAGGTCCTACATGAACGCGACTACGAGCCCAAGTAGCATTACCCAGAACCAGATTCCCCACGAGTCGGACTTGTCGTACTGCAGTGCGCTTCCCCAGTAGGGTCCGAGGGCAAGGTGCGGGTCAAGAGAGATGCCCGGCACGTTTGGGAAAAGCAGGCGCAGGGGTATGGTGAGCGCTCCGACTATGAAGTCGACTGCGACGAATATGATGTCCAGCACGGATTCGTAAGTCCTCATCGTTTGTCACTCTTTCTGCGTAGTAACATATTGTCAAAGTGGTATTTAAGCCTTCCTTTGGAGGCCGTCCGCACCTCCCCGCCATTGCCCAGACCCGCTCTGACAAAGGCTTAAATTGTGCCAAAAAGTAATCGCTTCCGTAGTCCGGTGCGCCAGATGGCAGTCATCTGGATGCCGGGGGATGTGTTTCATATGCGCAGGATGATGTGGTTCAAGGTAGGCGACACGAAGTTCCACCTTCTCAAGCTCGCAGGCTCGTTTCTGATAGTCACCTTCATGCTCAAGGTGATGCAGGCCGCATACAACATCTTCCTTACAATGGAGAAGGTGCGCGCAGCAGAGGTCAACCCCGCGCTGATTTCGCAGTTCTTCGGCTGGACGATGAGCGCAACAGCATACCCGTCAAGCCCCGCGGCATTCTCAATGCAGGACCTCATAGGCGTTCTCCTTACCCCCACTGCGGACTTCATGCTCTGGCTGGGGTTCCTTGTACTTGCACTGATGGTCTACCAGGCGGGCAAGTTCGTGTTCCCGGTTGAGGAGTACGAGCGCTCCGTTCCCGAGCACCACCGGCAGGCAATAGTGGAGGCTGTGCGCGCACACCGCGAGAAGCTGGCGCGCGAGCAGGCGGCAAGGAACGCCGCTGCAAGGAAGCCGTCGTATAGGCGCTGAGCGAGTCGGCCGCCTTTTCTCTTTCTTTATTTTCATTTTTTTATTCCAAACTTTTTCTCAGGGCCTTTTTCGGTTTTCAATTAGCTTAATTTTCCAAACCTGTTGATGCTAAAGGCTAAGCGTTCTTTGTTGCCATCCGCAATCAGCGTATTTCCTTGTGGTCCTTGCGCATCTCGCCTGTGACCATCTCGGACCTGTTGGCGTTCCACACCGAGCCGTAGCGCTCATTGAGTTGCTCTTCGATGTTTTTGCTGCGTATGATCGAGCGCGCAATCATGCCTTCGTCGATGAGCGGCGCGTTCTCGGTAACTGCAAGGTCGCCTGCAAGCCTGACCACTCCGGAAAGCTCGCGCAGCCGCAGCGTCAGCGCGTCGTCGGTGGTGTCCACCTTCTTTGCGCGGCGCCGGGCCTCCTGGATTATCGCTTCTACTGCCGCAAGCGTGGCCGGAGGTATCTTGCCGTCCTTCTTTATTTCCTGGGCGACGAACTGCGCAAGCTTCTGGCAGTTTGCGGGGGTGTCCGGCATCGTAGTCTGCAAGAGCAGCTCGTAGCCGTTTCCGATGATGCGCGAGCGAAGCGGCGGAAGGATGTACGGGATGTCGTTGATGTTTGAAGCTCCCATGAGCACGAAGTCGCAGGGCACGTCGTCCACCCTGACCGAGGCGCCGCTTGACTGCGGGTTCCTGCCCACTATGGGGTACTTCTTTTCCTGCATCGCAGTAAGGAGGAAGCGCTGGATGTTGTGAAGCGACGAGATTTCGTCGATGAACAGCACGCCCTCGTGCGCCTCGTGGATTGCGCCTGCGACAACGCGGGTGTATGGCGGGGTCCCGATTTGCGCGTGCCCTCCATACGGGTCGTGGCGAACGTCCCCAAGCAGTTCCGTTTCAGAAGCGCCGGTTGCAACCACGAAGTTCTTGCGGGAAAGCGGGATGATGGTCTTTCTGGGAGCCTTCTTTTTCTGGGTGTCAAGCTTCTCAAGCGAGACTTGGTCCATGACGCGTATCTTGTCCCCTGCTCCCTCGTAGACTATGATTTCTTCACGGCCGTCCTCAGTTGAGCGGGTGGTGTGTACGCGCGCCTTCTGGCCTGTTGGCATGTGCGGGAAAAGCAGGTCGCCGAAAGGCGAGCTTTCGGTTGCGTACTTGTCCATCCCGCACGAGGGGCAAGCGCCGTCCTGCGGTCGCGAGAGCTTCCCGCAGCGCCTGCACCTGTAACCAAGGCGCTCTGCAACAAAAGAGGGGACCTCGCGTGCGTCAACAAGCTTTCCTTCAAGCTGCTTTGCAAGCTTCTTTTCGCGGAGTATCTGTTCCTTTGAAAGTATCTCTATGATTGGCCGCTCCGGGTTCTCCGGATTGTGCAGCACGCTGATTTCGTGCTCCGGCTTTGCAAGGCAGTATGCAGTAGCCTGCGCAAGCATCGACTTGCCGGTGCCGGGCGGGCCGACCATGAGTACGTGCCTGCGCTGGTGGGCTGCAATCTTGCAGTACTTCACGGCCTCGTCCTGGCCGATGACCTGCTCCAAGGGGTTGCGGGGTATCTCTATGTCCTCGGTGGTCTCGGCTGACAAGTAGGGAAAGTCAGATTCTGCCATAGTTATTACAAGGGCCGGCAAGGCTAATAAAACAGGAGCGAAAGCAGGTCCGGAACAAGCAGGCAGACGACCAGTCCGGCAAGGATGTACGGTCCGAATCGCGGCAGGTCCTTCTGAACAGGGAACTTGTGTATGCCTTCCTTGAGCTCAACAGCCTCAAGTATCTTGCGCTGTTCCGTAGTGAGCACCCGTTCAATCTTGTATTTCTCAACAATCTTTTGCGGGAGCAGTTCGGTGCTGATTATGTCCTCATCCTCAAACTCCTTTCGCGGAATCCACCGCAGTGCGACTTTTTCCGAGACATCCTTTTTGAAAATCACAAGGAACACCGCAGGCGCAAGCAGCAGGCCGATGAGCGCGACTTTTTGCTGCGAGACCCCGAACTCAAAGTTGAGCCAGTATATTATGAACAGCGCAGCCGCAAGAGTTGCGCCGCCCATCAACGCGTCAGGACGCAATTTCTTGAATCCGGTCTTTTTGTACAGCTTGAGTGCGTATATGTAGCCGCTGATTGCCATGCCCAGAAATGAGCACACCAAATATATCGACACGAAGAACGGCAGCACCGGCTCGAAGAACACCATCTGCTGCGCAGCAATTCCTGCTGCTGAGAACAGCTGCGCCATCGCCTCTGCAGGATAATATGGAAGAAGCGCCTGCAGCCCGCAGAAAAGCAGCACGTCCCCGCCCCCAAGCTGGCCTGCGCGGTAAAGCACGTAGCCGATTGCAAAGATTACCGCAGTTATGCCTATTGAGTAGAGCGCAAAGTCCCAGTCAAACACCAGCACGTTGAACAGCGTGCCTAGCGCTATCATTGAAATCGTCAGCTTGTCGTCGATGAAGCTGGTCTTTGCGTCCTGGTATGCGGCAGCGCCTGTGCCAAGAAGGGCGGCTGCGATGCGGATGAGTTCGAAGTTCAACTTGGAATCAGGCTCCGAAATAATTAGCGGGGCCGGGTGTTTTATTCTGTACTGCCTTCAGCATCCCTTGCCGCTTTCAGTTCAAGAAGGCGCTTTCGGATTCTTGCGTAATCCGCATTGCTGTGCAGCAGGGGGATTGCGCCCATCGTCTCCGGCGGCTCTTCAAACGACGTGTACCTTTCGTAGTGCTCAATGGAGTAATACAATTTTTTGACTTTTTCCTCGTCGCGTTCTTCCGTAAGCTGGACTAAGTGGCCTTGTTGCGGAATCCCCGCATCCTTGCACGGGATGCAGCTTTCCACGAAATAGCGCATCTTGGCAAGGCTTTTGTTTTCAATGCGCGCAGGACTCATTTGATTCCCGCTCCGGGCATCATCTTCGAAAGCCCCTTGAGGAACCCGCGGTTTCCGCGCATCCCCTTTATCATCTTCTGCACGCGGTCGAAGTTGTCGATCATCTCGCGGATGTCGTCCATCTTCTGGCCGGAGCCCTTTGCGATGCGCTCCTGACGCGAACGAATCTTCATCAGCTTGGGGTCCTTGCGCTCAGCGGGGGTCATGGAGTTGATTGCGGCCTCAAAGGACTTCATCTTCTCCTCGCTCTTTCCCACCATTTCCTCGGGCAGGTCGTAGGCGCCCACCATCTGCATGATCTGCTTGAGCGGGCCCATCTTCTTCATCGCCTTCATCTGCGCAAGGAAAGTCTCGTAGTCAAGCTTGCCGTCCTCCATCGCCTTCTGAAGGCTCTCCTCGGAGGACATTTCCTTTGCCTTTGAAAGCAGCGCCTCCAGGTCGGGAAATCCACACAGCCTGGCAACGAACTTCTTTGCGTCGAAAGCCTCGAACGCGTCCGGCTTTTCCCCTGATGCTATGAACGCTATCCTTGCGGCCTTGGACGCTGCAACTGCGGAAAGCGCGCCGCCTCCCTTTCCGCTGCCGTCCATCTTGGTGACAATTACCCCCGAAAGCCCGACGGCCTCGTCGAACTGCTTCGCCTGCCTTGCCGCAACCTGGCCGATGTCCGCGCTGATTACCAGGAACTTCTCGTCGGCACTGATGGCCTGGTCAATCTGCGCAAGCTCGGACGCAAGCTCGTTGTCGAATGCGGAGCGGCCTGCAGTGTCCATTATTATGACGTCGTAGTGCGATGAAAGGGCCTCCACGCCCTGGCGCGCAATCCTTGCCGCGTCCTTGTGCCCGCGCTCTGCGTAGAATCCCGCATTAACCGACTTGCACACCTGCTCAAGCTGGTCTATTGCAGCGGGCCTGTGCACGTCGCCTGCAATCGCGGCAACCTTGAGCCCCTTGGACTGGTAGAGCTTTGCAAGCTTTGCAACCGTGGTGGTCTTTCCGGAGCCGAACAGGCCCAGAAGAAGTATCTTTTTTTTTCCAACAGTTGGCAGGTACGCCTCGCCACCCATCAGGCTGCATAGTTCCTCGTATACCACCCGGGTGGCGTGCTCCCTTATGCTTGTGCCTGCCTGTAGTTTTTCGTTGAGTATGCGCTCCTCGATCTTTTTGCAAAGCGTCGACACTAGCCGCACTTCGACGTCGTTTGTGATGAGCACGCGCTGGATGTCCTTGCTGAACTCCTTTACCGCCTTCTCGTCAACAAGCGCCGCTCCGGTGATGCGCGCAAGCGCCTTTCGGATGCCCTGTCCTAGGTCCATTTTGTGATTCCACAGACTACCTGTATTTCGAATAAGTATTTTGAGACGCAAAGCAAGAAAAAGCGGCTGATTACCTGTAGAAGCGCACAAAAAGCGCCTGGAATTTTGTTTTGCCGCAGTTTGTTATCTTGTGCATTGTCCGCGAAGGCACCAGCAGGAAGTCGCCTGCCTTGACGTCGTATTTCTTTCCGCCGGAGCTTACCACTGCCTTTCCGGCCAGCACTTCGATTATTTCGTCAATGTCCCGGTGCCTGTGCCAGTCAAAGGTCTTTCCTGCCGGAAGGTAGCCCATCGACACCGCCTCAAGCCTGCTTTTTGGCGCGTCGGCATTCCGGAAGACCATGCGGCGCTTCCCAAACCCGCCGTGCGCGTCCTCCTGCGCAACGTCGCTGAGGTGTCGGACTGCCATCTTTTCCTTTTTCGGCTTTTGCGCCATGGTAGGGTGCTCACTACGAAAAGATTATCCCAAGCGGACCAAGGATTGACTTGAGGGTTTTCTTGCTTGTCTTGAAACCTGCTATTGCAAATACTCCGAATATCAAAAAGGACGCGGAGGTCATTGCGGGGTTCCAGGCGAAGTACCATGGGGCAAACACCGCAAACAATGCCGCAAGCGGGCTGGGCAGGCCGTAGTATACTCCCTTCTCCGCCTTGGGGTCCTGCAGGTTGAACCAGGCAAGCCGCATCACTATGCATATTGCGAAGAATATAGCGCACGCGATAGTGACCCAGTCGAAGATTGCGCCGGCAAGGAGGATTCCCATTATTGCGGGAACAGCGCCGAACGATATCGCGTCGGCAAGGGAGTCGAGCTGCAGGCCGAAGTCGTTGTTCTGCTTTGTCCAGCGCGCGACCTTTCCATCGAGGAAGTCGGCGGCTATGGCAAGCACAATCAGCGCGGGCGCCCAGGCAATCCCCTGGAGCGAAAGCACTATTGCGAGTATCCCGAAAGCGACGCTTGCGAACGTGAACGCGTCCTTGATTTTCAGTTCCCCAGCCTTTCTGTTAAGCAGTGTCATAAAGGGTAGAAGAATTCGTTGGTAATAAACCTGACGAAGGCGGGTGCGGGTGCGGCATTTTTGGCCCGCAGGAGGGCTTTTGTAATCGGGTTTTATTGGTTGCCCAACACTATTGTAAAAAGCCGAATTTTAGGGCCTGTAACTCAGCTTGGTCCAGAGTGCCAGTCTTATATGACGCCAAAGCCCGAAAGGACTTTGGTTCTAGGCGAACTGGAAGTTCGTGGGTTCAAATCCCACCAGGCCCATACCCTTTTTTCAATGCTCCAACTGTAAGGTATATTCAGGTCAGTGCATGCCATGAAACGAAAAGCCGCATCGCAGTCCTCCTTTGAGGACTCCGCTGCAAGGAAACGCATAGACGCGCTGCTGTTGCTTGCCAAGTCGGCTTACCTTGACGGCGAGCAGAAGCTGTCGGTACGCTACGTGTCCCTTGCCCGCAAGATTGCGATGCGCCACAGGCTAAAAATCGGCGTGGAATCCTTCTGCAAGCACTGCAACCAGGTATTCTGCAATCAGGGAGTCACGCACAGGGTGCGCGTAATCTCAGGCAAGGCCTTTCGCGTGTGCGGCGCCTGCGGGAAAAGGCGAATGGCAGGAACGGCAAAGACGGTGAAAAATGCTTGATGGCTTCAGGCAAGTCTTCACCAGCACAGTTGGCAATTCTTGCACTCCTATTTTCCGTCCCGTTTGCCTTTGCGCAGTCCTCCGAGGCAATAGGCTCTTCCTCCGTTCTTGCGCACCTTGAGTATTCAGTGCTCGTGCCCGCAGCTGCAACCGATGTCGTGTTCTCAACATATGCGTTCGGGAACTTTTCAGCCCAGCTGGCTACGTTCAACGCGTCCGACGCGTACACGCTTTCCAAGGACCTCTTCGGAAACCGCGTGCTTTCGTTCCGTTACAAGCCAACTCCCGGACAGGCAAACCAGATTTCCATCGACGCTTTGGTGAACGTGTCCTACGACCCCTCGCAGTATGCCTTCGAGCCAGTCGCATCTTCTGGCGTTGACTACCTTTCCCAAAGCAGGCTCGTAATCCTTGATTCGCAGGCAGCGTCCCTTGCAGCGTCGATACCGTCCAACGCGCCAAGTGCCGAGGAGGCGGTTGCCGCGCTTTCATCCTGGGTCTACGAGAACATAGTCTACGACTCCAATTACAAAGACGCCGCGCTGGACTCGTCAGCAACGCTTGCAGCTGGCCGCGGCACGTGCGACGAGAAGGCGCACCTTCTGGAGGCCCTCCTCCGCTCCCACGGCATCCCCGCGCGGCACGTGGTGGGGTTTGCATATTCCGGCGCGGTCTGGGAGCCGCACGCGTGGGTAGAGGCCGCGGTTGAAGGCAAGTGGCTGCCGGTTGACCCGACTTTCAACGAGCTTTTCTTCATCGACGCAACCCACCTGCGGCTTGCGGTTGGTCGCGACCAGGAGGACACGAAGTATTCCCTGAAGGCAACCGGCACTAGCGACCTGTCAGGCACCAAGGTGGCCGCACTGTCCAACTTCTCCTTTGTTTCGCAGTCGGATTACTCGCAGTTCTTTTCGCTTTCCGCGTCGTTTCCGCAGGAGGCCCACGGCGCGTCCCAGAACGCAAGTGTAAACGCAACCGTACGCAACCTGCTTCCGCGGACAATCGCCGTGCCGGTTTCCCTTTCGCTGCACCCCGACTTCTCAACCCCAAGCAATAAGGAACGGCTCCTTGTGATTCCTGCAGGCGCGCAGGCAACCGCAGCATGGGACTTGGTGTACCCCTACAAGGTGACTGGCGGGTACGCCTACAATTACTCCTCCACGGTGTCGGCTTACGGGGTCGAAAAGACAGGTTACCTTCTTGCGTCGCAGCAGGACCCCGCCCTTGCATCCGCGTCGGTTGCTGTTGAGAACTTCGTTGCAAGGAAGCTTTCCGACGGAGTGCAGCTCTATTTCTGGCTGCGCAACACCGGAAACGCGCCGGTATCTGGCGACGTAATCCTCTCGGTTTCCAACTCCACGTTCTCGCAGGCAATCGGTTTTCTTGCAGTCGGAGACACCGTCCGCACCGAGTTCCTGGTGCCCTATCCTCTTGTCGCAAACCCCGACCTGCTTGAAGTCAACCTTTCAGTCAGGATAGGCGAAATCACTTACGTGCGCGAGGTTGCAGTTGACCTTGCCGAAACCCCGACAACCGCACCACCCAACTCCCTTGAGTCTGCGCTGGCATCGGTGCTCTTGTCGCCTGTCTTTGTCTTTGCGGCAGTCGCAGTGGTGCTGGCCGCATTGCTGTTTGCGTTCGCTGTGAAAAAGAAGCAGAAGCGGCGAAGGTAACTTTGGGTTGTGGGCGTAGGTGCCGTAGGGTTGTTTATTTATAGCGCCTGGCAGTTAGTATCCTTAGGAAGTTTTATGGCAAAGTTACGCGGACAGGGGGCATTTGAATACCTGCTTATCATAGGCGGGAGCGTGCTCATCGCGGCAATAGTAATCATGATTGTCCAGGGCTCGGCAGGTCAGGCCAACAACGCCATAACCGACCAGACGCACAGCTTCGTGGACTTCCTCCACAACATGACGAACATGACTGGATGAGTGCGCCTGCCCCAAGCCGTCGCTGGGCCCGTTTTGCTCCCACAGCAATCGTTTTAACCTTTCTTTTCGCAATTATTCTTTCAAACAAACAACTAGAATGCAGCCGTAGTCCAGAGGTCTTAACCTTTCGGGGCTTTGGCCGGACAGTCTGGAGCCCGCCCGATTTTGTCTTGGATTAACGTCCAACACTTTATGGGAACGGCGGACACTAGGACGTGAGGTTGCCAATCTCGAAACCCGGGTTCAAATCCCGGCGGCTGCATTTATTTTTTTGTTTCCTTACTGGAAAACATAGCGTTAATTTTCTAATAGTCCTTAACCAGTTATGGCAAACAGAACGGCTACGCCTTCATTGGCAAGGTTCGTGCAGTCCATCCAGAAAAAGAAGATGGCCGAGCTTTGGGGCAACAAAGCGGACGAAATTTGGGAGTCCGTTTAAGCCAGAAGTCCCAAACTCATTTTTACCTACTTATCTCAACAGTCCCGGAGCAAACAGCATCATCAATCCCAGCAGGAACAGTATTGTGCCGCCCACAATCTTGGAGAATCCTGCATAGCGCTGCGTGAAGTCCGAAGAGGAGAGCGCGAATGCCGCCACGCTGAAGATTATGACATCGTCAATCATGAAGAACAGCGTGTAGAGCAGTATGTAGCCGTAGTATTCCAAGCCTCCGAGGTTTGAAAGCGCAAGCACCTGCGAAAACACCGCGGGGATGCCTGCGGAGCACATGAACTCTACTGAGTTTACCGCAAACGCAAGCGCGATGATTGCAAAGACAGTCGAGAGAGTCAGCGGGGAGGAGATGATTTCCTTCATCCTGCTCATCGTGCTGAGCTTCTCCTCCTCGTCGCCTATCTTGCACACCGGCCGCCCCCTAGTCAGCAGGTACTCGCGAACTGCAAGGATGCCGCTTCCAAGCGCAATCAGGCCGATGATTATCATTATGGGCCGCAGGTAGCCGACCAGCAGAAACAGGTTGAGCCAGGCGGTCATGAACAGGAAGTAGAGTATGCCGGACGCAAGCAGGAACGTGCCTACAATGAGCCACATCCGCCTCTTGTCATTTAGCTCTGCAACAAGCGCAATCAGGTACACAAGCACCCACATTGCGCACGGGTTGAAGCCGTCAACCAGGCCAAGCACAATTGCGAGCGCAGGAAGCGACATCTCGGTCAGGTTGGTCTTTCCAATAAACGGTATGTCCAGGGTGAACCTGCTTTCGTTGGCTGAGCTTGAGTTGTTTGCAGCCTGGGGGTTCTTTGACACGTAGTCTGCAAGCATCGCCTTGAGCTGGACTCCGGTGGTTGCCTTGGACTCAAAGCCGAGTATGTAGTTGTTGCCTATGAACGTCATCGGCACGCGCAGGTTGTCGCCCTCCATGCCGTTGTCCTTCATCATCTGGGACATGAATTGCGCTTCGGTCGTAGTTGATATGTCGTGCTGCACCCACGCAACTTGCGGGTATTCCGCCATAAGCTCGGCGTTGAACGGCTTCTGTTCGGCGCAGTGCGGGCACGTTGGGAGGTAGAAGAAGTGAACTGTGAGGTTGTCCGTGCAGGTGCCGTTGTTGTTTGCAACCGTGCCGGTTGTCGGCATCTGCGCCTGCTCGAAAGCAAGCAGGAAAAAGCCAATCACTGCTAGAGCAACGAACAGGTTGCGGTTGAACGGGATTGAGAGAAAGTCCTTTGCGCCTTTTATCATCGTCATCTACCTTTTTTCCCCATTTATTCTGCCTTAATTGTTTTTTACTGGTTCGCAGTTGGCCCGCATTACGCCGCAATCGCCCCGTACAGCAGGCCTGCCGCAACCGTGAACACCAAAATCAACCCTGCGTAAACCGCTGTCCTTTTAGTTCCCATTATCTTGCCAACAGCAAGCATGCTTGGAAGCGAGATTACCGGGTCTGCAAGAAGGTATGCCATAAGCGGTCCCTTTGCCATTCCCAGCTCAAGGAAAGTCTTTGCCATCGGCACCTCGACCAGGGTCGGGAAGTACATGAACAGCCCGAACACTACTGGGATGAGCACCGCAAGGAAGCCGTTGTTTCCGACGTATTGCGCGACCAGGTCCGCAGGCAGCGCCGCGCCAAGGACGCCTGCGATGAAGACTCCCGCAACAAGCATCGGGAAAATCATTGCAAAGAAGCGCCAGGACTCCGACATCCAATAGTCGGTTTCTTCCTTGGTGTAGTATTTCTTTGCGGCAAAAGCCGTTGCCGCTACAAGCGCAGCTATTGCCGCATATTTGGTTATTCCTTCCTCAAGCCGCGTTCCCGCAAGCAGGATTGCCACGAGTGGCACGAAGAGCATCAAAAGGCGCCTGACTGTGTTGTTGCCCTTTTTCTTTTTGCCAAACACGTTGGCGGCCTTTGCTTCCTCTTCCTTGAACATCCTGTCGATGATGATTCCGATTGCAACTGCGAAAAGTATTGAGAAGAATATGCGCCACAGTGCGATGTCCCAGCCAATCAGGCTGCTTGTGTAGGTGATTGCAAGGATGTTGGTCGCGGGCGCGGTGTAAAGGAACGCTATTGCCGGCCCGATGCCTGCGCCGCTCTTCCTAATCCCTGCAAAAAGCGGGAGCACCGTGCACGAGCACACTGCAAGAAGCAATCCGGCAAGAACGGCGATTGGATAAGAAACGAAATTGGATGCCTTCTTTCCAAGGTACGGCAGAAGCAAATCTTTTGGAATCAACGCGGCCATCGCCCCTGCTATGAAGAATGCGGGGATGAGGCAGAACAGCGTGTGCAGGGCTATGTAGTCCCAGATTGCGGAAAGCCCTGCGAGAAAAAGGGGTGTAATGTCCATAATCATCATTTCGATTTTTTAATTTTCTTTGCAATCGCCTTCTCAATCTCTTCCTGCGATGCGACCTTTCCAGCGATTACAACCTTGCCGTCGATTGCTATTGCGGGAACCGAATAGACTCCGCGGCTTGTGATTTCCGCAATGTCGAAAACGTGCGATACCGTCGCCTTTACCTTGAGCTTTGCAACAGCCGTCTTTGCCCTCTTTTCAAGCTCAATGCATGCCGGGCATCCGGTCCCGAAAACTTCGATTTTCATTTGCGTTTTGCATCCCCGATTGAATCTACCATTCTGAAATGTCGTTTAGCACTTTCCTTGCCTTTTGGGTAATTGAGTAGAACCTCTTCGCGCCGTCGTTTCTTACTTTCACAAGGCCTGCGCACAAGAGCGCGGACAGGTGCTGTGATACTGCGGGCTGGCTTACCTTGCCGCACTTGAGCTTGCAGGCGCAGATTTCGCCCTTTGCAATCCTCTGCAGGAGGGAAAGCCTGGTGGGGTCCGACACTGCCTTGAGGGTCTTGGTTTTAGTGTCCACTAATATAAGAAAACGCTTATATTAATAAAACGGGCGATTCTGCGGCTTCTGCAAGAAAGCGCACGGCGTGTTTGCCGGGGCGTTGCCGTCCTGGCCTTCAGAAGAACTCGTCAATCTTTTTCTGCCGCTTGTCAAAGGAAGTTCCCGCAAAGGCCGCGTCCTTGTCTCCCCTATCTATGCTTTTTTTGAGAGCGCGCATGTTGTCATGCATCTGCCTTTCCTTGCGCTTTGCAATCCACAGGAATGCCTCGTCCTTGGTTCCGCGGGTGACGAGCATCATCACGTTTCCTGCACGCACGCGTCCTGCGCGTCCCCTTCTCTGGATTAGCCGGATTTCCGAAGGGACTGACTCGTAGAACACTACGAGGTCAACTCTTGGGATGTCCAAGCCTTCCTCGCCAATCGAGGTGCTGACGAGGACGTTGTAGTCGCCTGCGCGGAACTTCTCAAGGGTTGCGTGCTGCTTCTTCTGGCTCATGCCGTCGTTGGACTTTCCGACGAAAGCAGCTGCCTTGATTTTGGGATTGGCCTTGATTTCCTCAAGTATGGATTCCACCGAGTGCCGGTAGTGTGCGAACACGATTGCGGACTGTCCTTTGTCTGCAACTTCCTCAAGTATGCCTCGCAGCTTTCCCATCTTGGGGTGGTTGAGTCCCTTCAGGAGCGCAAGGTCCGCAGTCGACCTGACCGTTGTAAACCTCGAGTCTGCCATCAGCTCGCGTATTGCCTTGGTCTTCTTCTCCCGGCCCGTAAGCGAGTCCAGGAAGCGCTTGAGCGAGTTGATGCCCTCGGCCTCAAGCAGGTCTATTGCGTGCAGTATGTTCATCGCCTTTGCCTGCAGGCTCAGTCCCCGGTAGGCGTTCGTGTTGCCCTTCGCAAGCTCGGAAAGAAGAAGCGTGCGCATCTCAAGCAGCTCGTGCTTGTCAATGGATATTGCCGCAGACTTTGCAAGCCCCATCTTCTTGAGCTCCTTGAGGCAGTCGGAAAGCATCTCCCGGAGCACCTGTGAGATTTCCTTCTGCTCGGGGTACATGTCCACAAAAATCTTGTCAACGTCCAGGTCCTTGGAGTACGCCTCGACGTTCTTTTCCTCGCCGGTGATGACTTCGATGTTTTTGATGTTGAGGTTGGAGCAGATTTCCGCCACCTTTTCCTTGTCAGCGGAAGGCGATGCAGTAAGGCCCAGAAGGAGGCAGGACTGGTTCTGCGCAGTGGACTGCCTTGCTATGAACGAGTATGCGTAGTTCTTCACCGCGTGGTGGACCTCGTCAAACACAATCAGCCCGAACTCCTTCAGGTCAATTTTTCCGGTGAGTATGTCGTGCTCAACGGTCTGGGGTGTTGAGCAGAAGAACTTGCGCTCCTTCCACAGCGCCTCGCGCTTTGACGGCGCAATCTCGCCTGTGAGCACGCAGGACTCCTCGTCTGAAATGTCAAGCGTCTCCAGGAGCACCCGCTCCTGCTGAATTGCAAGGGGCTTGGTGGGAGTAAGAAAGAGGTACTTTCCGGGCTTGGCTGCTGCCAAGCCTTGCGCCGGGTTGCGTTCGATGAAAAGCATCCTTGCGATTACCAATACTGCAACGAAAGTCTTTCCCAGCGCAGTTGGCATAACAACAAGGGTGTTGCCTTTTTCCAAAGCAGTCTTTGCAGCAGCAAGCTGGTATTGCCTTAGCTGGACGTTTTCGGCGTTCTTCAGCGACAGTCCCGCAGGAGGCCCAGTCAGTTCCATCTAATCGCCTAAATATCCCGCAGATTTAAATAATAAGCTCTCCCACAGTATATTTCCACTAACGGAGGTCGTTTAACATGGGTGACGTTCCTTTGGCGCCAGTAGAGCGCCTTATTCGGAAAGCAGGCGCAGAGCGCGTGTCCGAGGATGCCTCGGAAGCACTGGCTGATGTTCTTGAGGACATGGCCATTGACATCTCGCAAAAAGCTGTCCAGCTTGCAAAGCACGCGGGAAGAAAGACCGTGACAAGCGAAGACATCAAGCTTGCGAGCCGTTAAGTTAAAAGAAAAAGGGCGCGGCACTCATTGCCGCAAATATCTATTTTTTTATCTTCGGTACCCGCCCGAATAGCCGCCTTCCCTTGAGCCGTAGCTTCCGCGGTCCGAGCGGAACCCTTCGCGCCTGCCGTAGCCGCGGTCTGCGTGCTCCTCTGCGGGGGCCTTTGAGAACATGTAGTACTTCTCGTTGCCTTTCAGTTCCTCGCGGATGCGCGAGACGAATATTTCCGTGGGGTCTCCCAGGTGTGAGACGCGGGTTGAGACGTCGGCAAAGCTCTCGAACGGCTTCTGCTCGCGCTGGCGCAAAATCTCCTCTAAGTATTTCTTGCCGATTCCCGGAAGAAGCTCAAGCGAGTGCGCGCGGATGTTGATCGAGCCTGCGCGGTTTAGGAATGCCACGAACTCGGGCTCGCGCGACTTGACTATCTGGTGGACTGCAGCGTCGATTTCGCGTTGCCCCGTGCTTGTGAGCTTGTCGTAGTTGATTCTTCCGCGTATCTGGGCGATGTTCTGGCGCTCTCCCTTGCCGATGTAGACGCGTTCAAGTGGTGCAAACGACTTTCCGGGCACGACCACTATCTCCAAAAGCGTGAAGTAGTGCTCGCCAATCACCTGGATTATGGGCTCCTTTCTCGCCTCGCCCGAGTTTCCTATGGGTAGGTAGTCCAGTACGAGCGCGTAGTCCTCTTTTCGGGTTGCAACAGGAACTTCGTTCATAATCTTTACACCGTCAACTCAAAGGGCAAAAGGCTGAAATTAATCGCGGTTGTATTTTGCCCGGTCAGCCGTTCCCCTGTAATTGCCCTTTTTCCTTGGTCGTAGTTTTTAGGCTGTTGAAAGTATTTTAGGCTATTGCAAGGCCTGCAGGCTGGGTTTGTAAAAAATGGAAAGAAAAAGACCCATCTATTCCTTGGCTTGTTTATCAGACGCTTCCTTTTCCGCCTGGGCTTCCTTCTCGGCCTTGGACAGCTTGGGTGCCTTGGGCTCCTCTGCCTTGGTCGGAACGGGGTCCTTGGCGTCCTTTGCGTAGGGCTTGATTACCTTGGTCACTTCCTTGACCTGCTCCTCGGTGACGTCAAGCTTTTCGCCAGTAAGGCAAGCCTTGGTCACGTCGTCCTTTCTTGGAAGGATGTTGACAAGAGTGGAAATCTGCTCTCCTGACAAAAAGCCCAGCGCCGCAAGCTCCTTCTTGAGCTCCTTTGACTTGGCCATAGTGAGCCTGTCGGTGAACTTCTCGGAGTAGTCAAGCGTGTTCTGCTGCTCGTACGGGAATTCTCCAGTAGACTCCTTCTGCCTCTTTTTGAGCAGTTCGTTGATCTCAAGGAGGGTTATTGGTTTTTCGGATACGAGTTTCATCAGAATCACTTCTTGCCTATTTTCTTTGCCGCAGTCGCGACCTTGGCCTCGGTCTTTTCCATCTTCGGAGTGGCCGTGAGCTTTTTGAGGTGGACGTTGGTCATGAGCAGGATCTTGGCTTTGTTGCCGTCGTTGAACTGCACCTCGTATGCCTTGCCGCGCTTGGCCTTGATGAAGCCGGAGCGGTGGTTGAAGCGCAGGTGGGGCATCCCGGCTGCAAAGCGCGGGTCCACGTCGATGCGCACGAGGTCGCCTACCTCCAGCGTCTTGAGCTGGTGGGTAATCGGGCGGCGGCCCTTGCTCTTGAGATTGCGTCCCTGTTTGGAGTACTTGCTGTGACTTCTTTTCATTTTCAGCACCTTTTTTTGAGCGTTATAAATGTCCGGCCGTCGGGCACAGTAATATATACTTTTTTGTTACTACTTTCTAGTAGTTCAAAAGCAAGATATGCAAGCGGCTTGGAATAGTTTCTTGCCCGTACTTGTATTTATAGAGAACGGGACGCCGGCTAACTTGCATTGTAGGACGCTTCCGGGGGGCTTGCGTTGCTGCGGTGAAGGCAGTGGGAACACGAACATGGACGACCGGATAGACGTTTACACAGTCGTTGGCGCGATGATGATATTCCTGTTGCTTATGGGCGACGGGTACGGCATTGCGCCCATGGCGGTGTTTGGAAGCGTCACCGGGCTGTTTCTGGGCGCATCAGGCGCCGCTCTGATTCCAGGCATACTTTTGCTCCTACTGGTGAGCTCGTTCGCGGTAAGCTCGAACTTCCGGCTCAAAGACCTCGCCGCTCTTGGCATGGTCATAATGTTCATCATACTCGTAGTCTGAGGCCTGCGGCCGCGCAATTGGTTATCAAGCCGCTTGGCCCAACCAGCCAATCCGCTTTCTTTTCCTTTATACTCCGAGAGTAATCCTTGCCAGGTCGCGCGTCCCCGGGCCAAGGCCGAATATTGCAATGAGTAGGAGAAGGAACGTCTTTGTCTGCGAGTCCGAGTCGCTCTTTGCAAACTCGCGGCGTGCGATGTGTATTACCGCAAACGCGAATGCGACTTTCAGCAAAAAGAATGCAGCAGGCCCGCCAAGTCCGGCCATCACCGCGTTGCCCACAACGTGCTGCTCGCCGTAGCCTGCAAACCCGACGCCAAGGAAGGTGGCGGCTCCGTCAAGGCACTGGCCGAACACAACCGCAAGCTCAATCCTTTCGGTCTTGGTTTTGAAGAACTTGCTGTCAGCAAAACGGAACAGCAGGGCGCACGCCGTTGCAATGGCAATTATTCCGACCCCTATAGCTGCATTCGGGAAATTCGCCCCCGAAACCAAAATCAAAAATGTTATCGCCGCAAAGAACCAGCCTACCTTGGCAGTGTTCCTGACCGCCGTCTTTTTGTCCATCATCCAGCTTGCCGCAAAGCCCGCTACGAGCACAAAGAATACCAGAAAGTATATTCCCGGAGTGATGAACGGGAAAAGCGAAACCCCCGCAACAACGACCTCGCGCGGAAGCAGCGACGCGTCCTGGATTACGCGCAGGAAAGCGCCGAACAGCACGAACGGGATTGCGGCAAAGAAGAACTCGCCGTTGATTTTGAGCCGGAGCTTTTTGGTAATCGCCCAGTAGATGCAATAGACCGCAACAATTGCAACTATTGCAAAGGCCGCGGTGTTGTAGATGTTGTACGGCGCATACTGCCCCGGGTACCGCATGGGGTAGATGAAGTACTCGTTGATGAAGGAGGAAACGTCGAATGCCATTAGCGTATCGCCAACACCTGCAGGGGGCAAATATATTTCTCCAAGGCAGGTTAAAGTGCTTTGCAGGGCTTATACTAATTCCAGCGATTGTGGTGCTGATTTCGTTATGGAACTGAGTTGCGCAAAGGTTGCGGCAAGAAAAGCCGAGAGCGTGCGCAAGAGGCTTTTCGACCTGGGCTTGCTTGCAAAGGGCTATAAGATAGTGCGCGACCCGGAGGGGTTCATCTACTTTCCGCTTGTTGCAGGAGCAAAGGTTCCGGCAGCTCTCAAAATCTCCATTTCCAAAAAGGATTTCGAGGCCCACGGCACGCAGGCAACCGGCTCGGTAAAGGACGCGCTTGCAGCAAGGCACGCGCTTTCGGACTCCGATGTGGCCAAAGTCATACGCTCCTACGACTGCGTAGGAGACATTGCGATTGCCGAAATCCCCGACGAGCTTGTGCCAAAGCAGGCGGTAATTGCACAGGCAATCATGGCCCAGAACGGCCACATCAAGGTGGTTTGCCGCAAGGACAGTCCGATGCTTGGCAAGTACCGTGTGCGCAAGCTCACAATCATTGCAGGAGAGAAGCGGACAACAACTCTCTACCGCGAAAGCGGCTGTTCATTCGAGTTCGACGTGGCCAAGGTGTATTTCTCAGTCAGGCTTTCGCACGAGCGTCTTCGCATTGCCTCGCTTGTCAAACCGAAGGAAAAGGTCCTCGCGCTCTTTGCCGGAGTCGGGCCCTTTGCAATAGTGATTGCAAAGAGAAAGCCCAAGACGGAAATCGTCGGGATAGAGCTGAACCCGGTTGCAGTAGACTCGTTCAAGCGGAACATTCTTTTGAACAAGACTTCAAACGTCAAGGCAATACTTGGCGACGTGAAAAAAATCGTGCCGCAAAAATACCGTGGCTGGGCCGACCGCATCACCATGCCGCTGCCGCACTCCGCAGGAGACTTCCTTGATGCCGCACTCATTGGCGCAAACCCCAAAGGCTGCACCATCCACTTCTATGGTTTTGTCGAGACCAAGGCAAAGGGCGAGACTGAGTTCCACAAGGACATCTACGCGCCGCTTGTTTCAATGATTAAGGAAAAATGCGCGAAGGCAAGGATGGCTTGCAGGATCACAAACAAGCGAGTTGTGCGGCCGTTTGCTGCCTACGTAGTGCAGGTAGTCATTGACTTCAAGGTAAGCAAAGCAAAAAAGTAAGCCTGCCCCAAGCCAACAGACTATTTTTTACCAAGACGTTGAGATTATTGCAATCGCGCCAAACACTGCCTGTATTGCCAGAAGCATCAGCACAAGCTGGCGTTCGGTCGGCCTGAACGTCTTCATCAGTATGTGTGTCAGCGACTGCGTGGGGCCTTCGTAGGAGAGCCTGTTGTCCTTTCCGAGCTTTCCGAAGTTCTCTGCCTTGAACCAGCCGCGCGCCTTGAGGAAGAACTCCGCAATCTGCGGGACAAGCGCAATCACCGCCACGCGCTCCATGTTGCCGATTATTGCGATTGCTGCAATCACCGCGCCAATCATGTACGTTGCGGCGTTGCCGGGAAATATTTTTGCAGGGTAGAAGTTGAACACAAGGAACGCGATGCACGCAGCAGCAAGCGCCATCGAAATGAACGCAGCCTCGGGCGCGCCGGTTGTGTATGCGACCCAGAACAGCGCGATGCCGACTATGGCGCCGACTCCCGTTTCCAGGCCGTTGAACCCCGCAAGGAGGTTCACAAGGTTCGACGCGGCCATCACGCCGATTGGTATGAGCACGAGCGTGTAGATTATCCCAAACTCAATCGAGCCAAAGAAGGGGAGTGCCATTGCGGTGTGGCCTGCGGTTACTACCATAAGAGGCAAGGCTGCGATTGCCGGAAGAAGCGTGCGGTAAATCTGCCGGATTGGCAGGAAGTCTTCCACGATGCCGATTGTGGAGATGAGCGTGGCAGTAAGCAGCGCGGCAAGGATTCCTGCAAGGTTGTTGTACTGGTAAATCAGAAGCGACACCAGCATTCCGGCTGAAAATCCCATTATCATTGCGATGCCGCCGGAACGCGGCACAACAGGAAGCCCGGGGTAGCCTTTGTCCTTTAGGCTCTTTATTTTGTCCCGGCTAAATGTCGCGGGGACTTTGTTTATGTCAACTCCCACAAGCCCTGCGCGGGTAAGCCGCGGGATGAGCACCCAGGTGGCCACAAGGGTGGTGATGAAGGTTATCACTGCGGTGAGTATGAATGGGTGCTGAAAAGCGATTATTGCCATATGCTAAACACTAGGCCTTCATCGAATTTATAGCGAACTGGTAACGTAATCCAAGACAAAACCAGTTCCGCTAGAGGCAAAACGTGATACGTAGAAAATTCGCGTTTTGCCGTAAACTTAAGACTAAGGAGAAATATGAGTGGCAGCGGAAACATGCGTTCCCACCCATGCGGGCAGTACAAGCAACGTCGTAAGAGGGCTTAGCTTCCGTGTTCGAAAAGGGAACGGGCGTGACCCCTCTCCTATGACCGCTGACCGGAGATTATAATGCAGCCATTAATTTATATGCCTTTTGAACGGGCGGATTGTGTTAAGGTGGGTTGGTTTGAGCTACTCCTGGGCCTGGAACTTTTCTCTGAGAAATGCGACATCGTCGTCGTCCAGTCCGCCTTTCTTGAGCTTTCCAAAGCCTCCGGCTTTCTTTGCAAGCTTGATTAGTATTCCCAGCAGCCTTTCGTTTTCCTGCCTCAACCGGTTTCCGGCACTGCGAGCGGCACGTTCCATAGCATTGGCACCAAACGGTTGTGTGCCCCCTAGGCCTTAACCTCTTCTCCCGGGCCCAGCACCACCTTGGACTGGTTGATTTTGATTATCGCAACTATGAGGATTGCCGCGCCGACGAACTGCCCTGCGGACATGATTTTTCCGTTGAGCACAAAGTCAAGCACTATCGCAGTCGCCGGGAACGCAAGCTCGTAGAACGTCGCCTTGGCAGCCGGAACGAAGCGCAGGCCGTAGTAGTAAATCCCTATTGCAACCCCGCCGGTTGTGAAGACTATGACAAGCATCACAAGCCACTGGAACTGCGTGACTGCGGCGAAGTTGCCAAGCTTTCCAAGCGCAAGCACAAGAAATCCCATCAATAGTGCAGTCATCCCAAAGCGCAGGTACGTTGAGACCCGGTAGTTCACCTTTTCGACTGCATACCTTCCAACTGTGGTGCACGAGCCGAATGCGAATGCGGCAAGCAGGCCGAGCCCGGCTGCAACAAGCGTCTTGTTCTCAAGGCTGATTACCGGCGACTCAAATCCAAAGGTAATCAGGTAGCTTCCAAGGAGTGCAAGCACGCCGTAGGCGTAGAATTCCTTGGATGGCTTTTCTTTGAGTATCACAAGCGCAAGGATTATCGCAAAAAGCGGCTGGAGCTTCTGGATGAGTATTGGCACGGAAAGGGGCACGAAGTGCACGAGGAAAAGCGCCTGCGTGATTGCCATGGTGCCTATTGCGCCGCCAAACAGCGCAATCCAGCAGAATGCAAGCCAGTCGTTTTTGTTGAGTTTTTTCAGCTCGGAAATCTCGCGCCACAGCAGCGGGAGCATGAACAGGAACGCAAGCGCGTGCAAAAGGAACACGACGTTGACCACGTCAAGTGTGTAAAGCTGCGGGGTGAGCACCGCTCCGTCGATTCCCCAGAGCATCGCGGCAAACATCACCGCAATCGCGCCGATGCGCGGGGCATTCTGTTTTGAAAGCATTTTCGAAAAGAAGTCCATTGCCGATTACCTCTGGTTGGATGGTTTGGCCCTTCGGCCTTTCAAGCATTTTGCCGCCTAGGGATAAATAGTGTTACCCAAAAATGGCAGATTACCCAAAAACGGGTAGTTAGTGGATTCTTTCAACTGCAAACCCGACTGCCGCGCCAAGTATCGGCGTCATTATTGCAATCGGAATCAGGGTGGCCGGGTTTGCCCATCCAATCAGGAATGCGAGGGGCACAAGGAGCGCGTAGGAGACCGCGATTCCCTTAACTGCGCCCTTAAGCGGGATGTCAGCAACCGCAATCACCGTTCCCGTTGCCACCCAGAAAAAGAACGCGGAAAGGTTGGCGTCCCAGGTCAGGTTTTGCAGAATCATCGGTATTACGTCAATGACTCCGGCTACTATGCCGACGCACAAGCCTTTCTGCCACTTTTCCATTGGCTTCATCTTTTCGCTTCTATCGGCCTTTTGGCTTACGCGCCAAGCGACTTGAGCGCCATCCAGACCAGCACTCCCGGCCAGAATATCGCCTTGACCACTCCAACGACTCCCATCCAGAGGCTTGTTGCGGTTGTCAGGAAGTAATATAGTGCGCCAAGGAAACCAAGCCCGTATACTGCGCTACTTGCACCGGGAGTTCCGCAGCCGCCTGTTTTACAGTCCAGGTTCTTGAGGTTCTCAAGGCCCGTTATCTTGATGCTTGCAGACTTCTTTGCCATAAGGGAAAACACCCGTTTACCATTAGCCTCAGGGGCAATTAATTGTATCTGTGCTGCGCTGGGGTGGTGAAAAATATGCCTCAGGGGTGATTTGAACACCCGACACATCGGTCTTCAGCCGAACGCTCTCCCAGGCTGAGCTACTGAGGCAAAATACGCACACAATTAGTTGAGCATGCGGATACAAATAATGCTTGGGAAGCGTTTTAACCGTTTTTAATAGGCCAAGATGCAATAATTATCTTACAAGGGGTGAAGAGAATGAACTGTGGATGCGGATGCACCTGCGGCGCAAAGCCGGCTGCCAAGAAGAAGGCAGTGGCAAAGAAGGCCGTTGCAAAGAAAAAGCCTGCAAAGAAGAAGTAATTTCCAAGTAGTGTTTCTTCCTCTTTTGTTTTTCCCATTTTCTTTTACATTTTATTTATTTCCGTCTCTCCTTATCCTGTTAGGTTTTTTCAAATGCTCTGGACAATAAAGCACCTGCCAAAGACTGTTGCCGAGTTCGTCGGTAACGAGGAGCCGCGCCAGGAAATCAGGCAGTGGGCTGCAAGCGTCGAGTCGGGGAAAAAGGAAAAGCCCCTGCTGCTGTTCGGCCCGCCCGGCACGGGAAAGACTGCTGTTGCAAAGGCCCTTGCTGTTGAGATGGGCTGGGAGACCGTGGAGTCGGACGCCTCAAGGCTGCGCTCGGCAAACGACATCAAGGAAGTCCTGGGCGCATCGGCAGGCTACGGCTCGTTATTCGGCTCGCGCCGGCTGCTCATAGTTGACGAGATAGGTTCAACCTCGGACCGGGGGAGTTCGTCCGCTCTTGCGGCTCTTGCGCGGGAGTCGGCACAGCCAATAATATTCATAGCAAACGACGCCTGGGACGACGCGGTCAAGCCCCTGCGCTTCCTCACAAAGCCGGTTGAGTTCAAGAAGCTCAACTCGCGCTCAATCGCAGCTGCGCTGAAAAAGATTGCAAAGGCCGAAGGCATGGCAGAAGGCGAGTACATAGACGAGATTGCCAAGCAAAGCTCGGGGGACATGCGCGCAGCACTCATTGACTTGCAGTCGTGCGGAGGCAAGGCAATAGTGTCGGAGCGCGAGCGCGAAGCGGGGATGTTTGACGCAGTGAGGCGCACGCTCAAGGCGGACAATTATAGAGTGGCGCTCAAGGCAGCTGATGGCGTTGACGAGGAAATCTCAACGATGCTTGCGTGGTTCTGCGAGAACGTGCCAATAGAGTACGAGGACTCCGCGGAAGTCGCAAAAGCCCTTGACATCCTCTCGCGCTCGGACATGTTTTTGGGCCACGTGCGAAAGACCAACGACTACTCGTTCTGGAAGTACGCGCGCACGCTCGCGCTGACCGGCACCGCCCTTGCAAAGAAGAACAAGTACATGAAATTCGCAAAGTACGCTTTCCCAAGCAAGCTCTCCAAGATGGCCTCGTCAAGGGGCACCCGTGCAGCGCTCAAGTCAGCGGGGCTGAAGGTTGGAAAGATTGTCCACGTCTCTTCCAAGCGCGCAAAAAAAGACATCCTGCCCTACATATCCGCGCAGCAGGCCGAAGGCTACGGTCTTGAAAAGGACGAGAAGGGCGCAATCGAGGACGCCTACGGGAAGCTCTAGGCGCGCTTCATCTTCACAAGCATCGTCAGTATGATGCCTGCGGAGACCAGGAGAACTGCAAGCGGCAGCAGCTCGACCAGCTTGTCGTAGAGGTCGGAGAAGAACCCGTACACTTCATCGCTCAGGGGCTCCTCCACCTCGTACTCAAGGATCCAGCGGCCAGTGCTTGGCCCGAACCACGTGATTGTCCTGTTGGGCTCGTCGAACACGTACGGCGACGGCCCCACCAGTATTGCGCCGTCTTTCTTTGCAAGGGACGAAGTCTGGGGAAGCGCGATTGTGAAGAAGACGTTGCTTCCAAGTATCGTCTGGCGAGTCTCGGACTTGTCAAAGCCCAGGATTTCCTCGTTGAGCGTGCAGTGCAGCGTCCTGCTTCCTACCTGCCGCGTCTGCACGAACTGGTCAACCAGGTCGTAGTCGAGCGTGACCGAGCGGGCGTTCTGCTTGATGTCATACTCTGGGCCCGCGGTAATCGTGAGGTTGTCAACCGGGCTCTGCACCCCGCCTATGTGGTAGCGGATGTTGTCGGAGAACTTCTTCCACGCAAGGATTGTGCTTTTTCCCAGCTTGAGGTTGTTCTTGAACGCCTCGATCTCAGCGTCGCTGTCCACGTAGAAAATAGTCTTTTCGCGCACGTGCGCGGTCCCATCCTTCTTCACAGTCACGGTGACCGAAAGCGAGTGGTCGGTGTAGGCCTGCGCAACCGGGAGCACGAAAAGCAGCGCGACTGCCAGCAGGACTAGCGCGTATTTCATCAAGGAATTTACTCAATCGGGGAATAAATAAGCCTAGCAGGGGGCAACTTTGCGTTTAGCCCGGTTACACGCCAGATTATTGTCGCAGGCAGTGCAGCAATCTTGCTATGGACGAAAAGGGACAGGTCTCGGTTGAGATGCTGCTGATAATAGGAGTGCTTGTCGCGCTTGCAATAGCCTTCCTTGGCCAGGTGCGCGGCACCGCGTCGGATTTTTCCGGCCAGCTCAACTCCACGTCGCAGCGCGCGGTCGGCCTGCTGAACCAGACTGGGTTCGAGCCGTAGGCGCAAGCGTGATGGGGGAGGCGAGGGCTCTGGCAGCAGACGGTCAAGCTCACTTCAGGCAAAAGCGCCGCGGCCAGGCGCTCCTCGACTCGATGCTTGTGCTTTGCGCATCAGCCGCGCTGGTTGCGCTCCTTGCGCCGGCATACTCGCAAGTCTACGGCCTTTCGATTGATGCCAACAAGGCTGCTCAGTGCAGGAAGGCGGCAGCCGAGCTCCACTCCGCAGCAAGGCTTGCCGAGGCAACCGGCGAGGGGTCGCATTATTCCGGGACGATATCGATTCCTGCTGGGGCAGAAATAGCCTACGACTTTGAGGCGTCGGCAGTAAAGATTTCATTCAACTCAAACAGCGGCCCGACAAGCATCCGGGTCGCAAGCAACTGCGGCCTGATTGGTTCCTGCGAACAAACCTGTTCCTACCGCGTTTACTACGATTCGGGGTGCACGATTTCCCTTGGATGATGGGCGCATACTGCAAAGCCGGCGCGGCCAGGCGGTGCTTGAGGCCCTGCTTGTCTTTGCAACCTACGCAGCAGCTGCATTCATTTTGGTAAGCGCAAGCAGGGGTGCTCTTTTGCGCCTGGACTTGGAGGAATCCGGAAGGGTCGCACCGCTTTCTTCCGCAAGCCTTGCCTGCGTGACGTTTGGGAGCTATTCACTAAGGTCCTCAACCGCAAGCCTTGGGTTTCCGTTTGCATCGGGTGTTGTGGGCGCAAACCTGGCGCAGTACCTGCAGCAAGTGCAGTGCCCTGTAAGGATGTCGGGTGCGGAAAGCGCAATAGTAAGCGACCTTTCGGAGGGCGTGCCAACCGCATGACTTGCATTCGCACTGGTTGTCGTCGCGGCTTCTCAACAGCAGAGGCCGCAGTCTCGTTTTCAATAGTCATCGCCTGCCTTGCAATACTTCTTTCATCAATCCACCAGGACGCGCTACAGTACGCAGAGTTTGCGGAGCGGTCGGATAACTACCTGAAGGCGTTCCTTGCGTCCGAAAAGCAGGCGTGGTCGTGCTCCGGCGCGCTTGCGTCGTGCGAGTCGGGATTGCTTTTGCCGCTGCGGCCAAAAGACGGGCCGGCACAATCCGAGCAGGAAGGAAAATATTGCGCCAACCGCATAGTCACAACCACTTCGGGCGCAGTTTCAGCAGCGAGGTTTTGCAATTGAGGGGCATCTGGATGCTTGTTGACGCAGCTGTCTTTGCGGTTGCCTGCGCGCTGCTGGTGTCGATGCCGCACGCCACCCGGCCAGAGCACGCACTCGAGTCGGTTTCGCTTTCAACAGCACTTGAAGACATCGCCCTTGCAGCATCGCTGCAGCCTGACTTGGTGGCATCGGCGTGCGAGGGTGCGCAAGGCGAATTTGCACTGCAAGAAACCTTCAGGCAGGCAACAGGCACGTTTTCCGCCAACGCTTTTTTTGTCCACTGCCCAAACGGAAAGGAAATCCCGCTTTCCGGCACCACAGCACCTTACCCCGTCGCGGCCCGTTCCATTTACACAAACAGGGTAATTGTCCCCCGCAACGGCCGGGCGTTTCTTGTTGTTTTCACAGTCAAGTCAGCAGGCGGTTGATTATGCGCGGTTTCCTTGGCCTGGTGCTTCTTTTCATCATAATCCCCTTTGCGCTCAAGGCGGTTGCCTATTCGTCAGCGCGTTCGGATGCCGAGGCCGACACGGCGGCATCCTTCATCCTCCTGTCCCGCTCGCGCTTCTTTGAGGCCAACTTGCGGCAGTCGTTCCTTGCGGTTCTTGCAAGCGCAAAGGGTGCAACCCCTGCGCAGGTTGCACAGGATGCGGCAAGAAAGCTCAGGCAGTGGGCTTTGGCTGCATTCGAGGCATCGGAAAAGCGCGGTTTTTCGCCTTCCCTGTGGGCGGGCTGCGGGGCAGAAACCCCCAAGCACGTGGCTTTTGTTGCTGATGATGCCGAATCTTTGTTTTCAAAAATCCTTTCCTTTGACTCAAACCAGTCCGTGCTTGCGGTCAAGTATTGGGGCAACGATTCCGCAATCGAGGCCCTTGGTTGCGCAAAAGTTGATGTAGGCTTGGCCCTCGAGTCAGCAAACAGCTCGCAGCTGTTTGTCTTCGGCGAGGGGTTGTATGCAATGTCAAACCTTACTGAAGGGCAGGAGTCGGTTTTTGGGTTTGAAAATTAGCTTCGGGCGGGCTGGGGGATTGCCTGCTGTTTTTCCTACTCATCATCCATCCAGGTGGTCTTTGCCGTTTCCCACGGGAACAGCACCCACTTGTCGGTCTTGAGCAAAAGGTAGTAGTCCGGGACGAAGGTGGCGTCCTCCTTGTGGTAAATCGTGGCAATGAGCGCGTAGCGGCCTCGGTATTTCTTGGAGAATTCCGAAAGCGTCCTGCCGGTGTCGCAGATTTCATCAACAACCAGCGTGTGGCTGTCAAGCTTGGCCTCGTCAACAATCAGCGGCAAGTCAAGCAGGTGCGAGATGCGCAGCGCCATCCCAAGGCCTCCGCGGGGTATGCCGTAGATTTTGTCAATCACAAGCCCCGCTTTCTGCTTTCCGCGGACAAATCGCGCAATCTTCTTGCACGAGTCGTCGAAGGCGGACCAGGAGAGCTTCTCGAACTTGACCATGTGGTATCACTCAGACAAACAGCACGAGTATTGCCGAGAGCGCAAACGCAGCTGCCCAAGCAGTCTTGTTCCAACGCATCACTTTCGCGCCGTCAAACGGGTCAATGGGAAGCAGGTTGAACGCTGCAAGGAACGCGTTGACGCGTGCGCCCACAAGCAGCAGTTCTCCTGCGCCGTACAGCGTTCCCGATGCAATCACGAAAAGCAGGCAGAGCAGGATGTTCACCGCGGGGCCTGCAAGTGCGACCCTGCCGCTTTGCTTTTGCGAAAGTTCCTTGCCATAGATGTAAACCGCGCCCGGAGCTGCGAACACAAAGTCAAGCGCAACAGCAAGCACTATTGCGGCCACCAGGCCCACTGTCCACATCTGGTAGCGCGCGTGCGCGCCGTACCTTGTAGCCATGTACCTGTGGCCAAGCTCGTGCAGCACAAAGCCCGCGCCAACGGTCAGGAGGATCGATGCAAACGACTGGTCTGGCCAGACGTAGGAGAACGCGTAGGATACCCCAAGCGCGGACACTATGATCTGGACTGCTTCCGAAAACCCCATGTTGCCGTTTGACATCTTGGCTTTACCTGTAAGGAATGTAATCGACTTTCTTTCCGCTGATTTCAAACTTGCCAGTTGCAAACATCCCGACTACCCTGGGCAGGCCGATGTGCTCGCGTGCAAGTATCCTTGCAGCGACCTCGTCCCCGCTCCTGCAATCCGAGATGTCCACCTTTTCCTGAACGATGATTGGCCCGCCGTCAAGGCTTGCATCGACAAAGTGGATGGTGTAGCCGGATTCCTTTTCTTTCGCATCGAACGCGTCCTGCTGGCCGTGCGCGCCAGGGTACTTTGGAAGAAGCGACGGGTGGATGTTGATGATTTTTCCGGAGTATTTTGAAAGAAGGTCTGCTGAGCGGACTATGCGCATGTACCCGGCAAGCACGATGAGGTCTGGTGCGAGGGAGTCAATAGCTTTCAACAGCTCCTTTTCGTACTCGGCGCGGTTTGCAAAAGTCGAGTAGTCTATGACCGTTGAGGGGATGCCGAATGATGCCGCCTTTTCCAGCGCGCCTGCCTTCGGGTTGTCGGTAATCATGCAAACGATGTCTGCCGCTATCTCGGCGTTTTTTGCCGCCTTTGCGATTGACTCAAAGTCGCTGCCCCTTCCAGATGCCAATACGACTGCTCGGATTTTGTCCATTCGTTTCACTTTCTGCAACTTCAGCCCTTATTTCCTAATGACTATGTGCCTTTTCTCGGTTATTATCTGGTCAACTGTAACGTCGTGCGACTCGCAGACTATCTTTTCATCAACAACCTGGAAGTCGAACGCAACAGCCACCTTGCATGCGTTCCTTGCTGCTGCAAGGAACTTGTCGTAATATCCCAGGCCGTGGCCGACCCTGTTGCAGTGGATGTCGAAAGCCACTCCGGGCACGATTATCAGGTCGATTTTTTCCGGGTGGATTTTCTTGCTTTCGTCCGCAACCGGCTCGAAGATGCCGTACACTGCCTTCTCCAGTTTTTCGGACCCGCTTATTCTGTATGTCCTGATTTCCTTTTTCTGCTCGTCCGTGCGCGGAAGGCAAACTGTCTTTTGCTGCACAAGAGCTGCGGTGATTGCTGCCCAGGTGTCGACCTCGTCAGGCTTAGGGCAGTAAAGCAGTATGGTCTTTGCCTTCTGGAATTCCAGGCTCGCGACGAGTTTTTTGCAAATCAGGCAGCTTTTCTCCTGCCTCTCCTTTGCAGGATGTTCCTTGCGCATTTTCCTCATCAGGCTGCGCAGCTGGTGCTTGTCAGAAAAGGATTGGGTGGGCATATGTTCCGTTGTCCTCTTGCCTTTTGTTTGTGCTACTGCTTTTTCCTTCTGCGTTCGTATGCAATCAGGGTGTTTTCAAGAAGGCTTGCAATCGTCATCGGTCCCACCCCTCCCGGGACCGGGGTTATTGCGTATGCGACCTGCGCTGCGGAGTCAAAGTCAACGTCTCCTGCAAGCTTGCCGTTTGCAAGCTTGCTTGTGCCAACGTCAATGACTACTGCGTTGGGCTTTACCATGTCTCCGCGCACCAGTCCGGGCTTGCCAACTCCCACGACGAGCACGTCCGCCTGCCGCGTAGCAGCTCCCAGGTCCTTGGTCTTGCTGTTTGCGGTGATTACCGTTGCCTTGCGGTTCATGAATAGGTATGCAACTGGCTTTCCGACTATGTTGCTTGTTCCTACAACGGTGCAGACTTTGCCTGACACGTCGCAGCCAACGGAATCCAAAAGCGCGATAATCCCCTTGGGCGTTGCGGAAACTAGTGCGGAATCCTCGTCCCCGCGCGAAAGCCGTCCGAGGTTTATGGGGTGGAAGCCGTCCACGTCCTTGTTCGGGTCAATTGCCTCGATTACTTTGTCCTCGTCAATCTGCTTTGGAAGCGGAAGCTGCACCAGTATGCCGTCGACTTTGGGGTCGGCGTTGAGCTTTTTTATGAGTGCAAGGAGCTTCTCGGTGGTTTCGGTGCGGGATATGTCAAAGCGCAGCGAGTGCACGCCCACTTTCCTGCAGGCAGCCTGCTTTTTGGAAACGTAGAGTTCGGATGCCGGGTCGCCTTCTGCGATGATTACCGCAAGCGTGGGCTTTTCTGCAAGGGTTGCGACCTTGGCAGCAACTGCCGACAGGATGGAGTCTGCAAGCGGCTTTCCTTCCAAAAGCCTTGCCTTTGTAGCCAAACCGGGCGCCATGATAGTGTTTCTGGGTGCAGGAAAATATAATCCGGTAGCCCCGGAGGCCTTTTTGGCCTCCGGCCGAAACCCGTCCCTGTCAGAGGCACAAACCCCCCAAATACGTCCTTTGACGAACATTCTTTTTTGGCAGTTTCAATACTTCGTCAATCGTCTACCAGATATTAATATTTGTTACTACCGAACAGTTTATATATTTCCCTGTTCCAAAGATAGTTACGCAAATCGAGGGGGATTTGTTGGACATGGAAAAAGACTATTCACTTTCAAAGGCCCGCAGGGAAATGCTCACCTATGGCCAGACCCGCACTGCGGAGGACGCCATTCCCAAGAAGAACTGGAACCACATACCCATGTTCGTTCCCACTGACACCCACGGCCACTCGGTAATGCACATCAAGCGCCGCCAGGACTACCTCAACGAGTCAATCGGAATCTACAAGGAATGGCAGGTGGCCAAGGCAGCGGCAATCTTTCTTGCAATAATGGCAATCGTGCTCATACCGCGCAACGTGTTCGTGGCAGGCGCATTCGGCCTCGCCTCGGGCTTTGCCTACGGACGCTACCTGTGGCAGGACTTCTACGTCAGCAACAACTGGAAGGTCCGTATGATGTACGAAGCAACATAAGTTGGTTACAATGATCTCGGTACACACTCCTGGAAAGGATTCGGGCCTCGGCGACCCTGCTGGTTACGGCAAGTCACCCATAGCGCCGGACATCCAGCAGAGCGCATACCAAAGCACTTACGCAAAGCAGAAGGCGGATGCGGCAAAGCAGAAGGGAGGCGTGCAGGAGCCGCGCACCACCATGACTACCGCGGGTCTTGAGGTAAACCCCAATGACTTCCCGGTAATGCGCACCAACAGCCGCTACGGCTTCGTAATGGAGTACATCGACGCGTGGCGCCAGGAGAAGGTCGCGTGGACCATTTTCGTGTTCTGGCTGGCAGCGGGAATTTACACCTTCACGGTGTTTCCTGCAGGCTCGCTCATCATGTTCGCACTCGCTGCGCGCTTCCGCGCAATCGGAGCAGGACTGCGCTTCGGATGCTGGGTATTCGGAGTACAGCGTACAATCATGACCGTAGACTAAGGCGAAAGATATGACCACAAAGAACCCGTACAAGAGCAAGGCGGAATTCCACTACGCGCCCATCACCTCGCAGGTTGTGATGGCGCTTGAGGACGCAGGCATCGTCCACGTGCTGGACACGCCTGACATCCCCACTTTCGGCGAGTCCTTCGGGAGCCACTCGCTTGGCCGCCAGTTCGGGCTTTCCGACTCTGCGGTGTACGTGGTGGCGTTCGGCTGCCTCATCTACGCGCTCATGGTGCAGTTTGTGTTGTGAGAAAAATGTCATTGCTAAACCTTTCACAGGCAAAGAAGGCCGCTGGTACTCCGCAGGAGATAAAGTACCTCTACAACGGCCCGGCTTCGCGGCCCATACCCGTCACTGCTGACAAGGTCGGAAACAACAAGGTAGTGCGCTCGGAAAAGCTCAGCGCGGTCTCAACAGTGACAAAGCCTGCTGAAGTGGCTCCTGCTGGCAAGCCCGCAGGCGGGGAGAGCTACGACATTCCGATGTTCGTGCCCACCAACAAGGAAGGCGCGGAGATGCCCGACGGCTCGGGGAACATCATGGGGCCCAAGGACCCGATTACCGCGGGAATGCGGCCCATGCACATGTTCAACCTCGACACCCGTGGCCACGTGCTTGCAAAGCAGCTGGGCTTCGGGTTCAACGGGGTGGAGAGCTTCGACAGCTGGACCGGGGTGTACAACACCTTCTTCTGGGCCTGGACTTGCTTCATACTGATGATTGTCACGTTCTTTGTCAACCCGATGATTGCAGTGGTGTTTGCCTACCTTTGGGGCCATTACTGGGGAATGCACATGAATGCGTTCGGGACGGGCCCGACATGGATGAAGGGGCGCTCGATAATCTACGCGCAGTAGGGGGTAATGCGTTATGGCGATACAGGACATGCTTTCAAAACTGAACCCAAGAAGCGGGGACGAAATCGTCTCGGGCGACTCAGTGGCACCAAGCGGCGTCGCACCGTCTGAAAAGACCTGGGACATCCAGATGACTTCGGTGCCAGCAGACGGCAAGGAGCCGATGATGAAGCTCACCAACCGTTACGCCTACGTGCAGAGCTACCTTCCGCTTTGGAAGGAGGCCCTGCGCTTCCGTTCGTACTCGCTGGTGCTTGCAATCATCGGCGTAGTCACGCTCATGCCCATGCCAGTAGTCGGAGTTGCCGCATTGTTCGGGGCTTCGTACTACCACATGCAGGGAGAGTTCCGCAAGGAAAGACTCACGTCCAAGCGCAAGGTCATGTGGGGACAGTAAGCCCGCAGCCACACGGAAATTACTTTCGCCGGCATTTTGTCGGCTTACACTTCATCAAATCCTCCAAGCCCCCCTTGGAAAAACAGATGAAGCCCCCTCCGCAAGGAGGGGGTCTCTATTCATTTTGCTTTAGTGAAAACAATTCATTTGATTTTCTTCTGTATCTGCTTGCCGCGGGTCCTCAAAAGCTCGTGGCACAGCCCGCAGGGCGACATCTTCCAGTACGTTTTCCAGTGCGTCCATGGCATCATTCCTGCGCGCTTGCTTATTCCCCTCAGCCCTTCCTTGCGGATTATGTCGACTATCTTGTTTTGCGGGTCCTGGATTATGTGCGCAAGCGGCCTCTTGTAGACGTTTCCGATTGCAAGCGACGCGGGTTTGAACTCCTTGCCGCTGTTGCAGGGGTAGACGTTTCCGTTCGGGCCGAGCGTAATCTCGTTCATGTGCGAGTATCTTTCGGTCCCGACTAAGGGCATGAACAATGACGGGGTCAGCCTGCAGCCGACCATGCCGCACGTGTGATGGTCGCCCCACGTTTCTTCAGGCAATTCACGGGCACGGCCGATTGGCGTGATGTTTGGGAGGCCGTGGCAATGTTTACAGTTCTTTCTGTGCTCCTCGATTTCCTTTGCAGTCTTTTCGTCAGGTTCGTCTGTGCCAGAGCCAGTAAGGATGTTCCGAAATCTTAGTTTCTCTTCAGCTGCGATGCGGTCTATCCTGTCCATGTGTTCGTACATGTCAAAGACGCCCTGCTTGCAGTGGAAGTAGTCGTTGGTCATGCTCAAAAGGTCCGCGCCCGCGGCCTTCAGCTTTCTGACGTATTTTCTTGTCGTCGCGTCGTCCTTTGCCCACCAGCCGTTGGTCTCCACATCGAGTAGGTGGTAGCCTAGCTTCTTTTTCCTTTTAGAGAACGACTTGACGATGTCGAAAAGCTTGGGGTGGAGGAACGGGTCCCCGCCGGTAATCCGGATTATTTTCTCTCCGTATTGCGGGAATATCGTCTCGCATTCCTTCGCGATGTCCTCGATTTTCTTGTGGCTGATGAACGTGTTGTTTTGCGGGGACGACTCCGCAAAGCAGTGGTCGCACTTGAGCGTGCACTTGTCCGTAGTCTCTATTGTGAGCAGTATGTCGTGGTCGTAGTCCTTGGGCCAGTTCTTGCGCGCCCGCTTTTCAGCCAGGCCGTTGTGGATCCAGGTGGGCCCGGGGTTTTCGCCCCTGATTGCTACCGGAAGCCCGTAGTAGGGATTTTCCATGATTTGGGTGGGCGATTTGTGAAATAAAAGTCCTCCTTTACTCCCGGCTTCCAACAATACGTTTTTAACAACCGAAAGCCACCGTCTTCTTTTTATTATAGCAAATCAACCATTAGTTCTTTTTTTATCGGGGTGTGTGGGTAAATGGCAGCAGAGGACTCTTGTGGCATTCTTTCATCGCTTTCAAACAAGTCCAGCGACCACGAGTTCTACACTCCGGTCCCGAAGGGCTACGAGCCCGGAAAGACGAAATATTTGGTGATTACCGGCAGCGTAATCTCCGGAGTAGGCAAGGGAATCTTCTCATCCAGCATGGGTGCGCTCCTTGAAGCCGCAGGGCTGAAGGTCGAGCCAATCAAGTTCGACGGCTACCTCAACCAGGACGCAGGAACACTCAACCCCTACCGCCACGGCGAAGTATTCGTGCTTGACGACGGCGCGGAAACCGACATGGACCTTGGCGCATACGAGCGCTTCCTTGACAAGAACCTCTCCAAGCTCAACTACATCACCGGCGGCAAGATATTCAACACAGTTCTTACCAAGGAGCGCAAGGGCGAGTACCTCGGCAGGGACGTGCAGTTCATCCCCCACGTCACAGGCGAAATCAAGGCTTTCGTTCGCGAGTGCGCAATCACCACCAAGGCCGACGTGGTAATAATCGAGGTCGGCGGCACAGTTGGCGACCTGGAGAACGGCTACTTCATGGAGGCGATGCGCCAGCTCCAGTACGAGGAAGGCCGCAGCAACGTCATCTTCTCCAACGTTACTTACGCGTTCAACCCCAGCTCGCTTGGCGAGTTCAAAAGCAAGCCCGCGCAAAGCGGCATACGCACCCTGATGTCCCTTGGGGTTCAGCCCGAGATAGTCGTGGTGCGGGCTGGCCGCGAGGTTGGCGAGAAGGTGCGCGAAAAAATCAGCATCTATTCCAACGTGCCGCTTGAGCGCGTGGTGTGCGTGCCTGACGCGTCATCAATCTATGAAGTGCCGATAATGCTCCACGAAAAGGGCCTGGACAAGGCGGTCTTGGAGCTTTTGGGAATCAAGAAGGCGCCAGCAGTTCGCACCGAGGCTGCGATGAGGCGCTGGGAGGACTTCTGCGAAGCTTTGAGCAAGCCAACAAAGTCAATCAAGATTGGCATCACCGGAAAGTACACCGAGGTCAAGGACTCCTATGCAAGCATAATGCAGGCAATCGAGCACTCGCGCGCAAAGGCAGGGTGCAAAGTCGAGCTGGTCTGGATTGAGACAAGCAAGCTCAGTCCCAAGTCAACCGATGCCGAAGTCGCAAAGGTGCTTGACGGGGTAAACGGCATCATAGTTCCCGGCGGTTTCGGCTCGCGAGGCACTGAAGGAAAAATCAAGTGCATCGAATATGCGCGAAAGAACAACCTGCCCTACCTTGGCCTGTGCTACGGCATGCAGATGGCTGTTGTGGAGTTCTGCCGCAACGTTCTGAACTTGCCCAAGGCAAACTCAACCGAGATTGACCCGGACACTCCCGACATGGTCATTGACATACTTCCCGAGCAAAAGAAAATAGAGGGCCTTGGAGGAAACATGCGCCTGGGCGGAAAGGACGTCGAGCTGACCAAGGGTTCTGTTGCTGCAGAGCTTTACGGAAAGCTCAAGATACGCGAGCGCTTCAGGCACCGCTACGAGGTAAACCCCGACTACATCGACCGCATCCAGAAAGCGGGGATGATTTTCTCAGGAAAGGCGCCAAACCAGCCCATAATGCAGGTGATGGAGATACCAAGCCACCCGTTCTTTGTGGGGACCCAGTTCCACCCCGAGCTTTCAAGCAGGCCGTTTGCGCCAAACCCGCTTTTCCTTGGCTTTGTGAAGGCCTGCCTTGAGCAGTCAAAGAAGGCCTGATTAATCCGGCCGTGCAAAAACCAATTGCTGGTTTTGCCTAATGGAACGCCAACCCTACGACTACCCCGCAGCAATAGCCTTTCTTGAGTCGCTGCCCCCAAAAAGCGAGTGGACGCTTGAACCGGTGCGTGATTTGTGCAGCCTGCTTGGTTTTGACCCAAAGGTCGTTCCCTGCATCCTAGTCACCGGCACAAACGGAAAGGGCTCGGTTTCCGCGTTCTGTGAGTCCGCAATACGCAAGGCAGGATACAAGACCGGACGCTACATCTCGCCCCACCTTGTCGATTACACCGAGCGCATCAGCATAAGTGGTGCGGATATTTCGAAATCGGATTTTGCGCGGTTGATTCTGGATGCAAAATCCACAGTTGATGATTACAACAATACTCACAGTGAAAAGCTCAGCCAGTTCGAGGTCAACACCGCAGTTGCGCTCAAGTTCTTTTTGGATTCCAAGATTGATTTTGCTGTTATAGAAATCGGCATGGGCGGCAGGCTGGACTCCACCAATGTCGCCGAGCCTGCGCTTTCAATAATCACGCGCATAAGCTTGGACCACACCCAGGCCCTTGGGGGCACGGTTGAGGAAATCGCCTTGGAGAAGGCGGGGGTCATCCGTGCAGGCAGGCCGGTGGTGACTGGCTGCGAGGGCGCGGCTCTTTCGGTAATCAAGGACGCGGCGAAGCAAAAAGGCTGCGAAGTGGTTGCTGTTGCAAAAAGCGGTGCCGGCCCTGCGGACTTCAATTTTTCCGAAAAAGGCGTCTCCCTTTCCGCAACGCGTGTTGAGGTTTCCTCCAAGTTAGGCACTACGCAGCTTTCATCGCGGCTTCTTGGCGGCTACCAGTGCTTCAACATGGCCGTTGCATACGCCGCACTTTGCCGGCTTGGCTCGCAGGGAGTGCTGAAAATCCCGCAGCAGGCATTCGCTTCGGGTTTTCTGGAGGCAAAATGGCCCGGCAGGCTTGAGATAATCTCCAACGAGCCGCTGGTTGTGCTTGACGGCGCGCATAATGTCGATGGCGCAAAAGCCCTTGCGGCTTCAATCCCCGCACTTTTTGCAGGCAGGAAAATATGCCTGGTCTGCGGGATGATGGATGACAAGGACGTCGAGTCCGCAGTTGCGCTCCTTGCCCCTCTTGCAGATGCAGTTTATGCCGCTCCCGTTGCCTACCACCGGACTGCAACAGCTGCGCGCGTTGCCGAGGCTGCAAGGCCGTACTGTCCGCGCGTACTGGAGTTCTGGTCAGCAGAGGAGGCCCTGAGGTCTGCTGAAAAGCACGCCAAGTCCAGCGAGGCCGGGATGGTCCTTGTGGCGGGCTCCCTCTATCTTGTCGGCGAAGTAAAGGCCGCGCTTGCAAGCAGGCGCCCTGGCTGATTGCCCGCAGGTCCAAAATCCCGCAAGCCCCGCAGCCGAAAAGAAGCAATGGGTTAATATTTGCCGTTTATTCCTAACTTACTGCTTTTCTTTTTGGGATTTCAGGGTTATGCTGGTTATGGCTGTACGCTGCCTGGTGCTTTATTTCGAGGCCGACGCCCGTCTCCTGCCGGTTGCACAGGCGGTCCACGCAGGGGCAACAGTTGCGGGCGCGGAAGCGACCCTGATGTCCTACGGCCAGTGGGCCGCATCCGGCTACCAGCCAAACAACGGGTTCTACGACCTGTTCTTTGTGGAAGCGGACCTTGCCCACATGTTCTCAAAGCGCGACCTCTTCGCCCAGACCAAAGGCTTTGACTGGAAGGGGCGCAACGTCGCGCCTTTTGCGGTGTGCTCAAACTCAAAGCAGTCGCGTGAGGCCTTCAAGCAGGTGGCAGTTGAGTTTGAAAAGCGCGGGGCGATGGTGCGCAACACGCTCACGCTCAACGTCAAGGGAAACCTCTCGTTTTTGGGCAAGGGCAGGCTTGAAGAAATTGATTTTGCGCGCGCGCAGGCGTTCGGCGAGCGAACGGTAAACTACTTCATAGGAAAGCGCGTGACGCAGCCTTCCGAGAAGGCAAAGATTGCGGGATACCGGAAGTAGTGCTGTTTCAGGGCAAACCGCCAGATGCGTTAGTGTGCCCTGCGCCTCTTTAGCCGGACTGGACGCACCCGACTTCTGTCACGCTTGCATATGCGGTCTGCCAGCAATTCATTGGGCAGGTATATTGCGTGCAGCAGTATTGCCAATACCCGCAGGATTCTACGGCGGTATTGGAAAAGTCATGGGAACCGGTACTGCAGCAGCTTGGCGTCGGCCAAGGCGAACTTACCCAGCCACAAGAAGAGCTGTGTCCTGCCGTTGTTGTTGACCAGCTGCCATATTGTGCCCATCCGCCAGGGCAAGACGAGCCGCTGAAACGGCAGAAAGACCCATATACAGTTCCTCCTGCAACTATACACGGGTGGTTTGCCCTTGATGCCGAACAGGAAGCGCCGCTTCCGCCATTCAAGCCAAGGCAAGTCCAACTAGTTGACCCTCCCGCGGCAGGAAATGACGGGCTGCCCGGGCTTGCCGTCCCGGCGTTGCACAATGCGCCGGAGAAGCCGCCGGCAGAATATGCGTAGCTTGTTGCAGCGGCACCGCACATGCCATTCACTATAAGATTTGCAGAGCAGCTTGCTGTGGAACCGCCGTAGAGTCCAGCACAAGTCCACGACCACGGCCCCGAACCAGCTACTGCCGAAGCAGTGCCGGCAGTGCAAAGGCCCGACGAAGGCGAGGAATACAAGTTTGCGCCATTGCTCGAACCACAGGCGCCCGCAACTATCAAGTTGATGGCCAAATTCTGGCCCGAAGCAGTCGTTCCAGCAGCAAGCGACGCGGTTGCGCTTGCCGAAGTGTAGCCGGACTTGGAAGCCGCAAGCGTGCACGAAGAAGTCGCAGCGGACATCGCGATGCCGCCGATTGAGTACGAGCCGTCGGCTGCGGTAGTCGCCGACACGCTGCCGCAACTTACAGTCGCGCCGCTTACCGCCGAACTCGACGCGTCACGCACGTAACCTGAAACTGCCGCGTTCGAATAGGACAACTGCAGGTTCTGCTGGTTGGTTACGCCCGCGTTGAACGTCGCCGTAGTCGAGTTGGAAACGAACGTCGGAGTCTTCGACCCTGCAAGGGTGCAGGTCGTGCTTGCGGAAGTCATGGGCACGCCGCTTATTGAATACGAGCCGTCGCTTGCGGACGCAGCCGAATAGGGGCCGCACGAAAGCGCGACGCCCGCAATCCCGTTGCCTGCCGGGTCGCGCACGAAACCGGAAAGCGACGCGGGGTTATAGCTGAGGGTGAAGTTCTGGATTGTCGCAAAGCCGGTAGTAAGGTTGACCGTCGCACCGGCTTGCACGTTTGTGGGGCTTCTTGCGGCAGTAGCGGCGTACGTCGCGGACGAGCCGTTGATTGCGAAGGCCATCTCGTAATATCCGGACGCATCCGTCAAAGCGTCCAAGACGCTGCCGTCAACCAGGTGGATGGCCACGCCCGAAAGCGGCAGTCCAGACGGGTCCGATGCGTATCCCTTGAGTATTGTGTTCGCCTGCCTGCACGCGCCGTTGTCGCAGTAGTATCCCGCGTCGCAGGCCGGGTTGCCGTACATGCAGCCCGTCGGCTCCTCGTGCGTGAGCGAGCCGTTCACAAACAAGTCGTTTACGCCGGTTTCTATGTAGCTTGTGTACCCGGTTGAAGACTCGTCGAGTGCGTTGTTGGAACCTGCTACCGAGCCTTGGGTCATGACTATGACCATTGCGGCCACCAGTACTGTGCCGCCTAGCAAAAGGAGATACTCGAAAGCGCCCTGGCCCCGTCTATTCATATTTAGCCTTAATCGCGCAGCTCGTTTTATTGGTTGTGTATGCGCAATGCACTTGCCAGGTGCGTCGCTTGCGTTCACCGGAAATTCCCCCCAGCTTTGTTTATATTCGCCCCGCCAGTGCTAATCCATTAACCCACAAAGTGAATCCACAGTAATGATAGAAGACGAGCTAGTGCACTGGTATAAAGACGACGACGGCGTGTCGCACAAGAGCGTGCTCAAGCTTGAGACCGCAGGGCCGGCCTGCGCAAACGGCTACCCGCGTGACGGAACGGTTACCCTCCGGATTGCAAATACCATCGGAATCGTCGGCTTCCGGCTGTCCCCGGACGAGGCTCTCAGGGTGAGTTCGCTTCTGTGCCAGCTTTCCAAGGAGCTCATCAACAAAAAGCGCTCACTGTGGCAGCAGGAAGACGACGAGAAATAATTTGTCGGATTAAGGCGGCCGAGTTGCTCAAAGCAGCTTGAGCTTGTCCGTAATCGCGTCAATTTCCGATTCGGGCGCAGGCCCGATTGCAACCGCGGTCTTGCTTCCAGGCTCGACCTGCGTGTGCCCGGCATCCGTAACCAGCGAGCAGGGCAGCCTTGCCTTCTTTGCACGCATGAACACCTCGACAAGCTCGCGCTCCGAAGGCACCTTCACGGCAATCTTTTTGCACCCGCCTTCCTTCCACGCCCCAACCCATTCGGGCTTGGACGAGCAGGCCTTCTCGAACGCGTCGATGCTTGCGTGGCACCCCTGCGCAACCAGCTTGCCCTTGCCCATGCCCAGGTCTGCGCGCAACACTATGGCTTGCTTGTATCCGGTCATCAGCATCAGCTTTATCCTATTGGCCACATGGTCGGCACTGCCGCGTTGTTTATTGCGTTGTACGGCTGCATCGCGCCCTGTATGACGTACGCAACAAGCGCCACCAGCATAATCGTTCCCGTGAGTATCAAAAGGTACTCGAGCGAAGTCTGGCCGCGGTCCATATTAACATTACAGGCCGGTGTGGAATAAAAATGGCTTTGAGGCTAATGGGCTGCCAGTTGTCTTTGCCGGCGTGTACCCTTTGGCCGGGTTTCAGGAAACGTCCCGCGTGCAGTTGCAAGTGTCCATGCTGCAGCTTCCTGGCGCGCTGCATCCTGTTATGACGTTCCAGGTGGTGCCGTAGCAGGAAATCTGCGTGCACGAGTTGCAAGACGCGGCGCAGCCGCTTGTGTAGCACACAGTTGTGCCGTTTGTGTACCCGTATGACTTGCACGCCGCATCGCAGTTTGAGTTGTTGCTGATGTATGACGTGGTCTCCGAGCCTACGGTGCACGAGAGCGTGAACCACGGCGGCGCGTTGGTGAGCGTGTTCCTCACGCCTTCGGTCACGATGTTGTGGTAGTCGTTCTGGTTCTGCAAAAGCGTGTTGTCCGCGCCCTGCGCCGAACCCTGGAGTATGAGGATGACCATGACTACTACCAGTATCACTCCGCCAAGCAGCAGGATGTACTCGAAGGCGCCCTGTCCACGGGTTGTCATATGCATAGTATGCCGCATTCCGATATAAACGATGCGCATCCTTTGCATTACACCGGAAACCGGCCTTGCCACGCCGTAATAAATTGCAATCCCTCAAGTGATATTTCAGCCCAACCCGGGTACACAGGGTAGCCATTATGCTCAAGGACAACTCATCGGAAGTGGTTGCGCGGATACGCGCCCTTGAGTCTGGGCTGTCCTCGGCTGCACTTGCATTGCGCAAGCTGCAGGCGACAGCGGGGAAGGAATTGTTCCTTGGCGAGTCATCTGTTGTTTCATGCCCTCCAAACGTAACTTTTACCGGCACAATAGCGGCAATCGACGGCGGCATAGTTTCCGAAGTCTACCAGTCCTGCGAGCTCGTGCTGTTCCGCGCGGTGTGCACTGCCTTTGGCTACGAAAACGGCAAGGTTTGCCGCAAGGCCTGCCACCCGTCGGGGCTTGACGGATTTGAGACTGCGCTGCTTGACTCGTTCGACGAGTCCGACACGATGCAGCGCGACTCCATAATCAGGCTGCGCGCAGAAATTGCGCGTGCACGCGAGTCGGTCAAGCTCTTCTCACCATCTATGGTCTTTCTTGACGGCAGCATCTTTCCCAACCCGCAGGACCGGCCGCCAAAGGACTCGCCTGCTTTCGAGGGGTTCGAGCGGCTGCTTGCGGAATACCGCTTCCTTTTTGCGGAGTGCAGCGCAGCAGGCGTCGCGCTGGTTGGCGTTGTCAAGGACACCAAGAGCCGGAACTACCTGGATGCAATGAGAAAATCCGACTGCCTGTCCGAGTTCTATTCCGAGCACGCAGCATTCCTCTCGTCAACAAACGACTCGGCATTCCTTTCAATGGCGCTACAGGAAAACGAGCGCAGTGGCCTTGTCAAAATCGAGCGCCAGGACCTGGGCCGCGACCTTTGCCGCACAACCGCCGCGGCAACCTACGTGAAGGCGTCAAAGTACGACCGGCCGCTGAGGCTGGAGTTTTCCGATTACGCCAAGGCAGACGAGGCAAGCAGGGCAATCTGCGGCCTGTGCAAGGGCAACTCGCGCTACGCGTACCCCGCAATACTCATCGAAGCTGACCTGCGTGCTGCGATGGACCCGAAAGAGTTGGAGGTCGCTTATGCAAGGTTGTGCGCAAAGGTGGGTCCGGATGCGGTGTCACTGCGAAGGTTACGGAGAAATGAACGGCCGTTTAGGTAGTGGAAGACTGATTGGCTGTTAGGCGGCCCGGCCCCGTTGTCCTCTTCTTTCAGAGCAGCCGTTCGCCGTTCTCAACAATGTGCTGGTGAGCAGGCTTTTCCATTTCAAGGATTTGCACGCGAGCAGGCGAGAACGTGCCTGCATATTCCACAATCCTGGCCTCGCCCCGCCTTCCATCAGCAAGGTGGATGCGTATCTTCTGGCCAATCCTGCCGTTTCCTGCAGCAGAAGCGTTCCCGATGCCGAAAGTTCCTACCATCACATTAATTCCCGGCATCCGCAGGTTTCCCATAGAAAGGTCGGTTGCAAGCGCGTCTCCCTTGCGCACTCCCCGTACGTGCGGCCAGGCAAACGCAAAAAGTATTGACGCGCCCAGGTCGAACGCGACAAGCTTCCAGAACGAGTCGATTATCGTGCCGGCAACTCCGATGTAGCTGAACGCGTATCCCAACAGCGACGCTGTAAGCAGGGCAACCGTGCATTGGGCAAAAAGTTTGATGTTCAAGTCTACTCACTTCCAATTTCGTTTTTTTGAATCTACGCGTATCCTTCCTGCGGCCTGCGCTGGACCTCGGTTGGCCTCTTCATTGAAAGGGCGCGTTCAAAGTGCCTCTTTGATACCTTGTCAACAGTCTTGTCGCGCATGGCTTCCATCCCGGCTTCGCGGCAGAACGCCTCCAAGTCGGCTCCGGAGTACCCTTCGGTCTTCTTTGCAAGGTCGGCCAGGTCGACGTCCTTGTCAAGGGGCATCCTTGCGCTGTGAACCTTGAGTATGTCCCTGCGGGCTGACTCGTCGGGCTGCGGGATTTGTATGAGTTTGTCAAACCTTCCGGGTCGCAAAAGTGCGGCGTCAATGATGTCAGGCCTGTTGGTTGCTGCAATAACCACCACGTCCTTGAGGCTCTGCATGCCGTCCATCTCGGTAAGCAGGGTGTTGACTATTTTTTCAGTCACGCGGCTTCCGTCGGAATCCCCACCCGTGCGGCCGGGCGCAATAGCGTCGATTTCATCGAAGAATATGATTGAGGGCGCGGCTTGCCTGGCCTTGCGGAAAATCTCGCGGATTCCCTTCTCGCTTTCACCCACCCACTTTGAAAGAAGCTCTGGCCCGCGCACTGCGATGAAGTTTGCCTCGCTTTCAGTTGCTGCGGCCTTTGCAAGAAGGGTCTTTCCGGTGCCGGGCGGGCCGTAAAGCAATATGCCGCGTACTGGCCTGATTCCGAACTTGGTGAATGCCTCGGGGTGCTTGAGCGGAAGTTCAACCGCCTCTCTGAGCTCATTCTTCACTTCCGCCAATCCGCCTATGAAGTCCCACTTTACGTTGGGAACTTCAATGTAGACTTCACGAAGTGCGGATGGGGTGATTTCACGCTGTGCGGTCTCAAAGTCGTCCTTTGTCACGCGCAGCTCCTCAAGTATCTCCTGGGGGATGTGCTCGTCTTCCAAGTTGATTTTTGGAAGGATGCGCCTAAGTGCCTTCATCGCCGCTTCCTTGCACAGCGACTGCAAATCCGCCCCGATGAAGCCGTGCGTCTTTGCGGCAATATCTTCCAGCCTGACGTTTTCTGCAAGCGGCATCCCGCGCGTGTGGATTTGCATGATTTCAAGCCTGCCCTTCTTGTCGGGCACGCCAATCTCAATCTCGCGGTCAAAACGTCCGGGCCGCCTGAGTGCAGGGTCGATGGCATTCGGCCTGTTTGTTGCTGCAAGGATTACGACTTGGCCCCTTGCCTTGAGGCCGTCCATGAGTGTCAGCAATTGGCTGACTATCCTTTTTTCGACCTCGCCTGTGACTTCCTCGCGCTTTGGCGCAATCGCGTCAAGCTCGTCGATGAATATGATTGAGGGGGCGTTCTCCTCCGCTTCCGAGAAAATCTTGCGCAGCTTCTCCTCTGCTTCGCCCACGAACTTGCTGACTATCTCGGGGCCGTTGATTGTGATGAAGTGCGCCTCGCTCTCATTGGCAACTGCCTTCGCAAGCAGGGTCTTGCCTCCGCCCGGAGTTCCGTAAATCAAGACTCCTTTTGGCGGCTCTATGCCAAGGCGCTCGAAGAGTTCGGGGTGGCGCATCGGAAGCTCAACCATCTCCCTGATTTTCTGGACCTCGTCTTTGAGCCCTCCGATGTCTTCGTAAGTGGTGGTTGTAATCTTTCCAAGCTCCTTTACCGGCTCCTCGCGCAGAGTCACTTCGGTTGCGTCGGAGACAAGCACTATTGCCTGCGGCAGGGTCTGCGCAACAGCAAACGGGAACGGCGTGCCGAACAGGTTGATGCTTAAAACATCCCCGCGCAGCAGCGGCTTTCCAAGCAGGTACTTCTTCACAAGCTGGTCAAACCCCGGCGCGTAGCGCGAGGGCTGGTTCGGTGCAAGCACGATTTTCTTTGCTTCCTTGACTTCTGCTTTGTGGATTTGCACGCGGTCGCCTAGGCCCACTCCGGCATTCTGGCGCAAAAGGCCGTCCATGCGGATTATCTTTGCGCCCTCGTCAGCGGGGTGCGAAGGGAGCACGATTGCTGCGGTGATTTTCTTTCCCTTGATCTCAACCACGTCGCCGGTAGTCAGGCCGAGGTCCTTGCGCGCCTCTGAGTCCATCCGGACTACGCGCTTTCCGTAGTCAATCTGCATCGCCTCGGCTACCTTGAGCTCGAGGAACTTGTCTGTGGCGGTCTTTTGGTCCATTAAGCATCATCTGGTGACTAGAAGGGAAAATGGCAATCTTGGCTTGAAATTATGTAGTGTCGAATCTGTTTAAATAATCGAATAATAGGTTTGGCCCCCTGCTTCAAGGGGCCCTAAGCCCTTGCAACAGTTCTTGTTGCGCGCTCGACTTCGGACTTTCCTGCAGGGATTACCAAAAGCAGGTCGTCAAGGTTGTCAGTGCCAAGCCGTGCCATTATTTCCTTTGCAACCATTCCCTTTTCCTTGGTTCCCGCAGGAAGGATGGTCACTGCGTTTTTGAGCGTGCGCGTTGAGGTTGCAGGTATCGCCACTACCCGGTCCTTTTCATCCACTCCTATTTTCAGCCCAAGCGCCGTTCCGCGGAAGTACTCGCGTTTTCCTGCGATGATGAACCCGCCCTTTGACACATACTCGCCTGCCTTTGCGGTTCGCGAGACGCTCTCAACAGGCACGCAATAGGCGTCCGCGCTCCCAAAGCCGTTCTTCCACGAAGATGAGTAGCTTACTGCAAACTGTGCGGCTTCCTTTTTGTCCTGCTCGGTTGCCTTGGCCGTGTTTCCTTCCTTGAGTATTGTTGTTGGCGCACCGTGAACGTCCGCGTGGAAATACAAATCGGTCTTTTCAGCGTGCCGGTTGAACACGTGCTCGTTCTGGCTTGCGTCGCGCCCGGCAACAACCAAAAGCCCCGAGCTTGTGTAGAACCAGCGGTACTTCTCAAACCACTCCAAGTCGCGCCTTATGCGGAACTTCTTCTTGGAAGCGGCCTCGTCTTCGGGCTTTTTGTACTGCTCGCGCTTTTCCTCTCGCGCAATAAGCTTCAGCGTCTCCTCAAGGGCCTTCTTCGCTCCATCTGCCTTTGCGCGCAGCTTGCTTGCCTTTTCGTAGTACTGTGCCGCGTTCTGTTGGGCAGTCTTTGATGCGTCGAGTGCAATCTTCATCTTTCAACGAAATCTTGGTGGCGGGTATCGTTTATAGCCACTACGCTTGGCCCGTCGGAGCGAAATTCGATTGTGGTTATGCCGGTGTTTTCAAGCACCAGCCACTTGAAGTTGTCGTACGAAATCTCCAGCCCGTTGATTGTGCACAGCACGCACTTGATGAGGTTGCCGTGCGAGACAACTGCGGCCGATTTTCCCGCATTGGCCTTTGCGATTCCCTCAAGCGCCCGCATCCCGCGAACAGCGACGTCCTTTGCGGACTCGCCTGAAAGCTCGTGGCCGTAGCGCAAAAGGTAGTAGTCTATTGTGCGCTCCGGCTCCTGGGCCTTGGACAGGTGCATGTTGTGGAAAATCTTGAACGCCTCCTCGGTGGTCTTTCCGGAAAGCTCGCCGGCGTCCTGTTCCATCAGCTCGTCCATCTGAGTCGGTTCAATTGTCGGGAATGCGATTTTTGCAGTCTCGACTGCGCGGGAAAGGGAACTGGAATAAACCGCGGAGATTTTCGCTGTTGCGGCCCACCTTGCAAGCGCCCCCGCCTGCCGCAGCCCGTGCTTTGAGAGCTTGCCGCCCATGGTCTGGCCCTGTATGATTCCCTCGGCGTTGCCAACGGTCTCGGCGTGGCGAATAAGGTAAATGGTTGTTTTTGGCATTGTTGTCCGTTGCCTCCTGTGGATTTCGGCCTTTTGTGCCATCGTGCTTTTGCGGGTTTTGCCGCGCGTGCCTATTTTGCCTTTGTCTTAGGCGTTTTCGCAGCTGGCTTTGCTGCTGTTGGTTTTTTTGCTGCGGGCTTTGTTGCCGGTTTTGCAGCAGGACTGCTTGCTGCTCTGGGCGCAGGCGTGTTTGTGGAAGCAGTCGATGCTGTTGCGGGTTTTGCCTTGGCGACTGCCGCCGGCTTTTTCATTTGGGCATCTGCATTCGCAGTCCCTTGCGCAACAACTGCGCTCTTGTCCTCGGTGACCGTGCCGTCGGAGTTGTTCACTGTGTAGGTCTTCTTTCCCCACGATTCCTTGGTCTTGCACTTCGTGTCAAGGCACATGTTGAACGGCTTTTTGCCCTTGCGGATGACCGTGACTATTGGCGTGTTGCACTCGGGGCAGACTTTGTCCGCGTTCTTTATGAGTGCCATCTTTGGAAGCGGGAAGAGGTTCCTGCAGGCCGGGTACGCGCCGCAGCCCACGAACAGGCCGAAGCGAGACTTGCGGATCTGAAGCTGCCCTGTGCGGCCTTCCTTTGCGCAAACCGCGCACGGCCCGAGCACGCTTTCCTCCTTCTGCGTCTGCTTCAACGCGTCAACAAGCTCCTTTCCGATGCTTTCCTCCTTTGTGCGGAACTTTTCAAGAATCTTCTCAAGAGCAACCTTGCCCTCGGCGATTACCTTTTCCTTGGTGATTTTTCCGGACTGTATGTCCTCCATCTCCTTCTCAAAGTCGCGCGTAAGCTGCTCGGAAAGGATTTCGTCAACGTGCCGCGTGAGCGCCTCGTAGACCGAAAGCCCCAGGGCGGACACTTCGATGCTTTTTCCCGAGACGTAACCCCTCCGAAAAAGGGTCTCGATGATTTCCGAGCGTGTTGCCTTGGTGCCCAGGTCCTCGTCCTCAAGCTTCTTGACCAAGGATGCCTCGGTGTAGCGCTTCGGAGGCTTGGTCATCTTCTTTTCCAGCTCGTGCTTGTCAACTGGCACGCGTTCTCCAACTTCGAACTTGGGAAGCACTTCCTCCTCCAAGTCGACGTACTTTCCGTAGAAATCGAACCAGCCCTTCTCAACTGTGCGCGAGCCGCCTGCAGCAAACGAAACGTCGCCGATTTTTGCCGCAACATTCATGCGCGCCCTCTTTGCGGGCTCCGCAAAGCAGGAAAGGAACCTGCGCACAATCAGGTCGTAAAGCTTTGCCTGGTACGGGTTCAGCCCGCTTGGGACCATCCCGGTCGGGTGGATTGCCGGGTGCGCGGCGTCGTCCTTTTCGCCCTCGCGGGGCACGAACTTGCCCTTGGAAACCAGCCTTGCGGAAAGTTCGGAATAAACGGGATTCTTGCCTATGTCTGTGATTATTTTCTTCAAGTTGAGCTTTGACGAGAGCTTCTGCGACGAGGTGCGCGGGTAGCTGATAAGAGCTGCCTCGTAAAGGTCCTGCGCAAGCGAAAGCGTCATCGACGGCTTGAATCCGAAAGCGCGGTACGCCTCGATTTCCATCGAGGTCAAATCAAACGGGAACGGCGGGTTCTGGGCAAACTCCTTCTCCTCGACCTTGTCGACAAGTGCTTTGTCCTTTGCGGCCTTGGCCACCTTGTCAGCTATTTCCTTTGCCTTGGCCTCGTCGAAGACGTTGCCTTCGGTGCAGGAGAACTCCACTCCCTTCAGTATTGCAGTGATGTTCCAGTAAGGCTCGGGCACGAACTTCTGAATCTCAAGCTCGCGCTGCGCAAGTATTGCAAGCGCTGGGCCCTGCACCCTGCCGATGCTCATGATGCGGAAGATGCCTGCCTTCTTTATTGCAGACATCAGCGCGCGCGACGTGTTGATGCCCCAGTACCAGTCAAGGTAGTGCCGCGCCTCCCCAGCGTCGATTTGCGGCGTGTCAAGCGGCTTCAAGTCGGCGTAAGCGTCCACGAGGTCCTCTTTGGTAAGTGTTGAGAAAAGCATCCTCTTTGCGGGCTTCTTCACCGCAAAGCGTATGATGTTGCCCCCAATTAGGCTGCCTTCGATGTCCCAGTCGCACGCGTTCACAACCGAGTCGGCGTTCTTTGCAAGCTTCTTGATTGACTCGAGGTACTTCTTTGTGAATGCAGCTGACTCGTGCGATTCGGATGCCGGTACCCACTCGATGTCAAAAACAGGGTAGCGTCCGCCGGCCTCCTTTTGCTTGAGCGAATACACGTGGCCAACTGCCGGCGCGATGAGGATTTTCTTCCCGCCGCGCGCAAGCTCGTACGACTTGACGCCGGTGCCTGCGGACTGCTTCACCGGGCCTTCGGCCAGGGCGGCAGCCATCTTCTCCGCAACACGGGGCTTTTCGGTGATAATCATTACTGTTTCCATGGTATGCGCTTCCTAACTGCAAATCCTGCGGTTGGCGGGCTAATCCTAATTGGGGGGGCTGGTTTTATTGGTTTCGCAAAGCTAGGGTTGCGCAAATAAAGAAAGATTTGGGAACGTGCTCAGTTGAGTATCGTGTACTTGCTGAGGTAGACCTGCACCTTGAACACCTCAAGGAACGGCAGGATCACAAGCGCGTTGACGATTATTGCCGCGTAGCGGCCGTATGCGAATATCCCCGGGTCCTGGGAGATGTTGAGGAATATGATGTCGTTTGCAAGCATGAGCACCGAAGTCACCACAAGGACCAGGAGCACGTAGGAGAAGCGGTGCACCAGTGTCGAGATGCTCTTCCTTATAGCAGTCCAGCCCTTGAACCCGTCGATGACTATGGCCTGGGGCACGAACAGTATCGCAAGGGCGACAAGCGCCGCCACCAGCGCGCCTATTGTCGGGTGCAGGCCGTACTGGTAAAGCACGACGTCGGCAATGAACGTCAGCGCGAATGCCGCAAGGAAAATCTCGAACAGGTGGTAGGTGCGCTGCTCGATCTTTTCCATCTCGTAGAACGCAATCTTGTTCATCGAGCGCTGGCTTGTGATTATCATGTTGATTGCAACAAGCGCAAACGAGAACAGCAGCATCGAGACAATGGGCAAGAGGATTACGATGCCCAGGTCGAGCGGGGTCATGTCCCACTTGATGCTGTCAAGGCGCATGAAGATGGAGCCCATCGCAGCGTAGTTTGACAAGAACAGCGCAACCGGGAACGCTATCAAAAACGGTATCGAGAAGAATGAGATCGTCTTGAAGTTCGTGCCGTAGGCCTCGAACGTCTTGTTGAAAATGTCCGCAATCCTGTTCATTTCCCAGTCGCCCTTTAAAGTAAGATAAAGACTTCTTGCTTTGCGGATTTAAAACCAATAGCTTGTGTGCCTTGCCGCATTGAATCGTTGCGCGGTACTGGCGGAATGGGTGCCTGCTTTCAGCGCTTTTGCACTGCGCCTGCCTTCAGGTAGCACTGCCCGTAACCAATAGTCCTCACGGCGATAAATGCGCCTATCGCTCCCCTTTGCAGCAGTGCGGTCTTGTAGTTGGGCATCCTTGCTGAAAGGGATTTTCCCGCCTTCCTTTCCGTGACCAGCACATCGGCGGTTTTTCCCACAAGTTTGCAGTTCTCTTCAAGCGCAATCTTCCTGCACAGCGCGTTCATCTCCGTGCTGCGTGCGTTGACTGTCTTCCTGTCAACCTGCCCCATTCCCGCTGCAAGGGTCTTCGGCCTTGCGCTGTACTTTGATATGTTGGTAATCTCCGGCCGCGTCTTTTTTACAAGCGCAACGGTCCCTTCGAAGTCCTTTTGCGTCTCAGTTGGAAATCCCACGATGACGTCGGTCTCAACGGTCAAGTCCGGGGTTTTTTCGTGGAGGAACTCCACAAGCCTTGCGTAGTCAGCGGCCGTGTATCCCCGGTTCATCGCAGCAAGGACCGAGTCGCTTCCGCTTTGCACCGGGATGTGGAGAAAACGATAGACCTTTTCGCTTTCCATCGCCTTCGCAAGCTCCTTGCGTATCCTCCAGAAGTGTTCGGGGTTTCCCATGCCTATGCGAATGCGGAAGCGTCCGGGTATTTGGGATATCTTGCCGACGAGCGTGGCGAGGTTCGTGCGCCTTCCGTTTTTGTTTCCTTCAAAGTCGAACGCATAGCATGCCGTATCTTGACTAGTGAGCTGGATTTCCTTTGCCCCCTTCTGCACCGCAGCCTCGACTGCTGCCACGATTTCGTCCTGCGGGAAACTCTGCAGCCGGCCCCGGGCCAGTTTGGTCGAGCAGTAGGTACACCTGCCGAGGCATCCGCGGCTGATTTGCACTCTTGCAAAGATGCCGTCGACGGTTACGTTGAAGGGGAGAGTTTCGGCCTTTCTGGTCGATACGATTTTCTTCCCAGCAAGGGCCGCATCAATCGCCTCCGTTATCCTCGCATTCGACCACACGCCCACTATGCTTGCGCTCGGAACCGCCTTTTCGATGAGTTCAGGGGAAACCTGCGCAAGGCAGCCGGTAATGACCAGCCCCTTTCCCTGGGCATCCAGTTTCTTTGCCTTGAAAAGTATCTTTTCCTGCGTCGAGTCCTTCACCGAGCAGGTGTTCATCACTACGGCGTTGGCATCGGATTCGGAGCCGATTATTTCGTATTTTCTCCCAACAGCAGCCTTCAAGGCATCCGTATCCGCAAAGTTGAACGTGCAGCCGTAGGTCAGGAAGAAAACGCCTGGGCTTGCGGGTGCCGCTGTTTTGCCTTTTTTCGCAGCAGGGGCATTTGCCCTGCCTGCGGCATTTCTTTCCGGCCTGCCGGTAGCCGGCCTTTTTGTTTTCCTGCCTGCCACCGTTTTTGCCATATTGTGCTTCCAACAGCCTTTTCGGGCAATTTTGCCCTCTTAAGCAACTTTATTAATTTTCTTTGCAAAAGACAATATACTCATTTTGAAGGCATTTAGGCCGTTCAATGAATAATGTGTTACAAGGGTGTATTTGTATAGTCCGTCCAGTTGCTTCCAAAAAGTGCGAAAAGTGCGGCCACGAGGCGCATCTCCTTGAGATATGCGGCCAGTGCAAGCGCAAGGTCTGCCACAACTGCACAAAGTCAAGCAAGCTCTCACGCAGGCGCGTCAAGGGCGAGCGCCACATAATCTGCAAGACCTGCTGGGGCACTCCCGCAAAGAGGACCGCCTACAAGGCGGCATAGTTTCCTTTTTCTATTATTTCCTCTTTTTCCATCAGTCTTTTTCTTGTCTTTTTTCCAAATGCCTACTTGCGGGTTTCCTTCTCGGCAACAACCGCAGTCCCATAGGCATAGACGTCGATGGTGCCTGCGACTATGCTCGCGCTTTCCATCCGCACTCCGACGATTGCGTTCGCCCCGCGTGCTTTGGCTGTTGCCGCAAGCTCGTGGAGCACCGAGTGCCTGGCCTCGTTGAGCATCTTGCGGAAAGCAGGAAGGTCTCCTCCTCCGATGCTTTTGAGCATTGCGCCGATTTCGCTTGCGGTGTCCAGGGTGCGCGCGCTTGAGGCCCACACCACGCCCACGTACTTTTTGGTCTTGAATCCGGGGATTTCCTCGGTAGTTGAGATGAGCACGTCCGGGTCAGTAGCCTGCATTAGAATCACCGTGTTTCCATTTGCCGCCTTTGCGGCGATTGCATTTGTCACGCTCGGATTATTAAGTTTCCTAGGGCAAAAACTTTCCTGTCTGATTATTTCGGTGCAATATGCGATGACACTTAAGGAAGCTGAACCGGCAAAGGCGGAAAAGCACGAAAAGACCAAGGCCGATTACGAGCCGTGGATTGAGAAGTACCGGCCAAAGAAGCTTTCCGAAGTGGTTGGCCAGGAGCACATCGTGTCCCGGCTCGAGTCGTACGTGCACGCCAAGGAGATGCCGCACATGCTCTTTGCAGGACGCGCAGGAATCGGCAAGACCACCTGCGTGCTTGCGCTTGCCCACGAACTCTATGGCGAGGCATACAAGGAGTGCTTCCTTGAGCTCAACGCAAGCGACGAGCGCGGGATCGACATAGTTCGCGGAAAAATCAAGGACTTCGCACGCTCCATACCCCTTGCTTCGGTTCCCTTCAAAATCATATTCCTGGACGAAGCCGACGCCCTCACAGCAGAGGCCCAGCAGGCCCTCAGGCGCACCATGGAGCGCTACTCGGAAAACACCCGCTTCATACTCAGCTGCAACTATTCAAGCCGCGTAATCGAGCCGATACAAAGCAGGTGTGCGGTGTTCCGCTTTTTGCCGCTGTCTGACGAGCACATCGGAAAGATTGTGGACAACATCTCAAAGCACGAGGACCTGCGCCTGGAAAAGGATGTCAAGGATGCCGTTGTCGCGGTGTCCGAAGGCGATGCCCGCAAGGCCGCAAACGTGCTTCAGGGCGCGTGCTCGCTTTCTGCAAAAGTCACTGCCCAATCAATTTTCAAGGTGGCCTCGCGCGCAACTCCAAAGGAAGTTGCATCCATGGTCACAACCGCAGTCAAGGGCGACTTCTCAAGCGCCCGCAAGATGCTTTGGGAAATAATGGGCAAGTACGGACTTGCTGGCGAGGATGTGCTGATTTCGATTTACCGCGAAGTCACAGGGCTGCCAATCCCTGATGAGCAAAAGGTCGCGCTGGTTGACAAGATTGGCGAATACGACTTCCGCATGGTCATGGGTGCTGACGAAACCATCCAGCTTGAGGCTTTGCTGGCTCAAATGTCCCTGATTGGCAAGAAATAGCTGTTTTGTGGCTTGTTTTGGCAAAATAAACCATATTTTTCGTTAATTTCGGTTTCTGCCGCTTTTTACTCCTTGCAAACCTCACTTCCAGTATTTTTTCAGTTCCCTTCTTTCTGCCTGTTTTTTCAAAATAGGCGACAAATCGTGCTTGTTTTGAAAAACTGGGGTATTTTGTGCCTTGTTTTTCACGCAAACAGCTGTTTTTCAAGCAAATTCTTTCCGCCTTTTTTCGCATTTTTTGGGTTTCATTATGTATTTAAGGAAAGTCCGCACCTAGTCTGATGGGGAGTTACCCTTTCGCAAAATGGGCGTTTGGGTAAGTGGTTGGCGGGGTTTGTTTTTAGCCCATTAGCCGTTAGCCTCCACAAGTGCTTTCCCCCAAATCGTGGTAGCGTGGCAGGTCTTCGGGTTGCAATGCTTGGCTGGGAATTCCCGCCCTTTGTCAGCGGCGGCCTTGGGACGCACTGCTTTGAGCTGACTCGCGCACTTTCTGGTTGCGGGGTTGAAATTGACTTCTTCATGCCAAAGACAAGCTATGAAATCCGCCAGCCATGGCTCAGCGTATACCAGACTGATTTGAGCCTGCTCAACCCGGGCGAACTGCAGCTTGACATCCTACCCGTAACATACAGCGGCTACGGCGGGGCATCGACACAATTACAGTTCAACGCAAGGACTCTTGCTGCGCTTTCGCAGTCGCCCGGGCAGTCCAAGTCATACGACCTTGGGTTTTTCGAGGCAGTGGCAGTGTACAATCACCTTGCCGCTTTGCTTGTTGAGAAGCTGCACCGCCAAAAACCCTACGACCTGGTACACGTGCACGACTGGATATCTGCAAAGGCCGGGCTTGCCATTGCGGCACGCACCGGGCTTCCTCTTGTGTCAACAGTGCACAGCACCGAGTACGACCGCACTGCCGACCTGTGGCCTTTTGACTGGATTTTGGGCGTGGAAAAGGAGATGGTGCAAAACTCCGACCAGGTAATCACGGTAAGCAAACGGAGTGCGGACCTGCTTGTTGGCAGGTTCGGCGCAACTGCGCGCAAGGTCAACGTAATCTACAATGCAATTGACGCGTCCAAGTTTTCAAAGCACAAGGAGGCCATCCGGGATTCCAATGGCAAGAAAACCAAGGTCGTGCTCTACCACGGAAGGCTCTCGGTGCAGAAGGGAGTGGAGTTCTTCCTGCGCGCTGCGCAGAAGGTCCTGTCCAAGGACCGCAACGTGAAATTCCTTGTAAGCGGGAAGGGAGACCTGCTCCCGCGGCTTGTTGAGCTGGCGTTCGACCTGGGCATAAGCGAAAACGTGATGTTCCTCGGCTACGTCTCCGACGACCAGCTCAAGAAAATCCTCTGCACAAGCGACGTGCTCGTCCTCCCGAGCGTCTCCGAACCATTCGGAATAGTCGCGCTTGAGGCAATGGCAAGCGGAACGCCCACAATCGTGTCCAAGACTTCAGGCGTAAGCGAGCGCGTCAAGAACTGCCTGACTGTTGACTTCTGGGACACCGACGAGATTGCCTCGAAGATCCTTTCCATCCTGTCCTACGGCGCGCTTTACGAGGAGATGCGGCAAAACTCGATAACCGAGACCGAGTCAATAACCTGGGACGACGTCGCGGCTCAGACCGTAGGGGTTTACAAAAAGGCGATACTTACAAGGAACGCGGCAAGGGCTGCGATGGCGATGTTTTAGATGGCAAAAGTCTGCCTGTGCTTCCACGTGCACCAGCCAATCCGGCTTTCACGGTTTTCCTACTTTGGCATAGGCGCCGGCGACTCTGCAAGCCTTGATGCGCGCTACTTTGACGATGGGATGAACCAGCACTACTTCAACAAGGCAGCAGACCAGTGCTACCTTCCCACAAACAGGATTTTACAAAACCTTCTTGACGAGAACCGCGGCAAGTTCCGGTTCTCGCTGAGCATCACAGGCACGATGCTTATGCAGGCGAAAAAATACCGGCCCGAAGTCATCGAGTCGTTCCGCAACCTCTGCGCAACCGGCCGAGTTGACGTGCTTGACGAGACGTTCTACCACTCGCTTTCCTCGCTTTACGCTGACCCTACAGAATTCTGCGAGCAGGTGAAAATGCACAACCAGCTTGTGCGCGACACGCTGGGCGTTGCTCCCCAGAGCTTCCGCAACACCGAGGCAATATACTCCGACCGCATCGCGCAGGTCGTCGAGGGCCTTGGCTACAAGGCAATCATCACCGAAGGGGTTGACCGCATACTCGGCTGGAGGTCGCCAAACTACGTCTACAGGCCACAGGGCTGCAAGGACATCAGGCTTTTGATGCGAAACTACAAGCTATCAGACGATGTCGGCTTCCGCTTCTCCGCAAAGTCGTGGAAGGAATGGCCGCTAACGGCTGACAAGTATGCGGCCTGGCTTTCCGCAACCCCCGGCCAGGTCATAAACCTGTTTCTGGACTACGAGACTTTCGGCGAGCACCACTGGAAGGACACGGGCATCCTTGACTTCCTTTCGCACCTGCCGGCGCAGGCGCACAGGCATTCCAACCTCTCGTTTTCCACAATCACCGAGGCTGCGGCAAGCTTTGAGCCGTGCGACACCGTAAGCGTCCCAACTGAAATATCGTGGGCGGATGCCGAGCGCAACACCAGCACCTGGCTTGGAAACAGGATACAGCGCGCGTGCTTTTCCGAGCTGGAGTCACTGCTTCCAAAGCTGCGGCAGGCAAACGACGCACAGCTGTGGGAGACCTACCGCAGGCTGCAGACTTCCGACCACCTGATGTACCTTTCCACAAAAGGCATGTCCGACCGCGAGGTGCACAACTACTTCTCGCCGTACAAAGACTCCGGGCCCTACGACAACTTCATCAGCTTCATGAACATAATCACGGACTTCAAAAGCCAGGTGGAATGCAAAATCACAAAGGGGCAAGAGGCGGCGCAACGTGAAAGCCAAGGCGCCGGACCCACAGAAACTGAAAAAGAAAAGATGTTGATTGCATGAACCAGCACGCTTACCCACAGGCAAAGCCGGAGCGCGAAAGCAAGGCCGCGCTCTTTCTGATTACCGAGCTCGAGCGTCCGGTTGGCGGGCTGTCGCGCTTTGCAACCGAGCTGCTTGCATCCTGGAAGGAGGCGCAAGCTGCGGCAAAGACCGAGTACGAGCCCATAGTGCTTGCCATGCACGACCCGTCGATGCCGCTTTCCGATTTGGTACCTGCGCAGAAGTTCGCGGAGCTGACCATCGCCTACCCGCAGCTTTCGGTGCACAAAGCCGAGCGCGGAGGAGTCACCTGCTACTTCCTAGAGGCAAAGATGCCGGTTGAGGAGTGCAACTCGTTTTTCGGCGAGCTTTACGAAAAGTACCGCATACGCTCCGAGCGCTCCTCGCAGGACGCCTACTACCGCACGCTGGCCACTTTCTGGAAGTACGCTCCAATAGTCGCCGACTATATGCAGAGAAAGCTTGGCGCAAACATAAGCGTAATCGATGCGCAGGACTGGCTTTCTTTCCCTGCGGGATTCTTGTGCCGCGAGAAGCTCGGCAAGCCGCTGTTGTGCAGGTTTCACTCCGGCGAATTCGGCCGCAGCATGGGGAACCCGGACGCGGTGTCCGCACCGCTTGACATAGAGGCAGCAGCTCTTGCAACCGCTGACTTCATACAGGGCGTGTCTATTTCGGAAATGAAGTTCGAGCTTTACAACCTCGCAGGCCGCAAGAGGCAAATCTGCGCGGAGGTTGCGCCAAGGATGCCGCAAGGATGGCTTGATGCGCAGGAGCGGCGCGACGAAAAGTTCGAGGAGTTCCTGCTTTTGGAGTCCGACGGCCTGGAGATGGTTGGCGAATACTGCGCGGGAATCCCCAACGGAATCATACTGGAGCAGTGGAAAAACGTCCACCTTGCAGACATATTCAAGGGAAAGGAGCTGCTCAAGGGCATGCTCCAAAAGAAAGGGCACGTCCTGTTCATAGGAAGGCCCGAGCGCAGGAAGGGAATAGACGAGCTTTTGGTTGCATTCGACCAGCTGCGTGGAAAAGACATCGGGCTTGTTATATCAAGCAGCATGTCTGGCGCGGATTACGACGGCCTGGTGGCGCGGATACGCAGCATGCGCCTTGAGTCCAGCGTGGCAGTCCACAACGGCTGGCTCTCCGACCCCGCAAAGCGCTCGCTCCTGTGCGCGGCGGATGTCGTGGCGCTTCCTTCGCTTTACGAGCCGTTCGGCCTGGTAACCCTAGAGGTGCTTGCAGCTGACTTGGCTTGCGAGGAGAACGGCGCCGTGGGGCCTGTTGCAATAGTTGGCGCAAACGGCGGGATGAACGAGGTGATACGCAACGGCGTCAACGGGTTCAAGGCGCCGATGGCGTCGCAGTTTGCGCTGCGGCCCGACCACCTTGCAAGGATAATCGCAATGTCCTGCTGCGACACCGTATTGCGCGCAAGGATTTCCAAGGGGGGCGCGGAGCGCGTGCAGTCACCGTACTTCGACTGGCATTACATAGTCCTGCGCATACACGAGTGCTACCGCAGGGCGGGCAGGAACCATTCTCATCAAGGAGCGTCTTACAAAAAGGGGGTAAATTGTACATGGCTGTAAGGGTAGAGGAATACTTCGGCTGCAAGGCCGGGGTGGTGTGGACTGCGCTGTCGACGCAAGGCCCGCAGAACATCGCGCAGCTCAAGCGCACGACGAAGCTTTCGGACTCCGAGCTTTACGCGGCGCTCGGCTGGCTTGCTCGGGAGAACAAGATAGAAATACTCGGGGACAGGCCGCTTTTCTTCCGTTTCAAGGTTACCGGATGACGCAAGGAGGTAATCGTACGTCCAACCACGAGCTTTTTGAGGAGCTTTCCTGCGCGGAAAACAGCGAAGACCCCCTTCGCACCGCACGCGCGCTAATCCGGAACGGCTCGTCCGAGGCCTGCTGGTCGGCGTTCTCCGCAAGGCTTGGCAGCCAGTACTGCCCCAACCGCGACTTCCTTTGCGAGGGCTTCAGCGCTTTCCTTTCAGGAACCCAATACAAGATACTCGACGCCTACGCAATCGGCATTTGCGATGCCTCCAAAAAACCCGCAGAGCTGATGCCAAAATCCGTCAAGGTCACGCCGTGGAGCGCAACCTACTCCTATTTGTTCTCATTGCCTTCCGGTTCCGGAACCCTCGATGTCACTTACTCGCTTTCGCACGGCCATCACCCCGCGCTGGTCACAGGCTTTCATATCGAAGCAGCCGATGATGTTGCACAAAGCGCGACAATAGTCGTGCGGCCGCTTGTCAGCCTCTCGCCGTCCTGCGTGCCTGATTATGCAAGGGGAATTTCCGCATCCGCAACAGCGGACAAGTCGCTTTTGTGCACCTCCGCCTCTGCGTGCGTAGAGTTCCGCTCTGAGGACGCAACCCTCGCAACCCCCCTGGACATAGTCCAGCCGTGGGACTGCAAGCTGGGGTTTGGCGAGCGCAAAAAGGCCGCGTCAGGCTACGTCCCAAAACCCGCGAGGGCGACCTCAAGGATTGCGGGAGAGCTTGAGCTTTCCGCAAAGGGAAAAAACGCGGCCCTTGTTGCAACCCCGTTCATTTCTGGCCAGTCAGTGCCAGTTGCTTCCATCCATCCAACTGCGCACCATTCATCTGAGCTGGCCGCAATCTCTTCAAGGTTTTCAGGGGAGCTTGCGCAGGCAAAGTCGTTGTGGGGAGAACGTGCATCCAGGCGGCTTTTGTGGCGCTTCTACAACCTTGCGCACAACTTCGACTTTTCCGCAGCGGGCGTGCGGGGCTTTGACGCGGGCTCGATGTGGTTTAGGCAGCTGTGGCTTCGCGACTGCTTCGAGGCGCTCTACTCCAACTTCAACTTCTTCTTCCGCTGCGAGCCTGCAAAGGTGCGAAGCCTCATACTCTCCGGGCTTTCGATGCAGGATGCATCGGGGTTAATTCCCACACGCATAGGTGGCGCAGGCGACAAGGCAAGCAACGGACTGGACCCAACTATTTTGTGCATGCTGTGCGGCTGCAAGTATTATGAGCTGTCAGGCGACGCGGAGGTCGCAGCAGCAGTGTCGCACGCGCTTCGGAAGCTCCTTTCGCAGGCCTCCAGCAAAAAGCACGCGGTCGTCCTTGACTACGGCCTGCTTTGCTGCCCCGCGAACTACTCGTGGATGGACTCGTGCGACAGGGCTGTTGTTGACGGGGCGCAAGTCCTCGTTCCCCGCCGCATCCCGGCAAGCTGGTTAGGCACTACGCCTGAGGAACAGCGCGATGCAGCAGCCTCAAGGTACGCCCTTGTAGAAATCAACGCGCTGTGGGTGGCGCTCCTTCGCCACGCGTCGAGGCTTTCGCTGCCGCGCCGCAACGAGCTTGACTGGGTCTACAAGCTTTCGCAGCGCAACTTCTACGAAGTCTTTTGCGCCGACGGCTTCCTTGCGCACATCGCCTCCGAAGAGGACCCGTTTTCGCTCCGCGACTCCTCGTTCTCAAGCGCCGCGGTTGTTGCGTATTCGCTTGTGCCGCACCTGTTCCGCAGGGCACAACTGGCGGGGGCGTGCGGCATAGTTGAGCGGAACATGGTTTACCGCAACAAGAAAGTTTTCGGCATTCCTGTCCGAGCAGGCTCCGGGTTTGAGGCCGGCTTTGAGGACGACGCGCAGTACCACGGCTTTACTTGCTGGCCGCGCGACAACCCCTACCTGTACAAGTTCCTGCTGCTGTGCGACAAGCCCGGCCTTGCAGCACAGCTCCTGCAGTCGTCGCTGGAGCAGGAGTTCTCGGAGTCCGCGATTGGATATTGCCCTGAGTTGTTCGCGCTTGACGCTGGCAATGTGCCGGTTCCTGTGAAGAACCCCGCCCAGATGTGGTCGCATTTTGCCGATGCGTACCTTGATTTCTTCAAGGATAAAAAGAGCCAATAGCCTGTGCGGCTGAAGCGTAGTCCGCGGGCCTGGAGTCGGATGTGTCCAATGCGATTTATCCGTAGTTGGTCTTGTACCGCAGCATCGCGGCAATCCCGAAGCTTTTGAACTCGGCACCCGCCTCGTCCTGTGCGTTGAATATGATTATCTTGCCGCCGGCATTGCGCACCGCGCGGATGCTTTTTTGGGCCAACGCGTCCTTTCGCGCAATCTCGTCAAGCACGAAAAGCTCCGACACCGCTCCGGATTCAACTGCCTTTTGCACTTCTGCAGGCCCGTACACTGCGTAGCCGTCGTCCTTTGCAACGGACTTCTTGAGGTTCTCAAGCGCGTCGAATTCCTCCTGCATCTTCTGCGACTCCATCAGCCGGTTTATTGCCCCAAGCTTCAAAAGCTCGGATGCCGCGTTGCGCTCTGCTGTGCTTGAGTGCTCTATGCGAATCTTGGAATAGAGCTTGCTGTCCTTTTCCTTGACGTACTTTGCGAACTCGTCCTTTGCAAAGCCCGGACCGGCCACGATGAGCGCCTCTGCCTCGGCTTGCGAAAGGAGCGTGTAAAGCTCGAAGTAAAAGCCCTTCCTTGCCTCGTCAAAGCCCTTCAGGTCGCGCTTGCTTGCGCCGCTTTCAATCTCCGCTTTGTGACATATGCCTGAGTTGGTGATTACGGAAAACGTTGCCTTCCGGTCGTCAAGCGCAAGTATTGCCGCCTTTATTGCCCGGCTGCTCTTCTTGGCCTCGTCAATCATCTCGCGGTCAAATGCGGTAATGTCCTTGGATACTGTGATTACGCTGCCCACCTCGACATCAAGGGTGTGGTACGCGCCTGCCTGCACGAACTCCTCCGGCTCGCCGCTGATGATTTTTCCGGTGATGCGCAGCCGGTTTGCAGACTCGGCAAACTCGACCTGCTCGGCCTCGACAACAACATGAATCGGCTTCTTTTCGCCTGACTTTGCACGCTCGCCCTCCGCAGCAGTTACGAACCTGCGGAACGAGCGGCCGGCTACCCTTGCGCCCGGCGTTACAATCATTGACAGGTACCACAGGTCCTCAAGGTTCTTGGCCTCTGCCTTGAGCGTGCCTTCGGACTCGTCGAAATGGATGATTCTCATGCGGTTTGCCTTCTTGCCATTGCGAATGTTAATTTATCTTGTCTTGAAGAACTATTATTCTACTCAATTATAGGAGTTAGTGTTAGTACGTTATGGCCTCAAAGCGCCGCATAGCGGTCATCGACCGGCAGAGGTTCGACTCGCCCCAGCTTGCCTACGAGTGCGTCCGCGCCTGCCCCGAAGTGCGGATGGGAAGGGACGCGATAAGCCTTGACGCCGAGGGCCTGCCAGTAATCGACGAGTCGCTTTGCACCGGCTGCGGGCTGTGCGTCAAGCGCGCGCAGGAAGGTGCAATCAAGATAGTCAACCTTGTAGGCGAGCTTGACGCCCCCAGCTACCAGTACGGCGCCAACACATTCAGGCTCTACGGGTTCCTCCTTCCCAAGGAGAATGCGGTAGTGGGAATCATCGGCGTGAACGGCATCGGAAAAAGCACCGCCGTGAACCTGATGCGCGGAAGCCTTTCGCCCAACATGGGAAACTACGCGCACCCGCCATCATTTGAGCAAATCAAGCTTGCTGTGCGCGGACAGGAAATCCAGGGCTACCTGCAGAAGCTCAAGGAGGGAAAAATCTCGTTCTCGCACAAGATGCAGGACGTCAACAGGCTTGCGTCCTCAAAGACAACCGCAAGGGAACTTTTGTCTGCAACAATACCAAATGCCGATGATTTCAATTCAATCTGCTCACAGTTCAACCTTTCCGCAATACTTGACCGCAAGACCTCGCAGCTTTCAGGCGGCGAGCTCCAGAGGCTTGCAATCGCCTGCTGCCTTGGCAAGGGTGCGCAGGTGTACTGCCTCGACGAGCCGTCGTCATATTTGGACGTAAGCGAGCGGCTCAAGGCGGCAAAGGCAATCAAGAAAAAATCCGAGACCCGGCCGATTGTTGTAGTTGAGCACGACTTGGCGCTTCTGGACTACCTTTCAGATTACGTGCACGTGCTCTACGGCTCCCGCGGCGCGTACGGTGTGGTCTCCCAGCTCAAGGGCTCGCGCAACGGAATCAACGACTTCCTTTCAGGCTACCTTCCGGAGGAGAACGTCCGCTTCCGCGGCCACCACATCAAGTTCTCAACAGCAAGCCACCTCAACCAGAGCAAGGGCCTTGCGGCATTCGACTACCCCTCCTGCGAAAAGACATTCAAGGGGTTTCGGATGTCCGCTCTTGCGGGCAAAGTCTACGCGTCCGAAATCATCGGCATACTCGGGCCCAACGCAAGCGGAAAGACCACGTTCATTCGGATGCTTGCAGGCGAACTCGAGTCCGATGGCGGCAAGGTGGGCCTTGGAAAGAAGGCGGTCTCCTACAAGCCGCAGTACCTTACGCAAGAATACGAAGGGAACGTTCGCGACTTCCTCGCATCAGACCCAACGTTTGACGCGGCAGTATACTCATCCGAGCTTCGCACGGCGTTGTCAATAGACGAGCTTGAGGAAAAGCAGGTCAAGTCCCTTTCAGGAGGGGAGCTCCAGCGCGTGAATGTCGCGCTCTGCCTTTCAAGGAAGGCGGACATCTACCTGCTTGACGAGCCCTCCGCGTTCCTTGACGTGGAACAGAGGCTGCGCGTTGCGGAAATCATGCGCAGGATGATTGCGGACAGCGGGAAGAACGCGTTCGTAATCGACCACGACTTGGTGCTTGTGGACTCAGTCTCGGACAGGCTAGTGGTTTTCTCGGGCACACCCTCGGTGGAGGGCATTGCGAGCGCTCCTGTTGCGATGCGCCAGGGCATGAACTCGTTCCTCAAGTCATTCGAGATAACGTTCCGCCGTGACGAGTCAACCGGGAGGCCGCGCGCAAACAAGGAAGGGAGCCAGAAGGATTCCGAGCAGAAGCGGTCCGGCGAGTACTATTACGAGTAGGCCGGAAAATACCCGCCGCTGATTATTTCGGGAATATCGTCACGTTGCTTATCATGTTAGACGTTTCCGAGACCACGTTGCTTGCAAGTATGATTGCAATCGTGGCCGCAAGGAGTACGAAAGCCACTATCATGACCATCTCGGTCGCCGTCTGGCCGCGGCTCTTTTTTTTCATAGCTGGGTTATGCTGGACCGGAATAAAAACACGGAGATTGCGGCGCTGGAGACGGGGTGCTTATTTGCCGCGTGCGTAGTTTGCCTCGGCAAGCACGGCGCCTGCGGAGTCAAGGCCAACAAGGTAGTTGTCCGAGGACTGCCTGTACCACTGCACCACCCAGTTGCCCGCCTTGAGCGAGCTCTTGGAGGCAAAATCGGAGATTGCGGCAGCGTCAACAGCAGGGCAGTATTTTGCAGCAGCCTGGCCGTCGGAGATTGGGAGCATGAACGCGCACGCAAGGTACCCGGTTGTCTCTGCCTGCCTTACCGCAGGCGAGCCCGCGTAGGAATCCGCTATCGCATCTGGCGCGACGCTGATGGGCCTTGCGTTGCAGTAGCCTGCAGCGACGATGGTCTCGTTGCGCAAGGTGACTGGGAAGAGTTCGTAATAGAGCTTCTGCATCGCAGGGCACTTGGAGTGCGGCTCGATTGAGAGGAACATCTCGACTCTCCACTTGCCTGTTGCGTTTGACGCCGACGCGACCTCTATGTAGGTTTCGGTGCTTGGGTAGCTGTCGGATGCGAACTTCTGCGCGTCCTTGAGGCTTGCGTCAACCGCGTCCTTTTGAGTGAAGGCGTTGTTCTGGACTGGCGCGGTGAGCATTGCTATTGCTACAAGCGCTATGACAACAAGTATTGCAAATGTGACCGGCCTTCGGTTCAATCTTTTTTCCCCTGAAACCTTTAGTGCCTGCAAGCCGATTTAACCGTTTTGGTGAGCAGGTTGCCCGCCTGCAGCTCAGCACGCAACGCTGACGCACCGAAGCTCCGCGCCGTTGCGGCGCACCAGCACGGTGAACGACCTGTCCGTTGCGGTGTAGTTGACCAGGATTTCGTACGTGCGGTTGAATACGCGGCCGAACGCGCCGGTTGCGTTGTCGGCCGAGGTGACGTTGAACGGGAACGCGACAGTTGCAATGGTGCTGCCCATTACAAGGCTGCCGTTTGCGTAGCAGGACGGCGAAACGGTCTGGCTTGAGCCGGGTTGGGTGGAAAGGCTTGATGCCGACCAGGTCAGGTTGGGCACTGCGGTGCTGTCGAAAGCGGCAGTGAGGTTTGAAGTGGTTGCAAGGACGTATCCCGGCGTCCTGCTTGCAAGGCCGTCCGCGACGCTTCCGGAAGCAGCCGGGTTGCAGGCCGCGGCCGTGCTTGACGCGTACGCCGAGTCAAGTATCGCGTCAACCACCGCGTCGTCGTATATTCCGGGCGTGTCGTTGTACGCCTGCGAGAGGACCTGCAGCTGGAGCCGCTTCTGGCCCGCTGCGTGGTATTCCGAAATCGAGGTCACGCTTGCGGCAAAGTAGATCAGCACCAGCGCGGCAAGTATCGCCACTGCGAAAGAGAACATCCCCCTCATGGCGTAGCCACCCACGCCTTTGTGAGTATTATCCCCGACATCCCAAGCCCCTGCGTCTTCAGGCAGCCGTAGCCGGTTGCGTTTATTGCGTCGTCCTTTGTTATCCTGCAGCTTCTGCCGCAGTCTATGGCGTTGCACGAGTTGTTGTAGGAATACCTTGTCGCCGCCGCTACAAGCTGCCTTCCTGCTGCGATGTCCTCCTCGCGCGTGTACGCGTCAAGCCCGGTCTTTGCATAGAACGCTCCTGTGCTGAGGTTTACCGGCGGCTGTGAAAGCGTGGCGTAGTCGTATGCGAGCGCCTGCAAAATTGAGGTCTTTGCGGCGTACTCCGTCTGCGTGGAGTATACCGAAAACATCATCGCAACCGCGCCAAGGAGCATCAGCGCAAATATCGCGTCGGCTGTGAATACGAAGGCCCTTCTCATTGCAGCATCACGTCACAGCTTTTCACCGTCAAAAGGCAGGCCGAGCCGGAGCAGGCCACGAGCCTTCTTACGGAATAAATGTCCATCTTGCGTTCGGTGCACCCGCCCGAGCCGCCGATTACCGTCGCGCAGCTTGGCGTGGAGTTGGTGCCGTTGTCGTATTCCCAGCACGTGTACTGTATGCTTGCGGCGGGCACTTGGGGCGCGCCGTACGTCACCATGCTTGCGGCAACTGTCTCGGCTATGTTGTTGTCGTGCTGGCCGTACCTTGAGAGGCTGTCAAGGGACAGCTGGCCGGAGTGCAGGAGGACGCCGAGCGCAAAGCACAGCGTCACGGTTGCCACCACGAAGTCTGCTGAGAAGAACTGTGCGCGGCGCAGCCTGCTCATGAAGTGCACCTTCCCATTTTCATCCCGACCCCGCCGGTGCCGTTTGCATAGATGCAAATCCGCGTGCCTTCGCCGGTGGTGGCGTTGCACGCCATCTGCTGCTGCTCAAGGGACGCGGAGTACGCGTTGTATGCAGTGAGGTTGGCGTAGACTTGGCAAAGCGACCTGGCCCTTGCGGCATCGGGCGCGCGCGACGAGTTCACGACAATCCAGCTGCCATCGGTTGAGATGTAATAGCCAGCTGACCTGCCGAGGTGCTTCAGGCAGGGCGCGTTGATTGTCGCGCTCAGGTTCAGTTCGCACGCGCTGTTTGCAATTCCCGCAAGCTCAGCTGAAATCATCTTCTCCTCGCGCAGCGTAAGGTACCTGCCGGAGTCGTAGCCTGCGTTGAGGTAGTTGACAAGCCAGGACACCGAAAGGTAGACTAGCGCCATTGCGAAGAAGAACTCAATCGCCATCTGTCCCCTCATTGAAAGGTTGTATTGCGCGGCACGATAAAAAACTGCCGAAAGGACAATTGTCGGCGTCGGCTGTTCGGGCGCATTGCCGGCAGCCAGTGTCCGGTCGGCGTGCCGCCTGCCTTCAATACCCCAGCGCAACCCTTGCAAGAAGCGGCGCAAGCCCCAGCGGGTATATTATTGCCGGGCAGTAGAGGCAGCCAAGGCACATCCCCCCGTGGGTGCCCGATTCCGAGGCGTACTCCGACATTGCCGCAGCCGCAATCGCAACCACCAGCCCCCACGGGCCGCACGAAAATAAAACAAGGCCCGCAAGGACCGCCTTTCCCACGGCTTCGACTGCCTTCCTAGTCCTGTTGCCCGGTACTGGCGCAACCTTGCAGAACGCGATTGCGCAAAGAAGCGAAACAAAACCCAGCGCAATCCCAAGGAACACCGAAGGGACGTCCGCGCCCGCCTCCGCAAGCATAGCGGAGCCCTGCGAGCGCGCCTTTCCTATTGCGAATGCCGAGCACAGGTCGTAGAGCGACTTGCCGACCACGAGTGCGGCGGACTGGCCTGCTCCTGCAAGCGGCAGCGCAGCGGAAAGCACGGGCTGCGCAAGGAACGGCGTTGCAGCAGGAAGCATCACAAGAAGCATGCCCACGAGGGGCACGAAAAGAACGGGCCAGCCAAGCCCCTGCCTTTCCTGCACCTGCTGTGCGTCCCAGGACAGCCCGAAGAACCCGGTAAACAGCGCAAGCAGCGCGTTGTCGCAAAGCCCAAAGAAGAGCACGAGGAATCCGAGCGCGCCGCTTGCAGCCATCACCAGCGCAGCAGCCTTTTTGTTGTTGTCGCGCAGCACAAGCATTGCGCACAAAAGCAAAAGCCCCAGCCAAAGCAGGGGCCTGATTGCCGAAAATATCGCGGGCACGGCAAGGAAAAGAAACGGCACTGCGGCTGCGCACACCGCGTAGCCTCCCGCAATCGCGATTTCCAGGTCGCGGTTTTGTTTACCCTGCCTTGCGGAGAGCAGCGAGCAGGCAAGGCAGGAAAAAGTCAGGCAGAACACGAACACCGTGGCAACCTGGGCGTCTGCTATCCCGTATGCAAGAAGCGAAAGCAGGGCGTTGAAGTGAAGCGGCACGTAGTAGCCCGCAAAGCCGGCAGCAGTTGCAATGGCAAAGAATGCTATGGTTTGGACGGGGTCCAGCTTTCCCTCACCACCGTAATCGAGCCGTCTTTTCTTCCGGTCCACACGCCGATCACGTTCGCCACGCTTCCGTTTGGCGCAGCCGAGCCGTAAAGCCTCACGCACCCGGCCCTGCAAAGCATCGCGCCGCCGTTTTGCGAGCGGTACACTATGCCTGCGGTTGTTGCGACCTGCGCGTGCTGCGGCAGCCCCGAAAGCGTTGAGTAGGCGGCTTCGGCGCTGCGCGCCTTGAGTACCAGCGCAAAAAAGCAGATTGCAAAAATCAGGACGTACGCTGCGGGCTTCACGGACTGTTTTTGGGGCGCTTGCGATTTAACCGCGGGGTGCAACGATGCGTTTAGCGCAGCGAAATTATGCGGCTCAAGCGTCAAGCCTTACGGGCTTCGGGTTTGGCTCGAAAAGGCTCCGCTTAAAGACCAGCTTCGCCTTTCCCTTGGCAACCGGGCCGCTCTTCACCGCAATCACCCCTGGCGCGATGACTGCAAGCACCGCAGGCGCAACGTCCACTATCGCATACCCTTCGGAGTACCCGATGACTTTGCACTCCATCTCCCAGCTCACCACGTACAGCTTCACTGCTGCGTAGATTGCGGCAAAGCCGATTACAAGGAACGGCACCGCGCCGAGCGCCTGCTGAGGCGAGAACGCCAGGTTCACTACCGCAAGCGCGGCGGCACCCAGCAGGGTGAACACCCCGAACAGCGCGTAAGCCTGCCTTCTCTGCGTCGTTGCAAGCGGCCGGGTAAGGAAAAAGCAAATGGCCGCAAAAAGCGCAAGCGTGATTCCGAACGCGAGCGCGCCTATGAACGTCGAGGCGAGTATGGAGACTAGGAACAGCAGCGCAAACGCGTGGAACCTTGCTACGTCGCCTGTTGGAAGGAACTTCATGCCAATCACCTATGCCGGAGCCATGACCGGCGTTATGCAGTACCGCCTGTACGGCGCGTCAAAGCAGTAGTCGGAAGCGATGCTTGAGTTGCCGGGGCTGAACACGCTGCGCATCTTCAAAAAGCAAAGTGCGCTTGCGTCCGCCCTGTCCGATGCCGAGACTTCGCTTGCGCCGCGCAGGTAGAAGTGCGGGGTCACGTTGACCGTGTTCAGCGTCTCGTTGATTGAGACGTTGATCCTGCCAAGGGTGTAGTTTGCATTCCTTGCGGTGAAGTCCGAGCCGCCCATCCGGACAGCGCCAACAGCAAGGTCAAGCTCGAGTTCCTTGAACCCGGTAACCATTATCGCGGCAACAAGCACGATTGTCATAGCAATCGCAAGCATGTATTCAACCGATGTCTGCGCCCGTTTCCCGCCTTTTCCAGAAACCATCCAGACACCGCTCACGCCTGCATCGAGCAGTAGATTTCGACTTTTCCGGACGCCTTCCGCACCGTCACGTCCATCCAGCCGTAGGTGGTGTAGCAGGCGTCGCTTATCGTGTCGGGCGTTGCCATCAGCCGCATGCCGTAGACGCGCCGGCCGTAGGTGTCGCCGATGTCGCACGCAAGGTGCGAGTCCGGCGTCAGCAGGAAGCACTTGCTCTTTGAGGGGATGTACGCGCTGACTGCCATCTGCGCGCCGTTTCCCTGTATTGCGACCGTGTTGAGCGCGTTGGACACTGCGTTGAGCGCTGAAAGCGAAAGCACCGCGGAGTCGAGCTTCTCGTTTTCGGTGAGCTGGCGCTCGGAGTTTGATATTAGTATGGTGAGCATGGCAAGGCAGAAGCCCAGCACGAGGAAGAATTCAAGTCCGACCTGTCCGCGCATCCACATCCTACCTTCAGAAAAACCCGGCAAGCGCCGCAAGAAAGCACGCGCACAGAACGGGCGCGAAAGCCCGCGTGTCGCGCACTTGCAACCATCTAACAAATTCCGGCTTTTTTAACCTCTGCAATTGCTTTGCGTCCAAACCGCCCGCGTACGCCGAGTCCGCCACGATTTTTGCATTCGCAGGCGGAAGCAACCCGGCGCTTCGCAGGATTTTCATCGCGTCGGTTTCGCCGCTTCCTGCGGCCTTGATTATCTTGCCCCAGTCAAGCTTGGGCTTAAACAGCACCGCCTTTCCTTTCCTCTCAACCACCGTGTATGCAGGAAGCATCCCCTCCTCCAGGTCGGAAACGCGCACCCTGCGTACAAGCCCCGGCGCGATGACTTGCGTGCTGATTCCTGCAACCGTGCCAAGGCCGAACGCGAATGCGAACGCGGCCGGGAACGCAAACGCCGCGGCATCCGCATCCACCGCAATCGCAACAAGAAGTATCGCGGCCCAGGAATATTTCGGCAGCCTCACAAGGAGAACGACTGCGGCAACAGCCGCGACAAGCGCATAGTCGCCTGCAATACCTCCTGCAAAGAGCGCGGCAACAGCCGCGGCCCCGGCAGCCTTTTCTGCGGTATCTGCGGCAATCCTTTCGCACTCCTTCCTTTTCTTCAGCATGGCCTTTGCGCTTGACAGGAACGCAACCGCAAGGAAAAGCAGCGCCGATGCTGCAAAAAGCATTACCGGCAGCAGCGCCTCGGTGCGGCCAGCAGCTCCAAAAAGCGCGGCAAATGCCCAGAAGAGCTTGGCGTCCCCGCCGGCCCAGATTCCGAGCAGGAACACCGCGTACCCGAAGGCCAGCGCAACCGCAAGCATGGCCGCATATTGGATTGCAAACGCCGGGCCAAGGTAAATGCAGTTGGCCGCGCCAAGAGCCAGCCCTATGGCGATGCCGCCCCAAGTGAGCCAGTCGGGTATTATCCTTTTTTTCAGGTCAAGCCAGCAGGCAATCGCGCAATACGCCGCCGCGAATGCGAAAAGCAGGAAGTCGGCCATCTTCAGCGCACAATCATCGAGATTGTGGCATCGCGCTCAATCTGCGCGCGCACAAGCAGCGTGTCCGTCATGTCCTTCATCTGCGTGGCTATTGCTATTGAGATGATGACGATTGTCAGGCCCAGCGCGATGAGCAGCATGTACTCAGTTGAGGTCTGCCCGCGCTGTCCAAGGCGCCTTCTCTTCATACAAGTATTCGCTACTCTTTTTGCGCTTAATACCCTTGCGGAAGGCGCGCAGGCATTGCCCGCGCTTTTTGCATCCTAGGCGCACGAACCGGTGTCGGTGTCAAAGAGGTTGGAAAAGCACGAGAGTCCGCTGCCGCTTGAGTATGTGCAGTTGGCAACTCCCTGGCCGCACCCTCCGGAAGCCGCGTTGGCGCAGCACGGGATAGAGGAGCCGGGCGCGATGTTTCCTCCCCTTGCACGCACAAGCAGGTTGGCGTCGGTGTCGATTGCAACGCCCTTGGTGATGTCACCACCGACGTGCCCCTGCGACTGTGCAAGCGCGGAGTTGATTGCAGGCGGTGCCTGGGCGAGCATGTATACCGTTCCGGTTGTGATTACAAGCACGCACACGAGCATTATTCCGTAGTAGCTGTCCCCCCGTAGCATCCCAATCCCTCGTGCAAGCGGCGTCGGCTGCGGTTTCCAACCGCGCAAAGCCCGCCTTCGCCGCTAGCCGCATTCCCCGGTGGCGTTGTTGAAGTATTTCGAAGAGCAGCTGATTGCCGCGGGCGTGCACGCAGTTGTAGTTGACGCGCCGCCTGCGCCCTCGCATCTTGCGCCTGCCACCGCCTGGTTTGCGCAGCATGGCGTGTTGTTGACCCCGCCGGTAACGTCGGCAACGTAAAGGTTCGGCGTCCGGTGGCTTATGAACTGGATGTCGACGTTGTTGGCAAACTTGTTCTGGTTTCCCGAAAGCGTGCTGTTTGCATTTACCACGCTTCCCTGCAGTATGAGCATTATCAGCACCACCACCAGGATGACTCCCGAAAGCATCAGTATGTATTCGAATGCGCCTTGGCCGCGTATTTTCAAAGAATCACCGGGAGGGTTGTTGGTCCGGTCAAGTGCCTACACGCACTTGCCCGTCTTCCTGTCGAACTTGCTTGTCGGGCAGTTGAGCGTGTTGTTGCATGCGGTCATGTTCTGCCCGCCGGCCATTCCGCAGGTGGTGTTGTACCCCGGGGTTGCGCCTGTGACCGTGCCGTTGTTGAGCACGCAGCACGGGAACGCGGGCCCCTCGACCCCTCCGGTTGACCGCGTCACTATGAGGTTTGTAGTGTACTGCGGCACGATGTCTATTGTCACCGAGCTGTTGTAGGTGTTCTGCTGGGCGACCATCGTGTTGTTGGTTCCCGAGAGGGTCCCCTGCAGGATGTATATGATGAGTATCACGATGAGAAGCACGCCTGAGAGCATCAGTATGTACTCGAAAGCTCCCTGGCCGCGCTTCATCATAATCACCATTTCGGTTTCAAAAAAATGAATGGAATGCGCTTATGCGCATTTTCCAGTCTTCCTGTCGAACCTGTTTGACGCACAGCTGAGCGTCCCGGTGCATGCCGCCGTCACTCCGTTGCATCCTCCGGTGCTGTTGGTGCATTGCGCAAGCGTCAGCGCCCCGGTGCCTACCGAGCAGCACGGCGCGCCGGTGATGCCGTTGCCGTCGGTTGTCACTATGAGGCATTGCGTGTACGGCGGGACCACGTCTATTGTCACCGAGCTGTTGTAGGTGTTCTGCTGGGACGACATGGTATTGTTGGCGCCTGACAGCGTCCCCTGCAGGATGAATATGATGAGTATGACTATTAGGAGGACTCCTGACAGCATAAGTATGTACTCGAAAGCTCCCTGGCCCCTCTTTAATCCTGACATTAACAGTTCACCTTTTCTCTACCGCTTTTTTTTATGTCCTTTCTGTCCGGCTGTTTAAATATGCATCGTTCTTTGGGAGGCAAACGCAGTTTTTTTTTGGCAGGCTGGATGAAAAATCGCGTCTTTAGCTAACCTATTTAAATCCGGCTTCTTGAATCCTTTGTCGATTTTCATCAAAGGTGGTTTTAGATGCAGTATAGAAGAGGTCAAGGTGCCACGGAGTACCTAGTCATTTTGGGCGCAGTATTGCTTGTAGCACTCGTGATTGTCAGCCTGCTCGGCTGGTTCCCGTCCCTTGGCGGCGCAACCAAGGAGCAGCAGTCCAAGGCTTATTGGACCGGCGCGAGCCCCTTTGCGATAATCACCTATAAAATCGACAACGGTTCGATATCGATTTCGGTTGCCAACAGGATTTCCGAAAAGCTCAACCTGACTGGGATAGAGGTGCAGGATGGCTTCGGCAACAACGGCACCATCATAACTCCCCTGCAGTTCTTCAACGCAGGCGAGGAGGCTGTTGTGACCAACGCGACGTTTGTCCAACTCAACCCGTGTAGCTCCCCCACAACATCAAGGACTGGTGCAAGCTTCGAGTTCAAGGTGGTGGCGTTCACCTACAACCAGGGGACGATCACCGGGATCCGCCAGCAGGGCGCACAGTCCCTGGTAGGAAGGTGCTCGTAAGCACTTTTCCCCTTCTTTTTCTTTTCCCCTTTTAGTTTTCATTTTTCTTCCAGCCCTTTTCCAAAAGCCACAGTGCCCACTTTCAGGCCAATTCCCAAAACCTACTTTTTTATTCCCCTTTTCCGTTCTCCTTGCATAAAGGTCCAATCCATGTTTAGGTGATTTTATGGTCCGTTCAAAGGGACAGGGCGCAACAGAATATCTCGTCATCCTCGGCGCAGTGCTGCTGGTCGCAATGGTCATTATCGCTCTCCTGGGCTGGTTCCCGCAGGTGGGCGGCCCCTCAAGGCAAAAGGAGTCCGAGTCCTATTGGAAGACAGCAACGCCATTCTCAATCACCACCGTACGGCTTAGCAACGGCACCGCACTTTTGATGGTCGCAAACCGCGGCTCGGACAAGCTCAACGTCACCGAGATACAGTTTGACGACGGCACCGGCAACGTGTACAACCTCACCACCGGCTACCACGTGCTGACTGCGGGCGAGGAGAAGGCAATCTACGTTTCCGGCTTCACGAACGGCAATCCCTGCGCGTATACTGCGTCGGGCAAGGCGTTTGAGATAAGCCAGGTCAGCATACTGTACAATTTCCTGACGTATTCCATGAAGCAGGCCGGGGCAAGGCCGCTTGTAGGAACGTGCGCCTGAGCTGTTGATGTCCCCATGATCGACGACCTCTACGTTGCGGGATTCTGCTTCCTGGTTTCGGCGGCAGTGGCCGCAGCAGCGTACTTCTTTTCCAAGAAGACGTACGAAAAGACGGCATCCAAGGTCTCGGAACTTTCCGGCCGCATAGAGTCCGCGCATGGCGAGTCCGCGGCAATAATACAAAGCATCCAGGTTGCAAAGTGCGGGCTGGAGAAGAAGATTACGCGCAATGCGATGCAGAGCATCACAAAGCAGGCCAAGGACCTGACTTCAGCTGTTATCGAGGGGTCGTGAAATGGAAATTCTGGGAATGTCTTTAATCGCCTTCGGGCTTTTCGCAATCTCCATGGTCGTGCTTGTGGTCGCGGCGTACTTTGTCATGGACTACCAGCGCCGCACGCAGAAGGAGATAACCGAGCTTGCCTCGCGGCTTGAGCAGCTTGAGCGCGAGTACCTGAAGATGAAGCCCGAGATAGAGGGCATGCGCTCCGGGCTTGACGAGCTTGTCGACTACCCGACGATGGAAAAGAAGCTGCGCGACCTCATCAGCTTTGTCGGCGAGAAGATGAAGGCCAAGCGCTGACTCTATTTTTATTTTCAACTTTTTTCAAACTGCGCCTAGCCGAACTTTTCGGTGTGGATGTTTTCCTTTGCAACTCCAGCTGACGCAAGGATATCCTCAATGCCGCCCATCATCTGCGCGGAGCCGCAGAGGTAGAACTTCTTGCCCTCGACTCCGCCAAGCGTTTCCTTGATGAACTCGGCGTCCAGCCTTCCGCGGTGCCCGCTCCAGTCCGCTCCCGCGTACTCCTTGTCGGTAATTGTGAATGCGAGCTTGAGCCCCGGCCACTCCTTTGCGGTGTCTTCGAACCTCTTGCGGAATATCAGCGTTGCCGGAGTCTTTGCGCTGTAAAACAGGGTCGCCTTCACCCCTTCGGGCTTTGTTGCCGAAAGGTCGCTTGACATCGAGGCAAATGGGGTTATTCCCACTCCGCCTGCGATGAACACGTGGTCCTTGCAAGCCGGGTCGAGCACGAACCTGCCGAACGGCATCTTGACCTGCAGCTTGGCGCCAACAGGGGTTGACGTCATGCGGGTGGTCCACTCCTTGACCACCTTGATTGTGAGCTCGATGTATTCCGTCACCTGCGGCGCGGACGAAATCGAGTACGCGCGGCACTTCCTCTGCGGGTCGGCCTCATCTGGAAAGCACAGCATCGCAAACTGTCCGGGAGAAAATGAGAGCTTGCGGTTGTCAACGGGCTTGAGCCGCATCGTGATGACTCCTGGGACTTCCTCGCGCTTTTCTGCAAGTATCGCATCAAACGTCTGTGGCGCAACTATAGTCATATGGCAACCGACCTTTTTTTTTTGTAAAAGTTTGTAAGACGACTTGGGCATCAATAATTATATGCCCTTCGAATTCGCCGGCCCGGCCTGCTGCGGTTTTGCATGCAGCCGGCCTTTCCTTCGCAGCCGCTTACCCTGATTGCTTTGCGACCTTTGCAAAAAAGAACGGCTGGCAGTCCCACTCGTGCGGGTAAAGGCGGCAGCAGTTTTCAACTTTTGGGTCGAATTTAATTTCCTTGTATTGTGCAATCCCTTTTGAAGCGTTCACGCCTGCAAGTTTTACCTTTTCCACTTTTACGCCTGACCTGTTGGCAATCAGGTGGTCGATGACCTCCTCGTCCTCCTCAGGCGACAGCGAGCACGTCGAATAGACCAGCGTGCCGCCGGGCTTGAGCAGGTCAAAGCCGCGCACTATTGCCTTCTTCTGCCTCTTGGACATGTTTCCGACTTTCCTTTCGTTCCATTCATCGAGCGCGTCCAGCCGCTTTCTTGCCAACCCTTCCGAGCTGCACGGCGCGTCCAGCAGTATGCGGTCAAAGCCCCCGTTGTCCTTGAACTTCTGGAAATCAAGCTTCTTTGCGTCAACCTGCATCCCGTACTTGCGTGCGTTGAAGCGGAGCGTTCCGATGCGGCCGGGGTCGCGCTCAAGGCAGGTAATCTCGGCTTTGTTTTCGCACAAACAGCACAGCTGGAGCGTCTTGTTGCCTGGCGCTGCGAACGCGTCAAGTATGCGCTCGCCCGGCTTTGCGCCAAGCGCAATCGCAGGAAGCATCGAGGCCTTCTCCTGCAGGTTGAACCTGCCCTGCGCGAAAGCCTCGTCGGTGCCGGGCCGTTCCGGCCCTGACTCTATTTGGAACGCATTAGGCGAGAATTCGAGCTGGTTGAGCGTGATTCCGCGTCCGGAAAGCTCGTCTTTGAGTTCCTGCGGCGTGGTGCTTAGCGAGTTGCACCAGATTGTCTTCTTTGGCTTGGTTGAAAATGATTCGATGAACTGCCCGAACCGGTCGCCTAGTATTGCGGAGTACTTTTCCAAGTATTCCTTTGGGAAGCGTTCCTTGGCCATGAGAAGCGCGGGAGTGCCTACTGGTACTGGCCCTTGATGAACCCGCGCTCGGTGTGCGACATGCTTGACACCGAGTCGGTGTAGGTCACCGCAATGTCGGAGAAGTCGTAGGCGGAGCCTGCGGTTGCGGCGGTCACAGTGGACTGGTTGCACACTGTGGTTGTAATCGTCACCGGGTTGTCAACCGTCAGAAGCTGCGAGCCGCTCCAGGCGCACCCGCCTGCCATGGTCACCAGGCTTGTGATGGTGATGGAGTTTCCGCGCGTGTTCTGGAACGCAATCTTCATGGTGCCGCTTGCGCCTGCAAGTATGCTGTGGTCAAGCACCGCGATGGAGGAGAAGCCGCCCTGCTGGCGCACGTTGGCCCACTTGCTTGGGTTGAACACGCCAAAGGAGATGAGCACGCCGACTATGATGATGATCCCAAGTATGGCCCAGCCGTAAGTGACAAGGTATTCGAGCGCAGTCTGGCCTTTTGACATATCTATACCACCGTTTGAATCGTTCTGGAAAAATTACTTTCCTTCCTTATTTAAGGCGTGCTGTTGGTCGGGAAGCCCCAGTGCCCTAAAACATGCTTGCAAACACGGTCTCAAGGCCGGTTATGCTGGTTATGAACACGGCCATTGCCACGGCCACAAATACCGGCACGTATGAAAGCCCCCGGTTCGCATCGCCTTCCTTGATCTGGGAGATGAGCAGCGACGCAAAGAACGCGATGATAATTATCACGCCAAGCGAAAACAGCCGGATGTCGGCAAACCCTATCTGGTCGGCCTGTCCGGACTTCTGGGAGGGCAGGAGTATTGGTATTCCCGACGAGGCCATGCGCGCGCTTGAGGCGGAACTGATTTGCATCCCGGTGTTGGTGCCGGAAAGGGTGGTCTCGTTGATTTCAGCGTAGAACGCCGACACCGCAAACAGCATCGGTGCCGCGACAAGCGCGGAGAACACTATGAATATCGAGTATGTGGTTGTCGAAGTCTCAATCTGGCGCTGCAGGCCCTGGCGCGAAGAGATGTCCATTGCGATGCGGTCAAGCAGGTCGGTCATCCGGCCTCCCAGCCGCAGGCCGCCGACCATGAGGTTTATCGAGTGCTGCAGAAGCCGCGAGTCGACGCGGTCTGGCATTGCAAGAAGGGCGTCCTCGATGGGCATCCCGCCGAACGTGTCCGCCGCGACCTTGCTCAGCTCGTCCTTGAACGGCCCGAACTCCGGCCTGGCAGCGGACCACAGGGCGTTCTCGATGGTCATGCCTGCGCGCATGTTTGCAGAAATAATGCGAAGAGCGTCGGGCAGGATGCTTTCTATCTTCCTGCTCCTCTGGTACGCCGTTGACTTCAGTATGACGTACGCGCCGCCAATCTCTGCCAGCAGCACCAAAAGCCCGGAGAATGCCGAAAACCGGAAGTCGTTGACCGCAACCATACATACCAGGAACACAAGCGTGCCCAGCATGAACGCCCCAAACATTGCAAGCCCTATGAGGTACCGGTGCTTTGTGGTGTTGAAGCCGCCCTTCACAAGCAGCCTCCCGATGGCATCCACCCAGCCCCTGGGCAGTATGTAGGACGACCTTATGATTATGCGGCTGGCCTTCATGTGTTCACACCACCGGCCTCCGGGTTGAGACGAAGTTCAGAAAGAATGCCTGGAACGCGACCATCACTATGAATATCGCGATAAGGAGCACCTTCGGGATCGGGAACGACAGCAGCGAGCCTATGACTATGAGCAGCGTCACGCCCAGGCTTGGCACGATGATTGCGCTTATCATGTAAATCATGGTCAGCGGCGAGAGCTCCTGGGAGTACTTCTTGATCTGCTCGGTCTGGTCGCGCTCAAGCTCCGAAAGCGTGGCCTCAAGCGCAAGGCCCACGTCGGTTCCCACCTTGAGTGCGTTGGAAAGCTGCCACACGACCTTGCGGAACTGCATCGAGGGCGACGTTGCGGACGCCTCGGCAAGCGCATCGGCCTCGGCAACTCCTGCGTTGAGCTTTGCCACTATCTTATAGAACTCGTCCGAGACTTTGTTGTGCCCGGTGCTCACCGAAAGGAGCGCGTTGAACAGGGGAACTCCGGAGCGTATCTGGATGAGAAGCTGCCTTGTTGCGGTTATCATGTTCGCGTCGATTGCGCGCCTCCTCTGCGAGGCGATTATCTGCGGGTACACGAGGCCGGTGAGCAGCGTTGCGAAGCCAAGCGCGGAAGCGGCAAGGCCCGCAAGCAGAAGCATCGGCGTGAGCGTGGCCACGCCCAAAAGGCCGATGATTATGAATGACACCACGAAGTTGGTGAACGCGTTGAGCACGCAAGCTGTTGCGTAGGTGTCGGCCTCGATGCCTTCGTACCCGGCGCCCATCAGGTCGTCGCCAAGTATTGGCACCCACGCCTGGACCGCAGTGCCTATTGTCCGCGTCTTGCTTGCAAGGGCGAACGTGAACTGGGGGGGCACCAGCGAAAACGGCAGTATGGGTATCTTGCTGTCCAAACCGTCTTTCATCTCACAGGAGCTTGCGCATCTCCCTTGCGCCCTTCTGCGCGCACTCGGCCACGAACTTGGGCGACTTGTAGTATTTCGCAAAAACCATTCCCACGTCGTCAACTTTGTTTATCCCCGCGTCGGACATGGCAAGCAGTATCGCCTTCTTCTGCTCAAGGTCCGCCGTAATCTCCTTCTGCCTCATGCCGGTGCGGGCCTTGATTTCGTTGTCAACGCGGATGTGCTCGTCGACCTTCTCAAGCTTGTCGTCTTGGGCGTCCCACTGGAACACCACGTTGAAGCTGACCCCGCGCTCGCCTGGGATTATCTCGGCAATCTCAGTTGTCCTGCGGATTCCCGTCCTGCGCTGGCGGTACTGCACAACAGCAAGGTGCATTGCCGAGAGGAACTGCTCGGGCAGGTTGATGGGCGGGCTGATGAGCCTGCTTTTCATCTGGGAAGCGTCATCTGCGTGCACCGTGGAATAGACCGAGTGCCCGGTGTGCATGGCCTCAAAGAGCACCTCGGCCTCGCTTTGCCTGCGGACTTCGCCAAGCACGATGCGGTCGGGCCGCATGCGCAGGGAGTTGACCGCCAGGTCGAGCATGCTCACGCCGCCCTTGCCTTCGGGGTTTGGCAGCCGCGTGACCATCGGAGTCCAGTGCAGGTACGTCGGAAGCATAAGCTCGCGAGTGTCCTCAATGCTGACCACGCGCTGGTTGGGAGGAGTGAACGCAAGTATTGCGTTGAGGAACGAGGTCTTCCCGCTTGCGGTGCCCCCGCCCACCAGGAGGTTCATTTCGTACTGCACGGAAAGCCAGATGAAAGCAAGCGCCTCGACCGAGGTGGTGTTTAGGTTTGGGCTGATGAAGTCGATTACTGTGAACGGGTCCTTGCGGAACTTGCGTATGGTGATGCTGTTGCCCTTTGCAGACACCGGCGAGAGCGTGGCGTTCACACGGTGGCCGGAAAGCAGGTAGGCATCCATCAGCGGGTCGAGGTTTGTTATCTGCTTTCCAACCCGCCTTCCCATTATGGATGCGTAGTTTCGGATGTGCTCCTCGCTTGTGATGCTGACGTTGGTCTTGAGCCAGCCGTACTTCCGGTGGTACACCCACACGGGGTCCTTCGAGGAAATCACCACGACCTCCTCGAGCTGCTCGTCGCACAAGAAGAACTCAAGCTCGCTGATGCCAAGCATCTCCTGCAAAAGCTTTCCAACAAGCAGGTCCTCCTCCTTGGGGTCGAGGTTCCCAAGCTCGGTGCGCACCAGCTCGTGGGCCTTCTTCTTTACGTTTGCGCGCAAGGTCTCCCACGCGCTGAAGTTTGCTATCTCGGAGGCGCTGATGTTCACCGCGTCTATGACGCGCTGCTTGAGGAAGTCCATGACCGCCTCGGTCGACTTTCTGACCTTGGCGCAGTGGAGCATGTACATGTTGGTGAACGACTCGTCGTCCACTATCTGTATGAGCGCGGGGATGCCCTCGCTTTCAACGGTGTACGAATCAAGAACCTTCATTGCCTTGCACCCTTGCGTGTTGCGACCTGCGCCAGCTTCTGGCCGGCCTCCTCAAGAACAGTTGCGGCAACCAGGGCGGCGTTTGCATGCGCCTTTGCCTGGGCTGCATCCGACTCGAGGCCCTCAAGCCTCCTTCTCAGTGCGGGGCTGACGTCCTTTGCCTTGACTGCGGCCGCCTGCTGCGAAGCCGTCAGTGCAAGCTTGCCTGAGAGCTGTTCGACCTGGCGCCTGGAGAACTCAAGAACGGACTTTGCCCTTGCGACCTCGTCGCAGGCGGAAAGCATCGCGCGCTCCGCAGGGTCCTGCTCAGCAGGCGCCGCTGCGGCCGGCGCTTGCTTTGCCTCCTCGGCGATGGTTATTGTTATGTCTGAAAGGTTGTAGTTTACCTGCACGAGCTTGGACGACTCCAAAAGCCTTGCAAGCTTCTCGGCCTGTGACTCGGAAATGGACAGGGCCTTTGCGATTTCGCGCACTGTGGCGGACTTTTTTGCGTTGACGATGTCATAGAGGCGGTCAACTACCGTCTCGATTGCCTTTTCGGATGAGCCTGCGTCGCCTGTTGCTGCCAAAAGTCTTTCGCCCTCTGCCTTATGATTTGCGCAGTTTTACTGCAGCTGCCCCTATGGCACTATTAATGTTGTGCCAAATAAAAGCCCGCCTGTCATTTGGGCCCTCATGGGTTTGGCACGGTTCTTTGCGCAGCGTACTGCCTCGAGATGAATGTGGAATTGTCGGGCGTGGCTGCAGTGACCAGTGCGGTTGCAGAGCACGTCGTGTGCGTCGCGTTGCCTGTTGCATATGTTGCAATGATTTTGACGGACGTTTCAACGATGCCTGCCCTTCTCAATGGCGCTCCTTGCTGCCAGCCTGAAAGCGAATACCCCTTGTCCGTCGTCTCAATCAGCGCAAAGGCCTCGCCCGGGCAGGTGGCGTTTGTCGCGTTGCCATACCTTGCAAGGTATGTCAGGACGCACGTCTTGTTTGCGAACGTGCTGTTCATGGACTCCTCGTAGCCTTTGGCAGCCGCAGCAGCAAGCCCGCAGCTTACAAGCAGGTCGGATTGCAGCCCGACCGCGCCTTCGGAGAACGCGGCGAACCCGGCGGCATCCTTTTGCCGGTCGCGGCCGTACGCAATGCCCGACTGGGACGAGGAGAATATTATCGCAGCCTGCGCTACTGCAAGGCAAAGCGCAAGCGCTGCAAGCGAGTAGACAAAACCCCGTCTCATGGCCACCACATCCTAGCCTCCATCCTTACAGGCCCTATTGGGTTTGCCGCAATCCCCTGCTTTCCATACGAGTAGACGGACGCGGACGACGCGTGCATCGCCTTGGGCGATGCTGGCTCGGAAGTGGTGTTGTACATCAGCGTGCCGTCGGCATAGACTGCAGTTCTTGCCGTTTCGGGGACCAACGGCCCGATTACCTCTGCTATGACGTTTCTTGCACGCAATATCGAATGGCCGCCTTCATCCTCAAGCCGGGCTACAAGCTGGCACAAAGTCATTTCGGAGTCGTTTGCAGTGAGGTTGCCGTCGGAATACAGCGCGGCAATTTCGGGTGTTGCTGAAAGCTCGCCTACCGTTGCCAGGCACATTGCTCGAAGCGCATCCGCAGACTGCGTTGAAAGCGCCTTGGATGCAGCCGAGTCCTGGGAGGCAAGCGACGAGTATGTAGGCACAACCGAGATTGCAAATACCGCTATGACTGCGATTGCAAACAGCGCGTCAACTGCGAATGCGATTCCCCTGCGCCCAATCACTTTCTGCAAAGCACCATTCACATCCTAGTCGTACGTCCTGTAGAAGAGAAGCTGCACCTTCCCGATTCCTGCGCCCGTGCCGTTGGCATAGACCAGCCTGTACGGCCCCCCTATTGGCAATATGTTGTTTGAGTACAGTGCCGGGTAGTATTCCAAGGTGACGTTGCACCTGCCGCCGCAGTTGCACCCCGGGCAGTCCGCTACAACCGGCAGCCCGTCCTGGCCGCTTATGCGCAGGCCCATCTTGTACTGCCCTGCCGAGAGAGCTGAAAGCGTGGCGTTCTCGTCATCCATAAGCAGGGCCACAAGGCTTGCGGCCTTGGTGATGTTGATTGAGCCGTTGGAGGACAAAGTGATGGGCCTGGCATCGTGGCTTGCGTAGTCCCAGTCGGCCTGCGGGCCGTGGCTGTCCAGAAGAATTCCCGCGTACGTGCTTACGTCCCTCGGGCTTGATGCCATCGAGACCCCGGTCTCAAGCGTGCGCGAGTAGGATTGGTTTATGATTGCAACCGCAAGCACGAACACGAAAGTGGCTAACACTATCTCCGCGCTCAGCACCTGGCCGCGGTGGCGATTGCGACTATGAGAATATGACGTTGCCATTTTCATTGGTCACTCTTACTGTGCAGCAGCCTGCGCTTCCCGATGCTGAAAACGGAAGCACTGCTGATGCGCTTGAATCCTTGAACGTGATTTGTATCGTGGAGTATGCGGGGTAGATGCCGATGGAGTATGCCGCGTTGCCTGCAAGCGCGGAGGGCACCGTGAACGTGTGCGAATACCCCGCCCCTGCGGCCTTCGCATCAACCGCCTCGCTGTAGAGTTTCTCAAGAAGCGCCTGAGCATCAGCTGATGCGGCAACGGAATACGTCCTGCGGTTCCACTCGCCTGAAAGCATCGAGAACGCGGCCCATACCAGTATGAGCAGCATGCACGTTGCGACGAACTCCATGGCTACCTGGCCGCGCCGCATCTTTAACCCGCCTGCACTATTGTGACGTTTCCTGCCTGCGCAGAGCTTGCGGCAACAACCATCTTCGCCCTCCGGCCGCCTGTTGGTATCGTGCCCGTGAGGTTTGCCTCCGAAACCGCGTAAGCCTCGGAAAGCCCTGCTGAGCCGTAGAAAAGTATGCGCACCTCGCGGCCCGATACCGACGCAGCCTGCACCGAATGCGGGAGCTCGATGTCAACCGTGCGCCTTGCAGGGTGTCCCGAAAGCGCCGCCCAGTCAGCGGCCTTTGCAAGCGAGTCAACCGCAGCCTGAGCGGTCACCGCGTCAAGTTCGGTCTGCGCGTCCGCAATCCGGTCCTGGGCAAGTATCCAGATTGGCGCGCACGCGGCAAGCACCAGGCCGACCACGACTACGTACTCAAGCGAGACCTGGCCTTTGCACCTGTTTAATTTATGAGCTGCCATACTATAGTAAGCAAAAATCCTGAAGGATATAAACGTGTCATACGCGCCTCTTGGCGGGTAGTAATTCATGGGTGTAGTTTTCGAGTTCGACGGGGAGAAAGCCACTGTGCGCGACCTGGTGTCGGTGCAGGCGCTTGACCGCAGCTTCTACGGCATCGAGCGGAAGGAAAAGGGCAAGTTCGAGCTTTCGCTTTCGGCTGAGGAAGCCCTTTACCTGCTCGATGTGCGCAACGCCGAGTGCAAGTCAGCCTCCGGCAAGCTTCTTTCATTCAACGACATTGCCAGAAAGTGCGACCGTTCCAAAAAGTTCCTTGCGCGCTACTTCTGCTATAAAGACTGGCGAGACCGCGGCCTGATTGCGCGCGAGTTTTCCGAGGCAAAGAAAAACTATGGCCGCAATCCCGTCAAGAAATATCCCTCGGACGAGTTCAAGACGTTCGAGATTTCCGCAAAGGGCCTGTTCTTCTACGATGACCTGATGACCGTGATTGACGACGATGCAGTTGGCGCCAAGCTGTATGATGGCGGATGGTTCGGCCAGCTTGGCACCTACAAGGCGCGCAAGCATGGCAGGTTCCTCAAGCTTGACGCCTACGAGACGCTCTTTTTGATGCGCCACTGCGGCCTGCTACTCAACGTTGGCGAGAAGAGGCTCATCGAGGAAGCGACAAAGCGGCGCTCCGACTTCCTTGCGCTTTACGAAGTCTACGAGGACTGGAGGCTGCGCGGCTGCGTGCTCAAGACCGGGTTCAAGTTCGGCACTCACTTCCGCCTCTATCTTCCCGGAGCATCACCCGCGCTTTCCAACGACGAGTGGATGCACTCCAAGCACGTAATCCACGTGTTCCCGCGCGAAAGCAAGATGCTCATCTCGGAGTGGAGCCGCGCAATCCGTGTTGCCCACGGGGTGAAGAAGACGTTCATCCTCGCAATCCCCGGAACCAAGCGCGAGGTGCCAACTGACGTTGACTTCATACTCTACCACCGCGCAAAGGACGGAATCGAGAACCCCAAGACTTCAGGCCCGCGCTTTGCGATGCTTGCGCTTTCCGAGGAGGAGGAGATTGGCGGCCAGGAGCTTGCAAAGGCAATCGAGACCTCCAAGAAGTACGGCATAGACCTGATGCTTGCAATCTGCGACCGAGAGACCGCTGTGACGCACTACCTTGTGAAGCGCATCGCGCTTGCGGACAGCAAGTTCGAGTACTACGAGATAGAATGGAGCCAGCCTTAGGCTGGTGCTGCCAAAGGCGTTCGGAGCCTTTATAGTGCTATTTCCGGAAGATATTACCATGGAACCCATGCGGCCCGGAGTCGCTCCCAACGGCCAGCCCAAAAAAGAGGCGACCTATGAAGAACTTGGCGAGCTCGTGCGGGGGCACAACCTTGCCGCGAGCAAGTCGTCGTTGTTTAACGAATTGAAAGACAAGCTGAAAGCGTCAAGCCTTGAGATTGACGTTGACCACATCCATAATCGCCTGGTCATACCCATAGACCGGAACCGAAACACGCTTCTCAAATTGATGAAGAAGGACGCCGAGAAGGACCCGCTCAAGGCGCGCAGCTATGCAAAGCTGGGGCTTCGCTTCATCGTCGGCACAACCGCAACAAAGCACCCCGACTCGTGGAAGGTTTACGACGGCTGGCATCAGAGCACGGACATCAACCCCAAGACAAAGCAGGGATTTGACAAGTTCGTGGACTTGATAATGCTCAAGCAGGGCATCCGCTCAAGGGAGCAGGCAGTGGCGTCGGCCAAGACATTGATACAGGACAAGGAAGCAAACGACCCGATGTTTTTCGTGAGGCAGCACCCCAAGTCGTGGGTGGTGGAAGTAAGCGACGTGCCCACTGTGGACGAGGGAGCGCTTGCTGCGCCGTCCAAGCGCTCGGACCTGATTGCCACCATGAAAAGGAAGCTTGAAACTGCGAAAATCGCATATGTCGAGCGGCAAGGCCGGCTCGTGGTGCCGATAAGCAAGAACCTCGACACTCTTCTTGAGCGGGCCAACAAGGCCTCGGAGACCCAGGCGGTTGCGCGCACGTTTCACGCAGGCCAGACGCTGGCAAGCGTGGCGGAGTTCACCTGCCACGGCCACGCTTCGGAGCAGCTGGTCGTCTCCCCAGTGATGTGCAGGACTGCAAGGAACGCAAAAGCGTCCGCATACGCCAATTCGTGGTTGATTGAGGCGCGGGAACGGCCGTCATCCGTCCTTGAGTAGTAGCGTATTTAGGGCAGTTCGGCCCTAATCCCTTCAGGTATACTTTTTGAGTTGAAACCGGATGCCGCAGAACATTTCAGGAATTTCAGTCACATCAAAGACCACGCTTTCGGAGTACGCGGGAATGCTCAAGTCGGCAGGCTTCCAAGCCTCGGAACTTGGCCGTGCGGTTGACGTAGTTTCTGCAATGAGAAAGGACAAGGCCTACACGTTCCTTGCGTTCACCTCCAACATGGTGTCGGGCGGGATGCGCGAGCTGTTTGCCGAGATGTGCAAACGCAAGTTCTGCGACGCGGTTGTCACAGGCGTCGGCTCCGTAGAGGAGGACGTGATGAAAATCAGCAAGCCCTTCATTCTTGGCTCGTTTTCCGAAGACGACAAGGCGCTGCACAAGAAGGGCATCAACCGCATCGGCAATGTGCTCGTGCCCAATGACCGGTATGTGCTTCTTGAGAAGCTTGACATGGAGTTCTATTCAAGGCTGTTCGAAGCAAAGAAGGAGAAGCGTCCGAACGGGAAGTTCCGCGCGGTAATCACGCCTTCGGAAATGGTCTTTGAGTACGGCAAGTTCATCGCGGGGAAGTTCAAGAACAGCAAGGCGCTTGAGAGCTCGTGGGTGTACTGGGCATACAAGAACAACATCAAAGTCATACTCCCGGCGCCAACCGACGGCGCGATGGGCATGCACCTCGCGTTCTTCCGGCAGGACTATGATTTGGTGGTTGACGCTGCTGGCGACATGCGTGCAATAGGCACCGACGTGGCTTTTGCAAAGAAGACAGGTGCAATCATACTCGGCGGGGGCTTTGCAAAGCACCATACAATCGGGCTGAACATAATGCGCGGGGGTCTTGACTACGCAGTCTACGTCTCAACCGGCACCCAGTATGACGGCTCGATGACTGGCGCGCGAACAAACGAGGCGGTGTCGTGGGGAAAAATCAGCGACAAGGCCAAGTCCGCCTACGTCGAGGGAGACGCGACAGTTCTTTTCCCGATAATCATTTCACCGTTCCTCTGAGGTGCCGGTTGCCTAAATGTTCGAGTACGTTCTTTGCATCCTCTGCGGCTGCCTTGTCAAGCTTGCTGACGACATCGCAGACGACCCGCGGCTTTCGCGCCACAACACTTACGGCTACATGGCAGGGATTGCGTACGGCCTTGTTGGCGCAATCATATTCACGCAAAGCCCGGTCTTTGCAACGGCGGTTCTTGCGGTGATTATCGCGGTAGTCCTTGCAGGAAAGGAGGACCACCCGATACACTACGCGGCGATGCTTGCGTTCGTTCTCGGCTCAATCGCAATCGGATTGAAAACGCCCTATTTCCTCCTGCTTGCAGCGCTGGTCATTGCAGCATATGCAGACGAGTTCCTTTCCGACAGGGCAAGCCTCGGTCAAATCACGAACAAGACGTTGCGCAGGCTGCTTTCATACCGCATAGTGCTTGACTTGGCCGCAATCGCAGTCTCCATAGCGCTTTCAGAGCCGGCGTACGCCTTTGCAGTAGTCGGGTTTGATGCGGGATACCAGCTGATGGGCTTTCTTGACGTGAAGCTTTCGAAGTCCTTCAGGTAGAAAAGAAAGAACACGTTGCCGCTCAGATTGACGGCATCTCGTCAAGGTCCTCGGCAAAGCCGGGCGTGTTGAGTTTTGCAGGCTGCTTTCCGTCGCCTGCATCCTTCTTTTCGCTGGATTCCTTGGCCTTTCCTTCTTCCTTAGTTTTCTCCTTCTGCCTCTGCTGTGCAACCGCCTTGGGAACTGCCTTTGCGACGTTCCTGCGGTCGGCATCAAGAGGCCTCATTGACGGGAAGAGTATGACTTCCTTGATTGAGGGCGAGTCTGTGAGGATTATTGCCATGCGGTCGATTCCGATTCCCATTCCGCCTGTTGGCGGCATGCCGTATTCCATCGACTCGAGGAAGTCCTCGTCAAGGGGCATCGCCTCGTCGTCGCCTCCAGCAAGCTCTCGGGCCTGCTCCTCAAGCTTCTGGCGCTGGAAAACCGGGTCGTTGATTTCCGAATACGAGTTCCCGCACTCGCCGCCTCCGATGAACAGTTCGAAGCGTTCCGCGAGGCGCTCGTCGCCGCGCTTCTTCTTTGCAAGCGGGCACATGAACCCCGGGAAGTCTATTAAGAACGTGGGCTGGACCAGCTCGGGCTGCACGTACTTGTCAAACAAAGCGTCAATCACGTGCGCCCTGTTTGGTATCTTGCAGTCAAGCCCGTGCTTCTTTGCAGCAGCAACGGCCTGCGCGTCTGTAGTCCAGGTCAGCACGTCCTCTCCGGACTTTTCCAAGATTGCACCAACAAGCGAGACAACCGCAAACGGCGCCTCGAAGCAGATTTCCTTTCCGCGGAACTGGATTTTCTTTGTGCCGTGGATTTTCTGGACAATGTGTCCGAGTATGCCCTCGGTGAAGCGCATGCAGTTGTTGTAATCCCAGTATGCCGCGTAAAACTCGACCTGCGTGAACTCCGGGTTGTGCGTGGAGTCGATGTCTTCGTTTCTGAAGTCCTTTGAGAACTCGTAAACGCGCTCAAGCCCGCCCACTATGAGCCTCTTGAGGTAAAGCTCGTTTGCAATCCTCAGGTACAGGTCGGTGTCAAGCGCGTTGTGGTGGGTGATGAACGGCCTTGCCGCAGCGCCTCCGTAAAGCGGCTGCAAAATGGGCGTCTCGACTTCGAAGAACTCGTTGCTGTCAAAGTAGTCGCGCATCGCGCTGACCATCCGCGAGCGCACGATTGCAATCTTTCGCGACTCCGGGTTCATCAACAGGTCGAGATAGCGTTTCCTGTAGCGAGTTTCGGTGTCCTCAAGTCCGTGGAACTTCTCAGGAAGGGTGCGAAGGGACTTTGCAAGCATCTCCCACTTCTGGATTGCCACTGAAATCTCGCCCTTCTTTGTCTTGGTGACCTTTCCGGTTGCTCCGATGATGTCGCCCAGGTCAGCTGTCTCGAACGTCTTGAGAACTTCCGGGCCGACGTCGGCTTCGCTTGCGTAGACCTGGATGCGTCCTGAGACGTCGTCAAGGGTTGCGAAAACAAGCTTGCCGAAAGAGCGCATCTGCATTATGCGGCCTGCAATCGAGACTTCCTTGCCCTCGAGGGCGTCGTAGTTGTCCCTGACCTGCGAGGCCTTATGCGTGCGGTCGAACGTGTAGGGGTAAGGGTTGATTTTCTTTGCAACAAGCAAGTCGAGCTTTCTCTTCTTTTCAGGGTCGTAATCTGCTGCCATCTTTGGAATTACCTCTGTAAAATCGCGATAAATCGTATATTATGGCTTGCACGAAAGGAAAGATAAATGCGTTGGGAACTACACCCCATCCCATTTTAACCTTAAAGCGCGATAATTTCATTCTTATGGCTCAGGCAGAAATCAACATAGGCACCATAGGCCACGTCGACCACGGAAAGACCAGCCTGGTGCAGGCGCTTACAGGCAAGTGGACGGACACGCACAGCGAGGAGCTCAAGCGCGGAATCACAATCAAGCTCGGCTACGCGGAGGCATCGTTTTACCGCTGCGTCAAGTGCTCGGCCCCACAGTGCTTTTCGATGAAGCAGGAGTGCCCGGTCTGCAACCGGAAGACCGAGCGCATGAGGAAGATTTCATTTGTGGACGCGCCCGGCCACGAGACGCTGATGGCAACCGTGATTGCGGCAAGCTCAATAATTGACGGCGCGCTTTTCCTCATTGCGGCAACGGAAAAATGCCCGATGCCCCAGACAGTGGAGCACCTTGCGGTGCTTGAGGCTGCTGGAATCAAGAACGTAGTCATAGTTCAGAACAAAATCGACCTCGTCCCAAAGGAGCGCGCGCTTGAGCACTACAAGGAAATCAAGGCTTTCCTCAAGGGCTCGTCTTACGAGAACTCCCAGATTATCCCGATTGTGGCAAACCAGGGCATCAACCTTGATGCGCTAATCCAGGCAATAGAGAAGGACATTCCCACTCCAAAGCGCGAGCCTTCGGACTCGCCCATCCTTTACGTCGCACGCAGCTTTGACGTCAACAGGCCCGGCACAAAGATTGCCGAGGTAAGCGGCGGGGTTGTCGGCGGCTCGATAATCCGCGGCGCGTTCAAGGTAGGAGACGAAGTCGAGCTCCTCCCGGGGCCTGCGCGCAAGAAGAAGGAAAAGACAAGCTACATCAAGCTCAGGTCAAAGATTGTCTCGCTCCACGCAGGCGCAGAGCAGTTGAAAGAGGCGGTTCCTGGCGGGCTCATCGCAATGGGCCTTGAAGTGGACCCCGCAATCTCAAAGGCAGACTCCCTTGTGGGCTGCACAGTCGGCCTTCCTGGCAAGCTTCCGGTTCTTATGGACGAGATAAAAATCAAGATTACTCCCCTTGACCGCACCATGGAGATATTCCCAGCCGGCCTTGGAAAGGACGAGCCCTTGGTTCTTGGCGTTGGCACCAACACCACAATCGGTTTTGTGACTGACAAGAAGAAGAACGTCGCAACGCTCAAGCTCCGAAAGCCCGTATGCATCGACGGCAACTCCAAGATTGCGGTGATGAGGCAGGCGCAGAAGCGCTGGCGCCTCTACGGCACTGCAATGCTTTCGCAGTAAGGTGCATTGCGATGCCCAAGTCGCCGAAGGTAATCTCATTCGACCTGGACGGCACCCTGATAGATTTGGATTTTGACCTCTACCTGTGGTTTGAGGAGCTTCCCCGTCTGTACTCCGAGCAGAACGGCGTGCCTCTTGGGAAAGCAAAGGAATACCTGCGGTCGGAATACAACCGGATAGGCATGCAGCGCCGCGAGTGGTACGACCTGTGCTTTTGGATAAAGCACCACAAGCTCGGCGTGGACCCTGCGAAAATAGTGTCCGACCTTTCGCACAAGATTTCCGTTTTCCCGGACGCCCTTCCGGTGCTGAAGATGCTCAAGTCGGAAAAGCGCAGGATGGTGGTGTTCTCAAACACGCCCAAGATGTTCCTTGACATCAAGATAAAAGTCGACGGCCTTGACGGCTTCTTTGAGCGCACGATTTCGGTCTACTCCGACTACTCGAAGATAAAGTCCCACGACGGCGTGTTTGCGCAGCTTGCAGGCGAGCTTGGGGTGGAGACTTCCGAAATCCTGCACGTCGGAGACTCATACAAGCTGGACTACCTTCCCGCGCTCAAGGAAGGATGCGAAGCAATTCTTCTTGACCGCGAACTTGACGGCACACGGAAGCTCCAGGACGTGCCTCCGCTGGACAAGGACATCCGGCGCATCTCAAGCCTGTACGAGATTGAGAAGATGCTTGGAAATTGAAGGGCCCTTCGATTATTTCCCTTCCTGCAATTCTTTTGCTACTTGCCGATTATTGCAAGCATCTTGCGGATTTTCGGCTCGTTGTCGCTTCCGCTTGAGTCGATGTGCACAAGCACGCCCTTCTTTTCGTAGTACTCCACGAGCGGCTTTGTGTTTTTTTCGTACACTTGGATGCGGTTGCGGATGGTCTCCGGAGTGTCGTCCGAGCGCGTCACCAGCCCGGTGCCGCACTTGTCGCAGGTTCCTGCGTTCTTCGGCGCGGAGTAAAGCAGGTTGTACACTGCCTTGCACTTTGGGCAGCTCCTTCGCGAGGAAATCCTACGCACAATCTCATCAGTCGGGAGCTCGATGTTGAACACGACGTCGATTTTTCCCTGAGGAAGCTTCTCAAGCGTATTTGCCTGGTAAAGCGTGCGCGGGTAGCCGTCGAGCATGTAGCCGTTCTGGGATTCCGGCCGCTCAAGGGCCTTCTTGATGAGCTCGTTGACAAGGTCGTCATTCACGAGCTCGCCTGATGCAAGAATGGCAGCTATCCGGTTTCCCAGCTCGGTCTTTGCAGCAACTTCCGACCTGAGCATGTCTCCAGTTGAAACATATGCTAGGCCCGCGCGCTTGACGACTTCCTGGCCGAGCGTCCCCTTGCCCACTCCGGGCGCGCCGAGTAAGACGATGTGTTTTGCCATATGTTCATTTCACCTGTGTGGTTGGTTTGGAAAGATGTTTCCTGAGGTTTTCAAGGCTGCTTCTTGGGAGCCTGTAAATGTAATTTCGGAACCTTGTTGAATAAATCTGGCTTGCCTCTTTTTTCATCTGTTCAAGTCCGGCCTCGACTTCCTCGCGCGGCATCCGGTAGACTTGGCTTGGCTTTGTGATTTTGCCCTGGTGGATGAGTTTCAGAAGGTATGCCCTGCTTAGCGCGTGGGGCGAAGGGTCGAACATTTTGCCAAGTACCAGCTCGTTTTCCCGGTATCTAAAAAGAGGGTCCAAACGGAACGCCCTTCGCGATTCTACAAGATTCGTATGCGAGGAAAACGACCTTGATGTTCTTTTCAGCCCCGAAGGCCGGCCGTTTCCAAAGCTCGTGAACAGGGTGGTTCCCTGGGCGTAAAATTCCTTTACTGCCATGGAAACCAGGGATGGGGCGGGCGCGAATTCTTCGCCGAAGACTAGTTTGTTCAGGCTGAACTTGGTCCCGGCGGGTTTTTGCGGTTCGTCTCCGGACGGCTCATCCTTGAATTTTAGGTAGTGGGTGCTTTCGTGTGCTGCGGTGCGTATAAACGATGCATAAGGCCGGGAACCCCGGCTAACCCTAATAGTTCCTTTGTAGTGTGTGCCTTGCGTAGCAGATTCGTCAGGGTCTCCCAACAGGTACCTGCCAAAATAGTGCCCGAGTTTTTTCAGGAGCGGCTGGCCTTTTACCAACTCGCCGAGGCTGGCCTCTTGCTTGAATATGCGTATGTTGTCGTGCAAATGCATTATCTCGTCAGTAGTGGGCTTTCTTGCGGCAGTCGAGAGGACGGGCACTAGCTTGCGGTTGACAAGCTGGCGGATGAATTTTTTCTTCGCAGCTTCCTCAGCCGTTTTTTCCTGCTCCGGAACGCGTTCGGCAATTCCTGGAAGCATTTTCTGGGTTTGCGCCTGCTCCTGATTAGCCTTTTGCACCAATTCAGGCGAAGGCTTCTGCACATCCCGCGGCTTTTCGAAAAGTCTCATTCCCTTCGGAGTATTTGTGACTTGGCAAGGTAAATAAGCGTAATCCGGCAGCATCGCCCGGCAACGCGTCCTAAATAAGCCTTTTAATTCCTTTTCGACCCTATTCATAGTAAGTTAAGAGGGCCCGTAGCTCAGTCTGGCTAGAGCGCTTGACTTTTAATCCTCCTTCTTGCGAGATTTTCTTTTTTGCAACCGTTTTAGTTTCGCAAGTGGGTGGAAAAGCAATCAAGATGTCGCGGGTTCGAATCCCGTCGGGCCCGCTGCGAAAACAAAACATTTGCATCGGCAACAAAGGGAAAATCACAGATGAAAATCGTCCTGGACTCGAACGCGCTCTTGATGCCATTCGACTGGGGCATTGACATATTCCGGCAGTCGGAAAAGCTCGTGGACGGCACGGCAGAGTTCGTCGTGTTCGAACAGTCCGCAAACGAGCTTTCGACAAAGAAGCGCAAGATGCAGTTGCGCGTGAACGCGATAATGGCAGCACTCAAAAAGGAGGGCGCCGAGATAATCCCAAAAGAGGGGAAGGTGGACGACTTGATTGTCGAGTACGCCACCAAGCACCGCGGAAAAGTCGCAGTTGTGACGGAAGACCGCAAGCTGATGAAGCGGCTCAAGCAGGTGGGGCTTGTGCAGCTCATCTATTCGCGTGACAAGTCGCACCTTGTCACAGAGTGGCGAAGCGGCGAGTAGGAAAAAATATTCATTGGAGGTTTGAGGGAAATATGTTCCGCATTTGCAGGTTTTCTGAGTCAGTCAGGATACCGCCGAACCTTTTCGGCATGAAGATTTCAGAGGCAGCGCTCAAGATCCTGCGCGACCAGTACGAGCGCACCGTGCACCGCGAGCACGGGGTAATCATCAGCATCTCCGACGCCGAGGTCAAGTCCGAGGGGCGCATCATCCAGGGGGATGGCGCCGCATACTTTGACGCCGAGTTCGACGCGCTCGTCTACACCCCGAAGGTTAACGAAGTGGTCGAGGGCGAAGTGACCGAGATTGTGGAGTTCGGCGCTTTCGTGCGCATCGGGCCAATCGACGGACTCGTTCACGTTTCGCAGATTGCGGACGACTTCCTCTCATACGACAAGAAGACCGGAATGCTCGTCGGACGCGAGAGCAAGAAGGGAATCAAGAAGGGTGACTGGGTCCGCGCAAAGGTCGCGACGGTCAGCATGAAGGACACCATCCTCAACAGCAAGATCGCACTCACGATGCGGCCTGCCGGATTGGGGAAGGTCTCAGGATAAGGTGTTTGTATGGTCCAGAAAGCGTGCAAGAAATGCAGGTTGATTGTCGAGGGCGACGTGTGCCCCAACTGCCAGCAGGCAGGCGACCTTTCAAAGTCCTGGATGGGCTACATTTTCATTATGGACACTTCGTCCGAAGTCGCTACCACAATCGGCGCAAAGGCGCCGGGCAGGTACGCGCTGAAGATAAAGTAGGTTTATGTTTTCAACGGTGGTTTTTGGAATGGAACTCAAGAAGGTAAGCGAAAAGGAAAACGCGCTCTTTGGCCGCAAGGAAGTGGTGTTCACTGCAACTTCATCGCCGACTCCCTCGCGCGACAAGATTGCCGAGGCCGTCTCGGTTGCGTGCAAGTGCGCAAAGGACTGCGTCGTTGTCGACAAGGTGGGCCAGAAGTTCGGCACAAAGAACGTCGAGGTCCACGCGAAGGTCTACAAGTCAGCTGACGAGGCCAAGAAGGTGGAGCGCAACTACAAGTTCGCCCGCCTCGAGCGCTCGGCAAAGAAGAAGGACGCGGCAAAGCCGGCGGCCTAAGTTTTGACTAGGTGATTTTGATGGCAGAAGCAAAGAAGAAGTCGCGCGTCACAAAGGCGTACAAGCCCGGCAGGTCGTGCCCCAAGTGCGGGGCGGGAAACAAGCTCGCAAAGCACGAGTCAAAGGGCCAGAAGCCCAGGTACTCGTGCGGAAAGTGCGGGTACACTGAAATGATTTGAGGGGGTTTTCCTTTCTTTTCATTTTCTTTTTCTATTTTTTATTTTCAATAGTTGCCTTTTATTTTCAGCTTTCCTGCTTTTCACATGGCCGTCCTTGAGCTTGCAGTGTTGCTTTTTGCAGCAACCGCACTCTGTGCAGCCCTTCTCAAGTGGGACTGGAAGAAATTCCGGGCTTTCCTTGCGCCTGCGCAGAAACTTTCAAATCCCGTTTGGGACCATCTGTCCCTGCGATTCATTTCAGTAATCCTCCTTGCAGCGGCTGCGGTCTTCTTTTCGCGCGCAATGGCGCAGGACCAGTACCTTGAATCGCTTGCATCAGCTCCCCTCTGGGCGGCTGTGCTTCTCCTGCTTTGCGAGGAACTGTTCTTCCGCGTCACCGTGCGCGAAGGCCTTGTCGGGCTTGCAGGCCAGGCGATTGCTTATGCGCTTTTGGTGGCGTGGCCGTTTTCAACCGGCTTTGACGCGTACCTTTCAAACGTGCTGTTCCTGCTTTTTTCCGGCCTAATCTGCGCATTCATTTTCAGGAGGTTCGGCTTTGCGGCAACGCTTTCTTTCCGCATCGCAACCCTTGCGGTGTTTTTCCTCGGCTCAGTATCAGGAAGCATCGTAATCGACCTGCTGCTTCTGCTGGTGCCGTTCGTGTGGCTTGCAGCTGAGCGCAGGAGCCTTTCCGAGTCGCTGTCCTTTCTTGGGCTCAAAAGGATGCCCGCAGTGAGCCTCATCTCCGACTGCGCGTGGCTTCTCATAACAAGCATCCTGATGGTCGCGCTTCTTGGGGTGGTGCTTTCCCACTTCGGTTTTGCAGACGAGGGCCAGGTGGCCGAAGTAATCAAGAAGCAGGGTGCGGTTGCGCTGTTTCTTGCGGTGACGTTCGGCCCGCTTGCCGAGGAGCTTCTTTTCCGCGGCCTGCTTTCCAGAAAGTACGGGATACTTGCAAGCAGCGTCGCTTTCGGGTTGGCGCACTACTTCTACGGCTCGGTAATCGAGGTCGTGGGTGCGGTTGCAATCGGAATCCTCTTTGCCTGGTACGTGCGCCGCACGGACAACATCATTGCGCCGGTGTTTGCGCACTGCGCCTACAACGGCCTTTCCCTGGCAGTGGTGCTTTTTGCAGCCTGAGCCGCAACGCTTTATTGGCAGCGGCAACCAATTTCCTTTAGTGGTCAGATGCCGTTGAACGTGCTTGCAATCGAATCCTCCGCGCATACCTATGGGATGTCAGTTGCAACGCGCAATGCCGGCAAGGTTGAAATCCTTTCAAACTGCACTGCAAAGTACCCCTCGCTGAAGGAAGGCTACGTACCCCGCAAGCTTGCGGAGTCTCACGCAAGGAACACGCGGCCCCTTCTTGAGGAAACGGTTTCAAAGGCGGGGATAGGCTATTCCGACCTTGACTTTGTGGCTTTCACGCACGGCCCCGGGATGGGCCACTGCCTTTCGGTTGGTGCTGACGCTGCAAAGGCACTTGGCGCTGCCTTGAGTGTTCCCGTAATCGGAGTCAATCACGCTCTTGCGCACGCAGAAGTAGTGCGTTACATATCCGGCGCAAAGGATCCGCTGACAGTCTACGTCTCAGGCGGAAACACGCAAATCCTATGCATCGAGGACGGCCGCTACCACGTGCTTGGCGAGACCCAAGACATGGGAATCGGAAACTTCCTTGACATGCTCGGACGTTCGCTTAACCTCACTCCCCCTGATGCGGTCGGGGTGCTCAAGCTAGCTGCGCAGCCTGACTGCAATTACTTCAAGATGCCGTACGTGGTCAAGGGGATGAGCGTCTCGTATTCGGGTATGCTTACGTTTGCGCAAAAGCTTGCGCAGTCCAAAAACGCAAGCGCAAAGGACATCTGCTACTCCGGCCAGGAAACTGCGTTCGCAGCGCTGTGCGAGGCGACCGAGCGCGCGCTCCTTCTAAAGCGCAAGAAGGAAATCGTGCTGTGCGGGGGAAACGCGCGGAACCGCAGGCTTTCGCAGATGCTTGGCTTTGTTGCGTCCGAAAACGGCGCCAGGCTTTGCATCGCAGCTGACGAGTACCTTGGGGACAACGCGGCAATGATTGCGCTTACAGCCCTGCTGATGGCAGGACCATCCGCGCCAAAAAAGGACGCAAACCTTGGAGTGGTGCAGGACCTGCGCATGGACTCCGAACCGGTTTACTGGATTAAGAGAAAGAGCAAAATTGGAAATAAGTGAGTTGTTGGTAAAATGGTGAACGCATCAAAACCAAAACAAAAGTACCCTCCTGCAAAAGCCAGGCCCCCCGGTTTTCACTGCCCGATTGTTTCAGTGCGCGACCCTGAGGCGCCAAAAATGGCTGCAGACGTGATGGCCCGTGGCGGAATAGTTGTCTATCCTACTGAGACTGCGTACGCCCTTGGCTGCAGCGGGCTTGGCAGGGACGCGGTTGCACGCGTGTATGCAATCAAGGGCCGCGACCAATCAAAACCCCTGCCGCTGATCATGGCGGATGCAAGGATGGTTGACAAGTTCACGGTTTCCACCCCTGCACAGAAGCGGCTTGTTGAGAAGTTCATGCCCGGTCCGCTCACAATCGCCGCAAGAAAGCGCGTGGCAATCCCTGCAAGCGGCAACGCAAAGACCGTTGCTTTCCGCATTCCCGCAAGCGAGTTTGCAAGAAAGGCAAGCGGCCTTCTGGGTGCGCCCATAGTTTCCACTTCGGCAAACCTTTCCGGCGAGGCTGCAATCTACGAAATAGGCCTGGTTGTCGAGCTGTTTGCCCGCACCGCTGACTTGATTGTCGACGGCGGAAACCTCTCGCAGGTTCCAGCGTCCACGATAGTGTGCCTTCTTGGTGCGCCAAAGATTCTGCGAAAGGGCCCCATAAGCAACAAGGCCGTTCTTGCGGAAGCGCTGGGAAAAACGACAAAAAAGAAAACGGCGAAAAAAGGTAAACTCAAATGAGCACAGCCGTTCTTTCAAAGGGCGCCGAGGCTTACCTGCTGGAAGCGACTTTCCTTTCCAAGCCTGTTGTAATCAAGGACCGCAGGCCGAAGCGCTACCGCATTGCACAAATCGATTCGGCATTGCGGCGCGAACGCACGCTCTCGGAAGCCCGTCTCCTGGCTGCTGCAAAGCAGGCTGGAGTATTGTGCCCGCTGGTCAGGTATGTCGACGTCCAGAGGATGCGCATCTTTGAGGAAAAGCTTGAGGGCAGGCTCCTTTCGTCAGCAAGTCCCGCTGTCCGGTCAAAACAGGCAAAAAAAGCAGGCGAACTCCTGGGCAGGCTGCACTCCGCAGGCATCTACCACGGCGACTACACCCCTGCAAACCTGATGCTTTGCAACAAGGGACTTTACGTGATTGACTTCGGCCTTTCTGAACGTTCGCTGCGCACCGAGGACTACGCAACCGACCTTTTTTTGTACAAGAAGGCGGTGGCCGAAAAGGAGTTTGCGGCATTCCTTTCCGGATACCGGGCCGCCAATCCGAATGCAAAGGCGGCGATAACCCGGCTTTCCGACATCGAGTCGCGGGGAAGGTACGTCTCAAGGAGCCAGTAAATTTGCGCCGCGCAGCCGGAATGCTACCCTATAAAAACGATAATATGCACAAAAATTACCTGTCAATCCTCATTCTGCCAAAGGCTTCGACCCTGAAGGCAAAAGGGAGCATCAGCACATTTTTAGGAGAGTGTATTCGATGGGTTCAAGACCCCGCAAATGGAAGAAAAAGAACCACATGCGCTGGAAATGGATTAAGAAGAAGCGCCGCCGCCTCAAGAGAAAGATAGCGCGTAGAAACAGCGAGCTGTAGGCCTTTAGGCCTGCAGGCTTTCTTGCCTGTTTTCAAGCCACTTCTTTCCAAATTCTTTTTCTTTCTTTTTTCATTTTTTCTGTATCCTTCAGCATCGCCTCTGCAATCACAAGGCTTTTTTCTATATAGACCTACATTCCTACCGGTAGGTCTCAATGCCGTCAGTACGCCGCGTCCAGCTCACAGGGACTTCAACTTACACCGTCTCGCTGCCCAAGGAATGGGCGAAGCGCAAGGGCATAGGCCGCGGGACCAGGCTTTCGGTTCTTGAGTCGGCAGGAGGCTCGCTTGTGCTTGATGCCGAGGACGCCGAGGCGCAGGCCGCCCGCGCAGCAGAGGAAAAAGTCTGCGTGGACCAGTACAAGCCAGACTCGCTTCGCCGGAAGTTCATCGCATCCTACATTTCCGGAACCGGCCGCATACTCTTCTACTCGCGCAACGCCCTTTCCAACAGCACGCGCCAGGCAATCTTTGAGGAGGCGCGGAGGCTCATCGGGATGGAAGTCACCGACGAGACCGAGTCCTCGCTTACTGTCCGCGACTTCTACTCGCAAAAGGAGCTCTCAGTAGCGCGGGCCTTTGGCAGGATGCACCTCCTTGTGGGCAAGCTCTTCTCCGAGCTGTGTTCAACTGTAAAGCGCCAGGACTACGACTCCGGCCGCTCGATGCGCTCGCGCGACGACGAGGTTGACCGGCTCAAGTTCCTCATACTGCGCCAGCTAAACCTTGCACTCTCAGACACGCGCGTGCTGCTTGCGATGGGCCTTGCAAGCGCGGACTGCATAGACTATGCGGTTGCCACGCGAAACCTCGAGCACATAGCAGACGACCTAATCGAGATTGCGATGCACTACCACGAGGTGGGCAACTCCAAGTCCCCTGATTTTCCCGCAAGGAAGTTCGAGGCAGCATGCACCGAGGCTGCAAGGCAATACGCGCAGGCGGTCCGGGCGTTCACGGAGTCCGACATCGCTGCTGCGGAGTCCGTCCTTGACTACCGACGAAGGCTGAGCGAGGATTACCGGGCAGCACTCAACGAGGTGTCGCAGCACCAGAAGAAGGTGCCTGTGCAGTACACGCTCATGCTTGCAAAGCTTGACAACAGCATCGCAAACTACTGCGCCGAGATTGCGGAGATTACGCTCAACCGCAACCGGCGCCTGCACAAAAACGGCGAAAAAGAATGAAGACAAAAGAAAAAGCGCAATTAATTGCCAAGCTTTTCTGCCAGGGCCCCGGCAAGGCCGTCAAGTGCCTTGCGTGCTCCAGGTATTGCGCAATCCCCGAAGGCTCAGCTGGCTTTTGCGGAATCCGGAAGAACGAGAACGGCAAGCTGCATCTTCTTGCCTACGGCAAGCCGTCCTCGGTTGCGATTGACCCGGTTGAGAAGAAGCCGCTCTTCCACTTCCTGCCTTCAACCGAAATCCTTTCCGCGGGCACCTACGGCTGCAACTTTGCCTGCGAGTTCTGCCAGAACCCCGAACTTTCGCAGGCGCCGCGATTGATTGGGGGAGTAAAACTTGCGGCAAAGGAAAGGCTTGCGCTTTTGGAGAAAGAATTCGCGGCTCTCCCGTTCGTATCCCCTTCTGATTTTGCCGATGCGGCCGCGGCCAATGGCTGTTCAAGCGTCGCGTTCACCTACAACGAGCCTGCTATTTTTTCCGAATACGCCTACGATTGTTCGGTTGCTGCAAAAAAGGCTGCGGGACTTGGGACCGTTTACGTCTCCAACGGCTACGCCTCCAAGGAGTCAATAGAGTTCATCGCGCCCGTTCTTGATGCAATCAACATAGACATCAAGTCCTTTTCAGAAAAGTTCTACTCCTCAACCTGCCACGCCTCCCTTGAGCCGGTGCTTGAGACCGTCAAGCGCTGCCACAAGCTGGGAATATGGATCGAGATAACCACCCTTGTAATTCCCGGAAAGAACGACTCGAAGGAGGAGCTTTCGCAGATTGCCCGGTTCATCGCATCAGTTGACCGCAACATCCCCTGGCACGTGACCGCGTTCCACCCCGCTTATAGGATGATGGATGTGGTGCCGACTCCGATGCAGTCGCTTGTGACTGCGAGAAAGGTCGGCATTGACGCGGGGCTTTCGTTTGTCTATGCAGGCAACCTGCCCTCAAGGGACCAAGGTTACGAGAGCACTTATTGCCCCAAGTGCAGCGCCCTTTTGATTTCGCGGCACGGCTACGCAGTCGAAGTCAAGTCGCTTGGAAAGGACGGATTGTGCAGTGAATGCGGCAAGGCGATTGCCGGCATATGGGAAACGGGTCAGCTGAAGAAGGTGGCGGCAAGCAAGAAGCCAGCAGCAAAGAAAACCGGTGCAAAATGAATGTCCGACGAAATCGTGCGCAAGCCCGCATATGCCGGAAGCTTCTATCCTGCGCAGGGAAAGGCGCTTGAGTCGTTGGTATCCGGTTTGCTTTCCGCTGCAAAGCAAGCAAGCCAAGCAAATGTTCCCGGGGAGCTTCGCGCCCTACTCGTTCCCCACGCAGGTTATGTCTATTCCGCAAGGACTGCTGCGGATGGCTTTTGCCTGCTTTCAAAAATGAAGACCAAGCCAAAGAACGTCGTGCTTGTCGGCCCGTCCCACAACGCGCTCTTTTCAGGGCTGGCAACGTGCGGCGCAAGGAAGTGGCAGACTCCGGTTGGGGCAGTTGCCGCGAATTCGTTGGAGGCGCTTTGCGGTAAGTCCGAGGAAGTCATCGATGCCTGCGAAGCCAACGCGCCCGAGCACTGCCTCGAAGTCCAGCTTCCGTTCCTGCAGGCGGTGATGAAAAAAGGTTTCACGATTTATCCTGCGCTAACCTGCGAAACCGACGGGCAGTCCGCTGCGGATTACCTTTCCGCGGCGCTTGGGAAAAAGGAAAACCTGCTTGTGGTCAGCAGCGACCTTTCGCACTACCTGCCCTTGGCAAAAGCAAAGGCAGTTGATTCACGGACTTGCAAGATAATCTCAAGCCTTGACGTTTCGCGTGCAGGCGAAATCGACGCGTGCGGAAAGACGGGCATAATCATTGTGATGATTCTTGCACGAAAGCTCGGCTGGAAGTGCGTGCAGCTTGATTACTCGACCTCGGCAGATGCAAGCGGGGATTCCTCAAGGGTGGTTGGATATGGCGCTTTCGCGTTCTACAAGTGAGACGAAATATTCGAAGACGGAGTTGGGACTGCTGATACGCGTAGCCCGCGACGCAATATCCCGTCAGGTTGAAAAAAAGCCGCGGCTTTCAAGAAAGGAACTCGATGCGGCAGTTCCCGGCAAGGCCGCTGCAAAATTCATGCAAAAGCGCGGGGCTTTTGTCACCCTTACGATAAGCGGCGGGCTTAGAGGGTGCATCGGCTCGATATTTGCACAGGCGCCCCTGCTGTACGCGGTGCACGACAACGCGCTCAACGCCGCTTTCTCCGACCCGCGCTTCCTGCCGCTTTCCAAAAACGAGCTTGGGAAAATCTCAATCGAGGTGTCGGTGCTTTCGCCTCTTTCCGAGGTGAAATATTCGGGCCCGGCAGACTTGCTTTCAAAACTGAATCCGCACTGGCACGGCGTGCTCCTGGAATTTACAAACGGCGCGGGCTCAACTTTCCTCCCGCAGGTCTGGGAGCAGCTTCCGGCAAAGGAAGATTTCCTTTCGCACCTTTGCGCAAAGGCCGGGATGCGGCCGGATTCCTGGCGCACGTTGCATCCGAAGGTGTCGGTGTATTCCGTCCAGTCCGCAGGAAGCGGATGAACTATCATGTCAGATGACTCTCTTCTCCTCATCGCGGCATCGTCCCGAAGGACAAGCTGCTAGGAAATACCTCAGTCTCATCACAGGATTATTCTCCACGCTGAAGGATAAATAAGCAGCAGGCTTGTGGTGGAATGAAAATCCCGAAAGGGAAAAGAAAGGAAGGGAGATAAAAGAAAAAGTTGAGGGAACGACAGGTTCCCTCTCACTCTTAAAACGACTTATTTCTTCTTGGCCTTTGCCTTAGCCTTCTTCTTTGCTGCCATGTGTGTATTCACTCCTTTTCTTGAAAAAGTTAATACTGGCACTGCGGCATCATATAAAAATCTATACCAGAATTTTCCAGAAATTATTTTCCGGCAAAACAAGTTTTTTTGGGCGGTTTATCCGGGTTTCCCAAAATTTTATTTTTCTTTTTTTTTTTTTGCAAAAAAATTGGGCGGGAGGAATGCTCCTCCCCAAAAATCAAGGCACTTATTTCTTCTTTGCCTTAGCCTTCTTCTTTGCTGCCATTCTTTTTACGCCTCCTTTTCTTGGGATTTTATCATATCACCTGCGCGCCGTATATAATGCTTCGTATTTTTTTGCATAGCCAAAAAAACTCCTGCAGGCAAATCAGTGCCTGACAACGATGGACAGCCTTGCAGCAGACTCTTTTGACGACTCCGACCTGGAGGCCGCGTTCTACTCCGCGCTCTCGCTCCTTGGCATTTCCGGGTATTCGGTGCGGGCGCGCTTCAAGCCGTTCTCGTCCGTGCGGCACAAAGCGTCCGTGAACAGGCTGCAGATGCAGGTTGAGGCCGAGGTAAGCGACGCGTTCCGGCTGTCAACGCGCGAGGCGCTCACCGGCCTTGCGCTTGACCTGTGCTGCAGGCTTTTCCGCAGGAAAGTCGACAGCGAGTACGTGCGAGCGTTCCGGGAGTTCTCAAAGAAGGGCGCGCTGTTCAAGCTTTCCGACTCGATGCGGCAGATGCGCGCAAGGAAGCGGCGCGACAACTCGCAGGGCGAGGCGTTCGACCTTTCGGAAATCGGCGCGTCGGTCATGGAAAAATACCGCGGCGTGCTGATGCTTGACAAGATGCCCGCGGTGTTCTGGAACGACAAGGGCGGAAGGCGCACGCTTGCGTTCTACGACCGCGCATTCGACGCGGTGCTCGTGAGCCGCATCTTCGACTCGGGAAAGGTCCCCCGGTTCATACTTGAGTATCTGTGCTTCCACGAGTTTTTGCATTCAAAGTTCAAGCCGCTTTACGAGCGGGGGAAAAGCATGCGCGTAATCGTGCACTCGACGGCGTTCCAAAACGACGAGCGCAAGTTCGAGCAGTATGCGGAGGCCGAGGAGTGGCTGAAGCGCAACGTGCGCAGGCTCTGAAGTAACGCCGTTTGAGCCAGAATCAGATTTTGGGCAGCGCAACGCCGTTCTTTGAAAGCTCTGAGGAGAATATCGCGTATACTTTCTCAAGCGAAGCGCGCGTCTTCCCCTCAAAGCGCAGCGTGACCTGCGGCTCGGTGTTGGAGACGCGCAAAAGCCCCCACGAGTCCTCAAAGTCAACCCTGACGCCGTCGATTGCGTTGACTTTGTAGCTCTTCCACATCTCCTTTTTGACTTCCTCCACAACCGCGACCTTCCTGTCGTTTGCGCAGGGGATGCGCATTTCGGGTATTGAGTAGTAGTGCGGGAGGCCCGAGACGATCTTTGAGAGTGGGTCCTGCGACTGCGAAAGTATCTGCGCAAGCCTTGCAGTTGAGTAGAACGCGTCGTCGTTTCCTGCGTTGTCCGCAAACGAGATGTGGCCGGTGACTTCCCCGCCGTAGTCGGCCCCGAGCCTGTCCATCTCCTCGTGTATTGCCATCCTGCCGGCCTTGCTCATCACCACCTTTGCGCCCCGCGCAGTGGCGTCCTCGAACACCGCAAGCGAAAGCCGCAGGTCAAGGATTGCGGTTGCGCCCGGCTTTTTCGAAAGCAGGTCGCGGATGAGGAGGATGTGGGCGTAGTCGCCGTCGACTATCTTTCCCTGCTCGTCAACAAAGCCCGCGCGGTCGCCGTCGCCGTCAAACATCACGCCGAAGTCGGCCCTGGTCTCCAGGACCTTTGCGGTGAGCGCGCCGTAGTTTTCGCGCTTGTGCGGGTCGGGCAGGTGGTTCGGGTAGCGGCCGTCCGGCTCGCAGAAAAGCTCCACTGTGTCACAGCCCAAAAGCTTGAACATCTTCAGCGCGACCATGCCGCACACCGAGTTGCCGCAGTCAACAACCACCTTGAACTTGCGCACGAGCTTGTGCCTTGATGCGACAAACTCCGCGTGCCTGTCGGTGTACGCTGCGCGGGTGGCCTTTCCAGGAACGTCGGCCTTCACAAGGTCGTCTTCCGACTCGTACGCCTTCCTTACCCTTGCAAGGTCATCGGAGAAAAGCGGGAGCGCCCTGCGGCCGTAGAACTTGATGCCGTTGTACTGGATGGGGTTGTGCGAAGCGGTCACCGAGGCGCCTGCAAGCTGCATGTTGTTTGAAAGGGCAAAGCAAAGTGTGCTTGTCGGCGCAAGGCCGATGTCTATGACGTTTATCCCCGCGTAGGCGGTGAGCCCTTCGATGAACGCGCGTGAGAGCGCCTCGGAGCTTTCGCGGTTGTCGCGGCCAACTATGCACGCGGGTATGCTCCTCTGCGCAAGGAGCGCGCCAAACGATGCGCCTATGCGCAGCGCGGCCTGCTCGTCAAGCTCGGAGGGGAATATCCCGCGGACGTCGTATCCGCCAAAAATAGAAGAAGGCATACCGGTTACCCATTTGTCCTTTGCAGGAAAACAACATCAGGATTTTCGAACAGTTGTTATTGTGATGGACGATAAGGTATATACGGCCTGCGGTGGCTTTTGCGCTGCAGGCAGCAGGTGCGTTTGGTTGCTTACGATATTGGTTCCCGCATACGATGAGGAAGGGCGCATAGCGCCGACTCTGTCTTTGCTTGGAACGTGGGCAAAGAGCCGGCGTGGCGTCCGGGTTCTCGTGGTAAGCGACAGCAAAGACTCCACTGCTGCTGTTTGCAGGAAATCTTCCGGTTTGTTCAGGCCTCAGCTGACTGTGGTCTCTTTTCCGCACCGCATAGGAAAAGGCGCTGCTGTGCTTGCGGGCTTCCGGAAGTCAATGGGCAGCGTGCTTTCATTTGACGCCGACGCAAGCCTGGAGCTTTCCGAGATTCCAAGGATGCAGCGACTGCTCAGAAGTGCGGACATAGTCATCGCGTCAAGAAGGCTTTCAAGCTCAAGGGCAATCGGGGGCATTCCGTTTTACCGGCGCGGGCTGAGCTTTCTTTTCAACTCCGCGGTGCGCCTGCTTTTTGGGTTCCCCTATTCCGACACGCAGTGCGGCTACAAGTTGTACTCGCAAAATGCGGTGCGCAAGCTTGCGCGGTTTCCGTTCTCGTCACGCGGCTACGAGTGGGATGTTGAGATGCTTATCGCGGCAAGAAAACTTGGCTTGGTTGTTGTGGAGTGCCCTGTTGCGTGGAATTACAAGGAGGGCGGCAAGGCCCGGCCCCAGGACCTGCTGGGGATGACTGTTGGCCTTTTACTGCTAAGGGCGCGCTGCCTTTGATTCAGGCGGTTGCGTGTCCGTGCTTCTTCTTTTTGTGGCTGTAGAAAAGCGCGGCGGCAATCGTGATTATGTACACTGCGTAGACTGCGATTGCGTCAAGCCGTATTCCCAAAACCAGGTTTGCCACCAGGAGGATCACTGCGGGTATGGATATCGAGAAGAACAGCGAAAGCACGATGCGCTCTATTGCGTCAAGCTCGTTTTTGGGAAATGCCGCAAGGGAGACGGCGTAGCCGCTTGCGATGAAAAGCGCGCCGCCAAATATTGCCTGCAATGGTTGGAAGTCCATTATTGTCACACTCACCAATCGGTTGTGCTGCAACCGCTATAAAACCGTAGGATTCATATAAATAAATTGCAGGCAGTATGCGGCAGGCAATAGGGCCGTTGGTGCGAAAGACGATGCGAAATTTCGACGTGGTTGTCATTGGCGGCTCGGTGTCCGGAAGCGCGGTTGCCCTTTACTGTGCGCAGCAGGGCCTGTCCGTTGCAGTAGTCGAGGAGCACCCCAAGCCCGGAAAGTACGGCCGCTGCACCGCAATAGTCTCCAAGAAGGGCCTTGATTCCATAGGTGCGGACTACTCCTCTTCGTCACTGAACAAAATCCGCGGCGCTGACATCTACGCAGCAGGCACAAGGCTTTCGGTGCGCACCTCCAGGGTGCAGGCAATCGTGCTTGACCGGTTCAGGTTCGACGAGTTGTGCGCAAAGAAGGCGATGCGTGCGGAAGCCAAATTTATTTTCAACACCCGTTTCGAGTCCTTTGTCGAGGACGGGTCCGGCTTTGCAGTGGCCTGCAGGGCCGCAAAAGGCAAAAAGCCGCTTTTGCTGCGCTGCAAGGTGCTGGTGGGGGCCGACGGCGCAAACTCCGCGGTTGCGCGTGCTGCGTATTTTCCCGCATTCAACGAGCGCGACTACGCCTTCTGCTACGAGGCGGAGTACTCCGGCGCAAGCGTGGTTGCAACCGACAGGGTGCAGGTCTTTTTGGATTCCGAGAAGCTGTACGGCTTCTTCGGCTGGACCGTGCCCTGCTCGCGCTCCGTGGTGCGCATTGGGTTAGGCACTACGCGCCGCCGCAGCCTGCTTTATTCCAAGGCCGCGTTCTTTTCCGAGCCGAAGGTGCGCTCGCTTTTGGGGCCGCGTTCGAAGGCCCGCCGCGAGTTCTACGCCATGATCCCCCTGCGGCCGCGCAGGCGGACCCAGATTGGCAACGTCCTCCTTGTGGGCGACGCCGCAGGCCAGGCGAAGGCAAGCACCGGAGGGGGCATAGTCTTTGCAAGCCGCTGCGCAAAGATAGCAGCTGGCGAGATAGTGTCCTTTGTGCGGGGCGGAACGCCCATCCGCTACGAGCAGCTCTGGCGCAAGGCCTACGGCCAAAAGCTTTCGCTCCACCGGCGCATCCGCTCCTTTTTTGACGTGCTTGGCAACCGCGCGCTTTCCTCGCTCCTTGCAACCGGCAGGGCGTTCGGGCTTGGGCTTGTCCTTGAGCGCTTCGGCGACATGGACGAGGTATTCTCAGCCTAGTTTTGAGGTCCTCTCGACACGTTTATCAAGGCCGGTTGCATATTTCCTTTTATGGAACCGCAGCTTCAGAACGTGTGCGGCGTCGTGCGCACAAGCACCGGCGTGCCCGGGCTTGACCAGATGACCGGCGGCGGCCTGATTAGGAAAAGCATAACCTTGGTCGGAGGAGACTCCGGCACGGGCAAGACCACCTTCTGCCTCCAGTTCCTCTACTCCGGGCTCACCGCGTGCGGCGAGAACTGCCTTTTCATCAGCTTCTCCGAGCCGCGCGAGGAAATCTACCAGACTGCAAGCCTGTTCGGCTGGAACTTCGATGAGTTCGAGCGCCAGGGCCGCTTCGTGTTCTTCCACTACCAGCCAAAGGACCTGATGGACCTGGTTGCCCAGGGTGGTGGCTCGATCCGCGACACCATCGAGACGTTCAACATCTCGCGCGTGGTCCTGGACCCGCTGACTTCATTTTCGCTGATGTTTGAAAAGGACGCCTACCGCGAGCAGCAGACATTGCTTGAGCTGTTCCAGATGCTCCACGACCTTGGCTGCACCACTCTGGTTGTTTCGGAGGAGCCGGCAAGGCTTGACAACTACACGTCAAAGCGCGCGGACTTCCTTTCCGACGGCATAATCCACTTCTACCACCTCCGCGAGGGGGGCGTGCGCATACGCGCAGTCGAAGTCATCAAGATGCGCGACACTAAAATCAGCGAGAACGTCTGCCCCATGGTACTTGACGAGAACGGCATCCAGGTGCTGTGCGACCAGATTGTGGACGTGTCGAACACCGCGGGAACCCCGCTCTAGGAAGCCACAGTCCTTTGTTTACGCTTTTGCAATAATCAGTCTATTCCCGCGCCCCTGTGCGAGAACCTGGCCTCAAAGCACCTGAACTTCCCATTCTCAAGTGTTGCCTTGATGCTTTCCTCATCCTCGCTTGCGCAAAGCACCAGCACGCACCCGCCGTTGCCGCCTGCGCCGGTGAGCTTGGCTCCAAGCGCGCCTGCGTTGCGAGCGATTTTTCGGACCCGCTCGATGCTGTGGCACGACACGTCCGAGCACGAAAGCAGCGCGTGGTTCTCGTCAAAGAGTTCGCCAAGCGTCTCCATGCTGCCGTTTGGGTTGAGTTCCTTTTCCATGTCCTCAACCAGCATGTCGTACGGCGCAACCAGCGTCTTCCTGCGCTCCTTTGGAAGCGCCTCAGGCGCGCAGTCAATCCTGTTTGCCTGCGCAAAGGCGTCCATCATCTCGTCGGTGTACGCGCGCTTTCCACCGAACAGGGCGTTGACCAGGATAAGCGAGCTTCCTTTTGGGAGCGAAAGTTTCCTCTGCACGTAGTCAAGCTTCACACCTTTTTTTGAGAAGTCCTTGCGGAACACCAGCGGCTCGTCCGAGCATACTGTCATCGGGTCCAGGCCAGATGCCTTTCCCGCGTGGTACTCGTTTTCCGCGACCATGGTCGCTTCGAAAAGTTCTTGCCTTGTAATCGCGGTCCCAAGCGCAGCGCACGCTGCGCAGGCTGCGGATGCCGACATTGACGCGGAGTTCCCGGTGCCCTTCGGAGCGCCTGCAAAGCCCATCACTATGTGCACGTCGCTTTCCGCAAGCTTTTGCCTTGCGTGCTTTTGCAGGGCGAAATCAACTGCGTGCAGCACCGGGAAGTACTCGCGGTCGCCGGTCGCGCTGCCGTCCAATAACGATGACGTCTGCCTTCCGGCGGTGACCGCAATCCTGCCGCTGCCTTTCGCAGCGGTTGCAATCGCCCGGTTGCGCCTGCCGTTGACCTCAACCGGCACGCTGATTGCCTTTCCGCCGTACACCACGCTGTGCTCGCCTGCGAGGATTATCTTGTTGGGCGCGGACGCGGTTGCCTTTGCGGGTTGCCGTTGCTGCTGCATATTGTAGTCTTTGCCCGGCCTCTTTTATAACGTCATTTGCACCCGCATTTCTTCCTTTTAGCCTCGCATAATTAAGAACGTTAAAAAGTCCCGATTACTTGCTTGATACCGGGTTTTATGGGTAGTGTAAAAGTCAGGGGGCAGAGCTCAACGGAGTTCCTCCTCCTGTTTGCCGCAGCGGTCGCAGTGTTTGCGATAATCTATTCCGTCACAGTCGGCCGCAGCGACGCCTTCAGCTCGCGGGACATCGAGATGTCCGCAAACCTTGTTGTCACCGACCTTTCAAACGCAGCCAGGGAGGTGCACGCGCAGGGCGCGGGCGCGCGGAAGATAGTCACCATCACCCTTCCCGGCTCCTACGACCCGGACAACTCGCGCATCGCCCAGAACGCGATAATCCTGCGCGCAAAGGACGTGGACTACGTCCGCACTTTCTCGTTTTCTTTGCAGGGAAGCCTCCCCGACTCCACCGGGACCTTCTACTGGCCGGTTGAGAACGCCGGCACATCCATCGTAATCGGCGACAAGGCCGCGCGCCTGAACCGCACGTCCATAAGCGCTGCCATTGCGCCCAGCGCAAGCTATTCCGACTCGATACTCGTAACCAGCTCGTCGCTCGTGCCGATGAGCGGGACGGTGTCAATGAACTGGACCAACGGCAGCGCCACTTTGGTCTTCGGGCCTGCGGCGTTTACGCTTGCGCCTTTCGGCACGCAGCAGGTCGACATCTTGGTGAACACCAGCGGCCTTGCAAGGGGCACTTACGTGGGCCAGCTTGTCATCTCGCTTGAGGCCAACGAGTCCGCGTCAAACCAGAGCTTCCAGGTGCCGATAGTCATTGCAGTCTCCACCACAATCTCCGCACCGGCAGCATCGCTCATACAGTTCGTAGCTTCCACGCCTGCGAACGCAACAACCTCGTTCAGCAGCATCGCAGTGAACGCGACAATCCAGAACGTGTCGCAGCCCTCGGCAATGACCTTCAGCTGGAACTCGACCAACTACACGATGTACAACGACTCGCTTGTCCTTGCTTACAACTTCGACGACGTGGCTGCAATCGGCGACTCCGCACGAAAAGTCGTGGACGTCTCGCGCTATGGAAACAACGGCACAATCTACGGCAACACGATGATGCTCCTGCACATGGATGAAAATTCAAGCAGCGTGGCGTACGACGAGGGCGTCTATGGCAATAATGGAACCTGTTACAACATGAATGGCGGGGCTGGCGTGACGAACTGCAGTTGGGTAACTGGAAAAAATGGGCGCGGAATCTCTTTTGACGGGACCGATGATTATGTCAACGCCAGCAGCACGTCAAGCCTGTTGTTTCCACAAAACGCGTCGTTTTCCATCTTATTCTGGATGAAGACGTCGCAGCAGCCCTCGACGATGAAGGAGCTCGTGTCGAAAACCTCGACCGGCAGGTATAACTACGACGTGATGATGTCATCGACTGGGAACGTACTTTTCCAACGCTACGACGGCACCAACAACCCTCTAGTGACCTCGAACAGGACCGTCAATGACAGCAATTGGCACCTCATAACTGCGATGTACAACGGTGCCGAGGACAATTTGTACCTTTACGTTGACGGGGCGCTGTCAGCAGCCCCTGTAACCGACACCAGCGTTGACACTACGACTTCCGCGAACGTGTTATTTGGGTCTTACACCGGGACCAACTATTACTTCAACGGCACGATGGACGAGGTCCTCATCTCAAACCAGTCGCTTTCCGCAGATGAAATCCTCAACCAGTACAATGCGGGCAGGGCAAGGCACGCCAACTGGAACCCCAATGGGACGTACGGTTCGGCGATGAGCTTTGACGGCGTCAATGACTATGTCGATGCTGGCAATGCAAGCGTACTCAACACCACTGCAACCGTCACTATCGCAGCATGGGTGAAGCTTAACGCAAAAACCGACTATCAGAGCGTAATATCCAAACGGCAGACGACTCCGCTGTCCATACCTTATGGCCTTCAGTACCGGCTAGACTCCGACTCGTTTTCTTTCTGTTCGCACAATGGAACGGATTTCTTCCGCGCGGACTCCGCATCGCCTTTTGCGGGCGCGTGGTATCACGTGGCTGGCGTCTTCAATGGCACTAACCTGCTGGTGTTCCTCAATGGCGTGCAAAGCACCGGCTCTAGCGTGTCCTCGCTTTCTTTCAACGAAAGGTCCCTGATTATCGGAAAGGACGGCCAGACTGCGCTTTATCCCTTCAACGGCTCAATCGACGAGGTCCGCATCTGGAACTACTCTCTTTCAGCTACAGAAATCCAGCAGCAGTACTACTCAAACGTCGCAAAGTACGAGCCTGGCAAGTGGCTGTTCACCTCCACCCCGCCGGTGTCCAGCGGAAGCGTGTGGTATTCGCTCTTTGCGCGAAACGACACGTGGGCCGGACGCTCGCAGCTGCGCAAGATCACGTTCATGTCCGGCATAGTCTTCTTCCAAGCTCCGGCGGGCTCCGACGTTGTGGCGTTCACGCAAACAGGGGACATCGTACTGGCAGGCACGTGCACGGCTAACACGAACTGCTCGAGCGCCCCTGCAGGCGCGATTGCGTTCCGCGACTCGGACGGCGTCGCGCACGCGTACATAACCGAGGCAGGCGACATGTGCCTTGAGGATGCGTCCTGCAGCGACCGCGACGCGTCCTGCACGGAGTCGGACAACCTGTTTGTTGTCAAGAACTCGGAGAACGTTACCGTTTCATACATAAGCCAAACAGGGCAGATGTGCCTTGTAGGCACGCTCACGGAGAATGGCAGCCCGTGATGCGCATCTGTGGTTAAATAGTTCGACAAAGTAATCTGGTTGGCAGTTTGGGGTTTAGGGGAAAAATGAGAATCGAGCCTATTGGCAAGCCGAGCCTTTTTTCGGTATTCTTCCTGTGGCTTCTCCTGTTTTCAGGGGTTGCAGCAGCAGGCCGCGTCACTGTGCAGAACGGCCAGCTCAATGTGACTGACAGTTTGGGTTCCAGCGCGCTTTTTGTGAACTCGACTTCGGGGAAAGTCGGAATCAACACGTCAAGCCCCAACGCGACGCTTTCAGTTGTCGGCGGTTCCAGCGGTTTTGGAGGCGACAGCGTTTACGACGTCGTGCAAAACGGCACGACTTACCGCGTCCACGTGTTCACAACAATTGGCAACAGCACCTTCATCCCGCCTGCCGGAGTCACTTCAGTTGAATACCTTGTTGTTGCCGGTGGCGGCGGTGGCGGCGGAATCATCGGTGGCGGCGGCGGCGCAGGCGGTTTCCGCAACGGCACACTTGCAGTGACTACGCAAGCCTACAACGTCACTGTCGGCGCCGGAGGAACCGGTGGAGCTGGAAATTATATTTACTCATACAGCTTCGGCACTGCCGGAGGAAGCTCCGCGTTTTACGACATTACCAGCGCAGGCGGGGCCGGCGCACCATCCTATCGTTCAGGCGGAACCACCCTTGTGAATGGCACTGCCGGCGGTTCGGGAAGCGGTGCGGCGTCACCGGAGACTGGCGAGGCGTACAGCAATTTCGGCGGTGCGGGAAACACGCCAAGCACAAGCCCGTCGCAGGGAAACAGCGGCGGTGGCGGGTTCTCGCAGAACACGCTTGGTAACGTTCGTTATGGCGGAGGCGGCGGAGGCGCCGGCGGCATAGGAGAAAACGGCAGCCTCACGATAAACCGCGGAGGAAACGGCGGCGCCGGCTTGGTGTCATCCATAACCGGCTTTGAGGTCGCTTATTCTGGCGGAGGCGGCGGAGGGGCTAACAACGTAAATAATGCCACTGCAGGCGCTGGCGGAATTGGCGGAGGAGGAAACGGTTCTCTTATCAGTGCCGGAACGGACGGGACCCCAAGTAGTGGCGGCGGTGGCGGAGGAGGAGGGGCAATTCTTACTTCCGGCGTTTGGTATGGTGCAGGCGGCAACGGAGGTTCTGGTATTGTGGTCGTCCGTTATCCTTATTCCGGGCCCGCGTTGCGCGTTGACGGCTCGTCGTTTTTCAACAGCAGCGTAAGCGTCGGGACGCAAGCCTCCGGCGCGACGTTACACGCCGCCCCAAGCATCCGCCTGTTCCAGTCAGGCGGCTCGGGTGGGGACAGCATCTATGATATTGTTGACAACGGGGTCGCTTACCGCGTGCACAAGTTCACAACCGTCGGCAGCGGCACGTTCACACCTCCTGCAGGCGTTACGCAGGTCGAATACCTTGTAGTTGGAGGCGGCGGCTCCGGAGGCTCCGGGACGCTCACGTCAAACCTCGGCGGTGGCGGCGGTGGAGCCGGCGGGTTCAGGACTGGCACTCTTGCGGTGTCCAACCAGGCGTATCCGGTACTTGTCGGTGCAGGAGGAGTCACAAGATACGGCGACCTGATTTCCCAGAACGGCTCCAAGTCGCAGTTTGCAAGCATCAACGCAACAGGCGGTGGTGGAGGCGGCATTCGCAATGCAAACCAGTCGGGCCAGAATGGCGGTTCCGGAGGAGGTTCGTCTGCGCTTGCTGTTGCAGGGCTTGGCAATGCCGGCGGCTATGTTCCCGTCGAAGGATATGGTGGCAGTGTCGGCGGCTATGGCGTAAACAACGGCGCTGGCGGCGGCGGCGGCGCAAGCGCAGCAGGCGGTGTTGTTGATGTTCCAACGATTGGTTATGCGGGCCCGGGTGGCGCAGGCGCAGCGTCTTCCATCACCGGCACTTTGATTTTCTATGCTGGTGGTGGCGGTGGCGGTGTAGGTGACGGTCAGACTGGCGCGACAAGGCCTGCAGCACCCGGTGGAATAGGTGGCGGCGGTTCCGGCGGCCTTTGGTCTTCGGCTGTTGACCCGCAGGCCGGGGTAAACGGCACCGGCGGTGGCGGTGGCGGCGCAGGCGGGCTTTCCACGCAAAACGGCGGTTCCGGAGGCTCGGGCATCGTAGTCATCCGCTATCCGTTGTACGCTACGACTTTGCGTGCTGACGGGATTTCGTTCTTCAACGGCAGCGTCGGCATCGGCACTTCCGCTCCGAGTGCGAAAATCCACGTTCTTTCCGGGCCGATGGCAACCGGTGGCGACAGCGTTTATGAGATTGTGCAAAACGGGGTTGCTTACCGCGTGCACAAGTTCACGACTGTTGGCAACAGCACGTTCACCCCGCCCGCTGGGCTTACTTCCGTTGAATACCTTGTTGTGGCTGGCGGTGGGGGCGGAGCTACGACCCACGCTGGAGGCGGTGGTGCGGGCGGTTTCCTTACAGGCAATACTCCCATATCTGGCACCGTGAATGTAACCGTTGGTGGCGGTGGCAATTACGGCGCAAACGTTGGCTATAATGGCGTAAACTCTTCGTTTGGAAGTATAGTATCTGTGGGTGGCGGCGGTGGCGGTGGTGCCAATAATAATGGTAGCGCTGGTGGTTCCGGCGGGGGTGCCGGCAGGCCTGGTTTGTATGGTGGTGCGGGAACGTCAGGGCAAGGAACTAATGGAGGCAATACGTATCCACGTGACTCTTCTTGGTATGGCGGAGCAGGCGGCGGGGGCGCTGGTCACGTTGGATATGCGCTACCTTCAACTAACAATGGTGGAAATGGCGGAGAAGGCTTACTCTCCGTAATAACCGGAACCACCGTATGGTATGCCGGTGGCGGTGGAGGAAACGCATACAATAGCGTCGGCGGCTATGGCGTTGGCGGTATTGGTGGCGGTGGACGAGGCGGTAATTACGCTTCCGTCGTTTCTGAAGATTTATCCGGTATGGATGGCATTCCGAACACCGGCGGCGGAGGCGGAGCGGGTGCGGGAAATAATCCCGGGGTCACTCATCCCGGCGCAGGCGGCTCCGGAATCGTAGTCGTGCGCTACCCAATATCCAGTCCTGCAGCTGTTTTCCAAGGCAGTGTTGGCATCGGCACAACCAACCCGCAGGCTGCGCTGCACGTTGCGGGAAACGCGCTCTTTACTGGTGACATAAACGTCACCGGCACGATTTACGCAAGCAACAGCTGCCCCGCGGGGATGGTTTTGATTCCCGGGGACCAGCAGTACTGCATCGACAGGTACGAGGCGTACAATGCAGGAGGCACGGTTTACAACACTGCCTGCACAACCGGCTCTCAGGCCGAAGTTGATTTCAGCAACACCACCGTAGTCGCAGGTTCAGCTCCAGGCCAAATCCCGCTGACAAGCATAAACTGGTGCGCAGCAAAGAAGGCGTGCCAGAATGCGGGCAAGCACCTGTGCACTAATATGGAATGGTTCCAGGCGTGCAACTACAAAGGAAGCCAGTGGAGCATTACTGCCGAGCAAACTGCGGAAACAATGGGCTGCAACACTGGTGGAAGTGCCGCCAACCTTACCGGAGCAAGTCCCGGTTGCGTCACGCAGGAAGGAGCATATGACCTAATCGGTAATACTTGGGAGTGGGTGGACAAGGTGGTCACTGCCGACCCGACCAATGGCGTGGCCGGCGGGTATATCACCGGGTACGATTTTTCAACCGGATTGCCCACCTCCACAGGATCCACAAGCAATGCTTATGGTAATGATTACTTCTATCCTTATGATGGGGCTGGCGCGGCTCGCGCGTTCGTCCGCGGCGGAGCTTGGAATTATGGCGCCAACACAGGTGCCTTTAACCTGATATTAATGTACACGCCGTTGACCGTGCACCCGGCCGTCGGGTTCCGCTGCTGCAAATAGTTTTTGTTGTAAGTTGATTTGAGAATGGGTTGCAAAACCGTCTTTGCGCTTATCTTCGCCGTTGCGGCAGTCCTCCTGCAGCCCGCGTCCGCAGTAAGCGTAAGCATCCACGGCCCGTCCAATTCAAGCAGCAGCCTTTACATTGGCAACGGGTCAATCTCTTTTTTTGTCAATTCTAATTCCAGCAAGGTCGGCATCAACACAACTAGTCCGAATGCGACGCTTTCAGTTGTCGGCGGCTCCGCGGGTTTTGGAGGCGACAGCGTTTATGACATCGTAGTCAATGGCACGAATTACCGCGTGCACGAGTTCACAACTGTCGGCACCAGCACGTTCGTCCCGCCTGCCGGGGTCACTTCGGTTGAATACCTTGTTGTTGCTGGAGGCGGTGCAGGCGGCACGTATTGGGCAGGTGGAGGCGGAGCCGGGGGTCTTGTAAACGGGACGATGGTGATTTCAAGCGCGGTAACAATTACCGTGGGAGACAAGGGTGTTCGCTCTACTTCTAACTACATCAATGGCGGTTCCGGTGGAAATTCGAGCATAGGTGCGGTTGTCGCAATTGGCGGTGGCGGTGGCGGCTCACAATTTGTTGATAGCGCGAACAATGGCGGTTCGGGAGGAGGATGCGGCAACCCCCGTACTGCGGGTGGCGCGACGCAGCCTGGCAGTGCATCGGGCGGGTATGGGAATAACGGAGGAAACGCTTCCGGGTACGGTGGGACTTCTGGCGGTGGTGGCGGTGCCGGTGGCGCTGGAAGTAATGCGGTAAGCGCATCAGTCGGTGGGGCCGGAGGAGCAGGTTTATCAAACTCGATAACTGGTGTAGCGACGTATTACGCTGGTGGCGGGGGCGGCATCGGGTATACTGGTGGTGCTGGCGGCGTCGGAGGTTCTGGCATAGGCGGTGCCGGCGGCACGGATACTGACGGCGCAAGAAACGGTGCATCTGCCACTGGTTTCGGTTCAGGCGGTGGTGGTGGCGCAGGCAATGGCGGGTACGGCGGGTACGGTAGTCCCGGCATCGTAATCCTCCGCTATCCGGTTTCCGGGCCGGCGGCAATCTTCCAAGGCAGCGTAATCCTCAACGGCAGCGCCTCGATTGGCACGTCAAGCTCAAACGCCGCGCTCCAGGTTGCGCCGACAGTTCTTTCAGTGATTGGCGGTTCAGGTGGAGACGGCGTTTTTGACATAATGGATAATGGCGTTGCCTATCGCGTTCACAAGTTCACTACTGTTGGAAGCAGCACGTTCACCCCGCCAGTTGGCGTCAGCTCCGTTGAATACCTCATTGTCGGCGGTGGCGGCGGTGGCGGCACGAACAACGCCGGCGGTGGCGGTGGCGGAGGAGTCCTGTATGGACGTAAAACGATGTCCGCAGGAAGCTATCCCGTTGTAGTGGGAATCGGCGGCGCCAATGACACCAATGGCGGGAACTCATATTTTGGCGACTTGGTCGCGTTTGGCGGAGGGCACGGCGCGTATGCAGGGGCTGCTGATGCGACTTCGGGCGCAAGCGGCGGTGGCGGTGGCGGCCACAGCTCAAACAACATCGGAGCTGCGGGGATTGCAGGCCAAGGGTATGCGGGCGGTGGCGGAGTCCTTACTGCAGCAGGCAGGTTCGCAGGCGGTGGTGGAGGCTTCTCCGGGTTCGGAGGAACCGGCGTAGGCGGCACCGTCAATGGTTCGTGTGGTAATGGCGGGCCGGGGTATGCTTCCTTCATCACTGGCAATGCAACTTATTACGCTGGCGGAGGCGGAGGCGGCGGCACCAGCGCAGGCACCGCTGGCATTGCAACGCACGGGGGCGGCGCAGGCAATGCCGGGCTTACTGGCGACACGCCAGGTTATTCCGCAACTGCAAACACCGGCGGTGGAGGCGGAGGTGGTGGAGGATATGGCGACAACAGGACCGGAGGCGCGGGCGGCTCAGGACTTGTAGTCTTACGCTATCCATTGTACGCGCCTTCGTTGCGTTCCGACGGCATTTCCTTCTTCAACGGAAGCGTCGGCTTTGGCACTGCTACTCCGAGTGCGAAGATTCACGTTCTTTCCGGGCCGCTGGCAACAGGAGGCGACAGCATTTACGAGATTGTGCAAAACGGGGTTGCTTACCGCGTGCACAAGTTCACGACGGTTGGCAACAGCACGTTCACCCCGCCCGCTGGGCTCAGCAGCGTGCAGGTCCTTGTGGTTGGCGGTGGTGGTGGTGGAAACCTTGGTGGTGGTGGAGCAGGGGGCCTGATTTATAATCCATCTTTCGCAGTTACCGGGCCTGTTTCTGTCGCTGTCGGTTCCGGCGGTAGTTTCAGAAACAATGGTTCAAATAGTGTTTTTGGTTCACTTACCGCTATCGGCGGTGGAACCAGTACTGCTAATGGTGGTTCTGGCGGTGGAGCATCTTATGATGGCGCAGCCGGTTCTGGGACAAGCGGCCAAGGGAACGATGGTGGTTTGGGGGGCGGTTACGTTTCTCCTTATTCCTCGGGCGGTGGCGGCGGCGCTGGCGCTAAAGGAAACAATGCACCAAGTACCTCGCAAAGTGGAAAAGGCGGCGATGGATTGACCTATTCGATTTCTGGTTCTTTGGTCACATACGCCGGTGGAGGAGGTGGCTCTGCAACCTCTCAGGGTGCAGCTGCTGGCGTGGGCGGTGCAGGAGGCGGTGGTGCGGGCGATGCTACTGCAAGTGCCGGCGGAACGTTCGGAACCGCAAACACAGGCGGCGGAGGCGGAGGTTCTCACCTTGGAACACCGGGTGCCGGCGGCTCCGGCATCGTAGTCGTGCGCTACCCGATTTCCGGTCCTGCTGCGGCCTTCCAGGGAAGCGTGGGGTTAGGCACTACAAACCCGCAGGCTGCCCTGCACGTTGCAGGCAACACGCTCTTTACAGGCAACGTCAACGTCACCGGGACAATCTACACAAGTTCCAGCTGCCCTGCGGGGATGGCTTACGTTCCCGGCGACAGGCCGTTCTGCATCGACAAGTACGAGGCATCCCTTGCAAGCGGCACGGTTTACAACAGCGCCTGTTCAAGCGGCTCGCAGGCCGAGGTGGATGCAAGCAGCTCAACAGCCGTTGCAGGTTCCGCTCCGGGCCAAATACCGATAACCAGCATAAACTGGTGCGCCGCAAAGAAGGCGTGCCAGAATGCGGGCAAGCACCTGTGCAGGAACGCGGAGTGGTTCCAGGCGTGCAATTACAAAGGAAGCCAGTGGAGCATCACTGCTGAAGGGACGTCGGAAGCAATGGGCTGCAATACGTATAGTAGTGTAACTAATGTTACTGGAGCAAGCCCGGGTTGCGTCACCCAGGAAGGCGCGTACGACCTGATTGGGAACGTTTGGGAGTGGGTGGACCGGGTGGTTACTGCTGACCCGACCAACGGCGTGGCAAGCAATTATGTCACGGGATATGATTTCGCAACCGGCTTGCCTACCTCTTCAGGGTCTACCACTAGCGTTTATGGTAATGATTTCTATTATGCTTATAATGGTGGTGGGGTTGCCCGTGCGTTTATCCGCGGAGGGCTCTGGGACAACGGGGACAATGCGGGCTGCTTTACCTTGCAGATTGCGCAAGCGCCTTCGGCTGTGAGTCCGTATATCAGCTTCCGCTGCTGCAAGTAATGTTTGGTAAAATTTGCGATGGTTAATATTCGGTTTTGCCGAAAGGATTGTGGGAAACGAGGGTCATGGGTTTAAGGTCGGTCAGCGGTGCTAGTCGTGGCGACTGGCAAGCACGCGCTTTTTTCGCCCTTTTCTTTGCCGCGGCCCTGCTCTTTCAAACAGCGTCCGCGGGAAGCCTCAGCGTCCCAAGCCAAATCAACTCTACTGGCGACCTTTATGTTGGCAGTGGCGCGATTTCTTTTTTTGTGAACGCGACGTCGGGGAACGTGGGTGTTGGGACTTCAAGCCCGAATTCAACGCTCCACATCAGGGCTGCGGACAATTCCTCGGTGCCCCTGAAGGTCGAGTCGCTTGTTGACTTTCCTTTTCTTGGAGCTTACCGCAAAAAGATTACTCTGGCCGGCTCGTCTGCAGGCGCGCTTACTGATTACCAGATGAGGCTTACTGTTTACAAGGCAAGCGGAACCGATTCCGGCAGTTCAGTATACTTGAGCAATCACGTGCAGGATGATTTTGACGACATCCGCTTCACTTCCGCAGACGGGGTCACGCCGTTGAGCTACTGGATAGAGAACTATTCCTACGGCGTGTCCGCTGTTGTGTGGGTGAAGTTTGATTCGGTGCCTGCCGCCCCTGCGAATTCGACTTTCTACATTTATTACGGCAACGCCAACGCCGCCTCCGGTTCGAATGGCGCGAACACGTTCATCGTATTTGACGACTTCAATGACAATAATTTCGACTCGACTAAATGGAACGCTGTAGGAAATTCACAGTACAGTTCCAAATTGTACCAGGGATACATCCGGGAGCGCAACAGCCGGCTGGAGCTGGGGCCTGGAACCGTGTCGTACGCCCTTAATTTTGGCATCTACAGCAAGGCAACTGGTTGCAAGCGGCTGGTGATGTCTGCGAGGCGGTATCCTGCTGTTGATAGTTCTTTTTCGATAGGTACTGGGTCGCCGGTGATTGGGAATACTACTCCGAATCCGTATATGCTTAGTTCGCCGATGGGTGGTAATCATCCGTGGTATGGGATAATGCCTGGCAATGGTTATTCTTTGGTGTTTTCTTCTGGGATGGGACTTGAGAAGGTTGTTGCTGGTGTTGAGTCTAATTTAAGTTATTCTGCAGTGACCACGGGAACGGACAATGATTCTGTAGTTTATGAGTTGGCTGTGGGTTCGGCGGGTGTCAACGCTTCGCGTAACGGTTCCTTGCTTTTGCAGAGTACGGACACGACGTTTTCCTCCGGTTACGTGATGGTTGCGGCGTCGCATGTTGGTTATGCTTTTGTTGATTGGATTTTTGGGGCGAATTATGTTTCTTCGGAGCCGGCTTGGGGTGCGTGGGGTGCAGAGGAGGATGTGTCGTCTGTTGTGCGCGGCCAGCAGAGCGTGCTTTACGTCAAGCCGGCGGTTGGTTACATCGGGTTGGGCACTACTAACCCGCAGGCAAAGCTTGGCGTGCGCGGGGGCTTGCGTGTTGACTCGTCATCGGGCTCGATTTTCTTTGTGAACGAGAGCACCGGAAGCGTCGGCATCGGCACAAAAAGCCCGGGAGCAGCTCTGCAGGTGGTTTCTTCAGTTTCAGTTTCCGGCGGTTCCGGGGGAAACGTCACGGATGTAGTAGTTGACAATGTGCTTTATCGCATCCATACGTTTACCACCGTTGGCAACAGCACTTTCACCCCGCCTGCTGGGGTCACTTCCGTTGAGTACCTCGTAGTTGCTGGTGGTGGTGCGGGTTCAAGCACCAATGGCGGTGGCGGTGGGGGTGGTGGGGGCTTCCTTACCGGGACAGCATCCGTGTCCGGGAATGTTTCCGTAGTAGTTGGTGCCGGGGGCGTAGGTTCCGCATCCATAGGCATGAATGGAAGCAACTCTTCATTCGGCACGATAAATGCAATGGGTGGTGGCGGTTCTCCTAATGGTGGTAACGGTTTCAACGGCGGTTCCGGTGGCGGTGGAGGCATTGCAGCCATAAGCTACCTTGGCGGTTCGGGTTTTCCCGGACAGGGTTATAACGGCGGCAACAACAACGTCGCTTCACCCTACCCTGGCGGCGGTGGCGGTGGTGCAGGCGGAGCAGGGGCTAATGGCGCAGGCAGCCAAAGCGGTGTAGGCGGCATAGGCCGCGCGTCATCGATTACCGGGACGCTTACGTACTATGCAGGTGGCGGTGGCGGTGGCCAGTCCGCGCAAGGCGCGGTTTGGGGTGCCGGCGGTTTGGGTGGCGGAGGCAATGGCGGAACAGCATCAAGCCCCGCGCCCCAGTCCGGTACAAACGGCTTGGGTGGAGGCGGCGGAGCAGGTGGAAATGGTGGCGGTATCAGCGGTTCAGGTGGCTCCGGAATAGTTGTAGTCCGTTATCCCGTCGGTGTTGCGGCAATCTTCCAGGGCAACGTCGGCATCGGCACTACAAGCCCGCAGGCTGCATTGCACGTGACCGGCAACACGATTCTCAACGGAGTAGTCTATGGCGGCAAGAACTGCCCGTCGGATATGGCGTACATTGGCGGAAGCCAGCCGTTCTGCATCGACAGGTACGAGGCGTATAATGCGGGCGGTTATGTTGCAAACAGCGCCTGCACCAGCGGCTCCCAAGCCGAGGTGGACGCAAGCAACACCACTGCAATTGCAGGTTCTGCTGCTGGACAAACACCTATGGTGTACGTAAACTGGTGCGATGCCAAGAAGGCGTGCCAGAATGCGGGCAAGCACCTGTGCACGAACGCGGAGTGGTTCCAGGCGTGCAACTACAAGGGAAGCCAGTGGAGCATCACTGCTGAAGAAGCGACAGAAGCCATGGGTTGTAATACTGCAAGCAGTGGCGCCAACCTTACCGGTGCAAGCCCGAACTGCGTAACACAGGAAGGGGCATATGACCTGATTGGGAATGTCTGGGAGTACGTGGACAAGATTGTCACTGCTGACCCGACCAACGGCTTAACTGCCAATAATTATGTCACGGGGTATGATTTTTCAACTGGCCTGCCTACGTCCGTAGGTTCTACCACCAATGCTTATGGCAACGATTATTTCTGGGCCTATGAGGGCGCGGGTGCGGCCCGCGCATTGGCTCGCGGCGGATACTGGGCAAACGGGCCGGGCTGCTTTTCCTTGCATTTGGATGTCGCCCCCTCGATGTATTCAAATAATGGCGTCGGCTTCCGCTGCTGCAAGTAGTTTTCTGAAAGTTGGTTTGAGATGAATTGCAAGTTTGCCTTTGCGCTTATCTTCGCCGTTGCGGCCGTCCTCTTGCAGCCCGCGTCAGCAGGCAGCATGCTTGTGCAAGGCGCGCTCAACTCTACCGGCGACCTCTACGTTGGCAGCGGCACGATTTCGTTTTTCGTGAACGCGACTTCGGGGAACGTTGGCGTGGGGACTTCAAGCCCGAATTCAACGCTCCACATCAGGGCTGCGGACAACTCCTCGGTGCCGCTGAAGGCCGAGTCGCTGGTTGACTTTCCTTTTCTTGGAGCTTATCGCAAAAAGATTACTCTGGCCGGCTCGTCTGCAGGCGCGCTTACTGATTACCAGATGAGGCTTGTGGTGTACAAAGCAAGCGGAACCGACTCTGCCAATACAACTTACCTGAACAGCCACGTGCGGGATGATTTCAACGACTTGCGTTTTACTTCCGCAGACGGGGTCACGCCGTTGAGCTACTGGATAGAGAACTATTCCTACGGCGTGTCCGCTGCGGTATGGGTGAAGTTTGATTCGGTGCCTGCCGCCCCTGCGAATTCGACTTTCTACATTTATTACGGCAACGCCAACGCCGCCTCCGGTTCGAACGGCGCGAACACGTTCATTGTTTTTGACGACTTCAACGACAACAACTTCGACACCACGAAGTGGAATAGTGCAGGCAACCAGTTTTACTTGTGGGAGCGTAACAGCCGGCTCGAACTCGGTCCTGGCGCCAGCATAGGCGTCTACAGCAAGGCAACTGGCGCCAAACGGCTGTATATGTCGGCAATAATGCGCGACGTTGTCGACGACTCCTTCTCAATAGGCGCCGGGTCGCCGGTGCTTGGCAACAGCACGCCCAACCTCAACCTGGCCGCCTGCTGCCCGTGCGGCAACCACCCGTGGTATGGGACAATCCCCAACACGGGTTACTCGGCGGTGTTTGGAGGGGTAAGTTACGGGATGTCCCTGAACAAGGCAGTCAATGGCACCGAGTCCAACCTCAACGACTCTGCCGTTGCGCTGGGTACGGCTAATCCGTGGTATCCTGACAACCATTCCGTGATTTACGAGATGAGCCTCGGTTCGGCCGGGGTGCGGGTGATGCGCAACGGGACATCGCTTCTGAGCAGCCCCGATTCGAACATCTCCTCCGGCTACGTGATGGTCGCAGCCTCGCACATAGGCTACTTCTATGTTGACTGGATTTTTGGCGCAAACTACGCGTCTTCCGAGCCGTCGTGGAGTGCGTGGGGAACCGAGGAGGATGTGTCGTCTGTTGTGCGCGGCCAGCAGAGCGTGCTTTATGTGAGGCCGGCGGTTGGCTACATCGGGTTAGGCACTACAACTCCCCAGGCCAAGCTTGGCGTGCGCGGGGGCCTGCGCGTTGACTCGTCATCGGGCTCGATATTCTTTGTGAACGAAAGCACCGGCAATGTGGGCATCGGTACGAAGAGTCCGGGTGCTGCGCTTCACGTGGTCCCTGCGATTTCAATGTCCGGCGGCTCCGGTGGCGACTGGGTTTATGATATTGTAGATAATGGCGTGGCTTACCGAGTTCACAAGTTCACTACAGTTGGCAACAGCACGTTCACCCCGCCTGCCGGAACCACTTCCGTTGAATACCTTGTTGTCGCAGGCGGCGGTGCAGGTGCAGGCGGTTCGGGCGGCGGTGGCGGCGCTGGTGGGTTCAGGGCAGGCAACCTTTCCGTGGTTGAAGGTTCTGCAATCAACGTTACCGTTGGCGCGGGCGGGGTAGGCATCGTGCACTATCACGGCACAAGCGGTTCGGACTCGGTGTTTGGCAGCATACGCTCAACAGGCGGCGGTTACGGCGGCTCGATGTCGGACGCCGCAAGGAACGGCGCAACCGGCGGTTCTGGTGGAGGCGACGGCGGCCAGGGCGCGGGCGGTGCAGGCAACACTCCCGCTACTGTTCCTTCTCAGGGAAACAACGGAGGAAGCAACGGCGCTTGGACTACTGGCGGCGGCGGCGGCGCTGGCGCAGTTGGAGACAACGGCGGCCCGACGACCCAGTCGGGCAATGGCGGCACTGGAAGGATATCTACAATTACCGGCTCATCTGTTTATTATGCGGGCGGCGGTGGCGGCGCGCCATACAACAGCACGCTTGGCGTTGGGTCCGGCGGTGCTGGTGGGGGCGGGGCCGGAAGCCACACTGCTGGCGTTTCTGCAACACCAAACACTGGTGGCGGTGGCGGTGCTGGCGACGTGTACGCAACTGCCACATACGCTGGAGGAAACGGCGGCTCAGGCATAGTCGTAGTCCGTTATCCAATCGGTGTTGCGGCAATCTTCCAGGGAAGCGTCGGCATCGGCGCGACAAGTCCGCAGGCTGCATTGCACGTGAACGGCAACACGATACTCAACGGAGTGGTCTACGGCGGCACAGCGTGCCCTTCCGACATGGCTTACGTCCCCGGCACCAGGCCGTTCTGCATTGACAAGTACGAGGCGTACCTTGCTGCCGGCACGGTTTCGAATGAAGCTTGCGTCAACGGCTCGCAGGCAGAGGTTGATGCAAGCAACACCACTGCCATCGCAGGTTCCGCACCTGGTCAGGTGCCCCTAGTGAGCATAAACTGGTGCTCCGCAAAGAAGGCGTGCCAGAATGCGGGCAAGCACCTCTGCACTAACGCGGAGTGGTCCCAGGCGTGCAACTACAGAGGAAGCCAGTGGGGCATCACTGCCGAGCAGACTACGGAAGCAATGGCTTGTAATACGGTTGGTAGTGCTGCCAACCTTACTGGTACAAGTTCGGGTTGCGTCACCCAGGAAGGGGCCTACGACATGATTGGGAACGTTCGGGAGTGGGTGGACGAGGTGGTCACTGCTGACCCGACCAATGGTTTGGCAAGCAACTATGTCACCGGGTACGATTTTGCAACAGGCTTGCCTACGTCTACCGGGGTTACTAGTAGTAACGCTTATGGCAATGATTATTTCGCGGCTTATGATGGGGCTGGTGTTGCCCGAGCGTTCAACCGCGGCGGGAGCGGATACGACGGGGCCAATGGGGGTTGCTTTGCCTTGTACGTGTTCAACACGCCGTCAACAGTGTATGCGCTCCAAGGCTTCCGCTGCTGCAAGTAGGTCATGGAACAAAATGCAGCAGTCCAATCCTGCGCATCGGTTAAATAGCCCTGCAAATTAATCTGGTTGGCAGTTTGGGGTTTAGGGGAAAAATGAGAAACGCGCCTATTGGCAAGTCAAGTCTTTTCGCAGTATTTTTCCTGTGGCTTCTCCTACTTTCAGGGATTGCGGCAGCAGGCCGCGTCACTGTGCAGAACGGCCAGCTCAACGTCACCGACAGCCTTGGTTCCAGCTCGCTCTTTGTGAATTCCACTTCCGGCAAGGTCGGCATCAACACGTCAAGCCCCAACGCAACTCTTCATGTTGTCGGCGGTTCCTTCGGGTACGGTGGCGACCGCGTCTATGACATCGTGCAAAACGGCATCGCTTACCGCGTCCACGTGTTCACTACTGTTGGCAACAGCACGTTCACCCCGCCGACCGGTGTGACCTCCGTTGAATATCTTGTGGTCGGTGGTGGTGGTTCGGGCGCTAATGGCAACGCTGCCGCCCGCATTGGCAACGGCGGCGGAGCAGGCGGTTTTCGGAACGGCACCCTTGCCGTGACTGCGCAAGCGTACTCTGTGGTGGTTGGTGCTGGCGGCCCGTCAGTAACCGTGGCAAACAATTATGGGATTAAGGGCGGCGATTCCGTCTTTTCCTCGATTACAGCTTATGGCGGCGGAGGATTTTATGCTGACACCAATACCGGGTCCGGGTGCGGCGGTGCATACATTGGCGGCATAACCGAACCTCCAGGAAACGGCACTGTTGGCCAAGGAAACAACGGCGGCGCCCAATACAGCACAACCGGCGCCGGCGGTGGTGGGGGCGCAGCTGCGAACGGCAGCGACGGGACTAGCAACACTGGTGGCGCAGGCGGCGCAGGCCTATCATCATCAATAAATGGCACTTTAGTCTATTATGCGGGCGGCGGTGGCGGCGGTGGCGTATCTGCCGGCGGTGCAGGCAGCTCAGGCGGTGGCGGCGCTGGCGCAGGGAACGCCGCTGGAACAGCAGGCGCAAGCGGAACCGGCGGTGGCGGTGGCGGTACTGGTTATAATATGAGCTCCGGCGCAGGCGGCTCCGGCATCGTAATCCTCCGTTATCCTTATGTGGCGCCGGCGGCAATCTTCCAAGGCAGCGTTGTCCTCAACGGCAGCGTCGGCATCGGCACTTCAAGCCCGGCGAGCACGCTTGACCTGAACGGCACTTTTTCCGTGATGCCCGTCCCGTTCAACGCAACCGGCGGCAACGTCACCGAAGCCGGGGGGTACCGCATCCACACTTTCACGACCAACGGCACGTTCACCCCCAACGGCGTTGGGAACGTCGAGGTCCTGGTTGTTGCCGGTGGTGGCGGTGGCGGCGGGACCCACAGCGGTGGAGGCGGTGGCGGAGGGGTGGTGTATGGCCAACTGTTTTCAGTTTCAGCGCAGGCGTATCCCGTGGTAGTGGGTGCCGGAGGGGCGCGGAGGACGACCAACGGTGACGGGTACTCCGGTCAGAACTCATCTTTCTCCACGCTTGTCGCAGTAGGCGGTGGCGGCGGGGGTTATGAGTCCGACGTAGGTTTCAGCGGAGGTTCAGGCGGCGGCAGCGGTGGCAAGAACAACACCAATTACGGCCTTGCGACGCAGGATAATCCAACCGGCGCAGTCGGCTACGGCAACAACGGTGCAAGGGGCATGTTTTATGGCGGTGGCGGAGGTGGCGGAGCTGGCAGCGTCGGCCTGATTGGCACTACGGGCACCATAGGCAGCGGAGGAAACGGAGGCAGCGGCAGGATGTTTTCGATATCCGGCACTGCCGCGTTTTACGGCGGTGGCGGTGGCGGCTGCGGCTACAACTATGTAGGCGGCGCTGGAGGAATCGGCGGCGGAGGCGCGGGAGGAAACTACGCAAGTGTCAATGGCAGCACCACTGGCTTCGACGGGTCGCCGAATACCGGCGGCGGTGGAGGAGGCGGTTACCTGAATGCGACCAACGTCGGAAGCGCCGGCGGTTCCGGCGTAGTCATAATCCGTTACCCATTAAACCCCAGGGTGTCAGTTGACGGTTCCGGCAACCTCGGCGTGTCCGGCAACATCAACGTCTCAGGCAACATTTACAGCTCCGGCAACATCATACTCGGCACGTCATCCCCTTCGTCAAGCCTGCAGCTTCGGGCAGGCAACGTCTTGTCAAGTTCAGTAGGCCACGTGCTGCCTCAGACCGGAGGCTCGTCGTGGTTTGACGCGAATGCGGTTTTCTTCGGCGTGGAGAACACTGCGGAGTATATGCTTGCAAAGAACACGACATATACCGGAGTGACTTACCGCAAGCCAAGTGGAAGCATCACCGGCAAGTGGTGGCTTTTGTTTGTGGAAAACACCGGCGGCAACAACTGGACCGTGCGTTTCGCGGCGCGCTTCTCGCTTCCCATGGGTTCGGCCGGCGACCAGGTCACGCAGAACTTCTCACAGGCGGAAATCACCATAGGCAGCCCGACCACGTCGCCAATTGCGGACTATTACATCGCGTGGAAAAGCGGGGTGGCCAACTATGCGCCAACCGGCGCGTTCTACGTGGACAGCACGTCCGGCGGCGGGGTGGACTACGTCCAAACCAGCATGGAGCCGATTGAAGGGGGCATATTCACGCCAACCGCCTTCGATACAGGCTACCGCATGCACATAACCGTGACCGCCAGCAGCAACCCCGTGCTGTTTTCCTCGTTGGACACGACCGGCAGCCCCGCACTCAACATACTTTCCCGCGGTTACGTGGGCATCGGCACCGCGGCGCCGGCAACCCCCCTGGAAATTTCCGTGAATGGCCCGGGCGACGGCTACCAGCAGCCGGCGCTGAGGCTGAGCAACCTTAACCCCAGCGGCGTAGGCCCGTCCTTGGAATGGTACAGCGGCCTCAATTCCAAGATAGTCGGCAGGATGACTGCCTATGGCTCGGGAACAAACGGCGGAGCGTTCAGGCTTGACTTGATGAACGACGCGGACTCGATACTTACCAACCGCATCGCAATCAACAATGCCGGCAACGTCGGAATTGGGACGATAAGCCCAAGCTACACGCTTACTGTCGCAGGCACCGCGTGGGTCACATCGGGCGCGTGGTCGGGCTCGGACGCGCGGTGGAAGAGGAACGTGACTTCGCTCCTGTCTTCGACTTCACTTGATAAGATACTCGCGTTGCGGCCGGTGAACTTCGAGTGGAACACCACGGGTTTCCCGAACATGGGCTTCACTAATGGGACGCAAGTCGGTTTCATCGCGCAGGAAGTCGAAAAAGTAATCCCCGAAGTTGTCACTACTGACAACCGCGGCTTCAAGGGGATGTCCTATGAGCGGATTGCGCCAGTTGTTGTCAGCGCGATGCAGGCTCAGCAAAAGAGGATTGATGCGCTTGAGGCGGACAAGGCGGCCAAGCAGGCGCAGATAGACCAGCTGAAGGCGCTTGTTTGCGCAGACCACCCGGCTGCGGACGCGTGTAAGTAAGTTTTTGTTTTGTTGAAGATTGGTCGTTCATGAGTGGAAAGTTAGTATGCAACAGCAATCCAATTCGCGGCGTTCCAGCGTCCAGCTTTGATTGTGCCTGTCTTTCTGTCAATAGGAACTGCGCCAAAGCCCTTGTTTTTTTCATTGCATTCGCAATCCTTTCCTGTCCCTTCGCGTCCGCAGGCGGCCTCGGCGTCCAGGGTGCAGTCAACACGACCGGCAACGTCTACGTCGGCAACGGTTCGGTAGCGTTCTTTGTGAATTCCACTTCGGGAAGAGTAGGCGTCAACACGTTAAGCCCAGGAAGCACGCTTGACCTGAACGGTTCCCTTGCCGTGTCAGGCTTGGTCCCGACTTACGCCTGCAATGCAACCGGCGGCACGGTGACGCAGGTAAATGATTATTGCATCCACACTTACACAAGCAACGGCACGTTCACCGTACCCTCCGGCGTTACTGTGATTGATTACCTCGTAGTGTCGGGTGGCGGAGGTTCCGGGCATTACACTGCCGGTGGCGGCGGCGCGGGCGGAGTGCTGGCTGCAAGTGGTTACCAAGTCTCTTCCGGGGCTTCATTCACTATTGTCGTCGGCCTCGGCGGCGCGGGTGGCGTAGGCGGCGGCGCTTCAGGTTACAATGGTTCGGCATCGCAGTTTGGGAACATCAGCCCCGTTGGCGGTGGCGGTGGCGGCGGCACGAACGACCCGTACGGACGGTCGGGCGGTTCCGGCGGAGGCACTGCCGGCGTGTACGGAAGTGGTTACGTTGCAGGAAGCGGGACTGCAGGTCAGGGTTATGCCGGCGGGATAGGCTACGGCAACGGCGGGCAGTATGACGGTTCAGCAGGCGGTGGCGGAGGCGCAGGAGGCCCCGGCACCAATGGTGATTCCAACCACAACGGCAACGGCGGCCCGGGCATTCCCTCCTCAATCAACGGGACGCTTGTGTGGTACGCAGGCGGCGGTGGAGGGGTCACGCACGCTTCAGCGTACGGCGGCGGGCTGTGCGGGATTGGGCAAGATAATTATGGCGGCGGCGGTTGCGGCGACTACGGCACCAGCGCAGCGAACGGAAAGAATGGGGTGGTGATAATCCGCTACCCCGCAAGCATGCTCGGAAGCGTGTCGGGATATTCTGCTTCCACGTCCCTTGCTGTAACCTCGAGTACTGGCCGCGTGGGCGTAGGCACGGCAAACCCGCTTGCTTCCTTGCACGTCAATGGCACCTCATTCTTCAACGGCAGCGTAGGCATCGGCACCACCGTATCAAGCGAGATGCTTCACGTTGCCGGGCTGACGGGTTTCGGAGGCGACAGCATCTATGACGTTGTTGAGAACGGCGTTGCTTACCGCGTGCACAAGTTCACAACAGTCGGCAACAGCACGTTCATTCCCCCCGTAGGAGTCACCGGTGTGCAATACCTCGTGGTCGCAGGTGGCGGTGGTGGAGGCGGGGGATATGGTGGCGGTGGTGGTGCGGGCGGATATCTCTCAGGTTCACTCATCGTTAATGGGATAAAAACAATAACTGTCGGCGCCGGAGGATCCGGTGCAGGCTGGAGTGGTGGTGCAACCAGCGGCAGCGATTCCGTTTTTGATACAATCATAGCGAAGGGTGGCGGCCACGGTGGGGAATATAGTGTCGATTGGACTGGCCAGAATGGCGGTTCCGGAGGCGGCGGAGGCGCTCGTGACAGCGCCCTGGGCGGTTCTGGAATAGCCGGTCAAGGTTATGCTGGAGGTGCGGCGATTGTTGGTGCACCCGGAAACAACTCCGGTGGCGGTGGCGGTGGCAGTAGCCACGCAGGATATGTAGGGTATCCCAGTGGCGGTCTTGGTGGCGCGGGAACTTTGAGTTATATCTCCGGAAGCCCGGTTACATACGCAGTCGGCGGTTCCGGGAGTGCGGGCGGAAATGGCGTGTCGGGCATCAACAATACCGGTTCCGGCGGCGGTGGCGGCGGGGGCGTTAGTGAAGTTGGCGGCAACGGCGGCTCAGGAATCGTAATCATACGCTACCAGATGCCCGCGGCGACCTTGCGCGTTGACGGTTGGTCATTCTTCAATGGCAGCGTGGGAATAGGCACGGCGAGCCCGGTTGCAGGGCTGCACGTGGTCAACAACAAGAGCCTGCCTTACACCGGCCTGGAGATACAGGATTCGGCGGAAGGCCTGTATCGCCAAATATACTTGGGGTATGCCGGTAATCTTTACTTCTGGAATGGTGCCAACGAAGGCTACCTCTCCTCTGCAGGCGCGTGGACCAGCGCATCCGATGCAAGCTACAAGAAAGACGTAAAGGAAATCCGCTACGGGTTGGCGGATTTGATGTTGATGCAGCCGCGGAGCTACAGGATGAAGTCCGACAACTCGTCGCAAATCGGGTTCGTTGCGCAGGAGCTTGAGAAAGTGGTTCCCGAAGTGGTCTCCGGCGAGGATGGCAGGAAGGGGATTGCCTACGGCCAGCTCTCAGCTGTAATCGTGAAGGCGGTACAGGAGCAGCAGGCGAAAATAGCTGCACAGGATTTGAGCATACTTGACCTGACCCGGCAGAACCAGGATTTGCGTTCACAGGTTGAGCAGCTGCGAGAAATCGTCTGCGCCGGCCACCCGGATGCGGACGCGTGCAATTAGTTGCGTGCAGGAATATTCCTTTGCCGCAACTGCGCATCGGTTAAATAGTCCTGCAAAGTAATCTGGTTGGCAGTTTGGGGTTTAGGGGAAAATGAGAAACGCGCCTATTGGCAAGTCAGGTCTTTTCGCAGTATTTTTCCTGTGGCTTCTCCTACTTTCAGGGATTGCGGCAGCAGGCCGCGTCACTGTTCAGAATGGTCAGCTCAACGTCACCGACAGCCTTGGTTCCAGCTCGCTTTTTGTGAATTCCACTTCCGGCAAGGTCGGCATCAACATTTCAAGTCCCAGTGCAACGCTTCACATCGTTGGTGCGCCCGGTGGGTCTGGCGGGGACAGCATTTATGATGTCATAGACAACGGCGTGACTTACCGCGTCCATAAATTTACTGTAGTTGGCTCCAGTACATTCACTGCGCCTAGTGGCGTCACTTCAGTTGAATGCCTTATTGTCGCCGGTGGTGGTGGAGGTGCGTCATGGTATGGCGGAGGTGGTGGGGCAGGCGGCCTGATTTACAATTCCTCTTCCTTTGTAACCGCAGGAACGAGCTATCCTATTGTTGTGGGTGCGGGTGGCGCCGGCAGGCCTGCAACAGTAGCCGGATTCAATACAAACGATGCTTTTGGAAGCAAAGGGTCCAACAGCAGCTTTAATTCTCAGACGGCAATGGGTGGGGGTGGTGCTCCGGGATACAACGCTGGTGGCCGTTCCGATATTGAGGATGGCGGCAGCGGCGCTGGTGGTCGTCCCAATAATTACGATAACTTGTACTCCTATGGCAGGGGCGTCTCTGGTCAGGGCAATAATGGCGCCATCGGGGATGCAGCTACGGGTGGTACTCGAAGCGGTGGTGGTGGCGGCGCGGGTGGCGCAGGAGTTTCTGGTGCGACTACTGGCGCCGGCGGAGTGGGCCTGTCATACTCGATTTCAGGCACTCCGACATACTATGCGGGCGGCGGAGGCGGAGGGGCAGGTGAGACTGCCGGGCTAACTACTCCAGGTGGCCTCGGTGGCGGTGGGATCGGACGCTCAACAGTGAGCGGTTCAAATGCAGATGCAAATACCGGCGGGGGAGGTGGAGGGTCTACTGCATTATCTCCGGCAGGCGGCGGCGTTGGCGGAAACGGTGGTTCCGGCATCGTAATCATCCGCTATCCACTATCTTCCGTAGTGCCTGCAGCGGTTTTCCAAGGCAACGTCGGCATAGGCACATCGAACCCCATAACCAACTTGCATATGACTGGTAGGTCGTTCTTCAATGGCAGCGTCGGAATCGGAACATCGAACCCAAGCGCGAAGCTTCAGGTCACATCTGCCGGGATGGATGGGTTCGGCGGCAGCGTTTACAGCATCGTAGAAAACGGCGTGACTTACAGAGTGCACAAGTTTACAACCGTTGGCTCCAGTACATTTACTGCGCCCAGTTCGGGCGTTAGCAGTGTGGAAGTCCTCGTTGTCGCTGGCGGCGGTGGCGGAGGAGGGTACATTGATGGAGGCGGCGGCGCCGGCGGCTTGATTTACAACTCCACTTATGCAGTCACCGCAGGCCAGCCAATTGCAGTCGCCGTCGGAGCTGGCGGTACTGGCGCCAATGGATACAATGGCGTTGGGACAAAAGGAAGCAACTCCACGTTCGGCTCCCTAATTGCAATCGGTGGCGGCGGTGGAGGCGGCTTGGAATCACCTGAAATGAACGGCGGTTCTGGCGGCGGCCGTGGGCACGGCGCAACCGGTGTTGGTGGTTCCGGGACTGCGGGACAGGGAAATAACGGCGGAGGCCACGTATACAGCGGAACGAACTGGCCGTCTGGAGGCGGTGGCGGCGCGGGCGGAGCAGGCGGAACTCCGGCGACCGGCTCAAGCAACGCCGGCAATGGCGGCGTTGGCCTTGCCTATTCGATTTCCGGGTCTTTGATATATTATGCCGGAGGCGGTGCTGGCGGAAACTACCCCGCAGGAGCAGCTGCCGGGACTGGCGGGTTGGGCGGCGGGGGAAATGGCGGGCAAGTCAACGGCGCAGGCGCGCCTAATACTGGCGGTGGTGGTGGTGGGGCAACCATTGGAAACGGCGGCTCCGGTATCGTAATCGTCCGCTATCCAATTGGAACTGCAGCAATCTTCCAGGGCAATGTCGGCATCGGCACAACGACACCTAGCGAGACGCTGAGCGTAGTCGGATCTTTTGCAACAAACGGGTCGGGGGCAGGTGCCACTGGCGGCGTCATAACCGAATTTGGTGGTTATCGAATCCACACATTCACAGGCAACGGCACGTTCACTCCAAGTGGCGACATGACTGTTGAGGTCCTGGTTGTTGCCGGTGGTGGCGGCGGGGGCGGGACGCAAACAGCTTACGGCGGTGGTGGTGGCGGCGGCGCAGGCGGGGTCGTATATGCACAAGGCCATTCCGTGACTGCGACAAGCTATGCAGTTACCGTAGGTTCCGGCGGAGCTGGCGGAAGACCAGATACTTCTGAGACGGGAAGAAACGGAACCAACTCTTCGTTTGACACAATAATCGCAGTCGGTGGCGGTGGCGGAGGATATGGTGGTGCGACGTTGGGCGCCGGGCAGGCTGGCGGTTCCGGTGGCGGAGTCGGGTATTATGGTGGGACAATAGGCCCTGCCATCCAGGGAAACACAGGCGGAACTGGCTATGGTCATGCTGGCGGTTCGCAAGCAGGCAACCACGGCGGTGGCGGTGGCGGAGCCGGCACTGCAGGCGGGACTGCCGATGGCTATGGCGGGCACGGCGGAAACGGGATGAGCTTCGATATCAACGGGACAAGCACTTATTACGGAGGTGGAGGCGGAGGAGGCGCATACGGTTGGAATAATGCCTCAACGTACAATGGAGGCCTTGGCGGAGGCGGAGTTGGAGTCTATAATGACGATACAACAAACCCGCCAATAAACGGGACCAACGGCCTTGGCGGTGGCGGTGGCGGCAGGTATGGCGTAGGCTATCCCGGAGGCAACGGTGGTTCTGGCGTTGTCATAATACGCTATCCGATAAACCCCCCGTCACTCTACGTTGCAAGCAACGGCAACGTCGGAATCGGCACGACGAACCCATCTTCCTCACTGCAAGTCGTCAAGGCTTCTACCGGCGGCACCATCGGCGCGAAGGTCACCATGCCTTCTGCTTACGGTGGAGCGGGGGCGTATGCAGGCATAGGTGTTGGTCAGGCACCAAACAGCAATGGTTATGGGTACATCACGATGGGCGGTTCGGATTCTGGAGACGCTTATTTTTACCATCAGGACGCGTTTACTCTGGCAGCAACTGGCGGCATGAAACTTATGTTGCGAGCCGGAGCTGTTGATAATGGCGGGATAACAATAAGCGGCGCAAACGTCGGCATCGGCACTATGAGCCCGAGCTACACTCTTACTGTCGCAGGCACCGCGTGGGTGACTTCGGGCTCGTGGTCGGGCTCGGACGCGCGGTGGAAGAGGAACGTGACTTCGCTCTTGCCTTCGGCATCGCTTGAAAAGATCCTTGCGCTGCGGCCGGTGAACTTCGAGTGGAACACCACGGATTTCCCGAACATGGGCTTCACTACTGGGACTCAAGTCGGTTTCATCGCGCAGGAAGTCGAAAAAATAATTCCCGAGGTGGTCACAACTGACGACAAGGGCTACAAGGGGATGTCCTACGAGCGCATCGCGCCCGTGATTGTCAGCGCGGTGCAGGAGCAGCAAAAGGAGATTGATGCGCTCAAGGCGGACAAGGCTGCGCAGCAGGCGCAGATAGCCCAGTTGAGGGTGGACAACGAACAGCTGAAGGCGCTTGTATGCGCAGACCACCCGTCTGCGGATGCCTGCAAATGAGTGTAGTATTATTATTCGGGTTTGCTGAAAGCTAGTGGGACTGTAATATGGTGGTTGGGGAGAGTGGCTGTAGGACCTTGATTTCTTTGCCTACGCGTGCGTCTTTGCTTCTTCTTCTTTGCGCGGTCCTGCTTTTTCAGCCCGCGTCCGCCGGGAGCCTTCTTGTGCAGGGTGCGCTCAATTCAAGCAGCAATGTTTACGTCGGAAACGGTTCTATTTCGTTTTTCGTGAACGCGACTTCCGGCAGGGTCGGCATCGGCACGTCAAGCCCGAACGCGTCGCTTCAGGTCGTCCCATCTGGGGTTTCAGTGTCAGGCGGGTCGGGGGGCGATGTCGCTGACGTCTTGGACGGCGGAGTCGCTTATCGCGTCCACCGGTTCGCCACGGCCGGCAGCAGCAACTTCACCGTGCCTGCGGGCGTCGGAAGCGTGCAGGTGCTCGTGGTTGCTGGCGGTGGCGGTGGAGGAAACGGCGGCGGCGCGGGTGCTGGCGGTGGGGGCGCGGGCGGGTTGGTCTATTCTTCATATTATCCCGTTACCGCGGGCCAGTCAATTGCCGTGGCTGTCGGAGCAGGCGGAGCCGGTGCAAGCAGTTGGCACTTCCATGGCGGCAACGGGAACAACTCCATCTTCGGCTCAATCACTGCAATCGGTGGGGGTGGCGGCGGTTCGTATTATTCCATTTCCGAAGGCGGTGGTGGCAGTACCGGTTATCCGGGCGGTTCCGGCGGAGGTGCTGGCTTCAACGGGTCATCATCAACCAGCACGGGTGGTGCGGGCACAGTCGGACAGGGATATCTGGGCGGAAATAGTTATGCTGTAAGTCCTTATCCTGCCGGTGGCGGTGGTGGCGCGGGTGAAGCAGGCGGCACTGCCAATGGGATTGCCGCGGGCAACGGCGGCGCCGGACTGGCGTACGACATATCCGGAACCTTGTCATACTACGCGGGAGGCGGTGGAGGTGCGGTCTCGGTAGGCGGGATTAACGGCACCGGCGGGCTGGGTGGTGGTGGGAACGGCGAACTGAGGGCGGCCATTAACTCTACGAGTGGAACAAACGGGTTCGGTGGCGGTGGCGGTGGAGGAAACGTCTATCCCGGAGGGTCGGGCGGCTCAGGCGTCGTAATCGTACGCTACCAGTTATACCCAACGACCATGCGCGTGGACGGAATATCCTTCTTCAACGGCAGCGTCGGCATCGGGACGTCAATCCCGGTTGCCAAGCTCAACGTTGTCGCGGACTCAATGGGTGTGGGAGGCGACAGCATTTTTGAAATCGTCGATGGCGGGGTCGCTTACCGAGTCCACAAGTTCACCACAGTTGGCAACAGCACGTTCACTCCGCCAGCAGGGATTGGCAGCGTTGACGTCCTGGTGGTGGGCGGTGGTGGCGGCGGGCAAGCACTGGGTGGCGGTGGCGGTGCAGGCGGTTACATAGAGCAGAACACGCGCTCGGTGACTCCGGGAAGCGCCTATACCGTAGCTGTTGGAGCAGGTGGCAGCGCCTCCGGAGGGGACTCGTATTTTGACGCCATGCGCGCCTTTGGTGGCGGCTATGGCGGCAGCGACCAGGCAAACGGAGCCAACGGCGGGTCCGGTGGCGGTGGCGGCCAGGGGGCTGGTGTTCGCGGCAACTCCACGCAGACAAACAATAGCGGCGGCGCCGGATATGGGAACAGCGGCGGCGATTATTGTGGCGGTGGTGGCGGTGCGGGCACTGCAGGCTCAACTGGTTATGGCAGCCGCGGCGGGAACGGCCGCGCCTCGCCAATAACCGGGCAGTACGTGTTTTACGCTGGCGGCGGTGGCGGCGGTTCGAGAAACGACTCGTCTTCCCTGGACGGGTTCGGAGGCCTGGGCGGCGGGGGCAACGGGTGGAAAAGCCCCTCCATTCCTGCAACAGCCGGCACTAATGGCACTGGCGGGGGCGGGGGCGGAGGAGGGTATACTCCGCAGACGTCCTACGCTGCAGGCGCGTATGGTGGTTCAGGAGTAGTCATAGTCCGCTACCCGATAATCGAAACTGCAGCGGTGTTCCAAGGCAAAGTCGGCATAGGCGTGACGAACCCCATCCAGATGCTGGTGGTATCGGGTGCTGCAAATATTACCGGAGACCTTTCCTATGGCTGCCCCAGCACTGAGTCAAACCGCATGGTCAAGGTGGGCTCGTTCTGCATTGACCAGTACGAGGCGTACATAACAAGCGGCTCGCTTGGCAATTCCAACGGCAACAACACAACTGCGTTTGCCGGCTCCGCGCCAGGAGTCATCCCACAGGGTTCAATCACGTGGTTCCAGGCGCAGCAGGCCTGCCTGAATGCGGGCAAGCGGCTTTGCACGAACGCCGAGTGGCAGGGCGCGGTTGCTGGGACTCCGAACCCCGGGTCGAACGGAAGCTTTACCGGCTGCAACGTGGGTTCGATGGGCACTCCCGCAAATACCGGTTCGTTCCCGGGTTGCGTCTCGCGCTGGAGCGTTTACGACATGGTTGGCAACCTCGCGGAGTGGGTTGCCGATTGGGGGCAAGGTGGTTTGACTTGGCAGTCCAGTTCGGGGCAGTCCGCCGCTCCCTGGGGCTCAAGCTACGGCAATGATGCCACTTGGAACGTCAACGGCCAGACTTACAGCGGTTCTGCCTATGCGAACGGCTTGCCGGCCGCGTTCCATCGCGGCGGGAGCTATGCCAACGCCGACAACGCCGGCTCGTTTGCGTTGGGCTTGGACTACGGGCCTACCGCCGCGGTCGCGTACATAGGCTTCCGCTGCTGCAAGTAATACGGAAATGGGTTGAGGTTCAAGTGGATATAAACGAACCGGGAAAACAAGTCGATGTGAGAATACTATCTCTTCCTTGGGTCGCCATCCGGGCAACAAGATAACCTGCGTATATTGTAAGCGTGATGCCGCCAGTTTTTCTTTCGGCTTTTGAGCCCATCCCGACCATCTTGTTGACGCCAGCAAAATGGTTGCAGCCTGTCCGGAATAATTTGGCGCGGTTGCTTTTTCGATGAAGTCACGCTTTCTCGATTTCCTTCCTCAGTGCAAGATAAACGTCCAGCTTTAGGCGGTAGCCTTCGGTTATGAGCGCATCGAGTGCTGTCAATGCGTCCTTTTGGCTGATTTTCCTGTTGCGGAACGCCCAGAGAAGGAAAGCCGTCAATGGTATGGCCTGCACGCCAAGTGCGGATGCGGTGACGCGCGCCTTGTGGTCGTCGCAGAGAATGGGCAGGCTGTTTTTTGCCGCCAAGCCGATAGCCTCGCGTTCGCCCAATCCCAAGTTTTCCGAGGCAACGGCCTTTCCGGCTTTGCCTATGGTTATCCTCCCTTTCCCGATTTCGCTTTCTATGTTCCGGACTTCCGGCTTTCCGAGAAGTTTCCCGGCTGTGACAGTCTCCTCAAAAACAGCCGGCGGGATTAGCATCCTTTCATACTTGTCAAAAAGCAGGGCTTGCAGTTTGGGCACGCGGAAGGCGAAAATGAGTGAGGACGAGTCCATCACTGCGGTCATGTTTCCCAGCGCCTCAGATGGCCTTTGCCGCCTCTAGGACGTCCTTTGCGGTAAGATTGAGCTCAATTTTCTTCTCAGAAAGGAGCTCGACGAATTCCCAAGTGGAAATTCCCGCAATCTCCGCCGCCTTGCCGATTGACACCTCGCCGCGGCCGTACTTTTCAAGCGCAAGTCCCTGCCGCTTCTGCGCAAGGCCCACCTTGAATATGTCCCGGAAGGCGTCCGAGCGGTTGCGGCCCTCCGACTTTGCCAAGCGCAAGGCGTCTTCCAACAGGTTCCCCCGCGTCCTGAATGTCACGTAGTCCGACATGAAACATCACATTATAACATTGTGCACAAAGTTATATTATTGTTTTCTAGGCGCATTTCCGCTTATTTTGGGAATGAAAAAGCGCATTAAAAAGCACTAATTCCGTTCACTGTTCGGGGAAAACATGCGTCGCGGCCAGACTACTTTGGAGTTCCTGATGATTTTGGGCGTTGCCCTTCTGGTACTCCTTGTTACTGTCACTATTTCGAACGACCAGAGCAGCGCCTTGTCTACTCGCAAGTCCGAGCTGCAGGCTTCTTTGGCTGCGACTGAGATTGGCAATGCTGCGCGGGAAGTCTATGCGCAGGGCATGGGCGCCCGGAAGGTCACTTTTGTCACGCTGCCCCGGTCGTATAACGTTTCCCTGTCCGGGGTTTATCCGTATTATATCAAGATTCATGTCGGCCGTACGGATTACATTGAGACTTTCCCGTTCCAGGTGTCCGGTTCCTTGCCTGGCAGGCCCGGGACTTACGAGTTCCTGGTTGAGAATACCGGCGGAAATGTCTCCATTGGCCGGTGGGTTGCGTATGCCAACTTGAGCGCAATCGATGCTACCGTCTATGGCGGAGAGAACTTTTCCGAGTCGATATTGCTTTCGAGTCTTTCGGGTTCTGATTCCAACGTTTCGGTGGTTTGTTCTTGGAATTATTCTGATGTTTCTGTTGGTTGTCCTAGTGAAAATTTTACTTTGGGCGCGCATTCCAGCCGCGCCCTGTTGGTGAATTTTAGTGCCAGTGAGGAGGCTTACGGCGCCCACACCGGCCTTGTGAATGTTTCTGTTGCTGGTTCGGTTGCCAACGTTAGCATTGAGATCCCGGTTTCTGTTCTAGTGTTGTCGTCGAATCCCGTTGCGAGCCCGTCGCCTTCGCCGTCCCCTGCCCCGGAGGTCACTGGTTTCATCACGTTCTTTTCGCCGACTCCTGATGATGGTTCGACCCTTGTCTCCGATGCCGTGCGTTTGAATGCGTCAATCAATTCGTCTTCGCTTGTCTCCGCGTTGGTTTCGTGGAACGGCACGAACACCACGATTTACAACGGGTCGCTTGTGCTTGCGTACAACTTCGACAACGCGTCTCTTACGAACTATTCTACTGTCAGTTTCATTACTGTTGTTAACAACAGCCTCGGCGGAGGCAACGACGTCTTCACCCGGTTTTTGATGCACGGGGAGGAGACGGTAACGAATGTTGGCAATGATGGTTTAACCAAGCTTTTGATCCACGGCGAGGAGGCTGTTTCGGGTGGTGCGTTTTCCGAGTCGTCGCCTGCTGCAAAGTCCGTGTCTGTGTATGGCAACGCTGTTGAACGCGCGGTGCAGAGCAAGTTCGGCGTAAAATCCTGGTCGTTTTCCGCGCTTGGCGATTACCTATCCGTGCCTGCCTCGGCAGACTTCAACATGGGAACCGGAGACTTCACTGTTGATGCCTGGGTGTACTTCAATTCGCTTACCGGCCCGTCAGGGTCATACCAATGGATGATAGGAAGCTCTAATGCGCAATATTTCGACTTTACATATTACTCGGGCGACGGTCTTTACGTGATGATTCAGCAGGGATCCGCCAACCTCGTTTTCCCGTGGAGCCCGTCTACTAATACTTGGTATCATCTTGCAGTGGTGAGGAACAACGGTAATGTGATGGCGTTTGTCAACGGCCAGCAAATAGGGACGAACCAGACGTGCAATTATAATATAGTCAACGGCGGGAACATGCTCATAGGCTCATATGCAGGCGCAGCCCACGGGTTCAATGGTTACCTTGACGAAGTCCGCATCTCAAAGGGCGTCGTGCGCTGGACTTCCAACTTCATCCCGCCGTCGGCGCCTTATGGCAACGCTTTCGCCGAGTCGTCGTTCCGGTCGGCAAGCGTGGTCGCATACGGCAACGCGGCGCAGACCGATACGCAGAGCAAGTTCGGCAACAATTCGTGGTCCTTTGACGGGAGCGGGGATTACCTGAGCCTGCCCAATTCGGAAGACTGGAATTTTGGGACTGGCGACTTTACCATCGACCTTTGGGCGAGGTGGCCGTCCACCCCGGCGAATTCCGTTTTTGTGTCCCAGAACCTGCATGATGCCGTGCCCTACTGGAGGTTCGGGTACGAGGACGGGATGCTGCGTTTTCGGCACGGCAACAGCCCGCTTGTAGTTGTCGAGAGCGCGTGGTCCCCTTCGGCAAACACGTGGTATCACGTGGCCGTAACCCGTTCCGGGGGCGCTTGGAGGCTTTTTGTCAATGGCGCCCAGCTAGGCAGTTCCGTGTCGGATTCGTCCGCCATAAATTATTATGGCGGTTCTAGTGCCCGTCTGAACCTGGGCTGGTTTGATTACGGTACTCTTGAGTATTATTTCAACGGCTGCCTTGACGAAGTCAGGATTACCAAGGGCATCGCGCGTTGGACTTCTAATTTCACGCCTCCGACTTCGCCTTACGACTCGTCAATTGTTGCTGCTGCGCGCAACGACTCCTACACCAAGCTGCTCATCCACGGCGAGGAGACGGCGACTGCGAACGCCAACGACAGCTACACCACGCTCCTCATCCACGCAGAGGAGCCGATGAACGGGATTTATTTCAGCGACTCGTCCGCGTCGCCAAAGAACTTGACTACCTACGGGACCGCTGCCGAGTCTATTGCGCAGAGCAAGTTCGGGACCAAGTCGTGGTACTTCGACTCCGACGGGGATTACGTGAGCCTGCCGGACAGCGTGGACTTTGAGTTTGGCAGCGGAGACTTCACAGTGGAGACGTGGATTAAGGCGACTCCGGGTGTGTCTGCGCCCATCTTCTGGCGGAACAACTACTGGTATTCGTTCGGGTTGTTCATAGCCAATGCCATCGGCAACCTGCAGTGCCACTCTTACAACTTAAGCGGCACCACCAACTTCATCATGGTCGGGTCAAGGAACGTGTCGGACGGCCAGTGGCACCACGTCGCGTGCGTGCGAAGCGGAAACGCGCAATACCTGTTCGTGGACGGCCAGCAGGACGGCAACACCGGGACGTATTCGGGCCCCATAGGCGACGGGAGCGACCAGTATTTCATAGGAAAATCCTATTCCGGGACTGCAACCCTGAACGGCTACCTTGACGAGTTCCGCATATCAAAGGGGCTGGCCCGCTGGACTGCAAACTTTACCGTTCCTGACGCCCCTTATGGCGGGTCCACTTTTTCGGGGTCGTTCCAGCCTGTGAATGTTTCCGCGTATGGCAACGCGGTGCAGAACAGTTCGCAGAGGCAGTTGGGCAACAAGTCGTGGTACTTCGACGGGGTAAGCAGCTACTTGGCGGTTCCCGACTCGGCGGATTGGAACTTCGGGGCGCAGGATGCGTTCACAATTGACTTCTGGGCATACGTTCCCAACGTGAACACCTGGCACGGGTTTGTAGGCAACGGCGACTATTACAACCAGACCGGCTGGTCAATAGGCCACACCGACACGGGCGGCATTTACTTCCTGGTGAACGGCGCTGCGGTGCTGGTGGGCCCCGGTTCTGTTTTCATTTCAAACAACACTTGGAACCACATAGCGGTTGTGCGCGAGGGCCCCGGAACGGGGCAGACCAAGGTTTACGTCAACGGCCGGCTAGGCAGCCAGGGGACTGTCGCGTCAATGGCAAATCCCGGGCTTCCCCTTTCAATAGGCCGGTGGGGGTCCCGGTGGAATGGCGCCATGTATTACCTGGTCGGAGGCATTGACGAGCTTCGCATAAGCAAGGGCCTTGCGCGTTGGACCACCAACTTCACCCCGCCCTTTGCGCCATACGACCCGTCCAACGTGCCGCCGGATGTCAACGACACGTTCGCGCGGCTTTTGATAAACGGAGAAGAGAGTCTTGTAGGCAGTTCCTTCAACGAGTTGTCGATGCGCAACGCGACCGTGACTGCGTACGGAAACGCGGCGCAGTCAACTGCGCAGTACCGGTTCGGCGCAAAGTCGTGGTCCTTTGACGGGAGCGGGGATTATCTACGCCTGCCGGCTTCTGACGACTGGAATTTTAGCACGGGGGATTTCACTATAGACTTCTGGCTGAGGCCGACATCGTTTACTGCCGGAATTACCGTGCTGAAGCTTGGGAGTGCAAGGGAAAACACGGGAACGAACCTGTGGGCAGTGCGGAGTCTTGGGGGGACGCTGGGGTTCCAGACGCCAACCGCATTAGCCTATGGCGGGTCTCAAGTTGTGCTGAACACGTGGCAGCACTGCGCAATCGTCAAGAGCGGCAACCAAATAATGACTTACGTCAACGGAATCCTGCAAGGTAATGCCAGTGAAACCAACGCAATCGGAAGCAGTTCCGACCCCCTGTTTGTAAGTGCGCTTATAGATTCCTATGGGGAATACAACGGCTACATTGACGAGCTTCGCATCTCAAAGGGCCTCGCACGCTGGACTACGAACTTCACCCCGCCCGCACTGCCGGTTGGCCCGTACAACCAGTCAGCAGCAGGAAACGACCCCTACACGGTCACGCTAATCCACGGCGAGGAGACGCTAAACTGGGCGAGCTTCAACGAGTCGTCGTTCCGGTCGAAGAACGTCACTGGCACCAGTCCGATGCAGTCGTCGAACCAGAGCAGGTTCGGGGGCAAGTCCATTTACTTCAACGGGACCGATTACCTGTCGATGCCAAACAGCACCGACCTTGCGTTCGGAACCGGAGACTTCACTTTCGACTTCTGGATGTACCGGCTTGCAAACGCCACTAGTGGTTACAACATCGTCTTTATGCGGTGCTCCGACAACAACTGGGCGGACGGCTGGGGGTTCAAGCATCACACGGGATACCCGCCTACCCAGTACGACTTCTTCATGGGAAACTATGCAAATTCAATGTCCGTATCGATACCTTATTCCGCGTGGACCCACGTCGCAATAGTGCGGTCAAATGGCATGGTGACTGCGTACGTCAATGGCCTCGCGTCCGCCAACATATCTTTTCCAGGCACCTATGACCCTGCGGTTACTGCGTACATCGGTTCGCAGGCAGGCTATCAATACCAGTTTGTCGGTTACCTTGACGAGTTCCGCATCACCAAGGGCCTTGCGCGCTGGACTAGCAACTTCACTCCGCCGGTTGCGCCGTACGGGTTGTTCAACGTTACGAACGCGACTGCGGTTGCCTTCAACTACTCCGTTGCCGACGTCTCGCCTTACGGCAACAACGGCACTGCCAACAGCACCTGGACTCCGGACGGCAAGTGGTTTGGTGCGATGGCGTTTGACGGTGTGGATGACCTTGTCAGCGTTCCAAGCTCGTCTGCAATCAGCCCGGCAAGCCAGTTCACGGTTTCTGCGTGGGTCAAGCCCGAAAGCATCGGCACGAACCAGGTGATATTGAAGAAAGGCGCAATAGATGCGAATCCCATCAATTACCGGCTGATGATAAGCAGCAATGGCAAGTTTGATTTTCCCGTGAGGACTGACGGGGTGAATCAGGTGGATCGCATGTCCTCCACCACCCTTTCCGCTGGCCAGTGGTACCACCTGGCAGGCACGTTTGATTCCAGCCTGAGTGGCTTGGACCGGGTCAAGGTTTTCATCAACGGGGTGGAAGAGTCGGCGTATTCCTATGAGTCCAGTGTCGGGACGCTAGGCACCATCACCTCGCAGGATGCGTTGGAAATCGGCCGGCAGAATAACCCGTCCGAAAACCGCTACTTCAACGGCTCCATTGACGAGGTCAGGGTTTGGAACCGCACGCTTTCACCAGACGAGATACGCCAGCAGTACTACTCCAACCTTGCCAAGTTCTCGGCCAACCAGTGGCTGTTCTCCTCTGTCCAGCAGGGGCTTACGAATAACACAAACTACACTTACTACCTTTACGCGGACAACGGCGTCGGCTACTTTTCCGATGTGCGGAGCGTGCTTTTTGTCAACAACACAAGCGCAGCCAGCAGCCCCATAACTTTCATTTCGCCGACCCCGGCCAACGCTTCGATGATTTACGTAAACAACCTCACCATCAACGCAAGCATCCAGAACTTCACCCAGCCTTCGGGCGTAGTCTTCAACTGGAATTCTTCAAACTACACGCTCTACAACGACTCGCTTGTGCTTGCGATGAACTTTGACGACGTTTCGGCAATAGGCGACTCTGCCCGCAAGGTTGTGGACGTCTCAAGGTACGGAAACAACGGGTCTGTTTACGGGAACACGATGCTGCTTTTGCATATGGATGAGAATTCAAGCAGCGTCGCATACGACGAGGGCGTCTATGGCAACAACGCCACGTGCTACAACATGAGCGGAGGCTCGGGCGTCACCACCTGCAACTGGATTGCTGGAAAGAGTGGTGGCGGAATCAGTTTTGACGGCGTCAACGACTATTTGCTGACCAACCAGTTTTCCGTCAACATAACCGGCGACTTCTCTTTCGGCGCGTGGGTGAAGGCCTCGGTGGCGCAGGCCTATCAGGCGCGGATAATGGATTTGTCACAGTCGGGTGCGCGGGGATTCCAGATTTGCATGAGCCCCGCTGGCGCCTACATGACCGATAATACTGGTGGGCCTACGAGCAATATCTTGGGTTCCACAGGCCAGAACGACGGCCAGTGGCACCATTTGATGGGCACACGTGAGGGCGCCACATACACGTTCTATATCGATGGCGTTTACGTGGGCTCCTCAGGAGGCACTGCGCCGACTTATAGCCAAGTGTGGCTTGGGGCCGGATTCATCAACTCTTACTTCAACGGCTCCATCGACGAGGTGCTGGTTGCGAACCGCTCGCTTTCCGCCTCCGAGGTCTTGGCACAGTACAACGCGGGAAAGGCAAAGCACGCGGACTGGGACCAAGACGGCAAGTGGGGAAGCGCGATTAAGTTCGACGGCGTCAATGATTACGTCACTTTCGGGAACCCCGGCTCCCTCGACTTCCAGGCAAACGACTTCACTATCAGCGCTTGGGTGAAGACCACCGGCTTCACGAGCGGAATGATTGCCGCCAAGCACAACACCAACGTGATCGGGTACCGTTTTGTGGTGTTCAATGCGGGAAAACTCGGCCTGGTCATACGGAACGCCACCTTCTCAACTGGCGGGGTATCCGCAAACACCCCGTTGAATGATGGCCGCTGGCATTTTGCAACCCTGGTACGGAGCGGGTCAACTGCGATGGTGTACCTTGACGGCGCCCTTGACGGCACGTTCGCAAATGCCGGTGCGAACGTAAGCGTTTCCAACCCGTTTGTGATAGGTGCTGTTGATTACGGGTCGGTGGCGGAATTCTTCAACGGCTCCATCGACGAGGTGCGCGTGTGGAACCGCTCGCTTTCAGCTTCGGAAATCCAGCAGCAGTACTACTCCAATATTGCAAAGTACGCGCCCGACAGCTGGCTCTTCACGTTCACCAACCCGAGCGTCGACAGCGGCAACTACAACTATTACCTGTGGGCATCCAACTTGATCGGCTCGGTTTCCAGCGAGCTGCGCAGCGCGACTTTCAACGGAATCCTGTTCCTGCCGCCGACTCCGCTGGGCGCATCAACCATCTACATCAACAACATTACGATTAATGCAAGCATCCAGAACACCGCCCAGCCTTCAAACGTCATACTAAGCTGGGACAACGCAAACTACACGGTGTACAACGACTCGCTTGTGCTTGCGCTGAACCTTGACGACATTCCCGCAATCGGCGACACCGCTTCCAAAGCAGTTGACGTATCCCGGTACGGAAACAACGGCACTATCTACGGCAACACCGTGTTCCTCATGCACATGGAGGACGAGGACTCGGCAAACATCACGGACGAAAGCACAAACCGCAACAACGCCGTGTTCTACGGCAACACCCGCGCCCTCCTGCACCTGGACGAGGCTTCAGGGACAACCGCGTTTGACCGGAGCGGGTACGGCAACAACGGCACGTGCTACAACATGAACGGCGGCTCGGGCGCCACCAACTGCAACTGGACAACAGGAAAGAACGGCTCGGGAATCGGCTTTGACGGAGGAAACGACTACCTGGACTTGGGAACGGGCACGCTCACTTCCGGCGCGACCACAATCTCATACTGGTTCAACTACGCGGGAAGCGGCAACGCATACACTTCCGACCTGAAGGCGATGCAGGCCAACGGCGTCTTCACCGTCTCGTCCAACACTGCTCAGGGGTTTGCAGTGAGGGGCGCGGGCATCACCCCCGTTGCAAGCGCGTCCGCCCTGCCCGGCTGGAACCACGTGGCTTTCGTCTACAACGGCTCTTCAATCAGTTCGCTGTCCAGCTACCAGGTTTACGTCAACGGCGTCAGCAAGTCGTTGATTGACAGCGGTGCAAACGGGGTCGGCTGGACAAGGAACGTCTTTGGGAGCATCAACGGCGGCGGATCCAGCGGCTACAACGGCTCGCTTGACGAGTTGATGATTGCCAACCGCTCGCTTTCAGCGCCCGAAATCCTTGCGCAGTACAACGCCGGCCGCGCCAGGCACGCCGACTTGGTTGCAGGAAAGTCCGGCTACGGGATACAGTTCGACGGGGTGGATGACTATGTTGATATGGGGAATGCGGCTAGTCTGAACTTGCCTCAGCAATTCACGTTATCGGGTTGGGTCAAAGTAGCGAATTTCTCGTCAAAGGGTTCGATAATGTACAAGGGCCACCCGACCGTAAACGGGTGGCCGGTCTATGATTTGCTCGTGCAGTTGCGCGGCGTGGACTTTTTCATTTCGTCAGGAGGGAGTTACCAAGATCTTTTCGTGTACAACATTCTAAATGAGAACCAGTGGTACCATATCGCAGCAGTCCAGGATGGCAGTCATAGGCGGATTTACATCAATGGTGCCGAAAACATCAGTGCGGCGGGGGTCTTGGTTCCCGGGGTAAGTTCGGACGTCTTATGGGTTGGGAATACTGATACGGATGGTAAAATCAACGGCTCCATCGACGAGGTCGCCATATTCAACCGCTCGCTTTCTTCCTCTGAGATCCTTGCGCAGTACAACGCAGGAAAGGCAAAGCACGCGGACTGGGCTGCGGATGGCAAGTGGGGCTCGGCGATGAGGTTTGATGGCATTGATGATTATGTCAGTGCCGGGAACGACGGTTCGTTGAATGCAGTTAACGTCACTGTAGCCGCGTGGGTAAAGTCGTCCGCCAGCGCCCAATCTTCGTACGCACGGATTGTGGAAAAAATCTACGCCACTTCATACTATTTGGGTATGGATGTGTCTGGGAACAAGTTCAAGGGCATATTCGCAGCCCCAAGTTCGCCGTACGGTTATTTGGAAAGCACAACAACCATGTCAGCCAATACCTGGTATTATGTTGTCGCAACGCACGACGGCTCAATGGACTATCTTTATGTGAATGGCGTTCGGGAGTCGTCCCAAGCCAACACTGCCGCGCTTAGCAGCTCTTCGCCGGTTTATATCGGAATGTACACGGCATACGCCGCAGGCAACTTCAACGGCGCCATTGACGAGGTCCGCATCTGGAACCGCACGCTTTCAGCTGCGGAAATCCAGCAGCAGTATTATTCGAATATTGCAAAGTACGCTCCAGACAAGTGGCTCTTTTCAAGCGTGCAGCCCGAGGCAAACAGCACCGCGTACAACTATTCCGTGTGGGCGTCAAACGCGACGGGCTGGTTTGCAAGCCAGGTGCACAATGTCACGTTCAACGGGATAATGTTCGCGCCGTCCACTCCCGCAAACGCGGCACTGAGCTACATCAACTACCTCACAATCAACTCAAGCATCCAGAACACAGCCCAGCCTTCGAGCATTATCCTCGGCTTGAACAGCACGAACTACACTATGTACAACGACTCGCTTGTGCTTGCGCTGAACTTTGACGACGTTTCCGCGATAGGCGATTCGGCGTCCAAGGTCGTGGACATTTCCAAGTACGGGAACAACGGCACAATCTACGGCAACACCTTGGCGTTACTTCATATGGATGAAAACAGCGGCACAACCGCTTACGACGAGTCCCGTTTCAAGAACAATGGCACGTGCTACAACATGAATGGCGGCTCCGGAGTTACCAACTGCAACTGGACCGCAGGAAAGAGCGGAAGCGGGCTGCAGTTCGACGGGGTGGATGACTATACGAACCTTTCCTACGGGATTCCCTATTTCGGTGGCACCGCTCAGTTTGCAGTTGCGTTCTGGGTGAACCCAAACCCGCGGTCCGCCGGGCAGTACCTCGTCTCGCGCTACAATGGCGGCGTGGTCGGCGAGTTCTACGTCCGGTTATTGGCCAACGGGTCAATAGAGTTCGAGCGCGAGGTGAGCCCGTACTCGATTTTCAGCGCAAGCGCCCTGTCAAGCGGAAGCTGGAGCCACGTGGTGGCAAGCTACGATGGAAGTTTGATGCGGCTTTTCATCAACGGTGCGCAGGATACGTCAATGTCGAGCGGTGCTTCGGTGACAGGTTCTGGCGTGCCGATAATCGTTGGTGCCAACCTTTACACTGGGGTTCCAGTCAACTTATTCAACGGTACGCTCGACGAGGTCGCCATCTTCAACCGCCCGCTTTCCGCCTCCGAGGTCCTGGTCCAGTACAACGCGGGCAGGGCAAAGCACACCGAATGGACTCCGGACGGCAAGTGGAACTCCGCGCTGAAGTTCGACGGGGTTGACGATTACGTCAATGCCGGGAACAGCAGCTCGCTGAACACGAACCGGACGACGGTAATGGCGTGGGTGAAGTCTGCAGTGAACGCCCAGACGGGCCACGCCCGGATAGTTGAGCGGAATTATGCCACTTCCTATTACTTGGGCGCGGATGTGGCCGGCACGCGCTTCCAGGGGATATTCGCAAATACCAGCTATCCTTATGGCGGGCTGATTAGCACCACCGCCATAGCGGCAAACCAGTGGTATCACCTTGCGATAACGCACGACGGCGTTAACGACTACCTTTATGTGAACGGGAAACTGGAGATAACCAAGCCAAACACTGTTGGGCTTGACAGCCCCTTCAATGTTTCTGTCGGAAGGTATCCCGCATCGGCACAGGCCCATTTCAACGGTTCAATCGACGAGGTCCGCATCTGGAACCGCACGCTTTCTGCAGCGGAAATCCAGCAGCAGTACTACTCAAACGTTGCAAAGTACGCGCCGGACAAGTGGCTGTTCTCATCGGTGCAGCCTGAGATGAACAGCACCGCGTACGGGTATTCGGTGTGGGCAACAAACGCGACGGGCTCGTTTGCAAGCGAGGTGCGCAGCGCGTCCTTCCACCCAATCCTGTTTGCGCCCTCCACCCCCGCAAACTCCGCAGTTGTCTACGCAAACAACATCACGGTAAACGCAAGCATCCAGAACGCGCCTGCGCCAACCCGCATTCTGCTTGGCTGGAACAGCGCAAACTACACCCTGTACAACGAGAGCCTGGTTCTTGCGCTGAACTTGGATGACGTATCCTCAATAGGCGACACCGGCCGCAAGGTGGTTGACGTCTCAAGGTACGGCAACAACGGCACCATCTACGGCAACACCTTGGCGTTACTTCATATGGATGAAAACAGCGGCACAACCGCTTACGACGAGTCGGTGCGCGCAAACAACGCCACCTGCTACAACATGAATGGCGGTTCGGGCGTGACCAACTGCAACTGGACTGCAGGAAAGTCCGGGTACGGCATACAGTTCGACGGGGTCGACGACTATATGCTTCTGCCCAACAACGCGTTCAACTCGTCCTCGCAGGGCACCATCGAGCTGTGGGTCAGGCCCCAGCTATTCAACGGGAACCGGCACGCCTTCCTTTTCTCGTCTGAACGCGATGGCAGTGGTTATCTGTTCTTGGAGATAGAGTCCGGGAAGCTCCATTGGGGTTTCCTTTCGGGTTCAAGCTGGGTCCCGGACGGTTACGGCACGAACATAGCCTCGTTCGGTCAGTGGCACCACATAGCCATGACCATGAACTCAACTGGCTGGAACGTCTGGCTTGACGGCAACCTGGACCCGATTTCCTACGGGAGCGGCACCTACACGTATTTCTTTGCCAGCATCGTCGGCACGCAGGTCAATAGGATTGGCCACTCCGTCTACTACGCCTCCGGCGCAAGGTGGCTCAACGGCACCCTTGACGAGTTCGCAATCCACAACCGCTCGCTTTCAGCATCGGAAATCCAGCAGCACTATTCTGCCGGCAAGGCAAGGCACGACAACTGGGACCAAAACGGCAAGTGGGGCAGTGCGCTGAAGTTTGACGGGGTCAACGACTATGTCTCAATCCCTGCAAACCCGTTGTTCGTGTTCAACACCAGCAACTATTCAATATCGCAGTGGGTCTACGTGAACAATTCCTCCGACCTGAATTCCCACGCCGGGCTTGTGAGCACGTACTGGGGGGGCAACTCTTCGTGGTTTACCCAGCTCAGCCCCTCGGGGTCTGGCAACTACGGCTTCTACGACGGCGGGGCGCACTTCGATTCCGGGGTTGCGGTCAAGTACGGCCAGTGGTCGCAATTTGTAGTTGTGCGCGAGGGGCCCGGGCCGAACCAGATGAAGATGTACCTCAATGGGATAAACATCTACAACTTCACGACCATCGTTAACGCTTCCACCTGCAACAAGCTGTACTTGGGCGGCCTGAGCCCCGAGCAGTATGCTCCCAGCTACCAGTTCAAGGGCTCGATTGACGAGGTGCGCGTGTGGAACCGCTCGCTTTCGCCTGCCGAGGTCACCCAGTACTATTATTCGAGCCTGAACAAGTACGCTCCTGACAAGTGGCTCTTTTCAAGCACCCAGCAGGGCGCGGGGCTTGCAAACGGCACAACCTACCCGTATTCGGTGTACGCTTCCAGCGCCTCAAGCACAACCGCCTCCGAGCCGCGGACCGTGCAGTACAACGGCGCTGGCGCGTATGGGAACGACAGCTACGCCAAGCTATTGATTCATGGCGAGGAGACGCTTTCCGGCAGCACGTTTACGGAGTCGTCGCCTTCGGCAAAGACGGTGACAGTTTACGGCAACGCGGCGGAGTCGTCGTCGAAGAGCGTGTTCGGCACCAAGTCTTGGTATTTCGACGGCTCTGGAGACGGCATTAAGGCAGCGGCCTCTTCAGACTATGACATATCTGTCGGCACGGTTGACTGGTGGATGTATGTTACCGCGTGGTCTGGCAATGAAATCCCGATAAGCTCAAGTGACTATATTGCTGGCGGGTATATCCAGTTCTACTCGTCGCAGTTGAGGTTCTACGCGCCAGGAAACGTCAACACCGTAAACTTTGGCACTCCCTCGGCAGGCGTTTGGCACCATTATGCGCTGGTAACTACCGGGACCCAAGCTATTGCCTTCCTGGATGGGATGATGGTCGGCTCGCCCGTCGCATATACCGGCAAGCTTTTTGCCAGCGCAACCGGCACTTTCGACGTCGGTGCCAATTCCGCGATAGGGTATTGCATAACCGGCTACATTGACGAGGTGCGGCTCACGAAGGGCATCGCGCGCTGGACGCAGAACTTCACCCCGCCGGACCACGCCTACAACTGATTGCCGCACCGAGGCTTTGGAGAAGAAAAGCCAAATTAATAAGCCCGCTTTCCCTTCCTAATTCGGAGATAGTCCGATGGCTGCACGACCCGTTTTCCCGTTGCTTAGTGCCAGGAAGTCGCGAGGCCAGTCGCTGTCGGAGTTCATGATACTCCTGTCGGTGATGGTGCTGTACATAATGGCGTTCTCGATGATTTACAGCGGCCAACAGACCAACCAGTTCTACTTCATCGAGTCGCTTCTTGGCCGTACCGTAGGCGAGTCTGTCGCACTAAGCTCAAGCGCGGCGTACATCGCAGGCAACGGCTCGCAGGTGGCGGTGAAGATAGCGGGGTTTGAGGGCAACCTGTCGGTGAGGGGCCACTCGGTCATCGTCTCACTTGAGGACAGGGTGGTGTACTCTCCCCTGGCGTGCTCCTCAGTTTACGGCAACTTATCTTCAGGCATAAAGACTGCAAGGAATCACTATGGCAACATCACGATCGGATAGGTCCCTCTGCAGCAGGGCGGGCCGCCGCGGCCAGATGTGGATAATCGACGCCATGGTGTCGGGTGCGTTCATAACCCTCATATTGTTCATGCTTTTGGGCACGCAGTCGAACCTGTCGGGCAAGTACGTGCAGGCGGACTCGGAAATCACGTTCTCAAACACCCTGCTTATGGCTTCTGATGCGCTTGTGCTAACTCCGGGAAGGCCCGCAAACTGGGACCTGCTGCCAGTCAACAGCACCACCCTGGAATCCGTTGGTATCGCGTCCTTTCCCAACGTGATCAGCTCCGCCAAGGCACTGCGGCTGCAGGAGCTGAACGCGACCAACTACACCGAAATAAAGACCGCGATGGGTCTTGGCGCGGTTAACACCTCGATTGAGGTCACTCTTTTGGGCGACTCCGTGCCCCTCTACTCGTTCGGGAAGCGCTCGGGAAGTTCGTCGCGCTCAGCTGTGTTTGAGCGTGTTGCGGTGCTTGATGACGGAAGGCCGGTAATACTGAGAATCGAGGTCGGATGATATTTGGCGCGCGGCTTTGTGTTCACCGTGGATTCCCTGCTAGCCTTCGGCCTGGCGCTTGCGGTGCTCGGGCTCATCGTGCCTTTCTACGACACCACCAACTTTGAAAACCACGAGCAGCTGCACACGCAGCGCTACACTTCCGACCTGCTTGCGGTGATGCAAAAGGCTGGCCAGGTGCGGCAGGCAATTGCGGGCGACGACTCCGCAATACTCGGCACGTTCATACAGACAAGCGCGGGCAGGTGCTTTTTGTTCAAGGCAACCAACACCACCAGCGCAAGCCCGTTAGTCACAGTGTCAAAGCCCGGGTGCGGCGGGTTGCCCACCACGGTGACTGTGGCTGCTTCAAACGAGTACTACAACGGCGAGTTCTACCGCCTTGAGCTTTCAGGTTGGGTGCAATGAGGTACGGGCGCAGGCAGGACAGTAATGCGGGACGCGGCTTCGTCTCCACTTTCGTCACGTGCGCACTGGCCACCCTCATACTCATGCTTGTCGCGTTCTCGCAGCCTTCGTTGAAGCTTCGCGACCGCTACCTTGCGGACTACTCGGGCTCCGCAGTGGTGCGCCAGCTTTTCGACAATACTGCGGTGCAAGTTGGAAAGATTGCAGGCATAAACGCGTCGTTTGCGCCCCAGTCCGACGGCAACGTGACCTCCGCGTTCTATGTAGGATTGCTTTCGTCAAACCGCAGCCCGGCCCTTTCAAGCTACTCCTCCTACCTGCAGGGCAACTTCTCCCAGGCAGCATCCGCAGTAATATTCCCGTCGTTTGGTCCCATCGCCTCCGGCAGGGTTGACTTGATGTCGAACACGACCAGCTTCTTTGTTGACTGCAACGCCAATTCAACTGGCTTCGAGCCGTCGCCCGGTTCCACAAGCACTAGGTTTTCCAACGTCTCGCTGTCAATAGTCGTCCCCGACTCGCTCAACTCCACAACTGAATGGTCTTACAACGCAACCGGCGACGTCTACGCCACAGTCTCGGTGACCTCGGCAGGCGGCACCACCACCTCAAGCGGCAGGCTGTCATCTTCCAACCCGCAGTACTATATGCTCAACGTCTCAAGCGGCGTGGCCGTGGAGGTATACTTCGGGAACACTAGTGCAGGCAGCGGGGTTCTGCGCGTCAGCAGCGCAGGAGTCAACGGCACGCTGAACGCAAACGTCACGATTCCCTACGCGTATTCCTCGCTGTGGTACTACAACGCGACTTTGAACGTGACCAAGGCCGCGATACTGCGCAACTCCAGGCTCCTGGTGTGGGAAGGCGGCTAGGCAAAAGCAGAAACAAGTGGCATTAAAGCATTTTTCGGAGCACAAGAAGGTTGACAAAGAGCAGAAGGCGATTATGATGGTTGAACTTGCAACTGAAAGGATCACCGTCCCCGAAGGCTGCAACATAATCTTTGGCCAGGCGCACTTCATCCGCACAGCAGAGCACCTCTACTCCGCTCTAGTGGAAAGCGTGCCCGGCATAAAGTTCGGCCTTGCTTTTGCCGAGGCAAGCGGAGACTGCCTGATTAGGGTTGAAGGCACGGACGAGGCGCTCAAGGAGGTTGCAGGAAGGGAGCTTGCAAGAATCGGCGCCGGACACACGTTCCTGATTGTTCTTTCCAACGCATTCCCAATAAACGTCCTCAATGCAGTCAAGCACACAAGCGAAGTCGCAGGCATCTATTGCGCAACCGCAAACCCCGTTGAGGTAATCCTTGCCCAGACTTCCCAGGGCCGGGGAGTGCTTGGCGTAGTTGACGGCTCTTCAAGCAAGGGCATCGAGCAGCCGGGCGATGTGGCTAAAAGGCGCGAGTTCCTAAAGAAAATCGGTTACACGCCAAAATAATTCAAAAGGTCGAACTTTAACATGTCGAACTTCGCACTGACCTGGCAGCAGGTCAAGATTCTTGAAAAAATATCTTCCACACCCCAGTCGGCTCGCGCAATAGCCGAAGATGCGGGAATAGACTATAGTACTTTTATGAGTGCGCTTTCCGCGCTTTCCGAGCAGGGCCTGGTCGAGGTCAGCAAGACCGAGCGCCAAGTCTACGATCTTACTGCGGAAGGCAAGGCCTATTTGGACAAGGGCACTCCCGAGCACAGGCTTTACGCTGCAGTGTCGCAGTCCGGAGAGTCCGGAATGGAATCCGCGTACTCCACAGCTGGGCTTGCGGACTCCGAAAAAAGCGTCGCCTTGCAGTGGGCAAAAAAGAACGGCTGGCTCAAGATTGGAAAGAACGCGTCCGGTCTTCCGGTTTTCCAGCCAGCTGCAACACCTGAAGAGAATTCCCTCTCAAAGACCGAAAAAATACTTGAGGCAGTGGCAAAGGGCGCGTGCGAAAACATCGCAGTTTCCGACCTTTCGCTTGTGATGGCGCGCAAGCTTGCGACAGAGCGAACTGAAAAGGAGTTCTCGGTAGGCGCAACCTCGGCAGCGCCAAAGGCAATCGAGCTTTCAAAGAAGCAGCTTGCAAACGTAATCTCCGCAGTCACGCCCGAATCCATCCGCACCAAGGCCTGGAAGAGGCCCGGAGCGGAGTTTGAAAAGTACGACCCGCTTGCGGCGTCGCCGGTGCAGTACATCGGCAAGAAGCAGCCCTTGCGTTCGTTCATAGACGAAATCAGGCAGATTTTCCTTGAGATGGGCTTCACCGAAATCAAGGGTCCCGTTGTCGAGGCAGCATTGTGGAACTTCGACGCTTTGTACGTGCCGCAGGACCACCCCGGCCGCGAGCTCCAGGATACTTTCTACATCAAAAACCCCGGCAAGTCCGTTATCGACTCAGGCGAGGACTTGCAGCGCGTTGAGAACGTCAAGAACGTGCATCAGGACGGCGGGGACACGGGCTCAACAGGCTGGGGATACCGCTGGGATGCGGAGGTCGCAAAAAAGAACGTGCTTCGCACGCACACGACTGCGGCAACCTGCAGGCACCTGGTGAAGGCGGCAAGCGAAAAGAAGTTCCCGGTAAAGGTGTTCTGCATCGACCGCGTGTACCGCAACGAGGCCATTGACTACAAGCACCTTGCCGAGTTCCACCAGGTGGAGGGAATCATAATAGACGACAACTGCACTTTCCAGGACCTCATCGGGATGCTGCGCATATTCTACCAAAAGCTAGGGTTTACCGACATCCGTATCACCCCGTCATTTTTCCCCTACACCGAGCCCAGCGCGCAAGTCGAGGTGTTCGACCCGGTTCGCAAGGAGTGGCTTGAGCTTGGGGGCTGCGGCATGTTCCGGCCCGAAGTCACAAGGCCGCTTGGGATTGCCGGCAACGTCGCTGCGTGGGGCCAGGGCCTTGAGCGGCTGATGATGTCGCGCGAGAAGCTCTCAGACATCAGGACGCTTTACAGGAACGATTTGGACTGGATAAGAAAGGAAAGGTTGCAGTAGCGAAGTGTTTTCCTCCCCTCTGCCGTTTCCTCCGCATTCCCCCATTTTTCCTTCCCGGCGTCCGGTTTATTAATTTTGTTAACAATCGTTACTATACTATGAACCCGCCCTGCATAGCCGCGGTATGGTACCTCATCCCCGCTGTGAGCGCAAGCCTTGCAAAGAGGCTTGCAAGGCAGGGCCTGAGCCAGGCGCAGATCGCGTCAAAGCTGGGCATCACCCGGGCTGCCGTGTCCCAGTACATTTCAGGAAAGCGCGGGACCGAGCTGAAGCTGGGCAAAAAGTCAACAAAGGCGTTGGACGCGCTTGCGAAAAAGCTGGCAACAGCCAAGTCCGCTTCCTGCGATTCCGAGCTTTCGCTTTCAATGTGCGAAATATGCGCGATTGCGCGCAAGGAAAAGGTGCTGTGCGGCCTGCACCAAAAGTCCGGTGCGGACAAGGCCTGCAAGATATGCTGTGGTTCCACATGCGGATGACGACGTGATGAACAACATGGATGTTTACCTTGACAATTCCGCAACAACCAAAGTCGACCCGCTTGTAGTGGGGGCGATGCTTCCCTTCTTCACCGAAAGGTTCGGCAACCCCTCCTCGATACACTCAAAGGGAGTCGAGGCGCGCGAGGCGGTCGAGGTTGCACGCGAACAGGTCGCAAGGCTCATCAACGCAAAGCCGTCGGAAATAATATTCACAAGCGGCGGGACCGAAGGCGACAACCTGGCAATCATCGGCGCGGCAAAGGCTGCGCACTCCGCGGATTCTGCCAAAAGCGCGGTGGTGTGCTCCAACATAGAGCACCCGGCGGTGCTGAACACCTGCAAGGATTTGGCAGCAGAGGGGTTTTCGTTTTCCGAGGCGAAGGTGAAACCATCGGGCATCCTCGAGCTTTCCGAAATGCAGAACCACGTTTCAAGCAAGACCGCTGTTGCAAGCATAATGCTTGCAAACAACGAGATTGGCACAATCCAGCCTGTTGCTGAAGTTGCGAAGCTGTGCCATGAGCAGGGTGCGCTGATGCACACCGATGCGGTGCAGGCAGTAGGCAAGATTCCCGTCGATGTCAAGGCGCTGGACTGCGACCTTCTTTCGCTTGCATCCCACAAGTTCCACGGCCCCAAGGGCGTTGGCGCTCTTTTCATCCGCGAGGGAGTAAAGGTCAAGCCGATTTTTGGAGGAGGCGGCCACGAGCGCGGCCTGCGTTCGGGAACAGAGAACGTGCCAGGAATTGTAGGCCTTGGGATGGCTGCGCAAATCGCACGCGAGAACCTATCCGTTGACATTGCGCACATGGGAAGGCTCCGTGACAGGCTCATCGACAACCTGGTGGTGCTTCCGCGGGCATTCCTCAACGGCAGCCATGCGCAGAGGCTCCCAAACAACGCGAACCTGCGCTTCCTCGGAGTGGAAGGCGAGGCGCTCATCACGCTTTTGGATGAGGATGGCATCTGCGCCTCAACCGGCTCGGCGTGCTCGTCAAAGAAGCTCCGCGCATCTCACGTTCTCACCGCGCTCGGACTTGCAGACTGGGAGGCCCACGGCTCGCTGCGGCTCACCCTTTCGCGCTTCACTACGCAAGAAGAATTAGATTATGCTCTTGAAAAAATCCCCGCTGCGGTGAACACGCTGCGCAGGATGTCGCCAGTGTGGGCAAAGCTTGAGCGGGGAGAGAAAATAGAGGATGTTGGACATGGCGGGCACGTACACTGAGAAGGTAATGGAGCATTTCAAGAACCCCAAGAACATGGGCGAGATGCCCGAAGCTGATGGCGTCGGCGAGGTCGGCAACCCCAGCTGTGGCGACGTGATGAAGGTGTTCATCAAGGTAACGGACAACAGGATTTCCGACATCAAGTTCCAGACCTTCGGGTGCGTGGCAGCGGTTGCAACCAGCTCAATGGTCACCGAGCTTGCCAAGGGCAAGACACTGGACGATGCGATGAAGCTCACAAGAGCGGACGTTGCGGAGTCCCTGGGCGGATTGCCGCCAATCAAGCTGCACTGCTCAAACCTTGCGGCAGACGCGCTTCACGAGGCAGTCTTGGACTACCGCAGCAGGAAAAAGTAGTCTTTGCGCCCCTGATTGCGCAAGGGGGAGGCGCACTACCACTAATTGCTTAATCTTTTATTGGCAGCCAAAGTGAAGGTTACCCGCCAACCAGCGCAACGAACTTTGCGACTTGGTTATTTAACCGTTTGGAGCACTAATCCGATTATGAAACCCGTGCCGATGCTGCTTGTTTTCGCACTTGCCTGCGCCTTCGTATCCGCTGTAATGGTCCCCCAAAACAACCGGCTGCCGTTCATCGGGAAGGAAGCGTCCGCGCTCGTGGAGCTGCGCGGCAGCCTTGACTTTTCGAACTTCGTCCCCGATGTGGAGAACCGCGCCAACATAACCGTGGCGCTTGCGCTCCCCACGTCGGCGCTTGCGTCAGTCTCTTCAGGCAACCTCGCCGTTTACGTTCTGCTTCAGCCTGAGCGCAACGACTCCCTGCTGTACTTTGGCGGGAATCCCGGCGCGAAGTCGTACTACCTCACGCTCAACTGCACTGTGCAAAACGGCGAGTGCACTCCAGGTTCGGTGGTCGAGCGGACAATCGGCGTCTACTTCAAGGCGTCCAACAGCACGCCACTTGAAGGCGATGGGATAATACTCCTTGCAAGCGTCAACCCGCTGATTTCGGAGCAGCTCAACGTAAGCGAGATTGCGCTCAACCAGTCCGCGTACGACTCGGTTGGCGACCTGCAGACTAGGATACTACGGGCCGCATCCGGCATATTCGGCCTTGTTGGCCAGGCTGCGAACGCCACAACCGGCGTGCTTTCGGACATCTCAATCACCGTGACCACCAACAACTCCTCGCAGGACCTTTCCGCAATAAACGGGTCGTCAGACCCGCTCCTTATTGCCGCAGCGCAGGCTGCAGATGACGCGAAAAAGAGCATCCTTGAAGGGGACTACGAGAGGGCGCGCCTGCTTTCAAACCAGAGCGAGTTTGACCTTGAGCAGTATGCCAAGCAGCAGGCCGCAAGCAAGCAGTCATCAAGCGTGTCCGCAGGAATGGGAATATTCTTCGGCGCCCTTGCAAAACCCGAGGTCACAGGCGCAATCCTGATAATCGGGCTTGCAGCTTTCGTGGCAATCAAGTACAAAGACCGCCTGGGCAACAGGAAGAAAGGCAGGGGCCACAATGGCACGCTTGACTTCGACGGCCTCTGAGCCCGTCCGCCAGCTCCCTCTGGCTGGTTTTTTATTCCTTGTCGGACAAGATATTCTTCCGAATAACTAGCTTATTCTGGGCCCATAGTCGAATGGTAAGACGCCTCGTTGACGTCGAGGAGACCCGCGGTCCGATTCCGCGTGGGCCCACTAATTTTTTTCAGCGCGACGCCTTCTCTTTCCTGAGGCGCTCGAGGTATTCGTTGAGGTGCATCAGGTTGTACCTTTCGAATATGAGTGCCGCGTTGGCCGGGTAATCCGCATCCCGTGCCTTTTTTGGGAGGTACTCTTCCAGCACGTCTTTGACCTTCGTTTTGTACCTCGCCTCGCCGACAATCTGCTTTTTGCGCACGTTTTTTTCAAAGTCCAGCAGGCCTTGCCTTTCCTGCCTTGCATCCTCAAGCTTCATTTTCTTGTCAAACAGGTTCGCGTCCATCGGGCCCGACTGGGACAATTCGCCGTCAAACGGGCTGCGCTTGGCAGCCTCGGCGCCTATCCTGAGGTTTGGGATTGCGGCATCAAGTTCAACCTTTCGTTCAAGCCGCTTTCCGGAAAGCTCGTATTGCCTGTACTTTGCTGGCGGGGTGGTTTGCCTTTGCAGGACCTTCACTGCGAGGCGCTGCTTTGCGATGGCGGATTCGACTGCGCGCATCTCGGACTGGAGCTTATTTGCGCTCCAACCCTTTACCGCCGCAGGCGATTTTGCCCTCTTAACGACACTCATCACCGCCTTCCTTGAAGGCTCCCCCCTGGCTATGCGCCTCAGCGCGGACAAAACAGTCATGCTAATGTACCCGAATGGAAGTTTGTCCCTTTGCGTATTATAACCCTTCCATTTTGGCTCGTTTTTTGTCACCAAACAAACCGGATTTAACAACGGTTCCGCAACTCATTATATGGCCAAAAGCACGAGAATCCCGATTAGGATACGCAAGTTCCGCGATTCAGACGCAACTCGCCTATATCCGCTCATAAGGCGTACGCTCCTGACTACCACTGCCAAGCATTACCCTGCGTGGTTGGTGCGGCAGATTGTGGAAAAACGCAAGCCCAAGGCACTCAAGGAGCTTGCGAAGATTGATTCTGTTTTCGTCGCCTTGTCGGGAAACCGCATCGTCGGCACTGTGAAGCTGTCGCCAATCGGCGGGCTGGGCAGCCTGTTCGTGCGCCCCGACTTCTACTGTCGGGGAATCGGGACAAAACTAGTCCGCCACGTCTTGCGTGCTGCAAAACGCCGAAAGCTCAAGAGTGTCCGGGGAAACTCCGCGACCAATGCCGTCGAGTTCTACCGCAAGCTCGGTTTCAAGGTGGGCCGTAAGGTTGCTTTCAAGAAGGACATAGTGACCTACTGCGTCTCTTACGCTTTGAAGTAGCCGACTGCCTTCTGGTAGCCTGCCGCAGCAGCCATTCCCGCAGCCACGCTGATTAGTATCACCAAAAGGAACGCTGCCGGTGCAAAGAACCCCGCAAGCGCCGCGGCCATTGAGAAGATTATCGCAGGATGCACTAAGTAAATGAAAAGCGACGCCTTGCCAACTGCTTCCATCACCCTGCTGGCTGCATTTGCCCACTTTCTTGCCGCGTGGTAAGCAGCTGCTATGATTATGAGGCAGGCAAGCGGGTAGAAGTAAAGATAGACTGGGAAGAAGTCTGTGTTTATGGCAAGCGCGGAAGCTGCAAGGAACACCAAAAGGGACGCGCCCGCCACCTTCTGTGCCTTCCGCCCAAGCTCCACGTGCGATAGGTACATTCCTGCTGTAAAGAAGAACAGGTATCTTCCGCAGAACGCAAGCGAAACCGGGTCTGCGTTCCACGCTGTTGCCTGAGCGGCGTTGTCGTAGAGCTTGAAGAAAATCGACACTGCATACGCAAAAAGCAGGATTATCCAAGCCGGTACGGCCTGCCTTGCCTTCTGCAGAAGCGGGAACAGGAGGTAAAGCTGGATAATCATCGGAATGAAGTACAGCGCTCCTCCGTTGAGCCTTCCAAGCAGGACGTCAACTGCGAACGTGGCCACGTCGAAGTGTGTGGTTGCAATGGCAGATGCAATCCCGACTAATATGCAGAAAATAATGTATGGTAGCGCCACCCTCTTTGCAAAGCTTTTGTAGTAGTCCGTGCCTGGCTTTGCGTACCTCCTTGCAAGAAGGTAGCCCGTGCTGAAGATGAAAAGAGGCACCGCAAACCACAGGTAGTTGTTGAGCCACTGGTACTCCGGGAAAGCGGCTGTTGCGTGGATTGCCACGATTGCAAGTATCGCAACTGCCTTGAGGAAGTCAAAGAACCCGATGCGCTCGCGGTCTTTGTCGTGGCCGTTGACTGTGTACTTTGAAAGCAGCCGCGAGTAGAGTGCGATGGCAACGCCGCCCACAAGGAGGCCGGGAAGGAGGAACTGCAGTTCGATGTTTTGCATACAATTGGTATGGCCAGCTAGGGTGAAAAACGCTTTGTAGGCTCAGGTTCTGACGCTGGCCAAGATAAAAAAATCAACTTTTCGTTAACGGAAACGAGGTCTGATTTCCGTTAATAACCTATTTTTTCAGTATTTTTTCGATGAATTATGAATAAGGAAAACTCTCTTGTGGTATTTCAGGGAAACGCCATCCGACGGACTTGGCACGACGGGAAATGGTATTTTGTAGTGTTTGATCTCGTAGCTGTGCTTACGGATTCCGTCAATCCTTCAAACTACCTGAAAACGCTTCGGAGGAGGGATGAGTCGTTGAACAAAGGGTGGGTACAAATTGTCACCCCCCTTAAGTTCGAGACTTCCGGAGGGGCGCAGGACTTGAATTGCGTCGATACCGAAAACGCGTTCAGGCTCATCCAGTCCATCCCGTCTAAGAGAGCAGAGCCATTCAAGCGGTGGCTGGCAAAGGTCGGATATGCCCGCATCCAGGAGATAGAGAACCCCGAGCTTGCGCAGGACCGAGTCAAGCGCTACTACGAACTCAAAGGCTACCCGAAGGCCTGGATAGACAAGCGCCTGCGCGGCATAGCGGTGCGTCAGGAGCTTACTGACGAGTGGAAAGGCCGCGGCGTTGCTCCCGGCCCTGACTTTGCAATCCTTACCGACGAGATTACCCACGCGACTTTCGGGAAGACCGTCAACGAATACAAGAAATTCAAGGGACTGGATGGCAGCAACCCCCTGCGCGACCACATGACCGACTGGGAACTCATACTCACGATGGTGGGCGAAAAGGCAACCACCGACATCACCGTCGCAAGGAACGCCAAAGGGTTTGAAGAGTGCGAGGAATCCTGCCACGACGGAGGCCAAATCGCCTGCAACACACGGAAGGAACTTGAGCAGAAGACAGGAAAGACGGTGGTATCGAAGGGGAATTTTTTGGGGGTGGATGGAGAAAAGAAAGCGATCGAAGGAAAGAAGAAACGAGCGAAGATTTAGCTTCCGCTAGTTACGGCCATCTCTTCTAGTTCTTGAATCTTTCGAAATAGCTATCTTTCAAATCTTCGATATTTCTGAAGACGTATTCTTTCTGTATTTTTGACAAGTCTACTTTTGGAAGATGCAATGCTGTTTTTCCAAGCATAGGCAGCCGGTTTGCATGCGAGTCAGGAAATGCAATGATTCGGAACAGATTCTCGCGGGATATTCGTTCGTCGTTGAACGATAGATATATCGTAGCATTTCTAGGCAAAATTTTGCTAGGTTTTAGGTTGTGCGGGCTTTCCTTTCCGAAGCCCTTTTCGCATGTTCGAATGATTACTCTTGTGGTAATCCCTTTGTCTGAGAAGTACTGCTCGATTTCTTGCCTTATTGATTCAATTAATCTCTTCTTCTTTTCGCGGTTTCCTGCAGGCAGGCTTTTCACTTCGCCATTACTCCATTTTTGCCACAACCTCTTCAATTCGTCTTGGTCATACTCTGCAAGCTTGTAGTCCTCTAAAGAAACACGCGCTCCGGTCTCAAAGAACTCTACTCTTGCGTATTTTACTCCGTTTATTCTTGTTCCTGAATAGGGTTTAAGGGCGACCGGTGCGCGGTTGATGTCTCTTGCAGTCGTCTTGACGTCTATTTTCTCGCCATCAACGATAAAATCAGCCCGGTCATCGTGCAATCGTTTGACCGTATGGTTTTCTCTGATTGCATAGACAAAAAGGAATTCGCCGAAACTGCCAAGTTGTGCAGTGTTAAGCGAGATGATGTTTTCGACGAACGTTTTTTCCATTTTCAAATCTCGTCCCAGCTATATTTACGATACACTGGTAACTTGCTATTCTTTTGTTTTTTAGTTGAATATACTAGTATTTCGTTTGTTGTTACAACCATGTGTTTTAGTCGTGGTAATGGCCAGTCGTGTTCGTATTTTTGTTGATCTTTTTTCAAATTTTCTGCAACCATTTGGTCGTTTTCGCTTGGATCAGGTATCGTCCCGACTGGATGTGTATGAAACGCTATTACACATCCATGAAGTTGAATTTCTGGTCTTACACTATCTTCTGTTCCAATTCGTAATGTTATTTCTGAAATGTTGCCCATAAAATCAATATATCCGGTAATTTCTTTTTTTGATTTCGCAAATTCTTGGAGTTTGTTCTTGTTTTTCCTAATCAATTGTCGTTCTTCTTTAGTTAGTGACAGGTCTCCGATGTTGAGTTTTCTTTTTATGAACGCGATAATTCCCATTTAGATTCTCCTATTCGAATCTAGCTTCACTAGATTTTCAAAGCTTCCGCTAACCCTTCAAAAAACCTTTTTAGTCCAGCTTCCGCTGAACCCGATAAAATCCGGTTCAAGCGAACCGAAACCGTTTTTCGATTTGTTCTTTTTTCTTATCTGTAAAAATCAGTTTATCAGACTGGAATCTTTTACACGCCGTCATAGGAAGGAAAACCTTGTCTTGGAGAGTGGATTACTGCTTAGATTCCACCGACTGATGAATATTGCGCCGCATTCTTCACATTTGGCAAAATCCAAATGCTAACGCTTTTTTTCGCGCTGACGTGGCCGTCAGCACAGTCAATCGTGGAAATTGCGACCTTTAGTAGCGATTAGCTCACGGCTCGCCGAAGCTTGCCGTTTACACTCTCGCCCTATCAATCCCGTCTGCTACGGGCGGTCTATGCTTACTCGTTTTGGGAATGGCTTCGTCCTTAGATGCCTTCAGGGCTTATCCATTAGCGCGTGGCTACCCTGCGATCCTTGTAAAGAACAGGTAAACTAGAGGCGCCGAAATCCCGTTCCTCTCGTACTTAGGATTCCTTCCCCTCAGTAAGCAATACACTCCTTGGAGATGCCACCGAACTGTCTCGCAACGTTCTGAACCCAACTAACGTAGGTCTTTGATGGATGAACAACCCAACCCTTGGCGGCTCCTGCACCGCCAGGATGACCTGAGCCGATAGCGATGTACCAAACCGCGTGGTCGATATGAACTCTCGCACGCGACAAGCCTGTTACCCCCGGGGTAGCTTGTCTGTCAGAATGAGGACCCATTAACGGTCACATCATTGTTCGTTAAGTCCCACTTTCGTGTCGGCGACCCATTTTGTTAAGATCACCATCAGGCCAACATTTGTCTTTAACCCTCTACAGCGCGTTTCTGTCACGCTTGAGTTGACCATTGAGCGCCTTTGTTTTTTTATCGAAGGCGTACCGCCCCAGTCAAACCATCCATCTGCAGCTGTCCCTCTTGAAAAAGAGGTAAGCACTACAACCAGAAAAGAGCAGTGTCACACTTTCGCCTATCCAGCCCCCGGAAGGGCTGGCATGACGGCTACTGCTTACGCTGTGCATCTCCAATCGTAGTACAACAGCAAATTATGGTAAAGCTCCACGGGGTCTTCGTTTCCCCCAAGGAGTCCCCAGCATGTTCACTGGGTAGTAGGTTCACCAGGTCTCTAGCAGGGACAGTAGGACGCTCGTTACGCCATTCATGCAAGCCGCCAATTAAGCGGCGAGGTATTACGCTACCTTAAGAGAGTCAGAGTTACTCCCGCTCTTCAGCAGTCCTTCACGAGGTTGGAACCCCGCTTAAGATACTGCCAGTGAGCAGGCGTCAGCAACTGTACTTATCGTTTCCGACTTGCAGTTACTTGTGTTTTTGCTAAACAGTCGACGTCCCCTAGTTATTGCAACCTACAGGTCCCTATCGAATCGCTTCTTTAGAGAAGTGTAGGCACCCCTTTTCCCAAAGTTACGGGGCTATCTTGCCGATTTCCCTTGCCAGAGTTCTCCTGCCACGCCTTAGCTTTTTCTGCTAGGGGCACCTGTACTGGTTCTTGGTACGGATGTATAACATGCTTTTTGCGTCCTTTTCATGGACTCTTGGATTGAGCAAAACCCTTTCGGGCTATTCGCTACTTGCACAGGTGCTCCTCATGATAAGACTTCCCTGTGCTGGTTAGCTTAAACATCGTTGTAGATGTTCCGCCTATCCAAAAGCGTCAGACGACAAACTTGCGTCGCCGCGCGCAGTCATACAGTACCCGAATATTAACGGGTTTCCCTTTTGCCATCACAGTTACGTTTAGGCTTAGGACCGACTTACTCTTGTCCGACTAACGTTGACAAGAAACCCTTGCCCTTCCGGCGTCCAGGATTCTCGCCTGGAATTGCTGCTACTAGTACCAAGATCTTCATTACTACCCGGTCCACCAGTCCTCACGGACTAGCTTCGACCCCGGCAGTACGCCTTCCTACTAAATATCCGGATTCTCTCCGGACTTCCCAAGTATCGGTGACTGGCTTTAGTCCCGACAGTTTACGATGCCATGATTCTTGACGGGTCCGCTATTACGCGTTGTTTAAAGGATGGCAGCTTCTGTTCCTACCTCCCCGCTGTCTATGGATCTTGACACCTTTGGTTTACACTTAGCCAGTACTTAGGGACCTTAACTTCGGTAAGGGTCCTTCCCCTCTCGGCCAGCGCGCTTACCTCGCCGAGCCCGACTCCCGCCTTCTTTGGTGATGGTAGCTTCGGAGTTTGACAAGAAAGCCAGGGTGTTACCCCCGAATCTTCCAAATCAGTCGCTCTACCTTACCATCCGCCTCCAGCGGGGCTGAACTGCGGTTCACTTCGAAAGGAACCTGCTAACGCCAAGCTCGAATGCACTTTCATCCCTATGCGCGACTCACCCGAGTAGATTGACTAACACCGGTTGCGGGCGCTCCACCAGCCTGTAGGCCGGCTTCCCCCTGGTCTCGTATAGATCGCATTGGCTTCAGGTCTTGCAAGTGTGACTCGCGGCTAATTACAACCGCACCCCTGGGGATTTGACTCCTTGCGGGTTATCTCGCTTTCGCTTTGCATAATGCTTGCCACACCTGCAAACTCCTTGGTTCTTGCTTCAAGAAGTAGGCCGCCACACTGGTCCCCCATCTTGCGATGGGATCGTCCCTTTCATGCGCGCGGCTTCTTGTAGCCAGTCAATTTCAGGCACTTTTAAGACACCCTTCGGTGTACTTTTCAGCTTTCCCTCTCGGTACTATGTTCGCTGTCGGTCTTGGGGTATGTTTAGGTTTCGAAGTTAATACTCCGGTCTTTATACTCCCTACTCGGGGAGCACTACTCTGGACACCTGCTCATCCGGATTTTCTTAACCTACAAGGCTTTCACTTTTTGTCGCGGGGTTTTCCAACCCACTTCGGCTCAAAAACCCGGATTCCATGCAGGGCCGAACACCACATGCGTGCGCTCCTTGCGGAGCCACATTCGGTTTGACCTCTTCCCTCTTCAGTCGCCTTACTAAGGGAATCCCTGTTGGTTTCTCTTCCTCCGCCTACTAAGATATTTCAATTCAGCGGGTGTTCACCTCTTCCGAGGCAATTCGGGAACCCCCGGATCACGGGACGCGTGCTCCTACCCGGGGCTTTTCGCAGCTTACTGCGCCCTTCTTCGATGCCCAAGCCGAGCCATCCACTGACTGGCACTAGCAACTAAGCAGCTTGTTAATTCACTCTTTTTTGGTTTCTTACTACCTTTGTAAACAAGGCTGTTGACTTCCTTCCTATGACGGCTTCATGCATGCACTGGACCGCGAGGTCCAGGCAAATCCAGCCTGACAGATTGACGACACCGCCGGATTTGGCGGGTTTACTCACAATCCCTTATGTCCAAAAAGCTTTTGAGTTCTTCAAAGGACACTAAATTACCGTTTGATTTATAGGCTGAACTTCATCCGGGTTATAATGGACTCGACGGGACATTCACCCTTTTGAGGGTGAAAAAATTTCCCTTCGAGAGGGTTTTGAACCCGTGACCTCCTGCTTGCAAAGCAGGCGCGCTACCGCTGCGCTACGAGCCCACGCTTTAGGCTAGAAGATTTTAGACTTTACAAAATGCAAAGAACTTGTTGAGGTAACTCCCTGACAATTTTATTTGTCCTCCTTGGTTCTATGTTTCCGATTGGAGGTGATCTAGCCGCAGGTTCCCCTACGGCTACCTTGTTACGACTTAACCCTCCTTACCTAGCTCTAGCTCGACACCATCTTCACAGACGGTGCCTCACTAAAACCAAGCTTGGATGGCTTGACGGGCGGTGTGTGCAAGGAGCGGGGACATATTCACCGCGCGATAATGACACGCGATTACTAGGGATTCCAGCTTCACGGGGGCGAGTTTCAGCCCCCGATCCGAACTTAGGCACAGTTTAGGGGATTGCCTTCGCCTTTCGGCGTCGGAACTCATTGTCTGTGCCATTGTATGCCACGTGTGGCCCAGAAGATTCGGGCCATACAGACCTAGCGTCGCCTCCTCCTTCCTCCCACTTGACGCGGGCAGTCTCGACAGAGTGCCCAATGTGTTTCCAAACTGGTAGCAACTGTCGACGGAGATCTCGTTCGTTGCAGGACTTAACCTGACACCTCACGGCACGAACTGACGCTGGCCATGCAACACCTCTCGGCTCGTTAGCTAAGACCTTTAGTCTGAGCTTCATCCTGCCGTCTCTTCTGGTGAGTTTTCCGGCGTTGAGTCCAATTGAACCGCAGCATCCACCCCTTGTGGTGCTCCCCCGCCAATTCCTTTAAGTTTCAGTCTTGCGACCGTACTCCCCAAGTGGCAAACTAAACGGCTTCCCTACGGCACTGCAGCCCCGCTAAAGGGCTGCAACGCCTAGTTTGCATGATTTACTGCATAGGACTACCCGGGTATCTAATCCGGTTCGCTCCCCTAGCCTTCGTCCCTCACTGTCGGATGTGTTTTGGTCAGACGCCTTCGCCACCGAGGGTCCTACAAGGATTACAGGATTTTACTCCTCCCCCTATAGTACCTCTGACCTCCCCCACTCCCAAGCCTTGTAGTATCTTCTGCACGCCTCGCGGTTAAGCCGCGAGATTTCACAGAAGACTGGCAAGGCCAGCTACGGGCGCTTTAGACTCAATATTCGTGGACACCACTTGTGCTACCTGTATTACCGCGGCGGCTGGCACAGGATTTACCCACCACTTATTCTGCCAGTTATTCAGACTGGCCAAAAGATAGTCGTTAGACTATCACTCGGATTACCCCCGTCACGCTTTCGCGCATTGCGGAAATTTCGCGCCTGCTGCACCCCGTAGGGCTCGGGTCCTTGTCTCAGTACCCGTCTCCGGGCTGCTACTCTCATAGCCCGTACTGATAATCGGCTTGGTGGGCCTTTACCCCGCCAACTACCATAATCAGCCGCAGTCCCATCCTGAAGCGGTGGCGCTCCAATTCGCGCTCCTTTAAATCGCAGTGCATTCCAGCGTCTGCGACCCATGAGGAATTCACCACAGTTTCCCGAGGTTATGCCTCTCTTCAGGGTAGGTTGACTACGTATTACTGAGCCGTTCGCCAAGATACATGTCGTATCTTTAGACTTGCATGGCTTAATCGTAATCCGATAGCAGTGCCCTCCAGCAGGATCAACTGGTGTTCTGCGACCCCCGAAGGGGTGCGCAGCCAGATGTTCCATACCCATTCCTGGGCTGGCTTGAATCTGGAGTTTTTGGTCGCAAGAACCAATTTGGCGGTTTTACGCTCAATTTTGTTCTTTGCATTTTTTTGCTATCTAAAACCTTCTCTTTGGTCGGTTCAGCCTATCGTCGCAAACAAGCGCCAAACGGTTCTGGCGTAATTTGAATGCCCATCCTGGTCGCAGCCTTCTTGAAGTTTCAAAGACACCCGTCCTGACATACACAGATGCATACGGCTGCATAGCAACCGACGCATCAAATGAGTCAGAATCAGGCTTTATTGCCTAAGAACTTATGCAAACCCATCACGGCAATTATAGCTCGGGTTTACCGGGACTGCGCCCGTACTTGCATATCGAAAGTTCGATTTGCAGGGTAGTATTCAGGGACATTCTTCTTTATAAATGTTGTCACGTTTTTCGCCGTGATTTGCCTATCACAAGGCAGGCTGGAAAAGCATGCATTTTATCAAAAAATGCCCTCCTGAATACTCCGTTTGGGATTTGGGCGCTGATTTTCCTTGTTTTATTTGCCTGCGATGCCGCTGCTATTTGCAATCCTTTCGGGGTTCTTATACCCGAAGCGATAGTTTCAAAACCACGCCAATCTAATTTTCCTATGGCCAAGCCGATTGCTTCAAGTGACGCGTTTTCCCTTTTCCCGAAAGATTGCATCTCCACTCTTCGCAGGCTTGGCTCCCCGGACAAAATCCAGGACTACCTTGACAATGGTCTTGATTACAATAGGGAGAAGTCGGGGGACACCTGCCTTTCCGTCCTCGAGGTGCTCAGGCAAAGGAGGGCGCACTGCATCGAGGGCGCGATGCTTGCAGCTGCTGCGAGGCTTTACCACAAACAGCCCGCATTTCTCCTGGATTTGCGGGCCAACAAAAGCGACGACGACCACGTCATAATGCCCTTCAAAGAAAACGGCAAGTGGGGTGCTGTTGCGCAGTCGCACTTCATGGGATTGGGGTTCCGCGAGCCGATATATTCGTCAACTGCGGAGCTTGCAAGGAGCTACTTTGAGCTCTATTATGACCTGGGCTCCAGGAAAAAGACCCTGCGCGAGTATTCCCTCCCGCTTGACGTGCGCACGCTGAAGCCCGACTGGCTGTATTCGAGCAGGGACGTATTCTATGTGAGCAAGGAGCTTGACAAGATTAGGCACTACGACGTCCTTTCGGGATTTCCCGCAAGGAGGCTGCGGCCTGCTGACGCTAGGCTTTTGGCTGCGGAGAGGCTGTTGCGCGCTCAGTGCAGAAGCTGAAGGAAAGCGGCTCCCAAGGCGAACGCTATGCAGAAATCCAGTATGTATGTGGCGTTGTGTTCCAAATTTCCACCGATAAGAAATACGGCAGTTTGCTGCCAGCAGGGAAAAACCCAGATTTCCCAATTTCTCTGCTGGACTGATTCTTCTTATCCATTTTATCTGCAAGGTTTCATAAATGTTTTCCAAAAGTTGCACCCCTGGCTCAAAAACAGGGTGCTGCATTCAGATGCAAAACCCCCCTCAATCGTCCTTTGCCGTATGTCGCTTCGTCACTTCGGAAACCTTAATATTTTGATGCGGCAACAACTATCCGTATGGAGCAGCTCAAAGTAAAGATTGCAGGCGAAATCGCCCTCTCAACCGACCCCGGGAACACGATGAAGAAGTGGCGCGAGGTATTCGGCATCAGCCAGGTTGAGCTTTCCGAGTTCCTTAAGATCAGCCCCAGCACGATTTCGGACTACGAGTCCAACCGCCGCAAAAGCCCCGGTATCGCCGTAATCCATCGCTTCGTGGACGCAATCTTTGCAATAGACTTGAAAAAGGGCGGCGAGCTTGTGCGGCGCTTTGCGGAAAGCGACGGCTCGCAGAAGTACTTCGACGCAATTGACTTCAAGAAGTCGCTTCCTGCAAAGGACTTCGTCAAGATGATTGAAGGAAAGTGCGTGGCAAACGCCGAGAAGCTCGATTCAATAGACATCTTCGGCGTCACAATACTTGACTCGATGAAAATCATCCTTGAGATGCCCTACGAATCGTTCATCAAAGTCTACAGCACAACAACACAGCGCGCGCTCATATTCACCCAGACTGCGGCCGGCCGGAGCCCGATGGTGGCGGTTCGAGTTGCGCCAATCAAGCCCGCAATAGTCGTGATGCACGACCTGGACGAAAGCAGCGTGGACAAGCTTGCGGTGAAGATTGCCGAAAGCGAGGGAATCCCGCTCGTAGTCACGCTCAAGCCGATTGAGGAAATCAAGAAGGCCCTAAAGGATGCGCTTGGCGTGAGCAACTAGTTTTGTTGGCATCGGCAGACGTTTGGCCTGCAACTATTTTCGGCTCAAGCCCCCGAGAGCCCTTTCCGGCCTGCAACTATTTTTGGGCCTCTCAGCCTGAAATAATTCTTTCCAAGCTCGCCCGTATTGTCTCGGTCTGGCCGTAGATGTCCCTGTAGCCCCGCCACAGCCACGTCCCGTTGTCCTGCTGCGCGTATATGTAGAAGTCGTCGCCCGTGATTATGGTCCAGATTGAGGCTTGCGTGCTGCGGAACTCCGCGCCGTGCGCCTCGCCCGACTGGGGCTTGAGGTATCCCGTCGTGTCAACGACGTAGCCGGTCTGCGGCTCGACAAAATAGGCGTCTGAAATCGCAGGGTAGATGTCTGAAGAGTTCGCAATTCTTGTTTTCGAAAAACCCAGCAGGCAGTGCCCGCCAAGGACAATCGTGCCGTTTGCCGAGACTCCCACTGCGAAAGTCCCGCACACCACGCTGTAGTTGGAGTAGTCGAGCGGAAGTTGCACTCCCTTTGCGTCGGAATAGAACCACGTGACCGGCGGGTTGGAGTAGGTGTCCTTCTTGATTATGTACTGGTTGCCTGACGCATACTCGACCGGCTCGTACTCTATCTTTGAAAGCCCCTGGTCCCTGCACTTCTGCGCTATGTAGTTCAGCTCGGCCTTCACCGCAAGCGAGTAGTCCTCGCAGTCGCCCCCGCGGTTGTCGGCGAACTCCTGCAGGCTCTGCAGCTTGTCCGTCTTTCCAAACAGGCTGGAGTCTGTGAGGTACTCAAACTGGGAGTACTCGTCGTTGACAAGCCTCGGGCAGGAGAGTTTTATCCTGCACGTGTCGCCGTACACGTCGATGCAGAACGTGGACAGCTGGTTCTGCATCTCGCGGAACTGCCGCACGGGCGTGATGTTCGAGTTGTTTGAAAACCAGGCGGTTGACTCGTTTATCTGCCTCTCAAAGTCGTCCAGGCTCTTTTTGGTCGCGTTGATGTCAGACACCAGCGACTCAATCTTTCCGCTCTGCTGAAAGACCGTGGCGTTGAGCGAGAGTATCGCCGCATTTGCCTCATCAACCTGCGCCCTTGCGGAGTCGCGCTCGGAAGTGAGCTGTGCGACCTGCGCAATGAGCGCGTCCTTCTGGCTCTCCAGGGCCTTCTGCTGGCCCTCAAGCTGTGCGACGTACTGCGAGAGGTTCGCGTTAACCGCGTTGCTTTTCTCAAGCGAAAGAAGCAGGGTGTCCTTTTGCACCGAAAGGTTGTAGGCAAGCCCTCCAAGCCCCGAGATTAGGATCAGGGCGATTGCGACCGCGGCAAGGTTGGTGTTGTCCAATTCAGTTTGTCCCTTTCATAACCGGACGCAGTACGTCCTGCGGTAGAGGTTCTTCCCCCTTTTCTTGCCAGCAAGCTTGTTTGCCTGGGTGTAGGCAAGCTTCAGCTTTGAAAGCACGTCAGTGGCCGTCTTGAAGCTGCCAACGTAAATGTCAACGCCTTCCTTGAGCTCCTCGACTTTGGACACGAAGCTTTCGTTTCCTACCATTGCCTTGATGAGCGCGGTCTTTCGCACGATCTTTGCCTCGTCGCCGCGCAGCTGTATGATTGCCTCGAAGTACCCGCCGCTTCTCTGGCTGCAGCTTACGCACTGGGTCGGAAGGAGCGTGACTGTGCGCGTGGTCCTCTTGACCGTCTTGCTTCCCTGCGGAAGCTCGATTGTGAGCTCGACCTCGATTTGGAGCATGTTGTTCTCAGGCGTTGTCAGGCCGAGGGCCTTTACCGTGAACGGGTACTCGCTGCGGATCCTGCCGGTAAGGTACATAGCAAGCCGCTCGGCGTTGGGGTATTCCCACACGCCGGTGAACCTGGCCTTGCCGCACTTCTGGCAGTACTCCAGCTCAAGCGGGGCCCTGACCTCAAAGAGGCTTTTCTTTATTCCGAAGCAGTCTGGGCAGAACGCTCCGACAAAAGGCTCGTCGAACTTGCTTTCGTCCTTTCCGCACTGCGGGCACGATTTCATCAGTATCAGAACACATCAAAACGTATGTTTTGTTTATTGCGAACCGGCGTTCCTTATGTTTCCGATTCGCAATACGTTAGGGTTATCCCAAGTTATAAAACGCTTCACAGCAGTATTTACTACGATGGCCGACGAAGAGACCCTTTCCGAGAATTCCGAGATGCGCTTCCTTGTAATCGAGCTTAGCAAGCTTGCGGCAAGGAAGGGCACCAGCTTTGACTTTGAGCTTGCGGAGTTCATCGACAACACCTACAAGCTGCGCGAGGCGCTCTTTGACGAGCACGAAGTCTCCGAGGAGGAGCTCAAGGCAGGCCTGTCGGGAATCCTGCAGAAGACCCAGCAGGGCATCACCGCAAAGGAACGCCGCTGAAGCAAGCGTTCCCCCCTAGCCCGTTTTTAATACCCTGATTGTAATTATACTGCCCGCCTACTGGCGGCCGGGATTTTTGATGGAAGACTCGATGAACTCAAAGGCAGCGGACCTGACGCACTTCTTCTTCGAGGTGCCGTCCTACCGCAAGCTCATCTTCTTCGCAATCGCGCTTTCGTTCTTGGCCGGCTTTGCGCTGCACGCGGTGTTCAAGCTGGGCAGCCACCACAACTTCCTTGACGCGGTGTTCTTTGGGGGTGCCGACGGGGTAATCCTGTTCTGCATCCCCGCGCTGGTCTCGTCGGTGCTTGCGACATCCATCCTTTCCCTCTCCTCCTTCAAGCAGGCGTCCAAGTACTTCCTGCTTATTGCGGTCATTTCGATGGCCGTATTCATCACGACCTACCTTTTGGGCCTTGCCGCGATGGAGTACCTTTCGTTCCCCGTCAAGGCAACCGAGTTCGCCCTGTTTGCAGGCGCGCTGATGATTGCAATCTGGTTTGTCAGCCTGCGCGTGCCGCTCACCTTCAGCTGGAAGAAGTCAATAATGGTGGCGCTGATCCACCCGCTGCTCCAGCTTTCCTTCCTTTTCCTGTGGCGCGCGTACGCCCTTGTCGACATACAGTCGCCGATACTCTTCGCAATCCAGTTCGTGGTCGCATCGGGGATACTGCTCTTTGCGATGTGGTCGCTGATGGTGATAATCAACGCGCCGGTCAAGCGCAACTTCGGCATCTCGGCAATCGAGGCCTCCGCCCTTTTCTTTGCGCAGTGGATGAAGGGCGGCAAGGGCCTGGAGGAGGTGCTTGCGGAGGTAGGCACGCTTGTGGAGACCGAAGTCGGCGTGGTGGGTTTCCGCAGAAAGGACGGCACGCTCAAGGCATCATTCGTGGTTCCGCTTGTGCATTTCGGGCCGGTAGGCACCCTTGGAGGCAGCGAGTACCCCGCACTCATATCCGCCGAGCTTTCAAGGAACGTCGAAGGCACGCATTTCATATTCCACGGAACGGTCACGCACGACTTCAACCCCGTGTTCTCGTCAAGCCACGTGCACATCTCGCAGAAGGCAGCAGAGCTTCTTGGCAGCACCAAGGGTTACTCCCAGGAGGCGACCGCGTGGGAGTCCAAGGACGGCAAGACGCGCGTATTCATGCTCTCGCTGGGCAAGGACAGCCAGGCGTTCGCCGCGCTCACAAGGGCGCCCTACAAGACCGACGACATAAACATAGCGCTCGGCTTTTCCGTGCGCAACCTCATACTCTCCAAGGGGTTCTCCCACGCAATAGTGGTCGACATGCACAACTCCTCGGGCAAGGACCAGGACATGTCCGCAGGAAGCAGCGCCTACTACGAGCTTGAGGACTCAATCCGCGACCTTGCGGTGCGCGCAAGGGGAAAGCTGCAGATGGGAGTTGCCTTCGACTCGCTTTCAGACTTCACCCCGGCCCAAGGCATTGGCAAGGCTGGCCTGCGCGTAGCGGCATTCAAGATCGAGAAAAAGAAGTTCTGCATAGTCCTGGTGGATGCAAACAACGCCCACCCCGCGTTCCGCATGCACATCCTGGAGTCGCTTGCGCCGATGGGCTTTGACTTCGTTGACATATTCACAACTGACTCGCACGCAGTAAACGTAGTTGGCGGAGTGCACAACCCGCTCGGGTGCTCGGTGTCTTCCCACCAGCTTGTTCACCGCATCTCGGCTGCAGTGGAGCGCGCGGTCGCGGACCTGGAGCCGGTGAGCGCAAAGTCGGCAAGCTGCAGGATAAAGATTCACGTCCTTGGCGCAAACCGCACCTCCGAGATGGTCTCGACCATAAACTCGGTGATTGCGATACTGCGCATCATAGGCCCGGTGATACTGGTGCTTTCGCTTGTGCTTGCATTCATCGCGCTGCTGCTTGTAGGCAAAATAATCTTGTAGGAATTGCCTGCAAAAGCAGAAGGTCTGCTGTTTGCTTTTCCAGTTCCCCTTATTTCTTCTCAAGCTTTGCAATGGCCTGCGCAATAAGCGGGGACACGTCCGCCTTGCTGACTTCGGACTCTATGGTATTAGTGGCAATGACTTCATCGCAGCAGGCCTTGAGCTTCTCAAGTGCGTTGCCGCATAGTATCGGGTGCGTAAAGAGCGATGCGATGCGTGTCGAGCCGTGGTGTGAGCACGCCCTTGCGGTCTCCACCATGGTGCCTCCGCCTGAGACCATGTCGTCGATTATGATTGCGCTCTTTCCCTTGAGGAGCTCGACGTTCTTTGGAGTCATCGTGATTTCGCCGGTGCGCACGTCGCGCTTCTTCTCAAAGCAGGTGTACTTGCGTCCGCCAAGGAGCCCGGCAACGGTCTTTGCCATGTCCTCCGCCCCGTCGTCAGGCGCGACAATCACCGCGTCGGCGAACTCCGGCCTCTTGGAAATATAGTCGCAGAGTGTGCCTGTTGCGGAGAGGTTTATTGAAGGAATCGTGAAAAGCTCGGGAAGCGATGCGGGCTCGTGCGCAGTGACCGTGATGAACGCGTCCGCTCCCAGGTTCTCAAGCGTGCGCGCTACGGTGAGTGCGGACACCGGCTGGTTGGGCAGGTACTGCTTGTGCTGGCGCGAATAGGCAAAATACGGCATGCAGGCGTAAATCTTTGCAAACCCCGCGTCCTTGGCCGCGTTGAGGACCAGGTAGTAGTTCATAAGGTATGCATTGATGTTCTCGCCGCGGTGCTGCTGCATCACAATTGCCGCCGTCTGGCCCATCACCGGGTTTCCGGATGCCTCAAAGCGCGGGCAAAGCTCGCCGTCTGCAAAGGTGCGCTCCAAGACCGGATAGAAGTCCGCGCCAAGCCATTTGGCCGCGTTCTCCGCAAGTGAGGTGTTGCCGATTACTTTCATTGGGAAGGCCCCGAAAAACCGATTACAATAATATATCGTGCAAAAGCAATAAGAAGCGTTCCAAGGCCGTTAAACCGGTTCTTTCTTTCAAGGCGTTTTTTTATCCTTTGGCATCACCAAGCATTGGAAGGAAGATTAGATGGAAAGCCGCCCGCTGTCACTTGTTTCCGCAAAGAAGCTGCTTGTCTCCAACGGCTACGATGAAAAGGCCGCCGAGAGGATAATCGCAACAGCGGGGCTCCATGAAGGTAAGCTGAACGAGATTGCCTCGTTCAAGGCGCCCAAGCCGGAAAAGGAGCTTCTTTCAAAATATCTGGCGTTGTATCCTCCTGCTGTCGTGTCCGCCGCAAAGAAGTCCGGCATACGCCTCCGTGACAATTCCCGGATGAATGCTCTTGAACGCAGCCTGTCGCTGGTTTATCACGTGGATTACTCCCATCTTGTGCCATTCAAGAAGCTTGCAGCAGACCCTTGTTCGAAATGGTCGGACAAGCTCAAGGGCGCCCTCAAGAAGGCCAGGAAGGACCTGGTGGCCGTGCAGGACTTCCCCTCGCGGTTTGACCTGGAGTGCAAGGGCGAGCTGGCCTCCAAGACCGAAGAGTGGTATCGCACCGGCGGGTTCAGGCTTGTGTTGTACCCTTCGTCAAAGGAGGCCGAACTGCTCAAGAAGGAAGGTGCGCGGCTTGATTTTAACTACCAGCACGCGCCAGGTTCGCTTGGTTTTGCAAGGTTCTACATAAGCGATGGCCGGTTGATAGTCACCAACCTCCAAAGCGACCTTTTCAGGTCCGAGTGGCACGAGTCCTTGGAAAAACGCATCGCCATCAGGAAACGGTACGGGCGTTGGGGCAACGTCCTCCTGTCTTCGCTTGAGAAGGTGGCCAAGAATGCGGGGCTCAAGGAAATGGTGATGCTTACTGCATATCATATCAACGACAAGTACGGGATGAACCGGTCGAGGATGTTCAATACCTACAGCGAACTTCCGCAGTCCGAGGGGTACTCCCTGTTCGAGACGCCCGGCCCCAGAAGCATGCTGGGCAAGCAGAACGCAAAGACCATATTTTGGCGAAAGGTGCTCTGAACCACCCCCTGCACCAACAGCGGTGCGGCTTCCGCAGGCCTTTTATCCGTTCCAGCACATTTCTCATTGCAACTTTTCCAGTTTTTGGTGACTGTCAATGAAGATTTCCGTAATAGGCACAGGCTACGTCGGCGCAATAACTGCAGCTGGCTTTGCAAAGCTCGGACACGACGTGGTTTGCGTCGATGTTGACCAGCGCAAGGTTGACCTCATCAACTCCAAGACCCCGCCCATATTCGAGGAGGGCCTTCCGGAGCTTCTTGCCGAAGTCGTCCCCTCAAAGCTTTCGGCAACGCTTGACATTGCAAAGGCAGTCAGGGAATCCGAAGTCACTTTCATCTGCGTGGGAACTCCAAGCGCAAAGGACGGCTCGATTGACCTTTCCTACATACGCTCAGCATCCGCAGGAATAGGCGCGGCGCTTGCGGGCAAGTCTGATTTTCACGTAGTAATCATGAAAAGCACGGTAGTGCCCGGGACTTCGGACACGGTATCCGCCCCTGAAATCGAGAAAGCATCAGGAAAGAAGGCAGGAAAGGAATTCGGCATGGCCATGGTCCCCGAATTTTTGCGCGAGGGAAAGGCAATCGAGGACTTCTTTGAGCCCGACCGCATCGTTGTAGGCACAAGCGACGACAAGACCAAGGCGGTTCTTGAGAGGCTCTTCTCGCAATTCTCCTGCGCAAAGCTTTTTGTGGACGTAAGGACCGCAGAGATGATAAAGTACGCGTCAAACTCGTTCCTTGCGACAAAAATCTCATTCATCAACGAGCTTGGGAACTTCTGCAAGACCCAGGGGATAGACACCTACAAGGTCGCAGACGGCATGGGTTTGGACACCCGCATCGGAAGGAAGTTCCTCAACTCCGGATGCGGATTCGGAGGCTCGTGCTTCCCAAAGGACGTGTCGGCTCTCCAGTATCTTATGAAGTCCAAGGGATTTTCGCCGATGCTTCTTGATGCTGTGATGGAAGTCAACGCAAGGCAGCCTGAAAAGATGGTTGCGATTGCGCAAAAGCGCGCAGGAAGCCTTTCAGGCAAGTCCGTGGGCCTGCTTGGCCTGGCATTCAAGCCCGGAACAGACGACGTGCGCGACTCGCCTGCAATACCTATTGCCGAAGCTCTTCAGAAGGCAGGCGCAAAGATTGTTGCCTACGACCCGGAGGGGATGGAGAACTTCAAGCGCAAGTTCCCGGCATCGGCAGGGGTTGAATATGCCGCCAGCGCGCAGGCTGCAATCGACAAGTCCGAAGTCGTCCTTCTGGTCACCGACTGGCCGCAGTTCAATGCCCTCAACTACGGCGAAAAGAACGTAATCGACGGCAAGAGTGTTCTTAATTACGAGTCAAGAAAGAAGGTTAAAAACTACGAAGGCATATGCTGGTAGTGCCGTAGGGCATTTAGGCATTTGGTGAATTCAATTCGGCAAAAGGTGCATCAATTCCAATGGCCAAGAACCGCATCACAAAGGCAGTCATCCCCGCAGCGGGGCTCGGCACGAGGCTTTTGCCTGCAACCAAGTCGATGCCAAAGGAAATGCTTCCCATTGTTGACAAGCCAATCATCCAGTACGTAGTCGAGGAAGCGGTTGCAAGCGGGCTTGACGACATCCTGATAATCAACGGCCGCGGCAAGAACGCAATCGAGGACCACTTCGACCGCAACCTGGAGCTTGAGGACCTGCTCAAGCACAAGGAAAGCCACGCGATGCTGAAAGAGCTTGAGCAAATCGAGAACATGGCAGACATCCACTACATCCGCCAGAAGAACCCCCGCGGCCTTGGCCACGCAATCTCGTGCGCAAAAAAGCACGTCAACGGCGAGCCGTTCGTGGTTCTCCTCGGAGACACGATTGTGAAAGCCAACCACTGCACCAAGCCGCTTGTTGACCTTTACGCAAAGCACGAAAAGTCAATAATCGGGGTCGAGGAAGTCGACAAGTCCGTAGTAAACCAGTATGGAATAGTCAGCGGCAAGAAGGCAAGCGACGGCCTGCTTCTTTTGGACAAGCTGGTTGAGAAGCCCAAGCAAGCTGAGGCTCCAAGCAACCTCGCCATTTTCGGCCGCTACGCGTTCACTCCGGGAATATTCGACTGCCTTGAGGGACTGGGCCCGGGTGCTGGAGGCGAAATCCAGCTCACCGACGGCATCGCAAAGCTTGCAAAGAAGGAATCCGTTTACGCTTTCACAATCACCGAGCCGCGCTACGACATCGGAAAGAAGCTGAACTACTTCAAGGCGTTCGTGGAGTTCGGGATTGCGCGCGACGACATCGGAGCGGACGCAAGGGCGTACCTGAAGTCGCTGAAGATTTGATTTTCAGGCCGCACATCATCCGAAGCTTTTAATCCGGGCAATGCCTGCTTTTGTTGTTTTTCATGTCCAAAATCTGCCTGCTCAACCCGTTCTTTCTCCCCTATCAGGGAGGGACCGAAAAGCACATCCACGAAGTGGGGATGAGGCTTGCAAGGAAGGGCTTTGACGTGACCGTGCTGTGCTCGCGCATTCCGGGAAACAAAAAGCACGAGATGATTGACGGAATCAGCGTCAAGCGCGTTGACACCCTCTTTTACACCGACACGCTCCCGCCCTACTCGCCAGTTCCGCCGCCCATTGCGATTGCGCCCCTGATGAGCAAGGCAATAATTGACGAGTGCAAAAAACAGGACATCTTCCACATCAACAACCGGTTCTTCTACTCTCCTGCGGACACGAAGGCAATCAACGCGGAAGAAAAGGGCCTGTGCCTTACGCTGCACAACGCGCGCACCAAGGGCATCAACCCCACCACCGACTTTCTTGGCACGCTTTACGACCGCACTTCCGGCATCCAGATAATGGCCGAGTGCGACCACATCTTCGGCGTGAGCCAGAACACCCTTGACATCACAGCGCCAAAGAAATTCCGCAAGAAGATGAGCGTGTCCTACAACGGGGTGAACACCGAAATCTACACCCCGAAGGTCTCTGGCGAATCCATGCGCAAAAAGTACGGCCTGAAAAACAAGAAGGTCATCTTTACCGTATGCCGGCTTGAAAGGCAGAAGGGCATCCAGTACCTGCTTGAGGCGGTCAAGAAACTTGCAAAGCGTGACAAGTCCTACGTCTGGGTGGTGCTTGGGAAAGGCACTATGCTTCCCTACCTCAAGGTGGCAAAGCTCGACCCGCGCTACTCCGAAAACATCCTACTAATCGACGAGAAAATATCCGAGCGCGAGCTTGCGCAGCTGTACTCCGCCTGCGACGCGTTCGTTTTGCCCTCCATCTGGGAGCCGTTCGGGATGGTCATATGCGAGGCAATGGCTGCGGAAAAGCCGGTTGTAAGCACTACTGCGGGCGGAATCCCCGAAATCGTGACCAAGGACTGTGGAATCCTGGTGCGCCCAAAGGACTCGGAAGGACTTTACCTTGCAATCAGCCAGCTTTTTTCAGACGAAGACAGGATGCGCAGGATGGGCAAGGCAGGCCGGGTGCGGGTGAAGCGGTATTTCACCTGGGACCTCACTGCGGATTGTTATGCGAAAGTTTATCGCGAGCTTTTCTGAATCCCGCGACCGTAAACCGACCAAGTGCATTCAAATGGACCGAGGCAAATCCCTTTTCGTAATCGCAAACGCCATCGTGCTCATCGGCCTTGCCTGGCTTTTGTTCTCCCAAGTCGACGCCAATGCAATATCTGCAGCGCTTTCAGGAGCAAAGTTCGAACTCATATTTATTGGCCTGCTCTGTTACGCCGGAGTAATCGCAGTCACCGCAGCAAGGTACAAGGCCCTCTCGGACAAGCTGGGCTTCCGCATCTCGCTCTGGCAGTTCACCAAGGCGCACCTTTCATCTCTCATACTTTCGGACGTGACTCCCGGCCGCGTAGGCTACGCGTACTTTGCAGTCATCCTCGGAAAGGCGGGCGTGCGGTCCTCCCAGAGTGCGCGCATCCTCGGAGTCGGCCTGGCGTTTGACTTCCTGTTCCGCGCGCTTTCCCTTGCATTCCTTGCCCTTGTGGCCGCGCCGCTTGTATTCGGCCAGAACGTCGCAATAGCATTTGCAATATCCGCAGCGACCCTGCTTGCGGTAGTCGCGCTTTCCATACGCAACTCACTTGCTTCCAAGCTGCTCAAGCTGGTTCCCGTATTCGGCGAAAAGCTCTCGCAGGCATACGATGCGGTGCACTCAAAGGGCCTGGGTGCGGGCACGCTCTTGCTTTCCCTGCTTCTCAGCGGAGTCGGCACCCTGTTGCGCGGACTTGGCTGGTTATTCGTATTCAATGCGCTGCTTCCAATCGGGTTTGGCCTTGACACGGTAATCCTTTTCTCCGCGGTGATGGCAGTAGTCACCGGCCTGACATTCATCCCGCTTTCGATTGCTGGGCTTGGCGTGCAGGAAAGCGTTGGCACTGCGGTGTTTTCTGGGCTCCTTGCATCGTCCGCACCCGCTTGCGCAGCTGCGATGCTTTTGTGCAGGGCGATGGAACTCATCGTGGACTGCTCAGGCCTGCTCTGGCTGGGAATTGGAAAAAAATAGTTGGCGGGCAGCGGGCGCAGTGCGCCAAAAGTGTAACCGGCAAGCTTCGGCGAACGCTTTTTGCCTTTCCCTTAGTCGAAGAGCCACTTGTGCTTTCCAGCAGCGATTTCGGACTCAATCCTTTTCAGGTCCGCAAGCGTTCCCACGTCAATCCACTCGCAGCCCTTGGGCAGCTCCTGGCCAAAAATCTTCTTCCCAGCGCAAAGCCCGGGGAATATCTCGCGCTCCATGCTGAACGTGTCCTTGTTCACGCGCTCGAATATCCTCTTGTCAAGGCAAAACATCTGCAGGCTTGCAAGGTTGCTTTGAGTCTCCGAACGCTTGGGCTTTTCCAGGAACTTTGAGACGTGGCCGCGGGAGTCAAGCTCCGCTATCCCGAACCTCTCGACGTCTTCCACTGGCGCAAAAAGCATGGTGGCAAGCCCTGCCTGCGCAAGGTGGTTTGAAAAGAACGCCCTAAAGTCGAGGTTGCAGATGGTGTCGCAGTTGCACACGAAGAAGTGGTCGTCAAGAAGCCCCTTTGCCTGGTGGAGCGCGCCAGCAGAGCCCAATGGCGCGGTCTCTACCGAGTATTCGATTTCCATCCCGAACTCGGAGCCGTCGCCGAAGTGCTCCTCAATCATTTCGGCCTTGTAGCCTGTAAGCATAACTGCCTTGGTGATTCCGCTTTTCTGCAGCCGGGAAATCACAAGCTCAAGCATCGGCTTTCCGCTGACCTTAATCAGCGGCTTTGGCCGGTCAGCTGTAAGCGGCATCAGCCTGGTGCCCAGGCCCCCGCACAGCACCGCTGCCTGGTGGATTTGTTTCATAACAGTATTTGACCGATTTTTATTTTAAATCCGTTCGCGTTATTTTGCAAGCAGCGGCTTCCACCACCACTCGTTTGCCCTGTACCACTCGACGGTTTCGGAAAGCCCCTGTTCGAAGCCCATCTTGGGTTTCCAGCCAAGCCTGCCTACTTTCGTGCTGTCAACTGAGTAGCGCCGGTCGTGGCCGAGCCTGTCCGGCACGCGCTCGATGAACTTCTCCGCCCCTGCGCACAGTTCGCCTTTTCCCATAAGCTTGAGTATTGCCCTGGTGACTTCCAGGTTGGTGCGTTCGTTCGAGCCGCCTATGTTGTAGACTTCTCCGCGCTCGCCCTTTCTCAGCACCAGGTCAATTGCCCTGCAGTTGTCCATTACATGCAGCCAGTCGCGGACATTGAGCCCGTCGCCGTAAAGCGGCACCTTCTTTCCCCGAATAAGGTTGGTGACAAAAAGCGGGATGAGCTTTTCAGGGTACTGGTATGCGCCGTAGTTGTTTGACGAGCGCGTGATCTTTGCGTCGATGCCGTAGGTCTGCACGAATGCGCGCACCTGCAGGTCGCCTCCGGCCTTGCTTGCCGAGTACGGGCTGTTGGGCTCGATGTTGGAATTTTCGGAAAACGAGCCCTTGGCAATCGAGCCGTAGACTTCGTCAGTTGAGATGTGCAGTATCGGCACGTCGTTTCTGCGGCAGAACTCAAGAAGGGTGTACGTCCCAAGCACGTCAGTTCGCACGAAGTCGCCTGCAGCCTGGATTGACTTGTCCACGTGGGTCTCGGCTGCAAAGTTGACTATTGCGTCGCATCCCCTTGCGGCACGCTCAACAGCAGCCGCGTCGCAGATGTCGCCCTTTACAAAAGAATACCGGGGGTTGGGCTTGAGGTCGCGCAGGTTGTCCAGGTTCCCAGCATAAGTGAGCTTGTCATAGACTACGACTTCGTCCTTTGGGTGTTCCGAAAGCACCAGCCTTGCAAAGTGGCTTCCTATGAAACCCGCAGCCCCGGTCACAAAGATGCGCATGAAACTTCAATCCCAGACCAAGCGGTCTTTTAATTACTGAACAGTAAAAAGTGGTATATGAAGGTTTTAATCTTTGGCAATGGCTACGTCGGAAACAAGTTCCACGTGCGCATACCAAACAGCATAATCTCAAAAGCCGACATTGCCGACGCTGCTGCGGTGCAGCGCGAAATCGACGCGCACTCTCCGGACGCGGTAGTCAATTGCGCCGGAAAGACCGGCAAGCCCAACGTGGACTGGTGCGAGGACCACAAGCTCGAGACACTTCATTCCAACGTGCTCGGGCCAGTTGTGCTTGCAGACGTCTGCTTAAAGTCGGGAATCTACCTGGTGCACGTGGGCAGCGGCTGCGTGTACGAAGGGGACAACAACAAGGCGGGGTTTTCTGAAGACGACGCCCCGAATTTCTTCGGCAGCTACTACTCCCGCTCGAAGGCAACAAGCGAGCAGGCGCTCAGGGACTTCCCGGTTCTTCAGGTAAGGCTGCGCATGCCTTTCGACTCCCAGCCCGGGCCGCGCAACCTCATCACAAAGCTTGCCAATTACCCGAACATAATCAACATCCCAAACTCAATCAGCAACACCGACGAGTTCATAACCGCAACCCTTGCGCTGATGGCGCAGGAAAAGACCGGCATATACAACGTGACCAACCCCGGCGCAATCACCCAGCAGGAGATAATGGACTTGTACGCCGAGCTGGTGCAGCCCGGCAGGACGTACAAAATAATCTCGCTTGACGAGCTTTACAAGTTCACCAAGGCCAAGCGCAGCAACTGCGTGCTTTCCACTGCAAAGCTTGAGGCGGAAGGAATCAGGCTGCGGCCGGTGCGCCAGGCAGTTCGCGAGACGCTTATCGAGTACAGCAAAAACATCCCTCGGTGATTTTGTATGCGTGGAATCATTTGTGCAGGCGGTTTCGGCATCAGGCTGAGGCCGATGACCTTGGTGACCAACAAGCACCTACTTCCGGTATACGACCGGCCGATGATTTACTACCCGCTTCAGACGCTCAAGGATGCGGGAGTCCTGGACATAATGATTGTCACCGGCCCGGAGAACGCAGGCGATTTCCTGCGGCTGCTTGGGAGCGGAAAGAACCTCGGCGTGCGCCTCACTTACCGCGTGCAGGACGAGGCGGGCGGAATCGCCCAGGCAGTTGGCATGTGCCGCGACTTTGTCGGAAAGGAAAAGTGCATGGTGGTGCTTGGCGATAACCTGATTGGGGACGACCTTGCGGCCGATGCCAGGGCATTTGAGAAGTCCAAGTTCGGCGCAAAGATATTCCTCAAGGAAGTCCCCGACCCACAGCGCTTCGGGGTTGCACAGCTTGACGCAGACAAGGTCACAAAGATTGATGAGAAGCCGGCAAGCCCCAAGAGCAACTACGCAGTCACCGGAGTCTACCTGTACGACAGCACTGTTTTTGATGCAATCGCGACCCTCAAGCCAAGCGGCAGGGGCGAGCTTGAGATTACCGACGTGAACAACCACTACATCCGGCAAGGCAAGATGACCTACGCGCTCCTTAAGGGCGGCTGGACCGATGCGGGCACCGTGGAGAGCCTGTTCAACGCGTCCGCGCTTGCAAAAAGAAAGTTGTCCGCCAAGGCCTAGCCGGGGGTTGCCGCACGCTGCCAGCGTGCGCGGCCGCACGGGTTTTTGGCCGAAAAAGCATCGGTCTTTATACTCCGGTGCGATTCCTATTTTTACCGTGTGAGTGAAACAATGCAATCTACAAAGCAAACGCGCCCAGGTGCGGACAGCTCGGAAAAACGCAGCTCAGGCCATCTCAAGCTCCTGGCAAAGGCTGCTGGGATTTCGCTTGCCGCTCTGGTCTTTTCCAAGATTGCAAGCTACGGCTTCCGCTGGGTCGGCGCGATGCTTGGCACTGCCGAGTACGGCCTTTTTGCAATGGCCTTCGGAGTGTTCGAGCTGGTAGTTGGCTTGGGCCTTTTAGGCGTTGACTTTGCAACCGCCCGCTTCATAGTCGACGAGTCAATAGCAAAGAAAAATCCCCGCCTTTCGTCAAACTCATTCTGGTACGGCGTCCGCGTTGTCCTGGTGTCCGGGACCGTGCTTGCAATCTGCCTTGCGCTAGCCTCCGGCTGGATTGCCTCCAATGTCTTCCACTCGCCGTCAATGTGGCCGTCCCTTGTGGTTTTCGCCCTTACTGTCCCGTTCTTCCTTCTGGTGCTCGTGTTCGTCGCAACCATGCGGGGGCTCAAGCGCGTCAAGTACGAGGCTATTGCAAAGAGCGTAATCGAGTCCGCGCTCAGGCCGTTTTTTGCCTTTATAGCTATAATCCTTGGTCTTGGCGCGTTCGGCCTTTCGGTTTCAGTATTTGTAAGCGCACTAATTGTCTTTCTCTTTTGTGTTTTCTGGTCGCGCAAGTTCTTTCCCCAGCCGTGGATTGAATCCATCGTTTCCGCAAGGCGGCCGGAAGGGTTCTTCCGGTTTTGCCTCCCGCTTTACACCTCCAACCTACTTTCGATAGTGATTTCCAACTCGGTCCTGTTTGCCCTGGGCCTGATGATTGGCACCTCCGAAGCAGGGGTGTTCAGCGCGGTGATGCCGCTTGCAATGTTCATCGTGACCCCGGCCACTGCGATACTTGCCATCTTCATAAGCGTGGGCTCGGAGATGCGCGCGTTCGGAAGGCACGAAGAGTCGCACGGGCTCTACCAGAGCCTGGTCAAGGCAATCCTCATGGCCACAATCCCGCTGTCAGTGGTGCTTGCGTTCTTTTCGCGCGAGGCGCTCACGTTCCTCTACCTCATAGACTACTCGCAGGGTGCGCTTGCCCTTTCCATACTTTCAGTCGGCTACCTCATTTATTCGACGTTCACTCCCGCTGCAAACTACCTGCAAGTGCTCAAGAGGACCAACTGGCTGCTGTTCAACCTCGCATTTTCCGCAGTCCTGGTGTTCGCCTCGATAGCCCTTTTCGTGCCAACTTACGGCACCGCCGGCGCAGCCTTGGCATTCGTGGTAGGGGCTGTAGCGCAGGTCTTGCTTGCGGTAGTCGAGGTGTGGTGGTTTGCAAAGATGCAGCCCTTCTCCGGCGCGTTCCTGCGCACGCTCCTTGCAGGGTGCATCGCCCTTATCCCCCTGTACTTCCTCAACGGCGCGTTCGGACTGCGCGGTTTCAACCGCGTGGTGTTCGGTGCGATGCTTTACTGCGCGTCGTACGCAGTCCTGTTGTTTGCCCTGCGCGCATTCGACCGCGACGACATCGAGCTTCTCAAGTCAGTTGAGCTGCGCAGCGGCGTCAGGCTCGGCCCCGTACGCGGGATGCTAAAGCGTTTTTATTTCGGCTCGGGCAAATAGCCCTTTGTAGTTGATCCGGCCAAGCGGCCGGTTGGGTTTTTTCGGTGTTTTGATTTTTGGATGTTGCAATCAGCGTCGGCGGCCAGTTCCATTCCTACGACTTGTGCAGGCAGCTTGAGTCCCTCAAGGTGGACTACGGCCTGTTCACCGTGCACTGCAACGCAAAGGCCGAAGGCCTCTCTTCACAGCGCGTGCACAACCACCCATATTTTCTTGCGGACTTCCTCCTCAACCGCCACGAGCTTGGCCGCAAGCTGCGCGACAAGTCCGGCTGGTGGTCTGCAAAGTCAATACTCTTCGACAAGCTGGTGTCGCGCCAGATTGCGGCAAGCAACCCGCGTGTGCTCCACGCGTGGTCCGGCTTTGGCCTGGACACGCACAATCTCTTGCAGAAAAAGAGCCGCACGCCTCTTGTAATCGAGTCCGGCTCAACCCACCTGCGGTTCCAGCTTTCATTGCTTGCAGAGGAGTACGCGGCATTCGGAAAGAAGTTTTACCCGAACCCTGAATACTATGTGCGCAGGGTGGAGCAGGAGTTCGAGGCAGCTGACGCAATCTCCGTGCCCTCGCAATTTGTGTTCAACTCGTTCCTGAAGATGGGCGTGCCAAGAAGCAAGCTGCGCCTGATTCCTTACGGTGTGGAATTTGGAAGAACCAAGGTGTCAAAGAAGCGCGACGACACGTTCCGCGTGTTCTTTGCAGGCGGCCAGCCGATACGCAAGGGCGTGCGCTACCTTCTGGAAGCGTGGGAAAAAATGGGCCTGGAAAACAGCGAGCTTGTGATTCTGGGCCGCGGCACAAGGCAGGAGATGCGCAGCTTCATCCCCAAAGGAAAGGAAAACATCAGGTTCATTGACAAAGTGTCCCGGACTGAGCTTGAGGACCTGTACTCGCAGTCTTCGGTGTTCTGTTTGCCTTCAATCGAGGAAGGCAGCGCCCGCGTGGTTTACGAGGCAATGGCACACGGGCTTGCCTGCGTGGTGAGCGAAAACGCAGGCTCAACCATCCGCCAGGGAAAGGAAGGCTTCATAGTGCCGATACGCAGCCCGCAAGCCATCGCAGAAAAGCTTGAGCTTCTCCATTCAAGCGGCAAAAAGCGCAAGGCAATGGGGGAAAGCGCAAGAAGGCACGTCCGGCAGTTCACCTGGAAGCGCTATGGCCAGGCTGTTGCAAAAGTCTACGGCTCGCTTTACTGACTTTCTTTCCCGGCTGCCCTTTCCTTGCGGAATTCACAGCCTTTGCTTTCCGGTGACAAAACCGCGCAGCAGGTAGTACGTGTAGTAGAAAAGTATTGCGATGTTGACAAGCGGCAGGATGAAAATCCGGCGGTCGTTGCGCTCGGTCTGGAACATTTTCTTTGTAACTAGCACCGAATAAGCCAAAAGCAGCAACAGCGCAGCGTACTGCACGTACGGTACGAACAGCCCGATTATCAAAAGCGGCCTTCCCAGCACCTTGAGCAGGTATCTCTTGTCCGAAAGCCAGGATATTCCGTGCCTGCGAAGCAGCGCGCCAGCGGCCTCGGCGTACTGCGATTCCTTGTGGATGAGCTTTGCAAGCGTGAAGCTGCCGTCCTGGCTGTGCAGGTGGATTACTCGCACCCCCGAGCGGGCCTCCAAAAGCCCGGCTTCCCTGATGCGGATGCTCATGTCGTTGTCCTCGCCTGCTGTGCGGTGAGTGTCGCTGTCAAACCGCCCCACCGTGCGCACAAACAGGTCGCGCTTAAAGCAGTCGAACTTCCCAAGAAGCCCTTCCGCATCCACTCCCGCATATTTCCTAAAGAAGCACTTCTGCCAGAAGCTGAACTTATCCCAAACTTCGAAAGGCTGTATTGTCACCGGGTATGCGGCAACAACCCTTTTGTCCTTCTTGAACGGCGCCAACGCCTTGCTGAACGCGTCAGTTCCTGAGATTACAACATCTGCGTGCATCAGTATGAAGAACTCGCTTTTGCAAAGCGAGATGCCTTCGTTGTAGCCGTTTGCAAGCCCCGCGTTCCTTGCGTGCCTTATGATGCGTATCCGAAACCCGCAATTGCGGTATTTTTCAACCACCTTGTAGCTTCCGGTCTGCGGGTTGTCGTCAATGGCTATTATCTCTGCTATGAGCTCCTTGTTTTTCTGGCGGGCAAGCGAAGCAAATAATGCGTCAAGCGTTGATGCCGAGTTGTAAAGCGGAATTATTATCGTGGCCTTTTGCCTTCCGGGCGGTTTTTTCATTCAAGCACCAAAAATACCGAATCTTATTATTCGCCCCTGCCATAAAAAGCTGGGGTCATCGGGCGCACCGGTGCCCGTCTGAAGGTGCATCATTTCCTTGGCAAGCCAGAAGTATACCGACGGTTATTACAAGCGGCAGCACATCGCAAACCGCAACCTGTCATTGAAGGTGCGGCTCAAGGACAGGCTGCGCAAGTTTGCGCCGTTCTGGTCCGGTCTCACCGAGAAATACCTGCAGCTGCAGGTTGCGGACATATTCCGCTTCTTCCCCAAAAAGGGCAGGGTGCTTGAGGCCGGCTGCGGGGAGGGGATTTTCCTGCGCCTCGCGCCCAAAGGCTACGACGTCGAAGGCATCGACATAAACAAAGACTGGGTGGCGAAGCTCCGCAAAGCCGGGCTCAAAGCGCGGTACGGAGACCTGCAAAAAAAGCTCCCGTTCCAATCAGGTTTCTTTGAGGGCGTCTACAGCTGCCACGTAATCGAGCACCTTGACTCGCCTGAGAAGATGCTTTCCGAATGTTACCGCGTGCTCAAGCCCGGCGGGGTAATCGTCATACGCACACCTGACTGGAACGCTTTCCACAAGAACTTCTTCGACGACTTCACACACAAGCGGCCTTTCTCAAGGGTGGGGCTGCAGAGCCTGCTTATGGACGTCGGCTTTGACATCGTGGCAGTAACTCCCGGGTACGACATCCGCGACGACGCATTCTTTTTCCTCAAGTTCGCGCCCAAAGCCAAGCTTTCGCTTGAGAAGCTTTACGTAAAGGCCCGGCCAAGCGAGATGCTGGTTGTTGCAAGGAAGCCGGAATAGGGGGTGCGTGTGGGGCTATTGGCCTTCGGAGCGCAACAGGCCTTCTCAGGCAAGCGCATCCTCGTACGCTTCCAAAAGCAGTCTGTTCCTGTTTCCAACAGACAGCCTTCCTTTGTGCGAATCCTCGACGCAGTTTCTGGACATCCTGTTCCATAATCCCGCGTCGTCGGAAAGCCTGAGCATGTCCTTGGCAAGCTCGGCTGAAAATCTCTTGTCCCGGCTCTTCTCAATCCTTCCAAGCAGGTCGCCCCACTGAGGGAACTGTTTTTCCAAAAAGAACCCGTCTGAGTCGTGCGGGGAGAACGGCCGTTTCACTATGAACCCGTTGCGTCCATCCTTCACAAGTTCGGGCATCGCAAGGCAGTCGGTTGAGATTACCGGCAGGCCGTGCGCCATCGCCTCTATGGCGACCATGCCGTAAGTGTCAACGTAGGTCGGGAACACGAACACGCTTGACTTCTGGTAGAATGTTTCGCTGAGCTGGTCGTGCGAGTAAGCGGGCTTTTCGAAAATTATGTCCTTGAAGCGCGAGTATTTTTCCAAGACGGGTGCGGGCACGTCCGAAATAATCGTAAGCGTGGCATCGGTTTTTTTGCGCACCGTTTCGTACGCCGCAAGCAGGTCCGCGCCTCCCTTTTCGTAGAAGCGCTTGCCGACAAAAAGGAACCTGGCATCGTCGCGGGCTTTTCTCTTTACAACCGGCCTTGGCGCTGCAACAGGCCTTATTGTCCTGACTTTTCCTGCAAGTTTCTCTCCTGCAACCTTTCTTATCGTGGCGTTTGCCTTGTCGCTCCAGGCAAGCACTCCCTTGCAGTTTGAAGCCGAAAGAAGCGTCCTGAACTGCCAGTTGTAGTATGGCGAGCCAAGCCGGTTCCAGTAGAACCCGAACAGGCCCCAGACGTGCTCCGAGTCAACAAGCCACGGCTTCTTGGTGATGGGTATGAAGTTGTTCGTCGAATGCACCAACTGGCAGTCGCCTGCATTCACAACAGCAACAGGTATCGTGGTCCGCGATATTACCTTCCAGGCTGACAGCTTGAGCTTGTGAGAGATTTTGCGTTCCGCAGTCGGCTTCCCGCTTGGCGTGTCAACAGTGTAGCGCACTCCCTTTGGCGGGCACTTTGCAAGGTCCTGGTAGGCGCCGTGCGGGTATTGGCCAAGACGGAGGAACACGCTGATTTCGCTGCCTTTCGCCATGTACATCCCTTTCGGTTGAGTGTGCAAAATCCCATTTGCATCCTATTTCGAAACTTCCTTGTAGGTCTTGAATATCCTGTTGCAGACGCCCTTTGAGTCGAACAGCCTTGTCGCCCTGTCGTAGTCTGCCTTGGTGCCGCCAACCTGCAGGCTGCCGGAGTCTATTGCCTCCTGCACCACCTTCGCAAGCCCGTTCTCGTTGCGGTAGATTATGCCCGTGCTTTTGTCAGCAAGCGGGTACCTGTCCCCGCCGTCGAAGGTGATTACCGGCCTGTGGCAGGCTATTGATTCCATGTTCACGCGCAGCGCGCCTGCGTTAAGTGTTGGATTGAACGTGAAGTCCGAGGCGTTGACGACGTATGGAAGCATCTCCGCAGGGATTGCGCCAAGATACTTTATTTTGGGATTCTTGCGCGCCTTCTCCGCAACCTTTTTTTGGTACTTCCCGTTTCCGGTGACAATCAGCTGGTATTTCCCGTGGATGTTGTCAATCAGGCGCAGCAGATGCTCCGCTCCCTTGTCCTTGGTGAGCCTGTTGGTGTAGCAGAATGTGGGAACGTCAGGGTCAAGCGAAACAGTAAGCACCGAATTGAGCTTCTTGCAGGCCTTGGCCTTTGCCATCGGCCGGAACAGTTTGGTGTCAATCGGGTTAAGCACGAACTCAAGCTTGTCCTTGTCAATTCCGGGCCTTTTGCAAAGCTCGTCGTAGGCATACTTGTCAACAACAATGACCTTGTCGGCCCGCTCGATGTTCTTTCTCTCAATCTTCTTCCACAAGTCAAAGTACGGGTTGAGCGCGGCGTTCTGGTAGTGCTCCTTGAGTATTGACTCCGCAAGCCCGTGGAAAGTCATCACAACCGGCTTTTTGGTGGAAAGCCACGCCTGCTTTGAGTAGAACGGGTAGAACACCGGGCCGGTTGAGACCGTGTTCGAGTAGCACACCGGGCCGTGCACGTGCAGCACGTCGTACTCGACCTGCCTCAAAATCTTGGCGCGCTGACTTTGCCTTGCAAGCTCGCCGGTAATCATGTCCCTTACTTTTGAAAGCACCCTGCCCTCGCGCCTCTGCGGGCTGACCCTGAACACTTCGGCTTCGGGATAGAAGTCGTGCGCCTTCTGGCCGCTGCGCCTGTCCGTAAGGACGTAAAAGCGCGCCTTGGGCTTGAGGTTTTCGCACACCGTGCGTATGTACGCCTCCACGCCTCCGACGTCGGACTGGGAGTAGTTGCGATGGTAGTGCATCACTGAAATCTTTGCCATAACCGGTTACCGAAAGCGTTGGGTGTTTTTCCTATTGAGTATGCAGAAAGGGCATTTATAGCCAGATGATTCTAACCTTATCTTATGCAAAAACCCGGAAAAGTTGTCGTGACCGGCGGGGCCGGCTTCATCGGAAGCCACCTGGCCGACCGCCTTGTCTTTCAAGGAAACGAAGTGGTTGTCATAGACAACCTCTCAACCGGCAGGCTTGAGTTTTTGGCACGCTGCAAAGGCAAGCCCAACTTCAAGTTCGTAAAGGCCGACCTGCTCAAGCCGGAGCAGTACTCCCGCGAGCTTGCGGGCGCGCAGGCAATCTACCACCTTGCCGCAAACCCAGACATCAAGGCCGCAATCACCAATACCCGCGTTGAGATAGACCAAGGCGTCCTTTCAACCTACAACCTGCTTGAGCAGGCGCGCATACGCGACGTCCCTTCAATCGTGTTCTCCTCGTCCTCCGTAGTGTACGGCGAGCCGCGAGTTGTGCCCGTTCCTGAGGATTACGGCCCGCTCACGCCCATTTCCCTTTACGGCGGCTCCAAGCTTGCAGGCGAGGGCTTCCTTTCGGCGTACTGCGGCACGTTCGGGATGAAGGGGATTGCCTACCGCTTTGCAAACATCGTGGGCGAGCGCGCAACCCATGGCGTGCTTTACGATTTTTCGCTCAAGCTGCGCAAGAACCCCCGTTTCCTCGAAGTCCTCGGTGACGGCAAGCAGACCAAGTCCTACATACTTGTCGAGGAGTGCGTGGATGCAATCCTGTTTGGCGCAGGCAAGCGCCTCCCAAAAATCTCGTCAAGCATGGACGTGTTCAACATCGCAAACTCCGACTGGGTGAGTGTCGCCGAGATTGCACGGCAAGTAATCGAAGCCTCCGGCTCCAAGGGCACGAAAATCAGTTTCACCGGCGGTGCGCGCGGCTGGCCAGGGGACGTTCCCAAGGTGATGCTTGATGGCGCAAGGCTTGCCAAGCTTGGCTGGACGCCGAAATGCAACTCGCTTGACACAATCAAGGAAGCTGCGAGGATAATCTGGAAGGAAACCGGAGCCTAATCCAGAGTTGCGTCTGAAAAACTAGCTGCACGCCGCTGATTTTACTTTTTCTTTGCTGTCATTGCTTTCCTTTCCTGCCGCGCAAGGATCCATCCCTCAAGGTACGCGTTGGCCTTCAGGATGTAGTACGGGTTTGCGTGCGCAACTGTGCGGAAAAGAGTGTATATTGCCTCTAGCAGAAGGAACGAGATTGCGTGCAGCGGGTTGTTGTCATACACGTCCTTGAAGAAGAAAAGCGAGTTGTTGCGGTTGTACCAGTAAGCCCACTGCCTCTTCTTTTCCGGAGGCACGTTGCCTCCAACCGTTGAAAGGCCGTGGTTTGCGCCGGTGTGCGGGTTGAGCAGGACCTGGAATCCTGCCTTGCGAATCCTGTAAAGGAAATCAGTTTCGTCGCGATGATGCCCGACGAACACCTCGTCAAAGCCTCCAGTTTTTTCCAAGGCCTTCCTTGAGAATGCAAAATTGGAGCCGTGCAGGTGGTCAACCTGGATGATTTTTTCTCCCCCGTCCGGGATGGGGATTACGTTGCCCCACTTGGAGACTTTGCCTTCGGGGAAGACCTTTCTCCAGATTGCGTGAATTGCCGCACTGAACGCCGAGGATTTTTTCTTGCGGATTTCAAGCCCGCCTGCTGCGCCCACGCGATTGTCTTCAAAGAGGGGGACGATTTTTGAAAACCAGTCCGCAAGCGGGAACGCGTCGTCGTCAAACACCGCGATTACCTTTCCTGAGGCCTTCGCAATGCCTGCGTTCCTTGCTCCGGCGGAGCCCAGGGTCTTGTTGACGCGGACTTCCCTTACTTTGAACTTGGCGCAGATTTTGTGGTTTTGTTCGGTGAGCTTTTCGCCGTTGTTTACAACTATGACTTCCCAGTCCTTTTTGCCGTACCCTGCAAGCGAGGCAAAGACCGCCTCCAGGCACCTTTGCAGCACCTGCGGCCTTCCAAGCGTGGGGATGATTACGGTCAGTCCTACTGGCTTTCTTGCCATACGCAGTAATTTCTCAATCCTGGTTTTTAACCGGCCCGTTGGGCTGGCCGAATGCAGTTAAAACATTTCGTCCCGTTATCTGTTCGGAAGTACTTATGGCGATTCAACTTTACCACTCAAGCATACTCGACGGCTCAACGGGCCACTACCCCGACAAGATCTGCACCGTGATATTCCTCGGCGGCTGCCCCCTGCGCTGCCCGTGGTGCTACGTGCCCGCATTGATGGAGCGCAGGAACTCGCAGGCCAAGGACGTCCAGTTCTTCCTTGACCACTACCGCACCCAGCCCTCGGCACAGGCGGTGTGCATCACAGGAGGCGAGCCTTTCGACCAGGCCGCTGCGGTGACCGAGCTGTGCAGGTTCCTCAAGCAGGACGGCGCACGCGTCAAGATAGAAACCTGCGGTTATTTTCCCGACGCGCTTGCAAAGGCGCTTCCCTACGTCGATTACGTCGCCCTTGACATCAAGGCCCGCCTTGATTCCGAGCAGTACTCGCAGATGACCGGCACCAAGTCCAATCCCCTCAACCTGATGATGTCGGTAATCCGCTCGATGGATGTGCTCAAGAATGCTCCGAAGGTTTTCCGCGAGGTGCGTACCACCATAATTCCCGGCTTTACCGACAACCCCGAGGCAATCGCGGCAATAACCAGGGAGGCGTCGTGGGCGGACCTCTACGTGCTCCAGCAGTTCCGCTGCGACTTGGAGATGAACGACCCGCTTTTCAACGCAATCTCGCCTCCGTCCAAGGAGCGGCTGCTTGAGCTTGCCGCGGTCGCAAAAAGGAATGTGTCGGATGTCGCGATTCGCACAACAGACGAAGGCGAAATCAGGGTCTAGGGGACAGATGAGCATCTTGGACAGCGGCCATTCCGAACATCCCGATGCAGTTTCTGCAAAGAAGGAGATTGACTCCGCGCTCAACCAGGGCAGGATGGTCATCGCAGTAGGAAACTGCACCGTGCGCTACGAAGGCAGGGCGGCATCCAAGATAAGCGCAGGCGACCGCATAGTCATCATAAAGTCAGATGGCACGTTCCTGGTGCACCAGTCCACAAAGATGGCCGCAATCAACTACCAGGGGCCCGGAGCCAAGGTCAGGTGCGAGGCCGCAAAGTCTGGAAAGCTGTGCATCATCGCCGAGCGCAGCAAGCCGATGCACGAAAAGATCGAAGTCGATTTCTCCTCGATAATGTTCATCCACTCGTTCCACGTGCGCGACGATGCCCAAATCAAGGTGTCGGGCACCGAGCGCGAACTCTCCAACCTGCTGATGACCGACCTTTCGGTAATCGAGTCCGGGCTTGTGCCTCTCCAGCAGGAAAGCGGGCTTGCAAAGGGGATGATTGACATCCTTGCCGAGGACTCGCAGGGCAACATCGTGGTGGTGGAGCTGAAGCGAAGGACCGCAGGGCTTGCAGCAGCGTCCCAGCTCATCCGCTACGTGCAGGAGCTGCAGAAGCGCAAGTCAAGGAAGGTGCGCGGCATACTGTGCTCGCCCGAAATCTCGCCCAATGCAAAGTCCTTCATAGAAAAGGAAGGCTGCGAGTGGAGGAAGCTCGACTACAAAGTCGAGGGCGAGGCCAAGATTACCGGGCTTGAGAAGAAGCAGAGGTCGCTTGGAGACTACCCGTTTTTTGGGACTGAAAAGAAAAAACCCAGATAAAAAGAAAATAAAAAAGAAAGAAAAAGAAATGCCGCAGCTGTTTTTTCTTCAGCCCGTGGCATCAACGACGCTTGAGTTCACATCCTGGCTGTTGATTGCCGACAGCTCGTCGGTAATGCTGTCAATCTCCGCAAGGGCCTTGTCCACTTCCCCGACTGCGTCGTTGACCTGCGCATCGGTCACAGCGGACGTGCCGCTTGGCGTTGCGGTCTGCGAGACGCAGCCTGCGACAAAGAGTGCGACTACCGCGATTATCCCGAAAAGAATTGCCTTGTCCGTCATAGTCATCACCCTCCTATTGTGTCGCAGTGGCGTTTGCCACCGGCGTTGGTGTTGCAGCCGGCGACTCCGGCTCAACCGCGTCGTCGATTGCAAGTTCCGCAGGCTCGGTCTCGTCCTGCAGGTCCTCGGCAGTCCCGGCCTTCACCACGCGCTTGACCTGTGCCGCAAGGTGCGCAAGCCCGTCGCGCGCGTATGCAAGCCTCCACTCGGCCTGGCGCAGCGTTATGTTCTGCTCGCTGGCCGCATTGATGCGGAGCTGCACGCGGGCTGAGATGTTCACAAGCTTGGCCGTGTCCGTGCCGTTTGCGGTAAGGTTCGCAATGATTATGTTGATCTTGTCAAGCGCACCCTGCGCCTTGGCGGTTGCGTTCAGTATGCGGTCGCGCGCGGCCTCCCTGACCACGTCCTTCTTGAACGCGGCCCACTCGCGGTTGGCCTGGTTCACAAGCCTCCTGCGCTCCTGGGTCGAGTTTGCGGCTGCAATCTGGTCCTTGAGGTCCTCATAGTTGTTCAGGAACGCCTCAACAGTCGCGTTGCCAGCGCCCTTCACCCCAAACCTCAGGGCAACGTCGATGCGGTTGTCCATGCTCTGGTTTAGGAAGCCGAAGACCAGCTGGTTGAACTGCTGGCGCTGGGTCTGGTTTAGCGTGTTCGCGAACTCCTTGGCCTTGAGTATGAACGACTGCGTGTCCTGGGTGTTGTTTATCGGCCTTGCAACCGCTGCGTGCCTTGCGTCGTTGAATTCATCCACGCGCTGTGCGACAAGCGCCCTTACGTTGGACGCGTTGATGATTTCGCGTATCAGTCCGTTGGTAGCGTTCATTATCCTGTCGCGTATCGCCTGCACGCGGCCAACCGGCGGTATCGTCATGTTGTTGCCCGGTGCTGTACCGTTGAACCGGTTCAATGGCATCCCGTTCATCTGCGGCCTCTCGCCCGGCATCGGGGGCATTCCGGGGTCTTCTCCGGTTGGCGCAGCGCCCAGCATGGGCGTCATGTTGTCTTCAGGCAACGGGGGCATGTTCCCGTTCATTGCGCACGCTGGCAGCGCAAAAACCGCAAGCATCGCCATGGCGATAAAGGTTATCGTGTTCTTACCCATTTCATCATCTCCGTTGGTCCATAGCTACCGTTTCTAGTATGTTTTCATGCAATAAAAAGCCGCGGCAGGCGTCGCGAAGCCTTACTTTCTTTCCGTCTGCCTTGCTTTCCTGTCCCGTATGTATTGGTCTATCAGTCCGCGTTCGTACCGGGTAAGGCGGACTGTCCTTGTCATTACCTTCAATGCGTTTTCAGGAAGCTCGATTATCGCGCCCGGCTTTTGGGCGGACGGCTTGAAACCCGGCATGTCGTTGCTGTGCACGAAGAACACTCCGGGGGTGCCGAAGCCCTTCCCGATTCCCGGTTCGGTTATGCGCACGCGCAACAGGTGGCCTAATGTCTTGCTGTCGCGTACAAACGGAGTCGCCTTGTCAAGCACCACTATCTGGCCGTCCTTTTTCTCAAGCGCAGGGGCGTTCCTTGCGGCCTCGGCAATCTTTCTTGAGGCAAGCATCAGTTGTTCCTGCTGCCTCAGTAACTGCTCGGCATAAGGCACGAATTCGTTTTCCCTTGCGCGGCCTTTGGGGTTGTCCACCTGCTTCCAGCCTGCCGGGATTACTGTGTGCAGTCTCTCATAGCCAACGTCGCCGTGCGTGTTGAAAAACACGTATCCGCCGGGCTTTCCGTTCGTGAAGTAGTCCACCACCCTGTCGTTTCTTGCGTGCTGGGGTGCGTTCGGGTTCTTGTACTTGAGCTGTTTGTGCGAGAGTATTTCCCGCTCGCCCTCGAACTTCTTGTGCGTTGCGAGCTTTTCCTCTGCGTCGCGCCAGTTTGCAGCCGGAAAGAACAGTCCCCGGACAATGTTGCGCTCGCCCCCGGGCCTTTCGCTTATGGTGCCCAATGGGGCGAAGTAGAATTTGCGTTCGGCCGTTGGCTGCTGAGTAGTCATGCAATCTACATTGCGCGCAGTTTTTTTATGCGCTCCTGCACCGGTGGGTGGGTCGCAAAGAGGCCGTCAAGGCTTGACTTGACGGGGTCGAAGAAGAACAGGTGCGACACGGCCTCGTTGACCTTCATGTTTCCTTTGTTGTTCCCGGAAATCTTCTCAAGCGCGCTTGCCAGGCCCTCGGGGTACCTGGTCAGCCGCGCCCCGCTTGCATCGGCAAGGTACTCGCGCTTTTGCGAAATCGATGCCTGGACTATGCGCACGATTATTGGCGCAAAGATTGCAAGGACTATGCCGATTATGATGAGGACTCCCGCGCCTCCGCGCGAGTCGTTGTCGCTTCGCCCCCGGCCCCCGCCATACCACATCGAGCGTGTGAGGATGTCTGCAAGTATTGCCACAAGCCCCACCATCACCGCAACAATCATCGAGAAGCGGATGTCGTAGTTTGACACATGCGAAAGCTCGTGGGCAGCCACGCCCTCAAGTTCCACGCGGTCAAGCCGGTCAACTATCGCCGTTGTGAACGCAATCGACGCGTGCTCCGGGTCGCGGCCGGTTGCGAAGGCGTTCATCTCCGCGCTTTCGATTATGTAAATCTTTGGCTTTGGTATGCGCGCCGCAATGCACAGGCCCTCCACCACGTTGCTGATGAACGCGCCCTTCTGGGTGTTGGTGTTGATTGGCTTTGCGTTCGTGGTGGCCAGCACTATCTGGTCGCCGTAGTAGTATGACGTGAACATGTAGATTCCAACAAACACCAGGCCGATGGTGATTGACACTCCCGCGTACGCGGGGTCCCAAAGCTGGGCGATGACGTAGATGAGTGCGCAGAGGAACGCAAGCACAACTGCGGCAAGCAGGTACGACTTGATTTTGTTCCTTGAAATTTCCGACTGGAAGCTTGTCCGGAAGCCGGGGTCGGGCCTAATTTCTTTTGACATACCTTTCACTTCTCATTTTTTTTGGCAATTCCCATGGCCGAAGGCACTTTTTCTCAATGAGCATCGACACGAGCTCGGGGCTTTTCACAAGCCTCATCAGCTCCCTGGGCTTTGCAACTGGTTCCGCGTTCTTTCTTGCCTTTATGGCGTCCCATTTCCCAGCTGCCCGGTCTTCGGTGTCCTCCATCTCGGTGGTTCCAAGCCCTGCGCGGACCATGTCTGCCAGCGCGAGCCGGCCTTTCTTGGTGAGCGAGATTATCCCTTCGTTCATCCGTATGTGCTTTGTCTTCCGAAGGGTCGTGATATGCTTCAGGTCACAGGCCTTATCCCTGCCGAGGGCGAACCTTGCGAGCGCATGGAATTCCGGCCGCTCAAGCAGGATGCGCATCCCAAAAGGCCTAGTCCTTGCGCGGTGCTGGTCGCATTTGTAGCAGAACGTCCGCTTCATGTATGCCTTCTTCTCAAGCCCGGCGATGTCCTCCTCGTGGTTTGGGGCCATCTTTTCCCCGCCTGCGTAAATCAGGAGAAGCTTGGCATCCGCAGCGCTAATCTTTTCCATAAAGCTGACCTGTTGCCTGCCTGGGACTTCAGTCCTTCAGGAGCTTTGCAACGTCGGGCGCCTTCCTTGCGGCTGCGTCAGCCTCGAAGTACGGCCATTTGTCCGACTTGAACCCGAAGATTCCTGCGAAGATGTTTCCAGGAATCATGGTGGTCATGTTGACGTATTGCTGCACGGTGTACTGGTAGGTCTGGCGTCCGTACTTTATCTTGTCCTCGATTCCGGAAATCTGCTCCATCACGACCTGCATGCTCTGGTTGGACTTCATCTCCGGATAAGCCTCTGCGCGCGCGTAGAGGTTCCCAAGAAGCGCGCCCACCTTCTGGTTGGCCTTCATCTTGCCTGCCATCCCGGTCGCCTTGAGCGCTTCCTCGCGGGCAGAGGAGATGCCGACAAAGAGGTCCTTTTCCTGCTTCATCACGCGCTTTGCCACCTCGACGAGGTTGGGGATGGTGTCAAGCCTCTGCTGGAGCAGCGGCTCGATGAGCTTCCAGTCCGCCTGCGCCTGGTTGTTCAGGCCCACAAGCGCGTTGTAGTAGTAGAACGCAAGCAGCGCAACGATTACAATAATCCCAATGACAATCCATTCAATCATTCGAATCTCCTCTTGTTTCGGGCAAACTTTTGCCTTGATACAATCTTGTTTTCCACGAATTTAAATCGGTGCATTAGCAATTCCCGCTCTGGCGTCCGGTTAAAAAACAGGCTGCGGCAAAAGAGCGTTCAGGTGTTTGTTGCAATGGCTGCTTTGAAGGCGCTTCGTACGAAAATGTCCGCTTTGGCCCCCAAGGCGCTTTTGAAAATAGAGAACGCCCATATGCCGGAACGGCTTGCGCCCGAAGGAAAGGTCATATTGGAAACGTTCGGCCACCTTTACCCCAAGGAAGTTTCCGATTGTACGGGAAAGCAGTTTGCCGAAAGGTACCCGCAGTCCGTCTCAGTCGGCCGCGAGGCCACGTACTTCATCCCCAAGGGCCGGCTTGCGACCCTTCGCGGAAAGGCCTTTGCGGTTCCGCGCAGCATAATTGCCAACCTTCGCCAGGAACTCTCATCAAAAGACCTCCACAACCGAGTCTACCACAACAAGACATATCCCGGCTGCATGTTGGGCTCGTGGGAACTTGGGAAAAAGCGCGAAAAGGAAAACGAGAAATATGCTGCGGCACGGTCGCAGGCCGGAAAGGCGCGCGAAGGGAAATAATACCTTCTCATATCTCCGCGTCACCAATCAGTAAAATTATAAACAGCCGTCCACACTCTACTATTCCTTATGGCCAGCAACGTTTGTGCTGCAGCGGTTGCCGCTTCAAACAGCTGGCGCTTTGGATATTTCTATTTCTACTTTGCCTAAGGCAGAAAGTTCCAACGGACTTTTTGCTTTTCGCGGTTTGGGTTGGCAGCTCAAAACGCGTCCGGGATTCTTCCAAGACTAAACTGGAGCATACCGTTTGGCTTGGGGCAAGTTTTCCTTCCGGGTTTTTCCCTACCAGAATCACTGCAGAAGAGGTACGAGGAAAATGTTGGTAAAGATGAAAAACGGCGCGCATACCGAACAGATCATGCGCGTGAGGGATTGCGCCGAACGCTCCGGTCTGCGCACAAAGGAAATCCTCTCGGCATCGGGGGCACTTACAATTGGCCTTGTGGGAGACGATTCGCTGTGCCCGTCCGGGCTTGGGGCCCTTGCGGGAGTGGAATCGGTTGAGAAGGCAAAGCACCCGTTCAAGCTTGCTTCCAGGCAATACCAGGGTCACGACACAATTGTGCGTGTCGGCGGCGATAGCGTGCAAATCGGCGGCCAGAAAGTTGTCGTCATAGCTGGGCCTTGCGGCATTGAAAGCGAGGACCAGCTTATGGATGCGGCAGTTGCCGCAAAGGAATCGGGGGCAAAAATCCTGCGCGCAGGATTATTCAAGCCGCGCACCTCGCCGTACGGCTACCAGGGAATAGGGCTTGCGGGCTTGGGCATACTTGAGAAGGTGCGCGAAGAGACCGGCATGCTTTTGGAGACCGAAGTGCTGCACACCGACCAGGTCAAGATGGTGGAGCCTTTCGTTGACATGATTAGGATTGGCGCGCGCAGCATGCAGAACTTCGACCTTCTCCGTGCGGCAGGCAGGAGCGAAAAGCCGGTGATACTCAAGCGCGGCTGCTCGGCAACGCTAAGCGAGTTCCTTCTTGCAGCGGAGTACATACTCAACGAGGGCAACCCCAATGTAGTGCTGTGCGAGCGCGGCATACGCACGTTCGTGACCGACACGCGCAACACCCTTGACCTGAACAGCGTTCCCCTGCTCAAGTCGATGACCCACCTTCCGGTGATAGTTGACCCTTCGCACGGCACAGGAGTGTACTCGCTTGTCACCCCGATGTCCCGCGCGGCAATCGCGGCAGGCGCGGACGGTCTGCTTGTCGAGATGCACCCGCATCCCCAGACTGCGCTTTCGGACAAGGCCCAGCAGCTGACTCCTGAGGACTTCCGCACGCTGATGCAGCAGGTGTCCGCAGTTGCCGTCGCAGTAGGGCGCTCGATGTAAGAAGGAGGAATGTGTTGCGTTGCCCAAGCTTTTCGTACAGACAAAAACCGAGCCGCACCTGTCGACAATCAGTGTCGGCGTTTCGGTGGAGGATGCGGCCGGTGTTTGCAAGGAAAACGGCTACTCCAAGGTGGGCGTGGTCTTTTCCGGGAATACCGAAGGGATTGCAGCGCGGACAGCGGCAGCCTTGAGGCATGCCGGCATCCCATTTGAAAAAATATGCATCGACGACGGCGAGAAGAGCAAGGACCTGGAGAACGCGACCGGCCTCCTTTTGAAAATGAAACTGGCCGGGCTTGACCGCCACTCCGCGCTGGTTGTGGTTGGCGGGGGCGTGCTTGGCGACGTCTCGGCTTATGCAGCATCCACTTACATGCGCGGAATCCCGGTGGTGCAGGTGCCCACCACTTTGCTTGCGATGGTGGACAGCTCGGTTGGCGGAAAGACCGGCGTCAACCTGGATGGCAAGAACATAGTAGGCACGTTCCACCCCGCTGACGCGGTAATCATAGACTTTTCCACCCTCGAGTCGCTTCCTGCAGGGGAGTACCGCCAGGGTCTTGCGGAGATTGCAAAGGCGGCTTGCATCGGCGACGAGAAGCTTTTTGCCCTATTGGAATCCGATGCGCAGAAAATCCTTGCCCGCGACCCGCAGGCCCTAAGCGCCGCAGTGGAGGCCGCGCTCAAGGTGAAGGCAAGGGTTGTGGAGAGCGACCCGCGCGAATCAGTTGCAAGCAATTCAGAAGGCTCGCGCATGCTGCTCAACTTCGGCCATACTTTTGCCCACGCAATCGAGTCCGAGTCGGGATATTCCGTCCGCCACGGCGATGCTGTTGCGATGGGGATGGTTGCGGCTGCGCAAGCGTCAAGCGTCCTTTCCGGGCTTTCAAAAGGCGACGTGTCAAGAATCCAGAATATGCTTTCCGGCCTCGGACTGTCCTTTTCGGTCTTGCAAGACCCCCAAAAGCTCCTTGCGCGCATGAAATCGGACAAGAAGAACCGAGCAGGCGAAATCACGCTCGTGCTTTTGAAGTCAATCGGCCGGCCGCAGGTCTGCCGCAACGTGCCGGACGCAGTTGTGCTTGACGCGCTCAGGACGCCGGCCTGATTTATATTCAATCGGCGCAATGCTTATATCAAAAGCAAGGTACGTTGAGTCTTATGTCAAAGCGGCACGGCAAGGAACCGGTCCAGGCGCCACAGCCAAAGCAGGGCGGCGCAGAGGCGCGCGGAATCTACGAGCAGACCTCGTTCTGCAGCGCGATGTACCCAAGCGGAGAGCGTTACCGCGAGGGCGGGGACACGCCTTCCGCATTCATACCCATAATCAACAAGGCAAGCGTAGCCTGGATTGACCACTGCACCGAGCACTTCGACAAGGAGGCGTTCGAGGTCGCGACATCGCTCGGCTTTTCCCCTTCGCTTCTCAACTCCCTTCTCAACGAGTCGATGTCAGGGTACGAGGACTTCGACGACGAGCTCGGACTGCTTCTCCCGGCGGTGCTTGTAGAGGGATTTGACGTAGTAACTTCCCCGCTTCTCATACTCATCCGCAAGAACTTCATCATCACAATCCACGGCGCGGGAGTGCGCAGGTTCGTGCGGCTGCGCCGATACTCCGACTCGTTCATGCGCAAAATCCCGGTCAAGGCAAAGCAGAACGACAAGATAACCCACCTGCTTGTGCGGCTCATTGACGAAAACAACGACCGCAACTTCGACCACCTCCGCGAGATTGAGACGCACGGCGACCACTTGAGCAAGATACTTTCCGACACCAACACTCCTCGCCACATACTCGGCCCGGAAATCTACAACATGAAGCACGCGCTCATCTCTTACCTGAACGCCCTCTGGTCAACCCTTGAGGTTATCAACAACCTGCGCTACGGCGACGCCGAACTCCTCACCGACGACTCAAAGCTGCTGCGCAGGATTGGCGGCCTTGCATCCGATGTCAACGGCCAGATTGGCCTGGCGGAGCACCTGTCGGAAGTCCTTGCGTCCGGGCTTGAGGTCCTGCAGAGCATCTACAACAACCAGCTGCAGATACTCAACAACAAGATGGCGATGGCAGTTGCCTACCTGACCGTGCTGGGCACCGCAGTGCTTGTGCCGAACACCATCGCAACCGTGATGTCCAACCCCGCATTCAACATGACTCCCGCAGATGCGGGCTGGTACATTGCGCTGATAGTCGGTTCGACAGTGGTTTCCACCTACATAGCTTATTGGTGGATAAAGAAGAAGGAATGGCTGCCCAAGAGCGTCCAGTAATAGCCGGCCGCATGTTCTAACTTTTCCTGCACACGCCCATGGCATCAGGCGTCTCTCTGTTCGGGAAGTAGTCCGTGCACGCGTAGCCTTCGGGGCACCCGAAGCCTGCAATCCCCCCGCACTCGCATTCCTGTGCGCACACCTGGGCGCAGGACTGGTCGGGCTGCATGTTTCGGCAAGTCGGGGAGCACTCGTTCCAGTTGCCCTTCGCGGCCTCGCAGGTTTCCCTGGTTATATGGTCGTTAGGCGTTCCGGAAAGCCCCGGGGCACCGAGGTATTCCAAGGATATTGCCGCTACTATGATGACTATTATTGCGCCTGCGGCAATCAGCACTCCCGTCCTGCCATCCATAGCAAATCACAAGCGCATTTTCCGATGCGCGGATAAAGTATTTTTCCGGCCAAATTAAACCTTTGCAGGGGCTCCGGCGCAAGCCGCGCAAAGAAATAATACTCCCCTGCGCCCAAACTGCTTAAGGCAAAATGCGGGGTGGTCGCGGATGGTCAAGGCAGTTTTTACCGCGGAACAGGCAAGGGCGGTTGGCGAGACAATTGGAATCGTCTGGAAGGACAGTGCGTTTGACATCGAGCAGTTCCGGATGGGAATGGACGTGGAGCTTGAGCACGGCAAGGTCGATTCCCAGACCAACGTCACAAATGACGACCCGGTACTGACTGGAAAGATTTCCCTTGCCCACCTGAAGGAGTTCCCTGACTACTACACGCGGCTTTACAAGATGGAAAAGGAAGCCGACGCGTTCTGGGGAAAGGACTGAGCTTTTCCTCCGGCCTTCATTTTTTCTGTTTTATTTTCAGCAGCTATTTCATCTCGAACTCGCGCACGTAGTCGTCCCCGTAGGCGACCAGCATCTTCTTCCCGTCAGCAGACATCGCGGTGCCGAGCGCGCCTTTCTGGGTGCTTTCGCTTACCGCGTGGCCGATTGTGGCGAACTTGTCCGCAAGAACCGGGTCGTCGTTTGCCTTCGCGGTGTGCGTAAATACGATGTTGCCATGGGAGTCCATCACGTCCAGCGTGTTCTGCGGCGCGCCTCCGACTGCGATGCGGCTGCCGTCCGCGCTCATCGACACGCCGTTGTGTCCAAGCGTCTCCGCGCTGATGTGGCTTCTCCAGACCACGCTGCCGTTTGTCGTATCAACGTAGTAAACCCACCCCTGTCCGGTGCCGAACGCAAGGCGCTTTCCATCCGCGCTCAAGTCGCCGGTAAGCGGCGTGTGGTCGGGCACGCGGAAGCTCCACCTTTCGCTGCCGTTTGCAAAGAACGAAAATACCGTGCGGCCCTTGCCGACTGCATACGTGTTGCCTTGCGGGTCAATCTCAAGCACGAATGGGAACTCGCCCACCCAGTTTTCCCACAATTTGCCTGCTGTCGAAGTCTCAAACATCGCGACAACGCCGCCGCTTGCTCCGATTGCGAACCTGGAGTCGTCGGCACTGAACTTGGAGTTGCGGAGCCAGTCGTAGTTGTCGGCAACGCCGCGGACAGTTGTGCCTGTTGCGGAATCAAGCAACGCGAACGAGTATCCGCCAGTCCCTATCCTTTCCGGGCCCGTAAGCACGTACCTGCCGTCGTGGGAGACCTTCACCTCTCTCCTCATTACCCCAATCGAGTCCTTTTCCTTCCACCGCAGCTTCGTGGCATCGCCCGAAAGGTCAAGCGCATAGACGTAGCCGTCGTGGCACGACGCTGTCGCGGTCCTGCCGTCGCCTGACACCGAAAGCCCCCAGCACTCGTTTTCAGTAGGCTGTGCGTACAGCTGCTTTCCTGTGCTTGCGTTGAACACGAAAAAACGGGTCGGCTTGTTCAGCTCCGGCATGTGCTTTGACTGCACCGCAACCGCATAGTTCCAACCGTCGTCCGCTTCGACCTTGAAGAACCCGTAGGGTTCGGAAACTTTTGCCTCCCACCCCAAAGAATAGTTTTCGCTGTTGCTTTTTTGCTCAAGCGAAATGTCAGCTTCCAGCTTCTCGCCGCGCATCGGCCCGACGCTGTCGCGGTAATAGTAGTTGTAGCCGTCCTTGCGTATCGTGATGAAGTAGTCAAGCGACTTGAACGGCCGCGGCTGCTGGCCAAAGAACGCTTCCAGGTCATCGATTCCCACGACGTTGGCGGCATAGTTTCCCTGCCCGTCAGTCATTGCCCGGAAGCTGTGCCTTGCACTGTAGTAGTTTACCTCGACAGTTGCGCCTGCAACTGGCTTTCCGGTTGCCTTGTCGGTGACATGGCCGTAAACAACCGCGCTTTGCGCAAGCTTCTCGTCTTCGCTGCTGCCGCGGTAGACTGTTATGTTCGCAGTGACCTTGTCGGACTTGTCGGGATTTTGCCAGAGGTCAAACAGGAAACCCGCAGTCCCCTGCTCGTCGTTTGATGCGAAGAAATGGAGCGTGCGTTCCTCGCCGGGCAACAGGGTCACGCTCTCGTTCTGGAACGAGAAGAACTGCCAGCACCACTTCGGGATCTCGCTTACGCGCCTTGCGCTGAGCGTCTCGCTTTCCTGGCCGTTGTTTTTTACCTTGAAGTATATGTCCGCGCCCAGCGAAAGGGCGTCGTATGATGCGGCAACGGAGTAATACCCGATTGTGATGCTTTTTCCCAGCGCAAGCGTCACGTTCTTTCCTGCAATCGGTGGCGTGGGTACGGGCTTTGACAGGTCGGGTTCAAGAGTTCCAGACTGGGCTGCACCCTGCTGCATTGGGCCTTGGAACGGGTTTGCGCCAGGGGGGTAATAGTTTGATGGCATCGGTCCTTGGGACGCGTCCCACCCCTGCGGCGGCTGTTGGCCTGGCTGCATCGGGCCCTGCGACGAGTTCCACCCTTGCTGCGAGCCGTTTGGCTGCATCTGCCCGTCCGGGTTCTGGCCGAAGGGCTGGGCCGTGGCGTTCTGGTAGGTATTGGTGCTGGTGCATCCCGCCACCAGGAGCGCGACTACGAGAATTATTGCAAAAAGCGCAAGACGGTCGCCCATGTGCCCTTCCCACCCGGATTGCATTTGCACGCGCCCCCAATATTAATCCCCGCCCATTCGCATCCTGCACCGCTTGGCGTGTATTCTCCGGTGGTGGTTTGCCAATCCTTATATTCATTTTTTCCTTTCATTCTTGATGGCCCCGTTGATTTCCGTAGTAGTTCCCACGCTCAATGAGGAAAAGAGCCTCCCTGCCTTCTTCAAGTCGCTTAAGCGCTGCAAGCTTGAGGATTACGAAGTCATTATTGTCGACAAGTTCAGCAAGGACAGGACCGCAGAGATTGCGGAAAAAAACGGCGCACGCGTCCTTTCCCGCAAGCTCAGCATCGGAGACTCGCGCACAGCAGGCCTGAATGCGGCAAAGGGAAGGATTGTGGCCTCGCTTGATGCCGACTCGGTTTTGTGCGACTGCTGGCTTGACATCGTGCGCAAGGACTTCGAGATGATTGACGGCCTGCAGGCGCTCGGCGGCCCCAGCTACTATGGCAACGCCCTATACGACACGCTCTCGGTTGCCACGCAGTTCCAGAACAATTTCCTGCCGCTTACCGGATTTGCATTCATTCCCGGAAACAATTCCGCTTTCGACCGTAAAAACCTCCTAAAGCTTGGCGGCTGGAACGGCAAGTACCAGGAGGAAGTCGACCTTTCCATCAGGCTTTTTGAAAGCAAGGCAAAGATATACTACGACTGGGACCTCAAGCTCAAGCTTTCCGACCGCAGGTTCAAGCAGGTCGGCTTCGCCCCTACTGTCTACCAGTGGGTCAAGGACAACGTCGACATCGTGATGCGAAAAGAGCGCGACCGCAACGACTACTCCGCGTGGAGAAAGGACAAGAAGAAGTGAGTTTATGCGAAAGAACCCTGTCGGAGCCATTGCAGGCGGGTTTGGGTTCTTCGCAAAGGCAGTCTTCTTTTTCGCAGCTGCAATAGCATTGACCGGCGCAATGCTGTTCTTGCCAGCCGGCACTTTCGGCTATTGGCAGGCTTGGCTTTTCCTTGTAGTGCTATTTGTGCCGGTCTTTCTTCTCTGCGCATATTTTTTGAAAAACGACCCGGAGTTTTTGGCGCGCAGGCTGATGTTTAGGGAAAAGGAAAAGGCCCAGCGGAAAATAATCGACGCAAGCAAGGTCGTCTTTTTCATCGGCTTTCTGGTTCCCGGCCTGGACCGGCGGTTCGGCTGGTCGGATGTGCCTTTTGAGCTGGTGGTTTTTGCAGACCTGGTTTTCTTGCTTGGCTACTACCTGACTTTCCTGGTCTTCAAGCAGAACTCGTTTGCAGGCCGCACAGTTGAGATTTACAATGGCCAAAAGCTTGCATCAACCGGGCTTTACGCAATAGTCCGGCACCCGATGTACTTTGCGCAGCTTCTGATTTACCTGTCAATGCCCATTGCCCTTGGCTCCTACTGGGCGCTTATCCCGTTCCTTGCGATGCCAATAGTCTTAGTCTACAGGCTGTTGGACGAGGAAAGGGTCCTGCTGAAGGGGCTTGCTGGCTACAAGGCATACTGCAAGAAGACGCCCTACCGGCTAATCCCGTATGTCTGGTGAGCGGCCGGGCTTGTGAAAAAAGAGTGCAGGGAGAGGGATTTGAACCCACGAACCCCTAAGGGAAAGGATCTTGAGTCCTTCGCATTTGACCAGGCTTTGCTATCCCTGCATTTGACTGGTTGGTTGGAATATACTTAACCCCGCCAAGGCTAAAAAGGCGAGCGGGTTTCTCCGGGCCGGTCCGCAGTTAAATTTAAAAACCAGTCCTCGTTATTGTGATGCGTTACCTTCCCCAAGGTAGTGGTGCGTAAGCACACGGCAGTTCAACCCATAGCAAGAGAGTGGCAGAGTGAAGAAGAAATCAAAGAAGTCAAAAAAGCCCGCAAGACGCGCAAAGAAGGCGCCTAAGCGGGCGGCAAAGAAGAAGTCCAAGGCAGTAAAGAAGTCCTTCAAGAAATCCAGGAAGGCAGTGGCAAGGAAAGCCTCCAAGAAGGCGGCAAAAAAAGTTGCCAAGAAGGCCGTAAGGCGTCCGGCTGCAAGGAAAACCAACGCAGTCGCACGCAGGCGCGCGCCTGTTGAGAAGCGGCCGATGTTCGAGGAGGAGTGGTCCGACGAGTGGGAGGACGACGACTCGGACTTCTCGGAAGACGAATAAAGCAACCCCAACAAGCGGCCGTTGCAACGGAAAACGGCCCTAGTCCTTTTTTTATTCCCTTACAAGCCTCTAGTGTTTATAGCGGACTGGGGAAGTAATCCGAGTCAAACCCAGTTACGCTAGAAGCAAAACGTGGAAACGTGGTAGGGAAATTTCACGTTTTGCTGTAATTTGGCAAGAGTGCGTTCAAATGAAGATAGCAATAACCGGGGACTTCCACTTGGGCTTCAACGAGGATGCCCTAGTCCAGGCAAAGAATGCGCTTGACGCCTGCAGGGATGCCGATGCCATAATCATCGCAGGCGACATCTTCGACTCGCGCATCCCGCGGCAGGAGGTTATGAACGAGGCGCTGCAGCTTTTCTCCCAGGCAGCGGAGTCGTTGAGGTCCGAAGCTACCCTCTACGAGATGGATGCGGACGGGGTAATCACCGGGCTTCCCAATTACCCGCCAATCCTTGCGATTGCGGGAACGCACGAGCGGCGCTCCAAGGGCCTTGCAAACCCCATCCACCTGCTTGACTCCGCGCTGTGCGCAGTTAACGTGCACGCAAGGCGGATATGCGTCCAAAAGAAAGACGAGCAGGCGTGCTTCCAGGCAATGGCAGGAGTTCCCGAGGAATTTTCAAGGCAAGTGCTCAAGAAGATGGAGTTCAAGCCGGTCAAGGGCGCGTTCAACGTGTTCGTGTTCCACCAGTCGCTTGCGGAGGCGATGCCTTTCGGCGAGGCGCTCTGTAGCCAGGACCTGCCGGACGGCTTCGACCTTTACGTGGACGGCCACATCCACTGGATGGCAGAATTGGTCGAGGGCAAGAAACGCATCTTCATCCCCGGAAGCACGGTAGTAACGCAGATGCGAAAGAACGAGATGCGAAAAAAGCAGGCCATAATCTTTGACACGCAGACTGGGGCTTACGAGTCCCGTACGTTCGCAACGCGGCCCTTCCTTTACCGCGACATCGTCTTTGACAACCCCGTAACAAGCGCAGAAGTTGTCGCACAAGTTGATGCAACGCTTTCCGAAATGCTTTCCCCTGCATTTGCGCAAACGCCTATTGTCAAGCTCAAACTGATTGGCAAGCTTGCAAACGGGCTTGAGTCCAAGGACCTGGACCTTACTGCAATAATCAGGCGCTACGCGGAAAAGGCGATGCTTCACATTGACCGCGACTTTGAACGAAAGGACTCGCAGCAGGCCGATGCCGAGGAACTGCAGAAGGCAAGGAGCGACCCGCGGGGCGTGCGCGAGATTTCAGTTGCGCTTTTTGTCGAGGCGCTCAAGCGAAGGGACATCGAGATTGCGCCAGCGCAGGCCGAGGAATTGTTGGATGCGCTCTGTGAAGAGGACTCCGCAAGGGCCGCGCAGCTTATCTGAAAACTAGTTGCTAGAGCAGTCCAAGAAGCGCCGCCATCGTGCGTGCTGCGCGCCGAGGGTCGTTGAACTCCGCAATGCCGTGCTCAACAAGAATCCTCGAGCCGGGCCGGGTGAACCTTCCGCCCATGAATACGCAGGCAACGGGCTTGTCTGGGAATTTCTTCTTTGCCTCAACAACTATCTTTGCATCCTCAACCGTGTCGGTCATTGTCTGCAAAGTCTGTATTACTATGACTGCGCCGATGTACTCCGAAGACATCAGCGTGTCAACCGCTGCCTTGTAGCGCTCAGGAAGCGCGTCGCCGACCAGGTCAAGCGGGTTCCTTCGCGAATACGCCTTGTGCATCCCCTTGCTTTCCAGCGTGGCAAGGGTGTCCGGCGTAAGTTCGGCAAGCCTGATGCCGTTCTCCTCGCAGTAGTCCGCGCAAAGAACCCCGGCCCCGCCGCCGTTTGTGATTATCGCAACGCTGTTGTGGCTGCTCCTCTTCTGGCTTGCAAGCGCTCCTGCAAACTCGAACATCTCCTCAAAGTCATTTGCAAGCACGACCCCGCACTGCCTGCAAGCTGCCTTCCACACGCGGTAGGAGCCAACAAGCGACCCAGTGTGCGCGCCGGCTGACTTGGTGCCTGCTGCGCCGCGTCCTGCCTTGAGCAGCACAATCGGCTTTGTCCTTGAGACGCGTTTGCACACTTCCATGAACCGCCGGCCGTCCTTCAGTCCTTCAAGATAGACTGCGATTGCCTTGGTGTGGGGGTCCGTTTCGCACCACTCGATGAAATCCGTAGTGTCAAGCTGTGCAGAGTTTCCCACGCTTACAAGCAGGCTGAACTTGAAACGGTTCTCAATTGCCCAGTCGATGACGCTGTCTGACAGCGCGCCGCTTTGCGAGATGAACGCGACCTCGCCGTCCTTTGGGGCGGCAAGCGCAAAAGAGGCGTTCAGGGATTCCGGCGGCCGGATTATCCCAAGGCAATTGGGCCCAAGCAGCGCCATACCGTACTTGTCCGCTTCCTGCACGATTTGTTCCTGCAAAAGCCTTCCCTGGTTGCCCGTCTCCGCAAACCCCGCGGTTGTGACTACGACGCCCTTTACTTTTTTCTGGCCGCACTCGCGCACGACCTCAAGCACAACTGCCGCTGGCACGCAGATTACCGCAAGGTCGACGTTGTCGGGGATGTCGTGCACGCTCGGGTAGCACTTTTTTCCAAGGACCTCGGAATGGTGCGGGTTCACAGGATAGACTTTTCCGGGGAAAGGCCTTGCCCCCCCGACTTCGAACACCGAGCCATAAAGCAGGCTCTTGAGCACGCCCTGTCCGACTGATACGGGGTCGACCGAGGCGCCAATCACTGCAACTGAGGAAGGTTTTACAAGCTGGTCGATGCGTGTCCTGTCAAAAGCCATATTCATTTCCCTTTCTGCCTTTCAACCAGTATCCGCGCGTCAACTGCATAGCACCCTTCCGGCGTAGCAATCACCGGGTTCAAGTCCATCTCGCAAATCTGCGGGTTCTCCTCGACCATCCTTGACGCGTTAACAAGAAGGTTCGCAGTCGCGTCCAGGCTTGCGCGGATTCCCCGGAAGCCGTCGCGCGTAAAGAATGCGGCTGCCTTGGTCTCCAGAAGCATCGCCTTTGCGTGCTCGGCGTCAAGCGGGCACACGCGGACTGAAAAGTCGGCCGTAAGCTCCACGTACACCCCGCCCATCCCGAACATTAAAGTCTGGCCGAACACGTCGTCTTTTTTGGAGCCGACTATGAACTCGACACCCTTTGCCTGCTCCTGGATTACGAAGCACTCAAGCGGAATTTCCCGAGCGCGCTCGGCGAGAGTCACGAATGCCTGCTTTGCTTCCTTTGCCGAGTGCAGGCCGGTAACCACGAGCTGCTTTTCGGTCTTGTGGCCCGCGTCAGCGGGGATCGCCTTCACGACAAGCGGGTAGCGCATCCTGTCCGCAATAGCGTAGTCGAACTGCTCGGCAGTGCGCACCAGCACCTGCACAGGGGTCTCGACGCCGTATGCCTCCAGCAGGGAAAGCGACTGCTTGTAGCCAAGTGCTTCTGCCATGGGAATCGAATACATTATTTTGCAGACGTAAAAAAGCCTGCCGGAACGGAGGAAAGGAGGCGATGCTGGGTCTTGCCGCTTGAAAGATTCGGCGCGCATTCGGGCTTTGACCCCTGCCGGCCCATTCCATCTCTTTTTATTTTTGCATTCTGTTTAGCTTTTGCATTTCTTTTAGAATACGGAATTGATACACTTTGAGACTTGAATTCTTGGGCGCAGCGCGCGAGGTCGGCCGCAGCTGCGTGCGCGTAAATACCGGCGAACTGGAAATCCTCCTTGATGCGGGCATAAAGTTCGCAGGAAAGAACACCGCATACCCCGAGCCGGAGCCGATGCACGCGGACGCGGTGGTTGTTTCGCACTGCCACCTTGACCATTCCGGCTTCCTGCCCCGGTTCTTTGCGTCAAACAACAGCAAGACCCCCTACATGTGCACTCCGCCTTCGGGCCCTCTCATAGACTTCCTCCTCCAGGATACAATCAAAATCATGGAGTCCAAGAAGCAGAAGCCCTACTTCGGCGCAAGGGACCTGCGCAACCTGCCGCGCTACTGCCACCCGATGGCGTACCGCAAGCCGTACGAGTTCTTCGAGGGAACCGAGCTGGAGCTTTTGGATGCGGGCCACGTGCTTGGGAGCGCGCAGGCGCTGCTGCGGCCCAAGGGGAAGGAAAAGCCCCTGCTTTATTCAGGAGACATCAAGCTCACCCAGAGCAAGATGCACCTTGGCGCGGACATCCCCTCCGGCGAGGTCGGCACGCTCCTTGTTGAGAGCACTTATGCCCTTCGCGAGCACCCCGACAGGCCCACCCTTGAGAGGCAGTTCTGCGCGGACGTAAAGAACGCGCTTGCAGACGGCTACTCCGTGCTTGTGCCTTCCTTTGCAGTGGGCCGGGCGCAGGAGCTTTTGATGATACTGCGCGACAACAACGTCAAGGCGCAGGTGTACCTTGACGGCATGGCCCAGGCAGCGACCCAGCTTGCGATGGACTACTCTTCCTACATGCGCGATGCACGCTCCTTCAGGGATGCAGTCAAGATGGTACACTTCGTGTCCGAGGAAAAACGCAGGAGAATCGGCGAGAACTCGCCCTGCATCATAGTCGCAACAGCAGGTATGCTTGAGGGCGGTCCCATACTGTCCTACGTAAAGCGGCTCTCAAAGACCGGCAAGCTCAAGATATTCCTGACCGGGTTCCAGGTGCCGGGCACAAACGGCCGCAAGCTTGTGGAGACCGGGGTGCTGCGCATAGACGGCAAGCCGTTCAAGGTCAACGCCGAGGTGCGCACCTACGACTTTTCGGCCCACGCAGGACGCGACGAGCTGTTCGACTATGTCGAGCAGATAAATCCCGAAAAGGTGTTCTGCATGCACGGCGAGGCGGAGTCCTGCTTTACCTTTGCAGAGCAGCTCAAGCAGCGAGGGTTTGACGCAGTGGCGCCCGAGCCGGGCAGCGTGCACGAAATCTGACTGCTGCCACTGCCTGCCGGCACTCTAAAAAGCCGCGGATGCCCTAATGTTTTCCGTTGATTACCTATGAGAGTAGGGTTCTTTTCAGACACTTACTATCCCAACGTAGATGGCGTGGTAAGCGCGATGATGACCTATCGCCGTGAGCTTGAGCGCCGCGGGGACAAAGTCTACATATTCGCATCAAAGCCAACCGGCGCGGACATGTCCGACAAGTCCGTCTATTTCTACGATTCCGTAGCATTCCCGCCCTACCCGCAGTACCGGCTTGCGATATTTCCCTACATGCTCACCGCCAAGGCGCGAAAGGCCAGGCTTGACATAATCCACAGCCACGCAATCACAACAATGGGCCTTGCGTCAATCAAGGCGGCACGCGACCTGAAGCTTCCCCTTGTGGGCACGTTCCACACCATGGTGCCGATTGCGGCGAAATACTACACGCGCAAGAACCCGGTTGCGCGCTTCCTTGCGGACAAGCTCCTGTGGGGCTCGATAAAGACCTTCTACTCGCCCTTCCAGCTTGTCACCGCCCCCACGAAAGTCATCTGCGACATTTTGGAGGCGCAGGGAATAGAGAAGACCTTCCGCGTCCCAAATGGCGTTGACACCGGCCGCTTCAGCCCCAAAGTCGACCCGATGCCGGTTCGCAAGATACTTGGCATCAAGCCCGGCGAGAGGGTCATAATGACAGCAGGCCGCGTGAGCTTTGAAAAGAACATCAACGTCATCGTGCGCGCGTGCAAGGAGCTTGAGAAGGAAGGCGAGGACTTCAGGCTTGTAATCACCGGCGACGGTCCGGCATTCGGTTCCATAAAGAAGCAGGTTTCCGAGCTTGGGCTGTCCGACCGCACGGTGATGCCGGGGTTCTGCAGGCCGTACGAGCTTCCGTTCTACTACGCAGCTGCCGACGTGTTCGTCACGGCATCAACATTCGAGACCCAGGGCCTTGCGATGCTTGAGGCGATGTCGTGCGGAAAGCCGGTCGTGGGCGCAAACAGCCTCGCAATTCCCGAAACCGTGCAGGACAGCTACAACGGCTACCTTTTCGAGCCGCACAGCCCCTCCGACTGCGCAACCAAGCTTTCCAAGGCAATCAACGCGTCCCCTGCGCGCAAGGCGGCGCTGTCAAAGGCCGCGCGCAGGACTGCCGAGGGGCTCTCCATAGAAAAGAGCACCGACCGGCTGCTGGAAGCGTATTCGCTGGTGATGAAGTAGATGGCCAAGAGCGTGCGGGCGTCTGCGCCTGCTGAGAAAAGCAAAAAGGAAGACGGCTCGCGCTTCTTGTGGCTGTCCGCGCCGTTCTGGCTCGGCCTTCTTGTAGCGCTCTCGTTTTCGCAGGCGATGCCGCTTTTCCATTCCGCAGTAGGCATACTGACCGAGGGCAACTCAACTGCAAAGGCCGTGCTTTTTGTCGCATTCATTGCAATCTGCCTTACTGTTCGCGCTTTTGCGGACAGGATTCCGCTTGTTAAAATGATTCCAAAGCTATCCCTGGACCTTTTTCTTGCGCTTGCCGCAGTGTCGATGGCCTACGGCCTGCTTTTGCACGTGCTGTTCTTCGCTAGCTACGCTGGCGCGGACGCAAACTCCTTCGTCTCGCACGTGACGCAGTGCGGCGGCTCGTGGTGCTGGGAAGGCACCTACTTGCAGCACAGCCACGTTGCAAAGACTGCGGTATATTTTGTGGAAAAGACGCTGGGGATTTCAGTCGGTTCCCAGTCCGACAACGGCGAGCCCCTCTACTTGGTGTTCCCGCAGGCGGACCTGTTTGCCCTGGTCACGCTTGCAATATCCGGGCTCCTGCTTGCCTTTGGCGTGCTTTCCGCCCTGAGGCAGGAAGATTCGCTTGACTGCCTCCTGGTCTCCTGCGCAACCGCTTTGTTCTTCATAGCGTCAGTTGACGGCGGACTGTTCTCGCAGACCGGGATAAACGCCTGCGTGTTTGCGTGCGTGTTCCTGATGCGAAGGCAACCGCAGATGCGCGCTGAATTGCGTTTCCTTGTGCCGGTTGCTGTTGGCGGCCTCGTTGCGGTGCTTCCCAACCTGCTATTTGGCACCTACCTGATTTTCCGCGACTGGTTCTACGGCGCGGTCGCCGTGAGCGCGCTGTTTGCATTTGTTGACGCAGAGTCGGGATGGAAGAAGATTGCGTTCCTTTCGGTGCTGGTGTTCTCGCTTCTGTTCTTTTCGCTTCACGCAATCGAGAAGGTCGAAGGCCCGCTCACCTCAATACCCCGCGCAACAGAGTTCGCGTCAGGCCTTCCCACCTCGCCCAACCTTGTAATCTACGGCCTGCCTGCAAACACGGGCACGTGCACAATCAAGTCGCTGCTTCCGGAGATGAACTTCTCCTCGTCTGCAAAGTACGGGTGGTATTTCATCACCGCGGCAAGTTCCACGCAGGCAATCCAGCTTACCACCGAGCAGGTCACGCAGAGGTTTCGGGCCGCTTTCCCGCAAGGCTACCTTTATGCGAGCATGAACCGCAACGGCCCGGAGCTTCGGACTGCAACCATACACTGGATACGCAAGCCCGCAGGGATTGATTATTCCGGCCTATTTTCATTCCGCATGGTCCGCGCAGTTGACGGCGGCCAGTCCACCACTCTTACCGGGATTGCATCCGCGTCCGGGCCGATGCTTGGCCTGGAGATTGGAAGCTACGTCCGAAGCCTTGGCGGGGACGCGGTAGTCACCACGCTGATAGTATAGGCAATGGGATTTTGTTATGCGCAACCTCTTCCGGCTATTGTTCTTTGCATATGTGGCGATCAGCTCCGCAATCTTCGCAGGCTGGGCAGTCTACCTGTGCATAGTTGTGGTCAACCAGCATGCGCAGTTCCTCCTTTCGCTTATCTTTCTTGCAATCACGCTCATAATGGGCACGCTGAACGTCGCGATGGGCTACTTCTACTACCAGTCCGCAATGGAGCCCAGGAACGACCGCGGCTGCAAGCCGCCAAAAGTGCTTCCCAAGGTAGCGGTTGCTGTTGCGTGCTGCAACGAGGAGCCCGATATAGTCCGCGCAACAGTCGAAAGCATGGCAAAGTTCGACTACCCTGTAGGCAAGGCAAGCTTCTGGCTGCTTGACAGCTCTGAAAAGCACGAGGTGCGGCAGGCGCTTGAAAAGATTGCAAGGCAAAACGGCTTTACCTACCTTTACCGCAGCAGGCACGCGGGGTTCAAGGCAGGCTCGCTCAACGCGTTCGTAAGGGCTGCAAGGGATGCGGAGTTCATCGCAGTGTTTGACGCCGACGAGCAGCTGATCGACTCCGGGATGCTGATGGACAACATCGGCTTTTTTTCCGACGAAAAGCTTGCATTCATACAGACCAACAAGGCCGCCCGGCCAGCAGGCCTTTTTGCAAATGCCGTCGAGGCCACGTACGCGCTGTTTTACCGCACGAGCCAGCCCATACGCAGCAGGCTCGGCATGCCGCTGTACAGCGGCTCTGTTGGGATAGTGCGCACTTCGGCGTTGCACGCAGTCGGAGGGTTCTGCGAGGACGCTTCCTGCCCTTCGGAGGACGCCGAGTTTGCGCTCAAGTGCGACATCGCAGGCTTTCGCGGCCTGTTCGTCGCAAAGACCTACGCTTACGGCGAGCCGGTGCACTCCTACTCCGCATTCAGGCGGCAGCAGTGGAAGTACACCTACGGCAGCGCGCGCATAGTTCCCAAGTACCTTGCAAATGCACGCAAGCTTGGCAGGAGCCCGCTCAAGCACCTGCTTTACGTGTCGCAGCTGATATCGTTCCCCTACACCTCAATCCTGGTGGTCCTTTCAGCCCTATTTTCAGCATCGTTCGTTCTGAGCAACCTGTCGTTTACCCTGGTCAGCTTCTCCGAATTGTTCACCTTAGTGAATACCTCGCCTACTATCTTTGACGGCCTTCAGACCTTTGCCGCAAACATGGCAAGCCTGTTGGTGATATCCTGCGTGTACTTCGGCGCAATCGTGACGGGCCTTGTCGCAGGCCTGCTGAACCTCTCGCTTTCGATGGTGCGGAGCGAGGCCGCGCTCTCGGCGTCAACGCGCTCAATCAACGAGATTGCGGTCACGCAAAAGACCAAGAAGCAGCCTACAGGCTCGGTGTTTGGCGCAATCTCACTCACCTGGATGGACTTTGCATACGCGCTCTTATTTTTGGGCCTTACCGTGTTTTCCCTGCTGCGCGGGGACGTAATCGGCGCGGTGTGGATGTTCTGGTACGCGTTCATGTTCCTGCTTGCGCCGATTTTTGCGCTCGTCGTAGGTTGAACGGAAAAAAAGAGAAAACGGAGCGTTACTTTTTCTTTGCACGAACAGACGCGTAGGTCTGTTCCTTTATCCCAAGGACGTACTTTATCGTGGTGCGCGTCCAGTCCGCAATCAAGCCAAGCAGGCCCATCTCGGCAAGCCTGCGCTTGGACGTCCGCGCGGTAACCGTCCAGATGAACCTGACCTTTCCTTTCTTTGCGATGCGCTCGCACAGGTCGAAGTCCTCGGAAGCGGCGCGGCTTTCGTCGAACCCCCCGACTTCCCAAAACGCGGACTTGCGGTACATCACGCAGGTGCCCGCAAGGTTGGGCTTGCCTATTGCAAAGCTTGCGGCAATCATCAGGTTGAAGACCTCAAACATCGCCCGCTCGATGACGTCCAGATGCTCGGGCATGATTTTCCCTCCTGCTCCAACGACGTTTGGGTTGGAAAATGCCTGCATCACCTTGAACAGGTAGTGCTCGGTAAGGTATGTGTCCGCGTCAAGGAAAAGAAGCAGGTCGTTTTTTGCAACCCTTGCTCCCGCGTTCCTTGCAGCGCCTACCCTGCCGTGCGCGCTTATTACGCGGGCGTGCTTTCTTGCAATGCCTGCGGTGCCGTCCTTGGAGCCGCCGTCAACAACTATGATTTCCGCTTCAGGGGCTGCCTTGATTGCGGTAAGCAGGACCTGCTCAATGAGGGCCGCCTCGTTGAGAGTGGGTATGATTATCGATACGCCTTTTCCAAGGTGGTGTGTTCCGTTCATAACAGCATTTCATTCCTCGTAGTGCATCAGCGAGCGGTAAATGTCATACCGTTCCTGCGCGGCTTTCCTGTCAGTCTTCAAAAGCGAGTCCGCGCCAAAGGCTTCGACTGCAATCGAGCCCATTACCGTGCCCCACGCAACCGCGCGCGAGAGGCCCTGGCCGTTCTTTGGGTATCCGCACGAGGCAAGGTATCCCAAAAATCCCCCTGCGAACGCATCGCCTGCGCCTGTAGGGTCGACAATGTCCTCAAGCGGGAACCCCGGGAACGGGTGGGGGTGGCTGTCCTTTGCAAAGAGTATGCTCCCATGCTCGCCCTTCTTGATTATGCACAGTGACGGCCCCATATTGAGCACTTCCTTTCCGCACGAGACCAGGTTGGTCTTTTTGCAAAGCATCCTTGCCTCGGACTCGTTGAAGATGGCGCAGTCGACCTTTGAGAGCACCTCAAGCACTCCCTGCAGGTCGTTTTTGATGAAGAACTCTATGGTGTCCATTGCGACAAGCTTCGGGCTTTCCATCTGCGAAATTACCGAAAGCTGTATGCTTGGTGTCAGCGTGCCTATGAACGCAACCTCCGCCTTCCTCTGCGCAGGAGTGAGCTTGGGCTCGAACTTCTCAAACACGTTGAGCTGCGTCAGGTCGGACGACCGGTCCTGGAAGTCCGCAGAGAACGTGGAGTGGTAACGGAACGTCCTTTCCTTCTTCTCAACCCCTATGTTGGAAACGTCGATGCCGCGCTTTGTCATCCTGTCAAGGAACGCCTTCGGGAAGTCGCCGCCGACGCACGAGACAATCGAGGTCTTTGAGAGTATTGACGAGGCAAGCGCAAAGTGCACTGCCGAGCCGCCCGGGATTTCGCTTGCAACAGCATCCGCAGTCCTTGTCGTGTCAAGCGCTATTGAACCTACTGTAGTAATCATTCCCATTCACCAAAAACATCAGCGGCCAGATGTGGCGGCCTTCTGAACAAGTTCGTCCATCCTTTTTGCGGAGCTTTCCCAGTCAAACTGCATCGCGCGCTTACGGCCTTCAGCCCCAAGCTTTCTTGCAAGCTTTTCGTCACTTGCAACCGCTGCCATCTTGGCTGCGAAGTCCTGCTCATCAGGCTCGGCAAGCAACCCGGTCACGCCGTCCACTATGCTTTCTCTTGGGCCGCCCTGGTTTGCGGCAATAACCGGCTTGGAAAAAGACATGGCCTCTATGGGTATGAGTCCCCAGTCCTCGTTCACCGCAGTGAACAGGACGCAGTAGCACGCCGAGTAGAGCTTGAGCAGCTCGTCTTCCGACGGGCCCTCGGTAATCGTGATTTTTCCCTTGCTTGGCTTTTCGTACTTTGCCTTGAGGTAGTCGAAGTAACCGCGGCTCTTCTCATCAACCCCGCCTGCGACAACCAGCCTGAGCTTTGCAAGGTCGGGGAAGTCCTGGACCATCCTCCTGTACGCAAGTATGCCAAGCTCGACGTTCTTTGTCCAGTTGATTCTTCCGGGAAGCAAAAAGAAGTCGCCATAGCCTTTGGGGTCTGAAAACTTCTGCGTGTCAACCCCGTACTTGAGGAACTCAAGCTTCTCCTTTCCAATCAGGCCGGCTGCGGTTATCCTTGACGCGACCTCCTGGCTTGCAAGCACCACGAACTTGAACTTCTTCCACGCCTGCCTTTCCATCATCCTGTAGGCGCGCTCGAACACCTGGAAAGGGATGGCCTTTGCAGCGTTCTCGGAAAGGTACCTCTTGCGTATCACCGGGTCGTGCACCACCCGCAGCGGCGTGTGGCAGAATGCGATAGTGGGAATCTTGTCGTTGCGTATTGCGATGAACTCCGCAAACCCCGCGGTTGACACCACGAACGCGTCGAAGTCCTTCAGGTCGATTTTCTGCGAAAGCATCGAAAGGCTTGCGCTTGAGAGAGCGCCGTAGTTGCGCGAAAGAGGGACCTTGCCAAGCTCGATTACCTTGAGCTTTGAGAATTCCGGGAAAGTTGACTGCGGCTCGTACCTGTGGGTGAACACGGTCCAGTCGTGCCTGCTGCGGCTTATGAGCTCAAGCCAGGTGCGCTCGACCCCGCCCTTTTGGTAAATCCACGGGACGTAGAGTGCGATTTTGAGGTTAGCGCCTGAGGCTTTTTTTCTGTCAGACATAGGGGTTTCCTTCCAAAGAATCCTTACTACTTATTGGCATAAAAAGGGTGACAGGCAAAAAACAGTTATGAGAAGGAACACGCCCGAAGAGCTCCTGAAGGCCCACGTGAAAAAGTCAGTCGAAGTCAAGGACAACCTCGGCTCCTGTGCCTACGAAATCGACAAGGCCGCAGGCATACTGCTTTCCGCAATACAGGCAGGAAACAAGGTCTTAGTGTGCGGCAACGGCGGCAGCGCGTCCAACGCGGACCACTTCGCATCCGACCTATTGGGCACGCTGTCCCCGATTTCAAAGAAGAGGCCGGCAATACCCGCAGTCGCGCTGTCTAACAACTCTACCGTAATCACTGCCATCGGCAACAACCGCGGGTTTGAGCGCGTGTTCTCGCGCCAAGTCGACGCTCTGGGAGCAAAGGGCGACGTGTTCGTGATATTCACAACAAGCGGCAACTCGCCCAACCTCCTTGCTGCGGTGCAGTCCGCACGCCAGAAGGAGATGCGCGTAATCGGACTCACCGGCGCAACAGGCGGGGGGCTTGTGCCCCACTGCGACGCGTGCATACGCATACCCTCAAACGAGCAGTATTTGGTGCAGGAGGCCCACATCCTCGTGCAGCACGTGCTTGTAGAGTACATCGAAGGCTGCGTCTGCGAAGAATAAAAAAAAAGAACAATCCGCTTTTGGGATTTTATTTTGCAATTCCAGCTGCCGCACTTTCTATGCAGGCATCCTTGCAACCACACGCAAGCCCTTCTCATTCAGCCTGCAGGCAAGGATTGTCTCTCCCTTAGGCAGCGCCATCTTGCGGTCGAACGTGGCAGTGACTTTTGCTTTCTTGCCTGCGGCAATGGGGCCTTCGGATGCGATTTTTCCAGGCACCATCTGCATCCCGCAGCAGAAGTGCATCACTTCGCCGTTCTCAACGGGCTTCTTGCAGAAGCGCGCGACCTCAAGCTCCGCAGTGACTGCGCTTGCTGTTGGGCAGGACTTTGAGAGCACCATTCCCCTTCCCAGGTCGTCCGCCTTCATCCCCTTGAATGCGATGCCAACGCGGTCGGACTGCCCGGCCTCGTCGAAGTTCTTGTCCTGCATCTGGATGCTGCGGATTTCAACGAAGCTGTCAGACGGGTAAGCCTGGAGCTTGTCGTGGACCTTGATGATGCCTTTCTTGATTACGCCAAGCGCAACCGAGCCAACGCCCTTGACTTCAAACGCGTGGTCGATGATTGCGACCAAATCGGTGGTGTCCTTTTTTTCCGGCTCGAACGCAAGCGCCTTCTGCTTGGCATCCTCGTCCGTTTCCGCCCTCTCGTACTTCTCAAGCGCGGTTCCCTTGCAGAACATCGCCCAGTCCACGTTGTCTCCAACAAGGCACCCTTTGTCCTTTCCAAGCAAGTCAAGAGTGACAATAATCTCCCCCAGTTCAGGAGTGAGTGCGTCCGCGTGCACTATGCAGTAGTCCGCCAAGTATGCGCAGAACGCCATCGCTTCGACTTTCTTGGGATAAAGCGTGGGCTCGACAGTAGTCACAAGCTTTCCGCCGAAGTTGGTGTTGTGCAGGCTGATGTCGTCTGCGGAGCCCTTCTTCCCAAGGAGCCCCGCGATGTGCTGCCTTGCCTGTTCGTTGGGCGAAAAGACGCCTATCACTGAGTTTGTCATAAGTAAAACCATCCGAATGGGCGCTGTCCAAATACTGCGCAAACGTCCCGATTAAATTCTTGTTGGAGCAAATTTAATATCCTCTATTTCAGCGCGGCTGTCGTCAAGTGGTATGATGGGAGCTTCCCAAGCTCCAGGCCCGGGTCCGATTCCCGGCAGCCGCACTTTTTCCTTTTTCTAACCGTTTAAATTTGCCTGAAGCGTTATGCGTTCAGTGATTTTGATGAGGTCAAACGACATCATACGCGGGCTGGAGTCCGAGCTCAAGGCTGCGGGCGCAATCGGCAAGGGGCTTTACAAGGACCCGCAGCGGATGATGCGCTCAGGGATTGCGCGCACGGCCTCGGTTGCAAAGTCAATTGCAAGGATGCTCAAGGCGCAGGACTTCGGCGGCCTGGACGACTTCTTCTTCAAGCGCGAGGAGCTCATCCCCGGCGGCAAGGAGTACTGGTTCATCGACGTGGTATCCACGCGGGGCGACAAGGCCCAGCTGGTGCTCACCTTCGGCTGCTCGGACGCAAAGGCAATCGTCAACAGCCACGAGGCGCAGGGCAGGGACGTTGCTGCAGTCGGCTGGTTCTACTCGGACAGGAAGAAGGTCTTCCTTGACAAGTCCGTTGCGCTTGAAAGCTCCAAGGGCATGCTCAAGACCGAGGCGTTCACCTTCTTTGGAAAATATCCTTCTTACGACTTGGTCGTTGACAAGAAGACTAGGTTGCACTTCACAAAACCAAAGACCGGAGTGGTCTACGAGGCGCACCCGTGCACCGCAAAGGACCTGGGCGTCGGCCTGCTGAACATGTACCTTGACGCGAAGGGCGTAATTGACGGCAAGCCCTTCAAGGGAGTGGGCTACGTGCAGAAAGTGGTCGTTGTAGCTCCGTTCATCCCCTGGAACTGGCTGCGTGTGGTGTTCCCGGACAAGTCTGTGTTGGATGTATTTGTCGCCCGTCTAGGCGTGCAGAATGTGGAGTACCGCGTGCTCAGTACCAGTATCTACCGGCTTTCTTCCGGAAAAACCTTCCAATTGTCGGGCTCACGTTTCAAAAAGCTTGAGGGCGGCCGGTGGCTGCTTGAGGGCGACGGCTTTGCGGCCTACCTGAAGACTTACGCGTTCAAGCCGTTCATGCTGCGCGGACGCGGAGAGTTCCACTACGACGAGTATCTGGTGGAGTGCACCGACTTTGTGTTCAAGGGCAAGGCCAAGCAGGGCGGCATAGGCATGATTGAGGACGCCTACGGGTTCATGATTTGAAACGAAAAAGTGTGAATTCGTTTTTTTTTCTTATTCTTTCTTTCCAATTTCTTCCTCAAAAGGCTCGACGTGGATTGTCACGTCCTTCACTCCCGGCACCTGCTGGGTAATCCTGCCTTCGACTTTGTGCGCTATGGCGTGGGCCTTTGAAAGCGAGAGCCTGTCGTCAACAAGAACGTGCATGTCAACAATGAGTTTAGAGCCCATGTGCCGCGTGCGCAGCTTGTGGTAGCCCTTGATTTGGGGCTCTTTTGCAAGTATTTGCGCAATGCGCTCAATTTCCTCGTCAGTGGCGCCCTTGTCCAGGAGCACTCCGATTGACTTCGACCCGAGTTCGTAGGACAGCTTGAGCATCATCGCAGCCACTATGAGTGCTGCAACGGAGTCTCCCTGCGGGAACCCGGCGCTTGCGCAAGCCAGGCCGATGATTACCGCAACCCCACTCCAAAGGTCGCTTGTGAAGTGGTATGCATCCGTCTCAAGCGCGACGCTGCCTTCCTCTTTGCTGATTTTCAGCAGGTAGTTGCCGAAGAAGTAGTCAACCGCAAGCGCCCCTGCCATTACGGCAATGCCAAGCCACGAGGACTCAATCTGCTGCGGCGTAATCAGCCGTGAGACTGCGGACCAGGCTATCCCGAACGCGGTGACTGTGATGAGCACGACCTGTAGCAGGGACGAGAGGTTCTCGAACTTCTCGTGGCCGTACGGGTGGTCGGAGTCAGCTGGCTGTGAGGCCTTGTAGATTCCGATGTAGGCGAATGCCGATGCCAACAGGTCGAAGAATGAGTTGAGGAACTCGGCAAGGAGCGCGATGCTTCCGGTGAGTATTCCCACTGCAAGCTTTGCCGCTGTTAGAGCGACGTTTACGTAGATTGAGTAGGATGCGGCCTTCAGTTTTTCCATCTGTTTGGGTTACGGCACCATTGCGCTTTCGCGCACAGCTATTGCTGTGCATTTTCGTGCTTAAAAGAATCCGCTTTGAGTGGTAGTGGCTACTTGACGAACACGACGTACGCAAGCCACGAAAGGAACGCAAGCCCGCCGGCAACAAGCGTTGGCACGCCTATCCCCCACTGCACAATCACTCCCGCAATAAGCGGCGGTATCGCCATTGCAAGCGCCGAGACCGACTGGCTCATGCCCATCACCTCGCCCTGCTCGTCGTCGCGCGCAAGGTTGGAAACGGATGCGTTGTACGTCGGCATCGTCAGGCCGTTGGAGATTGCCATGAACGGTATGATCAGGTAAATCATCCACGCCTCGGTCGGAAGAAGCATTGCGGGTATTGTGACTGCAAGCCCGAGCAGCGACGCGGAAAGCACCTGCCTTGGCGAGAACCGCTTCAGCACCGGGCCGATTATTGCCACCTGTGTGACCACAATCCAGACGCCCATGTATGCGAACATGATGCCCAGCTGCGCTGCGGTGTAGCCAAACTTTATGCTCATGTACACAAGGAAAAACGACGTGTAGAAGTTGAACCCGAGGATGAACAGGAATCCGACAAGAAACAGGGCTCGGATGCCCGGCAACGAGAATGCCTTGGCAAACTGCCTTGCGCCTGTAAGAAGGCTGATTTTTACGTGCACCGGTTCTTTCAGGGTTTCTTTGAAGCGCAGCCTCAAAAAAAGCAGGTTTGCCGCGGTAAGCAGCGCTGCGAATACAAACGGAGTCCAGTAGGAGAACCAGCTTACCGTGTTGGCGTCGGCAAGCACCCCGCCTATGAACGGCCCGATTATGAATCCCAGGCCGAATGCAGTTCCTACTATGCCGAAGTTCTTTGCCTTGGTTTGCCTGGTGCTGATGTCCGCAACTGCCGACATCGCAACCGCTATGCTTCCGCCGGTCAGGCCGGCAAGGATGCGGGCTGCAAAAAGAAGCGGCAGGCTCCTTGTGACGATGCCGATTGCAAACAGGATGTAGCTTGCAAGCCCGCCTGCAAGGCAGAATGCAAGGATAATCTTTCGTCCGTGCTTGTCCGAAAGAAGCCCCAGCACCGGCGCTGCGAAGAACTGCGCAAGCGGGTAGACCATCAAAAGGATGCCGATGAGGAACTCGCGGTCGGCAAGGCTTGTGGATGGCGGAAGGAACGCGTGCTGCCCCGTGTCAAGGAGCATCGGCGTCTCAACCGGCATCAGGATTGTGAATCCCAAAAGGTCGAGGAAGACCACGAAGAAGATGATTAGCAGGGGCGTGCCCTGCTGTGCGGATGCGTCGGCTTTGCCATTGATGGTCTTTGCTGGGGTCATAGTAATCATTTTTGCCGCAGCAAGAAAACAACGCTGTGGCCGTAAGTGTATTCTGCGGGTCCTGGTTTAAGCCCCTTTCCAATTAATTTTTCCGGTGAACCTACTTTATCTTCAGGTAAACCGCAGCAGATGCCACAAGCGTCAGGACGTTCCCTATGCCTGCGTCGGTCATTGCGCCTGCGTTGAACCCGTCAAGCACAAGAATCAATATTCCCAGGCAGTTTACAAGGACGAAGTTCTTCTGTATCGACTTTTCCTTGCCCTTCATTGCATAGTACTGTATTGCCCAGCCTGCCGTGATAAGCAGAAGCCCGGCGATTGTCATGTAGCCCATTCAAGCCCACCTTCCTCTTGTTGACTAAACGTAGTAAGGGCTGGGCCCTACAATAGCGTTTCGGATGAGCCGGGGAGCGTTGCAGTCAGATTTTGAACTTGCGCGGCTTGGTGCCCCTGATTTCGCAGGCCTTCCGGTATACCCGCAGCACGTTCTTTGGGTTGTTCCAGTCCTTGCCTTTTGCCATGTTGTAGAGCAAGTCGAAATGCGCGGCCTCGACGCCTTCTTTCGGGGCAAGGTGCGGGTCTTTTCCGTGCTGCCTCATCTTGGCCATGAATTTCTTCCTGCACTCCTCATTGGTTTTGGAGATGTCCTCAACAAAGCCGCTGGCCTTGATTTCGTGGGACATCAGCGCGCCGTGCACGAAGTTGAGGCTGTCGTCGAATGCGGCTGACGTGGTGCCCAGCAGGCCCTTCGGCCTGGTCTTTTCAAGGCACTTCGGGCACGCCACTTCGTCCTTTTTCCACATTCCCAGCTTCCGGATTGTTCCGTAGAGGACGCGGACGTCCCTGGGGTTTGCCCAGTCGCACCTTTCATTGAGCGCAAGCATCATGTCGAAGTGCTTGGGTTCAATCCCTTCGCTTTCAGACGTGATGAGCGCCTTGTTTTTTTCCATAAGCGTCCTGAAGCTTTCCTTTGCCAAGTTGAGGTCGTCAGCCGGAAGCTCCCTGATCTGGCCAAGCTCGTACCTCCGGTGGAACCTGAACGCGGAAAAGAACGGGTTGCAGGCGTCCCGGAACAGGTTGTGGCTTTGTCTCATCCTTATCGAATCCTTTGTCCCTTTGCAGGATAATAAACGGGTTGTGCGGAAAAGGAGAAAAAGCGCCTGGGGCAGGACTCGAACCTGCGACCTGCTGATTAACAGTCAGCCGCTCTACCAACTGAGCTACCAAGGCATAGTCTGCATTAGAATGCGGAATTATTTTGGGTGCGGACAGAAATTTAAACGGGATGGGTTGCCGCCTCCGGAGCCTGAGGGGAAGGGGCCCTGCATCGGCGGGCGGGGTGCGGTGCGGATGTAATGCCACAGCGGGTTAAAATAATCCTGCAGGCCCAATTCATACCAATAGGGGAAAACTTCCATGGATTACGCTTTCAATTCCGCAGTGTCGCAGGCAAAAACCCTGCTTGTTTCCAGCATCCGCAAGGCAGGCTTTGTCGCAGCAGACGACGCGGTCAAAGTCGAGCCTTCAAAGACTTCGGACTCGGATTTGTCCTGCACCATCGCGTTTGCCCTGGCAAAGTCCGCAGGCAAGCCACCCAAGGAAATAGCAGAAACGGTTGCAGGCGAAATAGCCTCAGCCTTGGCTGCAAACGCGCAAAAACCCGCCTACATCTCAAAGGCAGTTGCCGCGAACGGCTACGTAAACTTCGTGCTTTCAGACGAGTTCTTTTCCGATGCCGCAACAGGCGCAGCAGGCTCGAAAGAATACGGTTCATTTTCCGATTTTGCAGGAAAGACCGCAGTAGTCGAGTACTCCTCGCCCAACGTGGGAAAGCCCATGCACATCGGCCACATACGTTCCACCATTCTCGGCGATTCGGTTGCCAACCTCCTTGACGCCGCAGGATACCGGACAGTTCGCATGAACTACCTCTGCGAGGCAGGGGCGCAGGTCGCGGGACTTCTTCTTGCGCTTGAGACCTTCGGTTCGGACAACCTGAAGGACGAAAAGGACCTGCTGAAATACTACGTCGAGATCACAAAGCAAATCGACGCCGACCCGAAGATGAAGGCGCGAGAGCAGGAAATAGTGCGGCTGATGGAGGCCAAGGACCCCGCAATCCAGAAGAACCTGATGCTTGTGCGGAAGCTCACTGTCGCGCCGTTTGACGAGAACTACGTGCGCCTTGGGATCCGGTTCGACGAGTCCGTCTTTGACAGCGACTACGCCGACATCGCAAAGGAGCTCGTGGCCGAGTCGCAGGCAAAGGGCATTGCGAAGAAGGACGAGAAGGGCGAAATAGTTGGCCTGCTTGAGGGCAAGTCAACCCTTCCCAACCTCATCATACTCCGCTCAAACGGCAGCACCCTCTACTCCACCCGCGACATGGGCTTTGCGCAGTGGCGCTGGGACAAGTATGCCTTCGACAAGAGCATAGTGGTGACCGCTTCGGAGCAGAACACGCACTTCCGCCAGGTCTTCAAGCTGCTTGAGCTTTTAGGCCGGGACTACGCGCCAAGGCTTTTCCACATAGGCTTCGGCCTGGTGTTCCTCGAGGGGGGCGTGAAGCTTTCCTCGCGAAAGGGCAACGTGCTCCTACTGGAGGACGTTCTTGACGATGCAGAGCAGGTTGCGCTTGAGCAGATCAAGGGCCGCGGTTACGCTCCGGACGAGGCCAAAAGGATTGCCTTCGCAGTCGGGGTTGGCGCGGTCAAGTTTGCGATACTGCGCGTGTCAGCTGAGAAAAACATCAACTTCTCGATGCAGAAGGCGGTGAGCTTTGAAGGCGACACCGGCGCGTATTTGCAATATACTGTGGTGCGCGCAAGGAACATCCTGAAGAAGGCCGGCTATTCCTCCCAGTCCTCTTCCGCTTCACCCGCATCATCGTTGTCAAAAGACGAGCGCGAATTGGCAAAGTTCATAGCGCAGTACCCGCAGGCAGTGCGCTCGGCGGCCGTCTCGATGGCGCCGCACCAAATCTGCGACTACGCGCTCAAGGTCGCTGCAGCGTTTTCGACTTTCTACTCGTCAAGCCCGGTGCTTGAGGCTGAAAGCGAAGAGAAGAAGCAGCTCAGGCTTGTGTTGGTTGCAGCAACGGTTTCGACGCTTGAAAGCGCGCTTGCGCTTCTGGGAATCAACGTGCCTGAAAAAATGTAACTAGTGAAGAGGTAGGTTTCAATGCAGCGTGGTTTCATAGGCGGAATCCTTCAAATAATCGGCGCGCTCGTAGTCATCGGCGTTTTAGTGCTTGGCTACCTTGGCTTCGTCCCGGGTCTATCAGACCTTATGGGCGCAGGCCCCCGCGACCTTGGGGTGCACCCAACTGCTGCCGATGCCACAAGCGCGATGTCAAAAATCGGAAACACCGAGACCGCATTCACGGGAACCGGCGGCCCCATCGGAAGCATCAAGCTGGAGGGAAGCCACGCAGTTGACACCTACCTTACTGCAGAGGAGATTACGGCTGCGCAGAACGCGCGAAACTACAAGTACGACCCGATAAGGGACGTGCAGGTAAAGATAAACGCGGACAACACAGTTGAGACTTCTGGGAAAATCTCAATCGCAAAAGCAAGGGACTACCTCGCCGCAATCGGAATCCCGCAGGCTGACATCGACAAGGCGCTTTCAGTTGCAAAGGACTTCCCCGGAGAGGCTGCGTTCTACGCAAAGGGCACGGTAAGCATGACTAACAACGTCCTCAGCACCGGCCTTTCCGAGGTAAAGATTGGAAACATCGCAGTTCCTGCGGACCAGCTTTCAAGCGGAACCCTTGCGGCAATCGCCTCGACCATCATCTCAAAGAACCCCGGAGTGTCAGTTGAGAAGTTCGAGATAGTGGACGGCAAGGCGCACTTTGTCGGCACTTACCCGGACAAGACTTACCTTGCGCCGAATTAGGAAAGAATTTTTTTGTCAACGAAAAGATGCGTAGCGTAGCCCAGCAGGCCAAATAGCGCGAAGAAGGATGCCTTGAGCACCGAAAAGTAAAGCACCAGGCCCGCAAGGAACAGGAAAAAAGAAAATTCGAGCATTGCGTTGGTGCTGTGGAACGCTTTCGGCGAGCCCAGGTCGAAAGGCGCCATCTTGTTGGACAGCAGGTAGTAGATGACTATTGGCGCGAAACAAAGTGCAAGCCTCTTTTCAATCCACGTGGCTTTTCGCGGCGACGGCTTGGAGTAGAATGCGTCAAAGTCCGGCAGGAAGTTGGCGTAAAGAAAGACCAGCGACGAAGTCAGGAGCGCGCCAAGCACGTGCTCGTTAAGGAAGAAGCCCGTGACCATGTACAAAAGGCAAAGGGGGATTACGATGCGCTTGCCCGTCCACATCAGGAAGGTGAAGTGCTCCGCTATTTCCTCAACTACTTTTTCCGGGCCCGCAAAGCTTGGGAGGTGCAATGACGCTTTGGACTTTTCAAGCGCCTTGCCTATGATTTTTTTGACCCTGCTTTTTTTCATGTAAAACAAGACGCATTTCAGTCATATGCTTATACCAGTTCCTTTGCAACGTCCCTCAGCCACGCCTCGGGGTCCTTTGCCTTCACGAATGCGGATGCCAGAAGGACTCCCTCGGCCCCAAGCTTCAGCGAGGTGGCCACGTCGGTTGCGTTGCTCACTCCCGCGCCAACAAGCGCAAGCGTGCTGGGAGAGACTTTTTTGATTGCCGCAACGGACTCGGAAACGATTTCGGGCCTGGCGGTGCTTACTGAGATTCCGCTCCCAATCAATTCCGGCGGCTCGACAGCGATTGCAGCAGGCTGGTATTGCGCAAGCTTCACCGCCTCAGGCACGTCCTTTGCGCAGACGCACACGTCAAACCCGCCGACTTTCCTTGCGCGCTCGCACACAAACTTCACCTGCTCCTCGGTTGCCCTGCACTCGGAGTGGTTGATTAGCGTGCCAGCAAGGCCGCATTGCTTCATGGATTCAATGGTGACGTGCCCTGTGCGCGCGCCAGGCTCAAGCATTTCGGCATTCTGGCCGAACACCGGAATCCCCACAAGCCGCGCGTAGGACGCGCAGACCACCGGCGGTGCGATGATTATTTTCGCGCCCAAGTCAGTTGCGACCTTCTCGGCCACCTTTGCAAGCGACTCTCCTTTTGCGCCGGCGCTTTCGTCGTAGGCTTTGAAGTTAAGGATAAGTGACTTTTTCTCCATCGCACCTGCAACCCCACCCGCCGGCTTTTGGCCTTACGGATAATGTTATAATTCGGGCACAACCGTTATAATTCAGTAAGGAAGGCAATCGGTAGACGCCCTATGGCATCAATATCCGTAATGGGGCCGCCGGGAAGCGGCAAGAGCACGTTCTGCTTCAACTTCGCGAAGTACTTACAAAAGCATGGCGTGGAGACTTCGATAGCAAACGCCAACTATTTCTGCAAGCACATCACCTACCGGCCGGACTACGACGTGCGCGACAGCAAGGAAATCCGCAAGGCCTACAAAAAGTATTGCGACCAGTGGCCCAAGTTCTACGCCGCGATGCTTGAGATAATGTCAAAGGACGGGAAGCTTTCGGCCCTGCGCGAGAACTCGCTTTTGTTTCTGGACTTTTCCATCCCTCTTGAGTACCTCCTGTTCTTCCGCCACCAGATGAAGGCGTTCTACAACCTCGGCGACAAGACCATACTGCTTTCCGGCGAGAACTTCCGCACGCACTCAGGCGACAGCGCAATACGCGCAACCTCCAAGCTGATGGAGAACGTCTCGGGCAGGCAGGTCACGCCGGTGTTCAACAGGCCCGGGATTGAGAAGCCGCAGGCCGCAAGGCAGGCCACCCTGATTGATGCGCTCCTCACAGGCGACCCGGACAGGCCCAACGACATACTTGAGATAAACGCAGTCGAGCGCCTCGGGTTCGACGCCCTTGCAAGGGAGCTAAGGCTCGCCTGATCCGAGCATCTAAAAGTTCGCACTGGGCATCCCGCGTTGTATTTTTGCCCCACTGCCTAGTGGATGTCCATTCCCTTCCTGCGCAGCTTTGCGCGCAGGCCGTGCGTGCCGGAAAGGGTGACCTTGAGCGGCTCGCCGCTTTTTCCTATGTACCTGTTGGCGTGCTTCTTCAGGCCAAGGTAAGTCCCGGCAAGCAGGAAGATTATCGAAAGCAAAAGCGTGGCCTGCCTTTCCTGCCCGGCCCCCGATGCCATGAGCGCAATCGAGCCCGAAAGCCCAAGCAGCGCAATCCCGATTAGGTTGAAGAGGGTGGGCATCTTCACGTGGAGGTCCTCCTCGCCCGAGCGGACCTGCAGCAGGAACCCTATGAGGTTGAGCGTGCCGGTCACAAAAAGCAGCGCGGAGGCAAGCGCAAGGCCGATGTCAAGAAACGATGCAATGAAATCCGCCAATCCAGCTTACCTCGAAATGTTGTTTTCAGTCCGCCTGTCACTCATCATTGCGTCAGAGTAATAGTCGTCATCATCGTAAACGTATTCTTGCAAAGCCTCTTTTTTTAATGCTCCCACCGCGGCCTCGCGCCGGGCCTTTTCCCCTTTGTTTATATTGGCCGTAATCGTAACCAATTCCGGTGCGCAAAAATGCCTGTCCAACCCCGCTTTGACACGCTCTGCATAGGCTCGGTGACCATGGACTTCATCGCAAGGCCCGCGAGCTCGGAAAGCATCGACATCAACTCCTTCGACAAGGTCCAGCACTTCCTCTGCCTCAACTTCGCCTCCAAGACCCAGCTTGCGCAGATTGAGTACGAGCCGGGCGGGAGCGCGGCAAACTCGGCGAACGTGATGGCCCTTCTTGGCTCCAAGGTGGAGCTTCTTGCCGCAGTTGGCAAGGACGACTTCGGCGAGATGATTGTAAACGACCTTCACTCGCGAAAGATTGGCTCAACTTACCTTGCGCGGGTTGCAGGCGAAAAGAGCGCAATAGGAATCAGCATACTTTCATCCTCCGGAGAAAAGAGCCTACTGGTCTACCCTGGAGCAAACGGGCTTCTGGGGCCGTCCGACCTTCCTGCCGAGGCAGTTCAGGAGTGCAAGTCGGTGTTCATAACATCGCTTTCCTCCGAAAAGAACTACGGCCTGTTCTATCGCGCAGTCAGGCTTGCAAGGAAGTACCGCAAGAAGATAGTCTTTGCGCCAAGCATCACGATGCTGCGCAAGTTCTCCAAAAAGATTGCCCGGCTACACCCTCACTTTGACGTGTGCGTGATGAACTACGAGGAGGCGATGTTCTACACCAAGCGCACGCGCATTTCGGACATGCTACGCAGCCTGCCCGGGAAGACCCGCGTGATTTCCAAGGACAAAGACGGCGCGTACGCTTTGGACAACGGCGTGTTCTACCACTGCCCCGCGCCAAAGGTAAAGGTTGTGGACACAACAGGCGCAGGCGACTCGTTCACCGGCGCCCTTGTGTTCGAGTACCAGAGAAGCGGGGACATAGCAAGGGCGCTTGCGGTTGGAACGGCTGTTGCGGAAATAAAGCTTGGCCACCTAGGGCCGCGAATCGACTTTGGGGCTGAGAAGATGCAGGCGCTTGTAGCGAAGAATGCGCGCAGGTTTGCGGCTCGCAAGGCCGACCCGGAGAAGCTCTGAAAGATACTCCTTTAAGCAGGACTATCGCAAAAATAATTCAGGCGTTTTTTAGTCAAAATTCAGGGTTGGTTGCAATGATTCTTGAAATCGCAGCGTTTCTTCTGTTGCTGTCAGTGGTGCTCGGATGGATACGCATAATCTTTCAGTACCAGCGCGGCGTGCTGTTCACCCTTGGCAAGTACTCCGGGGTGCTCGAGCCGGGCCTGCGCTTTGTCATACCCATCATACAGGACGCGCAGGTGGTTGACATGCGCATGCGCGTAATCGAGGTCCCGCCCCAGCAGACCATCACGCGCGACAACGTGTCAATCAACGTCGATGCGGTGCTCTACTACAAAATCACCAACGTCTCCGACTCGGTGCTTGAGGTGCGCGACGTGTACAATGCGACGTCCCAGCTTGCCCAGACCACCATGCGCAACGTAATCGGCGAGGTGCCCCTGGACAACCTGCTTTCCCAGCGCGACGCAATCTCCCTCCGCATCAGCACCATCGTCGAGAAGGCGACCGAGAAGTGGGGAGTTACCGTGATGGGCGTCGAACTCAAGCACATCGAGCTTCCGGACAACATGAAGCGCGTGATGGCAAAGGCAGCTGAGGCCGAGCGAGTAAAGCGCGCCACAGTAATCCGCTCGCAGGGGGAGGCCGACGCATCCAAGGTCGTCTCGAAGGCAGCGGCAATGCTCAACACGCAAGAGGGCGCGCTCAACCTGCGCACGTTGCAGAGCCTCAACGACATAGCCTCCGACCCGTCGAACGAGGTCCTGTTCTTCGTGCCGCTCGACGTGATGAAGAACTATTCCGGCGCTTCCGAAAGTAAGCAGAAGAAAAAGTAAGGGTTGATTCACTATGGCTTTCGAAACTTTCTCAATATTCTTCCTCGCAATCCCCGCAATCATCGTGGTTGCGCTGCTGTCGATACGCATAATCAACCAGTACGAGCGCGGGGTGCTGTTCCGGCTGGGCAGGTTCTCCGGCGTCCGCGAGCCCGGGCTCAACCTCATCATCCCGGTAGTCGACCGGCTTGACGTCCTTGACGTGCGCACCAACGTAATCTCCATCCCCCAGCAGGAGACCATGTCAAAGGACAACGTGTCCGTCTCAATCGACGCGGTCATCTACTACAACGTAAGCGACACCAGGGCGGCAATACTCAACGTCGAGTACTACTCGTATGCGACCGCGATGCTTGCGCAGACCACGCTGCGCGACATAGTGGGCGAGACCACCCTTGACGAGCTCCTTACCAAGCGCGAGATGGTCTCAAAGCGGGTCCAGGAGATTGTTGCAAAGCGCGCCGCGGACTGGGGTGTCAAGATTGACGCTGTAGAGATAAAGGAAATCCAGCTCCCGGACGACTTGATCCGCGTGATGGCAAAGGAGGCCGAGGCCGAGCGCGAGAAGCGCGCGGTAGTCATCAAGGCATCAGGCGAGCTTGAGGCCGCAAGGAGCCTTGCGCAGGCTGCGTCCGAGCTGAACGCAATCCCCGGCGGCCTGCACATACGCATGCTGCAGACCGTGAACAACCTTGGCAACGAAAAGAGCAGGACCAAGGTAATAACCACCCCAAGCGAGGTCCTGAAAGCCATAATCGATTATGCTGGCAAAAAGTAGTCCAGCCGTCGCAAGTCGTCCAACCGTAAAGGCTTATAAACGGCGGGCGGCATTTTCAATTATTACCCTAAAACAGGAAAAGAGGTTTAACTTATGAAGCGCGGCGCGGAGCAGCATCTTGAAAGTTCTATACCCTTGATACTAATCGCCATACTTGCGGTTTTCGTGGCAGCGAAGTTCAACTTCATCGACTGCTCGGGAATCCCGGGGCTTTCGGTAATCTGCCCGGCTGCAAACATCCGCGTCGCAGTGGTGGGCAACCCGACCAAGGCAATGGAGGACCTCCTCAACTCCGAGGACTTCCGCGTAGCCGGAGTATCGTATATGGGCAACCTGCACCAGGATACCGTGTATTCGGGAGTGCTCAACCAGTTTGACATACTCATATTGCAAGGCGAGCAGGTCTGCGACCGCACCGCGCGCAAGGTGATAGCGGACAAAGTCAAGGCAGGTGGCAAGATGATTGTCCTCCAGGACGCCTGCACCAAGGTCCACGACGACACCACGGTGGTCGGATGGGACGTTGGAATCGGCCTGCTTGGCGACGTCATGCCCGTGCAGATCGGCGGATTCACCCGCGACTACGAGCCCATAAAGAAGACCTCAATCAGCGGCACGTTCAAGATTGTCTCAGTTGACAGCCCGATATTCCCAACAGGCCAGAAGAACTACGAGTTCTCAAGCTACGTGGTCAAGGTCGTGCCAAGCAGCAAGGTCGAGTCGAACGTGCTTGCGTACATACAGCAGGGGACCGACGACACAACCACCGACCCGGCAGTGTTTGCGATGCTTGAAAGCAAGAGCCTCCTGTCAGGCAAGGTAATCTACTTCGCCTACGACCCGGCAACACTCGTGTCGCAGGACAAGGGCCGCAACCTGTTCCTCAACACGCTGCTTTACCTGAAGGGCTCGAAAGGATAATTTCTCCCTTTCAACCTTTTCTTTTTCTTTCCTTCTTTTCAAATCTTTTTTTTTTAGTGCCTGTTTTTTATTCACCGCAAGGCCTACCGTTTCAGGTGTATCGCTCATGCCGCTCAAGAAAGCAATAGTTGGTTTTCCCTCAGGCGAAATCAGGAAGGAGGACGTTTTCCAGCACAGGAAGTATGTGGCGCTTGCAAGGCATCCCCTGGAGAAGGGCAGCCAGGTGCTGATTTCTTCGGAGTTCAAGCCATCCGGCGTGGCCGGCACGGGCGCGCCGTTCCGCACCCGGGTTGAAGGCATCGTGGAAAAGAGCGTGCGCAAGAACCTGGGCCAAGAGGACGTATTGCGGTTGAGGAAAATCCACAAGCCAGCGGGTTCTCGGGTGGTGCCCCACTTCAACGGAAAAAACCTCGAGGGCCCGTTCTCCGGCGCGTTCATAGTCAAGCCCGTTACGGCCGCGCGGGAAAAGCGCATACTTCAAGCCTTGTACGAGGCCAGCCAGAAAAGATGAGTTGTGCGGTTGATTAGTTGCAGTCCTTCATCGCAGGCATCGACTCCGGCTCAACCTCCGCCTATGCGATAATGACCCTTGACGGCGAGATTGTCGAGGTAAAGAGCCGCAAGGACGCAACAAGCGACTTCCTGTTCGAGTCGCTTGCGAAATATTCCCCCATCTTCATAGCCTGCGACACCAACCCGCCCTCCCAGGCCGCCCGCAGGCTCAAGCGCTCGTTTTCCGCCCGGTTATATCATCCCCAAAAGTCCCTCCCAATAATCGAAAAGGACCTGATGTGCCGCGGGCTGGGCGCAAAGAACGCGCACGAACGCGACGCGCTTGCAAGCGCAATCAAGTGCCAGCACTCCCTCTCGTCCAAGCTCCGGCAGCTGCGGCGCAGGCTGTCCGAGGCAGGCGCCCTGGACTCCTACGAGGTTATTGCCCGGGGAATGCTTTTCGGAAAGAGCGTGTCCGACCTCCTCTAGAGGATTTTTATTTCCCAACCCCGAAGGTATGTTATCTGCGCCGGCGGTGCGCCGCCTTTTTGGCGCACGCGGCTACACAGCAACTTACACACAACCACAGTACACGCAGAGGTGCACACGACCAGATGGAAACCGAACAGTCCGCAATACAGCAGCAGCCCACAGGGGCCCCAAGAAGCAGCCTGCACGTGGATGGCATAATCTACGTGGGAAAGAAGGGCGTGATGAGCTACGTCTGGGCGGTAGTCATGCAGTTCAACAACGGCTCGCCAGAAGTCAAGGTCAAGGCGCGCGGACGCTCAATCAGCAAGGCAGTGGACGTTTCGCAAATCATCAAGAACCGTTTCATACCCAACGCAGTAATCAAGGGCATCGACCTTTCCACCGAGGAGCTGCAGAGCGAGGACGGCTCGATGAGCAAGGTCTCAAGCATGGAAATCACGATGGGTCTGTCCGGGCCGATGGTGAAGGTCGAAAGGCAGCCCCGCGAGCAGTCTGGCGACAGGCCGCCGGAAGGCTTTGCAACTGAAGCGGAAGCGTAATTTTCCGTCTCCTTCATTCCTTTTTCTCTTTTTTTTTTCCATTGGCCTATTTGCTTTTCCGTTTTTTCTTTCCTTTCTTCCGGTTTTCCCGCCTTTTTTATTTTCAAGCTCCCGCACTACTGTTTTTTCTTTTTGCCGCAGCCCAAACAAATCTATGGCCACGGGGCCGTTCTGCGACGCGTGCATCGCAGGCGAAAGCCTGTGTGCGTCTTGCCAGGGCAGGTTGGAGCGGGGCGAGTTGTGCCAGCTCGACCTTTCGGTGTCGCAATTCATAGCAAAAAACCAGCAAAGGCACAGTTTGTCAGGAGTAAATGTCTCCAAGTGCCTTGACGACGGCCATGCCGCAATCATATTCTGCCACTCCGAGCCCGGGCTTTTGATCGGCAAGGGCGGACGCATAGTCAAGGAGCTTGCAGGCACGCTCAACCGCAGGGTGAAGGTCATTTCCACAACTGCCGAGATGCACACCGCTGCAGCCGAGCTTTTGAACCCCGCAAGCCTTCTTGGCATAAACCAGATATACTCGCCAGCAGGAATCACTTACAAGGTGCGCGTTCCGAAGGCGCAGGCAGGAAAGCTTTCGGTGCACCGCGACACGGTCGCGCGCGCACTTTCGCACGCGTACAAGAGGCCTTTTGCGGTGGTGTTCGAATGACTGGGAAGAAATCAGGCAACAAGCGGGCTGTCCACCGGGAGATAATCCACAAGACCGGCCACGGCCTAGTATTCAACGCCTATCCTGAACGCATCAGGTGGGCCGCAAAGGGGCAGTTCGGAAAAGTCCTTGTAGTAGGCGGAAGCCGCGAGTATTCGGGCTCCCCCATTTTCAACTGCCTTGGAGCGTACGCCGCAGGTGCTGACATCGTGACTTTGCTTGCACCAAGGCGCGCATCCGACATTGCCGCGTCCTATGCACCTGAGATAATCGCGCCTCCCCTTGACTGCGAACACCTTGAGCCGGGGTTTGTCTCCGAAATAGTCTCATACGCAAAGAAAAGCAAGGCGATGGTAGTTGGCGGCGGGCTTTCAAGAAACCCAAAGACCTGCGCAGCAGTTCTTGCGCTCCTCAAGCAGACCGACCTGCCTGTTGTGGTTGATGCGGACGCCCTGCGCTTTGTCGCTGAAAACCCAGTCTCGTTCAAGGGGCGCATCGCCATACTCACGCCCCACGCAGGCGAGCTTGCTGCATTGCTTGGAATCGGGCACGTCTCGGACGACGACCTGGGGATGCGAATCGACTCGGCAACCATTGCAGCCAAAAAATTCGGCGCAGTTGTGCTGCTCAAGGGAGCAGTTGACGTCATAGTGGACTCAGAGGGCAATGTGATGCTTGACTATGAGGGCTCGCCCCATCTGACCAAGGGCGGTCACGGCGACGTGCTTGCGGGAATGTGCGGAGCGCTTCTTGCTCGGAACCTGCCTGCTTTCGAGGCAGCCGCAACCGCTGCCTACATCTACGGCAGGGCCGGGCACCGGGCTGCGCACAAGCTTGGGGAATCCACCACGCCCAGCGAAGTCCTCAAGGAAATTCCTTCAGTGATACTGCACAAGTAGTGCCGAAATTCCGGACTTCCAGCCGAAAGCGTGTTCATCCCATTTTTAAACTATACCTTTCTCTGTAGGTTAAGGTGGTCTGTCCGTGAAACGCTTTGCCCTGCTGCTTTCTATGCTCCTTTTCCTGGCCCCGCTTGCCCTAGCGGATGGGTCCGGCAGTATTGCATCGTCCTATACTTGGAAGCTGGGTGAGCGCGAGGTTTTTTCGATCGGCACACAAGTATGCAGCTTCAGGGTAAAACCCGACGCAAACGACGCTTCGTGGTCCAGCGGCATTTTGATTGCCTACTGTAACGACACTCGCCAGGATAATACACTGTCCAGAATAAGTTCGGATTTGTCATCTTTCTTCTACCCGATTACTTATGACTACACCGTCCACACCTTGATGAGCGGCGACATATCCGGTGAGTCAACTTTGGAAACGCAAGTGGTCGTCCGCATGAGGAAGGACGAATACGGTGACGATTACAACATCGAGCTGGCCTTCAACCAGACCCAGGACTCGCAACCGCCATTCACCTATGTGGGCAAAAAGACTTACGCCGTGGACTATTCATCGGGGCTGACTTACGTGCACGAGGATGACATCGTGCCGTTGACCGGCGGCTGCAAGCTGCACGTGATGCAGGTTGAGGATTCGGCGGTGCACGTTGAGGAAAGGTGCCCGTCTGCTGACGGGTCGTTCGCATCTACGCCGTACCTTTTGGATCGCGGAACGAATTACACAATTGGCGTTGCGACGGCAAGAAATCCCTACCAAACCACAGTGTCTTTCATAAAAACAGGTTCCGACAACGACGCCTCAATTCATGAGACCGTCGCAGCTTTGATGATACAGGAGGAGTTGCAAAGCCTTGCCGGCAACACCGGTTCGCAGCAAAGCAGTGTGACCGCGCAGCCCGAAGTGACTGCTCAGTCGAGTCCGGTTGTCGGAATCCCCTCGCCGACTCCCGTTGCCGCAAGCGAGCAGAAAAGCGACCCGATATCCAGCTTCATAAACGGAATCGTCGGGTTCTTCAAGAAGCTCTTCGGCGGGTAGTCCGGGAAAGTCACTCCAAAAGTATCGCGGGCTTTCCGGGCATCGCCTTTTCGGCCTTCTTTGAAAGCGCGGCTTCCTTTGCCGCGTCTTCTTCGGACACGACCTTGACCGTCGCCTCCCCGAACCTCTTGCCGATGCCTGCTGCCTTGGACTCAAGGATTGCCTTCTCGTCAGCTTTCTTGTATCCTGAGAACGAGTGCACCTTCTTGCCGACTGCCATCAGGAATCCGGACACTTGCGGCGCGACCTTTTTGAGGTCTTCGTTTGCCATCAGCTCCTTCATCTTGACATCGAAGGCAAACTGCTTTCCTGCGGAAAGGTCTGCTGCGATCTTTTCAAGCTCAGCCTTCTTCCACTGCGCGGCAGTCACCAAGGTGATTTTTTTGGGAGCAATCTTTGCAACGTCGGCAATCTTTCTTATGTCCTCCTCAACTGCCTGTACGTAATCCTCCTGCGCGGAAAGATCGGGCTTGATTTTGTCCTCCTCAACAGCAGGGTACTTCTCGGTGCTTGCAAAGGTTGCGTTGCCGAGCTTGTGCCAGACTTCCTCAGTAACGTGCGGCAGGAGAGGTGCGACTGCGATGACCAGTTTTTCCAGGCACGCGCGAAGCACCTTCTGGTTGTACTTCTCTCCAGTTGATTCCTTGTGCTGGCGGTAGGCCTTGATTGCGCCGATGCCGTTCTGCACGAGCTCAAACCCGGCCTGCCTGAAGCGCATCTGGTCGTAAGCCGCGTCGGCAACCTTGATTGCCGAGTTGACCTTGCTCTCAAGCAATTCCTCCGGCCTTCCGTAAATCGGCTTTGGCGTGTTGGGAAGCTTCTCAAGCAGCTCCTGCGTCTCGAACATTACCTCGATTGCCCTGCGGTAGGACTTTATTGCGTCAGTCTTCCAGTCCGCGTCCGAAAGGCCTTCGCTTGATGCGACGATGTTGATGCGCACCAAGTCGGCGCCATATTTTTGCACGAGGTCGGACATCGGGATGATGTTTCCCTTGCTCTTGCTCATCTTTTCGCCTTCGACATTGACGTAGCCGTTGACGCTGATGCCCTTGGGCCAGTGTTCCTTTCCAAAGATTGCCGTGTGGTGGAACAGCATGAACGTGAGGTGGTTCTGCACCAGGTCAACCCCGGAGTTTCTCAGGTCCAGCGGGTAGTAGTACAGGAATTCCTTGCGCATCTCCGCAATCGTCTTGTCCGAAAGCGTCGTTATGCTCTTGAGTTCCTTCGGGTCGCCTATCCCGAGGAAGATGTAGTCAAACACCGCGTCAGGAAGCTGCCTTGCATCCACCTTCCTTTCGCTGATGATGCGCGCAATCGTGTAGTATGCCATGTATATGACCGAGTCCGAAAGCGTCTCGACCTTCCATTCCGGGTCCCACGGCAGGGGCGTTCCCATCCCGCTCCTTCTAGCGCAGGCCTTGTTTTCCAGCCAGTCCACGCAGTTGAGGAACTGCTGGCGCACCTCTTCGGGAATCATGCGCATTCCGCCGATGCACTCCTTGACATCTGCCTTCCATTCCAAATCCGAGAACTTGAGGAACCACTGGTTCTCCAAAATCTTGACGTGGCACTTGTTCATGCAGCGGCAAACGACTTCTCCGGTTGTCTCCCAGAACGAGTCGAGCTTGTGCTCCGCACGCAGGTCCTTTACAAGCTGGTCCTTGCAGTCGTCTACCTTCATGCCCTCGTACTTTCCTGCAACCGCAAGCATCGCGCCTTCGTAGTGCTCCTTTTTGTAGATTTCGTGCTTTGCGTCCTCGAGCTTCTTTTCGTCCTTCTGGCTCTTGATTTGGAACTTGTCGCAGGCGTCCTTTGCCGGGAATTCCGAATAGCCGGGAACCTTGATTACTGCAACGGGCTTGAGCGAGTCAAGAACCGAAGCGGCAACGCCGTATTCGGTGACCATCTTGGGGTTTGCCTTGAGTTCTGCCTCAGTAGCCCAGTCAGCTGGCGCGTGGGCAGGAACGCTCATCACGATGCCGGTTGCGTGGTCGGTCTTGACAAAAGTCGCCGGAAGAATCACCACTTCGGTGCCGGTTACCGGGTTTTTGCACTTCTTTCCGAACAACTCCTTTGGAGAAAAGCCTTCCTTGGGAATCTTGACGTCCCTTTTTTGGTCGGCTATTTTCTTTGCAGCATCCGCTGAGAGTATCCAGGTATCCGCCCCGATTCGGACGTTGTAGTATGTCGAATCGGGATTAAGGAACATGCAGGTTACCCCGAAGATTGTCTCGGGCCGCAGCGTGGCTGGCGCGATTATGCGCCCATCCTCCAGGGTGAACTTGATTACGTAAAACTCCTGAGTGCTTTCGCCTTCCCCTTTGTACCTGTCGTGGTCCCCGGTTGGCGACTGGTCGTGCGCACACCACACCACCGGGTGGGTGCCCTGCACCACGTAGCCCTTCCTCCGGAGCAGGTTGAACTGCCACTCAATGAAGCGCGAGTAGGTGGGGGTCATCTGGGTTGTTATGAACGAGCGGCGCCAGTCAATTGACGCGCCTGCCTGCTTGAGGTGCTCGGTCCACTTGCCCATCCAGAAGCGGGCGACGAACTCGGGCCCTTTCATGAAGTCCTTGATCTGCCCGTCAGTAAGCCCGTATTTCTTGAAAGTGTCAATCTGGTTCTGGTCGCCTTTCTGCAGCCTCTCAAGGGTGCCAAAGATGGGTTCGCCGGTTGCGTGGAATCCCTGCGGGAAAAGCACGTTGTAGCCCTTGAGCCTCTTGTAGCGCGCCTCGGAGTCGGTGCGCAAAAACGAGTATGTGTGCCCGACGTGCGGCGCCCCGTTGACATAGGGGTATGGGAAAGTGATGAAGTACTTCTGCCTCTTCTCGTCAGGGTTGGACTCAAAGAGCTTGGCCTTTTCCCACTGGCCTTGCCACTTGGAATCGATTGCCGCAAAGTCGATGAGCTTCTTCTCCTCGGCCTGCGCAGTTGCCTGGCTGTCAGCAGCGTTTTCCTGTGCCTTCTGTACGTTGTCCGTTTCCATTCCAACCCACTCTGTCCTTTGGTAAAAGCTTTATTGTCCGCTTCCCACAAAGCCAATTGGTGTTATTGTTTTTGGCTTTCTTGGGACGCGGCTTTACAAGACGCAAGCCCGCCGGCAATAAGTCCGACGTGACGACTAAGAGCAAAAAACTGCCTGCGCATTGTTCCCACCGAATACTGGATAGCAAGGCTACTGTGTTCAAAGCTTTAAAATTCCTCGTTTGGTTCTGCCTCCTGGCCGGAGCAGCCTATTTGCTTTTGGGAAGCTCGCACGCGCTCAAATCATTTGCAGCCGGTTCGTCCTCGTTCCTGCTCTCCCTTTCAGGAAGGGATTCGGTTGTAGATTACTCGCTTTCCGACCCCGTGATTTCATTTGACAGCGGCAACGCCCACATAGCGGACTACTGCGGCGCCGGGATTGAGATTGCCGTGCTGTTCGGCATAGTCTTTGCCTCCGAGGACAGGACCCTGCGGCGCAGGGCAATCGGTTTTGCAGCAGGCACGCTGCTTATTTTGGCGTTCAATGCGGCGCGCATTTTCCTCGTGCTCCACTTCTTTTCAAGCTCCGCGCCTATGCTGTCGACTGTGCTTCACGACGTATTATTTAGGGCAAGCTTAGTGGTATTCTTGGCCACGTATTACGCCGTTTGGTATTACTGGGATGGACCGCAGGACTGACGAGGAGGAGTCGCGACATCGCGCTTTCATAGCCGCGCCCCTGCTGGGCACGATGATTTTCCTGATAGCCGTAGTCTACGCCGTGAACCTTTCCAAGGACGAGGCGAGCGCGGTAAGCCAGGTTGGCGACGATGCCTACCACAACCGGCTCGTGTCGATGCTTGAGACCTACCGGGCAGACCTGCTGGGGTTCTTCTCGGACGGCCTGCGCCAGAACACCGAGGACTTCATCTCAAGTGCGGCGTGGGAAGGCATAAACACCGTTGACGAGTTTTCAGTCGCGGACAGGCGCTTAAAGTGCGAAGCCATTGCCAACACCGTGCGAGGCCAGCTAATCAGTTCGGGCGTCAGCAACCAGGACTTCCTCAACGGGTTTTCCGACCTCATCAACGCGCTGCGTCAGGAGTACGTCTTCGAGGGCCTCAAGTTCTCGCCCGTGAAGTTCGACGCGTTTGAAATGTCAACCGGCGAGGGGATGGCGACCTGGGACTTCACCTGCGACAAGGAGCCGGGCAACACGCTCTGCGAGAAGCTCCTGGCAGGCTCGACTTTCGACTGCCAGAATTATGCAACTAACCTCGTCTCTCCCTACCAGTGCTGCTCCGCAAAGCTCCCGTTCGGGGCCGGCTGCCCCGCAGGCCAGGTGCTGCGCGGCTGCGAGGATGGCGGCTTCTACCTTGCAGTTGACATAAGCGACCCGGACGTGTACAAGGCAATGCCCCGGATGCAGATTTCGGACGCGCTTGGCAACACCGTGCGCACCGCTGTCCTTGGCAAGTATTCCTTCCAGGTCCCCATCCGCTACCCGATTTACCGCTACAACGACGCGTCGTTCCGCATATTCTCAATCACGCAGTACCTGACGAGGAACTATGCCGATGCCGCGTCAACCCCCGCCAGCGCACCTTCGATTCCCGGGAATTTTGACATCATCCCTTACCTGAACGCAAACGAGGATGCGTGCAGCTACCTGTTCTCGGACGAGCGCTTCAAGCAGTTCAATTTCGAGGTGACTCAGCCCGGCGGGAAAATAACATGTTCGGGCGGAAAGGCCCAGAACGTCAATGTGTTGGCGGCGGCCTACACTGCCGCCCAGACTGCGGGTGGCGTCAGCCCGGTGCGCGTCAACCCAGTGCTTGTGGTGCTTACGGACAACGACCCGCGCTTCCGTGTTGACCCAGACAAGCCAAACTCGTACTCATCATCGCACAAGAACAAGTTCCCGTCGTCAAGCTCCTAGGAAACTGCGTCAAGCGCAAGGTGCGAAAGAATCCCCAGAAGCCCGGCAGCCGCCGCTTCCCCTCCGCGCAGGAAAAAGACCGCAATGCAAAATACTGCTGCAGCTGGAAGCGAGTGCATGATTCCCCTGTGCCTTGGCTTGAGCAAAAGCACGGCAATCCCGGAAGCAAGCGCAGCAGCAACGCCCCACTTTGCCGAACCCAATCCGTTTGCACCTGTTGCGTTGTATGCGTAGACGAATGCAATCGCTGCAACCACTATCACAATCAGCTTGAACTGCCGCGTGTGGCGCTCGTCGCTGTCGGGGATTATCGAGCCAAGCAGCGCCGCAGCAAGAAGCACCGCGGAGCTTGCGCCAAGCGCAGCGCCGTAAATGTAGCAGTTTACGCAGAGAAACGCGGCGAAACCCGCTGCAACGTGCGTCCAGAACCTTGCCATGAAAACAGCGTCCCAATTTCGTCCGAACAGCTTTCCAATCCCGTCCGGGTAGCTATTATCCAGAGGGTATTAATTAGCAACTCCCGTTATCAGTTCGTAGTTTCTTATGGCACAAAAGCCAGCTGGGCCGCAGAAAGCGGGCCAAAAGCAGGGTGTTGGGCAGGCAAGAAAGGACGTCCAGCCTTGGCAGTCCTTGACCGGCGGACTCAAGGATGCCTACTATTCAATCGAGGACCAGTATTATTCTCTTCTTGACTACCTTGAGGACGAGCAAGGCATACCCGTGTATGAAAAGTTCGTCGAGCCCATAGAGTCATCGGCAATACCCAGCTTTCCAGTCGCAATCCTTTCCGTAATCGTTGTCATTGCCGCGTTGTTTGGCATCGCGTCGCTTGCCCTTGCGCCAAACACCGCAACCGTGACAATCAACCTCGTCTCAACCGACGGCCAGCCAGTTAGCGAGGCAAACGTCACGCTTTTTGTCGACAACGCAGAGACCGGCGAGCGCATAGCAAGCAGGATATCAAACTACAGCGGGGTTGCCGTGTTTGAGAAGGTGCCCCTGGGCATATCGCTGTTTGTCTCTGTTTTTGCTCCTGACTTCAAGGAGTACCTGCAGCCGCTTGCGCCGCTTACGCGCGACGCGCCTTTTGCGCAGATTGAGCTTGAGTCCCTCGTGGATTCAAGCGAGTCAAGCTTCAAGCTTCTTGTGCGCGACGACTCCAACCTGCCCGTTCTTGGCGCAACAGTCACCGCGCACACAGTAACCGGCACTCTCCTTGCAAACGGCGTCCAGGTCACCAACGCCTTCGGGGCCGCCCAGTTTGAAATTTCCTCTCGCGAGTTCCTTGCAATAGACGTCGAGAAGGAAGGCTACGAGAGCGTCTACGGCCGCGTGGTTGACGCATCCCGCTTCTCAACTGAGACCGTTGTCCTTTCCAAGAAGGCAGATGCGTTCAAGGCGCGCACTGTTAAGGTAATCGCAGTTACCTCCAACTCAACCGGAGGAACGGTGTCTGCGGAGGTTGCGCTTTATACCATAGCCGGAAGCGAGCTTGGACGGAAGCGCACACAGGAAAGCAGGGCATCCTTTGACGTCCCCCAGGGCACTGAGTTTTACGCCAATGCGGTTGCGACAAGCAACGACACTGGGAAATACTTCGAATACTTCTCCGAACAGCTGGTGGCGGAGGATGACATCAATGAGTTCCCGCTGAAATTCATCGCAAAATCAGAGGCCAACTCGACCAACGCAACCTGCGGCACCCTCCGGGTGTTCCTGCAGGACGAGTCATCAGCCCCGCTTTCCGGCGAGGTTTCCCTCTACTTGGAGTCCACTAACTCGTTCGTGGCGCGCAAGCCCGTTTCTGCAGGCAACGTCTCTTTTGATGTCTGCGCAAACTCCACCCTCTACGCAGCCGCATACTCGCAGGGCTACTTTGCCTCCAACGCGCTCGGGTTGCGTCCGGGAATCAGCGCGCTGATTACCCTCCGCGCAGTGACTGCAAACAACAGCGGTTCTGTCGAGGTGACTGCGCTTGACTCCGACGCAAAGACGCCGGTTTCAGGCGCAATAGTTTCCATAATGGGCTCCGACAGCCGCTTCCTTGCATACCCAAAGCAGACCACAAACGCCGACGGACGCGCAGGGTTTTCGGGCCTTGAGCTTGGCGTGAGCTACTATGCGTTCGCTGACAAGCCTTCCAAGCACGCAAAAAGCTCCCTCTTTACAATAGCTGAAGGCGCAGCCACTAAAGTCACAATCGTATTCGGGCACTCGACAGCAAGGATTTCAGTCTCGCCTGTTGACGTCCTCACCGGCCTGTCGGTCAATGCAGTCGCAACCGCAAGGGCAACCGGCATGCCCACAAGCTCCTGCCAGGTGCGCAATGCAAACAACTCCTCCTGTGACTTGACGGTCTATTCCGGAATCCCGGTCACTGTCGAGGTCACAAGCTCGGGCTACGAGAAGCTCTTGTCCTCGCCATTTGTGCTTTCCGAGTCCGAAAGCGTGCTCTACACCGCAAGCATGCTCCCCTCCTCGCTGAAAAACCAGTTCACCGTGAAGTATACTGGGCTTTTCAACTCCAAGGGAGGCAGCGTGTCCTCGGTTGAGCGTGGTGCGCAATACGATGCGAAGTTCATAGTCAACATCCCCACGAACGCATCCGCATACAAGGCCGGTTTCATCCTGCGCATAGGCACTGCCGGCTTTGACAACCGCAGCGCAATCGACCCGCTTGAGCACTTCGTGATAATCCCCAAGCAGTACCCGCAGGTGCCAGTGAACCTGATGAGCTACTCCTACCGGCCCTCGACTTCCTGCACTCCCGACATCCGCAACTCGTCAAACGGGCAGGGCTACTATAAGTGGGCGTACTTCCTTCTGGACAACGCAAGCGGTGTGCGCGAGGTCGTTGCGCGCGTCCAGGTCAAAGACAACGCCTACACCGACGAAAAGCTCCGGGTGTCCAGCTCCGCCTGGTACACCCCGACAAGCGCTGCTGATTCCTATTTGCACATCCCGGCTGATTCGGACTTCGGCTCATCGAACCGCTCGGATACGCGCGACTGGTGCTACGCAAAGTCGGACTACCGCGACTATTCAGTCAGCTCTGGAAAGTCCTACTGCGGCGCCAACGCGTGCATAAGCGTGGGATTCTACGACTCCGACTCGAACCAGACCTCGCAGTTCAAGGGCATAACCGGCAGGCCGTTCTATGCGCGCGTAAGCATCGACCTGCTTCGCGCGGTGTCCAACCCGCGCGTGGTGATTTTCTCTGCGTCGCAGAAGGCACGCATCCACCAGTACAACGTATCAACTGACACGCAGAACCTCTCAGGCGACGCCGGCGCAAGGACCGGGATAGACCTGAACCTTACGCAGTTCTACTCCAATGCAATAATCCTGCTCAACGTAACGTTCTCCGACAAGGCCGACTTCTCGGCGTTCTACGCAGACCTTTACGACGGCAACACCAAGCTTGCGCGCGCATACGGGTATGTCACGCAGGGCGGGGTGGGCAAGCTGCGCATCTACCCCGTTCCGGACAACATGGGCGCAGCAAGCACGTACGACCTCAACGTCACGCTTACCGACTACTATTCCTCAGCCGCAGTCGAGGATGCGCTCATCACGCTCAACGAGTCCGTTGGCACGCCCTTCTCAGGCCGTTCGTACTCCGTGCTCGGAGGCTCCATCGCCGACCCCCTGCAGGGCATTTCGGGCGTTTATCAAATCCCCGGAGTGTTCGCATCCGAAAAAGGCGCATTCAACATAGTGGCGGCGCACCCGGACTACCTTGAGACAAAACGGGAGGCCAAAGTCGAAGGGATTGACTTCCTTTCAACCGCGACCTCGGACCTTGAGGTGTGCGGGGAGGAAAGCTACCTCGACGTCTACAACAGCCACGTGCTTGACTCCAACGTCTCAATAACCGCGTCAAAGGCCAATTGCATCAACGTGACTGCGTTCGTGCAGATGCGCAACGGTACCGACACTTCGTGGACCGACAGCACCCCGCAAATAGTCCAGTCCGGCCTTACTTATTTCCTCCCGCTTTCGCACCAGAACCAGGGCCGCATCACCGTGGTTCCTGCAGCCTGGGACAAGGCCTGTTCAGTCACCATCGCGGCATCAGCGCGCGACGGCAGCCAGTCAACGCGCACGATTGCGTACTCAAACTGCGCGGAAGCCGTGTCCAGCGCGTTCCTTTCGGTCTCGCCCTCGCGCGTCTCCAACACCGCAAGCAGCCGCAGGTGCAACCGCGCGGCGTTCGTTAACGTGTCAAACTCCCTTTCCACCACCGGCTCCGTCACAGTGCAGCTGTCCGCGCCGGGCCTTGTAGTGGAGCTAGAGGGCGCAAACCAGTCGCTCTCAACCCCGTTCTTCTTTGCAGTGCCAAACGGGGCAAGGACTTCCCTTCTGGTCTACCCGACTTCTGCCAACGCGTCAGTGATGATGGCGTTCAACGCAACCGACGGCACGCGCAGCGCAAACATCTCAATCCCGTTCGACAACTGCCCCAACGCAACACGCGAGGCCGCACCCGACATCCTCTCCTACTCGCCCAAGGACTACGCAAGAATCACAACTGAGAAGGTGTCCGCGCTTGTGACCGTCGACACTTATGCGTACTGCCGCATCGGGCCAAGCAACGTGGCTGCAAAGCAGCTGCCCTACCTGCTCACTCAAAAGTCCAGCTCCGCAGGAAGCTACGAGTACGGCACCGACCTGGCTTACAACAAGGGCTCAGGCACGCCGTTCAAGTTCAGCCTCGGCCGCAACACCGTCTACGTGGGCTGCTGCAACCCCGCAAGCAAGGGCGGCGAGTGCACCACTTCCAACGTTCCGATAAGCTTCGACTTCCAGTACGTCGCCCCGACTTCGACCCCAACGCCGACGCCCACTCCCAAAGTCTCCGGGACGCCGACGCCTGTTGCAACGTGCCTTCCGGTTGGCTCAGCCTGCACCGACTACACAAAGTGCTGCAGCGCAATCGGAAGCGAAGGCAAGTGCGCAGAATGCAGCACCACCAAGCCCTCTGCTTCGGGCGAGGCGTACAAGGGCTGCTCGTCGGGCGCGCCTGTCTGCAACTCATCCTATATGTGCGTCCAGTGCACAGACTCCGACGTCTCGTTCTGCTCCGCAGGCCAGGTGTGCGAGCTGGGCAAGTGCAAGACGCAGGTGTGCGCAAAGGAAGATGAGAAGCCCACGTCGGAAAAGCCGTGCTGTACCGGCCTGAAGGAAAATACTTACGGCCTGTGCGACAAGGAAATTATTTGCAAGGCTGCTGGAGAAGCGTACTCTCGTGAAGCGCCCTGTTGCGCCGGCCTCCTGTCAGGCTCGGACGGCAAGTGCGCCAAGGCCACGGTGTGCACCAAGGAAAACGAAAAGACCGTGTGCAAGTCCGGCGAGTACTGCGACATAGAGCAGGGTGCGTGCGTGAAAACGCCCCGTGTAGGCTCCAACACCATAAAGTTTGACTTTGCCTCCGAAAAGTTCACCAATGCAGACGGTGCCGAAGTTTCAGGCGTAACCCTTAGCGTGTCATCAGTCATCCCCGTAGCCGGGTTTATCCTGACCCTTGACAACTCGTTGGGCGTAAACCCGCAGCCATCCACTGCTTTCAACCTTAAGGCTGGCGGTGTTGAAACTGCGCAGGTCGGCGTGTTCTACCTTGACGGCACGCCCGTAACCGGCACGATTGTTGTCCCGTCGGAGTCAAGCGTTGATGTAATCATAACCTACCCTGACGTGCGGCCGGACTATTTCACCGGCGACGCGTGGGGCGTCAACGCCGGGTTTATGAAAGACGCAAGCGGGAATCTGCATTTCTCGGCGTCTGACGCAAAGCTTGCAATAATGGGTTCCTTTACAAGCGGAAAAACAAGCATACCCTTTGATGTAATCCCGAACGTGATAGACACCGATGCCTATACTGCCGGCCTGGCCGTCTTTGAAAACACCCACAGTCAGTTCCTGCCCATGGACTCAGTCGGAAGCAAGCGGTATGACGCATATTATGAAAAGCCCTACGACGGGGAAGCCTACTCGTTGTACATGTTCAACAACAACCTCATGATGAAGAAGTCAACCGACGTCAAGTACCCCGAGGTGACTTTCGGGTTCAGCGATGCGGTAAAGGCCCGTGCGGACCAGGCTGCGCACAATAATGTCGTGCAGCCGCCCGACTACAAGGTTTCATCCGGCTTCAAGGCTGAAGTGTCCGGAATGCCCATCGATGCGGATTCCCTTTACAACAAGCTGCGCGTGATGCCGGTATACTCCAAGTCCTCGGTGATACGGTGGTTTGAAATCACCCGCGTCAACCTGATGACGCAGACCGGTGGCGGGTCCAGCACCGCGATTACCCACGATTGGATGCGCCAAAAGTTCAACCTCGCACTGCAGGAGCTTTACAACCTGAAGAACTCCCTAAAGGGAAAGACGCTGTACACTCCAAAGGAAGGAAGCGAACGCAACACCGTTGAGCCTATGGCTGGCGAGAAAGTCAATGCCCTTAAGGTCCTGCACCTTGGCAACGGCAACCTGTTCAACGACGCCACCAACCCCGGCAGGGTGGATGACATCTTCATAGCCTCAGCCGAGGCTGCCACTGTAAGAGTCCTCTGGTTCAAGTACAACCCGCTTTACATGAGCTACGAGCTGCCGGTTGACATCACCGGCACTTACGAGTACCCAGAAGGCGCAGGCATCAAGATAATTCCAAAGACCGAATCAATCGGCTTGGCAGCACCCGTGCCAAAGGAACTTGCGGCATTTCCCGGCAACAAGCGCAACACCGCCTACTTCTGCGATGCATCCGCCGCTCCTGAGGCCTGTCCCAAGGCAAGTGACATATATTCCGAACTGCCCGTACCCGACTACTTCGAGGCCGGAAGCATCTCAAAGCTATATGCGCTTACCGGCAGTTATTCCGGAGGTGCATCATTCACCAACCCCGCATCTAGCAAGTCGGAGTTGAACCCGCAGGCTGCTTGCCCGTCGACAAAGATGGCCCGCAACGGCGAGTGCATAGGTTCCAGCGCAACCGATGCATGCTTCCTGTCCCAGTCTGGAGAGATCGTATATTTCTTTGATTCAAAGACGCGTGCGTATGGCTGGCTTGGCGGGCCCTCGCTTCCCACTGACAAGAAGTGCGGACTCAAGGACGGTACCAAGGGCGCCAACTGCTACTCATGCTACAACGGAAACGACTGCTCGTCGGATTTCACGACCACTTCCATCGTACACTTCTCGCAAAGCAACTGTGACGACAAGAACCCCCAGGATGTCGATGTGCCCGCGACGCAGTATTCCGTCTCCGGTCAGTGCAACCAGCTGAACTACAATGGCTGGGCCGATTCAAACGGCTACACTCCCTTCGCACTTCTGAATCCCGGGCGCCGCTGCTACCTGAGCCAGTTCACATCCCATGTCTTCACGTACGGCTGCACTAAGAGCGGCTGCCCGCCGCAGACAGATCACTCCGTCTCAAGCACGATGTGCACTTCATGCAGTGACATGGCATCCGGCCTCGACCAGCACCCCTCATTCTGCCCCGAGTGCGGCTGCTGTTCCTGCAGCGGCCCGCTTGCAAAGGACCGTCAGCTAAGCGACAACTACCCTGTACAGTGCGAGCGGCAAAGCATTCTGCCGAAAGGGGAGACCTACATGCTGACAATCCACGTTTCCGACGGTTCCTGCCCCGTACATTGCAGCAGCGATTAATCCTATCTCAAAAACAACCGCCGTTTACACTCTCATTTTTGCATTCTCCTTCAAGGCAAGCTATTTAAGCCCCAATCGCCCGTTTTAAATTAGTGTTAGCCTATGCCGTCCTCCGAAAAGTCCGAAAAATCAGCACAGGGAAAGAAAGCAGAAAAGGAGACCAAGAAGTCCTCGCCGGTTGACCCGTTCAAGCAGGCGTACTTCTCCGTTGAAGACAAGTATTATGAGCTGATGGACTACCTGGAGGATAAGGTTAGGGTCCCTGTTTACGAGTATTTCGTCGAGCCGATAGAGAAGAACGGCATACCCAGCTTCCCAATAGGCGTGCTGGCGCTGCTCCTTGTCGGCCTCGGGCTTTTCATGTTCGCAACCGGCGCGGGCCAGACAAGCACGGTATCGATATCGCTTCTTTCTGCATCCGGCAAGATAGTCGACGGCGCAACGGTCACCCTCTACTTGGGCGACTCCACAAATGGCGACGTGTTGGGCACCACCACGTCCAGCAACGGCAAGGCCACGTTCTCAGGAGTGCCGCTTGGCAAGGAACTTTACGTCACTGTCTCGGCAGCCAACTTCAAGGACTACAGCTACTCAATCGGGCCGGTCACTGCGGACACCCCGTCAATCAAGATTAGCCTGGAGGACGTTGAGAAGCAGCCTTCGGTGTACCGCCTCACGGTTGTTGACGAGGACGGCCTGCCCATCGCAGGCGCAGTTGTCAAGGCAAAGTCGCTTGCGGGCGTGCAGGTCGGCGTGTACAACACTGACGCAAAGGGAATAGCAAAGATACAGCTCCCCTCAACTGACTCGCTTCTTGTCGCAATAACCCGCACAGGGTTTTCAAACATCACTGACTTCGGCATAGACCCGCAGGTCGGGCTCTTGCAGACTGTCACATTGAAGAGGGCCGGCAGCGAGTGCGCAAACGGCGCGTGCGACAAGAAGGTTACTGTCGTAGTCAAAGTCATCAACTCCCAGCAGCAGGCCGTGCAGGCGCAGGTAGTGCTCACGAGCTCGCTGGGCTCGGTGCTTGGCGCGGCGTCGACAAGCGGCGGCCAGGCGGCGATTGCAAACGTCCCAGTCGGGACCAAGGCGATACTCAGCGTCACCGCATCCGGCGTGGACCTTGGGAAGTACGAGACCTACTATTACTATGACTACCTGGTGGCTTCGGACGACAACGTCATCACCGCGTCAATGGTCGTATCCTCAACAGCAGGCCTTTCGCCGGTGTTCATCTCGGTTGCCGACGAGGCAGGAAAGCCCCTTGCTGCCGAGGTGACGCTTTACAGCGAGCGCTCGGACGCCCTGATGGGCAAGACCGTTGCGCGCAACGGCGAGGCAAACTTCACGATTGACAACGTCTCCTCATACGCGACCGCGTACGTGGCAGGCTACCTTCCCAAGGCAGTATCGGGCCTGAGGCCCGGCTCGCGCGAAAAGCTCGTGCTGAAGAAGATCCTTCCAGGCACCGCAGGCTCCCTTGAGGTGCAGGTCGTTGATGCGGACGGCTCAACTCCGGTTGCCCAGGCGACTTTGACCGTACGCTCATCCGACGGCCGCAACGTAGGCTACCCCTCCGTACGCACCAACGCGGACGGCAAGGCGATAATCAGCAACGTCTCGCTTGGAATCGACTACCTGGTTTACGCTGACAAGAGCCCCAAGACCGGAAGGAGCGCGCAGTACCGCGCCTACGACGGCGATGCCACCAAGGTCGCGGTGAAGATGAACCCGACAACTGCAAAGGTCATCGTCTCAACCAGGGATGCGGTCAACGACACCGGGATGTACGCAACAGTAGTGGCGTACGGCCCGGACATGACCAACGTGTCCTGCACCACCAGCTCCTCCAACTCCTACGCTTGCGAGCTTACCGTGCGCGCCGAGTCAACGGTTTACGTCCAGTCCTCGGCTTCTTATTACGAGACTGCGACTTCGCCTGCGATGGTCCTTGCAACAGGCGACTCGAAGGCGTACACCGCGTACCTGCTGCAGTCCGGCATAAAGGACCAGTTCTTCGTCAAGTTCGCAGGCCTGTTTGACGAGAAGGGAAACAACGTCACCTTGGTTGACAAGGGCAGGCAGTACGACGCCAAGTTCATAGTAAACATCCCGTCCGGCTCGTCAGCGTCAAAGACCGGGCTTATGGTGCGCGCAGGAACTTACGGCAAGGACTCGGTTGCTGCAACAGACTCCAAGGAAAAGTTCGTAATAATCTCGGACGGCACGACCGCCACTTCCATTGACCCGGTGTTTGCCGCAAGCTACCTCCCCTCCACTTCGTGCTCCAACGACCTGAAGGCCAACACCGAGCGGGGCTACTTCAAGTGGGTGGCGTTCTCGTTTGCAAACGAAAGCGGCAGCCGCGAAATCACAGTTCGCATACTCTCAAAGACCGACGCCGCATCAACCGACAAGCTGCAGATAAACTACAACAGCTGGTACTCGCCGGGCGGAAGCTCGGGCGCCTACCTGCGCGCGCCCGTTGACCCGGCATTCGGCTCCGACCTGCGCTCGGCAAGCCGCGACTACTGCTACGCCGCATCCAACAAAGTCGAGTTCTCGGTAGCAAGCGGACGCTCCACTTGCACGGCCTCTGCGTGCATCTCGCTTGACTTCTCCGACGGGACCGCAAACTACGGCCCGTCCTACCTGGGCGCGGTCAACACCCCGCTAATTGCAAAGGTCGAAGTCAGGCTCCTCAAGGGTGTGCAGTCGCCCCGCGTGTTCGTAAGCTCGGACAGTGGTGTGATGCAGATACGCAACTACTCCATAACAACCGACTCCGAGACCAAGGTGCTCGACTCGTCGGCCAAGGCGATATCCAACGTCACCATCCAGCTTTTGCCGTTTTCCGACCCCGCGTCGCTTTCATTCTACCTGCTTCCCGTAGTGCCCGTCACTTCGGGAGCGTTCAACATAAGGTTCTACGAGGGCCAGACCGAGCTTGTCAGCGCCAAGGGCTACGTCACGCTTGAAGGCGAAGGCAAGCTGAAGATAGTCTACGTCAAGCCCGACCGCGTCAACGTCTCGCAGTACTCCGACCTTGCAGTCAAGCTTGCTGACGCAAACTCCGGCGCGGCAATCACCGACGCGACCGTCTCGATAAACGAGACCTCGGGCACTCCCTTTGACGGGAGCGTGCCGGAGGCGATGGTCGGAAGCTCGGTGTTCAGCTCAGGACAGGGCTACAACGGAATCTATACTTTCGCCGACCTCTACCCGACAAAGAGCGGCGTGTTCGAGGTGGTTGCGGAGCAGCCCAACTACGCAACAGTCCGCCAGAACGTGTCAGTGAACTCCGATGACTTCCTCGCAGTCACTCCCGTGAACTTGGAAGTGTGCGGAAAGACCGACGAGCGCTCGATAAAGATACGCAACAGCCTCCCGCTCAACCTCTCCATAGTCGCCACCTCCTCGTGCGCCATAATGTCCTACTACATGTACAGCCAGGCTGCGTACGACGAGACCAGCGTGCCGACTTCCTACTACAACGCAACATCCTACGTGGCATACGACTCGTTCTCGCAGTCGTACAAGTTCGCCTTGCCTGAAAGCAGGCTCGGGGTGTTCACCGTCCGGCCCTCAGCGTACGGCAAGGAGTGCTCCATAGTGTTCAATGCCGAGGCGCGCGACAAGAGCCGCGACGTGCAGGCAGTCAAGTACACCACCTGCACCGCAGACGCTGCGGACAAGTTCCTCTCGGTAACGCCTTCCAAGGTCGTGTGCACCGCAGAGGAAGGCAACTGCGACACCTCGTCCACAATCACCGTTGCAAACAACCTCTCAGCTGAAGTGGAGGGCGTTGTGAGCGTGACCATCAAGGGCTCGGGCCTCGTGCTCCAGTCAACTGGCGCCCTTGCAGGCGCAAAGCAAGGCGCAAGCCTTGCAGGAACAGGCCTGGTGGCCGGAAGCTCCGCAAGCTTTGCGGACGGCCTCCTTTCGCTTGACTCCGGCTACACTTTCGAGATGGCGCGCGGCGCAAGCACCAGCTTCAATGTTGTTCCCGCATCGGTAAACAAGACGCTCCAGCTCCTTGTCACCGCAATCGCAGGCCCGCGGACCGCAACAGCGGCTGTGCAGATAAAGAACTGCCCCGGCACAATCGACACCGTAGGGCCCACCATGGGCTCGGTCTACCCGACCTCAGGCACCACCATCACCTACACCCCGTTCAACCTCATGGTGACAACGGACAAGGCAGCTGTGTGCAAGGCCGACAGCCTCTACACGTTCACTTCAGACTCGAGCAACCAGGTCCACAAGATGGAGATGTCCCTAAACGCAGGCACCGACACCGCGCCGCTTAAGGAAGGCGTCAACACCTACTCGGTATCTTGCTGCAACCTCGCGGAGAACGGCGGCAAGTGCGGCACAAGCTCGAAGACAATAACGTTCACCTTCAGCAACACCACCAAGAAGAAGGCCAACGGTGCGTCCTGCACAAGCGACGACGACTGCACAAGCGGGAACTGCAACTCATCCGACATGTGCTCAAGCAAGCCCTCGTCAGAGCTTTGCGGGCCGCTTGGCATAACCTGCCCGGACTCGTGCGAGTCCGTGGTCAAGGAAGGCGACTCGTGCAAGGACTCGCTTTCGGAGTGCTGCGCAGCAGGCACCGAGTGCGTCAGCAACGTGTGCACCAAGTCCACTTCGAAGGCGCTCGGCTCCGCGTGCAACTACTTTGCTGAGAACTGCAACAATCCGCTCCTCTGCCGCGAAAAGCCCAGCGACGCATCGTCAGACCTCTGCACCTGCAACTACAACCACAAGGAGGACTACACGCTCAACGGCTGCCCGCAAAGCACTCCTGTCTGCGTGCAGATAAACGGGCTGCAGTTCGGCACGTGCGTCAGCACCGCGCAGGCTTCCAACCCGCCCTCCGCCTGTTCCGGATGCATAATCTGCAACAGCGCAGGGACCGGGTGCGCCTCAGTCCCGTCAGCTACCCCGACTACGACCACATCGCCCGCTCCCACGTCCTCGCCTGCGCCTACCGCGACTGCATCGCCATCCTCGACACCGGTTGTGACCGTCACTCCCGGCGCTTCCAGCACCGTGGTCTATTCGTTGAAGGACAAGAAGTTCTACGACTCGACCGGGACTACCGAACTTGCTAGGTACGATGGGTGCGGCCTGATAATGTCATGCTCGAAGATGTCGCTGGGCCTGTCGCCCCTCCTGCCAATGTCGGGAATCATACTCGAGGTAAGGAACGACCTTGGGGACGGCACCACCGCAAAGGGCGTCACTTTCTCATCCCTTTACGCGGCCCTGACTAACATGGACGGCACGCCGGTGACGTCGCAGGACATACCCAAGGACAGCTCGATATACTTGCTCGTCACTTACCCGCCCAAAGCCGACGTCAAGGACTTGATGAAGACCGACTCGTCATCCTCCTGGATCCGCATGGGCAGCGGCTACTCAACAGACTCGTTCGTCCAGATAGGCTTCAACTGGGGCTCAGCATACCTGTACGTATTACCCGACTTCGACACGACTTCCGCAAAGTACGCGTTCGGCGTGGGACTGTACGACAAGACCAACGACATGTTCGTGCCATTCGACTCGGACGGGGACAAGCAGTTCGCCTACGACTCTGCATACACTTCGAGAATGTTGGACAAGTCGATTTACGTGTTCAGCAACCTCCTGGTCGGCAAGGACACGATGCTGTTCAAGGTCAAGACGCAGAACTCCGGCCCCCTCGGGCTGTACGAAGGCACCTGGGTGGACCTTACGCCGGGCTACATAGCCTCGGCCGCAGGGGATGCCAACCCCGACGTGTTCTCCTACAACAAGATACAGCTGAAGGCCTGCTCAACGCCATCATCCTGCGCTAACGAGAATGACTTCCTCGACCCGCTGAAGGCAATCCTGCGCCCGTTCGACAACAGCGGCGCCGCTTTGACCCACGAGAAGATGGCTGATGAGGTAAACGTCGCGCTCGCGGAGCTGCGCAACCTGGACGCAAGCTGCACCGCCTACAACGCTAAGAAGAAGACTGCGTTCAACGCCTTGGATCTCCTGAAGCTCGGGTCGGTGGATTCGACTGGCAAGCGCGTCCTGCCTGACCTTTACGTGACCGCGAACGAGGGCGGGTCGCTGCGCGTGCTGTGGTTCCACTACGACCCTGCGGCGATGGGCTACGCGGTTCCAAAGGACATCACCGGGACTTTCGAGTACCCGATGGCTGCGGGCGATTCGGACACCAAGATAGCACTTCCGGCAGTCGGCTATGCGTCGGCCTCTCGGCCGTACCTGTTCGCGTACCCCGGCCAGAAGGCAAACACCGCCTACGACTGCGACTTGGACCTGACTGACACCACGGCCTGCAGCAGCAAGTGCACGGGCAGCCAGATTTACCGCAACTCCGGCTCCTACCGCATAATCAACGATGCAGAGCAGACCATCGTGGCCGGTTATTCGACGTGCAGTGAGAAGGGTGTCACGGACAAGTACCTGAACGCAGTCTCGGGCGTCGTCGAGCGCAACCCGCGCCTGTGCTGCAGCTCCGGCGTGTCAAGCTCCGACGACGGCGCGTGCCTTCCGTTGAAGCCCGACTGCTACCTTTCCGCGGCAGTCTCCACCTCATCGTCCTCCGCCTGCCCGCACAGCAGCCTGTGCGGTTCTGCAGGAAGCGACGCGACCCAGTGCAACGACGTCAACTACGTTTCCGGCACCAACAACGGGATATTCCTCTACGACGTCTATCTCAACCCGACCAACAAGTGCATCATCCCGTCAACTGGCGGCGAGTGCACCGCCTGCGGGTTTGACGCCGTCTGTTCTGCCGCGGTGAAGACGCTTTCAGCAGGCCTGACTTGCGCGCAAACCGCCGTGTCTTCGCCTGCCGCAACCGAGGACGTCGGGGAGACGGTCGGGGAATCGGCTGCCACCGCAAACGGTGCCAAGCCCGGGGTGTCTGTCGCTCCGTTCGGTTCCAGCAGCTGCGCGTCATATGCTGTTGGCGTCAAGAGCGGAATTACATCCGATTCGGAGCTGTCTTCCATCCAGCTTGCGTGCTACGTCGTGACCGGCGCGGAGAACTGCCTTGCGAAATACACTGCGTCGTTCCCTGACGCCGCAATCATACCTACCGTAAACTACGTGTGCGCCAACCAGAACAAGATATACAGCGGCCAGTGCTACTCCTGCAACGCCCAGGCCGAGGCGTGCATTGTGACCGGCGACAATCCCGGCGACTATTATTGCGCCGCATTCTGCCAGACGGACTCGCAGTGCGTGTCCGGCGACTGCACCAACCCGCACGAATCTGCGACCGGCAAGTACGGCATATGCCTAGGATGAGCGCCCCGCCCGTATCTTCCTTTTTTTCATTCTTTTTCATTTTTCATTCGCGGTCCTATTCTAATTCTTTTTATACCCTCTCCACGCTTATTTAATTCGTATATTTATGCTCGATGACTTCCTTGAGGGGCTGACCGCCCGGTGGCAGGAGTTTCTTGACTGGAGCGACGAGAAGGGCCTTCCCCTGCGCGGCGCGTCGGATTCGCTTGAGCAGAACGGCATACCTCCAGCCCCGTTCTTCCTAGGGCTTTTCATCATTCTCATAGCCGCCATAGGCTACATCGCATACTCAAACATGGCGCCGTCAACTGGCACCATCACCATCAGCGTCCGCGACCTTGCGGGAGTCGAGGTCTCAGGGGCAAGCGTGGTCATCACAGACCTTGCCACCCACGCGCAGTTTGAGAACCTTTCCGATTTCCAGGGAGTCGCGTTGTTTGCGCACGTTCCGCTTGCCGCGTACAATGTCTCGGTGAGCTCGTCAAACTACAAGACCAAGTTCTCGACAGTCGACATCTCGGAGTCGCTTTCGCGCACGCAGACCATCAAGCTTGAGGAGCAGCCCATAAATGCAAATGCCACAATCCGCGTCAACGTCGATGGATTGAAGGGCGCGGCAATACCCGCAGTCTCGGTGAAGAACTCGCTTCTTTCAGTTGTTGCCTCAAAGCAGGGCGCAAGCGTGGTTTTCTCGCTTCCAAAGTCCGCGGCATACACCATCATTGCAAACGCCGAGGGCTACACGCAGAACTCAACTGTAATCCAGGTGGGCTCCGAGGACCCCGCGCCGGTCTCAATCTACCTTTACCCTGTTGCGGACGAGACCACTGTTGACGTCACAGTACAGCTTTCCACTTCTGCGGCAAACGCGTCCCTTTCCAGCGCAACGGTCAAGGTCCTCACAGAGTCCGGCCTTCTCCTGCGCAGCCTCGCTGCTGACGCGGACGGTAAGGCTGCGGTTAAGCTTGCAAGGGGAAGCAAGTTCAGGTTCATAGCATCCCTTGAAGGCTACGACGAGGCGGTGCTTGACTACACCGCAGACCCTGCGTTCAAGTCCGTAAAAATTTCCCTTTCAAAGGCCGGCTCGGACGGCTCGGTGAAGACTTCCTGCACCGTAGTTGACGAGGCAGGCAACAAGGCAGGCGTAGCGACTGTCAACCTCTACCTCAATGACGAGAAGAAGACAAGCGCAAAGACCGCAGCTGACGGCATCGCATCATTTTCCTTACTTCCAACGGAGTCCTACTGGGTCACTGCCTACAAGTCAAAGTACCTCCCAACAGGAATGGCCCTCACTGCGGGAGCAGACTGCAGGCTCGTGCTGGTGGCGTCCACAAAGGAGAATGCCGCAAAGGTAAAAGTCAAGGTTACCGATGAAGCCGACGGCCTCATCTCAGGAGCCTCGGTTGCCCTGTTTGGAAACGACGGCGCCCTTGGCCTTCCCGAATCCACAACCGGCTCGGACGGCGCTGCCGACTTCTCCGACGTCCCGCTTTCCTCAGTCTACGCCTTCGCCTCGTCAAAGGGCAGGAGCGGATATTCCGCATCAAAGACAATCACCGTTGGAGGCGAGGACGGCAAGAACTACACCACCCTCACTGCAAGGCTCCTGCCGCAGCAGGGCACGCTCAAGTTCCGCGTAATCGACCGTTTCTCGCGCAAGGCAATCACCGGCGCAGTAGTCGACGCCTCCACAACCGAGTCCGGCTCGTGCACAACAATCAACGGCCTGTGCTCTGTTGGCATACTCGAAGGCTGGGGTCACTTCAAAGTCACCGCCACCGGGTACTCGGCGTACTCCTCGGCCCAGGTGCAGGTTGTCCCGAACGTCGAAAAGGAGCTCCAAGTCGAGCTCCTGTCAAGCTCGATTGCCGAGAACGTCAAGGCGGTGTTCCTTGGGCTTTACGACCTTTCAGGCAGCAAGGTGTCCTCCCTTGAGCCGTCAACCACTTATAACGCAAAGTTCCTCATCAACGCGCCTGACCTGGCGTTCTCAAAGGCGGCGCTTCACGTGCGCCTGGGCACCACAACCGGCGACGCAAGCACGCTCAACGCATACATCTCAGGCTACGACGGCGGCACCGACGCATCCACCTCGGGAGGCGACTCCTACGGCGTGTCAGCTGCTGTTGCGAACACTTCAGCATCAAGCTCGGTCGAGAGCGCCTACGACTCGGCCTCCAGTTCAATAGAATACAAGTGGGCCGAGCTTTCCTACCCCCCGTTTGCGGGCACCAAGGAAGCGTACGTCCAAATCACCACAAGGCAGGTAAGAAACGGCACCGTGCTCCTTGGCTTCCGCACGGCATACACCACAGCAAACGGCACGCTCCGCGACCCCTCTGACGACAGCGTCAAGGCAGGCCAGGAGCAGCTTGCTGCGGTCAATGTGACCAAGTACTCAATTTCATTTGGCGGCGTGTGCGCAGAAGGCCAGTGCCTTGAGGCCAAGGTAGAGTCGACCCGCGGGGAGTACTCCAAGAACTTCGAGGCAACTGTTCCCGAGGAATTCACGCTCACAGTCAAGTCCATAGCCCAGAACGGGCCTTACGACCTGCGGATACTCTTGACTTCGAAAAAGACCGCGGCCATCCTTTCAGGCAGCTCGCCTTCAGGCGCAGCGGTAATAACCGACGAGGCTGACGGCCAGCTTGCGCTTGTCTCGGTGCCTTCGGGCAACGTGGACGCGACCTTCAAGGTCAAGGCCCTGCGCGTCTCCGACGCACTCTCGTTTGCAATCGAGGCGGACTACGAAGGCGAGAAGGTCAACGGCCTGGAGCTTTCAGGCAGGGTGATATCCGCCTCTAACAACGAGCTCAACGTAGGCATCTCGCCTTCATTCATATCCGCGCTTGCGGAGAACGCAGTCACGTTCCTTGTGACCGACGCGTTCGGCACCCCGATTGAGGAAGCCCACATCGCCATCGGCTCCAAGACCGACATATTCGGCAGCGCCACCTACGAAACGGACGGCTCCGGCGAGGAGAACGCGGGCAAGGACGGCAAGTACCTGCTTGAGGGCGTCTACCCGGACAGGATAGGCAATGCGGAGTTCTCAGTCACCGCAACTGGTTATACTCAATATTACGGCGCAATCCCGGTCACAGCAAAGAAGATAGTCGAGATATCGCCAACTGAGATACTCGACCTGGTTGTTGACTCTAAGGCCGGCAACTCCGACACGATCACAGTGTCCAACCTGCTGGACAACGGCATCAACGTGCGCTCCTCAGTTGTGCTTGACAAGACCCCGCGCATAACCGGCACGCTCCTTTCGGAGTCAAACTTCGCGCTTGAGGCCGGGGAGACGCAGGACATCAAGTTCGACACCTGGATCCTTGACAGCGTGCTTGACGTCGCAAAGGCAATGCGCACGCTTTCGGAGAACTTCTCGGGCCGCATAATCATAGAGGCGCGCGCGGGAAGCTCGCGCCAGAGCGTCTCTTTGCCGTTCAAGGTCAATTCCGCTTTCGTCCAGACTACCCTTGACGAGTTCTGGGGAACCGAGGAGGACTCGGCCGAGCTCACCTTGTACTTGGGTTCGGACAACCAGTCCAGCGCCAACGTGCACGTCTACAACAGCCTCAAGAACAACCTGCTTGTGAACTACCAGCTTGACTCCGCAAACGACTGGCTTTCCTTCTCGCCTGCATCGCTGGTTCTTGGGCCCAACTCCGGAGAGTCCGGCCAGATAGTCTTTGCAGGAGAGGACGAGACCGCACAGCAGGAAAACATCAAGAACCTCACGATACTCGCATCAACTCCTTCCAGCCGCAAGACATTGTGCGTGATGGAAAACAACGGGAAAGTCACCACCAACCTCACGCTAGTTGCCTCAATCAACGGCATCCGCTCCGAGCGCAAGATCCCGGTCACGCTCAACTTGGAGTCCGACGTGGACTGCGCGCCCGACAACGCAGTTGACGTCCTGATGCCCCTTGGGATGAAGGTAGACCTTTCGGCAAAGACTTTGAAGAAGGAGAATGCAGATGGCTCGATTGCAGTTCAGGAGCCCAACAAGGACACCACGCGCGTTGTGTTCGGAGGGGCGTCGCTTTCCGACAGCAAGACCGCGCCGTACGTCACCTCGCCGTCCGGCTCCACAATCACCGCCTCGCCCAGCATGGCAGTCATAATCAAGCCGCAGGAGGAGTTCAGCCTCGCCCTGCCTTATGCGACCACCTATTACGTCAACTCCTATTTCGAGCGGGCAAACAACGCCGACGGCTCGGTTTCCTTCACGCTTGAAAGCGAGGACATAGTCACGTTCCCTGCAGGCTCCACAATAGGCGTATCCACTTCAAGCCTTGTTGAGAAGACCTACCCGATTGGCTTTGTAACTGCAAAGTTCGTCGACGCCCAAAGCGAGGGTACCACGCAGTCCGGCTTTGCGGTCAAGGTGCGCGCAAGCGCGGCAGTTGGCTTCAAAGTCAAGGGCTCGTCGGCTGCTTGCACCTCAAGCGTCGGCATACCGAAGTCATCCACAATAGCGCTTCCCTCGGGCACGCAGATTACCACTACCGAGTCGGGCTCAAAGGAAGCCGCCCTTCCCGACTGCTCCTCGATTGAAGTCGAGTCCGAGGACGGCTCAACAATCTTGCTTCCTGCTGCAAACAAGGTGGTGCTTCCAGGCGGAAGCGAGGTGTCCCGCGACCGCCAGGCGCAGTCCGCAAGCGTCCCCGCAAGCTCCGAGATGCAGGTATCCTACTGCACCCAGACTTCGAAGGACTCCTACAGCGCGACCTTTGGCGAGGACGTCTCGTTCCGCTTCTCCGAAAAGGTGACGACTTCTACAACTTCAGTCAAGTTCGGCTCGTGCCAGCAGATTGTCACTTCCAACGGCTACACCCTCCCGCCCGCAACCGCCATTTCCTTTGACGCTGCCACCGAAGTGGTCACTGACGACGACGGCAACACCGCAGTCAACCTCTATGCGGGCAACAAGGTCACTTTCGCCTCCTGCGTATGCACTGACGCAGGTTCGGGCAAAGTCAGGCTCACCCAGGGCGTGACCGCGACTTCGGGCTCGGCGCTTTCAGTCAAGCCGTCCACAATCGAGTTCACCCTCACTGACGGCGCGCTTTCTGCCTCGAACAATTCCGTATGCGTTTCCAACAGCGCGGCACAGTCGCTCAACGTCTCGGCAAAGGCGGACAACATCCCCGCAGGCATAATCACCGGCGACGACATCTACTTTGGCGGCGAATACTCGCACTCCGGAGTCATAGCAAGCTCAAAGGCCAATACCTGCAGCGCCCTCACCATAAAGGCTAAGGTGCCCGACTCGCTGCTTGACTCCTACGGCTGCATCAAAAGCGACCTGAAGCAGCCCAAGACTTATGAAGGAAAAATCAAGCTCACTGCAAAGACGCTCTCCGGAGTGGAGGTCTCAGGCAAGAGCCTGCCCGAAGTCGCAGTCAAGATTACCGTCAAGCAGGGCAAGTGCGAGAACCGCGACATGGGAATGTCGGACGTTTACCTTAAGGACATCTTCGTGAACTACGACTCCACTTTGACTGACGTAAAGACCGGCTCAAAGCGCGTGTTCGCATTCAAGAACGGAGGGCACACGCGGCCACTGCTCATAGTCAACAACCGGCCTGCAGACGTATCCTTGTCGTACACGACTTCGGACTCTAACCTTGTAAACTGCGCCGACGTGCCTTCGACAGTGAAACGCTCCGAGGCAATTAGCATCACCTGCGCCTCAAGCGCAGGCAGCGGCAGCGCGAAAGGCACGCAGGCCACGCTCACATTCACGTTCAAGGCCGGCGAGGAGACGATAACCACGACCGTGCGCGCAATCGTCTATTCCACAACCGACACCGCGCTATACTCGTCCTCGCCCATGGGAGACATGCTGCCGCTTGAGCGCGCCGCCGTTGCCGCGGTTAAGGCAGCAACTTCCTCCGCAACAACTGCGCCCGCCGAAGGGAAGGCCGCAAGCTTTGCAGGCACAACTGCCTCGCCCAGCCCGTCGCCCTCACCCAGCCCATCACCATCCCCGACCGCGACAACCACTTCGACTGCCCAGTCCGACGCAGCGGCCGACGCCAACTTCGGCGTTACTTCGGTTGCCGACTGCACGACACACTTCTGCACTTACGACCAGTCAGTTGCCGCGTACACCCGCTTTGTGGGCAACATGCGCCAGGTAGTGGACTACATAGGAAAGGACGACGAGGGCCTCTCGAAGCGGCTCAACGCAATCTGCAGCGAGTCGCGCGGCGCCGGAAACGAGTATTCCAAGACCATGGTCATGCAGGTCGTGAACATGAAGCAGACCTTCGACTTCCTTAACGACGTCGCAAGCGCGCAGTTCGGCACGGTCACCAACACTGCAGGCATGCCCGCGTTCGACGGGTGCGGGGTCTACAAAGTCACAGCCAAGCCGCAGATATGCGGCCTGCAGTCGTTCACAAGCGCGGCCGAGTTCAAGAACCAAGTCAAGATAGACCTAGCTGTTGAGAAGGTTGACTACTGCAAGGAGACGCTGGCGAACTCGATGCTCCTCCTTGGCAACGACCAGGAATTGATTGTAGGGGACAATTTCACCGAAGGAGCCGGCGAGATAAAGCGCGCCTTTGACAAGGCACTTGCGTTCGACTTCTTCGCCTCATTCAGGATTGGCGTCTACCGCAACGAGCCAAACCTGCTTGACATGAAAACCGCAGACCTTCTCCTGCAGTCTGGTTATGGCTGGCAGTTACAGACCGATGCCTCAACAGTGCGCACGATACGCTGGGCTTCCCTATATGATGACAATGAGTTCTGCTTCGACAAGGGCAAGACGATACTGGCCGAAACCGTAGCGGCAACTTACGGGCTTGATGCGTTGCTAATCGCTTCTGGTGTGGGTACTGCACAGGCAGTGCAGACTCTAGCTGCTGGAATAACCACCACTGCCGCGCAACTGATTATTGACTTGCCACGGTATAATGCGGATAATCTTGCCTGCGTGATGATGTCAAACGTGATGACCAACGCCCTGAGTTCACAAGGTGGTTTAATCGCACCGGGAATAATTACTGTTGGAGCCAATAAAGGAGCGGCAATCGAAGAGTTAACTAAACTATTGGTTGGTTCTGGTTATGGAAAAGGTCTGACAAGAGATGCTGCAGTTGAATTTATCAAGTATCAAAAAGTTACAATTGGCGCTGCAATCGTAGGTGCTGGCGCAAACTATGCCGTTGGTGGTAGCGGCGGTCCAAGTGCAGTGACCAAAGCAGTCGGAATCGGCGTGATGAGTCAATCCGCTTACACTTCGCTGTTCAACGAGCGCACAGTTGCATCTAGGTTGCTGGTACAGAAAGGATATGCAAGAGACGCGACTGTAGCTGAACAGATACTGAACGGGTTGACTGGTACCGGTACTTCCGTACTAAAGTTCTCAGATACTTTGACCGTCGGCGCGGGTACGACCGTTTTAGACGCTCTTATTGCAGCTCCCTATGCTCAAAAGAAAACAGCATATGCTGCTTTGTTCAATTCCCTTACCGATTACGATGATAAAGTCCTCCTTATGCAGAAGATACGTGATGGCCTGACCGCAAAGGGTTTGGCATCCAACGACCTTTTGAACGCAATTACCAAGGCGGAGGCGGCTACTACTGGGAAATCAAGTGTCCAGACGTCTGCGCTAAAGTCTGTGTTAACCAAGCTTGCTTCAATCGGCAATTCAAATGCGGATACGGTAATATATGATGCGTCTAAGTCGTTCCTAGGCGCGTCCATTGTTGAGACTACCTTGACTTCAAAGACTGTCGGACTTGCCAAAACCGTTGCAAGCACCATAACCACTGTTCCGGCCCGCATCGAGATTCTGGCGTTGAATTTGGAATCTGCCGCGGTCAAAGACTCTACTCTGCCGGAGAAAATTGCAAAGACGCTCCAGGCCGATTTAGCCGTAAAGGGTTATACTCAAACTCAGATTGACAATGTCATCGCATTTATCGATCCGACTGGCATTCCGGGTGCAAAAGCAAATTATCGGGCTGCATTTACTGAATTAGAAAACCTTGGAGAAGGAATTGCTGGTCAAGAAGTTTTACAAGATGCTAGAGTAATCAGCAAGGTTGACATAGCTAAGCTTCCTGAAGAGGCGGTAATCAGGGATATCATTGCTAAGGGCAATGCTGATGATTTGATTACTACTCCCAAGGTCTCAACCCTCACCGCCCAAAGTAAGTGGACGATTGCACGGTCAGTTGCAAGCGTTGCAAGCATGGCCTTGATTATGCTTATGATGGATTGCGACTTCAGACCAGCCCAGGCCGTGCTCAATCCGGAGATGCTCAACCATTTCGTGGTGTTCTCCCAAAAGTCAGGTGGCTTGGTGATTCCGGGTGCGTTTGACGAGCCTTCGATGACTCGTGCGTGCTTTGCGGAGAAGGGCTTGAGTGAGTCGGATACCGTGCCGGCGGCAAAGTCGGATTCTTGCATAGTTCTTGACTCGACTTTCTGCCCAGCTGTAAGCTATTCGACGTCCCAAAAGACGCTGTACCAGCCGAGCTGTATCGGGCTTGCGAAGTCTGGCAAGATTGACGACTTGGACGGTTACACGTTGTTCCTTGGAATAAAGAAGACTGAATCTGACAAGGACAACCTGAACTTCGTGTCATCATTATTCAACTCGAATACGAAGCCAGTTGATACAACGAAGTACCCTGTATATCGGCGCTCTTCACAGATTGATCCCGGATTGGTCGGCACTCTTATAGGAAAGAAGCCTAATGGAGCGTTCACGTTCATTTCAGGTTAATTTATTGTGGTAAAAATGGCAGAACGGCAAAGACGCATTGAAAGAGTAAGGAGAGATGCAAATTCCTCCACGCCAGCCAAAGGTGGTGGTACGTTGTTGCTCTTGCTTTGCATTTTCGCAATTCTTGTCTATTTGTTCGTTTCTGGCAACGTGAAGTTGCCGAACTTTGACAATTATATTGGCAGTATTTCCTCCGCAAGCCAGCCAAGTATCGATTTTCTTAACAACTCCCTAGGCGTCCAATTGTTGCAGTACACTCACCCATTGTTCGGTTTTAAGGTCAAGTATCCTGCAGGTTATGCTGTTGTTTCAAGCAGCGTTGATGCGACTGCTTTCAAGATGTATGCTCTTGGCAATGCGAACGTGCCCGTAGTAGTTGACATTACCTTAACCAATTCGAGCCTTGGGAAAAAGGATTATTATGCTTTAGTCGAATCGATTCCTAATGAGGAAGAGATGAAAGCGTCTGGCATTTGGAATGGGAGTGCACGTTTCGGCGGCAAGAACTACTATTTAATCAATTATACTCAGTCCTCCTCGCTTGTTGCCGAGGACTTGTTCTTGACGTATGGCTTCCTCAATTGCAACGATTATGGCGTGGTGGTTGAGGGTATTGTCCCTGTCAGTCTTAAGTCTGAGCAACTAGTCGTAAATTCTGTTTTGGAGTCTTTCGAGTGTGGGTAAAGGGTGTATTGTGATGCCACTTTGGGGTAGTCTTGATATTTTGGCGAAGGCAAGAAAGCTTGAGGCAGAAAAACAAAGAAAAGCCGCGGAAGAAGCTGCCAAGGAGACTGATGTGCGTCCGTCTTACACTCCTGAAGAAGAACGGGAAGTTCGTCAGTTATGGTCCGAACCAATTGCCGAGAAAGAAATTGATGGTATGACCGTTACTTCTCATTTTGATCGTTTTATTGAGACTCGTAATAGTGAGCAGTTGAAGTCTTTTGCACGTTTGCTTCTTAAGCACGGTTTTGACCTTCCCAAGGATCGTGCTAGTCAGCTTGCTGAGCTAGTTGCACAGAACAAAGAGCGCCTGAAGGGTGGTTTTCATGGCACTGGTTTGCGCGATTTAGTTGCTAATAGACTTAATGCCCAGAAAGAAGGTCCGGAGCGTAATGTTACTGCGGTGGTTCTTTCCAACCCGCGTAAATATTCTACTATCTTTTTTGAGCACTTTTTCCGCCGCCCTCCCGGTGGCAAGCCTTTCTTGACTCCTGAGGAGTGGGAGCATGGAAAGCAGCCGCCCAAGCGCCGCGGTCCGACAGCCTGAGTCTGCCTGGTCTTTGCGGCAGGCTGCGCAAACCTTATTCTATCCTTTTTTCCTATTTTCTCTATGGCCACCAGGCAGCAGGCAGTCAATTCAAGGCGCCTCCAGTTCGTCTTCCTAATCCTGCTTGTGATTGCGGCTGTTGTGATGCTTGCAAACAGCGACTCCGGCAAGGGTTCAATCTTCGGCATCTTGATGAAGGCAGTCTACGGAGTCGTGGGCATGGTCCTGATCATCGTTGTCGCAGTCTCCGGCCAGAAGACCCTGTTCTCAAACATCCCAACTGACGAGCCAAGGCTTGGCCGGGACGTGATGTCCAAGGCCGAGGACGTGGCTTCGGAAAAGGGCCTTGGCAGGCTTGCGGAAATCAAGTACGCAAAGAGGCGCAGGCAGTCGGATGAAGTTCCTTTCGAGGGGTTGTTCCGCAAGGATGACTAGACACAAATCGCCCCAAATCCGGGCTGAAAGCTTAATAAGATGCCCATCCCGTTTATTGATATCCCAAAGGCAATTCCTAGAGGGCGATTGATGAATGGCAGAGCCGCTTTTCCCAAATGTCCACACGGGCTTCAATTATGTAAAGAATTACGTGTTGAGGAAACCTTACGGGCCGGAAAAGCCGTTCGTAACCTCAAAGACCGGCTTGGACGGGGCGCAGGGAACAAGGACTTCGCTTACTGCGGAAGCAATCCGGCAGTGGGACGTCCCGGCACTTGACTCAAAAAGGGATGCCGTTCGCTTGAACCTGCACGAACATGCGATGCAGAAAATAATCCGCAACCAGCCGCCAATCCAAATCAAGTCGCTTACCGAGCATGTGCTTAAGTCCGGTGCGTGGGGCCTTGGGGAGAAGGGCGCGTCGTGGCTTGCAGGCGAGTTTTCCAAGGACAGCAGGGCGCGCGAGGCGCTTCTGGATGCCTACACTTCGCCTGAGATGTCCTCTTTTGTCACCGAAGGCTCCAAGCCGGGTATAATCAGGAACCGTGCCTGGACTAATTCCGCTCTTGTAATCCACGGAAAGCCAATTGAGGCGGGCAAGCACCTTTACGGCGCCCTAAAGAACAGCACGCTTTACCGCGGCAGGATGGACGAATTGCTTGCGCGCGCAAGGCAGATGGATGCCGAGGCCGCACGTCCCGCAGAACCCGCTCCAGCACCGCAGGCTCCCCAGTATCCCGGCGAGCTTCCGGAGCCGGAAAACGGCAGGAGTTACACAATCCGCGAGCTGGATGCACTGGGCGTGCTAAGGGGCGCAGGCCAGCCGGTCATAAACATCAACAACAGCCCCGTAAATAACAACAATACCGGCACTGGCAATTCCATAGGCGGCCACCCGTGGCCCTCACAGCAGGAGGGTTACCGCCAGTATGACGGCCAAATCGTGCACGACGTCCCGACTTATGTTGAAGTCGAGAATGCGGCAAAAAAGAAAGTCAAGCCGCAGAAGGGTGGTGCAAAGGCCGAGGTTGCAAACAAAGTTGACCGGTACCGCAGGTTCAGCGTTTTCAAAAGGAAGCTGATTCAGGCAAGGTCAAGCCTGCTTGCAGGCCTGCCGCCATTGGACGAAGTCGAGGCGCAGACTGCTGCTGCAAAGAAAGGGTCGGTTTATCTTAAGATGCTCCTGGCGCGCAATAGCCAGTTTACTCCGGGTGCACTTGCGAAACAGTACGTTCCCTCGCAGGGAACGCAATCAAAACGCAAAATGATTGCGCCAGGGCCGCAAGCAGCGACGTTTCAGGTAAGAACCAATCCTTCGAGGCTCAACTCGGGCGAGGCGCCACTTGCGCTTCCTCTTGGTGCATACAGCGAAGCCGTCAGGAAACTATTCAAGGCGCACAAGTTTTCAGAGGACAGCTACGGGATGCACGAGGAAAACATTTACAATATTGCAAGAAGCAGCAAGGACCACAAGGAGTTCAAGAGCGGGCTTTTGAAGTACCTGCAGGATTTTGGCGAACAAAAACTGAAAAATAAGGGCGGAATCCGCGAGGTTTTTGAGGCTGCAAAGAAGTGATTCTCATGGAAAAAATGACAAAACCAGTGGCAAAGGAAAAGACCGACGGACTTGCGTCCAGGACCGTCACCGCAATCGCGCAAAGGCACGGGTTCCCCAACGCAGGGGAGGCAATCGGCGAGCTGATGCGCAATGCGGGCCGGAGCAAGAACTTCGGGCTGTTCATGAAGGACTCGCTTGGGGTTTTGCAGAAGCACAACGCAAAGCCGGGCAGCCTCAACTACACTTTGAACATGATGCAGGGCCCCGGCTCCACGCGATACGATGTCGGGAAGTTCGAAAAGGTCGGCTCGGCATACCCGCACGTCGCAGTAAAGTCGGAGTCGGGCAATTTCGACGCCAAGACCGTTGCCAAGAGGTTTGCTGCAGGAAGCAAGGCAACTGTAAATGACAAGGTGATGGTCGAGCACATGTTCAACTTTTACCAGCTTGCCTTGAAGAAGAGCCCCGCGCTTACGCAGGCCATCAAGGCGCTTGGGGGATAATCATGGCAAAGGCTGCACGCAAAACCAAGGCAAAGGCTTCAGCCAAGCCCGCAGCCAAGGCAAAGCCGGCTGCAGGCAAGGCAAAGAACGCTGCGGCATCATCCTCAAAGCCTTCCAAGGCCCCGGCAAAATCCTCCAAGGCTTCCTTCTACCTCAAGACGCACGTCTCGCGCTTCTCGACAATAGTCGCAGTTTGCGACAAAGCCTGCCTGGGAAAGAAATTTGAGTCAGGCGGCCTAATCCTTGACTTGGCCACCCACCGCAGGTTCTACGACGGCGAGCTGGTGGGCGAAGCCGAGGTGGTTGCCGCGCTGGCCACAGCGTCAAACGCTAACATAGTGGGCGACAAGTCAGTTGAGCTTGCATGTGCCGCGATGAACACCTCCAAGGCAGGAGTGAAGCGGATAGGCGGGGTATCCCACCTCCAAGTCTACCGCGTGTAGTTTTCATGGCTTGCAGTGAGCATGGTGTCCCTTCCCAAAACCCGAAAAGTCAGCGTTGAGCCAAGCAGTCCGCCCAAGATGATCAGCACCAATGCATACCTTAAGTTTATGGGCACGCCTTACGAAAGCCTGACTCCCGAGCAGAGAGAGCAAATGGACGAGGCCCAGAGGGTGATGCTGTCGCGCAACGTCGTCAATTCACTGGCATACAAGCTGCATCACATCAAGCCGGGCTTGGCGCCCGAAGCCCTCAAGTCGCACATTCACGATGTCATCGACATCCTCCGCAAGCCGGGCAAGGAGGGCTCCATACCGAAGATAAGCGAGTATTTCCTTGCGAAGGGGTTTGTGAAGAAAAAGGAGGACGGTTCGATAGAGCGGCTGTTCAGGCTTGACCCCGGTTTGGAGCACGTCTCCGTTAAGGTCCTGGACAAGGGGTCCGGCAAGGTTGTAGACCAGTATTCCGGCAGGTTCGGCGCCCTCCAGGCTGTGGGGACGATGACTTCGTTCTTTTCGGTGCATCCAGAGTGCCAGGACTTGCTGGTTGACGAGGCGGTAAGGCGCCTCAAGAGCAAAAACGTAAAGTAGGTTCAAGCAGTGTTTTCATTCAACGGTGTGCTTTGATGGGATTTTTATCCAATTCGCTTTCAAGGGTCTCGCAGGCCGTAAGGAGCACCGCCTCAAGGGTGCGCGGCGCGCTGTTTGGGCAGGAGAAAAAACCGGAGTTGCTGCGGCCGGGCCAGGCGGAGTCGGACGCAATACGGAAACAGGTCAACCTGTTTCTAAAGGAACGCGAAAAAATCCAGAAGCTTAAGGACGCCAGGGAAGCCGCTTCAAGGACAGCAGTCCCTGCCCAGGACTGGATGTTCGAGCCAAAAGAGCCGGTTTACCGCGAAGGCAACAGGCGCGGCATGACTGCGAAGGAGCAGGCAAGCATTGAGGATTTGCTGGAGCCGGAACGCAAGCCAATTGCCGAGGTGGCTGCGCTGAGGATGTTTTCAAAGAAAATCACTTCCGAGCGCCAGAGGCTGCGCGGGGCAAACTACACTTTTGAAGACCTCTTGGAGCCTGAGCAAAAGCCAAAGCCGCACACGAGGCCAATAATCACCGAGGAGCGCGTGCGGCCAAACCCGAAGCCTGGCAGGGCCGAAGTTGCAGGCCTCAAGAGGGCTGCAAGGAAGCTTTCCTTTGAGCGCACACGGACTTTCAAGGCAAATCCGGTGGCAAGGGCAAAGGGGTACTCCGGCGAGGACCTTTTCGAGCCGCAGGCAAAGAAGGCCGTGAACTGGCAAGAGGGTACCGGTGGGCAGGCAAGCCAGGCTGTTGTTTCAGTTGGCCAGAGGAAGCCCATAGAGAAGGTCGCGCCGTTGCGCGCAGCGCTTGGGCAGGCCGCGGCAGGAAAGCAGGCCGTTCCTTCCGGCGCCGTTGCAGTTTCGCGCAAGCACCCGAACGAGGCAGTTGCTGCCCTTGCAGGCGTATATGAAAGCCACGGCATTCCCGCTGACCACGCGCCTGTCAGCTTCAGGCCGCTTTCAGTGGTGTTGAAGGGAAAGCCCGAGACAGACGCAGTATTCACGCTCATCGAACACCTGAAGTCAATGGGCGCAAGCCCGGGGAGCATTTCGGCGCTCCGGACGTATTTCCGTTTCAGGCGCGCGGGCGAGGATGCCCTTTCAGAAGGAAGCAGGCGTTTCACCGCGGGTGTCAATGCGGGCAGGCGCGACATCGCCGACGCAGGCAACGATATGCTGCTTGGAAAGAAGGCGGCTGATACGACTTACGCAGCAACTGCGCCACAGCCACTGGTTTCGGGAAACTTGGTGCCTTATGCCGGCTACCAGTTCCCGGAGTCAGTAAGCAGGGCGGAGCACGAACGCAACAGGCTTGAACGTGCGGTGTTGCGATTCAATCAGGCAAAAAATGGCAGGTCAGCAATTGACGCAAAAACCAGGAAGGAGCTTGAGCGCATCAATGAAAAGTGGGATAATGCATCCAAAAGTTTTACGCCCAAGGATTCCGAACGGCTTGAGAGCGCAAGGCAGTTCATAGACGTGGTCCGCCACGGGCACGCTGCGGTGCAGCAGGCTTTGCTTGCTGAGGACAACAGAAAAGAAAAGGATGCAGCGCCGTTTTTCGACCGCGAGATTGCCACAACAAGCCATTCCAATTATTCCGCGCCAATCGTTGACGATAATGGGTTCCGCCACATCCCGCCAGCCAGGAAGGCCAAGGGGCCCAACGGGGTAACGACCATAAGACGGATGGAGTAGGTGAGACTTTGACCGGTACAGCAAGGAAGGGACCAAAACCGCTTTCAACCAGTGAGGTTTCGGCGTCGCACAGCCTGATGCCGTCGCTTTTTGCCCTGCACCATGCGGGAGTGAACGTGCGCGATTTGCAGAACAGCTTCAAGCTGGACCAGTCCCCCAAGAAAAGCGACGAGTTCCACAAGCCTGCAAGGAAGCTTGACAACTTCCACCGGTTCGTGTACGCGGTGCGCGACTACAACAAGTTCCCCGGCGCGGAGAAGTTCGTCCGGCTTGACCGGACTCCGTCAAACCCGGATTTTGAGGACGTGACCTTGCCGGCCCTGAAAACGATGGTCGGTGCAAAGGAAATCCCCTCGGTCAAGCAGGCAAAATTCGCTGTCAATGCTTCGGCAAAGGCCCGCGGAATCAGGCTCAATCCCAACCAGGCCGAGCACCTTGGCCACCTGCTGCGCTACCATTACGTGATGACTCGGCCCGGGTTTTCGAAAATCTACAAGGACGCCTACCGCAAGTTCGAGAACGTGAGCACAATCCAGGACGCCACTGCTGGCAGGAAAAAGTAACCTGCTGCCGGCAGCCTTTACTGGGTTCTTAGTTTTTTTTCTCAACCGCTGTCTTAATAATTTATCCGCTGATTAATTTATCAAGTGATTAATATGTCCGCAACCGCATTTGTCAAGTTTTCGCCCCGCAACCTCGACCGCTATCCGCGCCTTGACACCGTGCTTATGGTGGAGCGGGCGCTTTACGACAACAGAAGCGACTCGACTTTAACGGAAATCTGGCGTGCATTGCCTAAAAAAGTCCTCTGGACAACCTACACTACTATTTTGGACTACCTCGAGTATTCCGGAAAGATTCACGTAGAGCCGGACAAGACCGTGACGTGGCTGTGGGATCCGGAAGGAATTGCAGAGTTGAAAGAAAAGGGGTTAATAATCTGTGAAAGCAGACCCAAGGCAAAGGAAAGTCGCGTTCGCGGACAAGCGCCTGCGGGAGGAATTCGAACAGCTAAAAATCGGCCGGTTCGAGGAGCAGGTACTGGCGGGCTTTCTAAGCCAGGCGATAGTGGACCTTCTGGAGAACCCGTTCGCAGGGGTAGTAGTCCCAAGGCGGCTTTGGCCGCGGGAATACGTCCGACGCTATAAGATTAACCATCTTCGAAAATACGATTTGCCGGATGGCTGGCGGTTGGTTTATTCGATCAAGGGAAACGACATCGAAATAGTGGCCGTTATCCTTGACTGGTTCGACCACAAGGGGTATGAAAAAAGGTTCGGGTATCGCGTTGGTTAAGGGCCAGCGGCTGTATCTCGGTCCTTCTTCTCTTCAGCCCTTCTTTTCTTCCGCAGCGTCTTCCTTCTTTGGCGAGTAGTATTTCTTCGCAGCGTCAACCTGCGTCTGCGAGCCGAGCTCGAACCACGGCCCGGAGTAGACGTAGCCGAACAGCTTCTGCTTCTCGGCAATCAGGGGAAGAAGGTCGGACTCGAAGCTCTTGATTCCAGGCTTGTACAGGTCGAATATTTCAGGCTCGCAAATCGCGATGCCTGCGTTCACCAAGTTGCTTGAAGTTGCGTCCGGCTTTTCCGAAAAGTCTATGATTTGGCTTCCGCGCATCTTTGCGACCCCGTAATTCTTTGCGTCGCGCACGTTCGCAAGCGCAAGCGTGCAGAGGGCCTTGTTTGCCTTGTGGAACTGGATCATGTCGGAGATGTCAAGCTCGTCGTAAAGCACGTCGGCGTAGGAGAGTATGAACGTGTCCTTTACCAGGGGCTTTGCAAGGAGCAGTCCGCCTGCGCTTCCGGAAGGCGAGTTCTCCCACAGGTAGTTTATCTTCATCCCAACGGACTTTCCTTCCTGCAGCTTGGCCTTCATCCCTTCGCCCTGCATTGAAAGGCAGATGATTGCCTCGTCCAGGCCGTATTTCTTGAACTGGGTGATTATGTGCTCGATTACGGGCTTGCCACCGACCTCAAGCAGGGGCTTGATTGACTTGCCCGAGGGCAGCGCAAGGCGGTCGTCGCTTCCGCCTGCAAGCACAACGGCCTGGCGTGCAAGCGTGGACGAGAGGGCTTTCTTGAGGATGCGGTCTATTGCGTGCGAGCGGTTCTTGACCTCGTGGCCGTCAATGGTGTTGTCAATCTGGCGAAGCAGCGCGTCGTCGATTGTGATTGTGATTCTCTCCAAATTGTGGTTCTACCCCAATAGAGTATCAAAAGCTTTCAATATAAACCATTCATACTATGTAATACTTGAAACTTGAGGTTGCAAGAAAACCTTTAATAATTCATACTTCTTCATACTATTGGTCGGAAAAGGTAAGTTCTCCCCTAGGGAGTAACCTTTTGCGACGAAGGGAAAAAAACATAGAAAACAAAGAACAAACAGCAAAAAACAAAGAAGGAATCAAAGCAGAAAACCGAACAGAGTGGAAGGGGAGGAGGGTCAAAGGGCTCCAACCGGACGGGGGTAACCCGATAATGCAGTGTGGTTTGGTCGAACGCCTTTGCCCCCTCTCTAACCCGAATTGGCCTTGTAACTAATTAAGCGTCAGTGGTAAGTTTACCTATTCAAAATACGGAGTGACGTATTATGGACCATAACCTGGCATTGGATTTTGTACGAGTAACCGAGGCTGCGGCATACGCATCCGCCCACTGGGTGGGAAGGGGCGACAACGAGGCAGCAGACCAGGCTGCGGTCACGGCAATGCGCGACGCATTCAACTCCATGGACATGAAGGGAGAAATCGTCATCGGCGAGGGAGAGCGCGACGAGGCTCCCATGCTTTACATCGGCGAGCACGTCGGCAAGGGCACAGGCAAGGAAATCGACATCGCAGTTGACCCCCTGGAAGGTACCAACATCTGCGCAAAAGGAGGAATCAATGCCATCGCGGTGATGGCCGCAGGCCCCAAGGGCACGCTTCTCAAGGCACCGGATACTTACATGGACAAGATTGCAGTCGGCCCCAAGGCAAAGGGCGCAATTGACATCAATGCAAGCGTGCAGGACAACATCTACTCCGTTGCCGACAAGCTTGACAAGGACCCTGCTGAGCTTACGGTAATCATCCTAGAACGCGACCGGCACAAGGACCTCATACACCAGGTGCGCCACGCAGGTGCGCGAATCAGGCTCATCGGAGACGGCGACGTGTCAGCCGCAATCTCAACCGTGTTCGACTACTCAGGAATCGACATGCTCCTTGGAATCGGCGGCGCTCCGGAAGGCGTGCTCGCTGCAGCTGCGCTAAAGGCCCTTGGGGGCGACATGCAGGGAAAGCTGAAGTACAGAAAGCCCGAGGAGCGCGAGCGCGCAATCAAGATGGGCATCGGCGACCCCGAGCGCACCCTCAAGCTTGACGACCTGGTCAAGGGAGACCAGTCAATTTTCGTGGCTTCGGGAGTGACCGACGGCCCGCTCATCAAGGGCGTGCGCTTTGCCGAGCACGGAACCACGATCAGTTCGGTGTCAATAGACGGACCGACCGGCACCATGCGTTTCGTGGAGTCCCAGCACCACTTCAGGAGCCAGTCGCACGACTACTGGCACAAGATTAGGGAAGACAACAAGGACAACGCCAAGCCCAAGGCGGCAAAATAAAAGGCCTGGCTTGGTGATTTTTACAGGTCAAGGAATCGCATTACCAAAATCATTTTTGGAGGTAGGTTAGGAAATGGCAACTGAATTCAAAGCCCCCGCACTCAAGGACCTCGACATGAGCCTGGGCAAGCGCACGAGGCTTCACAGACTCCTTTACGAGCACGGCCCCAAGAATGGCACCCTGATGATTCTTCCCTACGACCAGGGGCTCGAGCACGGCCCGGTTGACTTCTTCCCAAACCCAGTAAGCAAGGACCCGGAGTACGTGATGAAGCTTGCAAAGGAAGGCGGCTACTCCGCAGTTGCAGTTCACATCGGCCTAGCAAGGAAGTACATGAAGGACTATGCAGGCGAAGTGCCGCTGGTTCTCAAGCTCAACGGAAAGACCACAATCCCCTCTGACGCACAGGCTTTCTCGCCCCTTACCGGCACTGTTGAGGAGGCCGTTGCCCTTGGCGCTGACGCAGTCGGATACACGCTTTACACCGGCTCTCCTGCACAGGACCGCGACATCGCACAGCTTACTGCGGTTCGCACAGAGTGCGAAAGGTTCGGAATGCCACTGATAGTATGGTCGTACCCGCGCGGAGAGGCAATTGACAAGAAGGGCGGGCAGACGTCCCTCTATGCAGTTGACTATGCGGCACGCGTTGCAAACGAGCTTGGCGCTGATGTGGTAAAGGTAAACATCCCCAAGAAGGTCAAGCCCGAAAAGATGGCCGACTACGAAAAGCTCTGCAGCAAGGACGACGACTACAAACAGTACCTTGCGCTTGAGTCCGCGCCCGAAGAAGAGCGCGTCAAGCGCGTGGTGGAGTCAGCAGGACGCACCATGGTGCTCATCTCGGGCGGCGAAAAGGTGTCCGATGCCGAGCTTGTCAAGAAGCTTGAGGTCGTGATGAAGGCCGGCGTTACAGGAATCATCTTTGGACGCAACATGTGGCAGCGCGAGCACAAGGGCGCGATTGCCATGACCAAGCAGATCAAGGAAATGATGGCAAAGTACGGCCGCTGAGTTCTACTGCCCAAAGGCCCTTCCCATTTTCTTTTCCTTTTCTTCTTCTTTTTCCTTATTTATTTTCAACTGCTTTAGCCAGCAGCGGGCAGCTGTCTTTTTCTAGCATTTATATATCCCCAAAGTGTTATTCCTGCTGAGGGGAATACAATGGAATATCGGCAGTTTTTTGCTTTCTTTCTAATATTTGCATCGGCGTCGCTTCTTGCGGGGTGCATAGACCTTTCAGGCACGGAAGGCACTGCGACAGTATTCCCGTCCGCTGAGCCGTCTGCAGCTCCTTCTGCGCAGCCTTCAGTGGCCGCCAGCGCCCAGCCCGAAGCGTCGGCCATCCCCTCGCCCTCACCAAGCCCTTCCCCGTCACCCTTGCCCTCACCAAGCCCGTCACCCTCGCCCAGCCCCTCGCCTTCACCCTCCCCAAGGCCGGCTGCTGCAACGCCGACTCCCATATTCAACTACACTTTCTACACCTACGTCAACGATTACCTTGACAACCATGGCGGACGCTCGACAAGCACCCTGTACAACGGCGGCATAGACACCGGCTCGGCGTTCCAGGTAACTTCCGGCTCGATTTCGTGCATACCCAACTTCAACGTGGTTAACAACCGCAGCGTGAGCGTGACCGAGTCCCAGATCATCTACCTTGGCGCGCACGTGCGCTACGACCCCAACTCGGGCTATTCGGTGATTGCGGAGAAGCCGCGGGCGTCGTACGAGATGTCCTTCAACAGCGCGCTTCCTGCGTGCTGGAACACCACGAACACCACCGCGGACTGCGCAGACGATGACCGCATGGAATCAAACACCGTAATCCGCATGCTCGGCTCGGACTGGCTGATACTTGACTACACCTCAAACGGCAACAACATAACCTCGCTGACGCTCGGCAAGGTCCTTGCAAGCGCAAAGGGGCTGCTTCCAGGGGACGTGCTGTGGATTGGCACAAGCTCAAAGGCCACGCTTACTGAGTTCTCAATGACCGGCGCGGTGCGGGGCGTGCCAAAGCTTGCAAGCTTCAGCGTCGAGACCCCTGCGGAGGGCGTGATGGCAGCGCAGCTTGCGGTTGGCAAGCACGTCAACGTGAGCGGCATCACGATGCGCGTGAACAGGGTCTACCTTGACAACAACTCCGCGCCCAGGGCGGACGTGACTGCGATGTCTGCTGTGCTCACTTTGACTCGCAACCTGCCCATAGACGCGGTGGTCAACTCATACTGGTATGCGGACATCACAAGCACGATGTCGGGCAACTCCTCGGCAATAAGCAAGGTAAGGATATACTCGACTTTCCCCAACCCCCGTCCGGGTGACAAGCTGATGGCAAACGACTCGATGACCATCATACCCGGCGAGCCGGCGTTCAATCTTTCGTATTCAGGGCTCAACATCACTGCCGACACCTACGACATGCTCAGCTTCAACATCCAGAACTCGACGATGCACTACAGCGAGGCGGGCACGTGGACCGGGCCATTCGTTGAGGTTGTCAGCGGGGTTCCGGGCGCGTTCCCCTCACCCTCAAACTCAAGCATCAACGGCTCGATGCTGCGTATCCCCCTTGCGGCGCTTTCAGGCTCAACGGGAGTGGTCGCAGCTGCAGGGACTCCGCTCATCCAGAACAACTATGGTTACTGGACGATGCTGTCATCGATGCCGACCTACCACTATTCGTCCTCTGAGACTGCCACGATATCGTTCAACTACTCGGCTGACCAGAGCATGCTTTGCGTGGCCGACAATGCAGGCGACACGCGCCACATCTGCGCCCTCATAGACCCGGGCCAGGGCGACGGAGGGGTGTTTGCCAATGCCGACGGCTCGCCTATTGCGACAATGCTTTCGTACAACCAGACCCTCTACACCGCCCCGGCCTACGCCGCCAACTTCATGACCGACCGCGGCTCGCGCATACTTTCGGTGGAACGCACCCACGTGTCAATAGAGTATGCGAAGTCGCAGGTGCGCGCGGTGTTCACCATCCGTAACGTCGCGCAGAACGCCACGTCGGGATGGTAGTGCCTAACCCCGATTTTCTTTTTTTTTATTTTTCCACGATACAACAAAACGCACGTTGCTCTTCTGGTTTCGCGTTTTGTTTCTATCGGACTCGAAGCTATCTTGTATTTTTCGAGTCCGCTATGAATTCATTAGAACGCAGCTTGGTGTGGTAGCGCTTGGCGAAGCGGTGCGCCTCGTCGCGTATTGCCTGAAGGAGCTTGAGTCCCGCGCTTTTTTTGTCAAGCACAACAGGCATGCTGCGGGTGGGCATGTACACTTCCTCGTTTTTCTTTGCAAGCGAGATTATCGGGATGTCGCGCTCCCCAAGTTCCAGAAGGGCTTCTATTGCGGCGTGAAGCTGGCCCTTGCCTCCGTCGATGACAATCAGGTCGGGGAGCTGCTGGTTCTCCTCAAGAAGCCTGCGGTAGCGGCGGCCGACTGCTTCCTTGATTGCGTCAAAGTCGTTCTGGCCAGTCAGCGTCCGCATCCTGAACTGCCTGTAGTTGTCCTTGTCAGGCGCGCCGTCTTTGAACCGCACCATGCTTGCAACTGTGTTTTCCGAGCCGATGTTTGATATGTCGAAGCACTCCATAATCCTTGGGAGAAGCGGGAGCCTGAGTGCGGATTTCAGCTCGCCCAGGGCAGGCGATACTGTCGTGTTCAATGCAATCGCGGCGTTCTTTTCCACCAAGTCGAGGAGCTCCTTCTTGCTGCCCTTCTTTGGGACAACTATGTGCACCTTCTTTCCTGCCTTGGTTGAGAGGTACTCCTCAAGTGCGGCCGCTTCCTCAAGCTCCTGCGCAAGGACGATTTCCTCAGGTATGTGGGCGTAGGAATAATACTCGCGCAAAAACTGCGGCACCAGTTCCGCTGTTGCGTCAAACCGGAACGTCTGCCTCTGCTTGATTGTGCCGCGAGTAAGGTTGAACACCTGTCCGCAGGCCATCTTGCGGTCAGCTGCAAAACCGATGAAGTCCTGGTCGAACGCCATGCGCTTTTCCATCTTCTGCTCCTCGCCCAAGCCGCCAAGGGCCTTGATTTGTTCCCGAAGCTTCAAAGCCTCTTCAAACCTCTGGCTCTTTGAAGCTTCGGCCATCCGTTTTCCCAGTTCCAAAATAAGCGTCTCGTTGTTGCCCTCAAGGCTGCGAACCGCAGCGTCGATGTTTGCCTTGTATTCTTCCTTTGATATTTTGCCGATGCAGGGAGCAGAGCACTGTCCGATGTGGTAAAGCAGGCACTCGCGCTTTGGAATGTGCTTGCAGGTGCGGATCTTGAAAGTTTTTCGAAGCGCGCTCATCGCTATTGCGCGCTGTTCGCCAAAGACAAACGGCCCGAGGACCTTGCCCTTCTCCTTTCCTGAAAGCTTTCTCACAGTAAGAAGCCGCGGGAACTCCTCGGCAGTCACAAGCACGTATGCGTACCGGAAGGAGTCCTTCAGGTCGATGTTGTACTTGGGCCTGTTCTTGCGTATGAGGTTGGCCTCAAGAACAAGCGCCTCAATCTCGTTGTCTGTTACTATGAACTCAACGGTGTCGGTCTCCGCGACCTGCCTGATGGTCTTTTCCGGCAAGTCGGCGTTCTCGCGGAAGTAGGACGCAACGCGCTTCTTGATGTCCTTGGCCTTTCCGATGTAGATGATCCCGCCTGCTGTGTCCTTCATCAGGTAGACTCCGGGAAGCGACGGTGCGTTGAAGGGCTTGACCATTTTTTCACTGCGTCTGGTTGCCGCTTGCTTTCGGACTCTTTTGCCTTGATATTATAATTGCGTCTGCGGTTGGCTCTATCCGAACCACAGTCCCTGGCGTTATGCCGAACCTATCCCTAAGCTCCTTCGGAATAACGACGTCACCTTTCGGTCCTATTTTCCGTGGTCCGTACAAATGAATAACCTCCATATGATTTCATTATTATAGCATCCTTTTTAGGAACGCGGCAGTGTGCGAGTTCTTTACCTTGCAGACCTGCTCCGGCGTGCCCTTTGCAACAACCGTCCCGCCCCGGTCCCCGCCGTCCGGGCCAAGGTCGATTATGTAGTCCGCTGTCTTGATGACCTCAAGGTTGTGCTCGATTACTATGATTGAGTTTCCCTTGTCAACCAGGCGGTGCAATACTACAAGCAGCTTCTTGATGTCCTCAAAGTGCAGTCCTGTAGTCGGCTCGTCCAGCACGTAAATCGTCTTTCCGGTGTCGCGCTTTGAAAGCTCGGCAGCAAGCTTGATGCGCTGCGCCTCGCCCCCCGAAAGCGTGGTTGCGGACTGGCCGAGCTTGACGTAGCCAAGCCCGACGTCCAAAAGGGTGTCCAGCTTGTTCTTTATCTGCGGGATTTTTGCAAAGAACTGCACGGCCTCCTCAACTGTCATCTCAAGCACGTCCGCTATGGTCTTTCCGTTGTACTCAATCTCAAGGGTCTCGGAATCGTAGCGCTTTCCCTTGCAGGTCTCGCAAGTCACAAAGACATCCGGCAAGAAGTGCATCTCAATCTTCTTCAGGCCGTCGCCGTCGCAGTCCTGGCACCTTCCCTCGGCAACGTTGAACGAGAACCGTCCGGGTCCGAAGCCGCGGACCTGCGCGTCCTGCGTCCTGGAAAAAAGCTCCCTTACTGCCGTGAATAGGCCGATGTAGGTTGCCGGGTTGGAGCGGGGCGTCCTGCCAATCGGCTGCTGGTCAATCGAGATGACCTTGTCAATCAATTCCACTCCCTCGATGCTGTCGTGCGCCCCAACCGCGCAGCCTGCGTTGTAGAGCTGCCTGTGCAGGCCCGCCTCAAGGGTCTCCAGCACAAGCGTGCTCTTTCCGCTGCCGCTTACTCCGGTAACGCAGGTGAACACGCCAAGCGGGAATGAAACGTCGATGTTTTTGAGGTTGTTTTCGCGCGCGCCCTTCACAGTGACGAACTTGTCTCCGATTGGCCTGCGCGAAAGCGGAAGCGGGATGGTCTTGAGCTTTGCCAAATACTGTCCGGTAAGGGAGTCCTTGTTCTGCTTGATTTGCAGGGGCGTGCCTGTCGCAACGACCTGTCCGCCGTGCTTTCCTGCACCGGGCCCGATTTCGATGACGTGGTCAGCTGCAAGTATGGTATCCTCGTCGTGCTCAACTACGATTACCGTGTTTCCCAGGTCGCGCAGCCTGCGAAGGGTCGCAATCAGCTTCTCATTGTCGCGCTGGTGCAGGCCTATGCTGGGCTCGTCAAGTATGTACAGGACTCCGGAGAGGTTGCTTCCAATCTGCGTGGCAAGCCTGATGCGCTGTGCCTCGCCTCCCGAAAGGGTGCCGGCTTTCCGCGAGAGCGTGATGTAGTCCAGGCCCACCTCGTGCAGGAAAAGGAGGCGCTCGCGTATTTCCTTGAGTATCATCCTGGCAACAGTATTCTCGTAATCCGAGAGCTTGAGCTCGGCAAAGAACTCCAGGCACTTGCCTATTGACTGGTCGGTGACTTCGATTATGTTCCTGTTCTCTATTTTTACGCAGAGCATCTCCGGCTTGAGCCGCGCTCCCTTGCACGCCGGGCACAAAGTCTCGCGCATGTACTTTTCCATGTCCTGCCGCCGCTCCGGCGAGTCGGTTTCCCTGTAGAGCCGCTCAAGCTGGGGCACAACCCCTTCGAAGCCGCCCACGTAGGACCATTTGGACGAGCCGCTGCGCGCTTTGTAGTTGAACGGGACGGACTCGTCAGTGCCGTGGAGTATGATTTGCAGGTGCTTCTTGGGAAGCTTGCACACCGGCGTGTACATGTCGAAGCCGAAGTGCTTTGCCACGCTCTGCAAAGCTTGAGCGCGGTAGCCGTTGAAGTTGTTGCCCCACGGCTCGATTGCGCCTTCCAAAAGCGTCTTGGCCTTGTCCGGGATGATAAGGTCCTCGTCGAACTCAAGCTTCACCCCAAGGCCGTGGCACTCCGCGCACGCGCCAAAAGGCGCGTTGAACGAGAACATCCTCGGCTCAAGCTCGCCAATCGAGATTCCGTGCTCGATGCAGGCGTTGAGCGTGGAAAATCTTTTCTCCTCCGAGCCTATGATTGCGATTGCCGCGCCCTTGGAAAGCTTGACTGCGGTGCTTACCGCGTCGTAGACCCTCTGCTTTTGCGTGTCGTCAATTGAAAGCCGGTCAATAACAACCTCGATTGAGTGCTTGACGTTCTTTTCAAGCCCGATTTCAGAGCCGATTTCGTAAAGCTCGCCGTCAACGCGCACGCGCGAAAAGCCCTGCCTGGAAAGGTCGGCAAAGAACTTTTCGTACTGGCCCTTCTTGCCCTCGATTGCAGGCGAGAGTATCTGCACCTTCGTGCCCTGCTTTTGCGCCATGATTGCGGTGACTATGGCATCCACAGTTGTGCTTGAGATTTTGTTCCCGCAAATCGGGCAGTGCGGCACGCCGATGCGCGCGTAAAGCAGGCGAAGGTAGTCGTAGATTTCGGTGATTGTGCCGACTGTGGAGCGCGGGTTGTTCGAGGAGGACTTCTGCTCAATGGAGATTGCCGGCGAGAGCCCCTCGATGGAGTCGATGTCGGGCTTGCTCATCATCCCGAGGAACTGGCGGGCGTATGCGGAGAGGGACTCGACGTACCTTCGCTGGCCTTCGGCGTAAATCGTGTCAAACGCGATGCTTGACTTTCCGCTCCCGGATATCCCTGTGAACACGGTAAGCTTGTTTTTCGGGATTTCCACGTAGACGTTCTTGAGGTTGTGCTCGCGCGCTCCCCTTACGATGATTTTGTCCTGCATAAGTGTTCGCCTTTTTGATTTTTTTTTTTTCATTTTTTTCTTCTATTATTTTTTCATTTTCTTTGCTTGAGCCTTCTCAATTTTTGCAGCGGCCTTGGCAACATTCTTTGCCTCTGCTTTATCCGCTATTTTTTTCTTCTGGTAATCGGCATCCCTGGCCTTCTGCCCCATCTGCTTTCGCAAGTCCGCAAGCTTGTCGCGCAGCGAGATTGCAGTTTCGAAGTCCATCTCGTCAGCAGCGGTCTTCATCTGCGCCTCGGTGTCGATTATGAGCCGCGCAAGCTCGCTTCTTGCGTAGTTGCGGGTCTGGCCGACCTCGGCTTCGGTCTTCTCAACTGCCTTGATGATGGTCTTGGGAGTGATGTTGTGTTCTATGTTGTACTTTTCCTGGATTGCGCGCCTGCGCGTGGTCTCCTCGATTGCCTGCTTCATCGAGTCCGTAATCCTGTCTGCGTACATTATGACCTTGCCGTCCACGTTGCGAGCGGCCCTGCCAAATACTTGGATTAAGCTGCGTGCATTGCGCAGGAAACCTTCCTTGTCCGCGTCAAAAACAGCTACAAGCGCGACTTCGGGGATGTCCAAGCCCTCGCGAAGAAGGTTGATTCCAACAAGCACCTGGAATTCGCCAAGCCTCAGCCTGCGCAGGATGTCGGTGCGCTCAAGGGTCTCGATTTCGGAGTGCAGGTAGCGCGCCTTGATTCCCTCCTTCACAAGGTAGTCCGTCAGGTCCTCTGCCATCCTCTTGGTAAGAGTGGTCACGAACGCCCTCCAGCCCTTCTTCTCAAGCGCCTTCAGCTCGCGGACCAAGTCGTCAATCTGGCCAACAGTCGGCCGTACCTCCGGCTTGGGGTCAAGCAGGCCGGTTGGCCGCACCAGTTGCTCCACAACCTGGTCTGAATGTTCAAATTCGTAGTCCGCAGGGGTTGCCGAGACAAAGATTACGTTCTTGGTGTACTTCTCAAACTCGGTGAATGTGAGCGGCCTGTTGTCGTAGGCGCTTGGGAGCCGGAAGCCGTAGTCAATCAGGTTCTTCTTGCGCGCGTGGTCGCCCCGTTGCATCCCGGTAATCTGCGGGAGCGTGATGTGCGACTCGTCAACCACAACCAGGAAGTCGTCGCCGAAGAAGTCAAGCAGGCAGTGCGGCGGCATCCCCGGCTCGCGGACGTCCATGTAGCGTGAGTAGTTCTCGATGCCGTTGCAGTGGCCGGTGTTCTTGAGCATCTCCAGGTCGTATTCGGTCCGCTGCTTGAGCCGGTGCCTTTCGAGTTCGGAAAGCTGCGGAAGCCGCTCGGCAAGCTCGGCGCGTATCCCGTCAAGGGACTTGTTTATGCGCTCCTGCGGGATTACGAAAAGCTTTGCGGGGAATATGCGGAGGAGCGGCACCGAGGAAATCTTGTTGTTATTGAGGCAGTCGCGTTCTGAAATCGACTCTATCTCGTCGCCAAAAAGCGAAATCCGGATGTACGCCCCGGTGTTGTACATCGGGAAGACGTCTATGGTGTCTCCCTTTGCCCTGAACTTCCCGGGGATTAAGTCGTACTCGCTTCGCTGGTACTGCATCTGGATGAGCGTCTTGAGAAGTTTCTGCCGCGTAATCTTCTCGCCAACGTGCAGCTCGTAGGACATGTCCATGTAGTCCTTCGGCGACACCAGGCCGTAGATTGCGGACACCGTTGCAACAATTATTACATCGTCGCGCGAAAGCAAACTCGCAGAAGCCGCTATCCTCATCTGCTCGATTTTCTCGTTGACATCAACGTCCTTTTCGATGTAGGTGTCCGTTGCGGGTATGTAGCTTTCGGGCTGGAAGTAGTCGTAGTAGGAGACGAAGTACCCTACCTTGTTATTTGGGAAGAACTGCCGCAGTTCGCCGTAAAGCTGTGCTGCCAGAGTCTTGTTGTGCGAGATTATCAGCGTCTTCTTTCCGGTTTTTGCGATGACGTTGGCAATCGTGAAAGTCTTGCCGCTGCCGGTGACTCCCAGCAGGGTCTGCTTTCCGCCTTTTTTCACGCCTTCGGCTAGCTTTGCGATTGCCTGCGGCTGGTCCCCTGCAGGCTTGTATTCCGATACGAGTTCAAACGGCATTTTGGCTCCCTACCTTTGGCTACCAAATCAGTTTTCCGCCCTCTATGCTGGCCGTCCTGCTTTTCGCAGCCGGGCCATAAAAGGAGGGGACATAATATGTGCACCCTCTGTAATTTTAACGCTCGCTCAGGTTCATTTCCGCTGACCGGTTTATGGAAAATTTTAGTTTGGGCGGGGCTGCTGGTTGGAAAAAAGGAAAGAAGAAAGAGAAGAAAAAGAGGCTTTGCCGGAAAACCGGCTAAAGGGGAAAATCAGCCAGTGCGCAGCCCGGTGCACATCCAGTTTATCTCGGCCTGCTGTGTCTCAAGGATGATTACGCAGGTGGGGTTGCAGCCCGGCTTTGAGAGCGTGGTCTTTATCCACCAGGTGCCGGTGTAGTCGTTGCACCAGTGCTCGGTGCCAAGGCCGCTTCCGTTCTGGGTGCACTCGCTGTTTGCGGCGATTGCCTGCGCCTGGGTGTAGCTCATGTTCAGCGCAGTGCCGTTCTTTGTGCAGAACTCGTCCGCACTGGCCGCAGCCGTTGCTACTGCAGTTGCCTCAGCCGAAGGTGTCGCAGTTGCAGCAGCATCCAGCCTGCCGTTGGCAAACGGGTATGCGCTGTCGCGGAACGCCTTGAGCGTAATCGCGCCGGTCCGGGCATCGTATGCAGTCATCAGGTACGGCCCGTTGCTTATGACGAGGTGGCCGTACGTTGCGTTCCACTTCTTCACAGCAGCCTGCCTCTGTGCAAGGTCTGCGGGCGTTGCGTATGCCTTTCCTGCAACGGTGAAGAACGGCGCAATCTTTGCGTAGTCCAGCCCGTCCATTGCAAAAAGCAGCGCCTTGACGTGCGTTGCGTTCACAAGCACAAGCGAAGTCGCGTTGCTTCCCTCCGGTGCGTAGTAGTCGCTTGCGATGTAGGTGGCGTTGTCTTTGTAGAACAGCGCGTCCTCTGCGGCCTGCATCTCAAACGGCGATGCGCGCCTGAAGAGCCGGTCGAAGTTGAGGTAGCTGTCGTCCGTGAACCCTGTCGAGTCCTCGTACACCTCAATTGTATTGCCCACTATGCGTATTCCGCGCACTGTGGGGAAGTAGCTTCCGTACTTGAACGCGGCGGTCTCGTTCTTTTGCGTGTCAAGCGACGAGTCCCACACCGATGCCGCAAAGTACAGCACGTCTGCCCACGTTATTGTCGCGTTGTGGTGCCACTTGGTGCCCACGTACTTTGAAAGGTCGTAGGTGGTCCTGCTCTTTGCGCTGGCGTTCTTCCCAACTGCCTGCCAGGCGTTGGCGCTGGTGTTCCACACAACCGCGTCAGCGGGGACATCCATCTTACCGGCAGTGCCAGCAGTGTCTATCTTGTAGCCCCACCTGTAGGGCTGGGTCTTCAAAGTCTGCGGGTCCGATATCACCATCGGGTCGGTCATTGCGTTGTGGACGTCCATCATCGAAATCGACTCAACCACGAGGTTGTTCCAGGAGTCGCCTTCCGTGTAAAGGTAGTTTGCGGCTATTGTGAGCGACTTCCTGCCTTCGGCGTATGCGCCCCTCAGGTTGCCGTAGGAGCGAATGCCCACGAAGTTGTCCTCGGTAAGTCCGCGGACCTGCTTTCCTGCGGCAAAGATGGTGTCCGATGCGGAGACCCACATACCTACGGAGTCGTTCAGCTCAAGCCTGGCGATTTCGGAGTTTATCTGGGCCCACTCCTCCTCGCTTGAGTAGTTCGAAAGCCTGTTGTACAGGTTCTCAAGTGCCTTGTTTTCGAACTTGTACCAGCCCTGCTTGTAGTCAAGCCCCGGGAAGAAGACGTCCTCGTACCTTGAGGCGCTGTAGTAAATCCAGGCGCCGGTTTGGACGTTCCACTTCAGCTGCGCCGGGTCGGTGTCGTACGGCGGGTTCTTGTCGCCTTTCTTGAGGTACTGACTGTCAACTGCAAAGCCCGCGTCGGAAAGCGCGGCTGCCGCAAACTCGGAAATCGCTTTCATGTCCGCGTTGGATTCCGATATGAGCACGATTACCGTTGCGTTCTTTCCGTTGTAAGTCCAGAAGCCGGCCACTTTCTTTGCCCCGGCACCGGTCATTGCCGAGTCAATCATCGCCAGGGCCTTTGACTTGTTGTAGCCGATGTTGTACTCGTCAAGAACCGGCTTTACTGCGCTGTAGCTGGGGTGGATTGAGTTGATGTTGGTGATTAGCGCAGACCCGAACCCGTTGTGCACCGTCCTGACTATTGCGTCGCGGTCAATGAGATAATTCATTGCAAGCCTGACCTGCTGCAGTGCAAACGGGTTGAAAGTGCCGTTGGCTGATGGCGCGGGGTTGAATGTCAGCGCATTGATTTGCGAAGCAGCAGGGTATAGCGTGATGTTGGGGTTGCCCTTTGCCTCAAGGGCGTGTTCAGGTGAAAGCGAGCCGAGGTAGATGTCCACGCTGCCGTTCTTCAGTCCCGCGTAAGCGGCATCTTCTGTCATGTTGACAAAGACAAGTCCGTCGGATGCAGGGCCTTTCAGGGCTGCTGGCGTTGCCGAGGCAACGGGTCCTGTTGAGGGCGGCTGCCACCCGTTCTGGGTGATGAAGAACATGTACGAGCCCACAAGCAGCAAAAGTATGCCTGCAATCAAAATCAGGTCGTCGGAATTCTTTTTGGTTTTTGGGGTAGTCTTGGACTTGGCCATAATGTAAGTGCGGTTGAGCATTGTTTTAATTCATTGCGAATCCAATGAACTTGTAAAATCCGGCTAGTTGGTATTCTTGGCATTCATTGACGCTGCATTGGGCGCACTTCTTGTCTTTGCGGCAACCGCGCTCGGCTCCCTTGTAGTGTTCTTTGTGGACTGCCTGGACCGGCGCGTCTATTCCGTGCTCCTGTCGTTTGCTTCGGGAGTCATGCTCTACTCCGCAGTCGAGATGTCTGGAAGCGCGGGCCAGTCGCTTGGCTGGGTCCCTGCAATCGCGTTCGTAATCCTCGGCGCTGTTGGCTTCATCGGCCTCGAACGTTCCATGCCCCACGCGCACATACTCCGCAAGTCCAGGCTTGCAGGCGACCGCAACGCGCCCCTCATAGCAGGAGCGGTGACTTTGCACAACATCCCTGAAGGCGTTGCAATCGGCTCGGCTTTTGCAAGCTCCACCCCGCTTGGCTGGCTTGTCTCAATCTCGATGGCGTTGCAGGACATCCCCGAGGGCCTCAGCGTGTCCGCGCCACTTGCCTGCTACGGGATGCAAAAAAGAAAGTCGATGTTATTTGGCATGCTTTCGGGTTTGGTGGAAGCTGTTTTTGCAGTCATAGGCTACTGCTTCCTTGTACTAGTCTCGTGGGTCGTCCCCTACGGCCTGGCGGTTTCTGCAGGCGCAATGTTTTCAGTGGTCTTTGTCGAGCTCCTCCCCGATGCCTTCAAGCCGGGGCAGGAACGCACCGCAGCATTGTGCTTGCTAGCCGGTCTTGCGACTGCATTCTTCTTGGCGTCAATAATCCGCTTCTAAACCGCGTTTTAGAAACGTATTTCTATATATCCACACCTGAGTAAGTCTACAGGTGAGCATAAAGTGAGGTATACTTTTTCATCCAAGTACCAGCAGGGCTTTGAAGGCGTCATGGAAACCGCGCCTTTTGTTGCGGCCGCGTTCCTTGCGCCAATCGCGCTTGCTTTCATTCCAGGAATTGTAAACCAGCTTTTGGTTGGAACGATTGTTAACTTCCTCCTTGCGTACTGTGCGCTCACCGTTGCAGGAAGCAAGCTCAAGCTCCTCCCACTCATAATCGTGCCAAGCATCGGAGCATACGTCTCCGGCCTCGTCTTTGGCGCGCAGTCCGCTGCACTACTCTACTTCATTGCGCCCATCTGGGTGGCAAACGCAGCCTACATCCTTCTCATCAAGGGCAAGGGTGTGATGTTCTCCTCGATTGCAAAGGCATCAATTCTCTTCGCATCAGCAGGAACTCTTGTGTTCTCCGGCTTTGTTCCCGCAGCATTCCTCCTGGCAATGGGTCCAGTCCAACTGGCAACTGCGCTTGCAGGCGGCTATGCCGCAGGCAAGGCAGCGGGATTGAAGAAATAAACTTGGTGACTTGACATGGCAGACTTTACCGAACTCGAAAAAGCACTCTCAGACAAGAGCATCACCAAGGTAATCCAGGTCGCGCCAGCTGTGCGCGTGGCAATCGGCGAGCCGTTCAACTACGACGCGCCAACCGAAAAGGTAACTCGCCAGCTAGTAGGCGCGCTGCGCAAGCTAGGATTCGACTATGTCTTTGATACCAACTTCACAGCAGACTTGGTTGTGCTTGAGGAAGCTGCTGAGCTTGTTGAACGCATCGAGCACAACGGCCCGTTCCCCCTGCTCAACTCCTGCTGCCCCGGGTTTGCCATGTTTTTGGAGCAGAAGCACCCTGACTTGTTTGCAGACTATATGTCCACCACCAAGAGCCCGATGGAAGCGATGGGTGCTTTGATTAAGACTTACTTCGCCCAGAAAAAGAACTTCGATTCGTCCAAGATTTATTCAGTTGCCGCAATGCCCTGCCTAATCAAGAAGATGGAGGCAAAGCGTGCAGACATGAAGCTGCCGGACGGCAAGGCGGCAGTAGATTTTGTAATCACCACCAAGGAAATCTCCGAGCTGATGAAGGCAAAGGGGCTTGACTTGGCATCCTGTGCAGAAAGCGACTTTGACAACCTTATGGGCCAGGGTTCAGGCGGTGCGCGAATCTTCGGAACGACCGGAGGCGTGACCGAGGCGGCGCTGCGATATTGTGCCAAGCTCAAGGGAATCACTCTCGGCGAGCCCGTAGTAACTAGTTTGCGCGGCTTTGACAACGTGCGCGAGCTCTCTTTTGACCTTGGCGGGATCCCTGTCAAAATCCTCGTGATTCACTTCCTCAAGAACGCAGGGCCAATCCTTGACAACAAGGAGTTGCGCTCCAAGTACCACTTCATCGAGGTAATGGCCTGCCAGGGCGGGTGCATGGGCGGAGCGGGGCAGCCGCTGACAACTCCGGACATCCTGCAAAAGCGCAGGGCCAAGCTCTTTGCGCTTGACGACACGTCCAAGTTCAAGGTTTCCGACGAAAACCCCGAGATAACGCAACTCTACTCGGAGTTTCTCGGCCAAGTCGGCGGCAAGAAGGCGTTGGAGCTTTTGCACACGCGGGTTAAGAAATAGTGTTACCTATGCCCATACTCCCGTGAACAATAGATGCCCGTTGGTAAGCTCCATGAAGCAATAGTCGTCCCTGCTAAAGTTGACCTCAGTCACCTTGAGCCCAACGACCGTAAGGTGCTCTCGCACCTTGTGAAGGCGGCTGACGCTGTTGGCACGGTTTTTTGGAAGCAGCAAAGCCCGCACGGCCTGCCGATATACAACTTCGTACGCAAGGTGTCAAAGTACGCGAAAGCGAAAAGCGCGCCGCAATTCAAAGATTACCTGGATTACCTGGACCTGAACCAGAGCTTCTACGACGAAATCGACGGGTTCAAAAAGTTCGTCCCCGAGTTCACGCCAAAGGACGTGCAAAAGGCGATTGCCAACGCGCCAAGGCACAGGCAGGCCGCATTGCTTTCCGAGTTTGAGAAAGTCAGGGAACCGATTTTTTCGCCAGGGCTTGCAGCGCAAAAGCCCGCTGGCGGGACGATGTACGACCCGTCAATCACAAAAGAGCAGTTGGACAAGATACTTGCCTCAAGCGACCCGGCGCACGCGCAGGCAAAAAAGGCGATAGCGAACCCCTATTCCAACCTCTCAGTTGACGCGGAAGGCAACTTCGTGGCAACACCCTTCAGCAAGGTTCACAAAAAGCAGCTGGAGACCGCAGCCGCCCACCTGCGCAAGGCAGCAAACCTGACGAAAAACAACAGCCTCAGGGAGTACCTGCGCTCGCGCGCCAACTCCCTCCTCTCCGACCATTACCAGGACAGCGACCGGCTCTGGCTCAAGGCCGACTCGGACGTCAACGTGATCATCGGCCCGGTCGAGACCTACTTGGATGCTTTCGCAGGCCGCAGGTCGGGCATGGAGGCCGTAGTGTACGCGCGCGACCCGCAGATTACCGCATTGTTTGACAAGTTCAAAAAGCACGCGCAGGCGCTGGAGGACGCGCTTCCCTGCAAGGACGATTACAAGAATGAAAAGGTCAAGGTCCCGCCGATAGAGGCGGTGCAGGCCATCCACACGACGGGCGACTCGAAGGGAGTGATGCAGGCCATCGCAAGCGTGCTTCCAAACGACGAGTCCCTGCACCAAAAGCACGGCACGCGGATAACCTATTTTGCGAACATTGACAAGGCAAAAAGCGCCCTATCAACGATAATCCGCAAGGAGGCGTTTTCGCCCGCCACGTTCAAGGGGTTTTCCGAAGGCGAGCTGATGGCCGGAAGCCGCATCGCCACAATCGCGCACGAGATGAGCCACCCCAGCGGAAAGTCAAAAGACGGCAGGGGATTGGACTCGGTTTTTGGCGAGCACTCGGACAATTTCGGCGAGACAAAAGCCTACACGCTGGAGCTGCTCAAGGCCGACCAGCTTGAGAAGATGGGCGTCATCACCCAAAAGGAACGCGACGCGGCCTACTGTGCGCTTGCTACCGACATCATCCGCCACGGCATGCAGGCCGCAAAGGCAGGCTCGCTTACCCGCGCGCACCAACGCGCGCTGATGACCATATACAACCACCTGGCCGAGGACGGTGCGATGGCCATACGCAACGGCCGGTTCGACCTCGACCTGCCCAAGGCCCGCGCCTCAATAGGGTCCCTGTCAGCAAAGCTCCTCAAGATGCAAGGCGAGTCGGACTACGCCGCAGCCAACGACATGTTTGCAAAGTACGCGACCCTTCCGAAGGCATTCGTCTCGACAATCCAGTCAATCAAGCTCCCGCGCGCAATCCACAGCCCGCTGCCAAAATTCAAGGCCTGACGAAGTAAGGCGCCATTTTAATATCCGCCAGCACTGACGAATACGTGAAACCCCAAGCCAACGAGAATGCTGGCAAGGCGCCCCCAAAGCCGTTGGTGCAGAAGTCGCAGGGGAGCGGCTGGAATGCAACGCTGCCCTGGGTTCTTGCAGCAATCGTATTTTCAGCGTGCTTTTACGTCCTATTTTTCGGCAACCCGTTCCATTCAAACGCCTCAAATTCATTCCTATTCGCTTCAGCTACTCCTTCGCCAACACCAGCCCACAGGGGCTTGCTTGAAGGCGCGACCTTCTACACGGGCCCGCGGCCGGCTCCCGCACTAGTCTCGTATTATGCTGACTCGGGCAACAACACAACCGTGTTGGCGCTTCCGGGCCAGCTGATTGTCCACGCGCCCGCAAACGCCACGCGTCAAGAAGTCGAAAAAGTGCTTTCAGCCTCGCCGGTCAAATACCAGCTCTTGGGCGCAATCCCATCTGTTGGAATCTACCACATAGGCGTTTCTTCCGGCCGGGAAGCCCTATTCATCGCCTCGCTTCGCGTCATGCACGCAGACTACGGGGCCGTACCCAATATGGTGCTTGGCACGCGCGAAGCCCCGGCAGTTGACTTGAGCAACATCACCACAGGCATCGTTGACATGACCGACAGCCGCGTTCCCACGTGCGGGGAGATGTTCTACGTGCCGGCGTTCCTTGGAAGCCCCGACCCGGATGCAATGGCCATCGCAGCTGTGATAGACTCTTTCCACCGCACCAACGAGTCCGAGCCAAGCCACGGCGAGAACACCGCAGCGGCACTGAAGTCAAGCTGCAACAACTGCCCCTTGCTCAAGCTTGACTTGGGAAGCGACTCGGTGAGCTTTGACCAGATACAGCGCGCCATGGTCTCCGCAATAGCGGGCGCGGAAATAAATGGCCAGGACATCGTAGTAAGCCTCTCGTTTGGCCCGGCTCCAAAGTTCAACGCGGCAAACCAACAGGACTATTACTACTACACAAACGACGTGCTGCGCAACCAGATAAGCGGCGACATTTGGGAGTCCTGCATGAAAAGCATGCTTGACGTGCTAGCGGGCTCATCCTGGGCGCAGTCCGGCCACGTGCGCTTCCACAAGTCAGCTGACAACGGCGCGCTTTTATGCAACCCGCCATCGACAGGCGAAACTTGGTGCAGCAACTCGTCAAAAATAGTTGACAACAAGGGAATCAACCTAACCGACTCGATGCAGCGGCTGCTGGGCGACCCTGTTTATGGTCCCATCATGCGCAACGAGGTGCGGGTGTGGTGCGCCTACGACCACGGCAAGACTACCATCGCCAGCTACAGCAACTTCGGGGCTGGCATCGACTGCCTCGACCCGTACGGCGGGCTTGACGGAACGTCCTTTTCTGCCCCGCTTGGCGCAGGCTATGACTATTTGTCGTTGAAGGAAAGGCTTGGTAGGGGTCCGCCCACTCCAACTTTGTTCCCGTCAGTGACTCCAACTTGCCCCGCAAACGTCACGGTCACACTAGTTCCCACTATTGTCCCGACGTTGAGCCCCGCACGCGACCTGACTGGCCGGTGGGTCGGCACCGCAACTTTCACCGAGGATAATACTTACACTGGTGTGGCCAGCGGCGAAGTGCTTTGCTCCTGGACCGGCACGTTCACGTTTGACTTGATACAGGAAGGCAACACCATCGTAGGCTACTACAACAAGGGTGTGGCGAAGAACTGGTCCTACTTCACGTTCAAAGTGACCGGGTTTGAGAAAAAAATCATCTCACAAAACGGCACCGTGCCTCCGGCGGGATGCTACGTGCCTTCAGGCGGGATTGTTGATTTTGGCATCGACAGCGGTATAGTAAGTTCAACTGCAATCTACCTGGATGCAAACGGCAAGCAGGCTTTCTCAGGCGCGTTCACAACGGACCAAATGTCGCTTTCCCTGACAAACTGCCTGTTGCAGGCAGGCGACTCCTGCACCGTAGTGGACAAGGCAAAGTGGAAGATTACGCTGGTGCGGCAGCAAAAATAGTCTTTATTGCAGGATGGAACTGCGCTTTGTCCGCACGGCTAGTGCGGGTGATTTATTCCTCCCCTGCGTAATTACCTTATGTCCGACGTTATCGCAGAATCCGTATTGTTGGGTGTGCTAGTCCTGCTTTCCGCATTCTTTGCGGCAAGCGAAGTGGCGTTCCTTTCGGTTTCGTCGGTCAAGCTGCATTCCTTTGTTGAGAAGCAGCTGCCCGGAGCCACCAGCCTGGCGCGGCTGAGGGCCAACCGCCACCGCGTGGTCATTTCCCTCCTGATAGGCAACAACATAGCCAACGTAGCCGCCTCCGCGCTTGCGACAAGCATTACAACCAGAATTTTCGGGGAGGCCGGCGTTGGGATTGCCGTCGGGGTCATGAGCTTTTTGCTCCTAACCTTCGGCGACATCGCGCCAAAGAGCGCGGCGACAACTTATGGCGGAAAGATGGCGTTGGTCCTCGCTCCCTTCATGGAAGTCTTCTATTGGGCGTCGTTCCCCCTGGTGGTCATTTTCGAAGCCATCAACCGCCTCATCCCCGGAGTGTACTCCACCGCTACCGGAATCGAGCAGTTCAGCGAGGATGAGGTGCGTTCGGCAGTCAAGCTTGGCGCCAAGCACAAGGGGATATCCGAAAAGGAGCGCGAGCTCATAGAGAACGTGCTTGAGTTCAACGACAGGCCGGTGTCAAAGGCGATGACCCCGAAGGCCAACGTGGTATCCCTGCCATCGGACATGCCGGTAACCGAGGCGCACCGCAAGGCGGTTATTGGGCCGTATTCGAGGTTGCCGGTTCTTGACAACCAGAAGAAGGTGGTCGGCGTGGTCGGGGTCAAGACACTTGGCCGCGTATCTTACGAGCACCCCGAGTGGACTGTTGGCCAGGCATCCATCAAGCCGGTCATATTACGCACTTCCGACAAGCTGCACGACGCGTTCGCAGTTCTCCAGTCATTAGGCCGCAACATCGCGGTAGTGGTTGACGACAAAGGCGAGTTTTCGGGGGTTGTCACTCTTGAGGACCTGCTTGAGGAATTGGTTGGCGAGATAAAATGAATAAGAATTGGGATGTCTTATTGGAAATATGAAAAAACATTCCTTGGTTGGCAGTTGCGGGATATCCTGCGGCTTGTGCCCGCGCTTCCAGTCCAAGGCAAAATCCCAATGCCTAGGCTGCGGCCCGGACGGTCACTGTTCATACTGCCCTATTTTTCGCTGCTCCTCAATGAAACGAAACTTTGAGACTTGTGCGGACTGCCCGGAGTTCCCGTGCGAGAAGTTCGTCAAGTGGTTTGATGGAGACAGCTTCGTCACTCACCAGAAATGCCTTCCCAACATCCAAAGAATCAAGAATGTCGGAGTCAAAAAGTTTCTCAAGGAGCAGAAGGAACGCCAGAAGCTTCTTGAGACGATGCTTGCAAAGTACAATCCCGGCCAGTGCGTGAGCATGTATTGCCTTGCCTGCGCCCTCCTGCCCGTTGACTCCTTGAAGAAGGCGTTGAAGCAAATCGAGGCCGTCAAGGGGGACAAGGCAAAGGCGTTCAAGGCTCTAATTCAAGAACTTGCTGAGAAAGAAAAAATCTCGCTGAAACTGAGAAAATAATTGCTTGAAGCTGCCAATAAAATTGAACAGAAAAAAAGAAGCGCCTTGACCGGGATTCGAACCCGGGTCGCGGGATCGACAATCCCGCATGCTGGACCACTACACTATCAAGGCATTAATGTAAAAGCCACAAAGATTCAAGTGCACCCAGATGGCAAGATGCCAAAGGGGGCGGTCGTTGATTCAGTGCTTCTTGTCAGGAAGCGGCTCTTTTGTCCAGAGATATTATTCTGTACGATTGGATTTAATAGCGCTTCGAACAGCCGGTTTTCCAGGCTGCTGGATGACAAAAAGCTGCCTATATGCCGCAGTATTTTTTCAGGTGCTCGTCGTATTCCTTCGCAACGCGCTTGGTGACCGGGCCAACTGCGCCGTCGCCAATCGCCTTTCCGTCAATTGTGACAATGGGCATCACGCTCAGGCCAGAGCTTGTGATGAACACTTCCCTTGCGGAGTAAAGCTCCCGCGGGGTTATTGTGCGCTCCACTATCTTTTCCGACAGTTTTTCGCAGATTATCTTCCTGGTAATGCCCTCAAGAACCGACTCCTTTGGGGCAGTGACGATTTCGTCCCGTCCATTGACTATGAACAGGTTGCTTCGCGTGCCCTCGGTGACTTGGCCTTTGTAGTTGATTAGCAATGCCTCGACGCAGTCGTTCTGCGTTGCCTTGCGCAGGCCCAAAAACCCCCCAAGCAGGCTCAAAGTCTTTGACGGCGGGAGTATGCGGTCCCAGACGTGCGTGACTGCTGACATTCCCTTCTTGTAGTTCTTGTCGGCGTAGAAATGGTAGCCCATTGGGAAAATCGTGAGGATTCCTTCCTCCTTTTCGGTCTTGCCGTAGTACACGACCCGGATTAAGGCGTCCGAGAGCTTGTTTTGCGAAATTACCTGCCCAATCATTTCCAGAATCTCAGCTGGCGAGTAGGGAATGTCCATCTCGATGGCCTTTGCTGATGAAAAAAGCCTTGCAAGGTGCCAGTCAACGTAGAACGGCTTTCCGCGGAACACGCGTATTGACTCATATACTCCGTAGCCGAAGAAGTTGGCCTTGTTGTTTGCAGGAATCACCGCCTCGGACGAGTCGGCAAGCTTGCCTTTGAAGATGACTTTGGTCATTTTTTGGGCGCCTTCCTTGTCTTGGCTGCGGCTTTTGCCGTTTTCCTTTCAGCATTCGTCCTTTTGCTTCCTTTCTTGTCCTGCTTTCCCGGGGTTGTTTTCCTGCTCTTGTGCCATTCGTACGCCTTCGAGGCGACTGCGAAAAGGACGATGGATGCAACCGCTAATATTGCTATTGTCGTGTAGTCAAGCGCAGCGGAGTACTCGCCCAGGTACGCATAGGCAAAGATTCCGGGGGCGATGCCGAACACCGAAGCAAGCATGAACGCTCCAAAGTCCATCGAGGTCATGCCCGCAGCGTAGCTTATTGCGTCAAACGACATGAACGGCAAAAGCCTGCCTCCGATGATTGCCCATACGCCGTACTTTGCGATGAAGCCGTCAACCGACTCCAGGTCGTTTTTCTGCACGAAGCGGGCAACGAACTCGCGTCCAAGCGCACGGCCTATCCCGAAGGTGGCAGCAGCTCCAAGGAGGCCGCCGATGTAGGCGTAGAGCCCCCCGTAAAACCCGCCGTAGACGCGTCCGGCTGCAAGCGTAACCAGGCTGTTGGGAATCGGGGAGAAGATTGAGGCAACAAGCTGGCCTGCGACAATGAGCGCCGGTCCCATTGCGCCGGAGTTGCGTATGGCGTTCTCAAAGTCATCCGGGGAAAGGTTCGGAGGGTTGAGCAGAAAGTAGGCAAAGACCAGGCCGATTGCGCATACTGCAATGATTTTCTGTTGTTTGTTCATGGTGTTTTCGTTTCCTTTGGTTTTCCCTGCTTTTCCGCGCTTCTTTTTTCCTTCAATGACCTGTATTCCTCAGCAGAGTTAAATGAATCTAATGCGCAAAGCAGAGTCGAGACCTCCTCTTCTGAGGGGAGCGAACGCTTCACCAGCCTCTGGAACGCCTTTGCGACCTTCTTTTTGTCGCGCACAGTGGGCGAGGACTTCAGCGCCTCGGCAAAGAGGTTTTCAAGCATGGTTATCTTTTGCCCGGATGCGCGCTTGTATTCGATGCCGTCCTTTGTTTTTTTGTCCCTGCACGAGTCAAGGAAGAGCTGGTATGCGCAGGTGCAAACCGCGTGGGACAGGTTCAATACGCGGTGCTGGGGCGCAGTGGGTATTGTAATCACGATGTCGCACAGGTCGGTGTCCTGTTCCGAAAGCCCGGTGCCCTCCGGTCCGAACACTATTGCCACGTTCTCGAAGGCGCGGATTTTGCCGTAGAGCCCGTCCAGGGGGATGCAGTTCTTGAAAATCCTGCCGTGGAAGCGCACCGGAACGCCGGTGGTGCCTACGACCGCGTCGCACCCCGCAATTGCTTCCTTGAGGCTTGCCGCTTTCCTTGCGCCTGCAAGGACTTCCTCGGAGTGCTTGGCGTACTTTCTGGCCTCCAAGCCCAGCTTGCACTGGGGCTGGACAAGCCACAGTTCGGCAAAGCCGAAGTTCTTGATTGCCCGGCACACCGCGCCGACGTTCATGTCGTGCTCCGGCCGGACCAGTACGAATCGGGTTTTCATAGGGTGAGCTACTCTCGGTCAAACTAATTTAAACCATTGCCACATACTTGTAGTCATGCAAAAATATAACGCGATTGCCCTTGCCGCCCTTTTGGTGCTTGTGGCGTCCTGTTCTGCAATAACAACCGACCGCGCAACCGCGTTCGGCGAGCCGTACGTGCTTTCAACCTCGACCGAGACCCTCAAGCTTGCGCCCTACACCTCGATGACTCCGGTGCTTGTTGACAGCGCCAAGTACTGGGTGCTTTACTACTACTCGACAGCGGACGACTCAAGCGTCTACCTGCACTCCTACGGCAAGGTCGTCGTGGCTGACGCCGGCAACGGCTCGATAACCCTCAACGCCGACGTGCTCTCCAAAATCTACACGCTTGACTACGAGTATGCCTGGGAGACGAATTACGTGAAGGCCCGCAAGCTGTCCTATTCAGACATCTCGGCAGGCATCGAGACTGCCAGGCTTTCGCTTGAGACTGCGCGCAAGAACATCCTTTCGGTGCGCGACCACGCGCTTTCGGGAACGACCGATGCGGCGCTTACTGACTACTTCGACGGCCTTGAGGACATGATTGACGGCGAGGACGGCCTGATTGCAACGCTTGACGACTTGAAGTCGCAGGAAATCGACACTGCCCGCAACTCCGGAAAGTACTACGCAAGCACGGGCGACGTGGACAGCTACATCGACTACATGGCAAACTACAACGCGACGTTCACAAAGTGCGCCACTTTTGCGCAAAAGGCGGAGGCGTTCTTTTCCAAGCTCACCGACCGCGACGTCTATGCAAAGCTTGCCTCCGAGGAGACCACCGTGCTTCAGCAGGTGTCCTCTGCAGGGCTTGGCACCGACGTGTTCTACTCCGCAACCCAGTACCGCGAAGGAATCATCCCCGAGTACGACAACTTCAAGCGCATCGAGTCCAGCCAGGTCAACGACAGCGTGGAGAATACGCAGTTCCGCATAGCAAAGGCAAATGCGGTGAAGGCCTACGCGGCTGTGCAGAATGACATAAACAACATGTTTTCCGAGTACAAGTCAAGCAAGATTGCGTACGACCAGTGCGGTGTGAGCACCAAGGTGCGCGAGCTCAACACGACCTGGACTGGTGTGGTATCGGTGATGGAGATGAAGGCGGCCCCGCTTGTCTCCGACTACCAGTCGGCCTACCTTTCAATCCAGCAGTCCAAGCAGAAGTACGACTCCATAGTGGATGGCATGAACAGCTGCGGCACAACCGCAACGCCGAAGGCCTCGTCAGGCACGGGCGGCTCGATGGACTACGCAATAATCCTTGTCGTGGCAGTGCTTGCAATCTACGGGTTCGTGCAGTACCGCAAGTGGCAGAAACAGAAGCAGGAAGACGAGGAAGGGACTGCCTAGTTTTTTTCAGTGCCGTGCGACCTTGAAAGCCCACTCGTTTATCGGCAGGATGTCGCGTGCGCCGATGCCGCACTTCTTCAGGTGGGCAATGCGGACATCGCTAGTTGAGAATGCTTCAAGCGTTTCGGCGTATTTTTCGTAGCCTTCGGTTTCTTCCAAGTATTTGCGCAGCCCGACCGTTGTCGAGACGTGGGTTGCTTTGCCTGACTTTTCCAGGTGCGAAAGGCACAGCGCCTCAATCTGGCCGCCAAGCCCGGTGCCCCTGCTTTCCGCCTGAATCGGGTCGCGGATTTCACCCTTGGGCTTGTAGTTTATCGGGTATGCCACTTTTCCCATCCTAGTCGGGATTACTTGGAACGTGATTTCGCCAAGGCGCACTGCGGGGTTTTTCGTCAATCCAGGTTGCTTGAACCGTTCGAACTCGTTTGAAAGCGCGGCGCGCGCCTTGTCGTCAAACCGGTTTATGGGCAGGACAAACGCGCCATTGCCGATGCTTCCAAGCCCCTTCATGCCTCTGGACGGGGTGACGAACAGCTCGTACTTGTGTATTCCCGACTTGTTCAGCTTGTGCGTGCCGTAAAGGCGAAGCTGCGTCTTGGGTGCGGCCATATTGATTCACTATGGCTGTTGGAAATAAAAAATGGGCTCAGGCCTTCTTCTTTTTCTTCTTGCCGCCGAAATTACCGCGGGGCTTGGGAATCTTCAGCTGCGGGTAAGTTTCCGCAAGAAGGTCCGGCTCGGGGTAGGGCGAATAGCCTGAAAGCGAGAATGCCTTCAGGTAAAGCAGGGTGAACAGCTCGGCAGCGAACGCCTTGTCAGCAACGTTTGCTCCTGCGGCCTCGTTTGCCTTGGGTGCGGGCACCGCATTGAGCGCCTCGCAGAGCTTTCCGAATGACTTGCGCTTGAAGAACTGGCCGAACAGCGCCATCGAGGCGGCCTCGAAGTCGTCGTCCTTGCACAGCACGTCTCCTTCCTTGCGCACGATGGTTGAGAGCATGCCGATGAGTGCGGAGAGCGTCTCGGGCTTGGTTGCAGTTACGGTGTTGGTCTTCTTTACGACCATCCACTCGCTTGAGTTTGAGACAAGGCGGATAATCTGGTTTCTGTTCGAGCCAGCGGGCTTTGGCGCTTCCTCTCCGAACGCCGACTTGAACAGCAGGTAAAGGTAATAGCTTGTTGCGTAGCCAATCTTTCTCTTTTCAACATCTGCTTTTTTTATGTCATCAGCTGGCACGGGTTCGAACCTGGTCGCCTTTTCCAGGTCGCGCTCGATTGAGGACATCGAGACTGACGAGAGTATCCCGGCAAGCTCTGCCGGGTTCTTGGGCTTCTTCTTTCCTGCGAAATACGCGTCTATTGCCTTGCGGTCAATTGGCGCGTAGTCGTAGATGCTCTCTGCAATGGCCTTGCGTGCGGATGAAAGCAGCGCGGAAAGCTTTGCTTTGTCCTCCGCCCTTGCCGAGTAGGAATAGCATTTGCCTGAGAAGTCGGCCTCAAAAAGGACCGTGCCGGTGTCAATTGCCATAAAGAATAGCCTCGTTTGCCCCCTAGAAATCATTAAAGAAAATATGAAAGAAAAAAGAATGTGGAAAGGAAGAGCGGTCTTACTCTTCCTTTGCCTGCACGCTCTTGGAAGACTGCAGCTTTGCGGCAGTGATTCCCACGTTGGTGCGGGGGACGTACGTTCCGCCTGCGAACCTGGTCTTGCACGACGCGCACTCAAAGAGCGCGGTCGAAGTGCGCTTGACCTTGGCCTTGCCGCAGGATGGGCACGCGTGCCTCTGCTTCATGGCGGTCTTGATCTTGTTTTCCTGCTTGCGGATTTTTACTCCGTAATGTGAACCCATATTCTTACACCCTAAATGTATTTGAGCAGCTCCTTGCGCTTTGCAAGGGAAGTGTCCAGCATGCTTTCGAACTCCGCGCGGGTAAACCCTGCGCGTCCGCTTTTTTGCGATGCGCAGAACATGTCGTCCCCGCAAGTTGCAAGAGTCACGCGTCCTGAGGACGAGACTTCCTCTTCCTCGCGTGCATCCAGAAGGAGCTTGTCCGCCACCTTCTCGAAAGAGCACGACACGACGTCGCGCGCAATCGGCAGGGGCGCGGTGCGCTCCTCGCGGATGAGCTTTCCATCCTCGTACTTGGGCATCTTGGCTGTTCGCAGAGCCGCCATCGAGGCAAGGTACGCAGCGTCAGTAAGGTTGCCGTTGTGGTCGATTATGAAAAGGTCGATGAACACTCCAAGCACCTTGCCTTCCTCCATGAAGAGCTTGTCAAGGTTGATGCACTCCGCTGAGCGGATGCCGCGGTCTACCACGCGGGCAAGCTCGATGCTGCGCTCGTCCGGCGGCCCGGCAGTGAAGTCGGGGTGCGCAACGGGCGAGAATTCCGCGTTGAACATTATGACGCCCTGGGTCGGCCTGTCGCCGAAGGGGGTCGCGACGTCCAGCTTGAGGCCGGCGATGACTTTGGTGTCGCCAATCTGCGCCATCGCGCTGCCTTCGCAGTTCTCATACACGTTCTTTGTTACCGAAATCTGGCGGTAGTCCAGCATTCCCCTGCCGTCCACGCGCGTGTTTTTCTTCATCAAGTCAAGCACGAATGCTTCCTTGACCTCGTTAGTGATCATTTTTCATTCACCGTCTTATAGCGTAAAACTTATGCGACGGACTCGTCCTGCGAGTCGTCGTCGCCTGCTGCCGCAGCGCCGTACTTTGCCTCAAGCGCCGCAACCTGCACCTCGTGCACCTTCTGTGTTGCGATGCGCGCAAGGTCGATGCCGTCCATTATTTCCTTCTTGGTCAGCATGCCGTCCATCTGGAAGAGCAGGATGTCCCAAGTGCGGGGCGAGAATATTACCGGCATGTCGGACTGTCCGAGGTTGTCCTCGGTCTTGTCCAAGTCAGCCACAAGCGTGCCGTCGACCTTTCCAATCGAGACTCCGCAGGGGATGTCCCTCATCGGGATTCCCGCGTCAACAAGCGCAAGCGATGCTGCGACGATTCCGGCAACGCGTGTGCCGCCGTCGCTTTGCAAAACGTCGATGTTGATGTCAATCATGGTCTTGGGGAACTGCTCGGTGAGTATTGCGTTCTCGAACACGTGCTTTCCGACCTTGCCGATTTCGATTGCCCTCCTGTTCGGGCCGAAGCGTCCGTGCTCCTCAAGCGAGGAGAACGGGACCATCGCGTACCTGCAGTTTATGATTGCCTTGTTGGGGTTCATGTTGTGCTTGGGGAACACCTCGCGCGGGCCGTATACTCCCGCAAGGATGCGGTTCTTGCCCCACTCGATGAGTGCCGAGCCGGATGCTTTCTTGAGCACTCCGACAGTAATCTTGAGGTTGCGCAAGTCCGAGGACGTGCGGCCGTCGTTGCGGATGCCGTTCTCGATTAGCTTCTTTGGCGCCTTGCCTGAAGCCATCGCGGCGGTCTCTTCTTCTGCCATATTCAAATCACCATTCAAATGTCAATTTTTAGTAAGTCTCTGCGGGCTGCCTTTCCTGCACGGCCGGCTTCTGCGGCGCGCTGTAGTTCGGCGACTTCTTGGACTCGACCTCAAGGAGCTCCTTGATGCGGTCAGTAAGGCCGCTTGTGTGCGCCTCGCTTGAAATCTTGAGCAGGGCCATCACCGAAAGCGCGATGTCGCCGTTCTTGGTGTAGATGCGGCCGTTCTTGCCCACAAAGATGTCCGAGCCCGTGTACTCCTTGATGAGCGCAAGCATGCTCCCGTTGCGGCCGATGACGCGCGGGACCTTGACGCTCTCAATCTCGATGAGCCTGCCAGCATAGAGCTTGCGCGGCTCAACAAGCTGCGCGGTGTGGACCTCGTCCACCATGCGCACCTTGGCCGAGACCACGTCGCCAACCTGGAACGTCTCGCGGATGTCGCGGGCCGAGATTGTCGAGGGGAACGGCGCGTTGATGTCGACTTCGTAGCCGGAGAACCTCTCTTCCGAGATGATCCCGATTATGTAGTCGCCTATGCGCGGTATGTAGTGCCCCTTGAGGGGGATTATCTTGTCGCCAGCCTTGAGGCTGACAACGGAGACGAAGGTCTTGCCGTCGTCAACATAGCACCCGTCCATCCTTCGCGGAGTTGTAGCCGCAATGGCGCCGGGCAATATCAGTTGCTTTTCCATTCGTTGCACCTTTTTCAAATCAAAATGATTTTTTTGTCGTTGCTTCCAGAACCCTGCTGGTTTTACCTTTCCACAAGCCGCGTCTGGATTGCGCCCTGCGTCAGGCCGTTGAGCCTGTCGTACACCTCTTCCTGCAGCGCGGCCGGGATCTCTATCATCACGACCAGCGAGCCGTCGGAGCCGTACTCCTCCTTCTTTATCCCGTATTCCTTCAATGCCGAGTAGCAGCGGTGCACGAAATTCGCCGGCACCTTGATTGCCACCTTCACCGAAGCAGTTGAGATGGGGATGATTTCCCGCAGCTCCTCGATGATTTTTGAGACCTGCTCTTCCGGACCCTTGAACGCGTCGATGTGCACGCGCGCCTGCTCCATTGCCGCCTCAATCCGCGCTGGCGGGTGCGGGGCCTTGGTGCGCGGGTCTATTACCGAACGCGCAATGAGCGCGATTATCTTGACGCGCTTCTCCTCCAACAGCTTGCGCCGTTGGTCCGTTGTAATCTGCAGTTCGCCATCCCGAAAGATGATGTCTGCGATTGCACGCACGTCCTCGGTGCCAAACGCCTTCTTGAGCGCAGCACCAGTGTGCCGTTCGCCCTTGTTGCCGTTCTTGAACACTTCCTCGAAAACCAAGACGTTGTCAAGCTCCTTCTTGGCGCCTGTCTTGTAATCATAGCCCTTCTTTGGGTCTACGAGAATCTCGAACGTCTCTCCGGCCTTCTCAAGCCGGGCGATTATCGTGTTTTCAATATGGGACATGAGTCCTCTATCTCTGTAATCTTGCTATTTGCCTATTTCGAGTCCGCCATGAACTTGGCAACCTCGTCAGCTGAGAGGTCGCGTGACTTCCTTGACTTTGACTCGACTATTGAGACGTCAATCACAGTAGCCGAGAGCTTCTCCTCGGTCACCTTCTTGAGCGCCTTGATTGCAAGCCTGATGGCGTCATCCATGGACATCCCGTCCTTGTACTCCTTTTCAAAGAACTGCTCGACTCCCTTCTTTCCGCTTCCGATGGCAGTAGCCTTGTACTCAAAGATTGCGCCTGACGGGTCGGTTTCAAAGAGCCTCGCGCCCGATGCGCCAACCCCTGCAAGCAAGAGTGAAACCCCGTATGGCCGCACTCCGGCAACCTGGGTGAAGAACTGTATGTGGTCGCCGACCTGCTTTGCAAGGTACTCGACCGAGATTTCCTCGTCAAATGTGAGCTTGTGCTTCTGCGACTCAAGCCTTGCGTAGTCCACAAGCTTGCGCGCGTCAGCAACCAACCCCGAGGAGGATGCAAGCACATGGTTGTCGATTGTGAATATCTTTTCGTGCGAGTCGCCGACTATGAGTGGCGAGGAGATGCGCTTGTGCGCAACCATCGCAACGCCGTCCTTGCTGACGATTCCAATGCTGGTGCTCCCGGTCTTGACGGCCTCGCGTGCGTACTCGACCTGGAAGAGCCTTCCGTCGGGCGAGAACACCGTGATCGCGCGGTCGTATTGGGACTGCTGTGGAGGATACATATTCAACCACTCCTTACTTTTAGTCAAAAACTTTACTGGCACAGGAACGGCACAATGCCGCGGTTACCTGAACCTTTAAACAAAAACAACAAAGCGCCTTTCGGCGAGCTTAGTTTCCTTTCACTTTCTTACCCATATTTAGTGCAAAACCCCATTTATAATAGTAAGGCATCCGGCCGGCTGCCCCTAACTGCCTACTGGATTGCAGGCCAAAGTGCTTTATACTGCCAAAGCAAAACCTGCTTATGCTCCTTCTTTCAAACTGCAGGGTGCTTGTGCACGACACCCTTGTGGAGTGCAACATCGCAGCAGACCAGTCCGGCAAAATCAGCAGGATATCCCGTTCGACCATCCCCGGAAGCTTTGACGAAAAAATCGACTGCACGGGGCTGGTTGCCCTGCCAGGTATGGTTGACCCGCACGTGCACTTCCGCGACCCCGGCCAGACTGCAAAGGAGGACTTCTTCACAGGCTCTGCATCCGCCCTCGTCGGAGGGACCACCACTGTGCTGGACATGCCCAACAACTCGCCTCCAATATCCGCCATTGCCCAGCTTAAGGAAAAGGTCGCCATTGCCAAAAAGAAGGTGGTGTGCGATTACGGCCTGTACTTTGGCGCAACTCCCCAAAACCAGGCTGTTGCGGCTGAAGCAGTCAAGGACCCGGCGGTGTTTGCGCTCAAAGTCTATCTTGGCTCAAGCACAGGCGACTTGCTTGTGGAGCACATGGCTGACTTCCAGAAGCATCTGGCTGCACTTCCCATGCATTTTCCCGTTTGCGTCCACGCAGAAGACGAGCACGAGATACGCAAGCTGACCGAGGAGTTCAAGAGACGCGATTCCAAAGGAAAGGTCGACTATCACAACCTGATTCGCAGCCCCACAACTGCCGCGATTTCTGCAGAAGCTGCCTGCGATGCCGCATCCAAGGCCCGCAGGGGCGTGCACATATGCCACGCCTCAACAAAGGCCGAGCTTGACATAGTAGCAACTTACAAGAACGGCGGGGTGCCGGTCACCCTTGAGGTCTGCACCCATCACCTTTTCCTCACCGAGCACGACGCAAGGGCCCTGGGCAACTACGGCAAGGTCAATCCGCCCCTGCGCTCGCGCATAGACGTTGCAGCAGTCTGGGACGAGCTTTCCAAGGTCCGTTCGCCAATAGACTGCATAGCCTCCGACCACGCGCCGCATACTCCCAAGGAAAAGGAACAGGACTACTGGCAGGCGCCATCCGGAGTTCCCGGAGTGCAGCTGCGCGTGCCGCTTATGCTTGATGCGGCAAACCGCAACCTGGTCTCCCTTGCGCAAGTCATTAGGTACTGCTCAACCAACCCGGCACGTATATTCGGGCTTTCCAGCAAGGGCACCCTTGCCGAGGGATTTGATGCCGACATCGTGCTTGTTGACCTGAAGGCGGAGCACACCGTGCGCGCAGAGGACCAGCTGTCCAAGGCAGGCTGGACGCCGTTCGAGGGCAGGAAGCTTCGCGGCGAAATCAAAAAGACCATCCTGGGCGGCAGGCTTGCCTTTGACGGAGAGAACGTCTGCCTAAAGCGCGGCGAGGGGAAGCTCGCAGTCCGGGCTTAAGCAGAGTGCTCCGCTGGCCTGCCAATCCAGAGGTCGCACAATACACTTTTATCCTATTGCAGGCATTGTTTGTTCGAACAACCGGTTTAGGGGTTCAAACGCTTTTTTGGGTGTGTGGCAACTTATGGCGGACTACTGGGCTGGAAGGGACATCCTGAGCACAAGGGACGTTTCCCGCGAGGCAATCGAGCAAATCTGGCACAAGGCCAAAAAGTACGAGGACGCCGTCACGCAGAAGAAGTCCTACACCAAGCAATCCGGTAAAGTCCTGGCATCGCTGTTTTTCGAGCCGTCAACGCGCACTCAATTCTCCTTCCAGACTGCGATGCAGCGCCTTGGCGGCAGCATAATTGCGTTCTCCGACGCGGACACCACCTCGGTTGCAAAGGGCGAGACGGTCTACGACACCATCCGGATGGTCGAGTCCTGTGCCGACGTAATCGTAATCCGCCACTCCCTTGAGGGCGCAGCCAGGCTTGCAGCTGATGCGGCAAAAATCCCGGTAATCAACGGCGGCGACGGCGCAAACCAGCACCCCACCCAGGCTCTTTTAGACACGTACACCATTTTCCAAAAGAAGGGCAAGCTTGACGGCCTGACGATTTCGATGATTGGCGACCTGAAGAACGGCCGCACAATACACTCGCTTTGCTATGCGCTTGCAAACTTCGACTGCAAGATTGAATTGTGGTCGCCTCCGCAGCTCAAGCTTCCCCAAGTCATCCAGTCCGACATCGCAGACCGGGTTTCCATTCGCGAGCTTACTGAGCTTGACCTTTCCAACTCCGACGTGGTCTATGCAACGCGCATCCAGAAGGAGCGCTTCGACGACCCGGAGGAAGCCGAGCGCTACTCCTACGTAATCGACGCAGAGGCGGTCCGCAAGATGAAGGACGACGCCATCATAATGCACCCGTTCCCGCGCGTTGACGAGATTGCCACCGAGGTTGACTCGCTTCCGCAGGCCGCTTACTTTGCGCAGGAGGCAAACGGCATCCCGGTGCGCATGGCGATACTGGACTCGGTCCTTGGGTGAAATGAGACAAGAGGGTTGTTGCGCTTATGGATTCCGAACAGGACAAGATGAAGATAAAAAAGATTGAGAACGGCGTAGTCATAGACCACATCCCCAAGGGCAAGGGCCTTGCGGTTCTTTCCATCCTCGGAATCAACGAGGGCTTCCACGCAACAGTAAGCATGGTAATGAACACTCCAAGCACGACCCAGGGGCTCAAGGACATCATCAAGATTGAGGAGCGCGCGCTTGAGGAGAAGGAAATCAACAAGATTGCACTTATCGCACCAGCGGCAACTGTCAACTTCGTGCACGACTACCAGATTGTCAAGAAGCGCAAGATTTCGGTCCCTGATGCTTTCGAGGACGTCATCAGCTGCCCCAACCCCAAGTGCATCTCCAACAAGGAAGGCAGGTCGTTTTTGAAGGTCGAAAAGAAGAACCCGCTTCACGTGCGCTGCGCGTACTGCGAACGCGCATACTCGCAGGAGGAGCTCCTGGAGCTTTCCTCATTCACTGCTTGATTGGTTTTGTAGATGCAGGAAAAGAAGCGCTACATCCTCGTGTCTTTCGAGTGCCAGCACAGGCTCTCCAAGGTCGACGCTTCCAAGCTCGTGCAGGCATCCCTTTTGGAGGGAGTCGGCGAGCTTGGCGCAAGCAAGGCAAAGGCGTTCCTCAAGGAGTTCGACGAGGAGGCCCAGCGCGGCATCGTGAAGTGCCAGACTGTGATGCTCAAGGAGGTGCTTGCCTGCCTTGCGCTCAAGTCCGCTTATGCTTCCGCCCCGATTGCCATCCGCACCTGGAAAATCTCCGGCGCAATAGGCAACCTGTGGGACACCAAGAAGGCAGTGACTCGGCCCGCAAAATAGTCCGCGGCAAGGTCTCCTGGCAAACCGCTTTTTTTGGCCAACCCCCCTGTTTTTATCCCCTTTAAATCCCCGCCAGCCGGGTTATATTGCTTGCCGGCCATGATACTATTTTAGATTTAGTGATTACCATGCCTAACTCGCCCCAAGCACAACCTGCAGGCCAGCAGCAGCGCGAGGCGCCAAAGGAGGCCAAGCCGCCAGTTCAAGCAGCGCACACTGCCCAGAGGCAGACCACTCTGACAACTTCGCTTGTGGACATTTCCGATGCCGAAAAGCAGAGGCTGCTCCAGCTTTCCGAAATCAGCATAATCCTTGACACTTACGACGACATCTTCTCGGACTTCGACCCGCGGCCCTACGACACGCGCTCGCTGTCCGACGACTTCCTTTTGGAGGTCAAGAAGGCAGCTCGGCACAAGGGCTCCAAAATCGAGCTCAAGGTGATGATGCCCGAGGCCCTTCGCAAGCCCGAGCAGGAGACCATAATCAAAAAACGCGTGAAGGCGCACTACCGCAACACCGTTGAGCAGATTAACCGCGACATACTGAAGATGCGCCAGAAAGGCGGCCTGTTCATACTGGTCGGGGTAGTCATACTCACGCTGGTCGTGCTCATGCTTTCAGTCGTGCCAGCAGGCCTCCTGCAGACGTTCTTCCTTTTCCTTTTCGAGCCAGCAGGCTGGTTCACGCTCTGGAACGGCTTTGACTACCTGTTCCTGCAGCCCGCGTCACGCTACGAGGAGCGCGACTTCTACCACAAGATGTCAAACAGCGAAATCCGCTTCATCTCGTACTGAGCATGCAGGGCGTTGGCCCGCGCTGAGGTTTTGCCTTCCAAATGGCTTTAATACCCGGATTCAGTTACCACCTTTGACCTACAGGCATTGCGCCTGTCGGGGAAGGTTTTGTCGCAATGGTTTCTCCACGAAATATCCGCCAGAAAATCACGCCCGACTTTGGCCGTGACGACAGCGTTGAAAACGACGCGGACTACCTTGAGGCGAGACGGCTTTCCCAGCTGCACAGCTCCGAAATCAGCATAATAACCAACGAGTACAGCGACATATTCTCCGACTTCGACCCGAGGCCGTACTCAGTGCGCGAGCTTTCGGTTGACTTCATAGACGAAGTCAAGCGCGCGAGCTGCCAGAAGGGTGACAGGGTCGAACTCAGGATAATGGTGCCCAAGGCAAAGCGCAAGCAGCAGGAAGAGGAGATAATCCGACGCAGGATTAGCGCCCATTTCAAGGACGGCCTGCACCACGTGCATTCGGACCTTGACCGGATGAGCAGGAAGAGCGTCTGGTACATCGCGTTTGGGATGGCGCTGATGCTTGTGGCGACCTACATATCCTCCCTTGGAATCGAGGGCTTCCTCAACCACTTCCTGTTCGTGTTCTTCGAGCCTGCCGGCTGGTTCATCTTCTGGACCGGCCTGGACATAATGTTTGTAAAGAAGGCCGAAAGGAACGAGGACCACGGGTTCTACCGCAAGCTTGCAAGCTGCAGGATCTCGTTCGTGCCTTACTAGTGCCTTGCCGCACGCGCCCAAAGCGCATCTGGCTTTCACAGCATCAAACCAGTTTGGACAAAAATCCGCAGTAGTGTCGCATTTTGGTCGGCGGGTATTAATTGCGGTTTGGCCATTATAGTAGCGGTTCAATGCCACAGCCGTATAGCCATTGGCACGGCTGGCCGAAAGTATATTTAATTCGCCAGCCAAAATAATGGAAAACCGGCGATTATTTTTTTGGGGTTTTGTTCGTGAGTCTTCCTAAAGCGGTCCTTGTCCTTTCGGACGGGTCGTTTTATGTCGGCGACTCCGCAGGCTCGCCCCGCGACGCGTTCGGTGAGCTTGTTTTCAACACCTCGATGACCGGATACCAGGAGGCGCTCACCGACCCTTCTTACGCAGGCCAAATCCTTACCTTTGCCTATCCGCTCATCGGAAACTACGGCATCAGCTCAGAAGCTTTCGAGTCCAGTAAAATTCACCTCTCAGGAGTCATAAGCCGCCAGTTCTGCAGCCACCCGCAGCACCGGGACTCCGGGCGCAGTGTTGACGGCTTCCTCAAGGAATTCGACGTGCCTGCAATAACCGGCCTGGACACTCGCGCAATAGTCACCAAGGTGCGCAACTACGGCGTTGTCCCGTCAGGCATAATCCAGCTTGAAGGCCGCACCGTCGAGGAAGCCGTTGAGTCGTGCAAAAAGAAGCTCAAGGGCTTTGACTACTCCGGCATAGATTTCGTGAGCAAAGTCACGCGGCAAAACGCCGAAATATTTTCACCAAGCCCCAAAGACAAACACAAACATTCCATTGTCCTCGTTGATTGCGGGGTCAAGCAGAACATCGTCCGCGAGCTAGTGGCGCGCGGCTGCGAAGTAACCGTAGTGCCTGCAAGCACCGATGCAAGGGAAATCCTTGCAAGCAAGCCGGACGGAGTCGTGTACTCAAACGGCCCCGGAGACCCCGCGCTGATGACCTATGCAGTTGCCTCCTGCCGCCAAATAGTCGGCAAAGTGCCCGTGTTCGGCATCTGCCTTGGACACCAAGTCCTTGGTCACGCGCTTGGAGGAAAGACGTTCAAGCTCAAGTTCGGGCATCGCGGCGCAAACCAGCCGGTTGTGGACAACCTCTCAGGAAAGTGCTTCCTCACCTCTCAAAACCACGGCTTTGCGGTAAAGGACATCCCCAAGGGAGTCACAGACTGGCTTACCAACCTCAACGACAGAAGCAACGAGGGGTTGCGATGCGACGACTTGGGCGCGTTCTCAGTCCAGTTCCACCCCGAGGCAGCGCCCGGCCCCCAGGACACGCGATTCCTGTTTGATGATTTTGTGAAGCTGATGAAATGATTTTGTTGATTTTGATTTGATTATGCCTTTGAAATTGTGATTTTATCCAATGCCCAAGCTTTCCAACATCCGCAAGGTTTTGCTCCTCGGTTCCGGGCCCATCGTAATAGGCCAGGCAGCGGAGTTTGACTACAGCGGAAGCCAGGCGTGCCGCGCTCTCAAGGAGGAAGGCATCGAGGTCGTTCTTGTCAACTCGAATCCGGCCACGATACAGACCGACCTTGCGACTGCGGACCGCGTCTACATCGAGCCCATTGACGCGGCCACAGTCGAGCGCATCATAGATAAGGAAAAGCCCGACGGGATAATCGCAACCATGGCCGGCCAGACCGGGCTGAACGTCGCAGTCGAGCTTGCCGATTGCCTGAGGAAAAACAACGTGCGGGTGTTAGGCACTACAGTAGAGACCATCGAGCTTGCCGAGGACCGCGAGAAGTTCAAGGAACTGATGCTGAAGATTGGCGAGCCTGTCCCTGCAAGCGACAGCTGCAAGTCGGTTGCCGAGATGGAAAAGTTCGTAAGCAAGCACGGCCTTCCGGTCATGATACGCGCGGACTTCTGCCTCGGAGGGCTTGCAAGCGGCATCGCCCACACAATCGAGGAGGCGCGTGAAATCTGCGCCGCCGCAATCAAGCAGAGCGGCACCGGGCTTGCGCTTGTTGAAAAGAGCCTGGGCGGCATGGCCGAGCTTGAGTACGAGGTAATCCGCGATTCTTTCGACAACTGCGTCACCATATGCAACATGGAAAACCTAGACCCGATGGGAATACACACGGGAGAAAGCGTAGTTGTCGCGCCAAGCCAGACGCTTTCAGACCGCGAGTACCATATGCTGCGCACCTCGGCAATCAAGATTGTGCGCGCGCTCAAGGTGCAGGGCGCGTGCAACGTGCAGTTTGGCCTTGACCAAAATACCGGCGATTACTTCATAGTCGAGGTGAACCCGCGCGCAAGCAGAAGCAGCGCGCTTGCCTCGAAGGCAACGGGCTACCCGATTGCGCGCGTCGCAACCAAGATTGCCCTTGGATACGCGCTTTCCGAAATCAATAACCGCGTGACCGGAAAGAGCGCGTGCTTCGAGCCGTCCCTTGACTACGTGGTGGTAAAGATTCCGCGCTGGCCTTTTGACAAACTATACTATTCCAACTCAATAGGCACGCAGATGAAAAGCACCGGCGAGACCATGGCAATAGGCCGCACCTTCGAGGAGGCGTTCGGCAAGGCCCTGCGCTCGCTTGAGATGCGAGTTGACTGGCGGCAAAAGACCGCGGAGATGGCCGCGCTTCCCCTGCAGAAGGCGCTTGCGCCAAGCGAGATGCGCTTCAACGTAATCACCAAGCTCCTTGCTGACAACAAAGCAGACGTTGCCACAATAGCAAAGGCAACTGGAATCCACGAGTGGTTCATCCAAAAGATTGCGGCAATAGTTTCGGCAAAGCGCGCGCTTTCAAAGAACGACATGATCACTCCCGAGGACGCCGAAGGCGTGCTTGCAGCGCGAAAAGCAGGGTTTTCCGAGCGCTGGATTTGCGAGGCAACCGGCCGCTCGGCGGTGTACGTGCGCAGCTTTTCCAAGACGCACGGCCTCTACCCGTCGTTCAAGATGGTGGACACTTGCTCCGGCGAGTTCGAGGCTGCGACGCCCTACTATTATTCCACCTACGAGGGTTCCTCGGATGCGACGATTCGGAAGGCCGAAAAAAAGAAGGTCATAATCCTCGGCTCCGGTCCCATCCGCATCGGCCAGGGGATAGAATTCGATTATTGCACCGTGCACGCGGTACAGGCTTTGCGCGACGCAGGCTTTGAGACAATCGTAGTCAACAACAACCCGGAGACCGTGAGCACCGACTTTGACATTTCCGACCGGCTTTACTTTGAGCCGCTCAAGCTTGAGGATGTCCTTGCGGTTCTTGCAACGGAGCGCGATGACCTTGAAGGGGTAATCGTGCAGTTCGGCGGCCAGACCTCGATTAACCTCGTAAACGGCATCTCGCAAAACTCCGGCGCCCGCATACTTGGCACCTCGACCGACTCAATTGACATTGCAAGCAACCGCAAGCGCTTCAAGGCACTCACAGAATCACTTGGCACGCCCACCGTAAGGAGCGGGATGGCGTTCGATGCCCCGGAGGCAATCGAGGTGGCAAAGGAGGTAGGCTACCCTGTTCTGATGCGGCCATCCTACGTGCTTGGCGGGCGCGCGATGCACCTTGCGTTCGACGAGCAGGAGCTTTCAGAGAAAGTTCACGAAAGCATAATGGCAAGCGAGGGAAACCCGGTCATAATCGACCACTTCCTTGAGGATGCAATCGAGATAGATGTTGACATAGTTGGGGATGGCAGGGACTACCTGATTGCAGGCATAATTGAGCAGGTGGAGGAAGTGGGCGTGCACTCAGGCGACAGCGCGGCAATGCTTCCCTCGCAAAGGCTTTCCGCAGCCGCGCTTTCAAAGATTGAGGACTACGCGCTCAAGCTTGCAGGCTCGCTCAAGACAGTTGGCCTGTGCAACATCCAGATGGCCGCAAAGGGCGACGACGTCTACATAATCGAAGTCAACCCCAGAGCAAGCCGCACCGTCCCGTTCGTAAGCAAGGCAATCGGGGTGCCAATAGCAAAGGTGGCCGCGCTCTGCCAAGTGGGAATCTCACTCAAGAAGCAGGGCTATTCCTCGTTCCCCAAGCCCAAGTTCTGCGCAGTCAAGGTGCCGGTGTTTCCCTACAACCGCTTCCCCAAGGCGGATTACACCGCGTCAAGCGAGATGAAAAGCACGGGCGAGACAATGGCCTTTGGCCGCACTTTCGAGGAGGCTTACCTGAAGGGAGTCAAGGCTGCGGGAGTGCTCCCAAAGTCAAACAAGGTAATAGTCCGCGAGTGCGGCAAGTGGCGCGACGAAATCGTCTCCAAGGCAAAGAAAGCTGGGTTCGAAGTCACAATACTCAACGGCAGCGCGTCCAAGGTCGCAAGCGTGGCAGGGATGGGCCTAGTAGTCGATGGCATGATTGGCTGCGCAAAGGCAGACCGGGCACTTTGCGAGAAAGTGATTACTGCAAAAATCCCGATTGTGAACAGCTATTACGGCGCGATGGCGCTCTTTGACGCGATTGCGGCCTGCGGCGGGTACGCAAAGCTTGCTGCTGCAGAGCTTCCGATAATTTCGCTCAACGAAGCGAACGCACAATAAAATACGTTCATCTTGATATCCTATTCATGGAACGCGCCTTCCTTCTTGACGCCGAGTCGGTCAGCAGGAGCCGCCGCAGCGCAATCAGGCTTTTTTTGAAGGATGAGAAGACGGGGCAGGCCTATCCCGCGTACTATGACTTTTTGCCTTACTTTCTCCTAGTCCCAAAGACCGAGACAACAGGCGAGTTCGGCTCGGAGAAGATGGCGGAGTTTACCAAGGGCCTGATTGCCCAGAAGTTCTCCTTCCGCGGCAAGGACGCAAAGATTACCGCAGTGGACGTTGTTGAGAAGCTTGTTGCGCTCAAGCCCACCAAGCTCCTCAAGATTATTGTCGACCACCCGCGCAACGTATCCTTCCTCTCAGGCGAGCTTGCCCAGTTCGGCACCGTTTACGAGAACAACATCCCGTTCCACTACCGCTTCATGATAGACTCCGGCCTGAAGCCCAATGCGCTTGTAGAGTATGAGGAGTCCGACGACGGTTTCGTGCGCAGCGCAAGGAAGGCGCACGCCGAAAGCTTTCCCGCACTCCGCACCCTTGCAATTGACATCGAGGCTTTCAGCAGCACCGGCTCGCTTCCGGAGCCTGCAAAAGACCCGTGCATAATGGTAAGCTACGCGTCTTCCACCACTGATGCAGGCGTAATCACTTTCAAACACAACGTGGATGCGCAGAATGTCGAGAATGCCGCTGACGAGAAGGCGATGCTTGAAGGCCTCTCAAAAGTAATAGCCCAAAATCACACGGACCTCTTATGTACCTACAATGGCGACGCGTTCGACCTTCCCTTCCTGCAGAAGCGCGCGGAAGTAAATGGAGCAGCGCTCCGCCTTGGCCGCACCAAAAAGCACGTGTTTGCAAAGAAAATCGGGATGCGCACCAAGACCTACGTGCCCGGCCGCATACACTTTGACGTCTACCACGCAATCACCTTCCTCAACACCGTTGGCGCAATCAAGCTTCAAAGGCTCACCCTTGACGACGCGTACTTCGAGCTTTTCGGGAAGCACAAAGTGGACCTGAAGTACGACCAGATTTGGGAGAACTGGAAAACCGGCAACGGGATGGACAAGGTGGCAGAGTACGCAAAGGTCGACTCCATAGCCTGCCTTGAGCTTGCAAACTACTGCCTTGACTTGGAGCTTGCGCTTTCGCGCCAGGTTGGCCTTCCGATGTTCGAGTCAAGCAGGGCGACAGCAGGCCAGCTGGTTGAATTCTATTTGATGCGCAAGTCCTTTGAGTATGGCGAGATCGTGCCCAACAAGCCCTCGTACTCCGAGGTTGTTGCGCGCTCGGAAAACCCCCTGCAGGGCGCGTTCGTAAAGACTCCCGAGCCGGGAGTGTACGAAAACATCGCGGTGCTGGACTTCCGCTCGCTTTACCCGTCAATCATAGTCTCGCACAACATCGACCCCTCGACAAAGGACTGCACTTGCTGCACCGACGAAGCCACCAAGGCCTCAACGGGCCACCACTACTGCAAGAAGCGCAAAGGCCTGGTGCCCCGCGTGCTTGAGGAGGTGCTGGAGTCCCGCTTTGCAATCAAGCGGAAGCTCTCCGAAATAAAGACTGCAAAGGGCGCGGACAACCACGAGTACAAACAGCTCCACGCGACGCAGTGGGCCTTGAAGGTCATCGCAAACAGCTTCTACGGCTACCTTGCGTACCCCCGCTCGCGCTGGTACGACTTCGACTGCGGTTCCGCAATCACCGGGCTTGCGCGCAACTACATCAAGGCAACGATGGATGCAGCCGAGGCGTCCGGCTTCAAGGTGCTTTACGGCGACACTGACTCGTTAATGATTCAATACCCCAAAGGCGAGGAGGACAAGGTCTTGGAGTTCCGTGCAAGGGTAAACAAGACGCTTCCGGGCAACATGGAATTGGAGCTTGAGGAGTTCTTCGTGCGCGGCCTGTTTGTTAGCAAGAAGGCAGTTGGCGCAGCTGCATCGGCCAAGGCCGAGGGCGCGAAGAAAAAATACGCAATGATTACCAAGGAAGGGAAGATCAAAATCCGCGGCTTCGAGCTTGTCCGGCGCGACTGGAGCGGGGTTGCAAAGCGCACCCAAAAGGAGCTGCTCCGCATTCTCCTGGAAACCGGCGATGTCAAGGCAGCAGCGGACATGGTGATGAAGGTAGTCACCGAGCTCAAGTCCGGCAAGGTCCCGCTTGACGACCTAACGATTCTAACCCAGCTGAGAAAGAAGGCCGGCTCGTACGCGGTGATGTCTCCTGAGCTGATGGCGTCGCAGAAGGCGCGGGCAGCAGGCATCCGGCTTCCGGAAAACGCAATCATAGGCTACGTAATCGGGAAGAAAGGCAAGTCAATCTCGGACAAGGCAATCCTGCGCGAGATGGCAACTGACTACGACCCGGACTACTACATCAACAACCAGGTCATCCCCGCAACGCTCAAGCTCCTCTCGGCTTTCGGATACGACGAGGATGCGCTGAAGTCGAAGGGCACGCAGAGCAAGCTGGGCGACTGGTAATAATTTGGTTTGCAAACAAGTGAATGATTGTACTTTACTGAACGGTGCTTGTAATTTGGACGAAGAAGTCAAACAGAAATATCTTGAAGCAGGAAAAATCGCCTCCGAAGCCCTTGCTTTTGCAAAAAAGAAGCTCAAGCCAGGCATCTCGCTTCTTGAGCTTGCCGACTCCGTCGAGGCAAAAATCATCGAGCAAGGCGGCGGCATCGCATTCCCGATTAACCTTTCTTGCAACAACGTCGCAGCGCACGACACTCCCGCGCCTGGCGACGACCGCGTGCTTGGCGAGCACGACCTGCTCAAGGTAGACGTTGGCGTGCAAGTCGACGGCTACATAGCAGACTGCGCCTTTTCCTATTCAGCTGACCTTAGCCACGCAAAGCTCATTGAGGCAAGCAAGGCAGGCCTGGACGCGGCCATCTCAACGATTGCGCCCGGAGTCTCTTCGCGCGCAGTTGGAACGGCAATAAGCGGCGCGATACTCTCGGCGGGCTACAACCCCGTTGAGAACCTGTGCGGCCACTCGCTTGGCCAGTACGCCGTGCACGCGGGCCAGGAAGTGCCCAACGTCCCCCACGGCTCCTACGTGTTCAAGGAAGGCGACGTGTTCGCAGTCGAGCCTTTTGCAACTGACGGCGAGGGAATCGTGCGCGACCACGCAAGCTGCCAGATTTTCAGGGTTGCGCAAGGAAAGTCCCGGCTTGCGCAAAGCAGGCAGCTTGCAAAGGATGCGGAAAAATACAAGGGCCTTCCGTTCTGCAGGCGCTGGCTTGCAAGGGACTTCCCGCAGGCCCAGTACGACCTTGCAGTCCGTGACCTGGTGCGCTGCGGCGGGCTTGAGGACTACTACCCCCTTGCGGAAAAGTCAGGGAAGCTCGTGTCGCAGGCTGAAAACACCATAATCGTAACAGCTGCAGGATGCATCCCGACTGTCAAGTTGCCCGCCTAGTTCCCCTGTTGGGATTGGTTTTTAAGCCAAAAATTCTAATGCTAACATGGCTATGGACAATGCCTCTACTGGTAGCGTTAGGGCTTCCGCTGCAGTTGCGGTCGCCGACCCGGCAAAGCATTCATTCTCGTTCGCAAACCCGCTTGACGAGGTCGACGAGGGCAGGAAGATGGCCATATTGCTTTTCCTCGCGCTTTTGGCGGTGTTCGGTTTCGGGCTCTTCTGCTACGCCCGAATAGGTCTCGACCTGGGTCCGATGTGCGACGCGTTCAACGCAAGCCAGACCGTTGCCAAGCTGCTCAGCCCCGCGATGCTGATGTTTGTCCTGCTGTTTCTGCTCTCGATAGTGGTGTCCGCCATGGCTTCGCGCGGGCTGGATGCCCGCGACGCAGTGGCCCTGTCCGCAGTGGCTTCCCTGCTTCCTGCGGCGGTCCTCGGCATAATGTTTTCGAATTACATCTTCCCGTTCATCGGGTTTGCGGTTGCAATAATCGCGACCTCGTTTTTTGCCTGCAGGCTTCCGCCTGAGGCGGCCACTCTTTCGGAAGTCCATTCGGTGGTGAGCAAGGCGATGCTTGCGTTCCTGGTTGCCGCCTGCATACTGACTTTTGTCGCGGTGTCGCAGCAGCGCGACCTGTATTTCGGCGAGATGCTGTCCGGGCTCATAAACTCCTCGCCGTTGGTGCTGGCGCAGGGCGCCGGCGTGGCGTCGCAGATGGTGGCAAACTTCCAGGTAACCCCCGGGCAGATTGAGAGCTTCGTGCCGCGGGAGCAGATGCGCCAGATGTATGAGGCGCAGGTGCGCACGCAGGTGGAGGCGATGCTTCCCAGAGAGTCCGTGAGCACCCAGCTTTCCGTTTCAGTGCCGGGATTTTCAGCAATGTCTGCTTCGGATCAGGAGCGCCTGATAAACGAATCCTATGCCGCTGCCGTTTCCAAGATGCTCAACGAGACCGACCAGGGCGAATTCATCGACTCGCAGTATGCCGCGCTCTCGACACAGTTTGCCTCTGTCAAGCAAAGCATCGCAGACAACCTTTCCGATTACTCGAATAAGTCGGCAACCCGGCTTACAGGCGAGCAGGTCGCCGCAGTCAAGGCCCAGCTGTCCTCCTCGCCCTACTTTGCCTACCTCCGCGACTTCTTCCCAGTAGCGATGGTGTTCCTGGTCTATTCTTTCCTGTCGATTTTGCTGCTCCCGGCAAAGCTTGTCGCGGGGCTTCTTACGTACCTTGCGCTCAAGATGCGGATTTAGGCTTGTGGTTGATGTTATAGTGTTGGCCCAAAAAAACCTTGCACAACGGGTCCTTCCCCTCGCACTGCTAGCCTTCCTCCTAATCCCTTCTGCGTGCGCTGCCGAAAAATACGACGCCAGGTGCCTGGGCATCACTGCCCCGGACCTGGTCTACCACGGCCAGCACGTCTACGCCAACCTGACTTTCCAAAACACCGGCACCTCATACTGGCCGGCGTCGTACGTTTATCTCTACAACAGCAATTATACTGCCTTCACTTGGAAGAACGGCACCATGGTCCCGCTTCCCTCTGCCGTCCTGCCCGGAAGGGAAAAGAGTTTCCTGCTTGAGGTTTACTCGGTAGGTTCAAGCCCCGGGCCCCGGACGCTTTCGGGCGTCCTTAAGTATTATTCCCGGTCCGGATACGTCCCTTTCGGAGAGATGTGCACAAAGGACGTTTATGCTGTCGGCTTCGTGAATGCGACGGCTGGCACGGCTTCGGCAACGCAGATTACCTACAACTCAACTGAACGGTATGCCTATTCTCTTACGTTTCCCTTTACCAACAACGGCTACGTTGCATGGCAGCCGAACACGTTTGTAGTTTATGTAAACGCGTCCTCGGCGGTCTTCCCAACCTCGACCGGCGGCTACGCCTCAAGCATATCCATCGGGCTGGACGCGGGTGAGGGGATTCCCACGTGGTCATCGAAGACTTTTACTGTAATCGCATACCCGCCAATCCTGTCCACTGCATATACGCTGAAAGTCTCAGGCAGGATGCAGAACCTTACTGGCTCGCCAACCCTGTTCGGGACCCAGGGCGACGTCTCTTTCATAATACCTGCTGCAACGCCAACTCCCGCGCCGTCCCCGAGTCCGTTGCCTTCGCCTAGCCCTTCTCCGTTGCCCAGTCCTTCTCCGAGTCCGTTGCCTTCGCCTAGCCCTTCTCCGTTGCCCAGTCCTTCTCCGAGTCCGTTGCCTTCGCCTAGCCCTTCTCCGTTGCCCAGTCCTTCTCCGAGTCCGTTGCCTTCGCCCAGCCCCTCCCCCGCCCCGACTCCAGTGGTATATTACTGGGTCAACGGCACCGTGGTTGACCCCACAGTCTCCGGCAATCCCGGGGTTTCCTATGCGTCCGTCTACCTGCACGGCGACTCCGCATATTATGGATACCACGTCGCCGACGGCTCGGGCAACTTCAGCTTCTACCTGCCACCCGGCGGGTACATCCTCAACGCGTCCGCCACAGGCTACGTCGCAGGCAACAACGTAACTATACTAGTGTCCAGCGTGAACCTGTCGCCGACTGTTTTTGCAAACCACACCATTACCGTCAACAGCAGCAACAACGGGTCGATCTATGGCAAGGTCTCAGACTACTACTCCGGCGCGGCCATAGCTGGAGTCAACGTCACGCTCTTCCTTACTGCCGACGGCACAGGCACTTACGTGTCCAACGCGCTTTCTGCTGCGGATGGCTACTACTACTTCAGCCAGCTTGCGCCGGGCAACTACTCGCTTACCGCGGCAAGCTCGTCCTACCTGTACCCGGACGCCAAGGCTGTTGAGGTGTCCTCCTCCCAGTCCTACGTGGAGTTCCAGCTCGTTCCAAAGCCCTACATCTACGGCTTTGTGAAGGATTCTGACGGCAACTACCTGGAGTCGGCGCTTGTCAATGCCACTCCCTCAAACTCCGGCAGCAGCCCGGTGACAACATACACCAATTCATCGGGCGGCTACAGGTTCGACTCGCTGATTACAAGCAACTACACGCTGCGCGTCTCCAAGGACGGGTACGTGCCGATGAGCACGTCCAACGTGCCGGAGCCGAACTCGCAGGGCGTACGCGTGGACTTCTCGCTTTCGGTTGCGGCAAACGCCACCACCACGCCCACCCCGTCGCCTTCGGCGTCGTCAACCCCGACTCCCGCCCCGTCGCCTTCGGCGTTCTCGACCCCGACTCCCGCGCCCACTTACACTCCCTCGGTGCCGATATCGCAGGCGGGCTGCCTGCCGTTCACTCCTGATTCGGTGCTGGTTTTTGAATGCAACAAAAGCGGCGGGTTCTACGAGTACGACCGCGACAAGTCCACCAACTGCATAACCGGCGGCCACTGCAGCTTCAACTTCACAAGCGAGCCCGTGCCAAGCCCCTCGCCCCAGGCCGCCTCCTACAGCCTGCCCTTCTCGTCAAGCGGCCAGAAGGAAGCCCCCGCAGAGATATTCGGCTTAGACTACTCGACTTCCCCGTCGGTCATAGTAGAGGACAAGGTGACAAACCTCACGGGCGTGGTCAACGCGTCCAAGGCGGCGTTCAACTTCTCCTGCTCGGGGCCCTCGGACTGCGCGTGCAGGATGGGCAAGGTGAACGTCAACGGCAAGCTCCAGGACAACTACTTCGAGCCCGACGCAACCGGCGAGTCCGGGTTCTACTTCTACAACATAAGCTGCAACTTCTCGATACCGGTGAACGGCAACTATTCGATTTTTGCCTTTGACGTGGACCAGGGCGTGCAGACCAACGGCGTCATGATACAGTTCGTGCCAAACCAGAGGCCTATTGTCTACATCCTCGCGCCAACAGCCGAGCCGGTGCCCGTTGTCGTGGTGGTTGCAAGCGTGGTCATCGCGCTTGGCATCCTTGCATTCGCAGCATTCTCGCTCTTTGACTTCATGTTCCGCGACGCGCGCAAGGTTGCGCAGCTTGAGGCGCAGAAGGCACAGATTTTGGAGGACATCAAGATGGTCAAGTACCGCTTCATGAAGCGGCAGATTGACGAGGTCACGCTCAAAAAGACCATGGCCGAGAAGGAGAAGGAGTACACCCTTATTGTGAGCCAGCTCAAGACCCTCAAGCGGGACCTCAAGGATGCCGAGCAGTAGGCTGCAATCCTGCTTGATTAGGCTTTATCAGACGCTATCAACCTCATCACAAATCAGCGGTTGTTCAATTTCGTCATCATCGCAATAATTAGGCCAGCCCAACGTCTTTAAGCTTTCCAGCGCCCAATAATTACCCTGCACTGCTACTTGCATCCTTGCAAGGCGCTCTTGTGGCTGCGGTGGTGTAGTCGGTTAGCATCGGGGATTGTGGATCCCCTGACCCGGGTTCGAATCCCGGCCGCGGCCCTCTTTTTCCGGCCGTCCTAAGAATCTTTATTAACTTTGGACGCCATAATTATCCATTGGCAAGTAGTTACAATCCGTTCGATGCGGTGCGCTTAAGTGCGGCCTTGCCGTAATCTCTTCCCAAGACGGTGGTTTGTTTGGACAGCGGAATCAAGCTCTTCATTGTCACGTGCGACAGGTGCGGCGGCAAGCAGGTCTGGACGCCCGAGACCACCGCGAACCCGTGCCTGGGGTGCGAGTGCGTAATCGTAAAGAAGACCGTCTCAGGCCCTGACATGAAGGACATCAAGGTACGGCACAAGGACCGTGACCTTGCTTATTCTGACTATGAAGTCTACACAATCTTCCCGTGCGACATCGACATGGTGCGCGACGTCAACCGCAAGAAGAAGGCTGCTGCCTTCAAGGAGAAGCTTGCGAACAAGAAGTCCGTGTACACCGTAAAGAAAATCCGCTACTAGATGTATCGGCTTTTCACGTTCTCTTTTTCCCTTATTTTCAGCCCGCCCTAGGCTGTTGCCTGTCCCCTGGATGCGGCGAGCCTGGCCGCCCTCCTTCTCATCACCCACTTGCGCGCTTCCACAACCGGTATGATGAGCAGGGCGCAGAGCAGTATTCCCGCAAGGTCAAGCAGGGGAATCGGTGTGGTCTCAAACACCTCGTTCATCACGGGGAGATAGATTATCGCAAGCTGGCAGAGTATCCCGGACACGAGAGCAAGCACCAGCTTTGCGTTTCCGAATATCCTGCTGGAAAACATAGAGTTGCGTATTGAGCGCATTGTGAACGAGTAAATCAGGCAGAAGCTGATTATTGCGGTGAATGCCACCGTGCGCGAGGCCTCGGTCGCGTACCCTATGTGCATCGAGTAGCCAAAAAGCAGGAGCGTGCCCGATGCGATTGCCACCCCGTCAAAAAGCAGGGCTGGAAGGGAGCGCAGGCCGAATATCTCCTCGTCTCTTCCGCGCGGCTTCCTCTTCATCAGGCCGGCTTCGGGCGAGTCGCTTCCAAGCGCAAGCGCAGGCAGGCCGTCCGACACCAGGTTTATCCACAGTATCTGCAGTGGCAAAAGGGGCAAGAACGGCATGTTCAGCAAAAGCGCGATGAGTATGATGAGGAGCTCGCCGATGTTGGACGCAACCAGGAAGTGGACCGCCTTGACTATGTTGTCGTAGATTACCCTGCCTTCCTCAACAGCTGAGACTATGCTTGTGAAGTTGTCGTCCGCAAGCACCATGTCGCCAGCTTCCTTCGCCACCTCGGTGCCCGATATCCCCATCGCGATGCCGATGTCTGCCTTCTTGAGCGCGGGCGCGTCGTTTACCCCGTCGCCGGTCATTGCGACGATTTCGCCGCGGCTGCGGAATGCCGAGACTATTCGGAGCTTGTGGTGCGGGTCCACTCTTGCGTATACTGCAATCTTGTAAATCTCGGAAAGGAGCTCCTGTTCGCTCATCGCGTCAAGCTCCTTGCCTGTCACAACCCGGTCGTCGGGGCCTGCAAGGCCCACGCTCCTTGCAATCGCAGCAGCGGTGTCGGCGTTGTCTCCTGTAATCATCACCACGCGTATCCCCGCCTGCCTGCAGGTCGCGATTGCAGATGGGATTTCCTCGCGCGCAGGGTCAAGCAGCCCCACGAGTCCGCAGAACACCAGCTCCTTTTCGATGGTCTCGTCGCAGTGCTTGCTGTCGGTTTTCTTGTATGCGAATGCAAGCACGCGCAGTGCGCGTGAGGCGTATGCCTTGTTTGCCAGCAGGAACTCCTCGCGCTTTTGCGCAGAAAGCGCGTGCATCGCCCCGCGTTCGTCGCAGTATTGCGTGCACCGTTCAAGCACCCGTTCCGGCGCGCCCTTGACGAACAGGATCCCCTGGCCGTTCTTCTTCCACAGCGTGCTCATCAGCTTTCTCTGCGAGTCGAACGGGTTTTCGTCCTCGAAAGCATACTCCATCTCAAGCGTGTCGCGGTCCTGGCCCGCCTTCCTTGCAAGCACAAGCAGCGCGGCCTCCATGGGGTCGCCGATTATGCCGGCATCGCCGCCAACCCGCAGCACGAGCTTTGCGTTGTTGCACGCGGCGGCGCACACTATTGTCATCTTGTACGCTTCATTCCCATCCAGGCTTGCGGGGTTCTTGGTAGTTGCCTCGTGCACCTTTCCAAGCTCCGCATACCCCGAGCCGGTGACGTCGTAGTATTCCCCTGCCGCAAACACCGCCTTTGCGGTCATCTCGTTCTTGGTTATCGTTCCAGTCTTGTCGGTGCAGATGACCGTTGCGCTGCCGAGGGTCTCGCAAGCCGAGAGCTTCCGCACAATGGCGTTCTTTCTTGCCATCCTCGATACCCCGAGCGCAAGCGAAAGCGTCACTATTGCCGGAAGCCCTTCGGGTATTGCCGCAACAGCGATGCTAATTGTGGTAAGGAACATCTCGAACAGCCCCTTTCCTGAAAGGATGCCGAGCGCGAACACTGCCAGGCTGGCTGCAATCGCCACGTAGCCCAGGTTGGTGGCTACGCTTGCAAGCTTCCTTGAAAGCGGGGTCTCGTTGTCCTCGTTGGACTGCACCATCTCGCTGATTTTACCGATTTCGGTCGCCATCCCGCAGGCAACGGCAACCGCGGTTGCCCTGCCGCGCGTCACAACGGTGCTCATGAACGCGATGTTCTTGCGCTCTGCAAGGGGGACTTTCACGTCGCGTATCTGGCCGCTCTCCTTGAGCACCGGCACCGACTCTCCGGTAAGCGCGGACTCGTCGACTTCGAGGCTGCGCACTTCCAAAATCCTGCAGTCGGCAGGCACGCGGTCGCCCTCCTCCAGCACTATTATGTCCCCGGCCACGATTTCCTTGGACGGTATGCGCACCTTCTGCCCCTGCCGGATTACCGTTGCGGATGGCGCGACCATCTTCTTGAGCGCCTCGATGGCCTTCTCGGCGCTGCGCTCCTGTGAAAACCCGAAGCCTGCGTTAAGCAGCACGATAGCGACTATCGCAATGGCGTCAAGGACCTCGGTAAACGAGCCGACCGAAACTGCGAATGGCGAGAACGAGAATTGGAGCGACGCCAAAAACGATATTGCTGCTGCTGCGATGAGCACCAGTATCATCGGGCTTTGGAACTGCTCGGCAAACATCTCAAGGTCGGTCTTTCGCCTCTTCTGGGCAAGCTCGTTGGGCCCGTCGCGTTCAAGCCTTGCGTACGCTTCCTGGGAAGTAAGGCCGTCCTTGCGGCTGGAAGTGGAAAGGAGCGCCTGCTCTGCAGTCATCCTGTAATATTCGTTGGTGTATTCCGCCATTTCGGTTCCCTGGATAGGTATGAGTCAAAGCCTTTACGCTGTTATTATCGCCCCGGCCTTAATTTCCTTTGCTGTTGCTGGGGGCCGTGCAACCCCAAGTTGCACCCCCGCAGGCTTTTATTCCGGCGGCCGGGAAGTCGGTTTCTTAAATCTAAGCGTCTTATGTCTAATCACAACGGATGACGAAGTATGAACTTCTAATACTGTTTCATACTATTTTAGTCCGTATATGGGTGAAGCGAATGGCAAGGATAGCAATCAATGGATTCGGAAGAATCGGCAGGTGCCTTGTCCGCGCAGCTGTCAACAACGGCTCGTTCGGCAAGGGCTTCGACTTGGTGGTTGTGAACGACCTCTCCCCGGTCACCACCATTGCGCATCTCCTCAAGCGCGACTCCATCCACGGCACTTTCGACAAGGTGTCCATAGACGGCTCCGACATGGTCATTGCCGGAAAGAAGGTCAAGACCATAATGGAGAAGGACGACACCAAGCTCCCCTGGAAGGAACTCGACATCGACGTCGTGATTGACTGCACCGGAAAGTACACCGAGCGCGCGCTTGCCCAGAAGCACCTGACGCAGGGCGCAAAGAAAGTCATAGTGAGCGCGCCAGGCAAGGAGTGCGACGCGACCCTTGTGATGGGAGTCAACTTCAACACCTACGACAAGTCAAGGCACAACATCGTCTCGATGGCATCCTGCACAACGGGCTCAATGGCGCCTGTTCTCAAGGTAATAGAGGAGACGTTCGGCATCAAGCGCGGCTTCATGACTACCTGCCACGCCTACACCAACGACCAGAAGATAATCGACGCGTCCCACAAGGACCTGCGCCGCGCGCGTGCCGCAGCGCTCAACATCATCCCGACAACCACCGGAGCTGCGAAGGCAATCGGCGAGGTCATCCCAAGCCTGAAGGGCAAGATGAATGGCCTTTCCCTGCGCGTGCCCGTGCCGGACGGGTCGGTGACCGACATTTCAATGGAGCTTTCAAGGGACGTCTCAGTTGACGAGGTCAACGCGGCGCTCAAGGCCGCTGCGGAGGGCCCGCTCAAGGGGATTCTGGAGTTCTCGACAGAGCCGCTGGTCTCAAGCGACATCATAGGCAACCCCAACTCCGCAATAGTCGACGGCCTGTCGACCATGATCATTCCCGGCGCAGACGGCAAGAAGGGCTCGATGGTCAAGCTCCTGTCGTGGTACGACAACGAGTACGGCTACTCCTGCAGGGTAGTCGAGATGGCGTCCCGGCTCGTGTAGTTTGTCGGGCGGCCCGTTTTCCGGTTTTCTTTTCCTTTTTTATTTTTTCATTCTTTCATCATTTCTGTTTTCATTTTTTTCAAATCATTTTTGCTTAAAAAAATATTCCAAGGGGGTAGGCAAAGTATGGCAAAGCTTCTTGCGGATGCAGGCGACCTTGATGGCAGGACCGTATTCCTGCGCACCTGTTACGACCTTCCAATCGACGTCTCCAAGCCCAAGCTCGACCCCTCAAGGGTTGCGGACGATTCGCGCATACTTGACTCCATCCCCACTTTGAGGTTCCTCATCGAACAAAAGGCGCGAATTATCCTCGAGCCGGGCTGGTGCGGCAGGCCCAAGGGCGAGGACGCCGAGCTTTCAATGGCGTGCGTTGCAAACAGGCTCTCAGAAGAGCTGAAAAAGCAGGGAATCCTGGTCGAGCCGGTGCTCATGGCACCAAATGCACTTGACGGCTCTACGCCTCGCAGCGTCTACCGCAACAAAAGCGAAGTCATTGCTGCAGTGCAGACAGTACGGCCCGGCCAGGTGCTTGTTCTTGAGAACAGCCGCTTCGATGCCGAGGAGAACTCCGCAGACGAAGGCTTCGGCGAATTCCTTGCATCCCTTGCAGATGGCAACGCCCTGTATGTAAACGAGGCCGAGGCTCAGAACCACCGGCCCTGCGCAAGCGTCACCGTAACCCCGCTCAAGGTTGCGGAAGCAGGCGGCGACGCGGTTTTAGGCATGCACTTTGCAAAGGCGGCCGAGTACATCGGAGGCATCGGCAAGGCGCTCCGCAACCCCGGCCGCGGCAAGTTCGTGTTCTTCCTAACTGGAAAAAAGATCGAGACCGCACCAGGGATCACCTCAAAGATCACCGTTGCATCCAACCTGCTTGGCTTGATGCGGGAGGGCGACGTGATGGTGGTGCAGGGCGCAATCGCGTACACTTTCCTCCTTGCGGACATGCAAAAGGAAGGCATCGCAAAGAACGGGGCTGAAATCAGCGCAATCATTTCAGAATACAACGCAAAAATCAAGCAGGCTTCCTCGGATGCAAAGAAGTCCAGGGAGCCCGGCGCAGCGGAGGCCGCCGCAAAGGCAATCGACGGGCTTGAGCGCGAAAAGAGCGCGAAAATACTCTCGCTCCTTGCGCTTTCGGAAAAGCAGTGCAAGGTGTTCGTGGGCAACTCCTACGTAGACTACAGGCAGCTTGGCGAGCAGCTCTATTTCGCCCACTCGCTTATTGCAACGGCCGAGTCCAAGAAAGTCCAGGTGATTACCGGGCTTGACCACATCATAACCGACCAGCTCCCGAACAAGTCCGGCCAGCTTCCCGCAAACGCAAAGGTCCAGGTGTTCTCCAAGCCCCTTGGCATCCCCGCAGGGTTCTTGGGGGTTGCGCCCGGGCCTGTCACGATTTCGGCAATATCCGCTTCAGTGGAGGGCGCGGCAGTGGTCCTTGTCGCAGGCCCGCTTGCAATCGAGGATGCAGGCATAGAGCAGAAGTACGGTGTCCACAAGCACGTGTTTGACGCAATCGCGAAAGCAAAGGAAGCCGGCGCAACCACGGTTGCCGCAGGCGGCGACACTGCAGCGACAGTGAACCGCGTCAGCTCCAAGGCCGCGTTCTCAATAGTGTCCAATGCGGGCGGGGCAACCCTTGAGCTGATAGAGCAGGGTACGTCGCCCGGGATCGAGGCAATAGAGAAGGCAAATAGGATTGCCGCCTCCAAGAAATAGCATTGCGGCAAAGGGGTTTTGCGTCCGTATTATCCTTTTGTTCTCTTCTTTTTTTGTTTTTCTTTATTTTCCCTGTTTCTATTTCCCGGCCTTTGCCTTCTTCTTTGCAGCAGGGGCCTTTCCTTTTTCCAGGGACCTTGCCTGTGCCGCAGGCCGGGCTGCTGGTGCCATCGTGGCCTGGGCTGCAGGCTGTGCAGTTGCCGACTGCTTGGCCTCAAGCGAGTCCGTTATCGCCTGCCGGAGCTGCTTGAGCACGCCCCTTGGGACGTTCCCTGAAAAGAGCACTCCCGTGTTCCCAACCACTTCCACGCGCACGTACTCCGGGACGAACGCCCGCAGCTCCTCGTCGTGAACCTTGGGGTAGGAAAGCGGCGCGAGCCTAAATCCGATGTTCTGCTGGCCGGGCTTTCCGGCCTTTCCCTGCGGCCCGGTGTTGTAGAATGCCGCGTAGGGCGAGCGGGCAAAGAACTCCGGCGCCCAGTTCTTCATCATAAGCACCAGCACGAAGTTTGCAAGCACTATGAACGCGAATATGAACAAAAACGACGCGTCCTGCTCGGTGAACGGCAGCGCGAACATGGCGATTATCGCGACCCACATGGCCGCGTTTGAGGAGAGGTTACCGAGTAGCTTGAGGTAGTTGTATTCCATTTTCCCTAATCATCAGCCATAATCACTGCCAGGCCGGTTTTATTGCTTTTGCAGCCCGTTTTCCCCGGCAGTTTCCGCGTCCCGGCCGGGGCCTTTTTGGGCGAAACTAAATGCATCTATATATTTTTTTGAAAAAACAATTTTTTCGCAATGCCTTTATAAATTTGGTTATTTCCAAGAACTATCGGATGGGCAGATGCGAATCTCCTTTTTAGCTGGCAGGTTCGTTATTTAACCTACAATCATAAATCAGGTTGCACAAACGCGCCCGGCAATCCGCCCGGGTGCCAGATTTAGCTTTCAAACGGTGTTTCCCAATATGACTTCGAAGATTTCGCCAAGAAAGGGGAAGGAAGACGAGGAAGACGGCTCCCTTGACCAGGTCGGCCGTGTGGCGGCCTCGGGCGTCCCTGCAGCCAAGGCAGATGACAAGAAGCCCGAGCACGCGGCAAACGAAGTCGGCGCAAGGCTCAAGACCCCCCAGGGCGCAATACTCGTCCCCGGTGTAGAGATAATCAAGGAGGCAAGCCGAAAGAAGGACGCGATCATTGCCAATGCGAACGCAAAGGCAGATGAGATGATAGAGAAGGCCAAGGCCGAGGCCGCAAAGGAGGCTGAGAAGACCCTCCAGGCGGCAAGGCAGAAGGCCGGGAAGGAGAAGGAGCGCATCATCGAGGATGCCCAAAAGCAGGCGAAGAAGGCGCGCTCCATAAGCCAAGCCGACGCATCCCGTGCAGCCGGCTCGGTGTTTTCCAAGGTATTCGGTGAAATGTTCTAGTCTATGCTCAAGCTCAAGGACGTAGTCAAGATACGCATCATGACTACTGAGAAGCACCGCAAGGACCTCATCAGGTCACTCTATTCGTTCGGCCTGGTGCAGGTGGTCTCGGCCATGGAGCCGCAGTACGACAAGCCCCTTGCGGAGTACTCCCAGATTTCTGACGCGCTGGTATACCTGCGCGGCCTTATCAAGAAGTACGACCTCGGCGCCGAGCCTTCGCCCAACCAGGGCGAGATTTCCGAGCTGCGCACCTATGCAGACCAGTACGCCGACATAAAGGCGACCCTTTCGGCGTTCGAGCAAAAGATTGCCGAGGCGCGTGAAAAGCACGACAGGGCGCTTGCGCTTTCCAAGCTGTGCTGCGGCTTTGAAGGCTACGGCCAGTCGTTTTCCGACTTCTTCCCAAGCGGGGTGCTCAGCCCGCGCGTGGTGCTCCTCCAGCCGGGCTCAAAGCACGGCGTGGAGAAGCTGATATCTTCCCTTTACAAGACCGACAGCGTGATTTTGGAGAACAAGGTAGACGACTCCGACACCGCGCCAGTTGCACTCATCTACGACTCGCACGACGAGCCTGTGGTCCTTTCCGCAGTAGGCACGGAAATATCCCTTCTTGCTGGCCCCTACCAGGTGTACCGCACCGACACCTTCCGCGTGCTCTGCGACAGCACCCGCTCAACGGAGGCGCTCTCGGCAAAGTACCTCGACCATGCGGAGAAGGCGCTTGAGGCCCACCTTCTTGCGAACCGCCAGAAGTACCTTGACCTCGTCTCGCGCCTTGAGACGCTTTCAAGCCTCACCACGCTCCCGCTCAAGTTCACCAAGGCAGAGAAGCTGCTCATAGTGGAGGGCTGGGTTCCGCAGGACATCTACGCCAGGCTTGAACGCGAGCTCAACTCCGCGCTCGGCAACGTGGTGCAGGTAAACGTCCTTGAGACCAAGGAGAATCCGCCAACCCTGATGGACAACCCGCAGGTTGCAAGGCCGTTCGAGTACCTCATGCGCTTCTTCTCAATCCCAAGCACAGGAGAAATCGACCCAACAATCCTCATTGCAGTCACCTTCCCGCTTTTCTTCGGCCTCATCCTCGGCGACATCGGCTACGGGATCCTCGGCCTCATAATCGCGCTGTACGTCCAAAACAAGTACAAGACCGGGTTCTGGGGGGACTTCTCCCGTATCATGGTCCTTTCAAGCATAGCCTCCATCGCGTTCGGCTTTGTCTTTGCCGAGTTCTTCGGAAAGGAGGAAATATTCGGCTTCGTGCTCCACCCAATGATTGCGCGCGTCACAACCGCAGGCACCGCCACCATGATAATGGTCTCGCTTGTAATCGGAGCTGTGCACGTGTTCCTGGGTTTCGTGCTTGGCGCAATCAACGGCTACCTGCACCACGACAGGCACCACATGTGGGCAAAAGCCTGCTGGGCGGTCTTTGAAGTCAGCGCGATATTCCTCTACCTTTCCCTCTCCGCGCCCGGGATGCTTGACGGCCTTCCAGTTGGCCTCGTGCTGAATGTGTCTGCCGCCCTCTTGGCGCTCTCGCTTTTGGGGATACTCAAGTTCGAAGGCATCGCAGGCGGGATAGAGATATTCAGCCTAGTAAGCAACATCTTCTCCTACCTGCGTCTCATAGCGCTCGGCCTGTCCGGCGCAATCCTTGCAATGGTCATCAACCAAATCCCGGTTGACATAGGCTCGATATGGGCGATGTTTACCGGCGCTCAGCCTTTCGACACGGGTGCGATAATCGGAGTCGTCCTTTTTGCGATAATCTTCCTAGTGGGCCACGCCATGGCGCTGCTTCTTGCGCTCTTTGAGTGCTCGATACAGGCCCTTCGTCTCCACTACGTGGAATTCTTCTCCAAGTTCTACCGCGGCGGCGGGTCGGCATTCCTGCCGCTTCGCCAGGTCTCGCCCAGGGGGCGCAGGGGCCTGGACCGGTGGAACGAGAGGCAGTATGCCAAGAAGTCAAAAGTTGAAAACAGATATTTACACAGAGGTGTAATGTGAAATGGTAGACATGTCAATCGGAACTGGGCTTGCATACGTTGCAGCAGCGCTTCCCATAACCCTCGGAGCAATCGCAACCGGCATTGCAATGGGCAACATCGGGGCAGCAGCAATGGGATACATGGCAGAAAAGGACGGCAACCCGCTCATCTACGTGGCATTGCCTGAAACTATGGTAATCCTCGGGTTCGTGTTCTCGTATATCCTGCTCAGCGCAATCACTGCCTCAGCGGGCACAGCAGCACACTAAGTCCAAGGGAGTGCAAAAACCGAATGGGACTGAACGAGATAATCAAGGACCTTGAAAAGGACGCCAAGGCCGAGGCATCCGCAATAGTAGCGGATGCCAACAAGCAGGCCGACGCAATCCTTGCCAAGGCCAAGGCCGACGCCGCCCAGATAGGAAAGGACGCGGCAGTGCGCGCCGAGGAGGACGCAAAGCGGTCCGCCCATTCAGTCAGCCTTGCAAAAATCGAGGCCTCAAGGATCCTCACTGCTGCAGAGCGCGAAGCCTATGGCCTTGTGGCCAAAAAGGTGCGCGAGAAGCTCGATGCGCAGTCAAAGGACAAGAAGGGCTACGAGAAGTACGTGGCAGACGCCGTTGCCAATGGCAAGAAGCTGGTTGGCAACGACTTTGTACTCTGCGCCAACAAGCGCGACCAGGCTCTTGCAAGAAAGTACGGCCCCCTGTCAAGGACCGTGCTTGAATGCGAAGGCGGAGTCATCGTGACCTCGCCCGACGGCATGGTGCGCTCGGACAGCACGTTCGACGCGCTCTTTGCAAGCCGCGAGCTTGACGTGGCCAACTGGGCAAGGCACTACCTGAAGCGTTGATTTCACTCTTTGTTTTTTTATAGTATAGGCAGACAATCGGTTGTGTGGGATTAGAAGCAATATGGACCTTTCGTACGGATATGCAAACGCGCGCGTCAAGGGCATGAAAAGCAAGCTCCTTGGCGAGGAGACGCTCCGCGGTTTGTGCAGCTGCGCCACGTTCAACGAGTTTGTCAACATGATGGAGGGCACTGCCTACAAGCAGTCCTTCGTCAACGCCTCGGCCCACAACGAGGGCATCCGCCTTGTGCTTGCCGCGCTGCGCATGGAGTTTGACTCGATGCTTTCGCGAATAGCAAAGGTCGTGCCCGAAGAAAGCGAGGCGAAGGTTCAGTCCTTGATATCCCTTTACGAGCTCAAGCCGTTCCAGGTAATCCTGGCAGCCAAGGCCGCTTCGCTCCCAGTCGACCCGTCGTACATAGGCTTCCTGGACGCGCGCGGCAAGGAGAAGGCGCAGGTGCTGATGAACGCGCCAAACTTCGAGGAGGCCCTTCTTGCGCTTGGCAAGGTCGGATATTCCAAGGTCGCGTCCAAGGCGCACGCAAAGTACGCCCACTCCAAGGACTTCCGCACTGCGCTGCGCATGATTGGCAAGGAGTATTACAACAACCTCTTTGACTACGCGCGCGGCGAGCCCGACCCGCTAATAAAGGAGATACTCACTGCAGAGCTTGACTACTTCAACTGCTCAACTGCGCTGCGGCTCAAGAACGCCGGGCTCAAGTATGCCGACATCAAGCCGGAGCTTTCGCACCCGTCCGCGTCCGGCCTTGCGCTGCACATCGCAAAGTGCGAGACTGTGCAGGCTGCGGTGGAGGCAATAGCCGGCAAGCTTGGGAAGCGCGAGATAGTTGAGAACTACTCAAAGAGCACGGCCGGGCTTTCCGAAGTCGAGCTTGCGCTTGAAAAGCACATGTATAGGAAGATTCTTTCAGCCACCCGCGTGAGCGTGATGACTCTTGGCGGGGTAATCGGCTTCATCTACCTCAAGCGCCGCGAGATTGAGAACCTGCGCGCAATCGCAGTGTCGCTGACGTTCCCCAAGCGCGAGGGCATGATGTGCAAGGTAATCTACACGCTTAGGGGCGAAATTGGTGCCAACACGAAATGAGTAAGATACGCGTAATCGGCGACAACGCCATGGTTCTTGGCTTCTCACTTCTGGGAATCCGCGACGGGGTGCTCACCACTGCCGAGAAGGCTGAAGAGGAGATGCGCAGGGCCCTTGATGACGAGAACATGGGAATGGTAATACTTCTTGACGACTTTGCGACTGGCTTCTCTGCGAAGATGAAGCGCCGCATCGAGTCAACAACAAAGCCAGTCGTGGTGATAATCCCCGGCAAGGCAGGAAGCGGCAAGCAGGGCGCAAGCAACCTTGCTGCAATGATAAAGAAGGCAATTGGAATAGAGCTGAAGGCGAACTAGACGCCATTATGTTACAATAACCGGTGATAAAGACAAATGGGCTTTTTGAAGAAGATTTCGGGTCCCGTCGTAGTTGCTGACGGCATGACTGGCAGCACCATCAACGAACTCGTCAGGATTGGCGAGCAGAAGCTTATCGGCGAAATCATCGCCCTCAAAGGCGACGAGGCCAGCATCCAGGTCTACGAAGAGACCGCAGGGCTCAAGCCAGGCGAGAAAGTGGTCTCAACAGGGCTTCCACTTTCAGTGGAGCTCGGGCCAGGGCTCCTCTCGTCAGTGTTCGACGGAACCCAGAGGCCCCTTGAGAAAATCAGGCAGGCTTCAGGGGACTTCATCGCCCGCGGAATCGACGTCCCCTCACTTGACCGCAAAGCAGTCTGGAAGTTCGAGCCCAAGGTAAAGAACGGCGAAACAGTATCCGAAGGCCAGGTCCTCGGCACGGTCAAGGAGAAGAACATCGAGCACCGCATCATGGTCCCCGTTGGCGTGTCCGGTAAGGTGTCCGGAATCAGCGAAGGCAACTACAAAATCACCGACGTAGTATGCTCCGTTGGAAAGAATGACATTACGATGCTCCAGAAGTGGCCGGTGCGCAAGCCGCGCAAGTCCGCAAGCAAAAAAGACATCGAGCCGCCGCTAATCACCGGAAAGCGCATCTTCGACACCCTTTTCCCGATGGCAAAGGGGGGCGCAGCGTGCATCCCCGGGCCGTTCGGTTCGGGAAAGACCGTCACGCAGACCGACCTTGCAAAGTACTGCGACGCAGACATCATAGTATACATCGGCTGCGGGGAGCGTGGAAACGAAATGACCGAGGTGCTCACCGAGTTCCCTCACCTTTCGGACCCGCGCACAGGAAAGCACCTGATGGACCGCACAATACTCGTTGCAAACACCTCAAACATGCCCGTGGCAGCGCGTGAGGCAAGCATCTATACTGGAATCACCCTTGCAGAGTACTACCGCGACATGGGCTACGACGTGGCCCTGATGGCGGACTCCACCAGTAGGTGGGCGGAGGCGCTCCGTGAAATCTCCGGACGCATGGAAGAGATGCCCGGGGAGGAAGGCTACCCCGCGTACCTTGCACGCAAGCTCGCGGAGTTCTACGAGCGCGCAGGACGCATCGTCTGCCTTGGCAGCGCAGGAAAGCGCGAAGGCTCAATCTCGGTAATCGGCGCAATCTCGCCAGCAGGAGGGGACACTTCCGAGCCCGTCTCGCAGGGCACCTTCCGCATCACCAAAATCTTCTGGGCGCTTGACGCGTCGCTTTCAAGGCGCCGCCACTACCCGGCAATCAACTGGCTCAAGAGCTACTCGCTTTATGCCGAGATGCTTGCGAAGTGGTTTGAAAAGAACGTGGCGGAGGACTACTGCACCCAGCGCGTCGAGGCAATGGGCCTGCTCCAAAAGGAAGCAGAGTTGCAAAACATTGTCCAGCTCATCGGCCCGGACGCACTGCCTGACCGCGAGCGCATGATCCTTGAGGTCACCAAGATGCTGCGCGAGGACTTCCTGCAGCAGAACTCGTACGACGAAATCGACGCGTACTCGTCGCTGAAGAAGCAGTACCTGATGCTGCGCACAATCCTGCACTTCTACCACAAGGCCAACAGGGCCCTGGACGCGGAAGTGCCGCTTGCAAAGATAATTTCGTCGCCTGCAAAGGGCCTGATATCCAAGCTCAAGCGCGTGCCCGAAAAGGAGATTGAGTCCAAGGTCAAGGAGGCTGTTGCGTCAATAGACTCGACACTCTCCTCGGCATAGGTTTTTTTGAATCGGATATTACTAAGAAACGGTGTTTGAAAATGATACGGGAATTCCAGACGGTCAAGGAAGTCTTCGGCCCCATCGTGATGGTGGACCGCGTCCAGGACGCGGCCTACAACGAGATTGTCGAAGTCGTGATGCCTAACGGCGAAAAGAAGAAGGGCCAGGTCCTTGAGACCGCAAAGGGCTACGCTGCTGTGCAGATATTCGGCTCGACAACCGGCTTGGACGTGGAAAAGACCATCGTTCGCTTCTCAGGCGAGACCCTGCGGCTTCCCGTAAGCGAGGACATGCTTGGACGAGTGTTCAACGGAATCGGCGAGCCCATCGACGGGGGCTCCAGCATCCTCTCATCCGAAAAGCTTGAAATCACCGGAAGCGCAATCAACCCCGCATCTCGTGCGCCGCTTTCCGACTTCATCCAGACTGGAATCAGCACAATCGACGTCACCAACACCCTGGTTCGCGGACAGAAGCTGCCCATATTCTCGGCAGCGGGTCTGCCCCACAACGACCTTGCAGTCCAGATTGCAGGTCAAAGCACGGTACGCTCCAAGAAATCCTCGGACAAGCAGGACTTCGTGGTAGTGTTCGCCGCAATGGGAATCACCTATGACGAGGCGCGCTTCTTCATGAACAATTTCGAGCAGAGCGGTGCGCTCGAACGCTCGGTGCTGTTCCTCAACCTCGCAAGCGACCCGTCGGTCGAACGCATCATCACCCCGCGCCTTGCGCTCACAACCGCAGAGTACCTTGCATTCGAAAAGGACATGCAGGTGCTGGTCATCCTCACTGACATGACCAACTACTGCGATGCACTGCGTGAGATTTCCGCAGCGCGGCAGGAAGTGCCCGGACGCCGCGGTTACCCCGGCTACATGTACACCGACCTCTCGCAGATTTACGAGCGCGCAGGACAGATCAAGGGCAAGAAGGGGACAGTCACCCAGATGCCCATCCTGACGATGCCTGACGAGGACATCACGCACCCGATCCCCGACCTCACCGGCTACATCACCGAAGGCCAGCTGGTGCTTTCGCGCGAGCTGTACCGCAAGAACATTTACCCCAACATGAACGTGCTCCCCTCGCTTTCCCGCCTTATGAACCAGGGGATTGGCGCGGACAAGACCCGCGAGGACCACGCAGGCTTGGCATCCCAGCTCTACGCAGGATACGCGGAGGGCATGGACTTGCGCAACCTCGTGGTAGTGGTCGGAGAGGACGCCCTCACCGAGCGCGACAAGAAGTACCTGCGCTTTGCGGATGCCTTCGAGAAGCGCTTCGTGTCGCAGACTCGCACCGAAAACCGCTCCATCGAGCAGTCGCTTGACCTGGGCTGGGACCTCCTGTCAATGATTCCTGAGGAGGACTTGAAGCGCGTCAAGCCCGAGCACGTGGCAAAGTACCTCAAGAAGAAAGGATGATTTTTCATCCCCATTCTTTTATTTTATTTTTAATCAAGAATTTTTGAATGCGTGAAGAAAATGAACGACAACATCAAGCCAACCCGGATGGAGCTCATCAATACCAAGAACCAGCTTGCTCTCGCATCCAAGGGCCACAAGATTCTTGCGCAGAAGCGCGACGCGCTGGTGCTGAAGTTCTTTGAAATCGTCAAGCGCGCACGCGACCTTCGCACCGAGCTTGACGCGCAGACCGTGGAGGCCTACAAGGCCCTCGCAATCGCCGAGTGCATCCACTCCGACACCAGCCTTGCTGTTGTCGCCCTCACCACGGAGGAGCCGCCTGAAATCAAGGTCTCGGTCAAGAACATCATGGGCGTGCGCATCCCCGCAATCGAGGGCCGCTACGTAAAGAAGGGCCTTGTGGAGCGCGGCTACGACTACGCAGACACAAGCGCCCGGCTTGACCACGCGATAGACCTTTTTTCCGACGTTCTTGCAAAGGCAATCGACGTCGCAGAGACCGAGACCGCGCTCAAGAGGCTGCTTGGCGAGATTGAGAAGACCAACCGCAGGGTGAACGCTCTTGAGTACCGCGTGCAGCCAGAGCTGCGCGACACCGCCCGCGTAATCAAGCTCCACCTGAACCGGCTTGAGAGCGAGCAGTTCTACGCCCTCAAGGTCACCAAGCGCAGGCTTGACCGCAAGGCAGCTGCCGAGGAAGCGGCACGCAACGCCAAGGCAAATGCGAAGGTAACGCCGGCAAAGCCAAAAGTAATCGCGGCATAGTTGCTTTTTTTATTTAATTCGTCTACCTGTTTCTTTGTCGTTTTAAACTACGGTATTAAATACCATACTCCCGTAACTAATTATGGTGTTTTTCGTGAAAACCACGCTTATGATTGAAGATGGGTTGTACCGCGAGCTCGTCTCCGAGTCGGTATCGCGCTTTGGGAATGCAAAAAGTATTTCCAAAATGGTAAACCAACTCTTAAAATCCCACTTCGAGTCAAAAGGAAAGAAAAGCATGTTCGGCTGTATGCCAAGCATTAGCTACGATGGCATGCGTGACAAGCGTGATAGGGTTTGAACCTGTTGGACACTTCAGCATGGGTGGATTACTTTCAAGGTGAGCCGAAGGCAAAGGGGTTGGAAAAAATCATCTCAAGCGGCCAGGCTGCGGTTTCGGTAATTTCCATTGCCGAAATAAAGCTCAAGCTTGTGCGGCAGAAGAAAGAATGGCAACCCCTGGTTTCCTTCATGCGAAGTAATGCGAGGGTAATTGGGATTGACGAAAAAACTGCCCTTCTTGCAGGCGATTTTTCTGACCTTCATGCATCCGACGCGTTAATTTACGCGTCTGCGGTTGCCAATGAAATGGCCTTGATAACTTCTGACAAGGACTTTACTGGCTGCAAGAACGTCCGCATATTATGAATCCGCAATCGCGATAGTATTTAAACCGGCCAAAGGATTATCCTATACTGTATGTTTCCGTCCGGCAGGCCGAATCCGCAGGCCTTTTCAGCGTTTGTAACTTTCATACTCTTTGTAGAGATTTTCGCGCCGTTCTCATTCGCACAGTCCTTCTCAACAGGGCCCGATGCCGCCACCCAGAACGCAGCGGCATCCTTTGCATCTGAAATCTCCGCAGCAAAAACCGCATCGTTTGCGTCAACCCCGACTCCCACCCCCGCTGCAAAGGCCACGACTTCATCCGCGTTGGCTTCATCCGGCGCCTGTTCGGTTTCCAGGCAGTCCGGCTCCGAAGTCAAGCTGATTTGGGACTCCACGCTCGGCTTTGTGGGCAACGAGGTCAACTCGCTTTCCGATTCCGCGCTAAAGACAAGCGACTCAACTGCATTCACCAACGCAACCAGCGGCGGCCAGGTAGTGGTGAATAATTACATCACCACTGGCTCAAGCACCCCTGCAAACGCCCGCGTGCCGGTCGCAGACGTCGCGCGCCTCCTTGGAAAGTCAGTAGACGAGGTTGCAAACGACTTCTCCGTCGACTCTGAAAACGGTACAATAAGCATGCAGATGTTCCAGGCGGAAGTTGACAAGAACCCGTCGCTTTCCGGCTTCCTGGGCAAGTTCACAAGCCTCCTGGGCTCATCTGCGCTCTCCGTCGAAAACCCTGCGTACACCAACTACAAAATCAAGCTCCCGAACTCCAAGACGCTCTCGCTTTCCGACGTGTTTTCCCTCCAGGACCTCAACGGCAACCAGGACGCCTGCCTGCTTGACTCCTCCTACATCCAGGGCCGTGTCTCCTACGTCGCACAGCTTGACCGCGACCTTTCAGTGGGCTTTGACGGCTCCTCGACGACGCTCAAGTCCAACCAGCACCTCACCTCGGAAAGCACCATTGCGGCAATGTCGCTCAACGGCGGCAACAGCATAGTGGTGCCCAAGAGGTTCCAGAACTACGTCTCGGCAATAGGCACGGTGATGACCATTGACACGATGGTGACTGCGCTTGAGACTGCATACATGATTTCCCAGTTCAAGGACTACTCGACCAGGCTTACTGACGATGGCAAGAAGGCGGAGTTGTGGGACAAGTCCATCGTAGAGCAGAAGGACGTTTCTGACCGGTTGTTCACCCCGAGGATTTCCACCACTGGCTATCCCGTCCAAACAACTGCGGACGACCTGTTCAACGAGGTGACTATTGGCGTAAAGTCAATAGGCAAGTCCTCCACCGGCGCAGTGCAGACTATTTCTGCAGCCAACCGCAAGGCCACCCAACTGGAACTGGTTCAAGTCCTGCAGAACACCAACAAAGTCAAATCGACCGCATTCATCTCAAATTTGGATGAGATTGAGCAGGCACTTGACCGGGAGATGGGTGCAACTGGCATTAGCGCCGAGTTGACTACTGTTTTAACAGAACGCAAGAATGCAGTTAAGGCGCTTAAAGACGAGGTAACCGCTGCAGGCCTGAATCCTGAAGATGCAACTGCCGTTGCCAGTTTCTTAAATGACAAGGGGTCGACTCAAGTCGGAGAGGTATATAGCGCTTATGGCTTTGCCGGCCTTGAAAAGTCCTATTTGGACGCTACGCTTGTCAAAAACGAGCGCGAGGTAGTGTACAAGAGCCGGTACGGCCCCCTCAGTGAAGGAGTGATGAAGGAGCAGGCGGCAATCCGCGAGGTAATCGAGGGCAAGCTCCAGTCCAACTTCTATTTCGGCTTTGCGTGGCTTGGATATGGCAGGATGGCGCTTTCCCTTGCCCGTGGAATGTCGCTGTCAAGCACAGGAAAGCTTGCGCCGGACAACTACCTGATAATCTACATCAACCGCAACGACGTCCTTTCAGAGTTCCGCACCGCAACCAACTGGGCGCTTTCAGGCCGCATCATGGAGACAATTTCCGGGTTCCTCGGCTCCGGTACGCCCCGCGAGGCGTTCGGGGTGGGGCCCATGATTATCGTCAACTCGCCGTACACCACCACGGATGTGCAGTCCTCGCTGGAGTCGACGACTGCAATCGAGTTCAAGGCGCCCTCGTCGGGCTATTCGTCAAGCTGGCAGGTCACTTCAAACTGGAAGGGCAAGTCGGATGCGACCGTCTTTGAGGACGTCCGTGACGACCCCAAGTACGCGCGCATGCCTCTGTACGTAAGCAACATGACTATGGGCACCGCCTTGAACCAGGCCGACATGAGCGCTGAAGTATACAGCGCCCTTGGCTCGCTTTTCCCGATTGTTTCCTGGAGGTTGTCCGCCACCAAGAACATTGCGGACTCTGCGTTAGTGCCCATAATGCGCATAATGGTCTATGACACTTATTTGCGCGTGCTTTCGGACCCCACGTCGTTTTCGAAGAATGACGTGTGCAGCGACGCGCGAGTGACTAACTACATAAACCAATACATCGCCGCAACAGCGGTTTCCCAGGCATCCAACGTCATGATGATTTCGTTCGGCGCGGAGCAGGCGAGCTGGATCGGAAAAATAGTCGGTTCTATGAAGGGTGCGCTCACAACAAGGGCCGCAGCTTCAAGCTCTACCACCCTCAAGAAAGCCGACGAAATTGTCAAGGCGGTTGCAAACAACAAAAACAACGTCAACGCGCTGACCACCATCTCCGGCATAATCAGCCCCGCAGAGCTCCTCAAGGGCTACGTCGCAAACGAGGGGTTTGAGTACGTGCGCACCTGCAAGGACACCGACTACACCCTGGTCGGGTACCAGGAGCTTGACAAGAAGCCCAAGAACTCGCTTGCATCGCTTACGCAGAAGCTCAACCCAATCCAGTCCTCAAGCGTCATAGGCAACCTGAGCTTCGGCAGCGCGCTCCAGGGCGTCGGCAGCTCGATTAGCGCGGAGGCAAAGACCGAGGTAATCAACACCCGCATGACCATGGACAGCCAGAGCGGGATGCTGAGGCCGTCGGACCTTTACTACCTGCACCTTGACGGGGCAAGCGAAGTCAGCTGGGGAATCTACAACAAGCTTGAGCAGGGCGGGTGCTTCCGCAAGTGCCAGGACGGCACTACCATGGCGGTCTGCGAGACCGACTCCGGAACGTACGTGATAGACAAAGCAACAGGCGCAAAGACCCAGATTTCCGACCGCGACCGCGCGCTCCTTTCCACGCTGATGCAGGACATCGCAAAGACTGTCCTTCCAAACGTGCTGGTTTCGGCAACGATGGGCTGCGGTTCCGACGAAGTGATAATGCAGGCGGACACCGACGCCCACGTCAAGGCGTCAACGGGCTGCGCAACCACGGAGTGCATCATCTCGCAGCTTTCGGGCCTTGCGGGCAAGAGCATCACTGGCGGCGACCTTAGCGACGTGCTGGGCGAAGTCTCCGCTGTCAAGACGTCGACAGGGCTTGCGCTGTTTGAGAAGGGGTCACCAATCCGCTTCATATTTACCGCGGGCACCACGACCACCACAACTCCGATTGTTCCGCTTGGCGCGGGCTATTACAACCTCGGCGGAGTCCCGATAAGCGAAAACAGCACGCAGGTGACGCAATCCGACCTACAGAAGGGCGCAGTTACCACGACCAAGAGCAAGGTCGGCACTGAGGTGACCTCGCCTTCGGTTGACGCGCAGGCTGCTGTTGACAAGGGCACCCTCACAAGCTCCGAGGCTATGGACTCCGCGCTGCTCAACATCAACGGCGACGCGTCGGTGACGCTTTCAGGCTTCACTTCCGGCACCAACTACGAAGGCGTGGACGCGGGCCAGCTTGAGTCGATAGTGTTCAAGCGCGGCAGGATAGAGTACGACTCTGCAAACAACCGCCTTGTTGTCGCCCTGTACATCCTGGGCGAGGGCGACTTCGCAAAGAGCGTCAAGGACGTGTCAGTGGTCGCGACCAAGAACGTCAACGACAATGGCACCGACAACGCCATCAAGGTAGGCCTGACTTCCAAGGCCGGCATGGAGGACACGACAAGCGAGCTGAACAAGGCGCTTGCGCAGGTGCAGGGAAGCGGCGGGATGCAGATGCTTGAGACCGCCAACACCATCTACTACTTCACCAAGAACGCGGCTGGGGAGGACATCCTCAAGATATGCGACAAGAAGACAAGCACGTGCAAGGAATACCGGATTACCGGCGCGCTGTCATCAGACGGCAGCACCATCACCGTTCCAACCGAGAACGGCATATTCAAGATAGGCTTTGGCACCAATGCGGCCACCGGCTACCCAGAAATCAACGTGACCGGCCCCAACGGGTTTGCCGAGCTTGCCACCCTGCTTGCGGCCAAGGGTCAGAACGGCATATTCGTGTTCGACCCGCTTACCGGGCTTGCAAAGATACTCAACGGCCAGGACCTGAGCCTGTCAAGCGACTTCGCCTCAAAGGGAATGAGCTTCTACGGTACGTCGGACGGCACCAAGGGAGTAGCAAACGGCAACTACGTGGGCCTTGCACGCACAACCGGCTCCTCATCTTCCTCGTCCTCTTCGCCGTTTTCGGTCCCAAGCGTGCCAGTTGACAACCTGCCGGTTGCGGTGCTGATGCTTGTCGCGCTCCTTGGTGCTGTCGTGGCAGTGCGCGCCTACAAAGACTAGGCACAGAGTTCTGGTTCAGTTTCCCTTTCTACCTTCAGGGCACTGCAACAGGCAAAAACGAGTACTTGACGTACGCGTAGATTATGATTTCCGCAACCAGCACGCCCAGTATTGTGCAGAATAGCATCAGCAGTATCTTTGGCGTCTTGGGGTGCTTCTTTTCCAGCTTCTCGTAGTAGTACGAAAGCAAAAACACTATCGGGAATATTATGAACCCTGCTACCACTGACGATATCGCTACAAACAGCACGTCCGTTCCTGTCGGGATGTCCATACGCAGTCATTACCCTTTTTTGGTATATAAAACAGGCTCCCGAAACGCCGCATTGCAAAATGCGGCCGCTTGCTTTTTGCGAGGCTTGGAACGCACTTCTTTTATAGTCCGGCAAATTGATTATTCTTGGATTTTGGGTATTACGCGATGGACCTCAGTTTCGCCTCAAGCGCGCTCTATTATGGCATGTACCTGTTGGGCGCAGGAAGCATCGGCTACCTTGTAGTCCGGCTGTCCTACCCCGACATCCGCCTTCTTGACAAGGACGCCAAGCTGGGCGTCTCTGCAATACTGGGCTTCTTCATAATGTGCATCTCGTTTTGCGTGGAGTGGCTTGCCGGCCACGCGGCTGACTTTGGCCTGGGCATGCACAGCTACCAGGGCCTGATGCCGCTGTTTTCCTGCATACTCGTGGTCGTGACCTTCGGCATAATGAAGCTGTACTTCTTTGTCAACTCGCCGCGCATGCTCACAGTCGGCCTTCCCATACACAGTGCCTCCAATGCCGCGAAGGCAATGGATGTTTCGGCGCAGAAGGCGGCAATCCGGCCGCCGTTTGGCGCATTCGGCCCAGTTGAGGCGCCAAAGCCGCCTGATGCGGCTGCAGCCCGGCCTTCGCGCACAGTCGCCACGGTGGTGGCCCAGCCTTCGGGGCTGTTCGGGTTCGTTGACCTCCTTTTCAAGAAGCGCGTGCCACAGACCGTGCAGAAAAAGCAGGAGCTTGTGGAGGTGGACGTCCCCATTGTGCAGAACGTCGCGGGAACGCGGCCGCAGCCTGACTCGCAGAGGCAGGCAACTGTCCAGTTCACGAGCATTGATTTTTCAGAGCAGGCCGAGGCTGACTTTGTCCGGGCCGGAAAGAGGCAGCAGGCCGGCACGGTCAAGGCGGATGCCAACGTGCCCGCGCCCTTCGTGTACGGGCTCCAGCAAAAGGAGTTGGCAAAGGCAAATGCCGGTGCAGGCAAGCAGGCGTACGCACAGAAGGCGGCTTCGCCAAGGCCCTCGTTTGCAACCAAGGCCGCGCCCTTCGTGTCAGGCATCGCCCCGGACGTGGTTTCAACTGCAAAGCCCCCGTCAAGCCAGAAACCCGCAAAGCCGGTTGATGAGAGCGTCCCAAAGGACGAGCGCTCTCGCAAGGACTACTACGACAAGAAAATCAACGAGCTCCTTTCAGGCTTTCCCTCGGACGACCCCAAAAGCAAGCCTTCCGCCCCGGCCGCGCCTTCAGGCGCAAAGCCAGCAGGTGAAGCAGTCCCGCAGGTTGGCGTTCCAAAGCCCCCTGCCCCGGTGAAGACCAGGCAGGAGCTTGAGATGGAGTCCGAGATGATGATTGAGGACTTGGTGCCTATAGCTGCGGAGAAGCCCGTTGCGGTGAATGCAGCGGAGTCCGAGGAGCAGCGCCGCAGCAGGTTCTACGAGCAGCAGGCAGCAGCCCCCGGGCAAGCAGCGCCGCAGCCCGCAGCTGCGGAGCCTTCGGAATCGCGCAGGCGGCTGTACGCGCGCACAGGCTCGATAAAGGTAATCGCGCCCCGCGACGTCTCCGAGACCGATGAGTTTGCGGACATAATAACAGACATCTACAGCCAGCTCAAGTCATCTGCCCACGAGGATTCCCTCAACGACTCGATGATGGTCAACGTCCCGCCCTCAAGCCCGGAGCAGTCCAAGTCCCAGGCAAAGGCCGCCAAAGGCAAGTTCGATGACTTGGAAGGCGAGCTGTTCGGCACATCGAAGCCCTCCGCAGCGCCTGCAGGCGAAAGCGGCGGCGTGTTCGACCAGCTCTCAAAAATCAGCGCAGTCGAAGGCCCCGGCAAGGCCCCGGCAGCCGAGTCCAGCCTCAAGTCGCACTCCGACATGGAGTTCGTGCACATCGGCAACGAAGGCGGCATGGGCTGCCCCACCTGCCACCAGAAGAACTCGCGCATCGTGTTCTGTCCCTACTGCGGCTCGGGCATGTGCACCAACTGCTCGCCCAACGTGCAGGTCGACGCCGCGGGGTTCGTGTACTCCTGCCCCAAGTGCGGGGAGGAAGTGCACATAAAGAAGAAGGCCGCGACTCCCTCGTCGTCATCGTTCTAATCGCGGAGTGCGGCTGATTAAGGTTTATGTCATCTAGCTTACGGCAGTAGTTTCCCTAGTTGGCCACATGCACGCAGTCATTATGAAGTTCTGGCCCTCGCAGTTCCCGTTGGTGCACTTGAAGACCTTGAACGGCGCGTTTACCGTAAGCTTCTCCTTGCCCATCTCCTGGTCGCAGCTTGTCACCTGCTGGTTGTTGGTGACCCTCATGCCCGACTGCGGGACCTGCGCGGTGGAGCTTCCGACCACCTTCTTGAAGTCGACCATGTACGAGTAGCCCGCTGTTGAGAACGGCTGGAATATCTCCTTGAACGCGCACCTTGCGGCAAGCTTGCCCGGCGCGCGCGAAAGCCCGAACGTGTCGTCAAGTCCGGTTCCCGAGGACTGGGGCTCGTAGTCGCGCATGTCGCGCTTTATTATCTCCGCAACCGACACGCCCGTCCAGGTCGAAAGCTCGTCGCAGCCCATCACGCAGTTGCCGCTTGCCCTGCAGTCGCTTTCGGAGTTGCAGTAGTACGGCTCGTCGTTGCAGGTTATCGACGAAAGCGTGGCCGTCTCCACGTAGTAGATTGTCTTGAACGCGTTCTGCATGTAGTTGGTCACGTGCGCGCGGTTGATTACCGAGTTCTGCATCGAGCCGTAGCCTGAGAGCGAGACGAATATGATTGCAATCGAGGTCATCACCAGTGTAAGGAACGTGATGCCGTCAAAGAGGCTTGCCTGTGCGCGGCTTTCGTTGCTCATTTGTACCACGTTATTATGCTCACGCTGCCCAGGCCGGTCCGAGTGCCCGCAGTCGTGTCGCATTCCGTTGCAATCGGGTAGTTGTATATCGAGGTCTGCTTGGAAGTGAGGTACTCTGACGTGATCTCGGCGTTGGTCTCCTGCGTAAGGCTGCAGATTTCCTTGCCGGCAAAGCTTTCGGACGGGTCGGTTGTGCAGTCGCGCAGCATCACCGCAAAGAACACGTTGTTCTTGCGCGCCGAGGGCCTGAGCAGGTCCTCGCAGGTCTCGTCGAACCCGCCCTGGTTGACGTAGCCCTTCTCCACCACTATATATGCCATGTCCAGCCCGGCCTTGCGCAGGTTGAGCGCGTCGTTCTTTGCCGCAAACTCGTCGTTGGCGTAAATGATTGTTGCTATGAACAGCACGATGCCGGCCATTAGCGGGAATATGCTTGGGATGTCGTCGCCAATCGGTCCTATGAATCCGCGCCTGCTCATCGAATCATCCTATCGGGCACGCGGCCGGGTCCCAGCCGCAGCAAGTCTTCACAGTTGCGCTGTCAAAGTTCAGCTCCGAGCAGTCGGCAAGCGACTCCTGGTGGCAGTCCTGTATGAACAGGTACCTGTTCCCCCCGGGGCTTTTCTGCGCGCACTTGAGTATTATGACGTATCTGCTTCTCTTAAGCCCCTCGGTGCCCTCCGAAGGCGTCAGGCGCATCATCGAGCCTGGCGCGGCCTTCTGCATCCCCGAAGGCGAGACGAACACCACCGTGTACTTTCCGGGCGCTCCTAGCCCGATGTTGGTGCCTGAGTCGCAGGAAACCTCGGAAAGCGAGCCAAGCTTGATGTACAGCCCGGCGTTGCCGTTCGAAGATGCAAGCACCCTGTAGGTCATGTTTATCCCGTAGCGCACGCCGTTGCTGCCAACAGGGAGCGCGCCAACAAGCGAGTACGTCTGCCTCTCATCCTCCGACGGGGAGAATATGACCTGGGATATCTTTGCGGTGATGCCGGAGGCCGCGTCGCCTGCCTGGGTTGCGCACGCGCCGGACTGCTGCGCCACGCTCATCTGCAGCAGTATGCCGGCAAGCGCGAAGATGAAGAACAGCATAGCGAACTTGGTGAGTATCCAGAGCGCAAACCCGCGCGTAAAGCGTGCCATATCCTATGCGGAGCAATTACTCCCTAGGCTAACTTAAAGACTACGCACCCTGCCGCTTCCAATGCAAAGCGGCTTTAAGCCTTTTTGCGGAATAATTAGTGCCGGCAAAACCGGCGGCGTTTGTTTTTTCAACTATTTGTGGGGGATTGTAATCGGATGGTCCAGAACACAGGCTTTACGGTAAAGGACATCAGCCTTGCGCCATTGGGCGAGGAGAACATCAAGTGGGCGGAGGCGCACATGCCAGTTCTCATGAAAATCAAGGAGCGCTTCGAGAAGGAAAAGCCCTTTTCGGGCCTGCGCATCGCAATGTGCCTGCACGTGACCAAGGAGACCGCGGTGCTTGCAAAGGCAGTCACCGCAGGAGGCGCCAAGGTCGCGCTCTGCGCGTCCAACCCCCTCTCTACCCAGGACGACGTCGCAGCGGCGCTTGCAAAGGAAGGCATCGAGGTGCATGCCGTGCGCGGGTGCAACAACGAAGAGTACTACGCCCAGCTGAACCACGTTCTTGACGTCAAGCCCCAGTTCCTTGTGGATGACGGGGCCGACCTCATCAACATGGTGCACGGCAAGCGCTCCGAGCTCCTCAAGGAAATAGTGACTGGCCAGGAGGAGACCACCACCGGGGTGATCCGCCTCAAGGCGATGGCAAAGGACAACAAGCTCAAGTTCCCGGTTGTCGCGGTAAACGACACGCCCACCAAGCACCTCTTTGACAACTACTACGGCACCGGCCAGTCAACAATCGACGCGGTGATGCGCGCCACAAACAAGATGCTTGCAGGCTCGGAGTTCGTGGTAGTTGGCTACGGCCAATGCGGCAAGGGCCTTGCCATCCGCGCAAAGGGGATGGGATGCCGCGTAATAGTGGTCGAGGTCAAGCCGGTTGAGGCGCTGCGCGCGGCAATGGACGGCTACGACGTCATGACAATGGACGACGCTGCCGCAGTAGGCGACGTGTTCGTCACAGTCACCGGCAACAAGAGCGTGATCCGCGGAAGGCACTTTGAGAAGATGAAGAGCGGCGCGATAATCGCAAACTCGGGCCACTTCAACGTCGAGCTGTGCATTGCCGACCTGGAGAAGATGTCGGTGTCAAAGAAGGAAATCATCCCGCACGTGGAGCGCTATATGCTCAAGGCCGGAAAGTCAATCTGCCTCCTTGCGGAAGGAAGGCTAGTGAACCTTGCCGCAGGCGCGGGCCACCCCAGCGAGGTGATGGACCTCAGCTTTGCGGACCAGGCGCTTGTGCTTGAATACCTTTCAAGGAACGGCAAGTCCCTCAAGCCGGGGGTGCACGACGTGCCTGAAAAAATCGACCTGGACGTCGCAACGCTCAAGGCCGAGTCGATGGGCATAGGCATAGAGAAGCTCACCGAGGAACAGGTCGCCTACCTGAACGCGTACGCTGAAGGGACATAGTTTCCTTTCCCATTTTTTTTATTTTTCAGTACTGCTTGTAGAAGCGGTACAGGTCGTACAGCGGGTGTATCGACGTGCTGACTTTTTTCTTGTCAAGCACCATCTCTCCGTCCTCGTCCTTCCTGTGGCAGTCCTCGCAGTTGCGGATGAATTCGCGGTACGCCTTCCTTTCGGCGATTTTGGGCTCCTTGAGCAGCTCGTGGTTGCGTATCGCCGTAAGGAATTCCTTGAACGAAAGCCCCGGCCTGTTTAATTTGAATATTTGCAGCTGCTTCTCGTCAAGCTTCAGGGCTTCCATCATCCTTGCAGTTGAATCGGCGACTGTTGCGGTCCCGGTCTTTGGGTAAAACGGCAGGGTGGTCGACTTCCTTTCAACTTCCCTTGCGATTTCCCTCTCCAAAGCAATTCACCGCGTAATCTTTGCCTGTTCGAAGACTTCCAGAAGCTCCGGCCGCTTCTCAAAGTGCGACCTTATGGGCGACACCGCCCTGTCCATTGCCTCCGCAACACCTGACTTGAGGTCAGCTGCGTGGAGCTTCTTTTCCAAATAGGCCTGTTCGACTTCCTCGTAGGACTGGAAGGAAACGTCTCCGCCGAACTTGGCAGGCCGGATGATTGTGAACTCCTTCTGCTCCCTGAACACGATGTGCTTGACAAGCGCAAGCACCGGGTTGCCTTCGGCCTCGGGCGGGCAGTATGCCTTGGAAATCTTCTTCTTGATTGTCTCAGTCGAGTCGGAAAGGAAAATCGAGGTGTCCGGCTTTGACTTGCTCATCTTTGCAGCTGCAACAGTTGCCTCCTTCTCGGTCTGGCCCTCGTCAGCTTCCACCTTGGGCGGCTCCAAAAGCCCCGGCAACAGTGCGTGGTGTACCGCAACGGGCTTTGCAAACCCCATCGAGGGGTAGACTTCGCGCGCAAGCATGTGGATTTTCCTCTGGTCCATGCCGGCGTGGGCAATGTCCGCCCCTATTGTGCGTATGTCAACTGCCTGCATCGGCGGGTAGATGTACTTGGCAACGTCCAGGGATTCCTTCTGGCTCCTGCCCATGATTTCCAGGCAGCGCACGTCTCGTGCAAGCGTGACGTGCTTGCAGAATGTAATCACGTTCTTCCAGTACTCGTCGTTGTCGTGGTAAAGCTCGCTCCCGCGGACAATCTTCACCCCCGGGGCGAAGAACTTGAACATCTCCTCGTAGTATTTCGAGGCGCGGTTGATTTTGTCCCAGTCGCCTCCGAACTTGTTGTTGATTATGGAGTGCCAGTCAGCCAGGTACACCTGTGCGGTGCAGCCCGCCTCCAAAAAGTCGCGCAGCTTGTAGCCGAGCATAAAGACGGAGCCTATGTGCAGCAGGCCGGATATCTCCATTCCGATGTAGTGCACCGGCCGTGCCTTGGTCTCCAGTAGGTTCCGCAGGTCTTCGTCGGTGACGACTTCGGAAGTGGGCTTGCGCTTGATTATGCCGATGCGGGTCTCAATGTCCATCCAAGCTCACTTGCGCTCGACGATTATGCCCGAAGTGCCTTTCTTCAGCCCTGGGGTCCCGGGGCCTGCTGCAATCGAGACCGGCGGCTCCTTCTTCTGGCCCTTGGTGTAGAAGAACGCGACTATTCCGATTATGATCACAAGCAGCACGAACCCGATGATCAGGACGTCAGTCTGGCCTGCAGTGGGGCTGAGGCCTTCTGCTGTTGTCTTGACCTGCGTCAGAGTGGTCGTTGCAGCAGTCACCGCAGCTGCCGACTCGGCCTTGCCCTGCGCAAGCTGCGCCTTTGCAGCCTCAAGCGCAACGCGCGCCTGCTCCCAGGTCTCGTTGAGGTTGTTCACGTTGATGTCTGTCTCGCCCATCCTTGCGGCCGCAAGGCCTATCGCGGCCTGCGCCTGCGCAAGCGTCGCTTCCGCAGTTGCAAGGGCAGTTGACTCCTGCGTCACAAGCCCCGCGAACCCGCTTGCAGCGGCAAGCTTTGCCTTGAAGTCCGCATCCAGGGTTTCCGCCTCGGTCTTTGTCATTGACTTTCCGGTGCGCTCGATTGCTGCCGTGACTTCGGCAAGCTTGGAGTCGATTGTTTCGGTTGAAAGGTTGTACTGGGCAAGCACCTGCTTTGCAGCAGCGACCTCCTGGCCGAGCGTTGCCGCGCTTGCCTGCTCTGAGGCCACTATTGCCATTATGTCGCCGCTTGCCGCAAGCCTTGTTGCGCGGCCGGTGGCGGACTTTGAGAGGTTGTCCGCAAGCTCGGCCTCGGACGGTATGGCCTTGGCGACAAGCAGCGTGTCCATCGTCGCAAACGAAGCTGAAGTGAACGTGCACGCCTTGTACAGCACGCCCGGGTAGTACTTGTTCATGAAGTTGTGGTCGGTGGTGTACTGCGCAAGCGGCGTCTTGAACTTGGCTATGAGCGTGCGCATCTGCTCGATTATTGCGGTGTTGTCAACGGTTGTCGCGCTTGTCGAAAGGTTGTCCGACAGCTCGCCTATGTACCCGGTGCCTCCGGCGACAACTGCGAGGTACCCGTAGCGGATGGCCTTGTTGATTCCCGACTTGTTCTGGAGCGCTTCGGCCTCGTCCTGCGTGAGCCCGGTTATGTTTATCCTGCGGGTGTTGTTGATGCCGCTGAGGCGCGTGTATGCGCGGTAGGTGTTGCCAGTGTAGTCGCCGCTGTCCCAGACCAGGGTCATCTGGTACGGGTTGAGCAGGAGGTCGGCCATCGGCTTGGTGCAGTTTGTCGAGGTGTTGAGTATCTTCTGGTACTCCGACTTTATGCTTGCAATCTTGTCTGAGGTTATTGCTGCGTCGTACTTGTATGCAAGGTAGTCCTTGAGCGGGGTGGTGAGCGCAGCCCTGTCCGATACTATGGCAAACCCGGTCCCTTCCGCCTTGAGCACGAACGCCTCGGTCTGGTTCTGGAACACCATGTAGTACGTGGTGCCGCCCGAGGTGAAGTTGGTGATCGTGGCCGTCGAGGCCTCGTTGGCAAGCAGGTACTTCAGCGCCGCGTCGTCAACTCCAGCGGCGCTGCAGAGGAGCGGCAGCAGGAGCGCTGCAAAAAACAGGGTCTTTAGGCTCGTGCAAGAGGGGTAATCCATAGTCAAAATCATCGCAAATAATTAGAACTGCCTTTATTAAAGGCTTGAGGGGGGTTCAAACCGGCCAGCGAAACGCTATTTTAATTTGGCCTTTATAGTAATTGTCCACATGGCCCGCGTATTTGCGGCCAGCTAAGGCGAATCCCGCTGTAGCTCAACCTGGCAGAGCATCTGACTGTAGCTTGGCATAACAGCCCGGCTGATTTATGATGCCGGCGCTGCTCTCCAGATGGTAATCAGAGTGTTGCCTGTTCAAATCAGGCCAGCGGGACTTCTTTTTTTTCAAGAATGGTTTACGTCCCTTTTTTCCTACTGCGTCACGTTCATCGACTTTATGAGTTCGGCCTGCAGGTCAAAACCCGCAAGCCCGAGCAGGTAGAACAGGACGAACTTGACTATGTAGTATGCGGCAAAGAACACCACAAACATGATTAGCCAGCGCAGCCACTTCGGTTCCTTAGGCACGTTCTTGGCGTCGAGAAACTTCTCTATTCGCTTCCAGAGGTAGTCCTTGAAGAGGAATATTGCGGCGAACAAAATTCCCAGGAATGCCACAAAAATTGGCGGGACTCCCTGCGTAAGCAAAAGCAGCAGCAAAATGCCCGTGAACGCCAATCGAAGCTTGTCCATCGGACATAATCAGCGGGTTGCAGGATTAAATATTGCCCCTTGGAAATATCCTCGTGAAAAAATACCTCTACCCGTTTTTGTTCTGGTTTCTGCTTGTAATCATCGCAATCCTCAACGGCACGCTGCGCCAGTTCGGCTACCGCCCTTTCTTGGGCGAGCTGCTTGCGCACCAAGCCAGCTGCTTTGTCGGAATCTCGTTGTTTTTCATTGCAATGTATGCGTTCTTCAAGTACGCAAAAATAGACTACACGAAAGGAGAGCTCGCCCTAATGGGCTTGGCGTGGCTTCTGATGACCATACTCTTTGAGTTCGTCTTCGGCCACTACGTGATGGGAAACTCCTGGGAGAAGCTCCTTGCCGACTACAATATCCTTGCAGGCAGGCTCTGGGTGCTGGTGCTTCTGGCAACAGCTGCGGGGCCGTCGCTAATCTATCCGGTTGCGAGAAAGCCTTAGGAAAAAGAGTGCAGGGGGTGGGATTTGAACCCACGAACCCCTAAGGGACCGGATCTTAAGTCCAGCTCATTTGGCCGAGCTTTGGTACCCCTGCAAAAGGAATCTGGGCAGGTGGTGTGATTAATATCTTCACATTCTTTCCTACGATTCGCCCCTCAAAAGAGGGATTATTAATCCGGGCATCCCCAATTATATTACCAATTCGGAAAAGGAAAATTCCTTTCCTCCGATTCACAATGAATGAAGAAATAAAAGAAATGGATTTCGAAGACCTCTTAGTCGATGAGATTGAGATGGACTAAAAATCCAAGCAAAAAAGTAACTTAGAAAATAGCGGCGGAATGGCTTGACTTCCGCTGCGACTAAGTGAATCCTACTTATTTACGCTTATGTTTGGCACGTTGATTTTCCGCACTTCAACGTGGGGGAAGTACTGCAGCACGCATTTCTTCGCCTCGGAAATTATCTCGTCGACCTTTTCCTTGGCCTGCCTCTTGGTCTCGTCAGTTCTCCTGTTGTGCGTCATCAGTATTATCGGCTCCACCACGTAGCCGTGCTTTGCGGCGTTGTGCGCGATGATGCGCCACGCCTTGGTCTTGTTTTCGAGGTTGTCTATGTTGCGGTTGTATATCTCGTAGAGGTGTATCGTCTTCAGCGAGTGGTTGATGGTCATGAAGTCGATTTCCGTCGGCCTGCTTACCGACGTGTTGTCCCTCCTGTTCAGCCACTTTCCTTCCACCAGGATGTTGTCGAAGAAGTGGTTGTTGCACTCCTGCTTCTCGCCGTTCTTTTTGTTGCTTAGCGTGTATGCGTGCAGTTTGGATCGGTATTCCATCGGAGTGCGAAGGTTGAATATGATGCCCTTTTCCACAGCCTCGTTGAGCGTCTTGCGTTCCTTCTTTGTGAACAGTATCGCGTTTGGGTGGGTGTGCTTCATCTTGACGTTCAATGGGAAGATGAGCTTGACGTTGCTGTGGATGTCGCCATTGCTGGTCCCAAGTGGCGTCTCGCCGTTGGCCGGGTGGGAAAAGACGGGCAGCTGGACGTTGACTTGTACTCCGGACTCAACTGCCTTGGTCCGGAGGTTGTTCAGCAGCTTGTACGGCACAAACGGCATCTCTTCCGGCTTTTCGCTCTCAAGCCTGAGTACAAGCGGGCTCTTGCAGTCAAGGGTGCCGGTATAGCCGTGCATGCTGAGCGTCCTTTTGAGGTTGTGCGTGAAGTTGTTGATTTTCTTGAACCCAAAGCGCACCTCGGGGCTGTGTATCGTCACTTCCTTCTTCCCAAGCATCAGCTTCGGCCCCTTCACCGTCAGGCTCGTTCTCTTCTTGCCATTGTTCTGGATGTCCCTTGTCATGCTATCGTGACCTGAAGTGTCTGTCAAAGAACTTTTTTTACCCAGATTAATAAATCGGCCGATTGTGGGTTTGAGAAAAAGAGGTTAAGCCCCGGGAGGGAATTGAACCCCCAACCTATTGCTTACTAGGCAATCGCTCTACCATTGAGCTACCGAGGCGGTAAGAATATTTTATGTCTGGAAGGGAATAAAAAAGAAAATGAAAAGGAAAAAAGCCGGGCGTAAGCGCTTAGCTTACTTTCCGCCCTTGCCTTCCTTCTTGCGCGCGCGCTTCACCCGCAGGTTTGCGTAGTTGCACATCCTGCAGCGGGTCGCGCTCTTTGCGTTGCGCGCCTTGCACTTCTTGCAGATAAGCGTGTTTGCGACTTTGCGGTCTGCTATTGGAAACTTGCCCATTGAACTTTACACCTTTTGATTGTCATCAATAAGAAATTGAGGAATATACTAATCGCAAAGAAGCTATAAAATGCTGTTGGCAGGGGGTGGTTTTGCCCGCAGTTCCATTGAATCGGCACCTCTATATTCGTGTTTCAGCAGGATAATTAGCGGTGGCCTTGTGCACAGCTGACGGTAGCCAGCAGGTCAAACTGCGGCAGCCGAGGAACTTCCGCCCTCTCACGCGCATTGCGCGTGTCCTAGTCAAAAGCTAGGAAGCGTCGAAAGCCGCACGACACAACGTCGTGGCGGGGAGCAGAAACGGACTTTTCCAATGCGACACAAGCAATGAAGGATTTCCGAGCGGATTGCAAGGAAAAGATGAAACGGCCCCGCCCTGGAGCAAGGCAGTAGGCCGCATAGTCCAATGCTGTGGGCCCAACATGGGTTAACAGAAGGCGGAGTACGGCAGGGCCACCAACTTTTTCTACGAATTTCGTCACGATTGGAAACTCTTATTAATTCCATTGCCGCAAGTAGCTATAGGTCAATTCGACATGGCACAGTACAATGCTGGACAGTCTTATTTCGTGTATCCAGTGTTTACCATGCCCGCAGCTTGGGTCCTTCCCGTTAAGGCAGGTTCCAAGCACGTAAGGTCCATCCTTTGTAAGTAAGGAAAAGGGATGAAGCAGGCCTTCGCAAACGTGCTTTGGGCTGCAGACCGGAAAAATAAAAGCATTAGAATATAGTTTAGATGCCTCTATTTGCCAAACGGAGCTTCCATATAGCTCCATTTGCCGATTAGGGGAAGTAGGGTGTCGCAAAGTATATAAAGGAGGATGAATCAAGCTTCTTTAGTAATAAGGAAGGAGGGGATGAAAGAAAGACAAGCAGACTGTAGGTTAAGGAATTAGAACAGAGTGGGAGGAGAGGTTGTAAGGCAAAACCCCAAGGAGGCAATCCTTTAGAATTCGCGTGAGCCTACGACCCTCATCCACTACCAAACTTAGAATTCGGTGGATAATAATCTAGGACAATGTTCTTTATAAAAGTTTCTGTCTACTCTAGTGAAACTTTTAGTTGACAAAACAAGCCCTATTGGGTCTCCTTTTTGACTTTGGAGAGTATCTCCGCCTTCTTCGGGCTTTCAGCCAATGCTATCGAAAGCACCTCGTACAGGCTGGAAACAGGTATGATCTTCAGCGCAGCGGCCTTCTCCTTGCCCAGGATGATGTCTCCGGCATTGGCTTTTGGTACGATAATCGTGTGTATCCCCGCATCCAGCGCGGCCTCGGCTTTGTACGTGACGCCCCCAACTGGCAAGACGTCCCCGCGTACGGATAGCGAGCCGGTCATTGCGATGTCCTGGCGAAGCGGCGCGTCCTCAAGTGCGGATATGACTGCGGTTGCAACCGAGATGCTTGCCGAGTCCCCTTCCACCCCTTCGTAGGTCTGCAGGAACTGGATGTGGATGTCGAAGTTTGAGGTGTCCTTGCCAAGGTGCTTTTTGAGGATGGCGCTGACGTTCTTCACGGCCTCCTCGGCAATCTTGCCAAGCTTGCCTGTAGCAATTATTTTTCCTTCGTTCTTGCTTGAGGCAGGCGCCATCTCAGCTACAATGGGCAGCGCAATGCCTGCATCCCCCATCACAGCCAGGCCGTTGACTCTACCAACTGCCTTGCCCTCGTTTCTGAACACGCGGTACTCCTTCCTGACCTCAATCTCGGACTGGGTGGCCTGCTGCTCAAGCGTGCGCGCCAGCCTCTTGGCATCAAGCACGTGCTGCTTTTGCACCAGCTTGGCACCGGCTTCGCGCGCCAGGTCGCCTGCTGCACGCACCAGGCCCCCAAGCTCGCGCATGCGCAGGGTAAGCTTGTTCTTGCGTCCTGCCCTCCTGCGGGCTTCCAAAAGGATTTCATCAACCGCCTCGCGGGTAAAGTGGGGGATTTTGCCGTCCTTGGTCACTTCCTGTGCCACGAACATTGCAAACTTGTTGCAGTTGGCCTCGTTGTCCTCGATGGACTCCTCCATGAAGACCTCGTAGCCGTAGCCGCGGATGCGCGACCTCAAGGCAGGGTGCATCTTGGCAACGTCCTGATAGTTGCCGGCGGCAACCAGGATGAAGTCGCAGGGGACCGGTTCGGTCTTTACCAGCGCGCCCGAGCTGAGCTCGGACTGTCCGGTAATCCCGTACTTCTTTTCCTGCATCGCAGTAAGCAGCTCCTGCTGGGCTTTTGGGCGCAGGGTGCTTACTTCGTCTATGAACAGTATGCCCTTGTGGGCCTTGTGCACAAAGCCGGCCTCCACCCGCAGGTGTGCTGGAGTGCCCAGGCCGCCGGACTGGAATGGGTCGTGGCGCACGTCGCCCAGGAGCGCGCCTGCCTTGGAGCCCGTTGCGTCCACAAATGGCGCTTTCTTCTTGTTTGAATTGTCAATCAGGACCTTGATGGAGTCGCCAGGGTCTGCCATCCTCTGCCTTCCCATCTGGGTGGCAAACATCATCGCAGCGCCGATCATGAACATTCCCACAAGCATTGCGGCAATCAGGTTGATGTGCATCCCCGTCCCGGGGAGCACGAATATGATTATTGCGGTTGATGCCATCAAAAACAGTGAAAGCAGGAGGTTGATGTTCCCGCCCATTGCCTTGCTTTTCATGCGCTCGGCCTGCTGTATTTTCTTGGCATCCCCCGCCTTGACCACCTTGACTTTGGGCACGTTGTCGTCTTCGGGGTTGAACGCGATGATTATGTCCTCAAGCTCCTGGATGGGCAAAAGCTCGGACATTGCCTGCGCAAGCATCGACTTGCCCGTTCCCGGCGAGCCGACAAGGAGCACGTTGCGCTTCTGGGCCGAGGCCTTCTTGATGAGGTTGACTGCCTTGTCCTGGCCGATAATCTGGTCAACAAGAAGGGGCGCGACTGGGAGCTGGGAGGTGTCGGTGTAGTCCTTCGGGAAGACGCGCACGTGTGCAGCAGGCTTGAGCACTGCCTCGGTTATGGCCTGTACTGCCTTCTTGACTGCCTTTGTAGCGCTTACCTTCTTCTTGGCCATCTTGGTTGCTAACCCCTAATCCCGTCAATTGAAACAAAAAACTAGCTTGAATTACCTTATGCCCTTTGGGCATAAAAAGCGTGTGGCTTTGGCACCCTGCCCAAGGCCGGTTGGCCTAACCGAATATCCCGTCGCTTGGCTTGTTGCGGTCGGAAAAGTACTCGTAGAACATCACAATGCCGATGACAATCAAAATTACCGGCCAGAACCTGCCGATGTCGGTGTTGATTATGCCAAACTCCTTCAAAAGAAAGAGGATTCCGGCAATCACGAATATTATTGACAGGGTCAGTTTTGCTATGTTTCTCATCATGCAAATCACCGTTAGTCCTTGATGCTTTCCCAGACGATCTCTTCCTTGGGGTCTATGGAGATGCCGTTCTCGTTGATGTCAAGCGGGTGGATCTTCTTGGAGTGGTCTGTGCCGCGCATCTTGCGGATGAACATCGCCCGGTTTGGCGGGTTGAAGAAAAGCTGGATGACTCCGTCGGTGAGGAACTCCTCGACGCCAAAGCGGGAGACTGCCGACTTTCCGCCCGTAGTCTCGCAGGTGAGTATTGTTGTGCAGTTGATTGAGCGAAGCTGGTCAACAAGGTTGTACACCGAGTAGCGCACCTTCTCCGACTTCTGGGTCCAGAACATCAGCGCGGTAATCGAGTCGATGACCAGGCGCTTTGCGCCCATCTCGTGGGCCTTCTCCACAATCTTTGAAAGCTGGGCGTCCATGTCCACGTCGTCAGGACGCGGGTCGAACTTGAGTATCTGTATCTTGTTGTCCTTCTGCAGCGGCAGGAAGTTCCAGCGGAAGCGCTGCATATTCCACCACAGGTTGTGCGGCCCCTCCTCCAGGGTTGCGTACATCCCGGGCTCGTTGTAGTCAATGGCGCCCTTGTACAGGTACTCCAGGCAGAAAATCGTCTTTCCGGTCCCCGAGGAGCCCGCAAGCAATATGCTCGAGCTTTCCGGGAAGCCGCCCTCTATGAGCTCATCCAAACCCGGCACGCCGGTCTTTACCCTGTTCAAAACAATCAACCTTCGATTAGCTGCAGGCTATTACTGCTTGGCCAAATAAAAAGCGTTCATAACGCGGCGAGCCTCCGACTCGCCGCAAGCTTTAAATGCCGCCCCGCAATTACTGATTCTTAACCCACAATCAGGCAAAGAGCCTGAAAGGCAACAGCAGATAGAACCGAGGCACAACCATACCCATGGACATTCTCAACATGGTAGTCCAGCCGACTTGGCGCGAGTTCCTAGTGGAGCTGATTTCAACTCACCAGATGGACCCTTGGGACATCAACGTCACCGAGCTTGCTGACGTCTACCTTGCCAAGGTGCGCGAGCTGCAGGCCCTTGACCTGCGCATGCCCGCAAACGTCATTCTCGCTTCGGCGCTTCTTTTGCACTTCAAAGCCGAGTCACTCAAGCTCGAGCAGGCCTTCGCAGACGACCAGGCAACTGTTGAGGAGGAGACCCGCTCGTACATCGAAGAGGACTTGCCCGACCTAGTGTTTAGGCCCAACATCCCAAAGAGCCGCCGCGTCACGCTTGACGAGCTCATGAACGCAGTCGAGCAGGTGATGGGCGCAGGACGGATTAGGCCGCGTTCGCACGCAGCGCCAGTTGAGCTCACTGTAGAGCTTCCCAAGGAGGACATGCACGAAATCATTGCGCGTTTCTACCTCAAGGCCGGCCAGCTCAAGGACTCCGAGAGCATACTCACTTTCACAAGCATGCTTCCAAGGAACAACAACGACGAGATTGCACGCAACATGCTCCCGCTTCTGCACCTTGTGCAGGAAGGACGGCTTGTGATGTGGCAGGACGACGTGTTCGGCGAAATCTTCATCAAGCACGTCGAAGAGGAAGCCTGGAAGGCAGCACAGGCGTTAGTCGCGCCAAAGGAATTCACTGCAGAGGACGGCGCAGTTGAGGCCAAGGACACAGAGAAGGCCGAAGCTGCGACTTTGGTTGAGATAGATTAGGCCACACTTTTTTCTCCTAGTTTATTCCCGTTAGCCTGTTTCTTGCAGCCCTGCCATAATTACTCCTGATTGCAATGCCTACTGGAAGGACAATCGGCGAAGTTATTAATGTCCCATAATGAAATGTTATATGGGATTAATATGGTGCAGGCAATAGTGAACATGTCCGAACAGGCGAACAGGACCGTGAACGTGGTCAAGGCGCTATATGGCTTCCGCAACAAGTCGGAGGCGCTGGAACGCATAGTCGCAGACTACGCGGAGTCCTTGCTTGAGTCCAAAATACGGCCCGAGTACGCAAAGAAGCTGAAGCGGATTGAAAAGGAGCCTGCAAAGAAAGTCGACGCCCGGAAGTTCTTCGGAACGGATGGCGTTTGAGCGGATACGAACTGCTTTTGTCGCAGACTATGGAACGCAAGCTTGCAAAGCTCAAGCGGCGCAACAAAGTCGCTTTCGACGCGATTGGAAAAAAGGCGTTGGAAATACTCGCAGACCCCCATAGGTTCAAGCCTCTCCGCGCTCCTCTTTTTGGGAAACGCCGCGTCCACATTGACTCGAACTTCGTGTTAGTATACTCGATAGACGAGAATGCAAAGGCAGTTCGCTTATTGGACTACGACCACCACGACAGGATTTATGAAAAGTAGGCTGTGGCACGGGTTGAAATCGGTTGGTCGGCATTCTTATCTTGAGAACTTCGTAACTCCGCGGTAGCGTAGGGGAACCAAGTTCTTCAATATCGGCACCTTTTCCTTCGCATCGTGGATTTTCTGCTTCACAAGCTCGATTTTAGCGTTTTTAGGCAAGAAAATCAGCTCGCCCCTTCGGCCCACCAAAAAGTGCGGGTGGGTCTTTTCAAGCTCGGAAGGAAGCGGCAGGCTCCCATTCAGGGACGCCCTGACTTTTTGCTTTACGAAGTCGCCGTTTGACGCGAGTCCGTCCTCGACTTCCTTGTGGATTTCACGGATGTCGTCGGAGCGCATGTTTGCAAACACTCCGCCACCTACGGCGGCAAACGCGGCCTCGGGGGCAGGCCAAAAAAACGCGGTGACCGGCACTGCAATTGCGCCGGTTGATATGTACAGGTTCCGAAAGAACCGGGTGTTCTTGACATCAATGGCGGATGCCTTTACTTCCCTTGGCAGGTATTTTTTCCTGATTATGAACGGCTTTTGCGGGTGGTATTCCGGCAACTTGTAGGAATGCGCTTTTTTATCTGCAGGCTCGGTTTTCGGATTGTCCTTGCGCTGCTTTTTCCGCTCGTCCTTGGTTTGGAACCTTTTCAGCATCGCTTCGTGCTCAGGCAGCATTCCCATTCTCAATTACCCATCATGCTATGCAACCGCAATCCCGCCGGTCTCTTCCTTTTCGTGGAGCTTCACTTCAACGACCTTGCTTCCTTCCTTGGTCATCGTGATACCCACCAGGCACTGGGAGTTCTTGTAAACCGCCTGGTTGTGGGAGATGAGCAGGAACTGGGATTTCTTGGAAAGCTCGCTTACAAGCAGGGCAAGCTTCCTGCTGTTCTCCTGGTCAAGTGCCGAGTCCGCCTCGTCAAGGATGTACACGCTTGAGGGGTTGTATGCCTGAAGCGCAAAGAGGAATATGAGCGCAACCAGCGACTTCTCGCCGCCGCTCATCAGCTCTAGGTACTTGACTTCCTTGTTGTCAAGCGCAACCTCTATTGTGAGCCCGCCTTCGAACGGGTTCTCGGAGTTCTCAAGTATGAGCCTGCCGTTTCCGCGGAAAATCTGCGAGAACAATTTGAAGAAATTATCATTGACGAAGTTGAACGCGTTCATGAACGTCGCGACCTTGCGGCCCTCAATCTCGGTAATCAGCATATAGACGGATTCCTTTTCCTTGGAGAGCTGGGCCACGTTGGCCTTCTGCTCCTCAAACTCAGCCAGGCGCTTTGAGAACGCGTCAATTGCAAGCATGTTAACCCGTGAGGAAAGCGTGTGCACCTGCGGGTCAAGCTCCTGCTTCTTGGCCTCAAGGTCCTCCTTCTTTGCGCCTTCAAGTATCACCGCATCAGTGAATGCGGCCAAGTCTGCCTGAACTGCAGAGAGCTTGACTTCAAGGGTCCCGCGCTTGAGCTGCTTGTCGTGCACCCCAAGCTGGATTTTCTCGCGGTCAAGCTCAAGCCTGCCCTTCTTGTTGCCCAGGACCTGGACTTCCTTGTCAAGCTCGTCGCGCTTGTCGTAAAGCCCCTTCAGGGCGCCGGCAATCTCGCGCTGCTCCGCAAGCTTCTTTTCGACTTCCTCGCGCGAAATCTTGAGCAGCTTGTCCGCGTCGTCAATTGCGTGCTTTGCCGACTGCCGTTCCTCGGCAAACTCGTCAAGCTGCTTCCGGTAGTCTTTGTGCTGCTTTTCGTAGACCGTGCGCTGCGACTCAAGCGAGGCAAGGCGGTTTGTGATGTCTGAAAGCGTAATCTTGAGGTCGCTAATCTTTCTCTCCTTTTCTTTGAGTATGAGCCCGAAGTTCTTCTCCTTTTCAACGTCCACTTTCTGCTTGTTCTCCAAAAGCACCATGTTCAGCTCGGAAAGCCTGCGGATGAGCGAGCTGCGCTCCTCGTCCTTGGACGCGGCATCCTCGTCTGCCTTCCTGATTTCCGCCTCGAAGCCCTTGACTGCAGCCTTGATGTTGGAGGTCTTCTCGTCCTGCTCCTGCTCGCGGCGGTCGCAGTCGTCAAGTTCCATCCTGACTGCCTTCTGCTTGAGCTCAAGCTCGGCTTTCCTCCTGCGGAGCTCGTGCATCTGAAGCTGTATCGCCTGCAGGCTGCGGATTGCGTCCTCCTTTTCGGACTTGGCCTCGACGTTCTTCTTTGAGAACTCGTCGTACTCTCCCTGGACTTTAATCAGGTTTATCTTGGCAGCGACCTTGCCGCCTCCTGAAAGAAGTCCCGAGGACTCTCCCAGGTCGCCATCCATTGTGACGAAACGGATTTTTCCAACCAGGTCCTTGGAGTCGCGCATGCTGTTGGTGACTATGGTGTTGCCGCAAACGTAATCGAACGCGCGCCTCAACTGGGGGTCAAAGTCAAGCTTTTCGATGAGGAAGCCCTGGCTTGCCTTGTGCTGCGAAAGCTCGCGGTCGGAAGAAGTGATGGTTGGGGCGTGAATCTTGTCAAGCGGGATGAATGAGACGCGTCCGAGTTTCTCCCTGCGCAAATACTCTATTGCCTGCGTGGCAATCCCGGAGTTCTCCACAACCACGTAGTTCATCCTGTTGCCGAAAGCGACCTGGATGGGAACTGCAAACTCACTATCATATTTGCAGAGCTGGTCAACAGTGCCAAAAATCCCCGGCTCCTTTTGCTTCATTGCAAGCACTGCATTCAGCGACGCACTCTCGCCGACTTCGCGCACGTTGCGCATCTGGCCCTGCAGTTCAATCATCCTCTCCTTGGTGTCCAGGATGAGTGCGTCAAGGCTGGGGATGCGCTCGTTGAGCTCCTTTTCCTGCTTGAATATCGAGTTCAGTTCGCCTTCGAGTGCGGCGATGTCGCGTTGGTATTCCTTGGAGGCCTCGTGGAGGTTCTTTTTCTTCTCGGTGAAATCGTCAAACTTCCCCTGCCGCAGCCGGTCAAGCTCGTCCATCTTGAGCTTCTGCTTTTCGCGTATCATCGAGGCCTCTGCCTGTATCAGGTTGAGCTTTTCCTTTGTCGCAAGCATCTCGTTCTGCGCGTCGTCCATTGCCTTCTTTGCGGAGTAGAATTGGTTGGAGAACGAGTTGCTGTCCGAGAGTGCCTTGTCGTACTCCGCCTTGTCGTCCTCGTAAAGCTTCTTCATGGACTTGAAGTCGTCGTCAAGCTGCGCAATCTGCGAGGCGAACCCCTTGACCTCGTCCGCTGCCTTCATCGCGTCAAGCTCGATTACGCGCTTCTTTTCGTCCGACTTGTTGAGGAACTCGTTCTTTTCCTTGATGAGCGCCCTTGATATGATGATGTTGTTGTTAAGCTCGTCAATTCGCTTCTGAAGCTCGACCTGCTTGCCCTCGCTTCTTTTGAGGATTTCCTCATCAATCTTCTGCTTCCCAGCGTTGGCTTCGGAAATCTTCTGCTCAAGCTGCATAATCTCGCCAGCTATGTTTTCCATCTTTCCGGAGGAGTCAAGCATTGCGGTCACTACGGCGTCAAAGTCCGCCTGCAGCTCGCCTGCGGTGATGCTCAAAAGAGTCGCCTTCACCGACTCAAGCTCGCGCTTGAGCCGCACGTACATCTCGGCCTCGTCCTTTTCCTGCTTGAGCTGGCTCATGTACCCCTCGCGCTCTGCAAGTATGGATGCCGCCTCGCGCAGCTTCTGCTGCACCGAGTCGAGCTTGGACAGCGCCTCGCGCTTCTTGTCCTCGTATTCTGCAACGTTTGCAATCGCGTCAATCAATCCGCGCCTGTCTTTTGAGGACATCTCAACTATCTGTTGGACCTGTCCCTGCTGGATGATGTTGTGGCTTGACATGTGGTTTGCGGCAAGGAAGTCCTCTATTACGTACTTCTTTGTCGTCTTGCCGTCAAGCCGGTACTTGGTCTTGCCGTCGTTGCGTATTGCGCGCGAGACTTTGTGGACCACGTTTCCCGTGTCGTCCATGAGCTCAAGCTCGACTTCGCCGATTTTTGCATTTGTGAAAATGAGGTCGCCAATCTTCTTTGCACGCAGCGCCCTGACGCGGTTCTCTCCGAACACGAACTGCACCGCATCTATGACGTTGCTCTTTCCCGAGCCGTTGGGGCCCACTATCGCATTGAACCCTTTCTCAAACCGGATGGTATTGCTGCGGAAGGACTTGAAGTTCTTGAGCACGAGGTTTTTGATGAACATTGCGTCTGCACTCTGTAAAGCGGCCCGACCGCCTGCGTGGGTTTTTACAGGATTAAACTGGCAAGGAATTTAAACCTAAATCCAAGGGGCAAAAGCGGGCGGGCGGCGGGTTTTGGGCCCTCAAAAGCCATAAAACTAGCTGGCTGCATAAAAGTTCTTCTGCCCTACCCAATCAATAGCTCTTTTTGGGGGATTGGGGTAGCCTGGCATCCTTCCAGCTTTGGGAGCTGGAGACCCCAGTTCAAATCTGGGATCCCCCACTTTTTCCTTCCGACCTGCGGGAATACCCTTTTATTTCCCCATTTTGGCAAGGCCCCAATGCAAACCTAAAAAAGCACGCTCTTGCCGAAAAAATAAATCAATTTTCTTTAGGGGCATGTTGCCTCCGGAGTGATAGTAGATGGGTAATGGGTCTAATGGCCTGGCGCGCCCGTTCTCTTTGAGCGGGCATATTACCAAGGAAAAGTTCAAGCAGATAAAGGAGTTCTCCAAGGACAAGCAGACGCCGTTTCTAGTTCTGGACCTTGAGAGGATTAAGGAAAAATACGACGAATTGAACCGGAATTTTCCGCAAGTCAAAGTCTACTACGCTGTGAAGGCAAACCCCGACCAGCGTGTGCTCTCCGAGCTTGCGGCCAAGGGCTCGCACTTTGACATAGCCTCGCGCTTCGAGCTTGACTTGGTGCTTGGCCTGGGCGTGTCTCCTGACAGGATGAGCTTTGGCAACACCATCAAGAAGGCCGAGGACATCCGTTACGCTTATTCAAAGGGCATCAGGCTCTTTGCAACGGACTCGGAGGCCGACGTGCAGAAGCTTGGCGAGAACGCGCCAGGCTCCAAGGTCTTCTTTCGGCTCCTTGTAAGCAACCGGGGCGCGGACTGGCCGCTTTCCAAGAAATTCGGCACCAAAAAGGAGCACATCATCGAGCTTATTGACGACGCAAAGGACGTGGGCCTTGTGCCTTACGGGCTTTCGTTCCACGTCGGCTCCCAGCAGCGCGACCCGACCCAGTGGGACTACCCGCTTGAGCAGTGCGCGGAAATCTTTGCGCAGGCCAAGGCCAAGGGCGTTGAGTTAAAGATGGTCAACCTGGGAGGCGGGCTTCCTGGAAACTACCTTGTGCTGACGCAGTCCATCGAGGCGTACTCCAAGGCAATATTCGACTCGCTTCACCGCCACTTCCCTGACGGGCTTCCGGAGCTTATTACCGAGCCGGGCAGGTCGCTTGTTGCGGATGCAGGCGTCATCGTTTCCGAAGTCGTGCTCATCTCACGCAAGGCGCACCGCAAGTGGTGCTACATTGATGTGGGGATGTTCGGCGGGCTCATCGAGACCCTTGAGGAGGCAATCAAGTACCCCATCTACTGCGAGCGCCCCGGCAAGCTTGTCAAGATGACCCTTGCAGGCCCGACCTGCGACAGCACCGACGTGATGTACAAGAAGGCCTCGCTTCCCGAAGACATTGCGGAAGGCGACAAGGTCTACCTGCTCACAGCAGGCGCGTATACCATAACGTGCTCGTGCAATGGCTTCAACGGGTTCCCGCCGCTTGCAGTGCTTTACATCTGAGCAAGGCGTGTCTTCCCAACAATTATATTCCATAAGCTCAAAGAGTGGCTTATGGTACTCCCTGGTGCGTTGTTCAACAAGACTGAGCGGATGGAAAAGCGCAAGCGGCTTGACGGCGTGCTTGGCGGCGAGGGCTTCGAGTACCGCGATGGCCAGCCTTATTTCCACGGCCGCCACGTTATTACCCACAAGACGCCGATATTGGGCGGAGTATGTTTGGGCGAAGGCGAGCGCGAGGCCATAGTTGTTGATCCCAACGGCGCCAAGCTCCAAGAGCTTTACAGCAAGGCAAAAAAGCTGGCGTACGACAAGGAAAAAGGTCGCATACGCCGGAGCTGGGTCCTTAACGCTGTTTTTGATGTCACCCGCAATGCATTAGAGTATGATGATGAGAAAGTGGAACAGCTTACCAAAAATTACGCCCATGACAAGGAAGTTCCGCTTGACAAGTTCATCGCATCCGGCGTTGGCATTTGCCGCCACCAGGCGCTGGCTGCTGGCGCGCTTCTTGAGATGTTCAAGAGGGACGGCGTTCTTCGCGGCGAGGTGCGAATCCACCGCAACACTATTCGCGGGGTTGGCGGCCACACCTGGGTGCACTACACTTCGCACGACGGCACTCCGGTGATACTTGACGTGGCGCAAAACTATCGCGGCGCTCCAACCAGCGGCAAGTGGACGTACCTGCCTCCAAAGGATTAAGCCGTAACCGGAAATCCTGCTACTTCCTTCTTTTTATCCTTCCACTTCTTCCCTAATCTATGCAAATCTATTCGCACTCGCGGCTTTCGTGCTACGAGAACTGCCCCCTGCACTTCGACTTCAAGTACGTGTCCAAAGTCAAGCCTCCTGAGGGCAAGGAAACCGCCGAGCAATTCACAGGCAAGCGCGTCCACGAGACCCTTGAGAAGCTCTACAAGGACCTGCGCTACTCCAAGGAAGACAGACTTGACGAACTCCTGGCCTATTACAAGAAAATCTGGCAGCAGGGCTGGAACGAAGAAATCCTGATTGCAAAGGAAGGCCTTGAGGAAAAGCACTTCTACGCAACTGGCAAGAAGTGCGTCGAGGACTACTATGCCGAGTACAAGCCGTTCAACCAGACCAGGACAATCGGCCTGGAGTCGCGCATCGTGGTCAGGCTTTCCGACGAGTCTGACGAATACAAGATGCAGGGCTACATCGACAGGCTCGCAATGGATGGCTCGACCTACGAAATCCACGACTACAAGACCGGGAACCACCTCAAGACGCAGCAGGATGCCGACTCGGACAGGCAGCTTGCGCTCTACCAGATTGGAATCGAGCAGGCCTGGTCGGATGTCAAGCAGGTCAACCTGATTTGGCACTACCTGAACTTCAACAAGGAAATCCGTTCGAAACGTTCAAAAAAGCAGCTTGACACTCTCCGCAAGGAAACCATCGCACTAATTGACGAAGTCGAGCTTGCAAAGGAAAAGGGCCGCTTCCCTTCCAAGAAAAGCAACCTGTGCGACTACTGCGAGTACCGCGAGCTTTGCCCGGAGTGGAAGCACGTTCTCTCCGTGCAGATGTCTCTTTCAAACGACTACGAAAAAATTCCCGGCGTTTCCCTCGTGGAAGAGTATGCCAAGCTCAAGGCAGAGGAAAAAGAAATTGCGGACAGGATAGACTTGGCCCGCGCTGCAGTAGTCAAGTTCGCAAAGGCCGAAGGCATCACGGTAATCCAAGGAAAGAACCACCGGCTCTTGGTGCGCACCGACTTGCGCACCGGCTTCCCAACACGCTCCGGAGACCTTTCCGACTACCGCAAGCTGGAAAAAATCCTGAAAGACAACGGGGTCTGGGTTGAGGTTTCAGCAATCTCAAACGACTTGCTTGCAGGCGCGCTTGAGGAGGGTAAAATCTCAGGCAAGCTTGCTGAAAAAATCTCGGAGTTCAAGAAAGTCAGCGAGACTACGACTGTGCGCGTTGGAAAGGGCGTTTGAGCAGGTATTTATTCCTTCTTAATGCCGTATTAATATGGGGTTAATATGGTTCAATGTTTCGTAATTCTGGAAGAGAAGTCAAACCGCGTAGTGAACATAGTCAAGGCAAAGTACGGCCTGCGCGACAAAAGTGAGGCGATAAACGCCCTAATCAGCGACTATGCCGATTCAGTGCTTGAGCCTGAGCTTCGCCCCGAGTTTGTCGCAAGCATAGAGAAAGCAAGGAAAGGACCTTTCAAGAAGGTGGCGGACTTTGGCAGGGAATACGGCATACGCCCTTAGCGTCACAAAGGATGCAGATGCCGATTTTCGCGCCCACTTTCGCAAGAATAAGCCGTTGGCCGAAGCGGTCGAGAGTAAAATCAATGAAATTCTTCAGGCTCCGCACCGTTTCAAACCCCTGCGGCACAATCTGGCCGGTTGTTACCGCGTCCACGTCCTTGGAAGTTTCGTTCTAATATATCAAGTCAACGAAAAGAGCAAGTCCGTGCAAATATTGCGCTTCGCCCATCATGATGACGCGTATCGTCTCTGATTATTCTCCGATTTCCTTCATCGCCTTTCCGCCCAGGATCAGCTTGATGCGGTCCTTTGGAGCCGAGTCGTAGGCCTCGCGGGTGCGTATTCCCGCTTCGAAAAGCTTTCTTCCTCGGACTCGGCCGATTCCGCGCACCCTGCAGATGGGGATGAGCTCTTCCTTGATCCCGTCCTTGATTCGCTCCTGATAAACCAGGGCCTTTCTTGAGACTGCCTCAAACCCTGCAATCTTTGCAAGCTCGGAGTACGAGTAGCAGAGCCAGTCTGCGATGCGCACCCGCGCATTGAGTATTCCGGGGGCCAGGTCAAAGTCAGTGAGCATCTGCTGCTCGTTTGCCTCGTTGGCCCAGGCGTTGAGTGCGCGTGCGGTCTTGTACTTCTGCAGCGCCTCGGAATCAAATTCCCATTCTGGGTAAAGCTCAACTGACGCTGCGTACATGTCATCAAACAGCTTCTGCTCCTCGGCGCGTCCGACTGAAAGGTAGGGCCTCAGCTCGGTTGAGTTGCAAAGGTTGCAGATAAAGCCAATGGAGTTGTTCAGGTCAACTGTCTTGAGCGACTTGATGTAATCGTAAGCAGTCTGCGGGTCCAGGTAGAGTTCGCTTGTGCGCTTTCCAAGAGGCGAGGCGATGAGCGCGTCGCTTTTAGTCTTCGCCACAAAACCCATCCGTTCCAGGTCTGCGACAACGTTCTCGACTTTTTCCAACAGCGCCTGGGTTGAGCCGTAGTGGCAGGCAAAGAAAGTGCGCGAGAAGAAGTCGAAGAGCGAGTGGAAGTCATTGCAGTATTTGGAAGCGATGAGCGCAAGGCAGTGTATTCGGAGCGTGGGCTCGGAGGATAGCTTGGAGTAGATGTCCTCCATGTCGCCGTAGATGTATTTCTCTGCAACCTCGCGCTTGTCGCTTGAGTTGCACACCAGCACCCCGTAGCCGACCTTGTCGTAGCGCGGCCGTCCTGCCCTTCCAAGCATCTGCCTGATTTCAAGTGCCGAGATGAACGATGAGAAGTTGCCGGAAAACCTCTTCAGGTCGCGCACAATCACCCACGAAGCGGGGTAGTCCACTCCCATCGCAAGCGTGGTAGTTGCGACGATGACTTTGATTGTGCGTTCCTTCTTGAAGCCGTCCTCAATCAGCTTCCGCTGCTTGTCTGGGATTCCGGCGTGGTGGAATGCAGTGCCGTTGCGTATGCACTTTGCAAGGCGCGCGCACTGGGTAGTCGGAGTGGGAAGCGCTTCGTGCACCTTCTTTGCAAGTATGTCAAGCGAAATCTTCTGCTCCTCGGTAAGGTGGGGCGCAATGGCAACCGAGACGTTCTCCGCACCGGCTTCGGTGCTTGGTCTTGTTGCCACGAACACGATTGCCTGTCCTGTTGCCTGGGCGTTCTTTGCAAGGCCCTGCGCGCTGCCAACAACAGCTTTCCTGCACAGGTTTTCCAAGTAGAATTTCTCGTCGATTTCCTCGGGCTCTCCCTCGTTTGCCTCAAAAACAAGCGACTTCTTGTCGCAAATCCCGATTTCAAGCTTTGTTGGACGGTAGTCGCTTTTGATTGGCTTTGCGTAGAGCCACTTTGCAATCTCCTTGTAGTTGGGAACGGTTGCCGAGAGGCATAGGAGACGGCTTTCCGCGATGAGAAGCTTGGTGAGCACAATCTCAACTGTGGCTCCGCGGTAGTCGTCGTCAAGCAGGTGCACTTCATCAATTACCGCAAGCCCGATTTTTCCAGCAAAGTCCTTGTCGTGGCGAAGCGTAGAGTCAAGCTTTTCGCTTGTCATGACCAGGAGGTCATATTGGAGCAGGTGCGAGGAGCCGGAGTCGTAGTCTCCGGTTGAGATGCCGACTTTCTGGGTTTTGAAAGTGGTCTTGAACTCGTCGTACTTTTCAGAAGCAAGCGCACGAAGGGGAACAACGTAAACAACCAATTTTCGTCCGTCCTTTGCAGAATCGCTTTCAAAGTGCCTGGCAATGGAAAGGAGCGCAAGAAGGGTTTTTCCGGAAGCAGTTGGCGCGCTCACAAGCACGTTCTCTCCGGAAAGCAAGCCGGAGGCTATTGCGTGAGTCTGCATCGGGTTGAGCGTTTCGTAGCCAAACCCATTAGCTTTTGCCTTGGCCCACTCCAAGGCACTTGCTGTTGTGCCGTCCTGTGCGTCAAGCGATTTTTGCATAGCAAATTCTATGACGGCCGGATATTAAGATTGCAACAGCCTTCTTTCCGGTGAACGGAAAGGAAAAGTATCAGAAGCTACCTCGTTCTTCATCGCCTTGCGGCTAAGACTGGGACAGTTTCATCATCAAAGTATTTTCTGCCCATTCAAAGATATAAACGCGCGCAATGGCCGGTGTTGCATGCCGGCGGTCTTGCCGTGGCTGCTGCCGAACAATCTGCGTAGGGTTATATACCCAAAAAAACGCCAATATACTTTCATGAACGACGAGATACGCCTCGACCGCGAGACCTTCAAGGCCCTTGCGGCTGACACGCGCGTGAACATACTCAAGTCGCTTTCAAAACGGCGCATGACCGGAGCGGAGCTTGCGACCGAAGTCAGCCTCTCGCCGTCCACAATCAAGGAGCACCTTGACCAGCTTGAGAAGGCCCGGCTGATTGAGCAGATGGACGAGGGACGCAAATGGAAATACTACGCGCTCACGTTCAAGGGAAGGCAGATTACCACGAGCGAACGGCCCTCGATGCGCGTGTGGATAGTGCTCGGGCTTTCGATACTTGCCCTTACGTTCACTACTCTCAACATATTCTTCCTCGGAGGCACTTTTGCGCCCCAAAACGAGCTGCTTTCAACCGGTGCAGCGGACACTTTCTCGGCAAAATCAGCCTACGGCACCGGGGCCATGGACGATGCCATGGCCTTCAACAACCCTGCTCCGGCAGCAATCGACTCCTGCGATGCGACTCCAAACTCGTGCCTTTCAGGCGACGCGCCTACGTTCACTGCGGGAGTGCAGGAGGTGGCGCCGATGATGGCCTCAAGGTCGATGTACGCAACCGGCAACGACCTGCCCACTGAGAAGCAGGTAAGCCTAATCGACTATGCAATCGAGGCAACCTTGCTTGTGCTTGTGCTCGGCCTGGGCTATTATGCAATCCGGCAGAAGAAGCGCGCCGCAATCTGAAGCGGCAGAATCAGTCTTTTTACTTCTTTTCGTTTTTTCTCTTTTCTAAATGTCCAGAAGCACGGTTATCTCGCACAGGTTGCCCTCCTGGACAACCGCGATTTCGTGCATCGTGACTGCCTTGATGTCGGTCTTTCCCTTCTCGGGGGTCATTTCTTCCCCGAAGGCGGTTCCTGTGAGTGAATATCCCTGCTCGTCTTTATGGAAAGAGTCAATCCGGAAGCGCTTGAAGAAGATTTCCTGCGAACTGGATTCCGCGAGGATGTCGCCAAGGGTGTAGCCGACCAGCTCTTCAAGGGTTTCGGCCTTCTCCTCGATTGTGACCTTCTCCTCGTCACCAAGGGCTTCCACATTAGCCATTACTGAGAACATTGCCTCCGCTGCGTTTGACAAAGCCTCGCCGAACGAAAATCCGTAGGCTGTGAACTTGACGTCGGCAGTGTGGTCTATGAACACGAACTTGTCCATCGGATTAGTATATGGGGGATACTGTTTTTTTAGCAAGCGCCATCAACAACTACTCCAGTGCAATAATCCCCAAAAAGGTGTATCCTTATGATGCCGAACATGGATCCGCGCCAGATGGCCAAGCTTATGAACCAGATGGGAATCAAGAACACCCAGATTCCCTCGACCAAGGTCGTAATCTACAAAGAAGATGGCTCAACTCTTGTTGTCGAGAACCCCAACGTGATGGAAATCACGATGTCGGGCCAGAAGAGCTTCCAGATTACCGGAGATGTGCGCGAAGGCACTGCGGACGACGCAGGCTCAGATTCCGAAGCAGGCGCAGCATCAAGCGGCCCGTCCGAGGACGACATTTCCCTAGTTGCGGAGCAGGCCAAGACCACCAAGGAAAAGGCCAAGGCCGCACTTGAGGAAGCCGACGGCGACATAGCTGAAGCGATTATGCTGCTTGAGAAGGGCGAGTGATTTTCTTGTCTGCGTGGGACCGGCCCCTTAATTCGCAAGAGCTTGCAAAGGCAAGGACGCTGCTGGCCGAAGGTGTCCATTGGAAGAAAATCGGCCCAATCATAGGTGCTACCAATCCTTCCGTAGCAAGCTCCCTGCGCAGCGAAATCGCGCGTATTAGCCAGAAGCAAAGGGCGTCAAAAAGGGCAACCGTGGTTTTCCTTTCCCAAAAAGAGGCGCCCGCTGGCGTGTTGACTTCTTTCGATGCAATGGCTGGGGTAATCAAAAAGCCGAAGACAAGTTTCGAGGTCGCCGTGAGGCGCAAGCTCACCCGGGTGACTGAGAAAAAGAAAGGGTAACTCTAGTCGCGCGGCGGCTTCTCAACCCTGAGTTCGTCCTTGTCAAACTCAAAGACTTCCTCTATGCTTGCCTTCAGCGCCTTTGCCACCTTCGCGGCTAGGTTAAGGGAAGGGTTGTATGCGCCCTTCTCCAAAAAGACGATGGTCTCCCTGCGCACGTTCACCATCTGCGCCAGGTCGTCCTGCGTAAGGCCGTGCCTTGCCCTAAGTTCCTTGATTTTTGTCTTCACTTCAAAGCACTTCCTACAAGTTGGGCTGCCTGTTGAGGTACCACTGGCAGATGATGTAGCTGAACACCATGAAGTAGAACATCAACCCGAGAACTAGCTCGACTGTGAGCGCGTAGAGCTTGAGGTACTGCACCCAGAACAGGATTGTGATAAGCACGTACGAAAGGAACCACGACCACGATGAGGCCTTCTGCGCAACGCGGTTGACGCGCTCGTCGCGGATGACTTTCTGGCCCTTCTTCATCCGCCAGTACATCACCATCCCGACTGCGAATATTGCCGATGCGATGGAATAGAACGTGCCCGCGACGGCCGGGGCGAGGTTAATCCCAAACACCGGTATTGCGATGCCTATGCCCAGTGCGAATAACGCGACCTTGAAAAGCCAGTTTACCTTTGTTTCGACTTCGTTCATTTCTTCCACCTTGGTTGCAACGATGTTGCATAAACCTAACTTATTGTTATGTATTTCTAACATTAAGTTATATATTTCTATCTTTTTAGCGGAACTGCGGGAGTTCTTTCCAAATCCCTTCGGCACTTGTCGTTTCCAAAAAGCCACTTAAACAATCGCTGCCAAAAAAGTTGGATTGCATTATGAATGTGAAATTTTTCCCCTGCGGCCCGCTGCAGGCAAACTGCTATCTTGTCTATTCGAAAAAAGGAGGCGACGCCTTCGTAATCGATGCGCCGCCCGGTTCGGCTGCCAAAGTCGAGGAAGTTGCAACGGCCGAGTCGCTGAAAATCCTATATGTCCTTGACACGCACGGCCACTTCGACCACACCTCGGACAACATGGCTTTCGTCCGGAAGTTCGGCTCAAAGATTGGAATCTCCAAGCAAGGCGAGAAATTCATAACCGACCCCGCTTCCCAGGGTTTTCAACTGCCTTTTGACATGGAAGCCTCCAAGCCCGACTTTTACATTGACCCCAAAAAGCCCTTCGAGTGCGCCGGTCTTTCCTTCAAGGTCATCCCCACTCCGGGACACACAAAGGGCAGCGTCTGCCTCTACTGCGAGAAGGAAAAAGCCCTCTTCTCAGGCGACACTTTGTTTGCCGACTGCTGCGGACGCTACGACTTGGAAGGCTCAAGCGGGGAAGAAATAGAGGAATCGCTGAAGGTTCTTGCAGAGCTTCCCGAAGACACGGTTGTCTATCCGGGCCACGGCACGAGAACGACGATTGGCGCGGAGATTGCGTGGATGAAGAGATTCAAAGCTTGAGTGAGTGTGTACTTTCACACAAAATAATCCGCCAACCCCCGCCTTTTTATTCAAGCTCCAGCAGAAATAACTAGCTAATAATTTAGTTTTTGGCTTAATAGAATTTCAAAATACCAATCAAATGGCTTGCGGCATTCTGCTCCAAACCTGATTTTGAACATACCGAGCTGAAAACCGCAAATTAGCGTTTAAGATATTCCCGCGCTGTTCCTCTGATTCTATGGGATATGGCGCAGAATTGTCTAAAGGTGAGTTTAAGTAATGGAACCAACATCTGGCCATCAATCCGAGGGCCACAACATCGCTAGCTTTGAGGCTAGCCCCCACTCCGCGCACGCAGGCCACACCGGCCACGAGTCGCACGAGCACAAGGAACACAAGGCAACCGAGGCTCACGCCTCGCACAAGGCAGAAGGCCACGAAGCACACTCTTCACACGGCCACAATGCAAGCCCGGCGCACAAAGCACCCGAAGGCCACCCCATCCAGCACGTGGCAAGCGGCGTCTCAACACAAGGCCCGGCAGCCTTTGCAGCGTTGCGCATAAACGACAACATCCTTCGCGCAATCCGCGACCTGGGTTTTGAGAACCCCACTGACGTTCAGTCGCAGGTCATCCCATTGATGTTCCAGGGAAGCGACGTGGTAGTCCAGTCCCAGACGGGAACGGGCAAGACCGCATCGTTTGCAATCTCAATCCTCCAATGCCTTACTCCCAAGCAGAACGTGCAGGCGCTCATAGTAGTCCCTACCCGCGAGCTTGCGCTCCAGGTGGTGGAGGAGTTCAAGGACCTTGGGAAATATTCAAGGTTCTCGATAATCGCAGTCTACGGCGGGGCTTCAATGGAAGTCCAGGTGGACGCGCTGCGCCGTGGCGCGCAGATTGCAGTAGCCACTCCGGGGCGTCTTCTGGACCACATCCGAAGGGGCTCAATCGACCTTTCAAACGTGCACTTTTTGGTGCTTGACGAGGCCGACTTGATGCTTGACATGGGCTTCATTGACGACGTGCGCCAGATCATCCAGGCCACTCCCAACGAGCGCCAGACCTGCCTCTTTTCGGCAACCCTTCCAATCGAGATTGCGCAGCTTTCCTCGGACTACCTCAATTGCCCGGAGACAGTACGCATCAAGGAAGAGCAGCTTGCAGTAGACCGCATCAAGCAGGAATACTATTCAGTTGACCCGCGCGAGAAGGTCTCGGCAGTCGCAACACTGCTCAAGCTCCGCGGAACGCCCGCATCGGTCATCTTCACCCGCACCAAGGCAGGAGCTGACTCGCTTGAGCACAGCCTGCGCTCGCTGGGATTTGACGTGCGCGCACTCCACGGCAACCTCACGCAGTCAAAGCGCGAGCGCGTCATGGAGGACTACCGCCATAAGAGGTTCAACATCCTCGTTGCAACGGACATCGCGGCACGCGGCCTTGACATCGACGACGTCGACTTGGTCATCAACTACAACCTCCCCGAGGACCCGAAGATTTACGTGCACCGCATCGGACGCACTGCAAGGGCAGGAAAGGAAGGCCAGTCGGTTGCATTCGTGACCAACCTGATGGAGAAGCGCTTCATCGAGGACACAGCGGTGTTTTCCAACTCCACAATCAACGAGCTTGTGATGGAAATCGACCGCTCGCTCAAGCCCAAGTTCGCACCACGCGGAACCTTTGGTGGCCGCGGTGGCGGACGCTTCGGCGGCAGGGACGGCGGGCGCGGTTTCGGCGGGCGCGGCGGCGGCTCGCGCGGAGGATACGGCGGTGACCGCGGTTCCTCACGCGGAGGCTACGGCCAGGACCGCGGAAGCTCAGGCGGGTACCGTGGTGGCGGAAGCCGCGGCGGAAGCAGGGGCGGCTCAACAGGGTCGCACTACGGCGCGCCCAGGCGGCCACCCAGGAACTACTAGGTTCCTTTCTTTTCATTTTCCTTTTTGTTTTTCTTTTTTTTCAATTTCAGGGCACTTGATTTCAATGCCCTCCGGCCTCTTTTTTCCAAACCGCCTTTGCGTCTATTCCAATGCAATAAATACGTTGCCAGCGTTTACTCTTCTTACTCGTAACAAGCCTAAACTTGGCTGGTGAAGAAATTGGCAACAGTCGAATTCACGCTTACCGACCTCAACAACCTCCTGGGCCAGCAGCTTACTGCCCAGCAGGCGGCTGACTCGTGCGCTCTCCTCGGAATCCCGCTTGAGAAGGCCGAGGAAGACAACATAGTTCTTGAAATCAACCCCAACCGGCCGGACTGGCTGTGCGTGGAGGGGATTGCGCGCTCGCTGTCGTCGTTTCTTTCCCTCAAGCCGGGCTTGCGCGAGTACCCGATTGCAGGGCCAAAAATCGAGGCCACGGTAGAGCCTTCGTTTGTAAAGGCACGGCCTTATGCTTCAGCGTTCATTGCCCGCAACGTCAAGCTCACTGACCAGTTCCTTGCAGACATGATGCAGCTTCAGGAAAAGCTCTGCGACACCCTTGGACGCCGCAGGCGCAAAATCTCAATGGGCGCGTACGACCTTTCCAAGCTGATGCCTCCATTCACCTACACCGCTCGCGCACCAAAGGACCTTTCTTTCGTTCCCCTTGAGATGACCGAATCGCTTACACTTGAGCAGATTCTTGAAAAGCACCCCAAGGGAAAAATGTACGCCCCAATCCTGCGCGAGTTCGCAGAGTACCCCGTCATCCTGGATGCACGCAACGAAGTGCTTTGCCTAATCCCTGTTACAAACGGCGAATCAAGCAAGCTCGTCGCAGGCACTACTTGCGACCTTTTCATCGAAGTCAACGGCACTTCCAAAGCATCTGTTGACGACTGCGTCGCAATCCTTTACGCCCAGCTTATTGACCGCGGCGCAACAATCGAGCAGGTCGGTTTCAAGGGCGCAATCAGCCAAGTCGAGCCGGTTGCCCGAAAGAGGCAGTTCAAAGTCACCGCGGAAGCTGTGAAGAAGCTCCTTGGTATTGCGCTTACTCCTGCAGAGATTGCAGCCAACCTTGAGAAGATGGGTTTTGGGGCGAAAGTTGACGCGGCGTCGCAATCCGTCACCGCAACCGTTCCCGTTTACCGCAACGACATAATGGCCGAGTGCGACCTTGTTGAGGACGCTGGAATCGGCTACGGCTACCCCAACATAATCGGACGCGAGCCTCCTTTTGCAACAACAGGCGCAAAGAATCCTACTGAAGCATTCGCAGACAGGCTGCGCGAGCTTCTCATTGGCCTGGGCTTCCAGGACTGCGTCACTTTCACGCTCACAAACGAAGCAACACACTACGGACGGATGAACGCAAAGGCGCCTGTGCACGTGGAAATCGGCAACCCGCTCACCAACGAGACTACGATGGTGCGAACTGACCTTCTCCCGAGCATGCTTTCAGTTCTTGAGGCAAACAAGGACCAGAAGTACCCCCAGAGGCTCTCCGAAGTCGGCGACGTGGTTGCAATTGACGCCCAAAGCAACCAGGGCTGCTCAACCCGCAAGAGGCTGTGCGCAGTAATCGCATCAAAGAACGCCGGGCTTTCGGAGATCAAGGCCGCAACCGAGGCCCTGCTCAAGGAGCTTGGGTTTGAATACTCCTTGGAAGCTGTTGGCGAGCCGTTCTACATCCCGACCCGCTGCGCAAGGGTGGTTGGCAAGAAAGTCAACGGTCACTTCGGCGAAATCCACCCGCAGGTTCTTGAGAACTTCAACCTGGGGATGCCCGTGGCTTCGCTTGAGTTGTGGTTCGACTAGTTTTAAGGAAAAAAATAAAAGAAAGAGTTTTGCCAAAGGGATATTTTAGCCCTTAGCCTGCCTTTGTCGAGTTTGCAACCTCAGCCTCGACCATTCCAATCACCTGGCCGACCTTGCTTGCGTGCGTTGATGCAAACGAGCTGTCGCCTTCGACTATGAGCTGGTTCTGCGAAGGCAGAATCTTCAGGCAGTTGCACGGGCCGTACCGCACTATGATTGTCGGGGTGCCGCAGTTGGAGTTGTTCGCGTCGCAGTTTATCATTGTCGGCGTCTCGGTGGCGGTGTTGTTTGTGTTGTACACCGCGGCGTACCCGTAGACCGTTCGGTTTGCGTAGGCGATGTTGCGTATGACTTCGGCTGCGATGATTGCGACCATGCTGTTGCGGCTGTCGCTTGCGTTGTAAGTGTCAAGCCTCACTATCTGCGGGCTCTGCGAAAGCACCTGCCTCAGGCCCTCGTCGGCAGTCATCGAGGAGTCATACTCCACGCGCATCCCGTCAAGCACGTAGCTTTTGGTCTTTCCAAGGGACTGGATTGCAAAGAACGCGACAATGACTAGGACAACGAACGCAAAAGCCCAGAGGACGGTTTCTTTCTTGAATGTCGGCAGCTTCTTGCCTGCCTTTTCAGGCTTGTTCTCCTGCTTTTCCAGCTTGGCGGTTTCCTTTTTGTCTTCCTTCCTTTCCTGCTTTCTTTCGTCCTTCCTTTCATTCTTCATAAGAATCACTCAGAGTATCTTCTCAAGCCCTTCCTGTGCAAGCACGGAGTTCTCGAACTTCTTCTTGGCCTCGTCCAGCAGGATGCCGCGCTCGTCGTACCGGTTCGAGAAGTGGGTGAGTATGAGCATTTTTGCCTTGGCCTTCTTTGCAATCGCAGCTGCCTGGCCTGCGGTGCTGTGCCTTTTTTCCTTGGCAAGCTCCTTCTGTTCATCTACAAAGGTCGAGTCAAGCACTATGATGTCTGCAAGCCTGCACGCGGCATTAAGCTCGGAGTTGGGTGCGCCGTCGCCGGAGTAGACTATCTTCTTTCCGGGCTGCTGGTAGGTGACGTCTTCGTACTTGTACTTCTTCTTGCCGATTGTAACCGTTTTTCCTTCCTCAAGTTCGGAGAAGTTCCTGCCCTTGATGCCTACTTTCTCGCACTTTTCCTTGTCAAACCTGCGGGTCGGCTTTCCCTCAAGCACGTAGCCAAGGGCGTTGGTGCCGTGGTTTGCGTTGAATGCGGTAACCGTGAAAAGCTCGGTCTCGTAGAACGGCTTCTTGGAAGATGCAATCTCGACAAACTTGACTGGGAAGTTCGGCCGCAGCTCCTTTGTTGAAAAGACCGCGTCCAGGAACTTTGCAGTTCCCTTCGGGCCGTAAATCACAAGCTCAGCTGCGCGGGTGGACAGGTTCATGCTCTGCACCAATCCGAACAGGCCAAGGAAGTGGTCTGCGTGCAGGTGCGAAAGAAAGACCACGTCAATAGAGGCGAAGCTTACGTTGTACTTCATAAGCTGCCGCTGGACCCCCTCGCAGGCGTCAAAGAGCATCGACTTTCCGTACTTCACCGCCATGCAGGAGGTGTGGTACTGCTTGGAGGGCAGCGAAGCGCTGGTGCCGAGCATTACTAGGCGAATCATAAAATTACCCGATTAACTTGAGCATTAGGTTTAGCCTTTTGGAGGATTATAACCCTTGGCGAATAGGGGGGCGGCCGCCGCGTCAGTCAGCGCCGTACCTGTCGCGGTTCTTTGCGTAATCCGCAAACTGCAGCAGGACTCCGGTGCAAAGCGCGTAGTACGCATAGATTGCCGAGAGCTCGGCCTTGGCGTCCTCCTTGAGGATGAGCAGTATTGGGCAGGTTGCGAGGAAGACCAGTGCGGTGACTATCATCACGCGGTCGTCCACCTTGTTTACGTAGGAAAACACTGCGTATGCCACAAACAAAAGCGCCGAGATTTCCACAAGCCCCTTTTGGTTGGTTAGAACCAGCGGCAGTATCACCAGGAATATCTCAAAGCCCAGGGTTGCAAAGAACCACCGCCTTCCGGGGTAGAAGTTCATCTTGGCGTATGCTTCAATGTTGACCGCTGCCCTGCCGAGCCACCTCCCAAGCGATTTGAGTGCGCCGAATGTTGCAGTTGCTGCCCTCGCAGCGGGCCTGAAGTCGATATTGACGTATGGGATGTGCAGCCTGGTGCCTATGGCAGACAACGCCCGTGCAGCAGGCCTGGTGTTGATGCGGATTTTCGGGAGCCTAACCCTATCCCTTGCCCTGGAAAGCGCCCGGGCTGCAAGCGGGAGGTAAAAGACTATTGCCGCAACAGCTGACATTACAAGTACGATGTAGAGCTTGTCCTCTATCCCTGGGTAGGCAAGCGGGTTTTTGGGCCGGAAGACGAATGCCGCGTACAGGTATGCCGCGCACAGGCCCAGGAACAGGTAGGAGAATACCTCGCGTCCGGACCGCAAAAGTGACTCGATGCGGCTATTGTCCATATCTCAGTTCCTGCCTTTGTATGTTTAAGCGTTTTTCGTTTGGGTTTGTTGCCAGCAGCGAAAGAGACTATTTTGTAGTCAGATTGTTTCCCTCGCAGCCTTCCACTCCCCTGTAGCCGCGCAGGAACTCGCCTACGAACGGCATCCTTGCAACAACCACCCCGCGAACCGAAGACGAGTTTGCAGCAGCTGCGCCGTTGAGTGCAAGGAACCCCCTGGACTGCGGGTCAAAAAGCGGGTTGGCATCCCCTTTGGTGAAGTAGTACTTGGTGCCTGAGGCGTCGTTGACCCCGAAGAACGCGCGGTGGATTACTGGGATTATGGGCGCTGCCTCAAAGACGCGTACGCCATAGGCTATTGCCTGCGGCTTTTGTGCGGTTGAAAAGCTTGCGTTGCCTACATGGGCGGTTGTGACGCACGGCACGGTTTTCTGCTTGCCGTTAGTGCATTCCGAATACTCATAAGTTACCGGGCCGTTGGCCTCAGAAAACCCGGTCGGATGCGCGTAGAATTCCCTGCACATCTGCTCGGCGCTGTTGTTGCAGTACGTGCTTATTGAGGAGTCAAGTGTTGTGGTGTTGTTGCCATAGGTTACCACCCACGGCTGGGCCTGTGAAAGCAGGCCGCCGTATTCCTCCACCTGAACAGAAGGCGAAAGCGGAAGCACCAGCAGCATGTCGCCCCGTGAGTACTCTGGGTACATCGAGCAGGAGGTCACGTAGTTTATCGGCGGCGCTGCCAAAAAGATTGCGGAGAGCACAAACCACAGCACCGCTATGAACAAAATCCCCGCAAGCGCCTTGAGGAAAAGTTTCGGTATGCTGTTGCGTCCGGTCCTTGTTTTCATTGCAATAGTCACTTCTTGCCTGCTTGTTTGCTGGCCGCGATGCCCTTATGTTTTTGCAGGATTACGCACAGGTTGCGCGCCTTGGACTTGTCTTCCGCACCGGTCCTCTTGCCCTTGGCCTCGTAGAACGCGTCCGCAACCTCAAAGCCCGCCTTCATTGCATCCGCCTTGAGTTCGGCCATTGAAAAGAAATGGTAATACCTCTTTATTTTGCCACCCTTGCCTGAGGGAAACTCCACGTCCCTGTCGGTGCCTGGCTCCTCGTTCGGGTCGCTCCACACTGTGACGAACGCAAAGCCGCGGGGCTTGAGCACCCTGCGCATCTCAGAAAGCGCCCTCACCCTCCCTGCCTTGCTTGGGATGTGGTGCAGAACTGCGGTGCAAAGAACTGCGTCAAAGCGGCCAGGTGGGTGCCTGATGCGCTCAAGGTCTGCTTTGAATATCATGCACGAGTGCGCCTTGCACGCTGCAGCCACGTTTCTGCTTGCGCTGTGCAGCATGCCTGTGGAGCTGTCACAGCAGCTTATGTACGCCCGCGGAAGCTTCCTTGAAAGCCATAGCGTGTTGCGTGCGTTGCCGCAGCCTGCGTCAAGTATCCTTGCGTGCGAAAGCGCGCCAGCTGTTGAGAACCTGCTTTGGAATTCCTCAACAAAGAGCGGCATCGGCGAGAACGGCCGTCTGCGGTTCTCGTCCCAGGCTTGGCAAATGCCGTCATAGGCTTCCTGCACTTCGGCTTTTCTTGCCACTGTTCAGGCAGCCTCCGCAGCATTGTCCTTTTTTTTGCCATCCGCCCAGGAGAGCACCATTGCGATTCCAACGCCCCCAAACACTGCCACTATGCAGTCAAGGTAGGTCAGGAAGCGTTCGGTGAACGCGCCGATTCCCAGAAGGTCGTTCTTTACAAGGAGCACGCACGCAAAAAGCCAGGCAAAGGCAAGCGCTTTGTTTCGGTTCGGCACCCTGGAAATCGGAAGCAGGAGGATGCCAAGCAACGCCACTGCCTGCGGGCTCTTTGAGAAGTATTCGACAAAGTCAATGGACTTTCCGAACTCCTTTGCGCCAAACTGCGGCAGGCACGAGAAGTTCAGGCAAGTGATTCCGGTCTGGCGCACGTGCCAGGCCATGTATGTAAGAAACGCGGCAAGACCTGCAAGCGCGGTCGTAACCACGTCCTTGTGCAGTATGTTTGGGAAGAGCTTGTCAACCGACAGTTTTGCCTTGGGCAGGCTCGTGGCGTATTCCCACAAAAAGAACAGGAACGCCGAAAGCACGAACACTATGAGCGTGGGCTGGTGGTCAAGTGCAATCACCAGCGCAAAAAGCGCAGCTGCAAGCGTCCTGCGCGTAAGCAGCAGGTACAGCGCTATCGGAAGCAAGGCGTTTCCCAGGCCAATCGGGCTGTTGCGCGTGCCCCAAGTCATCAGGTTGACCGAGGTCATTGCAAGTATTGCCGCAACCACTCCCGCCCGCCAGTCGCCTGCGACTGCCTTTGCGATTGTGTATACTGCGAACGCAAGAAGCATTGTAAGAAGCATAGTAAGCAGCCGTTCGGTCCAGGCAAAGTCAAGTCCCGTAAGCAGCGAAACCCCCGCAACAAGCGCCGGGTATGCAGGCAGGTGGTACGTCGGTGTGACCCCGCCAAAAACCACTTCCATCTCCGCGTAGTGCCCGGTCTCCATTATGAACACCGCGCGCCCTGCGTGCAGCATCGAGTTGTCCCAGGTGGGCAGGAACCGGCCTGCCTTGTCGAACATTCCCCAGTATGCGATTGATAACGCAAGGCCCAGGAGTATGACTAGCCCTGCAGCCTTTAGCAGCCCGTCCGAGTCAAGCCTGTTTTTCATGCGTTCACTTTACTATGTATATCTTCGTGCTTTCGTTGTCGTAGATTTTCTCAAAGAATTCCGGGGTGTCGAACTTTGCGTTTGAGGGCTGCTTCCAGCCGTATGCGTAGAAGCCCTGGCGGTCGCCTGCGAACACGTAGGTTATGTTGTACTTTGAGAACAGGCCGTGCGCCTCGGATGCCGAGTCAGTCAGGAACGCCTTTTCGTTGTCCGAGTAGCGCTGGTTTGCGTTGTCCGCAAGCTCCCACGCGCCGCCAACTGAGCAAATCTGGAACGCAACCGCAGTGAGCATCTCGCAGGCAAACATGTCCCCTGCAAACTGCGACTGGTGCGGAAGATTGTCGTACGCCCACTCTGCAGCGCTGATTTCGCCTGTGGTCACGACCGGGTCGTACCAGCCCGAAAGCGAGTTCTTCATCTGGGGGAACGTGTACTGGGCCGCAAGGTAGGCGCAGGCAACCAGGAATGTGATGCTGATCAGCGCCCTTCTTTCCAAGCAAAGTACCCCATTGAAGCGTTGATTATTGCAAGAAAAAGCAGCGCGGTCCAGAAGTTCAGGCCAACTGTGAACGTAAGCACGATGAACGCAAGGCAGCAGATGGCCATCGAGAAGAGGACGCTTGCGCATAGTGTCTCGATGCAGCCTGCAAAGAGCGGGGACGCATCGGCATCCTTTGCGTGGCCGGTAATCCCCCACCTGCGGTCAAGCTTCAGGAAAAGCCAGCCGGGGAGCACGAGCGCAAATATCGCGGCAACTAGCGCGCGTGCAATCTCAGGAATTCCAATCTGAGCAAGTATCTCCATTGTGCTTTCATCCTTTTACGAGATATATTTCCGTGCCGGCCTTTGAATAGGCTTGCGGGAAGGACTGCCAGTGCGCAAACCCGGATTCGCACTTGTAGCTGTCCCGCTCGTCCTGGCTGTAGTAGACGTAGGTTATGTTGTAGCTTCCTGCAATCGAAAGGGCCTCGTCCTCCGACTGAGTGCAATAGAACCTCTTCATGACCTCCACGCGCCGTCCGTTCTCGCCGTTTCCTATTGCGTTGACCCAGCCCCACCACGCTCCCACAACCCGGAAGCGTCCGGCGTAGCTGTCTATTGGCGAGTTGAACTTCTCGTGCGAGGCAAACACCGAGCCAACTGGCGTGTTGTTTCCAATCCACTGGCCGACCTCGACATCCGCACTTGAAAGCCCGTTCCAGCGGTTGTGGTACCACCACGCCGTTGTCATCAAGGAAGACAGGCTTGAGACCAGGAAAAGTGCCGCAAGAAGGAGCCAGCCGATTGCCTTGAAGCGCTTTACGAATTCGTATGCCGCAATCCCCGCGCAAATCCCCGTTGGCACCCACATGAACACGAAGAACTTGTTCATGTCCCAGTCAAGACCGGGCAGTGTGAAGATGTTGGGCACTATGAACAGCCCGATTCCAAGGAGGCTAAGGAGCGCGTAATCTTCCCGCCCAGTTCCTGCGAAAGTTCCTTTCTTTCCAAACACGCCCATTGCGAACGCAACCGCTGCTATTACGAATGCCACGAAAGCAATTCCCAGGTTCTTTGCGTAGAACACCGCAAACCCGAGCGGGTCAATCGGCGCAAGCCATCCAAGGTGCAGCGTTGGCGAATAGGATGTTGAGCTGATGCCTGCAAATAGTACAAGCAGGTAGAGCGGCACCCCGGTGATTGCCGCGCCAAGGATGAATATGCCAAGCGACCTTGCGCACGCCGCAAGCTTTTGTCCTGAAAGCGTGCCAATTGCCGCCTTGAGCACAGCTGCAAGACCGCAGGCTGGCGCGGCGTAGAAGTGGAATGGCACGGACAGCCCGCACAATAACCCCGCAAGGAAGTCCTTCTTCCAGTCACCCTTGGATTCAAGCAGTAAAAGCAGCACCGCAAGGAAAAGCACAAGCCCCGCCATCATTGCGCGCTGGGGCAAAAGGAAACCCGGAACCATTGACGGCATCTGGAATTCCTTCCAGTCGTTGTCGTGCGCGTCTGAAATTATCGCCCTCCAGGCCTGGCCGGCGTCCTTGCCGTCAAGCTGGGAGAATATGCTGGAAAACCCGAGTCCGCCGCAAAGAAGCACAAGCAGCGCGCAAAACATCGCCTTCTTCCTGTCAGCGCAGAGCCTCAGTGCAACCAGGTAACAGAGCAGGAAAAAGAACGCGGGATAAACCGAGTTTTCGACCCGCATGCACGCCATCTGGTCGATTCCGGTGAACTTCGAATTTATCGCGGTGAAGAAGTCGGAGAACCAGTGGTAGTTGAGCGGCTGTCCTGAAAGGAACGGCACCTGCGGCGGGAAGTTGCCCAGGTTGACCGTTCTGATTACCGGCACGTGCGCAGGGAAGTCGCCCCAGTTCCACCCCGAGACCACGATGCCGTACTCGTTTTCCGCCCACAGGGTTGTGTTGTTGATTGAAAGGAACGCGGCGAACACCAGTATTGTCGCGATGATGATTGCGTAGTGCGCTTTGAGCTCGTGGAACGCTTCCCTTGCAATCGCCGTCCTTGCCTTCTGCGCTTTAGAGTGCGAAGAAAGCAGCGCAATTACTGCCGCAACAAGCACCATCGCAATGGCAATCGAGCCGCGGGAATACCCGATTGCAAGCGAGATGACGTATGTTGCCGCGCAGAGGCTGGAAAACGAAAGCGCGTATGCGATTGCAGCCCTTGCAAGGCAGTCAAGCCCCGCAAGCAGCGGTTCTAAGAATAGCCAGTTTATGCAGAAGAACCCGATGATTGAAGCGGCGCCAAGAACGGGGTTTTCAGTAAAGAGTGCGGCAAGGACCAGCAAAAAGAACGCGGCAAGCACCTTGGCCTGTCCGCCTACCTTCTGCCCAAGGATGCTTGTCATCTCAGTTCAGCCTTTTCATAGCCTCTGGCGAAGCCTGATTATTCCCCAGAACATGTCCCAGATGTCGTTTTTGAGGCGCATCGTGGTGTTTGCCTGCTCGCGCCACACAACCGGGACTTCGGAAACCACCAAGCCCTGCCTTTGCGCAAGTATCAGCACTTCGGTGTCCCACAGCCAGTGCTTCTCCTTTGACCTTGCGCACAGGTCCTTTGCAACGCCCTTGCGGAATGCCTTGAATCCGCACTGGTGGTCGGAGACCTTGGAGCCTAAAATTACGCGCACCAGCCAGTTGAACACCTGGCTGAACACGAGCCTGCGCGCGCCCCTGCTTGCGTTGCTCTTGCGCAGGTAGCGCGAGCCGGTTGCGATGCCGGTCTTTTTTGCAGCGTCAATGAGCGCAGGAAGGTGCGAAGTCTCGGTGGCCTGGTCGGCATCGATGTAGGCGACAACGTCGCCAATTGCCTCGTTGAACCCGCGGCACACCGCGCTTCCCCGGCCGGTCTTTTTGTTGGCGTGCGAGACCTTCACAAAGGGGTACTTTCTCCATAGCCTCTGGGCCTCGTCAAAGGAGCCGTCCCTGCTTCCGTCCTCTGCGATGATGATCTCGAAGTCCCTGATGCCTGCGTCATGCAGGCTGCGCTCCACTGCAAGCACGCAGCCTTCAATCTTGTCCTTCTGGTTGTAGACTGGCACGACAACTGAAACTGCAATCCTTGCCAAAGACCTTCCAATGCCCCCTTGAAAACAAAAACGGGCCCGCCGAGACTTTCACAGCAGCCGCGCATCCTGGCAGCCGCCGCTTTGAACTCGGGACCTACTGGTGTTTCCCATCATAAATTTCAGGGAACCCCGATGAACTTATGGTATTCGGAACCAGTCGCTCTATCCAGGCTAAGCCACGGGCCCGCTTGAATCTTTTTGAGAGTTTTGGTTTATATATCGGACTTGGAAAGTGGTTCGGATACGTCCCAAGTCCGGTATAAGCAAAACGCGGAGACTTGTCCCAGGCGCATTCGTGTTTTGCTGTTATCCGCTAGGGGCGGACGGGGTTTGGCGCTCCCAGCTAAACTTCTGGTGTATTTTGCTGAAACGCCAAAAATATGGCAAGGGATGCGGATAACCTGTCATGGCAAAGGCAATCCCCAAAGCACTTATCGCCGTAGCACTGGCAGTCGCTATTGCCTCTTTCCTCGCAGGCGCCTTCATTTTCCCCTCGATGCAAGGCAAGTCCACTGGCTGCAGCGTACAGACGCTGTTTTCGCCAGGCGCAGAGTCGGCAATATTCTCGCTTTTCTCAGCATCCGCAAAATCCATCTCGGTTGAGATTTACCAGTTCTCCTACTCCCCGCTTTCCGCGGAGCTTGAACGGAAGGCCTCGCAAGGCGTGCAGGTGCGGGTAATCCTTGACCGGACTGTCACCACCAACTATGCGACCGCACGCGAGCTTGCCTCAAAGGGCGTGCTGGTGCGCTTTGCGCCCGAGCACTTCGCCCGGCTGCACTCCAAGTTCGCAGTAATCGACTCTGCGGTTGTGCTGGTTGGCAGTACCAACTGGTCCTTCCACGCGATGTTCCTCAACCGCGAGGCGGCGGTCTCAATTTATGGTTGCGGTGCTGTGTCGGACTTTGCCCGCACTTTTGAGGAGGATTGGGCCGCTTCCGAGCCGTTCCTTTCCTAGGCGCAAAGAGTTTTCAACACAGGCAAGCCAAGATACGTTATGCCGAAAAAGAAGGCCGCAGCGACTGCCGATGAGATCGTCGTAGGGCCCGCAACACGCAAGGAAATCTACTCCATCTTCATCCTCTCCCGCGAGTACTTCCCCTACGCGAACTTCTCATCCGATGAAATCGTCAGGCGAATCGAGTCCAAGTCCTATGTGTATTTGGTTGCGCGCATCAAGGGCAAGCTCGCAGGCTACATTGACTACGAGATACTGGAAGACCACGCAAAAATCCTTGGCCTTGCCGTGCTGACGGAATGCCGCAACAGGGGCGTGGCAAAGGCATTGGTGAACGCCGCGCTCAACGCAATCCAGGCCTCCGGCTTCCGGAGGGTATTTTTGTTTGTCGCAAAGGACAACCTTGTTGCCCAGAAGGTCTACTCAGAATTCGGTTTCAAGTGCTTCGGCACGCTGGAGCGCAAAATCAACGACAAGGAAGTCCTTCTTTTTGAAAAGCAATTGCTGCCAGTGGCAGGAAATCAATGATTGGCAAAAAGCAGCACGCCGCAATTCAGCCTTCTAAAGCGGCTTCTTGCACCCGCACCTGTCCTGGTGCGCCTTCCCGAATTCGGGGTTCTTCAAGGCATCCTCGCCGTAAATGGCCGGGCCGTCTATGCAGGCAAGCCACTTGCCCATCGCGCAGTGTCCGCATATCCCGAAGCCGCACTTCATGTAGCGCTCAACAAGAAGCTGGCTTGGCACGCCGTGCTTTTGGCACGTCTTGGCAACTGCCTCCATCATCCGTTCAGGCCCGCAGGAAAACACCATGTCGTACTTTGCTCCCTTTGCCGAAAGCCGCGCCTCAAGCTCGTCAACGCTCGTGCCGGTCAGTCCTTCGCTTCCGTCATTGGTGACAAAGCAGGTGTCGCAGCACGCTTTTTTCATAAGCAGCGATTTTGTCCTCGCGCCCAGAATGGCTTCGGCGCTTTTTCCGCTGTCCTTGCCAACCCTTGCAAGGAACCGGAGCGGGCCAAAGCCATAGCCCCCGCCCACCATCAGCCACTTCTTTCCCTTCTGCTCAAAACCGTGGCCAAGAGGGCCCCGGATGAACACCTCGTCCCCTGCCTTGAGCTTGGAAATCTTCTCGCTGACAGGACCTGCGTTTGCAACACAAATTTCCAGGGTTGGCTTGTTTTCAGCTATGCTGATGGGCTTTTCGTCCACTCCGGGCACCCAGACCATCACGAACTGCCCCGGCTGGGCATCGGCGAGCTTGGCCTCAAGCACTAGGCGAACGACCTTTTCGTTCTCGCACTCGGCCTTCAGCACCTTGGTCTTTATCGGGAGCATTTTTTTGTTACCTTCTTTCGTTATTTTTTCAATTTCCTATTCAAGTTTGATGTCCGAAATTTTCGAATACCCCTGTTTTTCCATGAATTCAACCAGTTCCGCATTAATCTCAGCAAATGCGTTCTTCCTGTAGCAAACCGCGCTGCCGATGGAAACTGCGGTTGCACCTGCCATCAGCATCTCGGCAGCATCGGTTCCGGTTGTAATCCCGCCGCCGCCAATTATGGGCAGGTCGACTGCCTGCCTGATTTGCCAGACACATCGGAGCGCAACCGGTTTGATTCCCGGGCCGCTCAGGCCTCCCTGCTTGTTTGCAAGGTAGGGCTTCTTTGCATAAGCATCAATCCACATTCCCGAAAGGCAGTTGATTGCAGTTATTGCATCAGCGCCGGCCTTCTTTGCGGCTACTGCAATCTCGGCAATGTCAGTGACATTAGGCGAAAGCTTGACTGAGACTGGCAGCTTGACTGCCTTCTTAACTGCCCGCACGATTTCCTCAGTTGCAGCAGGGTCAGCGGAGAACATCCTGCCCTCGCGGCTTACGTTCGGGCAGGAAATGTTGAGCTCAATCATCGCAGGCTTTGCGGTTTCCATTATTTTTGCCGCCTGCACGAACTCGTCGGCGTTCTTTCCAAAAACAGAAGCGATTACCGGCACCCCGGATTCCTTGATTGCGCGCTTGATCTGCTCAGACTCCTCCCTGACTCCAGGATTGGACAGTCCGATTGCGTTCATCACAGTCTGGCCATGAATCATCGCAGTGGGGTTGGGGTGCCCGGGCCGCGGCTCAAGCGAGCAGGACTTCGAGGTGACCGCTCCCGCGCCCTCGTTGGCAGCCCTAATCAGCAGGTCTGCGTAGTTGCTGCGCACTCCGGCTGCAAGAACCAGTGGGTTGCGCATCTTGACTTTCGCAACAGAAACTTCAAGGTTGGTCATCGTTTTCCCTTCGATTTCTTTCCATTCCAATATTATTAATTGTGCCTTCACCAAATCAACTTCCATGGAAAGCAAGCCAACGGATTTCTGCGGCCTAACGCTTTTTTTCGACCCCGACGTGTACGAGCCGTCCGACGACTCCGAGCTCATGGTCGAGGCTGCCCGAAAGCACTCTACTGGCAAGGTCCTTGACTTGGGCTGCGGCACCGGGGTTTTCGGCATAGCTTCCGCCCAAAGAAAGGAAGTGTCCTCGGTGGTCTGCGCAGACATCAACCCCGCTGCGGTAAAACTTGCAAGGAAGAATGCGGCGGAAAATGGCGTGGAAAGGAAAATGAAGTTCGCGGAAACGGACTTGTTTTCGGCGTTTCAGAACGAGCAGTTTGACGTAATCGGCTTCAACCCGCCCTACCTGCCCACTGAAAAGGACGAGGTTGTGAAGGGAACGCTGAACAAGGCCTTCGACGGCGGCTTGAGCGGAAGGGAAACCACCGACTTGTTCCTTTCGGAGTTTGGAAAGCACCTTGCTCCTTGCGGCATTCTCGTACTTTTGCAAAGCAGCCTTTCGGACATCGAAAAGACCGTCAAGGTTCTGGAAAGCGGGGGCTTTGCAGTTGAAAAGGCCTCCTCGAAAAGATTCTTCTTTGAGGAAATCTGCGTGCTGGTTGCAAAAAGAATAACTGGCAAGAATGCGGAAAAGGAGGCCTGTTCGTCCGGAAGAAAAAGAAAACACGGGCCCGCAGGGATTTGAACCCTGGACCTACTACTTAGGAGGTAGTCGCTCTGTCCAAGCTGAGCTACGGACCCGCCTACTAATCTTGGCTACAAAAGTAAATAAGGCCATTCAGTCGATTTGCAGGCCCCTGGCGGTGGAAACCCCGGCAATTGCCGTAATCTGGATAATATTAAAAGGAGTTCTGCGAAATAATTGATGGCTTATTTCTTTGGAAGGCGGGTAAGTTGTTTCCGCTAAAACCATTTTGGGGTGTATTGTAAACATGGCAAAGAAAGATGAAATAACGATGCAGACAATCGGTTCGTACGCGTTCCTCGTGGGCGTGCTCCTGGCGCTTGTCGTCGGGTTCTTCGGCGGCTTCGGCATCGGGTCTGAAATAATCCTGCTCACCCTGGGCGTGCTCGGGTTGATTGTAGGGCTTGTGAACATCACTGACAAGGAGATCGTTCCGTTCCTCGTTGCTGCAATCGCAATCAACGTGTCGCTCGGCTCGCTTTCGACTGTGATTAAGAACGTGCTCGGAATCATCCCCGCGTTCGCAGGGATTTCAACCGGAATCGTCACTGCACTCGGATACCTGATGGTCTTCGTGTCACCCGCAGCGGCGGTCGTGGCGCTCGTGGCCATCTGGAACATGTCCAAGGACCAGTAAATGGTTCGTGCCGCTTTCGCGGCCAACCTTTTTCTTTTTCTCTTCTTTTTTTCCGTTCTTCCCAGTTTTACAGAACCAGTCCCTTACTCGTAGGGCGAGACGCTGGGCTTGCGCTTGAAGCCTTCCCAGAGTATGTATGCGACAACCAGGCCCGCGGCAACGTAGAGTGCGTAGTCCATCGGGTTTGCCTGTGCGGCCATTGCAAATCACAACTCGGTATTAGCGGAAACCATTATGACTGAATACCCTTAAAAAAAGCCGGACTCTCATTTTTGCTATGACAAAGGACTTCGTGGTTACGCCCTGGGAAGTCAAGGGCGACATTGACTATGACAAGCTCATCCGCGACTTCGGCACCCAGCCTCTTACAAAAAAGCACTCAGAGCTTATTGAGAAGCTTGCTGGAAAGAAAAACCACATGCTTGACCGCAACATCTTCTTCTCACACCGCGACTTGGACTGGTTCCTTTCCGAGTACCAGAAGGGAAAGCAGGTAGCACTCTACACCGGCCGCGGCCCGTCCGGCCCCATCCACTTGGGCCACCTGATGCCCTGGCACTTCACCAAGTACCTCCACGACGCATTCAAGTGCCAGCTGTACTTCCAGATGACTGATGACGAAAAATTCTTGTTCAAGGACTCGCTGAGCCAAAAAGACACGCTCAACTGGTCGATGGAGAACGCGCTGGATGTCATGGCAGTTGGCTTCGACCCGGAGCGCACCAAGATCCTGATTGACACCAAAAGCATAGCCAAGCTCTACCCGCTTGCGCTTGAGGTTTCCAAGCGCGTCACCTACTCAACTGCAAAGGCTGTCTTTGGGTTCAAGGACGACTCCAACATCGGCGAAATCTTCTTTACAAGCGTGCAAAGCGCGCCTGCGTTCCTGCCCTCGGTTGAAGCTCGGGAAAAGAAGGGCGCAAAGGGCAACGAAATCGTGCCAGTGCTCATACCCTACGCAATTGACCAGGACCCGCACTTCCGCGTAACCCGCGACGTAGCTGAGAAGATTGGCTTCCCAAAGCCAGCTGCCATCCACTCCACGTTCTTCCCCTCCCTTGCAGGAGCAGGCAAGATGAGCGCTTCAGACCCTCTTTCAGCCATTTACACAACAGATGACGAGGCCACCATACGCAAGAAAGTCGGCCGCGCATTCACCGGTGGCCGTGCAACCGTAGCAGAGCAGCGCAAGCTTGGAGGAAACCCCGAAATCTGCAGCGTCTGCCAGTACCTGAAGTTCTTCTTCGAACCGGATGACAAGAAGCTGGAAGAGCGCCTGCGAGCCTACAGGGCAGGCGAAATCCTTGATGGCGAGAACAAAGCCTACCTTGCAGACAAAATCGTTGACTTCCTGAAGGAGCACCAGAAGAAGCGCGAACAGGCAAGGAAGGTCCTGGACAAGGTAATCGACTGAGTTTGCTGATTTCAGCCCCAGAGCTTTTCCGCTAAACTCCGAGTTTACTTCTGCTTAATGGCACGCTTAAGTCTGTTCCTGATTCCAATTCCCTAGCCGCCATCAACCCGCGCAGGCTTAAAATACTTATCCATATATACTAATACTAATGGTGCATGACTGTGCCTGTAAAGGAGTTCCTCTTCTCAAAGCATTACCGGGAAGACAAGGACCTTGATACGGGGCTTGCCTGTGATTGCATCCATACCGGAAAAAAGGAGCTTGACGAGGAACCGAACAAGTACAAATCAACGAAAAAATACCGTGCCGGAGAACTCATAGTGATTCACCGGGAATACGACGAGTATTTCTTCGTGATAACTGCGTACTGGAACCTGCGGGGAAAGAAAGATGGACTTCGAAAATAAGGTGTGCGGAATCTGCAACGAGTCGAAGCTCCACGCATTCAAGGAACAGATTTCACCAGGGATCTACGTCGACGCCTACCGCTGTGACAACGGCCACATCAGCTACACCCGGGAAGTCATGCAAAAAATCGAGGCCTTGAGCAAGGCAGTTTCCCAGGAGCGCCACGCGATAAAGATAGGCTCCTCCCTGGCAATACCCATACCCGCAGAGATAGTCAAAAGGATGAACATCAAGCCAAAAGAGAAGGTTTACGTCACCACCCAGGACAACGCCATCATCATCCGGCCAAGCTTAACCTGACCCCTGGTTGCGAGCACCAAACCCGTTTTAAACTTTCAATCCCCTAAAAATTGAAGGAAAATCGGACGGCTTAAAAGGATTGGCCGCTTCTTTTTGTTTCCAAATTATTCTGTTTACAGAGGTAGGTTTTCATGGGCAACAGAGGACGAGAACGACAGGTTGTATGCGTCAAGTGCGGACGGAGTGTGAGGCGCGACAAGGCTGTGGTCATCGAGAAGATGGTCTTTGCCAACCCCCTGGAACGCAAGGACGTGTGCGTTGACGAGTATTCGCGCGGCACTTTCCGCGAAGTATGGTACTGCCCGTCGTGCGGCAAGCACGGACGCATCTACGAGAAGAAAAAGAAGCTCGTGGCACGCCAGCGCGAGCGCCAGCAGATGCTGGATGCGCGCAAGGCATCCTACAGGCCCAGGCCCAAGGTGTCCGACCAGACGCAGGGCCCGCAGCCGAAGGGCGAGCTTGACGTCGACTTCAAGGTAACAAACGACGACGAGCCCGCAGCGCAGGCCCCTGCGGCAGAGGCCCCGGTTGAGGCTTCAGAAGAAAAGACGGATGCGGCTTAAGCGCCCATTCGTTATTTATTTTCCTTTTTACCTTATTTTTATTCCCAAGGGCTCGTAGTCGATTGGTAAGACGCCAGTCTCACACACTGGAGATACGCGGTCCGATTCCGCGCGAGCCCATGTCCGCATGGGAACCTACGGTTCCCTCGACCGGACCGGTCTTCCCTCCCTTTTTGGAAGCCGGTTCCTTTCGGTTGATATCCGCAAAGCCCACTATTTGCTCTCTTCAGATTAGCCTGGGCTAGCGCTGGCCCACTTTGCATCCGGAAGGGGGTTACCTTGCGGGAAAACGCCTTTGCAGTTCCTGCACCGTCTTTGTAGGCAACGTTTTCTTGTGGTATTTGTATAGGTCCTTTGAGAACTTCTCGATGTTGCCCTGCGTGATGGCCTTCGCTGCCGGGACGAAAAGAAGCGAGTCCATCGGAACGCCGGCCTCCAAGGCTGCCTCTGCGCCCTTGATGTTGGTTTCCCCAACTGCCTCGATTTTGTTGACAATCGGCTTGTAGTTCTCGATTTTTGCGCCCTTGAGGCTTTTGGCGGCCAGTTTGAACTGTCCGTCGCCGAATTTTGCAATCGCCTTTACAAAGTGCCGTTCCGCTGCATAGCTGGTCTCGTCATTGAACCTGTTGGGGGGTATCTTGATGCCATTGAGCAAGTCGTAGTCACTTAGGACCCGCTTGTGGACTGCGTCGGCCTCCCCTTCCCGTTGGGCTATGTAGCTGATGTCATTCCATAATTTTGCCTGTTTTTCGTTGAGCGGCCTCAAGGCATCGGCTTCTTTCTTCAGGTCTATTTGGAACGGGTTGCTTTGGGATGATGACCATGTCCTCAGGTGCTTGAAATGGTATTTCTTCAGGCCCTTGGTCTCAACAGCAATTCGCTTTATGTGGTCAATGGCCTCGTCTGCAATCTTGGGCTTGTCTTCATCGTGTATCACCCAGCGGAAGTCCTTTTTCGCCTTAAGGAGCAAGTCCGTCTGGTTCTTGGAAAGCCGCGAAATCGCCTCGGCGCCGGGTATGAGCCTTGTGAACGGCAAAAGGACTTTCTCATTCCTGTTGCCATGGGCGTATAAAGAATTTTCCAGCAGGTCGTAGTGGTGGTCCTTGAGTTTTTTGAATAATTCGCAAGTCTTCAGAACGTTGTTGATTATTTCCTTCTGTTTGCCTGGACGATAGTAGTAGTCTTGTTCTCCTGTAGCGTCTTTCAGGATGCCCAAGGGCTTGCCGTCAAGCTGCCCGACTTCCTTTGCAACCTTCATCATGTCGTCAAGCGAGTATTCGTCAGGCCGCACCAGGATTTTTCCAACGGCTTTCTTCTGTTCCTTTGAGAGTGCCTGTGCGGCATCCAGCCACTTTTGGACGTTACCAACCGTGTTTTTCTTGCCAACCGCAGTGAAGAACGCCTCGCTTGAGCCGCGCCCGTAGATTTCTTCCTGGGTTTTGACCACCCGGCCAAGAAGGCCCATGACTTTCGCGTGCTTGTTTCCCGCCCCGAGGGCGTTCTTGATGAATTTGACTGTCTTGGGCTGCTCTTCGGGACTGATTTCCATCCGTTCCAGGTCGCTGTTTCGTATCAACGTAACTGTTCTGGGTTTGGGTTTTTGCGAAGGGGCCATAAGAAGACAACATACCTTAATAATAAAAACCAATGCGGCTGTATTTCTTTGCCGGCCAAGCAATCATTATGCGGCCGCAATTTTGGGTGGTTTTACTTGGAACGGGTTGAGCACATAACTTCTTTTGTAAGGAAGAATTTCACGTCAAAAGAGGGAAAACCCGAAGTATCCTGCAGCCACGAAGTCACGCCAAAGGGTAATGTCATAGTCACGCATACCTACCGCGTTCCCGGCAGTGGCTCCAAGTTCTTCAATGAACACCGGATATCCGACAGCAACCGCAGTAGCTCTGACTTTGAGCGGGATATGGTCAACGCGGTAGGGAGTACGCTTATCAAGGAGGGCGTTTTTCCAAAGGGAAGCGTGAGTTCGGAGGACCGCTTCTGGTATGCTGACTCGATGAAAAAGCACCTTGACATTGCGCACAAGCCCCTGTGCGTTGTTGGGGCGGGTGGCGACTCACATCGCCCGGTAATCACGATTAAGCACAACCTCGTCAACATCCCGAGCGAGTTGAAGGTTCCGCTCAAGCGCGTCGTCACCCTCCATAAGTTGGCGGACATTGACAACAGGAAGCTTGGGGGAATGCTTTTCGGAAAAGGCCGCAAGTAGGCTTGCAAAAGGCAGTAGCCTATCTTTTCATCCCGGCAGCCGCGCTCAGCGCGTCCATCATCGCCTTCTTGCCAAAGTAGACTAGCCTGACCTGCCTTATTGAGGTCTCGTGGCGGTGGTGGTGCTCGCGGATTGCGGCAAAGGAGCCGCGGATGGTGTCGGCAACGGTTGCGCCGAAGTGCTTGGTGCCAACAGCGGGGATGCTGATGCTTTGAAGGCCCATCCGGTTGGCCTTGGCCAGTGCTGCCTTGACTAGCGTGTATATCGTGCGCTCGTTGACCCTGTGCTTTCCTTTCACGAAGTCCATGCTGACCACGTTAAGTATGGCCCTGCAGGGCAGCCTGCCTGCGCTGGATGCTATGGTGTAGCCAACAGGGAACCTCTTTGCCCTTCCCAGCCTCAGGCGGGCCTTCTTTCTGGCTTCAAGCAGGCCTTCCTCGCCTCCGCACCGGATTATCGCCTTCTGGATGGAGTCCTGCCTGACCATCGGGTCGAATGAAGGCATCACGGGGCAGAGTATGGCGTCAGTTGTCTCCCTGCACAAGTCGGCCTGCACTATGCTCACGCTGCCGCCGCTGAAGAAACGGAATTCCATTCCCCTGGTTGCCCCCAGACAAGTTAGCAAAGCAAGGCGTAAAAGCCTGCCGAGTTTTTAAGCAGGGGTTGCCGATGCCTCGGACTTCTCAAGCTCGTTATTGGCGTACTCGTACGGGTCATCTGTGGCTTAGGTGGGTCTTGAACAAAAAATCCGTTGAACGCAGGTTCTTAGTATCTTATAATGATTTTGTCCCCGAGCCGCGATATGTAGTCGAACTCGAAGTCAAGCTTCTGGCCGCTGCCGGTCTGCACTATGAATGCGCTCTTTCTCCGGTTGATGCCGACTACCTTGCCGATCAGGCTGCCGATTTCGGTGTAGACTTCCTTGCCCTCAAGGTTCATGCGAGCGATTATGCTTTCCTTCAGCCTCTTTGCAAAGTGCGACACCACGAACATGGCTGCGGCGCCCACAATCAGCGAGTAGAGGAAGTCTGAGAAGTATACTGAGCCGATCACCCAGTCAACTGCGGTCCCTATGATGAGCCAGAGCAGGAGTATTGCCGCTGCCTGCGTGATGTTGTCCGAAATCAGGTAGCGCTTCTTTTCCATCAGCGCCTGTATTGCGTTTCCTGCGACTATGATTAGGAGTGCGGCTGGCAGGAGCAGTAGCGTGACCTTCACCGACTCCGCTGCAAGCTTTCCTATGTTTGCCGCATCGGCGTTCAGCGCGTGGTCTATGCCGAGGAACAGCGAGACCACGATGAGCGGCGCTGCTGCGAAGTAGAAAATCGTGCTTACCTTGTCAAGCGAGAACCGGAACTGGGACATCCAGCGGAGGACAAGCTCCTCAACCCCGAACCCCTTGAATATGAGGTATATGCCAAGCAGGAACACGAAAAGCCGCAGCCCGGCGTCCTGCAGCAGGAAGTAGAGCAAAAGCGCAAGCCCGGGGATTCCGAACACAATCCGGGCGTAGTGCGGTTCCTTGAGCTTTTCAAGGATTACGAAGTAGGTCTTCTCCAGCTCCTTGGTCTGCTTCACGGTGACTGGGAAGATGCTGTTTACCTTGATTCGCGACTGTACCAGCGGGAGTATCTGGTCGTCGCTTGCGCCGTCGCTTACGTACACACAGGCCTCTGCGGGAAAGCCCGCCATCACCTTTTCCAGCTGCTCAACCACGTTGCTGTACGCCTTGTACCCGAGGCCTGAGTGGCCTGTCAGGGTTGCAATCTCGCAGTCGTGGTCTGCGGAAAGCTCGTCGTAAATCTTGATTGCCTTGAATATGGCGTTGCCGTCGGAGTCCTCCGGGTCCGCAACCAGGAACTTGGCCGCAGCCTCGAAGTTGACCTTCCTGCCAATCAGCGGGCCCTTTATGCCTGCCTTCTGGCCCAGGTCGTCGTCGATGTCGACGTTGATGATTAGGAGCCTCTTTGCCTCTGCCATCTGTACCGAATTAATTGGTCTTTTTGGGGGCTATATACTTATCCTTTTGAATGGTCTTTTGGCGCTGTCAGTTTTTGCCTTCTGCCAAGCATTAAAAACCCGGATATGCAGAAATTACTACTGCACAGTAGTAATGTGCAAGGTTTGGGTTTTGGCCTCAATTTTTGACGACAGGCAGGTCCTGGTATTCGTAAGCATCATAGCCGCCTCCATAGTCCTGGCAGGCTCGGTTTTCGTGCTCAACATGGTAAACCCGGTGCTTTTCGCATTCGGCCTGCTTTTCTTTGCACTCATAGTCTTCCTCTTCCCCCGTTTCGTGGAGTTCAAGGAGTACGAGCGCGGCGTCCTGTTTCGGCAGGGCCGCTTGCGCGGGGTAGTCGGGCCCGGATGGGTCTGGATGCTCCCGGTCATCGACTCGTACACCCTGGTTGACCTTCGTACTCAGGCAGTGGTTATTCCCTCCCAGAAGGTCATCTCCCAGGACGGGGTGGTCATGAATGTGACTGCCTCGATAAACTACAAGATTGTCGACCCTGCAAAGTACGTGATTTCGGCAAAGAACATCAGCCAGCTCCTCAACCTTTCCGCAATAGCGTCGCTGCGCGAGACTTCCTCCCAGCTTTCCTACACCGACATCATCCTGCACGCCGAGAAGCTCTCGGCAGCGCTCAAGGCTGCCATTGACGCCGAGTCCGACACCTGGGGAATCGACGTGACCATTGCTGACATAAAGGATGTCGTCCTTCCAAAGGACCTGCTTGAGGCAATGCGCCTCAAGGAGGAGGCCGAGCAGCGAAAGGACGCCATAGAGACCCAGGCCAGCATCAAGCAGATTTACCTGAAGGCCCTTGACGAGACCGCCTCCAAGCTCTCGCCGCAGACCCTCTCCTACCTTTACCTTGACGCGATGCGCAAGATGGTCCTCTCAAAGTCCGCAAAGGTAATTGTTCCCGTTGACTTTGCAAAGGTCGCTCCCGAGTCCCTGATGCGCTCGATGCTTACTGCAGGCGACAAGGACTCGCCCAGGACGCGCTAGTTTTTTGTGCGGTTCCAAGTCCGGCTTTTGGCTTTTTATCCTAGCTTTTGCTAATCCTTTCATAACCCATGGCACTGAAAGCTTTGGCAAAAAACCGCCTCAACTGGCTCTCCGCAAACTGGAAGGAGATAGCCTGGGCCGTGCTTCCCGGGGTTATAGCGTGCCTTGCGATACTTTACCCATTCTTCCTGTCAGGCGGGGAGTTCATCTATTTGGACTGGGGCGGGAGCCTGGTCAGCATCGACCAAGTGACACACTTTTTCGATTATTCCGGCGGGGACTGGACTTCCTACCGATGGATTCCTTACCTTTTGCTGCAGGTCCCTTTCCTGCTTGCCTTTGGGGCCGCCTCGTCTGCAATATTTTCCAAGCTCGTCTTTCTTGCAATCTTCGCCATAGGCTCCGTTGGCCTTTACTTGCTTTACCGCGAGTACGGTATCAAGTCCAAGTGGGCGTACCTTCTTTCTGTTGCCATAATGTCCTTTTCGCCTTTCGTATACGAGCGCATAATGATGGGGCAGATATTGGTCGCGGCTTCGCTGTTCTTTCTCCCCATAAGCCTATACTTTGCAAAAAGGTTCGCGGACTCGCCCTCGTTCAAGGCTGCATTTCCGCTTGCACTCTCACTTTCATTCCTAAACCTTTCCCTGCAGGGGTTCGTGCTTAACACCTGCATGGTTGTGCTTTTCCTTTTTGTGAACCACCTTTTCCTTGACAAGAGGGCGCGCCGGAAGAATTGGACTCCTTACCTGCAGCTTGCGGGCGTGTTCCTTGCAGTCAATCTCCTATGGCTCATTCCATATTTTGTCCTTCCCCAGAACCCGATATTCTCCTCAATAGACCAATCGCACCTGTCCTTCTTTTCACCGCAGTCGTCCGCAGGATTCAATACTGCTGTGAAATCCGCGCTTATGTACGGCTCGTGGCGCGAGGTCGGCGTGCTGCGGGCGTTCAAGGAGCTCCCGACTGCCTTCACCTATGGTTTTATCGCGCTGCTTTTCTGCCTCTCAATCTACGCCTGGCTCAAGCAGCCGCGGAATCCACTTTTCATAACCCTGGCAGTTGGCTGGGTAATTGGCTTGGTCTTTGCAACCGGCATATCCCACCCGTGGACAAGCGGGATTTTCGAGTTCTTCTACAACAACGTGCCGTTGTTTTCCGGTTTCCGTGACTCCAACAAGTTCGTCGAACTGGTTGTTGTTGCGTATGCGGTACTTGCGCCGCTGGGAATCTACCTTGGCCTTGGTGAAAAGGTTTTTTCGCAGAAAAAGTCCAACCCGCATCACCTTCTTGCCACCGTTGCAATCCTACTTGTCCTAGCTGCAACCGTTGCCTACAACTACCCCGCGTTAGGCCTTTCCGGCCAGCTCCACCCAATCAGCTATCCCGCGGAATATCTTTCAATTCCATCCATGATTCCTGAAGGGGAGAAGGCACTGACAGTCCCTTCCGGCATATATCATTCGTACGCTTGGTCGCTTGCAGCGGGATTGGACGGCCGCGTGGGAAACCCGTCAGGCGGGTTCTCTTGGGTTGTTGTGACCGCATCCAGCCCGCAGGACTTCGGGGGAACGCTCAAAGGCGGCGTGTTCGATTGCATAACTGCCCAAAACGCATCTTGCTTGGTTGCCACGGGGGTAAATTACGCGCTCGTCGACTACTGTTCCACTTCGCAAGTCGACCGTACTTGGGCGACCAACGGAGCAATTCTTGAAAAGGAAGCTGGTTGCTTGAAACTTTATAAGCTGGCAAACTAATCATTAAAGATGAATTTTCAATGGATCGTCTTTCAGTTGTGATTCCCTGCTACAAGAAGGAAAAGGTAGTGTACTCCGCGCTTTCCGACGTCCACTCCGAGCTTGCCAAGCTTGGACGCAAGTTTGAGATGGTGCTAGTTGACGACGGCTCGCCTGACGGCACGCTTTCCGAGCTCCGGCGGTTCTGCAAGGGCAAGGAAAACTGCAAGGTCATACCGCTTGAAAAAAATAATGGCAAGGGAAACGCAGTGCTTGCGGGTTTCCGGCACAGCCGCGGCAACACCGTGCTTTTCATCGACGCTGACAAGGATCTCCCACCCAGTCAGATTCCCCTCTTTCTGCAGTACATGGAGCGCTACAACGCCGACGTCATAATCGGCAGCAAGAACCACCCGGACTCCATAGTCAAGTACCCGCTGCTTCGCCGTGCGCTTTCTCGTGCCTACCAAGTCCTGTGTTTCATACTTTTCGAGATGCCAATATCGGACACGCAGGTTGGTATCAAGCTCTTCAAGCGGCCTGTCTTGGAGTACGCAGCGCCAAAGATGCTTGTCAAGCGCTACGCGTTCGACTCCGAGCTCCTTGTGCTTGCCCACTACGGCGGCTTCTACATCCGCGAGTGCCCTGTTGAGGTCAAGTTCCGTGGGGGAAGCGGTGTCAACCCGACTGGCGTGTTCAACATGTGGCTGGACACGATGGCAATTTGGTACCGGCTCAAGATTATGCACTATTATGACAAGATAAAAACCGGGTAATCTTTCTTGCAGAGTTTTTCGGTCATAATCGCGATGGGCAAAAGCTCGCCTTATGTTCAGCGTTGTGTCCGCGACTGTCTTGCCCTTCCGGAAGTGCTTGAAGTCTTTGTAATCCCCGACAAGACGCTTGAGCTTGGGATACGCGACGGGCGCCTCAGGGTAATCCCATCCGGCAAGGTCGGTCCCGGAGAGAAGCGCGACCTGGCAGCCAAGATTGCAAAAGGAACGTTTCTTGCATTCATTGACGACGACGCATACCCTGCCTCCAACTGGCTTTCGTCCGCACAGGCGCTGTTCGCAGACTCGAAGGTGGCAGGCGTGGGCGGCCCTGCGGTGACCCCAAATGACGACTCTTTCCTGCAGCGCGCCTCCGGCTTGACGTATTCGTCGCCATTATGCTCCGGTGGCTATGATTTCCGTTATGTCCCGCGCAAGGCGCGCGATTGCGACGACATTCCAACTGTGAACCTTATTGTGCGAAAATCTGATTTCAATGCAGTCAGGGGATTTGACACCAACTTCTGGCCCGGTGAAGATACCAAGCTCTGCCTTGACTTGGTTCACGGCAAGAAAAAGCGGCTCATATACTCGCCTGACGTTCTTGTCTACCACCACCGCAGGCCTCTTTTTGCCAAGCACCTGCGTCAAGTGTCAAATTATGCCTTGCACCGGGGCTTCTTTGTGAAGAAGTTCCCGCAGACTTCCCTTAGGCCTACGTATTTCCTGCCGTCGCTTGCGGTTTTGGGAGCGCTCCTTCTGTTTGGGCTGGGTTTCAGTGACCCGTTGTACTGGCTGGCGCTCATTGCGCTTGTTGTGCTTCATCTGCTAGTTTCTTTCGTATTCGGCGTCCTGATGGAAAGCGCTACAATGGGCCTTTTCGTGGCATTAGGGAGCCTGCTGACGCACCTGTTCTATGGCGTGTTCTTCATCGCAGGTCTTCTTTCACCAAAGCTTAAGCGTTAGCCGTGCAAGTCCGCACAAATCTTTTTCTTTGAAAACCCTACTGCCAGCCTATACGAGAGAAAGTAGGTAAGCAACGGGTTGCGGAAAGAGTATTCTGCCATGTCCATAATCAGGTGCAGGAAGTAGCCTGCTGCAAATGCAGTTGAGTATATTCCTGGCCAGATGAGCAATACAATAATCGGTATTTCCGCTGAGTGCAGCAGGACGTAAATCCGGTCATTGTAGAAATGTCCCCTGAGTATGGCCTTGATGTCAAAGCGGCGATGGATAATCAGGTAGTCAAGGACGTGGTCAGCGTCAATCAGAAATGCGGAGCAGAAGAAAAACAGCGCCGAAATCCAGTCCTGCCAGAGCGCAAGGATTGTCGCTGCTCCTAGACTTGCAACAATGCCGTGCATTGAGAGTTTCATCGTTTTTTTACCTCTTTTCTTTGGTTTTAGCGATTTAACTATCCTATTCCTTACAAAAAAACGGGTTTGTATAAACTTCAGGTTTACTGTTGTTTGACCGCGTACTTAAGGCGGTTTCCTGCGATATCTTCTGGAGGAGACCCTTTGGTTTTTAACGACCAGAAAAATTATAACCGCAGCCAATCAAAACAAGTATGTAATGCTTTTGTACCGTGGTAGGATATGGTAAAGCCAATAGAATATTGCGTGGAACTGAGCGAAACCGAGGCTAAGGCGTTTCTTGCCTCCCTAGCCAAAGGCCCAAGCAAGGAAGCATTAGCGATGCTGCAAAAAGCCAAGGCCCTCAACATAGACCTTGCCGGCCTTTGACCGGCTAGTTTGAGGGAAGTGGCGCTGTTTATGCCCGTTGCCAAGCTTGACTTGACAGATAAGACCGTATTTGACGGCTTTGCCTGCAGTAACACCGAAGACGCCAATTTCATCAAGGACGACATCTTCAAGTACCAGGAAGAGAAGCTGGGCGTCACCTACCTTTTGAATGATGACACCGGCAAACCCACGAGCTTCATCACCATTGCCAGCGGTTCGCTTGACTTGAAGCACCTGAAACTCGACCTGCCTATTTCGGAGAGGCCGACAAAACTCCCTGCACTATTGATAGGCAGGCTTGCCACCACAAAGGAATGCGAACGTAAGGGATATGGCAGCAGGCTGATAGAGTTTGCAATCGGCATTTCGCTGAAACTTTCCCAGATAACCGGCATCCGCCTAGCAATCGTCCACGCAAGGACCGACGCCAAGATAATCTCGTTTTACCGCAAGAACGGCTTCATACCCTGCTTTGACGACTGGGCAGGCAGGGACACCGTCCCGATGTACATTGACCTGAAGAGTTGAATGTCCTGTGTAATTATGAACGATATTTAAAGCAGTTTTCCGAATACTTATCCTATGAAAATCTCCATCTCCTACCCCCCAATCGAGTCTTCCAAGGGGGTCCCTTTACTTACCCAGAACAGGCAGTTCCAGTACTTCCACTCGCCTTGCTACATCTACCCGATGGTTCCAGCTTACGCGGCAACTGTTTTGGACCAGGCTGGCCACGAAGTGGTCTGGGACGACGCGATTGCCCGGAAGAAGACCTATTCCGAGTGGCTTGACGCGTTCAACAGGTCGCCTTCCGACCTGATTGCAATAGAAGCCAAGACGCCAATCATAAAGCGATACTGGCAAGTTGTAAAGGACATCAAGTCTGCAAACCCAAAAACCATTGTTGTGCTAATGGGCGACCACGTCACCGCCCTGCCCTTGGAATCATTTGAAAAGTGCCCGGTTGACTTCATAATCACCGGCGGGGACTTTGACTTTGGCCTTAAGTCCATAGTTGAGTTCATCGAAAAAGGCAAAGGCGACGCTAATGCCTCCAAGCTTGAAGCAGGAGTCTATTACCGCGATGGCGGCAACATCAAGAACACTGGCAAATTCTGCCTCTCGCACGACCTCAACGAGCTTCCGTTCATTGACCGCGAGCTTACGCACTGGAAGGACTATGCCTTTGACAACGGCAACTACAAGCGCAGGCCTGGGACCTACACGATGGTTGGCAGGGACTGCTGGTGGGGCAAGTGCGCCTTCTGCTCCTGGACCACTCTTTTTCCTCAATTCCGCACGCGCAAGCCCGAGCTTTTGCTTGACGAGATTGGGATGCTCATAGAAAAGTACAAAGTCAAGGAAGTCTTCGACGACACCGGCACCTTCCCTGTTGGTGACTGGCTGGGCAAGTTCTGCGACGGCATGATTGAACGCGGTTACAACGAGAAGATTTACTTTTCCTGCAACATGCGCTTTGGCGCCTGCACTCCCGAACGCTACAAGCTTATGAAGAAGGCAAACTTCCGCTTCTTACTCTTTGGGCTTGAGTCTGCGAACGCCGATACTCTCAATAAGCTCAACAAGGGCACAAATCCGCAGCAGTGTATTGATTCCTGTCGTGAGTGCTCAAAGGCCGGCCTGCAGCCGCACGTCACCATAATGATTGGCTACCCGTGGGAGTCCGAAGACGACGCCAAGAAGACTGTCCAGCTTGGCCGTTTCCTGCTTAAGAAAGGCTACGCCAAGACGCTCCAGGCAACTGTTGTCATTCCCTACCCCGGCACTCCGCTTTTCAAGGACTGCGAGAAGAATGGCTGGCTTCTCACCAAGGACTGGGACGAGTATGACATGCGGCGGCCCATAATGCGCACGCCTTACCCCGAAGCCCGGGCGCAGGAGATGGTTCGCGAGCTTTACAAGGTGGCGTACGACCCCGAGTTCGTTGCTCGCAGGCTCGCATCAGTGCGGGACTTGGACGACGTGAAGTTCATAGGACGGGCGGCAAAGTCGGTGATAGGGCATCTGACTGACTTCAAGCCGAAGAAATAGTCTTAGTCGTATAGTTCTAGTTGGATTCCTGTGCCTTTGTCAACGTCTTCAGCTTACCCTAGCATTCCTGCAAAAAACAGGGGTCGGCGGATGTCGTCCAACGTGCCAGGTTGGGTAAAAATTATTTTTCTTTTGGCTGCAAAGCCCTTGAACTGGCTGCGCCCCTTGTTGCGGCCGCCGATTTCACAGACCAAACCTCCAACCAGGTAGTCGGGCGTCTTTTCCCCGCGCGTCCCCTTAAGATAATCCAGTTCGAGGCCGAGGCGCGAGACCGCATCCACGAAAAAGTCCTCACGAAGGGCGCCGATGCAGTCTTCGTACTGCTTGTAGAGCAGCCTGTAAGGAAGCGAAAGCAGTATTTTCGGTTCCTTGTTCACGTTCGTGCCCTTGGGCGCGACCCGCCTCAAAAGATAGGCATTCTCAAGAAGGCCCACGAACTTCTTTGCCGTTCCCTTGCTTACCCCCGTGTTTGCGGAAATGCTGGAATAGCTTATCCCCTCTACAGGAGAGCGGCCGATGAACTGCAGCATGTCGCGCACCTTGAAGGAATCCTCAAGGGAAATCTTAGACGTAGCGACAAGGTCCTTCTCAATCACCGCGTTCAGCATCCCCAAAAACAGGGGCGATGCAGCCGGTTGGTCCAGGGTGAATGGATAGTTTTTCCCCTGCAGGTACTCGGCAAAGAGAGGCTCGAACTCCATCGTCTTCCCGTAGTATGCCTTTGATTTTTCCAAGTCAAGCAGGTCCGCCCAAGCGATGCCGGGAACCTCCCTTGACTGCCGGAATGACAGGAACTCCCGGAACGAGAACGGCGGCACGTCAACTATGCGCACTCTTCTAGACAAGTCGTATGATGTGTCGTAGAGCGACACCGCCGAGGAACTTGTGAAAACCACGTGGAGTTTTGGCAGGAAGTCATAGATTTTTTTCAGTTCCTTCCCATAGTCAGGATATGCGTGGATTTCGTCCAAAAGCAGCAGGCCGAATTTCCTGTCGGAAAGTTCCTTGGCGATGCCAAAAAGGCTTGACGGCCTTGTCGCGTCAAGCGATACGTAAAAGGAGTCATCCGAAGCAAAGTGCAGCTGCTTGAGCAGGATGCTCTTTCCCACCCCCCTCGGGCCGACCAGGGCCACGAACGCGCGTTCCCTCGCGTGGCGCTCAAGCGGAGCGTACGCGAACCTCTTTTTTTCATATTCACGCCCCTCTTCCCGGGCCCGGCCGCTCAGTTCCGGCATCTCCTGGCGAATGTGCGTGATGGTCGAATCGGACGTGATTGAAAAACTTGGCATATGTAAAATCAGGCAGGAAAACCTTATAAAACCTACATTTCGTTCACGCTTATGACCATAATGGCATACATTTCGTCTAAACTACGGACGAAATGATAGTCATTTTGGTTTATTTTCAGTCAAAATGATAGTTTGATTGTTTTGTTGTTGTACGGCTTTTGCAGGCAACAGTCGTAATCCCCTATCCCGGCACTCCGCTTTTCAAGGACTGCGAGAAGAGCGGCTTGCTTCTTACCAAGGATTGGGATGAGTTCGACATGCGGCTGCCCCATAATGCACACGCCCTACCCCGAAGAGCGGGCCCAGGAGATGGTGCGCGAGCTTTACAAGGTTGCTTACGACCCCGAGTTCGTTGCCCGCAGGCTCGCATCAGTGCGCGACTTGGACGACGCACGGTAAAACGTGAAAACGAATCGTACATTCGCACTGAAATCCTGTTTTGGATTTCAGGCGGTTTGCAGACTCGTGCAGTCCGCAAACTTACCTATAGCGCAACTGGACTTCTTTTCGGCTTATTTTTCCAGTTCGCTATAAAGTTCATAGGGAGAGCGGCAAAGTCAGTGATAGGGCATTTGACTGATTTCAAGCCGAGAAAAAATAAATAAATTTTGTGACCCAAGCCACAGGTTATCAACTAGGGGAAGCTACCTGATTTTCTTGATTACCTTTGCAGGCACGCCCACGGCAACTGAAAAACTGGGTACATCTTTTGTTACAACACTACCCGCACCAACGACACAATGTTTTCCTATCCGAACACCAGGAAGAATTATTGAGTTAGCGCCAAGCCAAGAACCTTTACCGATAATTACTTTTTTATACACTTCTCCTTGAAAAATGATATCCGTGGCTCTGTTTTTGTAATTGTGTGACTGAGAATAAATTTTTACTCCTTGTGCGATAAGGACGTTATCCTCGATAACAATTCCCCCACTGCCAATCAGGACACTGCCGTATCCAATGGTAATATGGTTCCCAATCTCAATATTATGCAATCCGTGAATAACGACGTTTCGGTCTACCTTGAAATTCGTGCCCACTTTTTTTAAAAAAAGACTATAAAAAATTCCCCTTAATCGATAGTACCTCTGTAATGCCTGCATAAGTAGTCTTTGAAGTATACTTCCGAGTTTTATCTTGTTTTTCAAATGTATCTCCCAAATATTTTGATAACTTGCTGCTTAAATAATATCGATTAATAACTTTCGATAAGTTTATGCAACGTGTTTTGCTTTTTGAGTTTAGTACTCAATGTCATATCATTGGTTTCCCTTAGTTATTCTCCATTCATATATTGATACTGTAAAACACACGAATAAGGTCAATATCGAGAAAACTAACCCAATTTGAAATAACCGTTCAGGCCAATATTCAATAACCAATTCAAAATCGTAGGAGCCATCTGAATTTACCTTGCATTTATTTATCTCCGCGCAAATTTTTCGCGGCTCAATGATCCATGAATTTGAATATCCGTTTGCCAAGACGTGATTATCCTCAGTTATTGGAGCATCAAACCATGTCTCGAAGATTGAACCGTCGGGAAGGTTATCGTTTTGAATAGATCCTTGAACATTCTTTGAGATAAAGTTTACTTTGAATTTTTCAAAGTAATCTACCGCAGTAAAATCTTTTTCCAGCAGTTTGTGTTCTTTGGTTTTTTCATATCCATTTCCCAACGTAGATATGTCCCCGTTTTGAATAAATCGTCTAATTTCATCGACGGTGCCTTGCTCGTTCTGATTCCCTTCAAGAATCTTGTAATCAGCAAGAAGATTTAGGTTTGATTCACTTTGCCATGGTTCCACGGAATATGCCTTCCAACCCTCATGAAAACTTTCAGAAAAAATGAGCGGAAAATTTGCTGATGCATGATGTATTCGAACTCGATATTTTGATGGGCTAATTTCCTTAAATTCAGTAATAGGGACATCGCTTATATAGTTTGAAGAATTTTTAATGAAAAAATCAGCATAACTTAGCTTGACGTTATCGAATAGAGTCTTGACCGGGTTATTGTTTTCAGATGGCGCATAGAAACTCAGTTGAACATTGGTAACGTTCTTAGGGGGAGTAAGAATCTTCTCATAATGCGTCCAGTTGCTGGAGTCAATTTCTTCGAAATCACTGTAGGAATACACGTTAGTTGTGTTGCTAAAAATTACACCATAACGCATATTATTGCCCTCGAGCGTTTTGAAATCAAATGAATATACGTAAGGTTTGCCTTTTGACGAGTTAATCAGAAAACGGGTATAGGTACAGGCATTATGGTTCCTCGAATATAATTCCAGTGAATGCGCTCCGTCAGAAGCGTCATCTGACAAACTCATATTGAATAGTGGACGACCTGGCCAGCCATCTGAACAATCCTCCGGTGTAACGGTCCATAAACCATCTTCAAAAGATGGGTTTGGAATATATATGTTAGACTGGTTGAGTTTCTCGGTAGTATATTGATTAGGTAGTGAAGACAACAGATCATAGTTTTTTGAAGCCTTTGAAACATTTAGATAGACAACGGAACGTAAAGAATAATCAGAAGAGCTGAGAACATCCTGAAGCGTTTCGAAAGAATTGTTTGGGATTATGGTGGCGTTTGAAGAGTAAATTCTAGGAAGTTGATAATCCGAAGGAATGGAGTAAACGGAAAAATGTTCATATTGACGTGAAGTCAAATCCAACATGTATTCGTCTATTGATTGACGGTTCGAATAACAGATATAGTTCGCAGGGGTGCGAGCTTCTATATCATTGTGAACTAGTACTTTATTGACGGTTAACACGGATAAAATTCGGTAAAATGTCTGTCTGTCAGAAATACATGGTGCAGCGGAAATAACCTCGTTAAAATTTACGAATATCACGGGCTTATTCGTTAAGAACTTGAGAAAACTTGCGCCGTTGTATTTATTTGATTCATTCCAGGTAAACCGATAATTATACGTTATTGGAAGCGGGTATTCTAGATATCTGAAGTTTCCGCTCTGATATGAATCGTAATATAAGAACGTGTAGTAGTCTGGGGGTAATGTAAACTTATCTCCTGGTAAGTAGTCTCCAGAATCTTTTATGATAGTGCCGGTGATAAATGGAGAAGAAAGAATAAAAATATACAAAAGAATAGGTGCGACTAGTAAAATATATTTTCCATTTTTTTGCCTTTCTAAAACATCAACAAAAGATGCAATCATGAATGTGATGGGAATAATCAACAGGACACCCAATTTAGCATACACGTTTCTAAAAGCCCTGGCGATAATATCCGTACCGAAAAGTAACTGATTGACTTTTTTAAGAAGCATCGCGTCGTCTTTGTATGCATTATTGAGTAAAATCGCCATTATGAAAAAAATGACCCAAAACAAAAATAGTTTCTTTTTTTTAAAATTTATTAGCAATGGAGAAAAAGCCAAAAATACGAGTGAAAAACTTACTAAAATATATATTGGATTTAGGAATAGTGCGTGCCATTGATAATAGTTCTCTCCATTTTCACCCGCTTGAATCGCCCAATTGCCGTCCGCTCTGAACGCATCCACGATTTTTACCGCATTTAATTTGAGTAAATCGGTGTCAGATAAATCGTTTAGCTTTGCGTTTGATGCCGAAACGAAATTCTCATTGAATGAAATTGCAAATGGAACTAACCAGTAAGATAGAATCGCAATAGTAGACAGTGCCAATATCATTAGATGAGTAATTGAAAGATGTGAAAAAAACAAGTGTTCACAAAGCAAAACCGCCAGTAAAATTATGGTGTACGGCGCTATAAACACCGGATTGACGAAAGTGGACATTGCGAAGAATATTATAACGAGATGAAAAAATAGAAATTTTACCTGTTTAGTTCGTAAGAAAAGGACAGCAGTATAAATCGCGAGTGGAAGAAAGCAATAAAAGGCGATGTGATTTCCCGCTTTTGTAACCCATGTTACCGAAAGAGTGTAAGGGTTAAACAAGTATATGAGTGCGCCGAAAAAAGATGCAAGTCGATTGAAATCATATGCTTTTAACAATAAGAAAATTCCGCAGCCTGCCGCAAAAAAGTTTAGAAAAAAGTAAAAACGTTCAAACGACGCGCTGTTAATATTTAATTTTTCGAACAATAATCCAGGCAAAGCAAATGTGGGCAGAGAAATTAATTGACGAGGATTATTGTAACCTGTCGATGCTGATGAATCCCATACGTGTGAGGCAGCATCATAAAACCCCCCAAAGGTCAAGGGCCATGTGAAGTCTCCGCCTGATATGAATGAGTTGCCGTCGAACCATGTGAAGACGACAATTGCAAGCAAAAAGAAGGCTATAAATGGGGTAAATTCGAAGTTAGCGATGCTGTCGAAAACGGAAAGTAATCTTTTCAGAAAGTTCGAAAATCGCATAATACTAACCACAATATTTTCGGAAGAACTTCGAGTGCGAGTAGACGCGGTAAATGATATAGAAAACGCAGACTAAAAATGCGATGTATGAAAGTATATTTCCGAAGTCAAGCAGATTCTGCGGCTGATATTCGATTATGAGCGAGAAGTCATAGCTGCCATCTGGATTTATAGCGCAATTGTATTCGCTGCAAAGTTCGTATGGGTCTATTGTCCAGGAGTTGGAAAAACCGTTTGCTATCGAGTGAGTCGAACGGTCAATTGACTTTGAGAACCACGTTTCGGTAAAATCGCCATCAGGAAGATTGTCATTCTGTATAGTTCCATAATAGTTCTTCGAAATGAAGTTGACCACAAACGTTTCGCGGAGAGTGTCGACGAGTTGGCCATCAATCCATGACTTGTGCTGGATGATTTTTTCACTGCCGTCCCCTAAAGTGGAAATCCAACCTCGGTCATAATATTTGCGGATCTCTTCTTGAGCCGCTTGGTGCTCGGAATTACCATCCAATACTCGGTATTTGGACATTGTGTTAGCGATATCATTCGAGATGGGAAGCGGCACCGGATACACACGCCAGTTTTCATCGAATCGCTCTGAAAAAACTAGAGGAAATACGTCTTTAGCTTGATGAATGACAAGCCGGTATTTAGTAGGATTTATTTGAGTGTATTCGATGATTGGTAAGGCGAATTTGATCTCCTTTGGCAATTGATGTACTGTAGGGGTAATTGTATCTAAGGACAAATTGTCGAATCGATTTATATTAGTATTATAGCCATCAGAGGGGGCATAAAGGTCTGTTTCGAATTTTTGGATATCTTCTTCAGGAGAGAATACTACATCATATCTGTTCCAATCATGATTTGGGGCGTTGAATGTTTCAGCATAAGAATATGATTTATTTTTACCAAATAAAATAAATCCGAAATGCATTTTGTTTCCGATTATGTTCTTGTAATATACCGAATACCGGTAAAAACTACCTTGGGTCATATTAACTGAAAAAACCGTTCCAACACACGCATAATGGTTTTTTGAAAATAATTCCAATGAACCTAACAATCCAAGCCCATCTGGGACTACTTGCATACCAATCTTGGGTTCGCCAGCCATGTCGCTTGTGCAATCACTAACGTTTCTTATGGTCGGCCAATCAGCAACCAAAAGGTAGGGGGTTTTAATCGCTGATGAATTGTCGAAAGTAACTGACTGGCCAGTAAGTTTTGATTCCATAGTGTCTGTGTTAGACGTATCAAAATAATAAATTGGCGGACCCGTTTGCGGCGCTAATTTGATTAGACTCGGAAACAAGCTAACCGAACCGTTCACGCTGATTACATTTCTCGAAGAATAGACGTGAGGAAGAAAATATTTATCGCTTATTTCATAAAACGAGAAATTCTTGTTCCCAGTAATTTTAACGATATATCCATTTTGCTCATAGAAATTAATCTTATCATATGTCTGATTAACGATAATGGCAGGCGAATCATTATGGTATATCAGGTATTTCGTGTTAAATAAACCGGAAAAAGAAAATAGCCATAGCGAACGCTCGTTGTCCTGCCGATTCCAAAACGCGCCATAATTCCAATTGTCTAGAAGGTTAGGCTCATCAATTGTGACGATGGAATGGGTGAATAGCTGGCGAGTAATATCTGTACCGACGTAGTTCCATTTTGGGAAATTTGACCACCCTGATGAAGTCAGAGAAGTATACGGCAAGCTCAAAATCGCATAATCAAATTTATCGTCAGCGTATTTATTCGCTAAATCGAAGTACTCCGAAGGTATTTTGATTATGCGAGAATACTCACTAGATCTGAAATCTTTTCCCGGTTCAATACCTAAATAGTTTTTTAGCAAGGTACCCTGAAACACTGGGTACATAGGAACAAGTGATAATGCAAGCAGTATTAACACAATTTGCTTCACTGATTTTTTTTGGGATATTAAGAAGTAGCTGATTACAAGAAGACAAAAGAATGGCAGGAAAATAAATGTTTTATCAAAACTCCGCAAGGAGGCTAGTACGGGGTTGTTAGCGAACAACTGGATAGTCAAGCTTTTTTCAAGAATATCTTTTCCCTTATTGGTCAAAAAGAGCATGACCGCCATAAGCACGGACAATAACAACACTTGCTGCCTAAAACTCTTGATTTTGTTCATATACGCAAATATAACGATAATTAACAGGATAATCGATATAATAGCTCCGCTGTAGATTATGGGAATGCCGAATGTGTTTATGTTAAATTGAATACCATCGGAGAGGAAGAACATGTCCTTGAAGGAACCTGATTGGTAAATTATCCAGTCGTTGAGATTGAAGGTACTGCCCAAGCTTTGGAATTGCGAAAATTGACCTAATAAGTTTGGTAACTGGGGAACGATTGAAGAAAAAGATATAAGAAAAATTACTAGGAAAAAAGCGAAAGATCTAGATATAAATGATGAAATATTTGGTCTGAAGAACAGAAATATTAATGAAACTAATACTACAAAGACGATGTTTAAAGAAACGAAATAACTAGCGTTTCCGAATGCTATGCTCGAGAGGAACAAGGTCGCTCCAAACCCTGCTAGATATAATCCCGCGTGGCATTTTGAGAGGAAAAATCGATAGGACAATGCGAATAGAATTGGAAAGAATACATATAGGCTGTAAAATGGTGTAGGGTTGAAAAATCGAGACAATGTATAGAGATTCAACGCGTAGACCAATGAAATGATATTTACAATGTACGAATCTTTGTCAAGGTCGAACAACTTCAAAGACATACTAAACGAAAGGAAACTACCCAGAAGGAAGAACAATGAGTACGCGACCAGCATATATTGGGTGCCTACATAGTGCTGGACAACTGAAAACAACTGATAAAATGGATAGTATGGAAAGAGAATATTTGAATTGCCTACGTCGTTGGATGACCATGTGTATTGGACTGTACTGGAAATGAACGAATCTAGGTTTATTGGTTGTGTGAAGTCTCCGACTCCATAGATGTAGCCTGATGGCGGATTGATGAGGATTGCCGCGCTCAATAGCACGCAAAGGCACAATATGGTAATTTTTTCAGCCATGGACGCATCACCTGAACCGTACGTTCAGTCACGTTTAAGTGAATCAGTTGCGGTTGATGTACCAGTCGTACATCCTTTTTAGTCCGGTCTTGAGGTCAGTTTTTGGAGAGAATCCTAGCAATCGTTTTGCTTTGGTTATGTCCGCAAATGTTATTTTAACGTCACCGGGTTGCTCGTCTTTTCGGTTCAAAATTGCACGCCTACCCACTACCGATTCGATTGTGGAAATGAACTCGTAAAGTGGCACAGGAGAGGAATTGCCTAGGTTTATTACCTCGAATAAGAAGTTTCTATCCGCTGCAGCGATGACACCATCTACAATATCATCGATATATGTATAATCACGTTTGCTGGTTCCGTCTCCATATACGTCTATTGGCTTCCCGTGCGATATTGCATCCATGAACTTGAAAGGGGCCATATCCGGCCTGCCCCTCGGGCCGTAGACTGTGAAAAAACGTAGACAGGTTATTTTCATCAAATAAAGAGAGGAATATGTATGACAAAGCAGTTCTGCGCTTTTCTTAGAAGCTGCATAGGGAGAAATGGGCGTATCAGTAATATCCAACTCAGAATAAGGTATCTTGCGGTTATTGCCATATACGCTTGAGCTAGACGCACAGACGAACCTGCTTGACTTGACTTTCCTTGACAAGTTCAAGAGATTCAAGGTTCCAAGGACGTTTGTCTGGAAGTATATTTCCGGGTTATCGATGGAAGACCTCACGCCTGCTCTTGCAGCCAGATGAATTATTGCTTCTGGTGACTCAATGCACGACGAAATACTATCAAGTGCGTTTTTGTCGCGGATATCAATCTTTTTGAAAGAAAAACTATCGAATTTTGATAAGATCTTAAGGTTTGTCTTCTTCTGGTTGACTTCATAATAATCGTTCAAATCGTCTATTCCGACTACTAATTCTCCGCGTGATAATAGTCGTTCGGTAACATGGCTTCCAATGAATCCCGCGCATCCTGTGACAAGATATGTCATTTTAACCCCTATTTTTAAACCAGTTCAGCCTTTTTAGATAGTATTTTAGTGCGAAAATCCGCAAGAGTTTGAAATCTACGTTCATATCTTTTCGCGGGTAAACCGAATAGAGCTCCTTCACGTAGCTAATGTCAAAAAGTCCGTCCGTTTCATCAAGAAGAATCGTTTTGAATTCTTTATCAAGAACTTCAAAGATCCATTTATTCAACGGCACTGCAAATCCTCTCTTTTGCCGATAAATGTTGTCTTTGTTTACGTATCTGCATGCTAATTTTTTTAGGAGATATTTCGATTCATTTTTCAGCTTTCTGTTTCCTGCCAGACTGAATGTGAATTCTATCAAATCTTTGTCCAGGAAGGGATTCCTCATCTCAAGAGAGGCTGCCATTGTTGTCCGGTCGCCCTTAGTGAGATACCAGTCCGGTATCAATAGCTTACAGTCCAAATATAGTGATAAGTTTACCAAGTCATTCTGCTTGAATTTCAAGTAGTATTCTTTCGATTCCTTGAATATTTCGTCAATCGTGATTGCATCCATTTTTAGTAGCTTCATAGCCTCTACTGGATGGAAACCGCCCGATCCATAATAGAATTGTCGCCCATAAAACGGCAAATCAAGTCCATCAATAAATCGCTTGTGGAGACCATTTTGAGCTAAGCAAGATAGGAATCGTGTCATCTCATGTGGAAGCTGTAAGCGGCCGGCGTATTTCTGTGCAAGATGTTTAGAATATCCCCCGAAAACCTCGTCTCCCCCATCGCCACTTAGAACAACGGTAATCTTACTTTTAGCGTACTTTGCAATGAAATATAGTGGCACAATAGCAGGATCCGCCGTTGGCTCGTCCATATAGTCAAATATTTCAAAGAAATACTTCTTCACATCCTTTTGATGAAAAGTGATGATATTAGAAGTAAGATTCAGTTCGTATGCAACATTCTTTGCATACTCTGACTCGTCACCAGCATAGTCTGGGAACGCTACCGTGAAGCTACTTACTTTTTTTGATTGCTTTGCCATAACTGCTGAAATCAAACTACTGTCAACGCCGCCACTTAGGAAAACCCCGACGGGTACGTCGGACACGAGCCGTTTTTTCACCGCCTTTTGTAAAAGGACGTCAAGTTTGTCCAGTACCTCTGCTTCAGTCAAGGCGTTAGAAACAGATATTCGTTCTAAATTCCAGTAGCAATACTTATTTTTTATTTTCCAATCTTTGAGGTCAAACTGAAATGTGGTTGCGGGTTCTAGTTTAAGTATCTGACTGAAGATAGTGTTGGGGGAAGGAACATACCCATAGACTAGAAATTTCAAAACCGATAACTTGTTGAGCGTGACTGTTTTTCTTATTTCCGGAAATTCAAGGAGGGCTTTGAGTTCAGAAGCGAAGACAAATCGACAGTCGTCTAGATAATAGAATAATGGCTTTTTACCGAGATGATCCCGGGCGAAAGTTAGAGTCCGTTTCTTCTTGTCAAATATTGCGAAAGCAAACATCCCGTCTAATCTTTCGACCACTTTTTGACCATATTCAATATACCCCCGCAACAAGACTTCGGTGTCGGATTTAGATTTAAACAAATGACCTTTTTTTTCTAAATCGTCTCGAAGCTCCTTGAAATTGTATATTTCACCATTAAAAATTATTATGTAGTCGTCAGTCTGATTTGACATAGGTTGATTGCCAGCCACACTTAAGTCAATGATTGATAAGCGCTTGTGACCGAACAGGACTTGGCAGCCGTCAGAATGAAATTCTCGTAACCCCTCGGCATCTGGTCCCCGCTTGGAGAGTGTGTCCAATGCCTGTTCAAAGATGCCTTTACTGATTGAAACAGGCGAAATGTATCCTAGTATACCGCACATTGTTTACGCCTACCAACCTATAGTGAAATGCTGTTTCTAATACTATTTGTAAAGAAAAAGTATAGACCATCGCAAAATCCAGCATAATACAACGGGATCAGGTTAAGACGACCTGCGCTAATGGCAAGAAAAGAGTAGATAAGTAACCATACCCATGAAAAAAAGATAAGGAAAATAATTTTGTGGAGAAAATTCCCATATCGCTTAACGATAATGAATCTGTTTCGAATAAGGCAATATGCCTTGGCGGGGATCGAACCAATGTATCGACCCGGTTCCTCCGCTTCTGGAAGGTCATGATACGTGATTGCATTTGGGCATATGACCGTTGTAAATCCATATTTTTTTGCGTTGAAAGAAAAATCGGGCTCGGTGAATGTCTGGATGAGACGCTCGTCGAAATATCCACATTTTTTAAAGACCTCTTTCTTTACAAGGAAAACATTGGGGATGCCATCTGAAACGTAAGTTTCTTGTATATTGTTCCCGATGAATCCGTTTGTTTTGGCATTGAAAAGGTTGATTTTCTGGTAATCGAGATATTTTTTCTTATTGTAAAGAAAGTACATTGACGGCCCAATTATCCCATATGTTTTGTTTTCCCTTGCGATGTGGAAAAGAACGGTAATCATCCTTGGATGGATGACGTTGTCATCGTCAATGAACAGAATATATTTTCCTCTTGCCAGTCGTGCGCCCAGATTACGTGCTTTGACCATCTTTAAGGATTCTTTTTCATGGCGGATGAATATATCCTTGAAATGGAATTTCTGCTGCAAATCAGATTCACGGAGTTTCTCTGTACCGTCATTGGATGAGTCATCGATTACGATGACCTCGAAGTGAAATCGCGTGGGTTCTGAATGAAATATTGAAACTAGGCAGCTTAACAGTTGTTGTTTCCTATTTTTTGTTGTAATAACTATCGAAAGATCCATCTAATCAACTTGTGAGAATCGTTATTTATTTTTTTGAATTATTTTTATTTTCGAGTACGTCTGCCATAACAGCATACGTCTTTATTTTTTTGTTTGAGAACCTCTTCTTTAGAAGTCTTGCAGGATTGCCCACATATATTGAATTTTCCTCAGTTTTCAGGGTTCGGGTAACTATCGCTCCAGCACCAATCAAACAGCCTTTTCTGATATGACTCCCGGGAAGTATGACGACTCCTGGTGAAATCCATGCCCCGTCTTCGATTATTATAGGGGAGTATTTCAATAATTTCCCTTCTGCGATCGTTTTTCCCGGTACGGCGTATTCGTGCTGGTTTGATATTATCGAAACATTGTTCTGAAGTACAACGTTGTTTCCAATTACGATGCCCCCATGGCCGTTTAAGCAGGCATTTTGGTAAATCCGGCAGCCCATTCCTATTTGAATTTTTCCTGGTGCCATGAAATAGAATGGCGCCTTTATGCGTGTGCCACTGCCAATTTGGATGATAAGTGAGTAGAACTTTGCGGTTGCCCAAACCTGCAATTCGTATAGGCTGCCAAGGATTTTAATTGGAATTTTCATCAAACGCTGGATTTTCAAGTTTATCCCTCAATTTACTTCACTTAGTTTTTTGATACTTTTTTTTGAAAAAATGAAATGATATTGTGTGCTCCCCATTTTCTTGTCTGCTTACGTTCGTCTTCCTTCTCGATGGCTTTAACGTCAAAAAAATTGAAACCGGTTTTAATCATCAGTATTTTAATTGCCTTAGCCGTGTGGCCTGTAAAATATGACTTTTTGATTGTCCAATTTGGAAGCCTCATGGCAAGTTTCTTATCGTCATATCTTCTTAAGTGACCAATTCTCTTGTCGTAAAGCCAATTCACTGGTATTAGAAGCGGATTTATGTACTTATAGCTAAGCGGAACGGTGATCATTATTCCGGCATCTTTTTTTGTCACCCGATCCATCTCCAAAATCGCTTCTTTTTCCCGAGGTAGGTGTTCCAAAACTGCATTGGAGACGAAGTAGTCTGCGATACCATCCTTGAATGGGAGGTTTTCTGCTGTGCAGCAGACGAGGAGCAAATGGTCCAAGATTCCGAGTTCTTTGCTAATTTGTTTAATTTTGACCAGACTTTCAAGTGTCAGGTCGCAGGCTATGACGAACGCTCCCTTTTTCGCAAGTTCTATTGCCATATACCCAGAACCGGTGCCACAGTCAATAACAGTCATGCCCTTAATTTTGCGGGTATTGGACTCGAATTTTTTTAAGTAGCTTGCCTGCCAAGGATCCAACTTGAATTGTGAGCCGCCAAGTCTTTCACGCGTCTCTCTTTCAAAATATCTTACTTGACCCTTTAGGTGTAACGGAAGGTTATCAAGGTCAACCAATATGGGGATTCCATTGCAAATTCCATACTCCTTTGAACATTTTTTGCACCTTAATCTCTCTTTGAATGAACGTAAGTCCGATTTGCATTCAGGACAGCATAAGTATTGATTAAAATCAATTTTCATTTTATTATTATCGCCACATTATATGCTAAAATGGATTTAGGAAACATTTTTTCAGCAACGTATTCGTAGACCTTGAAAAAAGGTAGCAACTTCTTTGGGTAAGAATGGGCTTCAAAATTCTTGAACACCGGGTTTGAGAACGATTCCCTAACGATTTTTTTGAAATAGGATTGCCTGAAGTGGTTGTGACCACGCATTTTTACCATGTGTGGGTAGAACAGCGGATTATAGCGGTTGCCTTCGACAATGATTATATAGCCGCCTTTCTTGCATACGCGTTTAAGTTCGTACAAGCCCTTGATGTGATTGTTGTAGTCCTGGTTTTTTTCGTCTATGTGGTGGAGTATATCATGCAGGAACACGTAGTCGAACGTTTCGTCTTTGAATGGTATTTTGTAAATTCCCGCTTTTTGGAACTTTAATCCCTTAGTCTTTAGGATGTTTTTGTGTTCGTATACGTCAATTCCGAAAGTTTCAAGCCCGAATTCTTTTATGAATATTTTCGCATCGGATCCGTCGCCGCATCCCACATCAAGAATCTTCTTGCCTTCTTTGAAATCAAAGTCTAGTTTTGCAAATACATCGTTTTTGTATTGGCCGTATTTTGACAAGTCTCGAGTCATATTATCCCTTTCAACGCCCTTTCAAAAATTACGTTCCAATCGAATAATAATGCGTATTCTCTTGAGTTGCTGCGATACGTCTTGAGAGCCTTCTCGTCCTTCATCATGTCTACTACTGCCCTAGTAATGTCATTGCTGTCCAGCTTGATTACCTTGCCGCAGCCCTTGCGCTCAATTTCATACGCATTGTGCGCAACGTCAGTTAATATGACTGGTAATCCTGCTGACAGGTAGTCCTTGATTTTGGTTGGGTCTGCAAAGTACGTGAAAGAAACGTTTCCCTTTTCGTCGTATTTTTGGTACATTGCAATAGCGACTGCGCTGTCCGCCATTATTACGTCGATTTTCTTGCGGTCCTTTATCCAGCCTGTAAAAGTGACGCGGTCTTCAATTCCTAGTCGTCTAGCTCGGTTTTTGAGTTCGGTTTCGTACTCGCCTCCGCCTACTATTAGGAAATTAAAGTCCGGAATCTTCCTAGAAATGGCTGGTATTGCATCTAGTACGAACTGCACGCCTTGTTTTTGTAAGAGGTGGCCTATGAAAAGAAGCCTGTGCTTTCGGATTTTTTCAAAGGGTTGTACTTTAACTTTGTCCGGCCATACGCCAATGGGCACAACCGTCTGGCGTTCATATTTCTTTCCGCAAAGCCCCCGGTAGTCATTTCGCGCCTGTGCAATCCTGCCTGAGACGTTCCAAGTATAATCGCAATTCCTTACGCAATAGGCGTCCATCCAGTGGTAAATCCCGTTGAGTATCTTGTTGTCAAATCTTTCCGGGACATAATCTATTGTGTAGAATATAGTCGTCTTAGCAATGCCCATTTTTTTGAGTAGTATGCCTGCAAATGCGTTGAGGTTGTCAACTCCTATGAAAAGGTCAATTTTCCTGCAGCCGATACATTTTTTGATGGTGAGAAACAGTTCGAGCGGGTAGTTCAACAGGTTTATGCCGGTACGCAGCCTGCTTTCCTTCTTTTCAATAACCCTACCCCTGCGGATTGTCTCAAAATAAGTGTAATTACCTTTGGCAGAAAGAGGGTGGGCGATGTAAACGAGTTCCTCGGCCTTTCTTGAAATCAGGTAGTCGCGCAGGGCTTGCGGCGCCCCATAGACCTGATAATGGGTGGAGATGCAGATTCTCTTCTTAGAAATGTCCATACTTGCATTCTTCTTCCAAAATCATGTCAATATCATACTTGAAGTCCCAGTCGGGGTAGTGGCTCTTGAACTTGGACACGTCAGAAATGTACCAGATGTGGTCGCCAATTCTGTTGTTGTCTACGTATTCCACGTTGGCTTTCTTGCCTGTCAGCGTCTCGATTTTTTGGATGGCTTCAAGCATCGAGACGTTGGAGTGGCGTGAGCCGCCCATGTTGTATGCCTCGCCCGTTCTTGGGTGTAGATATGTGTTGTAGAATGCATTGACGAGGTCATACGAGTGGATGTTGTCCCTTACTTGTTTTCCCTTGTAGCCAAAGATTGTGTATTTTCGGCCGGTAATTACACACTTGACCAAGTACGCCAAGAAACCATGGAGTTCAGTTCCAGAGTGCGCAGGTCCAGTGAGGCATCCTCCGCGAAAAACCGACGTCTTCAATCCGAAATATTTTCCATACTCCTGTACAAGCAAGTCTGCAGCAGCCTTTGACACTCCAAACAGGCTGTGTTTAGAGTTGTCTATGCTCATCGTCTCGTCAATTCCCTTGTAGAATGGATTGTCAGCTGGCATCTCGTAGCGCGTTTCCTGTTCCTCAAGCGGCAGCGTGTTGGGCGTGTCGCCGTATACTTTGTTGGTTGAAGTGAAGATGAATACTGCGTCAGGCGAGTGCTTTCGGTAGTTCTCAAGAACGTTCAGTGTTCCGTTTGCGTTGACCGTAAAGTCAGTTGACGGGTCCTTGGCCGCCCAGTCATGCGAAGGTTGTGCAGCGCAGTGAATTATCAGGTCGTAGTGCTCCTTTGAGAACAATTCGTCCATTCCTTTCTGGTCGCGAATGTCCATTGATACGTGTTTGTATCCAGGGTATTTTTTCTCAAGGAGTTCGGCATTCCATTTTGTACTGGCTTCCTTACCGAAGAACTGCGAACGCATATCGTTGTCTATTCCGGTTATTTCGAAACCCTTTTCGGAAAAAAACTTAACCGATTCAGATCCAATAAGCCCGGCTGACCCTGTTATGAGTGCTTTTTTTGTCATAGAATTACCCAATATGATCTCTGTTTTGCAAGAATTTTAAGCCTACGAAAAGCCTTAGCAGCAGCATTCCGGCAGTACGCGTAGGATGCGCAACAAGTCGGCGCCATTTTTTGTTTTCAACAAATACTTCGAATAGTCGGTAGCTGGCGCCAAGCTGCTTTTTGACATCAGCGTCGTTTTCCCATTTTATTGCATACTTTTTCATGTCCTTTGCGTAATAGCCTTTTTTTGAAACATATTTTGATAGGTTGAAACTTCCCTCATTATGCATTATCTCGGCCTTGATTATCCCGGTCTTCCCGATTAGCCTGATTTTCTTGTCGAAGTCCCAGTCCTCCGGACCGGTCATCGACTCGTCAAATCCTCCGGCCTTGTCAAAAGCCTTCCTGGAAACGAAACGGACGCAATCAATTACAGTTGCGTTGTAGAAACTGCGCTCGAAATCCCTGACTTTTATCCAAAAGCCTTCGCCGATTATTTTTTCGGGAATGTATATTCCTACAATTTTGGGATTTGTCTCAGCTGTCTTTACGCATTCCTCGATAACCGTTGATGTGAGAATCATGTCCGCGTCTATATACATTATGTACTTTCCTTTTGACTTTGAAACGCCAAAATTTCTCTGAGCGGACCTTTCCGGACCCTTATTGAAAACTAGTTTGGTATACTTCCGGGCGTTTTCCTTGGTGTGGTCAGTTGAAGCGTTGTCAACCACGATGATTTCAATGTTAGGGTAATCCTGTTTCTTGATGCTTTCCATACAGTCACGGATGTTTCGCTCTTCGTTTTTAGTGGTGACAACAACAGACACAAGTGGATGCGCGGATTTGCTCATTTGGCTTCCCTTTTGCTTTCCCGGTTCAAATGATTTTTCTTGCCGATTCCCCTAGAGGCGTCCGGTGCCGGATATTTCTTATATAACTAAAGTTGTTCCTGACGGGCTTTAAACCTTTAGACTTTTTGTCTTTTTGGTTTTCATCTAAGATGAATGACTTTATTCGTGTGAATTAGCTGCTGAATCTGGGACAAGTTTGGCGATGACTTTGCGTCTCAGACTGACTTTAGCAGGGTCAAGCAATCCAATCAATTTTTCTGCCTCGTCTTCCGAAGCTGAAAAAATGTCTATCGCCGCAAGTTTGTCTGTGTCTTCCCATAGGTCGACGTAGCATAGACATTTGAACGCCGGAAACTTCTTCAACACCCTGTCGTAGGCGTCAGCAACGCTTGCAGAATCGTATACTGATTGTGGTATGGTAAAGACGAAAACGCAACTGCTTTTTTTGTCAATTTCTTTGTCCTTGCACCACTTGGTAAAGAGGAAATCAAAATCAACAGTTGCTAAGGTTGTGCTCAAATAATACTGGGGGGCATCTGTTTGAAGACCCGCGCGATCATGTCCGCCCCAAAAATCCAAGTATGATACTAAGGAAGGAAAGCAAACCAACTTTATTAGGCAAAAGTTTCGTTTGGACCTAACCATAGACTCCAAAATAATCGTCTTAGTTGTGTCTTTTGTTTTCAAAAGGTCTAAAAGGTACGAAATCTCTCCGGAAATTCCTTTCAGGAATTCTTCGTTTATCCGCTGATTTTCGAAAGTAATGTCAAAATATAACGTACCCTTGGTTGAACCTGAAAATATCCTACCGCTGACAAAAGAGTCTAAAAAACTATGTGCGTTATGGATTGGTTCCAAGCCATATGTCTTTACTTCAAGAGGAGTGTCTATTGATTGCAAAGTCGCATCGACAGTCCGGTCAACAGTACGTTCAAAGGTAGGCACAACACCATTAATGTCTTTGAATAATGCATAGGAGAAGAATTCGAAAGCATCGCCGTCGTTGGTGTAAAAAGAACCAGTATTTTCAACTGAACGACAGATTACCTTCCATTTACTTTTCAGGAAAGGATACTTACTCGCCATGAATGTAGCAGTTTCACCTACTGCGAGAGCGTATTTTGACGAAAGAAAATTTATGCAATTTATAGAATCTACGTTAATACTAGCTAACCATATTATAGATATCTCTGACCGCTTGTCTTCAGAATAGCCGTAATGATATCTACCTAGTTTTTCCTCAAACTTGTTCATTCATCTATTCTTGTGCTCCTATCCTATAATATTGTCTTTACCCTTCCTGTGCTAGGCCTCAATCGTGTCGAAGATGAGCTGCCCAACTCATTATTCTTTGGTGCCGGACTGCTCAAAAAGATGTTTGTTTGGGCCGAATATGGTTGCGGCCGGGCGGTTTTGCTCATTTTATTCCCTTGTATTTTTCCAGTCTGGCAGGTTCGCCTGTTTTGGCGTGTGGAGAATCCATGCCAGAGTGCTTGTAATGGTTTAGCCGCTGGCCGACTTTAAGCCTTTGGACTTGCGGCTAACTATGGTGCTTTTTCAAGTCTGTACGTTTATCAGCTAGTAAATACTTCGCCGGATATGCCGTTGTCTTTCAGCACCTTTTCCGCTTCCGGTCCGACGATTTTTGGGACCATAAGGACGAACCGCCAGCCTGGAATCCCTGAAAATGCCTTGTATTGCCGGATGTGTTCTTCCTGCGCGTACGTTTCCGAGTCCTCAACCTCTATGATTATCCGATCGTTTCCCTTTACTGCAGTAATGTCCGGCCGTTTTCCTCGTATCTCGTCCGGCGCCCCTTTTGGGTGGTCTATGCGGTCCGCCTTTTGACAAAATAGCCTTTTTGTTCAAAGGGAGTCCTACTGTAGTTGAAATCAGCTGGTCGTGTTCGCTCATGTTCACCAAACCTCCAAGCAGGACAAAGCCTGCCGAAAGTGCATATGCAAAAAGGAGTTCTTTTACTGGGAGGTGGTTTCCGGTGAAATGTAGAAGGAGTTCAGCTGCCCAACTCATTATACTTGGTGCCGAACTGAACAAAAAGATGAGTGTTCGAGCCAAATTAGGGCGCAGAGTTGGGCTTAAGCGTGGCTTAGTAAGGAAAGCTTCTGGGTCTTGCCGTCGAACGTGACTTTGCAAAGGGAAAACAGCGGCTTGGGGCCCAAGCTAGTCGTACGTGTGCTCGTCGCGCCTTTCGAATTCGAGGACTTGGATTTTCTTGGAGTCCCAGTCAACGAAGTACTTGAGCCGGTAGCTTGAGAGCCGGATGCGGTAGCAGCCGTCGAAGCCCGAAAGTTTTCGCACGTCAAAGCGGTTTACCGGAACGGGTTCAACAGTGAGCACGTCGGCTACTTTGTGAACCCGGGCGCGCGTCTTGGCGTCTGTTTTGCGCAGCGCTTTGAGAGAGTTGTTGCTGAATTCTACGGAAAACATCCGAATTCCCTTCCGTCTTAGGCTTGTCAGAATAAGCTCTTTGAGTATGGGACGGCCTTGCCCGAGTCCATTTCGGCCTTGATCTTCTTCAGCCGGCCAAGTTCCTTTGCGCTGACCTTTTCAGTGGGTATGACGCTCAAGAGCAAGGCGTTGTTCATCTCAACGGTCTTGTTGAGGCGCTTAAGTTCGGAATATAGCATGTTTACGTTCGCGTCCATTTTTCCACCAATAAATATCATTGATTTTCCTGTTTTTTAGATAATGCTTGGACCGGCAAGGTATATTCCCGCGTATTCCTCCGGGGTCGGCACCTTGTGGACTACCTGTGTCTTTGGATTCACGCCCTTGGCCTTGAGCAGTTCCTTCAGGGTTGACGCGACTGCGACTATGCCCTCCCCGCTCAACGCAACCCATTTCCCTGCGTAAACGTCGAGCTTGGAGGAATTCTTCGACAGCCAAGCATTGACCTTTTTTGCATCCGCCATGGAACGTCTCCTCAACAAGGGGTTTTGTCCAAAAGGATTAATGCCCCGTTTAGGATAATAACTTTAGGTTAAGCTTGGGTGCTGTCAAGTAAAAAGAAGCGGTTTATCCGGGATAAACCAAAAGCAGATTCTGACTATTTCCCATGCTCCCAGCCAATGAGCTTGTCCTTTCCTTTCTTCACCCAGGACTCGATTACGTCAAAGATGAGCTTGCTGGAGTCGCCCTCTCCGTACGGGTTCTTGGCCTTTGACATCTTGGCGTGGTTCTTTTCGACCTGCTCTGCAGCCTTGGCGATGCTTTCAGCCGAGTCGGGGTGGGCAAGGATGTTCGCCCCAGCCTCCACGCTCTCGGGACGGTCGGTGACGTAGCGAACCGTGATGCAGGGAACGTGAAGCGCAGCGGCTTCCTCCTGCATCGAGCCCGAGTCGGTGCACACAAAGCGGCACTTGCTCATCAAAAACATGATGTGCGGGTAAGAGGGAATCTCCTCAATCCGGTGGATGTCGGGTTCGGCCTTGATCAGGGCCTCCAAGCCATAATCGCGGATTGCCGCCTTGGTGCCAGGCCGGATTGACCAAACCACGCAATAGCCCTTTCTTGCAAGGGCAACCGCGCCCTTTGCAGCAGCGGTGAACCTTTCCCTGGATTGGGTGGTTTCCCGCCTGTGGATTGAGTAGTAGATGGTTGGCTTGGCAAAGTCAACCCCGTGCGACAAAAAGAAGCCTTTTCCGCTCTCCCCGCGCTTTGCAGCCCAAACCGCAGCATCCACAACGGTGTTCCCAACAGTGTAGATGCGCTCATGCGCAAAGCCCTCGTTTACAAGGTTCTTTTCGTTGGTCTTGGTAGCGGCAAAGAAAAGGTCCGAAGCGGCATCCGAGCACCTGGTGTCCAGCTGCTCCGGGAACGGTTCCCGACTAAAAGTGCGCAAGCCGGCTTCAATATGGCCAACAGGCACCAGGGAAAGGTAGGAAGTCAAAGCTCCAGCCATCGAAGTCATCGTGTCGCCGTGCACCAGCACCATGTCAAAGTCCTTCTCAGCAGTAAGGAGCTTGTCAAGCGAAAGCATCATCCGCGCCACGCTCTGTGCCGGCGTCCTGCATTCACCCAGCTCGAAGCGGTGGCCAGGCTGGGGCAAATCCATGCTCTCGTACACGCCTGCGAACAGGTGGTCGGAGTAGTGCTGGCCGGAGTGTATCAGGACGGGGTTGTGGCCGCGCTTTTTGGCTTCCCAGTATAGGGGAGCCATCTTGATTATGTCCGGCCTAGTCCCGGTAAGGATGCCAATTTTCATGGTAATAATCAGCTTAACTTATTAGGGAAAAGGCTGGTTTTAAGGCTTTCAGCGCGAAAAAAATCAGCGGAAATGCGGTTGCGAAAATCTTGTTTACTTAGGCAATCCAAGGAAATTTGGTAAGCGGGCCGAGGAAAGCTATATGCCAAACCAATGCACAATCAATATATTATTGGATGTTCATTCAATAATCATAGGTGATTTTATGAACATCAACCTCGGCGCGCCATACGAACGGATATTGGCTGGGCTTATAGCGCGGGGATATGCAGGCAACCAGACCGAAGTCATCCGTCAGGCCCTTGTTGCCTACGACCGGCAGATAAAGGAAGAAGAGGCAATCTTGGTCCACAAGGGCGTAGTTGCTGAGATGGCGGAAGTAAAGTCGGGGAAAGTCAAGACGATTCCCCTGTCCAAAGTTTTGAAGGAGGCCGGGCTTTGAGATGCAAGTCGAATTCAAGCCAGCAGCGGCCAAAGAATTCCTTGCATTGGAACGCCAGCTTCAAGTCTATTTCAAGAGCCATCTGGAGAAGCTTTCGCAGATGCCCCCGCGCAGGCATCTCCGATTCGGTCTTCCGCACCACGTCGAAGACGTAACGCATCAGGCACGCCTTGTTTTTGACATCGAAGGCGAGGTTCTTTCCGTAGTCCACTGCTTTGCAACGCACAAGGAATACGAAAAGTGGTACAAGTCGTTCAAGTGACTCTTGCGTTCTTATTTTTTTAGCCAAAAAGCCCTTCCAGTGCCTTACCCTGCGCTTTACGGAAGTCAGGCACATTAATGAATAGCTTGCCCAAATCCAAGTCCCAGCGTTCCCCGAGCATTTCCGTGCGTTCCCGGAACGTCCCTGCATCGAGGCTAATCCCAAGCGGCTTCAGTTTTTCGGCAACCAGCCCCCGGTTTACGTGTATGTCTTTTTCCAAAAGGTACGAAAGGTCGTACAGGTCGCGGGGTTTAATTCGATGGTAGATTGCGTGGACTTTCTCTGCAAGGACCTCCTCAAGGCCCATGCACCTCAAGGAGGTATTCGGCAGGCCATACTCCGGTAGGTCAAGCACGTTTCGTTCCTACGCCTTTAGAATGACCTGCGTTTCGGCTGAAAACTCCGTCCGTATCGAGTCAACGTGCCCAGCATCGCTTGCCTGGCTGGAATATTGCACTGCCAGGGCGGAGTTGCCCCTCTTTTCCCTTTCAATCGTTTTCACCTTCAAGAACATTATGCCGTGAATCTTTCGGTTTTCGAAGGCGTTCCGGATTTCACGTGCGCAGTCTTCCTTGCCTTCAACGGCAAAATCCAGGTCTGAAGAGAAACGGAATCCGGGGTAGTAGGCCTTCTTGATGCACGTGCCGCCCTTGAATACCAAATCCAAGGGCAACCCGGCAATCACGTTCAATGCCGCGGACAGCACGTAGTCTTTTTCGGCGTTGCCCATGCTCAGGTTCTGCCTGCGGGCAATGCGTGCGATTGTTTCCAAGTCGAGTTTTTCCATACCCTCAGACCTCAGTTCATTTCCTCTATCAAGTCAACGTTTATGCGCAACCCCGACTTGGCGTCATATTTCCCGCGTCCAGGAAGGGAAGGGTCGAGTTTGCGGAACCCGGCAAACCTCTTTTCAGGCAAGGGGCTTTTCTTCCTTAAAACCTTGAGGCAGAAATAAAGTCTTCTTTCTATTGCACTGTTTCCCATCTTATCCAGGAAATACGCGACGGATTTCCAGTCAATGGTCCCGTATGCCTCCTTGACTGCCTTGCAGGCCTCGCCCATCCCGCCGCAATGCTCTGGGTGCAGGAGGCAGTCGAGGATTGCCTTTTCCTTCAGGGCCATCTTGACCGGTCCGCCTGCGACTGGCAGGGTCTTGTAGCCGCAGTAGTAGCGCTTCGACAGGCGGACGGGTTCGTACTTGGTGCCCAGAAAGACGTGCCTTCTTGCAGGTTTTGTCACGACAACTTGTATCACAATAGGCAGTTGCGAGGTCAGGTTATGGAATTTCAATGCCGACAGGAAAGAGACATAGCCTTCAGGGTAGTAGCGGGGGACTAGGGCGAGTTCCTGCATCGCATTATCTTCTTCCTTGAGGGGAACCAGAAGGTATTCTCCTTTCCTTATCCTGTGAATGCGCCCCTTGGCAACAAGCTTGCTCAATGTATTGCGCAAGACGGGCAGGCTGGCGTTGGGGCTTGCGTGTACTGCCTGTTTGAAGTTGAACGTTCTCGTGCCGCTTCTTTCAAGCTTGGCAAGCAACGAGTATTCAAAAGGGCCCAGGAACACCCCTTTGGTTGCCTTCAAGCCCGCTTCCCTTGATATATTTTGATTTACCATAATAATCGCTTCGATTATTATGTGCTTCCAAAGTATATATTTCTGCCTCTAGCGTCATTATCCCTGTAAGCCTACTTACCCTTTCAGGGTAAGTCGGCATTGGTGTTTTTTTTTGCATTACTCTGGCAAGCCTTTCAAATCTCAATGTTGGCGCAAGTCAAAAGACCCCGGAACACCAGGAACGCCCCGAAGTTGCCTGCAAGCGGGCCGATTGACACCGAGTTTGCCAGGAGGTAGATGCCCATCAAAAGGTCGGAGCCGCCGTAGAACACCTTGGACTCCAGGGTGTAGGGCGTGATGTGCGCGCCAACCAGGGTCATCATGGCCCTGCCGAACATGAAGAACGTGACCATGTCCAGCATTGCAGTCTGGGGGGCAAAGAACAGGTATATCGAGAAGACTAGGTCAGTTCCGCCGTAGAATATCCGAGAAACAATTGACATGGTGTTTTGTCCAATCCCCTAGTCTATGATTAATCCTGCTGCAGTGGCCCCTGAACGGAGCAGCAGCACTCCGCCAAACGCTCCCGCGGGGTCCCCAAGCGACTGGGCGTTTGACAGCATGAACAGGCCGATGAGGATGTCCGTTCCGCCGTAGAATACCTTGGCAAGCATCGAGTCCGGAGGCAAAGTCGCCTTCAGCATGGTCATTACGCCGATGCCTATGAGCCAGAATGCCATTATGTCCGAGTCGCCCACCCTTGGCGCTATGAACAGGAGGAACCCGCCTATTACAAAGTCAACGCCAGAGTAGACTATCTTGCTTATTATTGACATTCCAGACGCCTTTCCAGTGTGTATATGGAAAGGTCGCTATTTATTGGTTGAGATAAAAAGGGAAAGAAAAAGGAAAAAAGAAGAAAAAGAGGGGTTGGGGCAAAAAGCCCCCTAGCCGGCTTACTTCCTTGTGAAGAAGTACGCGCCTGCTCCGATTATGACCACCACGATCACGATTATGATGAGCGTGTTGTCACCACCAGTTGCTCCAGTGGTTGTTCCCGGGACAGTTGGCACGATTGAGGCAGTCACTGTTGGCTGCGAAGTCGTGGTTACTTCCTGTCCGGGAGTCGGGCTTGCAAGCGGAGTGGTTGAGACCGTCGGCGTTGAAGTCGGGGTCGTGCTTGCAGTCACAGTCGGTGCCGCGCTCGGCGTCGGAGTCACAGTCGTGTACGTGTACGTCGTGCTGCTGCTTGTGCTGGTGTTCTGGTAGTACGCGAAGAACTGAGTGAAGTGCTTGGTCCAGACTACCAGGTCGCTGCCTGAGTTAATCCTGCACTCGGAAGCTGCCGCGAGGCCGTCTCCGTCAGTCTGCGTGTCTCCAGAGCAAGTGCCGGAGATGTTGGTTATTGTGCTTCCGCGCTTGAACGCAGCGTACTTGCCTGCCATTCCGGGCAGCACGATGCGCACTGCCTTGCTGAAGTTCAGCTGCGCAGTGTCGATTCCCAGGTCAATCACCGCGTAAGTCGTGGTGGTGTATCCTGAGGATGCGGCGAAAGTCGCAGTCGAAGTCTCCTTGACTATGGGCAAGTTAATCTGTCCGTTCCAGTCAGTCGGGCCGTAGATTGTCACGTTTGCCGGGAACGTCACGTTGACCGTGCCCGCAAGCAGTGCCGAAGTCGAAGTCGCAACAACTGACACGTTTATGGTCGACTGGCTCATTGATGCGTTCGAAGTCAGGTTGGTCGAGACGTTCAATACTGCCGAAGTCGCGTTGCTTGGCACGCTCACGGTGAATGCCGGGGTGCCTGGGTTGATTACGACCTGGCTAGTAGTCTCGGTGATTGTGACTGTCGAAGTGTTCGCAACGTACGGGACGTTGGTCTGGTACTTTGACAAGTGCGATGCCAGGAACGTCAGCGTGCCTGCAGTTCCGTTGTAAGCCAATCCGGAAACTTCAGTCGGGCTGGTCGAGATGGTGCCGTTGTCGTAAGTCACAGTAAGTGACGGTACTGCTGCACCGTAGTTCGGGAGCCCCCAAAGCACTATTGATGCGTTGATGCCTGATGCGTTGAAGGTCGCAGAGTTGGATGCGTTCAACTGTACCATTCCTTGGGCCGCGTTCATCTTCTGCTCGAAGCTCTGCAGGAACTGGACTGTTGCCTGGTCAGTCAGGTCAAGCCCGCCTGCCTTGGTGAAGGTGATCTTTCCTCCAAGCGCGTTGTTGATTGTCTTGTTGAACCAGAGGTTTGTGCATGCGTTTGCAGTCGCAGCGCAGTCCGCAAGGTTAGTGGTGATGTTCTGTGCGTTGAGTGCAGTGACTACGTTGCCAAATATTGTGACGTAATCTGCGATGACTATCGTGTCCGTTGCCAGGGTGTTGACTGCTATGTCGTTTATGTATACTGTCACGTTGGTGTATGGCACGCCGTAGTCAAGGTTCTTGAACTCGAAAATGCAGTACATCGGCGCGTCTGCGTCAGCAGTGTACCCATACCCGTATCCCGTTCCATAGAAGTACCCGTATCCTGAGGGCGCGTCTCCGGTGTATCCGAACCCGATGTTTCCGCCTTCGGTGAATCCGTATCCGTTGGGGCTGTATCCGGTTGATGAGTATCCGTCGGTTGTCGCGTAGTAGCTGGGGGTGCAGCTAGTGGCGTAGACGTAGTCCTTGCCTGGCGTGGAGCCCATTGTCGAGGCTTGCCAGAGCTTTGCCGAGACGTTGCCTATCGCTTCATCGGTGACTTTGTAGATTGTAGCGTTATATGTTATTGTCGTGGTCCCGTTCACGTTTGCTGCTTCGCCGTTGGCGATGGTGAACGCGTACGCGGGCACCGAGTAGAACAGGGCTGCGATTATGCCTACTGCAAATACTGCAGCAATGAGCAGCTTGTTACTTGCGATTTTTCCTATACGGGAACCTGCCGATGTCATTGTTAGAAACCCCTCTACTTTTGATAAAAACGACTAGTAAGTAATCGGAATTTTGGTATATAAGCTTAATCAATTTTTTAGAAATAGTATGAACAAGTATGAATCAGGCGTTCCCTGTTTTCGCCCGGCTATAATACAATAAGGCAAGGACGCTTGCCGCAAGCAAGGCCGTTGAGGAGATTATCACTGCCGTTCCAGCACCAACCAGGCCTTGCAGTGGCACGAAGTAGGCCAAAAGGAGAACGTGCAGGATTAGCCCGGCTGCGTTGATGGCCAGGACGTCCCTTTCCTTGCCCTTGGCAAGGAGCGCGTACTGGACGATGTTGAACAGTGCGTATATCAGGAACCCGGCTGCAAGCGCCTGGAATGCGGGTATTGCAGCTGCGAACTTGTCGCCATAGAATAATAGTACTATTTCTGACGGGAAGCCTATCAGGACAAGCGCCGGAGGCAGCAGGAACCCCGCGCCGCCAAGAAGGAGCAGCAAAACCTCCTTTTTGTTTTTGGAAAGGTCGAGTTTAGCCATTTTAGGCAAAAGGACGAGGATTACTGCCCCTGAGAGGAAATAGGTTATTTTTGCAGTGGTCTCCGCCACGTTGTAAAGCCCGGTCTGGGCGTTCCCAAGGAAGTTCTGTACCGCAAACAGGTCAGCGTAAAGGAACAGCCCCTGGATGACCAGGATTGCGGTTGTCAGGGAAAGCGCAGTTTTCAGGCTAAGGTCGTGCTTGGATTTCTTTGAAAGGAACTGCTGGAGCAGCAGGACTGTGATTATGCAGATTATCAGCGCTGAGGCGGGTATTGCCCCGGCAACGCCCATCAGTCCCAGGCCAAGGGCAATTGCAAGGAACCCCAAGCCGAGCTTGAGGATGCCTCCTATCAGGCCAAGAAGCGACAGGGCGACTATCCTCTCGGAAGCCTGGAGCACGCTGTTGAGCGGTGTAAGGGCGTAGCTTAGTGGCACTAATAGTACCATCAGGGCTATTTCGGGCTTGGCAGTCCAAAGCGCCCAAATTACCACAAGAAGCGTGACCAAGCCGCTGTAAAGCAGGGCCTTTTTGGCATATTGCCTTGCAAGGAAAGCTATCTCGCGTTCTTTCCTGGCCTTTTTGAGCTTGGAGAACTCGCGCGTCAATATCGTGCCAAGGCTTCCGCCAGGGATTGTAAGAATGGTATAGTATGCGATTGCCACTCCCAAGAGCCCAAAATCGGAAATGCTTAGGCTTCTGGCCATCAGTATGTTGAATAGGTAGGAAAGCCCCATGGCCAGTACTGCGCAGGCATTGGAGACGATGCTCAGGAACAGGAATCCGCCCTTCTCTTTCTCATAAAGGCGTAAGGCGCGGGATATCATCAGGAAGCACTTTTTTGCTGTTGAATACAAATTACTATATTATTGCCGGGTTCATAATTTGTCTGCTGTGGTATAAAATGAGGTATCTTGTCACCGGCGCAGCCGGTTTTTTGGGCGCAAACCTTTGCAAACGCCTTCTTTCCCAAGGCCACGAAGTGGTTGGCCTGGACGACTTAAGCACCGGGTTTGGCCGAAACGTGGACATGCTCAAGGAATCCGGCAAGTTCGAGTTCGTAAAACACGACATAGTCAAGCCCTGGCCCAAGATGGGTGAGTTCGATTTCGTATACAACCTGGCCTGCCCGGCATCGCCTCCAAGGTACCAGAAGGACCCGCTGCAGACGTTCCGGACCTCAGTTTGGGGGATATGGAACGCAATCGAGTACGTGACCCCCACAAAGACCCCGCTTTTCCACTCATCGACTTCCGAAGTCTACGGCGACCCGGCAGTGCACCCCCAGCAGGAGTCGTACTGGGGAAACGTCAACCCCGTAGGCATCCGCTCCTGCTATGACGAGGGAAAGCGCGGGGCCGAAACCATCCTGATGGATTACTGGCGAAAGACCGGGAACCCAATCAAGATAGTGCGCATCTTCAACACCTACGGCCCGCTCATGGACCCGGAGGATGGCAGGGTGGTAAGCAACTTCCTTGTGCAGGCAATCGCAGGAAAGCCCCTGACAATGTACGGCTCAGGCAAGCAGACCCGCTCGTTCTGCTATGTTGACGACCTTATCAACGGCTTCATAAGGATGGAAAGCTCGCCTGAAAGCTTCACCGGACCGGTCAACCTTGGAAACCCCAAGGAATTCACGCTTCTGGAGCTTGCGGAAAAAGTCGGCAAGGTCCTTGGGAAGAAGCTTGAGATGAACTTCCTCCCGTTGCCCCAGGACGACCCCAAGCAAAGAAAGCCCGACATAAGGCTTGCAAAGTCAAAGCTTGGCTGGGAGCCAAAGATTAGCCTCGAGCAGGGCTTGGAAAGGACTGCAGAGTATTTTGCAGAGATTGCTGGAAAGAAAAAGTAGGAAAAACGGAAGAAGAAATAAAGGAAAATCGTGAAAAGAAGGAAAAAAGCAATAAAGAAAATTTAAAAGAAAAAAAAAGAGATTTGGGCGGGAAAAACAAACCCGCCTTCAACGAATCCTGCTTCTTAGCAAGTCACTGTCCTTATGGTGTACGCAACTGTTGCCGAGCCGTCGGCAGCAACTGGCACGTTCCAGGAAAGCTGGTACGCCGAGTCCTTGGTGTGCGCCAAAGTCTCGCTGGTGACGTCCCACTCGCCATAGGCGTGCTCGACCACCTTCACGGTGACTGGCGTGGTCTTGTGGTTGCGCAGGGTTATTGTGTACGTGTACCTGTTCGAGCAGCTTCCGCTGTACTCGGTGCTGTTTGTCACCTTCTCAGCCACGATGTCAAAGGCGTTGCCAATTGAAAGTGTCACAGCCTCGTCCTTTGGAGTGTGGTCAATGGAGTCCTCGCCAAGGAACTGCAGCGAGCCAGTTGAGTCGGCCTTGTACACGCGCACCTTGCCTGCGGGAAGGGCGATGCCCAGTCCTGCCTGCTGCGTGTTGTTGAAGGAAAGCTTCACAGCGACCTTGGAGCTTGACGATGCGTCGAAGACGTATTCCTTCTTTGAGGCGACGTCGCTTGCCGAGGTCATCTCCACCTGCTTGACCTGGCCTGACGCAATCGTGGTCGGCCTCTCAAGCGTGTAGAGGTGGTACTCGAAGAACGACTGCTCGGTTACGGCGACGCGCTTTGCGCTTCCGGTGGCGTAAGAGTCCATGGTCTCGTACATCGGGTATGCCGTCGGGGTGACGATGTTCACGTCGCCTGCAACAAGCTTGAGCAAGGCATCCTTGAAGGTGGTGCCCGCGTCGTTGCGCAGCGACACCCATCCCTGGAGGGCTATCTTGGAGTCGTCCGCATTGGCGATGGCCACGTAGTTTGCGTTCCAGTTCAGGCCGCTTGTAAGGTAGCTCACCTCGACGTCGCGGCTGCCTGCGGACTGCGAGTCCAGAAGCCAGCTTATTGTCGGGGTTGTGATGAGGCCTTCGGGAAGCGACGGGAAGTCAATCTTGTCGTAGCCTGAGAGGACAGTCACTCCGGTTGAGGTCTTAAGCACCGGGCCGCTTGAGGAAAGCAGTATGCCCGTAGTGGTGTCGTTTCCTGACTTGACGGTCACCTGCTTGTCTATGTACTTGTTAAGGAGCTTGTAGCCGTCGACCAAGTCATAGTCGTAGTTCTGCTCAAGTATGGAAAGCGACTTTCCAGAAAGGTCGGAAAGGTGCACGCTTGTCGGGTCAAGGAACGCCGAGGTGCCCTTGATTGCAAGGCTTGCAATGCCTGCGGGGATGTTGATGTTGCGCGTCTCCTTCACAAGCGCAATCCCGTCGGATGGGTTGTAGTTGAGCGCCTGGTTGGTGGAGTGGTACCCGTTGTTCCAGTAGTACTGGCTGTAGCCGGTGTCCTGCGCCTGGTACACCGTAATCTCAACTGCCTTTGGCGCATCCGAGTCCGGCGCCTTCTGCGCATCAGCAAGGCTGTTCCAGCTGATGCTCATAGTCGAGTCGCCCGACTTGGGAAGCGCTGCAAGCGCGACCAAGAATATTACTGCAATGACCGCAACAGCGGCAACTGCTGCCTTCAACGGCAATGTTTTCTTCTTCATCGAAATCACCCTAAGCCCGTGTTGCGGGCGTTGTGCTTGTGCACGTCCCAACGGGCCCTGCTTGTAGTCTTTCAAAATCTCGGGCTTTTTAATGTGCGCAAATGGTGAGGCCAAAGCCATTCCCATCCGAATGTTTTTATGGCGCAATTGGGTGATAGTCTTCGCAGTGGCATCCAAGTGATTATTATGGCAGACTCCCCGACCCCGCAGAAAAAGTACGACGACCTGAAGGCGGAGATCCAGATGCTTGACTCCAAAATCAGCCTGATTGCGCAAAAAATCAGGATGATTGAGAAGAATGAGGACATAATCGGAAGGACCATAGTCGTCCACAACGAGAAGATCCACAAGCTGGAGTCGGCAGGCCCAATCCCGTTGGCCGCAGGCCCCGCGCAGGCAAGCGGGGAGCAGGCAAACGGCCTGGCAGCGGAAGTCGAGGCGCTGAGAAAGCAGGTTTCCGAGCTTAAGGAGCAGGCCGCAACCAAGGCCGAAGTCTCCGAGCTGCACTACACGCTTGACACCATCAACCCGCTTGACTTTGTCACGCTCAAGCAGGCGCGAAAGCTGATTGCGGAAGAGTTTGACAAGCGCACCGGTTGATTCGGCCGGCTGGTTCGGCATTAGTTATGCTTGTGTTATATCAGTCCGAGCTTCAGCCAAGCTCGCTGTCGTGCGAGTACGCTGGCCGCAGCCTTATGCGGCGCTGCTTTTCGCCTTCCTCGGAGATTATGGCGTCGTCGCCGACGATTTCAATGCTCAGGGTGGCCCCGATGTCGGAGAGGTCGCCTTCGTGCTGGGCCGAGAACACCAGGTGGGAGCCGCTTCCGCCTGCCTCGCGCACCTTCTTCATTATCGCAGCCGGGATCTCGGTTGCGTCCTGTGCGAATGCGATGAGCGCCGGCCTCTGGGTGTCCTGCACAATCGCGCCCTCAAGGAGCGCGTGAGTTGCAAGCGTGGCAATCTCGGCCTGCTGGCCAAAAAGGTTGACGTGTATGACCTTGCCCAGGCCGGTTGTTGCGGTTGTCTCGAACGTGCCTGCCTTTGCAAAGACGTTCGGCGAGGTCTTCTGTATCACGGTTGCCGCGCGGATTGCCTTGTTTATCGTGTAGCGGGTGATGTCCGCGCTTTCAGGAAGCTGGTCCATTGCTGCCGAAAGGTCGTTTATTGCGTAAATCTTTCCCGATGTCTCGGCGTAGGTCTTCTTTACTACCGTGGCAACGTCGCTTTTCTCCAGCCCGAACACCGAAAGGAAGACCTCTGGGTCGAGCCTGGAAAGGTCGATGAAGAGCCCCTGCTCAAGCTCGTAGGCCTTGAACGGGAATCCCAGGGGGATTGAGGCGAGCTTGAACTCCTCGTACTTGGAGGAGTCCTTGTTGGGCTGCGCAAGCCCGGTGAACGCCTTTCCATTGTCGAACACTATTGCGGAGATGTTGTTCGTCAGCGCGGACTCGAGCACGATGTGCATTGCGTGCAGCCTCTGGGGGGGCCTTCCGCCCGTGATTGCAACTGTCTTGAGCGAGGAAAGCTTGACAGAGACCGGCTCGTTGTCGCGGTCGATGCCAAGCAGGCACTTCACGTTGCCCTGCACCGCAGGAGTCCCCGCGCCTTTGGATATGGAAAGGTAGGCAAAAAGCGAGAACGGGTCGCCAAGCAGAAGCTGCAGCTCCTCGTCCTCCACAAGCCGGAAGTCGGTCACCTTGCACTCGTAGCCGCGCAGTATTTCGGCCATTGCCTTTGAGAGGTGCTCAATCTCGGCTCCCTGCTGGGTGATTGTCTTTGTGAGGGAGTCCTTGTTGTACTCTATGAACGAAGGCGACGAGCTGATGAGCAGGTACTTTCCGGAGTGCTCGCGCGAAATCTTGGACACTATCATGATGTCCTGGCGCTGGGAGAGGGCGATTTTGGAGGTGTCGCCGTCGATTACGAAGCCCTTCTTGAGGAAAGTGAGCGCGCCGGTGACCTTCCCGTCCTTTTTCTCAAACAGCGTAAGCAGCATCATCTTGTCCGGGTTCTGGTAGACCATCAGCGGGTAGTCGCCCCACTGGGCATTGAACATCCGGGTCCATGGTCCTAAAGGGAGGTCTAGCTGCATGTCAAAACCGCAGTTGCGTAATGCTGTTGGATATCTCAGGTAACCTGTGCTTAAAATCCATCGCCCGGCCGTCTTCGCGGGGCAGCTGCGTATGTATTATAAGAGGGGCTTGCCTAATGCAACTCCTGTAAACCAAGGGCGTGTTGACTATGGAAATCAAGCAGATTGTCAAGGAGATGCTTTCAGCCGGGATGCCGGAGTCGGAGATTCTTGCAAACCTTACCGACCTGGGCATACCTGACGCCCCCAAGGTGCTTGCGGATGCCAAGAACGCTGCAGCCCCAAAGCCCGCGCCAGCGCAAAAGCCAGCTGCAAAGCCTGCAGTTTCAGCGGATGCAGAGGAGGCAGATGCTCCAAAGGAGCGCTCGTTATTCTCAGAGGAGCCTTCAGAACCAGAAGCCCCGACTCGTGCAAAGCCCTCGCTTTTTGACGAAAAGCCCGCAGATGCGGAGCCTGCAATCTCCGGAAGCCTGCTTGGCTCGTCCTCCTTCAGCTCGGACCAGAAAATCGACGAGCTGATCGCCCTGTCAAAGTCATTGCTGGAGCTGAACAGGAAAATCCTTGACAGCAACAGGGAAATCCTCCTGCGGCTTTCAAAGTAAGGGAAAATTCCCTTTGGGCGCGGGAAGAAAAAAGAATTAGGAGATTAGCGCAAGCTTACGCGTGCGCCTGGGCGGCTGCCTCCTTCTGGGCCTCCTCCGCCTCCTGCTGCCTGACGATGCGGTCAAGCTTTGCGATTTCCTGCGCAATCTCGCCTGCGAGCTTGTTCTTTTCGGTCTTGCTCATCCCCAGCTCAAGCGAGTCGAGTATCTTCTTGTCCTCGTCAAAGCTTGCGGAGAACATCGCCGCGTTTGTCTTGAGCATGTGCCTTGCAAGAACCTTGATCTGAGTTCCCTTTATTCTTCCCATCTGAAAACACCTTTCTAAATATTATAGCCCCGAGCGGAGTTGCGTCCCCAAAGTCGAGCGGCTGTACGCCATAGTGCTTTGGAGAATTCGAACCGCTGTCTTCGGCTCCAAAGGCCGACATACTTTTGCGGGCCAATCTTTGCAGCTTGGCTGACCGCTGTACTACGGGGCTGCGGAAAAGATTATGTCCCTCAAGGGTTTAAATCCTGTGGGATTTAGGTTTGAAGCGGGATTTTTGTCACCGGCCGTACGCGCTGGTTATTTTATGCGAACAAGGCCAGGTATGCGGTCGAACGCGGCGTCGGTGGATGCTATTGGCTGCTTCCGGTCAAGGCATATGGCTGCATGAAGCGAGTCCAGGATGCCGAGGCCGTACTTCTTGCGCAGTTCAAGGCTCTTTTGGAAGTGCCTGCGGTTGAAGTCCACTACCTTCAGCTTTGGGAATTTTTCCTCAAGCCATTCGTCAAGCCGCACTGCCACCTCTTGGCCCAGTTCGCGGTTGGCGACAAGTTCCAGCTCAAGCAACGCCGCAGTCGATGTCATCTTCTCGCCTTTCATGGAGATTACGCGCTCGGCATAGGGCCGGTTGTAATCCTCCTTCTTTGCAAGCGCGAATAAGACAACAACGTCAAGGTACATCCTGGTTCATCCCCTTTTCATCCTTTTCTTGGCCTCGTCGTAGAAGTAGTCCTCCGCCCTGGCGCGAAGTTCGCCTCCGGTGACTCCCTTCTCCTCGGCATAATGCAAAAGCGCCACGCGGACTGCTTCCGACTTTGTCTTTGCAAATCCCCGCCTTACAAGCGAGTCAAGTGCCTCGTCAAGGACTCCGGAAAATGATATCGTAAGCGTAGCCATTCAAAACCACCTAGTAAATCAATAGTGAAATACTATTAAAATACTTAGTGCTTTTTTCTCCGAATGCTTGTTTCCCCTGGTGTTTCTTATTTGTGCGGTTCATCCGCTTAAACCAAAAGTTTTATGCGCTTTTACCGCACGCATAAGGGGAGGCCCGCGGACAATCCCTGCGATTGGGGTTTTGGATGCAGGTGTGTTCGAGGCAGTCGAGCTTCCGGACGGCTCCATCCGCATAGTGATGGACGTGGGCGGGGCAGCGGTTTCCGCAGGCGCTGCCGGTGTTGCCAAGGTCGCAGTCAGCCGCGACATCGTGCACGTTACCGTGTCTTCCGGACGGCGCGTCCGCTGGGAAGGGGTGTTCCACCTGCCGTTCCAGGCATCCAAAGAGACCGTATCCTGCTCGCTGAAAAACTCCTTCATCGAGCTTTCTGCGAGGCCTGCAGAGCCTTCTGGCCTTGGCTCGAAGTAGGGGTGGTGTCCGGAGTGGGCTGCACGAAGCGCATCTCACCAAGGGCCTTGACTATATTCTGGACGTCCTTGTTGTTGTACGGCACCAAGTCAACCGTCTTTTGCCTTGCGCTTATCTTGAACTCCCTGCTTGAGGCGATGTGGTTCTGTATGGCGGAATTGAGCGTGTCGCGGAACCCCGTATCGCCTATGTTGTCGCGGTTGTGAAGCTCCATGGATATCCTGCGCAGGTCCGGTTCCTTGAGGAAGCCGAGTGCCTTGATGTACTGGTGGCCCAGCTCGGAGCCTATGTTGCAGTTTGTGAACAGGTACGTCTTCAGGTGGCTTTGGAAAGCAAGCCGCAGCAAAGACTCGTCGTCAAGGCCGCCGGTGTTCTTTGCGTGCTCCTTCAGCGCCTCGTCCTCCAATGTGTCGCGCCTTTCCAGTCCCGGCTTGGGGTAGACTACCTTGCAGCCTTGCGCCTTGAGCTCGTGCTTGAGCCTGTTCTGGTCGATTTTTTCTGCAACTTGCCTTTGGACGAACATCTTGATTACGCGGTTGCTCTTCGTCTGCGCCCTGGTATCCCTGCCGGTGCGCTTCTGCGCTTCCTGCAGGAGTATGCCGCTGATTGAGTCGTGGATGTTGTTGCGGCGGAGCCGTTCGTAGGCCGCCTTGGATTTCAGGAACGTCCTTGCGCTCTTGATTGCGCTGTCGGGGTTTCCCGAGATGAACTCGCCGCGCATCTGGTCGGAGTTTATGTCAATTGCGCTCTTGCGGCCAAATATCATGTCCGCTTCCTTCTGCCTGTAGTTCTCGGCCAGGTACCTCTCGTGGTTCTTTGATGCGGGCGCAAGCTTCTTCCCGTTCTTTACCTCGGGGACGTGCCCGTTGAGGCCCGGCGAGAATTTCATCTTGTCGACATTGTCAAAAATCAGCTTTCCCCGCATCCTGCGCTCCTCCGGGGTCATTTGCGTGAAGGATTCGGGGTGGTCGGTGTGCATTATGGTAATGTGCGGCTTTATCCTCTGCTCGTCTGAAACGTTGTCTTGGCCGAAGAAAATCTTGACTGTCCTTCCTTTGAGCGGGCTTGCGTGCGGTTTCATCAACAGCTTTTGGTAGGGCAGTCTTTTAAGAATTCTTGGCAGGTTTCACCGGAAACGGGGCCTGTTTTTCCTTATATACCTCAGTCCGTACGATTTGTAAGCAACGAGGTGTTGTGCATGAAGATGGACGTTTCAGGGCTTTCGTACAGCCAGGTGCTGGGCATAGCGAGTTCGCTTCCCCTGGCAATAGAGCAGATTTCAAGCCGCGGCAACAGGGTGTCATTGGTAATGGCCTCCTCGGCAGTCTGCTGAACCAGGTGAATTGTAGTTATGTTCTACGCAGGAAAATTCGGTAGGCTTCCTCCATTGAGTGCCGTGCTGACGGGCGCTGCCCCCAGTAGGCCAGGGTACTCGGAGCCACGCTATTCCGGATACGATGCGGGGAAGGTGGGTATGGCTATGTTGGAACCGAAAGTTGAATCGCAGCCGGTGTTCTCGGCATCCGAGGCGCACGGCAACAAGCCGCAGTTCTCAGTCAAGGCCAAGGGGATGGAAGGCTACGTGGGAAGCGGGTGGATTAACGAGGGCAAGTATGGAAAGTACATTTCCGTAAAGCTCCGCGAAAACCTCTCGCCCGGAACAACTATCTACCTGTCGCCGACTCGGGAGAACCCCGAACTTCTTTAGTTTCCCTTTTATTTTTCTTGGCCCTGCTGACTTTGTCCCCAATTCTATTTTTTTGAAAATCAGCTTCGCTTCGAGTTCCTGCGCGTGCGGTTCTGCATGTCGAAAAGCTCGATGATTTCGTTTACAGTGGTCGCGTTGTGCGGCGTCTTGTCGCGTATCCCCGCAGCGGTCATTCTGGGGAACCTCAACGCAAGCCCGTACTCCTGGCCGTCAGCGCCAACGGTGCGGCCTGCTGAGTGGACCGGGCTCTTGGTGATTTCGTCCGCGTTGACTTCAACAACGTACTTGGGCGCGACCCACTCGTCCGGCTCCATCAGCGCATCCACCTCGCGCGGCTTTTCCTTGACGATGATTTTTGTAAGCATCTTTGAGAACTCTTCCATCTGCTCTTCGGAAAACCCGGTGCCCACCCGTGCAATGGATTTGAAGCGGTCGTCCTCGTCGTCGTAGACTGCGGTGAGCAGGCCGCCAAAGCCAAGCTTGGTGCGCTTTCCTTTCCCGTAGTAGAACCCTATGATTACGACGTCAACGGTGTCCGAAAGCGCGCCTTGGTAGGACTTCTTGAGCTTTATCCAGGCGAACTTGCGTCCTCCGGCAGTATATGTTGCATTGAGGTCCTTTGCGATGATTCCCTCAAGCCCGCGTGCAAGCGCGTCCTCGAAAATCTCCTGCAGCTTTCCTGCGTCCTTGCAGAGCTTGTATTCTGCAACCCCGACTTGTCCGGACTTGGAGACGATTTCCTCGATTTTTGCGTGCCTTTCCTTGTAGGGCAAAAGCGTCATGTCCTTCCCGTCAAGGAACAGTATCTCAAAGCAGAACATCTTCAGCGGGATTTTGCGCGAAAGCTCCTCTATTCCGTGCTTGCGTCTTCGCTGCACCGTAACCTGGAAGGGCAAAATCTTGCCGGTCTTGGGGTCGATGCCTACTGCCTCGCCCTCGATTATGAACTCCTTTCCGGCAATGTCCGTTCCAACCGCTTTTACCAGTTCTGGAAACATCAACGTCATCGGTTCCTGCTTCCGCGAGTATATGCTGACCTTTCCTGCTTTGTCCTTGTGCACCTGGATGCGGAAACCGTCGTACTTGCCTTCCACTGCGCACTCGCCAAGCTTCTCGATGATTGCCTCCGGGCTTTCAAGCCGCTCGGCAAGAGCTGGCCGGATGGGGTTTCCCGGAATCGGGGTGAACGCGCGGATCTTCTCAATGCCCTGCGAAAGCAAGACCTCCGCCACCATCCCCAGGTCGGAAGAGAGGTTGAACGCGCGCTCGATTTCGGGCCGCAGCGACTTGTCGCCTGCAACCGCAAATGACAAAGCGTCAATGATTGTGGGCTCGCCAATCCCGATGCGCATGTTGTCGGTGCAGAAGCGCACTATTGTCTTTGCCTGGCTTCCGGTCGACTTTGAGAGCAGCTCGCACAGTATCTTGATCTTTTTTTCCTGCGAGCCGGTCCCGGAAGAGCCGGCCATCCTGCTTACGCTGTCAAAGACCTTTTCTGCAGTAAGCTCCTCGCTTGCAAGCCTTGTCTGGGCCTTCTTTTCCAAGAGCGCAGAAGCGACCTCGCCCAGGTCGCCCTTCTTCCTATACTCGGCCTGCACCTTTGCGGTGCTTACGCCTGCAATGCGCGCAACGGCCTGTTCGGCAATCCTGTCCCCAATCCCGACTTCGATGTCCGCAAATTCGGGCGCCACCCTGCCCTGGCAGAAGTACACCGCGCGCCTAATCTGCGACGCTGGCGTTTCCAAAAACAGCTTGGAAAGAAAGTCAGTTGAGCTGAGCCGCGACGGTGTTGCCTCTATCTTGTCGAACGTCTCGCAGACTTTGGAAAAAAGCATCGTGCCACACTCAACCTTTTGTGATACTGTAGTGTAGGAAGATGCAATTAATTGGCTTTGCGCAGGCTGCCAAGAACCGCCTGCCACCTGGCCGGCGCCTTGCTGGCTAGTTGCGCGGTATGACTACAAACAGTATGATTAGAATCAGCGCAAAGCCCGCGATTATGCCGACAAGCAGGTAGATGTCGGATATGTTCTTTTCGATGAAGTTGGGCTCCGAGTCAAGCGCAAGGAGCTCCTTTGCGGTGCATTGGGTGGTGTTTTCCTTGGTGCACACGTGCGCATTTGCGCTGGGGATTGCGGTGGTTGCAGCTGCTGCGACGCTCATTGCAATGGGCACCGATGCAAGCTCGGTACCGGTGTCTTTGTCCAAAAGCCGCAGCGTCATCGTCTTCTGCGTTGCGGAAGCCTGGGCGGTTGCGGTTATGGTGGGGTAGTACATGCCGTAGGAAGTGTTGAAGCTTATCTCAGCAGGCAGCACCGTTGCGGCGTACCCGTAAGCAGGCGTAATCTCCGCAGCCATCGTGCAGGGCTCAAAGCCGCCCTTCTTTTGGACGTAGACCTGCATCGAAAGCTGGCCCGAAAGGCTTGCGGGGTCAACGGTGATTGCAAACGCGCTTCCGCCCTTCTGGGGCTCGGCAAGCATGCACTCTGCCTGCGCGAACGTGGCGAGCGCTATTATTGCAAGCAGCGAAAATACCAGCGCGCGTTGGGTCAAGTAGCTTACCTCTACCTTGGTACATTCTTTTTGTTTATGAATGTTGCGCCGCTTTCTGGATCCCGAAGTAGCACAGCCCTATTCCCAGCAGCGTGTCAAGTATCATGGGGATTACCAGCGCGTTGGCCTGGAGGTATACCGACTGCACGTTCTTGTCGATGTAGCTTGTAAGCTGCGGGCCGTAGGTCTCAAGGTCTGCTGCTGTGATCCCGTACGCGGAAAGCATCGACGGGTCGCTCTTCAGCTCCGAAAGCGTGTTCTGCGACTCGGTCTTCATTATGCCCGCGACGCTTGAGTACGTGATGTAGCTGTTGAGCTGGAACACCAATGCTGCAAGGCACGCAACGCCGAGCAGCATCAACGTAATCCCGAAAAGCTGGCCCTTGTTCATGCAATCACCTTTTTTCCTTTGCGCGGATGCCGGCCTTGTAGCCCGCAATCCGCGAAGCCTGCGCCGCAATCTCTGCGAATGCGCGCCTGATTGCCAGGTTGAGCTCGCGTGCCGAGGCCTGCGCGTGCAGGTTGCTGCCCGGGTTTTCAAGCCGCGCGGTAACGCGCACGTCAAAGAGCCTGCTCTTGCCGTGCTGGGCGTTCTTCATGCGCAGCTCAAGGGAGCGCACGTCGGTCTCGCGCCTGATCTTTGCAAGGAACGCGTTGCATTCCTCGCGCACCGACTCGGCAAATACCTTCTCTTCCTTGAGGAAGCCGGAAATAATCACATCTTCTGACTGGGGGGTTGTTTCGTTCATAGTCAATGACCTCCAAAAAACCAGATATTAATTACTCGCTATGGGATTAAAAACCGGTTCAGGCGGCCAGCGCACGCAGCACTGTCGGCAGCGCCAGGTTCACTGCAATCAGCAAAAGCGCGGCAAGGCTTGCAAGGAACGAAAGTCTTGCTGCAATCGGCAGGCCCCTTTTCTTCCCAAGCATACCTGAAAGGCCCGCGTTGAGCTCCTCCGAGATTATCCTCGCGCCGTCAGTCACAAATAGCGGGACCAAGTTGATGGCTCCGATTGCGACGTTGATGTACGCAGTGGAGGCAAGCACGGTCATTATGAACCCAAGTATTGCAAACACCAGTTCGTTCCCTACGGTTGCCGCAGGAAGCACCGAAATCCCCAGCTTGTTGTTCTTGCCAATGGTCACGGTCTTGTAGCCTTCCTGCGTGGAAAGGGTCATCGTGTCGCCCTGCGTCTTTTCGGAAAGCGCGGCAGCAAGCCCGGATATGCCGACTATCCTCTCGCCGTCAACTGATGTTATGATGTCGCCTGCAGCAAGCTGGCTGGAGCCGGGGTATGCGGTTGTGTTTACCGAAAGCACCTTCACAGCTGACATGTCCGCATATATTGGGCCTGCAACAGCCGCAAAGCCCATAGATAGCATCGTAAATGCGATGAATGCAAGCAAGTTGGCCGCAGGCCCTGCTGAAAGGATGCGCCTCTTCTTTTCAAGGGCAAGGTGCTTGAACCTCTCCTCGTCAGGCTCCACAAAGGCGCCAACCGGGAGGAAGCCCCATAATATCGTGCCCGAGCCGAGCACGCGCAGCTTCTCTGCCCTGCAGAGGATTCCGTGCGCGAATTCGTGTATTGTTGCCGCAATGACCAGGCCGAACACCCATTCCCAGGGTACGGTCACTCCCACTATGAGCAGCTGGGCGCCGGCCGGCGCGTTCGGCACCGTGAGTATGTTTATTGCGCTGATTACAAGCAGTGCAATGGACTGGAATGCAAGCCCGCCTGCAATTCCGCAGGCAAGAAGCACAAGGAAGCGCGGGTCTGAAAGCAGGCTGGTCTGGTCGGAAAACGAGCCAGCGGCCATGAGGAGAGTGAATGCAAGCGAAAGCACAAGCGTAACCGCAAGAGTCTTCCTTTCGGTTTTCTTGCCAAAGGTAACCAGCGAGTATATCATCCCGTAGCCGATGCCTACGCCAACGTCAGCCACGAATCGGGCGAAGCCGGCGTGCTTTGCGGCGAACTTCTCCATCGCCTTGATGCCCCAGCCTCCGCGTACTATGTTTATGCCAAAGTACGACTTCCAGCCGTGGACGTCGGCAAGCAGCTTCCCGCCGAGCGCAATCGTTGCGATGGCAAGCGCGACCTTCCACAGGTCGGGCAGGTTTGAGAGCACTATTGCAAAGAAAAGCGCAGCGTCAGCAAGGTAAATCGCGGTTGAAAGCAGGGTCTTTTTGTTCATGAGTATCACTGTCTGGACTATAGTATGAATGTGCGCCGGCATTTTAGGCCTTTAGTTTTTGCAAGGAATGTGCCGGCGCTGCGCCAACCCCTGCTGCGGCCTTTGCTATTTCTTCTTTATCTCTACCAAGTCTGCAAGCGTCAGGCCGCGGCCAGATGACTGCCCTGCGGAGAATGACTTTGCCTGCGGACGCTCGTCTGAGCCCCGCGGCCCCAAAAGCGTGATGCCCAGCTCCTTCTCAAGCTTCTTTGCAACGGCCTCGTTGGGTTTGAGGTGCTCGTTTTCGATGCGCTCGAGCACGTTTTCAAGTATGAACAGCTTGCGCGCAAGCTCCTGCCTGGTAAGCCCCGCCCGTTCGCGGGCCTGGCGCACTGCGCTGCCGTAGCCTTCAACAACCTCAAGCTCGACCATGGGCCTGGGCTGGTTGGGCCTCCGTATTGTTGGCGCGGAAAGTTCGCGGCCGTATGACACGCAGCGGGCGCACACCGAAAGCGTGGCTCCCTCCACTATTGCCTTTGTAGTTGCGGGCCTTCCGCAAATGTCGCAGTCTGCCATAACGCATATCGCCTGTATTGGAGATATTTTAACCTTCAGTGATTAAATCCTCTTTGTTTCAACGGTTCAGTCCGGTGTTTTGATGGGTGTAAAGATTGATGGCATTCTCACAAAGCACGAGTGCCCACTGGAAGAGATAAAGGGAACGGTGGCAGTTGATGCATTCAACGTCCTCTACCAGTTCCTCACCACAATCAGGCAGCGAGACGGCACGCCCCTCATGGATGCCGAAGGACGCATCACCTCGCACCTTTCCGGCCTGTTCTACCGCACCTGCAACCTGCTTGAGCGCGGAATCAAGCCGATTTACGTCTTTGACGGCAAGCCGAGCCTGCTGAAGGAGAACACCATAATGGAGCGCAGCGAAAAGAAGCAGGATGCGCTTGAGAAGTTCAGGAAAGCCGAAAAGGCAGGCGACGAGGAGGGCATGCGCACCTACTCCGCCCAGTCCGTGCGGTTGGAATCGTACATGATTGCAGAATCCAAGGAGCTGCTTGGCATGATGGGCGTCCCCTGGGTCCAGGCGAACACCGAGGCTGAGGCGCAGTGCGCGCACATGTCAAGTGCAGGGATTACCGACGCAGCGGCATCCCAGGACTTCGACTCCCTTATCTTTGGCGCAAACATACTCATACGCAACCTCGCAATATCCGGCAGGCGCAAGCTCCCGCGAAAGAACGAGACCGTCGAGGTGCTTCCTGAGAAGTATTTCCTTCAGGAAAGTCTGGATGCGCTCAAGATTACGCGCAAGCAACTGGTCTGGGTGGCGCTTCTGTGCGGAACTGACTTTGACAAGGGAGTCTACGGCATTGGCGCAAAGAAGGGCCTCAAGCTGGTGCAGCAGCACGATTCTTTCGAAGGCATCCTTGCGGCAACAGGAGCGGACATCCCGCGCTGGAAGGAAATCGAGGACATCTTCCTCAAGCCCGACGTGTTCGACCCTCCTGCAGAGTCAATCCGGTTCGGCCCGCCACAGGTGGATGAGCTGATGAATTACATGTGCGAGCAGCGCGGCTTTTCCCAGGAGCGCGTGCAGTCTGCGCTAAGCCGCGGCTACAAGGTTCCCGAAGACGCCAACCAGAGTTCGCTTTCAAAGTGGATGTGATTGTAATGGCTTCGGCAGGTTTTGCCAAAGCCAAAACAATTTTCCGCCTAAATCCCAGCAAGCTTTCGCAGCTCGTCCTTTTTGTCGGTCTTTTCCCAGGTAAAGTCCGGGTCCTCGCGTCCAAAGTGGCCGTATGCCGCGGTCTTTTTGTAAATCGGCCTCTTGAGCGCAAGGTGCTCGATAATCCTTGCAGGTCGGAAGTCAAAGACCTGCTGGACGATTTCTGCAATCTTTTTCTGCGAAATCACCGCAGTTCCGAAAGTCTCGACGTAGACCGAGACCGGCGCCGCAACTCCGATTGAGTATGCGACCTGCACTTCGCAGCGCTTGGCAAGCCCGGATGCGACCACGTTCTTTGCCACGTAGCGCGCCATGTATGCCCCTGACCTGTCTACCTTGGACGGGTCCTTTCCTGAGAACGCGCCTCCTCCGTGCCTTCCCATCGAACCGTAAGTGTCTACAATAATTTTTCTTCCGGTAACTCCGGTGTCCGCCTCGGGCCCGCCCTTGACGAATATTCCGGTCTCGTTGACGAAGAACTTGGTGTCGTTGTCAAGGTACTTTTCGCAAACTGGCTTGACCACTTCCTCCCAGATGTCCTTCTTGATCCTTGCCTTGTCAACTGTTGGGCTGTGGTGAACTGCAATGACAACCGCATCCAGCCTCTTGGGAATGCCGTCCTGGTATTCAACCGTGACCTGCGATTTCCCGTCCGGCCGCACCCACTTGAGGATGCCCTTTTTTCGCACCTCGGCAAGCCGCTGCGTGAGCTTGTGCGCAATGCTTATTGGAAGAGGCATCAGCTCGGGAGTCTCGTCGCATGCAAACCCAAGCATCATGCCCTGGTCGCCCGCTCCCTGCTCCTTGTTTTCCGAGGAGTCCACTCCAACCGCGATGTTCTTGCTCTGCTCGTGGATTGAGACCAGCACTGCGCAGTCGTGCGCGTCCAGGCCGAACTCGGGGTCTGTGTATCCGATGTCCTCAAGTGCCTTGCGCGCGACCTGCTCGACGTTGCAGTAGCCGCTGGTTGTCACTTCGCCTGCAATCATCAAAAGCCCGGTTGTGGTAAGGCACTCAACAGCGACCCTGCTTTGCGGGTCCTGTCTCAGGAGGTCGTCAAGTATTGCGTCCGATACCTGGTCGCATATCTTGTCCGGATGGCCCTCGGTCACGGACTCGGACGAAAAAAGCGCCTTTCCCTTAAGCTGTTCCAAAATTATCACCCAAAAACGGTTCAACTATTAACGCCAGTGCAGAATAAATAGCCTTTAAGATTATTCTGTATGGAATAATATTTTCCAGGAAAGCCGCAAGCAGCAAAGCTAAACCAATTTAATATTTGGGAGCACCAACTTTCTTTCCCGGATTTTAGCGGCGTCTAGGACGTCTATGGTGAATGGGCTCGTAGCTTAGCCTGGTTGGAGCGCTTGACTGATAATCAAGTGGTCGTCGGTTCAAATCCGACCGGGCCCATTTTTTTTAATAGTATTATTTGTTGGAATATGCATGCCTTGTAGGAAGGGGAGCGCCCGGGCGTGGGCAAGGGGAAACCTGGGTTTCCCCGACGCACGCTTCTGAATCCGACCGGATCCATTTTTTCTTTTTTAATGGCATACCTTGATTATGCCGCTTTCACTGCTTATGTTGATGATATTATGATTGACGCCCACTGCCACGTTGACACTGCGGACTTCGATGCCGACCGCGACGAGGTAATCGCACGCGCAAAGGCGTCCGGAGTCCGCGCAATAATCAACGCAGGCAACAACCATCCCGACAACGAGCGCGTGCTTGCGCTCTCGCAAAAGTACGGCCAGGACTACTACAAGGCGGTAATCTGCCTCAGCCCCCACCATGCAGTAGAGCAGTCAGGCGAGCAGCTTGAGGCCGAGCTCCGCTTCATCGAGTCCAACAAGTCAAAACTCGTGGGCATTGGGGAGACCGGCCTGGACCGCCACCACTACAAGAAAGAGGAGGAGTGGGCCAGGCAGGAGAAGTTCTACCGCGCATTCCTGCAGCTTGCGGAGTCCATAGACCTTCCGGTTGTGGTCCACTCGCGAAATGCCGAGGAGCAGTGCATCCGCGTGGCCCAGGAATACCATTGCCGCGTGATGCTCCACTGCTTCCTCAACCCGAATGCAATGGACCTGGCTGTTGAGTCGGGCTTTGCAATATCTGTCCCCACGCTCAAAAGCAAGTCACTTGACAAAATCATCAAGAAAGCGCCCCTGGAACGCATATTCTGCGAGACCGACGCGCCCTGGCTGTGGCAGGGCGGCCGAAACGAGCCTGCCAACGTAAGGGCGGCCTACGAGCGGGTGGCAAAGATTAAAAGCGTGGAACTGGAAAGAGTGATTGGGGTCGTTGACGAAAACGTCGCATCCTTTTTTGGCTTCAAGCCAACGGCAGTCCCCTAGATTGGTGTTTCGGTATGGCAAGCCCCATTGACTCGTTCAACGCGTTCCTCAAGGCCCAGGGAAAGAAGCCGCGCAACATAGCCTGCTTCGTGGACGGCCCCAACATGCTCCGCAAGGAGCTGGGGGTTGACCTGGACAAGATACGCAAGCTCCTTGCAAAGCAGGGAACGGTAAAGGTGGCAAAGGTCTTTTTGGACCAGTACGCCTCGGACAAGCTCATAGAGGCCGTGACCAACCAGGGGTTCGAGGTAGTCATCATCCCAAGCGACGTTGACGTCGCCCTGGTCACTGAGGCTATGGAGTCCGTCTTTTCCGAACACATAGACACCATCGCAATAGTGTCGCGCGATTCCGACTACAAGCCCCTTCTTTCCAAGGCAAAAGCACACGGCAAGGAGACAATCGTGGTCGGAGCTGAGCCCGACTTCTCCACCGCCCTGAAGAACTCGGCTGACCTGGTCCTGATGGCAAAGGACGCCTGAAAACCCAGTTGGCCAAAAGGCCGGCCAAAGCCCCAAGGGGCTATAAAACAAAACTAATTAAGCCCGGCCGCAGTAACTGATTCTTGTTTCAGCTGCAAAACCATTCGGTGTACTGATAGTGCTACTTCCACCCGGCCAGAGCGTCAAGACAGGCATAGACCTTGCGGGCCTGGACTTTTCGGGCCTGCTCAAGGAGCTTTCGCGCAAGGCATTCACAGGCTACCTTGCAGTGATGATACGGGGTGCCGGGGGCCTGGAGGAGGGCACCATAATCTACGACTCCGGCAAGGTCATAGCCTGCACTTACGAGTACCTGCGCTACGACAAGCTGATGTTCGGCTCGGACGCGTTTCCGCGCATCGCAAACGCAACCGCTGCAAAGAAGGGCGTTGTTGACCTGTACCAGCTTTCGGCTGACCAGGTCAAGCTCATCACCGCGTTCAATGACAAGATGGCATTCACCCCGAAGGACAGCGATATGGATGCGTTCCACGCAACCGACTTCTCGCCTTTTTACGAGGAGCAGGTCAAGGAGCCTGCGGCGCCCGAGGCAAGGGCGCAGCTTCTGAAGCGGCTCAAGCTCTGGGAGGCCGAGGGCAAGGTCGAGGAGGAGCTTCCGGCGGTCTCTGACGCGCAGGAGGACAACAAGCCAATAGACAACCTGCTAAAGTGATTCTGATGAGGACTATCGCAATCTGTTCAGGGAAAGGCGGCGTGGGAAAGACCACGGTCGCAGTGAACCTGTCCATACTGCTTGCGCAGATGGGAAAGAAGGTGGTGCTTGTCGATGCCGACGTTGCAATGGCAAACATAGGCATCGTGCTTGGCATCGAGCGCGCGCCAATCAGCCTGCACAACGTCCTTTCAGGCGAGAACGTGGTTGCGGATGCGGTGTACGAGGGCCCTGCAAAGCTCAAGTACGTGCCCTCGGGGCTTTCCCTTGACGGCATAAAGAAGCTTGACTTCTCCAAGTTCCCAACAGCGATGGCTGCGCTTGAGAAGGGCGCGGACTACCTCATACTCGACTGCCCGCCGGGACTGGACGAGACCAACCAGCAGGCGATAAAGAGCGCAAGGGAGCTCGTGGTGGTCGTCACTTCTGACCCGGCTTCGCTTGCCGACGCGCTCAAGGTGGTCCAGTTCGCAAACAGGTTCGGCATCAAGATTACCGGCGCGGTTGTGAACAAGTTCCGCGGCTCAATCGACGAGGTCAAGCCCGCTGAGGTTGAGAAGCTCCTTGGAGCCCCTGTTCTTGCGGTGATTCCCGAAGACCCCGAGGTGCGTCGTTCGACTGAGAAGCAGAGCCCCCTTATGATTGGCAACCAGGGCACCCCTGCGGGAATAGGGTTCAAGACCCTTGCCTGCGCAATAACCGGCGAGAAATGCGAGACCGGGCCAGTGCAGAAGAAGAGTTTCCTTGACAACCTCCTGTCCGCGCTCTTTGGCAGGAAGAACCAATGATTTTTTATTCCATTCAAGCCAGAACCTATTTGGTATTTTTTAGAGGTGTAACATAATTTGGCAGAAAAGCGCCCATTCGACATTCTTAACAACGCACTGAACAACAACGTTCTCGTGCGCCTCAAGGGCGACGTGGAAGTCCGCGGGACTCTCGCAAGCTTCGACGTGCACATGAACCTTGTCATCGAGAACGGCGAGGAGCTCAAGAACGGCGAGCTCAAGCGCAAGCTGGGGACCGTGCTCCTTCGCGGCGACACAGTAGTTTTCGTCTCGCCGGTTTAAGTCTTTGGGCGGGCAAGCCGGCTTATGTGCGCAACGCACTGTGCTGCCGTCTTTGCCCCCAACTTCCCAAAATCCTATTTTTTGGGCTCATAGATCAACGGTAGATCGCTTGCATGGCATGCAAGAGGCTGCGGGTTCGAATTTTCCGGAAAGCTCAGGCATTCCGGGAAGGAAAGTCCCGCTGAGTCCACTTTCTTTTTTCCAAAAACAACTGCAGGAGGCCATTGACTTGGAGACCGAACTTCTCTGTTTAACCGACTCGTACCAGAAGGAGTGCGACGCAAAGGTCATCGCAGTGGACGGCGACTTTGTAATCCTTGACCGCACGGTGTTCTTTCCCATAGGCGGAGGCGCACCAAGCGACAACGGAAAAATCTCCTGCGGAGATAAGCGGGCGGACGTAGCCGAGGTCTCCAAGAAGGATGGCCGCATCCTTCACAAGGTTTCCCAGCAGCCCTTTTCAGTTGGCGATTCGGTGCACTGCACCCTAGACTGGGAAAACAGGTACAGGATAATGCGCATGCACACCTGCTCGCACGTCCTTGGCGCAATCATGTTCGAAAGCGGCGCCCAGGTCACCGGGAACCAATTAGGCACTACCATTACCCGCTTTGACTTCGACTGCCCGGCTGGCACCGAGCGCCAGGCTTTCGAGCAGGCTGTTGATAAGCTGAACGCGCTTCTTGCGCAGGACGCCCCTGTGAAGGTTTATTCCCTGCCACGCGATGAGGCCTTCAAGATTCCGGGAGTGGTGAAGCTTGCGGACAAGCTCCCGCCCTCGGTCGAGTCGCTCCGCATAGTCGAAATAGCAGGCATCGACACGCAGGCCTGCGGGGGGATGCACGTGCGCAGCCTCTCCGAGATAGGCCAAGCTAGGATAGAAAAAATAGAGAACAAGGGCGCTGCGAAGAAGCGGGTGTACTTCTCACTGTCGCCCTGAGCGCCAGTTGCCTTTCCCTGCCGGCTTGTGTTTTGTTCAGCCGAAAATCGAGCCAAAACCTGCGGTTGCGTTCTCCTCTTCCTGAGCAATCTGGGCCGTAACCTTTGCCTTGGTCTCGGCATCCGCTGTCTTTGCGCTTTCTATCCCGGCTGTAAGCTTTGAACAGAGTGCTGAAAGGAGCGCGGGGTCCTCTGCCTTGAAGTAGAGTATGTACGAGCCGCCCTTGAGTCCCATCGCCTTGGATTCCTTGAGGGTGTAGCCCACTGTCTTGAAGGAGTCCTTTGCGTACGGGTCTGCAGCAAGCAGCTTGTCGAGCTTGCCGTAGTCCTTGCCGTCAATTACGTAAATTTCAATTGCCATACTGTCTGCACCGAAAAAATTCTGGTTGTCAACGCTAATAAAACGGACTTTTCCCGTGCAAAAGCGCCCGCCATCCCCGCTTATCCAAGGAGCGTCTTCTGTCCCTTTTCCGGCCGCATGTCGTCGATTGCAACCGCGTTTATCCCCTTCTTCTTGAGTTCCCTTGCAAACTCGCGAGAGTAGCCGTGGTTGATATAGATTTTCCGCGCGCCAGTCGAGGCGACGTAGTCTACCAGGCCCGCAAAGTCGCAGTGGTCGGAAAGGCAGAACGCCCGGTCGACGTCAAAGCCCCAGGAGGGGTTCTGCGCCCAGCCGGTTGCGACCGCTGTTGAGATTTTCTTTCCGTACTCGCGCTCAAGGCCGGATGCCATCTTGGAGTTTACCTTGTTCTGCGACAGCACCGCAACGAAGTTGCGGCCAAGCGCCTTGTTGCCCTCGTCCGAGGACGTGGTCACGTAGTCCAGGCCGATGCCGTGCTTTCTGTACACTGCGCACACGTCGCCAATCTCATCGGAGACTATCGGCGTGATTCCCATGCGCTCGTTCAGTATCTTGACAAGCTCCTGCGCCTTTCCAAGCGCGTAGCCGCCAAGCACCACGCAGTTTCCAGCTGCGACCTCCTGCTTTACCCAGGATGCCAGGTCGGAATACACTGCCTCGCGCTTTGGGAACGAGAACTTCGGAAGGCCGTAAGTGGATTCGATGAGCAGCGTGTCGCACTCTATGGGCTTTGCGCCCTTGAACAAAATGGAGTCCTCGGTGCGCAGGTCTCCTGTGTACACGAACTTGTCCGCGCTGCCGTTGATGATGATTTGCCGCGAGCCCAGCACGTGCCCTGAGTCTGCAAGGCTCAAGTCGACGTCGCCCAGGGTCATTTTCTGGCTGTGGCCGTTGTGGCGCACCCTGCTTCTTGCTGCCAGGAGCTCGGCAGTTGCGTCCGAGCACAGCAGGCCGTCCTTTTTGGACGACGGCGCGTGGTCGAGGTGGGCGTGGGAGACGAAGTTGACGTCGCCTGCGCAGTCAAGGCCTATCTTGGTGTTCTCCGCTATGTACGAGAGCCTTCCACCTGCGTCAGCGTGCAACATCTTTTCCAGCCCGGTTCATTTTAGGAGTATAAATAGTGAGTCGGAATTAAATAGTGCGCCAAGTTTAAGAACCTTGAGGCAATTCTCAAGGTGTTTTGAAGATGACTGCAGAAGGGCTACCGAATTTTAGCGGTACAAGGAAGCCGTCGTTGATAGGCAAGCGTCCCGAGGAAGTGGCAAAGGCCGCATTGGGCGTCATACCAAAAACCCTGGAGCTGCGCGAAATCTCCGAAAAGGCTCGGAAGGCCCAAAACGACGCACCTAGAGGGATGCTGGCAAACCACAAGGACGTGGCGCTGAACCACGGGCCCAGCATAAGGCCCGAGGATGCCGCGTTGCTTCTGAAGAAAAAGAAGCCAGAGTAATCAGAACAGGCTCTTCCCGCCGTCATCGGTCCCGGAGACCTCCCCTGGCATCGGCTGCTCCTCGCCTTCCTTTGGCACGTCGTCGGACTGTACCGCGGCTGAGAAGCCCGAAAGCTCTGCAAGCGCCTGCGTCATCTGCGTGTCGCCGATGATCTGGGAGACCTGCGAGGGCGAAAGCTCAAGCTGCGATGCAAGCTTCAGCACCGTCCTCATCCTTGCGTCCGCGATTGTCTCAAACTCCCCGTTGCTTTCGTATTCCTCGTCGGAGACTATGCAGAACAGCACGAACTTCTCAGTTGAAAGCTCGACGTCGATGATCTTTTCGTGCACAAGCGACATGGCGTCCAGGTCGTCTTCCGAAAGCATCAGGAACACGACTGCAATGTCGCAGCCTCCCGAGAGGAGCTTCTTTGCAGTAAGCGGTATCTTCAGTAGGTCGTGCGCTGTTCGCCTCTCAAGCTGCGCCCCTGCGACCATCTCGTTTGTGATTGCGCTGAATGCCTCGAACGCGTCGGCCTTGTTTGCCGCGCAGTCCACAAAACCAATCCTCATCAAAATCACTTCGCAATTCCGGTTATATTCATTAACGCGATTTATCCCTTTTGATTTGCAATCCTGTTTGTTGCATATATTGCAAGAGGTTCCTTTGCCTGCCTGAGCGCACGCACTTCCACTGTTGAGTTGGGGATTGCAAATGCCGGGGCATAATCAAGCACCGCGTAGGATGCATTCTGGCTTGCCCCAAGCAGCACCGAAAGCTCCTCTGCCTTCTTGCCGTCGACTGAAAACTGCAGCGAATAGTTCATATCCGTGTTCTCGCGGTTCTCGATTATTGCGACGAAGCTTCCCTTGGCGTATTCCGCCTGGTCGAAGTACAAAAGCGAGAACCCGGCAGGCTTGCTTTTGAGGAATATCGAGTAGGTCATAAGCAGAGCAAGCACTATTGCAATCGCTATTGTTGCCTTGAGCGCAAAGCTGCTGTCAAATCTCTTTTCCTTCATATGAACCCGCGGCCTGGTGGAGTGCATTCATAAGTTCTCGTGTGGTTAAAAACTGTTTTGAGCGTATAGATACTACCGCCCTTTATGGGGCATCTTGGTGAGTTGTTTCGTGGCATTCCAAATCAGCAGTTCCGGCTCAAGGCTCATACTCTCGCTTGACGAGAAGGACTATGCAAAGGCAATGGCAGCAACCAAGGCCTGCGCTCCGTACATCGCCGCGGTGAAGGTCCACCCCGAGATGCCGCTATACTGGAATAAAAGCCATGCTACGGCGGTTGCCGACATCAAGTCTGCCTGCGCAAGCGGCGGAAACAAGCAAGCCGTGCCCGTCATCCTTGATGCAAAGCTTGCTGACATCGACTCAAGCAACCAGATGAAGTCATCCTATTACTACGACGCGGGCTTTGACGCAATAATCTGCCACGGGTTTTCCGGACAGGATGCAGTTGCAGCTGTTGTGGCGGAAGCAAAGAAGCGCAACCGCGGAGTGTTCCTCCTGGTATCTATGACATCCAAGGGCAACCTCTTTGGCCTGCGCGAGGCCGTGCGGCTTTGCAAGATGGCAAGGGATGCCGGAGTGGATGGCATAGTCGCCCCGGGCAACGATTACGAAAGGCTTTCTGTTGCGCGCAAGATTATCGGCCCCGATGCGCTCATCATCTCCCCCGGAATCGGCAAGCAGGGCGGGGACTCGGCAAAGGCAATCGCTTCAGGCTGCGACTTCTTCATAGTCGGAAGGAGCATCATCGAGTCAGCTGACCCGGCAAAGGCAGCAAAGGAGTTGAATGATTCCGTTCCCAAGGACGCATTGCGCTCCGGACCGGTGGCATTCTCGCACTCCGCAATGCTTTCCGTTCTTTTGCGCAAGCAGGTCCTGCGCTTTGGCGACTTCACGCTCAAGTCAGGAAGAAAGAGCGCGTACTTTTTCAATGCAGGAAACCTCGACGACGGCGAGGCCTTGCAGGCAATCGGGGACGCTTTTGCGCTCTGCATCTACGAAAACGGCCTGCTTGACAAGTTCGACGTGGTATTTGGCCCTGCATACAAGGGAATTCCGATTGCAACAACTGTTGCGCGCTCGCTTTCCGAGCTCTTCGGGGTGAACAAGCGCGTGCTTTACGACCGCAAGGAGTCCAAGGACTACGGCGACCTCAAAGACAAGCTCCTGGTTGGAAACCTCAAGTCGGGCGACCGCCTGCTTTTTGTCGATGACGTGATTACAACAGGCGGCACCAAGTTCGAGTCAATAGAGAAGCTCCGGAAGCTTGGCACCGATTTCTCGCTTGCAGGTCTTGTTGTGCTTTTCGACAGGCAGGAGACCACGCTGGAAGGCAAGAACCCGCTTTCCGAGCTTGATGCTGCTGGCCTGAAGCCCTACTGCGTGCTGCGCTCGCGCGCCACCTTCGAGACGCTCAAGTCCATGAAGGCGGATGGCAAGGACGTGCTTCCCGAGGGCATCTATGGCAAGTTCCTGGAGCACCAGAAGCTGTACGGCTCTAAATGATTTTGGCGGTGTTTTAGTGGCATTATTGAATCGCATACGTGAATCCGTTTCCCGCATACCCGCATCCATCTCCGCAGTGGAAAAGCGCGTTGATGACCATTTTACCCACCTGCGGGAGTTGCGGGAAGAAAAATCTCTTTACAACCTTAGTATACACATAACGCACGTGCGGCCAGGCTCTGCATCCGATGCCGTGCAGTCCGACCCGGACATTGTAGCATTGAACAAGAAAGAACTTCCCATCTTTAACAAGAAAGTCAACGGCAAACTCGTGCCGGTCTTCCATTCCGACCTTGGGCACGTACATAGCGGAAGGATATTCCCGTACCTTTCCGCAGTCCGCGAGCCGGAGACGCTTTCTGCTGACGAGATTAGGGCCGTGCTTGCGCACCCGAAAGTCCGGGAGAGCGCCCCGCAGTTCCGCAAGGACCAGCTTGCTGCCCTGCTTGAGAACAAGAGAAAGGAAGAATCTGCCAAAAGCAGGTAAACGCCTTATGGGTTTTCGTGAAAGCATCCGCGGAAAGTTCTCCAGCCTGTCCAAGTCAATGGGTGCGCACAACGACGAGTCCGCCTTGAAGGGCCTGAAGATGCCGGTTGGCCCGAAGATACGCTCCTTTGAAGACATCGCCAGGCAAAGCAACGAAATCATGGATGCGCACAAGAATGGGGTCGAAATTTCGCTTCACTCGGGTGAGTACGTCACCTACGAGGCAGTAGCAAAGAACCCCGAAAGCCTTACGCTTGAGCAGGTCCGGGCAGCGCTTGGGCACGAAAAGTTCATGATGCACGCGCCCGATGTTTTGAAGCAGAAACTCAATTCTATTGAAGTCAATTACTTGCGCCGGCTGCCTAGGAAATAGAATATGTATGTCAATAGCGTGAATTGTTTGTGCCACCTGATACGTCTTTACCAACCGAAAACGAATTAGCCGACTATATTTGGGCCTTATTTAATGTTGGAATGAGCGAAATTGCCTCTAATTCTAAATTAGCTTTCGAACGCCCGGTACTACCTATTCAAATCGTGTCTAAGACGTTACTGCCGCCAGATAGTGGAATTCCTGCAAGCGTTTTTCCCTTCACATTGGCAAGCGATGATGACCTTTTGTATTTTATCATCGAATTTGAAAAAATTATTCCAGTTCTTGAGAATAATCAAATATTATTCTTAACCGAAGTTATTGACTCTTTTCTGCACTTTAATGGGTGTGTTATCTCTAAAGACGAAATTCAGCGGATATTATCTAAAAGTCAATCCTTGAATAATCTAAAGTTGGTTCAGTTGAAACTGTTTTTTCCCCTTCCGAAACAAAAAATAATCCTTCCAGATAATTTTGATCTTGCAGATACTATAGTTGCAGAGTTATTTCAATCCAAAGAAAATTCAGTTGGTCATTTTACCGGCGATTCTGCAAAGAGTCTAATCAACGAAGTATGCTCTGTTTTAACCGTCAAACTTAACTCCGAACTGGCTGATTTTGATTTATATACTTTCGTCCAATTTGCATACGCTCAACTAGAGAGTAGTCAACGTCAGCGAGAGATTAGTCCTAACTTAGTAAAGTTGTCTCTTGAATCTAAAGAAGGCTCTCGGGAATATAATGCAGTTATTGGGCAGCTTAGTCCTGCAATACGATTCCTGATAGAGACTGCGGTATATTATGGTGGTAATGGAACTTCAGTAATTACCCTTAATCAATGGAAGCGGCTTTGTGTTTTGTCTAGGAGAATTCTTGATTTGTCCGCGGCGTCTGATTATCTTCACTATCTTTCTGGAAATGTGAATGTTACTCTTCGAGTTGGTGACGGTAACTTACCCTTTGAGGTGATTGTGGATAATCCTCCTCTGCAAGAGTATATGCATGTAATGTCTGCTGAACTATCTGAGTCAGACGTTCCTTCTGAGTCTGATGTACCCGTTGATAAGTTACGACCTATAATGGATGCCCTACTTGAACAACACCTACGTGATTTGCATGCGTCGTTTCCTATGCAATTTGGTTTTACTTTAGCGGATTATGGTTTTGTTTTGAATTCCGTAAATCATATGATGCAAAAAGAGACTAATCTGGGCCTACTTGAATTTGAGCCAACTCAACTTATTGCAGTAATTAAGCAAGAAACTAACATCTCGGAGAATATCATTCGTTCGGTCTTAGATTTTTCTACATTATATTTGAATAAATCAGATAATCCGCCCGACTCACGAAAGGTTATTGGCAATGCGAATCGTCTTACGGTCAAGCCATTTGTGTTAGTTAATGGTAAGTATGTTTTTGGCATTGCTTTAGTGTTACTCGCATATAAACATGTTTTAGAAGATTTGCTATCTGGTGTTTGGCCGTTTCCTGTTACGTTACCCACTAAATTCAATGTGGTATTTGATACTCACCGAAAACAGACTTCCAAAGAGTTTGAGACGTTTATTAGTTCTGAACTAAAGTCTTTTTCAGACGTTGTAGAGCCGAATTTAAAAAAGAATAATCGGTGTTTTTACGGAGTTGTCGAACCCTTCAATTTCGAAATTGATGTTCTCTCTATTCACGTTTCTAAAAAATTAATTTTGGTCTGGGAAGCAAAGAATGTTCGTCAGACGATTGCACCTCGAGAATTAGCGTCAGATATGAAACCGTTTATCAAGAACGGCGGCTACCTAGATAATCTTAATAAAAAGACAGAGTATGTTCGTCGTCATCTTGATTCTATACTTGATTATTATCAAATTTCGGATAAAATTGGATGGCGAGTAGATTCAGTAGTTGTTTTTAGTAATGTTGTATTATTGTCATATTTTCTTAAAAAAAGAGTTAAAATTACTTTTTGGGATAAGATGAACGCTTTCATAAATAATTATGATGTCCCTGAGAAAGTCAATTGATACTTGTTATCTACGTGAACAAAAAAGAAAAGGAAATAATGGCCTTTCTAGGCCACTACTGCTGTTGCCACAAGCACTCCTGCCACAATCAACGCGACCGTGTTGAGTACCTTAATCAGTGAGTTTAGCGCGGGTCCTGCGGTGTCCTTGAACGGGTCGCCCACGGTGTCACCTACTACTGCGGCCTTGTGGGCGTCCGAGCCCTTGCCGCCGTAGCTGCCTCCCTCGATGTACTTCTTGGCGTTGTCCCAGGCGCCGCCTCCGGTGCTCATGAACACCGCAAGCAGGAACCCTGATGCGATTGCTCCTGCAAGCAGGCCTCCAAGCGCCTCGACTCCGAACAGGAACCCTACGATGATTGGCGCAGTTATTCCGATGAGCCCTGGCACGATGAGCTCCTTGAGAGCAGCTGCGGCGCTGATGTCAACGCACCGTGCGTAGTCCGGCTTTCCGGTGCCCTTCATGATCCCCTTTATCTCGCGGAACTGCCTGCGCACCTCCTCGACGATGTCAAAGGCCGCACGTCCGACTGCGCGCATCAAAAGGGATGCGAACACGAACGGGAGCAGCGCGCCAAGGAACAGGCCGATTACAACCGGCGGGTTGAGCAGGTTGATTGAGGTAAGCTTCGCCTCGGTTGCGTACGCCGCAAACAGAGCAAGCGCACCCAGCGCGGCCCCCGCAATCGCAAAGCCCTTGGTTGTTGCCTTGGTGGTGTTGCCAACAGCGTCAAGCTCGTCGGTGTTCTTGCGGACCTTCTCCGGAAGCCCGCTCATCTCCGCGATTCCGCCGGCATTGTCCGTGATCGGGCCGTAGGCGTCAAGGGTGATGATTATTGCGGTCAGCGAAAGCATCGCAGTCACTGCGATTGCAATCCCGTACATCCCTCCAACGGCGTATGCGATGTACACCGCAGCCACGATGGTGAGGACGGGGAGCGCAGTTGCCTCCATGCCGATTGCCAGGCCCTGGATGATGTTGGTCGCAGCGCCGGTCTGCGATGCCTTGGCGATGTCCTTTACGGGCTTGTACTCGCGCGCGGTGTAGTACTCGGTCACCAGGATGATTATCCCGGTTGCCACCACCCCGACGAGGGTCGCGTAGAACAGGTTGATGTCGCCAAGCACCATCACGGTGATGTAATAGAAGTACGCAGAAGAAAGCACCGCGGTTGCGATGACTCCCTTGTACAGTGCGTTCATCACGTTGTGCTTCCTGCCGAGCTTGACAAAGTAGATTCCCACGATGGAAGCGATTGCAGCGCCTGCGACAAGCACAAGCGGAAGCATGGTCTTTGTGGCATCAGCAGCTGCAAGGCCCAGAAGCATCGCCGCAATGATGGTGACCACGTAGGACTCGAACAGGTCGGCTGCCATCCCTGCGCAGTCGCCGACATTGTCGCCTACGTTGTCCGCAATGACTGCGGGGTTGCGCGGGTCGTCCTCGGGAATCCCCTTCTCGAGCTTTCCTACAAGGTCCGCACCAACGTCAGCTGCCTTGGTGTAAATCCCGCCGCCTACCCTTGCGAAAAGGGACATCAGCGACGCGCCAAAGCCGAATGCGACGAGCACTATGACGTACTGTGCTGTGCCCTGGTTGAAGTAGATGATTGCCGACATCCCGATGAGCCCGAGGCCCACGAGCGCAAGCCCGGTGACCGAGCCGCCCTTGACCGCGACGTCAAGCGCGTCAGCAAGGCCCTTCTCAGCTGCCTTTGCAGTGCGCACGTTGGCATTGACCGAAACGACCATGCCCACGTAGCCTGCAAGCGCGGAGAGGCCTACGCCGACCACGAATGCGACCGCAGGAGCCACGCCGACCATGAAGCCGATGACGACTGCAATCACAAGCACCAGCGGAACCAGCGTCTTGTACTGCCTGGAAAGGTACGCCATTGCGCCCTCCTTGATTGCTGCGGAAATGGACTTCATCTTTTCCGTTCCCTGCGGCAGCTTGAGCACCGAGTAAGCCAGGTACGCTGCAAAAGCAAGCACCAATACCCCGGCTCCCGCTGTCAGCGAAAGTACGTTCTCTAACATTGTTTATCCCACCTGTATGCGGCCCTGCTTGCGAAAAAGAAAACGCGGCAGTTGGCCGTTAAAACCTAATGAAAAACCCTTCAGTAATATAGAAAATCGGGGTTTAAATTAGTTCCAAAAAACGCCTTCTTTTGCAATGGTTTAAATGCTGTCACGCTTCGGGCCCTATATTATCCTTGGTGGAGAAACCCTTGCTGGTATGGCCTTCAAAGTGTCCGCAAGGATGTCAAAGGTATCCTACGAGATACGGGACATAGTGGGACGCGCGCGCAAAGTCGAGGCTACTGGAAAGAAAATCCACTGGTTCAACATAGGCGACCCCAACCAGTTCGGGTTCAAGCCTCCGGTTTGGATTACTGATGCGGTGCGCGAGGCTCTGGCGGATTCCAGATATACTGGCTACTGCCCCTCCGAAGGCGATGCCGAGCTCCGGGCTGCGATAGCGAAGATTGAGGGTGTTGCACCTGACTTTGTCACAATACACTCCGGCCTCTCCGAAGGCATCGACTTTTTGATGCAGGCCCTTGTTGACCCCGGTGACAACGTGCTTCTTCCAAGCCCCAGCTATTCCCTCTACAACACGATGCTTGCGGTTTGCGGCGGCACGGAAAACTATTACTCGCTTGACGAGCAGTTCAACCCCGACGTGGATGACCTGAGGAAAAAAATCAACAACTGCACCAAGGCAATAGTCATAATCAACCCCAACAACCCGACTGGCGCGGTCTACCCTGAAAGCACGCTGCGCAAAATCTCCGACGTTGCTGCTGAATTCGGAATCCCCATCATCTCCGACGAGATTTACTCGATGACCGCCCTGAACGGCGAACGCGCAGTTAGCATGCGCGACATCTGCAAGGACGTCCCTCTGGTTGTAGGCAACGGCGTTTCCAAGAACTTCATCTACACCGGCGCGAGAGTCGGTTACCTGGCTTTCCACAACGAAGGCTCCGAGCTGTTGCGCGACGCCTGCGTCAAGCTCTGCAACGCCCGGCTTTCGGTGAACTGGGAGATGCAACGCGGAGCGCTTGCCGCATTCACGCACCCGCCAGACCACATTCCTGCCTATCGGGCTGAGCTTCGCAAGCGCAGGGACGTAATCTTTCAGGGCCTGAACTCGATTGAGGGCATAACCTGCGCCAAGCCAAATGCCGCACTCTACTCTTTCCCAAAGGTTGAAACCACAAAATTCGCCACCGACAAGGAATTCGTCTACTCCCTATTGGAAGAAACCGGCGTTCTTGTGGTTCCCGGAAGCGGCTTTTCTCCAGTACTCACAGACAAGCACTTCCGCCTTGTATTCCTCGCGCCTCCGCAAGAGCTGGAGGAGGCAGTGGGAAAGATTGAGGACTTTGCGAGAAAGAGGCTCTGACTTCCTGCGTAATTCCTTACCCTGCAACTATCCGTAGCCAACAGTTATAAGTAAGATTTATCTTACTAATCTTGGTGAATTGTCCCTATGGACGTCTCAGTCGGAGTGGTAAGCTCGCGCGGCCAGGTAGCCATCCCAAGCGATATCCGCAGGAAGATGGGCCTTTCTGACGGCGCGAAGATACTCTTTCTCCTTGATGGCGACTCCTTGTCCGTCCGCAGGCTCGAGTCCGTTCCGTGGGAAAAGCTCACCGCGCCCCTGAGGGCGGCAGGCAAGAAGCTCAAGGAAGCCGACGTGGCGGGACTGGTCCACAACCACCGCGCACGAAGGCCTAGTAAATGAATCGGGTAGTCCTTGACACCAACGTAGTAGTTTCAGGTACTTTCTGGAGCGGCGCGTCCTTTCAGGTAATGCGGCTTGTAGATGACGGAAAAGTCCGTTTGGTGCTGTCGTCGGAGATATTGTGCGAATACTCCGAAATCCTTTCAAGCGAAGAGATTCTCGCAAAGACCTCCGCAAACCGCAGGCTAGTTGAAAAAATCATCCGCAAGATTTCCAACCGGGCGATATTTGTAGCGCCGACGTCGAAGTTGCGCGCAGTCAAGGACGACCCCGATGATGACAAGTTCATCGAGGCTGCGGTAGCCGGTGGTGCATGTTTCATAGTCACAAAGGACAAGCACCTCTTGAAGCTTGTCCGGTATGGAAAAATAGAGATAGTTACGCCTGAAGAGTTCCTACGCCTAATTGTGCAAGAACACGTCTGATGCTTTTCATCCTTTGAATTTTAAGAGCAAAAACTCGTGGTCCTTCTCGAACTGGTCTATGTCGAGGTTTTCCTCAATCTCAAAGTCTCCGGCGAGTTCCTTCTCAACTTGCGCAAAAATCTTCTTCGGGTCAGCAGCGGAGTCAATGCAGCGTGCCTTGATTGCAAGCATGCCGTAGCCGCCCTTCTTTAGGCAGGCGCGGGCGTTCCTAATCATGACGTTAGCCTGCTCCTTGTCCGCAACGTCCTCAAACACCACGTCGACCTTGCCGTCAACCATCTCGGAGTAGTTCTCAGGCGAGCGGGCATCCGCAAGTATGGGCAGCATATTCTCGCGTTTCTGGCAGACGAAGATGAAGTCCTCCATCGCCGAAGCCGAAATCTCGACCCCGTAAAGAACTCCCTTCTTGCCGATTACATCTGAGACAAAGCTTGAAGTAATTCCGTTCGCAGCTCCCAGGTATAGCACCGAAGATCCGGGCTTGATTGGCATGTTCCGCAGGCCCTTCACTATTGCCGCAGCAAGCTTGCTCCTTGAAGGCTCCCAGAAGCGGTATTCCTCGCCAGCAACCGTAATCACGCGCTCGTCGGAGACGCGGAAGCCCTTGACTAGGTTCTTGGTCGCAAGGAAGCGTTTCCCGGACGGGTCGAACGCCCAGTGGATGCCGTCGAACTTCTTGTCCTTTTCAATGTGGAACGTTGCCAAGAGAATCAAAACCTCTGATGTGTCTTAGTTTTCAGTCTTATAGTAATGTGACCTTGTTTTCCGGAATAGTGAGTACGAGCGCCTTCTTGTGCATCAGCGTGCCCGCCTTTGCAATAATCGTGTCGCCGAGCTTCTCGGAAAGGTGCTGCTCGTGCACGTGGCCGCAAACCACAACTGCCGGCTTCTTTGCAAGTACGAACTCGCGCAGCGACCTGCTTCCCACGTGGTTGCCGTGCCCGGTCTTGTCAGCTGCGCAGTCGCGCGGGGGCGTGTGGCTTACTAAGATGAACTTGCCGTCATCTGGCACCTTAAGCTCGGCAAGCTTCCTCTCAATCGTCTCCTCGGTGTACTCGCAAACAGTGTTGAACGGCGTCGGCCCGCTGCCTCCAAGGCCGTAGAACGGGATTTGGCCGATTATGGTCTTCTTTCCTGCAAGGTCGCGGTGAGTTTCCTCAAAGAAGTCCTGTACCGTCTCCGGGTCGTTGTTGCCGTGCACTGCGTAATAGGGAATCCTGGTCCTGTCAAGCTCCTCAAAGAGGTCCTCGGCAAAGGACACGCTGCCGCAGGTCACGTCTCCTGCAAGGATTATGGCGTCCGGCCTGGACTTCTTGATGAACTCGAACAGGAACTGCTTTGCCTGGATTTCGCCATGCAGGTCTGCAACGCACAAAATGTCCATAATCCTAAACGCCTTCGGCAGTTTGCCGGTGTAAAATTCGTCTAGGGTATTAGGCAGCCCAAGGTTTTTTAGCGGGAGTGCGGACTGGCAGGGGTGTGTGTGGCGCCTAGGCTTTCTTTGCAGCCGCAATCAGCGCCTGCCGCAGCTTCTCCTCCGAGGGCAGTGTGTTTGAGCCGTTCGGGCCGACAAGCTTGAGTGCGTGGGCCTTTACCAGGTCAACTGGGGCCACTACCCTGGGCTCGGTGTGGATTTCCGGCTCGCCCAGGTTGAATTTCATCATTTTGCACCAATCGTCGATTTCATTCCGGTGCTCGTTCAGGGGCTTTCCGGATTTGGCTATTCCCCTTTCGATTTTTTTCAGTTCGCCAATGTTTACTGAGCGCTGTACCTGGCGATGGGCGTGTGCGCTTTGCTCGGAAAGTGAAAGCTCGTCAAGCTGTTTTCGTTCAACGATGCGGATTGCGTGGGTTTCCAAAAAAATCACTCAGGTAGTTGTAGGGCTAGGAATGTATATTATCTTTTTTCGTTTTCAGCCCGCGGTTTCAGGGAAAGCGGCGATTATTCGAACTGCGGTCTAGGAAGGTTTATATATCCTAATAGAATCATGATTGTATCGTGATTGATTCTCACGATTCGCGACACAATCGCGGACAAGTATCAATCAAACCGGAAATAAAAAGGTGCCGAAAATGGCTTTGGATGCAGGAATCGTAGGAGATTACCAGTCGTTCAAGGAATCCATCAAGGACCCCGCCCTGACAACGGCGTATTACCTTTCAAAGATTTCGGATGAGAAGACGTCGTTCAACCTCGTGCTGAGGGAAATCAACGCCAAGCTGGACCGCCTCGCGTTCTTGGAACAACGCGTGGCACAGCTTGAAGAGATGCTTGAGAAGAATTCGGTGGAAAAGGTCGCTGTCGCGGCGTCGTTGCCCAACAAGGAAGTCGTCGCGGACATCGACTTGGAAATCATAGCGTTCGTCAAGGAAACGGGCAAGGTAATCGCCCAGGAAGTGGCCGACAAGTTCGGCTACAAAGGAAAGAACGCCGCGTGCGCGCGCCTCAACAGGCTCGCAACCGCAGGGCTGCTTTCCAAGAAGCAGGCAGGAAGGAAAGTGTACTACCTGCCAATTTCGTAGGAATCGCAAAGGAATCACAGGAAATCAAAGCAAATCACAGGAATCGCGCGTAATTGTGCTTAGGCACAGTTCAACCCACCCCCAATAAACATTCTGGGAGGGGCCTGCCAGCCCCTCCCCTCTAATTCTTTACGTTTTCAACAATTAGGCCTTACGCTATGCTTTTGAAAAACTAGAGTTGCCCGCGGTTGTTATTTCTTCTTAGCCAGCCACTCATCCACAACCGGGACAATCTTTCCGATGTCCTTGCCGTCAACGCTCCTCATCGCGGCCTTCTTGGCGATTTCCTTGGCGTTGAACGCGATTGAGAGGCCGGACTCCGCAAACATCGGCAGGTCCATCGAGCCGTCTCCGACTGAGAGCGTGTGGGACTTGGGGATTCCAAGCTCCTGCTGCAGCTTGAACACAAGGGCGCCCTTGTCCGAGACGCGGATGTCAACTTCGCCGTTGAGCTTGCCGTTGCTTGCGCGCAGGGTATTGAACAAGAACTGGTCGATTGCCGAGAAGTCGCGCCTGCTTGCAACGCGCGCAGCAACCGGGTTCAAGGATGCGCTGATTATTGCAATGTAAAAGCCGTGCGCCTTGAGGTGCTCCATTGTTGGCGCGATGTTGTCCATCACCTTGATGCGGTCGCCCAGGAGCATGCAGTCCTGCACGGTCACGCCCTCAAGCATAGCTGCCCTCTGGTGCAGGGCATCCTCCAAGGGCAATTCTCCATTGACCACCATCTTGGTAATCTTGGACACCTGTGCGTGCATCCCGGCAATCTCTGCGATTGCGTCAATGACCTCGCGGTCAATGAGCGTGGAGTCGAAGTCGAATGCGGCAAGGTATTTGTATTTCCCGTGGTCGCGTCCACGGGATGGGGCGGCTTCAGTCGCGAACATTCCTTTGTCGGTTGTCAAGGTCTGCTTCCCCTCTTTCCTATCCTACTGCCTCTTGGAAAATTTCGCCATCAAAAGCTCGCCGCGCGCGTGGTCAATCGAGGAGCGCACCATGTCCTGCTTCTGCTTGAGCGGGCCGATGATTGAGGTCGAGTATTTCAGGAGCATTATGTTGTCGTAGATGTCGTTGAGCCTTCCGAAGTAGTAGTTTGCCTCGTCTTCCTTGTCCTCCTTCAGGCAAATCTGTATTGCCCTGCGAAGCTCGCCAGCGCAGTCCGCAACGCCAGCGAGGTAGGAAGTTACTGGCATCGAGAGGTCCTCAGGCGAAGGCAAATCCTGGTGGTAGGATACCGCAAGGAACGTCTTGATTTCGACGTACTCCTGGTAGCAGTGCTCGGTGATGTGGGAAAAGTCGTCGTCGTACTGCCTTATTTCAAGCACCATCTTCTCAAGTTCGGCAAGCGTTGCCGAAAGCTCGACTTTCTCGCCGGTGTGGATGTCGCGGATTGCGCGCGCTGAAAGCCTTACGATTTCGCGGCTTTGGATGAGTACTGCGTCCTGCCTTTTTTCCTTCTTGTCAAACGTCGGCTGCAGCCCGCGAATTATCGTCGAAAATTCCGCCATCTTTTCCCACCTTCACTATAGCAAGTATTTATTGGTGCTAATGGTTAATGAATCAATAGGGGCAAGGGCCCTGATTATTCTTTTCTGGTGGTTTGGATGGACAAGAAAGACTTTACCGTAATCTCGCTTGGCGGTTCGCTTATGTTCAAGGAAAACGGCGACATTGACGCGGAGTACGTCAAGTCTGCAGCGTCGCTTTTTCGCAAGCTCCATGCTGAGGGCTTCAAGATAGCAATATCCGTTGGAGGCGGAAAGTTCTCGGCACAATACCAGGACATCGTTCGCAAGAACGGCACGCAGGTAATGGCTGACAAGATTGGCCAGATGATTAACCACGTCAACGCCACGCTCCTGATTTCGCTTCTTGGAGAGGACGTAGCCTACCCCAAGTCAATCACCGACCTGTCCGAGACCCAGCTTGCGTCCAAGCTCAACCTCATCCCGGTTGGCGCGGGGTTTGTGGAGGGAGCGACTTCCGACCACGCAGGAGTAATCATTGCAGAGCGGCTCAAGGCCAAGCGCCTCATCAACCTGTCCAAGGTGGACGGGATTTACGATTCCGACCCGGCAAAGAACCCGAAAGCCAAGCTCATCAGGAAAATGTCCTATGACCAGCTCATCGAGCTTGCCACGCGCCTGGACACGCGCGAACCCAAGGCGCCCTTTGTGTTTGACATCATAGCCTGCAAGCTTGCGGCAAGAAGCGGCATAGAGATAGTCTTTGCCAATGGCAAGAAGCTTGACGACCTCAAGAAGCTGGTTGAGGGAAGCAGGGATTGCGGGACCATAGTCGGTTAATCCGGCGATGTTGGCAGTCAAAGGTTCCGGTACCATTGCTCATATTCTTTGTGAGTAGCAAAGCAGCGGACGACGTGTAGCGTTCCTTCTTCTATTTTGTAAGCGAATCTTGCCCCTTTGGTCACCTTTTCAACGAAATGCGGGTTCCCGAAACGAAGGTGCCTTCTTGGGGGCATGTTCGCCACTTTTTCAATGTGCTTTATGAACCGCTGTTGCAGGCTGTGGTCCATCTTTTGGATTTCTTCCAGTGCCTCGTCGAATATCTGGTAGTCCATATCGGCTCTGGAAAAGTATTGCCTGCGGGTGTTTTTCGGGCGCGGATGCAACTTTTAGTCGATGTTCAGTTTTCTTTTGACTTCTTCCAGCGTGTATGCCTTTACCTTTCCCGCGCGGTAGCGCGCCATATCACGTTCAATCGCCCTTGCAACAAGCGTCTCCTCGTCCTCGAAGTATCTTTGGTAAAGCTTCAGCGCCTGGCGTATGACCTCGGCTTTCGTGCCTGCCTGGCCCTTTTTCACGGCGTTGTCGATTATCTTTTCGTATGGTGCGCCAAGTATGATGTTCATAGGAATCCCCTTTTGGTAGGTGCAATGGTTGTACATCTATTGCGCAATAACTAGTTATAATGATTTGGTTGACATTGCCGCAACCTGACCTACTTTGTCTTCTCGTGGTACTTGTTTGCTATCGTGCGCACTTCGCGCTCAAGCTCGGCCCTGCTCTCGTCATTTACAAGCTCATAATCAGCAAGCGCCATTGTTGCGGCAAGGTTGGGCTCGCCCTTAACCTTGGACTGCTCCTTTTGCTCCGAAGCCTTGAACTGCTCAAGGGTAAGCTTGCTTTCTCCGGCTCGGTTGCGCGTCTTGATGCGCTCGTAGCGCAGCTCAATCGGGGCGTCCACTGAAATCAGCACGAACTTATCCCCAAACTGCTCAACAAGCGCCTCGACCTCGGCAGGCAGCCGGATGGAATCGATTGTAGTGACCCTTTTCTGCCAGCCCGGCATCATCTTGACCCTTGTTGCGGCCCTGCTTGCCCAGTAGCCGTCGCCTTCCTTTTTTCGCATCTGGTTGCCAACATCAATCAGGTTCGTCCTCTCAAGCCCCAGGTCGCGCTTCTTGCACTCGTGCCTAATCTCGTCAGAAAGGCTGAAGCTTGCAGCGCCGAACTCCTTTTGCAAAAGCTCGATTGCAGTGCCTTTTCCCGAACCGATGGTGCCGCAAAAGCCGAATATCATTTCGACTCCCCTCCGTACTGTTTTCCTTACTGGCTTCGTGCCTTCTTCATCAGCAGGCGCTGTTCCGCGCTTGCGACAGTCTTGCGGGTTGCCTCGATGACGTCCGGGTTGACGCTGATGGAGTCAATCCCGTACTCGACAATCGCCTCGGCAAACTCAGGATAGACCGAAGGCGCCTGGCCGCAGATTCCAACTGGCACGCCGTGCTTGTGGCAGCGTTCTATTACAAGCCTGATGGACTCAAGCACGGACGGGTCGCGCTCGTCGAAGTCCTCGGCAACAATCGGGTTGTCGCGGTCAAGGCCCAAGGTAAGCTGGGTAAGGTCGTTGCTTCCGATTGAGAAGAACTGCGCGCCAGCCTTGCAGAACTCCTCCGCAAGGATGACAGTTGACGGGATTTCGCACATGATTCCCAGCTTGAAGTCGTAGCCTCCGCCGTTCGTAAGGCCGGAAGCGTCAACAAGCTTCTTGCATACCTTGAACTCGTTCAAGGTGCGCACGAATGGTATCATCAGCCAGAGGTTCTTCATTCCGTACGTCTCGCGCACGCGCTTGATTGCCTCAAGCTCCATGTTGAACACTTCGGGGTCCTTGATGTAGCGGAAGCAGCCGCGGAACCCGATCATCGGGTTCTCCTCCTTGGGCTCGAACTCCTCGCCGCCCTCGAGGTTCTTGTACTCGTTGGTCTTGAAGTCCGTTGCGCGGTAGATTACCGGCCGCGGGTAGAACGCCGCGCACATCTTGCGCATGCCGTCCGAAAGCGCGTCGATGAACTCCTCGCGCTTGCCCTGCTTGAGCATTGCCTTGGGGTGCTTCCCAAAACCGGCGATGATGAACTCCGCCCGGAACAGGCCGACGCCGTCAACATGCTTGGACGCTACCTTGTCGGCGTTCTCCGCCTCGGCAAGGTTGACGTAGAGCTTGGTGCCTGTGACTATGTTGTCGCTCTGTGGCCCGGAAAGGTATTTGGTTGCTCGCACAACTTCCTGCATGAACGCGTCCGACGCGACCTCCTTTTCCATTGCCTTGGAAGTCGGGTTGGTGCCTGCGTCAGTTGCGGTTGCGAGCTTTCCTTCAAACACCACTCCCTGTGTGGCGTTGACTGTGATAATCTGGTCTTCCTTCAGGTCGATTGTTGCGGTGCGTGTTCCGACTATGCAGGGGACTCCCAGCTCGCGGCTGACTATTGCCGCGTGGCAGGTCTGGCCTCCTGAGTTGGTCACGATTGCTGCTGCGCGCTTCATCGCAGGAACGAAGTCCGGCGAGGTCATCTCGGTGACCAGCACGTCGCCCTGCCTTACTTTGTGGATTTCCTTGGGCGAGTAGATGAGCCTGACTGGGCCCCACGCGGTTCCCGGTGACGCGCCAAGGCCCTTGAGTATGGGCTTTGACTTTGAGGTTACTGTTGATGCTGCCTCTACAATGACTTGCGGCCTTGGGATGTCCGAAGTTGGCGCGCTGGATGCGGGGGGAAGCTTGCTTATGTCCTGCACTATCGGCTGGTTGATTTCCATTGCATCCTTCACCTCCTGCGTTTGCGCTGGCTTTTTGTCCTTGAGTGTTGTGATGTTCCTGCTCTGGACTATGAATATCCTTCCCTTCTCTACAGCCCACTCGATGTCCTGGGGCGCGCCGTAGTGGTCCTCGATTTTCTTCCCAAAGCCAGCAAGCTTGACTATCTGGTCGTCTGTAAGCTTCTGCATCGCGGCAAGGTTTTCCGGCAAGTCCGCCTTTTCCGAGCCGGTGCCGGATTTTCCGCGCAAGATGGCGAACTCCTGCTTGCTGACGGTCCTGTTTGCAACCTGCATCGAGTCCTTTGAGACTATGTAGTTGTCCGGGGTGACCGAGCCGCTTACTACTGCCTCTCCCAGGCCGATTGCGGCCTCAATCATGATTTCGTTGGCGTTCTTGGTAATGGGGTTTACCGTGAACATTACTCCGCTTTTTTCGCTGTCTACCATCTTCTGCACTACCGCGCACAAGCCCACCTTGTTGTGGTCGAAGTGCTGCGTAATCCTGTAGTAGATTGCGCGCGCCTCAAAGAGGCTTGCCCAGCACGAGCGCACCGCGTCAACCAGCATGTCCGCGCCCTTCACATTGAGGAATGTGGCCTGCTGGCCTGCAAATGATGCCTCAGGCAGGTCTTCCGCTGTTGCGCTGCTCCTTACTGCGACCAGGACTTCCTGGGTTGCAAGCGGGAATATGCTGACCCCGCAGAGCTTGTTGTAGGCGCGCACCAAGTCGGTGCGGATGTCGTTTGGCATGGGCTCGGCAAGGATTGCGTTCTTGATGGTCTCGCTTGCCAGGTCCAGCTTGTCGGAGTCCTGCTCGTCCAGCCCTGCAAGCGTAGACGCTATGAGCTGGTCAATCTTGGTTGCCCGTACGAAGTTGAAGTATGCCTCGCTTGAGATTACAAACCCGTCCGGCACCGGCAGGCCGAGCTGGAACATCTCACCCAGGTTGGCTCCCTTGCCTCCTGCAATCGGTATCGAGGTTTTGTTGATTTCGGAAAACCAATAGACGTTGTTGGCCATAGAAAGCACTCTCCAAGTAAGGGGCGTTTGGCGGCCTTTTGGCCGGTTGTGCACCCATTAGTGTTTTCCCTTATAAAAAACAACCCTCAAACTGGGGCGTTCAGTTGCCAAAGCCCGGGCGTGCGGCTTGCCGAAAGCAGGTGTGTTGGCCGCCAAAGGCCACATCCAGAATTCTTTTATTTGCCAACGGCTTAATGCAACACGGGTTTTTTGGTAATCAGGGGGTTTTTCCTATGAAGTCAGCTCTTGCACTCGTTGCAGTGCTTGCATTGTCGTTCTTTTCGTTTGCCTCGGCAACAACAAGCCAGCTTGGCATGCAGTACGCGACCACTACTGTGCTTCACGACTGCGCGCAGCAGCCGCTCTCAATAGTAAACCGCACCGAGTTCCTGCAGTTCTACTCGCAGCCTGCTGACGAGTCCAACATCGCAAAGATTGTTGCGCTTGCGGCTGACCTTTCGACCAAGGACGCTGCAGCCCTGGTTTCCCAGCAGACCTACCTGCAGTGCGGGGACTACGTGCTTGCAGGCCAGAACGGGACCCTCTACTGGAGGGGGGTCGAGCTCACCCCGCCGGGATACGTGCGCGAGCTCGAGGCAAGGGTAATCGCCCTTGAAAGCCAGGCTTCGCCTTCCGCGCTCACCGTGCAGTCGTTGCAGCAGAGGGTGGCGCTTTTGGAGGAGGACGTGCTCAAGCAGCGCTCCGACTTTGCAAGCTTCCAGTTCTCCTGCCTCGGGCTGATGGCTTTCATCCTGCTTGTGCTCGTGTGGCAGGTGTTCTTCCACCAGAAGCAGGGTACGAAGTCGTACTACAGGCGGCACTGATCCCGCTTTCTCTTTTTTTTTATTTCTTTTTTTTTTTAGAACTAGTAATACCTGCGCGGTAGGGGAAGCACCCCTGCCTTTCCGCCCTTGCGGCGGTATATGTCCGCAATGACCACGAGTATTGCGATGAGCGTTATCATCTTGCTTACGTCGGGGTTGGACTCGAATATGGCAAGCACCACTATGAGCGCAACAGCCACCCAGATTATTGCCGAGGTTATGAATGCCCGGCCCAGCTTGCGGTACATGGACAGCAGCCCCGCGCCGTGAGGGGCGTATGTCTCGCCCTTCCTCAGTGCGCGTATCGTCCTGATTATTATCACAGTAGTTGCAACAAGCGCAGCTCCAAGCCCGATGCCGCGCAGTGTGATGGTCGTGTTCTCAAAGACCAGGGTCTGGGTGGACTGCGTGGAGTAGAGTATGACCCCGACGATGATGACCATCAAAAGCAGGTTCTCGCGCAGGAAAGACACGCTTGAGCCGACCTTGCTGTTGAAGGAGTAGTTGTACTGCACTGCGTAGAACGCCTGCTGGTTCTGCCTGGCTATCTGCCTGCCTGCATCGACTACGCGCGAGGGCAGCGAGCGCCGCAGCCTCCTCCAGATGGAGTCCGAGTCGTCTATCAAAAGCGACGTGGTAAGCGAAGTCACAAGCACAAGGGCAGAGGTGATGCCGACTAGGTCGATTTCGGTGACTATGTTGTGCGAAAGCTGGGCAATCAGTATGGAGAACTCCCCTATTGAGAGCATGGCAAGGCCGGCAAACGTTGCCGAGCGCGAGTCCGCCTCGACGAAGTAGTAGGAGATGTGCGTTGCGGCGAACTTGATTATGATTGCAAAGGCCGCTATACCCACAACAAGCCAGATGTTGGACACTATGGAGTGCATGTCCACTACCATGCCCACCGAGAGGAAGAACAGCGCCGAGAACACGAAGATGAGCGGGTAGATGGCCTGCTTGAACTCCTCGGCCTTCTTCAGCGACGAGATGAGGTTGCCTGCAAGGAACGCGCCTATTGATGCCGGAAGCCCGGCAAACTGGGCAAGGAAGCTCAGTCCGACTCCCATGCTTAGCGCGGAGAACGCAAGCGTCTCCTCCGCCCGGTTTTCGGAAAGCCAGTCCAGCACTATCTTGAGTATCTTGGACAGGACTAGGTAGAACACTCCGAATATGACAAGCGAGTTTGCAACCGAGAGTATGAACTTCAGCGAGACGTGCTCCCCTGCTCCGCCAAGGCCGGAAAGGACCGCAAGGAGGAATATGGATATTATGTCCTCCACAATCAGCGAGGCTATGAGCAGCGGCGCCTCGGGCCGGTTGGAGTAGTTCTTCTCCGAGAGTATCTTGGACACTATGGCCGTGCTTGTGATTGAGAGGATTGCGCCGATGTACATGCCCGTGATTGGCTTGAGGCCGAAAAGAAGCGAGCCTATGTAGCCCAAAAGCATTATGATGCCCATCTTGGTTGCCGCAAGTATCGCGGCCTTGGCCCCCAGGCTCTTCAGGCTGTCCATGGAGAACTCAAGGCCGATTGCGAAGAGAAGCAGGATTGCGCCCACGTCGGCAAAGCTTGAGATTGACTCTAAGTTGCCAACAAGGCCCAGCTGGTGCGGGCCCACTATCATCCCCGCGACAAGCAGGCCGATAACCGAGGGCTGGCGCAGCATGATTGCTATTGCTCCGGCGATGGTTGCGACTATGACGATGACTCCAAAGTCGCTCATTGCTATCATTCAAACGCCTTTTTGACGCTGGAGGCGGCTGACCGCCCAGGTAGGTTAATCCACAATTAGTGTGCGGGTGCTAAAAAAGATTTGCAAAAAGTGAAAAAGGCAAAGAAAGGGGGAAATGAACGGGGGCCGGAGTTTGTCCGGGCGTTTCCTTCAGGGTCCTTTACTTCTTCTTTCCAAGGGCCGACATTGCCTTTCGTCCGAAGAATGCCGCGAGAGCTATTGCAGCAATGGCCCACAGGAACCAGTAGTCGGCAACAATTGCGGTGAAGGCGTCCTTCTGCTGGACCGTTATCCCGGTTTCCACGCTATCGCGGTACTTGGTCCCTGTTGCGTCCTCGTAAGTCGCCTGTATCTGGATTGCGTAGTTTCCCGCAGACGCCTCCTTGTCTGCATTGACATTGAACGCAACCTCGAATGTTGCGCCGGGCGCAAGGTCGCCCACCAGCCTTTCGCTGCCGTCAGTCGAAATCGGGAACTGGGGGATTACCTTGACCCGGAGGTTCTTTGCGGTGTCCGCTCCGTTGTTCTTTATGGTGAACTTGGAGATGGCGTTGTTCGCTCCGATGAAGACCGCGTCCGTGCTGGGCGCGACGGACAGGTCCGCCTTTGCGGCAACTGTTATGCTTATCGGGATTGACTTGGCCACGCGCGCGCCGTTCTCGTCGATGTAAGAGAGCGCAACGCCTGCCGAATACACTCCCGGCGCGGTGGCCTTGGGCACGAAGATTGTGTAGGTTGCCTTGGCCGACTTCTTGGCAGCAAGCTCGGCGATTATCGCAGTCTTGGTTGCTGCCTTGACCTCGATGGGTGCGGGCGCGTTGAGCGTAGCCTCGATTGCGGATGCCTTGAACGAGCCGGTGTTGTCAATCGTGACCTCCACTGCTGCAGTGTCTCCGGGGTGGATGTCAATGGGAGTGCTTGAAGTCACCTGCGCCCGGAGCTGTGGAAATCCCGATACGGGGATGTTGAGGTTCTGCAGGGTCGAGTATGGTGCCGCGTTCTCGCTTTCGTAGGTGATTGTGACCGAGACGGGGTTGTTTCCCGCGTTGGCGTTGGGGTCGGCGTTGAACACGAAGGAAATGTTCTTGGACCGGTTCTTGCACAGGTCGCCGACAATGATTGCGTCCGGGCCGTGCAGGCTGAGCGGATACGACGGCGAGGCCTGCGCTATCACCCGGTAGGCGCAGTCAAGCTTGCCCACGCTTTCAAGAGTAAGCGTCACTTCGGACTGGCCCGCTGCAAGCAGCGCAACCGGCATCGAATAGTCGGAAATGCGCACGTCCGGCCGGTTGAGCGCGGACACGTTGAGCGCAAGCGCCATGAAAACGAATACGAACAGGATTTCCTTCTTCATACAAACCACCTAAACACTGTTTTACTTTTTTACATTACTTCCCGCTTGAAGACCATTGTCGAGATTACAAGCATCGCAAGCGCAAAAAGCGACAGGAATATGACGTCGGGCAGCACCTGCACCAGGGAGAACCCCTTGACCATCACGCCGCGCAGCGCATCAGCAGCGTAGTATATCGGAAGCGCCTTTGCGACTGCCTGCAGGATTGCGGGCATCGTCTGTATCGGGAAGAACGCGCCTGCAAGGAACATCGAAGGCAGGCTGATGAGCATTGCCATCGGCATGAACTGCTCCTCGGTCTTTGCAAACGAGGAGATGACGAGCCCGACCCCGGTTGCGCCCATCGTGAAAAGGATGACTATGAACAGGACCTCGAAGACGTTGCCTGATATGGTCAGCCCGAAAAGGAGCATCGCAAGGACTATGATGAATATCGCGCGGAACGTCTCAAACAGGATGTAGAACAGCTGGGTGCCGAAGAGTATGGTGGTGTTTGACGTTGGCGTGAGGAACACGCGGGTAAGCGAGCCGTCGTGGCGCTCTCCCGCAATGGCCCTTCCCATTCCCATTATCGCTCCCTGGAATATTATGAGCGCAACAAGCGCCGGGAGCGCAAAGTCGATTCCCTGCCTCTGGCCGTATACGTCCACTGTCTGCACTGTTATCGGGTCCACCATTGAGCTGACGTCAGTTGAGGCGAAGTCTTCCAGCGTTACCTGCACGCTGCCTGCAACCGGTACGGCCGAGTCAAGCTGTGCCGAAAGTGCCAATGAGCCTGCCTTTGCCTGCGCAACAAGCGTTTGGGCGGATACTACGTTGCGCAGCACCACCATGTTGCCTGCTGCAAGCCCGCTGTAGGTGCCCATCTGGGCGACGTACTGCTGTTCGGTGTTGATTGCGCTTACAACCGACGCCTTTCCGGCCGGGTTGTCGTATGCAAAAGTGAGCTCGTTCAGGTAGTCTGCATTGGTTGGGGAATAGATGTTTGCCGCAACGGCCTGCGAAAGCTTGGTCAGGGTGTCGGTGCTTTGCATTAGCCTGTAGCGTGCAAGCGTGGACTGCTCCGCTGCCAAATTATACGCGTCAACGGTCCCTGCGGCCTGGCTGCCTGAATAAAGCAGGGACTCAAGAGCAGCGACCTTCCTTGCTGCAATGGCCGCTTCAACCTGCCTTTGGCCAATCATCTGCGCACTTGCCTGCTTTGACAGCCCGGTTATGAACCCCCTGATGCTAGCTGATGCAATCTGGGCAACGGTTGAGTCGGACTGGTCCACCATGAGCCGTATTGTCGCCTGCTGTCCGGACTTGATTGCCTCCTCAAACCCCTGCGGTATTATCACAACAGCCTTTGCCTTGCCCTCGTCAAGCAGCTTCTTGGCCTCGGATTCGCTGCCCACGCTGTACTTGATGCTAAGAACGTCAAGGGTCTGCAGCTGGCCTGCCACCTGGCTTGAGAGCAGGCTCTGGTCGTTGTCAACAATCGCGGTTGCAAGGTGCTTTGGCGTCACGCCGGTAGTTGCTCCAAAAAGCGATATCATGACAATTGGGAATATGAGCATGGCTATCATGCGCGTCTTGTCGCGGCGCAGGACCATGTAGTTCTTGGCGATGATTGCCCTGACCTTGTCCAGGTCAATCAGCTTCTCATCGGCGTCGCGCTTGTCTGCGGTCTTTTGCTTGCTCATTCCCTCAAGTCCTTCTTTGTAAGTTTGATGAACACGTCCTCAAGCGACAGCTTGCGTATGCGTATCTCGCTGACGTGCTGCTTTCTTTTCTTGAAGAAGTCCGATAATTTCGAGAACATCCCGTCGCCGTCGGACACCTCGCACACCAGCCTTGTGCCGTCCACCTCGACTGCGTGCACGAACGGAAGCTTCCTGAGCGCCTCGACAGTCCCCTTGGAAGCGCCAGGCGCGCCGATTTCGGCAATCTCGTACTTGGACACCTTGCGCTTGAGCTCGTCTGCAGTGCCTATTGCTATGATGCTGCCGTGGTCCATAATGGCAATGCGGTCGCAGAGCTTCTCCGCCTCGTCCATGTCGTGCGTGGTGTATACGACCGTGACGCCCTTCCTGTTCAGGTCGCGGGTGATTTCGCGCATCGCAATCCTGCTTTGGGGGTCCAGGCCGGTCGTGGGCTCGTCCATGAACAGTATGTTGGGCTCGTGAAGCAGGCTTGCCGCAAGCGAGAGACGCTGCTTCATGCCGCCCGAGAACCCTCCGGACGGGATGTCGCGCTTGTCGTAAAGGGTGACTGCCTTCAGAAGCTCGATGCTCTTTTTCTCAATCTCCTTGTCGGGAATCTCGTTGAGCTTTCCTATGTACCACAGGTTCTCCATCGGCGAGAGCTCCTCAAACAGCGAGAACGACTGCGGCACAACTCCTATGCGCGAGCGCACCTTTGCAGGCTCCTTGGCAACGTCAAAACCCGCAATGATTGCGGTGCCGCTAGTTGGCGTGGCCAGCGTGGTGAGCATCTTTATTGTGGTGGTCTTCCCTGCCCCGTTCGGGCCGAGGAAGCCGAAGATTTCGCCCTTTCTGACCTCCAGGTCGATTGCGTTGACTGCGGTGAAGCTGCCGAACTTCTTCTCAAGCCTGTGGGTCTCTATCTCGAACATTGTAAAAAACACTAAGTTGTCTTCTTATCTGCGCCCTGCGTGTTGCCGTTGTGCGCAACGCCTATTTTATCTTGCTCAACAGGTGGTTTGCCATCTCGCGCAGGCCGTCGGCCCGCAGGACTATCATCGCGCCGGGCATCTTTGACATCAGCACTATCTGGTCGCCGGGCTTGATCTGCAGCCACTCGCGCGCCTGCTTTGGTATGACTATCTGGCCGCGCGGCCCGACAACTGCCGTTGTCATCACGCCGTGGCCGCATTTTGCCATCATCTGGTTTGCCTTTCCTGATTTGTTAGCCATATCATACTATTCATACTTTTCCTATTTAATGCTTTGTCCAGTCCTTGGGCGCGGTTAAATAACCCGGCTGCAAAATATTTCCGTGGACTTCACAGAAATCCTCATACTATCCATGGGCCTGGCAATGGACGCGACGGCCGTCTCAATCACCCTGGGCGGCCAGGAGGACTACAAGAAGCAGCATAGGCTCTTCACAACCGCGCTTCTTTGCGGCCTCTTCTTCGGAGGTTTCCAGGCCCTGATGCCCGCGCTCGGCTGGCTCCTGGGCTCCGGCGCGCGACAGCTTGTGGCAGGCGTTGACCACTGGATTGCATTCATCCTGCTTTCCGCAATCGGCCTCAAGATGCTCTACGACTCGCTTTTTGGCAAGGAGGATGAAAACGAGCGGGCCCTTCCAACTTCCATCAAGACTTTCGTCATACTGGCAATTGCAACAAGCATCGACGCGTTCGCTGCGGGAGTGAGCCTTGCCTTCCTTGACGTTCCCCTGCTGCTTGCCATTGCGTCAATCGGCGCGGTCACTTTCGTCCTCTCGTTTCTTGGCGCCTACGCAGGCGACCGGTTCGGCTCGATGCTTGGCAGCAAGTTCAACATAGCCGGCGGGATGGTTCTTTTGGCAATCGGGCTGAAGATACTGCTTTCGCACCTCGGCCTGGCCTAGACCACTGTTTTTATTTTCAAAACCCGTAATGAACGCAGGTATCCTTTATGCTCGACTTGGACCTCATCCTCAAGGTTTTCTTCCTCCTCAGCCCGCTGTCGTCAATACCCCTGCTTTTCCTTGCCTACCGGCAGAAGATGAACGTGCGGAAAGTGGCGGTGCACTCCGCAATACTTGCGCTCTTTGTCTCCTTCGGGTTCGTGCTCGTCGGCCCGCTCCTTTTCACGGTATATGGCATCAGCCTCGACTCGTTCCGTATCGCCGGCGGCGTCTTGGTGTTCCTCATGGGGCTGAGCATGGCAACAGACCAGGAGCACAACTATTCCAAGATGAAGGCCGACAGCCTCATCAACATGATTGCGACCCCGCTTCTTGCAGGCCCGGCCATACTGTCCTTTTTGATAATCAAGACTGCGGAAATCGGCTCAATCCCGATAGTCGTAAACCTAGTCGGTGCCTTTGTCCTCGTAGCGTCGCTTTTCCTTCTCCTTGCCTACATGATCAAGCACATCAGCATGTCCTACGTGATGTTCGTAAACCGCCTGTTTGGGCTGTTCATCGTGGCCCTGGGTATAGAGATGATGGTGGCCGGGCTGAAGGTATTGTTCTTCGGCTAGTTTTGCAAGCCAGGCGCAATTGCTTTCCAAAATCAGGGTGCCTTTTGCTTTTTCAGTCCTGCTTTGGCATCACTGCCCACGCAAGAATGTAGAAGAACACGCCGCCGACTATGGCAGTCATCAACGAAAAGAGTATGAACAGCAGCCGGATTACCGTCGGGTCCACTTCGGCGTACTCGGCAATCCCGCCGCACACGCCTGCGACCTTGCGCTCCTTTCCTGAAAGGTAGAGTCTCTTGGAGTTTTTCGTCTTTCTGGCCATAAGAACAGTTCGCCTCAGTACGTCCTCTTTTTCTTGCCCTTTGACCACTCATCAAAGAGTTCCAGGCATTCCTTCCTCAAAAATCCGGGCACCAGCTTGATTTTGCTCTTTCCCAGAAGCTCCATCTTCCTGTCCGAGATGGGCCATTCGGAAAACCCGTGCCTTGCCGCGTCGGCAATCCTAGTTCCGTAGAAAACAGTGGGGATTTTTGCCCAGTGGCACGCGGTGAAGCACATCGGGCACGGCTCGGTTGTCGAGTATATCACGCAGTCGGACAGGTCAATCCTTCCAAGCCTGCGGCACGCGGTGTGCAGCGCGTTGATCTCGGCGTGGGCCGTTATGTCCTTGTGCGCAAAGACCTCGTTGTGCGCCGCCACAACCACCTTGCCCTTGCAGGCTATGCACGCGCCGAACGGGGTCTGGCCCCGCTTTACGCCCTGGCGGGCCTTCCTTATGGCAAGCCGCATGAACTTCTCGTCATTCATGGAGTGGTTTCTCATCGGGGGCATTTAACGGTTTTGTTGGACGTGGCGCAAACGATGGTTTGGCGTCGTGCCTTCCTTTGACAATATGCAAAACCGCGAGGAGTTGCTGCTTTCGTCCTGGATGCCTTCCGCAAGCCTTTCAAGCCCGTAAATCCGCCCTGCCCTTGAGCTTGCTATGGCAGCAGCCCCCGCGGGCCTGATTTCGGAAATCCTCTTGGCAGCCCCAGCGGTGTCGTAGCAGGGGAACACCCTTGCGTTAGGCAGCATCTTTTCAATTGTTTTTTTGCATTGCATCAATGCCTGCGGGTGTGAGTATACCCTGCGTATGTCGCCAATCTTCTGGCCTGAATGCGTAAGAAGGCAGTGCCTCACCGGAAGGATAATCTCGCCAACGGCTTTCAGCTTCGTTTTTGAAAGCAGCTCCCGCACTCCCTCTACCGGGCCGGCTGTGGAGTTTTCAACGGGGATTATCGCGTGCGTGGCCGTGCCGGCCTCAACCGCGGCCAGCGCGTCGGAAAATGTACTGCAAGCGATGGTCTTGCAGCCCTTGTGTGCGGTTCTTGCTGCCTCCTCGCTGTACGCGCCGTGCTCGCCTTGGAACGCAAATATTGCCTTCTTGCGGAGTATTCGGCTAGCCATTATTATCCACCTGGTTTTTCAATTTCTTTACCAGTTTCGTAACCGTCGGCACTCCCGGAGCAACGCTTTCATCTTTATCAAGCGTGCAGTACGCAAAAGCCGAGCCTTTTTTTAGTGCATAAGCGCGGCCTGCGGTTGCGTGCCTTCCCATTGGTGAAGCAATGATTGCGATTCCGGTTTCTTCTGCGCAATCCGAAAGTGCGTCTATTGTCTTCTCATAATCGTCTTCAGCAACAAACGCTATTTTTGCAATGTCCGCTCCCGCGTCCTTTGCCTGCTGGATTTTCTTTTCCATTGCCAAAAGCTCAGGTTGCCTGCCGAAGTCGTGCCAGGATGCGATAATCCCGCACCCTGCCTTTTTTGCAGGCGCCCTTGCAGCCTTGATGGTGCCCGCGTGCTCAAGCTCGATGTCAACAAAGTCCGCGCCAAGGCTGATTGCATCCAAAACCAGGCGCTTCTTGTCCGTGCCTTCGTACTTGCCGCCCTCCTCCTTGTCGCGATAGGTGACGATGCAGGAAAGGCCAAGCGAGTGCGCCTTTTGGATTAAGGTTTCGACGGTTTCTTTGCTGCCAGTAATCAGGTCCATGCGCAATTCCACTGCGTTTGCCCCAAGTTTTTTGGCCTGGTTTAGCTGGCCTGTTGCAGCACCGGTTCCTTGGCCGGTGATGATTGCGCAAATTTTTTCCTCAGGTCCCATCCTACCTTGCCCTCTTCTGGTGCATACTTTGATGCCGCTCCACGATGTCCGCAAGGGGCTCGCTTGCAACGCTCCCAATCGGCTTTCCAAGGCCCTCAATCCCGTAATTCTGGAACAGGTAGGACGGCTCGCTGTGGTAGACCTCCCCGGTTGCATCCACGCAGTGCCTCGAGGCTGGTTCATCCTCGGAGATAATATTTTTGACCGACTTCCTTACCGCAGCCGGGAGGCTGGACAGCGGGGCCTTGCGCTTCGGAAGGCCTTCGACAATCTCGTTGACGTCGAATGCGTAGAAAATCTTTCCCTCCTGCATCGGAAGGCCGATGGCCTTGCGTATCGTCCTGTCATACCCCCTGCTTTTCTGGCCTTTTGCCAGCGTGCAGTTGAACGCGTGCGCAACGTCAAGCTGGTTTGCCACGTGGTGGAAGTTCCTTGCCATCGCAATCAGCTCCGGCCACTTTCCTTCCTTGCCGTATTCTCCAAGCGTTCCTCGGGCGTGGTTGTCGTCAACTGACATCGAGACGCTGAAAATGGTCTGTTTGGGCACCGCTTCCTTGAGCTTGGAGAGGAATTCCCTTGAGCTTTCCTCAGTAAGGAACGGCGTGCCGTTGGTGACTATCTGGAGTTCCTGGGGCCGCCTGTCGCCTGAGCAGATTCCCTTCACAAGCTCGTGGAAGTGCGGGTGGAGGGTGGGCTCGCCGCCGCCAGTGATTATTACGTTGGTTTTCCGGCCTATTGCGCTCTGGAGGTTCCTAATCGTGCCCGCGTCAAGCTTGCCATCAGGTCCGACTGCAAGGAACGCCCTTGCCTTCGGGAACGGCCGGAAGCAGTCCCTGCAGTGGCGGTTGCAGTAGTTTGTGAAGTTGATTGCAACTTCGCTGACTTTGCCGTGGTCCATTTCAAACGAAATAACTAGCCCGCGTGATTTTTTTAACCGGCTGCACCCGCACTACGCCGGCACGACAAGGTACGCGAAAGCCGCAACAGCCGCAGATGCTGGGATAGTGAGGAACCAGGCCCAGATTATCTTGCGCGCAACAATCCACCTTACCGCGTGTATGCGCTCAACCGAGCCGACTCCCATCAGCGAGGAAGATACGACGTGAGTTGTGCTCAGGGGCATCCCTGCGATGCTCCCGAAAAGTATGACCATTGCGGACGAGAACTCGGCACAGAACCCGTGGATTGGCCGCAGGCTGACGATTTTCGTGCCCATCGTCTTGATTATCCTCCAGCCTCCGGAAAGGGTTCCCAGCGAGATTGCGGTTGCGCTGATGACAACCACCCACCAGGGCACTGCAAACCCGTCTATCATTCCCATCGCAACAAGCCCCGCGGTGATTACGCCCATGGTCTTTTGCGCGTCGTTTGTGCCGTGCGAAAGCGACACGAACGCCGAAGACAGGAGCTGCAGGTTCTTGAAGATGAAGTTTACCGTGTGCGGGTTCTGGCGCCGGAAAACCCACACCATCGCTATCATCATTGCAAACCCCATAATTATCCCTACTACCGGGGAGACTACCAGCGCAAAGAGGATGCTTGAAAGCCCCGCAAGGTTGACCCCGCCAAAGCCGTAAGCCGCGATGGCGCTTCCTGTGATGCCCCCGATGAGTGCGTGCGAGGAGCTGCTTGGGAGGCCCATCGCCCAGGTTATGAGGCCCCAGGTGATTGCGCCAACCAGCGCCGCAATGAGCAGGTGTACCGTGATGCCGCCGGAAGCCACTATTCCCGTCCCGATGGTGTGGGCTACGGCGGTGCCGAAGATGAACGGCCCTATGAAGTTCAGCGTGGCTGAAAGGAAGAGGGCCTGCTTTACCGAAAGCGCCCGGGTAAGTATGACCGTGGCTATTGCGTTGCTTGAGTCGTGGAATCCGTTGACGAAATCGAAGAAGAGCGAAAGAAAGACGAGTAGTATGAGAAGTTCAATCAAGGCAGCGTCCCCAAAAGCGCAACGGTGCGCCAAGTAATCACGGTTTGGCGTTTTTATAATCGTAGTCTTCCCTGAGGGGCAACAAAAGGCTTTAACTTGGGCCGGCAACTAATGTTTTGAAACTGGTGAGACGCTTTGGTGCAGCGAATACTCCGCTGGATAATACCCACTGAGAAAATATTCTACGACATGCTCAAGGTCCAGTCATCCAGGATGGTGGCGGGCGCCGAGAAGCTCCACGAGCTGATGCTCAACTACACCGACGACGCCTTGGCCGACGCGATAATTGCGCAAATCCGCGAAATCGAGAAGGCCGGCGACTGCAAGCGCCGCGAGATTGACTGCGAACTTAACAGCTCCCTGATTACGCCCTTTGACCGCGAGGACATCTACAAGCTCTCGCAGGACCTTGACGACGTGCTTGACCACATCGAAAAGATTGCCCTGAACATGAAGATGTTCGGCATAAAGGAGCCATCCGAAGGCCTTGTCAAGATGTCGTTCCTTTTGCTTTCCGCCACCAGGCACGTTGACGCGGTTGTCAAGGAGCTCCACAACGGCCGCATCGAGGTGGAGAAGCAGTGCGAGAAGCTGCACGACATCGAGTCGCAGTCCGACGACCTCTACCGGAAGTACGTGGCAGGGCTTTTCCAGTCAAACAATTCTCTCAAGATTTTGAAGTACAAAGAGATTGCCGAATCGTTCGAGGAGGCAGTTGACAAGTGCGAAGACATCGGCGACCTCATCGAGGGAATAATGATAAAGCAGGGTTGATGGCCATGGCAGCAAAGACCAGGTACAGGAGACGCTCTTACGCGGCCCGCTCGGCCGCCGGCAGGTTCGGCCGCCACATGCGGGACTGGGGCGAGGAGTTCGGCGAGAGCATGGAGCGGCTCGGCGAGCGCATCGAGAACCGCTTCGACGAGGGCTTTGGGTTCGAACGCAAAAGCCGCAGCCAGAACACTGCGAAGGCCTTTGTACGCCAATCATCCTGCAACTGCGGGGACGACTGCCGCTGCCACCGCCCGTTCGGCTACCTGAGCGCGCTTTCGCCGCTGTTCAAGAGCCTCTTTGGCACTGCAATGCTTGCAATATTTGCCTGGCTTCTGTCGTTTCTGGATTTGGGCGCAAAGGGCGGGTTCTTCCCCTCGGTGTCCGAGTTCTTCCTCTCAAGCATCGCGCTGTTCTTTGCAGTTGCGCTGTTCTTTGAGTACGCAAGGTACCTGATCCACAGCCTGCCGCGCTTCTTGCGCTTCATCCTGCCGTTCGTCGACGCTGCAGGCGCAGTCTGGGCCGCATGGATAGTCATGTCGCTGGTTGGCATCGTGAACATCTACTGGCCCCACGTGCTGTTCATCCAGGTCGTCGGGTTCATACAGTCCAACTACGCCCTGATATTCGCGGCGTTCCTGGTTATTGGCTTCGCGGTGTTCCCCTGGCGCCGCAACTGCAGGTGCGGTTGCGACTGCGGGTGCGAGTGCTGCGGCAGAAGGTGATTTTGATGGCAAGGAAAGAAAGCAAGAGCACGGGAAACGCAGTAAAGCGCCTTTACCGCTCGTCAAAGGAGCGCATCCTCGGCGGCGTGTGCGGCGGGATTGCGGAATACTACAACCTCGACCCGACCATAGTGCGGCTCATCTGGATAGCGCTGTGCCTGATACCGCCGTTCTACGGAACGTTCTTTTTGCTGTACGTCATAATGTGGATAATAGTTCCGCGAAAGTGACCTGGTGATTAGCCATATGGACCTTCCGAAGTATTTCCAAGTCGCGCTTGCGGTCTCAGTCTTCTGCCTCCTTTTCAGCCTCTGGCTTGCTCCAAGCCTTCCGGGCACGATTGCAACACATTGGGGGCTCGACGGCAAGGCAAACGGCTTTTCCGACAGCGGAGCCATAGTCTGGCTCGGCTGCCTGCCCCTTGTGATGGTTGTCATGTTCTATGCATTCCCCCGGTTCGACCCGCTGTGGGACAAGTACGGCGCAAAGGCGCGCGAAAAATACTGGCTTTTGACCCTGGACCTTGCGCTGTTCTTCTTTGCAATAATCCTACTGACCGTCGCAGCCAACTTCGGCTACCTGTTTGACATGGGCGCTGCGGTGTCGATACTCATCGGACTGCTGTTTGTGAGCATGGGCTACTACTTTGAGGACTGCAAGCCAAGCTGGTTTGTGGGGATACGCACGCCCTGGGCAATATCCAGCGAGGACAACTGGCGCCGCACGCACAGGCTCGCGGCCAAGGTGTTCTACGCGCTTGGCGCAGCCCTTGTGGTCTGCGCGCTTGTCATGCCGACTGCGCTGCTTCTTGGAATCTTCCTGATAATAGTCGCGTGCCTGGGGCTCTACGTGTACTCATACCTGATTTGGAAGAAGGGCGCAAACGGCAAGGCAATCAAGGGCGTTGCCGCTCCTGCTTTGAAGAAAGGAAAGAAGAAGTAGGCTACTGGAACATCCGTTCCGAGTCGTATCTTTTCTTCAGCTCCATAGCCGGCCGGTGCTCCTCTACTATTGAGTGCACCTTCTTGCGGAACTTCTCGTTCCTTGCTTCCAACAGGAGCTCTCCGAGTTTTTTTGCCTCCCCTTTTTCAAACGTCTTGGTCAGGATGTGAAAGCCCGTCTTATCGGAAGGAAAAATCCTGAGGCCGTCCTTGGTCGTTAATGACTTGATTTCTTCCTGCGTAAGGTCTTTTTCGGGTACTGTATCGATGTGGTGGCCGATTACGATTTCGGCGGCCCGCAGGCCGTTTTCGGGGTCGGACAGCGACTGCAGTACGATGCGCTTCTTCGGGTCTTTAGGGAACTGCGGGTTCTGCTCGGTGTAATAGACTGCCTTGAGCGTGGTTTTCTTTTCCTCTGTCATGGGTGGGCACCTTTTGATGTGTGATAATCGTAAGATGCGCCCGCAATAAAAATGGGTTAGGAAAAGGAAGCGCCGAGGTTGGGATTTGAACCCAAAAGCCCGCAAGGGCACCAGTTTTCTCGCCTGCCGCAAGGGCAGGGAAAGCCGAAATCCCATTGGAAGGGCGTTAGGCTATTTCGAGACTGGCGCAATACCGGATTCTGCCACCTCGGCAAAAAGCGATTTTTGGCAGGAATACTTTTTTGCCTGCAAAGAATTTAAAGCAAGGGGAACAGCAACGCGGCAACGACTCCGCCAGCTATCGAGGAGAGCAGGTTGACCGTGTCGTTGTCAACAAGCCGGAAGCCGCTCTTGAGCACGGTGCGCGTCCCGCAGTGGTGCATGCGCTGCTCAGTAGGCTTTTTGCAGGTGCCGCAGTAGTACTGGGCCTGTATCGTCGCCCCAAAGAGGCTGTCTATGAGCGAGCCCAGGAATCCCGAAAGCCCGGCGATGATTATGACCTTCTCCCAGCCTATCCCGTACAGGAGGCTCGGGTCGAAGATGCTTGCAAGCACAACTGCGCACCCGCCTATGAAAAGCGCTCCTGCAAGGGATGCGAAGCTCCCAAGGGTGGTAATCCCGCCCGAGCGGCCCTTCTCAACGGGCTTGAGCGAAGTCACAAGCCGCGGCACGCTCCGGCTCAGCACTCCGATTTCGGTTGCCCAGGTGTCGGCATTCACCGTGGCGAGCACGCCAAGGAACGCGGCAAGCATGATTGGCTGGGGGTAGATGAAGTACGCGGCGGCAAGCGCGGACGAAAGCCCGCCGTTTGCGATGACCTGCCAGGGGTCGCGCGGACCGCCCTTTTCGAACTGCTCGCGGTTGACCTTCTCCTTTTCCTTCTCAAAGAGGGATGTGAGCGCGCTTGATGATATGAAGAACGCAAAGAGCACGCCCATCCACAGGGGGCCGCCAAGCCCGTAGACCATGGTCCCGAGGGCTATTGCGGTGAGCATCCCGCCGAAGGTCAGCACGTCCTTGCGCTCGATGAGCATGGCCATGGCTCCGGACAGCACAAACCCTGTGAGGAAGTTCATCAGCTCCAGTTTCATGGAAAGGGCACCTTAGGAAGGCAGCAGCTTTTTTTACCAATACTACTTGGAAGGGGTAGAATTTAAACGTTGAACGCCCCTTTAATTTCCTGATAATCTAGCCGCCACCGTAGCTTCAGACTGGTAGAGCGATTGCCTCGTAAGCAATAGGTCGAGGGTTCAAATCCCTTCGGTGGCTTTCCGCTTCTTTTTGTTTTGCGCTTAGTTTCCTAAGCAGGGCACGCTGCCACAACCTGCTCGAACAGCTCGCGCGCAGAGAACGTCCGCCCGGTCTCCTCGGCATACACGTACACCGAGCCTCCCAGGCAGGAAAGCGACGCCTTGAAGTCGGCGTCCGAGCCGGACACCTTCACCTGCCTCCCGGCTATGTCAAGCACCGAGCTTGCGGACACGGGGTGCTGGTTGGTCTCGCCCTTGAGCACGTCATAGACCGTTATCACTAGGTTCAGGTTGGAGTAGCTAGTGCCGTCCTGCAGCACGGTGACAACGTCGCCCTGGTAGTAGGTGCGCGACGGGTTGGTCAGCGGCCCGACGTTGTACGTCAGGCGCGAAAGCGCGATTGTCTTGGTCGAGTTCCTTGCGCCGAGTGCCTTGTTTGCAGCAGCCTCAACAGAAGGCCCGATGTCGTCTATGCTGGGCGCAATTGCCTCCACTGTCGGGCTTGGCTGTGCAGCCGTGCTGGGCTCCGGTGATGGTGCCTGCGGCGTTGGGGATGGCGCTGCAGCTGAAGGCGACGGCGCGGGGGTTGCTGTTATTGTATTTGCAACTGGTGCCGTGGCAGGGCTGAATCCTCCGGCCAAAAAGAAGCCGATTAGTATGCAGACTATGCCTATTGCGGCGTAAGTGAGAAGCTGCGAGTTGCCGGTTTCCTTTTTCCTGTTTGCAGAGCCTTCAGCCATTGGAATCCCCCTGGTATTGTTTGTCTACCTGCCCCTTTTTGAATATTCTTCCGCGCGGGTTTTCGCCCGTCTTAGCCACTCGCTGATGGGAAGCACTTCCTCAAGCCCCGCCTGCTTGAGCTGCCTCTGCCTCTGGTCGCTCGTGTGCATTGCCTTGATTTTGTCGCGCTCAAGTTTTGAGAACTCCTTTGGGTGTTCTTTTACGTATTCTTGGAGCGCCGGCCCGGCGGCCATGAACCTGGCACCGGACACCTTTGCAAGGTGCCTTGCGCTCAGCTCCTCCAGCTTCAGCCCGGTCCCTGTGAGCCTGCTGATGTTTTTCAGTTCGTGCCTCTTTGGGTAGTACCAGGTTGCGCATGCGATGCCGTTTCCAAAGATTTCGTACCTGATGTCCCCGCACATCATGCAGTCGCTGCCCTTTTTTCGGTTCTCCTCGTAGTGCCTCTGCAGGGCGTACCTTACCATTTGCGGGACGCCTGAGATTTCGTGGGAAAGGACGCCGGGTTTTTCGCCGATTATTTTTTCCATCCTGTCCTTTGGCGCAAGGAAAAAAGAGTACTTGTGGAGGCTGTCGCCCGGGCTGTTGGTGTGCCTTATGCCAAGGATGACGCGGTCCTGTTCCATCAAGATACTATTTCCTGCAGGTGGTTAAAAAAAGTGCACTAGTCCGGGCGCATCAGCCGCCAGGCAAGTCTGACAGAATCAATCGGATTGACGCGGCCTTGGTCTGCGTGCCCGTTGAGGGCGCGGCCTCGACGTAGCCCTTTCCTGCGCCGAAGTTCTTGTGTACTGCCTCGCGCACGCTGCTTGTGGTGTTGTAGAGGACGTACACGAACGCGACGAGTATCATCATGATGCCCCCGAGCATTATGACGTACTCCCACTGGATGTCAAAACCCATCTCGTTCTGTATCATACAAAGCAACCTAAGGGGTTTACAGCTTAAATTTCGTTATGTCGAACTGGCCGCGCATCGCAAGGCCCTTCTGGTGGCGGTAGATGTACCTGATTGACTTGAATACTGCGCTCATCGGGTAGGCCGCGCATACGATGAACGCTATTGCGAAGAACAGCTCGCGTCCGAAGTTGAACGGTATTGCGGACTGTGGCACGGCGTCGTAGAGGAACAGAGCAAGGCCGGCGATGCACAGTATGGTGAACGTGTTTGTCATTATGCGCTTGAGCCGGTCGAAAGTCTCGTCGGTGTGCCTTGCGGGCACGCGCCGCTTCTCAGGCAGGGGGTTTTGCGGGAATATCTCCATGGCCCTGCGGTGGTGGTGCCTGTTGTCGTAGAGCGGCTGGAACACGCTTACCGTGATGAGTATGAGTATGAACGCAAGGGGCGCTATTATGGCGGCCTCGCGCGCCGGAAGAACTGGCATCGCGGTTGTTGCGATGATTACCAAAAACTCGCCGAGCGGAAGCAGGAGCGTGGCTGCTAGGCTTGCCTCGTCGGAGGAAAGCCCCAGCCTCTTTCCTATGAGGCCGAATACGAAGAAGTTCATCACGATGAGCAGCGCGGTGAGGCAGACTGCGACTGCAACGAGCGTGGTCAGGTCCGAAAGCGGCGGGAGCAGCGGCACGCCAAGCGAGTGGTCGTAGAACAGGGTCGTGCCGAAGCTTACGAAGAAGAACAGCAAAAAGAAGTCGCGCAGGAAGTTGAGGTCCTTCTTTATCTTCTGGCCGGCCTGGGTGTCCGACATCGCAAACCCCGCAAAGTGGGCGCCGATCACTATTGATATGTTGAGCGTGGTAGCAAGAGCGCACACCGCAAGCCCGACCCCGAGCGCAAAGAGCGAGGTCTCCTGGTGGCCGTAGCCGTGCGTCAGGAGGTAGGCCTCCACCCTCTTGGAGAGCCTGCGAACGATAGAGTACATGGCCACCGTGAACACGACTGCGGTGAGCGAGAGGCTGACGGCGTTGCCGCTTGCGGAGAGGCTGGTGAGGAACACGACCAGCAGCACCGCAATCATGTCCTCAAGCACCAGTATTGCGTGGGCGATGTTGGCCACCTTGGTGTCCGAGAGCCTGAAGTCAACGATGACCTTGGCCACTACCGGTGTGGAGTGGCAGAATATCATCACGCCCACTATGAGCGCAAAGAATGGCGAGAACCCGAACAGGGCCACAAGCAGCCCGCCGCCGCAAGTCAGCGAGACCAGCTCGGCGAACGCGAGTATGAACGCGCTTGGCCCGGCTTCCACGAACTTCTTGAACGAAAGCTCTATTCCCAGGTAGAACATCAGGACGAACAGCCCGAGCTCGCCAAAGAGAGCGGCAAGGCCGGTGTTCGGCTCGAGGTATCCGAACCCCAGCGGGCCGAGTATCATACCCGCAAGTATGTATCCCAGGACCTCGTTTTGCTTGAGCGAGCGCATTATGATGCTTCCCATTATCGCGACAAGCAGCACGATGCCGATTTCAGTGAGCGGGTACGTCTCTACTACCATCCTTCATCCCAGGTTCATGAACATGCCAACCGCAAACGACACCGCGACGTACAGGAACGTGGCTATGGGCAGCGCGTACGCAATTGACATGTACGTGTGCAGCTCGTTGTTGGTGTCCTCGATTTGCGAGTTGAAGTATGTAAGGAGTATGACGATTTCAATCGTGTATATCCCCATTATGATTACGAAAGTCGCCGGGTCTGCAGAGATTTCGGAAAGTTCCTTGCCTTCAGGGCAGAACGACACCGCCGACATACCCCCTAGGCTGGACGTGCTTGCGGTGTTTGCAGTTGCGGCGCTTTGGCTTGCGCACGAGCTTGACATAGCGCCGGTCACCATGCGCTGCAGCGCGCTGACAACCGCAAGCACGATGGGCGCGATGAACATCGACATCGTGCCAAGCATCATGGTCACGTCGGAGAGGAGCTTGCGGAGCATATCGTCAATCTTTTGCTGGTTGCGTATCTGCAGGGAAAGCGAAAGCAGCGACTTTGCGGCCACGTTCACCCCAAGCTCGACAGAGTCCACCATTATTTGCATCCCCCCGCGGATGATCTCGGACGGGTAGTTCTTCACAGCCCCGAAGCTGGGGTCAAATATTGCCGACTCGATAGTCATGCCCATCTCGGAGATGTTCTGCAGGATCTTGCGGAAGACGTCGGATGCAATCCTGCTTTTTGGGAGGAACTCTACTGCCTGCCTGAGCGCCTCCTCCATTGGCCGGTTCTCGCCGAGCCGCGAGGCCAATACGTATAGCGCGTCCTTGAACTCGGTCTCCATGTGCCTCACCTCGTCCTGGACCCTCTTGCGGGCGGAGTACTTGCCGATGAGGTATGTGCTTATGGACAACGCGATTCCCAGCAGTATGCCTGAGATGGTGAACTGGCCTATCCACAGGCCGAAGTTGGCCTGGAAGTAGGGTATGTGCAGCCTGTCCTCAAGCGGGGATGCCTGCAGTTGCGCGGTGTTCAGGTTCGTGGTGGTGAGCCAGTCCGCAATGAATCCGGCTGACACCAGGATGAGGAATGTTGCGACTGCGGCTGCCTTGTAGGGTATCTTGAGCGAGCCGACCTCCCAGATCCCCTTCTGCGGGAGCGAAAAGAAGTCCTCGGGGATGTCGGGAGGGACGTAGGTGGGCGGCCTTGTGCCAAGGATGTTGGAGCCGAATATGTAGACGCCTATTGGGATGAATATGTTGTACACCAGGAAGATGTACTCCGCCTTTGCGATGTCCATTCCCGTCATCGCGCCGCCTATCGGGAGCACGATTGCAAGGAGCAGGGGCAGGAGGATTCCGAAGTAGTACAGGTAGACCGTTGGCTGGGAAAGCTGGCGCGCGTAGATGTCCATCTTTTCCTTGCTTCCCTCAAGCACGTCGGCAGCGGCCTTCTCAAGCATCTCGCTGCGCCTTGAGGTGTCGGCCTCCATCACCGAGGAGCGGATGAGCATGAGCGCGTGCTTGAACTCGTCGCTGTAAGGCCCCCAGCGGTAGGCGAGCTCGTCAAGCCCCTCCTCCACGCTGAAGTACGTGCCCAGCTGGGTGCGCCACAGCACGGTCTTGAGGTCCTCGGCAATCTTTCCCCTGCCGTGGCTTGCCGCAAAGTCAACGGCCTTCTCCAGGTTGGGCGTGAGCCTCATGCTCATCACAAGGTAGTTGACGATTTCGGGCGTGTACGCAAGCGCGAGCTTCTTTTCGTTCTCGGCAAGCGAGAAGGGCAGCTTGAGGTATATGAAGCTGAGTATGATTGGCAAAAGCGCGATTATTCCCGCGAACAGGAACAGTATGTTCATTTCCACGCTGCCGCGCAAGAAGAACACGAGCGCGGCTGCAATCACCACGCCAAGCGCAAGGCCGTACATCATAAGCCCGGTGTAGGTGCTCTTGTACTCGTCCGAGCTTACGCCGAACCCCATGAACTCGAAGACTTCGGCCTCCTCAAGCGAAAAGGTGGTGTTCTTTGCGAGGCCGGCAAACTGCTTGCCTCCCCAGCGCGTCAGGGTGACAAAGAACGGGGTCTTGGGCGCCTTGTTTTCAGGCGTGATTGACTGCGCGGACACCCTTGTCTGCTTGTCGCCGTAAAGCGACTGCTGGAACTTGGCGACCTGCTTTGAGGTGTTTTTTTGCGGCAAACAAAATCACTGAAAATGCTTTCTGCCTTACAGCCCCTTCGGGCCGTCCGGTATAAGTGGCTTGAGGATGTTCTGCACCACCCACTCCTCGTAATCTGAAAGCAGCCTTTCGTAGTCAACTACGCCGGAATCCTCGCGCTGCTTCTCCTCAAGCAGCATGTACTTGATGTGCGCGTTGACCGTATTGCGCGCCTCCAAGATGTCGGGCACGTTGTACTTGTTCTTGATGTCAACAAGGACCTGCTTTGCCTTGCCCCTTGAGCTGATTTCCTGCCATACTTCCTCGTAGGAAAGCCCGCGCACCCTGCACACCTTGGCAATCCAGGGCGAGTCCTTGAGCTTTTCGCGGAAGAACTCCATCTCGTCTTTGTTGGCGTCGAAGGCGGCCCACTGCAGGAACCCGTTTTCGCGCAGCGGGTCCTCGTTCCACTCCTTCTTCACTTCGGTAATCTCGACAAGCCTGCGGGAGCGCTTCAGCGAGCCTTGGAAGCGGATTGGCGCGGAAACTATTGCAAAGTCAGTTGCCTTGAACGACGTGGTTGGCACGCCCAGGTCGTTGACCACACGGTCCCATATTGAATATGCGCTCTCGCCGTGGATGGTGCCCATGACCACGTTTCCTACCGCCCCTACGCGCATTGCCTCGTAAAGCGCGCGGGCTTCGGTTGAGCGCACCTCTCCCACGATGAGTACCGAGTCTCCAAGGCGCAGCGCGACTCTCAGCGCGTCCTCCGCGCTCACCTCTGCCTCGCTCTGCGAGCCAAGGGGCGGCCGCGTCTTCATCCGCTGGACGTTGAAGTTGAGCTTCTTGAGCGCAGGGACCGGAAGCTCCTGCGTGTCCTCCTGAACTATGATCCTGAGGTTCTGCGGAATCTCAAGCATCATGGCCTGCAGCATCGAGGTCTTTCCTGCGCCGCGGCTTCCGACTATGAGCATCGAGGCCTGCGCGTCCACGAAAAAGGAGAGCATCCCTGCGTAGAACGAGCTGAACATCTTCTGGTCCACGAACTGCGCAAGCGTCCAGGGAGTTGTCTTGTGCAGCCTGAACGCAAACGCAGTGCCGTCAAGCGCAAGCGGCTTGCCGATTACCGCGATGCGGGTCTCCATGTCCGCAAGGTCAAAGTCAAGGATTGGGTGCGCCTCGTCAAAGGGCCGGCCCGAGAGCGCGCGGAAGCGCGACACAAGCGACTTGGCCTCCTCCTCGGAGTACACTACGTTGGTCTGGCACTGGCCGTACTTTGAGTGCACCAGGTATATTGGCCTGCTGCCAAGCGGCGAGTCCACGTAGATGTCGGTAATCTGCCTGTCCGAAAGCAAAATCTCAAGTATGCCGTAGCCTATGGTGTAGCGCGAGACGATGACCGCAAGCTCCTCGCGCTCCTCGGACGACAGCTCGATGCCGTTCTTGTTTGCAATGTCTGCAATTGTTGCGCTGTAGATTTTCTTGAAATACCGCCTTGCCTGGCCGATGTCCATGAAGGACACGCTCCCGGGCCTGTGGCTTGCAACCACTTCCTTGGTCTTTTCAAGCAGGAAGTACTTTTCAGGCGCCAGGTCGTATTCCGGCGGCTGGAGGTAGTAGAGGTACTCGACCTTTTCGGGGTGCCTGTAGATGAACACCTTGCTTGAGGTCACTTCGTACTGGTTGATGAGCTCAAGGGACTCGGTGCCTGAGAAGAATATGCGCGAACCGATGAACGAGGGCTTTATTGCGACTTCGAAAAGCGAGTGGTAGATGCTGCGGTCAGCAGGTATCTCCCCAAGCTCGGCTATGTACTTCTTGGTCTTCTGGATGAGCTCTGTTGCATCCATCGCGTCCTTGATGAACTTGAGGTTGGTAAGGTAGGCTTCCTCGTCAGCAGCCGAGTCGCCTGCAAGGTCGTGCGACTTTGCAAGCTCGGCTTTGATTGTGCCGATGAGTTCCATGTAGGCGCGGAACGGGTCCTCGTAAAGCAGGTTGATGATTATGAGGACTTTGTTGTGCCTCTCGGAAAGTATCTTGCTGTCCGAAGTCTTCCCAAGCTTGGACGGGCTCCAGACCGCCTCCGCCTCCAGCCTGCTTGCCAGGTCGGCAATGCCCTTGAGCATCCGCGTCTGGTCTTCGTTGTAGATGCGCTCGTAGTACTCCGAAAGCACGATTTCGTCGGCCTCGGCCTCCTCGAGCCTCTCGATGACGTTGCGCATGGCAAGCGGGTAGGCGACGATGTCCGCGCCGTATGGCTTGTTGCGGTAGTCAATCACAAGGACGCGCTTTCCGCCCTCGTGCTTTAGTACAAAATCAGGCTTTTCCGCCTTCTCTTCCCCTGCCATAGAAAACCGGATTCAGTAGGTTGGGTGCCAATATAATCGTTGTTGAACAGCTGCTAGCCGCGCGGCCTTGAGAAATAGCTCATGATGAATACCACAAGAAGTACTGCCATTATGAAGTAGAGGTACTCGTAGCGCTTCATTTTGTCCGACTTGCCGTGCTTTTTGTGGTAGCGCTTGATTGCTCCGGAAAGCGCCCAGTCGTGCCACATGTCTCCCTGGCCCCAGCCGGACTTGCCCGCGATGGCCTCGATTTCCGCAACGCTCTTCCCCTTTTCAAGGAGCTTGAAATAGGCGTCCTCCAAATCCTTCCTTGGCATAACAATCGTATCTCCTTTTACGGTTATAATCTTGGCGATTGCGCAAAGCGGGGTGCCCTTCGCGGCTGCACTCTTGCTGCAATTGTTTTAAACGGCTGCACAGTATATACCATTTGAGGCCAACTGCACTTATGGAAAACCGCGAGCTTTTTTCCGAAAAGGTAAGGCAGCTGCGCGAGTTCATCCACAAGAAGGCCGGCAATTCGCTGAAGATGTATGCGGACGAGATTGCCGAGATTGCGCTGTACGAGCGCGACGAGCGCTTCATAGTGCTTGCAAGCCTGGCGTACTCGTTTTCAAAGTTCCACGAAAAGACCTACATTGACGCCTCAGCTGAGCTTGACGAGCTGACGGAGAACGTCCAGTTCGAGCTTGCAAAGGCCTCCGAGGCCCTTGAGAACGGCGACGAGAAGGAGTTCAACAGGCTGGTGTTCGGCTCCGAGTCGATGGTCCGCGACCTTTCCGCGTCCCTTGGCCGCTACATAATCAACCTCACATTCAAGTCCAGGCTCAAGGCAGCTGCACGAATGTACACCCAGGGCGCGTCCCTTGGCGTCGTGTGCTTGCTTGCCAAAGTCGACAAGGACGAGCTTTCAAACTACATAGGCCACACCACCATCTCCGACAAGTACGAGACGATGTCAGTACGCGAAAGGATGGGCAAGGTGTTTGCGATTCTTGGACGGTGATGATGATGCCGCAAAAGAACATAGTGTGCGACTCGTCCGCCCTGATTTCGCTTGCGGACACGGGCAACCTCGGCGTCCTGAAGTTCCTTTCCTCCCAGGGCATATGCTTCTACATCACGCCCGGAGTGAAGTCCGAGATTACCACCCGGCCGATGACCATACGCAAGTACGCGCTTTCGGCAATCCGGCTGCAGAAGTGCGTCGATGACGGCGTGCTCAAGCTCCTTGCAAGCGTGACTTTGCACGAGCAGACGCAGCGCATACTCAAGGCCGCAAACTCCATGATTTTTGCAGGAAAAAAGCCGCTTGAGCTGATACAGCTTGGCGAGGCGGAGTGCCTTGCAATCTTTGCCTCGGCTTCGGCACACATGCTTTTGGTTGACGAAAAGACCACTCGGCTGCTCATTGAGAACCCGCACAAGCTGCGCGAGACCATCCAGGTGCGCAACTTTGACGGGGTCAGGCTCGACCAGGGGCGGCGCGACGAGTTCGCCGCGCTTACGGCCGAGGTCTCCTGCCTGCGCTCTGCCGAGCTCCTTGCTTTCGCATACTCAAAGGGGTACTTCGACGAGTACCGCAGCCTCAAGGAGGAGGCGTTCAAGGCAACGATTTACGCGCTGCGCGACTCCGGCTGCGGCCTGGCGTCGTCCGAGATAGTCGAGTACGAGAACATGGATTTCTAGTTTTTTGGTGGTTTTGTGAACAGCAGACTTGAGTTTTTGCTTGCGCTTGTCTTCTTCCTTGCGATATTCGTCGGAAGCATCTTCGCAACAATGGAGCTTTCGAAGATGAGCTCGGACATAACCAACGGCATGCAGGGCTTCATAGGCTCGATAATCGGCGCCGCAATCTCAATCTTTGGAGTCTGGTACCTCACCCGGATGCAGATTTACGAGGAAAAGAAAATCGACCTTGCCCGCCGCAGGCTTGAGAAGCTCTACGGCCCGCTGATGCTGCTCATCCGCAGCAGCTCTCTTGCGCTCAAGGCAAAGAACATTGACCGCGTCGGGATACTGTGCGACTCCAAGTACAAAAACAGGCTCGACCGCATCATCGAGGAGGCGTACTACCTTGCCGACAAGGACTTCCTTGAGGACCTGGTGCAGCTTTACGACTTCCACATGTACCAGCACCGCAACGACGAGGAGTTCATAACACAGTTCGTGGACAAGGTGGAAAAGAAGTACAAGTCCTGCCTCAAGGAGGCGGGAATGTAATCTGGTTGTTGGCGATTAGACCTTAGCGTTTACAGTAATTTGGTGATTTGAATGGCAACAAAGAAAACAGCAAAAAAGAATGCGGCATCAGAATGCACCGAATGCACGTGCCAGCAGGCCGAAAGCGGCTTCGCAATCGCAGCAGCCATCCTCGTGATTTTCTCCGCGATGATAAAACCGGAATACTCGGTAGGGCTTTCGGTGCTGATGCTTGTCTGCTTTGCAGTATACAAGAAGATGATGGCGGACGGCACTTGGCCGTGCAGGGCGTGCAAGTAGGTTCTGATTTTATTTTTTTAATTTTTTAGAAAAAGAGTGGATGGACACAACAATTTTGTATCTGTTGAGTCCACGTTTTTTTTATTTCTTTTGTGCAACGCCTATCAGAAGCAGTACCACGCCTATTCCGCCCAGAGGTAATGCAAGCGATTCAAACGGTTTTGTTGTCGTTGTTCCGTACTGAAAACCAAACGCGGTTTGGGCTACGGATACGGTGTATACCGAGGCTATGAGACCAATTACTACTAGCACTATTCCGATTAGCAATAGTGTACGACCCATTTAATCACCAAAGGAATGTTGTTGGTGGCGTATTGTTAAATCTTCCCTGTTTATAACGAGAAATGGACCCGGCGGGATTTGAACCCGCGGCCTCCACGTTGCGAACGTGGCGATCTACCGCTGATCTACAGGCCCATTGCGATAATGTACTGCTGCTTCATTCTTTTCTGTCTTGTTCTTTGGGGTTTGCCAAGACCTTTCTCCTAGAAAGGGATTGGCGCGTGCCTACATCTGATCTACAGGCCCATCGTAAGATTGATGGTTTTAGGGAAACTATTCTAGCACGGCAACTAATAAATTAGGTGGGACGAAGGCCGGGTTGGTTGCTGCCGGCTTCCTCGTCTTTTCCCTTCAATGAAATTACTGTCTTCCCATCCCGGCAGGCTCGTTGTAGCGCGCAAGTATCAGCATCACCGCAACAACCGCAAGCACGAGCAGGGTCGCGTTCATCCAGAACGGCAGCGGCCTTCCAAGCACGGCCAAGCCGGTCATCGACGGGAGTACCACGTTCTTTGTGGACTCGGTGCCGCTTGAGGTGATCTTGATCGGCACGTTCTGGCCTCCCACCTGGTCGGTTGACGGCCAGAATGTTATTGAGAACACTCCGGTCTCTCCGGGGGTCAGGTTCAGGTATGCGGGCGTGAACGAGTAGTTGAGTCCGGTCCCCTGCGGGATTGCGGGTGTGATGTAGTTTTCTGCGGTGTTTCCGCGGTTGAGCACGTTCATGCGCACCTCGATTGCCGAGATGACCTCGCCGCTTTGCACGGTGGGCTCCACGGTGTAGGTGAACTGGAGCGTGTGGTTCTGCGGCATCACCTCAAGAGAGTAGTTTGCGCTGCCGATGGTGTAGCCGTTGGAGATGAGCATTGCGCGCGCCTCGCGGTAGCTTGGCTGGGCCTCGTAGGTCCTGCCGTTCATCACAAGCTCGTATTCCTTGGTGGAATACGGCGCTATTGTCGACTTCTCGCCTGAGAACGAGTACCAGTTGTAGGGCACTCCCTCAAGGTAAAGCGAGAGGTTGTAGTATGCGGACGAGGTCGGGTTGGTCACGCGCAGCTGGTACTTGACTGGCACGTTGTCAACCACGCTGATTTCGGGCATCTGCACAAGCACCAGCGAGGTGTTTGTGGTGCGCGGCACGGTCTCGTTTTTTGGCCTGACCGTGATGCAGTAGTTACGGTTGAGGACGTTGAACTGGCCGGACAGCACCGAGAAAGTGTATGCGTATATCTTCTCAGCCTCAAGCCCGAAAGTCGACGTGTAGAGGTTGAAGTACCCGGTTTCGCCGGTCCTGAGGTCGATTGCAGTCTGGCTGAGGTAGACGTTCCCGTAAAGCGGCGACTTCTCCGAAACAGCAAGCTTGTACGAGCCTGCCTCGTCGCCGTCGTTGCGCAGCCCCAGCTTGAGCGTGGATATTTCCGAGCCGACGTACACCTTCTGGCATTCCGGCGAGGGCTCGCCAATGAGGCTTACTGCCACGCGCGGGCCGTAAACCGAGAACGAAACCGGGATTGGCAGGTCGCGCACACAGCAGGCGTTGGTGTACTTGACCACTATCGGTATCGTGAACGACGTCCCAGGGGTGCCGTAGGGAATCTTGAAAGTTATTTTGACCGAGTCCGAAGCCCCTGCCTCAAGCTCGAACTCGTTCTTTGAGAACGTGTATTCAAACGGGGCGAAGGGAACCGAGAGCTTGACTATTACCTTTGCAGTGCCTTCGTTGATGAGGTATGCGGAGAACTCGACAGTGTCGCCTTGCCGCACCAGCCTGTCTTTTGTGTTGTCAATCGATGCGCTCAGGCTCTGGGCGGTTGAGCAGCACGAGTCGTAGGCAGTGCCGTTGGAGAATACCGTGAGGTTGATTGGGAACGACTTCTGGCAGTTTGCAGCCTGCGCGGTAATGTTGAGCTGGTAGTCTCCCGGAGTGGCCGCACCGGTGTGCAGAGTAAGCTGCGAGTAAGTGGTGTTTCCTGCAGGAAGCGTCACGTACGACTTAGTGAACTCGCCCGAAATCCCCGCAACAAGGGTTGTCGAGAGGCTGACCTGCTGCGTTGAGGACGAGGGGTTTGAAAGGAGTACCGAGTACTTCGCATCAGTGCCGAAAGTCACGTTGCGCCAGTAGTCAAGGGTGTATGCGGAAAAGAGCGCGCACGAGCCCGGTGCAAGGCAGGCATTCCCGGAGGCGGTGGCGCCAAGCGGGCAGCCGCACATCGAGGAGCGCTCCTCAAGAACCGCATTGGCGTTGCAGTACAGCGGCTTCTGTATCGCGCAGGTGTTCTTTGCCGAGCCGTCGGTGCAGGTCTTCTCCACGCAGTAATTGTCCTTTGCACTGTATCCTGATGCGCATCCGCACAGCGCCGAGTTGTTCACAAGGATGCCGTTGTCGCAGTAGTATGGCTGTGTTGCGGAGCAGGTTGAGAACCGCGTTCCGTCCGAGCAGGTGGTTGGCGCAGCGCCGCAGTCTGCAGGGCAGGTGGTGGTGCTCTCGCCGTAGTCGCAGATTCCGTCCCCGCAGTACTTCAGCGAGCCGCAGTCTGCAGGGCAGGTCACCGGGCTTTCGCCGATGTCGGAGTCGCAGATTGCGTCGCCGCAGTCGGCAGAGGGCTTGTTTACCGTGACCGGCGCTGCTGTGCACGAGACTGCGCCGATGCTTGCGGTGACGTCATAGGTGCCGGTTGCAGGGTAGTAGCAGTTTGCGTTGCAGTAGCCTGACGGCTGTCCGCAGCCGAACGCAGCAACCGAGTGGCCGTTGCCGCAGTTGATGACCAGCCCGTTTGACGCCTCTGTGTTTCCCGAGTAGGTGATTGTGACAAGCGAGGTCTTTCCCGCATCAAGGGAGTCGGGGAACGCTGAAAGGGCGCATTGGGCTGCGAATGCGAAAGGCAACACTGCCAAGAGGATGAATAGACCAAGTGACCGTTTCATCTGTAATATCCCCAAACAAGGCCCGTTAATCGCCCGGAATGCCCGGGTTACGTGCGGCCTTCAAAACCTGTTATTGATTTTAGGCAAAAGCCGCCTTATATAAGTAATTCGTTGCAAGCCCAAAGGGGGGACGCCCGCCCCTTGGTGCTTGCTGGCCGCCCAAACCCCCCTTTTTTCAAATTTAGCCCTTTTAGTGCTTTTTTATCACAAAACAGCCTGCCCCCGGGAATGGAAAAATCAAAAACCTTTTTAAATCTCAATAGGCATTGTAATGATACTCATCAGAGGGCAAATAGCAGACAGGCTAAAAATGGCTATTTTTTGAAAAACGCCCCTATGCAACCTTGGTGGGTGTTTGGGATTCACAGCGTCATGAAATGACCATGTTTATTGGCCGTCTTGGCTATTAGTCACAATCATTGTTTTTGGAGGTAATTTAGTATGGCAGGCAAACCACACCTGAATTTGATCTTCGTCGGTCACGTCGACCACGGAAAGTCAACTACTGTAGGACGCATCCTTTACGACACCGGGGCGCTCTCAGAGAACGACCTTCGCAAGCTCAAGGAAGAGGCCGCGAAGCTCGGGAAGGCGACCTTCGAGTTCGCGTTCGCAATGGACCAGCTCAAGGAGGAACGTGAGCGCGGAGTCACAATCGACATCGCCCACAAGGACTTCAACACCCAGAAGTACTACTTCACAATCATCGACGCACCTGGCCACAAGGACTTCGTCAAGAACATGATTACCGGCGCATCGCAGGCTGATGCCGCGGTACTCGTGTGCTCTGCAAAGGAAGGAATCCAGGCGCAGACCATCGAGCACGCATTCCTGCTCAAGGTGCTCGGAGTGGGCCAGTTCATCGTAGGCATCAACAAGATGGACGCGGTAAACTACGACCACCAGGCCTACGAGAAGACCAAGGCGGAGCTCATCGCAAAGCTCAAGCCCATGGGCTACAAGACCGACGCAATGCCTTTCATCCCCTACTCGGCGTACATGGGAGACAACATCGCCAAGAAGAGCGACAAGACCCCGTGGTACTCGGGCCCCACCATGATTGAGGCGTTCAACGCCCTCATCGAGCCCAAGAAGCCGACTGACAAGCCGCTGCGCATCCCCATCCAGGAAATCTTCACGATTACCGGACAGGGAACCGTGCCAGTCGGCCGTGTCGAGGCAGGCATCCTCAAGCCCAACACTTCAGTCATCGTCATGCCCGAGGGGCTCACTGGCGAAGTCAAGAGCATTGAGATGCACCACCAGACCCTCACCGAGGCAATCCCCGGAGACAACATCGGCTTCACTTTGAAGGGCATCGACAAGAAGGCCATCAAGCGCGGAGACGTCGTAGGGACTGCAGCTAACCCGCCGCAGGTCGTCGAGTCGTTCAAGGCACAGATTGTCATCCTCAACCACCCGACTGCCATTGGCAAGAACTACACTCCGGTGTTCCACTTGCACACTGCGCAGCTTGCGTGCACCATCACCGACATCCTCGAGAAGAAGGACCCCAAGACTGGCCAGCCAGTCAAGGAGGGGCTTGACTTCCTCAAGACCGGTGACGTTGCGGTAGTCATGATTAAGCCAACCAGGCCGGTATGCGCCGAGAAGTACTCGGACTACCCCGCCTTGGGACGCTTTGCCATGCGCGACATGGGACAGACCGTGGCCGCAGGAGTAATCCTCGACGTGGTGCCCAAGAAGGCTTAAGTGAAGCAAGGGGATTTCCCCTTTTTTTCATTTTTTGTTTCAATGAGGTTTTTTTTACTATGGGCAAAGCAAGAATCAAGCTTCAGTCACAGAGTTTCTCGGACCTTGACCAGGTGTGCAAGGACATAAAGGAAATCGCAGGCAAGTCAGGCGTAGCGATGCGCGGACCCATCCCGCTTCCGACTAAGGTCCTTGCAATATCTACACGCAAGACTCCCTGTGGTGACGGTTCGGACACTTACGAGAAGTGGCAGATGCGCATACACAAGCGCCTCATCGAAGTCACCGCGGACGACCGCGTGTTGCGCGACATCATGCGCATCAAGATACCTGATTCCGTGCACGTAGAAATGACTCTTGGATAAGCTCCAAGGTCACTTACCCTCTTTTTTATTTATTTGACAGCCTAGCTTGTAGCATGGACTTGGTTGGCAGCCCTGGCAGTTTTTCTCTTTGTTTTTGCGCTAATCCTCATTCTGGTTTGGCTGGTCTATGGTATGGCTCAGCGCAGGCATAAGAAAGCAACCAAGTACGTCTGCATCAACTGCGGCTCTGACAAGATGTCCCTCGTTGACGGCTATGGTCCTGCTTTGATCAAATGCGATTCCTGCGGGGAGGCGTTCTCCGACCCGGTAGAGCTTTTTGCGCTGGAGCAGGCGGTTGACGGGAAAGACCCCGACGACACGACCAAGGACCGCATCTGCCCGGAGTGCGGTTCGGACAAGATTTATCCAGACCAGGTGGCAGGTTCCCTCATTACCTGGACTTGCAGCAAGTGCGGTTCCACCTTTCCGTCGGCCATTGAAATCTACCAAAAAACAAAGAAATAGCGTTCAAAAGTCTATTAGTGAAACCGAGGCCTGCATAGCCTTTTATAGGCTCAAGTCCTCCCTGTTTTTATGGCAAAAAAACCCGCCAAAAGCACTGTAGCGAAGACCGCTAAGCCAGCCAAGGCCGTAAAAGTCACAAAATCAAAATCCCAGCCTGCGCTGGAAGCAAAGCCCAAGGCAAGGCAGGCCGCTTCCAAGCTTGGAAGCGAGGAAGCATTCAGGCCGCCAGCATACCAGCGCGGCAACTTCGGGATGCTCAAGAAAATGTGCCCCTTCTGCAATTCTACTGACGTCTCGCCCGACTCGATGGGTGGCGACATAATGTCTTGGACGTGCCGTTCGTGCGGCAACAGCTTCCCGGCGCCGCTTGAGGCATCTGCTGGCGGCAAGAAGGAGTCCGACGAGGACTCCGAGTACGAAGAGATGCCGGACTGAGCCTGGAAGAACAGTTTTTTTTGTGCAGGTAGCGTCCAGCCTGCAACCGTTTAAATTTCTTTGACTGCCCTATTATCTTCCTTAATGCTGAGGTGGCAGAGCGGTCCAATGCGCCGGTCTTGAAAACCGGTCCTCGAAAGGGGGCACGAGTTCGAATCTCGTCCTCAGCGTATCCCTTCTTTTATTGTGCGCAGGTTCATTAATCCGGAAACGCCATCAGAGTCTAGGTGGTTTTGAGATGGCCGGATTCCTTACTGACTTGGCGACTTACTCTATTCTTGGAAAGCCCTTGGTCGTCTATGGCGGGGTAATCGTCCTGATTGCGCTCTTTGCAACCGCGTACCTTGGGTTTCAGATGACACAGGGAAAGGCAAAGATGGAAACGCACAAGACTGCGGCAATAATCACAGTTGTGCTTGGGGTTGCGCACGCGATTCTTGCACTGTCGATGTTCTTTTGAGAATCAGTATTCCGTCGGGTCCTTCAGCAAGTTTCCCGTAAGAATGCCGACAACCTTTTCGTCCTTCTTGATTACTCCGGCAGTGACGAGCTTCTTCGCCCCTGCAACCGATGCCGCAGAGGCAGGTTCGCATCCAATCCCACAGCCGTCGACAACGCGCTTTGCTGCAATGATTTCCTCATCCGCGACCTCTTCAACAACTCCGTTGAGCTGCTTTAGGTAGTTCAGAGCGCGAGTCAGGCTCTTGGGGTTGCCGATGCGGATTGCCGAGGCAATCGTTTCGGGCTTCTCAACAATGATTTCCTTCCCAGCCTTCCAGGACTGGTAGAACGGGTTCGCGCCGTGCGCTTGTATTGCTGCGATGCGCGGGAGCTTGGAAATCCAGCCAAGCTCCTTGAGTTCAAGAAGGGCCTTGCAGAAAGCAGTTGTGTTCCCAAGGTTTCCGGCTGGGAGGACAATCCAGTCTAAATCCCAACCACTTTGTTCCATAAGCTCGATTACGATTGTCTTCTGCCCCTGTATACGCCAGGGGTTAATTGAGTTCAGCAAGTAGACTCCGCTTTTCTGGCAGTGCTTCTCAACGTCATCCATTGCCTTGTCAAAAGAGCCTTCGACTTCGATTATCTTAGCGCCATAAGCTTTGGTCTGTGCAAGCTTTCCAGCAGCGACCTTGCCTTTCGGGAGGAAGACTTGGCACTCCATTCCAGCGAAAGCGGCGTATGAGGCAAGCGAGGAAGAAGTGTTTCCAGTGGAGGCGCACGCAACTGCCTTTGCTCCTTGCCTCTTGGCTTCGGTCACGCCGACAGTCATCCCGCGGTCCTTGAACGAGCCTGTTGGGTTCTCGCCTTCGTGCTTCAATCGAATTTGCGAAAGTCCGGTAAAGTCGCAAATCCGGTCGTGTGAATAGAGGAAGGTGTTGCCTTCGCCCCTGCTTACGATGAATTTTTCCTCAAGACTGGGGTGGATGAATGCCTTGTATCTCCAGACTCCGCTGGAAGTATTCGAGTCCAAGACTTCGCTTTTGTTTTTTCCTTTTATTTTTCCCAAATCTATTTGTACTTCTGCAAGCCCGCCGCACTCGCAGCGGGAAAATTCTGTTTGGGTTTTCCTTTTGCATTTTGCGCACTCAAACCAGTAATCCATCAGTAAAACCTTGCAAGACCTTTGCCAATTATCCAATCAAATTTTGTGGCAGCCCTTTGCGCTTACCTTTGTCCAGGAAAGCACTGGCTCCAACCCTTCGTAAAGCGAATATATCTCGGCCTCAAGCTCCTTAATCCTTGCGTAACCGTTATCCCCTGCAATCATCAAAGTCGGCCCGGAGCCGCTTGCAGTTGCGCCAAAGCCGTGCGCCTTGCACACTTGTTTGAGCGCAGCAAGCCGCGGAAGGATACCTGCCTTCTCCCTTGCAGGCTCAACGATGCAGTCGTCAAGGCTTTCGGCAAACATCTTGGCATCCGACCTTGCAAGCGAGGAGAAAAGAAGCGAAAGCTTAGCCGAGTTGTACTTGTGCTGTTCAAGCGTAACCGTAGGGGGGAGCACGCTTCGCGCAAACTTTGTGGACTCCTTCTTGACGTTGGTGCGCAGTATGCCTATTGCTAGGCCAATTGGCGCGTCAAACCTCTGCAGCCTCACCGGGTTCTCGCCTACGAACGCGCATACGCCGCCGGTAATTGCTGGAGCCACATTGTCCTTGTGCGCAACCCCTCCTGCAACAGCCTCGCCCAGCGAAGCGTATTCAACTAGTTGACCTTTGGAAAGCCCGAGCTTGAACAGCTCGTTGAGCCCGACAGCAGCACCGGCCGCAGGAGCGGCGCTTGAGCCCAGGCCGCTTGCTGGCGGGATTGCCTTCTCTATGGTAATCGAGACTTCCTGGCTGATTTTGAAGTCCGCCCTGATTTTTTCAAGTACTGGAAAGCACGAGTTCCTGGCCGGCTCGGATTCGCAAAAGCCGTCGGAAAAGGAAACCGCATCCTTTGATGCTTCCTCTATTGAAACGATGTCAAACGGCGACTCAACAGCAAGCCCCGCCACGTCAAACCCTGAACCCAGGTTGGCGCAGGTTGCGGGACACCAAATCTTGACCATAATGAATGCTGTTCATCCGAGTGGATAAAAGCCTGCGTCACTTAAGGCTAAGTTTATGAAAGTCACGATTGCACGCGATGTTTTGGAAAGCTGCCTAATCGGTGCGCAGGAGTCCCATCCAAACGAGTTTCTTGGGATGCTTGCAGGCGAAAAGGGCAAGGAAATCATACTTGCAGACCGGCTTTACTTGGCACCCCTATCCTATTCAGACGAGGGCAGCGTCTCGTTCGACGAGTTCAACATGCCAATAGCGATGGGCGTGGTCGGGACCTTTCACTCGCACCCTACTGGTCCTGCGCTTCCTTCAAGGGCTGACCTGAAGCTTTTTTCCCAGAAGGGCGCATTCCACCTGATTGCATCCTTTCCCTACAAACGGGCGGATGTTCGGTGCTTTGACTCCAAGGGAAAGGAAATCAGTTTTTTAGTGGTGTAACTTCCGGTTTACCTTCAGTAGACCCAACTTAAATATACCAAAGAATTATTAGTATATCCAGTGATATATTTTGGAATATCCGGTTCCCTTATGGCGCGGCAAGCCCGTGCGCTTTTCGCGGCACGCTACCGAGGAGATACTCAACGACAACATTCCTGTTGAGAAGGTCCTGGCCGCGCTTGCCGAGGGCGTAGACACTGGAGAAAAACGGAAAAAAGGAACATTTGAGTTTGTCAAAGGCTTCAAGGACGAGGTCCTCAAGGTCGTTGTCGCTGATTGCGGCGACGCCTGGGTCGTCATAACGGTCATAAAATTCGGGAGGTGAAAAGCAGTTTGCATTGCGTCTGTGGAAAAAAGATGAATCCGGCGAAGGTTAGCCTGCGCGGGTTCGTGCTGGATGGCTACAAGTGCTCGTGCGGAGAGGAGACTTTCAACCCCTACGACGTGGAACGGGTGAGGCTTGCATTGCACGAGAACGTCAAGGCCCGCAAGGTCGCAAATTCGCTTGTAGTCACCTTGCCTAAGGGGTTTGCCAAGCTTGCCAAGATAAGCGAGGGCGACTCGTTGAAGTGGACTGTTGCCAAGGACCGCCTTATCCTTGAGAAGTCCGCGGCGTAGTCTTAACCCTGCGTCACAAAATGACGCACAAGCGTTATAAACTCCGTAAGGCCTTCTGTTATTTCAGTAAAGTTACAGGTTGATTGATGTGGAGGATGCTGGTGTTGTCTGCCAATGGCACGTGCGCCAGCCTCAGCCCTAGCTAGTTTTGAGGTTCCGGCGCGGAAAACGTTTTTTGAGACCCTTAGCGCGGGCCAGCGCAAGGCAGTCCAGCTGGTAATCTATGCTGCCAGGAACGATTATGCAACCATGACTTCGGTCTGCCACTATGCCCAGGATGCCGGCATAATCAGCGAACCTTCCTGCCGCCGCCTTATTCAGAGGCTGCGAAGCCTCAAGTTGGTTGATTGTGGTTCCTGCGATTGCAAGGGAAAAATATTGACATTAACGCCACTAGGCGAAAAAATACTCTATTGCGAGGATTGAGATAAATGGCTTGTAAATGCGATACGTACGGGAAAAACTCAAAAGGGTGCAAGATTACCCTTTGCGAGGACGAGATGCCACGCAAGTACTACAACATCCTGCCGGACTTGCCTACTCCGCTTGACCCGCCCATCAATCCCGCTACTGGACAACCTGCAAAGCCGGAGGAACTGGAAGCAATCTTTACCAAGGAAGCAGTGCGGCAGGAAATGTCTTCCCAGCGGTACATTGACATCCCTGATGAGATTATCTCCGGCCTGTTTGCAGTCGGCCGTCCCACTCCGATGTTCCGGGCGCACAGGCTTGAAGCCTACCTCAAGACTCCTGCAAAAATATACTTCAAGCACGAGGGACTGAACCCTTGCGGCAGCCACAAGCCCAACACCGCAATAGCACAAGCCTACTATGCGATGAAGGAGGGCGTAGAGGAACTGATTACCGAAACCGGCGCGGGCCAGTGGGGCACCTCGCTTTCCTACGCGTGCGCGCTTTACAAGATGAAGTGCAGGGTGTTCATGGTATCAAGCAGCTTCTACCAAAAGCCCTACAGGAGAATCCAGATGGAGACCTATGGTTCAACAGTCTATCCGTCACCAAGCCGCGAGACCGAATATGGCAGAAAGCTTTCGGACGAGAACCCGGAGCACTCCGGAAGCCTTGGCATTGCAATCAGCGAAGCCATCGAAACCGTAGTCAAGACGCCGAACTCGAAGTACTCGCTTGGTAGCGTGCTCAACCACGTGATGCTCCACCAAACCATAATCGGCGAGGAAGCCAAGCTCCAGCTTGCAAAGGAAGACATCAAACCGGATGTGCTCATTGCGTGCGTGGGCGGCGGGAGCAACTTCGCCGGTTTTGCGTTCCCGTTTGTGCGCGACAAGATTGCAAGGAAAAGCGAAGCTGACATAATCGCAGTCGAGCCTACTTCAGCCCCATCCATCACCAAAGGAAAGTACGACTACGACCACGGCGACTCAGCCGGGATGACTCCGATGCTCAAGATGTACACCCTTGGCAAGGACTTCATTCCGGCAAAATCCCACGCAGGAGGCCTGCGCTACCACGGGATGGCTCCGACGGTGTCAAGCCTAGCACACGACAAACTGATTAGGGCGGTTGCATATGACCAGAAGCAGGTGTTCGAGGCAGGAATGATTTTCGCTCGGGCAGAAGGCATAATCGCCGCGCCTGAATCCTGCCATGCAATCAAGGGAGCAATAGACGAAGCGTTGAAGGCAAAAAAGGCAGGAGAGGAAAAAACAATAGTCTTCAACCTAAGCGGTCAGGGACAGCTTGACCTGATGGGCTATGCGGACTACCTGGCTGGGAAGATTTAAGCAGTGGAGAATTTGGTGGAAGGAATAGTGGTTGGACGCGGTCACCGGCTAGTTTCGTGCAAGGACCCATTCGGAGTTCCTTGCAAGCCGCTCCCTTTTCACTTCGTCCTTCTTCACCCACTTGATGCCGCAGTATTGCGCGGAAGGGTGTGCGGTTTTGTCCTTTGCGTTGCAGGAAAGTCCCATCGCAGGAACCATTGCCCGGTGCTTTCTTGAGCCGACATTGTATTTTCCCTGGATTTCAACTTGGCCGACTTCGCAGTCTATTCCGGCCTTTTGTGAAAAGGCCGCCTTGACGATTCCGACTGGGCTTTCGCCTTCCATCACGATTCCGCCGGGAAGCTCAAGCTCGATTTTGCCGTCCAAGGTCTTTTTCTGCAGGAAAAAAGCCCGCTCACCATCAAAAAGCAGGCCGCTTGCATAGGCTATGGGCTTCTTTGTTGCCTTGAGTTCGCGGATTTGCCTTTTCATCTTCTTTCATCATTCCACGAATTTTATCTTACTTGGCTGTGCTTTTGATGCCGCAAGCAGCCTGTTGAATGCAGCGCTTGGGCCTGTTGTCTTCTTGGACCATATTAGCGGGGCGTCGTGGTATTCCAGCTGCAGGTCCTGTTTTTGCACCAGCCTGTATCCCTGCCTTGACGGGAACTTGGTGTAAACCTCGACTGCTGTTGAGGGGTGGATGTCCACGTCCGACTTTTCCACCTGGTGCTTGGTCGGAGTTATGCATATTTCCCGGATGCCGTTGGGGTTTGCGTACATTTCCTTGAGCAGGTACATCGTGGCTTCCTTCCAGCCCGAGTACTTCGTCACAATCTCCTTTGGCGTGTTTGGGCCAAATCCGCTCTGCAGGTTTGTCACGTACAGCGTATCGTCCCTTTTTTGGAAGCGCACTGATGCGATGGCGTCCTGTTCGAACCCGGAAATTAGCGCGTGCCCGTTTCTTGCAAGCCGTTCGCCTTCCTCAGCAGGAGGGTAGACCACCAGCGTCCTGGAGTCGCCCTCGTCGTCGAAGTGCGACTGCGGGTATATTGCAACCCCGCACGGGAACAGCGAGACGCCCTCGTTCCTGCTGATTTGGCTTGCGGCAACGGATGCGTCGCTTGTGTTCCGTATTTCCGCAAGGTCCTGCCGTGTGTACTGGTTCTTGTTCCCGAACGCCTTGAATGCGGAATAGCTTGCCCCGTGCGTTCTTGCAAGAGCAAGCAGCTTCTTCCGGCCTATTGATTCCTTGCCGGTGCCTTCAAGGTATTTGCCTGCGCCTTCCAGCGCCTTTGCGACTATCCTGCTGTCCTTTTGCGGATCCGCAAAATGCACGAAGTCAAGGGTCGCGCCGGCAAAGTCGTCCTCGGTGAAGTTCACGTTGTTATAGTTGAGCTTGTACGCAGTGTCGTAGAGCTTTTCCTGCGGCATGTTCTTTTCTATCGCCCTTCTGATGTTGTCCTGGTAGTGCATGATGCCGGTTGCAACGGGGACTATGCTGTGGCTTCTTACGCCCATCCTTTTTGCCCGCTCGACGAATCCCTCCTGCTTGTTCCGGAAAAGCGATTCCGCCTGGTATATGTACTGCGGCGGGATTCCGAGCTTGCGTATCTGCTCAAGCATCCGTTCGCCATCCTTGCCGTGGTGTTTTATGATTCCTGCGGGGTATTTTACCGCAGGGTATGGCGTGCCCATCGAAAGCGCCTTCTTGACAGGTTCGATGCCGTACGACTCCAGCGCCATCGCAACATCGGCGAGGTACTTGGGCGGAGTGTGCAGTTCCTGCGCCTCGCTTACGGGCTTTACCCCGAGTTGGTCAATGGTTTCAATCAGCTCGCCCATCTCCTCGCTTGTTGCGCCCTTCTTTGCAGCAGCGGAGAGCACCTTTTTGGCGGCGTCACCCTTTGTCCACAGCATCCGCATCCCTTTCTGCAGGTGGGTGGCGGGAATCCCGGCGGCAATCGCTTCGTCGATGTTCTTTTCATGGTCGGAAAAGACGTCGAGGTAATCTATGGCTTCAAAACGGTCTTTCCCCCTTAACCCAAGCGCCCTTGCCTTGTTCAGGGTTGCAAGCACGCCTTCCATTCCCTTGTTCAGCACAAGTTCTTTCCTCTGTTTCCTGCTCAGGTGAGTCCCTTCCTTTTGGAGCTCTGCAAAGGCACCCCAGCCATGCTTGTCCATCACTTTTTGCACTCCAGGCAGCGTGTGGTAGGGTGCGCCAAGCTTGAGCGCAAGCGTGATGCTTTCGGGGCTTGCGTGGTCTTCCAGCATCTTGGACACTGTGGGGATATGCTCAAGCGGCACGCCCATCTTGGCAGCGGTTATTGCGTCCTTTTCAAAGCCGGTGACGCTGAGAACTTCGTCGGCGTTCTTCACTCCCGCCTTCTGGAGGCGTTCGCGGTTAAGTGCAAGCCGGTCCATACCCACTCTTTACCCGAAAATGGTTTATATTCAGTTCTTTGGGTTTTGCGGGGGTGCCAGCCTGTTTGCACAACACTCATAAACAATCCCTTGCCCAACTATTACGATGTCAATGAAGGCGGATTTCGAGCTTGAGTTCTCCTCGGAAGCGGAGGCCAAGAAAGCCTTTGCAGTGCTTTCAAAGGACCTGAAGACCATCAAGGGAACCCTCAAGTCAAGGCAGCAGGGTAAGAAAATCCTTGCAACCGCGCAGTCCGACTCGTTTGCGGGATTGCGCGCAATGTCAAACAGCTTCCTGCGCAGCGCGCGGATAACCTATGACGTCATCGACTCGGTCGCAGGACGGGCCCAAAAGAGGGCAGCGGAAGAGGAAAGCGATTCCATTGATTGAAACATGCGTAAAGACAAAAAACAGGTGTTGAAAATTATGGCAACTACACAAGCGGATTTGCAGAAGGACTACGAGAGCTACCAGAGGATGCAGCAGCAGCTCCAGATGGTCATGATGCAGCGCCAGCAGATGGAGATTACCGCAGCGGAGATCGAACGCGGACAGGACGCGCTTGCAAAGGCCGACAAGTCCGGAAAAATCTACCGGCTTGCAGGAAGCATAATGGTGCCCCGCACCAAAGACGAGCTTTCAAAGGAGCTTGCCGAGGAGGCCGAGACTCTGAAGATGCGCAAGGACATCCTTGCAAAGCAGGAGGACAAGCTCAAGGCGACCCTTACCGAGCTTGTCAAGAGGCTTGAGGCCGCAACCAAGCAGACCGGCGCAGTCTAAGGCTTCTGAGGCCAAAGCCCTAAGCGAATGCCGTCAAGGCCCTTTGCCCCAACTTCCGGTTGCACACCCAACCGGCTTCTTTTTCTATTACCCTTTCTTTCCTACTTCTATGCAAAAGAAGTTCAGCAAGGCAGCGGCATTCCTATCTTCCCTCAAGGGCAGGACGTTAATCACGTTTCAGGAAGTGGCTGACCCCGATGCAGTTGCAAGCGCGATTGCGCTAAGCCTGTTGGTGCGTAACGGTGACGTCAGGGCATCCGGCCAAGTAAATTCGCAGTCAAAAGCCATTCTCAAAAGCCTTGGCCTTGCAATAGTCCCGCTTGAGTCGTTGGATGGTTACTCCAACGTCCTGATTACCGACGCCTGCACATTGGACTCCTTTGGAGAGTGGGCGGAGGAAATCGGCAAGTTCAGGGGAACAGTCGCGTTCTTTGACCACCACATCCACTCCAACAGGATGAAATCCGACTTTTCGCTTGAGCTTCCGTCGGTGTCAAGCACAAGCGAAATCGCACTTGGGATACTTGATGCTGCGAAAAGGAAAGTCGACAAGAAGACCGCGATGCTCCTTGCAGCAGGGGTTGCTTCGGATTCAGGGCACTGGAAGAGCGCAAACGACGACTCCTTCGAGGCAATGGCAAGATTGCTCAAGCTTGCAGGAAGAAGCAAGGAAGAGTACCAGACCATTCTTTCGCTTATTGAGCGTCCGGCAAACCCGGAGATGGCTAAAAAGAAAATCGCGTGCGCAGCAAAAGCAAAGGTAGTTGAAATGGGCGGAGTAGTGGTAGCCACCTCGACTTCGGATTCGTTCCACCTGCAGTGCGCAGTGGGCCTGGTTGCCCTTGGCGCAGACTACGCATTTGTTGCCGATTCAAAGCAGGGCATAATCCTTGCCGCAAGGTCGGACTCGGCAAGAAAGAGCGTCGGAAAGCTGATGCAGCTTGTTGCAAAAAAAATCGGCGGCTCCGGCGGCGGGCACGAAAAGGTCGGCGGTGCAAGGGGAAAGTTTGCCGATGCGGCAACCGCGCTTGCCTATTGTGCCGATGTTGCGCTGGAATAATGCAAAGCAAAAAGCCGCGCGGTGCAGTTTCCGTCTAATTGGCTGAGGAAAGCAGGATTACGCTTACTACCGCAAGGGCTATCCCTATGACTTGCAGGTTCGAGGGAGTCTCCGCAAAGAGGAAATACGCCGCAACCGCGACAAGCGCGATGTTGAGCGCCATTATCGCGGCCACTACTGCGGTCTTTGCGCCAGGCTCGCGCAGCGCAAGCAAAAAGAACAGCGCGCCGAGTATTGAGAACCCGGCGTAGGCAAGGATTACTGGCAGGGACTTGAGGTCAAAAAGCGTGGAGACGCTCACCTGGAATCCCGACATCATCTTTGCCGCAAGCATCGAGATGCCCAGGGATGCCATCGCGGCAAGGGAGTACAAAAGCCAGCTCATGCAAAGTCACTGAGATTATGGTTTGCCCATTGTGCTATAGTTTAGTTTATTAGTAGGCTTTTCGTTAGGCTTTTGTTTAAACCTTTCGACAATCGAGCGTGCAGTTATCCTTTGGTCCTTGAATGCATCCTTTCCCCAAAGTGCGCAAGAAAGCAGCCACACAAGCTGCTTGCGGTCTCGTTCATCTTCTTTTCGGCAGGGGTGCTTGTCTACCTTGCAATCCCCGGGCTCAACGGCACCCCCCTCATATTCGCGCTGCTTCCGTTCCTTCCGCTGGTGTTTCGGCTCCTGATTTGGGAGGAAAAGGAGGAGGAGGCCTCGCTGCGGCGCCACGAGTCGGGGTTCTTTGATTACCACCACATACTCCTGGAGTCGTATGCATACATCTTCCTCGGCGCAATCATCTCAAGCGCATTCTGGTATTCGATACTTCCTTCCGACGTTGCCCAGAAGGCGTTCGGGAACGAAATAGATGAGATTTCGGCAATCGCATACACCGTAAACCAGACCGGCGCTGCGACCAGCAATTTCATCCGGCCGGACTTCTTCAGCCTCCTGTTCGGCCACAACATGCAGGTGCTTGCCCTGATGCTTTTGTTCAGCCTGCTTTACGGGGTGGGCAGCCTCTACCTTTTGCTGTGGAACGCTTCGGTAATCGGCATATTCGTGGCCCAAGGCATAGCTGCAAACGGGCTGGTAGCGGGCCTGGCAGGCACCTTCCTTGGCCTGGTCCCGCACGGCATATTCGAGCTTTCCGCTTACTTTGTGGCAAGCATCGCAGGAGGCATCTTCTCGGTTGCCATAATGCGCAGGCACCTTGAGCGGCCCGAGCTTAAGACCGTGCTTTTGGACTCGTTCCTGCTGGTGCTGGTGTCAATAGTCCTGCTGCTTATAGGCGCGTTTGTGGAAAGCTCCTACTAGGATTTGCGGTACAGCCGCTTCTTCCTTCCTGCTGCAGGCGGCAGCGCGATTGCCTTCTTGCTGTTGAAGCGCACCGGCGGCGCGGAGAGTTCCTCGCTCCAGCGCGGAGTGGTGTCCTGCTTTTTTGGGAAGTACTTCGCGCTAAGCGCGTCGTACCTTTTCCTGCTCAGCTTGCCTGTTGAGTAGAGTGCGTCAAGCTCGGCCTGCGAGTGGACCGGCTTCCTGCGTCCTATGAGGTACGCTGCCAGTGCGCCTGCGATGAAGAGCGCAAGGATGAACGCGCCAAAAAGCATCACCGAGCCGGGGTTGCCGTCCGGACGCACCGAGATTGTGGTGCTTATCGAGGTGTTGTTCTCAGTTGAGTTTTCCTCAGTCCCGTCCTGGCCGATGACTATTATCGTCTGGGTGGTTGTTCCCGGAAGCACCGGCTCAGCAGTAGGCTGCTCGGTAAGCGGGCCAAGCGATACTGAGGAGACATTTGAGGGCAGCGCGAAGGCCTCGCCGTACGCAAAGTCGCGCACGCGCTGGAACGCGTCGGCAAGCGCAGCAAGCTTGAGCGCGTTGACGTTCGAGCCGTACTCGGAGTTCTGCTTCCCGCGCTGGTAGTTGTAGTACGCGTGGGCGTAGAACAGGTCCGCCCAGCCTGCGCGCGTGGTCCTGTCCGCAAAGCTTGGGTAGGCGCTGACTGCGTTCATCACACCTGCTGCAAAGAGGCCCGACTGCTCGAGCGCGTCGTCTGCAGTTGAGATGTTGGTGACAAGGGCGCGCTCAGCTGCGATGTATGCGTAGGAGTATGACGCGTCAAGCATCGACGCGTAGTACCAGCCCCGGTTGAGAAGCTCCTTGGACGAGTTCAGGTGAGTGCTGATCTCGGTGTCAAGGGGCGTGGTCTTGTTGACTGCGTCCTCGATGAGCTTGATGTACTTTTCAGCCTCGAACTTGGCCTTCTCCTGCGGCATCAGGTTCTGCACGTTCTCGCGCGGCGCCGAGCCTGCGTTGAGCATCTTTGCAGCCTCAAACCAGCCCATTGCGGCGGAGAGGTCGTTTGCCATGTCCGAAAGCGTGGAGTTGTCCATTGTCCCGTTTCCGTTGAGCGTGGCAAGGACCTTTTCGGTGCGCAGCCTCGCCCAGGTGTACCTCATCTGCGAAGTCGCCACCCACTCCCAGTTTGTTGAGTTGGGCTGCGAAAAGCCCATCGCAGAAAGCTCCTCGTTGAAGTTCTCCGCCACCTTGCGGAACTGGGAGGCCGACATGTTTCGGAACTCCTCGGTTGACACCGCGTTCTTCACAAGGAATGCGGTGTTTGCGGCGGAGTAGTAGTAGCCAAGGGAAAGCTGGAGCTTGGATTCCGCAATCAGGCGCTCGAAGGCCTTCTTCTGCAGGTCCGAAAGCTCGGATGCGCGTCCGCGCGCCTCGGAGTCCTCAATTGTGCCCTGTGCGGTTGCGTAGAACGGCCAGGAGGAGTTCGAGGAAAGGTACTCGCGCGGCACGAAGTCAGTGGAGTTCGCCTGCGCAGGCGGCTGGATTTCGCCCAGTGCAATCTGCAATGCATACGACACGTTGGACACCGGCACAACGGTCAGGTTGTACTTCTGAATCGCGTAATCTGCGTAGTAAAGCGAGTCAAGTATGCTCTCCCCGGATTCGGCGGTCTGGCCAGCTGGGACGAGCATGACTTTGTAGCTTCCGTTTGCGCCAACCGCGTCAATCTTTTCTTTGACCCCCCCGACTGCGCCTATTGCGCCGCCCTTGGTGATGGTGCCAGTGATTATGAAGTCGTTTCGGATTTTCTTGCCCGTGAACTCGGAGTACGCCATTATGGTCATCGCAGCGCCGGCGCTCGGGCCGTTGACCTTTCCAAGCGCGCTGTCAAAGCGGACTGTGTAGTCATAGGAGTCGTAGTTGCGCTCGGCAAGCTTTGCGGCCTCGGTGAATGCAGTCTGCATGGATTCCTGCGTGTCGGAGTTCACCGTTGTGGAGTGCAGGCGAAGCACAACCTCGCCGCTTCCGGGCGCCACGCCGACCTCTATCGAAGTGAGCATTCCGTGGTCTCTGTCATCAACCGCAGGCGCCATCAGCACAACCGCGCCTGCGAATGCAGAGAAGAACAAGATGAGCGCAAGGACGCGCCTGACGTGGGTTTCCATAGTGTTGCACCGAAAAAATATTTACGGAAAAGGGAGGGATTGGCCGGTTTTAATGGTGTCGGCCCGGCCTGCGGTGCAACGTGCCGGGAGCCTACTTTTTCAGGTCCAGCTTGAGGCCGCGGAACTGGTCCTCGTGCATCAAAAACTCGACTGCGTTCTTGCTTCCGAACATGTCGTAGTAGTCAAGCCGCACGGACACCTTGTTGAGGGCCTTGTCAGCCACCTTGGTGAGCGCGATTATGTAGCTGTTCTGCACCATTATCTTGCGCGGGGCGTCCATCTCCAGGCCGTCCTCGTAGGTGCTGATTGTTCCCTTGCTTTCGTTAAAGTACGTCGAGTAGGAGTGCTTAAGTTCTCCTAGGGTCTTAGCGCACATTGTGAACCATCTTCCGGGGACGCTTTGAGAGTGCTCAGTATATTGGGCTATGGTCCCCAAATAAAAGAAAGAGCATGCAAAATTATTAAGGCTGGTTTTTTGGTTATGCCAGCCGGTTTTTCGTGATTTTAATGGATTTTTCGGAAGTAGGCCCCTGCACAAGGCAGGCAAAAGCAGAGGGAAAGATGAACGTGCCCGTGCGCGCTTACGGCAACGACGCAATCTTTGACAAGATGTGCTCCGACCGCACCCTGCAGCAGGCAGCAAACGTGGCTACTCTTCCAGGAGTGCTTGACGCGGTTATGGTGATGCCGGATGGCCACGAAGGCTACGGGTTCCCAATTGGAGGGGTTGCTGGCTTTGACCTTGATACCGGCGTGGTCTCTCCAGGTGGGGTAGGCTACGACATCAACTGCGGAATACGTCTGATTCGCACTAATCTCACTGAAAAGGACGTCAAGCCCAGGATCAACGCGCTCATCCAGGCCCTTTTTGCAAACATCCCAAGCGGGGTCGGAAGCAAGAGCCGCACCCGGCTTGAGATTCCCGAACTGGGCAAGGCAGTCACCGACGGAGTGGACTGGTGCATCGGCAAGGGCTATGCCGTTGAGGCCGACAAGGAGCACTGCGAAGAAAACGGCAGGTTTGAAGGCGCGGACTTTTCCAAAGTCTCGGACATGGCAAAGAAGCGCGGCGCACCCCAGTTCGGAACGCTTGGAAGCGGGAACCACTTCCTTGAAGTGCAGAAAGTCGAGAAAGTCTATGATGCTGAAAAGGCCAAGGCGTTTGGGATAACCGGAGAAGGCCAGATTACTGTGATGATCCACTCGGGCTCGCGCGGCCTGGGGCATCAGGTCTGCGACGACTACCTGCGCTCAATGCTTCCTGCTGCAAAGGCCAAGTACGGCCTCGACCTGGCTGACCGCGAGCTTTGCTGCGCGCCAATACAAAGCCAGGAAGCGCAGGACTATCTGGGCGCAATGAAGTGCGCTGTGAATTTTGCGTTCAACAACCGCCAAGTGATGACCCACCAGGCACGCCAGACATTCGCACAGGTGTTCGGCGGCAAGTGGGAGGACTATGGGATGGAGCTTGTTTACGACGTTTGCCACAACATAGCCAAGTTCGAAGAGTACGAAGTCGAGGGCCAGATGCGCAAGGTGTGCGTGCACCGCAAGGGCGCAACGCGCGCGCTCTGGGCAGGAAACCCGCTCATCCCGCAGGCTTACCGTTCAGTGGGCCAGCCAGTAATCATTCCCGGCTCGATGAACTCCTCATCCTACCTGCTTTGCGGCGCCGAGGGCAGCAAGAAGACCTTCGGAAGCTCCTGCCACGGCGCAGGACGCATAATGAGCAGGTCGCAGGCAAAGCGCGACTTCAGTTCGGCCAAAATCCTTGCGGAGATGGAAATGGCCGGGGTCAGCATCAAGGTTGCGGAGTCGGAGCTTGTTTCCGAAGAGTACGGCGGAGCCTACAAGGACATCGATGCAGTCGTAAGCTCGGTTGAGCAGGCAGGCATCAGCACCATAGTTGCAAAGATGGTGCCTCTTGGAGTAATCAAAGGCTGAATGGCTGATTTTTATGGCGTTCAACAAAGAGCAACTCATCAAGCGACTGGATTCGCTTAACCTCCCGAAGGGAAAATACGTCCTGATTGCAGGGGGCGCGATGGTGATGCACGGCCTGCGCAAGGAGACCAACGACCTGGACCTCTCGGTTGACTACGACCTTTACAAAAAGATTATGGATGGACACCACGACTTAGGGCCGAATGTCCCAAAGCGCCCCACCTATCCTTCGGACACTTTCAAGCAGCGCGAGATAATCCACGTCTCAGACGACATCGAGATATCCTCCGGCGGAAAGGGCCTGATTTGCAGTCCGCCGGTTGAGCTTGACGGTCACATGGTGCAGGCGATACCCGACATACACGCTTTCAAGTCCAAGATGAACCGGCCAAAGGACCAAGCTGACCTTGAGGTGCTCAAGGCTGCTATGGAGCAGGAGAAAAGGCTGCACCCAAAGCCTGAATTTAAAAGAAAAGACTTAGAGTTCATTAAGAGAAAGACTCCCCGAGGGTCGTTCGGGCGGGCGGGAAAATTCTGATGGAACAAAAAAACCAGGTTGAGAAGGAACACAAGTTCCTGATTGAGCGGGTAAAGAACCTAGGCTTTGACCCCCGGCATTATTTCGTGGCTTCGGATGCAGCTGCGCAGCTGCACGGAGTACAGCAAAAAAAAGTCCCCGATATGATACACCTTATTGCAAGCCCGGACCTGTTCAAGCAACTGGTGGAAAAGCACGGGCTTGCGCCTGCAAGGTATAACGTGCCTCCCAAGGTCGTTGTCGAGCCCGGCGTCGAGGTATCCACAAGGTTCTGGAAAAGCTACCGAGGAGCGGTGCAGCAAATCGACTCCGTTCCCGTCCTGCGCCTAGGAAAGCTGTACAACTATATGAGCACCAACGAAGGCAGCGTCAATGTAACAGACTCGGAGGCAGTCAAGGCCAAGGTCGCAAGCGTGTTGAAGGACTGCAAGGACAAAGGGAAGTCCAACCGCCAAATCGGAGACCACCTGGGCCTGTCGGAGCAGTCCGTACCAGTCGTGGCAAGCAGGCTGCTGAAACTCAAAAGAAGCGACTGGCACGATATCGGCCGGCCCGAACCCAAAGCCATCGTGGCCCGGCTTGAGGAAACCCGTTACAACTGGACCGTGGTTGAAAAGGAGTTCTTCCCTGAAAAGTCAAAAGCCAAGGCGGCGCTTATGAAGATACTCAACGGCACCCCCGAGTGGGAAGCCGCAAAGCGCAAGGGGCAGTAATTCGCAAGAACCGCTTAAGTTCTTCCCTCGAATCAGATTACAAAGCCCATCTTTTCGTACTTTTTCCTGTTCAGCGCAAGGTGCTCGGTCGGTATGAAAAGCGGCCTTGCTGCAGAGGATGGTTTTGCATCCTGTTTGCCTTCTGCAATCAGCAGCTCTCCAGCTTCTTCTTCAATTCGGCAATCTCCTCGTGGAGCTTGCGGTTCTTCTTGAGCGGGTCGTTGAAGGCCTCCTTCTCAAGCTCGTCAAGCCTTGACTTGATGCTGTTTTTCTTCCTAGTCAGGTCTGATTTTGACATTCCCATTGAAATCTCACCTTTGTTGAAAAATGCTGTGCAATTATCTACTCCTATTAGCTGTATATTTGTTTGCCGGCAGGAAAGGCAAAGGAAAATGAACCCTTGCGGGGTAATTTTCATATGCCCCAAGTCAAGGTAATCAAGCGCAGGCCGTTCTCCAAGCTTGCGGAGCCGCGTGGGGAAAACTCCAAGAAACTGCGTGAACTCACTGCCCGCGGCATCCACTACAAATCGGGCGCCAATAATACTCGTGGCTACAATTATGTCCGCGGAGGGCTGGTTGGCCCGGTTGCGCGCGAGCTTTTGAGGCGCTCAAAACAGGGGACTCCCGTGCACTTTCTCGACGCGGGTGCGGGAAGCGGCCACGGTCTTGTCATTGCCGAGTCCCTTTCCCCAAACATCCTAAGCCACGGGCTTGCGCTCCACGCTTCCGCCCCTGCGCTTGGAATCCCTGCACACAAGTGGACCAAGGGCCATTTTGAGGTCAACGTTTTCCAAAAGCCCGGCTCAACCGAAGGCGCCTTCGACGTCATCCAGAGCAGCTATGGCCTCCAGCACGCGGCCAACCATGCGATGGCATTGGAGAACCTCCTCAACTCGTTGAGGGTGGGTGGCAAGCTGTTCGACTTCCACGACAGCGACAGGAAAACAGTCCAGATAACCGACACTGGATTGGTCGAGGCGCTTGAGCAGCAGGGGTTTGTTCTCGAAAAGAGCAGGATGCCTTCATTCCTGAAAAAAATCTACGACCGCGTCTTCGTCAACAGCCCCAAGCTCTACGTAATCACTAGGACAAGCGACCGGAAGGCAGACCTGGGCGCGTTCTACGGTTCGGCAAGGATAAACAAAGTGCCGCTGAAAAAATAATTCCCTGCAGACTAACTGGGGCGTCCTTCCGATTCGGAAGGGTTAAATGTGTCTTCCGGCTACTTGGCTCGTATGTGCTTTTCTTCAAACCACGAAAAGAACAACGCGTTCGTGTGGCTGTTGATTGCAGTCAGCGCGCTCGTCCTTGCATTTCTCCCGTTTGTTTTTGGCGTCAGCGTCGTCAAGAGCTTCGGCTGGTTCATGTTCAGCCTGCTTTTGGTGTGCGTATCCCTGCTTGGCTTTCTCTTTTTCATCGCCCTGTTCTGGAGCTCGCTCCGGCTTGACCGCATGCTTTCCGGGGAGGACTTGCTGGCGCACTGGACCTATTCGCCGCAGGAGATTTCTCAATACGTAACCGGCGAGGACGCCCGGCTTTCAAGGAACAAATTAATCTACCTGTTCTTTACCCTCCTGATCGTAGTGGTATGCGATGGGCTTGCATACGCCATCGACCCTGCGAACGCGCTTGCGCCTGGCGTGATACTTGTCGCCAGCTGTTTTGCCGTAATCTACGGCATCCCCAAGGCGCTTGCCTCTTATGAAAAACGCTTCGCAACCGACGCCTACATCGGCAGGGCCGGCGCGCTCTTCTGCAACCGCTTCCACCTGTGGAGGATATTCAACGCGAGCCTCAACCGCGTGTCTTTTTCGGAGGGAAAACCAGCTTTCCTTGAGATAAGCTACTCGTTCCTCTCCAGCGACGGCTCCGGCCCGACGTCGGTGTCGGTCAACCTGAAAATCCCGGTGCCAAAGGGAAAGGAAGCCGAGGCAAAGCATGTGGTGTCGGAACTTACTGGCGGACCGCAGGCAAGCACAATCGCCAAGAAAGAGCTTTTGGAACGGGAAGAAAAGATGAGGAAATTGCAGGGCTTGAAGAAGTGATACATTATGCCAAAAGACGCAATCAAGACCGCCCTTTCAGTCATCAAGCGGAGCGGCAACGCAATCATCGGCTCGGTTGACGCCGACGGCTATCCCAACCTGAAGGCGATGCTTGCGCCGCGTGAGCACGACGGTGTCAAGACGTTCTACTTCACCACCAACACTTCCTCGATGCGAGTTGCGCAATACCGCAAGAACCCGAAGGCGTCAATCTACTTCTTTGACGGGCGGTTCTTCAAGGGAGTAATGCTCAAAGGAAAGATGTCCGTGCTAACCGACGCTGCCACGAAGAAGAGGATTTGGCGCGAAGGCGACGAGATGTATTATCCCAAGGGCGTAGGAGACCCGGACTATTGCGTGCTCAAGTTCAGTGCGCAGTCCGGCAGGCTCTACCAGAACTTCGGGTCGGAAGATTTCAAAGCCTAATGCCTGAAAAAGGGAATTTGGGGTTTGGTTTTGAACCCCCAATCTTGTTGCCCGGTCTTACGCGGTCATGCCGGACCTTTTCCGCAGTGACGTGCGCGAAAGCTCCGCAATCTTCAGCATCGGCATCTCCTTGACGATGTGAAGGTCTCCCTTCTCCGACACGATTACGCCCCGGTAGTCCCTGGCCAGTTTTTTCCAAGTGACTTTCGGGTCGTAAAACAGGCCGTACCTTTCGACGTGTTCCTTCGCCACCGGTCCGTGCTCATTGATTGCGCGTATGATGCTTGCATTGAGCGGCCCCTGCGCCTTCTTTTGCCTCTCGTTACCCTCGCTTATCAGTTCTGCGCTGAACGGGATGGTTACGGCGCTTCCCATCATCGGGACGTTCTCAGTAAGCGCTCCGCCGATGATGCCCGCAGTTGCCAGCGCAACAAGCCCCGCGCCCGCGGTCTTGTGCGATTTTCCTATCTTGAGCTCGGCCAAATGCCCGGCAATGACGTCCCGCACCTCCGGGTGCAGGTGCGCGTACGGGATGGTCATGTCCGCAGGCGCCTTCCTTGCCGGCTTTGGCTGCGCTGCATACGTTCTTCGGGCTGGAGTGCTTGCTTGCATTTTGGTCACCGGAATGGAACGTCTTTTTTCTTTCTTTTAAGTTTATTCGATTGGCAGGCGTTTTGCGAAAGGCACATAAAGGAAGGAAAACTCGGTTTAAGTGCTATTCAGAAAAAAGTCAGGCTACCCAGAACGGTTCTCTATTAACCTACCGCGACCTTACTATTTTCATGGCAAAAAAGGGCGGTTCTTGGAAAAGCAATCCACGGGTTTGGACAGCGTTGGTCGTTGCCGGCATAATATTCCTTTGTTTAGTTTTCCTAGGCAGCAGGACAACCGGACAGCAGGCAAGCTACCCGATTGATTCCGCGGTCTTCACAACTCTTGACCGCACGATTCAAGTCATTCCCGTGCCCTCTACGTTGCCTAAGCTTTCTCCTGACGATGTTGCTAACTTCTCAAAGTACGGCTACGGCGCCTGGCAGTACGGCAGCGGGCTTGCATATGAGAAAAGGCTGGATTTGATGCCCGCGTCATATTCCGATTCTTCAGTCAAGAACAGTACGAACCTTTTACGCTTCTTTACCTTGACCGATATACACATAACCGACAAGGAATCGCCGGCCCAAGGCATCTATTACGGCTACAAGTGGAACATCATTTCGGGCTACTCGCCTGCAATGCTGTATTCCACCCAGACCCTTGACGCTGCAGTTCAGACGATCAACGCACTTCACAGGAAAAATCCATTCGACTTTGGAATCTCGCTGGGCGACCCAATCAATAGCAACCAGTACAACGAGCTGCGGTGGTACATCGACGTGCTGGATGGCAAGAGCATAAATCCCGATTCGGGCGCCAAGGACGACCCCGTTCCCGGACCGCTCAATGACTATCAGGACGAGTACGAGGCTGCAGGGCTTGACAGTACGATAAGATGGTACCAGGCCCTTGGAAATCACGACCTGTTCTGGATGGGCATCTTTCCCACTGACGATTACATCAACGCGGCGCTTGTCGGCGACAAGGTAATCGACATGGGCAACATTTTCACCGACAAGCTCCGCACCAAGAGCCGCGGTTATTATATGGGCGCAATCAACGGCAGCACGCCACTTGGCGAGGTTGTTGCAGCCGGGCCGGTGAATAACTTCTCAACACAGCCAACAGTGCCTGCTGATTCTTCAAGGCACTCGCTTTCAAGGCAGGAGTTGCTGTCCCAGTTCTTCAACACAACCTCAAGCCCGGTTGGCCACGGGTTCAGCCAGTCCGATGCGCAAGCCGGGTTTGCCTGCTATTCCTTCGAGCCGAATTCCGGCGTCCCAATCAAGGTCATCGTGCTTGACGACATCGGCGCGCTCGGCCAGGGCTCCCTTGACTTGCAGCGGTACGAGTGGCTTGTGAAGGAACTTGACGCGGGCCAGGCTGATGGCCAGCTGATGATAATCGCAGCGCACATCCCGATTGGGTTCGAACGGGACTCTACTGGCCTCGGTGCTTTGATGAGCTGGAGCGCCAAAGCCTATCTGACCGAGGAAGACCTGATTGCCAAGCTCCACACTTACCCCAACCTCATCCTGTGGGTGTCAGGGCACCGCCACCAGAATGCAGTAATTGCGCTGAAATCGCCCGACCCCTCAAGGCCCGAACTGGGCTTCTGGGAAGTGGAGACGTCTTCGCTGCGCGAGTTCCCCCAGCAGTTCCGCACCTTCGACGTCGTCCGCAACAGCGACAACACAATCTCAATCCTTGCAACCGACGTTGACCCGGCGGTTAAGGTTGGGTCGCTTGCCGCAACCGCACGCACCTACGCGATTGCCGCACAGGAAACCTTCAAGCTTGGGACGCAAAACCGCTCCTACAACGCCGAGCTTGTCAAGCAGCTGAGCCCGGAGATGCAGGAAAAGATAATGAACGTTGGGATGCAGATACCCAACTAACTGGGTTAGGGGTCCAAAAAGGTTTTTGAATCCTTGGCAGCTTGCGGCGCGTCCACCCATCAGTTTCTTTAACCGCCGATGCGTAAGGCGTTCATGGACAAAAAGGCGGTTGCCCTTATCCTGTTCTTTTTTTTGGCGTTCGCTTCAAGCGTGCAGGCAACCAGCAAGCAGACTGAAGTGCAAGTTGACCTCATAAACGGAGACGCGGCCTACCTGACTGTTGAAGACCAGGAGAAACTGGCGCAGATTTTGAAGGAAATAGAGTCCTGGGTAAAGGCCAGGGACAGCGCCCTGACCGAGCAGGAAGAGCTGGCGCTGAAGAATTACGACCTTTCAACACTGGTGCAAAACCAGATTCTCTTCACCGGCGAAGACCTCTTCGTCCCGGGGATGCCGGGCATGCAAAGCGTCGCAGAGCAGGCTGCAACCGTAGCCGGGTTGCTGGCGTCTGCGCAGTCCGGGGTGGAGCAGGCCGACCAGCACATAGCACAACTGCGGGATGATTACGCGCAGGTGCTGAGCCAGGCAACTGCGCAGACCGCGCTTCCGGACACCATGACCCTGACCTCAGTCACCGAGACCGACAGCGGGTACATAATCCAGGCGAAGGCCACAGGCAACCTGGCAATAACCTCCGGGAGTAACTCCGTGATATTGCATCCTGACACAACGGTATTCATTCTTGCGGACAAAGACGACGGCGCGTGGCTTGTGGACGTCATCGAGGGAACAGCCGACTTTGACATGCACGACACCGGCACGGTGGTGATGGTGCAAGAAAGCGTAGTTGATTACAAGCACACGTCCTTTTCAGTAACTGCAAAAGGCGACCGCTTCACAGCAAGCGCCTACGAAGGGGAGTTGTTCGTCTGGGGGTTCCACACGAAAAACAACTACTCCCTCCAGGTGATCCCACCATCCTTCCAATCCTCGTTTGATGCAAACGGGACCTCTGACGGCGCGAATCCGACTGTTGATGCGGAGGCGCTCAAAGTCATCGCCACAAAGCCTGACGCGGGGCAGGACATCTCATCAATAAGGCCGATAGTCCGGCTTTTCTTCAACAAGCCCATAGGCAGCATAAACCAGAGCACCATCACCCTGAACAGCGCGGGCAACACCGTGGCCGGCCAATTGTTCAAAAGCGGAATCAACAAGCTCGAGTTCGTGCCAGACGGGCCCCTTGCAAAAGGCACGTATTTCCTTTCAGCTTCCGGCGTGCAGGACGTTTCGGGGGCGAAGATGGCACCATACTCCTCCAACTTCACCGTCCAGTGCAGCCAGCCGGACGCGCCGTACATATTGTCCAAGCCGCGGCTTTACAACTTCACCAAGACGTTCTACTTTCACAACAACGGCCCGGAGACGATGAATAATTTCAACTTCACCCTATCCCTTCTTCGCAACGACACGAACACCTTCGCCTGGCTCAAGTCGTTTTCAACCCCGCCGCAGTCGCAAAGCCAGGACGCAGCTGGAAACCTGTATGCTACCTGGGTGCCCGGCCAGCTAAGACGGGGCGAGAGCCTGAACATTTCGGTAAACTACCTAGTGTTCTCGGTTGGGATAGACTACTTCTCGACGCTTCCGCTTGCAAGCAACATCAGCCCGCAAGCTTCGGATTACACCAAGAGCGCACCTGACATCGAATCAACGGATTCCCGCATCCAGGCCATCACAAGGCAGAATACAAAAGGCCCGGCCGCTGCTGACGCGCTTGGGCTGTACAACTGGGTGCGCAAGAACATCCGCTACGATTATTCCCTAAGCCAGTCCGAAGGCGCCATCCCGACTCTTGGGAACGGCACTGGCGTGTGCTTCGGGTACGCCACCCTCTACGCCGCGCTTGCAAGGGCCTCCAACATTCCCACGAAATACGTCTCAGGCTGGGCGCTCTGGCAGGACAACGAGTCGACGGAAGACGGCCACGCTTGGAACAAAGTCTATCTGGACGGGCGCTGGCTGCCTGTTGATGCAACGTGGGCAACTGGCGTTTCCGACTATTTTGCAGTTGCAGACAACCGCCACATCGCCGAGTATGAGGGCGTGGGGACTGAAAGCCAGGAAGGCCCCCATTACACCTATGTGACTACCCTTCCCGGTTACGAGTCGAACACCAGCATCTCCTACCAGGTGCTTGACCCTGCGCTTCTTTCCGTGCAGGGCGAGTTCTTTTCGCAGCTGCAATACGCGCTGCTTGTTGCCCAGTACAAAAATGAGCTGGAAACGCGGCTCGGGTGGATGGACCAGCGCAAGAGCTGGTGCGACGAGTACGACGGAGCCGCAGTCTCGGCAAACGCCTTGACGCTATACGGCGCAGAAAAGGAAAACGAAAGCGTAGCCCTCCTGAAAGCCTACACTGCGCCTGCCCTCAATTCCCTGGCTGCTGATGCAGGCGAGTACGCAGATAGCCAGCTGAAAACGCGCAAGGACTTGGAAGACATGGGCTGGAACTTCAGGACCGGCACTAACCAAGCGGAACTCTTGGCAGCCAAGGGATACCTTTCGGATGCCTCCAACGCAACTGCTACGGGCAACTATTCCGCTGCGCTGAAATACTCCAGGCTTGCCCTTGACTTTTTGGAAAACACGACCATTTACCTGCCGCCATCCATTGTCTCTGTGCTGAACACGAGCCAGTTTACCGACGCGGACTTGAACGCAAGCCAGTTCAATGACACGAACCTGAGCGACCTTGCCCTTTCCTACATTCAGACAGTCCAAGCCGGCGGAAACAAGCCCGCTGCGGATGTTGACACGGTTACGATAGTGTTGGTCCTGGCCGCACTGGTTGCCGTGCCCCTGGCATTGCTGGCGCTGTTTTTGTTCTGGGCGTGGATGCTTTGGGACTGCCTGACACGCAAGGACTTCGCGCACCTTGGCCGCCTTTCCTGGGTCCTGATAATCGTTCTTGGAAGCGCAGTTGGCGCACTAATCTACTTCTTTGAGGAACGGCAAGGCGCTGCCAAGAAAGCAGGAAAGCGCTCTTAGTGCACTGGAAAGGGGTTTCTAGAAAAAGGTTGGAAGCCACCGAAGGGATTTGAACCCTCGACCTATTGCTTACAAGGCAATCGCACTACCAGGCTGTGCTACGGTGGCAGAATTCGTAATTTAATATTTTCCAGTTGAAGGTTTAAGTTTGCTAGCTTTTAGCTTTGCGGGGCAATTGGCGGTCCGTCTTTACGCGTGTTTTTTCAGCGGCATGCCAAAGCACTCTATTTGCGCCTCCTTTGGCAGGGAGTGCCTAAGCGCCACCATTGTTATGGTGCGGTGGATGCCGTCCTCTTCATTCAGGTGGGCGTCCTTTAGGGATTTTGAAAGTGCGCTCTTGATTTCGGGGCCCAGCGTCGGGATTATGCTGCAGGCCGGGCTCTGCAGGCCGGTTATTTTTGAGTTGAAAAAGAGGTTGACCATGTCGCTTGGGAGGCTTGACGGAATTTTTTTCTCGCGTTCGCGTTTCAACCCCTCGCTGACCATGAAGTTCAGGCTGTGCCTTCCCTCCTCGCGTTTGAATTCCGGGTCTGACGTGCACCGCTTGTAAAAGTCCACCTTTTCGGGGCTTTCGCCAATTTCCTCAAGGTAGCTTGTCAGGCCGTCAAGGAACTTGTGTATCCCGTTGCTGCTGCGGGCTATATCTACTATCCTTTTCATCTTCAAAAGCCCTTTTGGGCCTTCAAAGCCGTGGAATTTGGCCATCCTCAAAAAGACTCCCACGTGGTCGGTCTTTCCAACGTGGGGCCAAGCAGGTCTTTCAATAGGTTGTGTGGCGAGTGGCGTGGTTTCCATTTAGTTTTTGCCCCGTACGTAATTCGTTTATTCCGTCAGCATAAAAAGACCAGCCAGTTCGCACTCCAGAATATGTAAAGAATTATATACTTCCTGTCAAATATACTTTACATATGGCTTTGGCCGGGCGCAACGCGGCGAGTTGCCGTACTTGCCTTTGCCCAAGCCCAACCCACAGGTGATTGATGTGATAGCGAATCCGAAATGGTTCTGCCCCCGCAAGTTCGGCTGGGGACTTGGAGTGAACAGCGCAGGTGGAATTGCGTACATAGCGGCAATAGTTATCCTTATTGGCATCGCGTGGAACCTGCCAATCGAACTTGGCCAGCGGGCGATAGTATCGACGGTCATAATCGCGCTGGTTGTCATCGACACGCTCGACGTAATGCGCACGGTGTATTCCCAGCTTGACGAGCGCGAGAAACGCCACCAGCTTGAGGCCGAGCGCAACGCGTCTTTTGTGGCAGTCGCGGGCCTGGTTGCCTACGGCCTCTACTTGGGCTTTACCCTTGCGCCCGAGCAGATAAATATGCAGCTAATGCCCCTAATGGGGATTGCCCTCGCAATGGCGGCGGCAAAAGGCGCGACCCTGCTTTACCTTGAGAAGGAACGCTAGGAACACCGGAGCTGGCTTAAGATGAAGAACAAAATCCGGGAGTTCCGCGCAAGGACCAAGATGACTCAGGACGAGCTTGCGGACAGGGCCAAGGTGTCAAGGCAGACCATCAATGCAATAGAAAACGACAAGTACGACCCGTCCCTGCCCCTTGCCTTCAGCCTGGCAAAGGCCTTCAAATGCAGGATAGAGGAGCTGTTCCAATCCTGACAACCCATCCCTTTTTCTTTTCCTTTTTACCCTCTCTAAACCTTTAAATCGCTTCGAGTTCATTATTAATCATGGACTTGGACGTAAAACAACCAGACCCGTTAAGCTCTTTTTCTTCTGTTTTCTATTCCAGATACGGCTCGCCAGCGATGCGGCAGGCGTTTTCGGAGCGCAACACCCGTCTTTCGATGAGGAAAGTATGGTGTGCGCTTGCAACCGCCCAGAGCAAGGCCGGAATCTTCTCAAAAGACGAATTAACAGATATTTTGGTTCATTGCGAGAAAATAGATGTTCCCAGGAGCTTGGAAATCGAAAAGGACACTGGCCACGATGTTGTTGCCGAAATACGCTGCTTTTCCGAGCAGTGCCGCAAGGGCGGAAAGAAAATCCACTTGGGAGCAACAAGCGAAGACATCCTTGGCAACGCGCAGATACTTCAGCAAAAGCAGGCTCTTGCAATAATCAAGGCACGGGTTATCGAAGTCCTTGCCGCACTAGGTAAAAGCATTGAAGAAAATGCCGGAAAGCCCTGCATGGCCTACACGCACATCCAGCCAGCTGAGCCAACTACCATTGGCTATCGCTTCTCAATCTACGCACAGGACCTGCTTGCTGACCTTGAAGCCATCGAAAGCCTTGAGCGCAGCCTCAAGGGCAAGGGGTTCAAGGGCGCAGTAGGGACCTCAGCATCATACGTCGAAGTCCTGAAGGGCTCGAAGTTCAACCCTGCTCAGATGGAAGATTATGCCATGAAGCAGCTCGGCCTGACTGCGTTCGAAGTCTCCACTCAGACTTACCCGCGAAAGCAAGACTACCAGCTGCTCTGCGCACTGGCGCAGACTTCCCAGTCGCTTGCCAAGATGGCCCTCGATTTCCGCATCCTCCAGTCGCCCCTGTTCGGAGAGCTTTCCGAACCATTTGGCAAGAAGCAGGTCGGCTCAAGTGCGATGCCGTTCAAGAGAAACCCGATTGCCAGCGAGAAGATTTGCTCGCTTTCGCGCTTTGTCCAGGCGATGCCCCAGACTGCAATCGAGAACGCCTCCAACGCAATACTCGAACGCACGCTGGACGACTCGGCCAACCGCCGCATCGCAATCCCGGAAGCGTTCCTTGCGCTTGACGAGATGCTCATTACTGCAAACAAGATACTTTCAGGAATCGTCATCAACTATGACAAGGTCGGCAAGAACTTCTCGGACTACTCGCAATTCTCAGGCACCGAAATCCTCCTTGCCGAGCTTGCACGCAGGGGAGCTGACCGGCAGGCAATGCACGAAGTCATCCGCGAGGCCTGCATGAAAGCATGGGATGCAGTGAAGCAGGGCAAGCCGAACCCGTTGTCGGACGTCTTGCGCTACGACGCGCGGATTACAAAGTACGTCAAGCCCGCGGATATTCCAGGAATGCTTGACGCTTCTGCGCACACCGGCCTTGCAAAGGAAAAGGCCGTTGGGATGGCCAAGAAAATCAACGCAATCGTAACCGCCCAAACAAAGACCGCGGCAAAAAAGTAATCAATTATCCCATTTGAGATGTGAAATACCCGTTATGACTAAGAAAGAATATCGCATAGGAACAATCGGCAGCCATACTGCGCTCCAGATTTTCAAGGGCGCACATGACGAGGGCTTCAAGACAACCGCGCTTTGCCGCAAAGGAAAGGACCGGCTCTACACCGAGTTCTACAAGCACCTCACCGACAAGGCGATTGTTGTTGACAACCTTTCAGAATACCCAAAAATCGAGCCCCAGCTAATCAAGGACAACACCATTCTCATCCCGCACGGCTCGTTCGTTGCACACCTTGGAATGGAGCAGAACCGCAACATCAAGGCGATGTACTACGGAAACAAGAAAGTCTTGGACTGGGAGTCCGATAGGCTCAAGCAGCTTGAGTGGATGAAGAACGCAGGGCTCAACGTCCCCAAGCAGTTCTCATCCGCAAGCCACATAGACCGTCCTGTTATCATCAAGCTTTTTGGCGCAGCTGGCGGCCGCGGGTACTTTCTTTGCAAGAACGAAAAGGACTTCAACGAGCAGAAAAGCCGTGTCAAGGGAAGCGACTTTGTAATCCAGGAGTACATAGTCGGAAACACCGTCTACATCCACTACTTCTACTCGCCGCTTACAGGCAAGCTTGAAGTCACAAGCATCGACCGGCGCTACGAGACCAACGTGGACTCGCTTGGACGCATTCCATTGCGCAACCAGCGCAACATTGAAATCGAGCCGTCCTTCGTAGTCATCGGAAACTACTCCCTTGTGCTGCGCGAGTCGATGCTCCAGGAAGCATACGAGATGGGCGAGCGCGTAGTCGCGTACTCCAAAAAGATTGCCGGACCAAAAGGATTGTTCGGCCCATTCTGCCTCGAAACAGTAGTCACTCCAGACCTGAAATTCTATGTCATTGAGATTTCCGCGCGCATCGTCGCAGGCACCAACCTGTTCATCTCCGGTTCGCCCTACTCGGACTTGATGTACGGCACTCCGATGAGCACCGGAAGGCGCATTGCAAAGGAAATCAAGGACGCAATACACCAGGAAAGGCTTGATGAAATCCTTGGATAGGAAAAGGAAACGGAATTGAAATCAACTGCAAAAGCAAGGACAACAAAGGCGAAAAAAATGAAAGACGCTTCCAAACTCTTAGACGCAAAAAAACCAATTACTGTCGCAGTTCTTGGCTCCCACTCCGCTTTGGAAGTGTGCGCAGGAGCAAAGGCAATGGGATTCAAGACCTTGGTAGTCTGCGAGAAAGGACGCGATTCGGTATATTCCCAGACTTATAAGACGCGCAAGGAAGGAGACCGCACACTTGGAGTAGTTGATGACGTCCTGCTTCTGGACAAATTTTCCGACATCCTCAAAAAAGACGCCATAAGTGCCCTGCAGAAAAGAAATTCCGTCTTTGTCCCCCACCGTTCGTTCCAAGTATACACCAACTTCAACTACGACGCAATCGAAAATGATTTTGCAGTCCCGATTCTTGGCTCGCGGATGCTTCTTCGTGCAGAGGAACGGACGCAGCCTCGCAACCAGTACTACCTGATGCAAAAGGCGGGAGTTCGCTTCCCAAGGCAGTTCAAATCGCCTTCCGAAATCGACAGGCTTTGCATAGTCAAAGTCAGCGAGGCCCAGCGCACCTTTGAACGGTCATTCTTCTTTGCATCAAGCGCAAAGGACTTCGAGGCTACAGCCAAGGAAAAAATCAAGCGCGGCGAAATCACCAAGGCCGCACTTGATTGCGCAGTAATCGAGGAGTTCATAATCGGCGTGCCCGTCAATTTCAATTACTTTTATTCGCCCTTGTCGGGACGGACGGAAATTCTCGGCACTGACGCCCGCCGCCAGACCAGCATCGATGGCTTCATCCGGCTTCCGGCTGACTTGCAGCAGAAAGTATCGCAATTCATGTCGCCCTCCTTCGAGGAATCGGGTCACTATGCAGTCACCATCCTTGAGTCAATGGTCGGCCAGTGCCAGGAGATGGGTGAAAAGTTCGCCGCAGCCTGCCAGAAGGAGTACGCGCCCGGAATAATCGGGCCTTTTGCCTTGCAGTGCGCCGTTCTTCCCGGGCCGCCCAAGAAAGTGGCAGTAGTATTTGACGTTTCAATGAGGATGCCCGGCTCGCCCGGAATCCAGTTCACTCCCTACACCGGCTACCTTTACGGCGAGCAGATGAGTGCAGGAAAGCGGCTTGCCTACGAGCTGCAAAGGGCAGTCAAGGAAAAGAGACTGGATGAAATCCTGACATAGTCCGCGCCTTTATAGGATTTCGCGGAGTAAGTGATTATTATGAACAAGCCCTTCCCAAAACCCCACTCAACAGTAATCGTCGGAGCCCAGTGGGGGGACGAGGGCAAGGGCAAGATTGTGGACGTGCTTGCTGAGAAAAGCGACATCGTCGTAAGGTACCAGGGCGGCCCCAACGCAGGACACACCGTAATCGTTGGCACCAAGAAATTCAAGCTGCACTTATTGCCCTCGGGAGTCATTCGCGGAAAGCGTTCGCTAATCGGAGCCGGAGTAGTCCTTGACCCTCTTGCGCTCAAGGCCGAGATGGAGGAAGTCCGGGCAGCAGGGGTGAAAATTACCCCCAAAGAGCTTGGAATCGCGTATAGGACTCCGCTAATCTTGCCTACTCACCGTCTTCTGGACGGGATGCAGGAGGAATCCAAGAAAGGAAAGGCGGTCGGCACTACAAAGCGCGGCATCGGCCCCGCATACTCAGACCTTGCGCTTAGGACTGCTTTGATGTTCACCGATGTTTTTGCAAAGGACTGGCCAAAGAAGCTTGAGAACGCGGTTTATGCCCACGAAGAAATCCTTGAAAAGATGTTCAGGATAAAGATTGATGATTTATGCCGCAAGTCAGTAAAGGAGCTTGAGGCAATCCCGCCTTACTTTGACGGGTTCCAGGCCAATGTTAACCTCGAAGTCACTGATGCACTTGACGCAGGAAAGAAAGTCCTTTTCGAAGGCGCCCAAGGCGCGCTCCTGGACAACTCGTTTGGCACTTACCCGTTCGTGACTTCCTCGCACCCAATAGCAGGCGGTGCTTGTGTTGGAGTGGGCGTTCCTCCTCGCTCTATCAACAGTGTTGAGGGTGTAGTCAAGGCGTATTGCACTCGAGTAGGCTCCGGCCCGTTCGTGACTGAGCTTTCTGGAAAGGTTGCAGACGAATTGAGGAACAAGGGCGGAGAATTCGGCACAACTACCGGAAGGCCAAGGCGCACAGGGTGGCTTGACTTGGTTGCTTTGCGCTTCTCCCACAGGCTCAACGGTTTTGCAGGGATGCACATCACCAAGCTTGACGTTCTTGGCGGCCAGCCCGAGATTATGTTCTGCGATTCCTATGAAATAGATGGAAAGAAAGTCGTGGAGTACCCTGCAGACCCGATTGCAACCGAGAAAGCAAAGCCAGTCTACCAGAAGATGGCTGGCTTTGGGGACTTGGACGAGGCAGGCTGGGCAAAAGTGGCAAAGGAAGGAAAAACCAAAGGCCTTGAAGCGCTTCCAAAGAACGCAGTCACTTACGTCAACAAAATCAGCGAGCTTTCGGGAATACCAGTAATCTCGGTTTCAGTCGGACCAGAAAGGGATTCGATTATTTTTGCAAAATAGACAAAGAAAATCATTAGGGATGAATATGGGCAAACTCAAGGAACTCAACCCGGTCGAGCCAGTCTACCAGACTGACATTGCAGGGGCGAAGCTTCTTGCACGCGGGAAAGTCCGCGACGTGTACGACGCAGGAGACAAAATAGTCCTGGTTGCCACTGACAGGCTTTCCGCATTCGACGTGGTTTTTGACGACCCCATACCCCAGAAGGGTGCGGTTCTCAACCAGATTGCTGCATTCTGGTTTGAAAAAACTAGGAACATTGTGGAAAACCACTTCATCTCAACTGACGTCTCCACGTACCCAAAGCCGTTTTCCGATTACCCTGACTTGCTCAAAGCAAGGTCAAGCTTGGTCAAAAAGACCGCGCCAATCCGTCTTGAGTGCGTCGTCAGGGGATACCTTTCAGGCTCGGGCTGGTCAAGCTACCGCGACTCCGGCGAAGTCTGCGGGATAAAATTAAGAGCGGGTTTGAAAGAATCTGAAAGGCTCGATGAACCCATATTCACCCCAACCACAAAAGCCGACGTCGGCCACGACGAGCCGGTTAACGAGTCCAATGCCAAGGAAATTGTTGGCAGCACCGAGACTTTCGAGACTCTCAAGGATTATTCAATCAAGCTCTACAAGTTCGCCTCGGACTATGCTGCAAAGAAGGGAATCATCATTGCAGACACCAAGTTTGAATTTGGAACTATTGGCGACAACAAAATTATACTCATCGACGAGGCCCTTACACCTGACTCAAGCAGGTTCTGGCCAGCAGAGCTTTACGCTCCGGGAATGAACCCGCCCTCCTACGACAAGCAGTTCGTGAGGGATTACGTTTCTTCGATTGGCTGGAACAAAAAGCCTCCAGCTCCGAAGCTTCCGCAGAACGTCATAGACCGGACAACTCAGAAGTACTTGGAAGCCTATGAAAAGCTTACCGGGCAAAAGATAGAATAGGGGAATTTGGGGGATAGGAATGACTGGCGCACTCAAGCCGCCTCTGGCGGTCATAATGATGGGCTCAAAATCGGATGCCGAGACTGCAAAGAAGGTCATTGAAACACTCAACGAGTTCGGCATCGCCAACGAGATGCGCGTTGCCTCAGCACACAAGACTCCCGAAAACGCAATCTCGATTGCAAAGGAGTACGAAAAGCAGTCCAAGGAAGGACGCAAAATTGTAATCATTGCAGTGGTCGGGATGTCCAACGCCCTTTCAGGGATGCTTGCGGGAACAACGAGCCTTCCCATAGTTACCATCCCCAACTCGGACAACGAGCACGACATCTTCTCCTGCCTGCGCATGCCTTCTGGCATCTCGCACATGACAATTCTGGGCGCGCAGAACGCGGGCCTTGCTGCTGCAAAGATACTTGCAACAGGCGACTCCAAGCTTGGCGCAAAGATTTCGGAGTACCAAAAGAAAATCTCAGACAAGGTATTCGCAGCTGACGACGAGCTTCGCGGCTGAATTGGTAGATAACAATTGGCACAATCAAGCAAGATTCACAGGATAGAAGTCACCACAAAGAAGGGTTGCAGGGACCCAGTAGCCGAAGGCTTGCAGGCAGGTGCAAAGTCCGACCTTGGAATCAGCGGTTTGAAGCAAGTTCGCATGGCTGAAGTCTATTACCTTTCATCCGATTCTGTTGAGTTGACCAACGACAAACTAGTCACTCTTGCCGAGCAGCTCTTCTGCGACCCGGTAATCCAGGAATACTCCATTGATTCTTCAATCCTCAAGGTCAACTGGCCCAAGTCCGAAGTCAGGTTCTTGGATGGCGTCACCGACAACACCGGCGCAGCAGCATCCGAAGGCTCAGCTGACGTTCTTGGGGTTGCGGATGGCTCGATTCACGTGCGAAGCTCGCGCATTTTTGCATTCGACGGCATTACCGAAGACAAAGTCAAGGAAATTTCAAAAGGGCTCCTTGCAAACGCAATGATTCAGAGATTTGAGATTTTGAAATAATTTTCAAGAAGAGTTTTTTCATGGAAAACGAGAAAGCAGTGCATTTCAATGAACTCGATTCAGAGGGACTAGCCGCGCTTTCGCAATCAATGCTCCTCTCTCTTGATGCAGTTGAGATGAAAAAGGTTCAGGATCACTTCGTAAAACTTGGCAGGAACCCCACTCAAGCGGAGCTTGAGACAATAGCCCAGACTTGGAGTGAGCACTGCAAGCACAAGACATTTACTGCGGAAATCGAGTATGAAAACGGTTCGGGCAAGATTGAAAAAATCGACGGCCTCTTCAGCTCGCTTATTCGCAAGGCAACACTTGACATCAAGGCCAAGATGGGAACGCGCGGCGAGGAGTGGCTCGTCTCGATGTTCAAAGACAACGCGGGAATAATCAAGTTCAACGAAAAGTACGATTTCGCTTTCAAGGCAGAGACCCACAACCACCCTTCGGCACTAGACCCGTTCGGAGGTGCTAACACCGGAGTCGGAGGCGTAATCCGCGACGTGCTGGGCGCCGGGCTTGGCGCAAAGCCCTACTTCAACACCGACGTGTTCTGCCTCGCGCCACCAGATTTTGACAATTCAAAGGTTCCCGAAGGCATCCTTGCGCCAAAGCGCATCTTGCGCGGAGTGGTTGCCGGAGTGCGCGACTATGGCAACCCGATGGGCATACCCACAATCAACGGCGGGTACTACTTCCACGAAAACTACCTTGGAGCGCCATTGGTATTCTGCGGAACAGGCGGGTTCATGCCTAGGGGCATGCATGAAAAAGCAGCTAAGATTGGTGATGCCATAGTCACTGTTGGCGCGGAAACAGGGCGCGACGGAATCCACGGCGCAACCTTCTCATCAATCGAGCTTGACGCAAATGCTTGCACGGGCGCAGTGCAAATCGGGAATCCGATTGAGGAGCGCAAGGTGATGGATGCGCTTCTCCAGGCACGCGACAAGCACCTTTACAATTTCGTAACCGACTGCGGCGCAGGAGGGTTCTCCTCGGCAGTTGGAGAGATGTCTGAAACCCTTGGTTGCGAAGTCTGGCTGGAAAAAGCTCCCCTGAAGTACAAGGGGCTCAAGCCGTGGGAAATCTGGGTATCAGAGTCGCAGGAGAGGATGATTCTTTCAGTCTCGCAGGAAAAAGTCTCCGAGCTAATCGAGCTTTTCAGGCGCGAGAACGTGCAGGCGGTAGTCATTGGCAAGATTACCGGCTCCAAGCGCTTGGTGGTCAAGCACGGCGAGGATGTAATCTGCGACTTGGACTGCGATTTTGTGCACCGCGCAGTTCCAAGAAAGAAGATGGTTGCAAAGAAAAGAAAAGGAAATAATGGGAAGACCGGAAAAATAGCGCCTTCGTCTGATGTTACTGCCCAACTAATTCGCATTCTCTCAGGATGGAACACCTGCTCCAAGGAATGGACCGTTCGCCAGTACGACCACGAAATCCAGGCGCACAATGTCATCAAGTCAATGAACGGCAAGCTGATGGACGGTCACGGAGATGCTTCGGTTCTACAGCCGTTCGTGGAATCCTACGAAGGAATCGCAGTTGCAAACGGCCTGAACCCGCTTTACGGCACTATTGACGCTTACGCAATGGCTGCAAGCGCAATCAACGAGGCAATGCGCAACGTGGTCTGCGTAGGAGGAGACCCTGCTGAGACCGTTCTTCTTGACAATTTCTGCGCTCCAAGCCCAAAGAACCCGGAGAACCTCGGAGACATAGTTGAGGAGTGCAAGGCCTGTTACGATTATTCAGTCGAGTATATGACTCCGTTTGTCAGCGGCAAGGACAGCCTGCACAACGAGTTCAAGCTTGCAGACCGCACAATCCCCATCCCGCCGACTCTGCTCATCAGCGCAGCTGCAAAGGTGCCGGACATGCGCAAGTGCGTGACTGCGGACTTCAAGAAAGCAGGAAACGCCATCTACTTGGTAGGAAGGACATTTGAGGAGCTTGGAGGCTCGCAGTACTATTACCTGAACAAAGTCGAAGGCGGAAACGCGCCCAAAGTCGATGCGAAGGAATCCAAAAAGATTTTCGAATCAATGCACTCAGCAATCAACTCAGGCCTCGTTAGGTCCTGCCACGACTGCTCAGAAGGCGGCATTGGCGTTGCGGTTGCAGAGATGTGCTTTGGCTCCGAATTGGGCGCAGAGATTGATTTGGGAAAAGTGACCTACGAAGGCGACAAGAGGGATGATTTTGTCCTTCTTTCCGAGTCCAACTCTAGGTTTGTAGTTGAAGTCGAGCCAGCGAATGCGGCAAAATTCGAGGAGAAGCTCAAGGGGCTGCCGGTTGCAAAGATTGGCTCGATTACAGGCGAGAAAGGCTCGAAATTCAAGGTCATCGGTCTTTCAGGAAAGGCAATAATTGATTCCGAAATTTCAGTTCTCAAGTCCGCTTGGAAGAAGCCGATGGATTGGTAAATAGAAAAAGCAAATGAAAGGAACACTAAAATGGCAACACAAAATGCTGCAAAGCAAAAAGACGCCCTTCGCGCGCTAATACTCCGAGCGCCAGGCATCAACGCCGACGAGGAGACTGCGCTTGCGTTCGAGCTTGCAGGTGCAAAGGCAGAACGGGTGCACATCCTTGAGCTTTTGGAAAAGCGCAAGAAGCTTTCAGACTACGACATTGCTGTCATCCCGGGCGGGTTCTCGTATGGAGATTACATTTCATCAGGCAAAATACTTGGAAACAAAATCAAGTTCAACCTGCGAGATGACTTCGATAAGTTCATCCGCGAAGGAAAACCCGTTCTTGGAATCTGCAACGGCTTCCAGGTGCTTGTAAAGTCAGGGATGCTTCCCGGCGGAGACGACGGAAGTTTCTCGAAGAAGCCGACTTGCACGCTTTTCCAAAACGACCTGGGCAGGTTCCAGGACCGCTGGGTACGCTTTGCCAATGTTTCTAAAAAACGCGAGATAATGGCTGGAGTGAAGAAGATATTCTGCCCGATTAACCACGGCGAGGGCAAGTTCATTCCCGAGTCGAAGGAATTGCTGCAGGAGCTTTACGAGAACGACCAAGTCATATTCAAGTTTACAACCGCAGAGGGAAAAATCGCAGAAAAATTCCCAGATGTCCCGAACGGCTCGACTGATGCAATCACCGGCGTCTGCAACCGCACTGGAAACGTGATTGGCCTGATGCCGCACCCTGAAAAATACCTTTATCCACAGAACGACCCATATTGGTGTATAGATGGCCTACAAAAGGCCAGCCCGGACGGACGGGCGTTCTTTGAGTCGATTGTAAAGTTCGCAGGAAAAGCAAAGCTGAAGGCCTGATGGCAAGGCAAGGACATTGATATTCAATGGCATCAAAGCAAAAAGCAGAGGAAATGACTTACTCCAAGTCCGGGGTTGACCGCAAGGCACGCGCCAAGGCCAAGGACTTCTCTGCTTTCAGCCGCAACCTGGCAGTTGGAACCTTCCACACGCCTTACCTGAACCTCGTAAAAAGCGGGGATACGCAGTTTTCAGCTCTTCTTGCAGACGGAGTGGGCACCAAGGTGCTCCTCGCCCAGCTTGCTGACAAGCACGACACAATAGGAATTGACGGTGTGGCAATGGTTGCAAACGATGCCGCGCGCTGTGCACTTGACTGCCGCCTCCTGGTGGACATTATAGACATCCACCACTCCGACAAAGCGCTCCTCTCCCACCTCATCACAGGCATTGAGGCTGGTGCAAAACAGGCCGGGTGCGCGGTAGTGGGCGGCGAGACTGCGGATGTTCCGACCCTGGTTGCAGGGGTTGGCAAGAACCCGTACAACCTGAACTTTTCCCTTTACGCCGAAGCTGACAAGGACGACCTCATCATCGGCACTGGCTTGCAGCCAGGGGATGCGATAATCGGCCTGGAAAGCTCGGGAATCCACAGCAACGGTTTCTCCCTTGTCCGACAAGTGCTGTTCTCCGAGTGGGGCGGTTATTACAAGGACCCGTTTGCAACAGTTGATGGCCTTGACAAGCCGCTTATTGAGGAGTGCCTCACACCAACCCGCATTTACGCAAAGGCAGTCCGGGCGTTCCAAAAAGCAACCGGACTGGCAAAGGCAGGAATCCACATCACCGGCGACGCCTACCCCAAGTTCGACAAGCTCTTTGCATTCAATAAGGGCATTGGGCTGGAGTTTGACAACTTCGAGCCGCAGCCGATTTTTGGAGTCCTGCAGGCAACTGCAAAGAAGCTTGGAAAGACCATCACTGACGAGGAGATGCTCCGCACGTTCAACATGGGCTGGGGGTTTGCGCTCGTAGTCTCGCAGGAAAACGCCGAGGGCGCAATGGACTTCTTTACAAACAACGGCCTTGCGTGCGAGCGCATCGGCACGGTGAATTCAAAGGCCGGACGCATCGAGGCCAAGTACAAAGACCGCAAGTTCAACCTGGTTTAAGCAGGTAGCCGATTGTTTAAGTCATTTTTTGATGTGATTTTATGTTCCCGGTAACAGTATACAAAAAGCTCAAGCGCGGTCCCCAGGTCATCACACTCAAGGACGCCTCCACCATCTCCGCATACACCGGAGTCGCGCCAGGCGACCGCGTGCTTGACGCTGGCGCAGGAAGCGGCTTCCTGACCATTTACCTTGCCTCGATTGTGGGCGAGAATGGGAAAGTATACTCTTACGATATTCGCGAGGACTTCGCTGCGCTAGTTCGCAAGAACCTTGAGAAAGTCGGGTTTACCGACCGGGTTGAGCTCAAGGTAGGCGACGTGTTTGAAAAAATCGAGGAAACCGATCTTGATTTGGTCAACTTGGACATGGCCTGCTCCGAAAAAGCGCTTCCCAATGCATTTGCCGCGCTTCGAGCAGGAGGGTACTGCACCGGCTACCACCCGAACGTGGAGCAGGTGAAGGCATTCGTAACAGTTGGCACCGAGCTTGGTTTTGAGCACGTAATCTCGCTTGAGACAATCGAACGCGAGCTTTTGGTGCGGCCGCACGGCTGCAGGCCGGCAACAACCGGGCTTACGCACACTGGCTACATCACTATCTTGAGGAAGCCAAAGGACGGTTCCAAGTCCTTACCAGTAGCAAAGGCTTAGGGTACTGCTATTTTTTCAGTGCGGATGCAATCAGAAACAGCGCAAAGCTTGCAAGCGCAATTGCCGCGCCTGTTGCCACGCCAATATAGTAGGACGCGATTATTCCCGCCCACACTGCAATGATTCCAAAAACCGCCGAGAGTGCGAGGGTTGTTGTGAAGTCCTTTTTCAATTGAAGCGCAGTAAGCGGCGGGATTATCATCAGCGCTGACACGAGCATTATTCCGGCTACCCGCAGCGCAAGCACAACCGTAATCCCGACCAGGCCGAAAAAGACGTAGTTGATTGCCGACACGGGCATGCCGCTTGCCTTGGCGCTGTCTTCGTCAAAGCTTATGTAGAACAGTTGCTTTCGTAAAAGTGCAATCGTCGCAATTACTATTGCTCCAAAAACCGCGATGAACTGCAAGTCCGCGCTTGTGATTGCAAGTATGCTACCGAAAAGGTAGGACATCAGGTCAACGCTTGTGACCTTTGCAAGCGAAAGCAACACGATTCCTGTTGCAAGGCCAACTGGTAGGAGCAGGCCAATTGCCGCGTCGCCTGAAATCCGCATCTTCTCGCGGATGCGGTTGATTCCCAGGCCCGAAAGCAGGGCAACAAAGCCCGCAACTATGAGCACGTCAACTTTGAGCGCAATCGCAGCCGCAATCCCCGCAAGGCTTGCGTGCGCTATTCCGTCGGTCATGAAAGAAAGCTTGCGCAGCACGATGAACAGGCCCAGGACGGCGCAGATTACCGCGACTATGGTGCCGGCTATGAAGGCGTTCTGGATAAATTGGTAGGATAGGAACTCAAGCATTCTAAATCATCTTTTTTTCTTTAGGCATATTCGTTTGCATTCAAGCACCATGCTCGTGGTCGTGCGTTATTGCGTGCACGCCGTGGCCGTAGGCCTTCGGCAGCGCGCCGCTTTTTGCGATGTCTTTGGGGTGGCCGCAGAAAAACATCTTGCGGTTGATGCAGATTACCTTGTTTACAAGGTAGGACATGAACGTGAGGTCGTGCGAGATTATGACTATGGTAATCCCTGCTTTGTGCAGCCGTTCAAGCAGGCAGCAGAACTTCTCCTGCTGTGCCGAGTCTATTCCGGTGGTCGGTTCGTCAAGCAAAAGCAGGTCCGGCCTTGATACGAGTGCGCGTGCAAGGAAAGCCCTCTGCATCTGCCCCCCGGATAGTTCTCCAATTCTGTTGTTCGCCTGGTTTTCCAACCCGACTTCGTGCAAAGCATTGGCAACCGCTTTAATTTGTCCTTTTGAAAGCGGCATGACGCTTTTAGTTTGTGTCAAGCCCATCGCAGCCACTTCGAAAACGCTTGCCGGGAAATCCGGGTCGAACTGCACCTTTTGCGGCACAAAACCTATGCGGTGCCAGTCGGAGAAATCTGTTTGCTTGGTTCCGAAAAGTTTGACACTGCCCGAGGTAGGCTTTTCCAGTCCGAGGGCGATTTTGAACAGCGTGCTCTTTCCCGCTCCGTTGGGGCCGATTATTCCCAGAAAGTCGCCCTTTTGAACCGCAAACGAGACCGCCTCAATGGTTGGCTCGCCAGCGTAGGAAAACGAGATGTCTGCAAACTCAATCACTGCCTGTTGGCTGGGTTTGTGCGCGCTGGCTTTGGCAGCTGTTGCATTCTTCATGAAAGCACCTTTGCAAGAGTGTCAACGTTGTCACGCATCACGGACAGATAATCCTCGCCCCTTGCGCGGTCCTGTGCTGTGAGGGTGTGCAGCGGGTTTAGCACAAGCACCGTGCCGTTGATTTCCTTCGCAATGGCGTTCGCAGCCCGAGGGTCAAGGAACGGCTCGGCAAAGATAGTTGTGATATTTGTCGCCCGCGCGGCGTCGACTATTGCGGCCATCTCCTGCGCGCTCGGCTCGTCGCCTGCGAACTCCTCGATTACGGCTGCGTACGAGAGGTTGTACCTTGCGTTGAAGTAGGTGAACGCGGGATGGAACCCGACGTACCTGCGGCTTGACAGGTTCATAGTCCTGTTCTCAATGTACAGGTCAAGCTCGTCAAGCTTGGTGAAGTATGCAGATGTGCGCTCCTGGTAGTATGCAGTGTTTGTGGGGTCAACTGAAATCATCGCGTTCTTTATCCAAAGAAGCTCCCGCTTTGCCATCATCGGGTTGAGCCACACGTGAGGGTCGTACTGTCCATGGTCCTTGTCCTCGGCCTCAACAAGTGCAATCCCTGCAGATGCTTCGATTACGCGGACGGACTGCGGAAGGGTTTTTGCAATGCGCTCTGCGTATGGTTCCAGGCCTGCGCCGTTGAACACGAATATGTCCGCTGAGTTGATGAGCTCCAGGTCCTTGGGGCTGGGCTCGTACGTGTGCGGGTTTGTCCCGTCCGGAAGAAGGTTGACCACGTCCGCGCCACTGCCTGCCACGTTCTTTGCGAAGTCCTCAAGGAAGTACGTGGTGACCACGATTACCGGCTTGTGGTACGCCGTTGCTGTCGGGGTTGCCGATGCCGTGGCGTTTGATGCGGGGTTTTGGGCTGCCGGCTGGGTGCATCCTACAAGAAGCAGGCAGGAAAACAGGAAGCAAATGCTGAGCAGTTTGAAATCCATAAGAATCACATATCATACAATACGAACAAGGTTATTAATAATTGACTAAAAAGTTAATAATATTCCGTGCTTGATTATTAATGGTGTTAATAACAAATGGCGATTATCAGCATCTCGGTTGACGACAGCACGCTGAAAGAAGCAGACGAGGCGGTTGAGAGGATGGGGATGCGCAACCGCTCCGAACTGTTCCGCAGGGGAGTGGAAAGCATCCTTTCCGAGGCGCGGCAAAACCAGGCTCTGCCGGCAAATTCGGACGCGGTGCTAATCGCGGTGCACGAAGAAGGCGCCGAGGACGAGGTCACCGCAATCAAGCACGGCTACGAAAAGATTACCGTGATGCAGACGCACACCCACGTCGGAAACGACAAGTGCCTTGAAATCTTCGTGCTCAAAGGCGACGGGAAGAAGATGTCGGATTTTTCCCAAGAGTTCCTCGCAAACAGGAAAATCAGGTACTCGCGGCTTGTAAGGACCTGATTACCCTACGATTTGCTCTTCACAATAAGTGCCGTTCCATCCTTGGCTGCACGTGCAGGTCAGGTTCTCGCTGCAGATTCCGTGCAAACAGGACGGGTCGCACACGGGTGCGTTGCAAGTCAGGCCGTCCCAGCCGGCTTCGCACTGGCACTGGTGGCTTTCCGAGCAGGTGCCGTGCTGGCAAACCGGCGAGCACACGGGAGTGTCGCAGGTTGTGCCGTTCCACCCGGCAGGGCAGGTGCACGTGCGGTTCTCGTTGCAGGTCCCGCGCAGGCACTCAGGCTCGCACACTATCTTCGAGCAGTCCGTGCCGCCAAACCCGGGCTTGCATTCGCACTGGTGCTGCTGGTTGCACGTCGAGCCGTTCTTGCATTCGGGCTTGCACATCGTGATGTTGCAGAATTGGCCGGACCACAGGTCGTCGCACAGGCAGGACTGGTCGTTCTGGCAGCTGCCGTGGATGCAGGGCTTGTCGCAAATCGGCCGGTTGCAGGACACGCCCTGCCAGTTCTTTGCACACTGGCAGGTGTGGTTCTCGGCGCAGACGCCGTTTACGCAGGAAGGAGAGCACACGGGGATGGTGCATTGCGCGCCAGCCCAGCCGGCTTCGCAGCCGCAGGTGTTTGGCGCAACGCACGAGCCGTGGTTGCAGGACAAGTCGCAGATGGGCACGTCGCAGGCAGTGCCGTTCCATCCTGCCTGGCAGCCGCAGGTAGTGTTGTCAGCTGCAAGCTTGCCGTGGAGGCAAAGCGGGTTCGGGGTTGCGATGCCGATTGCGGAGAACACCGAGGCCTTGACCTGGTCGTTTGAGTATGCGGCGTAGGCTACAACGGCAAGCGCAATCAGCGCGCCAAGCACTAGGTACGAGAACTGGCCCCGATGTTTTGAGTTTTCTTCAGGCTTGAAAGGACGGTTTGCCATATGCCGCTATCAACATTCCTTATACTATCTCGGGTATTATAAACTGCTTTTGGGCCCGCGTCCCCCAGGCGGAGCCAAGTTGTTATTTATATTCCATTGACGCTTCCTAGTTTATCCTATGGGCAACCGGAAAGCCAAAGCAAAGTCAAAGCCGCTGCTTGTTGCGCTTGCTTTTCTTTGCATCTTGCTTGCGGCAATCCTTCTTTCAAGCCAAAAGCAGGCATCAGGCCTTGACGACCCGAACGCGAACCTTACTTCGTTGTACCAGTCAGCGGTGCGTGATGCAAAAACGGCCGCGCCATACAAAATCTACCCCGGCCTCGTGCCAATAACCGGCTCAAACAACGCGCTTGAGCGCGACCCTGCCGGCCGCGTGCTCTTTGTCACGTGGACTTCGTGGGCTGGTTACGACAGCAATGTGGGAAGCGATGTTGCGCTTTCGCGTGAAGTCTGGGTCACGGTATCGCCGCAGATTGCAGACTACTGCAGGGCCCTTCCATATGGCGCAAACCGCACGCTGTGGCTTGAGGCCCTCCTCGGGATACCGCCCGGCAGCGCAAAGACCCGGTTTGTTGAACTTACTGCGCACAGCGAAGACGTGTTCCGGCCCTGCCCTGACAGCGAAATAACCGACTCGGTTTGCGGCCTGGAGTTCCCGCAGGACGCGGCACCAAGCTACCGCGCCTGGTTTGAGGGCCTCAACTCAACATCTTATGGCGACAACGGGTATCCCTGGACCCGGCTAGGCTACACCTATAACTGGGGCTTTGCGGGTTCGCAGGACTACTCTTCGAAAGTGGGACTGAGCGAGTTCGTGATAAGGCAGGGCGCGACAGTTGGCGTGCGCTCAGTCTCAAGCCTTGAGGAGTACTGCTCCTTGACAAGTTAAGAACAAAAAAGAAAAAGAATCTGCCGCACTCAGGCAGGCAGCGTCGCCACTCCTGCCACGGTGAGGAACATGAACGCAAGCACTGCAATGACGCCCAGAAGCACAGCTGGCACCAGGAAGGTCACGATTGCGCGCACCGTGCTGTACTTGTGGATGCTGCGGAACGCCACAACCAGCGCGTAAAGCGCGTAAATCCCTATCGCGAAGCCCACTACCGCGTATGCCGCGCCTGCAAGCCCGGCTCGCACCGGCGCGCCGTACAGGTAGCTTGACGGCGGGAACGCAACGTCGAACAGGAACGCTATTGCCGAAATCACTATTGACGTCGGGGCCTGTACCGCTGCCATCGCATAGGTCTGGGTGTTGTACTCGCCCTTCCCCCCAAGCAGCCTTGCAATGAATAGAAACAGCCCGGAGACGATGAGCATTACCAATGGGAAGACTATTGCTCCGCTTACTATGACGTCAACCACAAGCTTTGCGGCATCGGTCTTTCCGTTGATGAGCAAGGCAAGCTCGGACAGCAAAGTGCCCGCTACGCCGGCAACTACCGCCCATTTGACCGCAGTTGAAAGCTCCGGCTTTTTGAGCTTTGAAAAGAACTTGACTGGATTCATTACGGCCTGCTGCCAAACCCCGACTGTCTTGCCCAAATCCATACTCCTTGCCCCCTCTGGGCTCTTCGCCCTCATTACAAATAACCCTCTGGGAGGTATAAATGGCTACCTTTTTGGCTGCAGGCAGAAAGCCTTCCGGCTTTCGGCCTTGGTCGGGTCGAACCCAGTACGCAGGAGGTTGCGGATTGGCAGGAACAGCGGGCTTGGGAGCGCATCCCAGGAAAACCACTCCCAGCCGCAGCACTTTTGCGGCTCGCGGTTCTCAACTGCGCCTGACGCTACCTTGGCAACCACAAACAGCGTGACGTAGTGCTTGGAATCCTTCTTGAAGAAGTCCTCGGTAAAAGGCGCACGGCCGGTTACTTGGACGTCCAAGCCGGCCTCTTCCATAGCTTCGCGCCTGGCGCAGTCCTCGACGGTCTCGCCAAATTCCAGGTGCCCGCCCGGAAAGCACCAGTCGCCCTCCCCGTGCGAGCCCCTGCGCCTTCCAAGCAGGACCTTGCTGTCCTTGACTATGATTGCTGCAACGCCTATCTTTGGCCGGTCTGCGCACATACTCACCTGTGGGCCTTTTCAGGTTAATAAGAATAAGCCGCCAGCAGTACGGGCTGCTTCCTGCACCCGGCTGCACCGTTTTTTATTCCCAAAGACCAAAGGCTCATTAGGAACCAAACGCGGGTGGTCGGAATGGGCAATAGTTTCCTGAAAAACAAACAGGCGGTTATGCTTGCCGCAAGCATCGCAGTCGCCCTGGCTGCGGGGCTTGTCGGCTCGTTTTTTACGCTCCCGTCAATCCCCGTTTGGTACGCCCAGCTTGTAAAGCCGCCGATAACCCCGGCAAGCTGGCTGTTCGGCCCGGTATGGACCGGCCTTTACATACTGATGGCAATTGCGTTCTTCCTTGTGTGGCGCAAGGACTTCGCCGGCGCCGGACGGAAAACCGCTGTTGGAATATACGCCCTGCAGCTTGGCCTGAACGTCCTGTGGTCAATAGTGTTCTTCGGGCTTCACTCGACCCTCGGAGGCCTGGTCGTAATAGTTCTTCTCTGGCTTTCAATCGCCGCCACGATGTCGGTGTTCTGGCGCACCTCCAAGGCTGCAGCCTGGCTTCTGCTGCCCTACCTGCTGTGGGTGACTTTTGCGTCGATGCTCAACCACCTGATATGGGTACTCAACGGCTGATTTCGCCTACTGGTCTTTCCGATGCGCATAGTATTCCTTGGCACCAACGGCTGGTTCTCCACCAAGACCGGCAACACCCACTGCGCGCTTGTTGACACGGGCGAGCGGTACATAGTCCTTGACGCGGGAGATGGCATCCAAAAGCTCCCGGAGTTTGCGCCGGACTGCTCCAAACCGCTTGACATATTCATATCCCACTTCCACTTGGACCACATCATCGGCCTGCACCAGCTCTGCAGGTTCCACCACCAAAAGATACGCATCTTTGTCCAGCCTAAGGGCAAAAAGACTGTTGAGCTCATAGTAAACAGCCCGTTCACTGACGGGCTGCAAAACCTGCCAAGCGTCGAGGTGAGGGAGCTTGCGATTGGGCGGAACGAAATTTCCGACAACTGCGGCTCGTACGTAGTACGAGCAGGGTGGATGCTTCACGCGGACCCCTGCATCGGATTGCGGTTCGAGCTTTTGGACAAGGGAAGGAAAAAAGTCGTTGCCCACTGCCTTGACAGCGGGCCGTGCGATGCAATCAGGGAGCTTTCCGCAGGCGCGGACCTCCTGATTACCGAGTGCGGCGACCTGCCTGGCGAGAAGAAGAACCCGGACTGGCCGCACATGAACCCCGAGGCTGCGGCAAAGCTTGCAGGCGAATCGAAGGCAAAACTGCTTGTGCTGACGCACTTTGCAGCCCACAAGTATCCGGAGCTTTCGGACCGCAAGTCCGCCTGCAAGGCGGCAAAGGCGGTGTTTGCAAATACGACCTGCGCAAGCGACGGGCTAGTTATCGAGATTTGAAACTACGAACTGTTTTGGACAAAAGACAAAAAAGGCGCAGGAAAAAGAACTGGCAGAAAAAGATTGGAAAAGAAAAAGGAAAGCGGGCCTTTTGCCCGCACTTGTTGTTGGCCTACCACTTGTTGTGGAAGTACGCCTTGACCTTGTTGGGTATGTACAAAAACACCGCAGTCGCAAGAGTCAGCGAAATCAGCTTGTCAGCCACGTTTACAAGGAACGTCTCGCCAAACGACGCGACAGCAGCGTTGGGGAACGCGCCATATATCAGTTCCTGTATGTAGATGGTCGAGCCGTACGTCGGGAACTTGCCGAACGCCATTATGCTTATGGAGAACACGATGAAAGTGTTGGTCAGCGCAAGCAGAAGGCCTGCGACAAGGAACCTTGAGGGGTCCTTGAACGAGAGCCAGCCGTCCTTGTAGAGCATCCAGGTTGCGAAGGCGACCCATATGCTTGAGAACGCCCACACCCACTGCGACGAGCCCCAGGCAAAGTACGCCATTGCGACGTTGTAAAGCACGCCGCCTGCGACTCCGGCCCACAGGCCCGCAACCATCACTGCAAGCGATGTCGCCCAGGTGTCGATGAAGAGGGGAATCTTGGCAGTGTAGGTGATTATCGCGGTAAGGTAATTGAGCACTGCGACGAGTATTACGAACACGAACGCGGCAAGAATCGACACGTGAGCCGACTTTGCCTTGCGCGATGCAGCTGCTGGCGCAACCTTTCGGGCCGCAGCCTTCCTTGAGCGCACTACCTTCCTTGCCTTTGCGGCCTTAGGTTTCCTAGCCATAATCCCAATTCCCTCTTCAAAACCCTGAGCGGGTTTTATTCCTAACGGGTTAATTTTGCCTCCTTTATATCGTTTCCCAATGGCGGCTGGGAAACCGTCCGGGTCATGCCGCAGCGGGCTTGCCGATTTTTTGGGATGCAAGCGCCGCAACTGCAACCATTCCGCCTGCGGCAAGGAATGGGGCGGTGTACGCGTCAACTGCAAGGCCGCCTGTCGAAGCCCTGGCCGCGTCAAGCATCACCGCCATCAGCTGCGGCCCGACTATCCCGCCGATTCCGTACGCGGTAAAGACAAGGCCGTAGTTCACCCCGCTGTTGCTGGTGCCGAAATAGTCCGCTGTTGCCGCGGGGAAGAGCGAGAAGTTTGCTCCAAAGCACAGGCCGACTACGCACATTACCGCAAAAAGCAGCCAGGGAGAAACCGAGCCTGCAAGCACTATGGACGCGACCGCAACTGCCTGGATTCCGAACATCAGAAGCATTGTCTTTGCCCTTCCGATTTTGTCCGAAAGCCAGCCTGCAAAAATCCTCCCGATGCCGTTGAACACCGCAAGCACTCCGACTGCAAGCGCCGCAAGGGAGAACGCGCCATCGGCATCCATACCGTGCGTTGTTGCAAACGAAAGCTTTGCAAACGTCGCAAGGTTGCCGATTACCATCAGCCCCGCTGCGGATGAAAGTGCAAACATCGCCCACAATATCCAGAACTCGCGCTTTTTGAGTATGCCAAACACGGCAAGCCCACTTGCAGGTGCAGCCGGCTTGTACTCCGGCGGGTTCTTCAAAAGCATCGCGCCAAGGCTGACCACTGCAGCAAACACAATCCCAAGAGTAAGGAAAGCCTGCTGGATTCCCTGCGTCACTATGAGCTCCTTTGCAATGGGCGCAAGCAGAAGCGAGCCGAAGCCAAAACCAAAAACGATGATTCCGCTGACTAAGCCCTTTCCCTTCTCAAACCACTTCATCCCCGCAGAGATTGGCGTGCCGTATGCAAGGCCCACACCTGCGCCTGCAATCAGGCCGTAGGTAACATAGAGCAGCAACGGCGTTGTTGCAAAGAGCCCGGTTGCAACAAAGCCCGCGGCAAGAAGCAAACCCCCTGCAAGCGCTACGGCCTTCGGGCCGCGGCGGTCAATCAGCATCCCTGCGGGAATCATCGAGAATGCGAACGCGGCAAGCATCACCGAGAACGCAAGCTGCACCTGCGTCTGGCTCCAGCCGAAATTTTCGGCAAGCGGGCCTGCGAACACGCTCCACGTATAGGTCACGCCGAGCATGAGGTTGATGAGTACCCCGCCTGCAACCACTTTCCAGCCTTCCTTTGCCCTTGCGTCCAAAACAAGACCACCAACCCACATTCGGCAGTATTGCTATAATAAGTCTGGCAACCTCGCCAGGTGACGATTTTTGGCAGCGGGAATTCTTGCTCAGTCCGCGCCCCTTTTCAGTGCGCGGTTTGCTTCCTCTACCACAGAACCCGCAACTGCCTCGATGCCCCTGGAGAATGCGGCAGTCAGCTTCCGCGCATTGGCTTCCCTTTGGGAATTCACCTTCTCAAGATATTTTCGGAAAGTGTACTGGAGAAGGGGGGTCTCGTGGAGGGTGAGCTCGCGCGCCTTTGCAGGCGGCTCGGACAGCAGCTGGCCGGGCTTGACCTCGACTTGCTTTGGGAGCTCGAACGCATGCATCTTTTCCTTTTCAAGCAGGGCGTTGATCTCGTCAACGTGCCTGCAGGACTCGTTTGCCTGCTCGTTGAACTCGCCAAGTACCCGCATCACCGCGTGCGGCTCGCCGGCCTTTGCCGCAAGCTCAATCCGGTCATTCCACGCATCAATGTCATTGAGGTTCTCGGTATACTCGTTCACGCAGTGGAACAGGCCGCTTGCGTGCAGGCCCTTGGGCTTGTTCACAAGCTTTCCCATTATGAAGTTGCTGCCGTTGCCTGCGTCCAGGACGTGAGTGACAACCAAGTGGCTGCCATCGTAGAACTTGCCCGGCTCGTGCATCGACTTGTACTCCTTTGCGCCGAATCCGTTTGCCACATTGCCACCCTTGAATTCCGGCAGGTTTTGCCTCAGGCTCGCGTATCGTCATTCTCCTTCTCTATCGCCTGGCGTATTGCGCGAGTGACGCCAAGCAGCCCCTGCCTGTTCCGTTCCTGGCGTTTCTTCAGCTGCGTTATCAGGTAGTCCTGGTCGCCTGGCTGAAGCTTCCACATAAACGGCGGCTTTTTGGAAATCAGGGTGCCGCGCTGCGCCTTGAAATCAGCGGGAATGATGTATGCCTCAGCAGTCTTTTCGTCAAAGAAGCCTGAGAGGAACTTGGCGTCGTGCTGCAGGTCGCCGTGGCGGTTCACAATGTCATACTTGATGTCGTTCAGTGCCTCTTCGCGTTCGCGGCCCTTCTTGCTTGCCGCCTTGCGCACATCGGACGTTACCTTTTCAACGTCCGTAACCGCAACCTCGTTCCGCCGGATCGCGTCATAATATGTCTTCAGCGTCGCGCCGGTGTCGCGGTCAACAATGGTGCCGACCACGTACTGGTGCTTCCCGTCAGGGTGCGGGATGGTGTGGAGCACGAACATATGGAGCCCGTTGAACGGGCCGCGCCCCTTTTCGGTTCCGACAACCCTTTGCGCAATGCTTCTTGCCATAAGCCGACATCACTTTTCCAGCGTAAATTTAGGGTAATAAACACGCGAACGATTTAATACCACCTGTGCATCCAAGCAAATAAGGTGGTTTTCTTGGCAAGGGGCAACAAGGACGAGGGAAGGGTGTGCTGCAGCGGCTCGGGCTACGGCAAGCTGGTTTTCGGCATATTCGTGCTCGCAATGGGCGTGAGCTGGCTTGGCCACGACATGGGCTGGTGGAACTTCAACCTGCCATGGTTCCCGCTTGCGGTGACGCTGCTGGGAATAGCAATCGTGTTCGGCTGGGCGAAGCACCAGTACGATTAAATTGGCCGGGCGGCTTGAGCCGCCTTCTTTCTTTTTTTCCTATTTTTAAAAAAGTGCAGGGGAAGGGATTTGAACCCTTGCAGCCCTAAGGCACAGGATTTCTCGGAAAATCACCGGAAGCGATTCTGTTTTACGCTTCCTTCATTCCGGGGACTCTCATCTAAGTCCTGCGCATTTGACCAAGCTCTGCCACCCCTGCATAGGTAGTAGATTATCTTTTTGTGCATCTGCGGGATAAAAAGGGAGGTGGAGTACAAGAGGGGACCCACGGGAACGTCGCGTTCCCGGTGCGCCGAGGACGTTGAAGTCCTCGTGCGACCGCAGGTTCACCTTTTGGCGCATTACGACCAAACTCTGCCACCCCTGCGTATGGCGCGCGGCTCGTCCGTGCTATCTGGCAGTACGGGAATATTCTCGCCGGATGATTTAATATCAGGTCGCCTGCAAAATACATTCTGCGACCAAAAGGCCAAGGTGACTTTTCATGGAAAACACCAACAGGATGATGAAAAAAATCTGCTCCGAGCGCATAATCCCCCTGATAGAGGACGTTCACTACGCCCGTTACAGGCGGCGCGGCGCAAAGGTCGTGTTCGACAGGTACGCTAGGGCAGTCGGCAAGCCGGTAATCGACGAGCGCCACCCCGAGCACGCGGCAATGACTAGGCGCGCAGTAGATGACCTAGGCAAGATGATACTCCACCAGCGAACGCTGGAAACGGAACTCCACAAGAAGCAGATTAAGGCCGAGACGCGGCTTGAGCGGATGCTCTCGTCAACAGGCAAGAAAGTCAAGCTCCTAATACCCGGAAGCAACGTCCGGATGATGAAGGCAAACGCCGAGCTGACAAAACAGGCGCTTGTGGCGCACCAGGCGGGCATTTACCAGATGATGGATGCCCAGGACTACCTTATGAAGTACATAAGGCCTAAGGCAGACTAGGGTTTTTGGATGCAGGAAAGCAATCTTGAAGAGCAGAAGGCCCACGAGGCCATGACGCGGCTTGCGCTGAGCATGAAGCACGAGAAGGTCGTCGCACCTCTTCTTTCCGAAATTGAGCTGGCCATCAAGGAAAAAAGGCCGGTCCTGTTCTCAGGCTACGCCAACTCGATTGCCCACCGGTTTCAGGGGGCAAAGCCTTCGCAAAAGGAGCTTGCGCAGCACGCAGTCAGCGACCTGGAGGAATCCATCGCGTTCCACAAAGACTTTTCATTCTGGGAAGACGAGCAGAGGGAGCACGAAAAGACGATTTCAGACCACAAGCCAAGCGGCAGGCTTGGCCGGCTCAAGGAGCGCATCCTTGGGAACTACCAAGTCGAGCGGGCAAGGGGCCGGATAAAGACAATCGAAGGCTACCGCAAGGCGCGAAATGAAAGCGTTGAGCGCATGGCTGCTGCGTGCAAGCACATCAGAAAAAATTATCTCTGAACCTTTTTTTCAGCGCGTCTCCACCTTGAAGACGTCGCCATCCCTCAGCACGTGGTCCGCGCCGACCTTCTGCCCAGGGTGCTTTGCCGAGGGCCCCCAGACTTTTGCGAACTTGAAGTTTTCCTTGAGGTCCTTGTGTATCTGCGCGCAGGCCACGATTACCGTGGTGCCTTCCTTCACGATGAGGGGCTCGTCGTCGGCTGCCTCGAAGCGCGACTTGGTATAGACGCGGATCATCTTCAGGGCCGAGTAGATTTCGTCCTTGAGCTTGTCGATGTTCTGCTCCTTGTCGGCGGAGATTGGCACGAACGGGTACTTTATCAGCTTGAGGTAGTCCTTCTGCACCAGGTCAATCTTGTTGATTATGGTAAGCGAAGGTATGTACTTGCGGTTGCCTGTAAGCTTGTCTATGAGCTGGTCAACAGTTGCGTCGTCGCGGATGATTACGCTGCCGTTGAAGATGCTGTATTCCTTGAGTATGCCGGTGACGACCTTGGCGTCAAGGCCGTGCGTCTGTTTTTTTGAAAACACTATGTTGAGCCCGCCGCGGGTGACAGGCTCGATTGCGATGTCAGCAGGCTCAGAGTCAAGGCGTATCCCCATGTTGTCAAGCTCGGCAATCAGCTTTTCGCGGTAGTTGGTGTCGAACACGTCGAGAATCAAAAGGACGAGGTCGGCGTTGCGCGCAACAGCGAGCACCTCGCGTCCGCGGCCCTTGCCCAAAGACGCGCCGCCGATGATTCCGGGAAGGTCCAAAAGCTGGATTTGCGCGCCCTTGTGCTTCATTATGCCGGGGATGCAGGTAAGCGTTGTGAACGCGTATGCGGCGGTCTTTGCCTTGCTTCCGGTGAGCGCGTTGAGCATCGTTGACTTTCCTACCGAAGGCAGGCCGATGAACACGACGGTCGCGTTCCCGCTCTTGCGGACGTCGAACCCGCCCGTGTTCGCGCCGCCCCTGCCGCTCCCGCCCTCGACCATCTCGCGCCGCAGCTTGGCCATCTTGGCCTTGAGTATGCCCAGGTGGCCCTCGGTGCGCTTGTTCTTCTGCGTCTTCGAATACTCTGTCTCAAGCTCTGCGAGCTTTTCTGATATTCCCATCGGTAAATGTCACTGGATAGATTATGCCGGCCGGATAGTAAAAGCCGTATGATTAGTAATAAAACACCCGCCAGAAATATGTATTACAGGAAAGTGCTCTTTGCATGTTCGACCTGTTCACAATACTGCTCACAGTGATGGGCCTGACCCTCTTTGAGGTCATCACCTCGGTTGACAACGCCATCATCAATGCCCACGTGCTCAACACGATGGGCCAGAAGGCGCGAAAGTGGTTCCTGCTCTGGGGGCTTTTGATTGCGGTATTCCTGATACGCGGCCTGCTCCCCTGGCTCATAGTGTTCTTCATGAACCCCCAGCTTGGGCTTGTCGGCTCGCTTACCGCGACGTTTTCCGAGGACCCGATGGTGCTGGCCTCGATAGAGGAGTCAAAGCCGGTGCTGCTCATCGCAGGCGGCATATTCATGGTGTTTTTGTTCCTCCACTGGCTGTTCCTCGAGCCGAAGTACTACGGGCTGAGGGGCGAGAAGACGATTGAGAGGAACGGGATATGGTTCTACGCCATAGTCTCGCTTTTGCTGACGGTAATCGTCTGGCTCGCAGTTGAGAAGAACCCGATGATGGCCCTAGGCGCAGCAGTCGGCTCGTCGCTGTTCTTCATCACGCACGGCTTCAAGCAGAACGCGGAGGCCAAGGAAAAGGACCTTCTGGACAAGAAAAAGACCGCAAGCCTTTCGGACATGAGCAAGCTGTTCTACCTGGAAGTCATCGACGCGACGTTCTCAATAGACTCAGTACTTGGTGCGTTTGCATTCACCCTGTCGGTTCCACTCATCCTCATCGGAAACGGCATCGGCGCATTCGTGGTAAGGGAGCTCACAATCAAGAACGTGACCAAGGTCGCAAACTACAAGTACCTCAAGAACGGCGCAATGTACTCGATTTTCTTTTTGGGCGCAATCATGATATACGACGCGTTCGGAGGACACATTCCCGAATGGGTCTCGCCCATACTCACGTTCGCGGTTGTCGGATGGTTCTACTTCAAGTCCCTCAAGGTGATGGGCAAGGAAGTGGAAGGAAGCCCGAACTAGTCACTGATTGTGCTTTGGGCAGAAGGCAGCGACTAAGCCGCACCTAGTCTTTTTTGTAGTACTTCAGCGCAGTCCTCAGGCGCATCTGGTCGTTTCTGGTGCCGGCGTTTTCCACCACGCAGTCAAGCATCTTGTCCCTTGAAATCTGGCTGTGCTGCAGGCATAACCTCTGGAAGTTTTCCGGAGTGGGCTTTTCCTTGAACTGCTTGCGGATTTCCCCGGCAAGTTCCGGGGTCAGCTTCGGCTTGGGGCCGAAGCGCCTTGCCTGGTGGTTTTCAAGGTACGCCCCAAAAACAGGATAGGTTTTTCTATACTTCTGCATCGCCTTCTTCAGCGTAGGCGCGCTGAACGGGACCGCCTCGCCAAGGCGGACCGGCAGGTGCTCAAGCGGCACGTTAGGGTCATTCTCAAGGTAATCTGCGATCGCCTTTGCGTGCTTTTCCGTAATCCGGGTGTTCCCAACCCCGTGAAATACCATAAGCTTATTCACCCGGCCGCTTATCGTAGGAGTTTTTGCGGGACTTGTGGGGCGCGCGGCCCTGCCACGGCTCGAAAGGCAGCCTTTGCACCACTTCGGGGAAGTGGACCTTAAACTGCGCCGGGTGGTGGCCCCTTTCCTCCAAGAGGCGCCCAAGCCCGGCGTCGAACGCCTTGCGGCCATCCGAACTCATCCGGGCGCGAAAGCCGTTGATGTCCAGCACCGCATAGCCGACCCGTTTCTCAAACTCGGGATGCTCCCTGCGCGCCATCCAGAAGAAGTAATCCTTTACCGATGCATTCCTGCTGCGCGGGTTGACTGGCCGCGGCTTCGCCTCAAACAGCGTATTTTTGGGCGCGCCTGCGCTCACAACCTGCTTGAACTTCCTCAAGCTGTCCATTGACTTGAATATCTCCTGAGCGGTCTTGGCCAGGTGTCCGTCGTAATTGCGGCCCCTTTGTCCGGCCAGGGCCTGCCTCTCTATGGGCTCGCGGTACTTTGCGGGTATCCTGTCCAGCGTGGCCTGGACTTCCTTCCTTGCAAGGTTTTCGGGCGAAGCGCGCTTCTTCATAGCAATTGATTAGGGAATCCCCGATTTTTTAATGCCCCCCGGCAGCCTGTTGCAATAAAAACACTGAACGGTTTTATACGCCAACTCACTGATGCTGTAATGATTTCGGGCTGCGACGGCATCACCTGCCCCATTGACCGCGAGCACATAGCCTACTTTTCGATGGAAGTCGGCATCAGCCACACCATACCCACCTACTCGGGCGGGCTTGGAATCCTTGCAGGCGACGTGCTCAAGTCGTACGCGGACATGAAGATTCCGGTGGTGGGAATGACCCTCCTGAACGAGAAGGGATATTTCTCGCAGTCCCTTGACTCTGAAGGAAACCAGGTTGAAAAGCCGGTTGAGTGGGAGCCCCACGAGCACATGGTGCCGGTGCAGAACAAAGTCGCAGTCACCATCGAAGGCAGGAAGGTGCTTGTTGGTGCCTGGAGGAAGATGGTCCACGGTCTTGCCGGAAACCAGCTCCCAGTATACTTTCTTGACACCAATGTCGAGGGCAACTCGGAATACGACCGCACGCTTACATCCTACCTTTACGGCGGAGACCGGGCCTACAGGCTTGCGCAGGAGATAGTGCTTGGGATTGGCGGGGTGCGGATGCTTGACTCGCTTGGCTACCACAACATCCGCAAGTACCATATGAACGAGGGCCACGCCTCGCTTCTTGCAGTTGAGCTTTTGAAGAGGACGTACCGCGACGCAGGCACGCCAGAGAAGTCATATGACTTGGACGCGGTGAAGGAAAAGTGCGTCTTCACCTCGCACACGCCTGTCGCGGCAGGGCACGACAAGTTCGACCTGGAATTATTCACGCGCCTGACCGACTCCTACGTGCCGAAAATCCTCCTTGACCACGCAGTTCAGGACAACCAGGTCAACATGACTTTGCTTGGGCTCGAGGTCAGCAAGCACATCAACGGCGTTGCCAAAAGCCACGGCACCGTTGCAAGGGCGATGTTTCCGGAATACCTAATAGACACGATTACCAACGGCGTGCACCTGCCAAGCTGGGTGTCTCCTGCCTTCCGCGAGCTTTTCAACAGCGAGCTTGCAGGCTGGGAGCTTGACCCGTTCTCGCTGCGCAATGCGCTCTACATACCCCGCGAGAAGCTCTGGGCTGCGCACGAGAAGTCAAAGCAGGAACTCATCGACGCAGTCAATGCGAACACCGACATCGGGTTCCACCCCGCGCGGTTCACGATTGGCTACGGCCGCAGGTTCACCGAGTACAAGAGGCCCGACCTTTTGCTTTGCGACATCGAGCGGCTCATCGAAGTCAGCCGCAGGGTCGGGGATATACAAGTAATCTTTGCAGGCAAGGCGCACCCTGCGGACTACCGCGGCAAGGAGCTTATCAAGGAAGTCTTCCAAACCTGCAAGTCAGTGAACGCAAGGAACACCCCGCTGAAGATGGTGTTCCTCCCAGGCTACGACATGCAGCTTGCAAAGAAGATGGTTGCAGGCTGCGACGTGTGGCTCAACACCCCGCAGAGGCCTTTCGAGGCGTCCGGCACTTCGGGGATGAAGGCTGCGGTGAACGGCGTGCCGCACTTCTCCACGCTCGACGGCTGGTGGCTTGAAGGCCACATAGAGAACGTGACCGGCTGGTGCATAGGCGAGCACCCGCACGACGCAAAGGGCGGCCAGGACACCAACGTTGCCGCTGATGCGGCGGACCTTTACGGCAAGCTTGAGGCCACGATAATACCAGCGTTCTACGGAAACAGGCAGAAGTGGATGGACATAATGAGGCACTGCATCGCAATCAACGCAAGCTTCTTCAACACCTGCAGGATGGCGCAGCAGTACATAGCGAACGCGTACCTCGAGTGAGCCTGCGAAAGGTTTTTTGGCTTCGGGCACGCATAAACTGAAATGGACCTTACAAGCCTGCTTTCAAAAAGGCGCACGTTACTGACGCCAAAGGACGCGGCGGTTGCTGCCGCGTTCATCCTGGGGCTGGTGCTGTTCCTGTCAATCCTACGGACCGCCCTGTTCGGAGAAGTGCCGGAGGAAAAGCGGCTCTGGTTCGAGGTCACGTTCCTAATCTTTGCCGCGCTCGTTGCCGAGATGCTGGTGCGCTACCTCAAGCAGCCGTCGGTAATCACCCTGCTGATAGTCGGCGCCCTGCTGAGCCCGAGCTTTGTTGGCATAATATGGGGGCTGGCGTACGGCGCGCTTTCCGCAATCGGCCTGGGCGCGCTGTTTTCAGCCGCAGCAATACACACCATAAGCTCGGACGGCGCCATAAGGGTGTTCGCGCAGCTTGGCGCGATATTCCTCATGTTCGAGGCAGGGCTGCACGGCAAGCTCGAGGACGTGTTCAACAAAAAGAACCTGATAGTCGCACTCCTTGGCGTGCTCGTGCCCTTTGCAGGGGGCTTCGCGTACGCCGAGCTTTCCGGAGGCTCGTTTGCGCACGCGCTCTTCGTCGGCGCCGCGCTGACCGCAACCAGCGTCGGCGTGACAGTAGCGGTGCTGATGGAACTTGGAGCGATGCAGAAAGCGTATGCGAAGACCATCATCGGCGCAGCGGTGCTTGACGACGTGCTTGCCCTGCTGGTGCTTTCCGCAATACCCGGGCTTGAGACGGGCGCGGGCGGCGACCTGACGCTCTCGCTGGTTTACCTCCTGCTCACGTCGGCGGTGTTCATAGCAGGAGGCATAGCAATAGGCCTGTGGGCGACTGGAAAGTTCTCGGAAAGAAAACGCGGTGACGGGAATGACGAAAAGTGGTTCCTGGGCTGCCTTGCGGGCGTGTTCTTCTACGCGTTCGCCGCCGAGTTCATAGGGCTCTCGGCAATAGTGGGAGCGTACGTGGCTGGCCTTGTGATGTCAACAGCAGGCCTCTCCGCGCGGGTGCTTTCACACTCCAAGGCGCTCTCGAACCTGTTCACGCCGATGTTCTTCATATCACTGGGCCTGTACGTGGACGTGACAACGATAATCCCCGCGTTCTGGGCAATAACCGCGCTGTGCGTGATTGCGTTCCTTACAAAGATAGTCGGCTGCGGAGTTGGCGCGATAGCCTGCGGGTCAAAGCCAAACGAGGCGCTGGCAATCGGGATCGGGATGGCGCCACGGGGGGAGATTGCGCTCATAATCGCGCTTCTTGGCCTGCAGTCCGGGGTGCTCTCCTCGATGGACTACTCGGTGCTCTCGGCAATGGCGTTCATTACCACGATAGTGCCGCCGTTCTTTTTGAAGAAGCTCGCACCCTGAGAAACAGCAGTCCGCGGATCAGCACTTGAAGAAGCTGCCGAACACCAGGCCCAGCGCAACGCCTACGGGAAGCCAAAGCACGTAGTTGCCGGTTATGAGGCCCAAAAGCACGCCAAAGGAAGTGCCGATGACCACGCCGTTTACCAGGGTGTTGCTTGAGTTTTCGCACGGGCATGCTGCGGGAACCTTGGCGGTTGCCTGTGCAGCCTTTTTTGCGGTTGTTTTCCTTGCAGCCTTTCTCCTTGCCATAACACATACACCCGGGCACTGCATTTAATCCTTTATCTTTTGCTTGCGGTCACGCCGCACGAATGGTAAATGTGGCTGAGCCTCTTCTCCTCGTCAGCCGCGATTATGCTTATGCACTCGCCAGTCTCGTTCATACGGCCCGTGCGTCCTGCGCGGTGGATGTAGAACTCGGGGGCCGAGGGCAGGCCGATGCTGTATATTTTCTCCACATCCGGGAAGTGGATGCCGCGGGCGGCAACGTCGGTGCAGATAAGGATTTGCTCCTCGCCCGAGATGAACCTGCGCATCGCCGAGTGCCTCCGCGCGGTCTTGATCTGCGAGTTGAGCTGGATTACCTGGATCTTGAACTTGATGAGGGTGTTCGTAAGCTCCTCGACCTCGTCGTTTGTTGCGCAGAACACCATCGACTTCACCGGGTTTGCCTTGAGCAGGCTTGCAAGCGCCTGCGTCTTGTCCTCGGTAATCGTGTAGAAATGGGTTATTGTGTTTGCTGAGACCTTTCCGACCTTGATTTCCGCAAACCCCGGACGCATCAGGGTCTTTGCATACGCATATGCCTCGCTCGGCATCTGGACCGAGAACATCATGGTCTGCTTGCGGCCTGCAAACCTCGACGCGATGTGCAAAGTCTCGTCCACGAACTGCTTTGAAAGCAGGCGGTCGGCCTCGTCCAAAACAAGGATTGAGTAGTCGCTTGGCTTGAGCACGCCCTTCTGCAGGGTCTCGTGCAGCCGCGTTGGGTTCCCAATCACGATTTGCGCACCCTTGCGGATGAGCTCGTTCTGCTTCCCCGGCGGCGTGCCGCCGTAGACTGCGACCGTGAGTACCCCCAAGCCCTCGCAGATTTTGCGGCACTCGTTGGCGGCCTGGATCACAAGCTCGCGCGTAGGCTCGAGTATGACTGCGCGCGTTCCCGGCTTCTGGAGTATCTGCTGAAGTATCGGGATGATGAACGCCGCGGTCTTTCCGGTCCCGGTCTGCGAGAGGGCGTAAAAGTCGGTGCCAGCAACCCCGAGCGGAATCGTGCGTTCCTGCACCTGCGTAAGAGGCGAATAGCCGAGTTTGCGGAGCGACGCGGTTATGCGGGCGTCGAGTTGAATGTCCATACCAAGATTGTGCACGTTTGGGCTAATAATACGGCTTGAAAAACACAAAAGCAACCAAATATGCATTATGATAAAGGCGATACTGTTTGACTTCAACCGCACGCTCTATGACCCCGACACCAAGAGCCTGGAGCCTGGCGCGACGGATGTGCTGGAAGCCCTCTCAAAGAGGTACCTGCTTGGCCTGCTCAGCAAGAGAGGCGACGGCAACCGCGACGGCCTACTCGAAACCCTTGGCATAATGCAGTTCTTCAAGTCGGTGGTGATTGTCGACGAAAAGTCCGTTGATTCTTTTACCGAATGCATAATTGGCCTTGGCGCCAAGCCTTCCGACGTCCTTTCCGTTGGCGACCAGGTGAAAAAGGACGTCGCACTTGCCAAGAAGGCGGGGTGCGTGACAGTATGGTTCTGCAAGGGGAAATTTGCAAACATTCTGCCGGAGTCGCCTGTTGAACAACCCGACGTTACTATAAAGAAGTTGGATGAGATGCTGCAGCTGCCAATACTGCGTTAGCCTGTTGGGCTGGAACGCACAGGTACACTGAGCCTGAAGAAATGCTCCAAACGGGATTTGAACCCGTGTTAGCGGATTGAGAATCCGCTGTCCTTGACCGAGCTAGACTATTGGAGCAGAATTAGGAATACATTCTAGGCTTGAAAGGAATAAAATACTGCCTTTGGCCTTCCGCGATAGTTCGGTTGGCTTCCATTAGACGCGCTTCAACACGTAGGTATGGCCTTCAAAAGGATGTACGCTCCCAGTCCGTTCGCCCATCACGGACTTGAAGCCATATTCCCTTGCGAGTTCGTGGATGCCATTGCGTTCAAATGCCTGGTCAATTAGGAGTATCCCGCCAGGCTTGAGGACACGCTTGGACTCTTCAATCATCCTTTGCTGGTATTCTTTTGGCACCTTGCAACCCGATAGCAAAAACCATTTTGACAGCACGACATCAACGGAATTCTGTGGAAGGGGCAGGCGTGTTGCGTCGGCCTTCATGAACCCCGGCAGGCCGCCTTTGGCGTAATGCTTTTCCTGCATGTGCTTGAATTGCCCTTTCCCATCCTTAAGATAGCCGCCCTCGTCCAGGTCGCTGTTGATGACTTCGTGGCCGTGCTTTGCGAGTGCCTGTGACTCCAAGCCAAGCCCGCAGCCTATTGATACTACGCGAAGGCCCGGCCGTCCCTTCTGTGGCTTGGGACCGTATGTGCGTATTGCTGCAAGCAGGACCGGCGAATTGTTTTCGCTCTGAAACGTATCAATAGTCAGGCTCGGATGCTTCTCTTTTGACTGTTCGTCCCACAGCCGATTCAGGTGCTTGCGGAATGCGGCATATTTTTCCCTATATTCCGCAGTCGTTTTCCACGCATCCTCGCGTATTGGTTTCGTTTTGTCCACCATAGCCTAACACGCCAACGTACACATTCCGCTGTTGCAGGCATTTATAAAAATTCGTTGCCTTAATTATTGGCCGCAAACCAGCCGGAAGCGTGTCTGGAAAGCAGGCACAATCGCGTTTCTAGAGGTGTCATTTTAGATGGTAGACAGGATTTTCTCAACAATGGGCGACATGCGAGTTGGCAGGTACATAATCGCCGAGGAGCACCCGTGCAAGATACTCAGCATGTCAAAGAGCAAGACCGGAAAGCACGGCGCGGGCAAGATCAACATGGAGGCAGTCTCCATCTTCGACGGCAGCAAGCACATGCTTATGAAGCCCTCCGACGCAGACGTCGAGGTGCCGGTAATCGACCGCAAGAAGGCGCAGGTGGTGTCGATGAGCGGAAACACCGCGCAGCTTATGGACCTGGCATCGTTCGAGACGTTCGAGGTCACCATCCCCGAAGAGATGTCCGCAGGCATCGAGGTCGGCAAGGAAATCCAGTACATGGAAGTCATGGGCCGCAAGCTGCTTTTGAGGATTGAGGGCGGGAACTAAGTTCGCGTCTTTTTCCTTTTTCTATTTTTTCTCTTTTTCTGGCTGGAAATCAAACAAAACTAGCGCCGCCTGGCCTCAAGCATCCCGGACTGCGCAGCGTGCCTCATCGGCAATGGGAGCTTGCCCAGGTCGTATGCCTCGTTCAGCCCGGCCAGCCTCTTGTAGATTCCGCGGTCAAGCATCTTGATTGTCCGGGCCGCGTTTTCCACGTGCGAGCACGCCACTGCTGCCTTGCTGAATGCCACAATGTGGGTGTCAAGCTCGCCTATGTGGCCGTCAAGCGCCTTTGCAACGCCCCTGATTTCTGCAGCGCTGCCCTTTGAAAAGCGCGCGTCCGTGCTTACGTCCTTCCTCAATTCCGAAGCCGCGACCTTGCAGGCCTGCAGGAACCTGAGGGATTCCAGCCGCGTTTCATTTGAGAGTGACTTGCCTTCCATTCAAACAACCTCTTGACATTGTAGTAAGCATACCCCGGTGGTGTTTAAAGCGCTTTTCTGGCCCCAAGACCGGACTGGATTCGCCTTAGTTTTGCAGCATTGTATTCAAGTATCGAGCAGGTGCCGGGCTCACGGAACAGCTCGCCGCGCTCAACCAGCTTCTGGTCTGCAAGGCGTTCGGCCTCCAATGCCTTGGAGAATGCCTTGCAAAGCGCCTGGCGGGATGCGTCCGGAAGCTTTTCCAGGTGGCTGATTGCATTGGTCTGACGCACCACCCGCCGGGCTATTGGCAGGGCCTGCTTTGAGGTTGCAAACCGGATGAACGCCCCGGGGTGTCCGGCATCCAGGCTTTTTCGGGCATCCCGCAGGGCTTCCGCCCGGCAAAGGTGCAGCGACTTTTGCCTTTTGTTTTGCGAGCCCACGATAAGCCCGTCGGCCTTCGACGCGTAAAGCTCAAGGATGCGCCAGAGTGCCTGGTGTTCCGGTAAAAGCGCTGGTTTCTGGGCCTGACTCAACGGGTTTTTCACCAAATCCTTGCGGGTATTTATAGGAAGTATGGTGCAGAAACCATTTTTATTGTCCGTGGCAACGATTATTACTCCCGAAAGGCCAGCAATGCATATCCGCTTTCCGGGGTTTGGGGCAAAAAGGGTTTAACGTGGCAACAGTCCAGCAGTCCGCACTACCCATCGAGGAAGGCGCAGCCACGCGTTTTTTCGTCGAGTTCTTCAACGAGTACTGCAACGAGCAGGTCATGGACCTGGCCCAGTCCTACCCGGACAAGCGCAGCCTCGCCATAGATTTCGCCCTTCTTTCAAAGTACAAGTCCGAGCTTGCGGATGCCCTTGTCGAAAAGCCTGACATCTACCTCAAGGCTGCAGAGGCTGCAGCAAGGCAGCTGGACGTCTTTACTCCCGGCGGCTCGGAATTCGCCCCGCACGTGCGCATAAACAACATGTCCAACGAGTCCGCATACACCATCCAGAACCTCGGCGCGGAGCACCTCAACAAGGTGGTGCGTGTGGATGGCATCGTCACGCTCATCACCCAGATAATGCCCAAGCTGCAGCTTGCGCGCTGGATTTGCATCCACTGCACCCGCTCAATAGACACGCCTGTTGGAAAGACCGGGGTTGAGAAGCCCTCGGTGTGCCCGGGATGCGGCAGGGGCGACGGGCTTTACCTGTCCGAGCAGGCAAGCGGATTTGTGAACATGCAGCGCTCGCAGATGCAGGACCCGGTTGAGAACATCAAGGGCAACATCCCCGCCCCGCAGGTTGACCTGTGGCTTGAGGACGACCTGGTCAACACCCTTTCGCCAGGAGACAACGTCATAATCACCGGCATCCTGCGGCTGCGCCAGAACCAGCAGTCAAGGGGAGGCAAGGCCACGCCGGTTTACTCGAAGTTCTTCGACGTGGTGGGCGTTGAGAAGCAGCAGAAGGAGTTCGAGGAGCTTGCGCTCACCAAGGACGAGGAGGACCAGATTCTTGAGATTTCACGCGACCCGCACCTCATTGACAAAGTCATCATGAGCATCGCGCCCAGCATCTACGGGTATTCGGAGATGAAGGAGGCCATCGCGGTGCAGCTTTTCGGAGGCACCCAGTTCAAGGTGCTCCCCGATGGCAAGAAAATCCGCGGCGACATCCACGTGCTGCTTGTGGGAGACCCCGGCACTGCCAAGTCCACTATTTTGCAGTACGTCAAGGAGCTCGCGCCCAAGGCAATCTACGTCTCCGGAAGGGGCGCAAGCGGAGTAGGCCTCACAGCGTCAGCTGAAAAGGACGAGATTGCGGACGGCGGATGGGTGCTCAAGGCAGGCGCACTCGTGCTCGCATCAGGCGGAGTCGTGATGGTAGACGAGTTCGACAAGATGGAGCCGAACGACCGCGCAAGCATGCACGAGGCGATGGAACAGCAGACAATTTCAGTGGCCAAGGCAGGCATCGTCACCACATTCAAGTCCAAGACCTCGGTTTTGGCTGCGGCCAACCCCAAGCTGGGCAGGTTCGACCCCAACACACCTCCTGCGCAGCAGTTCGACATCCCGCCAACTCTGATGAGCAGGTTTGACCTGATTTTTGCAATCAAGGACGTGCTTGACGAGGCCAAGGACCGCAAGCTGGTGGACCACGTGCTTACCGGGCACATGTTCGCCGCAAAGAAGCAGAAGCTTTCCGACATCAAGGACTCGCCAATCATACCGCCGATAATGCCGGACCTGCTGCGCAAGTACATCTCGTATGCGCGCAAGAACATCCACCCGGTGCTTTCCGAGGAGGCTGCAAACCGCATCAAGGAATACTACCTTTCCTTGCGCAGGATGGGCGCCCAGCAGAACACCTTCCCGGTGACTGCGCGCGAAATCGAGGGCCTCATCCGCATGAGCGAGGCCTCGGCCAAACTCCGGCTTTCAAACACGGTTGAGCTTCGCGACTCCGAGCGCGCAATCGCACTGGTACACTTCGTGCTCTCAGACATCTTCATGGACAAAGAGACAGGAAAGATAGACTCCGACATCATAAGCACCGGCCAGCCCAAAAGCAAGGTGGACAAGATGCGCTCGGTGCTCGGGATCATCAACGCCCTTGAGCAGAAGCTTGACATGGTCGACATCGACGACATCGTCGAGCAGGCGGTTGCAATCGGGATGGACGAGAACGCAGCTCGCAGGCTGATTGACGAGCTGAAGCGCAACGGCGACCTCTACGAGCCCAAGGTGGGCTTTGTGAAGAGCTCGCGCGGAAGGTAGGACCAGGTAGTTGCACTTGAAAAAAACCAGCAGGAAACCGGCAACCAAGCAGGAGCGAATCGCGGCGTTCCAGCGCAAAATCAACCTCTTTCTGATGGTTGCGGCGTTCACAAACACCCTGCTGATTTCGCTTTTCATAGGCTCCGGCTTCATAGCGCAGCAGCTCACGGTTGTGGACAACCCTGCTGACGTTGCCAACTCGTTTGGCCTGATTGCGTACATGGTATTTGCAGCCGCAGTCATGCTGGCCATACTGCGCATCTACAAAGGAAAGCTCCTTTTCCAGCTTCTTGAGTACGGGCTCATAGCGACAAGCGCCGAGGTCTTCGGAGCGGTCTTCCTGCCGGGGTACGACCTGTACGTAATGGCCATAGCAATCGCCGCAAGGCTTTTGCTTCCCCAGTCGCAGATTGTGCTGCTTCTTTTTGCAAGCATAGTTGTCGGCGCGATACTCGGCTCGTCGCTTGACTTCATTCCCGTTGCGGTTTTTGCGGCGCTCCTTGCGGTTTACGACTACATCGCGGTGTTCCGCACCAAGCACATGGTCGAGCTTGCCAGGGGGCTGAATGAGCGCCAGGCCGCGTTCAGCATAAAGATTGGCGTGGAACCGGTTGCAAGGAAAGGCCAAATAGCGGGAGCCGAAGCATACACGGCCGAAGAAAAGCCCAAGCCCGCAGTCCCTGGCGAAGCCCCTGCTGTTCGCAACGGGATTGAGCTGGGCCTTGGGGACGTCCTCATCGGGGTCATGCTCTCGGTTTCAGCGCTCAAGATTGGCACGACACCCTCTTTCGGATACGGGCTTGCATCGGTAATCGGCGCAAGCGCGGGGCTTACGCTGATGTTCATCGTGCTGGAAAAAAAGGGCGGCTACTTCCCGGCAGTGCCGCCGATTGCGGCAGGCTCGCTGCTCTGCATCTTCGCCTACTGGTGCGCGCTTTCGGCGTTCGGAATCGCGTAAGCGCAAAGCAAGCGCGAAGTTGGCGTTGCATAGGTTATTTTAATCGCCAGAGGCATAATGCTATTTCAAATCAATGACGTTTTCTGACGTTTCAAAAAGGTTAGGCTATAATGGATTACGACAAGCTTTTGGACCGCGCACGCGCAAACATACCCGACAAAGAAAAGCTCACATCCGGCGAGAGGTTCGAGACCCCGCGCGCTGCGCTGCTCATCCAGGGCAACAAGACCATCATCACAAACTACGGCGACATCTGCTCGCGCATCCGAAGGACCGACACTGAGTTCTCAAAGTACCTGTTCAAGGAGCTTGCGGTTCCCGGCGAAGTCCAGGCGGGCAGGCTCATACTCGCAGGGAAGTTCTCCGACCGCGTTGTCAACGACCGCATCGGAAACTATGTCACTACTGCGGTGATTTGCAAGGAGTGCGGAAAGCCCGACACGCACCTTGAAAGCATCGACAGGCACCTCAAGATGCTCATCTGCGAGGCCTGCGGCGCAAAGGCGCCGGTAAGGATTTAGACGATTATACAAGGTGAAATTTGATTTGGCAAACTTCCATCCAAGACCGCATTACCAGCAGAGGAGGCCCGGCGTACGCAAGCCGATGGCACCGGGGATGGGTCCGGATGGCTTGCCGCTTCGCGTTCGCATGCCCCACCAGGGCGAAATCCTTGGCAAGGTCACCGAGCTGTTCGGAGGCTCGCGCATGAACGTGGTGTGCCAGGACAACTTCACGCGCATGTGCCGCATACCCGGAAAGATACGCAGGAAGCTGCTCATCAACCCCGGCGACATAGTCGCAATCACCCCGTGGACAGTCGAGTCCAACGAGAAGGGCGACATCGCATACCGCTACACGCGCGTGCAGGCCGAGCAGCTCCGCCAGAAGGGAATGCTGCAGGGACTCTGAAGCCGGTGCAGGCAACGCGGTCAGAACTAGTTATATTCAGCCCCGGGCATAGGTGTTCTTGTTATGGCACGGAAGATTTCAAAGCGCAAGCAGCCCGAGCGCGAGGTCAAGCCGATAAAGGAACGCATGAAGATTTTCTCCAGCAAGGTCCTTGACGACAAGGTCCTTGAGATACTCAACTGGATGATGAACACCCAAAAGATCGACAGCTTCGACTTCCCGATCTCAAGCGGAAAGGAAGCGTGCGTGTTCCGCGCGACCCGCTTTGACAAGGCCGGAAAGCCTGAGCACGTTGCTGTGAAGATTTTCAAGTACGAGACCTCGATGTTCAAGACGATGCTCCAGTACATAGAGGGCGACCGCAAGTTCGACCCGCGCAAGAACAAGCGCCTGCTGGTCAACGACTGGGCGCGCAAGGAATACTCCAACCTCCAGCTCATGCACAATGCGGGGGTGCGCGTGCCCGAGCCATACTACCTGCGAGTCAACGTCATAGTGATGGAGTTTTTGGGCGAGGGCGGCTTCCAGTCCGCGCTGATGGAGCAGGTGGTGCTTGAGGACCCGCAGGCCACCTACGAGGACGTAGTTGAAAACATGCGCAAGACCTACGACGCGGGAATCATACACGCCGACCTTTCAAGCTTCAACATAATCATACACAAAGGACTGCCCTACCTGATTGACTGGGCGCAGGGCGTTGAGAAGAACCACCCGCACGCGGAGATGTTCCTGCAGAAGGACTGCCACAACATCGCGGACTTCTTCCAGAAGCTCGGGGTCAAGACGACTGACGTTGAAGTATATCGGAAAGTCACGATAAACCGGAAGGAAGACGACCGGCAGGAAAGACGGCGCTAAGGAATTTGAAGGTCAAGCAACGCCGAGGCAAAGCAAGTGGTTTGCAAACGCCGGGCAGCAAGGGATGCAACGGACAAAAAATGATTGGAATTAAAGCATATTTATTCAAAAAGAGTTGAAAGTGATTTTTATGGATACGATAAAGGTCCCGCAAAAGCGCATCAAGACCTACACCGACAAGGACGGCGCAGTGCAAAAGAGGATTGCCTCCGAGCTTGGCGTCGACATAAAGCTTGTTGACGGGGACATCGAAATCGAGGGCGACGGAGGCGCGGTCTGGGTAGCAAACATGGTGGTCAATGCCATCAACTACGGCTTCGCGCCGGAGAAGGCATACAAGCTCTTTGACGACGAGTATTACCTTGAGGTAATCGACCTGGAAACCTTCTTCGCAGGCTCTGAAAAGCTCATTGAGCGCTACCTTGCGCGGGTGATTGGCCAGGAAGGCAAGGCAAAGAAGGTGCTTGAGGACCTCTCCGAGGCGCACATTTCCGTCTGGGAGCACAAGATTGCGATCATCGGCACGTTCGAGGAGCTCCACGACGCGCGGGAAGCCATTAACCGGCTGCTCATGGGTAGCACGCACGCGGGGGTGTACTCTTACCTTGAGCGCAACAAGAAGCTGAGAAGGATGCCCAGATAAGAAAGAGATTGAAGATGGCGGGGCTTTGAAATGTCCGTACAGAATGATTTGGACCAGTTCGCAAAAGCCATAGATGGGATGAGCTTTTCCGAAGCCATCGACATCATTGAAAAAAACAAAAAATGGGCGGAATCCGCAGGCCTGGCTTTGACTGATGAAGCTTTTCCCAAGCTAATCCAAAAAAGCATCGATGAAATCGACGGCCTTTCGGAGGACCTGAAAAAAGTCCCCGGCCTTGAGGAGGCACAAATGCGAGCGGACGCTCCACTGGAGGCCGCCGCAGCCAAGAAGGAAATCTCACGCATAAAAACGAGGACGATGACGCTCTTCCAAAATGATATTCCCCGACTGACAAGGCTTGCCCACTCGGCGTCATTTCCCAACAAAGTTTACGCCAATCCCGAATTCCAGAAAGCCCTGCAAAAATATCTCATCCTGATGTCGGACAAAGTGCCGTCCAACTGGCACGCGCTATACGACTATACCGGCTCGCTTCGCAACGTTTACCTGATGACGCGGTTCATGCCCCGGGAAAGAAGGGAAAAGACCCTGAAAAAACTTTATGGAACCCTCTCGTTCACGTGGCGCGGCATGGACGCGTACACGCAGCAGGGGCATTACCCGGACGTGAACGACCTGCTCAAGGAGATGTCGGCGGACAGGAAGGTACGCTCCAACCCGCTTTTTCGCAGCGTCGTCCGGAACACCAACAGCGACTACTCCATCTCATTGGCGGCAATAAAACACCTGCGCACAATATCGGAAGGATTGTACCAGAAAGGGCGCATAGGACACTACGACATGGCGAAGCTGCATGACATCTACAACAAGAGCGTAGCCCAAAATACGATAAGCCACTTCGAAGGGCTGTTTCAAGATGAAAAGGATGCACGCGCCAAGGCTGATTTGCACAACCTGATAACCCTTGCGAAGTTCATAACGCGCGAGCCGGGAATCCACGAGAAGGAAATAAGGCAGATGCTTGAGGAAAGGCAAAACCGCCTTGGCCAAGGCGCTGGAAATGACGCGGCCGACCAAACGGCTGCCCGACCGGCCGGACAACTTGCGGCGTCCATCGTTTTGAACGAAGAAAAAAAGCAACAAACCCAAAGGAACCTTAAGAGCGTACTTGACTCCGCTAACCTCGGTTCAAAGCTTGTTGCAAAACACATGAAAACCAAGTCGCCTGAAAGCTTCCTTGAGATTCTCGCCTGGCTCCACAAGGACGGCATGCTTTCCCACCGCGAGCTCAGCGACACGGTCAGGAAAGTCAACGAGTTGAGGTTCGTCGATGCAAAAGAGACAATACGCAAGGGCTGGTCCAAGAGGATGGATTTTGACTTTAAAAATACTGAAATGACTCCCCGTTTCTACTCCTACGTCCCCCGAGGGCTAAGCTCGGGCGTGGTGGATTACGTCTCGGATTACCTGAAGAGACTGGACGACTTGCGTGAAAAACACGAACTGAAAAACCAGCAGGAAATGGAAGCCAAAGCCGCGGAACTTCTCAAGAAACAGCCCGAAATAAACCGGCCGCTCTCGATGAACGAAGGAATCGGCAGTTATTACCAAGAAAGGTTCGGAAAAAAGCCGCTGTTAATCCCATCCAACAAGAACGAACAAACACTCTACAACGGAAGGGACTTCCGAAAGATAACTTCGCACGGAGTCTCCCCGGCCAAGCCACCATGGAAAAACTTGGAAGAGTTACACCGCGAGGCAGTCGCCCCGGCAATCGCCAGGGAGCTTGGGATAAAAAGAATAGTCCTGCCAGTGCGAAAAATACCATATATGACTCGAAAAACCTGATTTTTCCTGTCCGTCCCAATCAAGTTTTATATATTCTCGCATCCTTACAGATAAACCTTGCAAAGAAAGACACGACCCACAAGGGAATAATAAGCTTCAAGACCATAAGCATTTACGAGGTAAAAACCCCGAATTCTATGGCCTTGGCCAGCAAATCCATTTAAGATTATAGCGTGCTAACCAGTTCACTTAAAGGTATATTTTCAATGGCAGAAAAAGACGCAAAGGAAACCGCCGCTCCGGCTCCAGCAGCCGCCCCGACAGGGAAGGCGGCCCAAGCCGCTGCAGCCGAGCAGTCGCACGACTACAAGGAGTACAGCGTCGCAGAGTTCTTCAAGAAGAACAGGCAGATGCTTGGCTACTCGGGAAAAGTGCGTTCACTGACCACCATCGTCCACGAGTACGTGACAAACTCCCTTGACGCTGCGGAGGAAGGCGGCATCCTTCCGGACATCAACGTTGAAATCGAAAACCTCCAAGACGGCCACGTGCGTGTGGTAGTCGAGGACAACGGCATCGGCATACCAAAGCAGTACATTGGAAACGCGCTTGGAAAGCTCCTCTCCGGAACCAAGTTCCACCACAGAAAGCAAAAACGCGGACAGCAGGGTATCGGTGCGGCATACGCAACGTTATTCTCACAAATCACTACTGGAAAGCCAACTAAGGCAAAGACGAGCCTCGGCGACTACAAAGTCTACGAGTGCGAGCTCACAATTGACGTCAAGACCAACGAGCCGGTCATAAAGAACATGCGCGAGTATTCCGGCAAGTTCCGCGGCTTGCGCATCGAGGCGGAATTCTCAGAGGTCACCTACAACAGGTCCGAATACGGCGTGTACGAGTACCTCCGCAGGACCGCAATCGCAAACCCGCACGTCCAGATTACGCTTATCGAGCCGAACAAGGAAATCGTGGTGTTCCCGCGCGCTTCCAAGGAGATTCCCGCAAAGACCAAGGAGACCCTCCCGCACCCGTTGGGAATTTCCACTTCAGACCTGATGGACATTGCGCAGATGTCAAGCGCAAGAAAAATCTCATCCATGCTTTCTTCAGACTTCACGCGCATCAGCTCGGAAAAAGTAAAGGAAGTGTTCACCCTCTGCCTGGACTATTACCGCGGGCAGCTTGACCCCAAAGTGCTCGAGCAGATGACCAAGGAGTACAAGACTCCAGCTGCATTCAACGAGGCGCTTTTCCGCAAGTACTTCGAACGCGCACCCAAGACCCTGACCTGGCCCGAGGCCGAGCACATAGTCAAGTCGTTTGCGCAAATCAAGTGGATTGCGCCTGAGACCGACTCGCTTATCATGATAGGCGAGCAGCAGATTGAGATGTCGCTTAAGAACATCCTTCAGCCAGAGCAGATGAAGGTAGTCTGCAGAAAACCGAAGGTTTTCAGGGGAGGAATCCCCTTCGCAGTGGAAGCTGCAATCGCCTATGGCGGAAAAAGCGGCTCGTGGGTCAGCACCGACGAGCACGGAAACCCCGTAGAGACCAAGGGAGAGCTCTTGCGCTTTGCAAACCGCGTGCCCATGCTTTTTGACGCAGGGACGTGCGCAACAACTCTTGCGGCAAAGGACGTTGACTGGCCGCGCTACAACCTCAAGGGCTGGGAGAACCTGCCGGTGAGCATATTCATCAACTTCGTTTCAGTTTACGTGCCCTACTCCGGCGCTGGAAAGCTGTCCATCTCGGGCGAGGAGGAAATCGTCGAGGAGATCCGCGCTGCGCTCATGGAGTGCGGCCGCGACATCGCAAAGTACCTCAACGCGCTTGACCGCGCAAAGGAGCAGGAGCACAGGAGAAGCATATTCTTCCGCTACATAGGCGAGGTTGCAGAGTGCATCAACGACCTGACAGGAACAGACAAGGCACTCTTGGTGACCAAGCTCAAAAAGACAGCTGAGGAAAAGACCGCAATACTCCTTGCATCAGGCGAGGAAGAGGCCGAGGGCCTTGAGGAAGTCGGCGGGGTCGAGGAAGAAGAGGACGGCAAGGCCGAGGAATAGAAAGCAAGCACAAAATGCAATTATTTGAAGGTTTTTGAAAAATGGCAGCAGCAAAGAAAGAAGCAGGACAGGCGGCACCCAAGCAGATACGCGAGTACGATGCCGAGACAATGCAGAAAATCCAGACGCTTGCAGCTGCGCTTCTGGAAGAAATCAACAAGGGCGAAAACCTGCACATCGACATCCCGGTTCGCGGCTCGTCCAACGTCACGTTCAACGAAAAGACCAAGAAAATCGAGCTTGGGGACAAGTTCGCCCGGCGCTACCTGTTCAACGTCGCCCACGCGCGCAGGTTCATGCAGACCCTCCTTGTCGCGTCCTACGTAAAGAAGGACCTGCTTGAGAACAACCTCACAGCTACCCTCCGAGACTTGTACTACGCAAAGAAGCACACCATCCCCGGCACCAAGGAAGACACCATTGACGAGCAAAAGGAATCGGACTTGGCAATCGTTGACTTCGAGGTTGCTCTTGACACTTTCCGCGAAAGGCTGCACCTGCGTGCAGAACCAAAAGGAAGAATCGCAGGCGCGATGGTGGTCACCGACCGCGTCAAGGACAAAGTGGACACCATCGACCTTTCCAAGATGGGTTCAGGCGGCTGGGCAGTGCCATCCATTGTTGAGCAGGTCGAATTCAAGGACGTTGATGCAGAGTACGTGCTTGTTGCGGAGAAGAACGCAATCTTTGACCGTCTCAACGAGGACGCGTACTGGGCTAAGCAGAAGTGCCTTTTGATGACAACCGGAGGACAGGCTGCACGCGGCGCGCGCAGGCTGCTCAAGCGCCTCTCGTCCGAGCTGAACCTTCCCATTTACTGTCTTACTGACGCCGACCCCTACGGGTGGTACATCTACTCAACAATGAAGTACGGCTCGATGGCATTGGCACACGAGTCCGACCGCCTCGGAAGCAGGGAAATGAAGTTCCTGGGGATGAGCATCTCCGACATCGAGCACTACGACCTGCGCAGCGTGACCATCAAGGCAAAGGAAGTGGACATAAAGCGCGCAGAGGAGATGAAGGCCTACGACTGGTTCAAAGCGCCGGCGTGGCAGCGCGAGATTGACAAGTTCCTTGACAAGAAAATCAAGGCCGAAATCCAGTCGCTCTCATCGAAGAACCTGCAGTACATCTCGACTACATACCTGCCGGAAAAAATCAAATCCCAAGATTTCCTCCCGTAAGGAGGTGGGTTAGTAAGGGGGAACCTTGGTTCACCCTTACCAGTACAACTCGACTACATACCTGCCTGAGAAAATCAAGTCGCAGGATTTCTTGCCATAGGAAAAAACAAGAGCCGGGACTTCCTGTCCTAGGCTAAGGCAGGCATCCAATCTTTTTCTAATTTCTTTATACTGCCAGCCTTGCCGCGCTTTAAAAACAGCAAAGCTACTTTAACCCCAAAACCTGAATAGACATAACCCAAGAAAGGCAAACCACTGGTAAGTCCGAATGGAAGTAGACCTATTTGGAATCATAATGCTTCTCGCCGCAGGAGCCGTTGGCTGGGAAGCAATCAAGTTCCTGATTATGGAAACCAGCTGAGCTGCTGAAAAAGCGCCAACGGACTATCTGCGGAATTTTCCGCCCGAGCGTTCGCGCTTCCCGTCGCGCCTGCCACCGCCGAAACGCGGCTTTCCGCCAAAGCTTGGCCGTCCGCCTTCGCGGCTCCCGCCGCGCGAACCGCCGAAACTGGGCCGGTTGCCGCCGTAGCTGGGCCTGTCTCCACCGCCATAGCGTGGCTTGTCGCCGTAGCTGGGCCGCGAACCGCCTTCGCGCGGCCCGTCAAAGCGCCTTGGGGGGCGGTCGAAGTTGCGCTCGTTTCCGCCTTCGCGCTTTGCCTCGTAAGCTTTGCTCTGGAAGCTCTGCTTGGGCCTCTCGCGGCGCCTGTCGCCACCTTGCCTGTTGCCCCCAAAGCCTCCGCGAGCCCCTGGCCCGCGTTTGGAGAATCCGAAGTCGCGCCTGAACTTCTCGTCCTCGGTAAGCTCCCTGCGGGGAGCGAGGTTGAGCTCAACGACTTCCTTCACCCTGGCGTCAAGGTCTGCCTTGAGCTTTTCTGCGATGAAGTTTCCTGAGAAGAAGTCTCCCTTTGCTGCAATGGCAAGCTTTGCCGCAAGCGCGCGTGCAATCCTGCCGCGGCGCTCCAGCGGCTCTCCGCGCACATATGCGCTCTGGAAGATGATTCCGTGCTTGGGCGGGTTGGTGCCTGCCTTGATGTGCTTGAACAGCGCATTCTCCGCACCGATTACCTGGATTGTGCTTGCAGGCATCAGCGCGAGCTTTTCAAGGCCGCCGGCAGTGGTCATCAGCCTTGCCGCAATTGTCGGCTCGAGGATGTATGAGAGGTTCTTCATCTCCTTTTCAGCCTGCTGGTTTATGTAGTCCTCAAGCACCTTGCGTGCTGCAAAAAGCGAGTAAATCTGGGATGCAAAGGCGCGGATGACCGCGGTGTCTTCCTCGTCAAATGGCGCGCCGAAGCTCTTCTTGGAAGCTGCGAATACCTCGCCGGCCTTGGACTCGCCGACCATCTCAACAAGCTTGGCCTTCGAGAGGCCTTCCTTGGAGCCGAACTCTGCCACAATGAGCGCGTAGCTTTCCTCGTTTGCCACGTCCAATTCCGGGAAGTTGAGCTTGAACCACTCGGCAAGACGGGTGAAAAGGAGGCTCTTGGCCTGGTCGATGTCGTCAAGGCTGCGAACTGCCTGCATGATCTGCAGGTCCTTGCGGGAGTACTTCTCAGTGACCCCCTTCTTTGCAAGCTTGAAAAAATCCTCTCGTGATGCCATAAAAACCACCAAATAGCGCGAATCTGAATGATACTATTTTGTTGCCTCTAGGTTAAATAAGTCTTGACTAGCTAGAATTTTACGCGGTTTTGCAGCCAGCAAAGCCTATGGGGGTTTATTTCTAATGTCATCAAACAAAGTCTCAAAATCAACCATCACTGACGAGCTTACCCAGAAGGTAATCAGCCTGTGCCAGCGCAGGGCAATACTCTTTCCAAACAGCGACATCTACGGCTCAGCCGCCGGGTTCTTCGACTACGGCCCCTACGGGTGCGAGCTGAAGAAGCGCATCGAGAACTCCTGGTGGAAGACGTTCGTGCAGTCGCGCGAAGACATTGTAGGAATAGACGGAGCAATCATCACCAGCCCGCGCGTGTGGGTTGCTTCGGGGCACGTTGCAGCATTCAACGACCCGCTGGTTGACTGCTTAAAGTGCAAGTCAAGGCACCGGGCTGACACGCTTGTTGAGGACGAGCTCAAGATTAGCGTGGACGGCTTTTCGCTTGACAAGCTCGGCGCGCTCATCAAGGAGCACAAGATAGTGTGCCAGAAGTGCGGGGGCGAGCTTTCGGTTGCGCGCAAGTTCAACTTGATGTTCAACACCCACATCGGCGCAGTACAGGACGAGTCCTCGATTGCATACCTGCGGCCGGAGACAGCACAGCTTATGTTTGCCGATTTCCGCATCGTGCAGCAGGCAATGAGAAAGAAGCTGCCATTCGGAATCGCCCAGATTGGGAAGGCATTCCGCAACGAAATCGCTCCAAGGAACTTCGTGTTCCGCTGCCGCGAGTTCTCGCAGATGGAAATAGAATTTTTCATCCACCCCAAGCTTGTGAACAGCTGCCCGCTTCTTACCAAGGAAATCCTTGAAAAGAAAGTGCAGATGATTACTGCAACCGAGCAGGAGAAGGGAAAAGACGGAAAGATGGAGTCAATGACAATCGGTGACGCGCTCAAGAACGGAGTAATCAAGACGCAGTGGCACGGATACTGGCTCATCACCTGCCTTGAGTGGCTCTACTCGCTCGGAATCACGCCAGCAAACCTGCGCCTGCGCGAGCACGTAAAGACCGAACTCTCCCACTACTCCGTCGAGACATGGGACATCGAGTACAAGTACCCGTGGGGATGGAAGGAACTGCAGGGAATCGCAAACCGAACAGACTTTGACCTCTCGCAGCACCAGAAGGAAAGCGGAAAGGACCTCACTTACTTTGACGAGGAAAGCCACGAGCGGGTAATCCCCCACGTAATCGAGCCGTCCATCGGAGTTGACCGAGTGTTCTTCACCGTGCTCCTTGATGCTTTCCGCGAGAACGCTCAGGACAAGGGAAGCACAAGCACGCTTGCCCTGCACCCCGAGCTGTCTCCCGTGCAGGTCGCAATTTTCCCGCTGATGAAAAAGGACGGGCTTGCCGAGAAGGGCCGCGCGGTATTCGAAATGCTCAGAAACGAGTTCGTGTGCGAGTACGACGAGTCCGGCTCAATAGGCAAGCGCTATGCGCGCCAGGACGAGGTCGGCACGCCGTTCTGCATCACGGTTGACTACGACTCGCTGGAAAAAGGCGACGTCACAATCCGCGAGCGCGACTCCGGAAACCAGAAACGCGTGCCAATCAGCAAGCTCAAGGAAGTCATCGAGTGCTCGTTTGGCGAGTACTGCGCGCTGCACGGTGGGAAGTAGGTGAAGAAAGTGGAAAACTGGATACTGCTTGCAATAGCGTCAGGCCTGATGTTCGGAGTATACAACATCATAATGAAAACGTATTCGGCAAAGGCGACCACCAACGTCAGCGTGATGATAATCGGACTTGGGGTTTTCCTGTGCGGGCTGGTTTACCTGTTCTTCCAGAAGGACTCGGCGGCACAGCTCAACTCCGCAATTCCCGTAGTCGGCATCATACTGATTAGCGCAGCGATTTGGTTCGTTGGTACGATGCTGCAGGTGAATGCCTGGGCGGATGCGAAAGGCTCGCTTGCCATTGGCGCAATAATTCTCACAGTAGCCTTGTGCCTGACAACAACGGTTGCCGGGCTGCTCTTTTTTGGGGAGAAACTCACCAGTGCACAAATTCTTGGCATAGCCCTTGCACTTGCGGGAACCATATTGCTTTCCAGTTAGCTGGAAGAACTAGGCTTCCTTTGCCAATTTTTTCCATTCGGCAAGCGTAAGCCTCTTCTGCCCCTCTTCGTGAAGTGCCTTCCCGGTAATCAGCTTGTAGCACAAGTAGGGCGCGGCGCACTCCTCGCACTTGGTCTTTCCGCCAAACCCGCAGTGGCCCTGCTTTTCCCACAGCTGGAGGCAAAAGCCGAGTTCGTGCCTGATGCGCTCTTTGTCCAAGGAAATTTCTTTTGCCATTCAACCGACCCAAAAACCTAAATCCATCTCTGCCCTTTGCCGCCCGCAATCTCGCTTGTCCCAACCGCATTGTAGGTCTTGTCGCCTACTTTGATGATGCCTTCGCTTTGGTAGGCGGAGTACTCCATATGTTGCAGGTGGATTCCAAACATCTCGCGCTTCCCCTCTATCTTCCTCAACTCTGGCGTGGTTTGCGCGCGTATTTCCGCAAAAAGGTCCTCGTTTTCCAGTGTAAACACCGGCTTTCCGTCGCGTGTCTCATGCGAGATTTTTGCATCAGTGTCTATGTGAATCTTGCCGTTTTCCAGGTCAACAGTATAGAACTGCAGGTTGAGAACCGTAGCGTCCTTTTCGCGGCCGGGCGGGTTGCCTTCAAAGAACAGGTCCATGAACCCGAACATCTTCTCGGGCTTTGCGGGGTTGTCCTGGTAGCACTCAAGCATGTGCCAGTACCACCCGCTGTTGTAAATCGGGCCAACCGCGTGGGTCGCCTCGTTGTACGCGAAAAACGAGGTGATTTCCTTGCCGTTAATGCGCTCGTACAGCTCCTTTGAAATGCCCAGCTTTTCAAAGTCGCCTTCCACCTTGGCGTTCAGGGTCGCCTTGCAGGGGATTACGTGAAAATACCCTATCCGGTTGCCAAGCACATCAATCACGCACTTGTAGGGCCCGACCTTTTCGTTGATTTTTTCGAACTTGTACTTGAACTCGGCCTTGTGCCCGTCCTTTTCAAGCCAGACTGAGACGGAGAACTCCGGGAACGGACCAGCCCAGTCGACCTGAAGCCCGCTTTCGCGGATTATGAGCTTCCCCTGGTCAAGCTTGGACTCGCAGATCCGTTCGCCGACAACATACGTCTTTCCGTTGAGGCGGAATTCGTGGAAGAACCTACTGTCGCGCGAGTCGCGGCCGATTGCGACAAAAACCGAGATGTCACCAGCATACATGTAGCCGTACAGCCAGCCGCGCTCGAAGGTGTGCATCGGCCGGAGGATGTTGTGAGTGGTAAATAGTGCCTCGGCATCCTCCTTGGCCTTTCCTAAAAGCTTTCGCACGCCCTGCACATCTGGCGGGGAAAAATAAAAGCCGAGAACATCAGTGTTGGTTGCTTGCATAAAAATCACCAAAGAAAAGTAAAAGCAAAAACGGGCTATTTTCGCTTGAAAGAATGCACGTTCTTGAAGAACGCCCTTGTCTCCTTGCCTGCAAGGTTCTTTGTGACATAGCTTCCTGTTGCGAGTATGTCCGCACCGGCCTCAAGGCAGTCCATATAGGAATCGGCATTGACCCCGCCGTCGACTTCCAAAAGCGTCTTCACCCCAAGCCGGTCAATCATGTGCCGCGCCTGCCTTAGCCGGTTTACGGTCTGGGGTATGAAGCTCTGGCCGCCAAAGCCAGGATAGACGCCCATCAGGAGGAGTATTGCTATGTCGTACTTGCGCAGGTAAGGCTCAACGTCCTCGACAAGGGTGTTGGGGTTGAGCACGATGCCCACCTTGAGCTTGTGCTTCTGGCAGTCCTCGATTGCACTGGCAAGGTTGCCGCAAGCCTCGAAGTGGATCAAGTAGTAATTTGAGCCTGCCTTTGCATAGGACTCGGCAAAGCGCTGGGGCTCGTAGACCATCATGTGGGTCTCAATGGGCTTCTTGGTGACCTTGCGTATGCACTCCTGGGCGTAGGCGCCAAAGGAGATGTTGGGCACGAAGTGGCCGTCCATCACGTCGTGGTGGAAGAAGTCCACGCCAAGGGCCTCGATTTTCTTGATGTCGGAGGCAAGATTAGACCAATCCGCATTGAGCAGTGTGACCGCGACTTTTGCCATGGAAGTAGGTAGGCTGAAAGGATAGAAAAAGATATGGTGCGGGTTTTTGCTTAAACGGCGTTCCAAAGGCCCTTTTGGGCTCAGGGAGTCATGCGCTTCTTGCGCATCTCGTCGTGGTTTGCGCACTCCAGGCCGGTGATCTTTGAGAGCCTGCGCACGTGCCGCTCCTCTGCGGAGAAGTCAGTCATCGCAAAGGCCTTTATCATCTGCATCGCAAGCTCCTCGTCAACGGTGCGAGCTGCAAGGCACAGGATGTTTGCGTCGTTGTGCTGGCGCGCAAGCGTGGCCTCGACTGCGGAGTTGCACTTTGCGGCGCGAATTCCCTCGAACTTGTTTGCCGCAATGCTCATGCCGGTGCCGGTGCCGCAAATTAGGATGCCAAAGTCAACTTCCTTGCTCTGCACCAGGTGCGCGACTTTTTCGGCAAAATCAGGGTAGTCAACGGAAGCGTCGCTTGTGGTTCCCACGTCAACAACTGTTGCGTTAAGGTTGCGGTCGATGTCGTACTTCAGGTCTTCCTTCAGTGCAAACCCGGCGTGGTCCGAGCCAATGGCGATTTTCATAAGATTAGCTGCTGCTTGAAAGCTTTTATTTTGTTCGGGTGATGGGAAAAAAGAGCGTGAAAAGAGAAAGGGAAAAATAGAAACGTAAAGAAAAAGAGGAAAGGAGCCGCTCAAGGCAGCAGTTCAAAATTCCTGAACTGCCACGGGTCGTCCTCGTCTGCCTTGCACTGGGGGTTTTCCATGAAGAAAATCTTGCGGTTCTTCAACGGAGTCCAGTCGCTTGACACCGAGACGAGCTTGCCCAAATATGGCTCTGCAATCCTGAGGATGTACTCGTGCGGCAAGTCGTCCGGCAGGCACACGCCCTTTGCAGGGTTCTCAATCATCCAGCACAATGCGGCGACCACGCCGATTGCGACCTGTATTGTTGTCGCGTTCTGGCCGGGCACGAGCTTTCTTGCCTCGTCAATGCCAAGTATCGACCCGCACCACCACGAGCCGTACGGGTGACCCATCACAAGCGCGCCGAGGATGTCCTCACCGGAGGTAATCTCGTCATAGAGGATGCGGATTTTGGGCTGCATCTCGTAATAGCGGCACTTGAGCTCCCACAGCGAAGACAGCGTCTCGTGGCAAGGCATATAGGCGTAGTGCACTGTTGGCCTGTAGAGGGCCTTCCTGCCGTTCCAGACAGTCAGCCTGTCCGAAAGGCCGTAGGCCTCGCCGTGGCGGATTACCATGCCGACTATTTCGTGGTTGGGAATCCACGAGCGCACGTAAGTGTTTATGCCCATCTGGGCAAGGAAAATCTGGTTCTTGGGACCTGTTGGCGGCAGGCATGCCAGGCCCGGCAGGGTCTTTTCGTGGGTTCCCCAGCCAAGCTCCGCTGGCGCCGTGCCTTCCTCACGAAGGCCCTCGATGCTCCACGTGCCTACGAACTCGTCAACGCCCTTGGGCTTGTTGGTCACCTGCGTGTCGCGCTCGGAGCAGTGGATCACCTTGACCCCAAGCTCTCGCGCAAGGTAATTGAACTTGTTTTCCTTGAGGTGCTTGCGGATGTCAGCGGCCTTCTGCTCGGAGACCTTGCCTTCAGCCAGGAGCTTTTCTGAAATGTCAACAAGCGCCTTCTTCACAAAGTGCGAGACCAGCCCGGGGTTTGCGCCGTGGTCAAGCACGGCAGTTGTCGCCCCCCTTGGCCAGGGCTTGGTGAGCTCGCGAATCCTCATCTGCCGGAAGTACAGCGACTTTTCGTAAGTGGTCTTCTCGGTCATGCCCTCCTGCGGGTCCCACTCCTCAACTGACGCATTTATGTAGAGAACCTCGTTGTCGTGGCACCACTTGAGTATGTCGCAGGCGTCGATGCACCACGCCAGGTCAATGATTAGGTCGCCTTTTGAGACGTACTTGGAAAGCAGCGTCGGGAGGTTGTCCTTGGTGACGCGGTCCTGCACGAACTTGACGCCCTTCTTTACCCAAGGCTCAAGCTCCTTTGACTTGTCCTCGAAATCAATGATGGTGATGTTGGAAAGGGGGACGTCGATGTGCTTGGGGAGGATGGGCAGCGTGCAGCGCGACACCGCGCCGTAGCCTATCATTAGGACTTTTTTAGGAAAACTAATCATTTTTCTTACGTTTCGACCTCGCAAAATAATATTTTTGGATTACAGTATAATTCTTAATAAGAGTATAGGTAGAAAAAACAAAAAAATTTAGAAAAAGTTCGCAGGGTTTGCCTGGAAAACTATTTCCCGGACTCGCGCTCAAGCTGCCTCAGGCGGCTGGCCAGTTTTGGCGGCAGTATCCCGTGCTTTTCGTGTGCTGCAAGTATTTTCTTCAAATTTATTGCGCGCATTTTTTCAGCAGCATCAACAACAGTAACCGGCCTTTTTTGGGCTTGGCTTGTTGGGATATTCAAGTGTGTGGGCAGAGCCTCAAGCCTGCGGCCTTCAAAGGATTCTCCGGGCATGGGTATGCTTGTAATAGTAACTTTTGGCGGAGTCCGTTTCGGGTCTTGGACGCGGATGGTTGTCCTGGGACCGCTTATGGCGGAAACATCCTCAATCCGGATTTGTCTTTTTTTCGGAGCTTCAACCATAACAATCAGCCAATCATTTCTTCTGCAGCTTCTCCCAGTCTGCCATGAACTTCGCAAGCCCCGCGTCAGTGAGGGGGTGCCTGAACATCATCTGCAGGACCTTGTAGGGCACGGTTGCCACGTCTGCGCCAAGGAGCGCGGACTTTGTGATGTGCACGGGGTGGCGGATGCTTGCTGCAAGGATTTGCGTCTTGTAGCCGTAGTTTGAGTATATCTGGCGGATGTCGGCGATGAGCTGCATCCCGTCCTCGTTGATGTCATCAAGCCTGCCGATGAAGGGTGAGACATAAGTGGCTCCGGCAAGCGCTGCCATTATTGCCTGGTTTGCGGAAAAGCAGAGCGTGACGTTGGTCTTTATCCCTGCATCCGAGAGCGCCTTGCAGGCTATGATGCCCTCCTCGTTGAGCGGGAGCTTGATTACGATGTTCTTGTGCCACTTTGAGATTTCCTTGCCCTGCTTTATCATCCCTGCCGCGTCAAGCGCAGTGACTTCGGCGCTGATGGGGCCGTCGATGAGCTTGCAGATTTCGCCAACCACTTCCTTGAAGTCCTTTCCTTCCTTTGCGATGAGCGAGGGATTGGTGGTTACTCCTGCGATTACGCCCCAGCGGGAGGCGGCCTTAATTTCTTCAATGTTTGCTGTGTCAACAAAGAGCTTCATCGAGCAAGTCACCTTCAAACAAAAACAATCGTCAATTATTTTTTCATCTTGATTGCGGCCTTCACAGCGTTCGCAATGTGCGGCGCAGTAAGGCCGAACTTTTCAAGCAGGCTCAGGAAGTCGCCTGACTCGCCAAAAGTGTCCTTGACTCCAACTCGCACAACCGGGACCGGGTAGCCTGCTGAAGTGCACTCGGACACCGCGCCTCCGAGGCCGCCGATTATGCTGTGCTCCTCCGCAGTTACTATGCAGCCGCACTCGCGCGCTGCCTTGAGCACCAGGCCCGCATCAAGGGGCTTGATTGATGCCATGTCAATGACTCGGACTGAAATTCCCTCGGCCTTGAGCGCTTCTGCTGCCTTGAGGGACTCGTTGACCTCGTAGCCTATTGCAAAGATTGCGCAGTCAGAGCCTTCCTCAAGCACGTTGCCCTGACCCATCTTGAATGAATAGGAATCGTCGTAAACTATCGGGAACTTCGGCCTTGAGAGGCGCACGTAAACCGGGCCGAAGTCATCAGCAACAGCTCGGATGATTTTCCTTGTCGCTGCGCCGTCAGCTGGGTTGATTACGCGCATCTTGGGGATTGCGCGCATTATCGCGATGTCCTCAAGCGCCTGGTGGCTTGCGCCGTCCTCGCCTACGGATATCCCGCCGTGCGTTGCTACAATCTTCACGTTCGCCTGGTTGTGGCACACCGCGTTGCGTATCTGCTCCCACGGCCTTCCGGATGCAAACATCGCAAAGCTTGAGGCGAAAACGGTCTTGCCGGTGAACGACATTCCAGCTGCAACTGCAATCATGTTCTGCTCGGCAATGCCCATGTCAAAAAACCGGTTGGGGAACTTCTTGCCAAACACCGCGGTCTTTGTCGAGGTGGAAAGGTCCGCATCCAGCACCAGGATGTTGGGATTCTCCTCGCCAAGCTTGGCCAGTTCCTCGCCGTAGGCTTCGCGAGTCGCGATTCCGGTTCCCTTGGATGGTCCGCCCATAATCATCAACTAAAAGAAATCCGGCTCCTTTGCCGGCCCAAGCTCGGCCATTGCCTTTGCAAAATCCGCGTCGTTTGGCGGCATCCCGTGGAAGCCCGAAGCCTCCTGCTCAAAAATCGAGACGCCCTTGCCCTTGACCGTGCGCGCGATTATCACAGTGGGCTTTCCCTTGAAAGCAAGGGCCTTCCTGTAAGCATCCAAAATCTGGCCTAGGTCGTGGCCGTCTATTTCGATTACGTTCCAGTTGAACGCGCGGTACTTGTCCGCAATCGGCTCAAGGCACATCACCTTGTTGACTTCGCAGGTGTTCTGCTTGCCGTTGTAGTCCAAGACTATGGTGAGGTTGTCTGTTTTGAAGTTCCCTGCAGCCATTATGGCTTCCCAGACTTCGCCTTCCTGGTGCTCGCCGTCTCCGGAAAACACCCAGACGTGGTTTGGCTTGCCATCCACCCTTGTTGCAAGCGCAATGCCAAGGCCCATTGACACGCCCTGGCCAAGCGGCCCGGTTGACGCCTCGATTCCGGGCAACTTCATCCGGTCAGGATGGCCCTGCAGCCGGGAGCCGAGCTTGCGGAACGTCGAAAGCTCTGCCTTGGGGAAGTACCCGCAGTCTGCAAGAATGGAGTATGCAAGGGGGGTGACGTGGCCCTTTGACCAGACGACGTAGTCGCGGCCGTCCCACTTGGGGTTCTGCGGGTCGTGCTTGAGGATGGAGTAGTAGAGTACGGACGCAAGCTCCGCAAGCGAGAAGCTGCCGCCGATGTGGCCGGAGCTTGTGAGGCGCACCATCTTGACGATGTGCCGCCTGTGCAATAGGCATTTGTCAGCAATGAGTTGCTTGTCTGAAACCAGTGCGTAGGCTGCCACTTCAAAAACCTTCCTTGCCCCTTTGCCCCGACTGCCCGCGTCCCAAAATTAGGCCGGACAGACAACAAACTAATATCAGATGTTCAAGTTAAAAAAGAGATTCCCAAAGATTGCCGCCAGTCCGCGGGATTCCTGCGAAGATTTAAAACGCTGAACGGGGCAATGTAACCTACTCAACAACACTATTCGGTGATTTCATGGCACAGGTTCCAATAGTAGACAAGGACACTTGCATCGGCTGCGGCGCATGCGCAGGCGTATGCCCCAAGGTGTTCCAGATGGCAGCTGACGGAAAGTCAGAAGTGTCAAACCCCACTGGCGCGCCAGAGTCCGAAATACAGGCTGCAATAGACGGCTGCCCTGTTGGCGCAATCAGCTGGAAGAAGGCGTAAGCGCTTCCAGCCAATCATTCCTTTTTCTTCTCAAGCCCTTTTTCCAGAAGGCGCCTCAAGGCCTCTTGGCAAGCCCCAAGTTCTCCTTCATATACCGGACAGTCTTGTCCCCAACAGGGGTCCCGCCGGGCTTGATTAGGATATTGACTTTCGGCCCGCTGAACAGGCCCGAACCCGCGGGCTCGGACGAATGTGAAACCCCTATTGTTGGAAAAACATGCGAACGCACCCGTAAGAACTCCTCGGCTATTTTCTGATTGACCGGGCCGAGCCGGATGTGCCCTTCCAGGGACTCCCGTGCAGGAATCTTGAGGCCGGCGATGTGGTTAGTGACTTCCTTTGCCAAAGTTTTGGAAAATACCGCGTCTGACCCTTTTTGTGCCAAAACAACCACCCGATAATTGTGATAGTATTAGGGCAGTACGGCTCTTTTATGCTTAGCCACCAAATCCCTACATTCTGGCCTGGCTGTTTTTTCCAAAACCGGCAATTTGGCCTCGACCGGTTTTTATTTGTTTAGCGCATTACTGTCTCTATTCACAAGGCGTTTCATGCGCCGGGTTAAAAGCGTAAATTTTTAGCAAGACAGGTTGGCACAAGGGTTTTGCCGTTACCACGACAGCCAGTGCTTTCCTTGCCCTTCAGCGGGATTGACAATGGCAGACTCCACGGCCTCGGATGCCGTGCAGACGGAATTGTTGCGAAAAAGACAGGTAGCAGGGCTTTTCATCAAGGACCGCGTCATAATCTCGCCAAAGGCCCTTGAGGACCTGTGCCAGTCCCAGAATGCCTACGAGGACGCATTGAAGCTTCGCGACTACATGCAGCGCTATGGCCTGTTTGTGCTTGATGACAAGGCCCTGAGCCTGTGGCGCGAAAGCGCGGCAAGGTCCGCAAAGACAGTTGAGCCGACCTCCTCAGTCAAGGCCGGCGAGTGGGCAAGCGGGGTGCCGCGGGCGGCCACTCTTGAGAAGGACCTGGTGCTTTCCATTGCGGAAAGCGACGTCACCGACCACTCGCGCTGCAAGGGCACGGTAAAGGACTTCACAGACTACTTCAACGACCGCTTCAACCGGCTTTCCCACCAGCTGCGCATGATATCCTCAAGCCACGATACGGTGAAACTGCGCGATGCGCAGAACCGCCAGAAGAAGACCATCAACGTAATCGGGATGGTCTACTCCAAGAAAATCACCAAGAACGGCCACATGCTTCTGGAAATCGAGGACGAGGAGACCATGATTCCCCTGCTCATCCCGAAGGACTCGCCCATAATGACGCAGGCTTCGAACATAATGGAAGACGAAGTGCTCACCTTCGAGGCGTACATGTCAAACTCGCTGCTCATCGCAAAGGGGTTCACCACTCCCGGGAAGCTTTTGCAGCACCGCAACAGGCACATGTGCAACAGGCCCGCAAAAATCGCGTTCCTTTCCGACCTGCACGTAGGCAGCAGGTGGTTTATGCAGAAAAACTTCCAGCAGTTCCTGGAGTTCCTCAACGGAAAAACCAACGAAAAGGAGCGCGAGGTTGCCGAGGACATCAAGTACATAAGCATCGCAGGCGACCTGGTGGACGGCATCGGCGTGTACCCCAACCAGGAGCGCGAGCTTGTCACCAAGGACATCTTCGCCCAGTATGAAATCCTCTGCGGCTTCCTCAAAGCCATTCCCGAGCACATCGAAGTCATAGTCGCGCCCGGAAACCACGACGCGGTGCGCGTGGCAGACCCGCAGCCTGCGCTTCCCTTGGAATTTGTCAAGTTCGTCGACGATGCCGAGAACATCCACTTTGTCGGCAACCCATCAATACACAAAGTCGAGGGGCTTTCGCTCCTGATTTACCACGGCACCTCTGCGGATGGCTGGATTTCCAACAACCCCAACCTGCGCGACGGCTACGAGAACCCCCAGAAGGTTGCCATGGAGATGCTCAACCAGCACCACCTGTGCCCGCGCTATGGCGAGGACTCGCTTGTGCCTGAGCCGCGCGACTACATGGCCCTTGACTTCACGCCGGACATATTCCACTTCGGCCACGTGCACAAGAACGGGTACGCGGAGAACTACAACGGCACGGTAATCATCAACTCCGGCACGTTCCAGGCGCAGACCGACTTCCAGGTGAGCCTCGGCCACCAGCCCACCCCGTGCAAGGTGCCAATCTACGGAATGAACACGGGAAAGCTCGAAGTGCTTGACTTTTCAAAGGTAGAATAGAAGAATGGACGAAAAAAAGGTTGCAAAGGAATCCACGCAGGTTGCAAAAACCCAGCTGACGGCTTCAACCCCGCCACAGGCATCGGAAGCAAAACTGCAGGCCTTTGAGACCAAACCGAAGGCAACGGAATCCAAGCAACAGGAATCGAACCTCAAGCCACAGAACTCGGAAACCAAACCACAGACAACGGAATCCAAGCCCAAGAGCACCCTCGAATGCTCGCCTTACATCCAGAAATACTTCGACATGCTCACTGCGCAGATTAATGAGGAATACGCAATAGCAACCAAAGCCCGAAAGCTCGGCCTGGACCCCGAGGAGGAAGTCGAAATCACGCCTGCGCCGGACGTCGCGGCCAGGGTGGAGGGACTTGTCGGGCCAGTGGGCATCGCCGCGTGCATCAGACGGATAAACGAAGAGCAGTCAGGCGACCGCGAGAAGACTTGCTTTGGGATTTGCAAGGAAATAATCGAGGGCAAGTTCGACAACGGAAAAATCCTCACTACCCAGCAGAGGATTGAGCAGGCGGTTCGTTCGGGACTTGCGCTTTTCACCGAGGGAGTGGTAAGCGCGCCGATTGAAGGGATATCCAAAGTCGAAATCCGCAAGAACTTCGACGGCTCAAGCTACGTTGCAGTGTTCTTTTCAGGCCCGATCAGGGCAGCAGGAGGCACTGGGCAGGCGTTCTCGGTAATCCTGGGCGACGTGTGCCGCAAGTTTGCGGGACTTGGCGACTACCGCGCATCCGAAAGCGAGGTGGAGCGCTACGTCGAGGAACTCGGGCTTTACGCGCGAAAGACGCGCGCAGGACAGTACGTTCCGACTTCGGAGGAAATCCAAAGCATCGTGCGCAACTGCCCGGTGTGCATCGCAGGCGACGCAACGGAAGACTACGAGGTTTCCAAGACCAAGAACATCCCCACTGTTGACACCAACCGCGTGCGCTCAGGGGTGTGCCTGGTAATCAGCGAGGGAATGTGCCTCAAGGCCGCCAAGGTGCTCAAGATTTCCAAGAAAGCGGGTTTGCAATGGGACTTCATCCAGAGCCTCATCAAGGTGGCAAAATCAGACCCCGGACACAAAGTCGAGATTAAGCCCATTGACAAGTTCATGCACGAGCTTGTAGCAGGAAGGCCGATTTTTTCCTACCCGATGCGTCCTGGCGGCTTGCGGCTTCGCTATGGCAGGACGCGGCTTACGGGGATTGCATCAAAGGCAATACACCCTGCAACAATGGAAATACTTCACGAGTATCCCGCAATCGGCACGCAAGTCAAAGTTGAACGCCCCGGGAAGGGGTGCATAGTCACGCCCTGCCAGGAAGTGGACGGCCCGATTGTGCTTTTGAAAAACGGCGACGTGGTGAAGGTCGAGTCCGAAAAACAGGCGTTCGAAGTGCGGCCGCAGGTTGAAAAAATCCTTTTCCTTGGCGACCTGCTTGTGAACTACGGAGACTTCCTCAAGGCCAACCACCCGATTGTGCCAAGTCCCTGGTGCGAGGAATGGTACGGCCTGATGCTTGAGTCCAAGGGGCTGGGCAAGAAGACTTTTGCCGAGCTTTACAACATTCCTGTTGAGGAGAGCCTTGCGCTTGCGCGCAACAGTAAAGTCCCGCTTGCTCCCCGACACACGTTCTTCTACCACGACCTTACTGCGGATGAGATTATTGCGCTGTGCGAGTGGCTTGCAACAGGCAAGGTCACTTTTGACTGGTTCGAATTCCGCGACTACAGGGTTGCAAACGAACCGGAGAAGAAGATTCTGCTTGAAAGGCTCGGCGTGCCGCACCAGCTTCGCGAAGGCGAACTACTCATCGAAGGCGAGTGGTCTCGCGCGCTGCTTGAGACATTCGGGCTGTTGAAGGAAAAGGCGCTTGATGCGGCAAAGGCAATTGAGGCAAAAGGAAAGCACGCGGACGCGCTGGCTCTTGTCAACGCCCTTGCAGGCTTTGAAGTCAAAAAGAAGGCAACGGTTTACGTAGGCGCAAGCATGGGCCGGCCGGAGAAGGCCAAGGAGCGCAAGATGGAACCGCCGGTGCACGTCCTGTTCCCGATTGGTGACAACGGCGGCAGGATGCGCGACATAGTAAAGGCAAAAAAGAACCTCGCAGACAAGACCATCGCAACTGCCGAGCTTGAGGTTGCAAACAACATCTGCCCGCAGTGCAACAAGAAGACGTTCTACAACGCCTGCCCGCAGTGCAGGGTGCACGCAAAACCGGAGTACTCCTGCGAAAAATGCTCAAAGCCGATTGCATACAAGTCAACTTGCGAGTGCGGCGGCCGCGGCTCGTACGTCACAAAGCACATAGTCGACGTCTCGCGCGCACTTGAGCAGGCAGCAAACAAAGTCAACTTCCAGCCCAAGGAAATCAAGGGAGTCATCGGCCTCATCTCGGAGACCAAGTCAGCCGAGCCGCTTGAGAAAGGGATACTTCGCGAAAAGCACGGGACTTACGTGTTCCGCGACGGCACGTGCAGGTTCGACGCAACCGAAGTCCCGATTACACACTTTTACCCGTATGAGATTGGCGCAACCGTCTTCCAGCTCAAGAAGATGGGCTACGAACACGACGCGTACGGAAAGCCGCTTGAGAACGAGGAGCAGCTTGTCGAGCTTCTGCCGCAGGACATCATACTCAACCAGTACGGCGGCGAGTACTTCTCCAAGATTACCGGGCTTGTGGACGACGAGCTTTTCTACATCTACGGCCAGCGCAAGCACTACTCGATGAAGACGCCAAGCGACCTGATTGGAAAACTTGGAATTGCGCTTGCGCCGCACACCAGTGCGGGGATTGTTGTTCGCATCATCGGATTCACCAAGGTAAAGGGCCTGCTCTGCCACCCCTACATCCACTGCGCCTGCCGAAGGAACACCGATGGTGACGAGCTGTGCCTCATCCTGCTTCTTGACGGATTGCTGAACTTCTCCAAGAGGTTCCTGCCAGTCACGCGCGGAGGCCAGATGGACGCGCCCCTCGTGTTGACCACCCTGCTTGACCCGCGCGAGGTGGACGACGAGGTGCACGCGATGGACTCGTGCTGGAACTACCCGCTTGAGTTCTACGAAAACTCAGAGAACCTACCCAACCCGTCGGACGTAAAGATTGAGACCATCAAGTCGCGGCTTGGAAAGCCCAGCCAGTACGAGTCTATTGGCTTTACGCACAACTGCACAATGGAAGGCCCCACGGAGTCGCGGTACGTGCAGCTTGGCGACATGGCAGAAAAGCTTGCCGAGGAGCTTGCGCTTATGGAGACCATACGCAGCGTGGACTTCCTCAACGCAACCGAGCGCGTAATACTTTCGCACTTCATCCCCGACACCTACGGCAACCTGCGCAAGTTCACCAAGCAGAAGTTCAGGTGCGCAGGGTGCAACCAGAAGTACAGGCGCGTGCCGCTGATTGGCAAGTGCAGGCGGTGCGGCGGCAAAATCCTGCTCACAATCAACAAGGGCGGCATCGAGAAGTACCTGCAGCCCTCGCTTGACCTGATTGAGAAATACCACCTGCCGGACTACCTCAAGCAGAGGCTTGAGCTTGTCAAGAAGGAGATTGCAAGCATCTTCGAGGACGAGAACTCGAAGCAGTATAGTTTGGCGAATTTCGTTTGAGAAGAAAATTAGCGGTCGTCTTCGATTTTGTCCTTGCCGCGTAGGGAACCGCACATTGACGGCTTGGCCTTTGCTTTCGACTTCTTTTTCTGCATAAGAATAAGGGCGGTTTAGCGAAATAATAAGCATTTGAAAGCAGTTTTCCCCTATTGCTACTGTTTCATCCCTTCAAGCTCGCTTATGATGTTCCAGACCATCGTGCGCGCGTGCATCGGGATGTTTATGTCGTTGGAGATTTCCTCAAGCGCGTACACCGCGCCGGAGAGTGCGACTTCCTTGTCGTCGCTTTTTGTGAGGCGCGTGCGTGCCTTCTGGATGGATGCGCGCACGTTGCGGGGGATTGAGTTGTCCTCAAGCATCATGTCCAGCGCGGAAACTATGTTGGGAATGGGGTCGGACATTTGAAGGCACCAAAAAAATTGAACAGATTACACTATTTACAGATTCATCTATTGCGTCATTAATCGTTAATATCATTTTCGCATTAAGGAAAGCGGTTGCGCTGGCGGAAATTACGGCCCAACAAGGGTCGATTCCACGATTTTGCGCACTTTCTCAGGCTCGTATGCAAGCCGCACCAGCGTGGTCCGTCCGCGGACTCCCTTCCCGGACTGGATGGAATTGATGAGCCCAAGGGCGTCGAGCTCGACTATGTACTCGCGCATCCAGCGCGAGGTGCGCGGCTCCTTGCCCATCTTGCGCACGTAATGGCAGTACTTCTCGTAGGTCTCGCCTGAAAGGTAGAACCTCTCCCCGCCCTCCTCTACAAGGCGGTGGTACTGCGAGTCAAGCGAAAGGCTGGAAAGCGCAAGCAAAAATATCTGCTGGTGCTCCGGAAGCGTGCTGATGATTTCAAAGGCCTTGTCCTCCTCAGCCTGCTTTCGAGCCTCCTGGACTTCCTTGTCTGTTATGCGCGTCTTCTTGGAGTCGGCCAGCTCGCCTGCGCGCAGAAGCAAAAGCAGTGCGTAGCGCGCGTCGCCGTTTTCAGCTGACGCAATCGCAGCAGCAAGGTTCAGGCCGCTTTCATCAACTATGGAGTCGTCCTCGAATGCGTGCTTAATCCTCTGCTTGAGGATGCCCTGAAGCTGCATTGCATTGTAGGGCTGGAACACTATTTCGCGCTCGCAAAGGCAGCTTCGGCTCCGCGCGTCGAGGCGGTTTTTGAAGTTGACTTTGTTGCTGATGCCGACAATCGAGATGCTTCCCTTCTTCAGGTCGTCGTTTGCGCGGACAAGAGTGTAGATGAGGCTGTCAAGGTCCTTTACCATGTCAAGCTCGTCAAGCACCACGATTAGGCGCTTTGCCTCGATGTGGTCGCCGTCGCCCTCAATCCAGTCAAGGAGGCGCTCGTAAAGGACCGAAAAGGAGAAACCAGTCTTTGCGAAGTCGGGGTTGAAGTGGGAAATGCACTTTTGCAATACCTTGTAGCGGGTGTCGTAGACCCTGCAGTTCATGTAGACCGGCTTGATGCGCTCGCTTCCCTCGGATACCAGCTTGTCAAGGACGGTGCGCGAGGATGCGGTCTTTCCTGTTCCGGTGCCGCCGTAGATGAACAGGTTGTGCGGCTTCTGGTCCTTGAGCGCGGGAAGGAGGCCCTCCATCAGGGTGCGTATCTCGTTCTCGCGGAAGAGCATCTGCTCGGGCACGAAGTGCGGCGATAGCGTCTCCTTGTTGCGGAAGATGCTCTTTTCAGTCAGCATATCCTTGAAACTGGGCACGACCCTTAACCCCGGTTTTTCCAAAACTGCGTTCTGCCAACGGCGTTTGACTGCGAAGGAAATCGCTATCAAGGCCAGCGCAGTCAAATAGTGGAAGTGCGGTAATTAAAGCTTAATCCTGCGGGGAATGATAAAAAAACATCCACCTGTTCCGAACTGGTTTTATTACCGCAAGCGGCATATTACTTTGATGACTATGCAAAGGAGTACGCGCCCAGGACAGCGTCCAGGACAGGAAAAAACATTTTCACCAAACCTGCCGATTACAATCAGGCGGGAGCACATGATGGACTCGCCCCACAGCAGCTGGATAATCAAAAAAGAGCATCAGGGCAAATACCCGGAGGGATTCCTCAAGCTAACCCCGGACACGGTTTCGGGCGCGTACCCCAATTACATCGAATACGAGGACGGCCGCAGGATTATGCTGCCGGACAACCTGTTGCACGCCATAATCCCCCAAATCAAGGCGTTTGCCCACAGGAATCTATTGGGCCAAGAAAACATCCACCGGAAAACGTACCCGTATTTCAGAAATGACATGTCCACGAGACGCCCGAAAGCAAACCCTGAAAATAACCGCATATAAACGCGCCGTCGGCAGGACAATGACAAACCTTTATAATCTGCCCGCAGCTATTTTTTCAACTACACATTTAACCGTTCAAACGGAAGGTGAATAACAGACATGGGCATTTTCTCCAAGATCTCCGGCGCGCTCGGAATTTCGCGCGAAATGACTCTGGACGAGTTCATGACCGCAAGCGATGCGGAAGACGTCGACGCGATGCACAAGGCGGCCTCGATGTACGTAAAGCCAATCGCACTCCAGGCGGAAGGCGACGTCAAGCTCGTCGAGGAGGAGCTCTCAAACCACAACATAGTGCTCCTCAACATCTCGCCAATGGCACGCAACCCTGCAAAGCTCAAGGCGGCAGTTGACGGCCTGCGTAGGTTCTCAATGAACCTCAACGGCGACATGGCGCGCATTGACGAGGACAAAATCCTCCTCGTGCCCGCTGACATAAAAATCGTCAAGAGAAGGAAGGACTAAGTTCCTCCCTCAATTCCTTTTTCTTTATTTTATTATTTTTTTAAATTCTCAAAATTGAATTTTTTCGGATTAGCGAACGCTGAACCCTATTTCTTCAAAATTAGATTGCCAACCGGCCTGCCGAGCTTGCGGAAATGTATTGCGGCAAGGTCGTAGTAGCTGCCGTTGAAGGACTTTGAGCCCTTCAGGCCGAGCTTGGAAATGCAAGCCCTGACCTTGGCATCCGAATCTGCCTCGACTTCCACCACGGTGCCCAGGAGGGGCAGGGTGTCGACGTCGATGTGGCAGCCTGCAAAGGAGAACGACTCGCGCACCTTGTCATAGCGCCACGAGGGGGTGATTCCGACGCGGCCAAACGAGGCGACTAATTTCCCGTAGTCCCTGGCCCTGCCGAGCGCAAACTCGGTTTCCTCGCGCGACTTGTAATTCGAGGCCTTGCGCGGCCCCTTGAAGGTGAGTATTGCGCGGTCGCCTGAAAAGCGCAGCCGCATCAGGCACCCGCGGCTCGCTATGGCCATCCCGGAGTAGTCGAGTATGAAGTTGCGCTCGACGTTCCTGCCAAGCTTCCTGGAGTTCTTGAGCGCCTTTTTCAGCTGTGCAAGCTCGGCTTTGTCCAACAAAAGCTTGACTTCGACTTCGGGCATTGTGCATTCACGCGCAATCCTTGTGCTTTTCCAAGCAATTAAAAGCATCGCCAAGGAAACATTTTTCATGCTCCTTGACGCGCAGACTTTCGAACTCGTGCTTACCCCAGAGATTGCCCTTGGCTCGGTACAGAAGGACCTCTCAAGGGCTGGGCACAAGAACATCGAAGTCCAGCAAATCCGCCTCTTTTACGAACCGTACTGGATATTCACTTTCGACGTGGAGGGAGCGCAGCAGCCAATCAGCGGAAAGACCGCACTCAACGCGTCCTCAGGGGATGTCAACGAGTTCGTGCCGATGCTTTTGGACCGGCCGCTCAACAAGACAAAGAACACCGCAGAGAACGCCGAGTGCGAAGTCGAACCAACCTCCGTTGACCGCAAGGAAGTCGAGAAGGTCTCCCAGGCACGGGTTGCCGCGCAGCTTGGGGTGAAGAAGGACCAGGTCTCGGTTTCCGCCTTCCAGAAGATTTACGTCCCGTTCTACAGGATTTGGCTCTCAGTTGACGGCACGCCGTTCAAGGCTGAAGTCGACGGCTGCCTTGGCGCAACCTTCGGCCTGGAGGGAGTCCCCCAGAAGCAGAAGGGGATGGACGAGGTCACCAAGGAGACCATTGAAAAGATGAAGTCGCCCTCGGGGTGGATGGACCTGATTGGCAGGACCGGAAGCGCAGTCACCGGTGGGCTTACAGGCAAATCCGCGCCAATTCCCGGAATGGGCCAGGCAGGAGTCTGGATAATACTTGTCGGAATCATAGTGCTCGTGTTTTTGCTTGCAAACCCGCTTCGCGGGACTTCGGGAATGAGCTGCCAGCTCAACGACGCGTTCTACAAGACGGACCTTAACCTGATACTGTACAAGTTCCAGACAATAGTGCCTGGCTACGGGGACGACGGCACGCGCTATGTCGAGGGGGCGTGCAAGTTCACCACCAAGAACAAGGAGGGCGAGCAGGTGTGCCCGCAGGTGTACTTGCGGCTTGACGGCCAGGACACGTTCAGGAAAAGCGCGTCAGACCTGTGCGGCACCAAGGTCACCTACAACGATTATGCCACTGTGAAGGACTTCCGCATCGAGTGGGCCGATGACAACATAAAGCACGCTTACGAGTTCGTGGCAAAAATCAGCGGCTAGGCAAGATGCCGCTAATCCCATTTTTTGAAGGTGTATAGGTTTGGCAAAGACTTACGACGTAATCATCATAGGCGGCGGGCCAGCAGGGCTTTCCGCAGGCATTTATGCAAAGCGCTTCGGTATTGAGCCGCTTGTCATTGCAAAGGAATCCGGCGGCCTGATGGCAACGGCGCCCCTTCTGGAGAACTGGCCAGGAGAGAAGTCCATCACCGGCGCAAAGCTTGCGCAGAAGATGGAAAAGCAGGCAAGAAAGCTCAAGGTAAAGGTTGTGGCAGACGCGGTTGAGAAGGTGACTACGGGCGCGGACGGGAAGAAGTTCGAGGTGCAGGCAGTTGAAAAGGCGTATTCTGGCCGCACGCTCATCCTTGCAACAGGCACCAAGCACAAGCGCCTTGGCGCGCCAGGCGAGGCCGAGTTCGAGGGCAAGGGAGTGAGCTACTGCGCAACCTGCGACGGCCCGCTTTTTGCAAACCGTACCGTTGCGGTAATCGGCGGCGGGGATTCTGCTGTAAAGACCGCGCTGCTTCTTGCTGGAATCGCATCCAAAGTATTTTTGATTTACCGCGGCGGCGCGCTCAAGTGCGACGCGTTCAACAAAGACAGCGTGTGCTCGCACGAAAAGGTCAAGGTAATCTACGACACCAACATCACTAAAATCCTAGGCGACAAGCTGGTCAACAAAATCGAGCTTGACAAGCCCTACGAAAGCTCGGCGCAGCTTGCGGTTGACGGCATATTCATCTCAGTAGGCCACACCCCGCAGTCCGAGCTTGCTGCCGCTCTGGGAGCCACGCTCAACGACAAGGCCGAAGTAATCGTGGACAAAGTCGGAAAGACCGCGGTTCCGGGGCTTTTTGCAGCAGGCGATGTCACTGACTTTGGCTTCAAGCAGGCCGTTACCGCGGCATCGCAGGGAGCGACTGCGGCAAGGGAAGCCTATGACTACGTCTTGAGGCTTTCGGCGGCAAAGAAGTAAGCAGCTGCAGGCAACGGACCCGGGACTGCCTTTCTCCAAACTGCCGCGCCAGCCCAAAGGCCGCAACCCCACCCCATCTTCTTAAGGGTTTTATTCCTTTTCTGCGCAGATATCTTATGGCAATACTTGTTCTCAACTTCGGCGGCCAGTTCTGCCACCTCATCGCAAGGCGCATCCGCGAGCTTGGCGTCAAGTCCGAAATCATACCGTTCGACCTTCCCATTGACCAGATTAAGGCAATGAAGCCCGAGGGAATCATACTTTCAGGCGGGCCTTCAAGCGTCTACGAAAAGGAGTCCCCTCACCCGGACCACAAGGTGTTCTCGCTGGGGGTGCCGATACTTGGCATCTGCTATGGGATGCAGCTTTTGGCATTCGAACTTGGAGGAAAAGTCGAGCCTGGCAAGGTACGCGAGTTCGGACGCCAGAAAATATCGATTACCGACCCCAAGTGCGAGCTCTTTGAGGGGCTTGACCGGGAGCAGACGGTGTGGTTTTCCCACGGCGACCGCGTGACCAAGCTTCCGGCAGGGTTTGTGGAGTCCGCGTCAAGCGCGGACGGCATCCTTGCGGGGATGTACGACCACAGGCGCAACTTCTTTGCAATCCAGTTCCACCCAGAGGTGGCGCACACCGAGAAGGGCACCGAGGTGCTTTCCAACTTTGCGTTCAAGGCCTGCAAGGCCAGGAAGGACTACGACCCCAAGGCACGCGGCCAGGCACTCATAGGCTTTTACAAGAAGGAAATCGGCCAGAAGAAGGTGCTGATGGCAGTAAGCGGCGGGGTCGACTCGTTCGTTGCCGCCACCCTGCTTCACAAGGCCATCGAAGACAACCTATACCTCATCTTCGTTGACCACGGCCTTTTGCGCGAAAACGAGGCAGAGGAAGTCGAAAAGAGCCTCAAGGCAATCGGTTTCAATGAAAATAACTACAAGCTCGTGAACGCTTCAAGGCAGTTCCTCTCCAAGCTCAAAGGAGTAAGCGACCCGGAGGAAAAGCGCAAGATTGTGGGCCACGAGTTCATCGCGGTTTTTGAGGAGCACGCGCTCAAGCTTGGCAAGGAAGTGGGAATCACCTACCTTGCGCAGGGCACCATCTACCCCGACCGCGTCGAGTCAGCCGGCATCTCAAGCAAGGCAACTGACAAAATCAAGAGCCACCACAACCTCACTCTTCCTGAGAAGATGAACCTCAAGATTATCGAGCCGCTTGCCGAGTTCTACAAAGACGAGGTGCGAGAAATCGGAAAGTCGCTTGGAGTGCCGCAGTCGGTGCTTTCAAGGCACCCGTTCCCCGGCCCGGGGCTGTGCGTGCGCGTTCTTGGCGAGATTGACCCGCAAAAGCTCGAGCTTTTGCGCAAGGCCGATGCAATTTTCATCCAGGAGCTCAAGGAATCCGGCTACTACGACAAAGTCTGGCAGGCATTCGCCGCCCTTCTTCCAGTCAAGGCAGTTGGCGTGAAAGGCGACGCGCGCTGCTACGAGTACATTGTTGCGCTTCGTGCGGTCAACTCCATCGACGGGATGACAGCTGACTGGTCCAAGCTGCCCCACTGGCTGCTTGAGAAGGTCTCTACTCGCATAATGAACGAAATCCGCGGAATCGGCAGGGTAGTTTATGATATCAGCCAAAAGCCTCCTGCAACTATTGAATACGAATAATTCGGCCATACTACGGGGCAGTCTTCATTCCTAATTTTCTCATTAACTTTAAGAAGCCGCCCGCCTTGATTTAAGAGGGTAGCGCCCCGCAGAAACGGCCGGCAAGCCGCGCGGGCGCTGTGACCGCGCGCAGAAAACGCGGTTGTTGGCGGGTTTACGGATTTGGGTAAGAGCAGCGGCTTTCGCACAGCCTCCAGAAGAAAGGGCCAGGGCAGCACCGAATACCTGGTGGTCTTTGGCGCGGTGCTTGCGATATCCCTGATAGTTGTAATGCTGCTTGCGACAAACGCAGGCAACAGCCCTGACAAGGCCGAGTCGGACGCGTACTGGGCTTCGCTGACGCCAATCAAGATAACAAGCTCCAGGTCGGACAACGGAAACCTCGTGCTTACCGTTCAGAACTCGGGCAACGAGCGCATATGGCTTACAGGCATCCGCACAGGCGCCACGGACCTTGACCTTTACGCATACACTTCCAACAACAGCTACGGGCAGTCCTACTGCAGCAGCGCGTCGGGTTCACCGGTGTGCGACATCTACCTGCAGATTGGAAAGCCGGTTGTTATTGCAACGCAATATTCCGGGCAGTGCTCATCATCCAACGGCCACCTCAAGATTGAAAACATCACGCTGTTCTACCGCACGAAGTCAATTTCAGGGTTCTCGCTTGTGGGCGAACGCGCGCTTGTGGTGCCCTGCTCAAGCGACACCATGGCAGCCCTGGCAACGCCAAGCCCAGTGGCAAGCGCAACTCCTGCGCCGTATGCGGTGCTTTCGGGCCAGGTCACCAACACGTACGGCATAGGAGTGTCCGGGGCAACGGTGAACCTGACAAACTCGTCAGGCCAGTACGCAACAGCCAACTCGTCAGGCCACTACTCAATCAACGTCTCCCTTGGGGGCCAGGGCGCGGCGTTCCTTGTGAATGCAAGCGCCGGCACGTCCTACAACTACACAACCGGCGAGGTCAGCCTGAATGCAGGGGTGCCTGCCACCCGCAACTTCATAATCTCGGCGATTTCGCCAATCGAGTTCATCTTCTTTGTGACCAACGAGAACGGCACCAACATAGCCGAATTCACGCCAACCGGAGACATCGTGCTCAAGGGGGGCTGCTACTCCGGAGGAAGCTGCGCGGGCTCTCCGGACGGCTCCTTTGAGATAAGGGACGCAAGCGGGGTCGCGCACGCGTACATAAACAGCACCGGAAGCCTGTGCATAGAGGAGGCCAACTGCAACGACCACGACGCAAGCTGCGAAGATTCGCCGGACGGCTCGTTTGACGTGACCAACTCAAGCGGCCACCGCGTCTCCTACATAAGCCCAACTGGCACGCTGTGCCTCATAGGCAGCCTGGTGCAGTACGGAAACCCATAAGCTGAAGGCTCGAACGCCACCCAGCCAGTATAATTTAAGGCTGCACGCCAACCGATGGTTTACAACCAGTTTACCTGCGTGATTTGGCCAACAGCAGCCAACAAGAGGGTATGGACGCGGCTTCTTTGCGAATAAACTTTCGCACGCTTGACTGGTCGCCAATCCTTTCAAGAATCCCGCGCAAAAACATTGCAGAATACTCGCAGGTCCTTCGCAAAGCCGGGCAGAAGCCGGATGCCAAGGCGTACGTTTCGCGCTCGCTTGACTTTGCGCTTGCCGGTGGCGCGCTGGTCTTTCTTGCGGGAATGGTTTTGTACCCGCAGACTGCAGTCGGGTTTGGCATCGCGACAATTGCAGCATCCATCCTGATTTCGTTTGGCTACCCTGCCCTTCTTTCCTCCCAGCGCGCAAAGCAGGCCGAGTGCGAGCTTGGAGTAACGCTCCAATCGGTTTCGCTCCTTTTGGAATTCGGCCAGAGCTTCGACGACGCGCTTGCCGAGGCGCCAAAAGGTCGGACTGTTGAGGCGCTGATGAGGAAATATGCACGCAGGGTGGAGGCCGGCTCAAGCCCGGTTGCCGCTTTCGAGTCGCTGTCAGGAGAGGTTGACGGCCAGGCCTGGAAGCGCGCGTGCTCGCAGCTTTGCTTTGCCTACCAGCACGGGGGCGAAGGGAGCTACCTTTCCAACGCAGCTGACGAGCTTTACTCGCTGCAGAGGCAGCACCACAAGAGGTTTGGCCAGCGGCTCTCCTTGCTTGGCCTTTTGTTTGTCGCCTCCGGCTGCCTGGTACCTGCGCTTTACGGCGCGTACGTTCTGCTGTCCCCTCTTTTGGAGCAGCAAGTCAACCCAATAGACATCTACATCGCGTATTTCCTTGCATTTCCCTCATTCTGCACCTGCATCGCAGTTGCCGCGACATTTGCAGCCCCGCCGCTTCCGAATTTTGAGTACAGGACTGAATCAAAGGCCGTTGCAGGAAAAAAGAGCGGAAAGGCGGAAATGGCAAAGCTTGCCGCTGCGGGAATCGCAGTATTCGCGCTCCTTTTTTTCTTTCCCCCGTTTCCGCAAGTACGGCTTCCTCTTGCCCTTCTTGGGCTTTTCCTGCCCTATGGCGGGCTCAAGGCGGTGCAGATGCTTTCCGAATCCTCAAGCAAGGCCGAACTTGAAGCCGGGTTGCCTACTGCATTGCTGATGGCAAGCACCTATGCTGCGGAGTCCATCGAACAGGTGCCTGGTGCGATTGCACGTGCCGGGATGGGAAAGGCAAGCGAGGCTTTCGGACGGGTGGACAGGCTGGTCAAGTCCGGGTATTCGTTTGAGTATTCGCTTGGCCGGGTGGCAGCTGGCGCAAAAAGCGCGCTCTTTTCGCTGTCCTGCACGTTCATCGCAGCAGCTTACAAGAACGGCTTCGAGGCAGGGCCTGCTTTGCAGAAAATCAGCAAGTACGTCTCGGACACCCTTGAGATGAGAAGGGAGCTTGCAAGCTCACTGCTTGTGACAAAATATACTGTGCTCGCCTCGGCCGCGTTTTTGGTCCCGTTCATCATATCAATCCTGCTAAAGATTGTCGGCACGTTCCCGGAGTCTCAAAGCCCCGCTCTTGGCGCAGTGCTTCTTTCGGTGCAGGCATACCTCGTGCTCTTTTCCGCAATAGGAGGGTTCTTTGTCGGGCTCATCGAGGAGGACCTGCCCAAGGGATTTTCATACGCGCTTTTTTGCGCGCCTGTTTCGCTGGTGGTGTTTGCAATCTTTTCAGCGGCATAGGCAAATGCAGGAAGCGGCCGACGATGAAAGACATTTTTAACTGCCAAGGAGGTAATCAATTCATCCAATAGTCCTTTTGCAAAACGGGTGTATCATCAATGAAAGTCGAAATCAAGCAGGTCGCAAAGGCAAAGCTCAAGAACCCGGTAATAATCGAGGGCTTCCCCGGAGTGGGGATGCTTGGAACAATCGGGGCGACTTACCTTGCCGAGACCCTTGACATGAAGCTCATCGGATACTTCACAAGCTGCAAGTTCCCGCCGATTGCATCCATACACAACTACTCGCCGAGCTTCCCGGCCCGCATCTACGCTTCCGAAAAGTACAACGTAATCGTGCTCTTTTCCGAGTTCGTAATCCCTGCGGACGCAGTATACCTGCTTACCCAGGAAATCCTCAAGCTTGCGAAAAGCTACAAGGCAAGCGCGATAATCTCCCTTGCAGGGATTGGCGCGGAAAAGCCGGACAGCCAAGTCTACGGCATCGCAAGCACGCCTGCACTTTCCAAGAAGCTTGAGAACGCCGGAGTGAAGCTCATCAAGGAAGGCGCCACCCAGGGAGTGAGCGGCCTGCTCATCGCAGAGTGCGCCGCGGAAGGATTTCCGGCTGCAAACATGATGGCCCAGACCAACCAGCCGCTTGACCCCGCTGTTGCGGCAAGGCTTTTGGACTGCGCGGCAAAAGTGTCGGGAATCAAGATTGACACAAGCAGGCTCCGCTCGGAGGGCAACCAGATACAGGACAAGCTCAAGAAGTCCATTGACAAGATTAAGACCATGCACGACTCCTACAACGAGATGCAGGACAACCCGATGTACGGGTAAAGGTTAGGCGGCTATCGGCAAAACAGGTGTATTCAGATGAAAATCATAGTCCCAGATACAGGCGCGCTCATTGACGGCCGCATAACCGAGATGCTCTCAAAGAAGGGCGGCGCGGCAAAGGTAATCATAAGCAAGGCTGCTCTTGCCGAGCTTGAGCACCAGGCAAACTCCGGACGCGAGACCGGGCTTGCCGGGCTTTCAGAGATTACCAAGCTTGGGGAGCTTGCAGCAGCAGGAAAAATAGAGCTTGACTTTTCAGGCGCGCGGCCGAAGCACTTCGAGATTGCAGGCGCAAGCTCAGGCGAGATTGACTCCCTGATTCGGGAGGAAGCAAAGCTCTACGAAGGCGCAACCCTAATCACAACAGACAAGGTGCAGGCCGCTGTTGCAAGGGCCGAGGGCATCCTTGTGGAGTACCTTGAGCCGATTGTCGAGAAGGCGATGCTTGGGTTTGCGCACTTCTTCGATTCAGGCGACGTGATGTCGCTGCACATCAAGGAAGGCGAGAAGGCACGCGTAAAGCGCGGCCTGCCGGGGCAGTTCGAGCTGGTTGATTATGCTGACAAGAAGTACACGCGAAACGAGCTGGACTTGATCCTTAAGCGCTGCGTGGAATTTGCAAAGCGCGACGAGAACAGCTTCATCGAAATCGACAAGCTCGGAGCAACTGTCATACAGGCAGGCGACTACAGAATCGTCTTTACTAGACAGCCGTTCTCCGAAAGCTCGGAGATTACGGTGGTAAAGCCGCTGGTCAAGCTTGCGCTTTCAGACTACGAGCTTTCAGGCACGCTTTCTGCCAGGCTTGCAGCCAAGGCCGAGGGCATCATAGTTGCCGGGCCGCCTGGAAGCGGAAAGAGCACTTTTGTCAGCGCGCTTGCGGAAAGCTATGCCGATGCAAACAAGATTGTCAAGACGCTTGAACAGCCACGCGACTTGCAGGTTTCTCGCAGGATTACGCAGTACGCGCCCCTTGAGGGGAGCTTTGAGAACGCAAGCGACATCCTTTTGCTTGTGCGGCCGGACTACACGATTTACGACGAGGTCCGAAAGACCAACGACTTCCAGACTTTTGCCGACCTGCGCATGGCAGGAGTGGGGATGGTGGGGGTAATCCACGCATCCAAGCCAATTGACGCTGTTCAGCGGTTCTTTGGAAAAGTCGACTTGGGAATCATCCCGCAGGTCATTGACACGGTAATATTCATCGAAAAGGGCCGGGTTGCCAAGGCGTACTCGCTTGACTTTTCGGTCAAGACCCCTTCGGGGATGATGGAAAAGGACCTTGCAAGGCCAGTAATCTCAGTCCACGACCTGGAAACTGGAACAACTGAGTACGAAATATACAAGTACGGCGAGGAAACGGTTGTGTCGCCCCTGAAAGCAGCAAGGGAACGGGTTCCCGAACGCTTCGACCGCGGCAACAGCCGCGGGCGCGACGTGCAGCCCTGGAAGAAGGGCTTTGACGGCAGCAACGGCCAGTTCTGGAAAAAGAAAGGAAAGGGCAGGCGCTGATTTTTAGGGGAAAGACTGCCAGGAAACCTTTTTATTTCAGAAGCTACTTCAGAATACTTCTGAGGTTGTTTCTGATGTTTGTCAATGTCAAGGTAGGAAAACGGGGAGAAATCGTAATCCCCGCAGCCATACGCAAGGCAATGGGCATAACTCCGGACTCCCAGGTCGGCCTCCGCATGGGCGAAAAAAGCATCGAGATTACCGCGAAGAACCCCAACATAGTCGAAGAGTTCCGCAAGATGGCCATGAAATGCAACATGCCTGCAGGCAAGCTGATAATCGGCGACGCGCTCTACGAAGAGGGAATGTAAATTGTTCATCGACGCGAACATATTTGGGTTTGCACTCGTTGAGATGACGCCAAAAGGCGAGGCCTGCCGCGACCTGCTGGATAGCGTGGTACGCGGACGCAAGGCGGTGACGTCCTGCCTGGTCATCGACGAACTGATGTGGGCGCTCATCCGAAACGGACAGGCCCAGCACGTTGAAAATGCCGTGAAGAACATCTACGAAATGTCCAACCTTGAAATAGTGGCCCCGCCGTCGAACGCCCCCCTTACGGCAATTCAATTCATGAAGGAATACAACCTCAAGCCGCGCGACGCGATGCACCTTGCCACGATGCAACACTATGGAATTACGATGATAGCATCGGACGACAAGGACTTCGATAGGATTAAAGGCATCAAGAGAATCGCACCCAAAAACAAGTGAATGAGAATGACTTCAAACCAGCAGTACGCATCGCACGCAAAGCAAGCTGCAAAGATAGCTGGCAAAATCGCAATGGAATACTACGAAAAGCCCGCGTCCTCATACATGCTTGACGCAAAGGAGAATGCCAACAGCATAGTGACCAAGGCGGACAAGGAGTGCGAGGCTGCGATTGTAGAGTACCTTTCCAAAAAGTGCCCCGATTGTGGAATAGTTGGCGAGGAGGGCGGCTCTTCCGGCTCCAAGGAATTGCGCTGGATTATTGACCCGATTGACGGCACAACCAATTTTGCCTACAAGCTTCCGCTGTTTGCAATGTCAATCGGCCTTGCCAGGGGAAACGACCTGCTTGCAGGAGTGGTTTACGCCCCAGCGTTGAATGAGATGTTTGAGGCCTCAAAGGGAAACGGCGCAAAACTCAACGGCAAGGCAATCAAGGTCGCGCCAATTGTCAAAAACCCGAAGGAGACGATCATCGCAACCGACTGGCCGCACGAACCTGCCTTGCGCACCGCAACAGTTGATAAATTCTTGCGAAAGCACGAGAACTCATTCCGCTACTCGCACATGCTTGGCACTGCAGCAATCTCGCTTGCATATGTTTCCTGCGGAAGGCTGCACGCATACTGCCATACGGGTTTGCAACTGTGGGACGTTGCTGCCGGAGCCTGCCTCATCCAGGAAGCCGGAGGCAAGCTCTACGGGTGGGACAAAAAGGAGTGGACGCTGTCCAAAGGGGAAGTAGTCGCAACGAACGGACAATTCCCGCTCTGAGCAAAGTGAATCTTTGCTCAAGCAGAAACTAACGCCTAATCTTCTTTCTTCCAAGCGCAACTGCAATCGCTATCTTTGAAGCTTCCGAGAGGTTGCGCGCGAAGTGGTCGGGCTGGGCCTTGCTTTGCGACCAATTCTTCTTAGAGCCAATGAGTATCGTCGGGCAGCCGAAATTCTTTCCCGCCTTGATGTCGGACTCCTCGTCGCCTACGTAAAACGTCCTTGCGGGGTCGAAACCGAGCTTTGCCTGCGCGACTTTGAACATAGCTGTGTTGGGTTTCTTGGCTTCGGGACCCATAAGGAAAATCGTGTGGGCGTATCCACGGCCGTTGTCGCAACCCTTCAATGCAAGCGACGGATTCTGGACCAGGATGTCCGGGTTGAAGCCGACATCGACTTTGTTCTGCTTTTCCGGATTATTTGGCTCCTTTGAACTTGCACCATACGTTGCTGCGAAAATGTCGCCGATTACGGGGTTGCGCTTGTTTGGCGACACCTGCTGCTGCATGAACTGGTGTTGAAGCCGCACCTCCAAAGTAGTCTGGTGCCCGCGGCCGATGCCGGCCTTGCCTGTTGCAAGGAAGATACGGAAGCCGCTGTCGTGGAGGTTTCGAAGCGCCTGCTTTGCAGTTGGAGCGAACAGGAAGTGCCCGACGTTGTCAACATACTTCGACGTCTCTTCCAGCCCGATTTTCTTCAAGTCTTTTTGAGAGAGCTTGGTGGGCTCCTTGTTGATCACGCCGTCGCGGTCAAGGCCGATGACTGCGTTCTGGTTTTTGAGCTTGCGTGAAATGGTGCGCAGCTGCATCCGTTGCTTTCTGGAAGGAAGGGGCATAATTGACCAATTCAAAACTGCGGCAACAAATAAAATCGGATTGCTTCAAAACCCAACGCCGATTGACGAACTGCGATTGGATTAAAAACGGCAAATGACTTTGTTGAGTAGAGCGAACCGAGAACATAATTCAACGTAATCTCGGTTGCGCTATAGGCAAAACGCAAATCCATTGGGTTTTGCCGTGACCATCTATTCATAGCGGTGATTGCACATAGTGGACAAGCTCGAAAATCACAAGACAGCATCAGGGGTTCCGCAGGAAGTCGTCAAGCGCGACCTTTCGGGGCTTTCGGTAGAACCATTTGTCAGGGACTACGAGCACGCGCGCCACAACTTTTCCTGGAAGCACATCGAGGAGCAGTTCAGCTGGCACAAGACCGGCAAGGTCAACGCAGCGTTCGAGTGCGTTGACAGGCACGCACTCACCGCGAAGAAGAACAAGGTCGCACTCTACTATGCAGACGACAACAGGAAGGAGGAATACACCTTCCAGCAGATGTCAACGCTTTCAAACAAGTTCGCAAACGTGCTGAAAAAATACGAGGTCCAGAAGGGCGACCGCGTTTTCTTGTTCTTGCCCCGCGCGCCCGAACTCTACGTCTCATTCCTTGGAATCATCAAAACAGGCGCAATAGTCGGCCCGCTTTTCGAGGCGTTCATGGAGGATGCCGTTCGCGACAGGATGCAGGACAGCGCTGCAACGGTTCTTGTGACCAACCCCGAACTCCTCAAGCGCGTGCCGGTGAAGGAACTGCCTGCACTCAAGCACATCATCCTGGTTGGAGACCTTTCCAAGCACAAACTTGGCCCGCACGAGCATTCTTACGTAGAGGAGATGGCAAAAGCTCCCGAAAAATTCGATATTGAATGGGTTGACCGCGAGGACGGGCTCATATTGCACTACACAAGCGGCTCAACAGGAAAGCCCAAGGGCGCATTGCACGTGCACAACGCAATGATTGGCCACTACGCAACAGGAAAGTACACCCTGGACTTGCACGACTCCGACACATACTGGTGCACAGCTGACCCGGGCTGGGTCACCGGAACAAGCTACGGCATCTTCGCACCGTGGCTCAACGGCATTTCGATGGTAATCCGCGGCGGACGCTTTGACGTTGACAAGTGGTACCAGACCGTGCAGGACTACAAGGTCACGATTTGGTACAGCGCACCAACGGCGTTCAGGCTGCTTATGGCTGCTGGCGATGAGAAGGTCGCGCAATACGACTTCTCCTCAGTACGACACATCTACTCAGTAGGCGAGCCTTTGAACCCCGAAGTGGTCAAGTGGGGACTCAAGGTCTTTGGAAAGACCATAATGGAGAACTGGTGGATGACCGAGACCGGCATGCACCTGATTTGCAACTTTGCAGGAATGCCCTTAAAGCTCAGCTCGATGGGCAAGTCCTTCCCAGGAACCGAGGCTGCGATTGTGGATGCCGATGGCAACAGGATGAAGCCCTACGAGATTGGCGACCTGGCGGTGAAGGTCGGCTGGCCGTCTATGATGCGCCAGATTTGGAACAACCAAGAAAAGTTCGACGCGTACTTCCGCGGAAAGAACAAGGAATGGTATGTGTCAGGCGACTCCGCGTACATGGACGAGGAGGGTTACTTCTTCTTCGAAGGCAGGATTGACGACGTCATCAAGACAAGCGGCGAGCGCGTCGGGCCCTTTGAGGTTGAAAGCGCGCTTTTGGAGCACAAGGCAGTTGCCGAAGCGGGTGTGATTGGAAAGCCCGACCTGATTCGCGGCGCAATCATCAAGGCGTTCGTAGTCCTGAAAAAGCACCACGCGCCAAGCGAGGAGCTCAAGACCGAGCTTATGGAATTTGTCAAAATCAAGCTCGCTGCGCACGCAAAGCCGCGCGAGATTGAGTTTATGGACAAGCTTCCAAAGACGCGCTCGGGCAAAATCATGCGAAGGGTGCTGAGGGCAAAGGAGCTTGGCCTGCCGATGGGCGACCTGTCCACAATGGAAGACTAAAAACCTTCCTTGAACATAAGTACTTCCGATGGACTCCATTAAAGTCAGCGACTATATTGACCTCGGCCAATCTGTTTTTTCCGGCCAGGCGTTTGACTGGACTCACGACAGGAAAGCGGACTGCTACTGCGGCGACCTGCGGGGCGACTTTGCAAGCGTTAGGTACGACGCCAAGAAAAAGGAAATCTATTTCGAAGGCACTACAAAAGAAAAGGTCGTCGAGTTCTTTGGCCTTGGTGAAAACTACAATGCCATTCTCAACTCAATCAAGAAAGCCGACCCCAAGCTCTACTCCGACTCGAAAAAATACTTCGGCCTGCGCATCCTGCGCCAGGACCCCTGGAAGGCTGCTGTCACTTTCGTGTGCTCGCAGAACAACAACATCCCGCGCATTCGGAAAATATTGAACGCGTTGAGGGAAAATTACGGGGAAAAGAATGCCGCAACCAAAACCATCTTGTTCCCAACTGCAAAGAAATTGGCAACTGCAAAACTTGCCGACCTTCGCAAACTTGGCCTCGGATACCGCGCAGAATACATCCGCATCCTTGCAAAAAACGTCGCAGCCGGAAAGCTCGACCTTGCCAAACTGCAAAAAATGCCCTACGAGGACGCTTTTGCTCACCTTGTTGACAACCAGCACGGCATCGGGCCAAAAGTTGCGGACTGCTTTTTGCTCTACGGACTTGCCAAGATGGAAGCTTTCCCGACTGACGTCTGGGTGCGAAAGGCGGTTGAACGCAGGTATGGCAAGGAACTCCGCCAATACACCAAGTGCCAGAAGTGCAGGGCAAAGGAAGCGCCCTACCAGGTCATCGGCTCGTTTGCAAGAAAGAAGTTCGGAAAGCACGCGGGTTATGCACAGCAGTTCCTTTTCCTGTGCGAAAGGAATTTAGGGAACAAGGGACGAAAATGGTAATGGAAAACACTGACTCAGAAAAAGTGAAGACAATGCCAACAAGCAGTTTCAATTACTTCGGGGTAAAAGTAACCTGGCTCTGCCAGTCCGGCTTTCTCCTTGAATTCAAGGAAAAGAAGATTTACATAGACCCTTACAAGGCGCCGGAGGACGCGCCAACTGCAGACCTCATCGTGATTACGCACGAGCACTACGACCACTGCGACCCGACCACGATTGGACGGCTGGTGGGGCCGGAAACCCGCATCGTCGCATCACACTCCTGCCAGAGGAAGCTTTCGATGTTCTCCCAGCTGACCTCGTTCGTGCATCCGGGCGACTACCCCAGCTCGAAGTATTTTTACCTCAAGACGATTGCAGCATACAACCCGTCAAAGTCGTTCCACCCAAGAGGCAACGGGATGGGAGTGGTAATCCCAATCAACAACCGGAACTTCTACCACGCAGGCGACACCGACTTCGTGCCGGAAATGGGCTGGCTGAAGGACATTGATGTCGCGTTCCTGCCAATTGGCGGCACCTACACGATGGACATCGAAGCTGCAGCCAAGGCCGCGAACACAATCAAGCCAAAAGTCGTCATCCCGATGCATTACAATTCGAAGGATGACATCAGGGCGGACCCCGAACAGATGAGGCAGAAGCTGGCTGAGGGAATAAAGCTGGAAATACTTGAACCAGTAATGCAGGAATGACACTCGCTGCGGCTACTTTTCAAGCGGACGTCTCTTCTTTTTCAATAGTGCAAGCGATTCGGCGTCAATTGACGCGCCGCCCAATAATTCGGAACCCAATTCCGGAGATTCTGCTTGCTCGTAAAGCCTGTAGAGCATCTTTTCCCTTGCAACGCTGTTGTGAACGGCCTCGATTCTCTTCTCAAGCATTTTCTTGGTAAGAACCTGGCTCAGGCGCGCCTCCTCCTCGTGGCGTTTCTGAATCCTTCGTTCCAGCTCTTTCAAATCCTCTTCGGAAAACTCGTCGTCGCCCATAATCAGCACCGCCCGTTTTTCCTGCGCCGCCTTGCGTCCTCAGGAACTTCCCTAAACCTTGGCTGGCCTTCGAACCGGACCTCTCTGGGCAGGTAGACTTCAGGTGAAAGGTCCGTGCCATACAGCTTCCACCGTTCAATGCTTGCCTGCGGCCCGCTCAGCATCCTGCCTGCGCGTACGGCAAAGTCAGTGGAGTGCACCAGATTCTTGTGCCGGTCGTAGTTTTCCCGGTCAATGGCATTTCGGACCGAGATTTCGTGCATGCGCTGCTCAAAGCGCGGGCTTTCAAAAATCGCGAAGTTGAAGATGTCGGCAACTTCCTTGGCGTCAAGGATCCTGTCGCTTGCATCCTGGCGTTTAGGCATAGATTGCGAAGCGGCTTCCAACAGCTTCGCGGTGGCCTGCTCGGTTTCTTCCGCATGCAACGCAGGGCCCTTGGCACGCGGCTTGACGGATTCGCGCAAAAACTTGGGAAGCTTTGTCTCGACAATGCGCTTGCGTACAAGGTAGTTCCTGCGCAGGTCCTCGTTTTCGTATTGCGACCGGATGTCACCCGCTGCACGAACGACTTCGCCGAACCGGCGTTTGATAAAAAGCCCCCGCTCGTCCTGAAGATAATTCTCAAAATGCTGCTTCCTTATCGGCGGTACAATCGCCTTCCTTGCTGCGCCCCAGGTGGCGTTGTTGAATCTTGTTTTTGCCTTCCTCGGGTCGCCGGAGTTCTCGATTGCCAATCAAAACACTTTACGTTACTGGGAAGATAAGCGATAAAAACCCGGTATAAGATGGCGCGTTTCGGCAGGAATAAAAGCGCGGGCAGGCAAAGACAGATGTACAATCTTTTGGCCCTTCTGATAGGGGGGCAACAACGCCGTAAATCGGCGCAAGGTGAGTTTTGTGGCAGAGTCAAACCCAAGCGAAAAGTCCGTTCCAGCAGTACCCGTAGGCTTCACTGCAAAGTACGACCAGAAGGCGATTGAAGCAGAGATTACTGCGATGTGGGAGAAGGAAGGGATCCCCACTAAGATTTCCCAGCAACGCGTTGGGAAGAAGACGTTTTTTTTGCTTGACGGCCCGCCCTATGCGAATGCACAGGCGCACGTGGGCCACGTAAAGACCACCACCTGCAAGGACATCTGGAGCCGCTTCAAGCTGATGCAGGGATTTGACTCGCTTTTCTTGCCAGGTTTTGACTGCCACGGCCTGCCTACCGAAGTGATGGTTGAAAAGGAGCTTGGGATAAAGTCAAAGTCCGAGCTTGAAAAGATTGGCATCAAGAAGTTTGACGAGATGTGCCTGGAAAAGGTCACCAACACCGAAAAGGCGTGGGTGGCGTACTACCGCAACTTGGGAGCCTGGCGCGCGTATTACGAGCCGTATTTCACATACAAGGACTCCTACATCGAGTCGGGCTGGTGGACTGCAAAGCAGCTCTACGACAAGGGCCTGATGGTCGAAGGGGAAAAGCCCATCCACTGGTGCTCGCACTGCGAAACTAGCCTATCCGGTTATGAAGTTTCTGACTCTTACAAGGAAGTAAGCGACCCATCCATATTCGTCAAGTTCCCTGTGAAGGGAAAGGAGAAGGAGTTCCTTCTGGTGTGGACTACCACGCCTTGGACCCTTCCTGCAAACGTAGCTGTTGCGGTGAAAGGCGACGAGACCTATGTCAAGGTCAGGTACTGCGGCGAGCTGCTCATCCTTGCAAAACCGCGGCTTGATGCAGTGTTCACCGAGCTTTTGCACGCCGGTGAAAAGGAGTACGAAATAGTCGAGGAGTTCGACGGCAGCGCGCTCGAAGGCCTTGAGTATACTCCGCTTCTGGACACGCCGAGCCAGCAGAAGCTTGCTGGAAAGAACGCGCACAAAGTCATCTTGTCAGTCAAGGTGATGATGAACAAGAAGTACAAAAAGAAGATGGCCAAGGAAGAGACCAATGGCGAAGGCGAGAGGACTGCAGAGGCAAAAAAGGCCTCTGCCCAAGCAACTGCCGACTCGGCCAAGCCAGCTGAAGCAGTAGAGGAATACGAGGACTTTGTCACAATGGGCGACGGCACCGGCCTGGTGCACTGCGCGCCAGGTTGCGGGCAGAGCGACTACTTCATGGGAAAGCACTACGGGCTGCCTGCGATTTCGCCTGTTGACGTGCACGGAAAGTTCACCGCAGACGGCGGAAAGTGGGCCGGGGTGTACGTAAAGAAAGCGGATGCCGAGATAATGACGCACATCCAAGAGATTGGCCTGATGCTCAATGCAGACTACAAGACGCACCGCACCACATTGTGCTGGAGGTGCAAAACACCACTCATATTCCGGCTTTCGCGGCAGTGGTACCTCAAGGTTGACCCGCTCAAGGAAAAGATGCTTGCGCAGAACGACGAGGTGACCTGGTACCCTGCTTTCGGACAGGTCAAGTTCGCAAACTGGCTGTCCGACCGCGAGGACTGGTGCATCTCCCAACAGCGGTACTGGGGAATCCCGATGCCAATCTGGGAGTGCAAGAAGTGCAACGCAAAGCTTGTGATTGGCTCGCGCGACGAGCTGATGCAGAATGCGACAAAGAAGCCTGACGACCTTTCGGACTTGCACAGGCACACGGTTGACCCCATCAAGCTCAAGTGCAAGTGCGGTGGAGAGATGGAGCGAGTCCAGGACATATTCAACGTCTGGTTCGACTCCGGCATCGCGCCGTGGGCGTCGCTGGGATACCCGTTTGCGAACAAGGCGCTTTTTGAGAAAGTGTTCCCGGTTGACTTGATTGTGGAGTCGCAGGACCAGATCCGCGGGTGGTTCGACTCGTTGATGTTTGCAAGCACGGGCGTGTTTGGCAAGGCGCCTTACAAGCAGGTCGGCCTGATGGGCTGGGTGCTTGACGAAAAAGGCGAGAAGATGAGCAAGAGCCTTGGCAACGTGGTTTCTGCAACAGATGCCATCACCAAGCTTGGCGCTGATGCACTGCGCTTCTACTACTGCTGGGAAGTCCCGCCGTGGGAAGTGCAGAAGTTCTCGTTCAAGAGCGCAGGGGAGATACAGAGGTTCCTGTCAATCCTCTACAATTCTTACGTGTTCTTTGAGACCTACCTGCCTGAAAAGTTCAAGCCGGATGCGATGACCGAGGAATACTGCAAGGCCCTTCCCGCAGAGGACAGGTTCATCGTGTCTGCTGTGAACAACTTGGCGGAGAAAGCCACCAAGCACCTGGAGGCGTTCGAGTTCCAGCACGCAGGACGCGAGCTTTTGGAGTTCACGGTGAACGCGTACTCTCGCTGGTACGTCAAGCTAATCCGCGACAGGTGCTCGGGCGCTGACGAGAAATCCAAAAAGCAGGCGTTCTCAACAGTATACTACGTGCTGATGAAGCTTTCCAAGCTCCTTGCGCCGCTCACCCCGTTCATTGCGGAGAAGCTCTACCAGAACCTCAAGAGGTTCGATTCAAACCAGAAGTGGCCAAGCGTGCACTTTGCCGAGTACCCGGCCAAGGACCCCAAGCTTGTTGATTGCAAGCTTGAGGAACAGATGCTCTTTGCGATGCAGCTCACCGAGACCGCAAACAGCATGCGCCAGGAGGCAAAAATCAAGCTCAGGTGGCCCGTTGCAAGGATTGCAGTCTCAGGGGACGAGAAGGCAAAGGACGCGGCATACGCGCTTGGCACCATAATCGCGTCCTCCACCAACGCGATGGAAGTCTCGTTCGCAGCCGAGAAGCCGCAGCAAGGAAAGTGGCTTTCCCGCGAGTTCGCAAAGGGCTCAACGCTCTACCTTGACACCGAGATGACTCCTGCACTTGCGATGCTTTCCGCAACCCGCGAGCTCACCCGCGCAGTGCAGGCCGCAAGGAAGGCCGAAGGCTACGTGGTGTCCGAGCGCATCGCGCTCGTTCTGCAATGCACGGACCACGGATTCCAAAAGCACATTGCCGAGCATGAAAAGGAAATCTCAGCTGAAGTCGGCGCAAAGTCAATCGCATTCGGAAGGATTGAAACCGCCAAGGCCACTGCCGACCTTTCCGAGCTTGCGCTCGGAACCGTGAAGGCGAGCTTTACGAAGGCTTAGGGAAAACCGGTGAAGCGGAAGATGGCTGCGGAGAAAAAACCGTTCAGGGAAAAAGTCTTCACGGTTGTTTCCAAAATACCGAAGGGAAAAACCGCCACCTACGCACAGGTTGCAAAGGCGGCGGGAAGCCCAAACGCAGCAAGGGCAGTAGGCAACGTCCTTGCAAGGAACCCGCACCCAATCATCATCCCCTGCCACAGGGTCGTCCGTTCCGACGGCACTGTCGGCGGCTACCTTGGAAAAAAAGGCTCCAAAAAAAAGAGGGCGCTCCTTGAAGCCGAGGGAGCCTCGTTCAAAAACAACAGGACGAAAGCCGATTGGTAAGCCGGGCAGGCACATTTTTTAACAGGGCAAATTACAAATGCTAAAAGCTTGGAAACGGCGTTGGGCAACAAACATGAAGATACTGGATTTCGGCTGCGGCCACAAGAAAATCAAGGTCAGGGGAGCGACCGTAGTTGGCGTGGACCTTTCGGAGAACGCCGACGTGCAGCACGACCTGAACAGGTTCCCATACCCTTTCAATGATGACGAGTTCGACCAGATAAACGTGTCGCACGTAATCGAGCACCTTGACGACCTGCCCGGAGTAATCAAGGAACTCCACCGGATTACAAAGAACGGCGGGCTGATCCGGATTCGCGCGCCCCACTTTTCCTCCTGGGCGGCATGGATAGACCCGACCCACAAGCGCGGCATATGCTCTTCCACGTTCGACTACTTCCACCCCGAAAACAACTACAACGGCAACACGCTTTTCCGCGGGATGGGCCTTGTTGCGGTCAAAAAGAGGCTGCGCTGGGCCGGAAGCATGGGCTCAAGCTCGCAGAATGTCGCAATAAGGGCGTTCGGCAAGGTAGTTGACGCGGTTGCGAACGCCAACGTCAAGTTCTGCGAGAGGCTCTGGTGCTACTGGGTCGGCGGGTTCGGCGAAGTGGAGATACTCCTGAAGGTAGTCAAAAAGCAAGGCCGGAAAAAGAGATAAGCCAAGGGCACCGTACCGTATGGAAACCGAATGCCCCAGTTGATACAAACCGACTGATTCGCATGGAAAAGCACGACAAGAAAAGGTATTTTCTGGAAAGGGTGGAGGACACCGCGATCCTCCAGCTGCATTCCGACGACTTCGCAAGCCTCAGCAAGGCCGACCGGCTGAAGGCATACCACTTCATCCAGGCCGCGCTTGCGGGAAGGGACATCTACTACGACCAGCACCACAGGGACGCGCTGGAAGTACGCAACGTCCTTGAGGAAATACTTTTGCACCCAAAGGGCATCGGCGCTGCGCTCCTTGCGAAGGTCAAAAGCTACGCCAAGCTGTTCTGGGCCAACAGCGGCCAGTACAACGAGCGCACGAAAAAGAAGTTCGTGCCGAAGTTCTCGTTCAAGGAGTTGTGCAAGGCTGCAAGGAAAGCTGCAGGAAACGGCGCAAAAATACCTGCCAACGATGCCGGGATTCCCGTTGAGGAGCACTTGAAAAAGCTCGAAAATGTCATCTTCGACCCCGAATACGAGCCGCTGATTACCAACAAGAACCCGCAGGGAAAGGACGACGTGGTCACCGGCAGCGCAAACAACTTCTACTTCGGCGTGACCGCCGCTGACCTTGAGGGGTTTGAGGAAAAGCACGCGCTCAACTCGCGCGTTGCAATGCAAGACGGCAAGGTTGTCGAGCAGGTCTATCGCATCGGCGACAAGGGGAAAAACGTCCCCGCGGGGCTGTATGCAAGGGAGCTTGGCCTTATGAGGGAGAGCCTGCAGAAGGCGCTGCCCTACGCAAACGCCACCCAGAAAACAGCAATACGCCACCTGATTAGGTACTTCGAGACCGGCGACGCAAAGGAGTTTGACAGGTACAACATCGCCTGGGTGAAGGACGACTCGAAGGTTGACTTGATACTTGGGTTCATTGAAGTCTACAAGGACCCGCGCGGACAGAAGGGCTCGCTTGAAGGCATAGTCTATTGCACTGACAAGAAAATGACGCAGCTGATGAAAAAGGTCTCGCAGAACGCCCAGCTTTTTGAGGACCGCGCGCCCTGGGACGACAGGTACAAGAAAAGGCACGTGGCAGTGCCCACTGCGCTTGCGGTGGCCGTGCTTTTCGGGACCGGCGACGGCGGGCCGGTGCTACCGCTTGGAATAAACCTGCCCAACTCAAACATCCTGCGGCAAATGTACGGCTCAAAGAGCGTGCTCCTTACAAACGTGCTTGCCGCCACCAACGGCGTGATTGACCAGAAGATGACCGACGAGTTCGTATGCAACGAGGCAAGGGCCCTGCTGAGAAAGCACTCCGCAGAGGCTGAGAACCTGCACGTTGCGCTCCATGAGGTGCTCGGCCACGGGTCAGGAAAATCAAGCGCCAAGCTCAAGCACGACCCCGCGTTCTACATAAAGGAATATTATTCCACGCTTGAGGAAGCGCGTGCTGACCTGATGGCGCTGCACACCATGTTCGACCCCAAGCTGGTTGAGCTGGGAATAATGTCTTGCCGCGACGTGGCCTGTGCGGAATACTGGAGGTACGCAACCGCCGACCTCACGATGCTTCGCAGGATAAAGACAGACCGCATCGAGGACGACCACATGAGGGCGACCCACCTGATTGTTGCGTACATCATGGACAGGTTCGGCGCAATAGGGGCAGTTGAGGAGGGCGGGAAGGTCTTTTTCAAGGTAAGCGACATGGCGCGGATGCACGAGGGAGTCAAGTCCCTGCTGTCCGAACTGATGAGGATAAAGGCCGAGGGCGACTACGAGGCCGCAAAGAAGCTCATCACCAAATATTCGATTACGTTCAACAAGGCCTGGCGCGACCAGGTGATCCGCAGGGCGGACAGGATAGGGCTCCCGGAGTTCTTTGCCTTTGCGATGCCGGAATACGTTCCGGTCAGGAATGCAAAGGGCAAAGTCGTTGACGCCAAAATCGCGTACGGAAGGGACTTCAAGGCGCAGATGCTGAAATATTCTCACGGGCAAAGGGCCCCCGAAAGAAAGTGAAACTGACCATGGACAAGCTTGCCGCAGGCGCAAAGACAATCGTCGATACCTGCATGAAAGTCAAAAAAGGCGAGGAAGTGCTCATAATCACAGATGAGCAGCGGCTTGCGATTGCAGGCGCAGTGGCAAAGGAAGCCGCAAGGAAGGGCGCGAAGGTAACGCAGATAGTCCTCACCGACAATATGCGGCCGGTCACTTCCGTTGACAGGATAACCGCTGCTGCGCTGAAGAAGGCCGACGTCGTGCTCACGATAATCGACGGCCTGCCCAAGGAAACGCCGTTCCGCCTCGAAGCCATTGACATTGCGGTGAAAAGCGGCGCGCGCCTGGGCCACATGCCCGGGGCCGAGGAGAGGATGCTAATCAACGGCGGCCTGAGGGCGGACTACAACAAAGTAAGGAAGGTCGCGGCGGGACTGCTGAAGAAGCTTGGAAAAAAGAAGGCACTCCACATCACAGCCCCCGGCGGCACTGACCTGCGCGTCAAGCTTGGCAACCGCAAGTGGATTGAGGACTCCGGGCTTTACCACAAACCAGGGGTGTGGGGCAACCTGCCTGCGGGCGAGATATTCATCGCGCCTTTGGAAGACGGGGTTGACGGCGTGCTTGTGGTTGACGGCTCTACCGGGTTTTTCGGAATGCCCAAGCGCCCGATTAGCATCAGGATTGAAAAGGGCCAAGCCAGGGAAATCTCCTGCAAGGACAAGCAGACCGAGAGGCGCATCAGGGGCCTGATTTTTCGGGAGTCAGACAGCAACGCAAAAACCGTGGCCGAACTGGGGATTGGCACGAACAATTTTGCCAAGCTTACCGGAAACCTTCTGGAAGACGAGAAGGCCTACGGCACCGCGCACATCGCCTTTGGGGACAACGAGAACATGGGCGGAAAAAACAGGAGCAGAATCCACATCGACATGATTTTCAAGAATCCGAGATTCGAATAAGGAAAAAATAAGAAGATAAAAAAAGATGGAGACGCCCAAAGGGCGCGAAAGCTGATTCTCTATTTGCCGCTTTTGTCAAGCAAATACTGCATGCACAGACGCGTCCCCGCGCCCGTCGGGCCCCAGCAATAGTAGTTGCGCACGGCCTGGGTGGTCTGCCAGCCGGTCCCTGCGATGTCAATGTACGCCCACGGCCACTTGCCTGCAAACCGCTTCAAGAAAAACGCGGCAGTAATCGTGCCGGCCTCGCCGGACGGCTCGCTTGAGTTTCGCAGGTCGGCCTGCCTGCCTTCCACGTTCCCTGCGTACTCTGGAAACATCGGAAGCCTCCAGACGCGCTCGCCGGTCCGGTAGCTTGCCTGCTCCAGTTCCTTTGAAAGGCCATCGTCAGGCGAAAGCAAGCCGGATGCAACCGAGCCCAGTGCGACAACGCAGGCGCCGGATATGGAGGCGACGGCCACTACTGAGCGCGCATCCGGGAACTTGTCCTTCGCATAGGAAAGCGCGTCAGCAACAACCAACCTGCCCTCGGCGTGCGTCGTGATTACCTCTATTGACGTCCCGCCGGTCTTGAGTATGTCCCCAGGGCGGAATGCGGAGCTTGAAGGCATGCTTTCGGCAAGGGCAAGGATTCCCACTACTCGGGCGTTGGGCGCAAGCTCCGCTGCCGCCTTCATTACGCCAAGTACCGCACACGCGCCGGCCTTGTCCCATTTCATCAGCTCAAGGCCGCGGATTTGCTTTATCGAGATGCCGCCCGAGTCGAAAGTGATTCCCTTCCCTATGAAAACAAACGGGTCCTTGGAGTGGGCCTTTGCGGCTGAAGAGTACTCCAAGACGACCATCCTCCCGGGAACGTCGGAGCCCGCACCAACGTACGCAATCCCGTGCAAGCCCATCTTTGCAAGCTCGGTTGTGTTGATGACCTTGCAGGAAAGCCCGTGCTTCTTTGCAAGCGCTATTGCCTTGTGCGCCATGTACTCCGGGTTTGCCACGTTGCCCGGCTCGTTGTTGAGGTCGCGTGCGTAATTGGCTGCCTGCGCCATGACCTTGCCGATGCGGAGGCCGTCTTCTGCGCGCTGGACCGACTTTGCGGGCTTGAGGAGGACTTCCTTTCCTTCCAGGGAGGCTTTGTCTTCCGCCTTCCTTTCCTTGTATTTTGAGAACTCGTAGGAGGCAAGGATTGCGCCTTCGGCGAAGTTGCGGCTTGCAACGAAGTCATCAGCCTTCTCGAATGCTGGAAGCTGGACCACAAAGGACTTTGCAGAGGTCTTTTTTGACGCGTACACGAACGCGCCAGCTGCCTGCCGGATCCTCTCGTCCTCGAAATCGGCCTTCTTGCCCAGGCCCACGAGTATGGAGACGCCGCTGTTGCGTATGATGCAGGCCTCGCCGGGCTTTGCGGAGAAGTCCTCCTTGGAGAACTGGACGCCTTCGGCCCTGTCGCCTTCAAAAAGCAGGTTGACGCTTGCTGCGCCGGGCTTGGCAGGCTGCTTGAGTACGCTGATTTCCATTAGCATAACCTCGTAAAATGAACTAAACCCCTTTAGTGATTCAGGCTTTTTCTTCCAATCGGTCGTAGCCTGCAAGCCAGTAGCAGAATATCAGCACGGTCGCATAGCCCAGCGCAAGCTGGCCGAACTCCGGTGTTGCGGGAAGGCCCGAAAGCGTGGTGTACGCCCACATCCCAAGGTACGTTCCCGAGACCTCGATGACAAGGCCGATTATGGAGCCGAAGGCAAAGAACATCGTCGGAAGGGTCGCCGAGGCGCGGGTGTATACGAACGGACCGGCTGCGGCAAAAAGAAGCGACACACCCCAGAAGTTGTAGGTGAATGCGACAAGCAGCAACGCAACTGCGTTGAGCGCCACCGCCACCCACTCCTTGACCTTGTTGAAGATGGGAATTAGCGAGACTATGTACCACCCAAGCACCGCCCAGCCCATCGCGACCCACATCGGCAGGTTGTCGTGGCCGGTGTAGTGGTAGAAGCCGGAGGCGACGTTTGCGGTCTCGAATGCGAACGCGAACGTGGAGAGTATCACCATCAGGCGCCTGCCGCGCAGGTCGGCCTTGAACAGGAACACGTAGGCAAAGACCGCGCCTATGAAGAGGTTGATCACGTCGTGGCCGTAGGGCTTGAGGACGATGAAAGTGATCGGGATGAGAAGGAGCGGAAGAAGGAACCTTATCAGGTCGGAAGTCCAGCTCGAGTTCTTGGTTGCCAATTGAATTACCCCCCAGCAATTATGATGTTGAAAAAATTAAAAGAAAAAGAAAGGATGGCCTTTGCCTTCCTAGGCAAAGAGCATCTTGAGGTAGAACATGGGCGAAGTGTAGCCCTTGCGCGCCTCCTCGTTGACAAACGAGCCGGATATCATCTCGCGGATTTCCGGGCTTCTTGCGGCCTTGCCGATGACGAGGTTGAGCAGGAAGGTGTACTTTCCGTAGCGCTGCATGTTGTAGCTGATGTCCATCTCGTGGCCAATCTCGTTCCAGAGGCGGTCATAGTACTGCTTGAAGAAGCGTTCGGAGAAGTCGTTTGCCGCAAACGCCTCCTTGATGACCTCGGAGGATATGTAGCCGCTCATCAATGCGTTTCCCATGCCTTCGCCGGTGAACGGGTCAACCAGGCTTGCGGCATCGCCGACAAGGACATATCCGTCGCCGTAGATTTTCTTGCGCTGGCTCCCAAGCGGGAGGTTCCAGCCCTTGATGGGAGTGACGCGCTTTGCGTCCTTGAACCTTTCCTTGAAGAGCGGGTCGTTTGCGATTATATCCTCCATCAGCGTGGAGAGGTTTATCTTGTGCTTTCGCACGTCGCTTACAAGCATCCCGAGGCCCACGTTGGCCTTGCCGTCGTCAGAGGGGAACACCCAGAAGTAACCGGGGAGGACCTTCTTGTTGAAGTGGAGCTCGATTGCGTCCTTGACGTCCTTTACGTTGGTGTAGTATGCGCGTACCGCCAGGCACCAGTGCTTGGGGTCGTTTTCCGGAACGCCCACCTTGCGGGCAACTACGCTGTTTGCGCCATCCGCGCCAACCACAACCTTGGAATAATATTCCTGCTGCTTGCCGTCCGCTGACTTTGCAATCACGCCGATTACGGACTTGCCGTCCTCGCCAAAAATCAGGTCGGTAATCTCGGTGTTCTCAAGCGTGGTGACGTTTGCCTTGGACTTTGCGTTCTGGAAGTAGATGTTGTCCGAGATCTCGCGCCTGCATACGAACCCCGCCTCCCGGGTGCCGTCTTCCTTTGCGGGGACCTCGATGCGCACGTATGCGCCGTTGGGCGAGGAGAAGCCGATTGCGTTGACTATCGCGTTCGGGGTCTTGGAGATTTTCTCGTAAAGCCCGAGCTTCTTGATGATTGCCATGGACTTTCCGGAGATTGCGTCCCCGCAGGTCTTGTCGCGCGGGAACTTGACTTTGTCTATGAAGAGGACCTTCTTGCCCGCGTCGGAAAGGAAGGCAGCTGTTGACGAGCCGCCCGGTCCGCCACCGCAGACTATGACGTCAAACTCGCTTGTGAAAGCCTTACCCTCAACCATCGCCAATGCACCCTCATCTGAAAAGTGGATAGATCCTCGTACTCAATTGTGCTATTACTTTCGAAAAGGCCATTTAACCTTTTTTCGATTCCCCAAAAACCCTCAGCCTTAAAGGCTGAAAATAAAAAAAATGAAAAAGAAAGGAAACGGAGCGGTTGGAACGCCCGGAAAGCGGCTGGGAACTACTTCTTTCCAGCTGCCTTCTTCGCATCCGCGCCTGCCGCAGGCTTTGCCTCGCCCTCGGCGGGTGCTGCGCCCGCAGTTGCCGCTGCAGTCGATGCTGCTGCTGCGGCTTCCTCGGCCTTCTTCTTCTCCTCTGCGGTCTCCTTCTTCTTGAACACCACTGCCGCGGTCTTGCTCTTCATCATGTTGACCGGGTCCTTGGTGATGTCCTTTACGTCAAGCGTGTAAACCCCTGAGAGCTTGCGCATGGCCATGTCGAACGCCTTCTTGACTGCAGGAAGGCCCTTTGCGGCAACGCGGGCGCGGAACAGCCGCTCGCCTACGTGTATGTGCACGAGGCGGCCCTTGGGCGAGCCGAATGCCTGCTTCATGCCCTTGGAGATACGGTCTGCGCCGGCGACTCCGAGCGCGGTGTGCTCGCGCACCACCACGTGCGGGTACTTGAGAACAGTAAGGTAGTAGTTGGTTGACATGAGCATCTTTTCCAGCCGCTTGTTGGCGGCCTGCCTTGCGGCCTCGATTGCGTTGTCGCGCAGCGCCAGGTTGCGGCCGCAGATCAAGTCGACCTCAAGCTCATAGTACTTGTCAGCGCCCATGTGGTACTGGCGTATCTTGGGCCGCGGGGCTCCCTTGATGTAGCTCTTGCGCGGCTTCTTCTGAGAAAGCCTGGTCCAAATCTGCTTTGACTTGAGGTTGCGAACAGTCCTTGATGGTCTTATGCCCATGAAAATTCACCTGTGTTGAAACGCCAAAAACGCAAATTTCGCGGTAGGAATACGGTGCCTTCTATAAAGAGCCCCAAACAACCCGCTTTTGCCATGTGGCAGAGACAATTACTATCTCGACCAATGTTTTTATTGATTCCTTTGATGCCCGACTGGCAAAAAACAGCCGCCGCAGGGCCGGACCGACGATTTTACCACCCCCCGCAACACTAATTTAAGCTTAGGCACAGGTTACTAATCATATGGCACTTCTTGATTTCCTCAAAAAGCCCGAGCCCACAGTACCGCAGGCCTCTGCGGAAAAGACGGTGTACAGGCACAGGATAGACGAGCTTCGCAAGTACTTCGCCCACACCAAGCTGCCGCAGAACGAAATCGACAAGCAGACCTACGAGTTCCTTCGCGAGTTCTACAAGAAGTTCCTCGGCATGGACGCAAAGAACCCGATGGAAGCCATCGCACAAATCCAGGCCTCGGCTGCAAGCGAGGACGCCAAGACCAAGGCAATCGAGCTCTACAAGCAGTACTCGCAGTTCGAGCGGATGAAGATTACAGCAGGGAATCCCCAGCTGAACAAGTTCCTTCTTGCGTGCAACGAAATCCTTGACTCGCTCTAGGAACACCCCCGAGAGCAAGGGAACAAGTAGGCTATTTTTTCAAGAACCCTAGAACTTGGCAGGCGCGACAAACTTTTTTAGAACACTTTCCGCCGCACTTTTCGCACTTGCCGGAAGGCTGTTTTTTTCCGCCCGAAGCTACTTCCAGCTGAGTCCTCAGGTTAAGATAGGACTTCAAGACGTTGAACTTTATCCCCGGATATTTTTTCTCGGAATTATTCAAAAAGTCCTTGACCAGGCCTCTGAACGCCTCGGTTGCATACGGGCACTCGCCAAGGTGGTAGGAAAGGCCCTTCAGCTCGCAGTAGTAGGCGCACTCGCGTTCGGGAACGTAGATTAGGGGCTTGATGCGAGGCACAGTAAGGCCGTCCCCGTCGTTTTCAGAGACCGGGCCCAAGCGCGAGACGCCGTCGGGGTCTGCACGAAGAACGTTCATCAGAAAAGTCTGGCCGATGTCATCTGCATTGTGGCCTATTGCGACTTTGTTTGCATTCAGCTTGAGCGCGGCTTTGTTGAGCAAATATTTGCGGAGCGTCCCGCAGATTGCGCACGCGCCCATTGACAAAAACTGGGGGTCATGCGACTTGTTGCGGAGCCGGATGATTTGGTCAAGCGGGTGGCCGGAAAGTTCTGAAAATGAAAACACGACTAGTTTGTAGCCGTGCGCCTTGCAAAGCGCTTCAGCTTTCTTCTTGGCCTTCTCGCGGTAGCCCTTGATTCCTTCGTCAATAAGCACCGGAACAAGAACGATTCCGCCTATTCGCTTAACCATCCTGTCCAGCACGTGCAGCATCGCTGCGCTGTCCTTTCCGCCGGATACGCCGACTACGATGCGGTCGCCCCTGCGCAGCATCGCAAAGTCGCGGTTTGCCTTGCGCACGCGCCTCTCGAAAAGCGCGCAGAAGCATTGAGGACACAAGTCCAGCCCGGAATACTCAAGATTGATTACGGCCCCGCGCTTCTGGCAGCAGTTGCAGGTTATTGACTGGCTCATTTTTTCTTCCTGCCCTTGTACTCGCCCCATATTTCATAGAAGACGGGAAGCAGGGACACGAGTATTATCGCAAGCACAATCACAGTCAGCGCCTCGCCTGTAGCGGGAAGCACGTTCCCAAGAGCAAAGCCCGCGCCAAGGAAAAGGCACGACCACACGATTCCGCCGATTGCGTTGTACAGCGTGAACGTAAGGTAGTCCATCTTTGCGGTCCCTGCGAGTATGGGCGCAAAGGTGCGCACCACAGGCACGAAGCGCGCAAGAACAATCGCCTTCTTGCCGTGCTTGTCGTAGAAGGCTTGTGCCTTCTCTATGTACTTGGGGTTGCGAAAAAACGAGCCGTTCTTGGAAAAGAAAGCCGGGCCGAACCTGCTGCCGGTCCAGTAGCCGACCTGGTCGCCTATGAAGGCGCAGACTATGACGCCTGCGAGGACAAACCAGATGTCAAAGAAGCCCTTGGATGCAAAGATTCCTGCTGTGAATAGCAGCGAGTCGCCCGGGAGGAAGAAGCCAAAAAACAGGCCGGACTCGGCGAACACGAAACCGAACAGGGCAATCAGGCCGAAGGTCTGCAGGACGTACTCTGCTGAAAGGAACTCAAACATGGAAAACTACACCGGACATGGACTAATTTCTTTTCTTTGATTTGCCATTCGCGCCAATAATAACCTGCCCTGCAAGCAGAAGGCCGGTCACTGCGCGCGCTTCCGAGATTTTCCCCGACTTTGCCAGCGCAACGGCCTTGGAAAGCGGCATCAGCACGACCTTGAGAGGCTCAACCTCGTCGCCCTGCAGGGGCTTGGCTGGCTTTGAAAGTCCGGTTGCAAGATAGATATAGGTAAGCTGGTCGGAATAGCCGGGGGAGAGATAATACTTGCCAAGAAGCTTGAAGCGCTTGGCCCTAAAGCCAGTCTCTTCCTCAAGTTCGCGCCTTGCAGCTGCAACCGGCGACTCCTTTTCATCCACCCTGCCCTTTGGAAGGCAAAGCTCGGAGCGGTTTATGCCTGCGAAATACTCGCGCACCAAGACGACGCGGCCCAACTCGTCAACAGCAGCAACCATCGCGCCCTTGGAGCCGCCCTGTGCGGACATCACTTCGTAGGAGAATTCCGTCCCGTTGCCGTGGCGGACAAGGACATCCTTGATGCGAAAGATTCTGCCAATGAACTTGATTTTTTCGGAAAGTTTCTTGGGCATTTCAAATAATCAACCGCCGTAAATTATCCCAATAAGCTCGACTTTGTCTCCCTGCTTAAGTTTCGTCCTGCTATGGCAGATTTTCCCATTAAGCTTGACTATGATGGTCTGCTCGTTGGCATCAACAGCGTCGATTGCGGTCTTGATTGTTGCGCCTGCTTTGAGCTTGACTTTGCGCTTTTTTCCCTCAAGCAAGACCAAAACGTCCATCCGTAAACACACCGCAAGCGATTTTTTTGCTGCAGCCTTTCAAAGGGTATTTATTGGTGCGGCTTGCTTAATTATTCCTCTTACGCCACAGTGGATGTGGGGACTCGCGGTCCCTGAACTGTTTCGGCTATTATTGTCGGTGGCATAAAACGGAGAGTGTGAAAAATGAGTGCAACTAAATACATTCGCGAATCGTTCCGCAAGACTATGGCCGAGCGCGCGCCAGCATACAAAGCACGGCTCATCAAGTGGCATAAGCAGTCGCCGGTAGTGCGCCTGGACGGGCCGACCAACATACCCCGCGCAAGGGGGCTTGGGTACAAGGCCACCAAGGACATCATAGTTGTGCGCGTGCGCATCTCTAAAGGAAAGCGCGTCCGCCGCAGGGCTGACCTGGGCCGCAAGCCCGGCAAGAACCGCAAGGAAGTCAACCCGGGAGCACCGCTGTCATATTACGCCGTAATCAAGGCCGCAAACCGCTTCACCAACCTCTCGCCGATGGGAGTATACCTTGCGGGAGAGACGGGCACGGACAAGTACTTCGAAGTCATAATGAAGAACAACTGCCCGCAGACGCCCCAGAAGCCGGTCAAGCAGGTAGCGCCAGTTGTTGCAAAGCCGGCAGCTGCTGCAAAACCCGCTGTTGCGGCAAAGAAAGCCTAAGTGGTAACCCTTAGAATGGACTTTGTTGACTTGAACGTCGCAAAGCCGGAACTGTCCGCGCTTCTACACAAGCTCGGCTTTTCCCAATCTTTTTCTTTGCAATCCGCTGCGGTTAATTCGCAGGCGGACATCCAGAAGAAGCTTTCCAAGCCCTCGGCAGTTGAATCCACAAACGTCGAGATGCTGATGGCCTGCTGCAGGCAGGAGAATGCGATTCTAATCAACCCGTTCCTTGCCAAGGGCTTTGAGAAGGAGCAGAAGCTCTTCCGAAAAATCGCGGAGGAAGGAAAGTTCCTTGAAATCCCGCTTTCGCTCTTCCTTGACTGCTCCGGCGCGCGGCGCGCAGGAAGGCTGCACGTTGCAACCAAGGCAGCAAGGCTTGCTGCAAAGCACAAAGTAAGGGTAGTGATTACAAGCAGGGCGACCACTCAGGAGGGCTGCAAGTCCCCTAATGAGATATGCGCACTTGCAGAATCCTTCCTTTCAATGAGCCCGTCAGCGGCGCGGGACGCTTTGTCCAAGAACCCCCTGGCAGCAGCTGCAGAAAACAGGCTTTTGCCGCTCTAGGCAAAGGCTTCGAGCCCCCTTTTGGGGCCTTTTTATCCGGGCCAACTGTTTTACGCGGGTTTAAAAGATTAATCCAGAATATATTTACTCACCAGTAGTAACTTACTTTCATGGTGGGTATATGTCTGACAAGGGCCAAATCGACGGCGTAATCATCGCCGTTTCAGTTCTCACACTTGCGCTTATAGGGATTATGATCGCAAGCCCCTCCAGCATGAGCGGGTTCTTTACAGCAGGCTCGCAGGCCCAGATGACCCCGACTATGGTGCCAATTCTTTCCCAGTACACAGCAATGCCCTCGGCACAGCCCACGTATACCGGCATCCCCATAATCGACCAGTCCTACTACCCCGCGCCGGTTGTGCAGGCCTCGCCGACCCCGTCATACTACAACCCATATTACCAGGGCAACAACCAGTACGGGCAATACGGACAGAACAGCCCCTACTACAACTACAACAACTATTACCAGTACGCTCCGGCATACTACCCCAACGGCACGCCCTACTACCCGCCCGGGTACCAGAACTACAACTATTACCCTAACGGCACGCCATACGGAGGATACTACACCCAGTACGCATACTGCTACTCCAACTACACCGGCTCGTACCCGACAAGCGTGAACATAATCGCAGGCAGGTCGCCGGTCAACGTCTTCATCGACGGCACGTACTGCGGCACTATAACTTCCAATGGCAGCTCGTTCATGGCATTCGGCCTCTCGCCGGGATACCACGCAATCTACGTTTCAGGGAACAACTGCTACAAGGTTGACTCGGTATACACCACCTACCAGTACCAGACCAACATCAACGTGTGCAACGACGGCAGCACTACGGGCGGACGCACATTCACAGGCGACGGCACGTATTACCTTTACCAGGGCGACCAGGTCACTGCCACTAGCGGGGCCAAGTTCGTTTTCTCAAGCTTCTCGACCTGGGAAACCGGCCAGTCAGCCCTGCCGATGGCGTCGTTCTCAGTCACCCCAAGCAGCGGAAGCTCCTACACGGTCAGCATGACAGTAGGCTCGGAATACTACTACACCGGCGGCTCGATACGCATCAACGGAATATCCGAACCGTCCTCGGGCAAGCTCTTCGGGGTCACGGTATCATCCTCAGGCAACCTCCAGCCCTCGCCAGTAGGCACCCGCACGCTCTCAGGCCGCCTCATGAACCAGAACGGCACCGGCATAGCCAACGCGGCAATAATGGTCGTGAACGCATACGACGGCCAGACTTATATGAACACCAAGATTGCAGGAAGCGACGGCTACTATACGATGCCGTACGTGCCCGACGGGATGTACAACATCACAGTAAGCGCGGCGAACCACTACAGGCGCACCTGGACGTTCGTGCAGGTCTCATCCGACTCGTACGCAAACTACGACATCGCGTCCTCAGGCACCGCAACCCCGACTCCAACTGCAAGCCCGGCCTCAACCCCGACATCAACGCACTACATAGCCACGCAGTCGTACCTGTTCTCGATACCGCTGACAAGCCCGGGCATTGCAAACAACACCTGCGGCAACGGCACGGTGAACCGCTTCAACACATTCAACCAGAGCTGGTACGAGGTTCCGTGGTCGGCAATCAACGGCAACGAGACCTACTGGCTCAACGTGACGTCGCCCTGCATGCTCTCGTTCAACGGGGTTTCGCAGTACAACAGGACCGGCTACTCCAACGCAATCTCGCCCGGCTGGAACGCAATAAGCGCGCCCTTTGACGGCGCCTCGTTTGCCCAGCTTGCGGGCAACTGCAACATAACAGCGTACTCGCGGCTCAACACTGCGGGCCAGTTTGAGACCTACAACTCGACTGCGGGCACCGGGACTGCGTTCAGCATGACCGCAGGTGTCGGGTACCTTGCGTACTCAGGCAACGCGACGCTGTGCTCGATGTACTACAGGGGCTAAGTAGCCATATAGCACCAAGCCGGACATCGAACCGCTGGACGCGGGCCAATAATTAGTCTTCTTTTCCTTTTCCATCCTGCTCGGCAATAGCGTCGACGATGCTTTTCAACTCGTCGAACTGGACGCGGTTGCCCCATTTGCGCAGCGTCGAATTCTCCACAAGGCCCCGGATGATGTCCTTTGAAAAGACGCCCTCTGGCTTGAGAGCGCCGTTCTGAAGGTGCATCATCAGCCGGTCCTGGTAAATCCTTCCGATTACGTCGAGGACTTCCCTGCGGTGGATTTGTGTATCGTTCTCGCCAGCAGGAAGCGTTTTCGCGCCGTTCTTTTTCCGCTCCTGCGCCTCAAGCTCCCGCTGGCGAAGGACGTGCGGCGCGTACTTTGAAAGCATGTTGACGACATCCACGCCGCCACCGTAGTGAATCAGGTCCGCCTCTTCGACAAGGCTGCGCGTGTTGAGGAATACGTCGCGGTAAGTGAGGATTCCGCCGGGATTTCTTTCCATAAGTCAAAATGCACCACTAGCTCATTTCCGAACGGCATTGGCCGCATCCTTCACCGACACCAGCGCCTCTTCCCCGCTTACCAGGTTCCGGAGGTTGATTTTCTTTTCCTTCGCTTCCTTGTCGCCGATGATTGCGGCAAACGGGATTCCCTGCTTGGAGCAGTAGTCGAGGTTCTTTGTGATGTTGCGGCCTAGTAGGTCGATTGCGACATTTACGCCCTGCGACCTGAGCTCCTGCGCGACTTGAAACGCGAAAGGCTGGTCCTTGATGGGGATTACGAAAACTTCGACTGCGGTCTTGCGGATGCCTTCGATTTTTTCGCCCTTTGCGACTTTTTCCTTGAGAAGCTCGCAGATTGACTCGAAGCCGAAAGCAACTCCGGTTGCCGGGACCTTGTCCTTTCCTGAGAACCTGCCCACCATCTCGTCGTATCTCCCGCCGCCGCAGATGCTTGACTTAATGATGCTTCCGGGGACGTAGCCTTCGATAACTGTGCTGCTGTAATAGGAGAGGCCGCGCGCGAGGCTGGTCTTGATTTCGTAAAAGTCATCGTTGATTCCGTAGAGCTTGATGTAACCGACGAGCTGCTTAAGTTCAGCCAGACCCTCTGCACCCGAACCGGTTCCTTGTGCCTTGCCTGCAAGAATCTTCTCAAGCTTGGCCATCAGCTTGTCGTTGCCAAGCTTGTCCAACTCCTCGAACAGCTCAAGGACTTTCTTTGCGCTTGCAGCGGGGACGCCCTTTTCCTCCATCTCCTTCTGCACTTCCTTGGCGCCGATTTTTTCAAGCTTGTCTATTGAAAGTATGACCGGAGTGGCCTGCTCGGCGGACACGCCGCAGGTTTCAAGAAGGCCGTCAAGCACCTTGCGGTTGTTGATTTTCAGCTTGCATTCGATTCCAAGCGCGTCAAAACCCGCCTTGAGTATGGCAACTATCTCAGCTTCCGCTGCCTGCGATGACACGCCGAAGATGTCGATGTCGCACTGGTAGAACTCGCGGTAGCGTCCGAGCTTAATCGGGCCGTCGCGCCAAACCGGCGCGATTGAGTAGCGCTTGAAAGGCATTGCAAGCCGAGGGTTGGAGGCAAGGACGCGGCAGGTGGGAACAGTCTGGTCGTAGCGAAGTCCCAGCTCGCGCTTTCCCTGGTCAGTAAGCTTGTAGGTTTCCTTGAGGATTTCCGCGCCTCCGGCGTACTTGGAGGAAAGGACTTCCCAATTCTCGATTGCGGGGGTCTCGATGGGGTTGAAGCCGAAGCTCTCAAAGACAGTCTTGAGCCGCGAAATCGCCCAGTCCCGGAGGAGCTTTTCTTCTACCAAGAAATCACGCGAGCCGCGAACAGGAGCAAGATCCATAGGAACACCTTTTGAAGTGCAAATTATAGGACTATTTAGATTCCGATTCTCTTTATAAGAGTGTGATTGGAAGCACCTTCCGCAGTCTTCAAAACCCTTAAAAACCGCAATATGCACTAAATAATTCCTCTTAGTGGGTCCGCAAGGGCCAATCGGAGAGTAAGCTTCGGCTTGAGATCCGCAGGAAACAATGCAGGATGCGAATAGGCAGCAATCAAATGCAATTGCCCCGCAGTCGGTTTTTTCCATCGCAGCTCTCAACTCGGACAGTCATGTTTTTACTAAAAAAAGTGATTTGAATATGGATTTGGGCACTTCGATTCGCATGGCAGTCGACAACGGTAAAATCGTTTTCGGCTCGGACAAGACAAGGAAGCTCTCGCTTTCGGGCAAGCCCAAGCTGGTGGTTGTATCAAGCAACTGCCCGGCTGAGGCGCGCCAGGACATCGAGCACTTCTGCAAGCTTGCCAAGATTACAGTCTACACCTTCCCAGGGACGGGCGTGGAGCTTGGCACGACGTGCGGTAAGCCGTTCATCATAAGCGCTTTTGCGGTGATGGACTTCGGCAACTCCGACCTTGCGGAACTGGTGAAGACCAAGTGAGTGAAAGGAAGCTCTCGCAGGAGGACATCCAGCTGCTCAACTTCGTCGAGCGCGCAACAGGCGCGGCTGCAATCGACGTCATCTCGGAAGGCAACGCGGTTGTCTTCGTGGTGGCCAAGGGGCAGTTCGGACGGGCAATCGGAAAAGCAGGCGCAAACATACAGAAATTGCGCAGGATGATGCCCGGAAAGGAAGTAGAGATTGTGGAGGAAGCGTCCGACGTAAAGGAGCTTCTCACGCACGCTTTGTCTCCGGCGATGCTGAAGGGAATCGAGCAGAACGAGAAGGGCGAAGTGCTTGTCTCGGTTGACGCCAAGTCAAAGGGCCTCGCAATAGGCAAGGGCGGGGAGCGCATAAAGCGCGCGCGCCTGCTGGCCAAAAGGCTTTTTGGCGTGGCTGAAGTAAGGATATTGTGATTATTCAAGTAACGTTTCAAAACAGGTGTTATAATGGCAAAAGGATTGTTCGCAGGAAGGGTTCTGGCACGTAACCGCAAGACTAAGCGCTGGCTCAAGAAGCCATGGAAACGCAAGGCACTAGGCTTGAAGGCCAAGTTCGACCCCCTTGAGGGCGCGCCCCAGGCAAAGGGAATCGTCATCAAGAAAGTCGGTATTGAGCAGAAGCAACCGCACTCCGGAATCATCAAGGGAGTGGTTGTCCAGCTGATCAAGAACGGCAAGAAAGTCACTGCGCACGCCCCACGCGACAAGGCCATCACCAAGATTGACGAGCACGACGAGGTCACAATAGAGGGCCTCGGAGGCTCCCAGCGCGGACAGATGGGTTCTATCCCCGGAGTCCGTTACAAGGTTGTGATGGTGAACGGAGTATCCCTTGACCAGCTCAGGCGTGGCAAGAAGGAGAAGCCGAAGAGATAGTTTCTCTCCTTTCATTTTATTTTCATAAGGTGTTGATCATATGGCAAAGAACGCTGAAGACAAAGAAACTGCCGAAGTGGCCACTAAGCCGGCCTACAAGGCATTCGGAAAATACGAGTACACAGTAGAAGTGCGCGACATCTCGCTTGCGCCCTACATCTGTTTGCGCGACATCGAGCTCCCGCACTCGTTTGCAAGGCACGGAAACAAGCAGTTCGCCAAGTCAAAGGTGAACATTGTCGAGCGCTTGGCAAACAAGCTTATGAGGGGAGGTACTGGAGAGAAGCTCTCCGGCCGCATCATCCGCACTCACGGAAGGCTCCAGGGCAAGAAGAGCAAGTCACTTCGCATCGTCGAGGCGGCTTTTGACGAGGTCGAAAAGAGGACCAAGCAGAACCCGCTCCAGGTGCTTGTGCGCGCAATCGAAAACTCGGCGCCGAGAGAGGACATCACCCGCGTGCGCTTTGGAGGAATCTCCTACCAAGTCGCTGTAGACGTTGCACCGCAGAGAAGGCTTGACCTGGCATTGCGCAACCTGACGCTTGCTGCAATCATGGGCGCATTCGACAAGAAGGCGACCCTTGCGGACGTGCTTGCAAACGAGCTCGTACTCGCAGGAGCAAACGACCTGAACAGCTACTCGGTGAAGAGAAAGAACGATACCGAGCGCATGGCAAAGTCGGCAAGATAAATTTCATTCCTTTTTCCAATTTCATTTTCTTTTCGAAATTGGATGGTTTCATTTTTCAATTCGTTTTCGTGTTTCAGGCGCAAAAGCGCCGAATTCCATTATGGTGATTTAGATGGCAAGAAAGGAAGCAGTGGTCGAAAAAGTCAGCGCACTGATGAACAACCGCGCCAACATCCGCAACATGGGCATAGTCGCCCACGTGGACCACGGCAAGACCACCCTTTCGGACACGCTGGTTGCCCGCGCAGGACTGATTTCTCAGGAGCTTGCGGGAGAGCAGCGCGTGCTCGACTACGACGCACAAGAACAGGCGCGTGGAATCACCATCAAGGCAGCAAACATCTCAATCGCTTTTGCCTACGAAAAAGAGGACTATCTTATCAACCTCATCGACACTCCAGGCCACGTTGACTTCGGCGGCCACGTTACCCGCGCAATGAGGGCAGTGGACGGAGTAATCCTCGTGGTTGACTGCGTCGAGGGAATCATGCCCCAGACTGAGACTAATTTGAGGCAGGCGCTCAAGGAACGCGTCAAGCCCGTTCTATTCATCAACAAGATTGACCGTTACATCAACGAGCTCAAGCTCTCCAAGGAGAAGATGCAGGAGCGCTTCCTGAAAATCATCATGGCAGTCAACAAGCTCATCGAGACCTACGGGCCAGAGGAGTACAAGAAGGAATGGCAAGTGGATGTCGTGAAGGGAAGCGTCGCATTCGGAACCGCATTCAACAAGTGGGCAATTTCCGGACCAATCATGAAGCGCAACAACATCAGCTTCCAGACAATGTACGACTGCTGCGTAGCGGGCGACCACGCCCAGCTGCAGAAAATCGCCCCGCTTGGAGACGTCATCCTGGAGATGGTGGTAAAGAACCTGCCCTCGCCGATTGAGTCGCAGAAATACCGCATCCCGGTAATCTGGCACGGCGACCAGTCAACCGAGCAGGGAAAAGCCATGATGGAGTGCGACCCGAAGGGCAAGGCATGCTTCATGGTAACTGCAATCCAGATGGACCCGCACGCAGGAGAAATCGCAATCGGAAGGCTCTACTCGGGAAGAATCACCAAGGGAACCGAGTTGTTCCTTGCATCCAAGTTTACCACTGAAAAAGTCCAGCAAGTCGCAGTCTATATGGGACCTGACCGCATCATCGTCGAAGACGCTGTTGCAGGAAACATCGTCGCACTCGTAGGCTTGAAGGAAGTCTACGCAGGAGAGACCGTCTCCGAAGGCGAGATTGCACCTTTCGAGCAGATTAAGCACTACAGCGTGCCTGTGGTCACCAAGTCCATTGAGGCAAAGGACCCGCGCGACCTGGTCAAGCTCATTGACGCGCTTCGCAAGGTCACCAAGGAGGACCCGACCATCAAAGTCGAGATTAACCAGCAGACTGGCGAGCACCTCATGTCAGGCATGGGAGAGCTCCACCTTGAGATTATCGAGTACAAAATCAAGAACGAGCGCGGAGTCAACATCGTCACCTCGCCACCAATCGTGCTTTACAAGGAAGCCATTACTGCCGAAGGCCCTGAGCTTGAAGGCAAGTCGCCAAACAAGCACAACAAGTTCAAGATGTACGTCACTCCCCTTGAGCCGTCAGTGATGAAGGCAATTGACGAGGGCGAAGTCAGCGAAAAGTCCAAGGGCAAGGAAATGATTGAGTCCCTCATCAAGGCGGGATTGCCGCGTGACGAGGCCAAGAAAATCCTCTGCATCTCAGGCGACAACCTGTTCATCGACGCCACCAAGGGAGTCCAGGGCTTGCTTGACATCAAGGAGCTTCTGCTCCAGGCATTCAGGGAAGCTGTACAGCGCGGGCCAATGGCAAAGGAAGAAGTCACCGGAGTCAAGGTAATCCTGACTGACGCGACTATCCACGTCGACCCTGCTCACCGCGGGCCTGCACAGGTAATACCTGCAATGAAGCGGCCGATTTACGCAGGGATGCTGATGGCAAAGCCCATCTTGCTTGAGCCCAAGCAGAAGCTTGTAATCAGCGCACCCAACGACTACCTTTCCAACATCATTACATTGATTAACGGAAGGCGCGGACAGGTGCTCTCGATTGAGCAGGAAGGCGAGGCTGCGGCAATCGTAGGCAAGGTGCCTGTTGCTGACATGTTCGGCTTCTCCAACGACATCCGCAGCGCAACTCAGGGTCGCGCGTCGTGGTACTACGACTACTCCGGTTACGAGAAGCTCCCGACTGACTTGCAGGGCAAAATCATCACCCAGATCCGCAAGCGCAAGGGCGAGCCCGAACTCGTGCCAACAGCAAGGGACTTCTTGGACTAAATTCGCCGAAGGCGGATTTTTCCATTCCCCAACTTTTTCTTTTTCCCTTTTTCCTTTTCAAATTCTTTTCCTATTTTTCCAAACAATTTTTCGATTCTTTTTTGCCCAAAAGTCGAACATTTTTTATTCCAATTGGAATGAAAATGCACTAAATTTCACGCTACGAAATTCGAAAAATCCCGATAGCTTTTTATAATAAATCTCATCAAATAGTTGCTACAGTTTGGTGTTCCGAGGGGGGCTTGGAGCAGTAAATTTTTCACTCTTTTTGAGTGGTAAAACGGCAAGATTGCCGCAAAAGCCTTATAAAGGTAAACTGATTTTCTTATATTCCCAAGAAATTAGGCAACCATACAACATATAGTGGTTTGTTTATACTTCCCACACAATAGGTGGGATTCAAGCTGGCTGGCAGGCTGGCTGCAGACCCCTCAAAGGCCGTATGTTGTGCCTGACTCCTTGGCTGGACACAATAGGTATGGGGGTTGTTTTTTGTGAAATGTCCCAGTTGCAAGAGTGAAGAGACCAAGGTCATTGACAAGCGCTTTACTGACAACATCGAGGCCAACAGGAGGCGCCGCGAGTGCCTCTCCTGCGGCGACCGTTTTACCACTTACGAACGCATAGAGACTACCCTCAAGGTCATCAAGAAGGATGGCAAGAAGGAGGACTTCGACGAGTCCAAAATCATGCGCGGAATCGAAAACGCCGCAGTCAAGAGGCTGTCTGAAAAGCAGATTGACCAGCTTGTTGACGACATCTCAGCTGAGCTTTCAAAGGAAAACCCCTCAGGCGAGGTCCCGTCATCAGTAATCGGCACCAAGGTGCTGGACAAGCTCAAGGCAGCTGACGAAATCACTTATTTGCGCTTTGCAGCTGTTTACAAGGGGCTCAAGAACGCCCAGGCGCTCCAGAAGGAGGCCCGCAGCCTGCACGAGTACAAGGGCGGCAAGGTCAAGGCACTTGTTGCCAAGATAAAGAAGCGCGACGGCCGCGTGGTGTCTTTTGACCGCGACCGCATCGAAACAGCCATCTTTGCAGCAGCAAAGGCTACTGGCGCTGGGGACCACGACCTGGCTGAAGAGCTTTCCGACAAGGTGGTTGCAAAGCTCAACTCCGAGTACGGCGACGAGAAGGTGCCGGATGTTGAAGTAATCCAGGACATGGTCGAAAAGGTGCTCATCGAGGCAGGCCAGGTCGAGATTTCCAAGTCATACATACTTTACCGCAACCAGCGCGAGAAGGAGCGCGAGCGCAAGCAGATGTTCATGAACATCAACGACGTCATGGACGGCTACCTGTCGCAGTCGGACTGGCGCACCAAGGAAAACAGCAACACAGACTACTCGTTCTCGGGTTTGATGCTCCACACTGCCGGGACTGTGATTGCAAACTATGTGCTTAACGAGATGTACCCTTCCGAAGTGGCTGATGCTCACAAGAAGGGCTACTACCACATGCACGACCTGTCCTGCGGAGTCGTAGGATACTGCGCCGGCTGGTCGCTGAAGAACCTGATTTCAATGGGATTCAATGGCGTTCCCAACAAAGTGGATGCTTTGCCTGCCAAGCACCTTGACGTGCTGGTAAACCAGATGGTGAACTTCATCGGCTGCATGCAGATGGAATTCGCCGGAGCGCAGGCATTCTCAAGCGTGGACACGCTTTTGGCGCCTTTTGTCAAGCAGGACAAGCTTACTTACAAGCAAGTCAAGCAGGCCATGCAAATCCTGGTCTACTCTTTGAACGTGCCCTCGCGCTGGGGAAGCCAGATGCCGTTCTCCAACATCACATTCGACTGGACCGTTCCCGAGGACATGGCAAACCAGGCCGCAATAATCGGCGGCGAGCCGATGGAATTCAACTACGGAGACTGCCAGGCCGAAATGGACATGGTCAACAAGGCGTTCCTTGAGGTCATGATGTCAGGAGATGCTTCGGGCAGGATATTTACGTTCCCGATCCCGACTTACAACCTTACGAACGACTTCAACTGGGACTCCGACAACGCCAACCTCCTTTTCGAGGCTACTGCGCGCTACGGGATGCCATACTTCCAGAACTACATCGGAAGCAGCCTTGACCCGAAGAGCGTGCGCTCGATGTGCTGCAGGCTGAGCCTGGACTTGAACCAGCTGCGCAACAAGGGCAACGGAATCTTTGGCGCTGGCGAGCAAACCGGCAGCGTCGGAGTGGTCACCATAAACCTCAACAGGCTTGCCTATGAGTCTAGCAACAAAGAGGAGTTCTTCCGCAAAATCGACCAGTATATGACCCTTGCCAAGGTCTCGCTTGAGATAAAGCGCGAGGTAATTGAACGCAACCTCGCGCAGGGCCTGATGCCCTACACCAAGAGGTACTTAGGCTCGTTCCACAACCACTTCTCCACAATCGGGCTGTGCGGAATGAACGAGGCTTCGGTTAACCTGCTTGGAAAGAGCATTCTTGAGCCTGAAGGCAAGACCTTTGCAATGGAGACTTTGACTTACATGCGCACCAAGCTGGTTGAGTTCCAGAACGAGACTGGCCACCTGTACAACCTTGAGGCAACACCTGCTGAGAGCGCGTCTTACCGGCTTGCAAAGGCTGACAAGAAGGCGCACCCGGACATATTCACTTCCGGAACCGAAGTGCCTTACCTGACCAACTCAACCCAGCTGCCAGTTGACGCGACTGACGACGTGATTGAGGCACTTGAGCACCAGAACGACATCCAGCCGCTCTACAGCGGGGGAACGGTGTTCCACGTGTTCATGGGCGAAAAATTAAGCTCTGGTGCTGCGTGCAAGGCGCTTGTAAAGAAGATTGCCTACAACACACGGCTTCCTTACTTTTCAATCACGCCCACATTCAGCGTGTGCCCCGAGCACGGGTACATCGCAGGCGAGCACTTCTCGTGCCCCTGCATGGTAAAGGAGAAAGCGTAGAGAAGATTTTGGAGGGATGACAAGATGGACGAAGAGAAGACCTGCTCGAAGAGATGCGAAGTGTATTCACGCGTAGTCGGCTACTACAGGCCAGTTCAGAACTGGAACAACGGAAAGCGCGAGGAATTCAAGGACCGCTTGGAATACTCCGAACAGATTGCGCTTTCAAAGAAGTTTGAGTGCGGAGCAGAGGAAGTCACGATTGCCTGCGAGTGCACTACTTCCAAGAAGGCCTAAAGCAGGATAATATGCCGCAAGGGAAAAAGTAGGGAAGAAAGCAAAGAACGCAAGATATAGGAGCAAGAGAAGAAAGGAGGCCTTGAAATAATGCAAATCGTAGGCCTGCAAAAGACAACTCTGGTTGACTATCCGGGCGTGGTTGCCTGCACCCTTTTCACTCCGGGGTGCAACTTCCGCTGTCCCTATTGCCACAACCCCGAACTCATCAACCCCACTCACGCGTTCCAAATCATCCCGGAAGGCGAGTTCTTGCAGTGGCTTTCCGGCCGGAAGGGCTGGCTGGACGGGGTTTGCGTGACTGGCGGCGAGCCCACTCTTCAGAAAGACCTCCCAAGCTTCGCCAAGAAAGTCAAGGCCGCCGGCTTCCTTTTCAAGCTTGACTCCAACGGCACGAATCCCGCAATGCTTGAGCAGATGCTCGACTCGAACCTGATTGACTTTGTGGCAATGGACATCAAGGCCCCGCTTGCAGATTACTCAAAAGCAACGAGAACTGACGTCGTCCAAGCCAATATCCAAAAGTCCATTGACCTCATCCGCACGAAAGCGCCCGATTACGAATTCCGCACCACTGTTGGCCCTGCCTGGTATTCCAAAGACGCGGCCAAGCGAATCGGCGAGTGGCTGGATGGCAGTAAGGCCTATTTCCTGCAGCAGTACGTCCCCGGCAACACCCTTGACCCCCAGCTCTCCAAAGACCGCTTTACGAAGGAAGAGCTGCAGGAGCTGGCGGCAATATTGAAGCTCCATTTCAAGAAAGTGGAGATAAGGGGAATCTGATGAGCGAGACAATAAGTGAGTGAAAAAATATGGAAAATTCGTTTATGGATCAATACAAACGAATGACGAGAGGATATCTGCTTTTTAAATCAACGAACGATGGAAGAACGCATGACAAGGACAACTGCGATTACTATCAGGACGAAGTAGTCCATTTCTTTCAAGATTGTTGGCATCTAAAAGATTGGATAATGAACGATTCAACAATTCAATTCGTGGTAAACCCCATCAACGCCAAGCCGCATTGGGTTGAAGAATACGTAAACTCAAACAAAGCACTACGTATCTGCGCAGACTTATGCAACGATACAAAACACTTAACACTTAGAGAAGATTCAAAAAGAAGCAAGTTAGATCCCAAATTTGGAAAACGAACATCAGCCTATTCATTAACCTGCTCTGAGGTTATCGCAGTTTCAGACGCAGTATCTGTTCCTCAAGTTAAAGCACCTAAAGAAGAACCACCAAGAATCAGCGTAAAATACTCAATTCCATTATCTGATGGAACAGCGATAGATGCATTCCAACTAGCAACAGAATGCGTTCAGGCGTGGGAAAAATACCTAAAGGAAAACTCACTAATTTAGTGGCTCGATAAAACTATCCAGCATACTACGTTAGAATATGACGAAGCTTTCTTCAAGAAATCTTTTTTCGCGCATCTTCTAGACTGGGAAGACCATCAATAATTTGAAAACCCACGTCTAAGATACTGTGAAGTTTGATTCGTTCTTCTTCAGCGTACCTTAAAAGAATCGGTTCAAAACAATCATACGCTTTTTCAGCGGTAGTGGAATCATAGTAGTTAAACATATCAACATGATATTTTTCAGAATAAGCATCACTTAGTAACTCTACAAAATAATCAACATTCCACACAGAATAGAAAAAAGCTTCCTTTTTGTTATTGTGATTTTTAGTGTTTGTGTAAATTTCAAACATTGATAAATATGGATACTGCTCATCGAAATAGTGGACTACCCTATTTCGTTCTTCTTTAAACGCCTTTATCTGAGAATATTGCTTAGAAGAAATAATTTGAAGTTCACGTAGAATATTTGCTAATATCAGACCGCGTTTCCGTTGACTTTTATGAAGAACCGCACGTTCGAAACCAGAAAGTATTTTTTCATTTTCCTTTGTTTTCAAGCCATCCACTTTTGAAAAGAGAACGCTGTCTAAAAACGAATCAAAAATGGCAAATGCTTGAATAAGATACCCTTGCTTGGCTACTTGTCCAACTCGAGTTTTCACTGCGCTTTTTCGTTTAACGAGCACTTCATCATTGAAAAGCGCAATATCATCCCAGTCTAATCTGACATCAGCCAATAATACTCAGCTCGTAGTTAAGACGTCAAGGAATACCAAATTAGACATCCAGCAGACAAAATCAAACACAAAGACCCGCCGAGAACGCCTAAGGTTAAAGCGGATGCATCAATCACTTTTGCTTGAAAAAGTGCACTCATAGAAGTTAAAATTCCAAAACCTACGCTGATTAATGCAATTGCAAACATTTGCCTCTGAAGACTCCGGCTTTGCTCGAAATATTTCTCCAAATCGAGTGAAGTCTGATTCTCTTTCTTTTTTTTAGAAAACATCGTTTGACTGGCAAGAGTTGTTTTGTGGGAATTAAATGAAAAAAATGCAAACCCTAAAATGACTGTAGCTATTATTGCAAACGATTTTGCAAAAACGTCTTGAGTCGAGACGTATACAGACATAAAAATAGCAATCGCCGCTAAAACAACCATTGCTGAATTAGGTATCTTACTGGAACGAAGTTCATCTAACAACAGACATTGCGATTCGAGTAATTTCTTCTTAAACGCATCATCTGAGTCAACGGCCATTCCAATACCCCCCTAGAAAAATAGAAATAGAGCAGTAATAAACAACACAGGTAGACGAATTAGACTCAAAACATACCTAACATCACATTCCAGTCAACAGCCCAAAACAGACCAAAAGGCTTTTCGTGCCAAGGCTTCGCAAATAACGTCTGATTTTGCAGACACGCGAATGCTCAAAGTCTTGGCGTTTGAAAACCAGACAGACACACTTGCAAGGCGGTCTGTAGCATAACTTAGGGAAAACGACCGGCTTTGCCTCCTTAAAGAATAAAGAAAGTTGACTACTGGTTTTTTATCCTGAAAACTGCAAGGTAATATTGCGGTTATGGCATAGTCCACGACCAGCCTTGCATTGGGGTTGACGGATACCGGTTCACCGCTCCTTCGGAGTAGCGCCGGCGTGTGCATGAGACCCCGTTAGCACTTTTTCTTATTTCATTTTCGAAAGCAAGAGATTGAACTCTTCAGTGATTAGCGGGTCCCACAGGCTAATCTTCACTTTCCCGCGCCGCGCCTGCTTGCTCAAGACGTCGGCTGCAGCAACTGGCTTGTCGCGGTCGTCGCCGACTTCGACCAAGTTGCGTTTTGGAAGCTTGAAATATTCCTGCAGAAGCGTTTCGAGGTAAAACTGGACTTTCTGGAGGTTGGCGGTATCGAAATCGCGGTCAAAAAGTACGGTGTCCAGCGGGCCTTTCCGGAAAAGCGGCTTGATTGCAAGAAAAGCGTAACAAGAATAGACTAACGGCTTCCAATCAGGCCGCCTTTGCCTGATGAAATCAGGGACGTGCCTTACCAGGATGATGCGGCAGTTGTCGCCTTTTACTGCAACCATGTACATCGGGAGTGAATCCGGCTTTCCGCTGCAATCAACGCCTATTGTTGCCATAGCCAGTTTTAGGCGTTACGACAAAAGAAAACAGCAAAGTAGCCTGAAAATAAACTTGGAGTTATCAAAAACCGAAAGAATTGTGCCAGCCGACCCCAAACCTACCTTAAAAAAGCCCTTTTCTATAGTATACTAACCTTTTTAAACATTCTAATCGATAATTATTTCCCTGTTCGGGAAATAGGGCTTTTTTAGAGTTAGCTAGCCTCTTCGCTGGCACTCTGGTTGTTGGGTTGCAGATGGGTTCCTTTAAGCATATTTTTGTTCCAAAGCACGAAGTAGCAACGCAGAAGGAAGTTGACGAGATGTGCAAGAAATTCGGCATCACTGTCGAGAAGCTCCCTCTCATTAAGCAATCCGACCCGGCCATTGCAGACTTGGAAGTCGTGGCAGGCCAGGTCATAAAGATCACCCGCAAGAGCGCGGTGACCAAGAAGGACGAAGACTACTTCCGCAAGGTAGTAGAGGATTAGAGACCGGTTTTTTACCCTCCTTAGCGCAAGGCAGGCGTATCAATCGGTAATTGGGTGTTTCAAGCGCCTGGCGACGCTATTTCGCCAGTAGATTAAGTGCTTTTTGTTGATGGGTGGTTTTGGGGTATGGCTTTCCGGGAATTGTCGCGTGCATATTATTACGAAAACAGCCTTGCAAAGCAGTTCATCAAGAGCTTTGACCGCTTTGTAGAGGAAGGGATGCAGGAAATAATCGAGCAGCAGAACATAATCGAGCCCCAGATTGAGGGAATCTCAATCAAGCTCGGAAAAGTCCGCGTCGAACGGCCCATGGTCATCGAGGCAGACGGCTCGCGCCGCCCACTATTTCCAATCGAGGCAAGAGTCCGCGACCTTTCCTACACCGCACCCATTTTCTTGGAGATGACTCAGGTCATCAACGGTACTGCAAAGCGCACTGAGGACGTATTCATCGGAGAACTCCCGGTTATGCTCAAGTCCAAGCTCTGTTACCTCCACGGAAAAAGCGAGGAGGAGCTTACCAAGATGAGTGAGGACCCCCTTGACATTGGCGGTTACTTCATCATCAACGGGACTGAAAAGACGCTTATGAGCCTGGAGGACCTGGCGCCAAACCGCATCCTGGTATCCAAGGAAAAAGACACCGGACTCGTGCAGGCAAAGGTATTCTCAACTCGCCTCGGGTTCAGGGGAAGGATAACTGTTGACCGCACTGCGGAAGGCAAGATGTCAGTCACCCTGCCGTCTTACAACAAGGCAATCGAAATCTCGCTTTTGCTTCGCGCACTTGGCCTTGACTCGAACGAAAAAATCCTTGAGGGATTCTCGGACGAAATCGAAGTGCACAACGACATCCTCCTAAACATAGAGTCCGACCCTTCGCACAAGAAGTCGGAAGCACTTGAAATCATCGGAAAGCGCGCAGCGCCCGGACAGCCGGTTGACTACCAGGTCAAGCGCGCAGAACTCCTCATTGACAGGTACCTGCTTCCCCACATCGGAGTGGAGCCGGACAACAGGCTTGCAAAGGCGTACTTCCTGTGCAGGATGTCGGAGCGCGCAATCCTGGTATTCTACAAGAAGAGACTGGTGGAGAACAAGGACCACTATTCCAACAAGCGCATAAAAATCTCCGGCAAGCTCATGGAGGAGCTCTTCCGCTACAGCTTCCAGTTCCTGGTCAAGGACATTGCCTACCAGATGGAACGCGCAAACGTGCGCGGAAGAAAGCTCTCGATGTTTGCAGTAGTGCGCCCAGACGCTTTGACCGAGCGCATCAAGTACAGCATGGCAACAGGCAACTGGGTGGGAGGCCACACCGGAGTCTCGCAGCCGCTTGACCGCTACAACTTCATTTCGGCAGTATCTTTCCTGCGCCGTGTGACTTCGCCTCTGGCAAAGAAGCACCCGCACCACAAGGCCCGTGACTTGAACGGCACTCACTTTGGTCGCCTCGACCCTAACGAGACCCCCGAAGGCCCCAACTGTGGTCTTGTGAAGAACCTCGCGATGTTCTGCGAGATTACCGTGGGAGTGCCGGAGAAGCCGGTTGAATCCGTGCTCAAGAAACTCGGCGTTTCCATGAAGCTTTAAGTTTATAGGAGTTTGATTACAAATGAAATGTAGCGTTTTCCTCAACGGCCGCTTCGTGGGATTCTCCGAGAACGGCAAGAAGCTTTGCGACGAAATCCGCGAAAAGCGGCGCTCAGCAGAAATTGACAGCCAGACCAACGTGGCGTACTATTCAAAGACTGACGAGGTTTTCATCAACACCGACGAGGGCCGCGCACGCAGGCCTGTTCTTGTGCTCAAGAACGGCAAGAACCTTTTGACTGCGGAGCTTTCAGACAAAATCAAGAAAGGAGAGCTCGGCTGGTCAGACTTGGTTGCAAAGGGAGTAGTAGAGTACCTGGATGCAGAGGAAGAGGAGAACACTCACATTGCAATCAGCGAACAGGTGCTTGAGAAGAAGGAAAGCAAGGGAACAAGCGCACAGTACACTCATCTTGAAATCGACCCGCGCTCAATACTCGGATATGCAAGCTCGCAGATGCCCTTCCCGGAGTACAACATGGCTCCCAGGGTATTGATGGCAGCACAGCACACCAAGCAAAGCCTTGGATTGTACGCTGCAAACTACAACCTCCGCACGGACACGCGCGGTTACGTTCTTTACTACCCGCAGGCACCGCTCGTGCAGACTGAGGCTTATGACACACTCAAGCTCGCAAGGCGCGCAAGCGGACAGAACCTCGTAGTCGCGGTTCTTTCTTATTACGGCTTCAACATGGACGACGCCATAGTCATCAACCGCGCAGCAATTGACCGCGGTATGGGACGCTCGGTTTTCTTGCGAAGCTACTCGGCAGAGGAGCGCAGGTATCCCGGTGGACAGAAGGACAAGTTTGGAGTTCCTGAGGAGTTCGTACAGGGATACCTCGGACCCGAGTCATACGCCTGCCTTGACGCAGACGGAATCATCACTCCCGAGACCACGGTCACCGAGGACGCTGTTCTTGTAGGAAAGACCTCGCCACCCAGGTTCTTGAAGGAAGTCACTGCACTCGATGTGGACTCTGAAAAACGCAGGGAAAGCTCGGTTACAGTTCGCGGTAACGAGAACGGAGTGGTTGACGCGGTAATCCTTTCGGAGACTGTTGCAGGCAACAAGTTCGTGAAAGTGCGCGTTCGCAAGCTCAACATCCCCGAAGTAGGCGACAAGTTCGCCTCGCGCTTTGGACAGAAGGGAGTAATCTCTTTGCTCGCAGCGCCAGAGGACATGCCATTCACCAAGGACGGAATAACTCCGGACTTGATCATCAACCCCCACGCAATCCCCGGTCGTATGACTGCTGGGCACCTTTTGGAGATGCTTGCAGGCAAAGCCGCCTGCATGGATGGAAAGACCAAGGACGGTTCGGCATTCGTCGGGCAGCGCGAAGAGGACTTCGAGGAATCACTCGAAAAAGCGGGAATGCGCTTCACCGGGCAGGAGACTCTTTACGACGGACGCACTGGCCGCATGATGATGGCCAAGATTTACGTCGGGGTAATCTACTACCAGAGGTTGCACCACTTGGTTTCGCTCAAGATTCACGCGCGCTCACGCGGACCAGTGCAGATGCTCACCCACCAGCCCACTGAAGGAAGGGCAAGGGAAGGAGGTCTGCGCTTGGGAGAGATGGAAAGGGACTGCTTCATCGGGTTCGGTGCAGCGTCGCTTCTGAAAGAGCGTATGATTGACTCTTCGGACAAGACCACCGAGCTCGTGTGCTCGGAATGTGGTAGCCTTGCAAGCTTTGACAAGATTAAGGGAAGAAAGTTCTGCCCGATCTGCCAGAGCACCAAGTGCGACGACGTGGAGATGTCTTATGCATTCAAGCTTTTGCTTGATGAGATGAAGAGCATCGGCATATTCCCCAAGCTCGAGCTTGCGGACAAGAGCTAGGGACTGAATATTTCTGAGAGTGTGTATTGATTATGGCAACCAAAGTCATCCGTTCGATTAAGTTCGCGGTGTTCTCGCCCGAACAGGTCCGCGCAATGAGTGCGGTCAAGATTACCGTGCCCGACACCTACGACGAGGATGGGTACCCCATCAGCGGAGGCCTGGCTGACCAGCACCTCGGAGTCATCGACCCCGGCCTCAAGTGCAAGACCTGCGGCGGACGCATCAAGTCGTGCGGCGGACACTTCGGGCATATAGAGCTTGTCCGGCCAGTAGTGCACGTCGGGTTTGCAAAATCAATTTACATGGTACTCAAGGCAACCTGCCGCAAGTGCGGACGCCTCCTGTCAGAAGAGAACACCGTTAACCGCGTAAAGAAGGTTTCCGAGTGCCCGCACTGCAAGGAAAAGCAGAGGGCAATCAAGTTCGTAAAGCCCCTTACTTATTACGAGGACACGCGCAGGCTTCTTCCCAATGAAATCCGCGAGAGGCTTGAGCGCACTCCAACTGACGACCTTCGCAAGATGAAAGTCGAGATTCGCCCAGAGTGGATGATTCTTACCTGCCTTATTGTCTCGCCAGTGACTGTCCGGCCCTCCATCACATTGGAAACCGGAGAGCGCTCGGAAGACGACCTCACCCACAAGCTCGTGGACATTCTCAGGATTAACCAGCGCCTTGCAGAGAACATCGACGCAGGCGCACCCCAGCTTATCATCGAGGACTTGTGGGACCTGCTCCAGTACCACGTTGCCACTTACTTTGACAACGAGACTGCGGGAATCCCGCCAGCACGCCACAGGTCAGGACGCCAGCTCAAGACACTCTTCCAGCGCCTCAAGGGCAAGGAAGGACGTTTCCGCTACAACCTTTCAGGTAAGCGTGTCAACTTCTCAGCGCGTACTGTGATTTCGCCGGACCCGACTCTTGGAATCAACGAGCTCGGAATCCCCGAGTCAATCGCTGCAGAGCTTACGCTCCCGGTGCAGATTACCGAGTGGAACTTGGAGCAAATCAAGAACCTCATCCGCGAGCACCCGGACAAGATTAACTACATAATCAAGCCGGATGGCAAGCGCAAGAAGCTTACTGCAACCAACGTGGAGGAACTCCTGACTGAGATTGAGCCCGGCTGCACTATGGAGCGCCAGCTCATTGACGGCGACATCGGAATCTTCAACCGCCAGCCCTCGCTGCACAGGCAGTCGATGATGGCGCACAACATCAAGGTGCTTGCAGGAAAGACCTTCCGCTTCAACGACGCGGTAACCAAGCCCTACAACGCGGACTTTGACGGTGACGAAATGAACCTGCACATCCCCCAGAACGAGGAGGCGCAGGCAGAAGCCGAGATTCTGATGAAGGTGGAGAACCAGATTCTCTCACCGCGCCACGGCGACCCCAGCATCGGGCCTGCAATGGACCAGATTTCAGGGCTCTACATCCTTACGCTTGGGGACGTCAAGTTCTCCAAGGAAGAGGCCTGCCAGCTTTTGGGCGCAGCCGGAATCTACCCGGAAATCTCCAAGGCAAAGCTTACTGGCAAGGAAATATTCTCATACATCCTGCCTGAGGACTTCAGTTTCTCAGGAAAGAACAGGAGCGCAAGCAAAAACGACCCCAACGAGAGGTCAAAGTGCCCCGAGGACGCGTTCGTCGAAATCAAGAACGGCAAGCTCCACTACGGACACATCGACTCGAAGGTACTCAGCGGCATGCTCAAGAAGATGTTTGCAGAGTGCGGCCCGGAAAAGACGCGCAAGTTCATTGACGCAGCTGCAATGATGTCAGTTGACATGATTACCCACTACGGGCTTTCAATCTCCCTTGAGGACTACTACATTCACCCCGAGGCACGCAAGGAAATCATCAACAACTACCGCATCGCACGCGAAAAGGTCCACGGCCTCATCCACAAGTACAAGGAAGGAAACCTGGAAAGGCTTCCCGGAAAATCCAGCTTGGAGACTTTGGAAGAGCACGTCATGGGAATCGTTGAAGGAGTCCGCAAGGACAGCTGGAAGATTATCGGACGGGGCATCAAGAAGCTGCCGGCAAGCGTCGGCGGGGAACTGCTCCAGATGAACTCGCCGCTTATGCTTGCACAGGCAGGCGCAAGGGGAAGCACACTCAACGTAGTCCAGATGTGCGGCCTTGTAGGCCAGCAGGCAGTTCGTGGAAAGCGCATCAAGTCCGGATACCGCGGACGCGTGCTTCCGCACTTCAAGCGCGGCGACCTTGGGGACGAGGCAAAGGGATTCGTGATCAAGTCATTCAAGCACGGCCTCTCGCCAATCGAGTACTTCTTCCACGCAGCAGGAGGACGCGACTCGGTAGTCGACAAGGGAGTCAACCCGGCAAAGACCGGTTACATGCAGCGCCGTCTTATCAACGCGCTCCAGGACTTCATAGTGCAAAAGGACATTTCAGTCCGCGACTCCGAAGGACGCATCATCCAGTTCAAGTACGGAGACGACGGCCTCGACGCAACCGACCAACCCGTAGCATACGGAGAGCCAGTTGGAGTCATTGCCGCGCAGTCCATTGGAGAGCCAGGCACCCAAATGACTTTGAGAACATTCCACTACGCAGGAGTAGCCTCGCTTGCACAACTCGGCTTTACCAGACTGGTAGAGCTGGTTGACGCACGCAAGACTCCCAAGAGCCCGGTCATGGAAGTATACCTCAAGCCCGAGTACACCAAAGACATCGACAAGGTCAAGAAAATCTCGTTCAAGATAGAGAAAGTCTCCCTTTCGGATGTCGCAGAGGTTCGCGAGGACTTTGAGAAGAAGGCAGTCACAGTCAAGTTCGACGAGAAGGCACTCAAAGAGGCCGGACTCAAGGAAGACGACGTGCTTGCAAAAATCAAGGCAGTCGCACCATTCGTCAAGGAGCGCGACAAGTTCGTAATCAAGCCAAAAGACGAGACTTTGAAGAACATCCGCAAGGTCACTACAAAGCTTTACGAGATGATTTTGAAGGGAATCCCCGGCATCAGCCGCGCAATCATCATCGAAAAGAAGAATGACAAGGGCGACATGGAGTACTCGCTTGCAACCGAAGGCACCAACCTGGCCGAGATATTCAAGCTTCCGGAAGTGGACGCCTCGCGCACAGTGACCAACGACATCACCGAGATTGCAGGAACCCTCGGAATCGAGGCTGCAAGGAACGCAATCATCCACGAAGTCGAGAAGGTGTTGCACGCACAGGAGCTCAACGTCGACGTTCGCCACATCATGCTCATCTCCGATGGCATGACGTTCAAGGGCGAAATCAAGAGCGTCGGACGCCACGGCCTTGCGGGAGAAAAGCCGTCGGTACTTGCCAGGGCATCCTTTGAAGAGACCGCAAAGCACCTCATCAACGCCTGCGTCAAGGGCGAGGAGGACGCGCTTTCCGGCATCACCGAGAACATCCTCATCGGGCAGACAATCCCGTGTGGGACCGGCCTGGTCAAGGTAGTGATGAGGCCGGAGTAGGCTCCAGCTTTCTTCCCAACTTTTTCTTTTTCCATTTTTTCTTTTGTTTAATTTTCTTTCCTGATTTTTTCCATTTTCAACAACCCAACGCGAGCCTTGCTGTGGTTTTCCAAAAAGCGTTATAAACAAATTCCATCCAAAAGTTCTTCCGAGGTAATTTTTCATGCCCAGAAAATTCTTTGACACGCCAACTGCAAAGCATGTCTACACCGCAATCGGAATCCGCAATTCACTAAACCCAAACTCGCAGTCTAAAGTCATCGACTTCAGCTACGGCATCAAGAAGATGAACGCTCCCACCGAGACCGCAAACGGAAAGGCAAACAGCAAGAAGAGCGTGTTCCCGACCGGCGAGGTCTCGACGTGGCACGTGCCCAAGGCCGCGGCAAACAGGATTGCGATAGGAAAGCACCTGGACGAGATACCCGAAGGCTCGGTGCAGGACATCGAGCACATCGTTGAAAACATCAAGGTAACGAAAAGAGAAAACGGAAAACCGGACACCCACACGATGCTTGTCGCTGGCAACTGCCTCCAGCCAAGAAAGATTAGCATAACCAGCAATGAGGCGTTTTTGCACAAAAAAGGCGACAAAATACCCGCAGGTACGGTAGTTGACTACCTGATGGCTAGGAAAAAATAGGCCGGCAAAACCGCCGAACAAAAAGAGCTTTCTTTTATTCTTTTTCCAACCGAATTTCCCCTATTTTCGAGGGTTTTTAAAAGATAGTAAAAACTACAGCTAAAACCCCTGAAACACCCTCCAATTTGGCTAATTTTACCGGCAACCACCTCCTCTTGGCCTAAAAAGACACACTAACCGTTGGAATGAGAATCCAAGTCATATCCAACCTCACTTCCAGAATAATGGAATTTCGGTGTATTTTTCGATTCTGAAGAACAGTAATCCTTGGACTGGCAATAAAAGACATCCATACGACCCCAAACCACACAAGGCCACCAAATATGCCTCAAACACGCAAAAGGAGGCATCAGGGATACTGGAAAATATATTCGATAAATTTAGCCCAAAGATATATATACCCTGCTTTTTTCTTATACTTAACCCACCAACATAAATGTTCAACATTAGGAAGGCGCAATCCACATGGAAGAATTCGTGAAATCAGTTGTAAACAACGCAAGAAACGAACCAGCGCAGGCCTTGAGCCCGTCCGGCGAGGATGAACTCAAGATTGCCGTGGTAGGCTGCGGAGGAGGCGGAAACAACACCGTCAACCGCATCAAGAAGCTCGGAGTAAAGGGCGCTGAACTCTACGTCTGCAACACAGACAGGTCGCACCTTTCCATCATTGACGACGGCATCAACAAGATTCTCATAGGCAAGGCCCTCACCAAGGGCCTTGGAGCAGGCGGCTACCCCGAAGTGGGCCGCAAGGCAGCTGAACAGAGCCGCGAGGAAATCATTGCCCAGCTCAATGGCACCAACCTCCTTTTCCTGTGCGCAGGAATGGGAGGCGGGACCGGAACAGGCTCGGCTCCGGTTGTTGCCCAGATTGCAAAGGAGATGGGCGCGATTGTCATTGCCATGGTCACCTACCCGTTCGCACTTGAGCGCGCCCGGCTGCAGAAGGCAGACCAGGGAATCGCTGACCTGCGCAAGTACGCAGACTCAGTCATCATCCTTGACAACAACAGGCTCGCACAGATTGTGCCAAACCTCCCGATGAACCAGGCGTTCCTGGTTGCGGATGAAATCCTTGCAAAGGCAATCAGCGGACTCGTGTTCACAATCAAGCAGCCGTCGCTAGTTAACATCGACTTTGCGGACGTCCGTGCAATCATGGGCGGCGGGGACGTCGGATTCATCTCAGTCGGCTCAGGCAAGGGCCCCAACAAAGTCGAGGACGCAGTCAAGGGAGTGCTTGAGAACCGCCTGCTGGACGTCGACTTTGACGGCGCAAAGGGCGCAATACTCCACATCGCAGGAGGCGCAGACCTCACGCTTGGGGACGCAATCGGAGCAGGAGAGAAGATTACGGACAGGATGTCCACAAACGCCAGCGTAAAATGGGGCGCGCGCATCGTGCCCGAGTACGACGGCAAGCTCGAAATCTGCGCAATCGTGACAGGCGTCAAGTCGCCCCAGATTGCAGGACGTGCATTCGAACAACCAAAGAAAGCAAAGGCCCAGTTCGACGACATCGAAATCGTCGGCTGAGCAATTCAACAAAAAAACCCACCAGTTCATTTTAGCGGGGAATTAACCCACCCCCTGATACCGGCGCAAACGGCGCCATTACAGTCCTAGCTTGGGCTTTGTCCGCTAAGAGAAAACAAAAAGAAATGGTCTTTATAGGAGGCGAACAAAAGGATGGAGAGTTTGATCGCAGACGCGCTCGCGCGCTCTGCAAGCATGCCGACACCGGAAGCGGCGTCGAAGAACCTGAAACCAGCGGGAGTGAAGATTTCCGTAGTTGGCTGCGGGGGCGCAGGCACCAATACCGTGTCGCGGCTCACCCAGATGGGAGTCACCAGTGCGGAGACCATTGCAATCAACACTGACGCCAACCACCTGAGAATGGTGCAGGCAAACAAGAAGATGCTAATCGGAGCGCACATGACCAAGGGCCTTGGTGCAGGAGGCTTCCCAGAAGTGGGGCGCAAGTGCGCGGAGCAGGCAAAGGACAACATCGCAAAGATGCTTGAAGGCTCCGAGCTTGTGTTCGTAACTGCAGGAATGGGAGGCGGGACCGGAACCGGCTCTGCACCCGTTGTGGCGCAGGTTGCACGCGAGCAGGGCGCAATCACGGTCGGAGTAGTCACGTTCCCGTTTGCGCTTGAGCGCGCGCGCCTGGACAAGGCCGACTGGGGCCTGGAAGCCCTTGCGGAGCACTGCGACACAGTTGTCATCATCGACAACAACAGGCTCGTGCAGTACGTCCCCAACCTTCCGATGAACCAGGCGTTCGCAGTAGCAGACACCCTGGTAGCAAAGGCTGTGAAGGGAATCTCCGACACAATCATGCTTCCGTCGCTTGTGAACATTGACTTTGCAGACGTCCGATCCATCCTCGGAAACGCCGGCATGGCAATGATCTCAGTGGGAGAGGCATCAGGCCGCGACCGCGTCGCAGGAGTAGTCAAGAACACGCTCGAGCACCCGTTGCTTGACGTCGAGTACTCCGGCAGCAAGGGAGCGCTGATACACGTGCAGGGCGGCTCGCAGCTGTCCCTTGGAGAGGTGACTTCGATAGGAGAGGGCATAACCGACGCATTCGACCAGAAGGCAAACGTCATCTGGGGAGCGCGTGTCAACCCCGACATGGGGGACAAGGTTGTTGTCACTTCAATCATAACCGGAGTGCACTCGCCGCAGCTCATCGGAAAGTCGATGGTCCAACCCAAGAAGCAGGAGCAATACAACCTGGGTCTTGCGGAGATCAACTACTAGGCCAATAAGCTAAACGCGACAAGGCGCAACACAGGCAATTGACGGCTTGGCTTCGAAGTTCCTAACGCTTCGGAAAAGGGTCGTCGGTTCTTTCTTTTTCTAGTTTTTTTATTTCCCTTAGCCTGCGCAAGCCGCAACAGCCCCCTCTCCCCGGCAGGGCGCCAATTTCCTTTTCCGTGACATCGTGACAAACGTTTATCTTGGCTTTCGCGCCTAAATATTGCCTATGGACTCAACGAAGTTGATGGGCGCAACGCTGTTTTTGGCGGTGTTTTCGCTTTTGCTTGCAGGCTGCACCCAGACCGGCGCGGTGATTGCTTCGGAAGCGGCGAACCAGACAGCAACAGTCACAGCGAGCGCAGTTCCAACGGCAACGATTACAACCAACAACCAAACTACAGGTGATACTGATATGGCAGGAACAGTCAAGAAAGGCGACAAGATAGCAGTGGATTACGTGGGCACCCTTGAGGACGGCACGCTTTTCGACACCTCGGTTGAGGCCGAGGCAAAGAAGGCAGGGTTTCCGGCAAGGCCGTCTTACGCCCCGCTTTCGTTCACAGTTGGCGCAGGACAGATGATTGCAGGATTCGACGCCGGAGTGGTCGGGATGGCGCTCAACGAGACCAAGACCGTAAAGATTGCGGCAAAGGATGCTTACGGCGAGTGGACCGAGGACGCAGTGCAGGCGCTTCCGACCAAGCAGCTTTCAGACATGCTTAACGCAACTCCCAAGGTGGGGATGCAGCTTTACACCCAGAGCGGCGCCGCGGGTAAGATAGTGTCAACTGATGCCAACATCACAAAAATTGACTTTAACCACGCGCTTGCGGGAAAAACATTGATTTTCAAGATTACTGTGAGGAAAATCAGTTAAGGCTAAAAGGCTGCGACTATGGCTAATGTCAACGTTGGATTAATCGGCCTGGGCAACATCGGCTCAGGAGTAGTGGAGATAATCCAGTCCAACGCCGACCTCATCCAGAAGCGCACCGGGGTAGGGATTTCAATAGTGGCAGCGTGCAGCAGGTCAAAGGACCGCGCTGCTGCACTTGGGATTGACCCCAAGATACACACTACGGACTACAGGCAGGTCATTGCAAACCCGGAAGTGACTGTGGTTGTGGAGCTTGTGGGCGGGTACGAGCCAGCACGGACAATCATCTTGGATGCAATCAATGCCAAAAAGCACGTTATTACCGCAAACAAGGCGGTTTTGGCCAAGCACGGGTATGAAATCTTTGAGGCCGCGTCAAAAAACGGCGTGAACGTACTGTTCGAAGCCTCGGTTGGAGGCTGCATCCCGATTATCCGCACAATTGAGGAGAGCTACTCTTCGGACAACATCGAGTCCATTTACGGCATCCTCAACGGCACCACTAACTACATCCTCACCCGAATGGCTGAGGGGATGTCCTATGAGGAGGCCTTGGGCAAGGCCCAGCAGCTGGGTTTTGCGGAAGCCGACCCGAGTTTTGACGTGGAAGGAAAGGACGCAAGCCAAAAGCTGTCAATCCTTGCCAGCCTTGCCTTTGATGCCAGGATCGAGGCCGAAGCATATACCGAAGGCATCACCAAGATTACCAAGCACGACCTGGCCTATGCATCCGAGCTGGGCTACGCAATCAAGCTTCTGGCCATAGCGTGCAAGGACAAAGACGGCATAGTGCTTCACACCCACCCTACCCTTGTGCCGAAGAGCAGCGTGCTTGCCAACGTAAGCAACGAGTTCAACGCAATACTGCTCAAAGGAAAGAACACCGGAGAGCTTTTCCTGTCCGGCAAGGGTGCTGGCAAGCTTCCGACTGCAACTGTGGTGGTCACAGACATAATCGAGATGGGCTCGCGCACCCGGATTACCCAGAGAAGCTTCGAGCAGGTGGCAATCAAGCCCTTCGCCAAATCCAAGTCGCGGTTCTTTTTGAGGCTGGACCTTGCCAACAAACCCGGGGTGCTTGCAAAGATTACCAAGGTCCTGGGGGACAACAGCATCTCAATTGCCGCTTTTAGCCAAAAGGAGGACACTGGCGACTTCGTTTCGGTTGTAATCATCACCCACGCAGCACTTGAAGGCCAGATGGAAAATGCCCTGAAGGAGTGCAAGGCTCTTGACGTGGTCAAGCCGGAGCCGGTCCTAATCAGAATCGCCGACCTATAAGGCAACCGAATGCGGTAAACCGCAAGTTGCATCGTCACACAACAAAACCGTTTTAAAACGGCTTTTACAAAATGGTTATGGGAGAGTTATGATGCCGTTCCAGTCCGCATAGAACCGGATGAAAACAACCTAGACTGCTCCATAAAAGAAAACGGCAAAAAAACCGGCTTTCCCGCTAAATTTCCTACTTTTCTTAGCTGCGCCTGTTGCAAAAACCAGCCAAGACAGACGAGGGCTGAGGATGGATTTTACCTTAGAGGTGTTGTTTGTTGACCTTGGAACTCTACATACCCGGACCAGTGGCACTTTCGCCAAAAGTTAACGAGGCAATGAGCAGGCCAATAATCAGCCACCGCGGCGAAGGCTTCAAGAAAGTCTTTGCAAACTGCAAGGAAGGAATGAGGAACGCCTACAAGACTGCGGACGGAGAGGTCCTGCTCTTTTCAGTTCCCGGAACTGGCGCCATTGACGCCGGACTGGCAAACACCATCCTTGACTCGGACAGGGTGCTTGCCTTTGACAACGGCGACTTTGGACGCAGGATTTGCGAAAACACCCAGCTTTACGCCAAGGAGGGCCAGTTCAAGGCAGTAAGGGTGGAAAACGGCAAGGGACTGCACATTGACAAGGTCAGGGAGGAAATAGACGCGTTCAAGCCAACTTACATTGCAATAGTACACAACGACACCGCAAGCACGGTGCTAAACCCCCTTGAGGGCATTGCAAAGGCTGCAGCGGATGCAGGCGCGTTTCTTTACGTTGACTCGGTTTCGGGCCTGGGCTCGACTCCGCTTGAGTTTGATGCCTGGAAAATAGGCGCCTGCGCCTCAGCAGCACAAAAGTGCATCGCAGGTCCTGCGGGGATGAGCTTCCTTGCGCTTAGCCCGGAGGCTGTTGGCCGGATTGGGAAGCAAACCAAACCCAGAAGCTACTACTTTGACCTGAAAAAGTACCTTTCCTATGCAGCAAAGAACGAACATCCCAACACGCCCAGCCTTGCCGGGTTTTTTGGGCTGGAAGCTGCATTGGCTGAATTGGAAGCGGAAGGAATTGACAAGAGAATCGCAAGGCACGAAAAAATGGCAAATTTTGTTGCCGGACGGCTTGCAAAGATGGGCGCGGCGGGTGCACCGTTCTTCATCGAACAAGGCTACAGGTCGCGGTCGGTAACCGGGATTAAGACCGACAAGTCGCCACAGCTTCGCGCAAAGATGAAGGAAAAAGGCTACCTCCTGTCCGGAGGGATGGGCGACTACAAGGACAAGGTTCTCCGGGTTGCGCACATGGCCAACATGGACGAGCAGGGACTTGGAAGGATGCTGGACGCCTTGGAAGGGGTAGCCAACGAAGCAGGGGGATTCTAGGCAGTTTGCAGTTTCGGCGGGTGTTTTGTAAAAATGACCTACAAGATTTTGATTCCGGGGTACATCTCAAAGGAAGGCTTGGACTTGCTCAAAGCAGAACCTGACATCGAGGTGGACTACCGGCTCAACTCAAACAACGAGGAAGTGCAGAAGATTATCGGAGATTACGACGTCCTGTTCTGCATCAGCTGGACTGATGTCAACGAAAAGCTCTTATCCCAGGCCAAAAAGCTCAAGCTGGTTGGCAGGCTGGGGGTTGCGATGAACAAAATCGACCTCAACGCCTGCACTCGGCGCGGGGTTTTGGTCTACAACGACCCCAATGGCAACACAACCAGTGCTGCAGAGCAGACAATGGCGCTTATGCTTAGCGCTGCCAGGTACACCTGGAGCGCCTGCAATGCAGTCAAAGGCGGTGAGTTCAAGCAGGAAAAGTACCTTGGAAAGGAGCTCAATGGAAGGACAATAGGGATTATCGGCCTTGGCAAGATTGGCTCGAAGATTTCAAGGTACGCCAACGCCTTCGGGATGAAGGTGCTCTGCTACGACCCCTACATCCCTGACGGAAAGGCAGAGGACCTTGGGGTGGAGCGGCTTTCAAGCCTTGACGAGCTGGTCAAGAGGTCGGATGTCATCACGGTTCATACCCCGCTTAATGACGAGACGCGTGGACTGGTGGCTGAGCGCCACTTTGGCCTGATGAAGGACGGAGTAATCATAGTCAACTGCGCGCGGGGAGGAATCATCGAGGAGAAGGCGCTTTATGAGAACCTCAAAACAGGAAAGGTATTTGCAGCAGGAATCGACGTTTGGTCAAAGGAGCCCATTGAGAAGGGCGGCTGGCCTGAAAAGCTCCTTTCGCTGCCTAATGTAGTCGGGACTCCGCACCTTGGCGCAAAGACTGTTGACGCCCAGGACAACGTGGGAATAACGATTGCAAAGCAGACCATCAAGGCGCTCCGCGGCGAGATGGTGGAAAACGCCTTGAACTTGCCGTACATTTTGGAGCCTGCTGACTTGGAACGCTCGCGCGGATTCATGAACTCGGCAAAAATCCTTGGCTCGATGCTCTATCAGCTTGGAAGGGGCAAGGTGGCCAAGGTAAGCGTTGCCTTTGGCGGGAAAGTCCCGGAGACTGCCCGGATGCCAGTTGCGTCGTTTGCAGTACAGGGGCTGCTTGAAAAGACCAGGCCGGAGGCCAATATGGTAAACAGCATGCTGCTTGCAGAGGAAGCCGGAATCAAGGTCGAGCAGGTGGCGGAGCCGGTTGCTACAAACTACGCAAACCTGATAGTGCTGACTGCGACTTATGACGACGGCCACACGGACTCGATTTGCGGGAGCGTGTTCTCGCACAAGTTCCTGCGCGTAGTCGGATTCAACGGCTACGAGTTCGAGGCCAAGGCGTCGCACCGCATGCTCTGGGTGTTCAACGAGGACGTCCCGGGCGTGGTCGGGCTTGTGGGAAGCGCGATGGAAAAAAGCAGGGTAAACATTGCAGAGATGATCCTTGGAAGGCGCAAGAAGGAAGGAAAGGCGGTTGCAGTGCTTGCAGTTGACTCCGAGGTGCCCAAGGAGGCCATCGAAGGGCTTAAGGCAGACAAGCGCATAGGCATAGTAAGGCAAATAAGCCTTGACGAGAGTTTGATTTATACACCCAACAACCACGGGAGTGAAGAATGATGCTTGAGCTTAAGTTCGTACGCGCAAACCCGGAAATTGTCAAAAAAGACCTTGAAAAGCGAGGCGACAACGAAAAACTAGGATGGCTTTCCGACTTGCTTGAAAAGGACAGGCAGGCACGCGAGCTTGCGCTTGCTGCTGAGGCATTGCGCGGAAGGCGCAACACCATTTCGCGGGAGATCAACGAGACCAAAAAAGCTGGAAAGGACGCCGGAGCGCTTCTTTCCGAGGCAGCTGGAATCCCGGGCAAAATCAAGGAAACCGAGACGCAGCTTAATGAAATCAACGAAAAAATCAAGTACTATTTGATGAGGCTGCCCAACATCCTGCACGAGAGCGTGCCAGTTGGAAAGGACGACTCGGAGAACGTGCAAGTAAAAACGTGGGGAGAACCGAAGCCCGCAGGCTTCGAGTTAAAAAACCACGGCCAGCTTGCAACTGAAAAAGGATGGGCTGACTTTGAGCGCGCTGCAAAGATTTCAGGCTCTGGATTCTACTTCCTCAAAGGCAACCTAGTGCTTCTGGACATGGCGCTGCAGAGGTTTGCAATGGACCTGCTGGTTGCAAAGGGCTACACTCCGGTTATGCCGCCGTATATGATGAACCGCGCGGCATACGAGGGGGTCACCGACCTTGCCGACTTTGAGAAGGTAATGTACAAAATCGACGGCGAGGACGAGTACCTGATTGCCACTAGCGAGCACCCGATGGGCGGGATGTACAAGGATGAAATTTTTGAAGAGAAGGACTTGCCCCTCAAGCTGGCGGGAATTTCGCCCTGCTTCCGCCGAGAGATTGGCGCGCACGGAATCGACACCAAGGGCCTCTTTAGGGTCCACCAGTTCCACAAGATTGAGCAATTCATTTTCTGCAAGCCCGAAGACTCGTGGGGGTTCCACGAGGAACTGCTTGCGAATGCCGAGGAAGTCTTCCAAAAGCTCGGGCTGCCCTACCAGGTAGTGGCAATCTGCACTGGCGACATCGGCACTGTTGCTGCAAAGAAGTATGACGTTGAAGTGTGGATGCCGCGCGAGAAGAAGTACCGCGAGGTAGTATCCTGCTCAAACTGCACTGCATACCAGGCTGCCAGGCTGAACATCAAGGTGCGCGACAGGAGGGACTTCGAATCCAAGCAGTACGTTCACACGCTCAACAGCACCGCAATAGCGACCTCGCGCGCCCTTAGGGCGATACTGGAAAACTACCAAAACGAGGACGGCTCGGTGGGCATACCCAAGGCACTGCAGCCCTACATGAACAACTTGGAAACGCTGTAAGCGGGTTCCGGGCCTTAAGCTTTCGCAGACTTCTTGCGCCTAACCTCGTCCAAAAGCGTGCTTATCCTGGACCTCAGCTCCACAGATATGGTGGCGGGGACGTGTTTCCTAGTCAGCTCCTCAATGTAATCAAGATGGTTCATCTGGGGAGTGCGGCCGTACTTTTCGTGCCACTCGGTTACCGCGGGGAACTGGTCGGGAGTCAGCTTGAGGGAACGCGAAGCGATGGAGGAAAGGTATTCTCCCGCGTGCCCTGCAGGGAGCTTGCCCTGTTCCTTGAGGCTGATGATTTCCTTGGCCATGGACTCAAGCTTTGCCGAGTCGGAAATCTTTCCTGCCACCCTATTGAAAAGGGGAATGGGGACGGTCTTTCCTTCCACAAACTTCCTGGAAGCGACGCCGTATGCAAGGAACCCGTTGGGGTTCCTTCCGCGGAGGTATTCGCTTATGGCTTTTTCCGGCGCCTTTTCTGCAAGCTCGTTGCCGCGCCGAGAAAAGCGGTTTGTGAACATCGTTTCCCCCAGGCCGATTTTCTCGCGGGCGAGGCCGCCTTTTCCAACAAGCGACTTCCGGACAGCGCGGGGACGGACATCAACAGCTTTGACCATAACCAATCACCTTTGGGGTAATAAGCTTGGAAGGAAAAGGGAATTTTAAAACAATCCCATTGGCAAACGGCCGCTCAGCGTTCCAGCCTGCACGAGCTCCTGTTGGGATACGCTTTCTCCGGGTCGAACTCCACTTGCCGCAGGAACTCCATCAGCGTCTTGGCGTTTTCCGGGTCAATCAGCTTCACTTCGTGGACCAGCTTTGGATTCTGCGGGTCCTGGATTGAGACTATCGTATTGCCGTTCTTTTTGTGCCGCGCCTCTGCCATCTGGCCGAGGAACTCGTAGAGGTGTCCGTCAAGGACGTTCTTTGAGTCGTACTTTGCGGTCTTGGGAAGCTCGGAAAGGGGGGTCTTTCTCACAAGAAGCTGCTTGCAGGGGCACTGGTAGTGCGCGATTGCAAAGATTTCCTGCGAACTCCTGTTGCCGTTTGCCGGCGCGGTCTTTGAAGGCATATGCTCACCGTTGTAGTCACCCAAAAAGGGCGAAGGGTCATTTCATTAGTGACAACCTAATTAAATTGCTTTATCGGCCCTAATACTTAGGTCATTCTTAGAGTTGAACATGGACAATGGCAACAGATTCGCAGGCGGCATATGATTTCCGCAAGCAGGTGGAGGCCCTTGAGAAGTTCCAGGGCCGCGGGACGCAGCTTATCAGCGTCTACATTACGCCAGGCTACCAGATTTCTGAAACCGCAGGAAAGCTGCGCGACGAGGCAGGGCAGGCCTCGAACATCAAGAGCACGAGCACGCGCAAGAACGTCATTTCCGCACTTGAAAAGATACTCCAGTACCTCAAGGGTTTCCGCGCGTCGCCAAAGAACGGCATAGCCATCTTCTGCGGGGACGTGTCCGAGACCGAGGGAAAGCCCGACATCCAGCTTTTCAGCGTCATCCCGCCGACCCCGCTTGGCGTGCAGTTCTATCGGTGCGAAAGCAGGTTCGTGCTCGAGCCATTGAAGGAAATGCTTGACAAGGCAGGCACTTACGGGATAGTCGTGATGGACGGCAAGGAAGCCACCATAGCTGTGCTGAAGGGAAAGCAGGTCAAGATAATCCGCAGGCTCAACAGCACCGCGCACGCAAAGGTAAGCAAGGGAGGGCAGTCTGCGGCAAGGTACAACCGGCTGCACACCGAGGCTGTTGAATACTACTACACAAGGGTCGGCGAGGCGATGGCGCCGTTTCTTGAACAAAAGGGGTTCGAGGGAGTCATAGTGGGCGGCCCCGGGCCGTCAAAGGAGGACTTCCTCAAGCAGAAATCGTTCAACTACCAGCTCAAGATCCTCGGGGTGGTTGACACCGGATACACCGACGAGTACGGCATCCAGGAAGTGATGGAAAAAAGCGGGGAAATAATCGCAGAGCAGGAGGCCATCAAGGAAAAGAAGCTCGTTGACGAGTTCATGGCGCAGGTCATGAAGGGCGGGCTTGCCACTTACGGGGAAAAGGAAGTCCGCGAGGCGGTCCAGAGCGGAAAGGCAAACAAGCTGCTTGTGTCCGAGGGGATGGAGCTCAACAGGATTACGCTTACCTGCACAAAGTGCGGAAAGACCATGGAAAAGCTGGTTGAGCGCGTCGAGGAGCACGAGAACACGCCGTGCGAGTGCGGCGGGGTTTACAAGGTCACCAATGAGCAGGACATAATCGGAGAGATAGTTGACCTTGCGGAGCAGATGAACATCCCGATTGAGATGATTAGCAAGGAGACTTCCGCCGGATTCGGGTTCTACGGCACGTTCCGCGGGCTTGGCGCGTTTTTGCGCTACAAGTAAATGCCTAAATCGATAGGCTAGTTTACGGTTTACTATTATGGACTTTCACTTTTCGCCAGAGGAATTCATCGTCGAGGAAATCACAAGCGACGGAACGGTCTTGGAAATCGACAAAAAAATTGAAAATGTTCCCGGCATCCCCGCAGCCGCCGAAGGCGAGAAAAACGAATTCTCCTGGTTCATACTCCAAAAAAGGAACTGGAACACGCAGCAGGCGCTGGATGCAATCTCAATCAAGATGTACATACCGCGCAAGCGCTTCAACTTCGCAGGAACAAAGGACAGGAGCGCGGTCACAACACAACTGTGTTCGGTTTTCGGCGTGAGCGCGGAGCGGATGCTGACTGCACACGTCAAGGACATCAAGATTAACGGCGCGTGGCCTGCATCTGAAAAAATCAAGCTCGGAGTATTGAAAGGCAACCGATTCAAGGTAACGGTAAACAGGAAAAACTGCGGCATCGAACCTGATTTTGAAAAAATCAATGCAAGAGCACAGGCATCCAACGAAGTCATCAACTTCTTCGGCAAGCAGCGCTTCGGCTCGCTGCGCTCAAACACGCATTTAGTTGGGCACTACATCCTGAAGGGCGACTACAAAGGCGCTGTTGAGAATTACCTGGTGTTCCGCGACTGCGACGCAGAGGACTGCAAGGAGGAAATCTCTCCGACCAGGCGCGAGGAACTGGAAGTGCGCAAGAGGCTGGAGCAGGATTGGGATTTCAAGGCCGCGCTAGGATACTTTCCTGCCTGGCTCAAGTACGAAGTAAGCATCATCCGGCACATGAAGGACAACCCCACGGATTACATCGGCGCGATACGCAAGATTCCGCGAAGCATACAATTGATGTTCATCCACGCAGCGCAGGCGGACGTGTTCAATAGCGCAGTTGCCGCGCGCATCGCTGCTGGAAAGCTCAGGACCCCGATTGAAGGCGACTTCCTTGCGCCGATTGACGCGCTCGGGTTTCCGGAAGATGAGAAGGCAATCGCAGTCTCGAAGGAAAACACGGCGGACATTGAAAAGAAAATCGCAGCAGGCGAGGGCGTTCTTTGCGCAAGCCTAGTCGGGATGGACACCGCAACAATCGACGAGTTCTCGCAAGCCGAAATGGACAAGCGCGGGCTTACAAAAGAAATGTTCTCAATCAAGTCGATGCCCGAGCTTACAAGCAAGGGCGGGATGCGGCCGCTGTGGGTAAATGCAGTTGGCTTGAAAGTGGAAAAAATAGAAGCTGAAAAAACGGAAGAACCCAATGCGGAAAATCCGGAACAAATCAGGCTCTCTTTCTCTTTGCCATCGGGCGCGTATGCAACTGTTGCAGTTGAGCAGCTACTTGGAAATTGAATACGCCGAGTAGGAATCCGACTGCAGCAGCCGGTCCCCGTCCAGCCCAAGCGGGTCCGCGGATGCGGAATAATTTGCAACCACCAAGTCAATTCCGTACAGCTGCATCAGGAGCCGCGAATCATAATCAAGCGAATTGCTCATTATGTGCTGCGCGACGTAGACCCGCGACGGAAAGTCGGGCAGCTCCTCGGCAAACGAGCCTAGCAGGACCTTCTTTTGAGCTGAATAATACGGGATTGCGTAGCTTTGCGCAAAACCTGCGTAGACGCTTGACTGAGGGTATTGCGAAACTGCCATCGATACTGCCGCAGACTGCGCGTCAAGAGGGGTGGAGCGCCAAGTGGTGAACGAGTTGAAGCAGATTGCGACAACCACCAGGCCGCAGAAGAATGCCACGCGGAACTTCCTGCTGCTTATCGTGCCTTGGAGCGAGGAAAGAAACAGCGCGGCCATCGCCGCAAGTGGAAGCGCAAGGTAGGGCAGCTGGCGGAAGGAGAAAGGCGCGAATGCCGAAAGCGCAATCGGCGCTGCAAAGAGCGCGGCCACAACGGAGGGGACTCTTTTTTTGTACACCAGGAGCGCGACCCCCGCAAGGCCCGCCACCAGCAGGGGAAGGGAGAAGAACTCGAATATTCCCGGAGTGATTACGAACGGGTTGGAAAAGCCAAGTGCGGTGCGTGGCACGAAGTAGATGAAAATGGCAACGCCTACAAAAGACTCGACGATTAGCTCCCTAATCCGCTTTCCAAACAGCGCAAGCACTCCAAGGCAAATCATTGCCGCCATGAAGGAACGGAAGTGCGAAAGGGAGAGCACAGTAAGGAGCGCAAACACAACAAGCGGGCTTGACTTTTTGTAAAAGAAATACACTGCTCCAAAGCAGAGCGCCAGGCCAAGGGTCTCGGAAATGGGCGTGAGAGTGCGGTAGTAAATCCACGGCGAGAGGAACACCGCAACCCCTGCAAGGCAGCACACCGCCTCTTCAGCTGTGCGGGAAAGCTCGGACAGGATTGCCTTCGCAAATAGGTAGCCAAGGCAGAGGAAGAGGGTTGCAAAGAAGAACGAGAACGCGTTGACCGAGTCGGAAAGCGATAGGCCGGTAAGCTGTGAGAACGCGGCAAGCAGGACGTCAAAAAGCGGCGGGTAGCTGGTTGCGCCTGCGTTGATTGCGCTGCTTTCAACAGGGTAGCCTGTGGAAACCAGGTATTGCGCTGAGCGGCTGCGCTCGTAGGCGTCCGAGGTGATGAAGGAGTAGTTGAAGTAGAAGTGGGAGAGCAGGACTGCAACGAATACGGAACCAAGGCAGGCTGCAAAGAGCGCTGGGACTTCCTCGCGGAGGGCAACAGGTTTCATTTGGACCGCCTTGTAAGGAGCGCAACGAACGCCGCGCTCACAAGAGTTGGGAACCAGAGCCTTGCAACGTCAAAGCAGAAGAAAATAGCCACCAAAAGCGGGATTGGGTACGCGCCCTGGAGGAGGAATACTCCCACCAGTTCAAGAAGGCCGAAGCCGTGCAAGAACGGGATTTTGGATGCAAAGAACGTGACTGCGAACGCGCCTGCAGCAAGAACGATGCCGGGGTCGGTGTGGAATGCAAGGAAGCACGAATAGAATGCGACGAGCTCGAATGCAAGCGAGACTGCGACAAGAAGCACCGATTCCTTTGTGGGGGTTGCAAGCATCCTGCGGAAATCCTTCGAGCCCTTGTGCACGTATTCCGGGATGAGCTTCTTGGGCATCAGCCTCTCAAGCCAGGACAGCCGGCCGAGGAAAAAGTAAAGCAGTATGACGGATACGATGATGACTGCAATCCCCACCATTGTCGCATACAGGATTTCCGAGGAAATGCCTGCGCTGTAGAAGATGAGAAACACGCCGGCTGCCAGGACGGAAAACACTATCTTGTGCAGCTTGGTTGCAAAGCTTGAGAGCACTATGTGCGAAACACCGGCTGCGTCGCGCCGCGAAAAGTAGCCCCGGAGCGCGTCCGAGCCGACGCCCATTGGCGTGAGCGCGCCTGCAGCTGCGGCAAAGGTAAGCAGGGCCGCTTCCTTGCGCTGGATGCCTGCGGATTTTGCCCACGCAAGGGACCAGAAGAATATGCTTGCAAGGTAGGCAAGCAAGGCCAGGCCTAGCATCGGATAGTCCGCGCCAGCTAGGTAGTCCTCCCCGCCAAGGAACTTGATTACCGCGTACGCGATTGCGCCAAGGACGAACAGGTAGGCCGCGGCTGAGAGCGCCTTGTTACGGATGGAAATTGCATCGGAGTTTGAAGCCAAGGTATTCACTCTGCTGAGAGTATCAACAATCAATGCAATAAAAATCGGCCTGATGGAAAGAAAAAGCGCGGAGGGTGGGATTCGAACCCACGCACCCCTTACGGAGTAACAGATTAGCAGTCTGCCGCAATGGCCACTATGCGACCCCCGCGCGATATTAGAGACTATTATCTTGGTAAAATACCAATAAAAACGGGCCAGTGCCTTCCGGGCTCGTTGCAATCATGGCGGGCAAGCCCTGCATCGTATGCACAGAACCAAGCCACTGGTCGGCACCCCTTTCTCACCCTTGTATCTTTGGAGCACGCGTTGAAGTCCTTATAGTTGCTCCTTCCGGCCTGGCTAGGTTCGGAATGCAACGCGTAACCAAAGGCAAGGGGTCGACGATTGGGATATCGGGCGACTTTGTCCTTTGCATCCTCAACAGGGCATCACCCTCCTCAAAGGGGTTGGAGTAACAGGAAACCCTTAGCTTCCCAGCTAGCCCGCCGAAATAACATTGTTGGTAATGGATAATAAGGCAGGTGGAAAGCCCCGGTTTGGCCCGGTTTTGCAGTGAAAAAATGCCGATTTTACGAGTGCGGCACACACATCTGTTTTTATATTTTGGCAGATTACACCAAATATAAGCAATTCTAACGCCAAACGCGATTTTGCAGAGGTAGGTATCAGATGGAAGAAATCATCTCCGAGGCACTCAAGACTTCGACAAAGACCGTCTCGCACGGCATCTCAGGCTCGGGGCCCACCAAGGACTTCGAGTTCCAGACTCCGAAAATCATGGTCATCGGCGCCGGAGGCGCAGGCTGCAACTCAATCAACCGCCTCTCAAAGATCGGGATCCGCGGAGCGGACATGGTCGCAGTCAACACCGACAAGCTCCACTTGGGGATGATTTCTGAAAGCGTCAAGAAAATCCTCATCGGAGCCTCAATCACGCGCGGCCTGGGAGCAGGCGGCTACCCCGAAGTGGGGCAGAAGTGCGCCGAGGCATCAAGGCCGTACCTTGAGAAGATGCTTGAGAACGTGGACATGGTCTTCATCACAACCGGGATGGGTGGAGGCACTGGCACGGGAAGCGCACCGGTCATTGCGAACATCGCAAAGGCCAAGGGAGCAATCGTAATCAGCATCGTCACCTTCCCGTTTGCGCTTGAGCGCGCCCGGCTTGAGAAGGCCGAAGAGGGGCTTGTGAAGCTCAAGGAGCAGTCCGACACGATTATTGTCATTGACAACAACCGCCTCGTGCAGATTGTGCCCAACCTGCCCATCGACCAGGCGTTCGCTGTTGCTGACGAGATCATCGCTCGCGCAGTGCGCGGAATCACCGAGACAATCACGACTCCCTCGCTCATCAACCTGGACTTTGCAGACGTGCGCGCAGTAATGAGCAACGGCGGGGTGTCCATGATTGCAGTAGGCGAGGCCAAGGGCACTGCACGCGAGGAGAACGTGGTCAAGAACACGCTCAGCCACGCGCTGCTTGACGTCGACTACGCCGGCGCAAAGGGAGTGTTGCTCCACATCACCGGCGGAGCGGACATGACGCTTGGGGAGTGCAACCACATCGGAGAGGCGCTCACCGAGCAGGTCGACCCGCACGCAACTGTCATCTGGGGAGCGAGGATTGACCCCGGCTTTGAGGGCAAGATTGAGGCAATCGCCATCTTCACCGGGATCCACAGCCCGTACGCGATGGGCAGGGAGCCGGCTGCTGCCAAGAAGGGCAAGTACAAAACCGACATGGGCGGCTTGGACGAGATTGCGTTCTAGGACAACCGGAAAATTTCCGGCCCTTAACCCTTTTTCTTTTTTATTTCCTCTTTTTCTTGCGTTTTCAACAAGCCTTTGAACCACAAGTCGCACCAGCAGACTAAGCTACTTTCCGGACTGCGCTTTTTTTACTGCCTGAAGGATCATCGCCCGCGGGACGTACCGATAGCGCTTCTTGCGGTATGAATACGCCCTGCAGTTGCACGGACTATTCGTCAGCACGCCACAACCGCGGCAGGGAGTGGAACGCCGGGCATTGTGCCCATTAACCAGCTCCTCAACATCCTTGCCGTTTACAAGCACCGCGTTCGACTCGCTCATCCTGCTTGCGGGAATCTTTGTGGTCTTGAACTTGACTTTGGATTCGCCGAGCGCCTTCCGCAAGACCTTGACGGTCTTCTCAACATTAGTATCCGTAGTCCTGCACCTGCTGCAAGTGCTTTTGTCAAAATACCTGAATTCGACAACAACAGTCCGCCCAATCGCACGTTTCATCCAGACACACCTAAGGGTTACCTCTCGGCCGCGTTTTATAATAGCTTTCCGCAAAAACCGTCTTGAACCTTATAAACCTTAAGCTGCAAACATATTGGATATCAATGACAGTAGCAGGAAACGGTATAATCGAGAACTGCCGCAAGTGCTATGTTGACAACGGTTTCGGAGTGCGCCTCGAGCAGAGGGGAAGCAACGAATACGTCTGCAGGTACTGCAACAGCCGCTACACAGTCGAAAACGGGCTGATGAAGGGGCTTTGAAGCAAACAACTCGGTGCAACTAAAGATGGACGAAAAGAAGCAAGAAATCGACGAGCGCAAGCTGCGCGACATGTTCAGGCAGGCCGTTGACAAGGGCGCAATAGAGGCAGTCATACACTTCGACGCGCACGGCACGAAAAAGGACGCTGTGGAGAACGCGATGATTGACATGATTGCGCGCATGAACAAGGAGCTGGGCGTGCTTTACTGCAAGGGCGAGATTGACGAGGCCATCGAGAACAACGACCTGTACTCCTGCGCTGCCGAAGTCCACCTGCTTACCGCAAACTACAACTCGCTGGTCAACATCTCAATCAAGTACGCCCCGATTGCAGTTGAGATACGCTCGCCCGGGGAGGTCAAGCTTTCCGCAGAGGAGGCGCAGATCAACCTCCTTGACATCGCCCAGGCGTCGCAGGACTTCGCCAAGATATTCTTTGAAAAGGTCATGAAGCCCGAGGACTTCGTCAAGTTCAACGAGCAGATGGAGAACCGGGCGAAGCTGGGCGAAGTGCTGCGCAACAAGGCCGCTGCCGAGAAGAAGGGCTAATTTTTTCTCTTTCCAAGCGTCCGCTATGAAACTGGAAATTATCCGTTTAGCTTAAGCGCGCTTCTGGAAGAGCTCCTTGACTATGTCGCCGTACGCCGGCCGGGTGATGGAGATTCCCACGATTACGCCGATGATTGTGGACATTCCGAAGCCGACGATTTCCACTATGCCTGAGAGTATGAGCGGAAGCATCGCCGCAATGACTACGCCTGCGACGGTGAAGATTACGTAGAACGCCTTCTTGATGCGCTCCTTGACTTCGTACTCGTCGTGCGAGTCGCCTTCCTCCTCGTCCACGCGGCCCTTGCGGAGCATCTCCTCGGTGATGACTATCTGGTCAGCAACCCCGCTACCCATAAGCACGATGATTCCTGCCATTGCGGAGAGGTCAAGGGTGCCGAACACTCCGATTATTGCGGTTGTGAGGAGGACTTCGATTCCGTTGAATATGACAATGGGGGCAACAAGCGCGACTTGGCGGTAGCGCAGGTAAATCAGCAGGCTCACTGCAAATACTCCTGCGATGAGCGCCATCCAGCTGTACGAAAGGAAGCGCTCTCCAAGCGACGGTGCCACTGAGAACGAGCTGCCTATTGTGGTTGAGACCGGGAGCTTGCCGCCTGAGATGACCGACTTGAGCTGGCGTATCTCCGAAAGCGCGCTCTTTTGCTGCTCCTCGGCAGTGACGCCTGATGCCGGGCCGGATACTTGGAATATCTGGTTGATGTTGCCGTCCGCAAGGCTTGGCGAGAGGATTGGCGAGCATATGAGCCCTATTGCCTCCCAGCGCGAGACCTCGATTGCCATCTGGCCTGCGCTGGTCATGGCCTCGGAGACGGACGAGTACTCGGGCTTGAGGTCGGCTGAAGAGAGGCGCTTGACAGTTGCGTTGCGCTTTGCTATTGCAGCTGCTATTGCAGGGTAGGCAGTCTCCACGCCATCCTCGACGATTATGTAGGAAACGGACTGGTTTATCGTAAGGTTCTGCACGTCCTCGGCGTAGACCAGGGCAATCGAGCCGGTTGCGCTGTGCAGTGCGTCGTCCAAAGCAGGCTGCACGCCGTATGAGGCGAGGCTAAGGCTCTGGTTTGGAAGGATTGTTGAACTGCGCGCGATAATCATCGCGTTCTGGGGCCGGTCAAGGAACATGTATACCGGGAAGTATCCCTTGCCAAGCGCGGCACCTGCGAAGCGCTCTCCGCCTTCGCGGCTAACAGCAAAGCCGAGCTGCCAGGTCTTGCCGGACTCGGTTGTGAGGACGCTTTCCTGGTTCGAGCCGCCGACTGCACCCGCAAGCACGTCGGAGCCTGAGACCGCAGTCTGGCCGTCTATGAGGGCCTCGAACCTGCCCTGCTGCTTGAGGATGTTTCGCACGCTTTCTATGGCATCAGGCGAGGCTTTCGGGATTTCAACCAGGATTTCGCTGTTTCCAACAGGCCGTACAACTGACTGCGAGAGCCCGAACTTGTTGATGCGAAGCTTGATGGTCTCGACTATGGAGTCCATTGTCGCCGTGTCCACGCTCTTTTCAAGCGTGATTGGTATGCGCACTCCGCCGGAGAACTCGATTCCGGTGTTGAGGCCCTTGAGCCAGATCAGCGCGAACGCAAAGACTACGCACACCAGCACGAGCTGGACGCGCCTGTTCTTTGCAATCCGGAGCCAGTTCACGTGAGCAGACATAAAGAATCACTATAGTCATTTCTTCCCAAAGAAGTGCAGCACCAGCACGGCGTTGCCGAACCAGGTCGCTATGAAGTCCACCAGCGCGCCGATTACCGCGACAGTGGCAATCTGGTAGTAAGTGGAGATTGAGAGCAGCATTGACGCGCCAAGAAGGACGCTGAAGGAGATTATCGTTGCCAGGTTGATCATGACCGTGGTCTTCATCGTCTCGAAGGCGCGGTCGTATGCGGTGCCGTCCGAGCGCTTGAGCACGCGCACAGTAAGGAGCACGTCGGTCTCAAACGAGAATGCGATGAGCATCAGAAGCGCCGCAAAGGAGGCAAGAGTGAGCGGAAGGCCGAGCACGGTCATCACGCCCAGGGTGATTACGATGTCTGCAACGGCGCCGAACACCACTGCAAAGGAGGGTATGAACGAGCGGAAGATTACAAAGACAACTATTGAGGTCAGGAGGAAGGACAATACGAGAATTTCAACAGTCTTACCGAGGAACTGCTTGCTCAGGGTTGAACCAACCTCTCGCGCGGAGTACGAGGATACAGGCACAACTGACCTGACCTGCTCCATCACGGTCTTTTGGTAGGAGTCCTGGCGGTCGAAGTAGCTGTCGTGGGCAAGGGCATACGCGGCTATGGCCTTCTGGGGCACTATCGAGTTGTCGCCAAGAAGCGCAAGAAGCTCAGTTGACTTTGCAACAACCTTGGCCTCAAGTCCCGCAATCTTTGCCTGGACCTTCTCCAGGTCAGTCGAGGTGACCGTCCCGGAGTCTATGTTTGCCTCAAGGTAAGTAAGCTCAAGGGATGCGTCGTCGTACTCGGTCTTTAAGGAGTCAAGCTCGCGCGAAGTGACTGACGCCTTTTCCAAAGCCTCGCTTGGCCCAAGCTCGATTTCCAGGCCGGAGCCGCCGTCCGGTGCGGAGAACTGCCGCACGTCCACGTTGGACGAGAACGGCGAGAGCTTCTCCTTCAGGAGGGCCGAGTCTATGCTTGTTGCTGAAGAGTATACGGTAAGGAGCGTGCCACCCTTGAAGTCAAGCCCGTAGGTCACTCCCGGATAGACGAATATGCAGAACAGCGACGCCAGTATGAGTATGACCGGTATGGCTATGAGCTTGTTGTAGTGCTTCCAGTGAAAAGGATTCTTCATCCGAATTTACCCCTTTGATTAAACCCAAAACGGCGCCTGGGCGACATGAAAACGCCTAGACCCAATAAACCCAGTTGACCCGATTAAAAGTAAAATATTCCTAATTCGCCAAGATTAATAACGGTATTCATAAAGGCAGGCGAAACATTTTCCGGACGCAGGAAAGGGCCAAAACTTGGGGCGTCGGAACCGTTACAGACAGTAGAAAAACCTTTCACGACTAAAGATAATTCACTCATTATGAATTATGAGTTTAATGCAGGGGTAGCAAAGCCTGGTCAAATGCGTAGGACTCAGAATCCTATCCTTTAGGGGTTCGAGGGTTCAAATCCCTCCCCCTGCACTTATCCTTGGTCTAGAAGTATCCTTTGGACTTCCGTGCCTGTATCCGCATTAAACTCCTAGACGAGCCTCTTTTTATCCTCTGCACCACTTTGGAGCGCAACGAAGTCCGATTTGGCAGTATTTAAACAAAAAATACCCGTGCGCAATAGTGCATGAAATTACATCTTTGGGGTCTACTTAACGGGTTTATTATTGCAATCGTTTTATGGAGACGGCAACGACATGAAAAACCTATAGAGGTCTTTTTCAATTCGTCTACATAATGAATATGGGTTTTATCTTGGCTTTTCTCAAAGAAATGACTTTTTGCTGTCCTTTTTGCCAAAAACAGACGATAAAAGTACTGGAGAAACCATCATATCGCGGCTTTAAGACATCAAGAGGAAGTGGCGTCAGTAATACCTATTCGGTTAACGTAAAAGGTAACTATCAAGTTCTAACCGGCTGTTCAGCCTGCGGAAAAGGGCTAAAAGAAGTTGAAAAATCATTATTCGGTTGAAATATAGGAAAACCACTGTGAAAATTAATATAAGTCATATTCCGTTTTGTTCTAACAGATGATATTTTTTAGATGATTAACATGGCTGACGTTGATTTGAAAACTAATTCCCCTGGAAGGTATACCTCTAAAAATAAGTTAAATGACTTGACCGGAAAAGAATGGATTCAACTCACAAAAAGTTTTTGGATGCAGAATGGCCTTGGAGCGTCACATCCTCATGCAAAAATCGAACAGCAGCACCCCGCCCCATTTGGATTTAAAGATATCAGTAAAATGATTACTTTTTTTACAAAGAACGGGGACATTGTTTTAGATCCCTTTAGTGGCGTAGGTTCTACTGCTAAAGCTTGTGCTTTGACTGGACGAAAAAGCGTTGGCATTGAATTATCAAAAAAATGGGCGGAACTATCTACTAAGAGGTTAATTGATGAAGTTGGCAGTTGTGATGGTCAAAAAATAATTATAGGCGATTCAAGAGTATCTCTAAAACAATTCAATGATTCGTTTTTTGATTTTATCATCACCAGTCCACCGTATTGGCAAATATTAACTAAAAAAACCGACTTAAAATCTAAGGAGAGAGTTGAAAAAGGTCTTGATAAAAAATACAGCGAAGATGAAAAAGACTTAGGAAACATTGATGATTATCCATTGTTTCTCGAAGAACTCAAAAAGGTTTTTAGCGAATGCTACCGCGTTTTAAAAAATAAGAAATATACCGTAGTCGTGGTAAGCGATTTTAGGCATAAATCTCGTTTTATTCCATATCACCTAGACGTAATTACGCTCATGAACGATATAGGCTTCAAACTTGAAGGAATTACAATATTAGTTCAGAATCACAAAGGCCTCAAGCCCTACGGATATCCATATGCTTTTGTCTCGAATATCCATCATCAATATTTTTTAATTTTTAGGAAAGAGACGCATGTCTAACTTAAAGCAAAAAATTGCACGATTCAATACGTTACCCTACACTAGGGACGAGTATAAAAAAAGAAATTGGGGGCACAAATTACATTCATTATGCTCGTATCCAAGTAAATTGAAGCCATGCATAGCAAATATTTTGGTTAATTATTTTTCAAAAGAAGGCGACGTTGTTTTAGATCCCTTTAGTGGATCAGGCACGGTTGTTTTTGAAGCATGCAACTCCGGAAGAATTGGCATTGCAGTCGATTTGAGTCCTTTTGCATACCGGTTATCGTCAGCAAAAACAAATGTTCCTTCAAAAAAGCAAATGTTACAAGCAATCAAGCAATTGGATGCATATATTCTTGCTAATTCAAAAAAAATTCCTATTGAAAATATTGATAAGGAGATAAAATCGTTTTATCACATAAAAACGTTGAAAGAAATTGTTTGCGCAAAAAGATTTTGCCTTGAAAATCCACAAAAAATAGAAACCAACGTCATTCATTTTCTTTGGTCTGCAATAGCCCATTTACTCCATGGAAATAGACCGTACGCCTTGAGCAGACGCTCTCATAATATTATTCCTATACCGCCTAAAGGCGATGCCATATACAAATCGCTTATCGTATCGTTAAAATCAAAAATTGAAAGAATTTACGAACCGTTGGATGAAAAATATACTATTGGTAAGGCTTTTTGCGCTTCTGCATTCGACTTACCCGTTTCTGATTCAAGTATAGACGTAATTATCACTTCTCCACCATTCTTGGGAACCACAGATTTTCTAAGGCATAATCGAGTGCGATTATGGTTTGCCGGATGGGATATTTCTTATCAAAAAACAAAAAAAGACGATTTTCTTGAGAGTAAAAAGACGATGGATATTTACTCCGAGCTATTGACAGAATTTTATCGTGTCCTTAGGCCGCATTCATTACTAATTTTTCATCTAGGCGTTGTAAAAAATGTAGATATGGCCAAAGAGATATCTAGCTTATCTAAAAAGGCAGGATTTAGAACTGAGGACATAATCTACGAAGATGTTACTCGTCTAGAAAGTCATGGTCGCACGGATAGAGGCAGCACACACAAACATCAGTTCTTGTTTTTATCAAAACACTAGAACAGTGCTTCTGCGTTTTGTATCAATTCCGAAGTAATCTTCGGAGTAATATTGTTTAAGGTACTCTCGAATTTTATAAACGAAACAAGTTTAGCTTTATCAAAATATCCTGGATTGTTCTCGACAAGTCGTTTGATTGAATCGGGAGTAATTCCAAGATAGTCTTTGATAAGCATTAGGTATACTAGATACTTAATTTCGATAAGAAGAATCATCACTTTCGATGCCTTTCTGAATCTTGGTTCTTCTTCTATTGCCCCTTTATGCGTTGTGACTCCTACCGCGAGGGTCAACAGGGTTTCTTTTTGGAGTGCGGCCTGAAACGCCTGCCGTATAGCTTTCAAATTTATCGGCCCTTCGGCGGGGCTTTTAACTTCACTCGTGATTACAAATGGTTTTGTGACCGTAACATCTGATCTAGTTTTCATACCACCCGAACCGGAGTATACGACCTCAAGACCAAAGGATCTGAGTATATTTCTTACGTAAACATAGAACGCATCTTTCTTCCATTCTTTTCCAGGAATTGTTATCCGCGCTTCAAAATTCCTAATAATCGGACGAGCTTCGGTAAGTGAAAGTGTAGGTAGCTGACCCTCCTTTGCGATGAGGCGCTCAGTTTGTTTTAATTTCTCGGTGTATGGAAGATGAACATAAGCTTCTGAATATGATATGGATGCTTTGTTATTTTTCAGACTTATAGCCCCAAAAGGACAGCGCAAAGCACAAAGTGTGCAACCCACACACGCCTGGTCATTTATGATAACTTTTCCGCCTTCCATTAGCTTAACGGCATCAACGGGGCAAACGCGAGTTGAAAAACGGTCACTGGCACCATACAATTTCGAATATTCGGGATACATTGCACAACGAGGTTCTGCACAAAAAACACATTGACCGCGTTTGAACTTGCTAACGTTCACAAAAAGTTCATCGACAGTTTTTTTGTCAACAATCATATCATACATACCAAGAAAATCAGATTTTAGTTCAGTTAGCTTTTCAATAACCCTTGGACGAGCTTCATAAGGGACATCAAAAAATAAATCAAAATCAGTATCAACCCTTAAATAGAGTTTTCCTTCTCGTTCTGCCAGTATTCCACCCGCCATCAAAATCTTCACGGCGGGCATGAATTTATGCTTGTCAATTTCCCGAGTGCTTATTTCTTTGATTTTATTTAAATAAATTAGCAACGTCGCCTCATCAGTTGCGTCTCGCAATTCATCAAACCAAATTACCTGTTTGTGAAGATATTTCTTAAGATACTCCTCTCCTTGTTTTGTAAGTCTTGAGACGGACTTGATTCCGGCTGGATGTATATAACCACTATCTCTATACATTTTTTTGTAAACAGAGAAAACTTTAGGATTCGCTGGTCCGACCTCAACATTCTCGACTAAACCTAACTGCCTTGCAAATGACAATAACACTTTAGGGCCATCGTAAATACCTGTGACGCTACTCTTGTTTTTACTGTCTAGACCAAGGTCATTCAGTGCTTCACCAATACTAATGTCGCCACGTTTTAGTTTCCGTACTACGTCAAGTCGCTCTTCGAATTCCTTCTGATTTCGTTCATCTTTTAAGACGAAAGCTGAAACAACGAGTTCATAATGTGAACAGTATTCGAATGATGCCAATACCCGTAACATGTTAAGAAATACTCTTTGCTTGAATTGGGGATTTCTAAATTTGATGCTGTCATTAACACTGTAAAATTTGAACATTGAAAATGCTTCAGATACTAATTGGTATTCATCGAGCGATTGAATTCTTGCAGGAAATGAACCTTCGAATAAAGTCAGGGTCTTGCCATACGGAGTCAAGATGAACTTTGCATCTTCTTCGGTTTTGGTTATCCAACCTAGCCATCGACATATTCGGATTAGCATTCTTGCATTGCTAACGTAAGATTGATCGCCGATTGTTTTTCCGCTATATTTTGTAATATAGCTCTCAGAAGTACTATCTCGGTCAACTATAGCCCTTCGCGCTACCATTGCCTCTCCAATCGTTCGGTCGTTAAAGTATCCACTGCTACCTTCAACGTCATTACAAATTTTTAGAAATTCTCGATACTCACGGAGATCCGTCTTAGACTTGGGAATCCAGACGTAATTCAGCAACTTCCTTCCGGTATACCCTTGTTCAGCCATTTTTCACTATGATTGCTTACACGTCGAGAATCTAAAACTCTTTCGGAGCGTCATTCTACGATTTTGTCTAACAGAATCCGTTCGATTACATATCATAAGGCGGTTGAGAAGCATATACGTTAATCCATGTCAAATAGTTGTTTCGAATCAACTTATTGTTGACGTAAAAATCAATACGATTTAACTAAAAGTTCACAAAGCCCTTTTTACTCTTTTTCTTGCATTAGCGATAGTTATGGAGGCATTTATGTTTGATAGCTTCGCAAAGCTGTGCTAAATGCGATGTTCAACGCATTCTCCTAAACGACTCAATACTTCTCAATAGCGATTCGGACGACCTTTTTCTTAGAAAAGACCTTTCGAACAAAGTTCTGAAGGGATTCAGGAACTGGAACGAAAACCGGCACGCGGCCAACATTATCCTTTATGGTCGCCCTGGAATAGGCAAAACTACCCTAGCCCGACAAATAATCGACAACCTCCGAGCGTCCGGCATAAAGTGCGTATACGCCAATTGCTGGCGGTACTACACCCGCATGGCCATTTACTCGCTCATGGCAAAGGAGCTTGGCGAAGTCATACCCCGCAGAGGCCTTGCCACCGATGAAGTGTTTGACAGGCTAGGCCAAGTGCTAGAAACGGATGAGCAAAGAATGGTGGTCGTCCTGGATGAAATTGACGGCTTGATATTCAACCACCAAGAACGCCTTTTGTACGATTTGACCGAGCAAAGCGGTGGCAAACAGCGTTTCTGTTTCATGGGAATATGCGACGAGCCTTCGGGTTTCACGGAGCTAGACGATGAACTAAAAGCCGATTTGAGGCTTTCTGAAGTCGAAGTGAAGCCATACTCGCCGGACGAGATTAGGGAAATAATCCGTTCAAAGGCAAAACTAGCTCTAAGGCAAGGTTCGTACGATGAACTGGTAATCGAAGCTTGCACCCTCCTAGCCGCCAACAATAACGGCAACGTAAAATTAGCCCTCAAAGCACTCTGGAACGCGGCATTACGAACCGAAGCGGACGGCGGGCAGAATATTCGGGCTGGCGACATCTTCATAACTAAGAAATCAGTCCGTAAAAAGAGAACAAACGGGAACAAGGCTCAAAAGTCCGGCTTGAACAAGGAAGAGCAACTGATAATCTCGATTTTATCCAAAGGAACGGCATCATCATCCAGCTTGTACAACGACTTCCAGCAAAACATGGACAAGTCAAAGCGACAAATCCGAAATTATCTGAACCGCTTGGCCGCAAGAAAAATAATCAGCATCAACGAGCAAACGGAATCACAAAATTACTTCAAGCCAAACCTCATTACCCTAAAAGTATAGCTTCCTGAGCGTAATCTTGAGCGTAAACCGTTTTTGCAAAAACTCGTTTCGTATATAAACAAAAATAGAGCGTAAATTTCCCCCTAAAAACGGGCTTCCTAGACGGGAACCGTGAGCGTAATGAGCGTAAATGGCGTCTCAGAATATACACACACCAATGCCTACTATAACAAAGACTTGACCTTAGCGGGCACTTCTGCCCGCGTAATGACCTCCACGCCGGTGATACTGGCGTAAACGAGCCGCAATTTCCAGCTGGAAACGACGATAATCACCGGCTTGAACTCCTTAGCTCGGCCTGAAATCTTCTCCTTTATGTAATCTGAACCGTGTGATGCCAGCACCTCGCCGGTCTCGACCTCGAAACAGAATTTGCGCTTCTTCGTCTCCACCGAAACGTCAGGTTCAACGGACGCACAAACAACCGGCTTCCCTCCTCTTTTCCTGATTTCGTCCGCAATATACCAACAAAGCAACGAATGCTCCTTTGACTCTCGCCCCTGCCGCTTGACGTAAAAATACGAAGAACCGCCCGCGTTAGTTAATCGGCTCTTGTACAGGACGTAATCGTTTTTCGTCAGGACGTCCTTTTGTTCTTCTGAAACGCTATTGGCAAGATAAAACCCTTTTTCCAAGTCTATCTTGACCTCAGGCTTCGCAACAACCGGTTCTTCCTTTTTCTTAGCCACTGCTGGCGTATCGTTCGGGTCGGTTGTTATCAGCGAGTGAATTTTTGGCGGCGTGTTGATTTTGAACTCGTAACGGCCATGCTCGGTTATCAGCAACCCCTCACCTTTTCCGGCCTGGAGCAAATGATTTTTCTCATTGTCGTTTAACGCGAGGTTCCGGGCAATCAAATCCAGGTTGCTGGGATTCTGCTTTAACAAAATCTTTGTCGATGTCGTGTTGAGGATGCTCTTTCCTCCATCGCTTCTAAGCAAGTCCTCGATTTCCTGAGTGATGAAGCCGATGGACGCGTTGTATTTTCGGCTGGTCTTAATGAATTCCAGCACATAGTTTTCGGCCTCCTTGCTCCTTAGCAAGCTCCAGCCCTCGTCAATCAAAACGACTTTCGGATTCTTGTCCTTCTTGATCTCCCGCGATATCAATTCCAAGACTGCAAACATTACGAGTTGCTTAACCTGCGGAGGTAGGGCGCTCAAATCAAAGTCGATGAAATCCTTGTCCAGGTTAAGCTTGGTCTGCTTGTCCAGGAAAGCAAAGAAGCCCTTTTCCGAGTACATCCTAACCCTGCTGGCCAGGCTTTCTATGCTCTTTACGTCACTGAATGGGTTTCGCTTTACCCGTTTCAACATCGTGTCAAATACTTTTTTCAGGTCGCTGAAGGTCGGAGGATGGTTTTTCCAAGTTCGCGAGTCGATACTGTCAATGCCTTTCTTGGCGTAAACACGGAGCAACGCGTCATTCAGAACGCTTTTCTGGCTCTCAGTCAAACCGCCGGTGATAATGTCGAAAACGGATATGAGGGTAAGCATTTTGCTTCCAAAGTCCTCGCCCGCCAAGTCGAACAGGTTAATGATTGAGTCGGAGTCTTTGGACAAGCGGACGATTTCGCCGTTCATTTTCGCGGCCAAGCCCGAGTACTCGGCGTTCGGGTCTAAGACATAGACCTTTGTTTTCTGGGACAAGCGGTGTTGCATTACAAGGAACTTTGAAGCATAGCTCTTTCCCGACCCCGAAATGCCTAGCACGAAGAAGTGCTTGTTGCTCATGGACTCGAAGTCAATGAATAGTGGGTTGAGTGTGTTCGCTTCCTGGCCGAAAAACAATCCTTCCTTTCGCGAGTTTACCGGATAAAGGAAGGGAAAAGTCGCGCTTAGGGAGCTGGTCAGGAATTCTTTTTGAGTTCCTATCGCGTCAATGGCTTGCGGGAGCATGGACTTGATGCCTTCAGCCATCCGGTAATCCACTGTTTTTGGAATAATGAGTTGGGCGTTCATGTTCGCCTTGCACTTTTCCGTCAATAAGTCAAGGGCTTCCTCGTTAAGCGTCTGGTTGTCCACGTACAGAGAAACGCGGAACATTTTTTCCTCGCCCCGGTACAACTCCTCGTAAACCCTGGTCGTGTCACCGAGTTTAATCTCCAAGGACGGGTTGGGCGTGCCTTTTGCTGTGCTGGAAGCCAGGTCGGTGGTCTGCTTGATTATCTGGTTGTGCAATAGCACCAAGGTGCTGGTAATTGCGGCGGGGTGGATGTGCAAGGAAATATCGTAAGGCTCGCTTGATGCCAGGAAAGCCTCTAGCCAGCCGTCCTCAACCTTTCGGGGATAGCCGACTGCCTTGATTACCCGGTGGAAAACGCGGTTTACAATGGCATAGTCCGGCCTAATGTCCAGTTCCGGGGTAATCTCCACCTGGAATGGGTCAGGTTTTGGCTCGACTGCCTTTTTTCGCGGCCTTTTTCGGGCGTTTCTTGCTTTTGGCTCCTTTTTCATCTTTTCTTTCCTCGCTTGAATCTGCTTCCTGGCTCGAATACGTTGAAAAGAACTGCTTCAGCCCCGCGTTTTCCAAGCGCCTGGACTGCAATCCACAAGCCAGAAGCTTTTCTTGGATGATCTTGGTCTTTTCCTCTAGCTCTTTGAGCTCCCGGTCATCCTTGGAACCGGCTTTTCCTAGCAAACTGCGGGCTTGAGGGGACACGACTAGGTAAAAGTTTCGCTCCATGACGCAATTCTTATCCAGAAAATCGTCTTCGAAAACCATGAAGTCCTCAAACAACGAGTGCATTTCCTTGGAAGACCCTTTCAAACGCTCTTGCGCCCGTTCGTAATAGTCTTTCAAATCGGGCTTGGACGTCTTGACAATGACCTGGATCGGCGTGGTAAGGTGATTCAGGAACTCCCGGTAATTCAGGATAATGGCCTTACGCTGGCTTTCTTCAAGCAACCTGAAATTCAACGGCTCGACCTTCAGCACAGTCCGCAACCCACCCTTGGCAAGGTACACCGCGTTGTTTTTGATTGCCTTAACGCCAATAAACCGCTGGGCGGGCGAATCCAACGGACTTGCCAACCGCACACCGTGATAAAAATTGTAGGCATCAAGCGCCCGTTCTTCCAAGTTCAAGAAAACAAAGCCCATGCCAACGATAACGAAAAACGAAGGTAAGATTAGCTTCAAATCGCCATTCAAAGGCAGGCTATACGAAAAGAAAGCGACCAGCCCGAACGCGCAGGCGTAACCTAGCTGCTTGAAATCTAGCCCGAAGATTATTTTTTCCTTGTACTTTATTTCGTCCGGGATGTCATAGCTCGTTTTTCTTCACCGTTTTTTCATTACCTTGCTCAGAACCGTAACGCCCACGACACTTGACAGGGCTTTGCTTTGGGAAACTACTGACAAAATCGCGGACAAAAGCAACAAAGCGTTGATTAGACCAAGTGCGCCGAAGCCGAACAGAACAGCAAACGCCCTTACCAGCGTGTCGGACAGGTTGGGGTCGCTGGCAGTAAACAAAGACGACAACCCCATGAGGACTAACGCGTCGATACTCGTCATGAAAAGGATCATGGCTATTGCCCGCAAGACCGACTTGCCCCACGATTGCGTCAGGGGAACAAAGTACAGGAATATGGCTATCGGGAACAGCAACAGCAGGAACGGGATCAGCAAGTACCGGATTAGCAGGGTAATGAAAGTGATTACCAAAAGGACGGTTACGAGCAGGAGGATTATCAACGAAAAAATCGCCGAAGTCAGGTTTGCTGACGGTGTGAAAATATCTTTCATTGAATCGCTGGCAAGACTCGAAGACAGGTACGAGTTAAAGTCAGCCAATAGCTGAAACAGGGCGAAGGAGAAGGATAGCAGGATTATCATTATGAGCATGTTTTCCAGCCACTTCTTGGCCGCAAGCCTGCCCTCAACGTCATTAGCCCGGACTATGAACAGCATTGCCAAGCCCATGAGTGCAATCGAATAAAGCGTTTCGATAAGCGCCATGACCGTGTTGTATGACCCGCAAAACCAAGTAAGATTGGGCATTGAGAACAAGAATTTGAAGCTCGCGTCAATGAAACCCTGAATTGAGGATATCAAGCCGGAAATAATGTAAGTGAATAGGGACTCGACAATGCAATTGGGCAGATTCGTCAGGGTATTCAACAAATCGTTGTTTCCCTGGCAACTGGAAGTTGTGAAAGTCAGGCCGTCCGCGCTGGCAAAACCAGAGAAAAGGAAAATCAAGCCGATGGCTAGAGCAGTGTTTTTCATGGGTATTGCCTCTTTATGAAAAGATACGTCATCCAAAACCCGATGGCAAGGGCTGACCAGTACCACAAAATGCCTAGCAAGTCCGGCATGGGCGCGGGAACAACCGCGTTAGCCCTGGTGGATTTGACCTCAAAATCAGTGGTGAATGCCGCCGAGACTAGGCCGACTCCTTGAACATAACTGAAATTGGTCTTGATAGTGCCAAGAAAATCTGTTGCCAAAACTGTCGACTGGTTTCCGTATGTAAATCGAATAGTCTTATCCTGGAAAGGCGCGTTTGAAGCGTTGTCATAGAAACGAGATTGGACTTCGAAAGTCATGTTCGTCACGTTGGCAACCGTCAAGTTCAGCATGGGCTTTTGCGTCTGGTTGAAAAAACAAGCATCCGAATTCACGGTTTCCAAAAAGGGCGAATAGGTACGCAGGGTGCAGTTCAACGCCTTGGCTGAAGCCATGAAGTGAATCTTGTCCGAATATCCGGCAGTCACATTTGATTCGAAGGACAAAACGCTTAACGCCTGCAAGCGAATCGACACCGATTTCGGGACCGAGACCGGCGTTAAGACGTTGTACGGTTGCAGGCCATACTTCAACTGATACTGCTTGCGTTGTAGGCTGAGCTTGGCGTTATCCAGCTGAAAGTCAAAGTCGGTAGAATCGTTTTTTGAGGTTACACGAATCCACACGTCGGCTAATCCATTCTGGAAACCGTCAACGAAGGTTTTCGCTGAAGCATTGGCTTGATAGTAGTAGGCAGTCGCATTGTCATAAGCAGTCAAGGAATCTTGGCGGCTGTCGGTGCGGTATAGCGTGCAAACGCGTCTCCAGTACCAACCGACGACCTTCCACTGCATGTTGTAATGGTAAATCAAATACTCCGAATTTACGGCCATAGCCACGGAAAAGTTGTTTGTGGCTCCGTGAATGCGGTTAGGCACGGAAAAGAACGCGACCGAAGTGTTGCCGGTCAATCGTTGGCCATTATCGAAAGCGGTTATTGAGTAATCGTATCCACATATTTCGTAGTCGGTTCGGCAGTCGCCGGAAAAACTTTCCTGAGGGACTACCAATGAAAAGCCATGAACGATGGAAAGCTGGCCGGAATCGTTTATGTATGTCTTGTTGTCCCGAGAATCGATTACTGCCGGACTTGCTGAAACGATTTTGACCCAAGCATCCTTGATGTACGAACTATTCCGGGAGACTGTGCCGTCGGGCGGGTATTTCGTGAATGTAATCCTGGAATTCCAGATATTGGCTTCTGCAAACGGTGGAATGCCGTTGTTTTTCACTAAATCGTCCAAGAATAGTTGCTTTTTGTCGTCAATGGATAGGTTTTGGGCAAGCGTGCACAGGCTGGGGTTAGTCAAGTTCAGGTTGGCGCAATTTCCTAGAAGCGTGTCCGCTGGCCTTGTAGGGGACGCGTACGCGCCCGCCCAAGAATAATCGTTGTAGGGATAACTGGGGCAGGCGGCGAAGGCGAAGCTTGCCGCCAACACCAAAACCAGGAACGCCTTCATGGTTTCGCGCCCTCCTCGTCCCGGTCATAGACGCTCATGACCTTCCAAAGCAAGCCTCTTGAATTGACGGCGTACCCGAAACTGACATGAAAGCCCCTGATTGTGAAAACCGTGTTGTGGACAAGTACGATTCGTTTTCGGGCAATCCGGGCTAGCTCGAACAGCCATGACAATCCGGCGTCCAGGCGTTCTCTTTTCGCCCAGGGCGGATCGCAGATTACGGTGTCGAAGGACTTGTTCTTGAACGGCAGGTGCCGGTAGTCTGCTTTGATTACTCCGGGGTCTTGCGGTTCGATGTCAACGCGTACGTCGCCGAATTTGCTTTGTCCGCAACAAACGTGCAGTACTCGGCCTTCGCAGAATTGCTTGTAAAACTCCTCTTCGTCTTTTTCCCATGCCCATAGCTTTCGAAACTTGAAACCCATGCTTGATTCACCTGCAGTAAGTTCCACCGCCTAATTGTGACGCGATTAGCGGGGCGAGGAAAAGCAGGATCAAGCCGATGAAGACACCGGCTATGACCTCTTTCCACTCATCCCTGGTTTGCGGGTTCTTGCTGGTGGCAAGAGTGAAACCCGCGTATGCGATGGTGATAGTCGCAAAAAAGACCGCCAATGTTTTCAGCGTGTTTGCGACTTCCACCAGGTCAAACGACATGAGCTTACCATCCGCATACCGAGGTTGCTCCGACCAGGCTCTTGACCAACATGGGCGCTATCCACACGATGATCAAGCCGATTACCACACCTGAAATCAGGACTTTGGAATTGCCTCTTTCCGTGGGGTCATGCGTTGTCGCCAGCTGGAAGCCGGAGTAAGCCGCGACTAATACCCCGCCGACCGTTGCGAACAGTTGGAGGAGTCCGTACAGCCTGCAAACGGGCTGATCTGGCGGGATGTCTAAGGCTTGCGCAAAGCCGGTAAGGCCAAGTACAAGCAAGGCTAACACTTGCATCTTGTTCACTTCTTGCCACCTCTCTGGTTGATTACTTTCAGATCCTTTGGGGCGATGCCAGACTTTCGGCGAATCAGGCCGAGGTAGGCGGGGTTTACTTCGTAACCTATGCTTCGCCTGTCCAACTGGGCGGCCACCTTCGAGGTTGTGCCGCTTCCAAGGAACGGGTCTAGCACCGTTTCCCCAGGATAAGTGTACAAACGAATCAAGGCCTCGGGTAATTCCTCTGGAAACATGGCCGGGTGCGAGTCCTTGCTGTACTGGTTCTTTGTTTCCGGCGTCATGTCCCAGATGTCCGAACTCCACCGAGTCTTGGCTTCGCCCAAGTCGATGGCCGCCCTTTGCTTGTCCTCAAAGGTAATCTTCTTGTAATCGAACCTGCCTTTGCGGAAAACCAGGATGTGCTCGAAAATGTTGTTCGGGAAATAATACATCGGGAACGGGTGCTGAACGAACACACCAAAACGCTTGGACGCGCCGCCGCCACCCTTTGCGCCTATCCCGGAAGGCTTGCGCCAAATCAAGTCTTCCCGGTACTCAAACCCGGAACGCTGAAGCATTGCAACGTAATTGGCTGGGATGGGATACTTCCTGTCACCGCTGATTATGTCGCAAATGTTTACGCACATATACCGCCCGTTTTCCAGGACGCGGTAACACTCGTCAAAAACCTGCTGGACGCTCTGCAGGTATTCATGGAAGTCGTCTATCGACCCTATGTTTTCGATTCCGTAGTCCTTGACGTTGAAATACGGCGGGGAAGTCACAACAAGCTGGACAGACTCGCTGGAGACTTCCACCATTTTTCGCGAGTCGCCAATTACGACCAAGTGATTCGGTTCCATAGAAACGATTTTGGAACCTAGACTACAATTGCAATCGTGGGGACTCCCACACGAAAATACATGACTCAAGGTTCCAAGCGAACCAGAAAACGCAAGCCCTTTCGCTCGAACTTGATTTTCTTGCCTGACTGGGCAAGCTCAATCAACTGCAGGTACTTATCGACAGTCCGGGCATCAAGCTTAGCCCGGCAACAAAGCTGGTGGACGCTCAAAGGCTCCTCTGAAAGCACGTCCAAGACCCTCTGCAAAATCGCAATATCCTTCATTTTACTCAAAAATAGATGGGAACGGCCTCGGGTAAGTGGTTTAGGACAGACAGTTCATTTCCTAGGAAATGACTAAATTCAAAGGAAATGGCCTGTAAACCGCTTTAAAATCTCCAGAATAGAGTAAATCCATAGGTAGCATATAGTATGGATATACCGACGTTGATTGTGCTTGCCATTATTGGAACGGCTATTGTTTTCTTTGCTATTCCGCTATTAGGACAAACGCATGTGTCCCCATTACAGGAATTTTCTGTTCCTGGTCAGAATTCTCTTTGTGGCGATTCGTTTTCTTCACAATTTACTGCTGAATATCAGGAATTAACGAGTGGTTCACATTCTACGAACGTAAATATGGACGGCAGAAATTATACCGTAATAATTTCGGGCGATAAGAGCGGAGGACTTGCCATCGATTTAACTAATTGTAGATTAGCCCGTGGGAGCGGCTCAGAAATATTTTCAATTGCAAGGCTAAATGAGAACCAGCCAAATTTCAAAGCCTTTAGTGACATGACATATTGCCTGTCTCTTAGAGAAGGTGCTGAAGACCTCTGCAGCGTAATCGGCTCGGTTCAAGGTATATTAAAACCAAACGAGGAAAACCTCAAGATAGCGGTTCAAATCGTCCCACCACTTGCAAAGTTTCTAGGCGATGCGCATTGGATACCAGTAAAAGTTCAACGGGGGGCTATTGAAACAACGCAATTCGTGAAGGGAGCCACTGGAGAGAACGCGATGTTCGTACTTGATGTTGTTGAGACAGAATCGTGTTTTCTCTCCGAAAATGGCCAGCAGGAAGCACGGACTTTCGATTACGCCAACGCAGGAAGAATGCTTTCAAATCGAATAGAACAAGGCTATGCGTATACTAACGGCGTAGCAGACTTAAGACAAATAACGGAAAACTCGCAAACCTTGACAGGCATATGGGACGTCGCCTGTGGAAGCAATAAACAAAATTTGCAACAAATTGACTCTCAAATAAATACCGCAATTCAAAATGGAAATAATGATTATTCAACAAGCGAAAATCTTTTGTCAAAACTGGCAGGCGCTGCGACTAAGGCGATAAATGAGAAAAACACTGCAAGATCAAGAAATGCACCAACAGATATAGACAGAATACTATTCCCAGTCAGCTCACAACAATATGATTCATACGGTTCTTACTCGGCATATAATTCTGAAAATCTAAATTACACAGGTTTGTATAAGCAGGCGATACAATCCGCAGGAATTGAGACCATATACTATGAAAATTGGAGATACGTCCTATCTTGGGAAAAAGCAGTAAAAGAAAATGGAGACCGGTTGCTAATACTACTAGGAATAATAATCGTGTTGTTTTTCGTATTCAGAAAAAAGTAGACAAGAAAAAAAGCTATCATCCCAATCATGGTGACGCGTTTCTAGCAGGATTTTCCAAATGTCAAATCAGAGAAATTCATAAGCTCTTTTTCAATCGCTAGCCCTTTAATTACACCAACTCCCTTTGGAAAGTGTTCTTTAGCAGAACCAATTATTTTTTCATCAACTTTCTTTTGGGTGGTCACGAGAACTATCGAATCATATTTTTTAGCAAGTAGATAGAAGTTTTCAAGATTGAATGTGGGTTTACTTTTTGTATCGCATAGTATTGCTACGCGCTTTTTCTTAAAATTAAACTCTGCATCAACCTCAACGTCTTTTCCTTCTATCGTCCATTTATTATTGTGCTCAATTTTTCGTTTACCTTTAGAAAAAAGTTTCCATGAATACCATTCCAGCCAAAGTCCGCTTCTGCTCTTAATGAACAGTTTCAATTCCTTATTCAATTGAAAATCAATTTTCATTTCGAGAGACTTGCCGCATTCTGGACAATTTCGGCGGGCTTTGCTATTTTTACTATTTTTTCTGAAATATTCTTCGTATTGATGGCACCATTGGCAAGTAAGATATTGAGCGGGTTCAAACAAGCCTATCTTTGAACCGTAAATGAATAAATTCATCACATTCCAAAATTCGATATCCTTAGAATCAGCTAAATCATCCTTCCGTATAGGATGTCCGCAATTTACACAAGGCTTGTATGGTTTTTGAATTTTTGACTGATCAAAATCACACTGGGCGAGATCAAACTTTTCATTTCGGTGGCCACAAGAATGGCAAATGCATGTTTTGACAAAAGAATTTCCATAGTCAGTTACAACTTCTTTGCTGCCAAGAGTGAAAAATGCATTCTCTACTGTTAGCACGCCCTCATAGCGAACCATTTCTTCGAATAATCTTCGACAAATAAGATTCGTTCTTAAAAAATTATACAGTACTTCGCTGATGCTAGTGCTGTCAAACTTTTCAATTGTTTTTCCAGCTTCAGACATACCAGCGAAAGAAAAAGTGGGACGACTCATCGAATCAATCCTCGAAGGTCGTACGATACCCACAGCGCCAACAAACGTATACTTGAATATTCCGCCGTTTACCAAAACTCACGTTGGGTCTAATGACTCCGCCTTTATGCAGTGCACTGCCACACCTGGGACAATATTCGCAACTCATAACAATAATCCGTAAAAGGAGGAAATAAGACTATCGTTGCCATTTATATAACTAATAAATAGGGGGCTTGAACACCTTAATACTGTGGTAAACCGAATTTGATTTTAAACTTGGAAATTTGATGTGTAAATGAAAAAGATTTCTGGTTATAATTTTGCCATACTTGCTTCAATTCTGGGTTTAGTCATATTAGAGTTGGTCGTAATTTTTACATGGAGTGGGAACATTGCAAGTCCAGCAGAAAATCAAGATATTTTTAATGTTGGTCTAAATATCATAATAAGTGTTGTCGGAGTATTTTTTACGGTAGCTATTTTTTTAATACAAAATAACAATCAGGATTATTCACAAAGTCTTTCGAATACTATTTTTTCAAATAAGTATTTTCTTATCATACCAATACTCTCGATAGCGATAGCAATTTTCAACATATATTGTTGGTTCTTTAAATTTGGCCAACCGTACGGACTCATTAGTCTAGAATTATCGATTGGGATTCTCTTTTCTGTCCTGTCTACACTTTGGTTCGTAAGATATTTCATGAATACGGTAAATGTTGTAAATTACGAAACAGGAAATATCATTGAAAGTATACGAACAAATATCAAGAAAAGGGAGCCTCCAAAGGACATATTCGAATTCAGAATACCCGAACCGAGAGTAGAATTTAACAACGCACTCAAGAACAAAATTCACGCCATAGTTTCAACGTGTATAAAAGGTATTGAAAAAAACGAAAAAGACGTAGTTGATGCCTGTCTTGATTCCCTTGCAGAGATATCGAAAGCCTACCTTGAGCAAACCGTCGGCGATATCGTTCCAGATGATCCGATTCTAATTTATCTTAATGACCAATTTTCCTTTATTACTTCGGAATCTTTTAGGAGCTATAACCAAAAACATCTAGAAACCATTGCCCGTTCAATGGGAAAGATAACTTTGTATACAATTATGTATAGAGAAGAAATCGGATTCTCTCATCCGTCATTTCTTTGGTTTGATTCGCTGAAAAAATTGTGCTTGGATTCATATAAGATGGAACGAACAATAGTGGGTTATGTTTGCATTGACAGTTTAAACGAAGCACTTCTCTTGCTCTTAGAGAAAAAAACGCATTATAACACGTACGGCATGGCAAAAGGGTTTGCAAAGAGTCTTTCCGATAGTTTTTCCTCGGTCAGTGAATATCATGCAGCAAATTATTTGCAACGATTGTTACGAGGTTACTTTACAAGATTCTTAAAGACAATTCAGCTGTCAAATGACGCACAATACGATTTTTCCTACGAATACTTTTCGGAGTTTCTCAACGACATACTACGGATAATTGAACAAAGTAAAAATAATTATTCAGACCGGACGCTGAGAACGGTTGTTTTCAGTTCTTTCTTGGGATTCCCTTCGTTAAATTTCGGAATCGCACTGACATTACGGTCAATAAAATTAGATTCTGAGCAAAGAAAGGAAATTGTCTACGATTATCTAAGAGCTATCATCGTATTTTATTCAAAAATATTAAATACGAGTTCAACAAAAAGCGACCCAAGAATTTTCCAAGCCTATTCAGAACTTCTGTTCATGATACATCAAACGGGTTTATCAAAAGAGATGAAACAAGAACTCGCTCACGAATTAACGTCATCTTTGCTTGTTTGTATTCAAAAACAATATGTAATGTCCACGAGTAGCAGTACGTATGCACGCGATTTGCATGAACTTGAAAGAGATTCAAATGATTATTTTGGAGTTTTGATATTTCTTTTCAATGAAGATCGTGAATTGATGGAAGAAACGGCTTTAAGATTAATAGATATTTATCAAAAAATCAAACAACAATATTCAATCAATAGCGACGATTCAACGATTAGACGGCAATTCTATAAAGATGTGAAATTGTTTGGTTCTTGGTTAAACTTATATCCAAAGCTAACCCCTTTGGTGAGAAAAATTATCGCGGTTTTGAAAGTTGATTTCTACGAGCCAGATATGAGCAGGAGATTAACGCCAGCAACAATATTTGAAAAATATGGTTATCCAATAGGATTTATGTCAACCTATGACAAACCATGGTTCCTTGCTCCGTCTCAAGTATGGAGTAATTTATTCCAAGACGAAATTGCAGGAAAGTTTAATTCAAACAGGGGAATAAATTACGAAATATTCCATACAAAATTAAAAAAAGCTGCAAGTCACAGGTCGTAAAATTCTAAACCGAAACAACTTCTGACGCCATATCTATAGGAACAAAACGTGTTTCTAAAGGCGAGCCACACTTGAAACAGTATTTAGAAATAGCCGAATTATTTTCTTTGCATCTCGGGCAGGTTTTGGTTTGAATTGTTTGTACCTGCGGTTGGGTGTCCCCTTCCTTTTTGCCGTACAAGGCCAGTAGGGTGTTATCGACGTCTCGGCCGGATAGGTGGACGTATGTTGAGGCCATTTCTGATCCTTGCGTCCAGCCGAAGTATTCTTTCATTTGGGCTTCGGTAAATTTGGTTGCCAGCCATGTTGCCCTGGAGTGGCGGAATAGGTGGGGATAGACTTTCTTGCTTAGCCCGGCCTTCCTGCCTAAATCCTTAAGCAAGACGTAAATTGAGGCGGACTCGGCGGGTTGCCCTTTCTTGTAGTAATTGTTCGAACGGGGAGGCCACAGGGTTGCGTCTGGCTCGCTGGAATGAGCATACAAGTCAATCCAGGCAGTCAGGGCGGGCGCTGAGTTGATTATACGCACTCGCCGGTCTCCGGTCTTGCCGGTTACCCGCAAGACGGCACCGTGTTGGTCGAATTGGACGTTCTTCATCTTCAAAGACAATAATTCGCCTATCCTGCACCCGCTTTCATAAAGAACGAGGACTAAAGCCTTGTCCCGCGGGTGCGTGGCCACCCTGGCCAGGTTCAAGACCTCTTCCTCGGTCAAAAGCTCTTCAGGGAGCTTGTGGGCGGTGTTTCGGAGCTTGGGCTTAAGCCACTTGACTTCCAACGGGTAACCGTCTTCAGTTCCCTTTAGCCACTTGTAAAAGACTTTCAAGACGATTTTGAAGTCGTACTTCGACCACTCCGCGTATTGCTTGCTTTCAAGGTCGCCTACCAGGGTAATCAAGTCCTCCTTGGTCGCCTGGTCGAAACCCTTTTTCAGCCAGTGCGCCAGGAACCGGAGGCAGTACATGCACTTGACGATTCGAAAACCGCTTGAACCCATGGCAAGCCGGTTCTTAGAAAAACGCAGGATCAACTCCCGGTTCTCCGGCGACACTTCCGGGTCTACGGCTAACCTAGCGCAGGCAACGTCAATACGTTGCTGGCTCTTATGAATCTGGCATCCGCTGCTCATCCTAACCTACTCCACGGATACGAGACTACTTATTCATTCACGCAGAAGCCCACACGATAACATCTGCACCTAGACCAGGTCTGCGCTTACTCCCCCTGCACTCAGATTACACCTAGAGGCAAACCGTGTCTCAAGCGACTTGTTCTCATATCCAGAGACACGATTCACGACTTTTTAACCGCTGCACCACTTTGGACATGAACGAAGACGCTTTAGGCGGTATATAAACAAAATCGTTTTAAATACTCCCGCTTGGTTCCATGTTTATTGCTTTCATCTAGAGGAAAAAAGGGGCCAAAAATAGCATGCGGAAAACACTGTTTTCTTTGCTGGTCATAGCGGTCTTATTTTGCGGTTGCACCCAAGCGCCTTCGGCGCCCAGCCCTACAACTCCAGCGGGTTTGATTGCATCCCCTTCACCGAGTTTGGTTGCACCCCCCAGCCCCTCGCCGTCCCCAAGTCCTTCGCCGAGTCCAAGCCCCTCTCCCAGCCCGTCCGCAACGCCGCAGCACGTGGAGGCGAGCGCCCCATCCACGCCCAACGATTCATGCGTCAGCCAACCTACCGACACGGGGCACATGGATATTTTCGATTCCCACGTCCACACGCTATCCACAGTCAGCGCATCCCTGATGATTTCCAAGATGGATGCAGCGGGCGTGAGCGTATCGAACCTGTATTCAGATTCCCAACATGCGCTCGAAGCCATGTCCCGATACCCGGGCAGGTTCATAACATTCGTAGATGCACCCGACTCGCCGCAACCATCCACCTGGCTAAAGCAAGGCCAGGCATTCGTCACATCTGCCGAGGAGCAGCTGCGCACGGGAAAATATTACGGCATAGGCGAAGCCAACTTGAGGTACTACAGTGGTGAGATCACTCCGCCCCCGACCGTCTATGTTCCGGCAGACGCGCCAGTCTGGCTTCATCTGGTGGACCTGTCCGCCCGATATCACGTCCCCATCTCGTTTCACTTCGTACCCGACGACACCACTGCGAATGCCGCCTTCGAAAGAATGATGAGCCACAACAAAGACGCAATTCCCCTCTGGTGCCATCTCGGATTCAACAACCTGCCGCTCAACAGCACCGCGCTCAACGACTACCTCTTGCGGTATCCCAACCTGTATTTCGACACCGCAGGGATTCAGAACATGCAAAACCCCCTTCCGCAATCCAACTCCAATTGGGCGCTGCTCGCAAACCAGTCCAATAACGGCAAATTGAACGGGGAATGGAAGCGGTTCTTTGAAACGTGGAACTCCCGCATATTGTTTGGTTCAGATGCTGGAGGGGGCGGAAATGGCCTGGAGAGATGGCTTAACTATGCGGACAAGACAAGTGACGGCGCCCCAGCTGACGCCGTCGGACACTGGAAATCCCTCTTTTCCAGCTTGGATTACAACGCTGCCCGCAACATCCTAAGCGGCAATGCCAGGGCGCTCTTATTGAAGGAACAGAGGCAACCCTACAATTACCTGGTTTCGTCAGGTGGCAAGTGTTATCCTGTTTCCGTAAGTTCCAATTCGTCCATCTCCGGGCTCGCGTTTGACCAGGGCACGAGAGCAGTCACTTTCACTGCCGCCGACTCCATGGGGACGGCCGGTTCTGCGACCATAACGATTCCGGCAACCGTCCTCAACGGAAGCTTCACGGCCCAGGTGGATGGCCGGAGCGTTCAAATCAAAGACATGTCCAACGCCACCTACACAATCATAAGCTTGGAATATGCCGGCGGCATAAAATCGATTACTCTCGGTGGCTAGCGGTAGCTGCGGGCTCCGGTCTGGCAAGCGCCACGCCGAAACGCCGCTGGCTCCGGTGTATCGGGCTCACGCTGCTCACCTACCTCAACTCCATGAAAACAAGTTTACTTATAGATTGAGACACAATTATGTCTCTGGAAGTTCGCTTCTAGATGTCAACAGAGGGCACTCCCCCTGCATACAACATAACGTGACCGGCTGTGGCAGCGCTCAAACTTATTGTCGAAGGCTACGCGCGCAAGACCAAGCGCGGCTACTACGAAGCCACGCCAAACACCGTTCTAATCGAGGACAGCGGCAAGAGGATACTTGTCGACCCCGGTTGCAACGAAGGCCTACTCTTGGCTGGACTGAAAAAGTGGGGCCTGAGACCAAAAGACATTGACCTTGTTTTCCTCACCCATTACCATCCCGACCACGTGCTGAACGTGCGGCTGTTCCAAAAAGTTGACGTGCTGGATGGCGACACGATTTACCGAGGCGACCGGGAATATCATTACAAAGGCCGGATTCCGGGAACAAAAGTTGAGGTAGTCGCCACCCCGGGCCACTGCGAGGAGCACGCCAGCCTGCTTGTGAAGACGGCTGAGGGCGTTGTTGCGGTTGCAGGCGACTTGTGGTGGTGGGAAGATTGCAAGCAGAAGACTGATGCCAAGACGCTTCTTTCCCTCAAGGACCCGTTTGCCACGGATAAGGCCGCCTTGCTGAGAAGCAGGAAGAAAATCCTCCAGAAGGCGGACTTGGTTATCCCCGGGCACGGGAAAGCTTTTCTCACGGAAGCCGGCCCGGATGGCGCGCAAAAGGCAATAAAAGATTTTGCGGCCAAGATAATCAAATAGGATTTTCAAGCTCTTAGCCGCAAGCAGAGCACTTGAAAGGGTTACATTGGACCTGCCTTCGCATTTCATCTGGGCGTTCGTCCTGTTCCACAGCCAGCCCTGGGCGTGGGTTGCGGTGGCATTCTGCTGCGTGCCCGACTTCCTCTGGTTCTTCCCGCGGCTTGTGCGTGTGGCATATCACCGGCTAATCAGCCGCAAGGGCAGGGTGCCGTTCATGGACATCAATGACGTGCAAACCCGGCACCTTTACCGGCTCAACCACAGCCTGATTACAGCCGCGTTCGCGTCGCTTACCGCGTTCATCCTGTCAACCCCCCAGATGGCAGTCGGCGTGTTCGCAGGCTGGGCGCTGCACCTGTTCATGGACATCTGGACGCACAAGGGCGGCATAGTGGACGGCATCAGGCTTTTCTACCCCCTTTCGGACTGGAAGTTCCCGGCACTGCTTTGGTGGAAGGAGGAGCTGCAGAGGCGGCCGTGGATTTACTCGCTCAACCTTGCTGCTGCGGCAACCGTTTTCGTGCTCCTTGGCGGGTAGCCCAACCGGCAGTATTCTTTTTAGCGGTTCGCGTCCAATTAGATTAGGACAATAATCAGGCATACCGAGTGCAAGCAGATGGAATCCTTCTCACTTGAATGGTTTTTCACGCTAATCGTGTTCATCCTGCCGGCCTACATCGCCAACTCCTCGGCACTCTACTTTGACCCCAGCAGGCACGGGAAAAAGTCCACGCCAATAGACCTGGGGCTGAACTTCATCGATGGAAGGCGCCTTTTTGGAAGCAAGGGAGTGGAAGGCATGGTGGCGGCGATACTTGCAGGCTTGCTTACTGGCGAAATAATTGCGTTCCTTGGATTCACTCCGCTCGGGCTTTCCTTTGACGAGTGGTTCTGGGTGTCACTTTTCTCCTCAATAGGCGCGCACGTGGGCGACAAGATGGGGAGCTTTGTCAAGCGCAGGATGGACCTCAAAAGCGGCTCGAAGTTCGAGTATTTCGACCAGCTGGGGTTCATAATATTCGCCCTTGCGTTCGCGGCCATCGCCTCGCCCAAGGTAAGCTACTTCCTTGGGCCCGAAGGGTACATTACGCTGATACTGATGAGCTACATCGTCCACATCTCGGCAAACCGATTCGCCTACGCAGTCGGCCTCAAGGACGTCCCCTGGTAAAATGGCCGAATACCTCAAAAACCTGATCTTAAACTCGGACAGCTACAAGGCAAGCCACTACCTTCAGTACCCGCCCGGGACTGCGCGCGTGTCAAGCTACATCGAATCGCGCGGAGGGAAGCAGGACCGCGCGGTGTTTTTCGGCCTTCAGATGGCGCTGGTTGAGTACCTCTCAAAGCCAATCACAAAAGAAGACATAGCAGAGGCCGAGGAATTCTGGAAGGAACACGGCCTTCCGTTCAACCGGCAAGGCTGGGAGCACATACTAAGAAAGCACAGGGGATTTCTTCCGCTCAAAATCGAGGCTGTTGCTGAGGGAAGCGTGGTGCCCAACCGCAACGCGCTTGTGCAGGCGGTAAACACCGACCCGGAATGCTTCTGGCTGACTTCGTACGTCGAGACCATCCTGGTCCGCGCAGTCTGGTATCCCACCACGGTTGCCACGAACAGCTTCTTTTGCAAGAAGGAAATCCTTGAGAGCCTGCGCAGGACTTCGGACAACGCGGATAAAGTCATAGGGTTCAAGCTGCACGACTTCGGCGCCCGCGGAGCAAGCTCGCTTGAGTCAGCGGCAATAGGCGACTGTGCGCACCTTGTGAACTTCCAGGGCACCGACACCGTATCCGGGCCGCTTGCTGCAAGAAAATACTACGGCGAAAAGATGGCAGGATACTCGATTCCCGCTGCGGAGCACTCCACAATGACCGCCTGGGGAGGGGCGCAAGGCGAGGCTGACGCGTACGCAAACATGCTTGAGCAGTTCGCAAAGCCCGGAAAGACCGTTGCGGTTGTTTCGGACAGCTTTGACATCTACAACGCCTGTTCCAAGCTTTGGGGCGAAAAACTGCGGGAAAAAATCCAGAAAAGCGGGGCAACTGTGGTGGTGCGTCCGGACAGCGGCGAGCCCGCCGAGGTCGTTCCCAAGGTAGTCGAAATACTGATGGAAAAGTTCGGCTTTGCGATGAACTCAAAGGACTTCAAGGTGCTTCCTGACTGCATCCGCGTAATCCAGGGCGATGGTATCAACTACGAAAGCATCGGAAGGATACTTGCAGCGCTTGAGGCGCGCAAGCTCTCAACTGAGAACGTCACCTTTGGCATGGGCGGCGGGCTTTTGCAGGAATTGAACCGCGACACTTTGAGCTTTGCTATGAAGTGCTCGGCAATTGAAGTCGATGGAAAGTGGCGCGACGTCTCCAAGACGCCTGTCGGAGACGCAGGCAAGCACAGCAAGAAGGGAAGGCTTGCATTGGTGAAGGATAAGGCCGGAAAATATATGACAATAAGGAAGGAAGAGCTTGCTGCTGGTCAGGAAAACCTTCTCAAGACAGTCTTTGAGAACGGCAAGGTCGTGCACAAATATTCTTTTGCCGAAATCCGCAAAAGGGCAGCCGGGGGCCTTGAGGAAGCGCTTTCCTGCAGTAAATAAAAACAACTGCGCAAAACTACTTTCAAGGGTGTTTTCTTTGGACAACAACATCAAGCTCGTGCTTTTCGGCATCGCAATGTGGGTGGTGCCTTTTGTCGCGTCGTTTTTCTTCTTCGACCCGGCAACCCAGAAGCTGACAATTGACGAGACGTTCTTCAAGTCGATAATGATAGTGCTCTCGGCAATACTTGGCGCATACCTCCTTGTCAGGTACTTCGAGGGCGTGCAGACCGACTTCGTAAAGGAAGGAATTATTGTCGGAGTAGCTTGGCTTGCAATCAACTGGGTGCTGGACTTGATTGTCCTGCTTCCGATGAGCAAAATGGACGTGCCGACATACTTCATGCAGATCGGGATGCGCTATTTGATTGCTCCGGCAATGTCAATCTCGATGGCTTACGCCATTGAGAATGCAAGGAAGAAAATAAACTAAAACAGGAAGGGCCGGGGGATAACTCAAAGCCGTCCCCCGCCAAAACTATCTTTTCGCCCACTCATAGAACACCTGCTCGGCGTCCTTGCTGCGGATTGACTGGGAGATGTCGCTGCGCATCCACGTTACAGGCGGCATCGCGTCGGTCCACCAGTAGCCGTAGGAGATTATGCCGTCAAGCTTGGTTGGCGTCTTGTCAATTGCCCTAAACAGCGCCTCGTAAGCTATTGCCTGGGTCTTCCAGTCAAGCGGATACTGGTCAATGGAATAGATTGCAACCGGCTCGACCCAGCCTTCGCGATAGGCGCCCACGTAGCTTGGCATAAGCAGGAGCACGTACTTTTCGGGGGTGCTGAAGGCGGCGACTTCCGACTTGGCAAAATAGTCCTCCCACGCCTGCTGCATGCTTGCAACGTTGGGCTCGGCCTTTTCGAATATGTACTTTACGCCCCAGTCGAATATGTAGCAGTCAAGCTTGCCTGCAAACTTGCCATGCGGGTCGAATGCAAACGGGGTTCCCCAGCCGCAAACCTTGCCGCCAAAACCTGCCTTTGACGCAGTCGCAAGCTTTTCGTAGCGGCCGTCCAGGTCAGCTCCTTTTGCGTCGTAGGAAAGCTCGATGTCGCGCGAGTTGACTATGAAGTAGTCAACCCCTGCTGCCTTGGCCTTCTTTGCCTGCGCCTCGATTATTGCAGTCCAGCCCGAAAAGAGCGTGTCAAGCATCGCACTTGGGGGGTTTTCATACACTACGCCGTCGCGGGCACCTTTTTCGTTGTCGTAGAGGTTGGTAATCAGCATCAGCTTCTGGCCTGTTGCGTGCGCCTTGAAAGCCATGTTAGTAAGCTCGTCCTGGCTGAAAGTGTGCGCGCCCGAAAACGGGCTGGTGATGAACGACATCGAAAGGTCCTTGTTGAGGCCTGCAAAGTCGGTGACAAGGATTAGGCCGCTTCCGATGCTCTTGGCACGGTCAAACGAGTCGTCAACGTGCTTTGTGCTGTCCTCGCACTGGGACATCCACTGGTCGGGGTGGCATACGTTGCCCCAGATGTCGAACATGCCGACGCCGTAAGTAAGGTTCTTGGTCGCTTCCGGCCTTGCGGTAATGTAGTCAAGGGACTTTGGGACGAAAACCGAAGCGGCCATAGTGGGAGTTGGTGATGCTACTGACGCGGGCTTGGTGGATGCGACTGCGGAAGGTACCACAGAAGCGGAAGCAACAGCCGAAGGCACTGCAGACACCACTGGTCCGGACGGGATTACGAACGCCCGGTCAGCTGTGCACCACGGAGGCATCGACCAGGGGCCTGCCGGAGGGCAGAAGCCCGCTGCGAACATCGCAACGCACAGCACCACAAAGCCTGCGGCGGCGTAGAGAAGGATTTTGGCCAGGGATAACGGGGATTTGTCTGAAGTCTTCTTGTCCATTGAGAAATTAGGGCAAACGGGGATAAAAACCGCGCTGGCGCTGAAAGGGGGCGTGGAGTCAAAAGGCTGGAAAAACGGTAAAAAACTGGAAAAACCGGGAAAAATAAAAAAAATTAAAAAAAGAGAACTGGATTTCTGCTTAAGCGTCAGTCAGTACTTAGAACTTGGGCTTCCTGTGCTTGGGCAGGCAGTCGCGGCAGTATACCGGGCGTCCCTCAGTGGGCTTGAACGGCACTTCGCACTCTGTACCACAGTCGGAGCATGTGGTCTTTGTCATTTCACGGGGTCCGAAGCTGCGTCCGCCGTCTCTGTCTCCATAACTCATTTTATTCACCTATTGTTTAGGGCATTGCGTTTGATTACCAACGCTTAAGCTGATAGCATAAGTCTTGGAATAATCAGAGCATCTGCCGTTAATAGTAATTTGAAGGCGCTAATTAAAGAACCGAATGCCAGCTGGCTTCCGGTTAAAAACTATATAAAGAGCCCTTGGGCAGGATGTAAAAAATAGGAATAGGGGGTTTTACCCCCCTAAGCGTTTTGTGCAACTAGTTGCCGCTTAGTAGCGGGGCCTGTCGTTGCGCGGTGCCCTGTGCTTGGGAAGGCAATCGCTGCAATAGACTGGGCGTCCCTCTGTCGGCTGGAACGGAACTTCGCATTCCTTGCCGCAATCAGCGCAAACTGCCTTGTACATTGTGCGGGGGCCGAAGCTGCGTCCGCCATCTCTGTCGCCATAACTCATTTTCATTCACCTATTGTTAATCGGCAGCGCATTTACGCATCATTCTGGCTAAAGCAAGTATTGCAGAAACCAGAAAAAACGCGGGCAACTACCGTAATACTATTTGTAGGTACTGCTTAAGAATGGCGTGCTTTGGGCTTTTCCGGTGAAAAAGCGACGGTTTTCGGCCCCGGACACGCATTAGGACAGGGCTTTTATCGTTAAGCTTTATTGTAACATTCAGGTGAGGGGCGAAATGGGCGTCGTTGATTGCGGTGGCGTGGACTACACCACTTATTACGGGGACATAACTCTCAAGCGCAAGTCCGGGACGGTCAAGTTCGGAAAACCCAAGAATTACGATGAGGGGTTCGCGCTCAAGGCAAAGCAGAAGATTGCGGACGGCGACGCCATAGTCACTGGCAGGAAGTCGTTCATAACAATAACGGGGCAGACGCAGGACCGCAGGCTGATGCAGATGATTACAATCTTCCCCGAAAGCGAAGCCAAGCTCAGGACCAAGGCCTGGGAAGCCCCGGATGGCAAGGACAAAAGGCAGGGCACTGCCATCGCGGCAATCGAGTTCTCCAAAGGCACGTTCATAGTTTACCCTGCCGGAGCGAAGCTTGACATCCCCCTTGTGCAAATCGAGCACATTGACAAGAAGCACGACATGAAGCTCATAATAGACATACTGCCGCAAATGACGGTAATCCTGCCGGGGTCGCGGATGCAGGTCACGGCAGGGTCGGGCGGCAAGCCTCACGAGACCTGGCCGGCGTACGGCTCGATGGGCCTTACCGAACTGATGGTCACCCCAGGCGGGATGTACGAAAGGAGCATGGAAGTCGACGAGAGGGCAACCGCGCTTGCAGGATACCTTTTGCAGGTGGGAATGGGCATCCCGCATGACCTGGACTACGATGAAAAGCTGACGGAGTATTCCGCCCGCAAGACCAAGGAAAACAAGGCAAAGACCGAGGAAGCCTTGAAGCAGATGCCTACTGCGGAGAACTTGGAGAAGATGAAGAAGTCCGGCAAGTTCGACCCAGCTGCGCTTGAGATGGCTTCGGCATTCTCCAAGGCAGCCGGGGCGTCGGGCGGGGCAGGCACGCCCGCTTTTGGATTCAATATGCTTGCAAGCATGGACTTTTCAAAGCTCAAGGACATGCCTGGTTTGACTGCCGAGCAGCGCAAGCAAATCGAGGAAGCCGCGCCCATGATGGCGGATATGCAGAAGCAGCTTGCAGGAAGCGGCAAGCTTGCGCAGATGACCGCGCAAGCGAACCTGTCTGCAAAATATATGGAAACAGCGGCAAACGACACGGTTGCCAAGAAGGCAGTTGGCAAGATGTATTCGGATGCAAAGGCAAGGCTGGACACGTTCTCGCTTCCGCCGTACCCCAAGCCGGACGAAAAGTACAGGGTCAAGTAGGTGTTTTTGATGGCGCAAAAGACTGGCGGGAAAGGAACAGGCAAGGCCGACATAGGAAAGCTGGTTTCGGGTTGCGAGCAGGAGCTTTCAAAGAAAGTCGACGGAAAGTACGCCATACTGGAAAACTACCTCAAGGAAAAGAAGCTGACGCAGTTCGAGGGGGAGGTCAAGGCCGAAAGGGCGGCATTCCAGTCAAGCAAGGGCACCCCGGACGCGGCCATCCGTGCGGACAGGGCACTGTCGGCAATAGAGGCGCGCTTCGTGAAGTGGTACGAAAGCGACGAGGACGTTGACGACGCGCCGATGTTTACGACAATCATTTCGTTCTTTAGGGAAACCAAAGTCAAGCTTGCAGTCTACCGCGCGGCAATGAGGGGCCTTGCGCTTGGCAAAAAGGCGTGCCTTGACAATGTCGCCAAGGCCTTTGAAAAATACAAGGCGGCAGTGCAGAAGGCCGACTCCCTTTCCAAGGATGTAAACGAGAGGCTTACTGACACAATGTACACGCTGATGCGCTACATCGACTTGGACCACGAGGCTAAGCTTGTTGAGATGATGGCTCCCAGCGGGGCCAAGGAAGGAGCGGTTGCCCACGCGATTTCGCGGATGGAAAGCAGCGGCAACCACGGGAACCTGATGGACATCCGGGCGCATGCGTTCCATGCGAGGAACCCGGCGTTGCAGAAGGCGGCTGCGGAGCTTCTTGCGGCATCATACGATTACCAGGGCGCGCTCTGCGCGGCATATTTGTTTTCAGAGGTATCGGGAGATTAGAAAGGGGAGAAAAGAAGAGAGGGGACTGTTGTAGATGGTTGAAAGGAAGATGCAAAACTTTGCGGGCGGGGCAGGCGTGGGCGAGATTACCCCCGGCACGGGATACGACTACGAGCTTGGGGGAGCGCCCAAGAAGGAGAAGGCTTCCAAGACGCACATCACATACACTGTAGGAAGCAAGGTCACTGTGACGCGCTCCGGAAAAAAAATACCGGTGTCGTGCGAAATGGGAGGAAAGCCGTTCAACGTGGAAGACGGCGACCGCATCGAGACTGCCGACGGCTCGTACGTGTTCGGCCTAGTTGACGTCCCGAACATGAGCGGGGACAACCCCGTCACTAGCATCAGCCTGTTCCCCAACAGCGCAGTCGAACTCTCAATAAGGCACACTGCGTCCAAGAGCGTGGACGGCGGCTTTGACGTAATCACCAAAGTCAAGTTCCTTTCCGGAATGATGATGTTCGGGGGACCGGCCGATTTCGAGTTCAAGACCAGCGTGCCCCTGAAAGTGTCCCCGATGATGAAGAACAAGTCCATGTCATTCAACACCGAGATTCGGAGCGACGGCTCGATAGCGTTCTTCATGGCAATGGCGGAGATTGAGAACACCAAGACGAAGGCAAGGGCCGCGCTTTTTGCAAAGGAAACCATAGTCACCTCGGACGGGCTTTACTGCCTGCCTTCTGTTGAACCGAGATACGAGGAGGCGTTCAAGGTCTTCCAGCTAGGCATGCAGGTGCAGGCTGGCGCGATGGGAAAAAAGATCCTTGAAAACCCGGGCCCGAGCGTTGATGATTTCAAGAAGGAGATGCAGGGAAGCATCTCCGCCAACATCGAGAACATGAGAAAAGAGCTTGCCGAGAACGAGTACCTCCCCCGCGAGGTCGCCGCTGATTACAAAAAGCAGATTGCCGATTTCGAGCAGGGCAATGGCGTCTCGAAGGCGTTCGCGGTGAAGGACGAGGCGCGCGAAAGGAGCGTGATGGAGAAGAGGAAGGAAGCCGCAAAGAAGGCGATAACCGACGGCGAGGCCGCGTTCTCAAAGCTTACAAGCCTCCGGCTGCCTTCGCCGCAGAAGCTGGACGACAAGTATATGGTAACGCAGGACAAGTCCGAGCGCCGCACGATGAGCACTGATGACTACGTGCGAAACGCCTGGGACAAGTCCGCAAAAATCAACGAGCTTGAGGGCCTGATGCGCCAGGGCAAGGTTTCGAAAGCGGATTTTGCGGCAAAAAGCAAGGCGCTGCAGGAAGAGGCGATTGCGCCCATCAAAAAGCAGATGGAACACAACGCGAAAGCGGGAAAGGAGGGGGAACCTATGGTTGACGCACTGTTGGCAAAAACAAAAATCGGAAAAACCATTCAGTACGGACAAATCAGCATTGCAGTCCGCGAGGCCGAGAAGGGGCCCGAGTTCATGATGCGCAAAGCCCCAGCAGGAAGCGTGTTCGTGGCACTCAGCGTCAGGCTTGAGAACAACAAGAGCGCGGCAACGGCATACGTCGTGCCCGACGAGGAGATGTGGCTGAATTACGGCGCCGGAGAGCCAATCAAGCCGGAGAACTACAAGTTCGAGACCGCGCTTGACAAGGCAAAGCCAACCGAAGGCTATGTCTATTACATAGTGCCAAAGGACGCCAAGAAGTTCAGCTTTTTGCTTGGCAAGAGGACGCTGACAAAGATTCCGGTTGACTTTAGCGTATAATCAGGGTTAGCGAAATAGGAGGCAAAAGAAGGGGCAAACACACCCCCGTTGCCTTAACCCTAAACAATCACTTCAATTTTCCGCCGCAGCCAGCGCAGAAGCCTGTGCCTGCAGGGTACTCTGCATTGCACTTCTTGCACATTATTGTAAGCGGTGCGCCACAACCGGTGCAGAACTTCGGCCTCGGGTCGGGAACTGCCTTCTTGCACTTGGGGCACTTGTTTGAAGGTTCAGACGAATCGCCGCCCTTGTTCAGCACGCCGCTGGCGCCCTTGGTAACCGCATCGGTGATGGTCTGGCCTGCCTTCCATTCCAGGTCGCTTTTTACCTTGCCTACGATTCCATCAAGAATGCCCATTGGACCGCTCACCTATAAACGGTTCGGAGGTGGGGGTTTAAGTTAATTGCTTTTTAGGGACCGTGTGCGATTATAACCCAGTTCCACGCAGTATGTTTTAGGTGAAATGCATGGAACAGGAGTGCTGCCCGAGGCTCGACCCGAAGCAGTGGGATGGGAAGGTTCTAGTCTGGAAAAACAAGCCGTTCGTCAAGGCAAGCGTGTTCACTCTGTTCTTCATCCCAATCAACTTCGGCCAAGTAATCTCCAAAGTCTACGGCAAGGTGCAGGAGCAGGGCGCGGCCACCAAGGACAGCCTCTGCCTATCCGACCACACGTCCAAGTGGAACATGGACATCTACCTGGACGTCAAGAAGCCCGTCAGCGGCCTTGAGAACGTCACGCTTTCGGGAAAATACCTGTCCAAAGTCTACGAAGGGGATTTCAGGGACACCGGCAAGTGGTGCAAGGACTTTGACGCCTATGCCAAGAAAAAGGGCCTCAAGGTGGGCAAGATGTACATGTGGTACACCACCTGCCCAAAGTGCGCGAAGAAGTACGGGAAGAACTACGTCGTGATAGTTGCAAAGGTAGGGTAAAGCGTATGGCAGTCAATTCAAGAGGCCCCGGAACCGAATCGGGCCAAAAGGCAAGGGACTTGTTTTTCCAAAGCCTGATGAGCCCCAATCCTGGCCAAAGGATTGAGCACGAAAGGGTGCTCAGCGAGCTTGCCGCAGGAAAACGGGTCATGGAATATCATCCCAGCACATCCGGCAGGCCGGAACAACTGGACACGCCGCTTGCCAAACGTAAATTCACCGATGACACCAAGGGGAACGCCCACCTGCCAGTCCTGCACGACGAGATAGAGTACTTGCTTGGCAAGGGCGTCCTAGTGCGCAAGAGAAGGACGGACGAGAACCGGCTGGTATGGCCGGTTGGCCTGCACCCAAAACAGGAAAAAATCATCAAGGGCCATTTCAGCCAGAATAAGAAAATGGAATAGCCTGCAGGTAAGTCCTGCGGAGTCATTCACCTTGGACGTCATCCAAACCATTGCAAGTGCTTAAAACGCAGTTCCATCACTTCCTCGTAGGAGGCTGAGAAAATGAGTAATAAACTACCATATCCAGAAATTGAAGCGACAGAGTTTTTTGGACATATGTCACTTGCACTACGCAATCTTTGCTGTGCAGAATGTGGCAATAAACTGTCGCCCGAACCGAATGTATGCCAACAATACACTATATGGTCAGGAGCAGTGCTTTGTATCAATTGCTGTAATCGATTGAAGGCGAACCAGAATAATAGATAGAGACTAGATATGGGGTCCGGGGTCAGTACGCCGCAAATCATAAATTGCATAGTCAGCAGCCAAACTAGCGTCTGGATTAGGTAACGATGCTGCTTGAGGTTCAAGTCCTACAGCAAACCAGGCACCGAATAAGTCGGCAATCATTAAAGTCCCCAACAATGTTTCTGGCCACATTTGAAAAGCTGCCCCACGATGCCAATTAATCTGCTTACGCATAAACAACCAAGTCGGAAATGTTCCACCATGAAGGACAAAAGTACGCGCAAGATCATATCTGGATTGTAGTACTACATCGCGACCTTGTTTAATTGCCATGACTCCAAGAGCCATCTTGACTAAGGTACGCGCACAAACTCTATAGTCAAATCTTGAAGACATGTCAGGAATGTTCATTCGATGCATACCATCTGGAAGTGCAGTAGTAGTAATTTGAGATGACCGACCAGCTTGGCTAGTTGCTCTTATTGAGTTTGGACTTGTCCTCTGAAAGTGTATTCGTTGAAAGTGAACTGAAGGAAACCGACCCTTCTTGTCAATGTTAATGGCTTGGAACTGAACTATACTCATTGGAAGCGTGTTTAGAAAGTTGTCCTCAATCCGAGAGAGCTCGTTGTTACACTGAGTGCAGACATAACCCCGAGGCAATATACTGATTTCGTTTCCAAGTGATTCTGGCGCTACATGCTCAACGCTTTTGAAAACGTTTGTTGTTGATTTACAATAGATGCACTGAAGAACCCGTTGAGGATGAGGATATGCATTCTGTTCATCAATTACACGATCAAGGTTCTGGAGCACTTCAAAGACAATCATACAATAATTGTGAAAATGATTCCATGCTGCAGTGGCGGTTACTGAGCCATTGAGACGCTCAGCAAAATCTATTGCAGGAATATCATCGTTGAATATTACTTGCTGACAGACGTCTACAAAGATTTCGCGAGCAGACATCTGTTGGTAGAGAGATGACATTAGTGCAGGGGGCGCGTGATCAACTTCAGCTATCTGAGTTTGTGCTTGTGTAATCTGATTGAGATATTGCTCATTTGAGGAAAGCTCCCTCAACATTCCAAAGGTATCCTCTAGGTTGAGGAGACGATTCGGTAAAATAAAATCACTCATAATCACTACAAACTCAAGCGACGCTCGCCGCGAGGGAGTATCGTAAAGAACCGGATGATTACCACTCCGAGTCCAGGAAATCTCAAAGACCGACCCAGGCGTTCTGAATATTCGAGCATAAGCTCTCTTTGCCTTTCGAAGACGATTCCGAAAAATATACAATAGGAGCTCTAGACGAGTTGTAGTTGGATCCGCCTCGTTCAAAGGCACCTTAGGTTCAGGCAAGGTAAGCACACAAGAGTTCGCACATCATCCTCGTGGAGGATTGTCGAATAAATATTGAAATAACCGGATTTCTCCCCATACAAAAAGAATCCGCATGGCTAGTAAAACAAAGTCTCCCTGGGTCAGGTCATCCCATATTCCAATAAGTTGATACCAAGTGATGCCAAGAATGAAAGAAAAAATAGCGTTCAAGACATACCAAACAAGATTCAAAAGAGCCGAGACAATGTTCTGGGAGCTCAAATCAGGCATATGAATTGTGAGGTCCAAGCACAATTTCAGAGGACTCTCACAAAAGGTTTTTTGAGTTTGAGGCATGGCAATAATTAAAACAACAAATCCGATTGCCAATAGAACCAACAGAACTTGCAACCAGTACGGATTTTTTGAGGACATTCTCTCTAACATCCTTTGCCTTATAGCGACTAAAAAGGCTAACCTAAGCTGGTCTTTGTCCTTCCACTACAATACGACCAAATTCTCGACCTACCCTTTTGCTAGGTGCGATTATTGCTTTGACATCACCGGAAATTGTGTCGCGTCTTAATTTATAAACCGTATAACCATGTGCATACGCGGTGATGGCTATGCCACAAATTGGAGACGTAATAAAAAGTTTTTTCAGCGGTATAGGCGGGAGTGCAGGGATTGCCGCGGTTGGCCTCGTTTGCACTCAATCCGTTGACTCAGGAACGCGATTTATTGGCTACTTGCTCTTGTTATCCATCGTAGTTCTAGTATTGAACTGGGCGGGGGTATTTGGATGGTTTGGTCTTGGTCAGCATTCCATCAGACGAAGGCGAGGCTAAACTAGGTATTTCTTATACTCCAACCGGGATTTGAACCAGAGGTCACCGGATTGAAAATTCGACGTCCTTGCCACTCGTGAACTGGAAGACAAGACCGTTCAGGATATTATCTTCATCCTCAAAAGCAGCATCTTCACGGCCTGCCCCAGCACCAGATATCCAATCACTATGTCCGCAAGTAGGGGGAGCGTCCGCCAAGAAGGTAATGCTCCGACCGCATCCTGAGGCCCCTGGCACAGTTCGCGGACGGATTATAGGAGAGCAGAAGGCTATTGTCTCGTTTCCTGCGAGTCCTCGTAGTCTTTCAGCGCTTCAAGGGTAATCTTCCAGTTGCGGCCGAACTTGACTGCGCCAATCGTCCCTTTGCGTGCTAGCAGGCCGAGGTATTCCGCACCGTACTTGCTGTGCTTTGCCGCCTCTTCAAGCGAAAGGTATTCCTGCTGCTCCTTTCCAAGGGAGTCGAGGTAGATGTCGAGCGAGCGTTCGACTGCCTTGGCGACGAAGTTGGAAAATGGCGCGGGGTCTTCGCCGCTCTGCGCGTCAATGATTGTGCGGATGTATTTCTTGCGCTCCGCCCTCAGGAAAATGACTGGCGGATAGCCGCTGCGCATAAGGTAAAGGTTGAGAAGCAGACGGGCAGTCCTGCCGTTGCCGTCCACGAACGGGTGGATGTTGACGAAAAGCATATGCAACTCTGCCGAAGCCTCGATTGGCGCGCCTGCTTTCTTGTTGAGCTGGAAATAGACTTCCCGCATCAGCATTGGCACCTGGTGGAAACTGGGCGGCGCGTAGTCGGTCCCGCTTATGCGCACACCGCACTTGCGGTAAAAGCCGGCGTTGTGCGGGTCTATCCGGTCAAGGATAAGGGCGTGCAACCCCAATACGTCGTTTTCCTCGATTTTTTTCTTTTCAACAAGCGTTTTTACGAACTCGATTGCCTTCATGTGGTTGGTTGCTTCCAGGTGCTCTCGCATGGTCTTGCCGCCAATCGTCAGCCCCTCCTCGACAACCAGCTTTGTCTCCTTAAGGGACAGGGAGTTGCCCTCAATCGCATTCGAATTGTAAGTCATCTCAACGTTGAACGACTCCTCAAGCCTTTCCAGCGAGGCCTTGTCGAACGGCTTGAGGCATTCAAGTTCCTTTTTCTTGCGGGCGATGCGCTCCGCTAGTGCTGGTTCAATGGATGCAGCATCCGAGGAATCCATACAACAATAGAGTATCGGATAGTTAATAATTCTTGCTATCCGATATGCAGGACTCGGTTGGTTTCGTGCCTTTTTCGCCTGTGGGAACTGAGCCTGAGGATAAATGCTCCAACCGGGATTTGAACCCGGGTTATCGGATTGAAAGTCCGACGTCCTTGACCGAGCTAGACTATTGGAGCAAAAAAAGCGCGTTCTAGCTGCACCCTAATGCGGGTCATCTAATAGTGCATTGATAGGTTTATTTTCCCATTGGCTCAAGGCCGTTTTGCTCCGAGCAGTGCCTTTGAGAGGGCGGCGAGGACTTTGGACTCAACTGCTTCCTTGGAGGCCATCCTGCGTCCGGCCATAGCGTTGACTACAACAACGCCCTTTGCCTTGCAGACTTTCGCAAAGGCCAGGTATTGGGTGCGGACCGCTTTCTGGAACTCGATGTCCTTTTCGTACACGTCCTTCTTGTCCTTCAGGTAGGCCCTGCCCTTCTTTTGCAGGTTCTTCTTGAAGGCAATCAGCGGGTTGACGTCGATTATGAAAGTGGCATCCGGCCGGGGCAGGAGGGCCTCAAGCCGCAGCACCCACTCGATGAACCTGGCCTTCTGTGCAGCTGTGCCCTTGATGCGTGCTGACTGGTAGGCGCAGTTGGATGCGGTGTAGCGGTCAACAACAACGTTGAAGCCTGCGGCAAGCAGCTTGCGGATTTCACCAGCTCCTTCGTACTTGTCCTTTGCATAGAGCACCGCCATCTGCTCAGGCGAGGCCTTCTTCTCCCCCCGCAGGTGCCTTGCTATCTGCCTGCCTGTTGCGGAGGTGTAGTTTGGGAAATGGATGAGCCTAGACGGCCTCCTGGCCTTTTGCAGGAAAGTCACCAAAAGCTCGGCCTGGGTTGACTTGCCGCAGCCGTCGATTCCCTCAAAGACTATGAAAAGCGGTTTTGCTGCCATGTGTTGTATCACGAAGCCTTAGGATTTAATCCTCTCTGCCGTAAAAATCATCCTGCCGTAAAGTCAGTCTGAAAGCGTCAGGTCAACTGCCCGCTTTGCTATCTTGGACACCTGGCGCGAGGAAAAGACGCGCCGCACCGGGAGCCAGGAGAAGTTGTCGTGCTCGGAGTTGGTTGGCCGGAGGTTGGCGTGCGCAAGGTGCTGGGCCTGAATCGTCTTTTCGGGGTCGGAAAGCAGGAACCCGGAGAAGCAGTGGACGTTGAACTTTGTCGCGCGGTCGAAAAAGGACGAGCAGTAGGATGACGCGTAATCGGACGGCGTTAGGCCAGCTTCCTCGAATGCCTCGCGTGCAAGCGCGTTGCGAAAGACGTCCAGGCCGCAGTCCGCATTCACCAGGTCGGCCTTTTCAACGATTCCGCCAACCAGCGCAAACTGGCCGGAAAGAAACTGGGAGCCTGGCTTTTTCTTTGCAAGCAGAACGAAGTCATCCCTGCCTGGGACAACCGAGGACGCTATGGGGCTTGATGCGGACTTCTTGTAAAGCGTCAGCACTACCGCATCCTGGGCGTCCCTTGAGTGGAACTTCTGCGCAAACGGGATTATGCCATCCGCAACGTTTGCCCGGATTGCGGGCCGCGAGAATGCGGAGCGGATGCGAAATATTGTGCGGTCCAAAGGTAAATCCCCAAAATTATAGTATGTACGAAAGAGCGGCGCCTGCAAGCGTGATTGTGAAGTTGTCGTCAAAGGGTATTGGCAGGGACTCCACTATTGCCAGGATGAAGCAAAGAAGGAGCGCAGTAGGCCCGAGGAAGAAAACCGAAACCGTTGACGCAGTGAAAAAGAACGCAAGCGAGCCCTCCCAGGTCTTCTTGCGGTTGTAGAATATGCGGTGGCTTCCCTTGATGCCAACCAAGGTGGACGCGCCGTCGCCGAATGCAAACACCAAAAGCACCACCACTGCAAAGAATGCGGTCTTGGAAAACGAAAGCGCAAGTATTGCACCCAAAAGGAACATCAGCGCGCCAATCCCGGGGATGGTGACTTTGCGCTCCATCTTGGAAAGGAAGAAGTCAATGACCTTCTCCTCGAACCCGGACAGCTTCCACTGTATCAGCACAAGGCCTGCGATGAGCATCACAAAAAGGGCCGCAAGGCCGTCGTCGCGGCCAAGGAAATAGATGCCGGTTGCTATTACTGCGCCGAAGGTGATGTGGAACAGCTTGCGGTAAAGTTCCCTCATCTTTTCTTCACCTGCTGCCTTGAAGGCGTTTGCCGCGCGGATTGAACCTGCCGCCGGGCCTTCCGCAACTGCAAGACCCTCTTTTTCACGAACCTCTTGACCCGCCAGTGCACCCGCTTCTTTTCCTGGCCAAAGTAAATCAAAAGCTCTTCGGAAATGAAGAACAAAGCAACTCCCAGGCCTGCGCCTGAGGCTACTTGGGCCAACGAGTGCGCGCCCCAGTACTCTCGCGAAAACCCGACTATCAGGGCTGCTGGGAAGAAGAACCAGAACGCGGGCGAGCCTAGCGAGCCTGCTGCGAATATGAACGCAAAAGCCGAGTGGCCGGAAGGCATTCCGGAGTCCTGCGGGCAGGAAAGCCAGCCATCGCATGGCCGCTCCTCGTTTATGGCGTTCTTCAGGAGGGGGACGGAGACTGTTGCAAGCAACAGGGCAAGGAATATTGCCTTGCGGTTGCGGCAAAATATCAGCGCGGCAAACCCGATGCAGGCAAGCACCAGGTAAAGGTCTGCGCTCGAGGCGCCTGCGACAAATGACATCAAATAAGCACCGGATTTTGGCTGCTGTTGCCGCTAGCAATTACTAATCGAGCGGTTTTAATCCCTTGGCAGGCAAAATAAATACCTGCAAAAACCAGCGCAGGCAGCGCTGACGTATGCGAATAATGCCGGGGTAGCTCAGCCTGGTTAGAGCGCCAGACTCATAAAACCTATGGCCCCACTTATGCCTATGAAACGAGGCGAGGGCCGCAGGAAATGAAGAGACTTATGGGTGCTTTTGCCAGCATTGATGGCGTTGATGAGACTCTATGAGTTTTGAGCCATCTGGAGGTCGGGAGTTCAAATCGCCCCCTCGGCACTACTTTTTTTCATAATCTACTGTTTTCGAACCGATGCGAAATGACTCAAACGCGCAAAGACCGGAAGCAGAAAAGGACAGTGCTGGCTTTCTTTGAAAAAAAGGACGGCGACTTCCGGTTCATCTTTGAAATAATCGGGCACGACGACAAGGCGGCCCTGAAAATCAAGGTAATCAACGTCGCAGGCGGCGAGTTGCGCGTGTGCTACCAGGGAACTTGGACTGAAGAGCAGTTCCCTGCCCTGCGGAACAATCTGAACGATGCAGTTGGAAACAAAAAAGACGGAACCCGCATTGAAATGTTCAACCTGCAGGTTCCGGTAAAATTTCTTTCAGAAGCCCTTGCGACCCTCGAAAAGAACTTGTCCCTAAAGCAAGCCACCCGAAAAGCCCAAGCCGAAGTCAGCACCAGCAAGCGCCTGCGAACGGGCAGCAAGTGGACAAAAGAGGAAGTCGGGCAGTTGAGGATGGAGTTTAATGACGGTAAAACCGTCCAAGAGATTGCCGAGCTTCACAGGAGAAAGGAGAACGGCATCCGGTTCCGCCTCGTAAAGCACGGGCTTTTGGAGGACCCGGAAATCCAAAAGCAGCTTGAGAAGGTCTCGCGGATTGGAAAAAGGTGGACTGACGAGGAGGACTGCCAGCTTGAGGAAGAAGTTGCGCAGGGAAAAACCATCCAAGAAATCGCCGAGTTACACAAAAGAAAGGAGCGCGGAGTCTGGATCAGGCTGCTTGAAAAAAAGCTAGTTGACGGCCTTGAAAGCAGCAAGGAAAAACAGGATTAAAAATCAATTCCGATGTACGCGGGGAAGCTGGAAAAAATTCAATGTCCCCTCGGCACTACTTTTTTTATCCATCATCAGCGCTTGTAAGCGTCGTCGTGGTGCTCAAGGCGGTCAAAGAGGATGAATTTTTCCTTGCGGTAGACTTTGAAGAATAGCACGAAGCTTCCGACGTGGACGCGCTTGAAGTCGGAAAGGTCGTGGCGCATGTTCTTGAAGTGGTCGATTGTGGTCTCGTCGTTGAGCTGTGTTATCTGCTCGATTTTCTTGAATACTACCCGCGTCAGCTCGGGGTTGCGTTTCGCGGCCTTTCCAAGAACCGCCTTGAGCTCGTCAGACAGCGAGAAATTGAAGGGCAAGCGCGTCAGGCCTCGCAGATTTTCCGCAGCTCAGAAAGGCTTGTTGCCTTGAACCCATGCTTGGCTATGTGGGCATCGCAGGACTTTATGACCTGCCGAACGACATCGTCCTTTACCTCGGCATCCACAAACTCGCTGCCGTAAAGCTCCGCGAACTTGTCCAGCGCAGCTGCCTTGTCGCGCAGGCCGTACTTTTCCTTGAGCACGCCGAGAACGCGGTTGGTATAGCCCTTGATTGTGAGATTGACCGTGACGTTTTCCATAATAATATCGCCTAATATAAAATTAGTTAAACTAATTTTAATACTTTTTGATTGGGTCGCACTGGAGCGCCCCCTCGGCACTATTTTTTACTTTTTCTGCTTTGAATTGACCCGTTCGTGGATGGCGCCAAGGGGTTCCTTGTTTAGGTCCCCGACGTGGCGGTCCCGGTCGTCAAAAACCGAACCGCTTGTATCTATGGTATAGTCCACGCCATTTCTAATTCCGTATGAAAGAAGGTCCCGCCATTGGTCCAGCGTGCGGCATATGTGGATTAGCGGGGCGGAGTAAACCCCGTTCTTCTCTATCGGGATGCCCAAGGATTCGACGTATTCCTTTGTAGGGGAGTCCTCGGCGTGCAGGGAAAAGCCGCCGGGAGTGAATATGCGGGGATCACGCCCATACACCAGCACCCGGAACTGGTGCTTCACGTTGTTGTCGGTTGCAGCCTTGTGAAAATTGGCAACCAGCTTTCGCATCTCTGCGACCTTTGCCCTTGACTCGCTACGGTAGTATTCTCCTGGCTTGATGCCCGCGTGCATATCGCCTGCGCTCGCCTGAAAAGAAAGAGGAGTCGAAGAGGCAGCATCCTTGAGTTTTGCGATGAGATCGTGGGCTGCCTGCGGAGTCTTGCAGAAGTGCATATTCGTAATTATATGGATGGCTGAAGGCCGCTGTGCCGCAAGATGGCGCACAAGCCGCACCAAATCCGAATACTGGGAGGGCTCGCCGGGCGAGCCACTTATCGATATCTCCGCTCCCTCTACTGAGGAGAGGTTAGCAATGACGTGATCAAGCGAAAGTTCTGTTGTTTTCGAGTACGGGTGGTCCAACTTGCCAAAACAGTGCAGGCAGCCACGGTCGCACAGTCTAGTGGGATAAATGACGATGTTCTTGATTTTTTCCATCAAAAGAAAGGTATTGGACCAGCCTTTTAATTCATTATGCTATGCAGTGACGCGGGAATCCGTTTTCTCGGCACTACTTTTTTCATTTCAACCGGAAAGTCACTGAATTCAGCTTCTTCTTTTCGGCTTTGATGACCAACTTGTGGGTGGCAAGCGGGTCGTAAGGAAGGTCAGGATGCGAAGCAACGTGCGCTGAATTTACCCAATCTTCGTTCTTTGCGATGTTGCGGATTGCCCTGACACTAGCATCAGGGAGCTTACCTTCCGGGGACAGGGAATTGGCTTTGACCGCACTTATTATCGCGCGTGCAACAACCGGGTGGATGTGTTCGCCGGGAAGCACGTACTCCGGCCTTTCCTCAAACGGGATTTTCTTTGGCATCGTTTCACCTTTGAAAACTAATTCCTTATGCTATGCAGCGGCGCCGGAATCCTTCCTCCCCGCGTGACGAAGTTGGAGGAGCTTTTCTTGCTCATCCGAATTATCGTTGCCTTGCCGAAGAGGCCGCCGAAGTCAACGTCATCGCCTTCCTTGCCGCCCGGAACGGGAATCAAACGGACGCCGGTGCACTTGTTGTTCATCACGCCGATTGCCATCTCATCGGCCATCACTCCTGCGATTGTCTGCCAGGGAGTGATGCCGGGTATTGCAATCATGTCAAGGCCAACCGAGCATACTGCGGTCATGGCTTCGAGCTTGTCAATCGAGAGGGAGCCGTCCTTTACTGCGGCATTCATCCGTGCATCCTCGCTTACGGGAATAAATGCGCCTGAATACCCTCCAACCCTGCTTGTTGCCATCGCTCCGCCAGTTTTTACCGCGTTGGTGAGAAGGTAGAGCGTGGCAGTAGTGCCGTGCGCTCCCGCGCACTCCACGCCAATCGCCTCAAGTATTTCCGCAACCGAGTCGGAGGTCTTGTCTGTTGGCGCAAGCGACAAATCTACCGCGCCAAGCGTAGTGCCTAACTTCCTTGCAAGCTCCTTGCCCACAAGCTCGCCTGCGCGCGTAATCTTGAAAGTAATCTTCTTGATGGTCTCGGAGACTTCGGTAGCGTCGGCGCCTGCGTTGAGCGCGGCAACCGCGTTCTTGACCACTCCGGGACCTGAAATCCCAACATTAACAGTAGTCTCCGCGCCGCCGTAGCCGTGGAACGCACCAGCCATGAAGGGGATTCCCTCGGGCGCGTTGCACATCACCACGAATTTTGCAGCTCCGAAGCCCTTCTGCGATTTTGTCGCCTCGGCGATTTCCTTCACTTTCTGCGCAGCGGAGTTGATTGCGTCAAGGTTGATTCCGACCTGCGAGTTCCCCACGTTCAGGGAGCCGCAAACGCGGGTGGTTTGTGAAAAGACTTTTGGGAGGGATTCCAGGAGAACCTCGTCCGAATGGCTCAGGCCCGAATGAACCATTGCTGAATATCCGCCAATCAAATCGATTCCAAGCTCTGCTGCGGTCGCATCCAAGGTCTTTGCCACTTTGAGCGCGACTTTTGCGCCCTCTGCAACGTCGGTTTTCCTTATAGCAGAGGCAAAGACAGTTGAAATGGGCGTGATTGAAACCCGCTTGTTGATTATCGGGATGCCGTACTTGCGCTCAAGCTTCTGCGCCTCGGGAACGAGGTTTTTTGCCGAGGATAGAAGTTTCGCGCGGATGTTTTCGCATAATTCGTCTTCTTTGGGGGAGGAGCAGTCGGAGAGGTTCACCCCAAGCGTGACCGTGCGTATGTCGAAGTTCTCGTCGCTGACCATCTTGATGGTCTGAAGGATTTCCTCTGGTGAGTATCTCATCGCAAAACAGCCCTACACGCGGTGCATGTACTCGAAGATGTCCTTGTGCTGGATGAGCACCTGCAGGCCGAGCTTTTCGCCCTCAGCTGCAAGCCTCTTTTGGAGGGTCTCGAAGTCGCACTTGCACTTGCTTATGTCCACAAGTATCATCATTGCGAACATGTCCTGCATTATGGTCTGGCCAAGGTCTTCGATGTTGACGTCGTTTTCCGCAAGCGCCCGCGTCACTCCGGCGACCAGGCCGGTGCGGTCCTTTCCAAAAGCGGTGACTACTGCCAGTTCCTTTGCCATAAACCCCAACTCTCTGATTGCAAACTGATAGTATTCAAGGGTGCAAAAGAGGCATAAATAGCCCTAGCAAACCTCACCGGTTCAGGAAAGCTCGACGATTTGGGGGAGCTTCCCAGCAATCCCGATTTTTTCCTTGCGTATGATGAGCGCGCCGTGCACGCCAGGCACGCCCAGGGCGAACTTTAGCGCAGCCTCGATGTCAGCATCGCAGTGCACGCGGTTGCACGTGGCAGTTGCCACTGCGTCTGCAAGCGATGCGGAGTCAGCGACTATGGTTGCTGCGTCTGCGTCGCCGAAGCTCAGGGAGTGTCCGACGGTGCCGGAACTGGTGCAGATTCCAAGCGGGGCGCTGGAGGGAAGCACCCGGAACGCAAGTTTTTTGGAGAACCCGGAGTCGCCTGCAAAGATTGCAACATTAACCGGCTTCGAGGCGGCCCGCACATATACGTCCCCGCCGTTCTCCACAACCACGTCGTCCTCAAGCTCTGCAAGTCCCTGGCCGATGCGGTCTGCTATTGCGCCTGCAACAGCAGCAAACGGCCCAACTCCGGCCAATGCCGCGGAGTCTGCCATGCTTTGCACGACTTTCTTTTGCGAGCGGATGGGAAGGGGCAAAAGGGAGTGGCGAAACAGCGGGTCAATGGCGATTTGCTCCTCGATGTCCCTGCGTTCGGCAAGGAGTATGCCGTAAGCTCGGGCCACGCTCTCCCTTTTTCTGGCCTTGAGCACTATGTTTGATTCCTTGGCTTGCAGCCGGTACATATGCTTGCACCCTTTTCATTCAAGACTTTCGATTCGGAAGTCAACGCCAGCCGCTCAATTGGCGCGGAAAGCAAAAATGTGCCAGCATCGATGCGCTTTTTGAGCTCCTCGGTGATTTGCCGGGCCTTTGAGGGTATTCCCAACGGCCGGGTGCTGACCTGCTTCCCATCCAGCTCGACGCTTCCGGACTTCAATTGCGCGTAGCTTACGCTTGCAAGCACCGGCTTTGTGCGGTGGCCGGTGCCGTAGTCGAACACCTCGGTGAATATTTCGCTGTCGCGGATTGCGGTGCTTTTGGCCAGCTCCTCGTCAAGTATGGGAATGGGTATGCCCAAGCCCACGTAAAGGGAGGTGCCGTAGCCTTTCAGCGAAGCGCCACGCAGGTAATCCCTGCTCATCTTTTTCATGTCACCGCGAACCGAAAGCGTGCCAAAACCGCCATGCGGGTCGTGCTGGGTGCCCTCGCCGATTACGTAGCCGGTGCCGCCGCCGAGGAATATCCTCGTGCCGATGCCGATGGTGCGGTAGGTCGGGTCGTTGCACAGGGGGTTGATCTCGCCAGCGCCGGCAAAGGTTGCGTTTCCAACGTTTGGCAGCAAGTTTCCCATGTAAGTCCATATGGGACGGTCGGAGGTGTTCACTGCGCAGTTGTACTTCTGGTAGCAGTTGCGCGGGTTCAGCATGGTCGCCTGGTTAAGGTCGTCTATTCCCACCCAAGTCTCGATGCTCTTTCGCGGGTAGCAGTCGGTGCCGTAGGAAGTCGCCTTGAGCTGCACTTCCTTTCCGGAGACCAGGTCTTCGATGACGTGGCCTCCGCCGTAGGAGAAGCCCTGCGTTTCACTCATCTGGGTTGCGCCGATGTAGGCGTCAACTGCGGCGATGCCGGTATAGGCCTCGACGTCGTTGAGCCAGACTTTCTGCATCTTGATTGGCGGCTCTGAGTGGCCGAAGTTGAGGAACGCACCCGAGCTGCACATCACGCCGAAGGTGCCGGTTGTGACGACGTCGATTTCCTGCGCGGCCTTCTTTGCGCCGTTCTGAGCGACGTACTCCTTCATCTGCATCGCTGTGAGGACAACCGCATCGCCTTTCCGTATTTTTTCATTGATTTCCTCTACAGTCTTGGTCATTTTTCTCAAGCCCTCTTTTCAGCTTCCGCTAGGGAAGGTCGTATATCTTGTGGATGGTGGGTTGACACTGGCTGCCGCTTGCACAGCAGTCCTTTCGGGGGCGTTTTTGTTTGCGTTTTTTCCCATCCAAAAACACCCCCATCAAACAATCAAATGGCCCTGGTTGCAGCAAGCCCTTGGGGCAGCGCTGCTACGTGCCTTGCCAGGCGAACTGCCTGGCCCTGATTTCCAAGGCTTGCGCTATTGCAACTGGTTTGGATAAGGCGCGTGCTGCTCATTCCAGGCCGACCCTCTGGAGCGCACGCCATATGGCCATGCGCGAGCAGGAGAACTCGGACTCAAGCTGCCTGCACGAATAACCCGCCTGCCGGAACTGGACCAGGCGGCCAATGTCTTCGCCCTCAAGCTTGGGGTACCTTCCCCTGTGCTTTTGGTCTACTGACACACTACAAACTGATGACATTTCCCAACTTCACCACCGAACAAATTCCCCTAAATCTCAGAACAAGCGCGGCCTTCAACCGATTTGGGTTGTTTTCTATTTCTTATTGAAGGCCGCAGGAGGGGATGGTGGTTGCCATTGCGCGTGCTACGGAGACCGAAAGCGGAAGGTTGCCGAAATGACACGACGCCATTGTATCTACAAGAAGAATCCATCTTGCAGTATAAAAAACAGCGTCACGGAATGTGCGCAGGTTATAAACCGCTTAAAAAGGAAGGCTGAAAAAAGGCGGCGGATGCGGCTGGCATCCGGTATGCAGCCCGTCCGCCCGGCCTCACTACGGTTATATTCCAAGCCAAAGTTATTGTTCAGAGGCCAATGGTTGAACTGCCCAAAGCACCTGCAAAGCCCGCGCCAGCAGCGCCGGTTGTAAAGCGCACAGTAGCGGAGCTTCTTGCAAGGGGCGCAATCCTTGAGAAGGAAGGCAGCAACGACGAGGCCCTTGCGGCATACAAGGAGGCCCTTGAGGCCGACCCGTACAACAACGTCGCGCTGGAAGCCTGCGGCGCCATACTCTTGGGCCAGCGCAAGTACACGGAATCGGTGCACTACTTTTACCGCGCGCTTGACGCGGACTCGCAAAGCATCTTTTCCCTCAACGGCCTGGGGCTGTGCTTTTTGAAGCTTGGAAGGTACGAAGACGCCCTGAACTGCTTTTCGCACATCCTTGAAATCGAGCCGGACAACGCCAACGCTCTCATAAACAAGGGCATAGTGTTCAAGGAGCAGGACCGCACCGAGGACGCCCTGCTTTTCTTTGACAAGGTGCTCAAGAAAAACCCCAATGACGAGTACGCGCTGATGAGCAAGGGCAACGCGCTTGCAGAGGCAAGGTACTTCAACGACGCCATAGCGTGCTTTGACAAGGCCCTCTCGCTGAACTCCAGGAACGCGCTTGCAATCTACAACAAGGGCGAGGCGTACAAGAACCTCGGCAAGGCCGACCTGGGCAGCAGCATGATTGCGGACGCCATAAGGCTTGACCCAAGCATCAAGGACGAGATTGCAAAGAAGAAGGGCGAGGAGAAAGCCTCGATAATTTCGGACATCCAGGGCCTGGTGAAGGTGCTGGTGTCAAAGCTGGGCCAGAAGAACTAGGCTACCTGCGAAACGCACAGGTCGATCTGGCCCGCGCTTCCCTGTATGTTGCCAGCTGTTGCGGACTTGGTTATCTTTATCCTGAAGGCGAGGTTCCCTTCGCTCAGCCGCTCGAACGTCGCAAACATCGCGTTGTCGTAGGCCCCCGAGCTTGCGTAGGACATCTCGTTGCACTCCGACTGGCTTACCGCCTGGCCCTGCACCTTGGTCGGGCACACGCTCTCGGAAACCTTGCCGTTGCAGGCGCTTGACGGGTCTATGTTGAGCCGCAACGACTCTGAAAGCTCGACGCACACGCTTGAGTCCACAAGCGAAGCGAGTATGCCCGTACTGGAATCGTACGTCAGCGGCTCGATTATCCAGCACCCGCCGCCGTAGTTTCCCGCACAGCGCGAGCAGTACTTCTGGTTGGTGTAGTGTATCACGCGCACCGCCTCAACTGAGCGGCCGGTGCAGCGCTCCATGGTGTAGTCGACAAGCTTGGACGTGCCCCACGAGCCCATTGCGACCTCCTGCATGGCCTCCTGGAGCCGCTCGTTCTGGGTCTTGAGCCGGTATTCGCACTGCGTGTCGCTTATGCTGTTGTAAAGGTAGAACGCAAGGCTCATGCTCAGGGTCATTATGATTACTGCTATGAAAAGCTCCATTGGCGCGGCCATCTGGCCGCGCTTTTGGCCGTAACGCATCAAAAAAACCTAAAGGAGCCCCAGCGCAGCGCGGACGTAATCCGTGCCGTAGCCGAGGTTGGTCTGGGATGTCTCGGCAGCAGAGGCAAAAAGGGGCTTGACGAGGGTCAGGACAAGGACTGCGGCGATGATGACCACTATCACCATGTAGATGCCGCTCCAGTCCCCGCGCCTCATCTTTTAGCACCTAGAACCTAGCTCAGGCCGCAGTCGCTTTCAGCCTGCGAGCGGATGCCGCGGCTGCCCGTGAGCGTCTGGCCGATGCCTACCACGTAGGTGCTGTCCTCTTCCTTGAAGCACACCGCTATGGCAACCGCGATGTTTTCGTTGCAGACAATCTTGTTGTCCTCAACTGTAAGCGGCGTGTCCGTGCCTCCGGAGCACACTGAATCATCGTAGCATATGAACTTTATCGAGTCGGTGCTTATTGGCGCAGTGCCCTTTGCAGTCGCCTGGTATATCGAGTCTCCCTTGCTGAACTCGACTTTGTCCTTGGGCTCCAAGCCGAACCCTGCCTGCTGGACCTTCTTGACCAAGTCGGGGATTACGTCCTTTGCCTTGGCGCCGAACCCGCCGATTCCGCCCAGGAACCCCAGCAGCATGCCCAAGATTGCAACTGCAACAATTACGCTGATGACAAGCATCATCGTGTCGAAAGCCTGACCGCGCCTCATCTTCATCCCTCGCAGCTTCATTTCCATCCCTCGCAAAAATACCGCGTTAATAGAACCAATCAGATTACCCAGAAGCGGTTTAAAAACGTCTCTTCCCACCTCATTCCTATGGTACTGGAGTTCCGCAAGGACCCCATAAAGGGTTCCATCGTGGTTGTCGCAAACGAGCGCGCGCTGCGGCCCATCGACCCGTCGGTGTCCTGCCCGTTCTGCAGGGGCGCGGAGAAGGTCACGCCGCCAACCAAGCTCGCGCTGCCTTCCGAGAAGAACTGGACTATAAGGTGCTTTGACAACGCCTTTGCAATCGTGAAGCCGCGTGGCAAGTTCCGGCCGGAAAAGAAGGACGACTTCTTCTACACCTCGCCCGCCTACGGCGAGCACGAAGTCATCGTCGAGACTCCCGACCACCACCAGCTGTTCATGGAAATCAAGGACCCGGCACACCTTGCGATGATTTTCCGGGCATACCGGGAAAGATTCATCGCGCTCTGCAAGAAGAAGGACGCGCGGTACGTGCACCTGTTCAAGAACCACGGCAGGCTCGGCGGCGCGAGCCTGGAGCACGAGCACTCGCAGATAATCTCGCTGCCGTTCCTCCCGGTCGTAATCAAGTCCGAAATCGAGAACGAGCGCGAGTACAAAAAAAGGACCGGCAAGTGCATTCTCTGCGAGCTTTTGGAGCGGGAGAAGCAGAACATAATCCTGCAGAACGAGAGCTTCGCGGTCCTGTGCCCGTCCTTTGCGCGGTTCCCGTTCGAGACCTGGATAATCAGCCTGGAGCACAAGAAAAGCATCGCCCAGTTCTCCGACTTCGAGGGCGGCCAGTTCATGCAGGCACTGCGCACCATGGTGGAGGCGGTGTTCCGCGTGTCGCGCGACTACAACGTGGTGTACCACAACGGCGTCGAGGGCGAGGACTCGCACTTCCACGCGGAAATCTACCCGCGGCCCAACGTCTGGGCCGGCCTGGAGCTTGGCACCGGGGTCATAGTCAACACCAAGACCGAAAAGGAGGCCATTGCTGCGCTTGCCTGCTCGCCTTCGGGGACCTGCTGGGTGAGGCCGGAAATAACGAGTAAGGCAAAAGAAAAGAAGGCCAAAACCGGCAAGAAAAAGAAGAAATAAGGGACCGGCAATACAGCTCCTGCCTGAGGCTGCACCCACAACTTAACTTATTCCAACCATCGTCAGCGTGCCGCGTGCAAGAAGGAACATTCCAATAAGCGAAGCCGCGCCGCCTATTGCGGCCGCGTTGAGCAGAAAGACCAGCCCGAAGACTATGTCGCCACCGCCGTAGAACCACTTTCCGCCTTCAGAGTGTGCCATCAAAATCAACCGACTACCGCTATGCGCGCAAGCGTCATCACGCCGCGCACTATCTGTATTGTTGCAAGGATGTCAGCGTACCCGCCGGGAATCGAGCCTGCGGCTGCCAAAAGGACGAGGCCGAACGCAACGTCGGTGCCGCCGTAATAAATCCTGCTTATGAAGCCCAATGGAAAAACCCGTTTGGAGGTATTAGTGCGAATAGGCCTGACTGCCAAAAGGAGGCCAAAAAAGCGATATACAGTTATTTGGAAGCGGCATAATAAATCAGACGCAGACCGACAGGTGACGTAATTGGACTTTATGAGTTTGACCCTGCTTGCAGTGAGTTTTGCGGTGCTTGTCAAGAGCTCGGAAGTGTGCGTGCGCAACCTTGCGGCCCTTGCACGCTACCTGTGCCTTTCCGAGTTCGCAATCTGCTTCATAGTCGTGGGAATCGCGTCCGTGCTCCCCGAGCTTTCCGTTGCAACTGTTGCCGCTGCCGAGGGCAGCCCGGACATGGCCGTTGCGGTTCTTTTCGGCTCGAACATTGCGGACTTCACGCTGATACTGGGCCTTGTCGCGGTTTACGCGCGCGGGCTGAAGGTGGAGTCCAAGGTAAGGCACGGCTCAAAGACGCTGCTTGCGCTGATGGCTCTGCCGATAGTTCTCATGCTCATTGGAAACGGGCTGTCCAAACTCGACGGCCTGATACTAATCGCCGCGTACTTCTACTACCTGCGCAAGATAATCGGCAGGCACGACGGGCTCCAAAACGCGCTTTGCAACATCTCAAACAACAAGCGCGACTTTGCAAAGCACGCGACCATTGGCGCGGTTGCCCTGGCAGTCCTGTTCACCTCAGCAGGCGTTGCCTCGGACTCGGCCATCAAGATTGCAACTGAAATCGGGCTTCCAAGCGTGCTCATGGGCCTGCTCATCGCACTTGGCACCTGCGCTCCTGAATTCACGCTTGCGGTGCAGGCGGTACGGAAGGGGCACTCGGAGATGGGCGCAGGAGACATCGTGGGCAACGTCGCAACGGACGCTACGCTGAGCCTTGGAATCGTTGTGCTGATGTCTCCGGTTGCTCCCGCGTTCGAGGCTGTTGCCTTGAGCGGGTTCACGATGGTCGCCGCTGGCGCGCTTGCGGTCCACTTCATGCAGAGCGGCAGGAAAATCACCCTCAACGAGGGAATAATCCTGGTCGTTGCGTACATCGCGTTCATAGCGCTGGAGTTCGGCATGCAGGCAAGAATCATCGCATAGTCTTTCCCTGATGCGCAACCTGCGCCTTGAGCAATATTCTTAAGCCTGCGCGGAGCAAAAGTGATTGAAATGATTGAACTCGTATTTCTCATAGGCGTACTGTTGGTTTTTGGATTCGCGGCAATGCTTTTCTTTGAGCGCACCGGGATTTCGGAAATCCTCATCCTGATGGCTGCAGGCATAATGCTCGGGCCGATTTTCGGGGTCATCGACGTCTCAGCAGGGAGCGTGCTTGCCGGAGCAGCAGGGTTCATGACAGTACTTGCGCTCATACTCATGCTTTTTGACGGCGGGCTGACATTTGAGATTTCAGGCATTGTCCGCGCAATGCCGGTCGCATTCGCATTCACCACGCTGACGTTCCTAGCAAACATGGGCCTGATTGCTGCTGTCGCACATTACCTGTTCAGCATGCCTTTGCTTGCAGCCCTGCTGCTTGGCGCGGCGCTTTCGGGCACCGCATCCTCAAACGTCATCCCGATGATGGCGCGCTCGCACGCATCCGAAAGGACAAAGGCGATACTTGCAATAGAGTCGACAATAACCGATGCGTTCACGCTCATAATCGGGCTCGCGGTGCTGGATATGATGGTCGGAAACGGGGACTTGTCCGGCGCGCCCGCAAAGCTGATGGGTTCGATAACCTCCGCGGCGTTCATAGGAATGATTCTTTCCGGGCTTTGGCTGGGGATTTTGCGCAGGCTGCCGACGATAAAATACTCATACATGCTCACCCTTGCAACCGTGTTCGTCGCATACTCCCTTTCTGAATTCTTCGGGGGAAACGGGGTCATTGCGGTGTTCGTGTTCGGCCTGATACTGGGCAACTCTGAGCGCATCGCCAGCCTTTTCAAGCTCAACAAAAAGCAATACGGGCTGGACCCGGAAATCCGAAGGATGCAGGAGGAAATTTCATTTTTGGTTCGCACGTTCTTCTTCGTCTACCTCGGACTCCTTATGGTGGGGTCGACATTCAAGGAGACTGCCGTGCTCCTTTCCGCAGCCATAGTGGTGGTGAGCCTTGCCGCGCGCTGGCTGTCCGTCCGCGCATTCTCTTCAAGCATCCAGCAAAACGAGAGGAACCTCGTGATGACCATGATGCCGCGGGGCCTTGCGGCTGCTGTGCTTGTGACCATACCCGCGTCCAAGGGAATAACGATACCCTTCTTCAGCGAGACGATAATCATATCCATACTGCTCACAAACATAGTCGCGACGGCCGGGCTTTTCCTATTCAAACAGCCGGCAAGCACGCTGACGGGAACGAAAGCGGAAACTGCAGCCAAGCCGCGCATAATCCGCACCAAGTGAGCGATATGAAGTATGGTCCGCCAAGAATAGCCTCGCGCTACGACAACCTGACAACCCCTTCGTCCAAGTACTCTTATTTTACTTTTGACGAGAAAGTCACGGTAGTGATACCTTGCTACAACGAGGAGAGCACTGTTGCAGGCGTGGTGTGCGCGTGCAAAAATAACGCGTTGGTAAACCAAGTGATTGTTGTCGACGACGGGTCAAAGGACAGGTCATCGCAAAAAGCAGCGGAAGCGGGTGCAACAGTGGTTCGGCACAGCCACAACCGGGGAAAAGCACACGCAATAAAGACCGGGGCGGCTAAGGCAGGCAATGACATAATCGTGTTCATCGATGCGGACTTGAAAAGCCCGGTTGTGGACATCATCGACCGACTGGCCCTCCCGATTATTGAACGCACAACGGACATCACAAAGGCTCGCTTTGCGCGTTCCCAGGGCAGGGTCACTGAGCTCACGGCAAAACCCCTGCTCAACATACTGTACCCGGAAATCAAGCTTGACCAACCCTTGAGCGGACAGTTTGCAATGCGAAAGTCGCTGCTTGACCGCATTGAAATCGCTGAAGGCTGGGGGATAGACGTCGGCATAGTCATAGACGCATACGCCCTTGGCAAGGAGATAGTTGAAGTGGACATTGGCAAGCTTGAACACAAGCACAGGACACTGGAGCAGCTTGCTACCACTTCGGCGGACGTCACGCGCACGATACTGCAGAAGGCGGGGCTTGTTGCGGAGAGGAACGCTCTCATCGCGTTCGACTTCGACCGCACGCTTATCCGTGGAAGCAGCATAAGTTTCCTCGCGCAAAAGCTGGGCTTCTCGAACTCGCTTTCCAACCTGCGCAAAAAACACGCAGACGGAGAGATTACGGAACGCCAACTTTGCGAACGCATCGCGGCCACCCTCAAGGGCGTGAACGCGAACACTTTCTCCACGTATGCAAGGCAGATAGAGCCCTCGCACCTTGCGCACGAGACCCTCGGCTACCTGAAACGCAAGGGATACAAGGTCGCGGCAGTATCGTTTGCTTTCAAGAGGGTAATCTTTGGCGTTTTCGGCAAGGACGCGTTTGACGAAGTAGTCTGCCCTGAGATGGGGCAAAAAAACGGCATCCTAGACGGGAGGGTAAAAATCCCGAAATACCATTCGGACAGGTTCGTGTTCAACAAGGCAGCCGCCCTGCAAAGCATTATGAAAAAATACAACGCCACAAGGGAAAGGACTGTTGCGGTAGGAGACTCCGCAAGCGACGAGGATATGTTTGCAGTTGCCGGAAAATCCGCCTGTTTTGTGGGGGACAAAATAAGCGCGGACTACCAGATAACTGCGCTTGCAGAAGTGGTGCTGATAGCGCAGCAGCCAATCAAGTAAATCTAGGCACGGGCCTTTCCGCGCGCGAACTTCTCGTTCCCGCCGCCGACCCCGCGCTCCTTGAGCAGGTCAATTGCCTTCTTGCCGCTTTCGGAGTCAGCCGCGCAGACCAAGTATCCGTCCTTGTTTGAAAGTGCAACTGCCCAGCCCTTGTTTCCTGCTATGGCAACCGCAATCTTCTCAAGGACCTTGGCATCATAGTCCAGGCCGCTTGCCTCGACAAAGCGGAACACTTCCCCGCCTGCAGGAGCCTTCTTCTGCGCCGCAATCATAAGCGACACGCCTTCGGAGTATGCAAACCTGTCGATTAGGGCGTCAAGCGCCTTGCCCCGCGTCTTCCACTCGTCAAAGAGCTTGGTTGCGGCAGCGGGAATGGCTTCGTTGCTTGTTGCGGAGAACACTTCGTTGGTCTTGAAAAGGATTCTCTCCAGGCCCTCGACGTACTCAAGCGCGCGCTGGCCTGCCTTGTAGTGCAGCCGCACCACACCATCCTGTATCTGCTCTGCCTTGGTAATCTTGATGAGGCCCAGCTGTGCGGTGTTTGAAAGGTGCGTGCCACCGCAGGCCTCGTAGTCAAGGCCCTCTGCTGCGACAACTCGGATTGTCTTTCCGATTGCGCCGCCTCCCTGGTAGAGCCGGAATCCGTGCGTCTCCTCTGCCTTGCCGCGGTCAAGGAACTCGCAAGTCACGGGGATTGCCTGGCGCACAGCCTCGTTTGCATATTTCTCAATCAGCGCAAGCTGCTCGGGCGTGGGCTTTTCGTAGTGGGTCATGTCCACGTGGGCCCCTTCCTCGTCCTTGAAGCTTCCTGACTGCCAGATGTGCTTCCCAAGCGCCTTGCGGCTGGAGGCGATGATTACGTGAGTGGCAGTGTGGTGGGCCGAGATTTCGTTGCGGCGCTTGCGGTCAAGCCTGACTTGGACAATCTGGCCGGATGAGAACTTGGCTGCATCCGCCTTGTTTGCAAGGATGTGAAGCGCAACTCCGAATAGCTTCTGGCAGTCTGCGACTTTTGCCTCTGTTGCGCCTGCGACTATCGAGCCGCGGTCTGCGCTCTGGCCTCCGCCTTCGGGGTAGATGATGGTGCGGTCAAGCACGATTATGCCCTTCGCCGCGTCGATTGCTACAATCTTTGCTGCAATCTCGTCGCGCTCGGGGTGCTCGTAGAACGAAAACTCGGTCTTTGCAAGGCCGGAGACGTCAAGAGTGGTGAGGTCCTTCTTTGACGCGTGCGCCTCCATCTGGTGGCGGCTTGTGACTGCCTTGTAGAAGTCTGCGGGGATGCTTACTTCGGCATTCTTTTCAGCAGCTGCCTTTTCCAAAAGTTCGGGGGTGATTCCCTGGCTTTCGTAGAGGTTGAGCATCTTTTCAGTGGTGATTGGCTTTCCGGCTGCAACTATGTCCTGGCTTGCCTTCCAAGCCTTGGTCTTGCTTTCGCCATACTTGCGCTTCTCAACAGCAAGGATTTCGTGGATTTCGTCGAGGTTTTCGGACAGCTCGGGGAAGAGCGGCTTGAGGTCTTCGGCGTGCATTTCGCAGATGTCAACCAAGTCGAAGTCGAAGCTGTAGTCGGAGATGAACGAGAGTGCGCGGCGAAGTATCACGCGCAGGTTGTAACCGCCTGCGGTGTTTGATGGTATTGCGCCATCTGAAAGCGCGAACAGCAGGGTGCGCGAGTGGTCTGCGATTGCGTAGATTCCCTGCATTGGCAAAATCGACTTCTCAAGGTCCTTGACAGTGGTGCCAAGCATCTTTGCGATGCGCTCCTTTTCAGCACCCATGTTGAGCATGGTCTCAACGTCAAGGGTGGATGAAAGCGAGGCGTACTTTTCAAAAAGCGCAGTGTCCATGTTCAGGCCCGCTTTTTGCTTCATGAAGTCAATTTCGGCCGGGAACACCGAATCGTAGGCGGTGAGGGTGCCATTGTAGAACCACAGCAGGCGCTCGAAACCCCAGCCTACGTCAATGACCTTGCTTGGCAGGTCAACAACCCTGTTGTCAAAGTAGGTGTATTCGGTAAAGACGCTGTTGACGAGTTCCGCGCCGTGCGAGAACGACTCGATGCAGGGGCCGAGTGTGGAAAGGTCGGGCATCGCCCACAGGTCCTCTCCGTAAACAATCTCTTCCTTTGGAATCTCAAGGCACTGCGTGAGGTAATCGTAGTTGTACTGGATGCACTGGTCCTTCCAGTAGGCGCGCTTGTCGTTTGGGTAGTCGAACGAGTGCTGTCCGGCCATCATGAATGAGGAGAAGTGCCTACCGGTGACTCCGATGTTGGCGATGTCGGGGAATCTAAGGCACACCTGGGGAACCACAAGCGGATTTGTAGGGTACTCGAAGGTCATCCTGCCTGCTTCCAGGCGCTGGAAGTCAACTATCGAGGCGATGTTGAAGTACAGGTCGTCGCGCCAGCGGCAGATTACCGGGTAGCGCGGAACGATTTCGTGGCCCTTTTTCTTCCAAAAGTCAGCAAACTTGTTCCAGAATTCAACGTAAGTTTCCTTGCGCGGGTTCTTGCGGAAGAAAGAATAAGGCTCGTGGGACGAGTCCCCGCAGTCTTCCTTGTCGATGCTCCAGTAGCCCTTGCCGCACTTGGGGCAGACCCTGCGCTGGAAGCCTTCCTGCTCAAAGAGCGGGACTTGGTAGTATTTCTTGTAGTCCTGGGCGAACTGCTTCTTGAGGTCTTCCTTTGTGATTGCCATCTGAATCAAACCCTAACTGTTGAAAAACGCTATTGATTGCAAAAAAGCCTTGAAAATATACTAAGGAATTGAGCTGCCAAGCCTAAAAAATGCGTAGATATACCATTGAATCCATAGACGCGGACAAAAACCGCACAGGCACGAACACAGGTATGGAAAAACCGACAGGACCGCTCGCAGAAACGCGCCTGCTTCTTGCGCCCGTAAAGGAACGCCCGCTGCTTGCGCCCGCTAAAGAAGCACCCAATCCACAGTTACCGCAGGAAACAATCGACAGGATTCTCATGCTAGCAAAACAGGGTAAATCACCCAAGAAAATAAGGGCAATGACCAAGGTTGGCATAATGCCCATAAGAAGGCTTACAGAGAAAATCGATTTTGGTTCGGCTTTAACATCCGAACCAAGCGCGCCTGAGGTCTTGCCCGCACAACAAAAACGCGACAAGCCCAAGCGAATTGCGACGAAAACGCACTACGTTCAGCGGGCAGTCAAATGGGCGAATGAAAACCACGAACAAACGATGGATGAGCATAAGGGAATAGATGCACTCAAGTCAGTCTATTTCCATATGTTCGACGGAAAAACGCCCAAGGAAATATCGGAAAAAATGCGCATGCCGCAAGGAAGGGTGCTGGAAATACTGTTCAACCCCAAGACGCAGGAGGCGGTGCTTGACGCTTCGAAAAAAGCGATAATGGAAGACGAACGCTTTCACTGCTTCCCCGACGACCCGTATGAAGTCAAAAGAAACCAGGCGCTCTTGCACATCTATTCCGGCAGGATACGCATAAACAGCGACGACAACTACACCCAATTGCTGAAGGAGCACGTCCCGAGCAAATTGCGAAATTTTGTCAAGCTCAGATAAAATCAGGCCGAAATATCAAAGAACGCCGCGCCGTAGGCTTGGAAGGCTTTCCTGAGGTCGCCCGCCTTCATACGGACTGCAACGGTGTTCTGTCCAGCTGCAAACTCCAAGACCTTGCTCTCGTCTTCAAAAAGCGACTTGTCCACAAGCACCGAAATCCTCGGCGTGTGGCCCAACGGGGGCACCCCGCCTGGAGCGCAGCCCGTGAGGGATTCGATTTTATCCAGCGGCGCAAGCTTTGCCTCGTCAGCCTGCAGGACTGCCTTGAGCTTCTTCAAGTCAAGCTTGCGGTCTGCCCGGATTGCAGCGCAGACTGAAAAGTCCTTGTCAGCACGCCGGAACAGGACAATGAGCGACTTGATGCCGTCGGAAAGAGCGAGGTTGCGCACCCTCGCCGCGTCCTGCGCCGAGAGCACGGGCTCGTGCTGGATTTTCTCAAATGGGATTGCGTTGGATTCCAATAGGGAGACGATTGCTTTTGTTTCCGTTTCGGACAAGCAGCATGCACCTAATTGAATAAAATAAGAAGAAAAATAAAAAATTGAAAAAAAAAGAAAATCAAAAAGAAACTGAAAAGGTTGGAAAAAGGAAACTATCTCTTGGGCTTTCCTTTCGCCTTGCTGGACTTTGCCGCAGCCTTCTTTTCCTCTTTCTTCTTCTTGCGGTCCTCTTCGGATGCCGGAACAAAGCCACTGTCTGCAAGGGACTTTGCGCCTTCCTTGGTAATCTTTGCGTTGACCTGCGCGATTGTCTCGGAAATGGTGTTGCCTACGACGTTGCGCTTCTCGCGCGAGCCCTTGGTGACCTTGCGGATGCCTGCTCCACCTGAGAGGAATGCCAAAATCTTGTGAACTCCGACTATGTCCTTGCGCATCGGGAAACCCGCCTTGTCGGTCCCGCCGGTGATGGTAAGCTCGTAGCCTTCAAGCCCGATTATGGAGCCTTCGACCTTGTCGCCTATCTTCTTTCCAAGTAGCTGGCCTTCCTTGCTGGCCTCGACTTCCTTTTGGAACACGAACTTTGACTTCGGGTCGCCGAATACTATCTTCATTGAATACCTACACCCCTAATTGTGACTGTAATTTCTAAGCTCTAAATTGCCAAAAATCAGCTGTAATAATAGTCCATTTTAAGGCTATTAATTGTTTCGAAAAGCCCAAGGGAACGCAAAGCTACCTTGACTCTTGGCCAAGCGCCTTCAACGCCTTGATTTGCGCAAGGACCTCGCGCTCGTCCTCGGAAAGCGCCTGCTTGTACTTGCCCTCCAGGGTCGCCATGTCGTCAGAAGGCGGGTTGGTGTAAAGCTTCATCTTTTCCTTTATCTGGCGGCCGTAGTAGACCCCGGATACGCTGATTGCGACCTGCTCGCCGCGCTTTGCGGACTCCACGGGCTCCTTGTCCTTCTGGATTCCGCGCACAAAGCCCACCACAACCCCCTGCTCGTTCATAAGCGGGGCGTCCTTCTTGAGAAGGCCGGACTCGACTTCAACGCCGAACACCGCGGGGTTGGACTCACGGAAGCAGCAGCCGGGCATGAGGAATATGCGAGCTGGCATCACCAGGCTTGCGAAGGCCTCGCGCTTTGCGGCTGCTTTTTTCTCCTCAATCCAGCGCCAGTAGTCGTCCACAATCGAGTAGATGATTGAGCTTGGGAAAATCTTGACGCCCTCGGAATCCGCAAGGGCAAGCACGTCGGGATCCTGCGGCACGTTGAATGCAAATACCACCCCCAAGTCGGGGTTTTTCTTGCCCACGCTTGCAGCCTCAAGCACTTCCTTTTTGGAAACCGGCCCGATGCCAGTAGAGCGGACGGTGATTTTTTCCCCAGCAAGGAGCTTCTCAATCGCCTCCAGGCTTCCGAACGCGTCTGCTTTGATTATGATGCCGTCGTTCTGGGTCGCCGTGACGAGCTCCTTGATCTCGGACTCGATTGCAGCTTTTGCAGCAGCGACCTTGGCGTCGTGCTCGGAGTCAGCGGGGTTGATGATGGTGATTGACGAGCCTGCGACCGCGATGTCCGCACCCTCGCAGGCGATTTTGAGGCCGACTGCTGCGGAAGCAGTCGGTATTGATGAGAACTTCTCGCGCGGGTCGCGCATCTCGTCAAGCGGCTTGGGCTTGAGTATTGCCTTGACCTTGCTCTGTATTGCGCCGTCTGCGCTTGCAAAGACAAGGGTGTCGCCTTCGGAAATCGTGCCGTCGAAAAGTATTGCATCAAGTGTCATTCCCAGGCCGCGCTCCTCGCGAACTTCCAGGACGTTTGCCTTGCCACCAACTCCGCCAATTATTGTCAGGCGTCTTTCCAGGAACTTCTGCGCCAAGCCGGAGACGTAGAGGAGGAGTTCAGGTATTCCCTCGCGCGTCTTTGCGCTGACCGGAATCAAAAGCACCTGCTTTGTGAAGTCGCTTACCCGGTCGAAGCGCTCCGCAGAGATGTTGCGCGAATACAGTTGGCCGACAATCTCGTAGAGCCGCTGGTCAAGAAGGGCCTTGGTGCGCTCCTGCTGGACTTTCTCGGTCTCGGTAAACGATGCTCCGGGCTGTGCATTCCAACCTGAGATTGCATCCGTCTTGTTGAGCGCCACCACAAACGGCGTCTTGAACTCGCGGAGGATGTCAAGCGCCTCCTCGGTCTGGCGCTCCACGCCCTTGGTCACGTCAATGACAAGGATTGCGATGTCGGCGATGCTCCCGCCACGGCGGCGGAGGTTGGTGAAAGCCTCGTGGCCGGGCGTGTCCACTGTGAGGATTCCGGGTATGGTGAACTGGATGGGAAGCCGCGAAAGAACGGGCTTGCATACGTCCTGCACCACTCCAATCGGGATTTCGGACGCGCCGATGCTTTGCGTGATTGCGCCCGCTTCCCTGCTTTGCACCTTGGTGTGCCTGATTGCGTCAAGCAGGCTGGTCTTGCCGTGGTCGACGTGGCCAAGCACGCACACGATGGGCTGGCGGAGGGCGGGCATTGTTCATCACTTAAAGCATTGACGGGCATCGAACTGGTTTCTTACCCGTTGATTATCGAGTCGTCCGATCGGGAGTACTTGTAGATTTCCTTTTCAGTAAACCACAGCGCAACCTCAAAATTCGCCTCCTCGATTGAGCCCGAGGCGTGGATGAGGTTGCGGATCGGCCTCTTCTTGGCGTTCGCCAAGTCAGGCGAGTCAACAGCGTAATCGCCGCGAACAGTGCCCGGGAGCGCGACAAGGGGAAGAGTCGCACCCACAATCTTGCGCACGTTCTCAACTGCGTGGTTTCCCTCAAGCACGAATGCGATTACTGGCGAGCCGCAGATGAAGTCAACCAGCCACCCTTTGACCATCTTTCCGATTTCAATCGCGTTGTCGGTGCCAAGCTCCTTCTTCGGGTCGATGCCGTACTTCTGGTAGCTCTCAAGGGTCTTTGTGCCGACTATGGAAAGCCACTTGTCGTCCGACGGGTAGTGCTTGGTGACAAGCTCCTTTGACGGCTTGGTCATCTTCATTGCAACGACCTTGAGCCCGGCTTTCTCGAAGCGCAAGAGCACTTCCCCGCAGAGCGCGCGCTGGACGCAATCAGGCTTGAGCATTACGAAAGTCCTTTCCATCTAAACCCACCTTTGAAAAGTTTTAGCCCGGATTTTCGGGCAGATTAAACATCGAGTCCTGTTTTGCTGAACAGCTTTCGAAGTAACAGTAGTAGAATAGGGGACGATTAGGGTTTTTAGTCCTTAGTTTCGCCGGAATAGAGCTTGATTGTGGAGCCCTTCCACTCGATGTCCATGTGGTCCTTGGAATTGGAAGCGCCCTTCTTCTCAGCCGGCTTTTGCTCCTTCTCAACGGGCACGACCTCAATCTTCTGGGACGGCTCCTTGAGCACTACCTCGACGCGGTTCGCAGCCTTCCTTGTCGCGTGCTTTTTCTTGACTGCGACTTTCCGTCCGGACGCGGTCTTGACTACGACTTCGACTTTGTTGGATGCCGTTGATGCCTTGGAAGTCCTTGCCTTCTTTGGCTTGTGCTTTACCTTTGCCGCCTTCTTGGCAACTGGCTTTGCCTCATTCTTGACTATGACCTCAACGCGGTTCGTCGACTTGGCACGCTTGTGCCTCTTGGCCACATTCTTCTTTTTCTTGGCCTTCTTTGGGGGCGTCCTCTTTCCTGCAACCGTGACTTCAACTCGGTTGGAACCGGACGTCCCGGCTTTCTTCACAGTCGTGCCCTTGGCACCCCTGACCACGACTTCAACGCGGCTCTTCCCGGCCTTTCCCTTCCTGGCGGGCTTCCTGGCCGGCTTTGGCCGGCTTTTCCTTGCAGCCTGGTTCTTGATTACGACCTCGACGCGCTGCGTCTGGCGGCGTGCCTTGCGGCGTTTGTGGGCGTGAGTGCTGCGGATGCGCTTGTGGGCGGTCTTGGCTGTTTTAGTTATCTTCCTTGCAGCCGGCCTTGCCTTCTTCTTGGCAATCTTCTTTGCCTTGGCCTTCTTCCTGCCTGCCTTCTTCCTCTTTTTCCTTGCGTGAACCGCCTTCCTTGCAACCACAACAGGCTGCACGACAACGGGCTTGAACGGGATCTCTATCTGTTTTGACTCCTGCGGCCTCTCAACGCCAAGCGCGCGCTCGACTTCCGCTATGCGGTATTCAAGCACCGCAAACTCCGCGTTCAGGTCCTGGATCTTGCGCTCGTGCGAAGCCACGCTTTCGGAAAGCGCCCCGGAGCTTGTCTCCGCCGGACTGACGGAAGTTACAGTCGATTCCTGCGTGCTTGTCTCCACAATCGTGCTTGACTCGGAAACCGACTCCTCTGAGGTCTCCTCAAGCCGCGCCGCATCGGCAAGCGAACTTGCAGGAAGCGCGCCAATCTCGTAGGGCAGCACCTCGTCGGCAAACTTTGTCTCGCCAACCGCGCTCTTGATTGCAGCAAGCCTGTCTGAAAGGATTACCGAGTCGCCTGATGAAACCGCGCTGGCCTGGACGCTGCCTTGTGCAGCAACCGGCTGCCGGGTGCGCTGGTAGGACAATGCCTTTGTCCGCTCGCCCGCCTGCTTCTTTGCATTAAGGTACGAGCTGACCAGGTACGCGTCAATTCCAGCAATGCCCAGGAGGGCGATTTGTTCCAAGACCATCTGACAGTTTTCACCAAACTAGCGCTTCTTTGAAGTCTTCTTTGCCTTCTCGGGCGTCTCGTCTTCATCCTCGTCTTCCGAGTCGTCATCTTCTGACGCATCATCCTCGTCGGAGTCGTCATCGTCCTCGTCGTCGCCTGACTTGCGCGCAAAGTAAAAGAGAACGAGTATCACGCCGATTGCCACTATGGCAAGCGAAAACATCGACACCAGGCCTCCTGAGAACATCCCTGTTGAGGCCGAGGGAGTTGCTGCGCGGAGCGAAACCGGGAGCGAGTAGGTCGCGCCGGCCTTGTCAGCAACAACCAGGGTGGCGTTGTAGTCCTTGCCCTTTGGAAGCTGCGCTGAAAGCGAAAGCTCGACGTAAGAGTTTGCGGGTATTGACGCGTTGGAAGGCGACACGTTCACCGATGCGTCGCGCACCAAGACGGTCACGTTCGCAGTCGCGTTGGCGTAATTGTAGAGCCGGACAGTGGTGTTCACCGCCTCGATTGAGCCGTTGGTGCCGTTCACAACCGATGCGGACGACTTGGCGGTCTTTGCAGCCACCTTGCCTTCGGTTGCGTTGACAAAGAACAGCGTCTCCCCGGAGCCCTGCTCGCCAACTGCGCGAACAGTTGCGTTGAACGGCTTGGCCATGCTTGTTGAGACCACCAGGTCGATGTTGATGCTCTTGCCAGCGGGAATCGAAGGCAGGGTCACGTCGGACACCGTCATGTTTGAGATTAGGACGCGGACCGAGCTGATGTCGTAGTCAGCGGCGTTGCGGAGGGTCACGGTAACCTGCTTCTGCAGCCCGGACTCGAACACCAACCCTTGCGGAAGTATTACCCACAGCACGCCCAAGGGGGCCTTGGTCGCGTTGGTGGCGTTTGATGATTCATTCACAGCAGGCGCGGCTGACGGCACTGCCGAAGCGTTGGCAGCAGGCGCAGCTGTTGCAGCCACAGTAGGCGATGCGCTGGGCACAACTGACGGGAATGAAACTGGAATCGTCTGGTTTCCTGAGATTACGCTTACCAGGGTAAGGTTGGAAGCAAAGCAGTCCTCGACCTGGAGCTGCGACGCCACAAAGCCCGAGGTCTTGCCGTTTGACGCCACGAGGGTAATCGGGTAAGTGCCGACTGCAACGCGGGTCGTGTTAACGGTGTAGAAGACGTTCTCGGACGACTTGCCGGGCACGGTAAACGCCGCGACTGAAAGCGTGCCGTTGACTTGGCTGTTTGCGGTGACGTTGAACGCCGCTGCCGCAGCCTCAGGGTTGTAAATGCTGAACTTGAAGCGCGCAACCTCGCCCTTGCAGGCGCGGACGGTCGTCGTGATTACCGGCACCGGGACGGGGGGTATCTCCACACACAGGTTCGTGGTGCTGTTGCAGGAGAATCCCGAAGCGCAAGCGGGGTTGCCGTACTTGCATCCCGAAGGCAGCACGCAGGCGTTGCTCTGGCACACCTTGGGCGAAGCACAAGCGGGGTTGCTGTAATTGCATCCCGTTGGAAGCACGCAGGCGTTGTTCTGGCACACCTTGGGCGACACGCAAGCGGGGTTTGAGTATGCGCATCCCTTCGGGGTGGGAGTGGGAGTAGGCGCAGTCACGTACACCGTGAACCTTGCCGACTGCTTTGAGTGGCCGGATGAGTTTATCAGGAGGGCGTAGGTGCCTGCGGTTGTTGCGCAGGGGACTGCGATGACCGCATCAGCTGATGCCTGGCTTGATGGCCCGACTGCAAGCGCAGTTGGGCTGAATGAAGCTGAGAGGCCGCCCGAGGAGGAGAGCGCGAACGCGTCCTGCTTGGAGCCGTTGTTCTGGACCGTGACTTTGACCTTGACGGAGTTGCACCGCGCCACTGTTGCGGATGTTGCGTTGAGGGTGAGGGCGGAGTCGTAGCAGTTCGACACGACAAGCAGGCCGCTTGCGCGCGACACGGACACGCCGCCGTCGGCGATTATTGTGAAGGGGTAGGTCCCGACTGCGCGATTGACTGTTGAAACAAGGAATGAGAAGTTTGCGGCCTCTCCGCGGCCAAGCGAAAGCCTGGGGGTTGAGAGGGTGCCGGTAATGCCGGACGGGCTGATGGAATAAGTGAGGGGCTCGGCCTGGTTGTAAAGCTCGAACTCGAACACGGCGTTCTCGCCCTTGCACACGGATACGCTGCCTGCGGAATCCGCAAGGGCAAACGGCGCTGCGAACAGCAGCAGGAAAAGACCGAATACGAGCGAGTACTTCATTTTGAACAAAACCCCCTTAAACAACAATTTCCCGCCCCTAAAAAATTAAAAAGGGGCGCGATGCGCCATTTACTTTTTGCCTCGGCAACTCATATGCCCTATGCCGCGGTCTCCTCGTGCTTGCGGATGCCGTAAAACAGCACCGCGCCGATTGCAAGGAGTATGACCAATGCCACGCCAAAGCTTGACGCGCCTGCCGCGCTGAAGAAACCGGTGAGGATTCCTGACGACCCGGCGCTGGTGGCGTCTATTGTGAACGGCGCGCTTGCGGTCCTGCCAATCGGGTCAACGATTGCTATTGACGCGGTGTAGACGCGCTTCTGGAAGTTGGTTGCGCTTATTGCAACCGTGAACTCGCGCATGTCCCCTGGCCGTATCGTTGCCGCGCGCGGGTAGTACGTTGCAGCCCAGCCCTCGGGCAGGTTAACGTTGGCCTCGTAAAGGAGCGAGCGGTTCTCGTTGTTCTTCACAAGGAACGAGGCGTTTGCTATGAAGTGCGTGCCGTTGTAGTTGTAGTCTACTTGCGGTGCGTAGATTGTCACGTCGGGCACGTTGCCTGACTGCACCTGCGAAAGCGAAGAGCGGTTGACCGCATACAGCGAGGACGCGTACTGCGAGCTTGCGTTGACCGCACCTATGGTCGCAAAGCACAGCTGCTGCTGCTTGACTATCGCGCCGTCCTTGCGGATGTACAGCGTCACGTAGTTTGCGGCAAGAAGCCCTGTAGGGTTGACAGTCACGGTGACGACCTGGCTTGAGTAGCGCGCGAAGTTGTTGATCACCTGGGGCGCCACCAGCGGGTGCAGGTAGCCGTTGTCGGTGACTTCGACTGCGTAGTTTGCGGCCTCGCCGTTGTTGTACAGCGTTATCGGGTACTGCACGCCCTTTGCGATGTTGGGGCAGCCTGAGAATCCTATCGAGATGTCTGTGCTTGACGCGCCGCTTGACATTGCGACGGTGTCGGTTGCAATGCTGAACGGTGCGGTCGCGCGCAGGACTATCGGAAGGGTGTAGAACTGTGCGTTGGGCACGGTTGCGCAGAACTGCAGGTCGTCGCGCGTCTCGTACGAGGAGAGCCGGAACTGCTGGAGGCTGAAGCTGCCGTCCACGTAATACGGGCCTGAGTCGTATGAAAGGGTCACTGTGCCGGACTCCGCCCCGCGGTTTTCCACCTGGAAGTTGTAGCACAGCCTCTGGCCTATCGAGCCTGTGCGCAGCTTGTCAACGATGTTGACGCGCAGGTTGCCCGATGCGCATATTGGGAGCTGCAGCGACTGCGAGGATGCCGAGTTGCTGTTGTTGAAGTTGACTATGCCCAGCGAGCCTCCTGAAACGGTGTCTGCAAACCCTACGGTCACGCTGATTACTGCCTCGCCGTTTGCGGGAAGCACAACCGAGGACGGACCTGAGAGCGTCACCTGCGATGCCGAGGAGTACGCCATCGACACTGTCATCGAGGACGACTGGGTGTTCTTGAGCTTGACTTGGTAAGTGCTGGACGCGCTGCCGCATGCTGGCGAGGAGATTAGGGAAACCTGGAAGTCCCCTCCAAGCGAGAGCTTGTCAGTTGAGGTGCACGAGCCGCTGACGGACGTCACGACAACGTCGTAGTCGCCTGCAGCGATGTTTGCAACTGTTGCGCTGATGTCGCCTGTGCTGGTAGTTGTCCCGCTTGTGGAGCCTACGACAGTGCCTGCCTTGTTGCGCACCTCAATTGAGTAGGTGCCCTTTGAGCGGGTCCCTGCATTGTCCGCAAGGTACCCTGTGACCTGCACACCAGGCACTGTTGAGGAGAACTTTGCAACGCCGCCCCGAAGCTTGGTGTTGCAGTCTCCGGAGAACGTCATTATTCCGGAAGAGGACGTCGCGGATGAGGATGCCGACGGGCAGGTGAGGTACTTGGCATCGACCTGGGCGGAGTAGGTGCCGTCTCCGAACGGGCCTGGCACCGAAATGGTGAACGTGCCGTCAAAAAGCGAGCCCACGTAAGCCTGCTTGAAGAGGCTTCCGTCCTTGTAAACCTTCACGGTGACGTTGGCGCCTGAAAGCGAGGTGCCGTGGTTGTACACGGTACCAGTGACAGTTGCCGGGCTTGCGGAGCCGGTCTGGGTGAGCGCTGATGCGACGGTGACGTCGCAGGACGCTATGCCTACAATAAGGTTGGAGCTTGCCGCCGGGCAGGTGTTGAACTGCGCGCTTGCGTTGATGCGGAACGAACCGCTTGCAAGGGTGTTGGGAACTATCCAGTTGGTCGAGAACTCGCCGCCTGATGCGGTGACGGGTATGGTCGCCTGGGTGTTGCCGAACATGTCCTGGACCTTGACATATACGGTAGTGCCTATCGGCAGGTTGTTGTTGCGCAGCGTCCCGCGGATGTTCATGACCTCGCCGCTTGCGTACTGGACCTTGTCGGTCTCCACGCTGATTGCGGTGTTGCAGGTGTCGACGTGGAAGTTTATTGTCGAGCCTGCGGAAGTGCAGCCTGACGAGCAGGCAACGCTGCCTGTCGGGAGCGCGATGTTGCACGACATGTCAAGCGAGTAAGTTCCCTGCTGGTGGAAGTACGACTGGTTGATGTTCACGGTTCCGGGGTAGTCCACGTTCGGGAGCGTGTCGAACGCATACGTGCCTACCAGCGTCCTCGAAAGACCGGGGCCTGAGAGGTATGCAGTGCAGTCGACCGGCGGGTCGTTCTGGCAGAACTGGTCAGTTGTAGCGGAAATCTGGAGGCTGTTGTGGGCGCGGTGACCGCTGATTATGCAGGCGCTGATCGTACCGGCCGGGTTGCACGGCTTTACGGTCGTAAGCTCGGGGTCGGAGACTCCGTAGCGGCTGCAGTAGGTCTTGACCGCGCTGACGCAGCCTGCATCTATGAAGTGGTAATCGCTGCAAGGCACGCCGCAGATGTACTCACCTGCGGAGCAGGAGTAGTCGCCGCTTGTGCCCGACGGGTAGTAGGTCGGGGATGAATACGGGCTGTAGCTGCCCGATGACCTGCACGCGCCGTCATAACAGCCATATGCACAGGATGCTACAGTCTGCTCGACATCGCCTCCTGAGCAGTAGCCTTCCCGTACCGCATCACCGGACGTCACTTCGTTGCCGGTTGAGGAGGACATGCAGGCATCATATACGGTCTGGCCGTTGCCGGTGGCGTACCCATCAGTGTAATAGTCCTGCCCTCCGTCCGAGTCATAGCACGAGTCCGAGCCGTAGTAGCTTGAACTCCTGCAGTAGCCGTAGTATTCGTCGCAGTACTCGCCCGAACCGCAATCATAGTCGGAGTCGCAGTAATCGTAATAGGAGTAGCTGTTCCGGCACACGTTGTAGTATTCGTCGCAGTACTGGTTGGAGCCGCATTGCGAATCATAAGTGCAGTAATTATCGTAATCGTTGTAGTCGCTCACGCACATATAACCGTTCCAGGACTGCCAGTAGCTGCAGCCGTGATCGTAATAGTCATAAGTATAGCGGCAGGTGTTCCCGCTGCAGTACTCGTCCCACCCGCAGTCGCCGCTTGAGTAGCAGTAGCCGGAGCGCAGGTCGCAGCTGTTGCCGTCCCAATACTCGTACCAGTCGCAGTGGTTGTAGTCGTCCCTGCATACGTGCCGCGAGGTGTCGCAGTACTCGTCATAGTCGCAGTCGTTGTCGTAGCTGCATTCGCCGCAGCTAAGGGAGGCCGAGCCGAAGAGGAGGAGGTTGCTGTACACGGTCTCCTGGAGGTAGTTGACCTGGTTTGACTCGCGGACGCTGAACTTGAAGGATGCTTCCGCGCCGTTGCCTGCAAGGCTCTGGTCGTTCACCTGGGTAATCTGGAGGTTCTGCATGCAGTAGCAGGCGGTGTCGTGGGGGACGTTGCGCGTGGATGACTGGTTATATGAATTGCAGGTGAGCGTGCTAGTGCAACCGGTGTCCGTTGGGAGGAAATAAGTGCATGTCTGGCCTGCGGAGTCGCAGGTTGCGCCGGGAGTGCACGAGGCGTACGCGGCTGCAGACGGGAACGCCAAGAAAAGCGCGCCCGCAACAAGTAGAAGCCCGATTATTGGCAATAGAAAATTGATGAATGCCTTCCTGGAGAATGCCATTTGCCCACTGTCACCTGCGAAATTGACCCCAAACATTATGTTACTACTGTGCAGTAACTAATATTTAAAGCAAATCCCCTAGACACTACTGGACAGTAAGTAATAATATAGTGGCGAAATGGCTGGAAAGATGCCGGCGGCTGGAAAAACCGGGAACCTTGCAGTAGGACAAAAAATATGGAAAATTCCGGAAAACCGGCTAATTATCGGTAGTTGTGCTTCTTGGGCACGTAGAACGCGTCGCCCTTGGTCGGGTCGGGAAGAACGACTTTCGAAGTGATAGTCTTCTTCATAACTTCCTCGAAGAGCAGGAAGTTCTCGACAACGAGTATTACCTGCTTGCGCGTCATGCCCTTGCACTTGCGCAGGATGTCTATTGAGAGCTGCCTGCGCTTGGTCGGCTTGGACATGACCAAATCAAGCTCCTCCTTCTTCTTGAGCTTGGCGTGGATCTCGCGCAGAACCCCCTTTACCTGCTTCTCAGCTGCAGCAAGCTCTTCCGACGGGAAGCTGGTCTCGCGGCTTCGGAGTACGCGTTTTTCGCGGAGAACGAACCCCAGATAGAGGTCCATATGCTCGGCGGACATCATTTTAGCATTAGCCATATCCATACCATGGACGCGGAACAATATATTAGTTACTAAAAAGTAGTCACAAAGCCAACACGCAGAACTAGCGTTCCGCGCGGCTAAGGCTTGTACCGAAGCCTTCGGTTCCCAGTGCTTCCTTCAACTGATGCGCAAGCGCCTTGGAATCCGCGTGCGGAAACGCTCTGTTCAGGTAAATAGTGACTTTCGGCTTGGCTTCCTTCCCAACTACTGACAATATGCGCTCCTTCAATGCGCTCGGAGGGCACATTTCCACAGTCAGGGGCGAACGGTCCTCGTGCCCTACAGGATGGCCGTAGTCATTGACAGAATACTTGAAGTTCTTCAGGCGAAGCACGTAGGGTTCATCCCTTGGCCGGTGCTCTACATGGTACACGCGCTCAATATTATCGTAAGGCCGGCCCGGCCTGATGACCGACTGGTACTTGAAACCATCCGCCACATTCCGGACAGTCTTGTCAATGCGGTTCCAATACTCACTCATACTATACGCGGGCATCATAGGCATCCAAAAGATGACACCCGACCAAATAAAATAACCTATTGCCACGCACGACTGTTAATCCGGTATTAACATTTATATACTTTCACGTTTCTTAGCAATAAGCCGTTAAAACGGTATTAACAGGAAAGGTTTGAGACATGATTTTCTTGGCAAGGGTTTCCCCAAGGCCGCCGGAACGGCAGGCGCAAAGGACAATGCTCCGGCAGGCCCCTATTGAATGGCAACAGGAAAGGCCGCAAGCGCAGAAAAATGAAACTAGGCACGGGCCGCAGGCACCGCAACAGCCTCAGGAGCCACAGCAGGCAAGGCAGGCCGCACTCCAACAGCAGATTCCTGCTGGCGAGTTCGAGCAGATTTGCAGGCTCTTTGGAGCGCTTTCGGAGCGCGACACCGGCCACACGGTTGTGCGCGTCTACAAAGTAGTAATAGAGAGGGCGCACCCGCAGGAGGGCATCGGCTCAAGCGAGCTTGCCGAAATCGAAAGCCTCAACAGGCTTACTGCGCTGCACCACCTCAACCGCCTGGCCGAGCTGGGGATGCTTGAGAAGCGCGGCCCGCGCTATTATCCGCGCGACTTTGACGAAATCTTCGACGAGTTCGAAAAGCAGGCGATGGAGAACATCCGCAGGGCGCGCATTATTGCAAGGCAGCTCGAAAGGCAGGAGTGAACAAAAAACGATTGTGATTGCATGAGTGACGACAAGAACACCAAGGAAAACGAAAAAGTCGCAGACGAAACCGTCGAAGCAGGAACAGAAGCCGCCAAAGGCTGTCCCGAAGGCTGCATCGCAGTCGAGGACTACAAGAGGCTTGCTGCTGACTTTGACAATTACAGGAGGCACGCGGAAAGCGTGGCGCAGGACGGCAAGGCTCGCGGGAAGATGTACGTTGCATCCGACCTGCTTGCCTTGCTTGACGATTTTGACTCGGCAATCGAGCATTACGAAAAGAACGAGGAGGTAAAGGCTGGCCTTGTTGGCCTGAGAAAGAGGCTTTTTGACACGCTCAAGGCACACGGCCTGGAAGAGATTGCAGGCTGCGAAGGAAAGAAGTTCGACCCGGAAGTGCAGGAAGCTGTGAGGACGGACGACAAGGCACAGGAAGGAATAATCGCGTGTGAGCTCCGGAAAGGATATTCATTCTGCGGCCAGATTTTGCGCCACCCGATGGTGGTCGTTGGCAGCGGAAAGAAAACAGACGGAAAAGAGGAAGAAAAGAAGAAGTGAAGAAAGAAAAAAAACAGCAGAGGAAAAAATAAAAAAAATCGAAAAGGGAAAAATGGACGAAAAAATCAGGAAATGAAATCAAAAAACGGATGAAAAAAATCAAAAAAAATCAACAGGAAAATCAAAAAATTACACTAAAAATTCAGGTGAAGAAAATATGGCAAAGATAATCGGAATCGATTTGGGGACAAGCAACTCGGCAGCTGCGGTGATGCAGGGAAGCAGGCCGATAATCATACCAAGCGCTGAAGGCGCAACCGTGGCAGGAAAAACCGTGCCATCAGTGGTTGCATTCACAAAGGACAACCAGGTCCTTGTTGGAGAGCCGGCAAGAAGGCAGGCTGCCACGAACCCGGATGGCACAATTGCCGCTGCAAAGCGCAAGATGGGGACTGCCCAGAAATACACTATTAATGCAAAGGACTACACCCCGCAGGAAATCTCGGCGTTCATACTGCAGAAAATCAAGAAGGACGCCGAGGCGTTCCTTGGCGAGCCGGTCACGCAGGCAGTCATCACAGTTCCTGCATACTTCAACGACAACCAGCGCCAGGCAACAAAGGACGCGGGATTGATTGCAGGACTTGAGGTCATGCGCCTCGTTCCCGAGCCAACTGCAGCAGCGGTTGCATACGGGGTGGACAAGACCGGTGCTGACCAGAAAATCCTCGTGTTTGATCTTGGAGGCGGCACTCTGGATGTCACAATAATGGACTTTGGCGGCGGAGTGTTCGAAGTCAAGTCAACAAGCGGTGACACCCAGCTTGGCGGAACCGACATGGACAACGCCATGATTGAGTACATTGCCAGGGAGTTCAAGGCAAAGAACAAAATCGACCTTGCAGCGGACGGCCAGGCAATGGTGAGACTGCGCGAGGCAGCAGAGAAGGCAAAGATTGAGCTTTCAACTGTGCTTGAGACGGACTTGAACGTGCCGTTCATCACCCAGGACGTTACCGGAAAGCCAGTCCACCTTGCGATGAGGCTTTCAAGGGCAACCCTTGAGAGCATAGTCCAGCCCATTGTCGAGCGCTGCAGGCACCCGCTGATGCAGGCAATCGAGGACGCTAAGCTCACCCCGGACAAGATTGACAAGATCATCATGGTCGGAGGACCGACCCGCATGCCGGTAATCCAGCGGTTCGTCGAGGGGCTTGTTGGAAAGAAAGTCGAGCGTGGAATCGACCCGATGGAGTGCGTAGCGCTTGGCGCTGCTGTGCAGGCGGGAATACTTGGCGGTGAAGTCAAGGACTTGCTCCTGCTCGACGTGACTCCGCTTTCGCTTGGAATCGAGACCCTTGGAGGAGTGTTCACAAAGATAATTGAACGCAACACCACCATCCCGACCAAGAAAAGCCAGGTATTCTCAACTGCTGCTGACAACCAGCCCGCAGTGGACATCTACGTGTTCCAGGGCGAAAGGCCGACTGCGCGCGACAACGTGCTTCTTGGCAACTTCCAGCTTTCAGGCATACCGCCTGCGGCAAGAGGCACACCCCAGATTGAGGTCACTTTTGACATCGACTCGAACGGCATCCTCAGCGTCAGCGCAATGGACAAGGGAACCAAGAAGGAGCAGAAAATCCGCATAATGGCCCCTAACAAGCTGTCCAAGGAAGATGTTGAAAAGGCAGTAAAGGAAGCCGAGGCCCACGCAACCGAGGACCGCGCGCGCCTGGACGAGATTACCTTGCGCAACGAGGCGGACACCGCGGTTTGGGCAATCGCAAAGACCCTTGATGACTACAAGGACAAAGTCCCCGCAGAGACCAAAGAAAAGGTCGAAAAGGCAGTTGCCGAGGTCAAGGACGCCCTTGCAAAGAACGACATGGCAATCCTCAAGACCAAGATGGAGGAGCTCCGCAAGGTCGAGCAGGAAATCGGCCAGGCAATATACAAGGACGCAGGCGCACAAGGCCCCCAGCCCGGACAGGGAGCAGGACCGGACATGGGCGCAGGCCCCAACCAGGGTTTCGGAGGAGCCGGTGCAGGACCAAACCAAGGCCCAACCGGCCCCGGCGGGAACGCAGGACCTGACGACACGGTTGACGCGGAGTTCACCAAGAAGGGTTGATGAGTACTATTAGGGAAGCGGGGAAAGGGAGACTATACCACCACCCTCTATCTCTTTCCCCCTGCCACCCTAATCCCCTTTTATTTTTCAGTTTCATTCAATTGTAATCAATTCATTTGGTTTTTCCAAATTCTTCAAGGTAGCAAAAATGTCATCAAAGCGCGACTATTACGAAGTGCTCGGGGTTTCCAAGAGCGCAAGCGTTGACGAGATCAAGTCAGCCTACCGCAAGCTCGCACTCCAGTACCACCCCGACCGCAACAAGGGCGCGGAAGCCGAGGCCAAGTTCAAGGAAATCAGCGAAGCCTACGCCGTGCTTTCTGATGCAAGCAAGCGCAAGATGTACGACCAGTACGGGCCGGACGGATTCTCGCACCAGTTCTCGCAGGAGGACATCTTCCGCGGAGCTGATTTTGAGAGCATCTTCAGAAACACGGGCTTTTACGACTCCGACGACCTGGGCACGTTCGGCGACATATTCTCATCCTTCTTCGGACAGCAGTTCGCGCAGCAGGCGGGGCCCGCAAGGGGCAGGAGCCTGCAATACGAAGCGGAAATCACGCTTTCGGAAGCTTACAGGGGAACCACCCGTGACATCAAGCTCGACCACGCGGTGCAGTGCACCCACTGCAAGGGAACGCGCGCGGAACCCGGCTCGCAGGTCAAAAAGTGCCTTGCTTGCAACGGAAGCGGCCAGGCAAGGCAGGTGCGCAGGGCAGGATACACCCAGTTTGTCACAATAGGCGCGTGCAGGGCCTGCTCCGGAACAGGAAAGACAACTGACAAGGAGTGCTCGCAATGCAACGGAAAGGGAACGATGAGAAAAGCCGAGACCATCTCGGTGAAGATTCCTGCCGGAGCATACGAAGGCCTTACCTTGAAGCTTCGCGGCCAGGGAGAAGCATCATCGGACGGCGGCTCGATGGGCGACCTTTACGTCATCGTGTCAATTAGGCCGGACAGCACGTTCCAAGTCGATGGCCTGGACCTGCATATGGACCGCAAGATTTCATTCTCACAGGCAGCTCTTGGCGCGAAAGTGCCAGTACCGACCATCGACGACGGCGAGGCCGAGCTGAAAATCCCGGCAGGCACCCAGACGCACGCCAAGTTCCGGCTGCGCGGCCAGGGGATGCCCTCAATGGACGGTGACGGACGCGGGGACCAGATTGTCAGGGTGATTGTGGAGACCCCAACCCACTTGAACGCCCAGCAGCGCGAGTACCTGGAAGCCCTTGACTCGGGCGCAATAGTCGAAAAGAAGGGCAAGAGAAAGAAGAAGGGCTTTTTTGGAAGCATACTCGGATGAATTTTTGGCCCCTGCCGTAAAATTTTGCTGAATTTTTCCTCGCAAAACCCTCAAATGCCTCTCAAAATGAATTAAATAGATTATAAAATATTGGCGCATTAGCTTTTGCGAGAGGTAAAACCCCTTTAGAGACCCGTCCGGAAAGCAAGCACAACGAGTTTGCTCCCCGAATGTCGTATTTAAAAGGATTTTTTCTCTACAATGCTTTGCCGCAACTCGGCACATAACATTTGCACAAGGAAAAAAGGAGGGACCCTGGAATGGAAGACATCGTGAAATCTGCTATTACTACAGGAGGAACGCAGAGGAAGGAAAGGACCAACGAGGAATTCGAGGAAATCAAGATCAGCGTCTTCGGAGTGGGAGGAGGCGGAAACAACACGGTAAACCGCATCTCCAAGCTCGGAGTGCAGGGCGCGCACCTCTATGCGGCCAACTCGGACAGGCAGCACCTGAACATACTCTCTGAAAACATCAACAAGCTCCTCATCGGCAAGAGCGTGACCCGCGGACTTGGATGCGGAGGATACCCCGAAGTCGGCGCAAAGTGCGCAGAGACCGACCGCGAGCAGCTCTCAAAGATGCTTGAAGGCACACACCTTGTGTTCCTCACTGCAGGAATGGGAGGAGGGACCGGTACCGGAGCGGCACCAGTCATTGCCCAGATTGCAAAGGAGCAGGGCGCAATAGTGGTCGCAATGGTCACCTACCCGTTCGCGCTTGAGCGCGCACGCCTGCAGAAGGCAGACGAGGGCATCCAGAAGATGCGCCAGTGCTGCGACTCGGTAATCATCCTGGACAACAACAGGCTCGTGCAGCTTGTGCCGAACCTTCCGATGAACCAGGCGTTCCTGGTTGCAGACGAAATCCTTGCAAAGGCAATCGGCGGGCTTGTGTTCACATTGACACAGCCCTCAATGGTCAACATCGACTTTGCAGACGTGCGTGCAATCATGGGCAACGGCGACCTCGGGATGATTGCAGTCGGCTCGGGCAAGGGCAACAACAAAGTGGACGACGCATGCCGCGGAGTAATGGAGAACAGGCTCCTTGACGTGGACTTTGCAGGCGCAAAGGGCGCGATCATCCACGTTGCTGGAGGCGCTGACCTTACTTTGGGAGACACCATCCGCGCAGGCGAGATGATTACCGAGCAGATGGACCCGTCCGCATCAGTCAAGTGGGGAGCGCGCGTGATGAACAACTTCGACGGCAAGATGGAAATCACTGCCATTGTCACCGGAGTCAAGTCGCCGCAGATCCTTGGCCGCGCATACGAAGGCGCACAGAAGAAGGCCAAGCCCAAGGACGACTTCGAAGGCATCGAGATAGTGGGATAAGTTCCCATTTCTTTCCTTTTTTCTTAATTTTTTTTTCTTTTAATCATCTTTTTCTGATTTCGTTTTCGTCCCAGCTTCCACGCCAAATCAGCTTACTGTCCAAAAGCCCATTAAACACCGGCAGCGATTATTGTCTTGATGAAAAAGACGGCCGCAACAGCAAAGCTCATCTTCGCCTCGGGCGAAAAGGACGCCGACCTATACTACGCAACCGGCATGTCCACTACTGACCCGTTCCTTTATCTGGAGCAGGGCAGGAAAAAAGTGATGTTTGCAAGCGCGCTCGAGTGCTCGCGCGCAAAAAAGCACGCAAAGTGCGGAGTGGAAGCTTTGCCCGTGCCAAAGACTGCTGCCGAGAAGAGGATGGGCCCGACAATAATGGCAATCAAGGCAAAGAAGATTCGCAGCGCATCGGTTCCCTACGACTTCCCAACAGGGCTTGCACAGAAGCTTTCAGAATACGGCATCAAGGCAAATGCGGTGCAGTGGCCGCAGTTCTTCCGGGAACGCGAGGTCAAGTCCGAGCGTGAAATCCACATGATTGCCCATTCGCAGGAGATGGCCCAGCAGGCCATCGAGCTGGCTGAGGGCATCATCGCAAGGGCCCTGCCTGACAAGGCAGGCAGGCTAGTTTTTGAGGGCAAACCCCTGACAAGCGAGTACCTGCAAGGCCGCATCGCGAATTTCCTCTCCAACCGCGGGCTTGAGGCCGGCGAGACAATAGCAAGCTGCGGCCAGGACACCGCGATGCCACACGCACGCGGAAGCGGTCCGATTTTGAACGATTCGCCGATAATACTGGACATTTTCCCGCAGGACCTTTCCTCACGGTATTACGGCGACGTCACGCGCACGGTGTTCAAGGGAGAACCATCCAAGGAGTTCGTGCGTATGTATGAAGCAGTCAAGGCGGTCCAGCAAGGGTGCCTGGACCGGCTGCGCGACGGCTCGGTTGGAAGCGAGCTTTACAATTACGCGGTGGCGGAGTTTGAGCGCAAAGGCTACAAGAAGACCGCCACCAGGGCGGGTTTGTTCGGATTCACGCACAGCTTGGGCCACGGCGTTGGCCTTGACATCCATGAAGAACCCCGGCTTTCGCCAGTAGGCGGCAGGCTCGATGCGGGGAACGTGGTCACTGTTGAGCCCGGCTTGTACTACCAAAAAATCGGCGGCGTAAGGATAGAGGACACGGTTGTTGTGACCAAGAAAGGCCACAGGAACCTGACGCGGCTGGGCAAGGAATTGCTGATTCTCTAGTTTTTGGCCTAGCAGAGCACCAAATAGTCGAGGATGTTGTTGATCAGCCCCTTCGAAGGCGATTCCTCAAGCGGGAACGAGACGTACACAGCCGACACGCGCGGGTTGCGCACCTCGACTATGCCAGGTATGCTTGTAGAGCCGATGGTGAGCTTGGTGACCTGCGACGCCCCTGACGGGTTGAACGTGACCTTTGCGTAGGGGACGGCGGAGTTGAATGTTATCTCGTCGACCAGGTCGGCAACCATCAGGTTGTCGGTTGCAACGCGCGTCATGGTGACGTTTGAGGTTGCGTTCATGGTTGAGGAGTACTTCACGCCAAGGTAGGTAGCAAGAGGACCGAAGCCGCCCATTGCGTTGGTGGTGTTGAGGTCCTGCATGAAGCTTTCGTAGTACCCTGGCTCGGACGAGTTGAGCGCAAGCGCCTGGTCTATGTCAATCTGCTGGTAGTAGTACTCGACCCCGACGTCGCCAATCCAGATGACGGTGCCGCCGGACGCTATGTACTTCTTGACTGCAGCGGCCTGCGCAGGGGTGATGCGCCTTGAGCGCTCGAAGAACACGACGTCGTAGCCCTTGATGCTTGCATAGGCGAAGTCCTCGATGCGCAGCATCACAGGCACGGTGTAGGGCTTGGCCTGGTCCAGCCGTTCTTGCTGTATCCGGATGGACAGCTTGTCCGGGTCGCCGATGCCCTCGTCGCCGTAGACTATTGCCATCTTGGACGCCGGGCCGTTGAGGTAAGTGCAATAGACTTCGCACCAGTTGGTGGGAAGGTTGACCGGCCCGAGCTTGAGCACCTGGCTGCAGTGTATCCAGCGGAACTTGGTAAGAAGCACCAGGAGTATGAGCAAAAGCCCCACAAGCACGAGGATGCGCGGTATCTCGGTTGCCAGCGTCTGCACTAGCGACGGGCGGTCCGAGGTGTGCGGGTATTCTCCAGGCATATAGGAATAGAGTGATTTGTGCGAATATTTAAAACAGCCGAAAGACAAAACGATTCCTATGGCAGAAGACAGGGTTTCAGCCCCGCAGTCAAGCGCAGGGCTTGTACGGTACTACGACGTCACCTCAAGCAAGGTGCGCATAACGCCCCAGATGGTCGTCGGATTCTCAATACTGGTCATAGTGATTGAGATAGTCGTCGGCAGGCTGCTCAAGTAAGGCGGCGGGGCAAAGTTGGCACTGATTGTCTAGCGGGAGCGCGGGATTGCAGCAGGACTATTGCCAATGCCAGAGTGGGCTTTGCAAGGAGTTTTAAACAGATAAAAACAAGTTGGAAATATGCAAATCCGAAAAAGCATGGAAAACCTGATAAAAAGAATACGCATTCCAGCCAAGAAGGCAAGCGAAGGCCCGGCGATTGACCAAAGGTTCACTGAAGCGGTAAGGAAACTGGCCACGGGTCACGTCGGCAAGACAATCGAAGTCCACTACATCGACATGGGAAAACCGAAGATATCCATCCAGCCCCTATTGGAAACACCCACAACCGAGGGCATGCGCCTGGGCGAACACCTTGGGCATCATTGGATATGGTGGGAATTCACTGACCCGGTATCCGGCAGGAGCTTTACGGTAAAAAGGGTCAAGGACGCGAAGGGCAACCTGATTTTTGACAGGCCCGACGTGAAATTCGACGAAAAGAGCGCCCAGAGGACCTAATGTGCCTAGGCGTCCGAAAGCACTCCAGACCTAGCAAGCAAACCCCTGCGACCCGCAGGAAACTATTCCAATACCTTGTGGCAGACCTTGCGCGCCTTGTCGCGGTCCTTGCGGTCCGTTGCCACAAGAAGCGTCTCGTGGGCGTTGCTTTGCGAGAGTGCGCGCGCAAGCGCGGAGTACTCAAGCAGGTTGCGTATCTTGCCGCGGTACTGTATCTTGAACGAGATTTGCGTCGACGCGGATTCAGGCATCGACACTACGAAATTCCCCTCGCCAATCGCATCGGACAGCTTCTCAACAAGCTCTGGCATCTTCTTCTTTGCATCCTGCACGCGCTCGGTCTCGTAGGAGCGCTTGAACAGCCGCCTGTCCGAGACGCGCTTTGCAAGACCGTCCCCTTTCTTGACAAGCGAGAAAAGCACGTAGTCGTCCGCGCCGTTGAGGAGCTCCGGGACGGACAGGTTGCCGTTTGCAATCGACATGTCCAGCGACTTGCGGAGCATGTCCTGCGCGATGCGGACAGAGTGGTGGGTGTAGATTGAGGTGCGCATGAGGTGACGCGACACCAGGAGGCTTTCCGCAACTGCGCTGACGTCCTTGTGCGGGATTACCAGGCCCTCGTCGGAAATCTTCATCACCTTGATGAGCCTCTGCGCGTCGATTCCTGAGAAATACACCCCGCAGAAATAGGAGTCACGAAGCAGGTAGTCCATCCGGTCGGTGCCCAGGTCGCCCCAAATCACCGCGCCAAGACGGTTCTTTTCGGAAAGGATGTCGCAAATCTTGCGCGTCGAATAACCGTGGCGCTCGATTGTCTCGGAAAGCTTGCCGCTTTTCACGCGCTCGATGCCCAGGTCCTCGTGCGACTTGCCGGTGTACTTTTTGACTACCGGCTCCGAAAGGTGCGAGAACGCGGAGTGGCCCACGTCGTGCAAAAGCCCCGCAAGCATCACGTGGCGCGACTCCTCCGAGTCGCCCATTATGCGGCTGCAGATTTCCTGCGTGAGGAAATAGGTGCCAAGCGAATGCTCGTAGCGCGAGTGGTGCGCTGACGGGAAGGTGAGGTATGTAGTGCCTAACTGCCTGACGAAGCGCAGCCGCTGCATCTGCGGCGAGTCCAGCACCGCAAGCATCCCGCTTTCAAAGGTGATGTCGCCGTGGATTGCATCCCGGATGACTAGGTCTTCTGTAAGAGGCCCTGCTTTTGCCATACTCTCTTCCACCATTTCGACGAGTCCGACTTCAGGGCCTCGTCGTACAACTTCTTGCCTGATTCGGTAAGCATCAGCTTGTTCTTTGCAACTGCCCAGTCCGCTGCTTTTGGGAACCCCGACTGCGCATACTCTATTGCGGTGATGACGCACTCAAGCAGGTCCGCGTCGTTTGCCGCCTTGGACTCGGGGGTCTTCTTGCCCTCGACTTCGTCGATGATTTCGGAGTACCATTTTCCTCCAAACATCCCGTTTGCCTCGCTTGCCTCAACCGCCCTTTTCTCGGCCGCCTTCTTGTCGTGGTAGTGCGCCATGACCTTGTCAAGCTCGCCGATACGGGCCTCCGGCAGGTCGTGGAAAACCGCAAGAACAGCAGCGCGCTCGGCGTTTGCGCCCTCCATCATTGCAATCACGTAGGCGATTATTGCCGCGCGGTGCGAATGGTCAGCTGTGCTTTCGGCGTTCTTTATCCCTGCAAGCCTCCATCCCGAGCGGGGGAGGTTCTTGAGTGCGCCCGCTTCGTAGAAAAAGTTTATTGCGTTTGCGCTGCGGGATTCCTTGGAATCGTCTTTCATAAGAATCATTGATACGCCAGGTGATTATTATCCTTCTAGTCAAGGAGCATGAATATCCCGCGCTTCTTCTCAAGCGCGTCCCCGCGCTCCTTGAGCACGTGCAACGCGCAGGCGACCTTTATCGGGTCCTCCTTGAGCGCCTCCGCCGCCTTTGCGGGGACTATCTCGGTGCCCCGCGCGATGCGCGATACGATCTTTTCAGCAAGCGGCTCGAACTGCTCGCGGCTGATTACGTAGAACTTGTTGTCAAAGCCCTTGGCGCCGCAGACTTCGCCGTGCGAAAGGTATGGCTCAAGCTCCCTTGAGGCGACCTTGGCAGCCGCCTCGTCAAGTATTGCATAGCCGTTGCCTCCAAGGATTGAGTCGATTGACTTGCTTGAAACCGGCTTGCTTTTTGCAAGCTCTGCCGCGCTCACAAACTGGGGCGCGGGGCCGGAATAGGAATCCTGCTTTCTGGAAAACTGCGGTTGCATTGACGCTGCCGGAGCATAAGCGGAATCTGATGGTGAAGCCGCAGGAGCGGAAGTCGCATCCATTGCCTTCTTGAGCAAGAGGGCGGTTGCCTTCTCCTTGACTGTTGCGGAAAGCTTGGCCTTGCTGACCAAAATCAGGATTCCCGGCTCAAGCTCGAAGAACTCGAACTCGTCGTTCTCGCCGACTTGGGAGCTTGCCTTGATTGCAGGCGGAACCACTACTGCCAGTGCGTCGCCGTGCTTGAATACCCTCATCTAAACCCTCTCTTTCCCCTAAGGGAATTGGGCCTGAAAGGCAATAAAACGGTTGAGTTAGAGCTTTGCCGGTGCAGTCAAACAAAGAGTTTACTGCCTAGTTAGGGCAAATTGCATCGCTGCAATAAAACGAAAGCAACACACTAGCCAGTGCTATGGGCAGGGTCTGCGGGGGCTTGGCAGTTGCCAGCGTCACAATAATCGCCATACTTGCCAGTTTTTGCTTCGGGCTTTCCACAGCCCAGACGCCAAGCCTGCAGAAGTATGCATACGTGTTCGACGCACCCCAAAAAAGCGCCCTGGGCACCATCAAGGACTTCATGCCGACCTGCCAGGCCATTGAAAAGAACGGGATAACCCTTGCAAGCACCGGCGCGCCGGAATACACCCAAAGCGAGGAGACCGCAAGGCAGGCCCTGGAGCGGGCCCAGGGGCTTTCCGGGGTTGTCGAGCAGGCAATCAATGCGATAAGGGAGTTCGTTCGAATGATATACTCCACCAGCACAAGCATCCCTTCGGACTCGCTGGAAAACGCGCTAAACTCATTTGCGCGGCCGTGCAACTCCGAATCGTTCGACGCCATAAAGCTCGCCCTTCTTGCAGACGCGCAGGCCTGGGACAAGCTTTCCGCAAAGGCGGAGTCCTTCCGCCAGGCATATGGCGACTCCGGACCTGCTGGGAAGTGCGAGATGGTGCGTGCAAAGCTCTCGCAGATATCCGCTGATTTTGAGGCAGGCACTGCGGGCTACGAGTCCATCGCCCAGCGGGCGCTGGGCCTGCGGCAGATTGCACAGCGCGAGGCATCCGACGGCGCGCTTTTTTCGCCGCGCGACGCAGGGGCGGTCATAGAGCAGGGCATTTCGCGCGACTCCGTGCTTTCAGGGATATATTCGTTTGACGCCGAAATCACCGACGCGCTGGTTTCCCTTGACGCGGCCCTTGCAAGGCAGAAAAAGGATGCCGAAACCTCGGAGGGTCTTGCCGAGGCCGCCCTGAAAAAATACCAGGACGAGGGGCTTGCGGGGCTTGACGGCCTGGGGATGTTTTCAAAGATACCAACGCGCTTTCTTGGCACAACTGCAAAGGTCGGCGGCTACCGCGAGACCGAGCGGCGCGCCCAGGAAGCCATACTTTCTGCAAAGCAAAACATGAGCCTTGCGGAATTCTCCACCAATGCGATGCAGTACGGCTACGAGTCCGAAAGCATCGCAAGGTACCTTGACGCGCAGGAAGGCTTTGAAAAGGCGGTTGAGACCCTTGGAAGCAAGGCCGACGAGGCCGCTGCATTGGAAAACGGGTTGGGCAGCGAGATTGCGCAAAGGATTGCGAAAATTCGCGCGCAGCTTCAGGAACTGAAAAAGAGCGACGCGCTTGCTGCGCAAAAGCTTGAGGAGCTGCTTGATGCCCTTGAAGAGGGGTATGCCGGCTCACAGGGCAGCCTTGCACAGAGACTGTTGGCCTGCGCGGACCTGCTGTCGGGGATTGAGAACATCGAGGCCGCGCTTTCAGGCGAAAGCGGCAACGCACTCCTTGAAACGACGTACCTGATGTACTCCGGCCTTTTTGACCTGCTTTCACGCGCCGCAACCGACGGCATCCCGACCCAGTACGAGGCCCAGGTGGCGGCCACAATCAAGCAGTCGCTTGACTTGGCAAGGTCGAAGAAGGCCGCAGTATCAACGGAGGAGCTTCTGGCGTACCAGCAGCAGATTTCGCTGATGGACGCAAAGGTCGTGGAACGCGCAAGGGCAAAGTACGCCGCGCTTGATTCCCAATACTCCGACGCGCGTTCGCTGGAGGCTTTCCTTGCAAATGCCGACCTTGCAAGGCTGGATGCGTACGGGATATACTTCATGTCAGGAAAGTTGGACGCAAGGAGCGCTATTGGCCGGCTTTCCGAAATGACCGAGTTCCTGCTGAAGGTAACCAGCGCAGCCAAGGCGGGAATAGGCGCCAAGATACAGGACGCCATGCAGCAGGGCCTGTATGAAATCCCGCAAAAAAACGAGCCAGCCCAGCTTGGGTATAAGACGGTTGTAAGGAGGAGCTTTTCGTGCAGGAACCCCACAGGGATAAGCTACGACGGCGCAGTAAAGCTCAAGCTGTTCAACGCGCCAAGCGGAGCGGAGCTTTCGGACACCACAGGCAGGTTTTACGAAGTAAACGGCGCAGTGTACGCAAGGCTTGACGGCGCATCCGCATACGGCGAGTACGCCCTTGACGTGGAATACGCCCTCGTTGTCGCAAGAAAGACCGGCGAAAGCACCGTAACAATATACGCGGACTTTGACAGCGCCCAAGTCACAAGGACCGTCACGTTCGAATCAGCTGCACAATTTGACGTCCTTGTTTTGGTACCCGTGCCATCCGGGGCGACAGCCTACTCACAGGCAGGGTACGCAAAGCAATACCAGTCGGATGACACCGCAGCATTCATAGTCCCTGCCAAAGTAGGCCGTAACGAGCTCGTGGTCATAATCACTTCGGGCTCAACTGCGCCGTTTTACCTTGTTGAGAAAAAGGCCGCCCTCACAAGCCAAAAAACGTCAATCGAGCTTTCGTACACAAACGTGTTCGACGAGCTGCAGAACCCGAGGATCACCTACACCCAGGCTGAATGCACATCGGCACGCAGCATGACCGTCGAATCGGCGGACTTTACATCCACGCGCTCGGGAAACGACGTGCGGCTCTCGTTTTCGGGAAAGTGGGCCAAAGGCAAGGAAAAGAAGGCGGTGCTGATAGTCGAGTGCGACAACGCAACGCAGACAGCTGCGCTGCAGGCAGGGATACTCATCTCAGGCTACGACGCCGCCCTGCTGAGCGTCCTTGCACAGGCGGGAATCATCAGCGCGACGAATGCCAACGCCTCAAGCCCGGTAGCAAAGGCCCTTGAAGAAATCAAGAGCATAATCTCAAGCGCAAGCGCACTGCCGGAATACTCGTCGATTGCAAAGATTGCAAGCGAGGCCCGGGCAATCCTGCAGAACGCGGCGCTGGCAGCTGACGCGGCAGCACAGCAGAAGGCAGCGGACAAGGCTGCTGCCAAGCTCGCCGAGCTTGAGGAAATCGCAAACTACAGGTACGCCGCCCTGTACAAGCAGTGCAGCGAGCCTTCCTGCAAGAGGCTCCTTGAGGAGGCGCGCGCACTCATTGCCGCAAAGGACTGGCCAGCCGCGTTTGAGAAGCTTTCACAGTACCAAAAGCAGGCGGAGCAGGATGCCGCGGCGCTGGTGCAGGAATACGGCGGAAAGCTTGCGGACTATGCAGAATACACGACAACCATAATCCCCCTTGCCAAGTCCGCATTGTCGCGCTTTGACAACGCAACCGCGGTATCAACAAACCAGTCGTCAGCGGTCTACTCTAAGCTCAAAGGCGAAGGCTATGACCAAGCTGCCGCACTGAAGGTGCGCGACCAGCTCCAGAAGGCGATGGACAAGATAAAGGAAAGCTACCCGGTGGCGTCGAAGGCGTTCAATTCGTCCTCCAAGGCAGACCTTTCTTCGCAGTATGCAAACGTCAAGGGCCTGGCTCAGCAGCTTGACGTATATACGGACAAGCTTGCGCAGGTGGCGCAGGCGCAGCTTGACATCGCGCGCCAGTCGGCAACGCAAGGAAGCGCGCAAGCGTCGCTTTCAGCAGCCGACTCGGACGCAACGGGCGGAAACTACCTTTCGGCGTACCTCCTTGCAAAGCAGCTCCAGCAGGAAGGGGCAAGCCCGATGACAGTGAAGGTCGGGAGTACGTTCTCGCTTTCAGAATACCTGCCTTACCTTGCGGCGATACTGGTGGTCGGAGGCGCGGCCTTTGCCTACCTGCGCAAGGAGGACAAGGAAAGCTACGAGGCCCTTGAGAAGCCGCCGGACGACTATGCAAACTGAGATGCCAACCAATAAATAGTAAAATTACTAAAAATAGTAATTGGTGATGATATGTACGTTGGCATCTCGAAAGTGACAAGAGCCGGGCAGATTACGCTCCCGATAGACCTGCGAAAGAAGATGGGCATAGACCAAGGAAGCGACGTGGTCCTCTTCTTTGAGAATGACTCTCTCCGCGTGGCCAAGACGGACGCGCTTGAGACCGCATTCAGGCGGTTCGAGGCATCGGCAAAGGCTGAAGGCCTGACAAAGTCACAAGTAGAACGCGAACTGAAGGCGGCAAGGAAGAAAACGATGAAAAGATATGAGGGGAGGTAGACGCGATTTTTCATAGACACCAACGTAATAATATCAGCGATGTGGTGCGAAGGAAATGAGCGTCAGCTCCTACGGCTACTGGCCGAAAGGGAAGCTGCAATCATATCCGAAGACGTCTACCGTGAGACCATGGCCGTTGCGCATAGGAGACGCGGCGGCCAACTTGCATTTGAAGCAATGGAACATAGGTTTCTTTCCAAGGCAAACGGGATATCACCACAGGACGTTGGGAAACAATACGAACTTGCAAAAACACTCGTCCGAGACAAAGATGACGCTCCAATCCTCGCAGCATTCCTCGCATCCTGCGCAGATTATCTCGTGACCGGCGACAAGGACCTGCTCTCGGTTGGCCGGAAGGAGATAATCAACTCAAGGAAGGCCCTTGAAATCCTCGGCAAGCCAGCCAAATAAAAACACCCGAACCCTTCTTTTCTTATGTCAGACTTCGACCTTTCGCGCCTTCTGGAGTCGCTTTCAGGCAGGAAGAAACCGGTTGTGCACGAGCTCAAGTGGAAGATTCCCGAGAGCCGCTCGTCCGCGCCCCTTGAGGACGCCGAGACCGCCGTTGCCCAGCTGCGCAAGTTCTGCATATTCAAGTCCGGCGGCGAGTACTACGACACGATTTACACCAAGGAGTACGGCGACGGGGTGTTTGCGTACTTTATCGTCCGAACTGACAAGCGCACCGAAAAGGAGACGCTCATATTTGACGGCTATATGGTGCAGGAGGAGGACGAGAAGCTCGGCTTCAACCTGGAGACCGGCTTTGAGATGATGCGCAACCTCGCCTCGATGGGCTACAAGCAGGAATTCGCACGCGAAGTCACCGAATGGCACTTCTCATACCACACGCTCGAGGTCAGCGTCTACGACATCACCGACTTTGGCGCGTTCGTGCAGGTTTCGATGCCAGCTACCAAGATTGAAAGCATCCGCAAGCTTGCCGAAAAGTCAGTTGACGCGTTCTTTGACAGGATGAAGGTGCAGAAGCGCGACATCATACCAACCGACGTGATTACGCTCCAAGTGATGCTGAGCAGGCAGGCTGCCGAGGAACAGAAGCAGAAGGTCCCGAAGATTGGCATGACCGCGCCGCTGAAGAAGTCTTCGGCTGACTCGAAATCGCTTTTCTAATTCTAGACGCTTCCAGTCAGGTTGAGGCCAACTACTCCGACAAGTATCAGTAGTATGAACAGTACTTTCGTCAGAGTCAACGGCTCGCCGAACAGCGCCATTCCAAGCAAAGTCACCAAGGCGACGCCGCATCCTGCCCATATTGCGTAGATTACGCCGATGTCGAGCTTCTTGACCGCAACTGAAAGCGACACTATGCTAACGGCATAGCAGACGAACATCACCAATGATGGCACGGCCTTTGTGAAGCCGTCAGTATACTTCATCAGCAGAGTCCCAGATACCTCGAAAACTATGGCAGTTGCGACTAGCAATAAGGATAACGGGTCCACGATAGACTTTGGAATAATGCCAATAATAATGGGGAATATACGGCTAAAAAGTCAGAAAAAAATTGAAAAAAAAGAATTGGTGGAAAAAAGGCCCGTTGGAAAAAGAACCAAAAGGCGAAGGGAAGCTACTCCTCTTCGTCTTCCATGTCGTCCGAGTCGTCGTCTTCCCACTCCTCGTCGTCATCGTCTTCCCATTCCTCTTCCTTGAAGTCCTCGTCTTCCTCTTCCTTCTTTCTCTTTACCAATAGGATGGCTGGTGCGTACATTCGGATAACCTCTACATTGATTCAGTGCTTTTTGTCTTTTCGGCACTTCAGTGGGATATTTGCCCCGGGAAAATGTTCCCCCGAAAGCATATTGTATAGCGACAACTTGTTTATAAACGTTTTTTCAGCATATACATCCACCCAGGAAGTGTTTTTTGTGAAGCGCTACGGCCAGGAATTCATGAGGAAGGAGTACTCGCAGATGTACCGGCGCGAAAAGGAGGACTCACCCGAGCGGTCGAAGGTAAACGCGCACAGGATAATCCGCCAGGAAGTCAACCGGCTCAAGAAAACCGGGGTTAAACTCGGCAACGTCAATTACCTCGGGGTGGGCGCAGGAAAGGGCTACACAGAAGCGGGCTGCTGGCGCGACACGCTCTCAAAGCTGGGAAACGTCACCCTGCTTGACATTGCAAAGCGCAAGCCGAAAACCACGCCCAAAAAGGACGGCAAGTACTCAAACGTAAGCAACCTTGAGGCGGATGCAATGAAGCTTCCGGTCAAGGACTCTGCAATCAAGATCCTTTCCTGCCACATGTCGCAGGACTTCTACCCCGACCGGGACGCGTCCACCAGGGAAATCCACCGCGTGATGGAACCGGACGGGATGGCTGCAATATTCCTGCACCACCCGCAGATGTTCCGCTCAATCCTTGAAAACGAGCCGGGCCACGCCTACGGCCATTTCTGGAGGTACCTGATGGCAAAGGAAAAGGTATTCTCAACTGCCAAGGACATCGAAAAGCACTACAAGTCGCACGGCTTTGACGTTGAGAAGATAGAGGAGCACGCGCCCGGAAGGAACGAGAACAAGGCGGACTACTGGTGGGAAGTCGTGCTTAGGAAAAAATCAGAAGCAGGCAGGAAATAATTAGGCCAGAATTGGGGACTAAAATCAGAGCCGCCCAAGGTAGCCGAACTCCTTGGACACCAAAAGCTCTGCCCAGTTGATGAAGTCCGACTTCTTTTCCTCTGCCCGCTTCAGGATTTCCTTTGCCGAGAGGTTCTTGGAATTGTCGATTTGGACGATTTTTCCTTTCGGGTAGTTGAACTCGGAAAGCGTCTGGCAGTAGTCAAGCAGCTCGCACAGCAGGTTGTCGTCCGTCTTGGGCTTGCTGTACTTGCGTTCGTGGTAGCGCTTGACCAGCACGCTGGGGTGCGCGCGCAGCACGATTACAACGTCGCAGGGAAGCTCGAACTCGCACGCAAGGTGGCCCTCCACGACGTAGCCGTCGGGAAGAGCATCAAGGTGCTTGCGCAGCTCTGCCCCGGTCTTTTTGATGTCAACGGTCTTTTCGGCCTCGCCGGGCTTTACAGTAAAGTAGCCGTTTGAGGTTGCAAAGTCATTGACGCTGATGACTGGGACGCCTAGTTCTTTCGCAACCTGCGCAGCAAGAGTGGTCTTACCCACGCAGGGAGTGCCTGTGATGACAATCTTTTTTGCTGTCAAGCCACATTCACCCTGTTTCTCCTGCGGACTACTTGAGCCTGATGCTGTCCAGGTTCATCGGAGCGCGTGTCTCGATGTGCATCATGCGGTTGACCGTGCGTGCCAGGTCGTCGCACTTGTTCTCGTCACCGTGGCCCATGAAGATGCGGCCGGGTTTCGGGCGCAGGCTGCGGACATAAGAGAGCAATTGCGACCGGTCGGAGTGTCCTGAGAATCCGTCCACAGTGTGGACCGACAGGTTGAGCTTGGTGATGTCGACTTTGTTTGCCGAGTTGAGAACCGGCAAGTCGCGCTCGCCGTTTTGTATGCGCCTTCCAAGCGACATCGCCGCCTGGTAGCCTACGAATATGACTGCGTTCTTGGGGTCGTTGCCTAAAAGGCGCAAAAACTCAACTGACGGCCCGCCTGAAAGCATTCCCGAAGGCGCAAGCACTATGCAGGGCTCCTCGCTCTCGGCAATGGACTGGCGCTCGCCTGACACTACGTGGTTGAACATCTCGTGGTCAAACGGCGAGTCGTTCTGCAGTATGCGGCGCTGGATGTTGCGGCGCAGGTACTCCGGGTACACTGTGTGTATTGCCGAGGCTTCCTTGCTCATGCCATCCATGTATACTGGGATGTTGTCGTTGCGGAAGTACTCCTCAAGCACGAGCATTGTTTCCTGGGCGCGGCCGACTGAGATTACGGGGATGAGCACCTTGCCCTTGCGGTTGATGACCTCGCGGATCGTGGTTGCCAGGCGCGACTCGGTCTCTTCGAGCCGCGGCTTGATGTCGTTCTTGCCGCCGTAAGTGGACTCCATTATGAGGGTCTCGATGCGCGGGAAGCGCACCTCTGCAGCGTCAAGCAGGCGGTTCTTTCCAAACTTCATGTCGCCGGTGACTACCAGGTTGTGGAGCCCCTCGCCGATGTGAAGGTGAACCGTTGCCGAGCCGAGGATGTGGCCTGCGTTGTAGAACGTGAAGCGTATGTCCGGGGTTACGTCAGTGACTTCGCCGTAGTTGCGCACAATCGTGTGGTTGAGCTGCTTTTTGATGTCTCGCTCGCCATACGGCGAGCCTTTGCCTTCGCTGGTGAGGACCTTGATTGAGTCCTGCTGCAGAAGCACCATCAGGTCGCGCGTTGGGGGCGTGCAGTAAACTGGCCCGTTGTAGCCGTAGGCGTACAGGTAGGGGATGAACCCTGAGTGGTCCAGGTGGGCGTGCGTGCAGATTACTGCGTCAATCTGCTCAAGCGCCATGTTCATCGAAGAAAGGTAGGGGTATGCCCGCGTGGGGTCTGAAGTGTCGGGGTTGAGGCCGCAGTCGATGATGACGTTGCTCTTGGGGGTCTGCAAAAGCATGCAGCTTCTTCCGACTTCCTTGAACCCTCCAAGCGCAGTGACTTTTATCCAGTCAACCGGGCTTGCCGGGCCTGAAAGCGTGAGCTTCTTGCCCAGGTCGTTGAGGAACTTCTTGCGGTCATCCGAGTTCTTTATCATCGAGGCGCGTATTGCGCGCTCGATTTCAGATGCCGAAGTCGGCGCGCGAAGAACCTTGGGGCTCCAGCCGGTTTCAAGAATGATTTGCTTGAGCACCGAGCCGCCCTTCCCGATTACAAGCCCGGGCTTGAGCGCCTCGATGTCAACTTCATTGAACGCTGTGTCAAAGACTATGTTTGTAATCTTGGCCTCTGCGGGGATGAATGACTTTATCATCTCCAGGGCCTTTTCCTGCGGAAGCAGCGAGGTGGAGTCCGAGCGCAGCACCACTTTCTTGCGGATTTTCGCCGCTATGCGCGTAATCAGGTTGGAGTCGTTGTAGAACGCCTTGATGCTTTTGAGGTAGAGCACCACCTGGGGGCCTTCGACTTCGACTTTTGTGAGCTCGCACTCCGCAGGCAGGACTTCGAGTATGCTGTCCTGCAATTCGCGGAGGCTTGATGAACTGGTTGTCATTGAAAAGATTTCACCATCTTCGGTTTGTCGTATGTACTAAACAGGCAAACGGCTCCAAAGCGCACCAAGTTTTTGGCCGGTGCTAAAAGAGACTACTTGCCTATCGGGGTTTTGACTGTGCTTGATTGTTTGAAACCTGTTTGGGGCCATTTTCCCAAAACTTTCCCTGCGGCCCACCAAATTATTGCGCGCGGGATTTCCCTTCCTTTGGCCCTTAATTGTTTTCTAGGCAATCATTGCCTTTACGTCCGCAGGCGAGTAGAACTTTGCGGAGTCTCTGGTGATTACCAGGACGTCCACCCCTTCGCCTGTTGCGGAATCGCGCCTCATTGCCGCTGACACCGCCCTTGCCGCCACCCTTGTCGCCTCCTCCTGGTTCATGTCCTTTTTGAAGTTCTCATCAAGGACGCCATAGGCAACAACGCTTCCGGAGCCGGTTGAGACGTAATTCTCTTCCAAAAGGCCGCCGAAGGGGTCGAGGTCGTAAAGCTTGGGCTTGGTGTCAACGCCCGCGATAATCATCTGCACGTAGTATGGGAAGTACTTGCTTCCCTGGAGGATGTTTGAAAGAAGAGTGGCTGCTCCCTGCACGGTCATCGGCGCGCGCCTTCCGTGGCGGTAAAGCTCAAGTTCAGCACGCAAAAGCCTTGCAAGCTGCTGAGCGTCGCCTACCCCGCCGGCCATGGTCAATGCCATGCGGTCTGCAATCAGGTGGATCTTCTGGACTTCCTTTGCGGCGATGAACGTGCCCATTGTGGCGCGCTTGTCAGCAGCAAGGACTACTCCTTTGTCGAATACTATTCCAACTGTCGTAGTGCCCTTGAGGGGTTTTGGTTCATCCATAGAAAACTACCTTCCAGGAATTTGAAACGCAATACAATACGGTACCGGCCCACCAGCCGGTAAACTCTAAACTATAGCCTTGCGGGTATAAGGATTGCAAACAATGTAACCCAAACAAAATTTAAAAGGGTGATGGTAGAAGGCAGGAACGCCGTTTGGCGGCCTAATCCTTCTGCGGGCCCGCAGCGTCAGCTGCGTACTCCTCCTCGACAACGAACTTCTTTACGCCGTCGAAGTACTGGAGCGCCATTGACACGAACGTGACCTTGTTCATCGTGTAGGCCGAGTCCTTGCGCACGTTGGCGGCGACTTTGAGCCTCGCAACGCCGGTTGCCGCATCGAACGAGACGCCGCTTGAAAGGCCGGTGACTCCCTCCAGCAAAAGCGGGAGCTTGTCCGCAACTGCTGAAGCGCACTTTGTGACCGTGAACTCGTACTGGAGGTCCTCGCCTGCAAGCGGCTCGTTGAAGTCGACCTTTACGCGCCCTGCCTCAACTGTCTTGACCACTCCGCGCAAGCCACCGTCCAGTTCCAGGGGCATTCCCGGGAACGGCTGGATGTCGCGCTTGCGGAACTCGCCGATGGGGATGAGCTTGATGCGCATTGCGTCGCGCTGGCCGAACGCGTTGTCTGCGGTAATCTTCAACGCAGTCTTCTTGCCGACCTCCGCGCCTACGATGGCGTCGTCAAGGCCCTTGATTGTCTGGCCCTTGCCTGCGATTATCATCATTGGCTTGTACTCGTGCACGTGGCCCGGCTCGTCGTGGCCCTCGTGGAGGTGCGCCTTCTCCCCGTCCGCCTTGATGGAAGTGGCGAATACCTCCCCGTTGGAGAGCTTGCCTGTGAAATCAACGAACACCACGTCGCCTGCCTTGACTGAAACCATAGCAAATAGTCACCTAGTTTTTTGGATAATCCCGGTTTGCATCCCGCCTGCCTTTGTGCTGAGTTTACTGACAATTAGGCTGCTGGATATGCGCTTTTTCGGGCACTAATTATTAGGCCACAAAGGCAATAAAAACCAGTATATAGCATATACGGTAACAAGCGCAATTGACAGCTAAACACTTTGATGTGCCAAGCGCCAAATCACAAAAAGGTGGGGAATTCCTTTGAACAAACAGAAGATTTTGCAGTATATCACGGTATTCATAATCATCGCATTCGTGGGCGAGATATTCATCATAGGCTTCGGCGGCGCAGGAGATGATGCGGCAACTGCCACTCCGACTCCGGCAGTAAGCATGCGCACGTTCGCAGGCTCAGGCGACGCCGCAATCCGCGTGACCAAGCTCACAAGCCAGTTCCTTGCGGAGTGCAACACAACCGACGAGACGATACTTGACAGGGTCAAGAACACCGCAGGGGTCGAGTCGGCAATCTACGAGACTTCGGGGATACTGTTCTCCACGCTCCCGGCATTCGAAAACGACACCGCAATAGTCACAACCAGCGTAGCCTCGGTGCTTGAGGACTCCTGCGAGGGGTTCATGCTCTACCGCTTCGCATACGTGCTCCCGCAGGGCTCGGTGAACGTCACGGGCATCCAGAAGGCCGGCAACGTGACTTTGAACAGCTCAATAATGCTCACCAACTACTCCCTGCTTTCCTACTCCCAGCTGGTTTCCTCGCCGGGGGTGCAGGCATTCCTTGACTACAGGTACAACGAGAACTCCACGCCAACAGCGCGGTTCTTGGTTGAGACGCTCAACGGAATCACCCGCAAGGCATCCGCAAGCGAAATAATCTCAACGCCCCAGGCCGCGTTCTCCGGAAACGGCATGATTACTGGGCAGGTGTCCCAGCTGGTGCCCAGGCTCCTGGTAAAGTGCGCGCCTGCAGAGAACTATACTGCTGAGAACGTCTCTGCGGTGTTTACTGCGCTCAACCTGACGTTCTTTGAGGACAGTGTCACTTCGGGCCTGTACGTGGTGCAGTTCAACTCAAGCCTTGCAACGGCAAACCAGACTGCGGAGTTGCTTGGCAAGGCACTCTCAATGTGCTCCGCCCCGGCGGACATATTCCAGCTTGGCCTGGTGAAGCCGCAGAACGGCAGCACCTGCGACAAGACAGTCACCTACGTCTACTCCGACCGGACCGAGCTTGGCGGCACGGGGCTTTCAGGCAGCGAATGCAGGAACATGACCTTCCGCAAGCTTTCGACATACGCGCAGGGCCAGGGAGCCGAGGGCATAATCACGGCGCTTGACGTCAACACCGCAATAAACCAGACTGTGCAGGCGCGCATAACCGCAGCCACCCGGAACGGGTTCGTCTCAAGCGCGATTGCCCAGGAAGGCTAAGGGCGTAAAGCCTGCGGCTTTGGAAAAAAACACCCGTGTCCCCCAGCAGGACCTAATCCTGCGGATTCCGCAGCCTTCCTAAACTTTTAGTTCAACTAGCGGTTAATATGCGGTTTTTTGCGTAACCGCTTTATGGAAACCGCGTTTGTACAGGCCACTGGCCTGCAAATAAACCGGCCCAGCTTCCCGGCTATTCTTGGCAGGGAGAAGGCCCAGCCGTTCTTCTACTCCGAGACGCCACTGATCAAGACCGGGGAGCACAACCTCAAGAACATAGTCATATCCGTGCTTTCCCGGCAGTGGCCGCTTTCAGCACGCCGGGTGTACAAGGAAGTGTGCTCCGACCACTTCCAGATAACATACCAGGGAGTGCACAAAGCGCTGCGGCAGCTTCGCGAGCAGGGCATAGTGAGGCGCACCGAGGAGGGCCACCAGCTTGACCGCAACTGGATTGACCAGCTTGAGGCGTACTCGGGGTTCTTGCGCTCCAACTACGCGATGGGAAAGAACACCGACTTCTATGGCATGCTTTCAGGCGACTCGGCCTGTTTGCCCTTTGACAACTACTTCCAGGCAGTCTCGGCAATGCTTGAGATTATGGGCCGCGAGCACGAAAACCCGCAAAAAGACGAGGTCTTGCTCCAGCTGCCCCACCCGCTGCCAATCATCGGGCTTTCGGCGTCCGTGCTTTCGCGCCTAAAGCGCCACTCAAAGACGCACTCGTTTAGCGCGACATACCACTCCGACTCGGCCTCGGATTTGGCATTGTGCCGGGTGTGGGAGCAGGCGGGAATTGCCGGGAAAATCAGCCGGAAGCACACGCGGGGCAACTACAACGTCCTGACCAAGGGCATCCTAATCCAGATTATGCCCTCGCCTGCGTTTGCCCGGCGCGCAACCGCAATCCTTTCCAAGGGCGGCCACGAGAGCCTGCTTGCCTACACCCAGGCAAGCCTCGACCCCTCGTCCAAGACCCTGGTGACGATTACAAAGAGCCCGGGGCTTGCGGAGGAGATTAGGAAGGAAAGAAGGTGACTGCCTGATGACACAAGGTTATAATCCAAGAATGGGCCAAATAATATCTGGGGATTTCATGTACGTCAACGACCTGAAAAAGGACGCGGTCACGTCAATGCGAAAGGAAGCCTTGAAGCTTCGTCAGGACTACTTGGATTACGCCGAGGACATGCGGCTTTTTGCAGACCCTGAATTTTGGAATGCGGTGAAACAAGTTGAATCCGGCAAGAACCGCAAGCTGAGCCTTGCAGGGCTAAAGAAGGAAATCGGGCTTTGAAGGCGAAAACACAATGCCCCAAGCCACTGCCACTTATTCTGACCGGTTCATAAGCGACCTGAAAAAGCTCGACCGGCGCCAGAAAATACTTGTTTTCAACAGGATTGAAAAAATCCAGTCCAACCCAGAACTTGGAAAGCCACTCCACGCGCCGCTTAACGGGTTCAGAAGCGAGAGGCTTGAGTGCTACAGAATAATCTACAAGTACTCCGGCTCAACGGTAGAATTTGCCTGGCTGCAGCACCGCGATGAAGTATACCGATAACCGGCAGGCTGAAAACCAATAAGAACCTCCTTTTGCCTAGTAGCTTTGTGGAAAAGCCTGCATTCGAGCAAATCCCCCTAATCAAGTCCGGCGAGCGCAACACCAAGAACCTTGTCATAATGGTGCTGGCTGGTGAGTGGCCGCTTACAGTCCAGGACATATTCAACACAATCCACGAAAACTACGACCAGAAAACCACCTACCAAGGGATAAGGAAGGCAGTGCTGCAGCTTGCTGGCCAGGAAATACTCGAAAAGAACGCCAAAAACCAGTACAAGATAAGCCACAAGTGGGCGGAGAGCATAAACCGGTTTTCTCAAGAAATTCACGTGGCAACCGCTGCAGATGGGGGCGCGGAAATCACAAGCATGCCGCAATACTACAGCAGGACTTATGAATTTGAAGGCAAACCCGCAGAGGCATACTATTGGGCAGCGATGCAACTGGTAAAGGCATGGGAAGCGGACAAGTCCAAAAGAAGGCTGGTAACCTGCATACAGCCCCACGCAATTCCATTGACAATCGTGAAAACACAGGAATACTGTGCACTGAAAAAGATCTCAACGGACGGGGACCACTATATCGCCTGCCCCTCAAACACCGCCCTGGACAAGCTCTTTGTCGGCGTGTTCACCCAGATAGGCGCAAAAACCAAGACGGGTTGCAAAGTATCCAAAAAATGCGACTTGGCAGTAATCAAAGACTATATCATTGAAATCTATTTTTCAAACTCAATTCGAAAGAAAATTGACGACGCATTCAAGAATAACAAAAAAATCGACGACAAGGCAATCGCGGCAATACAAAACAGCCTAATAGACTCGAATGCGAAAAGCAGAGTGGTAATAACGAGAAACAACGAGATTGCGGAAAAAATCAGGAGAAAAATATTAACAGAAGTGCGCTAATGCGTTTGCATTAATAGTAGGTGATTTGATGACACGGCAAATTAAGACAACGACTCGCCACGACCCTACACTCAAAACGATGTTGACAATAGCAAATTACGTTTATGAATCTATAACACCCATAAGCAAAGATCAACTTCTTAAAAAAATGAAAAACCGCGTGACGCGCCAGACATTGAATAGTATGCTTAACCACCTTGAAAAGTGGGGCTTGGTGTGCGAAACAAAATACGGTTTTGTCTGGACGTTCAACCCAAAAAAGAAACGTACAAGCACTAGAAAAGTTAGATAAAAATCATCTACTTTTTACCCAACGCACAAGCCTAGACAGAGGATACACCCCTTCATGCGGGGCGCCGGTTGCAAAATAACCCATCTTACCCATAACAGTCACGCGGTCAGCGCCACGGATGGTTATTTCTTCGCGCAATTCCGCGATTCTTTTTTCTGGAAAAACCGCGACGGTCTGCACACTCTTGTCTAGGTGGTGGATTGCGTCTTTCAGGTCAGGTATTTCAAACACATACAGAATACGCCCTAAAGGATGCCGTTGCGTCCGTTGTACCTTATCTGACAGTATTATTGTCCATTCCGTTTTTTCCGACTCGTAAACTTTCTCTCCGTAGAACTTTGCCAGTATCCTTTCGTGGCTTATTGCAGCGTGCTTATCCCCACGGGAGAACCCTTTTGGAATCCGCTTGCATTCCTCAACTAGACTTACCGAAAGCGCCTCGCAGAATTTTTCTGCATTGCCTTGTCCTTCGACGAATGCAAGTTGCGGGCTATGGCATGCCTCCTGATCGAATAATACTATGTCATGGGCAGCCTTATCCGTGACTGATTTGAGCACATCTTTACTTTCGAAAGCCTCGCAGCCTATGAATTGCATACTCCTTCTTGGGCCGAACTCCAACAATTCAGTCCCCGGCCGAGTCTTTGCTTTGGTTGATTCGATAACGTCTTTACCGCCCCAAACACAGACTGCATTAGCTTCGCGGATTATCTTTTCTTCAACCAAAGACCCGTGCGACCAATAAACAACTGAGGTAGTCTTGGTTATCGGGTGATCCGCATCTACATCAAGAAAAGAGGATGCAAGGTAAACGGAGGTAACCAAGTCTCCACTTGCCATTTTTATTATATTACTGTTTTTGGTCAAACTGCCCCGAAGCATGCTAACTGCACTGATTGGAGGCGCATTGCCTGCAAGCACGTGCAATACTTTCCCACGGGGTTGAGCATGAATGTAAATCGAGTCCTGTTTTAGCCAGTTGTCAAGAAATGCCTCGTCCTGAATCTCAGATTTTATAGTCTGGGATATGTATTGCTTGGAAAATATGCTCACTACATGGTCATAGGCATGCTCTATCATTTCGGCGCTGTAGCCTGAATTCAGAACGGCCAACCGTATTGCGTCCTTTCGCAGGTCGTAGTTCCGGTTGCTCCAGAGCTTGCCCACTTTTACATAGAAATCAACGATTTCGCTTATCGAAAGCTCGTGTATATCTGAGGTTGAAGATATCTTCTTGATATCCTGGTCAGTAATCTCTGGCAAGTGAAAAGATATTTCCCCCTCTTTAGTGTGAGACTTGGTGGTGATGCCTTGGCCAAAGCGTTTTTCGGAATTTATGATTAGGGGCACCCTAAAGGCATTCTGATGACTGCCACTAAATTCTACGGGATTAGCTTTGGCCATACAAACACGCACATACCGTCTTCATTTTTGAATTTTGTTCATGAACTCCTCAAGCCGTATGGCGCAGCCCCTTGCTCCAGCACCTTGTGCCCGGCCCATATGCTGAACAGTCTGCCCAGTCCTACCGCATTCGCAAGTCCCTTCCATCACTATTCCCATGTCTCCGGTCATGCAGAACGCGGGATAGGACTGAATAATCGAACTCATGTAGACAAGCAGACCGGTCTCGCCTGGTGCAACTTCCTCATTGGTCTTTTCAGGATTCCTTACTGAAAGATAGAACCATGGAGGCACGTGCTTTTTGTGGTATTCACATTCTGGAAGCATTGTGAATATGTCCGTCAGACCCAAGTTGTCCCTAATCTGAGAGCCATCAACGCCGAAAACTTTTGACACGCGCTCGATGAATTTATCGCGCGGGACTTCACCTTGGACGCGTTTCCAACCACCAGTAGTCATCAGCCTTGACTCAGGATCAAGCGTAATCTGCTTGTTGTTCGCTTCCAAGTACTCCACTATACGCATAAAAACGAACGGCGGGCCATAAATGTGCCGCGGCTTGGTGGGACAATCGGTTATTTTCTGTATTACCTGCTCTACGTCAAACTCTCCACCCGCAACTAGGTAATCGACGTTTTCAGGCGGAACACCGATAGTCCGTAGGGTTGCCTGCATACCCTTGACAAGGCCAGTATCAGAATCTTTTGGGGTCAAGAAAAACACGAACCCGTCCTTTAGACCCAGTATTTCGGTAAACGACCGCCTATTTGCAAAATTCGTCCGATCCATACTGACTTTGTCCATGCAGAACCATACTGGCTTGCTAGAAGTGGTACTGCTAGTGGTGCTTTTGAATATTATGTCAGCTTCGGGCACACTGATTATAGGCGCATCCATGTCCCTGAAGGCATCCGATGGTACTGGCTGGATTTTGTTCAAATCGGAATGATTTTTGATATCGTCAGGAGTGATGTGATACAAGTCACAATAACGAGTATAAAGCGGACAATTCTTGTAGTGAAACTCAAATATTTGCTTGAAAATCTTGAAGCGCCATTCCTTTAATTGGTCCAGAGGTAGATTGAAAGATGCGTCGTTTCGTACTAGCTTGTCACATTCCCAGTCCACCATAATTACTCACTCCCAAAAACTGCATAACCTACAGATTCATTCAGATAACCCAGACCAATTTCGGGCGAATATACTGCTTCTCCACCACAATAGCCCAGTAAGAAAGGCGTATTCTTGAAATGCTTCAAAAGAACGTCCCTGTCACGGTAAACTTCCCGACCCAATGCCATGAAGCGTATTGCACAAGACGTAAATATACCAAAAAGAGGGGAATTAATCGTTGATGCCGTCAGCACATCATCAACGGAACTGACCATACTACCGCCACTTATTCGCGCTATAAACGCCTTGCCCTTTTCAACTTTAGTCATAAGCAGGATTGACTCCCCTAAAATCATGACAAACGGCCGGATGAAGAACTTGCCATTGACATACAGACCCAATGGAAAAAAAGGAAACCTTTCTGCGAACAACTTTTCATCGAAAAAACCCTCTTGCCAGTCTATAAGCCTTAGAAGCTCCCCTGCAGCGGGCTTGTTGTTAATCTCATGAATGATACGACCATCATCACTTATCTTCGTTATCTCAAAGGGAACTTTTGGCTCCGCACCATGGGCAAAATTAACGACAGTGCTGAGGTCGGACTTAATACCCAGACAGACTACTGCATTCGTCATCACGACATTATTGCAGAATTGATAATTGCGCAACATTTTCACATCATCTATTGCCGAGCCATGCAACAGCTTGCAATCGGGAATTTCAGCTACAAGCGAGGCCAACAAATCGTCTTCCCTACCGGAACCTTTCTGCAGAATGTACTGCGAGGTTGAAAAACTAGACATAATCGTCTTTGCCAGCAGCTCAGAACGTATGACTGATGAGCGGCCTACAGGCGGGACATCAAGTATTTCCGTGCCTGCTGAAAAAGTAAAAATGAACATGTGGGAGTGCTTGCTACCGCTTAAATCGGATTTGATTTTCCTAGCGCAGTCCTTGGCTGCTGCAGATGGATCCCGTTTCGTGTTGTTTCCAACACAGACGGAGATGTCCATATTAGGGTAAGAGACGGCCATTCCGGCCACTCCATGCGAATAACAACCCTGCGGAATCGTAAAACCCGTGACAGTACCGCCTACTAATGGAACATCCTTGGGCAGTACTTCGTAAATTCCATCCAACAACGCCTGAAACCCGCCGTTTTCCGCATAATGTATCGTGGAATACACTATGAAAAAGCTTGGTTTGCGGGGCATCCCTTCTAATGCACGGGAAGCCAATTCACGACCCGCATCCTTGGCAGCCCATTTTTCGCTAAATCCAACCTTCACTATGGCATCGGTAGTCATTTCAAATCAAGTTACGCTTTGATTATCTCAATCAACTTTCTTCTGGCGTTTTCCAAAGTAACCTCCACCAGCCCACGATTGGCCTGGGAGGGAGTTATGGCTATGAGCGCGATTTCTGAACCAGGCAGCACATAGAGGCGCACTTCGAAATCCTGCAACCGGAAAGACATCTCTCCCAAGCCATAGTCGGCATACTGCTTGATGATTTGAAACTCGTTGTCTATAGTGCTTTGCAGCGTCTCGATTATACCCAAGACTTTCGGATTGAACTTTTTTTTGTCCGGCACTACACCTTCCATTCCTTGCTTTGCTACCATGCAGGCATAAACATCTTCGAACTTGAGGAGATTGTCCAACACCGCCTGGATTTTTTCTAAGTCCATACTAATCCGCCTTTTGCATTAATTCAATCCCACCGGACCCGATTTGGACGTTCAGCTTGTTTAAGGGGTGTTTTGTCTGACGCATCTTTTCAATCCGCAGCGTCCTTGTTCCGAGCATGTCGTTGATGCCGAACTTCAACAGGCCGTCAACAGCATACTCGGAAACCTCGTCCAGAGACTTCAAATCCCCGTTTGAATAGGTTGCAATAAGGTTCGTTGTTTTGAGATTCTTCATTTGACGTAGCAACAGGTAGGTCAGACGCTGGCTAGAAACCTCTTCACTCCAGTTCTTTGTCGAGAGCGAAAGTTGGTTATCCTCGACTCCTTCGGAAGTGGGCGTCCGCTCGTATTTATACTGTAAGTCCTGCTTGCGCATCTTTAGTTCATCTTCGAGGTTCGGATCAGACAGCTTCAAACCGCCAAAAAAGTTCACTGGTATTGAGAACATATCAATGTTTGAATTAAACGCCTGAAGACTGTCAAAAACCAGCCGGGTAGCATGCGACTCCGCAATTGCATCCTTTATCTGGTCGAAAATATTCCAAGAAATGCGATCCAAGGGAACTTCTACAAACATAACTTTGCCCGCATCGCTCAACTTATAGAAGTCCATCCCAAATGCAATCGCCTGGCTCTTCAACTCCTCAGAAGTAGATTCCAAAGAGATGTAAACGCCAGACTCGTTCTTCTTTGCGCCCTCGTACAGGTATTGAAGCCCGAAAATGGTCTTTCCAGTACCTGGGCTTCCCAACAGCAGGGTGTTAGAACCCTTTGGGAACCCGCCTTCAATCAACTTGTCAAGACCGGGGATTCCGGAAGAAACTCGTGCTATTTCCATCTTATGCTCACCATCTATATCTACCAAGGCAAAGTAACGCCGTTTTCGGACAATTCGTAGGCTTTTACGCCGCCATTAACCTTTGTATACCGCATCTTCTTGATCTCAAGCGTGCGACTCAGGATGTCGTCTATTGACCGTGACTTCATCAAAATTATTCCATCAACCAAGAACTCGCTGGCACCCTCAAAAGAATAATACTCGTTAGTAGCGGATGTTTCAGATATCAACAGGGTCGTCGTTTTATAGCTCCGAATCTCATTCAGGAACATGGACAACAGCTGCTTCATTATTGCCTTCTCAAATACCGGCCGAGGTATGACCGTACTGAGCCCCTGACCATACGCGTGGCTTGCGCCTTTCAATACCAAGCTCTTTGAATAGTCGGAAAGAGTGGCAAAGTCTGACAACGTATTTAGGGAGTCAATGGCCAGCAGGTTCGGCTTGAAACTGCTTACGACCGCCCTTATTTTTTCAACAAAAGAAGTGTCCTTAAGTATGTCCACATACACGATGCGCAACAGATTGCTTTTTATCAGGCCATCCATATCCCAGCCATATAACTTGCCTTGCTCAACCAAAGCGCACTCATCTTGTTCCGTACTGACATATATCGAACGAAGCCCCTTGAGCGAATTGTTGACTAGAAACTGCATACAAAGCGTGCTTTTGCCAGTACCTGCTGACCCAGAAACTAGAACTAGATTTCCCGCGGGAATGCCGCCGAATAACGCGTCGTCAAGACCAGCTATGCCAAAGCTGATTTTATCCATCGTAATAGGAACGGCGAAAGAGAATAAAAGGTTGCTTAAAACTAGACAAAAAGTTTACACTAAATAGGTAAAAAAATAAAAAAAGAAAGAAAAAGGTGGGGGTTTGACCCCCTAACGGAACTTATCCGCGGATTGTCGCACGGTTCTGGGCGAGCCATGAAATGAGCTCGTTTCCTGCCGCAGAAGTGTCTGCTGCAGTCCAGCCGTAGACGAAGATCTTTCCGCCCTGCACTACCACCTTGGAGTCACCAGCCTGTGCCGGCATGTCCTTGGCGAGAGTGTTGACGATCGGACCTCCGACGACGATTACCGCCGAAGCCGAGGATGCGCCTGCGTCGCTGTCGAGGAGTACCATCGGGTTAGTGCCCGTGTCGAGCTCCTTGACCACTGCTGCCTTTGCCGGGTTCGCCGCAATCGCGTCGAGTCCAGTCAGGCCGCTAGTGCCTGCCGAGCCTGATGCGGATGCCGCAATCGAGCTGACAGTTGCAACGTAGCCAGTGTCGATGGTTCCCTTCTCTCCTACGCCGAGGGTCAGTGCAACAGTGCCGGCAGTGGCATTAGTGCCGCCTACCTTCAAAGTGTACTTTGCCTTGACGGGGACCTTCGGGTACTGTATCGACGCGCTGGTGGTTCCGATCGAGTTGAACTTAACACCGCGTTGGGTGACAAATCCAGTCTCGTAAGTCGGGGCTGCTCCAGTCGAAGTGCCGTAACCTGCCTTTGAAGTTACAGTTGACGCTGCCGCATCCGCGAACTGACCTGCAGTGCCCTGTGCGGGGTCATAGAGGAATGAGAGGTACTCTGCAGTGCCTGCCATGTTGTCCTCGTCGAACTCCTTCACGAACACCTTAGTCGTGGTCGCAGTGGTGTTGTCCACACCAAGCAATGCCTGCTCGGACCCGCTGTAATAGTAGGTCACGTTGCCTGCAGTCGGTGCCGCCAGAGTGCCTGACATCTGCTGCCAGAACCCGTTGGTGTCCTGGATGAATGCAGTGCCGATGGGCGCAGTTCCGATGGTTCCGTTGGTACCAGTCATCGCAGTGAGTGCGATGCGAACGATGTTCTTGTTGTAGGTACCGCTCTGGAATGCGTTTGACACGCCAGAGTTGACCTCGAGGAACTTGCCAGTCCACTTCATGCCGACGTTCTGGGGGATGTCTCCATTCTGGATGGAGAAGCCGAGAGTGTCGTAGGTTACCGACGCGTCGTCAAGACCATCGAACGTGAAGTCGAATGACTCCTGTCCCTTGATCAATGACAGCTTCTCTCCTGCCTTCCACTTGTCGTCCGACTTGACATACGGGTATGTCGAGTAGAGGGCGATGTTGGAGATTGCAGGGGTCTGGTCGATAGTGCTGGTCTTTATCGATGCGTACCAGTACTGGTGCGTAGTCGAGTCGATCTGCGTGGCGTCCTTCAAAGTCAGCTTGTCCGAGAACACTGACACGTCTGCGTAGTTGTAGCCGCTTACTCCCGAGAACACGTTGTTCAAACGGATTGTCACGCCTGCAACGTCCTTTGACGCGCCATTGGTGATGGTCTCAACAGTCTTGGTGCCGCTTGCCGAAGTTACCTCGAATGCAGCCTGTGAAGTCGAGCTAGTCACCTGGACCGACTTGAGGACTACCTTCGCGCCGTTGGCCGCAGTCACTTCGTCGTCGACGTTCATGTAGGGAGTGTATGCAGTCTCCTTACCGACCTCGAGCGAGTTGACAACAGTGCCGCCAGTTACGACCGCGTCAACGATTACCCAGTCCTGTCCCAAGAGCTTGATCTTGGTGTGGGTGTCGGTGAGGTTGTCGCTCTGCGGGCATGTCGCCACAGTCTTTGAGGTGTCCCAGCAGAGGGGCAGTGCCTCAGAGAAAGTGAGGTTGTACGATGCGCGCATCTTGTCTGCGATTACAGTCTTGTAGGAAGTTCCAGTCTCGTACACGGTCTTTGCGCCGAGGTACACATACTGGTCCTGCTTGACGTCGCGGTTGCGCGGGTTGTCGATCTTGCCGCTGTTTGCCAGTGCGACTACGTCAGAAACGTCCTTGGATACCTTCTTTGCATTTTCGTATCCAGTTACGTCGCCGCCGTACACTGCAGCAAGGCCGCGGACTGTGTCGACATTGTTGTCAAGATAGTCGTTGATGTACGTCTTCATGGTGTAGACGTTTGCCGAGCTTGCTCCGGGCACAGTTACTGACAAAGTGACCTTCTTGGTCGCCGAGTCAACTGCGCAAGTGCCTGCTCCTGCACCGCATGACACGCCGTCCTTTCCGACGACAGTGACATCCTTGTCGGTGTACGCCAGGTTGCCGATCATTGCCGCAATGTTTGCTGCAACTACTACGTCCTGGGGCTGAGCCTTCGCTCCAATTACAACCTTCACGGCTGGCTCTCCGTTGTTGAAGAACTTATAGCCGGTCAGCTGTGTGCTGTCCATGGAAACCGCTGCCACTGCAGATGCCGCCATCATTGCGCCTACTGCGAGGGTTGCGAACTTCCTCATGCTTTTCATTTATACCACCTGTACGATGCAAAAGCCCATACGGACCCATGCATTCGTTTTGTCTTTTCCTATCAAGGCTTATGTGCACGAAAATCATCATGTCCAACCATTACGTCAAAGAACGTAACGCCTAACGTCAGACAGAGACGACACTCGTGTTAAGTGTTATTTTTTGGGTTCGCTTATAAGCATTATCCCTAAAAACTTGGGGATTGTCGAAGATTCATTGGAATTCAGTCGAATACCGTATTACTTGGTATGAACTTTATAAAGTCCGGGGACTATTTTCCTCGTAGGACGTATGCTATTGAAGCAATAAAACCCCTTGTTTTGGGCTTGAAAGGCTGCCCGGACAGGTTTGCCGCAAGCCTCAGGAACTCCTGGCTGGACGGCGCATACATATCATAATAGATTGTGGCCTTCTCTGCTGCCAGGCTTTTGGGCACTGCTTTGTCGTGCGGCACGGTGCAGATTACAGTTAGTTCGGACATTGCCGCTGCCTGCTGGGCAGTAAGCTGGGCCTCGCCCTTTGCTGCCATGTTCAAGACCAGGCCAAGCTCCTTCTTTCCAAGGTTTGAGACCATCTTACGGCAGCGGATTACGTCCATCAGCGAAGGTACGGTTGGCGTGGCCACATACAGGAGCTGGTCGCCATACCTCATCGCGAGCAAGGCTTCCGACCCGAGGCCGGGCCCGCAGTCTATTATGACGTCGTCGTGGGTCTTTTTCAGCTCCCGGAGCACCGGACCTATCTTGCCTAGCTCGGCAAGGGAGAACTTCCGCGGCGAAATGGAGCTTGCAAGCACCTTAAGCCCGGACTCGTGCTCGTTCAGGGCCTCGGCAAGGCCTGCATTGCCCATCACCACGTCCTCAAGCACCTTTGACTTTGCGCCGATTCCGGTCATTGCGCCAAGGTGTGGTGTGGTGAGGTTAAGGTCAACAAGCACTACCTTGCGCTTGTGGTGGCCGGCCATGGCCGCTGCGGTGTTCAGGGCGATGGTGGACTTGCCGACCCCGCCTTTTCCCGACAATACAGTGATTATCCTGCCCATGGGCATCAAAGCCGCCTTTTCTGTTATATAGTAAGTATGAATGTTAAGTGACTAGCCGCTTGCGGCCTTGTCCTGCCCCTGCGCAGGTTGTGCTGGCGCAGCTGAGGCCGGCATCTCTATGTCCATTGACTCCATCGCCGAAACCCTCTGTGCAAGCGCAGCCAGCTTGGCCTCGTTTTCGGACTGCCGGATGCCCAGCGCGTCCAGGTCGTCAAACTTCCTTTGCGAGTTCACAAAGGTCTTGCCTAAAAGCGCGGCAACGCGCTCGGCCCGGTCGACTTGCAGCTGGATTTCCTGTACCTGCCTTGCGGACTCGGCGGCAAGGTCCATTGCCTGCCTGAACTGGTCAACTTTGTCAACAAGCGCGCGTATCTCAGCAAGCCTCTGGGCCATCTGCGTCTCGGAATTGGAAAGCCTTGAGGAAAGCTCGAGAATACGGCCTTCAAACTCGTTGGACAAGGCGGACAGCTTGGCTTCCACGTCCTTTGAGGAGGCTTCGGGCTGGCCGGCCACCTTGAACTTGGAGACATCCTTACCAATGTAGCCGGTCTCCGTCTGCAGGTTTGCAACCTGCGACTCGATGTTGGAAAGCTTGGAGTATAACGATTCAAGGGTGCCCTTGAACTGGCTGGCCTCATCCCGCATCCTCTTTTCCGAGCTTTCAAGCTCGGACAGCGATTTTTCGTACTTTGAGGCCCACGCCTTGTCAACTGCGGGCTCCTGGGAGGGCATGGCAGCGGCTTCCGAAAGCTCCTGCTTGATTTCCTGCGCCCTTGCCGGAAGCTGCGCTGGCTTGGATGCCGACGATGCGAGTATGATTGCCTGGGGCGTGACTTCCCTGCGCTGCACTGCCACTACCCGCGGCTGGCCGGATGCGTCCGCATCTATCCTGGACTGGACTGCCAAGAGGCGGGCGTTGTTTGAGACGTGGAGCTTTTCGTAGTCTGCGTCGGAAACCTTTCCGGAAGAGACCGCGTCAGCCAAGCCGTCCAGTATGCGCACGATGTCGGCTTTCTGCCTGTATAGGGCCTGCAGCCGTTCGCTTGAGCCCTGCGGCGCCTGCACCTGTGGCGTGGGTTCCTGCGGAGAAATTGCCTTGATGAGCTCGGCCTGTGCAAGCTGGTAGTCCTGCTCGCCTATTGCCTTGGAATCATAGCCTGCCTGCACTTGGAAGAGGAGCTGCACCGCAGCGGGGGCGTCAAACTGCAGGCTCTTGCTTATGATGCCTGCAACCAGGGCCTTGGGGTCGGTTGGAATTGCTTGCGCAGTAACGGGCTGGTCCATAACTTACCGAATGCTTCCGCAGCGCAAAAGGCCTGAACAGCCGTTTGCGTGGTGCGAAGATAGTAATTAGTGGTTAAATAAAATGCTGCGGATGAAAAGGGGATTTGGGCTGGCGCAAGCATACGGGCAAGGGGCAGGCAAAACCAGCTCGCCCACGGGCCCTCTTCCCACCCGCCAGTTCAGCCCGACTTTTTCGCCGTCGGTATCTTGAGGTAGTAGATGCCGTTCTGCGAGCGCACGACCAGCGGGTCGCCTGCCATGAGCGATGCGATGTCAAGCTCGTACTCGCCGCGGTCGATTACCGTGATGTTCTCTGCTGGCTGCTCCTTGCTGCTGTGGCCTGGCATCTGCGCGCCCAGGTATTCGCCCATCTTCTGCGCTTCCGCGTCCTGCGGGGAAACGAGCTCGACGCTTACCGGCTGGGTCTTGGAAAGACGCTCAATCTGCCCGGACTCAAGCGCAGCGGACAGCCCGGAGTCCAGCGCCTCAGCAAGCGGGATGTCGTCGTTTCGCATGTAGAGGAATATGCGCGAGCCGCAGGCACAGCCCTTGAGGAGCTCGGGCGAGCTGTTGGGGTAGACTTTGGAGCAGGTTACGCACTTGTGTGGCATTTGCAAAGACCGTTGTGGATGAAGACCTTGTGGATTATTGATTGAAGGGGCTGGTTAAAAAAACAACAGGAGCAAAATGCGGTATATGGCCATTGACTTTCCGTTTTTCAAAAGGCGCGGGCACAGGACGACAATCGCGCTGATTGTCGTTGTGATGCTTGCATTGTGGGTTTTCCTCCACCACTAGGAGCGGAAGGAACTGAAGGGAAGGCCAACTGCCCTCGCGCTCATTTCCCGGCAAACACGCTGAGCTTTCCGGGGTTGCGCTTGATCTGCCGTACCAGGCTGCTTGGGCCGACTATGGTAAGGCCTGCTGACTTTCCTCCAAGGAGCTTGATTGCGGCTGCGCGTATCCCGTCCGGGCTTTCGCCCAGCCTGCTAATCTCTATTCCGGGAAACTTCGAGCCGATGCGCGACATCGTTACGGATATGAGCTCGGCCTCCTCGGTTGCGGAGAGCGGCTCCTCCAGGACGACGATTTTTCCCTTCTTCACAAGGTCAAGTATTGCGTCAAGCTTCTGCTTTGGCTGCTTTCCGGAAAGCACCTGGGAAGAGAGAAACTCAATCTGTATTTCTGCCATCAGTTCCTAACCCACGCTTTTTGAAATTGCCTCGTAGAGCTTGTCTATGTGCTCGCCCGTAAGCGCGGAAACCTCTACAACGTCGTACTGGGGGAACGCCTCGCTGATTTTTTCCGGCTTGGCCAACTTGTCGTCGATTTTGTTTGCAACCAGGATTATGGAGATTTTGCGCGCCTCCAAGTTTCCAAGCACGGTGATGTTGACCTGCGTCAGCGGATCCTGCGTGGAGTCCATCACCACAAGGGCCACATCCACTTTCTCAAGCCACTTGATTGCCTCGATGATTCCCTTGGTGGCCTCCTTTGCGCGGGTCTGGGCCGCGTCCTTTCGGATGCCGTAGCGCAGGAATTCCTTGTAGTCTATCTTTGTGGCGATGCCGGGCATGTCAAGCAGGTTCATCTCAAGCGTCCTTCCGCCTGCCTTGACTATTACGTGCTCCTTCTTTGTTACCGAACGCGTCTCGTGCGGTATTTCGGACACCTTGCCTACCTCCTCGCCGAGCCAGTCAAGCGAGATGCGGTTTGCAAGCGAGGTCTTGCCGGCGTTGACCTGGCCGTACAGGCCAAGGGAGAACTTGCGTTTTCGAAGAAATACGGCTGAGAGCCAGTTGACGAACTTGGAGAGTATGCTCATTGGGGGATTACCTGGTGGAAAAAGGTTGTTTCAAACTGAAGGTTTTGACACATTAAGCAGGGTGGCCAATAAAAACCCTTTCCAAGGAAAATGGAGGCAAACGGGAGGCAAAAAACAGGAAAAAATGGAAAAAAAGAATGGGAAGGGGCTTGGAAAACCCCTTCGTATGCATCCGAAATAATCCTCAGCGTTTTGCGGTCGCGTCCTCGCGCATTACAAACTTCACTATCGCAAAGACAACTATTGCGACTATGATGAAGTCAATCAGGTTTCCAACAAGGTCGCCTATGAGGAACTTGACCGGGCCAAGCTGGAGAATTGACGCGCGCCAGTCGCCGCCGGGCACAAGAACTGCCACTAGTGGCATGACAACGTCAGTCACAAGCGCAGATACCAGCTTGGTCGAAGCAGCACCTATGATGAACGCAACTGCAAGCCCCAGCACCTGGTAGTTTTTGAGGAATACCTTGAACTCGTCTACAAAACCCATATTCGGAAACACCCCGCAGACAATTTGTGGCTTTGGGGTATTAACGCCTTGCGGCAGCAAAGCCCGCTGCGCGCTTTCCGGCACTCTTTTTAACTGCAAAAAAGTAATGCTAAAAGTGCTTTTACTATGGACGTAAGCTGCCCGCAATGCGGTAACCCCAACCTGGATGTCGACGCGCAGAACAACGTGGTTTACTGCAAGAAGTGCGGCTTTGCGGTGAGCGTTGACCCGCAGACAGGCAACGTCACGCCCATTTCCGAAGGCGGCGCGCCGATGCAGGCCGAACCTGCACAGCAATCCTATTCGGGCGGCGAGAAGTCAATCCTTGGGATGGAGCCGCTCACATTCTTCCTGTTCTTCCTTGCGCTCCTTGCGATACTGATGTTTGCCGGAGTAATAGCGCTTGAGCACGTGTTCATCGGCGGCATCGTAGTCTTCCTAATCTACTGGTACAACCACTAGGACTATGGATTGCCTGCGAAAGGGTTTGGAAACGGCCTAGCAAAAATCAGAAAGCGACTTCTGGGGCACGGCCTGATTCAAGTTAGGCACTACATTCTTTTTTACTTTCTTTGGCCCCAGCGACTCGACCACGCCGTACTCGCCGTCGTAGCCGGGCGACACCTTGAGCCGGGCCTGCCTGTTTGCGATTATTGCCGAGACGATTTTCTCATCAACCACCGACGCCAAGTTGGGCGCGGGCACTTCGATGAGTATGGAAAGCTCGGCTTTGAACGCGCCAATCAGCTTGCAGTACTCCGCAGCGACTTTCTTTGAAGCAAGCGGCGAGCCGATTGCAGCTGAAATCAGCTCGTTGAGCGGAAGGAGAGTCTTGTACGGGATTGCTCCCGCAAGCACGTAGCCTTCGGGCCTGTCCGCAAGCTCGTCAACGCGGTTCTGCACGCCGATGGTGAGCGGCCGCTTGCACACCGGGCAGATTCCATTGGTCTTTTTGGTCTGCTCCGGCGAGCTGCACACCCCGCACAGGCGATGGCCGTCGTAGTGGTACTTGCCGTAGTTGGGGTCGACTTCAACTGTGAACTTGAACGTGTTCGCGTCCTTCTTGCGCACTGCGGCAAAGAGAGCATCATAGGACATCTTGCCTTCCTTGAAGAAGAACGCGTTGCACTCGCGGCCCAGCCTCCAGGAATAAGGCGAGTGCGAATCGGAATTGGACATTATCGCGAAGCGGTCAAGGCTTGACAGGCGCCAGTTCATCGCAGGGTCGCTTGAGAGGCCGGACTCTATCGCAAAAATCTTCTTGGCCTGGTCCTCGTAGGCCTCGTCAACAGTGTCGTAGCCGGAGTTCGCGCCCAGCACGGAAAACCACGGGGTCCACGCGTGAGCTGGGACAATCACCGCGTCCTTTGAGGTCTCAAAAATAATTTCTGCAATCTGGCTGCTGGTGGTGCTTCCAAACATCGGCCTTCCGTCCGCAGCGAGGTTTCCCATCTTGGAAAGCCGGTCGTTGATTTGCGCCGCCTGCTCGAAGTCAGGCACGTAGATGATGTGGTGGACTTTCTTCACTCCCTTGACAGGGCCAAGGGAGCATATCGTTGCTACTTCGGTTGAAATCATGTACTTGACTGCTTCGTCGCGCCCCTTGAGCTTGAACAGGCCGTCGGATTCCGAAGGCTCGAGCTTGGATTTCAATTCCGAAAAGTATTTGGGGTGCGTGAAGTCGCCTGTTGCGACTATCCCGAGGCCCTTCTCGAGCGCGCCCGCGTAAAGCCCGGGCGCATCCATCTTTTCGGATACCGCGCGCGAGTATTTCGAGTGCAGGTGCAGGTCGGCAAAGACCAGCTTGGAAAAATCCGAGTCAACCGCCGCAGCCATAGTCACACGCCTAGCGGATGTAGGAGAGGCTCTCGTTGCGCTTTATGATGTCCTCTGCAGGCGCCTCGCCTGCCTTGGGCTCTTCCGGAGCGGCCTGCGCGTTGAGCTTGCGTATCATTTCCTCTGCCTTCCTTGCGCGCACGTCCAGGTCGGCTGTTGCGAACTTTTCGCCAGCTACCGAACCGAGCATCTTGACAAGCGCAGTCGCGCCCTTGGAGTCGATTATCGAGCCGGGAGTCTCCACAAGGAGGCAAGCGCCGCGCATCCCGTATGCCTTTGCAAGCCCGGGAAACAGCCCGGCCATGCCGACTATCGGAACCGCCTTGTCGACGTTCTTTGCGCCGAGCTTTGCAAAACTTGCGTGGAACTGCTTGCTTGTGCTGGTGCAGTAGATGGTGGGCGCCTTGTCGGGCTTTGGCGCAACCGCAAAACCCGCCATCGAGATTACCTGCGAGCCGCCCATCGAGTTGAAGTATTCAAGCGCGCGCGAGCACACCTCGTACTGGCCCTCCACGGTCAGCGGCTGGATGTCGCCCTTGAGGAATATTACCTCGCGCTTCCTGAGCTTTTTGTAGTAGAAGCGCATCGAGAACATCCGGAGCTTGCCGGACTTGAGCGCGATGACTTGGTTTGGGAAGTACGGCGAGTGTATGGTTGCGATGCGCTTTGCCTTGACCTGCTTGACCAGGTGGTCAACTGCAAGCTTGCTTACAAAGCCGATTCCCGGAAGCCCCACCACCAAAAGCGGGTTCTTTGCAGCCACGTTGCGCTGGATTGAGACTTGCGAGCGCGAGAACCCATCCGCAGTGGGCATGGTAAATGCTCTTTTGTTTGATGCCAATGAAAAACTCACCCTGTTTGCCGTTGGTATTAGGTTGCGAGGCGTTTTATTGGTTGGCAAATGACTTGGAAGGTCCAACGGAAATGCGGCCTGCAAAGCGTTAAAACAATTGTTATAACATATTATAATGTGATTTTTTATGCAGGTTTTCGTCTCAAAGGTAAGGCCCCTGGGCTCGTCGCTGGGGGTCATAATCCCGGCCGAAGTCATCAAGGAAGCAAACCTCTCTTCAGGCAGCGAGGTGCACATAAGCATTTTCCAGCCCGACTTCAGTGCGCTTGACAGGGCGATGGGAAGCATGCGAGGCGCAAAGCCGTTCGTGCGCGACAGGCGCGACCGCCCACTGCCTCACAGGAGATGAAAAAATGCTTCTTGATACCTGGGCGTGGGTGGAGATGTTTGAAAGCTCACGGACAGGCCTGCAACTGCGCAACGAGCTTCCAACATCAGGCATATATGCAAGCACACTTACCCTCGCGGAAATAATCGCGTGGTGCGAAAGAAGCGGGAAAAACCCGCAAATATGCCTGCAGGCGATAAAAAAGACCGCATCAATAATCGATGCGACTGCACTTGACTGCGAAAACGCCGGCACGAATTTCAAAACCTTGCGAAAAGCAGCTCCTGGAATGGGGATGATTGACGCAATCATCTACACGCAGGCAAGAAACAGGGGATTTGAACTTGTCACCGGCGACGCCCACTTCAAGCCTTTCCCCGGAGTTAAATTCATAGGCAAGGAAAAGTGAGTGAAACTAAATAGTTTCCAAAAGCTGCGCGCGCCGGAACCTCGCGTATTTGTCCTGTGGCGAATATTTCGCAGGATGGGGCGTCACCGTTGCCGCGCTGCACTTGGGGCACTCAGGCTGCATCGTATAGGTGCGGCATTTCCTGCAGAAAAGGAGGGCCTTCAAAGAAATCGTCTCCTGACCCCAAAAAATAAGTCTAGGCCTTCGCGGCCTTCTCCATCGAGAACTCAGTGAGTTCGGCTTTTATCATTCCTGAAACCAGTGCAGTGACTTTTGTGAGCCACTTGTCAAGGGTCTTGTAGTCCTTTGCAGTGGCGTCGACATAATAATTGGGTGCGCCCACGTAATGGACGGAAACCGCCATGCCTTCGGTTGCGGACTTCTCAACAGCGGCAAGCACCTTGCGCACGGTGTAGACCGCGTCGCCTTCGTAGCTTTCAAGCTTGAGGGAGTAGCGCTGGGCGGCAATCTTGGGCTTGATTTCCTGCTTTGCAACCTCGGTCACCACTGCAAGCCACTCGGGCTTAATCTTTGACTTGACCGGCTGGTTGTCGGAAATTGCCTCGAAGGCGGAATAAAGGTCGCCGAACTCGGCAACGAGGGCGTTGCCGGCCTCGTCAACCGCCTGCGCAGGCGGGACCTTCATCTTCTTTGCGCAGTGCTCCAAGAGCTTGGTTGCGCGCTGCTCGTTTGTGAATGAGAGGAGCTTGCGCTTGCGGTCGGCCTCGGTGACGCGCTTTAAGCTGACGTCAATCTGGTTCTTCTGCGAGTCGATGCGCACGACCTTTGCGACGATGCGCTGGCCTTCCTTTATGTGCTCGCGTATGTTGCGGATCCACCCGGATGAGACTTCGGACACGTGGAGGAACGTTTCGATGTCGCCGTACTCGTCAAGTGAGCAAAACGCGCCGTAGGGCATTATCTTGCGTACGGTCGCAATTACATACTCGTCCAGGTCGGGTATCGGCACCAAAACATACTCACATCAAAAAATTATCCGAGGACCTTCTCGACTTTGCAGTTTATCTTCGCGCGGCCGCCCGACGAGCGGACCATCTCGTTTCCGCACGCGGCGCAGAACACGTCGGTCTTGGAGTCTCCAAAGACCACGCTCTCGCTTCCGCATTCGCATCTTACTAGGAGAAACTTACTCATGAAAAACCACCATAAAAATTTACAAAGGCCGCGCGCAAAACGCGGCCCAAACTGCTTACTTGTTGAGCTCGACTTTCTTGGTCATCCTGCCCGAGATGACGCGCTCGTGCTTTTTCTTGCAGACAGTGCACTCCATCATAATGCGGTTGCGGATGCCCTGCTTCTTGACCTTGGCCTTGCCCTTGACCTTGCCGTGGTACCCTGCGAGCTTGCGCTCGTGCTTGAGGGAGCCCCACGCGAGGGTGCGTCCGGGCTTGATCTTGGAAGTCGTGACCTTGACTTTGTGAGGAGTGTGCGTCTTGCACTTTTTGCAGTGTGCATTTACCGTCGGAGCTATCTTCATTCAAATTCACCCAAATTATAGCAAAAATAGGAATTTTGCAGTGTAATGCTTATGTCGCGAAAGTATATTTAATGCGCTTCCTTGACTGCGAGGGCGAGGTTGCGGTTGACAAGAAGGTCCGCGTCGTCCGGTGAAAGGTCAACCACCTGCGAGTGCGCAAAGGGGCCGAGCGTTTCCATCGAGCTTGAGAGGAACTCCGGCACGTCCGCAAGCATGCGCACCTTCGTCGACATCACTGTCGCTTCTGGCGCCATCTTGCCCTGCGCCGGGTGCGGGTCGCACCTGAGCTTGACATCCGCGCCCTCGGCAGGGTCAAGGACTGCGTCCATCCGCTTGAGCAGGCCCACAAACGAGAGGTAGAACTCGCGCTCCTCGCTTGCAAGGCCCTCGCTGCTTATCATGTTGGATGACAGGTCGCGCTGGGCCTTGGCGACAATCTTTTGCCGCCTTCTGCCGACAATGTCGCGGCCGATTGCGCAGACGTTCTTGAACTCGCGGTCGTCGCCAAAAACAGAATCTCCCTTGCCTAGTTCAGTGAGCTTTTTTTTCAGCTCGCCGTAGAACTCGTCGTCAATAGTGGCCAGGGTTGCGTGGCGCCGCTCGGAAAGCTGGATTTTTCGAAGCTTTTCGAAGAAGTCGTCCGCCATGAAAATATGATGCCCCCCTTGGAAAATGATTAAGGAAGCAGGCTGTAAAAAACCACTGCTGCCGCCTTGTGGTAGGTTTCGTGTGGCTTATGTTTTTTATAGGGTTGTGCAACGAGTTTTCGGCATTGCTGCCTGCCTAGAGAAGAAGGGCTTTTTTCTTGCACAGCAAAAGCATGGCAACAGCTTGCGGGACTTCCTTGAGCTTTTCCTTTTCCAGCACGTGCGAACTTCCGCCAAAGAAGAAGTCGTAGTGGTCAAGGGCGATGACCTTTTCGGTCTTTTTCATGTCAAACGCGATTGCCGAGTTTACCGGGTCAAAGGTTGAAAGCTCGGAGAAGGGTATGGTCCTTGCGACAAGCCCGGTGTCGCCGTGAAGAGTGTCCGGGATGCGGATGAGCCTGCTCATGTCAGTAGTCACCGCACGGTCAAGCGAGACGTTGCGGCCGATTCCTGCAGTTTTTGCAATCTCTGCAACAAGCAGGTCGGGCTTCTCTATTGCGGACCACCTGCCGCTTGAGAGCTGGGCCGCGACGTAGTCCTTGTTTGCAAAAATCGTCTCGGCCTGCTTTTTGGTGTAGCCTGCGGCCTTGAACTTTGCGATGAAGTCCTCCTGCGGGAGCGCAAGTATTGCAAGAGCGCGGTCAAGGATGCGTTTTGCCCATCCCGCAGACGCGGTGCTTGGCCCGGTGATGGTCTCTATTGAACGGTGGTTGATGACGTGCTTTTGCACGGTAAAGAAGCGGTTGAAATCAACGTTCGTTCCGGCGCAATACTCAACAAGCTGGTCGCGCTGGGTCGAGGAAAGCTGCATAAGAGAGTCCATCGCAACGTGGACGTGGTAGCCCTTGCTTCCGGAAAAGTTGACGGTGGTTTCATTTTTTGAAAATCCGAAGTCTGCAAACAGGAAGTCCTCAAGGAGGCGGATGACATCCGCGCGCACCGACTCCTGGCAGTGGCTGCACATCACGGGGTTGTGGCCTTCGTGGGTTGGGCTTGCGTCAAGGTCAAAGATGAGCTCTGCTTTGAGGAAGTTCTTTGCACTCATCGGCCGAGCTGCAGGGTACTCGTAGAACCCTGCGGAGTAGGATGCGTAAAGCGGGACTTTTGCGATGAAGTAGTCCTGCAGCTCCTTCTGGCTCTGGAAGGACTTGTGGCGCAGGTCAATCTTTTTTTCATAGCCGAACCCGAACTCGCGCATCGAAACTGAAGGCACGTTTACCTGGTGCGTCTTGTAGAACTGCTGGAAGTGCCTGCCGATGAAGTCGATTTCTTTCGTGCGCTCGAACTCCTTGTGCTCGACGGCCTTTGCTTCTGCTGTGTGGTCGGCATTAACGCCTGCGGGAACAACGGGTTCCTTTGGAATGAAAGCAGAATCCTTTGCGTTGGCAGTAGGTTCCAAAACAATCTCACTCGAAAAATCATTCCGTTTTCTTTCTTGTCTGCGGGCAGCCGTCGCAATACCTGTCAATCAGGCCCTGCTGCAGAAGCTTCCTGCAGGAAAGGTTGATTCCGGGGTGCTTGTAGACCCAGTCCAATGATGCAAGGGCCTCGCTTTCGCGGAACTCGTGCGAGGAGCGCTGGCAGTTGGTTACGTACTGGCGCATCAATGCGGACGCCTCCTCCTTTGAGAGGCCGTCCTTTTGGCAGGCTATGGCTATTGCCATGCTGCCGTAGAACCGCTTTCCCTCGCCGACCCCTGCAAGGATTTTCTTCATGCACCCTTGGTTGAGGAACTTCCCCTCAAACTGCCGCGCCATCAATGCCGGGGAAGAGGGAAGTGCTGCTGTAAAGTCAACTGAAAACTCAGTGATTAGGGGCGGCAGCGCGGCCTTGTCAATCCCCGAAAGGTCTGCTGCCCTTGATGCCGCAAGCCTGGACGCCATATCCACAAGCGATTCGCGGTCTATTGAAATCTTGCCGCCATCAAGCGGCGCGTACACAAGCTCGTTCTGGCCGCTGGTGTAGTCGGCAATCCCCAAGGCAAACTTGTCGCCATCCGCCGCAAGCGTAGGGTAAAGCTGGGTAAGAACTGCAGTGAAAACCTGAATGTCTTCCAAGCCCAGGCGATAAGCGCATAATTTCGCAAGCCCTTCGCCGAAAAGCCTTGCCGCAAAGGGGTTGCCGCTTTGCGAAAGAAGCATCCTTGAAAGCGCAATCCACTTCAGCTCGTCGCCGTCCTGCGCAACCCAGGGCTGGAAGGGAACCTTGGCCTGCGCGTTGCGAATCAGCCGGAGGCAGAAGTCCTGGGCTGCCTCCAAGTCCGAGTTTGCAATAGTGCCAAGGCCCTGCTCGGACAGGTACTGGCGCGCCTGGCGGGAAAAGAAATAGTTGTATGCAATCCTCTGCTGCAAGTCCATACAGGATAATCCTTTGGTCGAACAAGAATTTTATTGCAGCCGGATTGGACGAATGGTGCCGGCAGGGGGCGATTGCGCCCGATAAGTCACGTAAGCGATTGGTTCAAAAGCAGCCGCGTTGAGAATAATTCTCGGTTTCTTATGTCGCGAAAAGTCCCAGCCACGATGGCCACCCAGCACCCCGACAACGCGTGCTCGCCCTACTGGCTTTCCGACGCATCGGACTCTTTTTCGGATTTTTCCGCAAAGCTTTCAAGCCACGGCACGCGCGTGCCGTTCAAGTTCATCGGCGGGCGCTTTGTCACCACGTTCAAGGAGCCCGAGGAGGCCTTTCGGTGCTACTCCGACTTGGGGTGCGAGGAGTACATGTGGGATTGGGAGGGAAAGCACGCCGACGAGTCGGTGGTTGAGAAGCTCTACGAGCGTTATATGGACTACTTCCGCAAGAAGCCCCTTGGGAAGGAGCTCACGCTGTCGTTCCGCATCCCCAACGTGTGGAAGGAAACCAACTTCCGGCTTGCGCACGCTTTTGTCAGCATACTTTCCGCAAACGACTTCGCACACGACCACGAGATGCCGGATGCGCCAATAGTCGAGACATACTTGCCTATGACCACTTCAGCTGACCAGCTTGTTTACGTGCGCGAAAAGTACGAGCACATCGCGCGCGCATTCCAGGAGCTCAAGCCATCGGGGCCCGCAAGCATCGACGTAATCCCCCTTGTGGAGGAAGTCGACATAATGATGCGTGCCGATGAAATAGTCGCAGACTACATCCGTCAGTGCAAGGAAAAGGCTATGCCAATCAGCTCTATTTCAAAGGATGATATGCGCGTGTGGTTTGCCCGCTCCGACCCTGCGATGAACGCGGGGATGATTCCGGCAATACTCTCAATCAAAGTCGGGCTCTCCAACCTGTCCAAGCTTACAAAGAAAACAGGAGTGACGTTCCACCCGATGATTGGCGTCGGCTGCCTAAGCTTTCGCGGCGGGCTTTCGCCGGACAGCGTGCAGTACTTCATCCGCGAGTACCCGGGGATGCGCACGGTCACGCTCCAGTCGGCATTCCGCTACGACTACCCGCAGTCAAAGGTGCAGAAGGCTGTTGCAACGCTCAACTCCTCGCTTTCCCAGTCGCAGGCAATCGAGATTGAGGCTGCGGAAGTTGAAAAAATCAAGAAGCTGATTACGATTTTCTCCGACGAGTACCGAAAAACTGTCGAGGCGCTTACTGACGACATCAACGCAATCGCGGCTTTCGTTCCGGAGAGGCGCGAGCGCAAGCTGCACACCGGGGTGTTCGGCTACGCGCGAAGCCTTGGGAAGAAAAAACTCCCCCGTGCAATCAAGTTCACAGCAGCGTTCTACTCCCTTGGCGTTCCCTGCGAGTTCATCGGCACAGGCCGCGGCATACTTGAGGCTCGCAAGGCCGGTCTTTTGGAGGCCCTTGAGCGCAACTACACCAACCTGCGGCTTGACTTGGAAACCGCCGGACGTTACCTGAACAAGGAAAACCTCAAGGCACTGTCCGAACGCGACCCTGCTTACGCAAAGATTGCGCTGGACATCGAGCTTGTCGAGGACTACCTTGGCATCGAGCTTGGGCCGCGCACTTCGGAGGACTTCATGCACCGCAACATCACGTCAAACATACTCCTGCTTTACCTTGACAACAAGGACGTCTCCGAGGACGTGGTGAGGGCAGGCGAGATTAGGCGCAGCCTCGGATAATATGATTAGAGTCGGGAGTATTTTCAAAACGAATTTTACTTAAAAATATACTCTAGTTTCGGATTCTCGTTTTGTCTGATTATATAAAATTCGACATTGCTACCGGCGGACGGAACTACAGTCTCATTGAAAGCTAATTCTGACATCGAATCGGTATATTCCATACAACCCATCCAAGTACTCATTCTGGAGTCAGATTCTTTCCATCCTGCACAAAAAATTCCCTTGAACGCAGTTTTTGCAGTTATCGTTGCGGTTATTCGTTTATACCCCAACCCTTGCTCATCTGCCGGTAAAACCTTCATGTTTTCTATACTGAAGTGGGTATCGTTGCATCGTCCAGAGCTACAGTCAACAACTCGTACACAACGGCTGTCCGAACACCGTTCTCCTGCATTGCATTCCGAACTGACAGTACACCCCGGAGAATTTTGGCATTGATATTCGTTGCACCGGCTATAAATGTTACAGTCTGTATCAACCTTGCACATGACATCACGGCAAGTATATGAAATATTATTGCACGCCTTTTTTTCACCACATACATCATCAGACGTACATTCCTTAACGTTTGAAATGTTTTTTTCGAAACCAACGTCATAACCGTGTACAGTCATTGTTAGATTTACCAGTGTTGCCTGGTATTCAGTTAGAGTTGCATCGGTTGGCAGGAAAAACCATCCGATGATTTCAGAGTTAGGGGCAACGAAAGTAGTTACCAAAGGAGGATACTTCGTTTCAGAGGTAAGAACTGTCCAGCCAATACATGAACCGCGAGCTTTGCCAGAAAGGGGAGTAATACAACCGCCCGAAACGAGTTTGACCTCATAGTCATTAGTATTCTTGATTGAGACATTTGCGCCCCACCGATAGTCACTCGTCGAAAGGCGGACTTCTTGCAAGTCCAATGCAACGATGACGCCTGAAACATTGTAGGTATTGTCGTCAACTTTTTCTATTTCTCCAGATATAGCACACTTGGGTAATGGGCAACCAACCAGTATTGGTATGGCTTGGTCGCAGGAGTAATCATCGGGAAAGATAGTGCAATGTGGTGTAGCGGTCGGAGTTTGACCAATCAAAGGAACCCCACTCGACGTAGGAGCGGCACTCGGTTCTAGACTTGGAACAGCAGACGAAACTATTGAAGTGGGAGAGGGCATTGCAGTACCCTTAAGACACCCAGAAAAAATGAGGGAAAGCACTGCAAACAGAATCAATGCATACGCCTTACGCATCATAGGCCACATCCAACTACTATCGGTTAAGAACGTGGTTTGCTTTAATTGTGTAAGTAATAAGCAGGGAAACCGCCTTTTTGTTTCCCGTCAGGCTTTTTAATCCAAACACGCCAAAGTAGTCTTACCGCATTCTTTCAGCAAATTGGATGGTAATTACAAAGCGAATTTTAAGAAGGCGGCAGCAGGTCAAGGTTGCCATGATTGCGCTAGAAAACGAGCAAGACCATAAGCCCCGCGAGAAGTGCGGCGTGTTTGCCTGCCAGGCGCCCGGCAGGCTCGTGGCTGTTGACATGTTCAACGGAATGATGGCAATCCAGCACCGTGGCCAGGAAAGCGCGGGGATTGCAGCTGTGAACGGCGTTGGCGACATCCGCGTGCACGTGGGAATGGGCCTGGCATCAATCGTCTTTTCCAACAAGGAGCTCCAATATTTACACGGCGACAGCGCAATCGGCCACATCCGCTATGCAACAACCGGCGCGTCCGACCTTACCAACGCACAGCCTTTCGTTTTCAAGATGCCCGAGATGCAGGTCGCAATCGGATTCAACGGCAACATCGTAAACTACGACGAGCTCAAGACCGAGCTTGAAAACTCCGGCACGGTATTCATCTCAACTACCGACACCGAAGTCATCGGCCAGCTTTTCATCCACGAAGTCGAGAACGGCCAGACCGACTACTTTGCGGCAATGAAAACGGTGATGCAGAAGCTTGACGGCGCGTACTCCATAGTCCTCCTTACCGGCAGGGGCGAACTCATCGCCTGCCGCGACCCCAAGGGGTTCAAGCCCCTTTGCATGGGAAGGCGCGACGGCGCGGTGTTCCTTGCATCCGAGTCTGCAGCGCTTGACACCGTTGAGGCGACTTTCGACCGCGAAATCCTTCCCGGCGAAGTGGTCATAATCCATAAGGGCGAAGTCAAGTCCAAGCGCGTGCTTGTCGAGGAGCGGCACGGCCACTGCATGTTCGAGTACGTCTATTTCATGAGGCCTGACGCAATCTTTGAGGGCAAGCACGTGTACAAGGTGCGCGAGAACCTGGGAAGGTCGCTTGCACGCACCTACAAAGTCAAGGCGGATGTCGTAATCCCAATACCTGATTCTGGAAGGAGCGCGGCACTTGGCTTTTCCAAGGAAAGCGGAATACCCTTCGAGGAGGGGCTCATCAAGAACCGCTACGTCTGGCGCACGTTCATAATGCCTTCGGACAAGGCCCGCAAGTCCGGGGTCAAGCTCAAGCTCAACGCAGTTCGCGACATCGTGAAAGGAAAGCGCGTGGTGCTTGTTGACGACAGCATAGTCCGCGGGACCACGATGGCAAAAATCGTCAAGATGGTGCGCGAGGCAGGAGCAAAGGAAGTGCACCTGGTTATTTCCTGCCCGCCCATAAAGGCGCCGTGCTACATGGGAGTTGACTTTTCCACCTATAAGGAGCTCATCGCAAGCGACAAGAACACCAAGGAGATTGCGGAGTTCCTCGGCGCCGATTCCGTGAACTACGTGACCATCGAAGGCCTGCTGGAATCGATTGGGCTTCCAAAGACCGACCTTTGCATGGCCTGCCTGGACGAGGACTACCCGACCAAGAAGCGCCTCGGAAAGCTCCACCACAACTAAATAAGTTGTGCTGCCAAACTCTCATTATCCATAGTGTTCCAAGGGGGTCATTTTGATGAAATTCCTAGTCGTGGGTTCGGGCGCGCGAGAGCACGCAATAGCAAAGGCCCTTCACGAAAGCCCAAGCAGTCCCGACGTTTACGCGTTCATGTCAAACAACAACCCCGGAATCCGAAAGATTTGCGTTGACGCGGTTGTGGGAAACACAAAGGACGCAAAGGCGGTTGTTGACTTTGCAAAGAAATGCAATGCCGAAATCGCAGTCATCGGCCCGGACGCCGTGCTTGAAGCAGGCGTTGCGGACGCGCTCTGGGATGCCGGAGTCCCTACAGTCGGGCCCAAGAAGGCAGCTGCCCGGCTTGAGTGGGACAAGACCTTTGCGCGCAACCTGATGAAGAAGCACGGAATAGCGGGCTGCCCGAAGTTTGGCGCGTTCAAGGACGCGGAAGCTGCTGGAAAGCTCATTGACGAGCTGGGCGGACAGGTTGCGGTCAAGCCCTCGGGACTCACTGCCGGGAAGGGAGTGAAAGTAGTTGGCTTCCAGCTGAAAGACGCTGCGGAGGCCAAAGCATACTGCAAGGAGATTTTGTCAACAAACATGGGCGGCCTGGGCGAAGTGGTCATTGAGGAAAAGCTGGTTGGCCAGGAGCTTACTTTGCAGACTTTTGTTGACGGAAAGACCGTGCGCGGAATGCCCTGCGTGCAGGACCACAAGCTTGCATACGAAGGCGACACCGGCCCCAACACCGGCGGAATGGGCTCGTACTCCACCGGAAACCTTTTGCCATTCATGAAGCGAAACGAATACGACAAGTGCATCGCCATTGTCGAACAGGTCGTGGCAGCGCTTGCTGCCGAGGGCATCGACTACAAGGGGATAATCTACGGCCAGTTCATGCTGACCAAGGAGGGCCCGAAGGTGGTTGAGTTCAACGCGCGATTCGGAGACCCCGAGGCGATGAACGTGCTTGCGCTTTTGGACACCGACTTTGCGGACGTGTGCAGGCACATCGTTTCCGGAACGCTTGCTGACAAGAAGGTAGTGTTTTCGGAAACGTACACAGTTGTGAAGTACCTGGTGCCCGAAGGCTACCCCGAAAAGCCCGCAAAGGGAGAGAAAATCGAGATTAATGAAAAGTCAATCGCCCGCCTTGGGGCGGAAGTCTACTACGCCTCGATTGACGAGAAGGAAGGCGTCCTCTACTCCGGCTCCTCGCGCTCAATAGGCATCCTTGGAATGGGAGAGTCGCTTGAACAGGCCGAGCGCACCTGCGAGCACGCGTGCTCGTTTGTGAAGGGAAAGCTCTACCACCGCCGCGACATCGGGACAAAGGCCCTTGTTGGCGCGAGGGTGGAGCAGATGAAAAAGGTCAGGGGCGGGGCCTGAGTTTTACAGGCCCTTCGCAGGCGCAGCAACGGCCGGTGTGAACGCACATTGTGCCGCCGCACTTTTTGCACGCCCAGCGTGACTTTTCACTCTTGATGAACTTCCGGATACCCAAGTTTTCAATGTTGCCCAGATTTTCGACCATGCTCATGCAGTACTTGGTGCGGTAGCGCTTGTCAAGGTGCGCAAGGGTAGGGCAGGGGAATTGCTTGCAGAGGCGTGAGCAGAACTTCTTCTTTGCCTTTTTCAAGACCGCGCAGTTCCTTATCTTGCATCGTATGCAGTAAGGAGGCTTGGTTGGTCCGTCAAACCTGCACCCGGGGCACCGGTCTTTTTTTCGCAGGTAAGCGCTGCAGACGCCGCAGTTCATGCCGCAGGGTGCAATCAGTGACGGTTTCATAATTAGTGCCAGGTGTGCCTTATTCCTGTGAACACCATCGCAATGTTCTTTTCGTCAGCTGCCTTGATTACTTCCCCGTCGCGAATCGAGCCGCCGGGCTGGATGATTGCGGTGATTCCCGCGCTTGCGGCCTCGTCGACCCCATCGCGGAACGGGAAGAACGCGTCGGATGCCATCACGCAGCCTTTTGTAGAAAGCTTTGATGCGGCTGCCTTGAGCGCGGCAATCTTTGCCGAGTCAACGCGGCTCATCTGCCCCGCGCCGACTCCGATGGTGCGGTTGTCCTTGACGTAGATTACCGCGTTGGACTTGACGTGCTTGCACACCTTCCAGGCAAAGTCCAGGTCTGAAAGCTCCTGGGCAGTTGGCTGCCTCTTGGTTGCTACCTTCTTTTCGGAATTGTAAAGGACCTCGTCGCGCTCCTGCACCAGCATCCCGCCGGCCACGGAGTGGTACTCAAGCGCACCGGGGGCTGCGGCAGCCTGCGCAAGGAGCGGCTCCTCCATAAGGCGCACGTTCTTCTTTGACTTGAGCGCATTAAGCGCGGCCTCGTCAAAGGACGGCCCGATTACGATTTCGCAGAACAGCTGGGAAATCTTCCTGGCCTCCGGCTCGGTGACGGGGTTGTTGAAGCATATCACGCCGCCGAACGCGGATACCGGGTCGGTTGAGAGCGCGGTGTCGAAGGCCTCGGCATTGCTTGCGCCAACTGCGACCCCGCAGGGGTTGCTGTGCTTGATTATGACTGCGGCGTGCTGGCCGGAAAACTCCATTGCAAGCGAGACTGCGGCGTCGATGTCTGCGATGTTGTTGTAGGAAAGGTCCTTGCCCCAAAGCTGCTTGCGCGCAAGGAGCTGCCCGCCTTCAGCGGAGCGGGTCGCGTAGAGCGCCGCCTTCTGGTGGGGGTTCTCGCCGTAGCGCAGGTCCTGGACCTTTGAAAGCGAGATGCCGACAGTGGGCGCAAAGCGCGTGCCGGGGTTGAAGGAGGACTGGAGGTAGTTGGCTATTGCCGCGTCGTAGTTGAAAGTGTGGGAGAACACCTTGGCGGCGAGCTTTTGCCGTGTCGCGGACAACAGGGCGCCGTTGTTCCGTTCAAGCTCTGCGATGATTTCGGGGTAATCGGAAGGGTCGCACACCACCGCAACGCGCGAGTGGTTCTTTGCAGCGGCGCGCAAAAGCGAGGGACCGCCTATGTCGATGTTCTCTATTGCCTCGTCAAGGGTGGCGTCATTTTTTGCAACCGTCTTTTCAAACGGGTAGAGGTTCACCACAACCAGGTCGATGCGGCCTATGCTGTTCTCCAAAAGGTCGCGGTCGTCGGAGTCGCTTCCTTCCTTGGAAAGTATTGCGCCAAAGAGCTTGGGATGGAGGGTCTTGACGCGGCCGCCGAGTATTTCCGGAAATCCAGTCACCTTGGACGCGTCAACGGTCTTGACGCCCTTCGACTCCAGGAACGCGGCGGTGCCGGAGCTTGAGATTATCTCTATGCCCTGCTTTGCAAGGGCCTTTGCGAACTCGTCTAGGCCATCCTTGTTTGAAACGCTGATTAGGGCAGTCTTTATTTTGAAGTCCAATTGCAATTACCCCGCTGAGAATCGAATAGACGAACTGTTGCTGAAAATATTAAGTGTGCGTAAAACGCCGGTGCTTCTTAAATGGCCTTAGGGCTGCCGACTTTTGGAAGCCAGGCGACAAGCAGCACGAACGCCACTGCTGCTGTTGCCGCGCCAAAGCAGAACGCCGCCGGGGCGCCGAAAGCCTCCCACAAAAAGCCGGCTATTGCGCTTGCGGGGAAAGCTATGAGGCCGACTGTGCCAAAATAGGTCCCAAGAGCGGTTGAGCGGCTCTCCTTCGGCACGATGTCAACTACGAACGCGCGCTGCATTGTCTCCACAGTTGCGGTGAAGAGGCCGTAGAGGAGTATGAGCGCCCAGCCTTCGGTGGTGCCGCCTCCAATTGCCGCAACACCGCACAGGGCAAAGAACAGCAGGTAGCCCGCCGAAAGGAGGCTCTTGCGGCCGAACCGGTCCGAGATGAATCCAACAGGCATTGCCGCAAGCACGTAGACGAGGTTGGAAACAAGGTAAGCCGCAGGCAGAAGCGCTGCCGCGATGCCGAAGTCCTGAAGACGCAGCATCAAAAAAACGAAGCTGAAGTTGCCAAGCGCAAACACCGCCGCAACCACAAGCGCACGCCGGAACTGGGGGGTGAGCTTGGGGTGGAAGAAGTCCCAGTTGAGCTTTACCTTGCCGTTTTGCTTTCGCGCCTCGATGCGCTTTTTGAGCGGCTCGCGGATGAAGAAGTACAGCACCGCAAGCGACAGGATGCCGGGGATTATCGAGAGGAAGAAGAAGTCGCGGTAATTGTACGCCATCAGGGGAAGCAGGATGATTGCAAGAGTCGGGCCGAGCACCGCGCCAACTTTGTCCATTGACCGGTGCATGCCGAAAGCAGCGCCGCGCTTCACCTCGGCAGTCGAGTCCGCAATCAGCGCGTCGCGCGGGGTGTCGCGGATTCCCTTGCCAACCCGGTCCGCTACGCGCACCAAAAACATTATTGGCGCGGTTGTCGCAATCCCAAAGAGCGGCTTTGAGAGCGAGGATATCGCGTAGCCGAAGATGACTATGCTTTTTTGCCTCTTCAAAAGGTCGGAGACAAAGCCGGATGCCATGCGGGAGATGTTTGCAGAGGCTTCCGCAAAACCCTCGATGAGGCCGATTACCGCAGTGCTGAGCCCAAGAACCGAGGAAAGGTAGACGGGCAGCACCGCAAAGATCATTTCGCTTGCCACGTCAGTCAGCATGCTGACCAGGCCGAGGATGTAGACGTTGTTGCTGATTCCTGAAAGCAGCTTGGCCACTAGTAAGAAGTCACCAATAGACGGTTACCCGGCCGTGCTTGAAAACCCTTCGCAGGCGTCTTGCGCTCAGACGGTCTCTACGCGGGGCGCAAGGTAGTATGCAAGCTTGGCCTGGCCGATTGAGTACGAAAGCTTCAGCGGTGCGTCGGACTTGAGCTCGAGCGTGAGCGTCTCGTCATCCGGGCAGGCGCGGGTCATGTCGTCCAGGTACTCGAACGGGAACATCGCGCGGGCCTTTGCTCCTGACTTGAGCTCGATGAGGTCCGCAGAGCCCTTCTCGGCCTCCGCCTTCAGGTCGCCCGAGTCGCCGTGCGCCTCAAGGGTGAACTTGTCAGCTGCCACCTCAAGGGACACGTGCGACGAAAGAAGCGATGCATCCTTGAGGAGCTCCTTGAACGCGCCCCCGCGCATCAGAACGTGCGAGTCAAAGGGAATCTTGGGCTCCTTGGGCGACGAGACCGCAAGGTCAAGGAGCGGGAGCTTGAAGGTCCTCTTGTTTGCGCCTGCAAACTCAAGCGAGAGCTTGTTGGCCTCCTTTTCGTCAAGCACCAAGGAAAGCTTTTCCGACGAGCGCGAGCGGGAGAGTATCTTTGAAAGGTCGATGAGGTTGATGCCAAGGGTTGCCGAGCCGTCGACTGAGAGCTTCTTGAAGGCGTCCGAGCCCATGGCAAAGTCCACCATCGCAATCTGCGACGGGTCCATGGTGCGCAGGTGCAGGCCCGACTTTGACACCTCGAACGAGCCCTCGTCTACGAGGTTTACGATTGCGTCGATGCACGACTTGAAGAATTTGGCGTCTTCCAAAACAAGCTCCATTGAAATCCCCCTTGGAAAATTGCGTTTCCTGACTCGCACCTGCCGGGTGCGTTTTTTCGTTTTACTTGTAAGGGATAAAGGAGGATTTAAAGCATTAAAAAAGAGACTGCCGGACTTTTCTGCGCCTAATTGCGCAAGAGCACGTAGTCGCAGCCTGCCGGAGCGTCGAATGCCGACATTGCGTACTGCAAGTCGCCGGTTGGCAGCCGCAGTATGAAGTCAAAGCCTGCGAAGAGGAACACCTTCAGGTAGCCGATTGCGGGCACGGACAGTATGACCTTGCCGTTGATGCGGTCAGCAGTGACCGGGCTGATTCCGGACTGCTGGTCGATTACTGCGTTGTTGTCGCCCTTGGTGAGCAGGAAGGACTGGTTTGCAGCTGAAAGCCAGAGCACCGAGCGGTGGATTATGGCGCCGTACGCAGCAGGCTCGGCGTCGTAGATTATGATGTCGTTCTGCGTCCTTGCAGGGTAGTCCCTTCCGCCTGCGCGGACTGAGCTTACGCACAGCGTCCTTGCTGTTGAGCCGTTGAAGAAGTTGGCGGTGCAGTTTACGTAGGAAATGTCGGTTGCCTTGAGCGACGAGTCAATCTGAGCTGTTGGTGCGTTGATTTGCCCTCCCTGCAGGAAAACCACGTCCCCGCGGTGGAGCACCGGAAGCATGCTGCAGGAGGTCACCACGTTCATGGGCTTGCCTGTCTGCAGGACCACGCAGACAATTATCCACGCCGCAAGAGCAAGAGCAAGAGTTTTTGCAAGCTCCCACAGCGGCTTTGAGACATCCCTTGTCTCGGCCTTGGTAGGCCGCATGTCCATCACGATGATGTACGCCATTGAAAGGAAGCAAAGAAGGCCCAGCACTGCAGAGTACGGCGCAAGCTCAAGCGGGTAGTAAAGGAAGATGAGCGCAAGCGGGACAAGATAGGCGCCCCAGCCGCGGGTAAAGAATTTGATTGCCCTTGAAAGCGGGCTGCTTTTGCGCGGGGATGCCGAAGGCTTGGATTGCGATTCGACGTTCCTGTGCCTGTTGCGCCGCTTCATCCGATTGGTACCACTGAAAACGGTTAGGTCTTGGATGCTAATAAATCAGGTTGGAAAAGACTGGGCGAAAAAGAGGGAACAAAAAAAAGCATGGAAAAAGAATTGGAAAACAAAAGGGAAATTGGAAGAAGCTATTCCTTCTTCTTGGACTTTCCTGACGAGACTGAGAGCGCCTCGAGCTTCTTTGCGCAGGCGGCTGCCGCCTTTGCAATCGCCTTCTGGCCGTCCTTTGCGCGCATGCGTATCACCGGGTTTGCGGTAATCGGGTGGTCAAGCGCCGCGTATGCAAACTCGGCTGCGCCGCTTGCTATGAGCTCCTGCGCCACCATGTTGGCAAGCCCCAGGTCCTCGCCTGCAAGCTTGACTTCCAAAAAGTCCTTCTCTTCCTTGATTATCTGAACGTTCATCAGTACTCACATCCTTGAAGCATTAATTGCCATCTTCCTAGTCTCGCGGTTGCGGCAGTTGGGGCACTCCATTACCCTGCCGGTGTTGCGCATCTCGCGGCGGCAGGCAGAGCACCGGGCCTTGACCACGCCAAGACTGGAATCCATAATCGAGAGGTAGATGCCAAGAGGCTTTATCTCGCGCACGCGCGCCACAATCGTGTCGCCGATGCGGAGCACATCGCGGAAGTTCTCCACGTAGCCCTTGTCGACTTCGGAGATGCGCAGGTATGCGAAGCGGTTGGTGTAGGACTTGCGCTCGCCGTTGGTAGTGACCGGCTCGAACTCGATTAGTGCGACCGTGTCGTAGATGTCGTGCACCAAGCCATTGACTATGTCGCCTTCGCGCAGCGGGACAAGTGCCTTTGCGGACTTGACTGAGATTGCGTAGGTCTGCGGGTCGACGATGACGTTTCCCGCAACGGTTGCGTAGACCGCGCCGTCGGACTCCATCGCGCCTGCCGAGGCTTCGCCTTCCTCGCTTACGGCAATCTGCTGGCCGGGGTATACGAGCTTGCTCTTATCCAAAATCTGAACACCTTAGTTGTGAAACCATACCCTTCTGTCGGGGCGTAAAAACAGCTATTACTGAGGATAATATCTTGAAACCCAAGCAATTTAATTGCTTGCAGAAAAGAGCGCAAAGGCCGTCCGGGCCCGCTGCGCTGCGGCGGGCTATTTCTCCGCGTCCTCGGCTTCCTCGTCAAAGGGGTACTTTCCGCCCTTTGACTGCTTGAAATCCGACAGGCTGTGCATCAGCTCGTCAGCTGCGTCGACCTGCTTTTTCATCATCGGGATGGTGATTTCCTTGACCGGTGCGGCAACCGACTTTGCAATCGTCTTCTGGGCCGCGTGGGCCTCGGCAAGGGCAGGGTGCTCGCCGTGGTGCTCCTCCAAGTCGGCAATCAGCGACTCGACCTGGATTGCTATGTGGCGGATTATGGTCTTGTTGATTGCAGCAGATGACGGCGACTCGGCCGAGTCCATGGACTCTTTGAGTATGCTCACAAGCTCGTTGAGCCCCTTGAGCCTGCCTTCAATGTATGCGCTTTTTGAAACCGTGTCTTCCATTGGCTACCACTTCGTAAAATGCAAGAAATCTCATTGTGCCTTGTAGATATAAAACCTTTTGAAGACTAAAGGCATTTGACGCACATGGTCCTCGAAGCAATCATTGACCCCGATTCGGCTTCCTCAAGCCCCTGGGCGGTGGCCATACTCTCGTTTGTCTTCGTGACTGTTGCGGTCTTCTCGGCAGGCTACCTCATCAAGGATTCCACAAGCATGCTGGTGGTTGCGCTTGTGGCCATACCCTCGGTCACGCTCCTTACAAGCATCTTTGACAGGGAGACCAACTACGACTACAACAACAAAAAGGGCACGCTCACGCGCTACCTGCCAATAATAATTGTGCTTTGCGCGTACTTTGTCGGCGTGATGGCCGCGTTCACGTTCTACTTCCTTGCGCTGCCCAACTCCGAGACTTCGGTGCTTTTTGCCCAGCAGTCTGCAGAGCTTGGAAAAATCAGCTCCGTAGTTTCTGGACACGCGGTGCAGACAGCATACGCAGGCGACCTTGCAGGCGCGTTCGAGTTCCTGTTTGACAACAACCTCAAAGTCTTCCTCATCCTGCTTGTGGGCTCGCTTCTTTACGGCGCGGGCACGGTGTTCATAATCGACTGGAACGCGTCAATACTGGGCGTGTTCCTTGGGAATATCGCAAGCGAGCTCGTGCACAACAACCCCGCCCAGTACACGGTGTGGAGCGGCCTGGGAAGCGGGGTGCTTGGGCTTCTGCCGCACGGCACGTTCGAGCTTTTGGCATACCTGTGCATCGCAATTGCGGGCGGCATACTCAGCGAGTCGCTTCTGCACAAAAAATACAGGAACCCGGAGTTCATAGTCATCATCTACGACGTGACCAAGCTCGCCTCCTGGGGCCTGCTGTTCCTTGCTGCGGGCGCGTTCATCGAAGGGACGGCATTGGCGGGAATGTAGAAAAAACAGGAAAAATAAAAAAAAAAAATAGAAAAAAAGAGAATTGAAAAAAGGAAATCAGAGGACGGGCAGGTAGTTCTCGGTTTCCCAGGGCGTGACCTGAATCCGGTAATCGTCCCACTGCTTCTTCTGCGATGCCACAAGCTTCGAGCCAGCCTGCTTTCCAAGCGACCCGTACACGACCTCGTCCCTTTCAAGCTCAACGATGGCCTCGCCCAGGCTTTCGGGCAGCGTGTTGATGTAGAACTTCGCAAGCTTGTCGTCGTCGAAGTGGTAGACGTTCTCCTCAACTGGCGCAGGCGGCTCGAGCTTCTTTTTGATCCCGTCCAACCCGGCCCCAAGCATCGCGGCAAACGCAAGGTAGGGGTTGCAGGACGGGTCGGGGCAGCGCAGCTCGCAGCGCGACGCCTTCCCGTGGGCCTTGGTGCGGCCGGGGATGCGTATGAGCGAGGAGCGGTTCACGCGCGCCCAGCAGATGTACACAGGGGCCTCGTACCCTGGCACCAGGCGCTTGTAGGAGTTCACAGTGGGCGCAACAACAGCCGCAAGCCCCCGCGCGTGAGCAAGCTGGCCTGCGATGAAGTGCTTTGCGGTGCCTGACAGCCCGTAGGAGTCAGCAGCGTCCGAGAACGCGTTCTCCCCGTCAGACCACAGGCTCTGGTGCACGTGCATTCCCGAGCCGTTGATTCCAAACACCGGCTTTGGCATGAAGGATGCAAAAAGGCCCAGCCGCTTTGCCATTATCTTGGTTGCCTCCTTGATTGCAAGCACGTCGTCGGCCATCTTCAGGGCGTTTCCGTAGCGGAAGCCTATTTCGTGCTGGCCGGGCGATACTTCGTGCGTGAGCCGCTCGACCTGCACGCCCATAGACTCAATCTGGGGAACCAGGTCGCGCATTATGCCCTCGGCGCTGTCAAGCGGGTCCAGGTCCCAGTACCCGCCGCTGTCGTACGGCTCAGGCACGGGCTTGCCGTTGGTGAGCTTGCCGTCCTTTTGCGCAAACAAAAAGAACTCAAGCTCCGGTCCGACAAAATAGTCAAACCCCATTTCCTTGGCTTTTGCAAGCTGCTTCTTGAGCACGAACCGCGGGTCGCCCTCAAACGGCCTCTCGTCTATTCCGTACACGTCGCAGATTATTCTTGCGACCTTGTTTTGGGTCCACGGGAGCGGCGCGAAAGTGGAAAGGTCTGGAACCAAAAGCATGTCGGACTCGTGGATGCGCGCAAACCCCTCTATCGAGCTTCCGTCGAACCAGAACCCGGCTGAGAGGACGTCCTCAAGCTTGGATATGGGTATGGTTGCGGACTTCTGCGTGCCCAGTACGTCGGTGAAGCGCAGCGAGATGAACTCCACGCCCGCGTCCTTTGCAGCGGACAGCACTTCAGGCGCGAGCTTGGAGTCGTAGATGCCTGTTGATGTCACAAAAACCACCCTTGGAGCAAACAATTTAGCTGAACTATTATCCTTGGATGAAACAATACTTATAATCTTTGCAACTTTTGTGATACAATCGTTTTAAATTATGCAGAAATAATGATATTTTGTTCGATTTTTTGAAATAAACTCCGGGGTTGATGGACAAATGCACGAAGGTGAAGGCGCAAAACACTTAGGCGAAGCGGCACCGCACATAGACGAGACCGACTCGGAGATAATCTCGCAGCTGAAAAAGAACGCAAGAAAGTCGTGCAGGGAGCTTGCCAGGGCCGTCGGCATCTCCGCATCAACGCTCATTGCGCGGATGAACAGGCTTGAGAGGGAGAAGGTGATACGCGGCTACGAGGCAAGGCTTGACCTGTCAAGGATGGGCTACGACTTCTTTGCGCTCATCGAGGTTACGTTCACGCGCGGGGCGTCGCTTGAGCTGCAGCAAAAGATTGCGTCGATGCAGGGGATTTCCGCAGTGTACGACATCACCGGAGACTCCGACTCGATGGCGCTTGCAAAGTGCAAAAACCGGCAGGAGTTCTCGCGGCTTGTAAAGAGGATTGGCGCAATACCCGGAGTCGAGCGCACCAACACGCACGTCATTCTGAACGTGGTCAAGGAGGAGTAGGGCGGCAGCGAAAGTGCGCGCCAGGCTACTTGATGAATACCTTCCGCTTTCCCTTGAAGACTAAATAGTTCCTTTTGACCCACTCTTGAGGCGTGAGCCTGTCGCCTTTAAGCTGCATGTTGCTTGAGCCCGAAAGGCAGGGGACGAACCCCAGGTGCTCGTACTTGGGAAAGGCTGTCGGGACGGCGTTCAGGGTCTTTGGCAATCCTGGCGTGAGATGGCAGAGAACCGCAAGAAGCGAGCTTGCAAGGCCGCGGTTGTCCTCAACCGAATGAATCTGGTGTATTTTGATTTCGCCGTCCTTTCCGAACTTGCGCGGGGAGTAATGCAGCTCCGCAAGCAGCCGGTCGTTCGGCCCCAGTACGACTAGCCGGTGGTTCTGGACCTCGCTCTTCTTGTAGTTGTACAGGTTGGACTGCCTGACTATGCGCACCGGGCCAAACTCGTTGCTTTGAAAACGCAGCAGCGTCCTCTGGCACTTGGGGTCGGTGTTCCGTATGTCGTACGTTTTCCTGTTCAGGAGGGTATCCTTCATCCACGCCGTGCCTTCGGAAAACACTGCCTTTTTTGCGCCAGCCATCAGAACACCTACTACCGTACGAACACTTTGCCCTTCCTTGCGCCGGTCTTGCTGACTGCGCCCTTGTTTTTGATAAGGTTGTCGCGCTTGCACGCAAGGAAAAAGGAACCGTCGGGCTGGTCGCCGAACTCGTGGAAGTCCAGGCCCTTGTAGAACGGCGCGGAATAATGCGTTGCGTGGACAGTAATGGTCTTGTTGGATGGGATTTCCTTTGAAAGAAGCAGCACCAGCGACCGGCCAAGCCCGGCATCGTGCTTTTTGGTGTTCAACGAATCTATTGAAACCGCACTCGGGGAGTGCGTGAACACAAGCTCGCCGTTTATCTTGCCGTTGCGGTTGAGCGCAACTATCCTGTGCACGGGCCCGGCAACGCCGGAGAGGATGTTTTTGTGGAGCACGAAGCGCAAAGGGCCGAAGCTGGTTGTCGGGAGGTAAAGAAGCGGCTTCTTTTCCTTTTGAGGCGAGTCGGTAAAATGGCAGAAGCCGTTGGTCTTGTTTGCCCATGCGGGATTTTCCACCTGGCCGAACTTTCCTGCCTCGCGGCCTGCAAAAAAAGCCTCGGCTTTTCCCTGAAAGTTGCTGATTTTTTTGGAAATCCAGGAAGGCATATTGAACGCAACCATCCGCCTAAGGAGTCAGCCTGTGCCTGTCGCGCGGGAACATCGCGCACTCGCGGATGTTGTCGCGGTTTGCAAGCTTCATGGTGAGCCGCTCCGCGCCAATCGACCAGCCGGCGTGCGGGATTGAGCCGTAGCGGAACGCGTCGATGTAGCCCTCGAACGACTCCGGCCTCAGGCCCTTGGCCTTGAGCTGCTTGATGAGCAGGTCGGGCTGGTGGATGCGCTGCGCGCCCGATGAGAGTTCGACTCCCTTGTACATCAGGTCGAAAGCAAAGCATATCTCCGGCTTGTCCGGGTTAGGCATCGAGTAGAACGCACGGATTGCAGTTGGCCATTCGGTGATGAAGAACGCCTCGGAGCCAAGCAGTGCAGGCATTTCCTTTTCCTGCTCCTTGGAAAAGTCCTCGCCCCAGTTGATTGAGTGGCCTGCTTGTTTGAGCTTGTCAACAATCTCCGAATAAGTGAAGCGCGGGACCTTCTCAGGAACGGTCACAGTCGAGCCAAGCAGGGCAAGTTCTTCCTTGCAAGTCTCGGAGACTTTACTGAGAACATTGAGGAAAACTGCCTCAAGCACATCTATTGCGTCCCCGTGCGTTGCAAACCCCATCTCGATGTCCATCTGCGTTATTTCGTTCAGGTGGAAGGGCGTGTTATGCTTTTCTGCGCGGAACACCGGCGTAATCATGTACACTTTGTCCATGCCGCCCATCACCGCAATCTGCTTGTAAAGCTGGGGGCTCTGGGCAAGGAAGGCTTCCTTGTCGAAATATACAACAGGGAACAAGTCGGTCCCGCCCTCGGTGCTTGAGCCTACAAGGCAGGTGGGTGTGATTTCGGAAAACTCAAGCTCGTCGAGCTTTTGCCGGAATGCGCGCATCGCGTGGCTGCGGATTTTGAATACTGCAGTGGTCTCAATCCTGCGCAGGTCAATGAAGCGCTTGTCCAGGCGCACGTCCAAGTCAGCCGGCACTTTGCCGGTGACTTCGAAGGGCACGATTCCGTGCACTTCGCCAACGACCTCGATTTTGCTTGGCATTATCTCAAAGCCCCTGGGCGCAATCTTGGACGCCTTGACTTTGCCCGTGCAGAGTATGGCTACTTCCTTGACGAACTTGTCGGTCACTGCGACAAGCGCAGGGTCCGCCTCCTTTTTCTTGATTGTAAGCTGGACGATGCCGGTCTTGTCGCGAAGCAGGATGAACTTGAGCCCTCCAAGGTCGCGGATTTCGTGGACCCAGCCTGCGAGCCGGACCTCCTGGCCGTCCATCTCGGATGTGACCTGTTTTGTGTAGTGCGAGCGCATTGACATAAGTGAACACCGTTGGTGAAATTGTAGACGAATTAAAAGGGGGGTTGAAGGAATATAAGAATATGAGAACGAGGCTCAACATCCCGTCAACGCGGTCGGAGTCCAAAGTGGGGGAGTGCCAGGGCATACTGCAAGCCGGGTTACGAGGAAGTCCTGAAAAGACGGACGATAGTTCCTAAGCCGGACGAAACGTTTGATGCAAACCACATCAATACAAAAATGAACGGGCTGCTTGGCGGCCAAACTGGGCCGGCCAAGAAACTGGGCGAAAACCAGGTTTTGACTCATTCAAAACGCACAGCTAAATAAGCGTCTGAAAAATAATATCAAAATGATAAAAATCCCGCCAAGGAAAAACAGCACGTGCGAACAGGGCATACCCAAATTCTGGACAAGAGTCCGCGTGCCGGGCGTGCAGAAGCCAGGCGTAATAGCCTACTGCAAGCCGGGATGCGAGCATGTGCTGAACCACCCGTGGCGTTTTCCTCCCAACAAGGTAGCCAAGGCCGAAAAGGAGGAAGCGTTCTGCAACCAAATAATAAAGAGCCATGGCAAGGTTTTCGCCACCACAACCGTCGTCTCAAAGCACGGCAATAACAGCCAGAGGCTTACGGACGTCCATGCCACGCAACGCTGGCACGGCGTGGACTTGGAATCACTCATAAAGGCAAAGAACGCGGGCATCTCGGTGGAGGAGCCAATCGCCATAGTGAGGGCGAAAAACGAGCGCGACATGGTGGTTTTCAAGGCAATAAAGGGCACCACGCTGAACACGTTCCTTTCGATTGAAAAGGACCCGGTCAGGAAGTCGAAGGTGCTTTCCAAAGTTGTTGACCAGCTGTCGCGGTTGCATAAGCTCGGGTTAGTGCACGGGGACGCCCACGCAGGCAACTTCATGGTGACGCCCAACGGCAAGGTCCACATAATGGACATACGGCCAACCACCCACTCCTCGCCGCACGACGATTTCGAAAAAGTCTTTGACGACGTCATATCAGCCGACGCGAAGCGCCTGTGGCCAAAGGACGAACACGGAAGAAAGTTGGGAGTGGACGTCCCAATCAAATTCTCGGTGTTCAAGAAAAAATAAAATGGGGGATCTGAGATTCGAACTCAGGTCATCAGGTCCCGAACCTGATAGGATGCCAGGCTACCCCAATCCCCCTAATAATCAGCGTAATATTTCTGGGCGGTAAGGTTTATTTGCCTTCTAATTGAATTTAGGCGCAGCCTACCGCCCGGACAAATCGCAAATATAAGCCTGAAGCGGGATAAACAATTTACCGAAATGGGCCCGTAGCTCAGCCTGGACAGAGCGACTGCCTTCTAAGCCGTAGGTCGTGGGTCCGAATCCCACCGGGCCCGCTAAAGAAAAAAGCCAAAAGCAAGGCGAGGAAATGGAAACCACCGGACCGAAATGGCGCAACAGCACAGTCGTGCAGCGGTGGCAAAGCGACAAGCTTGGCAACCTCAACGTCATACGCGAGCAGCACCCGCACGAGGACGAGACTTTCAGGTTCCGCGTCGAGGACGAAAAAGGCGACACGCACGCGCACCTCACTTATTTCCCGCACGCAGCCGACAAAAAGGTCAACTACCTCTCAGACATCAAGACATTGGAGCCGTCGCGCCGGAGGGGGCTTGGGATGGCGCTTGTGAAACTTGCGCTGGAAAAGACCGGAAAGCCGCTGTTTGTAAGGCCGTGGAACATTGCCAAGAAAGTCGATTTCTACAGTCAGATTGGCATGCGCTCGGGCTTTGTGATGGTCGACGGGAAAAGGTACTATGGCAGGATAATCGACAAGGCCGAAGACGTGAAGAAGACGCCGGTCCGCGGCAAGAAAGTGACAAGGCAGCTTGACGACCAGATCCGCGTGATTGGCGAGTAAACCGTTCAAAAGCGTTTTATTCAGCGGTTTCTTCTCCTACTAAAGGTTGTGACACTATGAAGATACGGAACGGCTCATTTCCAATGGAGTGGGACGAGAAGGAAAACGCGCTTTCAATAGACGGGGCAAAGCTTGAGTCCTCGGTGCGCACTGTTGGCGACATGGCCGAGGTGCTTGCCGACCACAACTATGCAAGGTCAGCTCTTGCAAGCGACGCGGAAAAGTCCAAGGCCATCTACTACATGCACCGCAACGTGCACAAAAAACAGGACGAGAAGTCGCTCTCCAAGTTCAGGCGCCGCTACGACGTGACGGTAATACCGCCGGCTATGCTTGGGACGGAATACGTAAAGACAGTCGGGCACTACCACGAGCTTTCGCGAAAGGGCCCGAGCTTCCCCGAACTCTATGAAGTCATGTCGGGGGTTGCGCATTTCCTGATTTTCAAGCGCAAGAAGCTTGGCGGCAAGGACGCCGACGACCGCATACAGGACGCCATACTCATCGAGGCAGCCGCAGGCGAAAAAGTGTTCGTGCCATGCGACTACGGCCACGTGATGATCAACCCCGGAAGGCGCGTGCTTGTCACAAACAACATAGTCGAGTGGAAGTTCAAGAGCCTCTACGAACCCGTTGGAAGGATGGCCGGCGCACCCTATTTCGAGCTTGCGGGCGAGAAGACGGTCCCAAACGAGCGGTTCGCCGAGCTTTCGCCGCTTTCAAAGATAAGGGCAAGGGACTACTCGCCGACAAACGACCTGCACCTTGACAGGGGCACGGTAATCTACGACATCTTCAGGCAGGACCCTGAGAAGTTCGCGTTTTTGGAGCCTTAAAAAAAGGCAGATGAAAAAAAGCGGAAAGAAATAAAAAAAAAGAATCAAGAAAAAAATGGAAAAAGAACCGGGAAACCCTAATTCTCAGTGCGGAAGAAGCGAAGGCCGCTCGTCGGTCTGCAGCCCCAGGTAGTACATGTAGGTTGCAAGGAACCTGCCGTACATGCACGCAAACTCCCAGAGCGTCCTGTTGCGCCGGCCGGTCACAAGCACGATTATTGCCTGCAGCGCAAGGCCCACGAAGGCGACGACTCCCACGATTGCGCCGATTATGTGGAACGCTATGGCATAGAGGATGCGCACCAGAAGCTCGCGCCTCATCGCAAGGGGCTTGAACGAGTAGTACACCTTGACCTTGCGCATCGAGTCTCCCGGGACTATTGCCGGCCTCTCGTCAGTAAGAAGCGAGTAGTACGCGAAGTACTGGAAGATGTAGTCCAGGTAGTACTTGTGGAAGAAGTTTGAGATTGTCTTGCTGCGCGCCCTTGAAAGCAGGATGGTCAGCGCCTGCGCAACGAACGGCAGCGCGAGCGTGAACAGCCCGAGTATGCGGAAAAGCACGAGCATTATGACCGCAAACGGGATTCCGTAGACTAGGCGCACGAAAAGCTCGAGCCGGGACGCCTTTTCCTGCCAGAGGACTGAATAGGTGACTGTTTGCATGAAAACTACCCCCAATAGAGTGAACTGCGAGGCCGAATAAAAAATAGTGGTAATTGAAAAAGAGGAAAGAAAAAAGGAAAATGAAAAAGATAGAAAAAGAATTGATGGAAAAGTAGCGGGCTGAAAAATCAGCAGCTAACTTAATCCATGTCTCCCATTCCCATGCCGCCCATCCCTGCGCCGCCTTGCGGCATCTGGGGCTTTCCGCGGCTTGCGATGATGTCGTCGATGCGGAGTATCATCTCGCAGACCTCGGACGCCGACTGGAGCGCCTGGCGCTTTACGCGCATCGGCTCGATTACCAAAAGCGGCTTCATGTCGGAGACCTTGGTCGCGTTGACGTCAACCCCGATGCTCTTGCCGCCCTTTTCGTGCTTGCTGCGCAAGTCAACGATGGTGTCAATCGGGTCAAGGCCGCAGCTCTCCGCAAGGGTGCGCGGTATGACCTCAAGTGCCTCCGCAAACGCCTCGATTGCAAGCTGCTCGCGCCCTCCGATGGTCACTGCCTTCCTCTTGAGTGCAAGGGAGAGCTCCATCTCAGCTGAACCGCCGCCGTAGACGAACTTGCCGTCAATCATGGCCGCGCTTACCGCGCCGATTGCGTCCACGAACGCGCGCTCAGCCTCGTCGATGACGTGCTGGGTGCCTCCGCGGATGAGCAGGGTGACCGCCTTGGGCTCCTTGCAGTCCTCGACAAAAGTCATCTGCTCCCCTGAAATCTTGCGCTCCTCGACGTTTCCGGCCTTCCCGAGGTCGGATGCTGAGAGGTCGTCAAGGGTGGTTACTACGCGTCCGCCTGTTGCGCGGGCAAGCTTCTCCATGTCGGACTTCTTTACGCGCCTGCAGGCCATGATTCCCTTCTTTGAGAGGAAGTGCTGGGCCACGTCGTCGATTCCCTTCTGGCAGAACAGCACGTTCGCGCCGCTCTTGGCGACTTTGTCCACCATCTCGCGGAGCATCTTCTCCTCCTGTGCAAGGAACGCCGACATCTGCTCGGGCGAGTTGATGTTGATGCGCGCGTCGGTCTCGGTCTTCTCTATTTCAAGTGCCGTGTCGATGAGCGCAATCTTTGCGTTCGGGACCTTCTTGGGCATCCCCGGGTGCACGATTTCCTTGTCAACCAGCACGCCGTTGATGAGCGTGGTGCCTGAGACCTCGCCGCCCTGCTTCTTCTCTATCTTGATGAAGTCCTTGTCAACGGTAATCTTTGCGTTGTGCGTGTCAGCGACCTTGGACACTGCCTCTACCACGAGCTTGGAAAGCGGCTTGTTGACGTCTCCCATGCTCACTGCCTTGGAGCCCATGGAAATCTGCGCGATTTCCTCAAGCTTTGCGGTGTCCTTCATCGTGATTGGCTCGCTTATGGTGTCAAGGACCTTGATTGCCTCGCTTGCCGCGTGCTTGTATCCGCGGATTATGATTGACGAGTGCACGTCCTGGTCGATGAGCTCTGCGGCCTTCTTGAAGAGCTCGCCTGCGATGACTACCGCAGTTGTGGTGCCGTCTCCGACCTCCTCGTCCTGGGTCTTTGCTATCTCCACCATCATCTTTGCAGCCGGGTGCTCGACGTTCATCTCCTTGAGTATGGTCGCGCCGTCGTTGGTGATGACGATGTCGCCCATCTCGTCAACGAGCATCTTGTCCATCCCGCGGGGGCCGAGCGTGGTCTTTACCGCCTGCGCCACTGCGTATGCTACGGCGATGTTGGTGCGCTGCGCGTCCCTGCCGAGTATGCGGGAGCTTCCCTCTGGAAGGGGACCCTGTGACTGTTGGATGTTTGCCATATACTGTTCCACCTCGAATAAATGCTTGTTTATTTTACAAATAGGTCGTAAAAATAGGCCATTTCTTGCCGGCTTGGCCTGCGCCCCCTTAAATACAAGTAAGCAATAGGCGCAAACAAAAAATAAAAAGATTGGGTTACGGGGCCGGCGGGCATCGGATGATTTAATAGACGAAATTGCCTACCAGATAGGCGAATAATCTTTCTTTGTCCCGGGGTTGGTTTATGATGCTTGAAAACATCGGCGTCCTGTTCAACATTGTCCTTCCGCTCATAGGCCTGGTAATTGCCGCGGAAATATTCCTGATTATACTCAACAAAGTCATCAAGCCGATGGTCAGCAAGTCCAAGACCACCCTTGACGACCGCCTGGTCGAGGCAGTTGAGGAGCCCGTCCGCATGCTCGGCATCCTGCTGGGCATCTACTTTACCATAGAGCCGCTGATCGCCACCACCCTGTTTTATGGGAAGGACTTCGGCTTCTGGTTCCAAAGCGCGCTCATACTCTGGACGGGCCACCTGTTCTCAAAGATAGTCAACGCGGTAATCATCTGGTATATGCAGGAGTACTCTGTTGACCCCAAGGTCAAGTCCCAGCTGAAGATAAACAAGGACATCATCCCCATCCTGCGCTGGGTCTCGCGCCTCACGATATACCTGATTACGGTCATAATCATCCTCCAGCGGTTCGGCGTGGAGATAACGCCGCTTGTGACCGCGCTTGGGATTGGGGGCCTTGCGGTTGCCCTTGCCCTGCAGAGCACGCTTTCCAGCTTCTTTGCCGGGTTCTACCTGCTTTCCGACCGCCCGATAAAGGGAGGCGAGTACATCGCGCTTGAGGACGAGAACGCGGTGATCAAGGGCTTTGTCGAGGAGATTGGCTGGAGGATGACGCGCATACGCACGCGCGGCAATTATACCTATTTCGTGCCCAATGAGAAGATCATCTCCACAAGCATAGTCAACTTCTCGCGCGGCATCCAGAACAACTGGAAGGGCGCGTCGCTGACCGTGGGGGTCAAGTACGGCTCGGACGTTGAGAAGGTCAAGAAAATAATCCACGATGCGGTGCACGCGGTGCAGAAGCGCGACCCAAAGATCGCCCAGAGCGAGCCCATAGTGCGGCTTGAGAAGTTCGGCGACTCGGCGCTTGAGTTCAAGGTGCTCTACCAGGTGAACAACTACTTCGAGACCGAGCTTGTGGCAGGCGAGGTGCGCGAGGAGATACTCAAGGGCTTTGAGAAGGGCGGAATAGAGATACCGTTCACGACCTACCACATCTACCTCAAGGACGAGGACAAGCCTGTTTCAAAGAAGCAGAAGAAGCTGATTGAGTAAAGGGAGATTAGGCAGAAGCGGATGGGGTAGACGGGCACAGCCAACGCCCTCGAAGGCAGCCACACCATCTTTTATTCTCAGGGTTTCCTACACAAGAAGCCCTGCAGGCCCTCGTCCCAGCGCACGCCGACAAAGCCGGCCTCGACAAGGCGCTGCTTGAAGCCCTTGGTCATGTTCTTCCCGCTGTTCTTGCCGGGGTTTCCGGTGTAGTGGAACATCCTGCCACCCCTGCGCAGCACCCGGAAGAGCTTCTTGTAGAATATAAGGGAATAGAGCTCGCCTGCAAGGGAGAAGCGCGGCGGGTCGTGAAGGATGAAGTCGAAGGAGCCGTCGTCGAAATCATCTATTGACTCGAACGCGTCGCCCATCCTGATTGTGATGGTGGGGCTCGTGAACAATTCAGCAGAGTCCTTGTTGGTCCTTGCAAGCTCCAAGACGTTCTCGTCAATCTCAAGCGTGGTGACCTTTGCGCCCTTCTGGGCAGATGCTATTGCGGAGTAGCCAAGCCCGGTGCACACGTCAAGCACGCGGCTGCCTGCGGCAACGCCCAGGGCGCGGACTTTGTCCTGCGAGTCCTGCACGGGCGTCTTGCGCACGGTCTGGTGCATCCGCACGCCGTCGATTTCAATGGTGCCTTCAACAAGGCGGTAAAAAGCGGGCATAACAAACAAACCATCATTGGCTGCAAAGGCCAATAAATGCCCCGTTGGCATCACTGGCTTCTCATCCTGCGCCAAGCATCCAAGCTGCGACCATTACGATTCCCATCGCAAGCGCAAAGTAGGCGACACTGACCTTCCGCATCAGCTTCAGCAAAGCGTCAAGCGTAAGGTAGCCGAACACGAAGCTTGCTGCGGCAAGCAGGACGCCGTCGGAAATTGGGAACGAGGCGACTTCGCCGCTTATGTAGAACACCATCTCGGCGCAGATTACTGTTGGGATGCTGAGAAGGAAGCTCAGGTGGAAGCTGTCCTCGGAGGAGAAGCCGCGCCAAATCAGCCCGGTTGTGCTTGTGCCGGAGCGCGACACTCCCGGAAGCACGCTCAAGCCCTGCAGGACTCCTGTAAGGACGCCATCCTTCCAGCTTACGGACTCCTTCTTGCGCTCCTTTGCACCCTTCTGGCTCAAAAGCAGGATGCCCGTAAGCGCCAGCCCGATGCCCATCAGTGCGAAGAGGACGCTGGTGTCAAGAGTTGGGAAGAACTTCTTCTCCAGGTAAAGGAGCGGGAAGCCGATGACTCCGGTAAGGAAAATGGAAGTGATGAGGAACCCGGTTTTTCCTTCCGAGTACGTGGATTTTGAAAGGGGTTTTGAAATTACTGCCTGGAAAACCTCGATTATTTCCTTGCGGAAGTATATGGTTGCGGCAAGCAGGGTGCCGATGTGCAGGTAAAGCAGGATGGGAACAAGGGATGCAGGGTCGCCGTTGAACACCTTGAGCCAAGTAAGGCTCACCTGCGTCTTGGAGCTGATTGGCACCCACTCCGCGATGCCCTGCACCAGGCCCAGAACAAAAATGGTAATTGCGTCCATGAAATCAGCACCAAGTTGAAATTAAGAGTAAGAATGATTGCGGCCTTGGAAAATAAAAAAGAAGAAGAAGAAGAAAAGAAGAAAAAGAAGAGGAGAAATAGGCTTGGAGGCCTACTTCTTGAGTATTGCCTCTACAGCTGACTGCATTGCCGAGCCGCCGACTGCCTCCTTGCCGTTGACAAAGAAAGTCGGGGTGCCGGTCACGCCCACGCTTGCGCCGTACTCGGCGTCGGACGCGACCTTTGCCGCAGTCTGGTTGTCGTCAAGGCACTTGTTGAACTTCGCAGTGTCCAGCGAGAGGTTCTTTGCGTACGCCTTCAGGTCCGCAACAGCCAACCCGGTGCCGTCGCCTGAGCCCTTGGTGAACATCTCGTCGTACATCGCCCAGCCCAACGCCTCGCCCTGCAGCATCGCGCACTCGAAGGCCTCTGAGGACTTCTGTGCAGCTGCGTGGAACGACAACGGGAATTGCACCAAGTAGTACTTGACGCTTCCGTTGTACGTTGAGAGCACGGTGTTGACGTTTGCATAAGCTACCTTGCAGTACGGGCACTGGAAGTCCGAGAACTCCACTATTGTGACCGTCGCGTTCTCCGAGCCCTGGAAGGGCCTTCCGGTGACGTTTATGTTTACCGCAGGCTTCGGGGTCGGCATCACGAGCTTCTCAGTCAGGTCCATGTAAGTCCCAAGGAACAGGCGCTTGCCGTCCGAAGTGACGTATCCTGAGCCGGACTGTGCAACTGCGCCGTCCTGCATGATGTTGTAGAATGCCTTGTACATGTCGCCTTCCTTGGTGATGTTTGCAACCACAACGGTCACGCCGTCAGGCGCGCCGTTGATTGCAACCAGAGTTGTAAGGTAATCGCCAATGTCGGCCTTGAGCGCGGTAAGCTGCGCCGCAGTAAGGCTTGCGGTCGTAGTAGTCGGCGCGGTGCACGCGTCAGTCGAGTTGTTCGCCGGGCATGTTGCCGCCGGGCTGAGCGCTGCGTGCGCAAAATAGCCCACTATGAGGCAGACAAGCACGACTATTGCAACGACTGCCACTGCCGGCACCTTCTTTCCGCCCACGTGGCCGTAGCTGCTGTGGTACTGCGGATGGTGCTCCTGCGGATGACTGTGCTCATGATGTTCATGTCCGTCCAAAATAACCTACCTCCTATATTCAGGTGTCTGGAAAAATTACCGTTTACACTGCGCGGCCCCCAAATAGCGCCCACCCAACTGGCCGCAGAAAGAATAGTCTTGCAAGGTGATATTTAAACCGGTGGTTTTTGCCCGGAACTGCAGGGCAGTGGCAAACGCCGGCCGGAAGCTTGGAAGCAAAAAGTCTTAAACGGGGGATTAGTAACCCTTCCGGGCGCAACCGCCCCAAACCACCATAGGTGATGGACATTTGGCAAAGGCTCAGAAAAAAGCAATCCCAACAGGCACTGACGCACAGGCGGCAAAGAGGATGAACCTGTTCTCAAAGGTAAAGGGGCTCATGGTCATGCTCATAGGCGGCACTCTCGTCGGCTTCGGCATGGGCGGCTACGACGCATTCCGCGCAACCCTGTTCATAGGCCTGGAAGTCCTGCTGATGGGATTTGTCTGGCTTGCGGACTGAACTAAGTTTATCTCAAGTTGAAAAAAATGAAAAAGACAAAGGCAGGCAAGGCCGCGCAGAAAAAGAAGCCAAAGCGCGGCTTGAAGCCTGCAAAGCTGCTTGCCCACTCCGTGCCGCTTCGCCGGATGCAAAAGAGGCTGTTCTTCGAGCCTGCGGTCTACTACGCCTGCACCGGCAACTGCCTCGGCCTTGTCACCAAGGAGGCCCACGGCAAGGGCCACACGAGCTGCAGGATAATCGTCTGCTCCAACTACGGCAAGCCGCTGAAGAAGATGCACTACTGCCGCAGCTGCAAGACGCACTTCGAGCCTGCCAGGAAGCACCACTGCCCCGGCCACTAGGCGTAAAGGTATCTCTCAGCCCGCAACGCCATCGCAATTGGCTCCTTTTTTGCAAAGAACTTAGACCTGCGCTGCCACTCCGACAGGAACTTGTCGCGGCCGGCGTTTGAAAGGCAGGACAATATCTTTTCCTTTAGCCTGCCGCCCCCAAAGCCGCAGAAGCGCAAGGCGGATTCCTTTGCGTCGAATGAAAAAATCGGGCGCGGCAGGAACTGGCCTGCCTCCTGGCACACCTCGCAAATTTCGGTCACCCGACGCACCTCGCCGCCTGTCCGGGCATCCAGGTCGTACACCGGGATTCTCCTTGCGACAACAATCAGGTCAAGCGCTGCAAGGTCGTGGTCAGTTGCGCCCATCAGCCTCATCCTTGCAAGGCACTCCTGCGCGCTGTCGGAGTGGAAGGTGCAGTAAGTGCCCCTTGCCTGGCCTGAAAGCAGGCAGTCAAAAAGCGCCTTACAGTCGCCTGCTGTCCGCACCTCGCCCACGAACACGCGGTCAGGACGCATCCGCAGGGTGTCCTTGACAAGGTCGGCCATCGCGGCCTTGGATGCGACCAAGCGGGCGACGTGCTTTTGCGATGGCTGCAGTTCTGGAGTGTCCTCGACAAGAACGAGCCGCTCGCGCGTGCCAACCAGGTCGCACAGCGCGTTGAGAACAGTGGTCTTTCCTCCACCGGTGTTTCCTGCAACTATGATTGAGCAGTCGGACTGCATCGCAAACCAAAGAAACGCCGCCGCCTCGGTGCTGATTGCCCGCACAGCAACCAGGTCCGCCATGTCCATCCTCTTTGCGGGAAAAAGCCGGATTGAAAACGAGACTCCCTGCGGGCTTATGGGCGGGCAGGACGCGTGGAGCCTCCCGCCGTTTGCAAGCTGGGAATCAAGGCGCGGGGTTGCAAACGACAGGCGCTTCCCGCTCTTTGTTGCCATCCGGTTCACTGCAGCCATTGCAAACCTCTCGGAGCACAAAAAGCAGTTGGTCGCAAGCCAGGCTTTCTTTGTGCAGGAGAACACGTAAAGCGGCTCCGCTGTTGACACGAAGGCAATCTCTTCCAGGTCATCCCGGCAAAGCAAAAAGTCAAGGCAGCCGAAGCCGCAGAAGGAATGCATGAGCGCAGCCGCGACCTTTTCTGCGGATTGCCTCCCGATTACCGTGCGGTGCCTTGAACAGACTTGGGCGACAATTTTTTCAAAAGTTGCGATGCTTGCAGCGGCAAGCGCCGACGACTCGACTGCAACCGCATACTCGGCGGACGCCTTTGCAAACACCGCCTCCTCCAATTCCGAGAACTCGAAGCGCTCGGCAACAAACAGGGCGTCCTTTTCGCCTGCTGCCCTTTCGCCAGCAGCTGCCCTTTCTGCTGCAGGTGCATTTTTTGCAGCGGAAGCGTTTCCAGCAGATACAGCAGCCGCAGGCGCAGTCACAACAACAGGCGCAGTGACTTTCCATCCAACGACCCTGCTCAAGTTGCCCCGACACCCATACGAAGATAGGGCGTCAGCAGGGAGTTTAGGCTGGAGTGGATTTGAAATAAACAGCAGGTTTAATTCTTGCAGCTGGTGGGTACCCGGATGTTGCCGAAGCCTAATTGCGCAACGACACTTCTTGCCCGGGCTTGATTCCATACTTTTTCGCCCATCCTGCAGGCAGCTCGATGAGGTACTTGAAGGGCTTCCTTGGCACAATCCAGGGGTTCCAGCTGGGAATTTCCCGCATGACCTCAACGACAGTCCAGTCCGAACCGATGAAAACTGCGTCGTAGGGGACGAAGCAGAAAAGCGAGTGGGTTGCGTTGGAGCCGCGGGCCTCGCGCTCAAACTCAAAGAAAAGCGGCTTGGAAAAGGGCTTTCTCAGCGGCGTTCCCTGCCACATTATGCCCAGTGCGCGGGCAAAAAGGGAGCCCGCAACGTCTGTCTGGAACGCCTTTTGCCCCTTTTTTGCCTTTCCAATAAATATTTTAGCCATGTGAAATAATAGCTATGGTACCGCTTAATCAGCATATCGCCATCAAGGTATAGTGGGCAATACTAATGCACAAGACGCTTTCAAGCCTGGCAATAATCCCCGACGGGAACAGGCGCTACGCACAGAAGAACAACATTGCGGTTGAGCAGGCCTACCTGGCGGGATTCCGCAAGTCCGAAGAGGTCGTGCGCTGGTGCAACGACTCGGGGGTCAAGACTCTCACCTATTGGGCGCTTTCGCTTGACAACTTCTCCAAGCGCTCCACTGACGAGCTTTCACTGCTTTTCAAGCTCATGAAGTCGCACGCCCAGCGCGTGCTTGACTCCAAGGAGTACAAGGACAACGAGGTCACAGTGAGGTTCTTTGGCAAGCGTGACCTTTTGCCGGTTGAACTTGACAGGATGTTTTCAAAGGTCGAGGAGATGTACCCCGAGCGCAAGGGCGGCCTTTCGCTCAACATGGGAATAGCGTACAGCGGCCGCGACGAGCTCTTGAACGCGACCCAGAAGCTTGCAGCTGACATAGCTGCGGACAAAGTAAGGCCCAACTCGCTCACCGAATCTGAATTCGAGAAATACCTTTACCTTTCGGAGTCGCCTGACCTGCTCATCCGCACAGGCGACTCGCACAGGCTTTCGGGGATGATGCCCTGGCAGACGGTGTACTCCGAGCTCTACTTCTCGCCCAAGCTCTGGCCCGAGTTCACCAAGGCGGACTTTGACGCGGCAATGGAGTTCTACGACTCCACTGAGAGGAAGTTCGGGAAATAAAAAAAAAAATCAGATTATTTTTTTGGTTTGTGGTTGTGCTCAACAACCATCTCTGAAAACTTCGCGCCTACAATCCGGTCCATAGTCTTGCTTATCCCGTTGGGGTTCGGACCATACAGGCTCCAGCGAACGGAAGAACGCCCACCACTCACGCCGAACTTCAACCCGTCGTCCCTCTTTTCAGACCCGGGCAGCCTGCTTGTCACCGCCTTTGCGACGTCGGCCATCCGGATTTTGACAACAGCGCCGGCCAGGCTTGTTTTCGTCTTCGCATCAAGGGCCAATTCCTGGTTGCGGACTTCAACGGTCTTTGGCCCCGAAATAAGAGAATGCACTTCTTCATCCGAGGCATACGACAACGGCTTGATCTTGAGTTTGGTCTTGAGCGCGGCTTGGAAAGCTTCCGCATCCTTAGGAGTCTTGAACGAATATTTGTGGTATGCCACGGGAGTAAGGTAATCCAGGCCAAACTCCTGACTGGAAGGCGACGCGCTTACGGCTTTTGGCCTGAACTGTATCTTGACGCCGTTTGCACCCATCTCTTGCGCCAGACTGCGGATTTTGACTGCCTTCTCCAAGATGCTCACCTTCGAGTATGAACTTACTGTATGCCTATTGCTTCTTTGCCTTGCCCTGGCTCGCCACTTTTTCCATCGCAGCCCTGATTTCTTCCGGGTCTCCGAGGAAGTAGTGCTTGATTGGGCGAAGCGTGCGGTCGTCAAGCTCGTACACAAGAGGGATGCCAGTTGGGATGTTCAGCTCGGTGATTTCTGCGTCCGAGACGCTGTCAAGGAACTTGACAAGCGAGCGCAGGCTGTTGCCGTGCGCTGAGATGAGCACGTTCTTTCCACTCTTGATTGCTGGCGCGATGTCGGAGTCCCAGAACGGGAGGGTTCGCGCCACATTGTCCTTTAGGCACTCTGTAAGCGGGATTTGCTCCGGCTTCAAGTCCGCGTAAAGAGGGTCGTTGCCGCAGTAGCGCGGGTCGTCCTTTGTAAGGGCAGGAGGCCGTATGTCGTAGCTTCTCCGCCAAACCTTTACCTGGTCCTCGCCGTACTTTTGCGCCATCTCGGACTTGTTCAGGCCTTGCAGCGCGCCGTAGTGGCGCTCGTTGAGCCTCCAGGACTTGACTACGGGAATGCTGGTAAGGCCCATCTCTGAAAGGACAAGGTCAAGGGTGCGGGTTGCGCGCAAAAGCACGGAAGTGAATGCGACATCGAAGGAGTAGCCGTCCTTCTTGAGGACCTGGCCCGCCTTTTTCGCTTCTTCAACTCCCTTTTCGGACAGGTCAACATCGGTCCATCCGGTGAATCGGTTCTCTTTGTTCCACGTGCTTTCGCCGTGGCGAAGAAGCACTAGCCGTCTCATACCAAGTCACGCCCCTATACCAAGTCTATGCCATTTACGCCAGTAAAAGCCTTCCTCAGGTCCTGCTCGGCCTTGCCCGCGTCCTGGAAGCGTATGCGCACAAGCGACTGGGGGCCTTTCCAGTTCTTGCCGTAGCGGAGGGCGAAAGCGACGGACAGCTTTGCCGCAAGGTCTGCGCCTTTTTGCGGGTCAACGGACACGGTAAAAACCTCCCCGAAGTTCTTGTCGGGCACGTGGGAATCTTTTCCGTAAACCAGGATTTCCGAGGGGTGCTGTGACTCCGGCACCTTGGCCACCATGTTCGGGTGGGAGCAGCTCTTGCTGCCTGAAAGCGCGCATTTTGCGCCTGCCAAAAGGACTTCGGACGGTTCGCGCGCATCCGAGCACACGCTGCCGATTACGTCTATTGGCTTGCTCTTGTCAAGCTTTTCAAGGCCGTGGCTTGCGATTACTTCCATGCTGCCGTCGACGTGGCCGAACTTCACCGCCACTACCGGAAGGTTGTGCACCTTGGCGTCTTCCATAAGCCTCTTGGCGCGTACTGAAGCGTCGGTCTCGAAGTTGATTTCCTTGACTATGGTAACCAACTGGTGCTGTTCCATCCCGAACCACTCCTTTGAATGGGGATTGAGGTTGTATGCCTCCAGCGTCCCGAAAATGTCCTTCACTCCGGCCTCGGCCTTCTGGGGGCTGAGGTTTCCAAGCGCCCCGCACCCGTCGGCGCACTCGCGCGTCTTGCTGTGCGTTGCCACGACCATCAACGTGTTGGCGTATCTTTTCCCGGGCTGCGGGACAAAAGTCCCTGCGAGGCTGTGGGCTTCCCTGATAATTATCGGGGGCTGTACTGGCATGTAAAATCACCAAGTGGTTTTAGGATTTATCCAAATTAGTATGGTGAATCTTAAGAACCAGACTGAAAATGCACCGGGTTGCGGGGGCTGTGTTGCGGCTGATTTTTATTCCTTGTAAGCCCTAAAAGCATCAGCAACAAGGTGACTCTTACTAGATGGCTCTTGAAAACTCAAAGGAAAAGAACTTCTCCGACTGGTACGCCGAAGTGGTGCAGAAGTCCGAGATGGCGGACTACTCCTCCATCCAGGGATGTATGGTGGTGCGCGAGAACGGCTACGGCATCTGGGAGAGCATCCAGGACGCGTTCAACGCAATGATCAAGGCAACTGGCCACAAGAACGTGCTCTTTCCGCTGTTCATACCAAAGAGCCTGCTTACCAAGGAAGCCGAGCACTTCGCGGGCTTTACGCCCGAAGTTGCCTGGGTGACCAAGGGAGGGGACACAGAGCTTGCCGAGCCCCTTGCAGTGAGGCCGACTTCGGAGACCATAATGTACGAAAGCTACGCAAAGTGGATACACTCCCACCGCGACCTGCCGCTCCTTCTCAACCAGTGGTGCACAGTAGTGCGCTGGGAGACCAAGGCTACAAAGCCGTTCATACGCACCCGCGAGGTGCCGTGGCAGGAAGGCCACACGGTCCACGCCACCAAGGAAGAGACCGATGCCGAAGTCATGCTCATACTCGGGTTTTACAAGAAAATCCTTGAGGACTACCTTGCGGTGCCCGTGCTGATTGGCAAGAAAAGCGACGGCGAGAAGTTCGCAGGAGCGCTCTACACTACTACTTGCGAGGCCATGATGCCAGATGGCAAGGCCCTGCAGTCCGCAACCTCGCACAACCTTGGCCAGAACTTTGCTAAGGCGTTCCAGATTCGCTTTAAGGACAAAGATGAGACCGAGCAGTACGCCTGGCAGGCCTCGTGGGGGATGTCAACTCGCACGATTGGCGCAATGATTATGGTGCACGGGGACGACAAGGGAGTGGTGATACCGCCAAAGGTGGCGCCGCTCAAGGTCGTAATCATCCCGATTGCATACTCCAAGCCCGACGACGCAAAGAAAGTTGCGAAGTACTGCGAGGGCATCTACGCAAAGCTCAAGGTTGCTGGAATCTCAGTCAAGCTGGATGACCGCGATGACAAGTCAGCAGGCTGGAAGTACAACGAGTGGGAGCTCAAGGGAGTGCCCCTGCGGCTTGAGGTCGGCCTGAAGGACATCGAAAAGGACGCCGTGATGATGGTCAGGCGCGACACCGGGGTGAAGAACTCGGTTGCAAAGGAAGGCCTTGAGAAGTCGGTTGAGGACGAGCTTGAGAAGATGCAGCGCGACCTGTTTGCGAAGGCCCAAAAGTCGCGCGACGAGCGCATCTCCGACGTTGCCGACTATGAGGAATTCAGGAAGGCGCTTGAGACCAGGAAGGGATTTGTGCGCATGAGCTGGTGCGACGAGCGCGAGTGCGAAGAAATTATCAACAAGGACACCACCGCGACAGTTCGCCTAATCGCTTTTGACGACCACAAGCCCAAGCACAAGGCTTGCGGCCACTGCGGCAAGCCCGCGAAGGTAACCGCGTATTTTGCAAAGTCATACTGAGGAGAGCCTAATCGATGAAGTTTGCATTGGCGGAGAAATCCGCAACAGTAAGGGCTTGGGAAAACCGGCTTGCGCACGCAAGAAAGCAGCTTGACAGGGAGGACCTGCTTTGGCTCCCAAAAGGCGGGGAGACCGGCAAGGGCTACAACAAGTACCTGGAACTGAGAAAGCAGCACTTGGACGTGCTTGAGGCCAACATCCACGGCCTGCACGTGATAGAGAGCACGCCGAAAGCAACGGACCCTGCAAGCACGTTCATACACAAGATGCTCCGCACGCATTCGCTAAGCATGCTGGATGACATATACCGGGTGCACCTGAAGGAGCACTTCCGCGAAATGAAGGGCAACTCCCTGGCAAGGAAAGCACTGACAAAAAGGATTCGGTAAGGATAACTAGCGCCCAAGCGCCAATTCAGCGCCTCTTGACGACGATTTCTACCTTTTGCGTGTCGTCTTTCTTGTCGGGCTTTTTCTCAATGAAGAAAGCTGACTTTACCAGCTTGCCGAAGAACGAGCCGAGTACGTTTATGGCGCTTCCCAGCATCCCTGCCGCCTCGTCCATCGACTTGCCGCTGCCGCCCGGGTCGCCGCTTCTTCCGGCCTCCTCGTGGTGGTGATGTTCGTGGCCCCTGCCCTCGCCGACCTCGGCAAGGCAGTAAAGCACAAGCACCACAAGCGAAAGCAAGAACAAAAAGCTTGAGCCTGAGAGGAAGAACATCCAGGCAACGACACCGAGGACAACCAGCGTGAGCGCGTTCATGAAGACTACCTTTCACCCTTGTGGATAATAACCCTGCGGCCCGGCGCCGGCGCCGTCGTCTTTGAGAAGTATTATGAGCACAAGCAAAAGCCCGCCGCCTATTATCAGGGGGTCGGCCCCGCCGCCAAGCAGGACGCTCAGCGCAATCACCGCGCCCACTATCGCGACCAGTATGAGGGCCTTGTCCTTTGCAAGGACCAAAAGCAGGATGAATATCGCGCCGGCAATCTCGATGCGGTTGGCGCTGACTGCAAAAATCATCAGGAAGACGAGGAACAGGTTGGTGAAGTCAATCATTGCAGCCACTCTTTGGGAAAAATCCCCCTCGTCCCTAGAACCACTCCTGTGGCTTAATCTTTGCAAGCGCGCCTCCAAGGAACAGCACCGCAAAGAGCAGGTAGCGGAACCAGTCGTAGGGCACCACCACAAGGTAGATGACCAGGATGGTGACTATGAGCGCAAGGAAGCGCGACTTGATGATGCCGTCGGAAAGCAGGTTGTAAAGGCCGAAGAACACAAGTATCAGGGCGACTATGCCGAAGTCGTCCCAGAAGCTGAACATCAGCGGCGCGACCTCCTAGCTGGCTTCTTTCCTGCGGACTCCGCAAGCTGGGCGTAGACGCGCCTGCGCAGGCCGAAGAAGTACTCGCCCTCGACTACGACTATGAACACCGCGGCGCCAAACACCGCGCCTGCCACAAACGAGTTGAACAGCAGGCCGGACACCGTGACCACCCTGCCGGAGGCCTCGGTTATTGCCGTCGAATAGGTGGACTCAAAGTAGTTGAACACCAGGGTGATGACGAGTATGCAGGCTATCATGGCGGCATACCTGAGGTTGGGCGAGAACCACTGCCTGCGGTGCTGGTGAAGCCCCGAATAGACCTTCAGAAGCGCCTTGTGCCTTTCCTTGAGCATAACAATCATCACTCCCCTGATGTTTGAAAACCTTTTCCTTAGTGGTGTCCGCCCTTGCCCAGGCCGGGTATGAAGGGCATCACAATTGGAAGCATCCAGATGATTCCTGAGAACACTATTGCCGAGAACAGCCACATCCCAATCCCCACGACGGGGTAGACCACGACCAGGTAGTATATGAGTATGGCCGCGACCACCAGCGCAAGGGTTGGCGAAAAGAACGCCAGGTGCTCCTGCGCCCAGCTGTAGAGGTACCAAGCGACAAGGCCCAGGAGTATGAGCCACGCCATGTCGCCCCAGAAGAATATCTCGTCAAGCAAGCCAAAGACCGCGGGTTGGAACATAACTTCAAACTACCTCCTGCGCAGCATCTGCGCCTGCATCTGCTGCTGCTTCTGCTGCAACGACGCCTGCTGGTTCAGGTTGTTGGCGTACAGCGACCTCTCGGAAGCCGAGACTTCCTCGCCCTTGAGTATCCTCTGCTCTATTTGCTGGATCTTCATGGCCTCGCGCTGCTCCTCAGGCACTGTCCCGGGGATTTCAACTCCGAACATCCCAAGAAGCGGGTAGACCGAGAACTGCAGTATCATCTGCAGGTTCTGGCCAAACATCACGAACACGAAGAACAGCGTGACAAGTCCCATCGTGACCAGCGAGTTTGAGAGCAGGAACGTGGTGCCTGCGATTGCCGCGAGCGCAAAAATCATCGGCTGGTCGTGGAAGTTCAGGTAAAGGACATAGAGGATGTAGGAGCCTGTAAGCACTAGTGCGACGAAGAACATGTCGGAGAAGAACTCTTCTAGGAAAAATGCAAGCGGCAGGAAAGGCGCGACCATCAAAGAGTTGTAGTCAAGGCCTGAATAAAAAGCATTTCAGCAGGCGCCGCCGAAGGGGCATCCCAGGAGGCTGAAGCTTGAGAGAAGGAACGACCGGGCGAACATCAAAAGAAGCAGCAAACCGAAGCCGATGAGCGCAAGCTTGATGCCTTCGGACCAGTAGTTGTAGATGTTGCCCTCACCCGACCAGTCGGCCATCACTCCCTCGCCAAGCTTGGCAGCTGCAAGCATCGCACAAAGCTCAGGCAGGATGAACACCAGGTCGTAGACGGGAAGTATGGAAACCAGGACCGCGTACTTTGTGCCCTCTATTGCCATCGCAACAGGCGCGCCCATCCCAAAGAGGAGCAGGGAGAATATGAGCACGAAAAAGTACGCGTTCAGGTAGCTGAGGGCGTCGTCCTTGATGAAATAATATGGGGGCGCGTAGGTGACCTTGTCGGTGCCGGGCATGGAATTGTAGGCAAAGACGCCAAAGAAGCTCACGATGAGCACGCCGAATGCAAGGAGGCTGACCGCGTTCATAGGTATCTGGAGGGATTGGGGCAATAAAAAGATAGCCTGAAGGAAGAAGAATTCAGCGAGTGCGACCACCGCATCCTGAGGCGTAGGCTCAGTCCAGCTTTGAATCGTGTCGCAAGATGCACAATTGTGCACTAAATCTATTATTATCTCGTCCTCAGGAGTTGAGGATGATGAGAACAAGCGCATCAATATACAGGAACGCAGGGGACTTAGAGGCGGCGTTCCTAAACCTTGAAGCTGACAAGGGCGTCGAACAGGCCAACAAGGAGCTAATCCGAAAGTTCGTCAACACCTGGCTTGCGAAGGGCTTCACCAGAACGCGTGCAGTCAAACTGGTTTACGTTCTGCGCAAGCTGGCAAGCGTTCTGAGCAAGCCTTTCCAGGACGCCACAAAGGACGACCTGATTGCAATGGCAGGCAGGCTGGAATGCCTGAAGCTTGCGGAAAGCACGAAATACGACCTGAAAGTAACCCTAAAGACGTTCTACCGCTGGTTCAAGGGCGGCGAGGATGAAACAACACCCAGGGAAGTCGCCTGGTTAAAGCCGCGAATGAAAAACCGCTCCCACAAGCTGCCGGAAGACCTTCTGAGCGAGGAAGAGGTCTTGCGGATGGCTCAAGCCGCTACCACCCCACGCGACAAGGCTTTAGTGCTCGTTCTTTATGAAAGCGGTTGCCGGATTGGCGAATTGCTGTCCCTGAAAATCAAGAACATCAAATTCGACCAGTACGGTGCAATCCTAAGGGTCACAGGAAAAACAGGGGATAGACGAGTGCGAATCATCAGCTCCGCGCCTGCTTTGTCCACTTGGCTGGAAAATTACGAGGGAGCGGACGACCTGGAAGCGTACCTTTGGCCGCCCCGCTCAAACAATAACCATGAAACTTGCTACCCGGCAGTCCACGCGTCAGTCCACAAAACGCTTGAAAAGCTTGCTTTGGCTGCCGGAATCAAAAAGCGGATTCACCCGCACTTGTTCCGGCACTCGCGGGCAACTGCCTTGGCCAACAAGTTGACTGAAGCGCAGATGAAGGAATATTTTGGCTGGACGCAATCCAGCAAGATGGCCAGCGTCTACGTCCACCTGAGCGGCAGGAACATTGACAGCGCCTTGCTGGAACTGCAGGGCTTTTCCATGAAGGAAGACAAGCAGGAGGAGCAGATGAACGTGGTTTTCTGCAAGCGTTGCCACGAAAAGAACTCGCCTTCCATGAAATTCTGCAACCGCTGCGGCTCGCCCTTCAACCAAACGCTCGTTTCCGACGAGTATGGCAACAGGTCGAACGAGCTGATGAACGAGTTGTTCCAAGACCCCGAAGTCAAGGAATTCTTTGCACGAAAAGTCGTCGAACGCGGGTTGGTGGATAGACTCGTCAGTTGAATTCAGATTATGTTTTTAGTCACTTGATTAATGTAGCTCTCTAGTTCTTCAATGAACTTTCCCAATTGGACTGGATTGGGCTGAGTTATGAACACCGAATCCAATTTCACTTGGGCGGCTAGCTGCAAAAGATGCTCGTGGAGGTTTTGGGTATTTTTTTCGTATTCCCTTGCGTACGCCGGTATCTTGAGGGCACTGGAAAGCTTTGCCTTTATCGCCTTTTCCGGGGCGGCCTGCGAAAGGGGCATGCTTTTGTTTATAACAAAAAGGTCGACCACGTCCCGGGAGCGGTTGGGTTGCACGCGACGCGTAAGAACCGCCCTGATTTTTTCGCATGCAATCTCCTTCAACGAGTAGCACAGGATCGCGGGCGGAGAAAAATAATCCGAAGAGATTTTGGGAAACATCGCGTCAAGCTCACGTGACTGCGCCAGCGGAACAGCGGGCTTGAGGGACTTTTTCAGGGGCGGAAATTCAAGCGTTTCGTCGAAAGCCACCGTGATTTTGAGCTTGCTTTGTTTTCCATCGGCTTTGGGGGTAAGGAGGAAATAGTTCATTATCCCGCCACTGTGGGAGCCGGCTATTCCGGTTTTTACCTTGTCATGATAGTCCCACTCCAAGCCAAGTTCGGACATCACGCGTTCTATTACACTTGTTCTAAACTGGTGCTCTTTGATTTTCTTGCCAGTCCAAGTCAGGTCTATGTCTTCGCTGAACCGGTAGAACCCAAAATAGGCCTTCACGAGGCAGGTGCCTCCCTTGAATGCCAAGAAAGACCCTTCTGGCAGGGCGTATATCTCTCGCAAGGCGTAAGTAATCCAAACGTCTTTCTCTACTAGTGACACGGGATGGCCGCCCAATGCTGCAAGGCTCTCGGCAAACCGCCGTACTTTTATGGGGTCGTATTTCATTGGCCGTCACCTTGGAAGAATTGGTGCATCAACGCTGAGAACGGCTTTGGGTACTTGCCGGCCAGTGAAGCGATTTGCCGTACTAGCTTATCTTTGTCTCGTGTTTTTGCGTAAACATCCTTCCTAATCACGTCGGCGTAATCTTTGGACTTGCTCTTTGCTGTAAAGTAAGCATAGTCCGCCAGCGTCCTTGAAGGCTCGCTGAAGCGCTTGACTCCCGATTGCTTAACAAACGTGCTGAATGGAACCCCTGAAAGCTGCTTGAATTCAACAGTAAGGTTCGCAAAAGAAGTCCTGTACCTTTTGACGCGTTTCTTGGATATTACCGTGATTATGGTCAAGTGCTGTTGCTCAGAAAGGCCAGCTAGCTTTAACGCTGTTGATAGGCCGAAATACCAGTTTTTCTTGAGCTTGAGATTACAAGCCTGGGCTATGATGTCAAGGGCATCCTGCTGGGTCGTTCCCAGCTGGCGTTCTTCCGGGCTCCTGACGTAATAGACGCCCTTGAACAGTACTGTTTCAAGGACGCCAGCGCGGCTTAATCCTGCTAGCGCGGTCTTGAAATCCACTCCGAGCAGCTTGCAGACCGCGTTCAGTTCGCTGCTTGAGACGACCTTCTCGGGACGCAGTATAAGCACGTTGTAAACTTTTCCCGCTTTGCTTGACTGAAAAGCCATGATGTCAGTTCACCTCGGCGCGTATTCCTGCTTCGGCCATGAAAGCTATACTACCATAGAAACTATAAGTGTCATATAAACTATAGAATAGTAGAACAAATGACACTTTATTAGGCTTCCCAAAGGCTTTGGTTCCCCCTGACTGGGGATGAAAATAGGCGAATTCTTACGCTCCGCCTAAAGGCGTGTATTGGTGTGCGTATATTCTGGGTTAATGTTTACGCTCATTACGCTCAAAGCTCCCGTCTGGAAAGCCTGTTTTTACGGTCAAATTTACGCTCTATTTTTGTTTAAATACGAAACGACTTTTCGCAAAAACGGGTTACGCTCAAGATTACGCTCATGGCACTTAGGTTCTCGCTTGATGGTGTAGATATAATTCCTGGGCGGTTTTAGGGCAAAAAAATGGCGATGCCCCCATTCTATGAATCTCTGAAAATCAAGCGAGAATCAAGCGACATTTCTATATATACTCTGTCGCTTGATTTTGTAAAACCGGCCTTGCGACAGTCAAGCGCAAGAATACCGCCCAAACGCATACAAATTGACTTTTCTTGTGGATATAATTCTGAGGACGAGATTACGTGGCTTGACGCCGGTTTTGTATTCGTGAAACCGGCGTTTTAGACGGAGAATTTACGTGGCATTTTGCTTATATACCAAAGCCGGCGTGCCACGTAATCGGAAAGTCCGGGATTCACGTGGCACACACTGGAAAAATCAGCTTACCTTGTTCAGCATCTTCGGCACTTCAAACCAGATTACGCTGGCAACCGCAGCGATTATGCAGTAACCGATTTCAGAGGTTGCAAGCGACCCGAACTTGAATATCTGGCCAGGAAGTTCAGGCAATTGGAGAAAGACTTCGCCAAAGTCCACATCCTGGTCACGAACAAGAAGCTGAAATACAAGTACACCAAGTACGGCGAAGTCGTCACCAGCGGAACTTTGAAAAAAACGATAAGGCGGTTTTTCCGAGCCAGAACGCCGGAAAAACAGTCAGAGGTATAGGTCCAGGTAGGGGGGTATACATATGGAGTCCGTTAGGGGTAAGAAATCCAAGGCGTCCACGAATGGGAACCGACCCTAAAAGGCGATAATTTAGGGTTAGTAAAACGCGATTTCACTTACCCTTAATTACCGGCAAATCGCCTAATGTCCGCAACCGCAACCCCCACTTGAGGCAGGAACAGCAACCGTGTTAGCAGGGACGCTCCCCGCGTCGTCCTCCACGATGAGCTTTCCGCCACCCATTCCCATGGAGCAGGTAATTGGGTACGTTCCAGCCTTGTCTGCAGTAAACTCAATGACATTGTCGCCCGCAACAATCCGTTTGCTTATCCCGTATCCTCCTATGGTGACGGATGCCATGCAGCCCCGCAGTGTGCTAGTGTCGCCCTCAAGCCGCACAACCGTCCCCTGCTTTACCCGTATTTCACTTGGGGTGTAACGCGTCCCGTCGAATCCGAACTTCACTTTGGTCGGTTGTTCAACGGCATCAGTGGCCGATGCAGAAGGGACGGTTATTGTAGAGGTAATCACGTCAATGTTTTGCGAAGGCGGGGTGGTTGGGCCTTGCAAGGCGGCTTGCGCACCGGTTGCAGGTGCGCCTGGTGGATGGAAAGCCATCACAAGTCCGAACGATGCCGCTAAAAGCAATATCGTGGCAAAGATCAAAGGTTTCATTGCAAAATCATCTCTCTTTAGTTCAACTGTTTTTCATTTAAGGGCAAAAAATGAATCATGTCGATTACGGTGCCAGTCGGCTTGAGCACGCCCACAACTATTACGTCCTTTCCGAAGAACCCGCGGATGATGTCACCGGTTCTTGAGAACAGCTTCTCATCCCTCATGACTTTGGCCTCGTCCGAGCCGATGACGAGCGGATACAGCGTCTCGCCCCCGAACTCGTGCGCCTTGTAGTCAGCTGGTGTGCCTTCCGCAAATTCCATCGAGGGAAGCCGGAAAGTCGAATTCGGAGCCTCGTTGATGCCGATGACGTAGAAGACTTTGGTCATATTTTTGTCGTTTTGCTTGAGGTATATCCGATTCGTCTGGCCGTTAATCTTGTCAAACTTGTCGCGGTCAAGGAAGTGGAACATGTCCGCGGGAGTATTGGTCTTTTGCAGCACTCCGCCCACTATTACGTCTGTCCCAAAGAAACTCAGGATGTTGTCGCCAGCCTTTGCGAACAGATTTTCCTTGCGCATCATCTGCGCTTCTGAAAACCCGATGACCACGCTGTCCCCATCGGGTATGCTGTCGCCCTCAACAACCGGCATCTTTGCCATCGTGTTGACTTTTGCGTTCGCGAATACCTTGAGGACTCCTTCGGGGGTCGTCGCGGCCTTGAGGCGGATGCCGTCAAAAAGCGCAGTATTCTCCCCTTTCTGCGCGGCAGCCATCCCGCCTTCCGAGAGGCTTCCCTGGAATACATATGCGCCGCCAAGTACCACTATTATCAACAGGGAAAATAGCAGTCCCTTGCCGTTTTTGTTAATGAAACCCATGATATCCATCTTTCTGCACCTCAACCCAATTCGCTATACCTTCATCCACCGCAGTGTAAGCGCGTTGACTACCACGGAAACGGATGACATTGCCATCGCGCCACCTGCAATGATTGGCGACAAAAGCCAGCCAGTGAACGGGTAAAGCAATCCTGCGGCTATCGGAATTCCTGCCACGTTGTAGACCATTGCCCAGAAGAACCCCTGCTGAATCTTGCCCATTGTTGCCCTGCCAAGCCGTATGGCCTTCGGCACGGACGAGACGTCGGACTTTACCAGCACCACATCCCCGCTTTCAATTGCGATGTCGCTTCCGCTTCCCATCGCGATGCCCAAATCAGCCTGCGCAAGAGCCGGTGCGTCATTTATGCCGTCACCTACCATCGCAACCTTGTCGCCAGTTGACTGGAGCTTCTTGATTTGGTTTGCCTTGTCAGCAGGAAGCACCTCGGCAATCACGTTCTCGATGCCTACGTTGCGGGCAACCGCCTTCGCAGTGCGTTCGTTGTCTCCGGTGAGAAGCCAGACCGTCAGCCCGAGCGACTTGAGTTCTGCCACTGTCGCCTTCGCATTTTCCTTAATCGGGTCCGATACTGCAAGGATGCCTGCGATTGTCTTTCCTGAACATAATATCATCACGGTCTTGCCATCCTCTTCAAGCGAGGAAATCCTCTCCGACAATTCAGCGCTGACTTTGGCTCCAGCTGCGGATGCCATCTTCCGGTTGCCAAAGGAAATGTGTTTCCCGCCAATCATGGCAGTTACCCCTTGTCCTGGCACGGCCTTGAATTTATTGGACGGAGAAAGATGGAGCTTTTCCTTTTCTGCAGCTGCCAAAATCGCGCCTGCAAGCGGGTGCTCCGAGCTTTTCTCGATACTTGCCGCTAGAAGAAGCACCTTCTTTTCGCTGAAATCCCTTGCAATCGAAATTATTTCGGTGACTGCAGGCTTGCCGATTGTTAGCGTCCCGGTCTTGTCAAACACAACTGCCTTGACCTTGTGCGTATTCTCAAGAGCCTCGGCGTTCTTGAAAAGGATGCCGCGTTGCGCTCCCATCCCGGAACCTACCATGATTGCTGTGGGAGTGGCAAGGCCAAGCGCGCACGGGCAGGCGATTATCAGCACCGATACTCCAATAAGCAAGGCGAACGAAAAGGTAGAACCTAGAAGGAAATACCACACTGAGAAAGAAAGCAGCGCCAGCACTATGACGATTGGCACGAAAACCCCGCTGATCTGGTCGGCAAAGCGCTGGATTGGCGCCCGGCTTGACTGCGCCTCTTCAACCAGGCGGACTATGCGAAGCAAGGCGGTATCCTCGCCGACCTTGTCGGCTTTTGCCTTGAGGAAACCATTCCCATTTATGGTTGCGCCATAGACGCGACTTGACTTGAGCTTCTCAACGGGCATGCTTTCTCCAGTTAACATCGACTCGTCAACTGAGGAGTGGCCTTCGATTACCGCACCATCGGTCGGGATTTTCTCGCCCGGTTTGATGACCATTATGTCGCCAATCTGGATTTGCGAGGCGTCGATTGTAAGCTCCTGCTTGTTGCGGATGACCGTCGCCTTCTTTGGCGCAAGCTCAAGGAGCTTGCGTATGGCATCGGAAGCCCTGCCCTTCGCCATCGCTTCAAGGTATTTTCCAAGGACAACAAGAGTAATCAAGACCGCGCTGGTTTCGAAATACTGTTCAGGGACTATCCCGAACAAAGCGCCTACACTATATATGTAGGCGGCGCTGGTGCCTACTGCGATGAGGGTATCCATTGACGCGGACTTGTTGCGTGCAGCCGCGATTGCGCCCTGATAGAATGGGAAGCCGACGACGAACTGGACAAGAGTTGCAAGCACGAACAGGATTGGAAGCCTGAATGGGAAGTCCATCAGGAACATTCCCAAAATGAAAGCCGGAATGGAAAGCAGTCCGCCAAAGACAAGCCTTTGGGAAAGGTCGGACAGCTCCTGCCTGCGAAGTTCCTTTTCGTCCTCGATTGAGAACCCGACGCTCGCTTTGTACCCGAGGGAGATTATCCTTGCGACAAGGGCGTCATCACTGGCCTGCGACTCGTCGTACTCGACCTTCGCCCTTCCCGTAGCGTAGTTTACCGTTGCGCTTTTCACACCAGGAACTTTCAGAAGTCCCCTAGTGATGAGGGTAGAGCACGACGCGCAGTGCATGCCGTTGATTGTGATGTCCGCCTTCCTTATCATAAGCATTAACCTCTTTACCCGCTGACCGGGTAGCCTTCCGCAATTATCGCCGCCTTGATTGACGACTCGGTCGCCGGAGTGCCAAAATCGACAGCAACATTGCCGGACTTGCTGTCGGCCTTGACGTGTTTTACTCCGGGCAGGTCGCCAACAGCCATTTCGACGATTTTCTCGCACGAACCGCAGTGCATCTTGACTTTGAATGACATCTTCATCTGTTAATCACCTTGAACAATGGACCGACAACCGCCCGAACGCCGCCTGCGAGACAGTCATCCGTTAATCGGATAGCCTTCGGAGATTATCACCGACTCAATCCAGGACCGGGTCGCAGGAGTGCCGAAATCGACGCTGAGCTTCCCCGACCTCTTGTTGGCATTCACGGAATTGACCCCGTCCATCCAACCCACTGCCATCTCCAGTATCTTCTCGCAGGATGCGCAATGCATGCTTACCTTGAACGACGCCCTCATGTTTGCTCACCTTGAACATTGTTTAGATATATACAAATTTATATATGTTATCATTTTGCGATATATATAAATATGAATACGTCACCTAACATTGCTATGGACCTCCGTATAAACAGCATAACCAAGCTCACGATACTCCTTGCCTTGCGCAAGAACCCCATGCACGGCTACGGCCTGATGGACTCCGTGCAGACCGCCACAGGCATAAGGCCGGGACCTGCGCAGATTTACCCGTTCCTTTCTCAGCTTTCAAAGAAAAAGTACGTAAAAGCGGCTGCCAAGGGCGCGCGCGACAAGACCGTTTACGAGCTTACTGCAGAGGGCAAGCGTTTTACCGACGGTTTTACCGGCAAGATGGGCGTGCTGCTTGAGGGCGCGCTTGCGACGGGCATCACCGAATGCACGCATTGCTCGTGCAAGATTTTCGGAAAGCCCTACCTGCGTAAAATCGGCGGCCACGAGTACGGCTTCTGCTGCCCTCACTGCGCCGAGAACTTCCTGGCAACAGGCGGCACGAAATCAAAGGTCAAGTGACAAGAGAATAACGTTCTGGTGAAGGAGTATGAAAGTTTTAAAAGGAAAGATAATTGCAGCAATAATCGTCATTGCACTTGTTGCGGCCGCGGCATTCGTTTTCGCGGGACAGAAGGCATCGGCAAACACGGTTGCAACTCCAACCCCGATGGCAACAGTCAACCCCACGGCAACAGCATCGGCCGTACCAACTGCGACACCCACTCCGGGCAACGTCCAGGTAATATCCATAAGGGCGCTTGCCAATGGCCAGTACGACAAGGAACAGGTTACAGTCAACGCGGGTACTCCGGTAAGGCTTGACTTCTCAGCGGAGGCGAATGCAGGATGCGGAAAGCAGCTTGTGATGCGCGATTTTGGTGTCAGCCTGATAAGCAGGAACGGCGAAACCGTGTCGGCCACATTCACCCCTAAGGCCCCGGGAACATTTACATACCAATGCGGCATGGGAATGTGGACGGGCACGCTGATAGTAAAATAATTGGATGGAATTACGAGGTATTGTGCTTATGGAAAACACTGTTGAAAAAAAAGTCATTCTGGCAGGGCTTTCGTGCGACTCGTGCGTAAAGCTGATTTCACGCACCGCCAAAGGTCACGGTGTGATGGTCAAGTCCGCTGACGTTGAAAGCGGCGAATTTGTTTTTGAGGCCGGTTCTGAGCAGCAGATTGGCTCCCTTCTTGCCGAGCTTGAAGGCCAGGGGTATTCCCAGGGCAACAATTCCGGCCAGGCCAAAAGGGCAGCCCATTTTCTCAAGGGCCTGTTCAACGGCAAGTTCTACAACGAGCTTGACATGATGTCAACTGCTTTTTTTGCGTTGGTAATTTCAGCAATAGCCCAGTTTATGGTGTTCTCATACTTGGGGGTAATGGACGTTTCCAAGCCCGCGATACAGCTTGTAGTGTTCCTTGACATTTCCCTTGCCGCAATAGCCTTTTCCCTTTGGCACTTCTTCTCACTCCGAAGGCAGGTGCCCTGCATGACCGGAATGATGGTAGGTATGACCATTGGAATGATGGCGGGATTCCTCGTAGGATTTGTCTTTGGCGCAACCAATGGAATGTTCATCGGAAGCGTCATCGGGATGGCAGTCGGGATGTCGCTCGGCGCGTTCGCAGGAAAGTGCTGCGGGGTGATGGGAGTGATGGAAGGCCTGATGGGTGGCTTGATGGCCAGCACGATGGGCGCGATGCTGGCGGTCATGCTTCTGGCGGACAACCTCATGTTGTTTACAGTGCTGCTGTTCGCGACCTGCCTGCTGATACTCCTTTTACTCCTTTACATGCTTGCAAAGGAATATGGCCCGGTCAAGCACGTGGAAAACCACGCGGAAGTAATTGCAGTAATCGTCGCGGCATCGCTGATGCTGGGGCTGTTCGCGATAATCGGGCCGAAGGGAGCGATTTCGCTCGGATAAGCAGAAGGCAATACAGTCCCCCTGATGCGTGCACATGCTGAGGAAGGGGGATTGTATTTTTTCCCTGACTCTTAAGTGAGTAAAACATGATTGGAGCGGTTATCCTAGCAGGCATGCAAAAAATTTGCCAAAAGGAAACCCTGACGCCGCTTCTTCTCCCTATGGCCGAACTGCCCTTCGAACAAATTATTTGCCCGGCATTCGCCATGAATAAATATAGGCCAATATAAATGCAATCAGGTGGTGTTGGGATGGAGAAGGGTCAATCACTAAATGAGAAGGCCGCGGCAATATCGGGCGCCGTCACTGGCAGCGTACTTCACCTGATTTTCGGCATGATGGTCTTAGCCGCTCCTGGTGCCTTGATGGGCTCATACCAGACGATGTACTACGGAATGATGCAGTTCGGAAATCCCGGTTTCGCCTTTGGCGGATGGATAATCAGCGCAATTATGGGCGCCATAGCAGGCGGATTCGTAGGCTGGCTGATTGCAGTCTCGTACAACTGGGGACTCAAGGCTTAAGGACGAATGGCCAAAGAAAACCAATCAACCCGGATAGTATACACTTGCACAATGCATCCGGAAGTCCGTATGGGCAAGCCGGGGCAGTGCCCGAAATGCGGCATGACGCTGGTTCCGAAGGAATCCGCTGACCATCAAGGACGTGAAATGCACGAGCACGCGATGGGAAGCGTGGGGCAGGCCCCTTTCGAAGTCCACGCGATGCCAACAGCAGACTCTTCGTGGTGGGACCGGCTGCGAATGAGCATGACAATGACCATGGGAATGGAGCATACCGGCTTGGCAGGCCGGGAAACGGCCCGGCTTATGGAGGAAGACATACGCAACAAGTTCTTCTTCGCACTCGTCCTCTCGTTACCAATCATCGCCTATTCCGACCTGGGCAAGAGCATGCTCGGCCTTGACCTTCCGTCGCCAATCCCAGTTCCAATGCTGCTTTTCCTCCTCTCCACACCCGTCTTCCTCTATTCCGGGTGGATATTCCTCTACTCTTCCTATAAGGCGCTTTCCGAACGCAAGCTCAACATGGCGGTGCTCATTGCGGTTGGCATTACTGCCGCATACGCTTCCAGCATCATGCTTACGATCCTTGGCTCGAAGGACACGTTCTACGACTCATCGGCGATGCTAATCACATTCGTGCTTTTTGGCCACTGGATGGAGATGAAATCCCGACGTGGGACAACTGATGCGCTCCAAGCACTCTTTTCGCTCCTTCCCCCTTCTGCCAGGCTAGTGCGAAATGGAAAGGAAACAATGGTAGCCACGTCGGAGGTCAGGATTGGCGACATAATCATGCTCAAGCCGGGCGACCGGGTGCCTGTTGACGGCGAAATAGTGGAGGGCGAGACCGCAATCGACGAGTCGCTGATTACCGGAGAATCCCTGCCGGTTGCCAAAAAGTCCGGGGACGCGGTTGTGGCAGGTTCAATCAACCAGTCGGGTTCGGTAAGGTTCCGTGCAACCAAGGTCGGCGCGGACACCGCGCTTGCGCAAATCGTAAAGATGGTGGAAACCGCCCAGAACTCCAAAGCACCAGGCCAGCGCCTCGCGGACAGGTTCGCAGGATACCTGGTCATACTTGCGATTGGCAGCGGGGCAATCACATTCATAGCCTGGTACGTGCTGGCCAAAGCCGATTTCATCCAAGCGCTAACGTTCTCAATCTCGGCGATTGTCATCGCTTGCCCCGATGCGCTTGGCCTTGCCACGCCGACCGCAGTTGCGGTTGGCACCGGGCTTGCGGCAAAGCACAACATCCTCATCAAGGACGCTGCCTCACTTGAGCGGATATCCAAAATCCAGGCAGTAGTGATGGACAAGACCGGAACCCTGACGGAGGGAAGGCCGAGGGTAACGGACGTTGTCGCTGTCGCCGGGTTTTCAAAGGACAAAGTGGTTGGAATGATTGCAGCTGCGGAGTCCAAATCCGCCCACCCCTTAAGCAAGGCAATGCTTGACGAGGCCGAAAACCGGAACGTGGAAATCCCGTCGCAAGTCGAACGCTTTTCTGACATTCCCGGCAAGGGCGTGGAAGCGGGCATAGCCGGCAGCAATGTAATCGTTGGGACTCCCAGGCTAATGGAAGAACGGGGCATCGACCTTTCGCCTCTGAAAAAAGAAATCGATGTTTTCCTTGAAGATGGAAAGACCATAATGGTTCTTGCCTCGGACGGCAAGGCGAGAGGGGTCGTCGCTGTCGCAGACGAGTTGAAACCGACAGCCAAGGCCGCTGTGGCGCGCATGCGGCAACTGGGGCTGGAGGTAGTAATGATTACCGGCGACAACCGCAAGACTGCGGAAAAAGTCGCAGGAGCCTTAGGGATTATTCGGGTGTTTTCAGAGGTCCAGCCTGCTGACAAGGCCCGTTACGTCAAGCAACTGCAGGACGAAGGCAGGTTCGTCGCAATGGTCGGCGACGGCGTCAACGACGCCCCTGCTCTTGCCCAGGCGGACATTGGTGTTGCAATAGGCGCAGGCACCGATGTTGCAATTGAAACAGCAAAAGTCGTGCTGATGAAATCCGACCCTGCCGATGTGCTGCGGGCAATCAGGCTAAGCAAGGCGACGGTTGAGAAGATGAAGCAGAACCTGGCTTGGGCTTCGGTATACAACATCTTTGCAATTCCAGTGGCTGCTGGCGTCCTCTACCCGGCATACGGGATTTCCTTGCGGCCGGAAGTATCCGCCTTGCTGATGAGCGTCTCATCCATCATCGTCGCCACCAATGCAATGTTGCTTTCGCGTGCGGAAAAGGACTTGGTTGGGATTTGACGACCGGATTTGGGCTCTGAACAGTCCTCATAAATTGAAAGTGCTTCAATCCTGACGAGGGCAAGACTATAGATTAGCGCCGTTCAAGGCTTGCAGGAACTGAGCCTGTGGTTGGATGCGAGAACATCAAATTCGACCAGTACGGGGCGATTTTACGCGTTACTGGAAAAACCGGGGATAGGCGAGTGCGAATCATCAGCTCCGCACCAGCCTTATCCACATGGCTGGAAAATTACGAGGGCGCGGACGACCTGGAAGCGTACCTTTGGCCGCCCCGCTCAAACAATAACCATGAAACTTGCTACCCGGCAGTCCACGCCTCAGTCCACAAAACGCTTGAAAAGCTTGCTTTGGCTGCCGGGATTAAGAAGCGGATACACCCGCACTTGTTCCGGCACTCGCGGGCAACCGCCTTGGCCAACAAGTTGACTGAAGCCCAAATGAAGGAATACTTTGGCTGGACGCAATCCAGCAAGATGGCCAGCGTCTACGTCCACCTGAGCGGCAGGAACATGGACAGCACGCTGTTAGGATTGCAGGGCGTTACCATGAAGGAAGAAAAGCAGGAGGAGCAGATGAACGTGGTTTTCTGCAAGCGTTGCCACGAGAAAAACTCGCCTTCCATGAAATTCTGCAACCGTTGCGGCTCTCCCTTCAACCAAACCCTGGTTTCCGACGAGTACGGCAACAGGTCGAACGAGCTGATGAACGAGTTGTTCCAAGACCCCGAAGTCAAAGAATTCTTTGCACGCAAAGTCGTAGAACGCGGGTTGGTGGACAAGCTGGTGGTTTGAAATGAAAATATTGGACGTACTGATTTACGACATTCCCGAAAAAATAGCAGACATTCACCAATGGCTGGTCGATACCTACTACCACCTGTTTCCGGGAGCGTTGAGGGCTAAGGAACGCCGGGAGAAAGCGGAGTTGCTGATTACTTTCGAGGAGTTAGCAAAAAAGCGGGAGGACTTGAAGGAACTCCTTGAGGCGCAAGCGGAAATGCTCGAAGACCTGGCGATGAAAATAATGAACGTGGACGGAGACGTTTTCCGCCGCAGGCTGGATGAGAGAAGCGCTGAAGAAATCATGGACAAGTATGATGTCGAACAATTATGGCCTTATGAGAAAATCCGGGCAACAGCCGTTGAATACGAAAAGACGCTCTTTAGGATTTTCACTGTTTGCAAAAAGCTAGAGCTTTACGGAATTGACCGAGGTATCAAACCAATTGAAGGCAAATAAACTTACCGCAGAGGAAATCGCGTACCTTTCCACGCACCAGAAAACACCAGTCTGGACAGAGTACCACATACGAAAAACAGCGGATGCTTTAGGCGTCAAGAAAACGGATTGGCTGTCTGAAAAACAAAAAACGGTTATTGAGGAGGAATGCCGCAAGCTGGATGCTTTTTGTGAGGTTCTTTGCAATAGCAAGGCCAACCACATTACCGCAGAAAAGAAAGCGTTCGGGATTACAGGCGATTTTTACGTCCAATGCGAGAAACTGGTTAGCGAGTGGAACGACCAGAAAGCCAAGGAACGAAAGAAACAGGAAAGGCTGGCCGCCAAAGCGAAAGCCGAGGCAGAAAAGATTAGGAAAGCCAAGGAAGAGGAGGAAAAACGGGCTAAACTAGACAAGGACTCCAACTTGTTCCTGGAAAAGGGCTTGACCAAGAAGCAACGCGATGAATTGCTGGCCCGCGGCCACCTGAAGCAGCGTTTCTGAACCACGGTACGCATTTGGCCGCACCCATTGAAAGCCTAAAAAGTTTGGACGGCCAAACGAGCAGGAACGTGGTGCCAAGGCAGGCTGCAATCCCGTTTTCGTCAGTTTTTTAGGGTCATACCAGCCCGTTCCGCAGGTCATCGTTAAGTTTCACGATGTTCGTCTTCCCGAACCGCTCAATCTTGATGGCACCGCGTTGGTGGAGCCGCCGTATAATCCTGTGCGACTTGACCTTGCTCATGTCAGGCAGCCGGGTTATCTCCGCCTGCAGCGCCCTCCCCCCGCCTTCGATAAGCCGCTCTATGACCTTCCGCTCGTCGCTGTTGAGGAGGTTCAGTATCAGGCTCCCATTCTTCTTGAGGCTCTCCTCTTTCACTTCGATTTTCTGGGACATTAAATAATATACGCCGGCGCCGATGAGTATGGAAAAAGCGGCTATTATCGGGATGAAGTCGAGAAGAAACTCATCCATGGCGCAGACGCCGCAAGTCTCGCGTATGGGAGAACTTCCGGACTTGAGGAACATGCTGAGTAGCGAAGCGAAAAAAACGGCCCCCGCAAGCAGGGCGATGCCCAATATCACTTTTTTCTTTTGAAGCTCAAAGGCCATGAGATGGGTAATGCCCTTGGGGATTATTACTTCTTTCGCCAGGTTTCAAAAAACGGCAACCAGGCGTGGTGGTCACGCAAAGGATTATTCATGGTTTCATGTTTTGTAAACCGCGTATTTGACGGTTTCATAAAAACATAAGTATGGTTTCAGCACCGATTTTTACGTTGGGATTTACCGACAAGGCAAATGCCGGTGAAATTACTGGCAATGGTCATTCTTTGGGCATCGAAATATTGGAGGTAGGTTATTTTGGAAGGACATGAACATAGTCATTCGCAAGAGCATCAGTCAGTGCACCCTAACAGCTACGGTCACGCTGGTGCAAAGAAGGTGCCGCCGGTGGCAATCGTTGCGATAGTCGCGCTAGTATGCGTCATAGCCGGTTATTTCGCGTATGGGGCATTCAACCCGGCAACCTCGTGCAATTCAGATAACTCAACGTCAACGGACGTTTGCACATTGTCAACATCAACGCCAGGCGGCCTTACTGCAGCCCAGCTTTCAAAACTCAAGACGGACCTGAATGATTACTTGACTACTTTGATTGCAATCAATGGCGCGCCAGATGGCGTGACTGCAGCGGTGGCGAACATCACCAAAGATGGCGACATGTACAAGGCAAGTTATGACATAATGCAATCCGGTTCCGTTGCGCAGTCCGGTTCGGGCTACGTCACTTCGGACGGCAAGCGCCTTTTCCTCGGAAGCCCCATGGACCTGACGGAGAAGCTAGAGAAGCCGACCCCGAAGCCTGCGGCCACCATCAACGTTACGGGAAGGCCCTTCAGGGGGTCTGAAACCGGTACTGTCACCATAGTGGAGTTCTCGGACTTCCAGTGCCCGTACTGCAAGGTTGCAGCTGCCAACGTTGACACGGTTATCAAGAACTACGGCGCAAACGTCAAGTACTACCTGATGCACTTCCCGCTCTCTTTCCACGCCTCAGCGCAGAAGACATCCGAAGCATTCGAGTGCGCGATGCTCCAGGACCAGAACAAAGCATGGGCCATGTCGGACCTGCTCTTTGAGAAAAGCACGTCCGATGGCGCAAAGCTGGCTGTTGCAGACCTGAAGCAGTATGCGGCAGACCTTTCGCTGGACACCGCCAAGTTCAACAAGTGCCTTGACGAAAACCAGACTGCGGCCAAGGTCGCTGCTGACGCGGAATACGGCGCAAGCCTCGGAGTGACCGGCACGCCCACATTCTACGTCAACGGCGTGGAGGCAGTCGGCGGCTCCGCGATGCAGTCCGCTGTAGAGGCAATCCTGAAGGGGTAACTACCCCCCACCCCCTTTTTTTTATTTTTTTTTAGTGCGTAAGCGGAGCGAATCATTATGACAAAAGGCGCAAAGGACTTTCTTTCAATACCGTTCAACCGCAACCTGCTCATTGCACTGGCAGTGATAGGTTTCTTCCTTCTTGCGTTCGAGCAGGCGCCGGCGTCCGGCTTGGCTGCCGAAGGCAACGGCACGTCGGCAGGCAACCTCACAGTCCACTTCTTCTTCCTTCCAACTTGCCCGCACTGCGCGGAACAAAAGCTGTTCAATGCCGAGCTTATGAGGGAATACCCGCAGGTTGCGTGGATACAGCACGACATATCAAAGACCGCCGAAGCCCAAGCCATGTCCCAGATGATGAAGGACCACGGAATGGATGGCGACAACCTCCGCGTGCCGATGACGTTCATCGGAAATAATTACCTCCTCGGCTACGAGTCCAAGGCAACGACCGGAGTCCAGCTTTCGGCAATGCTGGCAGATTACGTTTCCAAGAACCCCCAGGCCGCAAACAACACGGCTGCGGCTGACAGCAGCAAATTCACGTTCGACATGCCTTTCCTTGGCAAGACCGACCTGCGCGGGATGTCGCTGCCTGCGCTCTCGGTAATCCTCGGCTTGGTTGACGGGTTCAACCCGTGCGCAATGTGGGTGCTTGCGTACCTGATTGCGCTGGTAATGGAACTGAACGACAGGCGGAGGATGTGGCTCATAGTTGGCACGTTCCTCTTTGCATCGGGCGCGCTTTACTTCCTGTTCATGACAGCGTGGCTAAACCTGTTCCTGCTGGTCGGCTTCCTGCGCCCGGTAGTGATAATCATCGGCCTGATTGCGCTTGGAAGCGGAACCCTTGCTGTGCGCGAGTACTTCCAGACAAGGGGCAGGCCGGTGTGCAAGGTGGGGAACGAGGAAAGCAAGTCAAAGCAGGCCAACAGGATGCAGGAGATAATCACCTCGCCGCTGACCATCTCGACTTTGCTTGCGATTGTGGGCCTTGCCTTTGCGGTCAACGCGGTGGAATTCGTGTGCTCCGCGGGAATCCCCGCGGTGTTCACCCAGATTCTCGCCCTGTCCAACCTCAACGGGGTCGAGTACTACGGCTACATCCTGCTTTACGACGTATTCTACATGCTGGACGACATCATAATCTTCTGCGTCGCGGCATTCGCAATCTCGTCAACCGACTTTACCCAGCGTTATGCCGGATTCTCCAAGATTGTGGGCGGGGGAATCCTGTTCATCCTCGGGTTCCTGATGCTGTTTGCCCCGGGACTGTTAAGATAGCGGCTGTGTTGCTTGACTGCACAGCGGCAGCCTAGCGCAGGTGAAGACGTGGGCGCCCGGCGGACCCGATACCCCCAAAGAAAAGCGGCCGGCTTTAGAACGGGAGCATCTGTTTCGTAAGCCCGAGCCTCAATGCGTTAAGTATCACAAGCAGGGAAAGCCCCATGTCGCCGACAGCCACTGCAACCCAAAGGCTTGTCATCCCTAATACGGCCATCACTCCGACGCTCCCCTTCACGAGTATGGATACCCCGACGTTCTCCTTCACCACCACCATCGTCTTCCGGCTCTGCCGTATCAGGAACGGTATCCTATTCAGGTCGTCATTCATTATCGCAATGTCAGCAGTCTCTATCGCGACATCGCTTCCGATTGCTCCCATCGCCATCCCCACGTTCGCCGCAGCAAGCGCCGGCGTGTCGTTGATCCCGTCGCCGACAAAGATTACCTTGCCATACTCGCGCTTTAGCCGGTTGACCTCGGCCAGCTTGTCCTGCGGCAGCATGCCGGAGCGGAAAATCGCTATGCCGGTCTTTTTAGACACCGCTTTCGCGGTCTCCTCGTTGTCGCCGGTAAGCATTATCGGAGTGATTCCCAACCCCACCAATTCGCTGACGACGCGCCTGGCTTCCGGCCTTATCCGGTCCGAGATGCTTATCATCCCGATGACGCTACGCCCCTTGGAAACAGCCACCACTGTCTTGCCTTCGCGTTCTAGCCGGACAAAGACGTCCTTTGAACTGGCGCTGATCTGCACGGGCAGCTTCAAGTTGCCTATGGAATACTCCGTCCCATTAATGGTCCCGCGGACCCCCTTGCCCGTAACGGAGGCAAACCCCGATACTGGACGGAGCTTCTTTGGCGCCTTGCGGAGTATTGCCGCGGCAATCGGGTGGGAAGAGGACGATTCAAGCGAAGCAGCGATCTCAAGCAGCTCGTTACGGCCAAAGCCGTTGACCGGCACGACGTCATCAACCTCGAAAACCCCCTTCGTCAGCGTCCCGGTCTTGTCGAATACCACCGCCCTCGCCCTGCTCGCCTCCTCCAGGTAGTCGCCGCCCTTCACGAGGAGGCCGTTCCTTGCGGCGGACGTGAGCGAAGACACCAGCGATACCGGCGTTGAGATTGCAAGGGCACACGGGCAGGCTGCGACCAGCAGCACGAGCGCCCGGTAGAACCAATCGCCAAACGGCTGGCCAAACACCAGCGTGGGCACAACTGCAACCGCCACCGAGGCGATAATCACCAAGGGAGTATAATAAGAAGCGAATTTGTCAACGAACCTCTCGGTCTTTGACTTCTGCTTCCGGGCGTCCTCGACGAACTTTGCAATTTTGGATATTATGGTCTGGCCCGAAGCCTTTGCAACCCTCACCTCAAGATAACCGTCTCCGTTTATCGTGCCAGCGTAGACGCTGTCGCCCACGCGCTTTACTTGGGGGGTCGACTCGCCGGTAATCGGCGCCTCGTTGACATGGGACGCTCCCCGGACTACCTTGCCGTCAACCGGGACCTTGTCGCCGTGCTTTACGATCACGACGTCGCCCACTGCGAGTCGGCGGACATCAACCTCTGTTTCCTGCCCGCCCTTTCTTACCCTTGCGGTATCGGGCGCAAGCGAAAGGAGCTTGGCTATAGAATCCCTGGACCGTTCTTCTGCGTACTCTTCCAGGAACTCGGCTATCGCGAACAGGAAAATGACCGACGCGCCCTCCTCCGCGTGCCCGGACAGGAACGCACCCGCTGCGGAGACGGCAATGAGGACGTTCATGTCAAGGCGCTTGCCCAGCAACGACGTCCATGCCCGGGCCAGTATGTCCTTTCCGGAGGAAATGACCACTGCGAGATAAAGCACGTGGCCCAGAAGTTCCTCCCCCAGGAAGAACTCAAAATAAAGCCCCATTGCAAGTACGACCAGCGAAAACGCGAGCACCGCGACAGTCTTTTGCTTCCACAACGGCCCCTTCTCCTCAGGTTCGCCGCCCGAACCGCACGTGCACGCACCGCTACATTCATTCTTTTGCATGTTTGACACCCGCCTTAAGCAATTCCTTGACGTGGCCGTCGGCAAGGCGATAGTAGACCATCTTTCCTTCCTTCCTGAAGCGCACGAACCGCAAGTCCCGCAGCACCCGCAGCTGGTGGGATACTGCCGACTGACTCAACGAAAGGATGCTTGCGATTTCGCAGACACAAAGCTCCCTCGCTGACAACGCGATGAGTATCTTCACGCGGGTCGGGTCCGCCATGGCGGAAAAGGCTCCAGAGACCGTGAGGATTACCTCGTCGCAGGGAATGGCCGAATTTGCCCTGCGGACAGCTTCCCGGTTTACCGACCTGATTTGGCACACGAACCTGCTTTTCATATGAATGATTATTCATATATTCAAATATTAAGGGCTGTGATGGCAATGCGTTGCGGCTGAGCGAGGCAAAACGCGAAAGTAAACCCGGATGATTCCCCTACGTTCTGCCTGACGCAATCGATTTTGTCCCAGATTGGTTAACCGGTTCGCCATTAGTGCAAAGCCAGTCTGCACTGAAAGCATTAAATAGTTTGAATGGTCAAACGAGTAGGCACATGATTCCCAAGGCAACTGCAATATCGTTTTTCTGTTGTCGCTAGTTCTGACCAACGGCTGCGCTTAGCAAGCCGTACAAAAAAGCACCTCCGCCCCTAAGCGGCCGTGCCGCCGGGTTGCCGGCAAGACCAAAGAGCCAAATCATCTTAACGCATAGTCAATACCTGTGCGGAGGTGGCGGAACGGCTACGCGATCGCCTGCAAAGCGGTTCAAGAGGGTTCGACTCCCTCCCTCTGCTCTAAAAAAAAGTTGACTGAAAACATCGGCTGGTTGAACCTGCAATGGAACAAAACATACTTGCATCCGGCATTTCGCCTTCCCCAGCAATCTACTTCTGCTGTCACTGTTGAACCAGTCTCAAACCCCTGGCACTTGATTTTTTGTTGTCAGATTCAGCCCATTCCTTTTGCCGCCCCGTTTGCTTTTTTCGGGCGGGAGTTGAATTCAAAGGGAGATGTTTGAAAGATGGCAACTGCTGGAAACGGCATCAAGAACAACATACTGGAAGCTATAGGCAACACGCCGCACGTGCGGTTAAACCGGCTCGTCAGCGAAAACGATGCCGAGGTCATAGCAAAGATAGAGTCAAGGAATCCCGGAGGGTCGGTAAAGGACCGCATCGGCCTGTATATGATACAGGAAGCTGAAAAACAGGGAAAAATCACTCCCGGAAAAACAATTATAGTCGAGCCCACTTCGGGAAACACCGGCATCGGGCTTGCTCTTGTGGCGGCCGTCAAGGGCTACAGGATAATCCTGACCATGCCCGAGACGATGAGCGTCGAGAGGCGTAGGCTCTTGGCCGCGTATGGTGCGCAAATCGTGCTTACCGAAGGCGCAAAGGGGATGGCGGGAGCGATTGCGAAGGCGGAGGAAATAGCGAAGGAAACCCCAGATGCGTTCATACCCCAGCAGTTCGAAAACCCCGCCAACGTCAAAGCACACTACGAAACCACCGCATACGAAATAATGCGCGACATCGGCCCGTTCGACGCTTTCGTCGCAGGAGTAGGAACAGGTGGCACAATCACTGGCGTTGCCAAGGCGTTGAAGGCCAAGCTTCCAAACGCAAAATTCTATGCAGTAGAGCCTGCGGAATCTGCAGTGCTTTCAGGCGAGCCCAAGGGAGCGCACGGAATCCAGGGAATAGGCGCAGGCTTTGTGCCCAAGGTCTTTGGCAGGGAGTACGTTGATGGAATCATCAAGGTAACCACCTCGGACGCGCTCGCAACCGGCCGCAGGCTTGCAAAGGAGGAAGGAATCCTTTCGGGCATATCTTCAGGTGCAAACGCACATGCCGCCATCCAGTTAGCAAAAACTCTGGGAAAGGGCAAGAGGATAATAGTGATTTTGCCGGACACCGGCGAGCGTTACCTTTCGACTGCGCTGTTTGAAACAAGCTGAACGCTTGTTAGGGGGTTGAAGGATATGTTCGAATTTCTGGACGTCTTTGGCACTACATACGAAAAGGACCCTGCGCTTCACGGCTTCTGGTCCGGTTTCGAGCTCTTGATCCACCCAGGAGTTCAGGTGGTACTGGCCTACAGGTTTGCGCATGGGCTGCACAAACTAGGTGTGCCCTTCTTCCCCCGGCTCATTTCGCTTGTTGCAAAGGCAATCACTGGTGCGGAAATCCACCACGGCGCAACAATCGGCCGCAAGTTCTTCATAGACCACTGCACCGGCGTCATAGTGGGCGAGACTGCGGAGATTGGGGACAATGTGATGATTTACCAAGGAGTGACGCTTGGCACCAAAGGCTGGTGGAAGGACGTGCGAGGCGGAAAACGCCATCCCACGCTCGGAAACAATGTCATCGTAGGTGTGGGTGCGGCAGTCCTTGGAGCGGTAACCGTGGGCGACAACGCAAAGATTGGCGCGCATGCGCTTATAGTGGACGACATACCAGAAAACGCAATAGTAGTGAGCCCGAAGGGAAGGCTTCTTGTAAAGAAGCTTGCAGGAAAAGGCAAAGGAAAGCTTGAGGAGATAACGGAAAACTTCTTGGAACACCAGCCGATTTAGCGGTCAATTGGCTTTCGCGAAGGCTGCTTTATTAAACCGAAGCGCTTCACTCCTGACGAGGGCAAGACGATAGATTAGCGCAGTTCAAGGCTTGCCGGAACTGAGCCTGTGGTTGTATGCGACCACCGGGAGTCGAACCCGGGCTTGCAGCTTGGAAGGCTGCCGTCATACCGTTAGACCATGGTCGCATTCTGATAACTAATTAGGAAAAATATCTTGCAAGGCAACCAATAAAAGAGGTGCGAGAAAGGCTCAGCCTTTCGCAAAAGGCATCCTTGCCTTCGACGCCAACGCAATCATGGCCATACGGTGCGTGCTGGGGCCCAGAAGGCACTTGACCGCGAGGACGTTTTTGTACAGTTCAACTGCCTTCGAATGCAGGATGTCCTTTTGGCTCCCGGAAGCGCCCGAATCGTAGGAATATGCAAGTTCCAGCGAACCGTGGGCTTCCCTCAGGCTTGCCAGGGCAGCCTTGAGGTCTTGCTTTTGGCCGGCGCGCTTTTGCGAATACAAGTTGATGATATTCTCAGCCATGGCAATGATGCCCTTGGAGTGCTGTAGAAGCTTAGGGGCAAGGTCAGCGGAAGGCTTGAGCACCTGCCGCAGGTCCATCTGGTAAACCAGGTCGGCGTGCCCCTTGCGAACCGCATAGCTGGACTCTTTTTCAAGCTCCTCAGACTGCCGCGGCATGCAAATCACTCAATTTACCATTTGTCCTTGTGCACGCGCGACCTGTCGAAGCGTTCAACCGCGGGCTTCTGCTCAGCAGGATACCCAATTGGGATGACTGAAATCGGGATTATGTTCTTTGGAAGGCCGAGTATCTTCTGGATGCCCACTGCCCGGCCCGGAAGCGGGTATGCTGCGGTCCACACTGCGCCAAGGCCAAGCGCGTGCGCTGCAAGCACTATGTTTGCCGAGGCGATGCAGCAGTCCTGCACCCACATTTCAGGAAGCTTCTCAAGCAAGGTGTCCCCGCAGACCACTATGGCAAGCGGCGCGTCCGGAAGCATCTGCGCGTAGGCGCTGACTTTGGGGATTTCGGAAAGCACTTTCTTGTCAGTGATTACTATGAAGTGCCAGGGGCGCTCGTTCATCGCGCTTGGGCCCTGCATTGCGGCCTCAAGAATCTTGTCAACTTTTTCCTTCTCAACGGGCCTTTGCTGGTACTTGCGGATGCTTCGGCGGGTCTTTTGGGCTTCCAGCACATCCATTTCAAATCACGGCTCAGACTACGTCTATGCCTTGCTTGTTCATGTCAAACTGGCGCCTTACCTTCTCCAGGAGCTGCTGGTTTAGCTTCTGCGCGTCCACCTGCCCCCGGGCAAGCTGTTCGTTTACGTGCTGGACCAGCTCCAATTTGTGCCAGGGTTGGAGGTTGTGCTCCTTTGCAAGCTTGTTTACTGTCTCGCGGGCGTTGAGTTCCGTTGCCTCGGAGGTTGCGACGCTGAAGGTCATTTGGCGCATTTCCTTGCGTAAACCCTCAACACGGCTGTCGTGCGCATCAAGGACCTTTTTTTCAGGGGACGCCATGAACCCGGTGCGGTTTGCTGCCCTTGCGCCGGTAATCGCTGGCCGTGCTGAGACGGGGTTGCTGTTTCCAACTGTAGGGCCGCGCTTGCCAAAAACCTTCTCCGGAGCCATATGAAATACCCACCTGAAAACGTTGGAATGCTATAAACTGTTTTCCTCCCAAGAATAATATATAATGGCACGCAGGCCAAAAGCATCGGCGCGCCAAGAAGGTCGCTATCATGGGCTTGAAAAAATCAAACGCAAAGGCAGGAAAGTCCGCCAACCAACAGAAGGACGTCTTCACCGCGCAGGAGCGCAGCGCAGTTGACAGGCTGATTGCGCAGAAGTTCGGCAACTTCGCGCCGGGAACGTCAAGCGTGGAGATGGTTGAAAGCGACGGCAAGAAGATTGTCGACGTGCGCGAGTCAATAGTCACTGATGAAAAAGGGGACAAGGCAGTCTCGGACACCAAGACGGTGATTGACAAGACGGGTGTGCACGTGCAGCAGGCCACTGTTGCCGATGCCTCCGACCCCAAGATTTTCATGGACTTGCTTTACAAGCTCAACGCCGAGCCAATGAGCGAGGAAAAGATGCGCTCGTTTGAGGAGAGGCTTGCAAAGATGAAGGAAAGGCTGCGCAAGCCCAAGCAGGTTGAAGATGGGAAGGCCTGAGGCCCGCGAGGGCAAACTCTGCGAAAAGCCAGGGCAGTAGGAAAAGCACCCCGGGGCAGCCCCGATGCCGCAATGCGGCAAACCACCCGCGCTTATTTTATAGCTGCGACAGCCAAACCATAAATGCGACACCAGTCCTGCAAAAAGGACAATGCTGTCGCTATGGGTGTTGGTTGTTATGGCAAAGGAAGAGGAAAGCACGATTTCAAAGCAGGTCCGCGAGGAGCTTGAGTCAGACGTCTACGTCAACAAGGCAATCCGGCTCGGGATAGCCAACTGCTCGGCAATCGCAAAGAACCTTGCGCACAAAGTCGGCGGCAGCGAGGACGCGCTCAAGATGGCGGTGCTTCGCTATTCGCGCGAGGCCTGCAAGAAGTACGAGGCCGATACAATAGGCATCGCAGGGGTGCTTGCACAGACCAAGATTACGCTCATCTCAAACGTGTGTGTCCTGGTGTTCGAGCGCTCGCCATCAACACACGCGGCAGCCGACGGCCTTGGGGGAGACGACGAGATATTCTCAATCCTTGCAAGCCAGAAGGTCATACTGGTGATGACTAGCGACGAGAACGAAAGCTACGTGGTTGACAAGCTCGGCCGCGAGAACATAATCCAGAAGTCAACAAGCCTGTGCATGCTCCGCCTCACATCGCCAAGCAGGATTGAGAACGTGCCCGGAGTGATTGCGCACGTGCTTGACCAGCTTGCGCAGCACGGCATAAACATAGTGGACCTCTACTCCTGCTACACGGACACCAACATCGTAATCGAGCGGAAGGACGCGCTCAAGGCGTTCGAGCTTATGGAAAAGATGTGCCGCAAGCCAGCTGCTGCCAAGAAGGGGAAATGAAGGAAGCCAAAGCAGGCCGCATCAGCACGGGGGCAAACCCCGTTGCCTGACCCTTATTTGACAATAGCCTGCAAAATGTGTCGCAATTGCGACGGGAACATAATATCCAAGCCCGGGCACAACACAATTACAAGTGCATACCCATGAAAAAGGACCTAGTCAACACTTACGACCTTTCGGCCGACGAGCTCAACGGCCTGGTTGCAGCTGCGCTTTTGGCAAAGAAGAACACCCACCTTCTTTCAAATGCGATGGACAAAAAGACGCTGGTGATGTTCTTTGAGAAGCCCAGCACGCGGACGCGGCTGTCCTTTGAGGCAGGCATGACGCAGATGGGCGGCCACGCAATCTACTTTGGCAAGGACTCGCAGCTTTCCGCTGGAAACGAGGACATTATGGACACCGCAAAGGTGGTTTCGCGCTATGCAAACGTCATCACTGCCCGGGTATTTTCCCACGCGACTGTCGAGGAGCTTGCAAAGCATTCCACTGTGCCCGTAATCAACGCGCTTTCAGACACCGACCACCCCTGCCAGGCCCTTGCTGACGTGATGACAATAAAGGAACTCTTTCCGAACGCCCACGGCATCAAGGTGGCGTACGTGGGCGATGGCAACAACGTCTGCAACCCGTTGATGGTTGCCTGCGCAATGGCGGGATTCAAATTCGTGGCTGCGTGCCCGAAAGGCTACGAGCCGGATGCAAAGTACGTAGGCATCGCAAAGCAGTATGGCGATGTTGAAATCTGCAACTCGCCTGCACAGGCCGTTTCCGGAGCGGACATAGTCTACACCGACACCTGGGTCTCGATGGGCCAGGAAGCCCAGAAACAGGAGAAGATGGCCGCATTTGCGGGTTTTACTGTTGACAGCAAGCTGATGGCGCTTGCAAAGCCAACGGCAAAGTTCATGCACTGCCTTCCTGCTCACAAGGGCTATGAAGTCACTGCGGAAGTCCTTGAGGGGCCTCAGTCAGTAGTCTATGACCAGGCGGAAAACCGGATGCACGTGCAGAAGGCATTGATTGCGTGGCTGTGCAACTCAAAGGACAAGCCTGCTGCCAAGGTCGCTAGCCCAGCTTTTTCTGCGGTTTGAGCACGTCAACGAACTTCCCGAGCCTTTCGTTTACGTGCGCAAGGGCGTGCCCGTCCGACGCGGCCAATATCAGGTCGCGGTGCGAACGGTAGAGTGCATAGCTGGAAGTCAGGTCGGCAACCTGCTTGCCAAGTGCCGCCTGCTCCTCCTGTGAAAGCGGCACCAGTTTCTTACACTTGCCTTTCCTGCTTTCGATGCCGTAGGCCCGCTTTATCGCACCTATCTTGCCAAGCACAACCGATGCGTGGCTGCCGTGAACCTTCAGCGAATCGTTGACCTTGTCGCGCAGGGCCTTGATTTCGGACTCGAACCCGTTGGCCACTGCGTGGAGCTTCAGGTTCCCGTCGAACTGGCCGTCTATGGCCAAACGCGCATGCCGGACTTTATTGAGCGAATCCTCGAAATGGCCCTTGGAACGCGCAACGTGCTTTGCGACCTGGCTGTCAACAAGGACGTTGTCGCTGATTTCGCGCATGTGCTTGCAGAAGTGCTCCGGAATCCTCTTTTCGTGCTGCGGTTTTTCGTGGGTCATGACAATAGTAATTGTGCCCCTTTCCTGTTTTTTACCGTTTCCGGCAAGGCTACTTTTCCTTTGCGTCCTTTCTTCCGCCCTCGACGATGTTCTCCGCATCGTCCTTTTGCGGCTGGAAGCGCGACATCATTCGCTCAAAGGCCTTCTTGAACTCGTTTTTCCTGGATTCCCTCTTCTTTTTGCCGTTCTCGTCAAGGCCCTTGCTGGCGTACGTAAGGATTACGCCGATGCGCTTGACAAGCCTCACTGGCATCTGGACAATCTCCCCAAAGACTCTATCTGAAGCGGGGGCTATAAACGGCTTTGCAATGCCTGAAAGAGGGGAGAAGGCCCCATACACGCCCTGCGGCCTATTTTTCCTCCTCAAGCACAATCTTTTTTGTCATCCCGAACGGGAACGAGCGCACGATTTTTTTTGCCTCAAGCCTCTTGAGTATCCTGTAGGTCCTTACTGCCGAATACCCCGTTGACGATGACAGGTGCTTCTGGGTGGCCTCTCCGTTTGCCTTGGCAAGCTCGTCGTAGAACACCTTCTCGTCGCCTGTAAGCAGGGAGGATATCACGAACTTGCGCGTCTCCTTGCGCTCCACTTTCCGGGTGTGCGTAATCAGGGAGTAGCCGTTGAACAGGAAGAATATGCCCATGAGCAGTATGCCAAGGGCAACTGGCGAGAGCACCTGCGACATCGGGTCAACCGACACGTTCACAAAGAGCCCCGCCCTGTTGTCACGCGGAAAGCGCGGGGTCGCGTTCCCGGTCTGGTTGAAGCGCGAGCCGTTGAACCCGGACTCGTTTGGATAGGGAGCCATCTCCTCAACTATCCCGGTGCCGTTTCCAGCCATTGCGACTATCCTTTCGCCGGTTGGGGGCGACACCAGGAAGAACTCGTGCTGCCAGATTGCAAAGTACGCAAGCACCGCGTACGAAAGCACCAGGAACCCGCCGAGTATCAGCGATGCATATCCAAGTGCCCGTAAATGCCTCATCCAAAACCACCAGACCAAGTCGTGAGATTTGCCTGAAGGACTTATTTCAGGTTATTTCACAATACCCATATGGGTTATTACAATTAATAACAGTTAGGCCAAAACGGCCGGATGTACGAAATGGACAACAAATGCGTCCTCGAATTCAGGGACGTCGGGAAGGAATACAGCATAGGCGACAGGATGCTGCCGGTGCTGCGCGACATAACGTTCTGCGTCAGGAAGGGCGAGTTCGTCACGGTGATGGGGCCTTCAGGCAGCGGCAAGAGCACGATGCTCCAGCTGATGGGCTGCCTGGACAAGCCGAGCTTCGGCAAGATATATGTCGACGGAATCGATGTGTCAAAGCTGGGCTCGGACGAGCTTGCAAAGGTGCGGAGCGCCAAGATTGGCTTCGTGTTCCAGGCATTCAACCTGCTTTCCAACCTGTCTGCAATACAGAACGTCGAGGTTGCCATGTCAATTGCCGATGTGCCGCCCGTTGAGCGCCACGAGCGCGCGCTTGCGCTGCTGAAGAAAGTCGGCCTGACCGAGCGTGCGGACCACAAGCCCAACGAGCTTTCAGGTGGGGAGAAACAGAGGGTGGCGATAGCCCGCGCGCTTGCAAACGACCCGGCGTTTTTGCTTGCAGACGAGCCTACAGGCAACCTTGACTCCAAGTCAGGCACCGAGGTCATGGAGATAATCTCGGGGCTGTGCAAGAACCTGGGCACCACGGTGGTAATAGTGACCCACGAGCCCGCTGTTGCAACTTACGGCAAGCGCACGATAATGCTTGGCGACGGGAGCGTAAAGTCGGACGGCCCCACCAGGATGCCTTCCGCGCATGACCTGAAGCTCAAGTAAGGATATGAGGAAAGATGACGATTCAAAGGACTTTCCCAAAAAGTGACGATTCAATAGAGGTGTTTTGATAGATGGATGACAAGTGCGTGCCGCTGTTTGCGGCAATCATGGTCTTTGCAGCCTCGTTCTGCGCAGCAACCAACCTTACAAGCGTGACGGTGTACGAGGGCTCGCCTTTCGGCATAACCAACTTCGTGCAGTCGCCGGACAAGATATACGCAGGCGACAACGCAAAGCTGCAGTTCACGGTCACCGACAAGGAAACGGGGTACAACAACGCCGCGCTGAACGTGCTGATACCCTTCGGAACCGCGCGCACAACCTACAGCCTGGGCGCAATGTCAGTTGGGACCGCAAAGGAAGTCACGGTCAACTTCTACGTGCCAGCATCCACCAAGGCGGGCACCTATGACGCGTACATATACGCAAACATCGACGGTGCCAACGCGCAGGTGGGCACGGTACCGATTACGGTCAACTCCGCAGACCTTTCCAACGCAATAATCGCAAGCGTGACAACCGACGACCTGGTCGTGGCCGGCGCGGACACCGAAATGACGGTGACGCTGCGCAACGTGGCGAGCTTTGACACCGACGACGTCCTTATCCAGATAGGCGGCAGCATCAACTCGTCCGACGAGACCTCGGACTACCTGCTCCCGCTGTCAAGCGACCGCGTGTACATAAAAAGCATCAAGGCCGGAGAGGAGGCCAAGGTTTACTTCAGCCTTGCGGTAAGCGCAAGCGCAGGCCCGGACTACTACCCAATCACCCTCACCACAACATACAGCGTGGACAAGGCGGTCCAGGCAAAGATTACGCAGACTTTCGCGCTCACGGTTAGCGCGCCTGCCTCGCTGCTTGTAACAACCGCGGAGGACCCCGTTGCGATGGCTTCAAACTCGTCTTTTGACATCGACTTCACAATAGCCAACGCAGGGGGCGTTGCCGTGCGCGCAGTCTATGCGAAGGCCTACGCGGACAACTTCACCTTCGCAACAGACAACGAGTACATCGGCACGCTCAACTTGGACGACACCGCGACGGTGACAATCACCGCATCCCCGAAGGGCCAGCTTGCAGCAGGCACCTATCCGGTAAGCTTCAACGTGTCTTTCAAGGACGCCGCAAACGTGGAGCGCTACCAAGTCAAGACAGTCAGCGTGCAGTACTCCGGAAGGTCAAGTGCTGCGTTCGGCGCAGGCACGATGCCGACCCGCACAAAGTCGGGCACAATCCTTGGCTTTGACTACCTGACAGTCGGAGTTGCGCTTGTTGTGCTTGCAGCCGGGCTGTTCTTTGGCTACAGGTACTACTCCGGCCGCAAGAAGGCCCCTGCAGCAGGAAAGGCTGCAACCGCACCTGCGGCAGAGGCGAAAAAGAAATAGGCGGCAATGACGGGTTCGGGTAGTGCGGCACGCGTACGGCAAAGGCCTCTGCGCCCAGTGCGCTGCCGCACCCATTATTTTATCAGATAGGGGATTTGCTCACATGAAAATCATCGACCTTGCCAGCATGGCAATAGGGCACATGACAGGCCGCAAGCTGCGCTCCTGGCTCACCGTGCTGGGCATAGTCATAGCGGTTGCCGCGATAGTGGTAATGATATCGATAGCCCTGGGCATGAACTCGCAGATAAGCTCGCGGCTTTCGGGGCTTGGCGACGACATCATCCAAGTCTCGCCCGGCTCGTCCAGCGCAAGCAGGATGGCGTTCTCCATGGGAAGCACCGCAGGCGCAATGGGCGGGATGACGGGCGGGGCGCGCACGTCCAGCGGCGCAGGGGGCCCGCCCTCAAGCTTCACTCAGGGAAACACCGGAAAGAACGTGATTACCTTTGCGGAAGCCGAGGAGCTTGAGGATGTTGATGGCGTGCTTGCCGTTGACGCGAGGCTTTCGGGAAGCGGAAAGGTCGCAGCCAGCGGCTACAACGCATCGGTGCAAATCATAGGGACCGACATGGAAGCCTACGACAAAGTCAACAACGCGACGATGTACGCAGGCTCGATGCCAAGCGCAAACGACAAGACGTCGGTGGTCATCGGGTTTTCGGTATACAACCGCACGTTCTCCGGCCAGGACATGCTTTACAAGAAAATCAAGGTCACAACGAGCGCAGGGGACAACTACTACTTCAAGGTGGCAGGCATCCTCAACTCAAGCTCGGGCACGTTCACCTCGTCGGACAACGCAATCCTGATGCCGCTTTCCGTTGCAAAGAAGTTCCTCAACCAGTCAAAGAACGTCAACTCGCTGATAATCAAGGTCGAAGACGGCTACGACACCGACGAGGTCTCCTCGGCAGTCAGCGCAAAGCTTGCCGAGCTGCACAGGGTGGACTCGGACAGCCTGGACTTCACCATAACAACAGCAGCTGCAATCCAGTCAACCATCTCAAGCGTCACCGAGACGCTGACGCTGTTTTTGGGAGGCATTGCCGCAATCTCGCTTCTTGTGGGAGCAATCGGGGTTGCGAACACGATGTTCATGAGCGTGCTTGAGCGCACCAAGGAAATCGGCATACTGAAGGCCCTCGGGATGAAGGACCGCGAGATTACCCTGCTGTTCCTCTTTGAGTCCGCGCTGATTGGCTTCATGGGCGGCTTCTTCGGCCTGCTATTGAGCCTGATTGTGTCGGCAATACTGTCGATGTTCAGCGTGTCCTCCACCATAACGCTTGAGCTGATGCTTGGCGCGCTGATGTTTTCGGTGATGGTGGGAGTGATATCTGGCATGATCCCGGCGCGCAACGCTGCCAAACTGCAGCCCGTTGAGGCGCTGAGATACGAGTAAGGTTCTGCAGGATAGTTCCCTCTACCCAAAGACGCCCATGAACGTCCTGCAGAACTGCTCCTTGGCATTGCCAAGCGTGGCCTTGCCGCTTGCAGTAAGCGTATAGACTATCGCCTTTCCCTGCTTCTTTTCAGAAATCAGGCCGCCTTCCTTGAGCGACTTGAGAGCGGGATATATCGTGCCGCAGCTGGGCTTGCTGCCCTTCCTCTTGCCTATCTCTTCCGCGATTTCCTGGCCGTTCTTGGGGCCCTTGGAAAGTATGAACAGGATCAGGAAGGAGAGCATCCCCCTCATATCGCAGCAGCAGTTGCCCATAATAATATCGGGCGTGCGATAAATATAAATACAACTTGCCGACTAATATCGTATGTCCGATATATCGGATGGAGTTGTTAGGAAATGAGGCACGGAAACTGCTGCTCTGCAGGAGAGGACGGGGTCGCAACTGGCTTTGACGGGTGCAACTGCTCGGCAAGCGGCTGCGAGTGCTCCGGGTCGCGCAAGTTCTTCACAAAGGAAGAGAAGGTTGCGATGCTTGAGGAGTACAAAAAGCAGCTTGAGAAGGAGACCGCCGGGGTTGGCGAAAAGATAAAGGCATTGAAGAAGGCCGAGTAAGGCCTTTTCCCTTTTTCTGATTCGGCTGCCTAATCCCCCTTTTCCTTTTTGGCATACGGGCTAAACCCACATAACCTTTTTACTCCCAAAGCCCAACTTTCTCCTATGCCTCCAAGCAAGCGGCTGTGGACCGTTGACTTTTTGCGCGGCACTGCGATAGTGCTGATGGTCATATACCACGTCATCTTCGACCTGCACTACCTCGGGATTGCGCGGTTTGCGATGCACGGCTGGCCGCTCCTTCTTTTGCAGCGCACCATAGCTGCGCTGTTTCTTGGCCTTGTTGGCGCAAGCCTGGTAATCAGGAAGAGGCCGTTCCTTTCGGATGCCGGCCGGGCGCTTGTGCTCTTCACAATAGCCTCCGGCATCACAGTCGCAACCTCAGTGTGGCCCGGCAGGGGGATGATAGTCTGGGGCGTGCTGCACTTCATCGCCCTTTCGATAATACTCGGCCACTTCTTCGTGCGGCTTGGCAAGTGGAACGCGGTTGTAGGGGTTGGTGTCATTGCGCTTTGGGCCGCGCTTTCAGGAAACATCTCAGGCTCGCTTCTCCTTCTTCCCCTGGGCTTTCCGCCGGAGCACTTCATTTCCTACGACTACTACCCCCTGCTGCCCTGGTTCTGCCTGGTGCTTTTCGGCATGGCCATAGCAAGCTTGGGCGTGTTCCAAAAGCTTGACTTGAAAATCCGCAAGCCTCGCATCGCCGAATCCTTCTGCTGGATGGGCAGGCACTCGCTTGCGATATACCTAATACACCAGCCGATAATCCTGCTTCTTCTCTTTGTTTCCAGAGCCATAGCCGGCTAATTACAGCTTATTTCAGGCAAGGCATATGGGTGATTTCACGCATAATTGTTACAAGGTGAAACATCCAAAGCATGGAAATCAACGAATCCCTTGTAAACAAAGCCTGCGCGCTCCTGCTGATTGCGGGAATCGCGCTAATAGCATGCAGCTTCCTGTTCGGCAGCTCGGCACAGGCAACCGTTTCAGTCACGGCCACGCGCTCAAGCAGCCCGTCTTCCGCATCCGCCTCTTCTGACATGCCGTTGGATTTCACCCCGCCTGTGGATATGGCCGGCGGGATGGGGATGCCACCGGGCTGAAAAGGTGGTGATGTAGCAATGGCTGAATCAGACACCCTGAAGATGTTTGCAGTAGTCCTGCTGCTTGTAATCGTAGCCCTGGCTTTGATGGGCTGCGTGGAAAACAATGCGGGACAGTCCGGCGAAGCTGCGCTTGTGCCAATCTACGACGGCTCGCAGGCTGCGGCCCAGCAACCCGGCCAGGTGGACAGCCAGGCAAGCGAAGGCCAATATGTACAGGACAGCACGCAGCCACAGCCCAACCCAACCAACAGGACTCGGATGCAAAACAGCACCCAGGTGCAGCAGGCCGCAATCGACGCCTGCTTTGGAAAGAGCGCTGGCGACTCGTGCGCATTACAGTTCGGAAGCGCCGGCGGACCTACCAGACCGGAATTCAACTCGACCGGGGCAGGATCGCCTCCAGCCGGCGCAGCCGGGCCCCAGGGAACGCCCTTTGGCGCGGATGGGAACGCGACCGCACCACAAGGCACGATGCAGCAGCCTAAGGGCACCTGCGAGGCTTCGGAATCAAGCGTGCTCACGTGCAGGATGGCGATGCCAACCGGGATGCCGGTAGTTGGAGGTTGATAGATATATGGGTCTTATGGACATTGCAAAGAGAATCGGCGACCGGCTCGGAAAGCGCAAGCCGCTTGCAACAGCCCTGCTAATCGTGTTCATTACTGTGGTCTCCGTCGGCTTGCTGTCCTACGCGTTTTCCGGCCACCACGGAAAGCAGGACGCTAGGTTTGGGCCTGGAATGCACGGCCGCCTCGGGGGGCCGCAGGCAGGCAACGCCACTTTTGGCGGGATGCCTCCGATGCCTATTGACGGCCAAGCCGGAATGATTGGAATGCCCGGCGCTACCGGGAAAATGAGAATGCGCGACGGCTTTGGAGGCCAGCCTCCGCAGTTTGGCGCTGAAGGTATGGGAACGCAGGGAGATATTCCGACTGGCGTGCAGCAGGCAATGACCCAGACGGAAGTCCGGACCTGCACTTGCACCTGAAACCAACCCTAACTTTTTTCATTTCTTTCCGGTATTTTCTAGACAGGCTATCAGTTTACCTAAAATGTTCGATTAATTGGACAAACCAAGTTATTTCTTGCTTGATTTTAATTTTTTAATGCTAGATTACGACAATTCATTACAAGAATAGCGAATTTATCGGCATTCAGCTGAAAAACTTAAGTTTCTATGAAAAATACGCCACAATAGAGGCGTAACAGAAAAAATCAGCATATGAGGGCAAAGAGCCAGTGGGGGACGAACACTATGCGGTCCTCCAAGGCAAGCTTTTTCCCGCAGATTACCGTCCCGACGCACTCTTTTTTGCAGAACGCGCCCAGGACTTTGAAGCTTTGGACTGACGGGTTGTCCTCCTTTTTGACTTCTACAGGCATCGTCCTGTCGTTAAGCCTAAGAATGACGTCGATCTCGTTCCTTGACCGCTTATCCATCCAATACGACAGCTCCGCTTGTGAATTCACCTTGAACTGGAGGCGTTTCATGTGGTCGTAAATCAGCGTCTCCAATGAGCGGCCGTATTCCACCTGGTCGTTTCCCAACAGGTCGTTGAAGCGGCCTATGAGAAGGTTCCTCAAGGCGACGTCCGCAAGGTAGACCTTGAACTCGTTGCTTGACTTGTTCGAACGGGAATACATCATTGAACGGCTTGCAAGATAGCAGCTTTCAAGGTGGTAAAGATACCGCTTGACCACGTCGGTGTTGGAACCCGGAAGGGAATTTTCCAACAGCGAGGTGAGGTTGGTGCGCCCGCCGGAGATGGCCGCTACGTACTGGGCCAATGCGGAAAGCCCTGCAGGGTCGCCTATCCCCTTGGCCCTTATCGCATCCTTGCGGAATCCGAGATAATACGTGTCCTTGAGTATTTCCGCACCCTTTTCGTAACCCACATCCATCAGCCCAGGGTAGCCGCCCTTGACCAGGTACTCCCCAAAGAGCCGCTCTATGTCAACCTGCCAGAACTTCAGGTCGGCATACAGGCGCAGGTAAAGGTCGCGGACCGCCTCCGGATTGTTATCATTGTACGCGCCGATTATTTCGTCACGCCTTAATGAAATGTCTTTCAGCGTTTCCCGGAGCTTTGCGTCGCCCCAAAGCTTGTATGCGACGAAGTCCGCAAACTTCAGCGGAAGCATCACCTGGGGATGGATTCTCCTTGCGGCCTTGGCTGCCTCGTCAAGCATACCCGAACTGGACGAGCCGGTTATGAAGAACTTTATGGGAAGCTTCAGGTTCTGTATGCTCGTCACCTGCTCCCCCCAGTCGGCCACGTTCTGTATCTCGTCAAGGAAGACGTAAGTCTGGCCCTTCAGCCTTGACAGGTCTTCGCCAAGGACGAGTTTGGCGTAACTGTCCAGGATATCGCGTATGGAAAGCTTCCGCAGGACGGGCTCGTCGAAGATGACGTAGAGGATGCGCTTTTCGGGTATCCCCGTGCTGCGTATGCTGGCCGACTTCCAGTCTTTCGGCACCTCCTCCGGGAGGCCCAAAAGCTCGCGTATCAACTCGAACAGGACTGTTGACTTCCCGACCCCCCTAGGGCCGAGGATAAGCGTAGCCTCCTCCTGCGGGATGCAGTTGCGCAGGTAGTAGAAGTCCTTGCGCTTGAACGAGTGTACCTTGGTGACCGGAAAGTCGGTCTTGTGGTACCACCAAGGGTTCTGTAGCGCCAGGAAGTCTATGAGCGTCTTTTCATTCATAAGTATTCATTGATATCGATAATATATAAGGCTTACTAAGCAACCTTAGTAAACATATATATGCCTCAATAAGAGTATTGAAGACCTAAACGAGTCCCAAGGACGCAAAATCAGCGTTTTCCCTTCTTCATCTGCTCCGCAAGCTTCTTTGGAAACCCCGGGTGGCAGTTACAGTTCTTGTTGTGCTCGGTGTGCCACTTGATTCTCTGTTCGGTTGTGGCGTTCTTGGGCATCCTGTTTTTCTTGTGCCAGTCGGCGTTTATTGCCATAGATTACCACAATAAGCAAGTATGCGGGGCAGATTAAATTGCCGGTCCTAATGGGGGCTCAACTGGTCATCGTCAAAAGATCCAGGCGCATGCTCGTGTTCCTTCCGGACTTGTCCTTCGAGTTCTTTACGAACCCCAAGCGTTCGTAGAACTTGACGACGTTCTCTTCGGGGTAGGCGTCAACGGTCACGAAGCGGCAACCCACCTGCTTTGAAAGGACCATCGCCTTTCCAAGGGCATACTTCACCATGAACGAGCCTATGCCGGAATGCTGGGCTGCCTTTGCAACTCCGAGGCGCGCGAGCTTCAGTGCCGGGAAGTCCATGTGCGGCTTGTCCTTTCCGAAGGCAGCCGCCTTTTCCTTATCGTCAAGCTTGATTGCATCCATGCACAGGCTGAAGAACCCGACGGGTTCACCCTCCGAAAGGCAGAGGTAGGTGGTCACGAGGGCCTTTTCCTGGTAGGTAATGGCATCCTCCTTGAGGAAACCGTCCAGATCGCCGTCGCCGCAGGAAAAACGCTTCAAGTCTGCATAAGACGACAGTTTGGCGACTTCAAGGTCCGGATGACTGGGTTCGAAGTCCACGAAAATTCCCCGGGCGAAAAAATCAGGTCACTGGTGGCTCAGGTATATCCTCATGCATTCCTGCAGGAACCTTGCCTTGCGCGGGTCGGGCTTTTGCTCGGCCTCAAGAGTAGCCTTGATGAACTCCTGCGCGTCAGCGCCCCTCAGTACGGGTGTCGGTGCAATCGGCCTTGCCACATGAACCACGGCAATACTTTTTTGCAGGCCGGGAAATAAAAGGCAGCCAGCCCACTTTTCGTTTATATTAGCCATACTGGAAACGAGTTTGCTGCTTTCCTTTTGGGCATAACAATGCGTCGAAAAATGAAAATATAAAGAAGGCTAGGCGGGGTTTCCGCTGGTTTTGCCTAGCCGGCCATTATGGGGCTGGACCAGTTCTCGTCAAACCCCATGCTCTTGCAGTAGGCTATCGACTGGCAGCCTATCGAGCTGCACTCGGGGCAGGGCGGGCACAGCTTACAACCGCGTACGTACTGGCACAATCCCATGGACAGCTCCTTGCAGGCTTCGGGGTTCGCTACCCCGTCGGGCAGCACGGTGTTGGTGGGGACCGCGACCTTGCCTTTTGCTCCCGGGCAGGGCGCCCAGTCGCAGTTGGGCGCAACCCTTCCGACGTAGGACCCGTCGGGGCACATCTTGGCGTCCATCGTGCAGGCCACCGGAGTCGCCACGTACGGGCAGGCCTTGAACTCGCAGGAAGGCCCTTCCCTTCCCACGTACGACCCGTCGGGGCACTGCTTCGCGTCTGCTGTGCAGAAGGCGGCGTAGTTTCCCTGGTCCGGGCCGGTTGGAGCCTTCTGGCCGAATAAAAGCGTCACTACAATCACAATGGCCACTGCCCCCAGAACTACTGCCAGGTAGGCGTTCTTGTTCCTGTTGAACCACTCGAAGTCCATAACTTACTTTGCACCTTTCAAGGCGCCCCTGCGATGGCGCCGATAACCTGAAACTGACTTGAAGACTATGACTCCGGGCTGGCTTAAAAAAACCTCGATTTGGTTGGGCGGGGGCCGTGCGCTGACCTCCTGACTAGCTCCCGAAGGCCGCGCAGAGGCAGCGGCCCTGCGTGTTGCTTGTTGAGCACGCCGAGACTCCTCCCGCCGAAGTCCACGCGGCTAGGCAGGGCTGTCCGCCGCAGGCTGAGTTGCACGTGTCCGGGGAACCGGTAGTTGTCACGACCAATTCCACGCTACCAGTCCCACTGACGCTTTCAAGGCGAAGGCGGCCGTTGACGTCCAGTTTTTGGTTCGGGCTTGTTGTGCCGATGCCGACGTTGCCTGCCTGCGTAATCAACACGCGCGTTCCGGCCAGATTGTTCCCATCCACGAACCGCCAGTCTTGTGCGCCGTTTGCGGTTCCCTCCAGGATGAAGGACATTCCGCTTAGTCCGGGGGCGGCGTTTGCGTAGGAGGTTATGAACGTCCTGTTGGTGTACGAGGTGCAGCAGGCGTAGGAGCCGCCGACGCCGAAATACCCCAGCGCGCCAAGGTCGTTCATATAGGCGGTATTGGCAAAATCGCTGGGATACAACCCCTTTACGTGCACTACCGCACCGGTGTACACGGACCCGACAACGGTAAGCAGTCCGGTTGGGCTCGTCGTGCCTATTCCGACTTTGCCCTGCATCAGGGACGTGGTAGAACCGCTTATGACAAGGGGCGTGTAGCTGAACGAAGACCGGTTAAACGAGTTTATGTACCCGGTGCCGCCAGTGGCAAGAACCTCCACGCCCATTCCCGCAGAGGGCGCGATGTTGGCGCCGTTCTGAGCGCGAATGAACCCATTCACGACGTCAACCAGCGCGCCCGGGCTTGCCGTCCCTATCCCTACGTTTCCTCCCGCAGTCAGCACCATCTTCTGGCTGTTGTTGGTGTAGAATGCGAGGCTCTTTTCCGCAGTTGTGCCTATTGTCATCTTGTCGTCGTGTCCTCCCAGGCCCACATAGCCCCAGCGGCTGGTGTCGTTGTAGAACTCCACGTAAGCCGCCGGGCCCGCACCCGAGGAGTCCTGCAGGCGGATGACCGCATCCTGCGCCGCGGTTACGTGCAGGGGCCTTGCCGGCCCGGTTGCACCGCCCGCACCAGACGCGTTGCCCGCCCCGCTGCTGACGCCGACTCCAATTCCGACGAAGCCGGTGGTCGAGTTGACAAAAAGCGCTCCCTGGCCGACGTCCAGACCGCTTGCCACGAGCTGGCCGTTCTGCACGACGACGCTGCCTGCAAGGACATCCTGTGAAAGGAAAAGCACACTAAAGACAAAGATGGAAACGGCGAAGGTTGCTGCCGAAGTGCCCGGAACGTGCTTCCGTTTCATTGAAACCACGAATAATACTACTAAAGTAAGTTTAAAATAAGTGTAATATAAGATAAACGCATTATTAATCAAAAGTTACCCAATCATAATGGATTGGGAAGACGTCAGTTACGTAATCAGCAGCACGCAGAGGGCAAAGCTTTTCCAGCTGTTGGAAACGCCGAGAACCCCGTCGCAGCTTGCGAAACTCAGCAAAATCAGCCTTTCGAACATTTGGATAAAACTGAAGGGATTGGAAGAAAAGAAACTAATCAAATGCCTTACTCCAAAAGTCAGAAAGGGAAAGATTTATGAATTAACTGAAAAAGGAAAGAAAATAGTCAAGAAAATCAACGATATGATGGAAGCCAAAACCTAAAAAAAAATCTTGCTCTGAAGAAGAAAATTAGATAACAAAAGGAGGGAGTAAAAATGACGCATAAAATAGAAGGCAACAAAGTCATTATAGAATTTGATCCAGAAAGTAATCAACTTTCAAAATCGGGAAAGACGTTCTTACTGGCATCATCGAATGGTTTTATTTGGGAAGGAGACATTGGAGTTTCATACAACATAATCAAAAAAAGATGAAAAACACCGTTTGCTAAGGTGAGGAACTTGAACGCAATTAGTTGGTGTAAATAGCACGATGAAAATAACCAAAATTAAGATTGAAAATTTTAGAAGTATAAAGGAATTAAGTCTCACATCAAATAGCGGGATAAATTCAATTGTTGGTGCAAACAGTACCGGAAAAACTAATTTTTTTGAAGCGATTAATTGGATTCTTGGACATACCTATCCGTCATTCAATTCCGTAAGAAAACAAGACTACTTCAAAGGCGACACAACTAACAAGATAAAAATTAGATTGACCTTTGATGACAAGGAATATCTAGAATTAGCAGAAGAATGGACCGACCCTTACGGCCATATAAAAAGTGGTTTGAACCACAGTGGCAAGTACTGCACGGACGAAACAAGACGGAAATATTGTATTGCTCATGTTGGCGTTGATAGAGAGATAACAGAATACCTACCGGCAAATAGATGGTCTCTTTTAGGGCGGCTTCTCCAACAAATAAACGACATGTTTATCGAAGAAAAAATAGACGGTAGTACGACACTAAAGTCAGATAAGCTAAAGGAAGACCTTGACAAAATTCGGGATGAATTACTATTCTCAGTAAAGGATCAAGATGGAAATAAAATAATGGACAAGTTTGTAACCATTCTACGTGAAGAATTTACAAAACAAATGAACTGCTCGAATTGTGAGGTTAGTCTAAATTTTAACCTATACAACCCGTGGAATTTCTATAAAACATTACAATTGATCGTACGCGAGGAAGAACTCAACCAGGATTTTCAAGCATCAGAGTTAGGAATGGGTTTCCAGGCATCCATTACTATTGCGATTTTAAAAGCGTATGCAAGTTTAAAACTGAAAAACCAACCGCCGATTTTTATTGATGAACCGGAGCTATTTTTACATCCACAAGCACAGCGAAATTTCTATAAGATTCTGAGGGAACTTTCTGATCAAGGCGCCCAAATTTTTTACACTACACACTCTCCAAATTTTCTTTCGGTAGCAAACTTTGATGAGGTATTCATTACCAGAAAAAATGGGAATGGAACCTACGTCAATTACGTAGATGCAAGTAAATTTGTTATAGACCATCTTCGTCGAACAGGTAATGCGGTAGATTCTTCAAGTTTAAAACTCCAGTATCAAAATGCGTATGAAAACACCGGAGATTCACGTGAATCAAGTGAAGCTTTTTTCGCTAAAAAAATTATTTTAGTAGAAGGTCAATCGGAAAGACTACTACTCCCATATTATTTTAAAAAAATAGGCTACGACTTTGTCCACGATGGAGTTACTATTGTATGCTGCGGCAATAAATCAGAAATACCCCGGTTCTTCAGATTATATTCAGAATTTGGAATTCCCTGCTATGTCCTTTTCGATGGAGACAGTCAACACGCAGGCACTGCGTCAGAAGCTCTAACCATTAGAAAGAACAAAGAATTTTTCAGTTTACTAGAACCGTCAAATACGACTAACTTTCCAGACGACACACCGAAAGACAACTATTTAGGCTTCGAAAAAACACTAAACGATAATCTGGGTTTTCCTTCAGTAAAAAAAGGGTTGAGTTTGTTTATTGAAGCCAAACAAAAATACGATAATGAACACGTATCAATCCCAAATTGGACCGCAGATATAACTCAAAAAATTAAACAACTACCACTAACTGCACATAGTGTATTGCAGAGTTAAGACGCGACCAATATCTAAATCATTCTTAGCCACAGTACTTGAAGGCCGATACCACCAAGCAAGGCTATGCCGCCCCACATAGTCAAGGTATTATTATTGAACGGCGCGCCTGCAAGGAGCAACAAGATGCCTCCGGCTATTGCAATACTGGGCGGGTTTTTCGCTAGAAATTTAAAAAAAGCAACTGCAGGCATTTAATCCCCCTCACTAAAATTTTTTCTTTACTCATGACGTCGTATGGATACACACTTCAGTTGATTTATTATTTTCTTACAGAGATAGTCAAATTCTGCGCAGGATGCGCAGTACCTGAACCATCAATTAATGTTACCGATATCGAGTAGTCGGTGCTTAATCCAGTTAGAAGTGATCCATTAACTTGGAAGTTTTTCGAGACCGATTCAAGTCCACCTATCTCAGTCGTGAATTCCTCGCGCCCAGGGAATTTAACGAATTGCTCAAATGATGTTTTCCCAAGTGGTTCAATAGTTATCTCTTTGTCATGACTAAAAACTACTCTTGCAGTTGATGAAGTCGCGACTTCGCTCTTAAGGGTAAAGGTCAAAGAAGTGGAACTACCTGCGACTATTTCGGCACTGTCTAATTTTGGCATCACTTGAAAAACAACTGTGGGTGTCGCTGGTGACGGTGAAGGACTCGTACACCCCATCAACAATACTGTACTGAAGACTGCTAAAATCAACAGGACGTTCTTCATATTATTCCCCCTACCGAACTTCGAAAGTATCTACCAGCCCCAATGAAAATATCAAGGGATTAGTCCTTCTTATAGCTTGTGAGTTTATCTAGGTCACGCTACTTAAACAAAATCAGAAAGTTGAACAAACTCTTCAAGTTGAACTCTGGATTCGACATACGCTAGCGCAGGGCGTTCTCTTATTCTAGACAACAGAAAAGGTGCACAATGATGTAGACCGGTGTGTTTTCCTTTCCGATAAAGTTGTTCAGCAGCAGTTGCATCTACAAATCCACAATGAATATTGTCTTGAAGGGTGTTTAGCGGCTCGTCCTGCGGTCGTGTACGAACTTCTTGAAACCGACCTTGAGCCTTGCTCTTGATTTTTACAACTTCCAAGTCGTCTAAGCAAGGATGTGAAATCTTACAAGTAGCGTTTTCTTTCAAAATAACTGAATTAGAGGCAGAAACAAATCGGGGTTTATTTTTACACTGCCCGTGAAAAGTATCAGCAACGAGTAATACATCTGGACGCGGCACAAATTCAGCTCTTTAGAAGTCAATCCAAACTAACTATTTTTTCTTTTTTCATTGACTCGAGTATTCCCTTAGTTTGAAATACATCCAAATTCAATTCTTCGGTTAACTCTGAAATTGAAACGGGCCTATTCCGATTTTTCAGATAAGAAATAATCTGATTCGCATGTCGTTTCCTTAATTTCTCGTCTTGTTTAGTTCTTGAAAGAAACGTACTTGACATAAAATCGGGCAATATATTAATTCCAGATTGCATCCGCATAGCCGTTCGAGCATAGCTTCTTTGATTGACTATAACACTACTTAGTTGGGGCTGGTTCATGTTTATCACGTAGTATGGTTATTCTATCAAGCATTTGCTTATCAAAAGCATCTATTTCTTCTGCTAATTTTTTCTGCTCATCTAAAGATAAATCAAAAATATTAGACGACTTTTCTGCAATAATTGACAATTTGGTGAAAAATAAGATAACATAATCTTTTTGCTCTTCAGTTAAATCAGGAAACTGATCTAAAATAGATAACGGATCGTTTCTAGCTCCAATCAACAGTTTGTATTTCTCTGGAAAGTTCTCTTGAAGTTCAGCTAAAACTAATGCCGCGCCGCGCACGCTTTTTATTGACTCTCTATAGAACTCGATTACTTTTGTTAATTCTGCGTCTGACTGAGGATTAACCATGACTATACTATTCTCCTATGACTTAAAAATTAACGGTATACTCGCTAGTATTAAAAAGTAGAAAAATGGACTAGTATCACTCTGGCGTAGGTCGCTAGGATTAGAGTATTTTTTCGTTTCAGCCCACATTCATTCTCTCGCATTCCTCGGGAAAACGTACTCGTTCTCCGCCACTCCGAGGGTGTAGGAGTTCTGCTTCCCGATTTTGAGGAGCTTGCGGGAGTAGGCGGGCGAGTGCGTCTTCCACCCCGAGATTTCCCAGAACCGGGAAAAGGCGCGGCGGGGCTGCTCGACTGTGGGGATGAGCTTTTCGGAAACTGTGGCCCCGAAGTGGGTGCGGAGGGCGTCCTTCAGGTCGGCCTGCTTCCTGAAAACGAGGCCTTTCTGGTAATAGCGCGACTTTGACACCGCAAACTCGGCCGGGTGCAGGTCGAAGTCGCCCATTATCCGGCCGCCTTTCTTGGACACGCGCATTAGTTCGGAAAGCGTCAGCACGGGATGCCCCAAAAGGGGGAAAACTGCGGGGTGCATCACAACCAAGTCGAAGGTGGAGTCCTTGAAGGGGACCCCGTTCGGGACTGCGATGGGCGACGCGTCGGCTATCACGGTGTGGGAGCGCGCATACGCAACGTCCTCCCTGCTTGCGCCTATGCCGCAGGTGGCGGGGAGCGCGTGGGGCCAGTCGCGCACGTCGAGGCCCACGAACTCGGCTTGCGGGTGCTTCTTGTGCATAGCTGGCAGGGACAGGCCGAACCCCGGGCCCACGACCAGCACGCGGGACTTGCCTAGCGAGGAAAGGCGCTTTCCGACCTCATCTTCGAATTGGGCGGGCGAGAAGTGCAGGGGCTCGCCTGCAGCGCCGCGCGAAAGCGACTCCCAGTGCAGGGGCTTGGGGCCAAAGTCCGAGCCTTGGGGCCGCACGAGCACGCGGCCGGACACGCTGCCTTCCGGGCCCTTGACCGCAAAGAAGGGCACGAGCATCTTTCCTGAATGAAAGAGCATCTCTTCGGAGTACCTGTCGACGTCCGCGTGGACGCGGGTGATGCCGCGCGACCAGGCGAGGCTTTCCTTTTCAGGTGAGAACGAGAAGGTGCGGCCTAGCTCCTTGGGCTTTTGGAACGCGCCGGTGCTTGCGTAGAAGGGCACGTACAGCCGTTCGCCGTGCGCCTTGGAGTGGAAGGAGTTGTGGCGCGACAGGTCAAGCGAGTGGCCTTCCGGGAGCTGCTCCTGGACCTCCGCAAGCTCGGCCTTGGTGAACGTGACCTGGCGGTCGTAGCGCTGGACCACGCGGGGCTTGAGTGGCATAACGGGTTTTGGGAAGGGGTGGTTATTAACGGTTCAGCGGCGTCGCGTTTTCCCAAAGACGGAAATTGAAAACGACGTCAATTTTTTGAACTGATAAAGAAAATAGTAAAAAAATGGGCTGCTTTGTTTCGAACCCAGGTCGCGTGCCTCCTCGGGAAAACGTACTCGTCCTCCGCCACCCACGCAAAACAAGTCCTACGTCCCGGGGCGCAGGAGTTTCGATGTGGGCTCAATCCTTATGTTCCGGCACTTCCCAAGCGAAAGGAGGTCCTTGTCGCCGGAGACGATTATTTGGCAGCGGCTTGCGATGGCGGCCGCAAGCACGTGCCGGTCGTTCCGGTCGCGCACCGACTGGCGCCCGATGATTCCCGCATAGTCGGAGCGCCGGATTACGCGGATCCCGCAAAGCGAAAGGAACTCCTGCGCAAGGCCGGCCTTGGACGGGAACTTGCGGCCGATGACCTGCAGGACCTCGGAAACGACGTCCTCGGAAGTCACGAACTCGAACCTGCCCGACGCACCCTTCTTCAACAGCTCGTGCTCCGGGCCGGAAAAGACGATGCCTGAAACCAGGGTGTTCGCGTCAACAAAGACACGGGCCAATGAATCACTTCCTTGCCTTTCGCACCGACTCAAGCTCATCCAGGAGGTCCTTTTTGGAAACCCCCTTTTCCTTGGCCTCCTTCTCGAAAGCCGAGGTTATCTCGTCAAGCCTAAGCTGCGCCTTGCCGAGCACTATGAACTTCCCCACCCGGCGTATGGCCACGTAGTCGTCCGAGGTTATCCCCTCGTCGTCGCGCAAAGCCTGCGGTATGGTCACCTGGCCGCGCGAGGTCACCTTGCTCAAGTAGACATCCATCAAACCCACCTGATAAGAATATAAGAAAATCATACTAATAACACTTCCGGGTTGGAAGGCCCCAAGTGGCAGTGAAAGGTTAGGGAGGAAAACCGGCCAAAAGGCTGGCGTTGCACTCAAGTAAACGCGCAGTGGATAAGAAGATGGGACTGCTTCATTTCGAACCCAGGCCGCTTGGCCTGGTCAAAATTTCTCAAGCCTCAGCCCGGGCACTTTCGAGAAGTGCTTTGAGTTTCCTGTTGCGAGGCTCTCCCCGTGGGCCATGGCGATGCAGGCAATCAGGATGTCGAATTCCCCTATTAATTGGCCTTTGGAACCAAGCTGATGGTAGTACTCGCGGAAAATGGAGCACCCGCGCATGTCAAGCTCAAGTATCTCAAGGAATTCAAGAAGGCGGCCGACCTTGTTGCGGCCGGCCAGGGTGGACTGGTCTGCGCCCTTGTAAAGCTCGCACACGCTCATGACCGTGGTCGTAAGCCGGGTTTTCCTTGCAATGGCATCCTGCACGAAGGCCACTGCATAAGGCTCCTGATGGATGTAGTCAATCATCACGTCAGTATCAAGGCAGACCATAAAGTAATCACACCTTGAACGTGCGCAGGGACTGCTTGCGGCGGTTTTCGTATATTTCCTTTTTCCAGCGCTCCAGATCCTTCGCCTCTTCCGGGGTGGCAAACGGGATGTCAAGTATGCCGCTCTGGTCCTTTCCTGCAAGCCGTACCACTACCGTTGAGAAGGACTCGCCTTCAAGCTTGCGCTTTGAGAGGAGGGAATACGCTTCGTTGCTCAAGGACACCAACTTTGACATATAGTATATGTATACATATATGGTTTTAACCGTTGTGAAACGGCCAAGACAAGTCAGGCCGGGAAGGGATAGGTGGTTTTCGGGACGAAGTTTCCGCTGAACCGGGAAGCCCCCTTCTCCTTGGCCTCCGAACCGTTCACCGGAAAGACCCTTTAGAAACATTAATTAATATTAATTAATCAGATTATTGTATGGTTAATCCTTATGACCCGCAGAGCCCGGCCAACCCGGACTACTTCGGGGGAAGAAAACACATCCTTAGCGCAGTCTTGGAACGGCTGGAGAAGGCCAAAGTCAAGAAGCAGTCGGGCGGCGTCCTAGTGTACGGATATCGGGGGGTAGGCAAGACGTCGCTGTTGAACAAAGTCAGCAGCACCATCCAACCGCAGGACGAGCTGCCGGGCGACGTCCTGGTGGTATACCGCCGCCTTTCAACGACGACGTCAGTCTCTGAATTCTATCAAGTATTGACTGAAAGCCTGGTTGACGAGCTGGAACGCCGGAAGACTTTTGTGGAACGATTAAAGTCGCTTGGAAAGAACATCTCGTCAGTAAAGCTCTTTTCGACGGTGGAATTCCAAAGGGAACGGGAAGATGCTGGACGCACGCCATTCCTACGGTGGAAGGGCCTCTTGAGAGGGCTGTCCGAAGTCTCCTGCATAGTCGTGGAGATAGACGATGCGGACTACCTTTCTCCGGAAGCGCTGGGGGAATTGAAGACAATAGCCGAAGAGACCAGCCTCCCGCCAATCCTCCTGATAGTATCCGGTGCCATTGACTTCGAGGAGCGCCTTGTCGACGATTATTCGCCCATAGCCCGTATTTTTTCCGGCGCAAGCTTCGACTTGGGAGAATTCAAGCTTGACGAGACGCAGGAGGTCCTTGAAAAGCCCGTGGCCGGAAGTGATACCAGATGGACTGAGGACGCCATCACCGCGGTGCAAAAATTGTCAGGCGGATACCCCTACCTCGTCCAGTGCCTTGCCAGCGCAAGCTACTTTGAGGACACGATTGAAAAATCGCGAGTCGAGGAGCATATCGCCGATGCGCTTGAAATCGGGAAACCTTGGCTTTCGCACGAACTTGAGACTGCATCCGACAATGATATCAGGAGCTTCGAACGCATAGTCAAGAGCGGAAAACCCTCGCTTAGAAGCTCGGAAATCAGCGCGCTCGGGGTGTCGCCGCCGTACATAGGCAGGCTGGTCAAGTTGAAGGTGCTCAAATTCGTGAGCTACGGCAGGTACAACCTCATAATGCCGCCCATAGTCTGCTACTATCATATCCTGAAGCGCAACCTGCAGAAAGAAGAATAAAGTGGGGCTACTGAGATTCGAACTCAGGTCACTTGGCCCCCAGCCAAGTAGGATGCCAGGCTACCCCATAGCCCCAACTAGAAGTTGGATAAAATCTACCTGGCTTTAGTCCATTGGTCCTTTCGGATTGGAAAGTAGATTATGGCTGCAAAGGGCTAAATATCCTCTTCTAGGCTCTGGGAAACCGCCAGGGGGCTAGTCGTGTATGTAGTTGCGGTGTATCAGCCTGTCGGGGTCCTTCTCCTCAACCGAGCGCGTCTGGGACTTCCAGACCTTCTTGAGGCTGCTGAAGTTCTCGTTCCAGGCCTGCGGGTCCTTGGCGCCGTAGCGCAGCTTGCGGAATATCGCAGACACCTGCTCTTTTGCGCCCTGCAGGTGGGCCCGGGTGTCCCTGATGCTTTTTCCCAAGCGTGCCCTAAGGTAGGGTGAAATCCTTTCCATCGATTGCCTCTAAGGTAGTCTACTGCAAAGAAAGCAACTTAAAGTGGTAACCTGTTTAAAAGGGGTTTCCGCCCGTAGGGAAAAAAGGGGAGTGCTGTTTTTTCCGAATGGCCGAAAGCGCAGGGGGCTTGGAAAAGGTCAGCGCGGCTTTTTGTCCTGCAGCTTGTAATAAGCCGCAAAGTGCAGGTCGTTTGAGCGGTTGAGGTGGCTGGCAAGCGACTGCAGGTCCCCTGCGATGGCCTTGACCCGGTCGCCTGCGGAGTGCTGGGCATACCCGCTGGACCACATAGTGCCAAGGATGCGCTTGGTGATCTTCCTCACCTGGTCGCGGTGCGCCGGGTGGATGAACTTCTGCTCCTCATTGAGGCCCCTGACTATCGGCTCGAGCCCCTCCATGAAATCCTTTGGGGCCTTGCCTTCACTGTGGGCGTTCAAAAGGTCGCTGATTGTCTTGATCGGCACGGTGTGCTTGGATATCAATGGCTGCAGGCCAGCAGGAGGCTTGCCCGGCTTGGTGAGTTCCTTGAACCGCTTCATAGCAATCACTTGGAAAGCAAAATTTTTAAGTTGAACAAGGGATGCGGCTTGTCGGGGCTTTGCCTTTTCACCAAAAGGTTCATTTGGGACGCCTGAAACCGTTCAAAAACGATGCCGCGCCAAGGACGCGCTCGGAAAGCGAAGGCCTTGCAGAAGCCGGTTTGCTTGCCGCAAGCGCATCGTGCTCCTGCCGGAGCTGCTCCAGGGTCTTTCCGGAAGCCTCTGCTGCCTTTTGGAGGGAGACGTGCTTTTGCTCAATCTTGTTGAGTGCCGGGAACCGGAAGCTGGGGTTGTGCCACAGGTTGTTGGCAATGTCAACCGCTTCCTCGTTTTCGGCCTCAAAGCCGATGCTTGTCCTTTGCAGCTCGGCTATGTCTTCCCTTGACAGGAAGGGCGACTTGCGGTCGCGTGACATCCGTTCGAAAAGCTCGCCGACTTTCTGCGCACGGCTCTCCCGGTGGGGAAGTATCGAGTGCTCGTATAGCTTTATGCGCGCGGCAAGCTCCGCCATGCGCTCTGCAGCTGGCTTTGCGGCATCCGCGCGGCGCTGGTACTCGTCAAGCTTCTTGAGCAGCTGGTCGCGGCTTTGCTTTACGTCGTGCCTGCGGGTGATGATTATGCCCAAAAGTTTGTCAACGTCCTTTGACCTCTTTTCAAGGTGGCGCACGACGTCCCTCTTGCGGTGGTTGTCGTGGTGGCACCAGATGTCGTTGAGGTCGGATACTGAGTAGTCGTCGGCAAAGAAGTCCATCACTTCGCCATCAAGGGTCAAAAGCTCGTCCACGTCGTCCTTGCTCTCGAACGGCCGTTCCTTGCAGTTCATACGCAGGATGAGATCCTCGACGTTTGCTTTGTTTTCGCGCCGGAACTTCTCAACCTGGGCAAGCGAGACCATCCGGTCCTTGAGTGCTGAGATTGAGTCGCGCAGGTTCTGCACCGCCTCGGGGTCGATGTCGTGCGGTTCCGGCGGGGTGCTTGGTCGTTCCAAAAAAGTTCACGCAAGTTGGGTGGCTGAAAGTATTGTTAGGGCAACAAAAGAAAAAGCCCACTGCTGGAAAAAAAGAAACTGGAAATAAAAAGAAAAGCCCACTGCTGGGGAAGAAAGGAAATTGGAAGGAAAACCGGAAAGGGAAAAAAGAAAGAAAACAGGAAAAGAGAAAAATGAAAAAACGGAAAGAAAAAGAGAATTAAAATAAAAAGAAAAAGTTGGGAAGAAAATCCCAAGGTTCCAAACCCGAATCGCCTAAAGCCAAAAGGCCTTAGAAGCGCGGGTAGGGCAGGATTTCGTCCATCAGGGGCTTCTGCGCAAGCAGCATCCTGCGGCAGCAGTAGCGGTTCAGTCCAAGCTCGTTCAAGACCTTGGCTGCGTCCTCCCCCTTCTCAACCCGCGAGGTGAACTCGTCCTGCAGGTCGGAGACGGGCTTTCCGCATGTGAAGCAGCGTACTGGTACTAGCATCTCAACTCACCTGTATGACTTGGTAAACCTTGCGCGGGCTTTCGGTCCCTTGAACTTCTTGGGCTCGACGCGCCGAGAGTCCTCGACTATGAGGGAGCGGTCTGCCTTGAGCATTGTGGCGCGAAGCTCGTCGTCCTTTGCGTACTCGAGTATTGCGCGCGCGATTGCGGTGCGGATGGCCTGTGCCTGCCCGCCCGTGCCGCCTCCAAGGACGGAGACGCGGATGTCGATGGTGTTGTGCGCTGGGAAGTAGTCAAGCGGCTCGAGGATCACCATGCGCAGCTGCGCGTTGGTGATGGTTGACACGTGGGCCTTGTTGATGAACACGTTGCCGGTGCCGGGAGTGACAACCGCGCGTGCGATTGACTCCTTGCGCTTTCCGCGTGCGTTTGGCAGGGCAGCCTTCTTGGACTTGCTGTGCTTTTTCTTGGTAAGGTTGTCTGAGCTCATTTGTTCCACCCGAGTGCGCGGCAGATTGCCATCAATGTGATGCCTTCCGACGGCTCCTTTACGAATTTTTCGGCCTTCCCTGCGAATTTCTCAGGAACTCCGATGTGCGCCATTGTGCGCGAGAGCGCCTCCTGCGAGCGCGAGGTGCGCTTGGGAAGCATTCCGCGGAGTATGACCTTGAAGAGGTAATCTGGGCGGCGCGGCCACTTGGCTGCGTGCTCGGGGTTTGCCTTCTGCGTCATGTGGCGCCTGCCTGCGTACTTTGCGACGATCTTCTCCGGGTTGCCGGTGATTACGCACAGGTCGATGTTGACGATGTCGGTTGTTGCGCCGCCGAGGGCCTGCTTTGCCACGCGGGCGCACAAGCGTCCGACTGGCGCGCCGGTCGCGTCGATTACGAGCGCAGCGGGCTTTGCGGATTTCTTTTCCTGTTTCAAATTCAATGCACCTTTGATAAGTATCTTTCTTGTTCCTAGATGATAATCTTAATCTTGGCTGGCTCGACTTTGGCCTTTGCGAGGTCCATAAGCGGCAGCGCCTTCCCGCCTGCCTTCTCAATCTTTGCCTTTGCTGCGGCGGAGTAGGAGAGCGCGTAGACGTTCACCTTCTTGGTGAGCGTCCCAAGCGAGAGCACCTTTGCGGGTATTGCGACAACGTCGCCTTCAGCCGCGTACTTGGAGAGCTTGGTCAGGTTGACCCCCTCCTTCTTGCGCGAGGGCTTGAGCAGAAGCTCTGCTATGCGCTGCCAGACCATCTTCTTGGACGTCTTGAACTGCTTTCGGAATGAAATCACGAGTTGCTGTACAACTGGATTTTCGGGACCGCTTATCATACTTCAATCACCGTAAATAAAATGCAGGGGCTGGGATTTGTCCAAACAGGAAGGCGGAAACGCCCTCGAGCTTTTTGAACCCAGGCACTCCTAAGAGACAAGAACCTCAATCTTGCGCATTTGGCCAAAACAATACCCAACGTATCTTGCGGCCATCTTGTGCCGCGCCTAAGGCGCGGTTGAGGATGATGCCGTTCACGGATTTTTGGGCTAATTGGTTTTTTTGACCAGGCTCTGCCACCCCTGCTTTGAAATCACCTAATTTTTGTTTTGCATTCTTACTTTTTCTTTTCGGAAATTTCCTTCAGCTTCGACACGATTCCTTCCTCGCCGCAGCCGACCTCGATTTCCTTTTCCCGGCTCTTTTGGCCGGACACTATCATGACCTTGCACCCGAGCGCCTTTTGCAGCACTTCGGTTGCCCTTTTGTTTGCCTTGCCGTCTTCCGGAGGGCACGAAACCTTGACGCACAACAAGCCATCGCGCACGAAAACCTCGTCGCGCTTGGCGTTTGGCGTCACTTTAATCTTCATTTCATTTCCTTGGAAAGCTCGGTCAGCTTTGACTTTACAAGCTCTACTGCGCGTTCGAACTGCTTTGCAGCGGGAATGTTGTTGTACGACTCGACATAGAACAAAAACTCGTCGGGCTTGCACTCGACTTTGTACACGTCGTTTCCAATCTGCACGTGCTCCAAGTTGAAGTCGCACAGCTCGGGGTGCTTCTTTGCGAATTCCTCGGGCTTTTCCTTCGACTCGGGATAGGTCTGGACGATGTCGTCGTCTGCAACCTTCTTTGCAGCGGTGAGCTCAACAAGCTGCGCGTACGATGCGTGGCAGCTCTGGAACTTCGCGTGCGTCTTGGAAGTGCCAAGCACCGCAACAGCCTCAAGCCTCAATTTCTGGTCAAGGCCAAGCACTGCAATCGGGATGTTCTGCGCAAATACGCGGACCTTCTCGTCAGCGGTCTTCAAGTCGCGCGAGTATACCGTGCAGGGGCCTTCCGCCATCAGCGAGAACTCGACCTGGGCGTCCGGTGCCATGCTCTCCTCGTATGAGAGGGGGATGAGCCCGAGGCGGTGGGCGATGTACTCGTTGAACAGCGCGGAGTTGTTCTCGTACACCGTGACGTCCTCGATTGCAAAGGCCTCCAGCTGGGAGATTATGCAGCGGCGCAGTGCGTTGAGCATTGCCGTGCCTTCTGCCCCGGTCTTCGTAATGAGAAATGACGCCTTTGCGGGCGTGCTTTCAAGCGAAGTGATTTGCATGCATCTCAACTCCAGCGGACTATACCCTGCGTCCTCTCTTTCCGCCCGGCCTCTTGGTGGTGTCGGTCGGCAGTGGAGTGACGTCCTCAATCTTGCCTATCTTCAGGCCTGAACGGGAGAGTGCCCTGATTGCGGCCTGCGCTCCTGAGCCCGGGGTCTTGCTTCCGTGGCCGCCTGGCGCGCGCACGCGCACGTGTATCGCAAGCAGGCCGCGCTCCTTGGCTTTGTCTGCAGCGCGGATTGCCGCCTGCATCGCAGCGTAGGGGCCGCCCTCTTCACGGTCGTTCTTGACTACCATGCCTCCGCTTCCGATTGCGATTGTCTCGGCACCCGAAAGGTCGGTGATGGTTATGATTGTGTCGTTTTTGGACGAGTAGATGTGCGCGATTCCCCACTTTGCATCCGGCGGGAGCGGCTGGCGTACGAACCCGGGTCTTGAAAAGCCAGGGCGTCCGAACGGCCTCTGCTGCTGGTGACCCTCAGCTGGCGCGGAGGCGGGTGCCTCTGCGGGCTTGGGTACGGGAGCGGGCTTGGGCAGCTCTACGTTGGCTGCGCTTGCAAGCGTGTTCGCCGAACCCACGTGGACTGTGTGCCTTGAGTGGGGGCGCTTCTCGGTTTTTGGTGCAGTAGTGTCAGTAGCCATGTGTATCAACCCTGTTGTGCCGCCGCCTTCTCTTCAACGGTCGGGGCTTCCTTTTCCTTCACTGCTGCGGCCTTTGCTGCAGGCTTCTCCACCGGCTTCTCCGCAGCGGGTGCTGCGGAGGCGAAGAGGGCCTTGCCGTTCCAGTTGACCTGGTGCTCCTCCTCGAAATTCACGAGGTAGGACGGCGCGCTTACCACCTGGTGCTCGATTGAGACGTGCCCGTGGGTGATGTACTGCCTTGCCATCTTGGCGGTCTTTGCCATGCGCTTGCGAACAACTATGGTCTGGAGCCTGCGCTCGAGTATGTCGCGCGTCTGCAGCGAAAGGATGTCGTCAAGCGTGACTTCGGGCTTCTTGATGAGGAACGTCTTTACCCGTTTGATGAGGCGCGCTGCGCGTGCCTCTGGGTCCGCGCCCTTGGATGAGAGCAGCCTGCGTGCCTCGCGGCGTATCTTGCGGAGGATGGTCTGCATTCTCCACAGCTCGCGCGAGTTCTTCAGCCCGTACTCTTCCTTGAGCTTGTTCTCAGTCTCGATGCGGTCCTTGTCCCAAAGGCGCATGGGCCGCTCGTAAAGTTTGCGTAGTCTCTTCTTCGAACCCATCAAAATCACTTCTTGTCCTTACCAGACTTCTCCTGTGCCGAAGACGCCGCTGCGGTCTTCTGCTGCTTGAGAGCCTTCTTGAGCACTCCCACCGAGCTGCCCGTGCGTCCAGTTGTCCTTGAGTGCTGGCCGCGTACGCGCTGTCCCATGGTGTGCCTCCAGCCGCGCCATGTGCGCGTGTCCTTTTCGAACTGCACATCCTGGCGGGTTGCGAACATCAAATCGTTGCCGATGAGGTGCTTTGCCGCTCCGGTCTCGGTGTCAACGGGCCTGTTCATCAGGTGCTTGCGTGAAAGGTGCTTCTCAACCACCTTGAGCAGGTCCTCGATGCGGTTAATCTCGTCGTCGGTGAGGTTTCCCACTACCTTTTTGGAATCAATCTTGAGCTCCTTGGTGATTATGCGTGCGATGTTCTTTGCGGTGTTGTGGCCGATGCCGCGGATTCCGTCCAGGCCGCGCTCAAGCGTGAGCTCCCCGCGCAACTCCTTGCCTGCAAGGCGGATGATTCCGCGGAAGTCCTTGCCGTAGTCCTTCTTGGGCCCGGTTGCCTGAGGCATTCCGGGCTTGCCTTTGGGTATGGCCGCCGGCTTGGGAGCCGCTGCCTTTGGTTGAACATCTGCCATTTTGTCTTAGCACCTTTTAAGAATAAAACGCCGGGACTGAGATTGTCGCCAGAGTTTTCAATCGTGAAAACCGCTGCTTTCGAACTCAGGAGGACTTGCGTCCACAAGCTTTCCGGAATCGGACCGACAGCCCTTGGGGCTCAAACAAAAAGTCCGTTATTGATTCCAGGCTTGCGCATTAACCACTCTGCCATCCCGGCAATAAAACCAAAAAGTGCATCTCTGATTTTATTAGCCTTTGCAGCGAAACCTTGCGGCCTCCCTGCGGCAGGTGCAACTTGCATCCTGACTCGTCGGCAAGCTTGCCGAAAAGCGGAAGATAATAGTGGCAAAGAACATTTAAAAAGGGTGGGAAAGGCAAATGCCTGCTTCCAAGAGGTAAAAACGGCTTATAAACGATTGAATGGCAATTATCATTGAAGGGTGTTTTGATGGCGCAAAAACCAGCTGAAAAGCCTCCGCTGATTCGCGGGATGCTTGTGGACGTCAAGAAGGCGGACTTGGGAAAGGACGAAAGGAGGATGCGCGACCTTGTCGAAGGCATAGCGCGCGACACCGCCAAGCTGCACATGCACACCAAGGAGAACGCGCAGGCGCTTGCTGACCGCAGCCACCCGGAATACTATTTTGCGCAATCAGGGGCGGCAGCCATTACCGGCCGCATAGGCGCCAGCCTGAGAAAGGCGATACCGCTCCGGGGCCGCGGCAACGCGGCAATATCGAACATGATTGACCATTACACTGCCGCGGCGGCACAGCACGAGCGCAACGCGAAAAAGTCCAAGCCGGAAGGCTATGCAAGCATAGGCTACCAGGGCATGGCAAAGGTGGTGGAGGAGAACAGGAAACGCTTTGACATCAGGGTCCTGCGCAACAGGGCGCTGGCTGACGCGTCCGACCTTAAGGACAAGCTTTCGAACACCGGGAAGGCCGACCCGCAGCTGGTTGCAAAGCTGCACAACGGGATAGTCAACAGCCTGTTTGACGCAGCATCATACACGAATTACCTTCAGGACGGCGGCAGGGGCCACGTCCCTGCATTGGATAAGATTCTTGGCGAGGCCGATGCACACAACAGGGAGTTCAAGAGGTTGAACGGGCTGATACTGCAGAAACTGCAGAAGAAGAAAATGCTCAACGAGGCGAAAAAACAGGCCAATGAAGGCAGGCGTACGGGACCGGAGCCGATGATAGTGCGCCAGCTCCGTGCAGCCGCAAAAAGAAAGGGTACGACGCTTGAGCAACAGCTGGCTGAAAAGCACGGCGCGGTGGCAAAAGACGCGAGGGAGCTTGAAAAGCAGCTTGAGCTGCGTTCAAAGACCGCGACGCCCGAAAGGCAGGCGGCAATCCACAATGAGATAGCGGGGATGCTTGACCTTGCAGGCAACTTGGCTGCAGAGCTTAAAAGAAGGGAAATCCCGTACAAAGATGGCCGCGACTACGCGCAGTCAGCAGGGCTCCATCGCCAGATGGCCAGGGAATTGCGGCAAAACAAGTGACAACGACGCGAAAGCCCTTAGCCAGTTCGGATTACGCGCTCCAAGTCAAAGAGCACTGCCTTCTCCTCGGCATCTTTTATTTGCTCAAAATCAACAAGGGACTTTGCAACCGCAAGCAGGGAACCGTTTTTGTCGTAGAGCCCGACCCAGTCGTCCTTTGCGATTGACTTGTCTATTGATTCGGCATCCGCTTTCTTCAAGTCAATCCCGCGCACTATTGCGGGAATATAAGAATCCTTTACTACGACGCGCTTGAAAGTTGCAAGCTCCTCGATTGGACGGAGAATCTTGCGCAGCTCCGAGTCGACGCCCTTTTCCTTGTAAAGCCAGTAAGCGTCCGAGAGCTGCTGGAGGGTGACCCCTTTCTGCTCGGTTACGCCCATCGCCTTTGTGCGGCGCAGCTCAAGCATCTGTCCGCCGCTCCCAAGCACGCGTCCTGCGTCCTCGCACAGCTTGCGTATGTAAGTGCCTGCCTCGCAGTCGCACTCAAAGAGCACGCGCCTGCCTTCGGCTTCAAGAATCTTGAGGGAGTGGATTTCGCGTACCCGCAGCTTTCGCGCAACCGCGCTTGCAAGAGGGGGAGTCTGGTAGATTTTTCCCCGGAAATTCTCGAACGCATCTTCTACTTCCTTTTTGGTGTGCGGCTTTCCGGTTTGCATCACGCACACGTACGACTTGTCGGTCTCGGACAAGTAAGAGGCGACTTTGCAGGAGGAGTTGAGGAGGATAATGAGGACCCCGGACACGTTCGGGTCAAGCGTGCCCGTGTGTCCTGCCTTCTTGACCTCAAGTATTTTGGAGGCGTATGCGGACGCCTCGTGCGAGGAGGGGCCTGCCGGCTTGTCAAGCACGAGGAAGCCGTATTCCAAAAGTTCGTTGATCGTGTGTTTCATTTTGAACCGGATTATAGGGTATGCACTAGGGAGAATAAAAAACAAAATAAAAAGTTAAAAAAAAGTTACTGCGAAATTATGCCAGCGGCTCGAGGTGCTGGACGTTGCAGCGCTTGACTTTGCCCTTTGCGTCGCGTACCTCTGCAAAGTTGCTGTCCAAAAGCTTCACTACGGTGATTGTCTCGCCTGCGTGCCTGCCGCGGGTCTTGACGCACTTGCGGTTTACTTCGATTGCTCCCATTTAAAACACCTTTTTTTGAGTATTATTTTTGAACGAAACGAACGGAAAATCCGTAACGCCAATAACGCTAAAGTTTCAATCCGCGCAGATTCTTTCTTTCCACGCAATCAATTATAATGCTCGCCACCTGCTGTGCGTTGTTCCTTGTCGTGTCGATTTCGATTGTGCCTGCGGGCAGCGAGTCGACGTTTATGCCGTACAGCTTGGCGTACCTTTGGCCGTTTTCCTCGTCCCGCTTCTCCACGTGCTGCAAGGCGTCGCCGTAAGGCCTGCCTTCGCGCGCAGCCACGCGCTTTGCGCGCTCCTGCAGCGGGGTGGACAGCCAGAACCGGTAGCCAATGACCGGCTTTTGGAGCGCGTGCAGCCTTGAAAGCACGCGTTCGTCGTCAAGCCAGATTGCCATCCTCGAGCCGAGCACAAAGCCCGACGGGTTTGCAACGGCAAACGACACCTGCCGCCTGTCCAGCTCGAAGTCAATTGCGCCGTTGTCTGAAAGCGCCCTCCTTTGGAGGGCATCAAGCGTGGTGCCCTGCTCGGAAGCAAGGTCGCGCATGGTGAAGTTGTATGCGGGGATGCCGAGGGCAGCGGAGACTAGCCTGGTTGCGGTTGTTGCGCCGCACCCGCTCTTTCCCGATATCGCTATCCTTGGCTGCACGCAAAACGCCTTACTGAGCGGTCTTTTTGAGGCTGGTTATGAACTTGAGCCTGCGGAAGTCTACGTCCTCCTTGGATATGAGCCCCTGCTGGAGGCGGACCTTGTCGCGGATGACCTGCGAGACGCAAGTAGCGCAGAGCACGCCGCCAAACGGCCTCTCCGGGCGTTTTTCGGTCTTTGCAAGCTTGTTAAGCTGTGCAGGGCACCTGCACGGCACTCCTGAAAGCACCTTGGCGCAGAGCGCGCAGCGTGCCTTGGACGGCTTGTCCGACTTCTTCTTGCGCGACGGCTTTCCACCTGGCGATGCGCGGTGGCGGAATGTCGCGTTCCTGTTCCTACGAGCGGGCATTTGTAATAACCTCCGATAAATGCGATTTCTTCGATTTTGCCAAAACTTGGCGGAAATTGAGAGTAATAATTACGCGCAACAAATTATTTCAATACCAATGGTTGGCGGCTTTCCGGCCCGCCTGCCTCATTGCGCCTTCTTTTTGGCCAATTTCTTCTTGTCGTAGTTCTGCTCGACCATCGAGACTATGAACCCTGCGAATATGAGGCAGACTATGAAGAAGCCGCGCGCGCCGTAGGTGGCCGAGTGGAGGATGTTGAGCGAGTACACCGCTTCGGTGTGTATGTCAAACGGGAGCACAGTTGCGAAAGTCGGGTACGCCGTTGGGATGAGTCCTGCGTAGTGGGTGAACCACGGGTCGCCTGTGAAGACAAAGAACAGCGGGAGGGCGAATATCATGGTCTTCCACGGCATGAGCATCATCTCCATCATCATGTCGTTGGTGCGCTTGGTCTCGGACGCCATGGCCTCGACTTTCTTGTCGTCCTTTGCCTTGATTGCGGCAGTGTACTTTTCCTGGTAAGCCTTGAACTCCTCCTGGATCTCGTTCATCCGCTTGCGTATGCCCATTGCGCGCGTAAGGTAGGTGTTGAGCAGCGAAAACAGCGCGCCTACGATGAGGATTTCAATCCAGGGTTCGGTAAAGACCAAAGGGAAATTGCACCGTCGTAAATTACTTCAGTATCTTGTCAAGCATCGGGTACTGCTCGAAGACCTGCTGCTTTGCAAGGTCCTCGTAGAAGCGGTAGAGGATGCCGACAGTGAGGAGGATTCCGGTCCCGGTCCCGAGCGCGCCGGTGATGTCTGCAAACCACGCAAGCAAGCCGACGAACCCGGCCCCCAGTATGGTGATTACCGGGATGTAGCGCTCAAGTATCTTCTCAGTAACCCGCGGGTCCTGACGGAATCCCGGAATCAGAAGCCCTGCGCGGCCAAGCTGGCCAGCCACCTGGCGTGCGCCCATTCCGGTGCTTTCCACCCAGAACCACCCGAACAGGACGGAGAGCGAGACAAGCGCAAAGCCGTATGCGAAGATGTGCAGTATGCCCTCGCTGGTGAGTATTGTGCCTAGGTACCCTTGGTAGCCGCCCGGAGTGAACAGCGGCGACTGCAGGGGAGTCAGGTAATATGCGATGCCGTCGATTGGCGACGAGCCTGAGCCATAGTTACCGAGTATAGGCATGCCGGCGTGCGCAAGGAACATTCCCATAAGCTGGACGTTCAAAAGGACAGCAGAGGCCAGGATGACCGGGATGTTGCTTACGTAGAGGAACTTGAGGGGGTAGCGCGCGCCAAGGCCCCTGGCACGGCCATATGAGAGCGGCAGCTCGATACGCATCCCCTCGGCGTATACCACCACAAGGAACACTATTACCGTGAACACCAGCGGGAGCAGGGCCCAGAATGCGCTCGGCACGTTGCCTGTTGACACGTACTGTATTGCCTGGAACACCAGGCCCGAGGCCATGTCGCCTCCGCTTGCGGAGATGAAGCTGAACGCGCCGAGGAAGAGCGCCTGGGCGACTCCTGCTGCGATGAAGAGGCTGATTCCCGAGCCGATGCCGTACTTTTGCAGCACCTCGTCAAGGTAAAGGAGTATGATGGAGCCGAGCGCGAGCTGGAACGCGACGATTGCCATGGTGGCGAACATGCTCCCGAAAAGCGGCGCAGTCGAGTTGACCGGGATGTATCCGGACCAGACGTAGATTATTGCCTCAAGGAAGCTCAGGCCTATTGCGAGGAGCTTCTGGAACCCCTGGAAGAGCTTCTTGTTCTCGGGGTTTGAAAGGTCGAGGTTGATGATTTTTGCTCCAACCGCAAGCTGGAGGAAGATTGACGCGAGCACTATGGGGCCGATACCGGAGGTGATGAGCGAGCCCATCTTGCTTCCAAGCAGGATCTCGAGCTGCTGGAAGGACTGTATCTGCGTGCTCATGGCGTTTACGCCGATGGGGTAGATCTGCCCGAGTATGAAGAATATGAGCAGGCCCGCAAGCGTCCAGTAGAGCTTCTTTTGCAGCGACGGCGGGTGCGCTGGCGCACCGACTTCAGGCAAAACGTCGATTATCGGCTTGAAAATTCCCAACACGTCCCAAAACACCCTCTGTGAAACGACAAAAAAGGCACTCCGAAATATCTGCTTTCGGAGGATAGTAAACTATTGCGCCAGTGCATTTAAAGATGACGCAACAAAGCGCGGTTTGCGCTTTGCGCTGAAAAAAAGAAGAAAGAAATTCAGGCCGACTCGAGGACCTGGCCGCCTGCCTCGGTTATCTTTTCCTTGGCAGCAGCTGAGAACGCGCCCGCGCTTATCTTGAGCGCAGCAGTGAGCTTTCCCTGGCTGAGGACCTTTTCGCGGACCGGGAGGGTGACTTCGTACTTTCCGTCAGCGGACTTCTTGTAAAGCCCCGCCTCGACGTTCCTCTGCAGCTGTGCAATCGTAATCTCAGTGGTGAGCACGGACTCGGAGTTGCGGTTCACAAAACCGTGTCTGCGGGACTTGTGGAGGCCTTCCTTGATTGTCTTGAGCCAGCGGTGCTTGTGGTAGCCTGCGCGCCCGACTCCTCCGCGGGTGCCCTTGCCGCGGCCGTTCTTGGTGTTGCCGCGACCGTACGAGCGGTTGCCGAGGTACTTGCGCTTCTTGCTCTTGATTCGCCTTGCCATAAAGTATCACTTAAATCATTGATGCTATGAGCGCTTCCATTTCCTTTTCGTTGCGCACTCCAAGCGCGCCGTCGGGGAACACTCCCTTGATTGAGCCGAATCCCTTGCGCGGCGGGCTGAGGCGGAATATCGCCTTGACTGCCTTGACGCGCGAGAGCCTGGTGGTCCCTGCAAGCACTGCCGCGGAGAGCTCCTTTATTGAAGCGAATCCGGACTTGCTTGCCTTGAGGTAATCGTCAGTGAGTGCCTTGCCGTCCGCTGTGCGGCCGCGCTTTGAAAAGAGCGCCTCAACTGCCTTGGCGTTTGCGGGGCCGAAGGTGATGAAGTCCTTTGCGTTCTCAATCATCCCGCGGCTTATTGCGTCGTTGGGAAGGATTGCGCAGTGGAACTTGCGGGAGAGGTTCATCAGAAGCATTGTGTGCTCTATGGTGCGGGGAGTTGTCCTCATTCCGCGGATGCGCACCACTATGATGCTGCCGCCGTCAACGGGCTTTGCCTTGTGGGCTGCCGCGTGTGCGGCTGATTTCGGTTGTTTCTTGTCCATTAAAATCACAAATCCTAAAGTTAAGCAGACTCTGCCTCTGGGGCAGCCGGCTCTGCGAGCTCGACTTTCTCTTCGGCAGGCATCTTTGCGACCTCTGCTGCGATGTCGTCGTAGATGCTTCCGCCCTTGCCCGCCTTGAGCGAGTTGAGCGAGTCAAGCGCGTCGATTGTCGCGAGCACCATGTTGAGCACGTTGCGCGTGCGTCCCTTTGCAAAGGTCCATGCGTCGGACACCCCTGCGAGCGTGAGCACCTTCTTTGCGACTTCGCCCGCCACGAGACCGACGCCGCGTGGTGCGGGCTTGATTGTAATCTGCGTGCTGGAGTTCTTGCCGATGACCTCGCGGGGCACCGAGTGGCCAGTCCCGCATCCGCACTCCCACGAGCCGCACCCGAGGCGCACCTTGATGACGCGCTTCTTGGCGTCCGAGATGCCCTCTGCGATTGCGTCGCGTGCCTCGACTGCCTTTCCAACTCCGAGCGCTATGTATCCGCGCTTGTTTCCAAGTGCGACGAACGCCTCCATCTTCTGCTTGCGGCCCGATGCGGTCATGCGCTGGGTGCTGCGAAGTGCGAGTACCTCTTCCTTCAAATCAGGAAGGAGCATGGTGACGATTTCGGGCTCAAGGATCTTTTGCCCTTTCTCAAGTATCTGGTCAATCGAAGTGATCTCGCCCGACTTGACCTTGCGGCCCAATGCGGTCTTGGGAGTCCAACCTGAAAGGTCGATGACACGCTCTTCGCGCGGCCCGTTGCGTCTGTTCTGGAATCTCATTTCTTGTCAACCTTCTTGGCCCCTTTGGGCTTTGCGGTTACGTCCGCCTTTAGGATGGCTTCCTTTGCCTTCGCAAAGTCGGCCGCGTTCTTCAAGTGTGAGCCTGAGATGCGCTTTTCGTCCGGGAGCTTGTCCTCGTTGAGCGAGGATTCCAGGCCGGCGTCAATTGCGCCCTTCTGCGCGCAGAAGAGTATGCTTCCCTGCGTCGAGGTGTGCAACCCGATGTCAAGTATGACTTGTGAAATTCCCGCAGCCTTCGCCATCTTCGCCACGAGCATGCCGGTAAGGTATGCGGAAGGCGCGTTGCACTTTCCTGCAAAGCCGTATTCCTTGAGCGCCTGCGAGGTTGCGTGCGCAACAGTGACATCGCCCTTTTCGGACGACTTGGTGACGTGAACCACTACGTAGCGGTTGGTCTTGCGGACAACCATGCGCGGAATCCCCGACTTGAGCAGCCCGAGCCTGCGCTGGTAGTCAGTGCGGCCTGCGCGGCGCCTGCGGAAGTGTACCAGGAAATTTGGTCCCTTTGCCTTAGTCAAAATCAAAACACCTAATAATTATTTCAAGTATCCCTTTGCAACTGCGTGCGAGAGCAGGTGCTTCTTGTCGCGGAACATGCCGCCCTTGACCTGCGAGTAGAGCTCGCGGTAGGCCCCGTCCGCAAGCCTTGCCTTGAGGTTTGAAAGCACCTTGCGCTGTGCGCGCACCTTGCGGACCCAGCGGTCCTTGCGGGTTGTCTTTGCAAACTGGCTTCCCTTGCGGCTTCCGCTTCCGCGGCGCCTGCCTGCCTCCTTGTTGGCCTGCTTTGCGCGTGCCTTGGCGCGTCCGACCCCCTTTGCGGGCCGGATTTCGATTGCGCCGGACTTGACAAGCTCGCGCATGTCGTCGGCGGTTAGCGCCTCGGTCGCGGCCTTGTAGTCGCGGATTGCAATGCGGCTCTCGCCGACCTTTGCGAAGCGTGAAACGACTCTCTTCGTTGTTTCTATTGACATAAATCAAAGCACCGTTGAAATCATCATCTATTTGGCCTTCGGAACCTGCGGCGCAGTTGCGGTTGCAGCTGCTGCGGACTTTGTCGCTTCAGCAGACTTTGCACCTGCCTTCGCATCCTTCTTTCCTGCCGGGTTCTTGCGCGGAATTCCGGAGTTGTACACGCGGATTCCCATTGCAGTCGCCTTTGCAAGCAATACTGCGCGCTTCTTCTTGCCGACTGTTGCGGCAAAGTAAATGCCATCTGCCTTTGCGTCGCATGCCGCGAGTTCGGCCTCGTTGTGAACTACCTTGAGCATCTTGCCGTTGCGCATCCCGCGGGTGTCCTTGGGCGAGCGGTAGCCGATGCACGGCAGCGCGCCGCACCACTTGAGCATCACGCGCTGCTTGTTGTCAATGCCGCGCGGCTTGCGCCAAGCCTCTCCTACTCTCTTGTCTACGGAGCGGTTCTGCCTGACGAACTTTGGGTGGATTGCTGCCATAAAAATCACAGATATTCTTGCATTTACCTAAGCGTAATAAATCCCGTCCTGGAAGACGCGGATGTCTTTGTTTGTAATGCGAGTTGCCTTTGCTATGTTGTTTGCAGTCTGGCCGACGTCGTCCTTGCTCGGGCCTTCGACGGTTATGTCCTGGCCTGCGACCTTGACCTTGGTCTTTCCTGCAATCTTTGCCTTGCGTGCAAGCTTCTCGCCAAGGAAGTTCTTGATGATTACGTCCTGTCCCTTGACTTCGACAGTCACCGGGAAGTGCGCGTATACAAGCGAAAGCTTCTTGGAATAGGGTGTGCCGAGGCCCTTGACCATGTTGCGCACGTGCGCCTCTGCTGAGCACACAGCTGACTTGACCTTGCGGCCCATCTTGCCGATTGGCGCGAATGTGACGTTTCCTGCCTCAACTGTGACTTTGACAACGTTCGAGTCGTAGTAGTGCTCGAGCACTTCGGCGCCCTTGCTTACAGTGACCTTGTTCTTTGCCGTTGCGACAGTTATGCCGGATGGGATTTCCATAAAAACCACAATAATCTAATACACGAATGCCAGGAGCCTTCCGCCCACTCCCTGCTGCCGGGCCTGCACGTTCGTCAAGAGCCCCTTGGAGGTGCTGATGATGAGCATGCCGACGTTGCGTGCCGGAAGGTAGCGCTGCTCCCACTTCTCCCACTCGTCCTGTTTTGCGGAAAAGCGGGGCGAGACGATGCCACAGTTGTTGACCTTGCCTACGAGGCCCACGCGGATTGTTCCGCTCTTTCCGTCCTCGCGGAACTCGAAGTCGCCTATGTAGCCTTCGCGCTGCAGGATGGAAAGGACTTCGCGGATGAGCTTGGATGCCGGCACTACTATTTCGTGCTTGCCCTTGCCTTCCGATACCTTCACCGCGTTGAGCGCGTTTGCGAGATTGTCAGCCATGAATATTCACACCAGTTTAGCCGTACTTCTTGAAGCCCAGGTCTACCGCAGTCTCGCGGAAGCACTTCCTGCAACAAAACAGGCCGTACTTGCGTATGAGTCCGCGGACATTCCCGCATCTCCAGCAGCGGCGGTTGCCGCGCATTTTGTACTTGCTTTCGTCCTTCTGCAAAGGTTGTTCACCTAATAATGAATGTAACTTATGCCCCTTCCTCTGTGGAAGCGGAGATTAGCTTGACGCTGAAGTTCTTCACCAGGTACTCCTGCGCCTCCTTCTTGCCTACGCGCTGCTTGCGCGGAAGCTTCTTGGGCTGGATTTTTCGCCGCTGCACGCGCACACCGGCCTTCACGAGCGTGATGCACACGTCAAAGCCCATCATCCCGATCTTGGGGTCGTACTTGATTCCTGGGAAGTCAATGTACTCCTTGATCCCGAACGCAACGTTGCCGTTGTCGTCGAAGCTCCTTTCGGAAATCTGGTGGTCGGGAACCTCCAAAGCCTTCTTGAGAAGCTCTGAGGACTCCTTTCCGCGAAGCGTGACCTTGCAGCCGATGTTGTCGCCCTTCCTTATCTTGAAGGTCGGGTTGCGTGTCTTGGCCTGCGTGTAAACTGCCTTGTGGCCTGAGATGCGCTCGAGCAGGACGCGGGCGTTTTCGAGCTCCTGGCCCGGTGCGCCTACGCCGCAGTTGAGCGTGACTTTGTCGATGCGGATGATTTCGCTTGCCATAAAACATCAATCTTGTAAGTAAAACCTACTGGAACCCGCCATTGACCACGAACAGGTAGTCCTTGCGGGTAGTGAAGACCTTGCCGTCGGAAGTCTTGAGCTTGGCGTCAGTCGCCCTGCTTGCCTCGCGCTCGATGAGCTCCTCCAAGACCGCGACTGTTCCTGCGTGAACTCCCTTGTCCACAAGGCAGGTTGCGCCCTTCTTGAGCGCAAGGTAGTCCTCTATCTTCTGGCTTGGGACCGCAATCTTGAGCGTTCCGCCGGTTGCGTACTTCTTGCCGTCCTCAACAACTATGTTGCGGCCGTCGTGGAGCCCCAGCTGGAACTTGCCCTTTGCAAGTTGCTTCTTTGAGGCGATCCTGCAGAGCTTCTGCGAGACCAGGTCCTTTGAAACGGGAGTGAATGCGAGCTTTCCTTTGTTGATTGTGACCCGGATGTGCTTTTCCACAAGGGGGATTGAGATTACGTCCATAAGGCCTATGGGGAATGACGGGTCTCGGACTGCCTTGCCGTCCACGAATACGACTCCGCCGCGCAGAAGCTTGGTTGCCTCGCGAGCGTTTGTTGCGACTTGGAGGATTTCGACAAGGTAAGTTGTAATCGGGAGTGACTGGTCCTTGGGGTGCGCACCTGCCGAGGCCTTCCTCAGGTAAGTGTACTTCTTGGGAGAGATTGGCATGGCCTTGGGCCTTGCCAGGCGCTTCATGTGCCTATTCATTCCGTGGCTTGCCATAAGTGTTTTTTACCTCTAATTACGCTGTTTGCGCGGTTGCCTTTGCAACTGGCGCTGCTGCAGTTTCCTCTGCCTTCTTCTCCTCCTTTCTGGGGGCAGCAGCAACGGGCTTTGCCGCCTGCTTTTCCTCCTTGCCGGAGTACTTCTCGATTATCTGGAGGTTTGACGAGTCGAAGGGCACGAACGAGCGCTTCTTGCTCTTGCGTCCCTGGACGGTCATCCCCTCTACGAATACCTTGAGCGTCTTGTAGTCAACTTCGGAGACCTTGCCGGTCTTCTTCTTGAAAGTGCCGCGCATCACCTTGACGGTGTCGCCACGGCGCACGAGCGCGGTCTTTGAGCCGACCTTCTTGCGGAGCTCCTTTGCAACGTTGCAGTGGAGGAACGCGCGCGCCTTGTGGAGCGGAGCCTGGTAGCGCTCCTTCCTCTTCTTTCGCGGCTGCTTTGAGACGGACCTTGAGAACTTCATGAAAAATCACTTGTAAAAATCAAATCACTGCCGAGGACAATGGGACGACTTTGGGGAAGCGCTCGGCGATTTCGCGTGCAACCGCACCCTTGATCTCGGTCCCCTTGGGCAGGCCCGCGTCGTCGATGATGACGCAGGCGTTGTCCTCGAACTTTACGCGCTCCTTTCCGCGCCTGAATGCGAACTTCTGGCGGGTGATGACTGCACGTTCCTTCTTCTTGACCATCTCGGGCTTGCCCTTCTTGACGGACACGATTACGATGTCGCCGATGCCTGCTGACGGGTAGCGGCGGAGCCTTCCGTGGCAGCCGATTACCCCGATGATCTCGACAATCTTTGCGCCGGAGTTGTCATCGCAAGTCAAACGGCTTCCGATTGTGAGCGACTTTGGAATGCGTGCGGTGAGTCCCTGCATTGTAAATCACGAATGAAAATTAATCCTTGAGCACGCCGGTGACGACGTGGCTCTTTGTCTTGGAGATTTTGCGGCACTCCACGAACTTGACTTTGTCCCCTTCCTTGACTTCCATGCCGTCAGGCACGTGGACGTGGAGCTTGGTCCTGCGCTTCTCCACCCTCTCGAACTTGGGCACCTTGCGCAGGTAGTCGATTGAGACGACCGCGGTCTTGTCCGCCTTGCGGCTGACCACGGTGCCTTGGAATATCATTCCGCGGGTCGAGATGACCTTCGCGTTCTTGTCTGTGGATTTGTTTTCCATAAGCTCAACTTTTTCCTTCAATTCATCTTAGCCGGTTCCTTCGCAAGAGGTCTGCGACCTTCTTGGTGCGGTCCTCGGGACGAAAACTTACCCAGTCTCCCTTTATCGGTGCTTCGGGATGGCCTTCAAATAGAAAGACCGAGCCCTGCTTTGGGACTAGTTTGTCGCCCTTGGCGGTCCGAATTACGAAGATATCCTTCGTCTCGTCGACCACTTTTCCCTCCAAGCCGATGAGACCTTTGCAGGGCGAATCCAGAACCTTGGTAAAAAGCCCTATGAGCTCTTCACAGAGGAACTGGAATTCCTGCTTTCGGCTTCGGCGAAAGGGTGCGGACGTCTTTGCGTCCATCAATATCAAATCTTGCATATGTTGCAATAGCAGTTCATGCAGTTGCAAAAAAATGCGGAAGTACTTATTGCAAACCAAGGTTTTTAATTGCTTCCCTGGGATACCCCAAAGTCACGAGGTAATCGACCGCCTTGTCCAGGTGGTTGCCCTGCAATATGATGCGTCCGTCCTTTGCCGTCCCGCCGCATGCCAGGCGGTTCTTGAGCTCCTTGCCGACTTTGTTGAGTTCGTCGTCCTCAAGGCCCTCGACGATTGTCACGAGCTTGTTGAAGCGCTTCTTTGTTGCGAACACGCGCAACTGCTTTGTGGTCTCCTTCTCAAGGGTCCTGCACGCGCAGATGTCCTTTGGAAGGCCGCATTTGGAACAGATATCAGACATTCTTGCTTAACACTCCTAATGATTTTCCGCCTTTTTCGGCGTTTGATAATAGTAGCGATAAACCCTTATAATACAGGCGCAAAGTGCGGTTCTGCTGAAAGCCCGGACGGGCATTTACGAAAGAAAAAAGAAAGAACCAGCGAGAAAAGTATATGGCTACATTTTTATAAGATAATTAATTTGTAGACATTATGACCACAATAATTAAATACTTTGAAAAAGTAGCCATAATATGGCGTTCATCGAAAAGCAAAGGCATGGCGGGCACGACTACTTTTACCTGGTAAAGAGCGTACGCGTCTCATCCTCGAAAGTCAGCAAGGCAAGAGTGTTTCTTGGAAGGAAAGTGCCAGGCCACGACAAATTGCAGGGGTTCTTCCGCGAGCTTGAAAAAAAGACGCCAAAACCATACACTGCGAACTGGCTTTCGCAGGAGGCGCAGGACCGGCTTGAGGACCTGCGCGCGTCTTCGGCCGCGTTCCGCGGCATACCCAAAGACCGGGTGCCGAACGACTTTCTTGTGCGCTACACCTACAACACGAATGCCATAGAGGGCAACCCGCTTACTTTGCGCCAGACTGCGCTGATTCTTTCCGAAGGCATCGCCCCGCAGGGCGTCCGGACGGATGACGTGATCGAGGTCCTGAACGGCAGGGACGCGTGGGAATTCGTAAAGGGCTACAAGGGGCAAGTCAACAGGGGCTTCGTTACAAAGGCACAATACGAAATCACCAAGAACACGGCCTGCAGGACGCAGGGCGGCTACCGCGACAGCGAAGTCGGGATAACCGGCTCCGAATGGAAACCGCCCCTTGCAAGCAGGGTCCCCGAATTGATGGGCGGCCTGTTCGGCCAATACAAAAAGCAGAAGCGCACCCTTCACCCGGTCGAACTCGCCGCGTGGCTGCACAACCACCTCGTGCAAATCCACCCGTTCTCGGACGGAAACGGCCGCACTGCAAGGCTTCTGATGAACTGGGTGCTCCTGCGAAACGGCTTCCCTCCGGCAATCATAGAGGCCAGCAACAAGGAAGAATACTACAAGGCCATCGAGGCATCGGACAAGGGGAACCAAAAGCCGTTTTCGGGGTTCGTGGCAGCGCAACTGCTCGGCCAATACACCACGTTGCAAACCGGACAGAAGGAAGGCCAGTTGAAAAAAGACGTCGAGTGGGGCTTGGCTGGCAAGGGAAGACGCGAGAAACGGGTTGAGACGCCAGGGCAATAAGTGAATGCGGACTAGATAAACAAAATAGATAAAAAAAATTCAAAATTCAGAATAAAATGAAAAAGAAAGCTAAACGCAAGAAAGGGACTACGTCTAAGCGCCGCTAAACCCTGAAAAAACCGAAAAGAAATGATTGAAGAATTAGCTTAGACTTTCTCTCCCTTCTTTGAAAGGGAAAGCTTGATTGACGCGCGCAGCTTCTTGAGCTCGCGGAACTTGCCGTTGTTGGGCTTGCCCGAGCTGCTGATTGCGCCCATGTTGAGCGCTATCTCGGACTCGGTCTCGGCAAGCTTCTTCTTCAGGGCTTCCTTGTCCATTCCTGCGATTTCGCGCTTTGTGATGATTGCCATAAAAAATACCTTCGAAAACTAAAATGGGAAGTTACTCCTTTGCAGCCTCGGCGGGCTTGTCTGCAGCGGGCTTTGCCTCTGCGGGCTTGGCCTCGGACTTTGCCTCTGCCTTGGCTTCGGGCTTCTTCTCCTTCTTCGACGCGACCTTCTTTGCCTCGGGCTTGGCTTCTGACTTTGCCTCTGCCTTCTTTTCCTTCTTTGCAGGGGCTTTTTCGTCCTTCTTGGCCGGAGCCTTCTTTGCAGCCTCGAGCTTGCTGTCTATGGTCTTTTCAAGCTCTGCGTCCGCAGTTGCCGGGGCCTCGTCCTGGCTTGCCGCTGCAATCTCTTCTGCAACGGGCTTGACTGCAAGCTTCAAGTTGAGCGCCTTCATGTCGTATGAGTCAGGGTACTTGACCTTCGGTGAGGCGATTTTTACGCTCACTCCGATGGTTCCTGCCTTCAAATAGCATACATAGCGGCCTTCAGGGATCAGGTGGACCGGGTCCCCTGACTTCTTGAGGTGGCCTGCGTAAATCTTCATGGTCTTTGCCTTGCCGCCCTTTCCGACGACCTTTCCTGCAAGGCGAATCTCGGCACCAACAGCGCCTGCTGCCATGATGTCCTTGAGCGTCATGCGCATAATCTGCTTGATGTTGCCGCGGATCTCTATCTGGCGTCCGATTTTTTCTGCCATCAAGATTGCGTCAAGCGAGGGGTTTTCCACCTCAATCACGTCAAGCTGGGGGTTGTCCACTCCAAAGCGGGCTGTGAGCTTTTCGCACAGGTCCTTGATTGAGCTTCCCTTCTTGCCTACAACGACTCCGGGCCTGCGCACGTAGATGATGATGCGCGTTGCCATCGGGGTCTTCTGGAGTATGACTTGCGATACGCCTGCGCGGTCCATTTCCTTCTTTATGAATGCGCGGACCTTGTGGTCGGAAATCGCCTTGTTGATGAACTTTCTTTCAATGCCCATTTCTATGCCCCCTTATTCTCCGCCTTTGCGGCTGCTGGTGCAACGGCCGCGTGCTTGTCGGCCTTCTTTTCAACCTTTGCCTCGGGCTTTGCGCCAGCGGGCTTTTGAGCTGCCTTTCTTGCCGCGGCCTTCTTCTTGGCCTTGCCGGGCAATGCGGGCCTCTCTTCAACAGTAATCTCCATGCGCGCGGTGACGTAGTCGGAGCGGATGGCCTGCTTCCCGTATCCCAGTGCTGCCCCGCCGACCCAAGTCCTGCGGTAGCGCGGGAGCACGTTCTGCTTGTATGCGCAGGCGTTCTTGACGCAGAGGAGCTTCTCATCGAGGCCCTTCTTTGTCGCGTTCGCGACTGCGTTGTTGAGTATTGCGAGTGCGGCGCGGCATTCCTTCTTGGGGAAGCGTCCCTTGCGGCCCCCAAGCTGGGAGCGGTGGCCCACGCCGGTGTTGAACTTCTTGAAAAGTATGGGTATCTTGAGCGCAATCGCGTCAGTAAGGATTGTGCGCGCCTTGGCTACGTTCCTGTGGCGGAGCGCTGCGCACACGTTGCACAGGTCCTTGTAGGAGACGTCCAGGTCGTATCCCTGGGCCTGGCCTACCTTGGCCTTGTCCGCTGTTACTGAATACTTGTAAAGTCCCATCTGAATGTCACACCATATTCTCTACTTGAGGTCGACTGACTTGCTTCCGCGGGTTGCACCAATACCTGGGCCGGAGTGCTTGACCATCTTTGTGGTGTGCGCGTACTCGCCGAGGCGGTGCCCCAAAAGCTCGGAAGTGACTACCAGGTCCTGGTACTCCTTGCCGTTGTAAACCTTTATGCGCATGCCGAGCATGTCCGGGATTATCGGCATCTCGCGCAGGTGCGTCTTGATGACCATCTTGTTTGCGGCCTTCTCCTTGCGGATGTGGGCGATGAAAGCCTTGATCTTGGGCGAATTGCGCTTCAATGTGCGGCGCTGGTTGGACGGAAGCGTAAGGATGAACGCGTCAAGCGGCATGACTGCCAGTTCTTCCGGAGTCTTTCCGTAGTACAAAAATTTCTTTGCCAAACCATTTCACCTATATGAACATTTACTTCTTGGCTACGTCGGCCTTGATTTTCTTGCCGCGCTTGCGCCCGGTCCTGCTTGCCGCAATCAACCCCACCTTCTGGCCTGCCGGCGCGTTGCGCGAGATTGTCGTGGGCTTGCCCATCGACTTTCCTCCGTGGGGGTGGTCGTATGCGGACATTGCTGCGCCGCGAGTGCGTGGCCAGAGCTGGCCGCGTGCGTGCATTGCGTAGAACTTGTATCCGGCCTTCTTGAAGGGCTTCTCGGTCCTTCCGCCGCCTGCGCATATTCCGATTGTTGCGCGGCAGCGCGGGTCAATGACCTTGATGATTTTCGAGGAGAGCTTGACGTTGACGTCCCCTGAGTTTTCGTCGCGTCCGACTACCAGGATTCCTGCCCCGCTTGTGCGGCCGATCTTTCCGCCGTCAAGGGGGCGGAGCTCGATGTTGAACACGGTAGTGCCGTCGGGAATCATTGAAAGCGGGAGGATGGAGCCGGTTGTGACGATTGCGTTGTTGTACTCGAAGATTTCCGGCTTTGTGTAAGTGTTGATGGTGCGGAGGTTGACTTTGTCTCCTATGCGCATGCCTTCGGGCGCGATTGCGGTGACAGTTGTCTTGCCGTCGTCCAAAAGAAGCTCTGCAACAAGCGAGCGGCGTCCTGCGTCGTGGATGAGCGCGGTGACCTGGCCCATTCCTTCTAGCGTCTGCTCGTATGCGACGTGGCCGTAGTAGCGGTGTCCCGGAGTGCGGTACCGTGGCGAGCCGCGGCCGCGTTTTTGCGTTGTAAGATGAGTGCCCATTTATTTCAACCCTAGATTAGCTTGAGCTTTCCTGCAATAGAGGATGCAGCGCCCTTCTTTGCGAACTTGACAATGGCCTTCTTGCGGCCGTTGATGCCGCGGAGCGTGTTCACCGAGATGACCTTCTCGCCCCACGTTGCCTCGGCCTCCTTCTTGATTTCGGTCTTGGTGGCGTCGTCTGTGACCACGAACGTAAGCGTGTTGGTCGACTCCATCGAGCCTGCGGCCTTTTCCGTTGTCAGTGCGTAGAGAATCTTCATTAAAATCACATGTAAAGCTTTTCAGAGCCGAGCTTGTCAACCGCGTCCTTGGTCCAGAGCGTGAGCCTTCCCGCGTCACCGCCCGGGCAGAGCAGCTCGACTGTGAGCTTCTCAACTGGCACGACGTCCACTCCGGGCAGGTTGCGTGCAGCCTTCCAGATGCCTGAGTCCTTCCCGATGACTATGAGCACCGAGCTGGGGGTGCGGTAACCACCGCGGCGAAGCCGGGCGCGGCCGCTTCTCATCGTGCGCGCCTTGTGCGCGCGCTCAATGTCGGCCTCAAAGCCCAGTGCGACAAGAGCCGACTTGGCTTCCTTGGCCTTCTTGAGCTGCTCGATTGATGCGTCTATGATGATCGGGAATGCTGTTGAGTCCACGAACTTGTGGCCGCGCTTGACAACGAGTTCCTTGACACCGGTTGCTGCGATTGCGCTGCGGAGTGCGAAGTTCTTTTCCTTGATGTTGATGCGCTCGCGCAAAATCTTCTGGACCTTGGGCGGGTGCGCGCGGGTGCCGTGGGTTGCGTGGGGTACGGTCAATACGCGTCCGCTGCGTCCGCCGGGTATCTTGACACGGGGAAGCCTTGAGCGGCCGGTGTTGATGGTCTGGCGCCATGCGTGGCGTCTTCCGTAGTATTCAGCAGTGTAATTGCGTCCTGCCATCGGGTAGTTTCCCTTGGGCTGGTAGGTGAACGAGCGCTCGGAGTGGAACGCGCGGCGGATGAGGTCGGGCCTGTACGCCTCGGCAAACTGTGCCGGGAGCGCGACTTCTGCGCCCTTCTTTCCGTCAATTGCAACAACTTGAGCTTTCATTGGTAATCACGTAAGAAAATTATCCCTGCTTTGACTCCTTGCCGATTTCCTTGATGACCGGCTTCTTTGTGGCGCGTGCAAGCACCGACTTGCGCAAGAGTATTGCGCGCTTCTTCGGGCCGGGGACGCTGCCGTCTATGAGTATGTAAGGGGACTTGACCAGGCCGTAGTGTGCAAAGCCGTCCACTGGGAGGATTTGCTTTGCGTCCTGTGAAATCATCATCACGCGCTTTGCTTTGTCCACCCTGCGGTGGAAGCCCATCTGGCCTGCGCGCGGTATGGTGTACATGACCTTGGCCTGGGTCTCGGGGCCGATTGAGCCTCCGTGCCTGCGGGCCTTGGTTGACTTGTGCGTGTTGAGTGCGACTCCGTAGCGCTTGACTACGCCCTGCCAGCCCTTGCCGGTGGTGACTGCGATTGCGTCAAGGTAGTCGCCTTCGGAGAGAATGTCGTTGATTGTAAGCTCCTTTCCAAGGATTCCCTTGGCGTACTCGATCTTTGCCTTGGCGTCTGAGCCGCCGATGGGAGTTTCGAATATCTCGGGAGTCTTCTTGCCAAGCCCGGTCTTTTCGGGGATGGAAATCATCTTGATGCGCACGTCAGCTGCCTGGCTTGCGAACTTGTCAAGCTTTGAAAGGTCCGACTTCTTGGAGGGGGTGATTGTGCGGTTTGCGTTCTTGGGCGAAGTTGCCGAGGTGACCTCGGTGAGGACCTTGAGCCCAAGGGGAGTGTTGCCAAGAAGGGTGATTGAGTAGACAAAAAGCGGGGGCACCTCGATTACGGTGACCGGCACGACGATGTCCTGTCCCTTTGTGGGCGAGTCCGCGTCATCAGTGTAGAGTATGCTGGTCATTCCCACCTTGTAGCCCAGGAGGGCCTCGGGAAGTACCTTACCGTGGTTTGCCCAGCCTGCGACACGCGGGACCATGCGGGCTGCGCGGCGCCTGTGCCAGACGGACTGCGAACCGCGTCTTGAAGTGCGTTTACCCATATAGAATCAACTGTCTAAGCAAAATTTTTTTTAAAGCATGAAACGGAATTAAACTGCCTTGAGCTTGCGCGCAATCGGCGGAGTCGTCTTGAAGAAGACTTTGCTTCCGCAGTACGGGCAGCGGATGAACTCGATGTTGTCGAATTGCTTCCCGCACTTCATGCACTTGTACATTTTTTTCTACCTTTTGCGTCAGAATTCCCGCAGGCCGACGATTACAATCGCCCATACGATGATGTTTGCCGCAAGTTGCCAGTTCGCCAGGAGCAGCAGCAATATTGCGCCGATTACCAGGCTGAAACGTGCAAACAGCTTCGGCTTTGGAACCAGTTTCTCGCCTACCTTCGAACGAAAGTACGCGTATGGTATGCCGAATGCCAGAAGCATTGCAGACAAGTCAACGGGGTAGGAAGGAACCATATCAAGCGACCTTGCGTCCCTGCCGCGTCCTTTGACTTTTTCTAACGGTCTACTAATCGTGCAATAGCAATATTAAAAGCCTTTCGATGGATTCGGCCGAATATGTGCCAAAATCAATCCAGCAGAAGTGTAAAGCAATCACGATTTTAAAAAAAAGGTAAAATACGGGTTTGGGGGGCAAACGGAGGGAGAATAAGCCGATTTATGGCAGCCCGGCCGCACCATTCAGATGCCGGTGCCCACTATCATTATAGTAAGGATTGAGAATGCCGCGCCATACTCAAGCTTCAGCTCGAACGCCTTGGTGTAGACGTACGCAAGGCATATCATCAGCGTGTAGATTACCGGAAACCCGAGGCCGACCAAAAACGGGAGCAGGAAATACAACGCCCCGAGATAGAAAATAAGGGCGGCCAGCTTGCCAATCCAGGGGACTGCAAAGACGAGCGTAATTGGATATACGTCCATGATTGCCGCGCCGCACTTGTCGATGTTTTTGTAGGCGTACGCCGCAATCGCGATTGCCGCAACTAGCGCGACATCACTGCCAAGGAACTCTATGAGGCCAGCCATTGCCAACAAACCTATTTGTAACTACCATATAGTAACAACTATTCTTTATTAGGGTTTTGGAAATATTAAAGCCGGAAAAAGGAGGAAAAGAAGAAAAAGGAAGGGAATTAGGAAAAGCCGAAAGGACAAACAACCCTCAAAGGTTTTCCTTGTGGTGCATCCCAGCATAGAGGTGCTGCGTTGCTTCCCCTAATTCAAAGAACGCAATCTGTGCGACCTTGGCGCGCTTCTTGAGCTTTGCACCATTGGTGTTGTGCACAATAAGCACGGACTCGCCGCGTCCCTCGTACCCTGGGTCCCAGTAGCCGTTGTAAAGGTCAATCCCGCAGCGCGAAAGCGAGGAGCGGCAAAATGTTACGCCGACCAAATCCGCGGGGATTTTCACTGCTTCCGCGTACTGCACCTTGTAGATTCCGGGAGCCAGGTCCACCCAGCCGTCTGCGTCGAAGGGAAGTTCCTCGGTTTTTGAGATTACGCGCTGGGAATTGTCAAAGTCAACTGCACCCTTGCTCACAATCTTGAACACCTTTGCAACGGTCAAGTCAAAGGACGCGGGCTGGAGCTGCTTTTCCAGGTCCAAATAGTCGTAGACCAGTTTTTCCTTCTCAATGAGAGTGCGCATCTGCGCGGAGTTTAAGACCATAAAAGTTTTTTCACCTTGAAAAATCAAAAAAGCAATACTGGTTCTTTGCCCAATAAACAATAATAACTCAAACGATGAACTTTGCCGTTCCCTTCGATTTCCTTACGAAAAACTCGTCTCCCTGCGAGAGCTTTGCAAAGCGCGGCAGGTTGTCGACAAAAAGGAGGCCCTTGGTGCGCGTCACCACTCCCCGCAACACGAACTTGTCCACGTCCTTTGTAATGATTGTTGGCTTCTGGGCAAACTTGGGGTTGTTCTGTATGATGCCGATGCCTGTATGGAACGTCTTTCCGCCGCTTACCGAGTAATAGTATCCTGTTGAGCCATAGGGTGTGCTTACAATCACGCCGTCGGAGACGCAGTCCTTCTGGAAGACCCTGCCGTTGAGGTAGAGGTCAAAGCGGACTGCCTGCATCGGGTTGAGGTTGTGCAGCTGCACCTCGTTGAGCGCCTCGGCTTCGAATTTCCTTCCGCCCGCGCTTGTGGACGCGACAAGCTTGATTTCCTCGACGATGCGGTAGTCGCCCATGATTACGCGGTCAAGCAGGGACTCGAAGCAGTCGGCGCAAAGCTGCACCCCGCTCCTGCGGGGTATGTCGATGTTTTTTGCCATCGGGCCGCACGCGGGGCACTCGTCCCAGTCGCGCACGCAAATTTTCGGAACCCCGGGGTAGAGGTGCTCGGTCTTCAGGGTGGTGCCGTCGCCGCCGTAGGAAATCACCGCATCGGGGTTTTTTGTGACCTGCACAAGCCCCTTGGACTTGAGGAAATCGCGGAACCCGGGCGGCGCGTAGCCTATGACTGCGAACTTGCGGAGCTTGCCTTTGGCCATGAAATATTGTAGGGGCGTTGCCGGTTATTAATCTTGCAAGCGGAAATAAATGCGGGCAAATTTGCAGATGGTGTTTCTTAATGGCGGATGAAAAGAAGGCGTGCGACGAAGTCGAGGACAAGGCGGGCCAGAAGGCCGCGGCGTACCTTGCGACAGAGCACAATGCGACAATAGAGCTTGCAAAGGACGCGACAGACGCGTCAAAGAAGCTCTGCGAGGCCCTGAACAGCTTCTCCTCAAACCAGTACTTCTCGCAGGCTACTGCAAAGAAGTGGTTCGAACTAGCCATCGCAGCCGAGGCGCTGAAGTTCCGCACCGAGGCAGCAAACGCAAGGCTTGCGGTAATCTGCGCCTCAATAGAGGTTGCGGTGATGCGCAAGGAAAAGCCGCAGGCGGATGCTGCGAAGGTCAAGACGATATTTTCCGAGCTTGGGACCGTGCTTGAGGAGATTGCGCAGGCAAACGAGAGCGCCCGCGGCCTGCTTTCCGAGCTTTCGCAGGACATGAAATCGCGATAGGATTTTTTTGGTGAGCACCCGGATGGCCGAAACACCCAGCAAGATGCCAAGGCTCCACGTTTACGGCAGCGAAGGCGAGCACTACACCGAGAACGCCCCGCAGCACCTCGGCGGGATTGCCCGAAAGATGGACGAGATCCGCTCGCCCGCACACATAGTATACGATGGAAGGAAACTGTTCGTAGGCACGCGGATAAACGCGGAGTCGCTCACCCCGAAGACAAACCGCAGCGAGCGTTTCGTCCTGTTCACCGAGCACGACCCGGCCAACTCAGGCGTCAAGGACGCGATAATCCGCCACTTTGGCGCAATCGGAAGGTTCAACGAAAAAGCGGGCAACTACGAGCTGAACAAGGCGGCGATGCCGGGTGCAAAGCTCAAGGACGCCCACTTTGACACTGCAAACGCAACGCACGGCAACAGGACAAGCGTGCTCATAACAGGCAGGGCGCCGTATGAAAGCGCGCCGCTTGAAGAATTCATCGAATCGCTCCGCAAGCCCTCTCCGGCAGCAGTCCACGCCGAGGCGGTGAAAAAAATCCTCGAAGCGCCAACAGGAGACACCGTGCACGCGTCCCTGAAGACAAACAACGCTGCTGAAATGGTGGATGCCATTGCGCAGGTGGCGCAGGCGCACATCAAGCAGAGGCCCGGCGAGCCGTTCGAAGTTGCGATGCCGCGGTTGCTCCAAGGCGCGGGCAGGCCGCACAAGACAATCAGCATAAACCCCGAAAGGATGCTCTCGGCAATACAAAGCATAAAACGGATAGACCTTGAGACCGGCGAGGCGGTTGTTCCAAAGCCGCGCGAGCCCCCTGCACCGGCGAAGAAGCCCGGACTGTTCGGCAGCTTGTTCAGAAAATAAAAAAAAAGAGAATTGGATTCCGCTCAGCCGATTGGCGCGTAAATCTCAGTCAGGATTTCCTCCTTCTTTACCTCGCGCGGGTCGTTGAGGTAGATTTCCCGCACCGGGCCGGCCACCTTCTTTCCCTGCGCTGCAATCCAAGAGTATAGCTTCTGGTAAGCCGGGCCGCAATCCTCGTAGGGGCCCTTGTGCAGGACTTTTGCAAACTCGCCTCCTGAAAGCTTGTAGCAGGGGATGTCCTTTAATCCCGGGACTTTTTTTGCAAGCGGCAGGCACACTTCAAGCTGCGCGGACTTGCTCTTCTCAGCATCGCATACCTGCTCGATTGAAATCTCGTGGCAGACAAAAACCGGTGCGCCGGCGCACTCGAATTTGTTTTCCTGCGCATACTCAAACAGCTTGCATAGGAGCTGCGGGATTTCCTTGTAGCTTCCTGTCTTCTTGGTCCCCAGCACAAGCTGGGGCTTTAGAGTTACCGTCGTGACTTCGTCCATTTCCAAATCCACCTCGCGTCCAGAATTGAGGTAAAAACGCCCATTTAACCGTTGCAGGGCGGCCTTTCCGGTGAATGGTCTTGAAGGCTTTTGGCGCGCTTTTTATCCCCGGCTGCAGTAACAAAGCTCATGGCAAAATCGCCCAACTGCATCGGGATAGACGTAGGCGCAACCAAGACCCACGCAGCCGCAGTCTCTTCTTCTGGAAAGATACTGAGGCAACGGCTAGTGCCGACGCCGAAGGAAAAGACAAAGGCAATAAAAAAAATCATCGAGCTTGCAAACGGCCTCCGTGACAAGGACACTGCTGCCATCGGCATCGGCGTGCCCGGCCCGGTTGAGTTTGAAAGGCAAATCGTCATCACGCTCCCGAATCTGCAGGGTTGGAAGGACGTCCCGCTTTCGAGAATAGCCGCAAAGGCAACCGGCCTTCCCTGCACCGTTGACAACGACGTCAAGTGCTTCCTCCAAGCCGAGATGAAATACGGTGCAGCAAAGGGCAGGCGCAACGTGGTTGGCATAATCATGGGGACCGGATTCGGGAGCGCGATTGCAATTGACGGAAAGATTTACAGGGGCGCGCACGGCTCTGCCGGCGAGGTCGGGCACATCATAATTTCGGACAAGAGCGGAGCTGCGGGGTTCCGGAACGTAGGCGAGCTTGAAAGCTACGCTTCCGGAAGGGCGGTCGCAGAAAGGGCCGAAGGAAAAGATGCCAAGGTGGTTTTTGACTCTGCAAAAAGGGGCGACTTGGCCGCAAAAAGAATCGTGCAGGCAACCGCATCCGCAGCGGGAATCGGCCTTGCAAACGCAATCAACGTGCTTGACCCGGAAATCATCGTCGTGGGAGGCTCGCTTTCAAACTCCCTTGCGCAGATGCTTCCGGCAATGCGCAAGGAGATTCTTCGCAACTGCTTTGCTCCGGCAAACAGAACCCCTATAGTGAGGCACAAGCTTGAGCATCCGGGGACTGTTGGCGCGGCTGTTGTTGCAATGGACGCGTTGAAAAAAAGAAAATAATTACTGCTTCTTTTCGCCTGCAGCAATCTGCTCATCAGTGGGCAGGCCGCACAGCTTCATCAGGTGGTTCCAGTACTTGTCCGCCTTCATCTGGACGGTTTTAACGTCATCGGGAGTGAAGTGCTTGAAGCGCTTCTGCAAGGAAAGGTATTCCAGCACAGGCTTCTTCTGTGCCGGCGCGACGTTGACTGAAAGCTTGTATTCGCCGTGCTCAACCTCAAACATCGGGCACATCCTAGTCTGCGCCGCAAGACGGGCGACCTTGATGCTTTGCGAGCCGTCAAAGCCCGCGCCCAGGGCGCAGGGTGCGAAGATGTTGACTATGCGCGCGCCGCGGATGCCTTGGGCCTTCTTGACCTTTGCGCGCACGTCGTGGATGAACGCGATGTTTGACTGCGCCGCATACGGGATTCCGTGCGCAGCAGCAATCTCGATGAGCGCCTTTCGGTCGCCTTCCTTGCCGCGGTGCGCGGAACCTACTTGAGTAGTGTTGGTGTTCGCGCCATACGGGGTTGCGCCGCTTTTTTGCACTCCGGTGTTTGCGTAAAGCTCGTTGTCGTAGCAGATGTAAAGGACGTCGTCGTTGCGCTCCATCATCCCTGAAAGCGCGCCAAAGCCTATGTCGTAAGTTGAGCCGTCTCCTGCAATCACTACAACCGTGGTGTGGTCGTTTCCCTTTGCGCGCAGTGCTGCGGAGATGCCGGATGCAACTGCCGGCGCGTTCTCAAAAAGCGAGTGTATGTAGGGCACCCTCCAGGCGCTGTTTGGGTACTGGCTGGAGTTGATTTCCATGCAGCCGGTCGCGTTGACTACTATGATGTCCTTTCCAAGGGCATCCAGAACTGTAAGGAGCGCAAGGCTGGGCGCGCATCCGGGGCATCCGGAGTGCCCGGGCGCAAACAAGTGCATGTCAGACTGCATACTCATATCAGAAACACTTCTTTTCCTTGGAGCAGAACCAGCCCTTGACCTGCTGGCCTTGCTTCATCTTCTCAAACAGCATCTCGTAATCGGAAGCCCTTGCCTCGCGGCCTCCAAGGCACCCGGTCACGTAGGACACCTTCTGTGCGACCCCGCAAAGCGCCTCCGCTGTTTCGGAGTACACCGGAGGTACTGCGCCTGGCGAGATGTCGCGCTCAACAACAAGCACGTGCTTTCCCGCAAGGTTTGCGCGCAGGCTCTCGCCCGGGAACGGCCGGAACGAGCGCAGATGGACGCAGCCGACCTTCTCGCCTCTTGCGCGGAGCGCGTCTGCGACCATTTCAATAGTGTTGTAGGCTGAACCGAGCGTGAGGATTACGCGGTCGGCGTCCTTGCAATTGTGATACTCCGCCAGGCCGTACTCGCGGCCGAAAACTTTCCCGAACTCCCTGCCGACCTCTTCGATTGTTGCCTGTGATGCTTCCAGGTCCGCGCTCAGGTCCTCGCGGAAGTCCTGGTAGTCTGCAGGGATAGTGTAGGCGCCTACTGTGAGCGGGTTTTGCGGGTCAAGCACAACGGGGTTCTTGTAAGGGGGAAGGAACGCAGCGACCTTGTCTTTGTCCGGGACTTCGACCTGGCCAACGGTGTGCGTCAGGTAGAACCCGTCAAGGCACACCATTGCGGGAAGCATCGTCTTTTCAGCAATCTTGAACGCCTGGATTACGGTGTCAACAGCCTCCTGGCCGTTCTTGCAGTAAAGCTGTATCCAGCCCGAGTCGCGCTGGCACATCGAGTCCTGCTCGTCGGCCCAGATGTTGAGCGGCGAGCTGATTGCGCGGTTTGCAACTGCCATCACAACCGGTAGCCGCATCCCTGAAGTTGAGAAGAGCGCTTCGTGCATCAGCATCAGGCCCTGGCCGCAGGTTGCGGAGAAGGTGCGCGCGCCAGCTGCGCTTGCACCAAGCAATGCTGATATTGCGGAGAACTCCGCCTCAACTGTGATGAACTTGGGGAAGGCGCCGTTTACGTAGAGCTTGTTCAGCTCGTGGGTGATTGGGGTGCTTGGGGTGATGGGGTAGGACGCGACCACGTCGACTTTGCAGTAGGAAGCCGCTTCCGCGATTGCGGCGGAATAGTTCATCGTCCTTAATGCCATTGGTTCGTTTCACTTTTTCGTTTTATTTTTCCATCCTGCACTACGCTTTCTTCTTTCCAACCAACTTTATTTCCTGCTCCATCTTGATGCACTTTACCGGGCACTCCTGTGCGCACAGCCCGCACCCTTTGCAGTAATCGTAATCGATGTCAGGCGCCTGGCCGGGGGTTCCCATACAGCCTTCGGGACAGTAGTTCTGGCAGGTGGCGCACTTGATGCACTTGGTCAGGTCGACGACTGGCTTTTGCGACCGCCACTCGCCGGTCTTGATTGCGACGGTTGTTCCGGGCTTGGATACTGCGAATTTCATCTTGAATCAACGGGTATTCTTCAATTCTTTTTTTTCTCGTCTAAACATACCTAATCTTTCTTCGTAAGCTCGTAGCAGGCGCGGATTGCCTCGACGTTCTTGTCAGCAATCGCCTTGTCCTTTTCCCCGAACTCTGCGTGTATTGCCGTCTCTATTGACTCCAGCCTGACCATTCCGGTGATTTTTACGAACGCGCCAAGCATGACGGTGTTGAATATCGGCCGCTTCAAATGCTCAAGCGCAATCTTTGTGCCGTCAACCGCATAGGCCTTCGCGTCCGCAATCCCGAGGTCGGACGCGGTGCAGCTGCAGTTTGCGATTATGATGCCGCCCTTCTTCAGTCCGCTTGCGACGTTTACGCTTGACAGCACGCTGGGGTCTGCCACAATAACTATGTCCGGCTCGCGTACCTGGTCGTAAATCCTGATTGGCGAGTCGGAGATGCGGCAAAAGCTCATCACCGGAGGCCCGCGTTTTTCGGAGCCAAACACCGGGAACGCCTGCGAGTACTTGCCCTCCATCCCCGCTGCGGTTGCCAGAAGCTCGGCAGCGGTGACCATCCCCTGGCCGGCACGGCCGTGGAACCTGATTTCGGCAAGCATAGGTAACTACTCTTGTTTATTGCGGGATTTCCGCTGAATGTGGGTTGTTTTAGTAACTGCAGGGCTCTTAAAAAAAGCTCGCAGGACCGGCAAGTGACGTTGGGAATTGCAGTTGACGCGGGGGTGCCTGCACGGGCTGTGGCTGTCTTGCCGGTTATTATTCAAGCAGAGGCATAGACTATTTTGCAAGTGATTTGTATGGCAAACCCCGTGCACGCAAGAAAGAAACCGAAAGTAATGCAGTATGTGACCAAGGACACCGCAATAGGCGAGCTGGCCTCCAAGTACCCGATTGCAATCGGCATCCTGTTTTCCAAGGGGATGCACTGCGTCGGCTGCCACGCCTCGGCCTTTGAGACCCTGAGGCAGGGAGCTGAGGCGCACGGGATGAAGCCGACTGAGATTGGCGCGCTTGTTGATGAAATCAACCAGGCGATTTTTGCTGACGAAAAGAAGATGCAGGAAAGCTGCCCGGACTCGCCGGTGAAGATCACCGAGGCCGCTGGGCTCCAGTTTGCAAAGATCATGGACGCCGATGGCAAAACCGGCTTTGGCCTGCGCATACTCAAGCCCCAGGGAGGGCCTGTTGGCCGCTTTGAGATGGACTTCGAGCAGGCTGCAGGAAAGGATGACCTGGAATTCGACTGCCGCGGGATACGCATAATCGTCTCCAAAAAGCTCGAGCCGGAAGTAAGGGGCTCGGTGATTGACTTCCGCGAGACCGTGCAGGGCGCGGGTTTCACCATACGCAACCCGAACACCAAGTAGATTTTACGATGACCGAACTTTCAAGGAAATCACACATCACGCCGGAAGTGTTCCACAGGCTTACCGAGCAGGAGAAGCTGGCACACATATACAACTCGCTGTCGGGCCTTGTGGATGCGCAGAAGGAAGCAGACTACATATTCGTCGCCCTTGACAAGGAGAACAAAGAGAAGCTGGACGCGCTTGCAAAGGCCCAGGGAGTCTCGTCCCACTACGAGGCAATAGAGCGGCAGGTGACCAAGCACGTGACCGCAAGCAACCGCAACCTCGTGAGCATCTCCATAGGCCCGAAGGGCTTCCGCGTCAGCCCGATGAAAAAATAGGTTTCAGGGATAACCATGGCAATGGCACGAAAGCCCCTACTCAAGCCGGATGCGTTCTTTGGCCTCAGGCCGGAAGAACAGCGAAAGGAAATCCATACCGCGCTTGCCAACATCCCTTCCGGAAGGATTGTTTCCGAAATCCTCGAGGAAACCGGGCACGTCTTCGTGCCAGCTGACGGACGGAACGAAAAAAGCCTCAAAAGCGCCATCGGCTACCACGGCGCGGACGGGAACGGGCAGGCGATTGAACGGGCAGTCTCAAACTACATAACCGACAGGATGAACGGCGGCCTGGTCCGCGTTGAGGCCCACGTGCACAACGGCGTGCAGGGGTTTGCGGTGCTTGCAAAAAAGCTTAATCCCGCAGCGAAGAAATGACGCGCCGCGCATAGGAAGCCATGCGGGACGCTTCGTCCTTTGAAAGCCCCATTACCGCAACGCCCCAGTGGCACGCGACGCTTTTTGCGCTCTCTTCCACAAGCGGGATTTTGCCGACCTTGAACGGAAGCCTTTCGGTTTTTTCTTTTCCAAACACGAATTTTCCGCCCGAATATACGACGGGCTGGCGCTTGACGACGATTCTTTCATTTCCAAAATCGCAATCAACCACCTTCGCCCAGCTTGGCCTGCACAGGTCCTTGTTTTTTGCGCTCTTTTGGGCCTTCTGAGAGACAAACCCTGCGACGTAGGGGTGGAAGGTGTGCTGCAGCGGCGGGATTTTTTTTGGAAGATTTGAAACTATTTCGTCAGCCCTTTTTTTAGATGCAAATTTTCGTCCAACCCACTTTTTTTCGAACAAATCAACAACATCGTCGCGGGTTACTGAATCGAGCAACTTGTTCCCAATCCAGAAGGCTTCCGCAACGTCGTAGTCGTAGATGTCTTTGATTCCGTTTGCTTCGGCTATTGTCTCCAAATACGCCTTCTGCGTGCCGAACTTTCCGAGTTCCTTTCTCAGGCGAGCGGAGTTTTCCGTGGAAGGGTTCTCCAAGTACTTAGAAAACGGGTTCCTAAATTTCGGGTCGCCGCAGTAGCCGCGCAGATTAGGCGCAAGACCAAATCGGGCGCACAGCCCGATTCCGTCCATCCGGCCTATTGCTTCCATCTTGCAGCTGCCTTGGACGGCGAAAGAAGAAGCCGCAGGGATTTTGGCGCGTACTCAACAGCTGCCGCAAGCACTTCGGAGTATCCGGCAATCAAAAGCGTGCCAGCAGAAATCAGGACCATCCCGAATGCGGTGCTGGTTGTGACTGCAAAGCCTGCGAACGCAATGCCAAGAAGCGTGGTAATCGGGCCTGCAAGCGCAAGGGTTGCAGTTGCCTTTGTAACTGAAAGCCTCGAAAGTGCGGAATACCACGAAGAAAGGTAGAGGAAAAGAAGAGTCCCGACTGCCGCGCCCCACAGGAGGGCTGAAGGGGAAAAGGACAGCATCGCGGAAAGCGAATCGATTTTCCCGACGCATGCCAAAATCACAATCATCGCAACTGCTCCTGCAAGCATCCTGCTTGTGGCAATCACGCACCCCGGAACCTCCGCGATGAACTTCTTCGTAAGCGTCCACTCGGCTGCCCACAGCACAGTCGAGCCAAGCACGAGCGCCTCGCCCAAGCCAAGCGAGAGGTTGCCGGAGCCAAGGAGGATGAAGTTGCCGAGTATCGCAAGCCCTGCCCCTGCTGCAAACTTGTAGTCAAGCCTTTCCTTCAGCGCGACCCCTGCAAATATCGCGGCAAAGACAAATAGGAAGCGGTAGAGGAACGAGCCTGCGGGGCCGCCGAGCATTGACAGGCCGTAGAAGAACATCAGGAACGGCACGCTGCCGCCCACTATCGTGATGAGCGAGAGCTTGGCAAGCTGGCTGCGGGAAAGTGAAATGATGCCCTTGTAGTTCCCAAGGACAATCAACGCAGCGGCAAACAGCACGCCTGCAAACGCGTTCTTGAGTATGGTGTATGCGAACGGGTCCTGGCCGGACACGCCGACCGAATTTATGAATACCGAAATGCCGCTGATCAAAGCGGCTGCAAGCGCGAACGCGATGCCTTTCCTTTCCGAAATCTCAACTGCCATGAGAATAACCCCCTTGGAATGCAAATTTCCTTGAACCTAAATTCCCTGATTGACTTTTTACGGCCAGCTATAAAAAATCGCACACTGCACGGAAAGGCCCAAAAGCGGGTGCGTATGAAAGCCGCATTCGCGGCGCCTTCCGGACAAGCGAACATAATAAGAAAAGTTATTATATAATAACTTTAATTATAATAGTATGCAGTTCCGCGGTTTCCTCCAATGCGTGGCCGGGTCCAAGGTCAAAGCAGGCGTCGTCACGACGCTGGCATCGTCCCCCTCCAAGAGGTGGACTGGCAGCCAGATGGCCAGGGAAACGGGCTTTTCCCAGCCCCAGGTATGGAAAGCGCTGCACGAGCTTGAGAAGCAGGCGATAGTCGCCCACGAACGCAGCGGCAAGGCGGAGGTATGGCGGTTCAACAGCAGGCACGTCTTCGCGGGGGAGCTTTCACGCCTTTCGCGGCCAAGGAACGCCCTTGCGGAAGCGGTTGCCGGCCTGATGGGAAAGAGGGTCGGGCTTGGCCGGCTCGAACTGGTCGTCCTGTTCGGGAGCGTGGCAAGGCAGGACGAAAGCCACGACAGCGACATCGACCTGCTCATAGCCTATCGGACAGGTGGCGACGAAAGCGCGGTGAAACGGGGCACTAGCCAAGCCGCAAACGAGCTCCTTGAAATGACCGGAAACGCGCTTGCGCCAGTTTATTATTCGGCCAAGGAACTCAAGGCTAAGCGGAAGGGAGCCTTCGTGATGGACGCGCTTACGCAGGGCACGGTGATTTACCAGCGGGGAGTGACCGGAAAATGAGCGACAGGACTGCAAGGGTTGACAAGCCCGATTTCGCGGCATATGAAAGGAAGGCGGATGAATTCTACGCAAGCATGGTTGACGCGTCCCAACGCGGCCATTGGGCCGCGGCCTGCTCAAACGCGGTGCACTGCGTGATAAGCTCGTGCGATGCGATAGCGGTCAGGATTCTTGGCGAACGCTCCTCGGGCAAAAGCCACGACGAGGCCGTGCGGCTGCTCGCAAAGGCAAGGCCGCCTGGCTTTGAGGAAAAACTGCACCAGGTCCGCGACATCCTGTCGCTAAAAAGCAAGGCCGAATACGGCTCGGAGATGCCTTCGAGGGGCCGGACGGAACTGGCGGTAAAGCAGGCCACCCGGGTCTACCGGTGGGCGAAGGAAACAGTCAGGAAGTGAAAGACTCGGGCAGAACAACAACCCTTGGGGCGGGCTGAACACCATTCAACCTACTTGCAGGCTGCTGCCTGCGGGTGGTCCGCGCATACAAGCTCCTTGAGCAGCTCATTGCCTTCCTTCAGCGCACTCACCTGCGACTTGAGGCCCTCAATCTGCGACTGCTGCTCCTGCACAGCGCCTGTGAGCACCGGGGTGAGCTTTTCGTAGGACATCCCCTTGTAGCCCTTGTCGTCCGTTGTGACCAATTCGGGGATGACTTTCTCGACGTCCTGCGCGATGAAGCCCACCTGAATGCCGTTGGTGAAGCCCAACTGCGGATACTCGTCAGCCTTCCATTCGAAGTTCACCGGCCGCAGCGCAAGAATCTTGTCAAGCGAACTCGAAGGCGAAAGCGCTGCCACGTTCCTCTTCCACCGGCTGTCCGAACCCGACCACGCGCCTGAAGTCACCCACGCGGTGCCTGCGACAGTAAGCGTGTAACTGGGAGTTGTTGTGCCGATGCCTACGCTACCATATCCGGAAGGGACGATAATCGCGTAGTTACTAGTCGCGCCACTGGCTGCAAAATATCCGCCAACATTTGTCGTTGCCCCTGAACCTACCGCTTCGGCATCAACGCCATAATTTGTTCCGGTCGTTTTGGCGGCTATGGAATACGTCGCAGCATCGGTGTCTGTTGTCCTAATGGATAATTTCGCCACGGGGGCGGTGGTTCCGATGCCGACGTTTCCCGCCGGGCTTATGTAAAACCTTGCCACGCCCGAGCCGTAGGCCGGAGACCCGGTAGTTGAAGTTGACTGCAGGATTTCAAAATCTCCCGCAGTTTCGACGTTTGCGTGCAGGCGCCAGTTCCTCTGGTTGGCGTTGTTGCCAGACGAGTACAGGTCAAGCGCGGCGCCCGCGTTCGCATTGGGCGCGCCCTGTATGCGCACCACGCCGGTGGATGACGGGTCCTGGATATGCAACTGCGCTGCCGGAGTGCTGTTCCCGATTCCGACGTTGCCGTTTCCGGCAATTCGCATCGCTTCCGTCTGGGCTGACCCGCCCTTATGTGGCGTGAATGCGATGCTCGTCCCGTAGTTTACTCCTGCACCCGAACCTGCATCGACAAAAGTCATGAATGCGGAGCCTGCGCCGAAGCCGCCGCCGGACGCGGGCTTGCCGAAATATACCGGCATAGTGGTGGTTGCGCCATCCCACTCGTGGCCGACAGTCAAGTTGCCCCTGACCACTAATTTTTGCTGTGGTGAAGTCGTCCCTATGCCGACGTTGCCGTTGCGCACTATGAAGTTGGCGGGCTGGCCATCATACCACAGCATCGGGTTGACGGAGCTGCCCGCGCTCTCGTAAGTCAGGTTGCCCCGTCCGTCGTAGCGGAGGCCCACGTGGTATACGCCGTAGTTGAGGAACTGTATGCCAGTCTGCGATGCCGCAGGGCTGCCCATCGAACCGCCGATTGCAACCGAACTGTTGAGGGCAGTGACCTCCAATTTTGATTGTGGGCCAACCGTCCCGATGCCGAACTTGCTGGTATTGATATAGGACGAGTCGGCTGCGCCTCCGGACAGGAGGATTGTCCTTGTCCCTGCATCGAACAATTGCAAAACGCCTTGCTTGCCGGAACTGGAACCGTCGCCCAGCCACACAGCATAGTTGGAGGCTGAGACTGAGCCGTCGTAGATGCTGATGCCGCCAGTTGAGCCTGAAGGCGCGATGATTGTCAATTTCTCATCCGGACTCGTCGTGCCGATGCCGACCTTGCCTCCATAGGTCACGACCAACGGAGTCCCGCCGCCCTCGGTGCCGATGCCGACATACCTATTGTCTGCGGTTGTGCTGTCGTGAACGTACGCTATCCTGCCCGACTGGCCCGACCCGACGGATTTTCCCACCAACAACTCCACGGACTCGCCGGTGGCATCGACGGCGTTGAAAAACTTGGCTAATGTGATTGAGTCGGCGGTGCCGCCGTTCACTTCCAATTTTGCGCCCGGACTAGAAGTCCCCACGCCCACGCTCCCCGAATTGTAAATCCCGCCCGTTCCCGCACTCCAATAATTGGTGGTGCCGAAGTTGGTCGTGCAGGCGCCGTTGATGCAGAAGCCGTAGCCGCTGCCCACGTTCACGTTTCCCGCCACATCGAGCTTGTAAGCCGGGCTAGTAGTGCCGATGCCGACGTTTCCTGCACTGGTCACAACCATACGGGCAGTATTGCTTGTTATCACCCCAAAATTGTGTGCAGCCACGGTGCCTATCATCAGGCTACTTGCGCCAAAATAGGAAGATTGTGACGGACCATTACGGTATATTCCCGCGTTGGTATCGTAGAACTGAATCGTGCTGAAGCCATCCGCAGCAGTATTTTCGACCTTAATTGCAAAATTGGCCGCTGAGGCACTGCCATTCACGTGCAATATTGAACTTGGGGAAGCGGTGCCAATCCCCACATTCCCAGCGCTGTAATATATGTTCGAGCCTGAAGTCGTCCACTGGCTCGTGCCGTTTCCGCTTCCGGTGAAGGCGGAGCCGTTGACAGTGAAACCATAGGCGTTGACAACGCCCGCAACGTCAAGCCTCTGCGTGGGCGAACTCGTGCCGATGCCAACCCTACCTTCGCTTGTGATGCGCATCTTCTCCATGGAAGAGCCGCCGTAGTTTTGGAAGAAAATCGCACCCAAATTGTCCGCCCCGTCCCGGACCGCACCCACAAGGCCTATGTTGTTGATTACGCCTGCATCATCGCGTATGTTGAACGAGACTGCAGTCCCGAACCCATCAGTCATGTTGGTGGTCTTGGTGGCCAGTATCCTGGCGCCAGCCCAAACTCCATCAGTGGTCGCGCCGGTTCTTTCAAACAAGGCAAGGTCTGCAAAGTCCGGCTCGGCCACGTGCAACAGGCCTTCCGGCCCAGTAATCCCCACACCCAAATTGCCAGTCGCAGTAAGAGTCATCTTCGTACTGTCGTTGGTATAGAAAGTCAAATTCTTCTCAGCAGTGGTGCCTATCACCATCTTGTCATCGTGACCTCCCAGGCCGACGTAACCCCAACGCGAAGTGTCATTGTAGAACTCAATGTAAGCAGCAGGAGAACCCGAAGTATCCTGCAGCCGGATGTTTGCATCCTGGGCAGCGACAACGTGAAGCGGCCTGCCCGGAGAAACCGAACCGATGCCCACAAACCCCGAAGTGGCGTTGGCAAAAAACGAGCCGTTGCCCACGTAAAAATTACTCGAAGAATTCATCGCGCCGTTCTGCACAACCAGCCCCGCTGACACTAGCGGCAAGAACGCGATGACCAAGGCAACGACTGCCGTAAACCCAATCCTACCAATTATTCCTGCCATCCGAACCCACCTATGCCCAAAAACTATTCCCCAATGCTCCAACTTTCGCGCCAAACGACGCGGCTTGAATGTAAATGCAAATCACGGCGTGCCGTACTGCCGCAGCTGGCCCGTCAGGCACAATGCGCCTGCGGGGCTTATGTATGAAACGTTAATGCCTGAGAGGTTCTGGACCACGAAGGACTCTTCAGGGGTGCTTGCGCAGCTTGCGTCGTAGCCGTTGCAGTTTGCGTCCTCGATGCACAGGCTGCCGGAGGTGTTTATGTAGGCGCGCGCAACACCGCCCGAGTCCCTTATCACGAACGGCCCCGAAGGAGCTGAAGCGCAGCTTGCGCCGGAGTAGCACCCGCCCTTGAGTATGATGTCTCCTGTTGGCGAGAACAGCGCGACGTTGTTGCCGGAGTCGTCCTTGACAGTCACAAGGAACTGGATTGCCTGCAACGAGGATATGACGAAATCTCGGGTTTCCGAAGAGCCGGACGAAAGCGCGACAACCGAAGTGGAATAATTGTAGGACGTGCCTGCGCTTGCGTTTGCAAGGTATGTTGCTGACGAGCCCTCAAAGGACGCGTTAAGGTAGTAGTACCCTGAAGCGTTCGCAGTGGCGGACTGGGGCGTTGAGGAGTTGAGGCTCACAACCGCGCCAGGCACCCCGATTCCGTACGCGTTATAGACCCAGCCTGAAAGCGAGGCGTATGCAAGCGGCAGCGGGCTTGGCGAAGGCGAGGGGGTTGGCGTGGGCGTGCTTGCGCAGGTGCCTGAGAGCGCCTCGCCGCCCTGGTTCACCCCTGCTGCCGGGCCCTGGGAATACACCAAGTTGACGCTGTCGAATTCAAACGAAGTGCCGCCCTGCTGGCCAAAGCAGGGGTTCTGCGGCACGCTGAAGCTTGAGTTGGTAAGTGTGATGCTTTGCCCTGGCTCAAAGACCTGTCCCGGGCTTCCACCAACCGGCCAGAAGCTCAGGCCGGTGCCGGAGTAGTTGAAGAAAAGCGATGTGAGGTTTGCCGAATCGTCAAGCCTGTTGGTAAGCGCAATCGACACGTCATTCGAGCTGAGCTTGAACGAGGATATTGCAAACGGGTATGCGCCGGCCCAGTACGACTTGGACTGCTGGCTCATCAGCCCGCTTTCCCCGGACGCGATTGACGACAGCCCGCCCATCGCCTGGACTACAACAAGCGATACCGCAAGGACTGCGCCCAAGACCACAAGGTACTCCGCGGAACCCTGGCCGCGGGCAGGAATTGGCATAGAATAGGAAGGCAAAAAGCGTTCTTATGCTTTTAGCCAAAGGGCATCTGGGCATCCCGCGGCGCCAATGCGCCCTTTTGAGGAAACCGGGGGCAACCGCATCCAGGCAAAGGTAAGTTTAAATCCTTTTGTCGCTTCCACCTGAATATGGCCCGAAAAATCCGGATGGGATGGTTCTCGTTCTCCTGCTGCGAGGACAACACTGTGCTGTTTGCCGAGATTCTCAACGACCACTTCTTTATGGTGCAGGAAAAGTTCGACATAATCCACGCCAAGGTCCTGCAGAACGCCAACAAGTGGGAGGAGATGGACGTCGCGTTCGTGGAAGGAGCGATTGCGAACTTCGAGCAGGAAGAAACCCTCAAGAAAATCCGCAAGCTCAGCAAGACGCTTGTTGCAATCGGCTCGTGCGCATGCACGGGGATGCCTTCGGCTTCGCGCAACAACTTCGACGAGAACACAATCCACGAAATCAGGTTCATCAAGGAAAAGTTCAACATGCTTGACAAGGTCCACCCGCTCAAGGACATTGTGAAGGTGGACATGGAAGTCGGCGGCTGCCCGATGGACGAGGCAAAATTCTTAGAGGCGCTGACTGCGATAATCAAGATGTACGGTGACTTGTAGATGCACGGCGGACACGATTCTGAAAATTTGGAACTTGGCCTGGAAGGCTTAAGCAAAGTTGAAGGCCACGTCGACTTGGAAGTCAAGGTCAGCAAAGGAAAGGTTGAGTACGCCAAGCTCAAGATTCCCGAAGCCAAGCGATTTTACACGCAGGCAGTTCGCGGAAGGCCTATGCAAGCCATTGCACAACTTGTTTCTCGCATCTGCGGCACGTGCTCGATGTCGCACATCTTTGCCTGCACAAAGTCCATCGAGGACGCGGTTGGCCTGGTTCCAAGCGAACAGACAATGAAGCAACGAAGGCTTAGTATGTGGGCGCACCTGATTCGCGACCACCCGCTGCACTTGTACTTCTTCGTGCTCCCCGATATGTTCGACAAGGGTTCGGTGTTCGACTTCACCTCGCCTGAGGAAAAAAAGATTATCGCAACAGCTCTTGAAATCAAGGCTGCTGGGAACAACCTTTCAAAGATGGTCGCCGGGCGCTCAATCCACGCGCCGTGGCCGGTGCTCGGAGGGTTCACCCAAATCCCGGACAAGGCGAAATACCCTGACATCATCCACCAGCTTGAGCACGCGCGGGAACACTCCCTTGAACTCCTCGATGTCTTTTACGACTGCCAGTGGAAGTTCGAGCACGAGACCACTTACGTTGGAATGGTGGGCCCCAACTTTGACTACCTTTCTGGAGACTTGCTTTCCTCGGACGGGATGAAGATTCCGGAAAAGGACTTCGGCCAGTACGCGCAGAGGATTTGGCGCGACTACTCCACCGCTTCGGCATTCCTGCTCCAAGGAAAGGACTATATGGTGGGCTCGCTTCCGCGGCTGAACCTTGGAAAGAAGTTCCTGCACAGGCAGACGCAGAAGGACTGCGCAAAACAACTCTCGCGCTTCCCGTCCAAGAACGTCTACGACAACAATCTCGCCCAAGCCATTGAGACTATTGACTCCATCAACCAGTCCATTGAAGTTCTCGAGTCTTACGATTTCAAGCCGGAAACTCCGGTTCAACCCACACGAAAGGACGGCGCGGGATTTGCGGTAGTAGAGGCTCCTCGCGGAGTCCTGTATTATAACGTGAACATCCGCGACGGGAAAGTCCAGAACATCAACCTTGCAATCCCGACTGGACAAAATCAAGTAAGGATAGAGAAGGACTTGGCGGAACTGGTGCAGCAGCAGGTTGACGCCGGAAAGCAAAAGGACCACATTGTGCACGAGATGGAGAAGCTGGTTCGCGCCTACGACCCGTGCATGAGCTGTGCGACGCACTTCCTGAAGGTCAAGTGGAAGAAGTAAACTAGGGCTGTTTCTTCTTCGGTTTTGTCGGGTAAATCAGGTCTTTGGCCTTGAAAGAGGGGCCGGTTTCTGAAAACCGCACGCGCAGGCCGGTATCTTGCGGCGGTTGCTGGTTTGGCTTTGTCTTTCCAAGTAAGTTGTTCACCGCAAGAAGGTCAAGCCCCAGTTCGAATGCAACTGCGTTCGGGTTCTGCTCGTGCTTTTCGTAAAGCTTCCTGACCTCGGCCTTCGCCTCGTCTGAGCGCGCAAAGAACATCCTAACGGTTCCTCGCTTGTCCTTTGAGAACGTCTTCAGGTGCGGGTAGGAAAGGAACTTGTTGGACTCCTTCTCATTGAGCCCGATGCTGCGGCCCACCGCTACGTGCGACAGGTTGTGGTCCCCAATGAGCTGGTGCATGTTCTTCAGCAGGCCTTCTGATAGTGCCGGGTCGCGGTCGCCTTTGAGGCCCAGCTTCTTGCGGATTTCCTCGTGAGACAACTTGTTTGCGGGTTTTTCCATATGCTATCAGCGTCTTTTTCCGTTCCTGGAACTATTTGGCCAGCAGGGTTATTTTTCCTGCCGCCTGCGCTTCCGCGTCCTTTTCTGCCATCTTCTGCGGAATCGCGATTATCCTCACCGAGTCAATCATGCCCGCCTTGAGCAGTATCTTGAGGTTCCAAGAAAGGTCGAAGTCGTGCATCGAGACAACTCGCGGAAGCTCAAGGTCATCCAAGTCATCCACAATCGAGACTTTCTTGATTCCAGCGGCGACGTCAAGGATTGTCAAGTTCCTGCCATACTCGTAAAGGTCGTCGGTCCCATCCAGCTCGATGAACTGGATTTTTGGGAATTTCTTGCGCAAGGAAGGGAGTATGCGCAAGGCAAGCGAGTCCTGCGGAACCAACGGGTTGCCAAAGACAAGGATTTTTCTACGGCCGTTTCCTTCCGCTTCTTTTCCTCCATGGTTGTGGGAGTGTATTGAAGAAAGGGGGTTCCAGTGCCCGCGCCGGTTTTGCATAACAATATTCCATTCAGCCAAGGGTTTTATCCGCTGTTGTCCCTGCTTTTCCTATGAGGCTGTGGTCGATTCACCCAAAGTACCTCGACCGCCAGGGCTTGCTTGCGTGCTGGAGGGAGGGGCTCCTCGCGCTCTCGGTTGCAAGGAAGGGGTTTGCCGGAGCGTATTCCAAGCACCCCCAGCTTGAGCGGTTCAAGAAAACAAGAGACCCGAACGGGGCAATAGTGTCTTTCCTGCAAGAAATCGCAATGGAGATGATGGCGCGAGGCTACCGGCCAAAGGCGCTTCCAAAGACAACACACAAACAAAGGATTCCGGTCACAAGCGGCCAGCTTGAGTTCGAGTTTTCGCACCTGCAAGAAAAGCTCCGGACGCGAAGCAAAGCCAAGTTCGTCGAGAACAGGAATGCTTTGACAAAGGAAAAAGCCCTGAAAACGAACGCTGCTTTCCTCCCCGTTGCAGGGCCCAAGGAAAGCTGGGAAAAAAGTCGGGCGACCATCAAAAGGTTTATCCTTTTGGATTCAGAAATAGGTTCGACAAACATGAGAAAAGCCCGCGTCAAAGTTACGCTGCTCAAGCCGCACGAAAAGACCGACAGCAGGAACCTGAAAAAGATTCACGCCGAGGTGTCCAAGGCCGGCGCGGTCTACCCGCTACTTGTGGACAAAAAGACCCTTGTCGTGCTTGACGGCCACCACAGGCTCGCGATACTGAAAAAACTCGAGATAGAAAAGGCGCCGGTGATGCTTGTCGACTACTTCGGGAAGGACGTGGCTGTGGGCAGCTGGAAGAAAGGGAAAGTAGTCACAAAGGAGGAAGTCATCAGGCGCGGAATGACTGGAAAATTGTTCTCGCCAAAGACTTCGAGGCACACGCACAAGTTCAAGGCCAAAAAACCGGCCCGCCTTGTTTTTTCCCGCAAGTGATTACGTGAGCCTGAACCGCACTCCGAAGAATATCGGGCCGCGGAAGTCAAGCTTCCTGTTTTTGGAGGTCACGAAGCGGTTCACGTGCTCAGGTATTGCGATGTTGACGTCGCTTGGCGCCTTGGCCATGCCGAATACGTGCTCGAACTCCTTCTCGTCGTTTGCTACTGCGTCCTCTGCCCTTGCCGCCACGTAGGCGCACATTGCCTTCAAAAAGTCAAGCCCGGAATCAACGCCCTTTTCGCGCACTGCAGGGTCAAGCTTTTCTGGGGTGTAGGCGACGATGCCGCCGTCGTAGGCGTAAATCTTGTTCAGGCCTGCAGGCCCGAGCAGCTTCTTTCCTGCCTCGTCCTTGAACACGTCAAGCACAATCGGCTTCTTGTTGAGCCTGCCCTTGAACGCCGTGAAAGTGTAGGGCGTGTCCCTGTCCTTTTCCTTCAGCGTCTTGTGGTAGAGCAGGTCGGCAAGGTTCTTGCCTTCCTCGGTCTTGGGCGCCGCTGCAATGCGGATTGATGCGGCAATCTGCGCATCGGTAAGTTCGAGCTTGGAGAAGAACTGCGGGTAAACAAGCTCGCGGATGTCGCCGTAGGCGTACTGTATCATCGCCATTCGCTCCAACCCGAAGCCGATGTTGTAAACAGGATACTTGATGCCGTAGTTTGCAAGCGCAACAGGGGAGTACATTCCGGAGTCTGCGACTTCGAGCCGCTTTCCCTTCCAGTCGACGTATACTTCGTACTCGCTCTTTGGCGCATAGTATTTGGAAGTTGCCGCCTTGAGCTCGAACTCCGGCTTGGAGTAGCCAAGCTTCTCAAAGACTTTGGCCGCAATCCTGTTTCCTGCCTCGGCGGTGACGTTCTCGCCCATTATGACTATGGACGCGCCGTGGTGGACTCGCAGGTGGCTTGCGTCCTCCTTCTGTTCGTTGCGGAATCGCGGGCCTATTGAGAATAGTGCAACCGGGTGCTCGCGCTTGTCCTGCAGCCCGGCGAGGGTCTCGAACCACACCGCAGTCATGTGAGAGCGCAAGACCATGTTGTTGGGAACGGGGCGAATTTTTCGCAGTTCGGGGAACGCCTTGTCCATCACTGCGGTTGCCTGCTCCTCCTTCCACCCGAGTCCTTGGACGAGGGCGTCCACGAAGTCGTCGCCTTCCAGGTCGCCTGACTTGTAGCGGCGAAGTATCTCGGCAAGCTTTTCCTTTTTCTCTGCTGAAAACTTCGCATCGATTTTGTGGATTATGCCTTCCTTTTCCTTGCTTATCCCAAGTTCGGGGCGCGGAAGCGCAGCCAGGTAGAAGCACCGGTCGAGGATGACCGGAGATTCGGGGCCATACTGCTTGTAAACGTCGGCCTCGTCAAGCACGTGGCGGTTCTCCATCTCGTCAAAGCCCATCGAAAGCAGTGCCTCGCGGATTTTCTGCGCCATCTCGCGCATCACGCTTGGCTCGCCGCGCTTCTTGCGCAGGCTGATTTCGCCCTTCTTGGGAAGAAGCTCCGCAGTCTCAACCCAGGCCTTCTCGAAGTCCTTTTCGGACTGCTCGCGGATTTTTTTAACGTCAAGTTTCATGAACATCCAACTCTCAATTGTAGCGCCTAATGCACTTCCAGGCCGTGCTTCTTGGCAATGTCCAAAAACGACTCGGCAAGGTACCTGACCTGCGAGTCAGTAAGGCCGTAGGTGCTCATCTTGAACGAGCGCGACGAGCCGGGGAAGATTCCCGTGATTCCCCTCGAGTCCAGCTCGTGGGTGAAAAAGTAACCGTGGTCCTTGTGCTTCTGTGCAATCTTGTCGTAGCTTTCGGTGCAGTCTACCTTGGTCAGGCAGTGCTTGCGCGGGCACTCGCTGACAATCTTGTTGCCGTCGACTCTGAGGAACTCTTTGACAAAGTAATTGGAGTTCTTGACTTCCGCATCCCAGCACTTGACGCGTTCCTTCAGGTGCGGCAGGCTTGCCATCATCGCAACTATGTTTGCGCCCATCAGGGTGCAGCCGAGCATCTCGACTTCCTTTACCCCGAACTTGCGTCCTGAAACGTCGCCTGAAATCTTGGTTGTGCGGAACACTTTCTCCGCTGCCTCGTTTGTGGTTGCAAGAACCCCGCTTGGCGCGGGGCTTGCCATGCTCTTGTGGCCGGAGCCGACCACATAGTCCACTCCGAGGGCCTTGCCGTCAACCGGCTTCACTCCAACAGTGTAGGCGCCGTTGTACAGCACCGGGATGTCGTACTCCTTTGCCGCCTTCACCGCGCCCAAGATGTCGTGCTCGTTTGCGAGGGTGTAATCGTAGTGGTCGAATATGACCAGCTTGGGAAGCTTGCCGTCCTTTTTCTTTGCATTCTCGATGGCCTGAGCAACGGCCTCGCCTGTGACTATGCCGCGGTCGTTGAACGCAGCCTCGTGCGCGATTCCGCCCACCTGCTCGATTGCGAGGAACTCCGTGTAGTGCCCAACTGCCTGAAGTATTACTGAGTCGCCCTTGCCGACCAGGGAGGATACTACTGCCTGGAACCCGCGTCGGGCTCCGGGGACTGTGCGCGCAACGTCCATCCCCACGAACTTTGCCAAGTCAACGTGGAACTCCTCAAGGCTGGGCTTCTTTATCTTGTCAAGCCGGAACGGCTTGAGGCAGAAGTCGCACACGGAATACCCGTCGCCGTAGGAAATCATGGCCTTCATCGCATCGGCGGTGAGGTGGCCTGCTGCCTGGATGGGCTGTATGTTTATGTAAAGCTCGTCGCGTGCGCGGGTCTCAAGGCCATCGCATACATAGCCGGGTTTTGACGGGGAAAGGGGGATGGGAATAAGGTCAGATTCACCTGGTCGTGGAATGCTCAAAGGTCAAGGTCCTTTTCGATGACCTCGATTGCTTTTTTTGCGGCATTAAGCGCCGCCTTGGCCTCGTGCTTTTCCTCCTTGGAAAGCTCGTGCTTGGGCGCGGTCTTGCGGAATACCATGCGCAAATCCGTCAGCGCGTAAAGCGCGTCGAAAAGCGCGTCAACTGATTTTTTGGACATCGTAATCGCTTCGGTTGTAAGGATAATTTTGCGAGCCGGAATTATAAACGGCTTCGCCCGGGCGGAATCAGCACACAAGCAGGCTTGCGAACGCAAGCATCGCGGCAAGCATCCCGTACTTGTAGTACCTTGAGGATTCTTTGAACTTGCCTGCCTGCAGGCTTGCAACAGCGATGCCAAACAGCGCAATCGACGCAAACAGCACGAGCGCAAAGAAAAGCGAGCGCGTAATCCCCAAAACCAGCGGAAGGAGCCCCACTGCCACGGAAACCGCTGTTGACAGCACAGCTGTGCTTGCCGCGTTCTTTTTTCCCACAAGCATCGGAAGGGTGTGCTTTTTGCCCTTGTCCGCCTCGTAGTCCTCCAGGTCCTTTGCTATTTCGCGCGCCCACGTGATGAAGAAGGTCGCCGATGCAAGTATTGCCACCGTCGCGTAATTGCCTGTGATGCTTGCACCCATCACGAACACGAACGCGTTGGAGAGTGCGACCACCGCGTTGCCGAAGTACTTGAGGCCGGCAAGCTTGGACGAGTACACGTACAGCAGGATGGAGAACGCGATTGCCACGCAGAACGCCGCCTGGTTTGCGTAGAATGCAACCGCAATCCCAAGAAGGAAAAGCGAGATTGCCACGCTTTGCGCCTCGCGTGCGGACAGGCGGCCGCTTGGAATTGGCCGCGACTTCTTTGCCTTCCTGTCAACTGCATAATCGTAGTAGTCGTTGATTGCCTGGCCCGCCCCGCATATCAGGAAGGTGGCTGCTGCAACCAGGACCGCTGCCGCAGGCAGGGCAAAATGCCCTATTGAGAGCCAGTATCCCAAAAGCGCGCCGAACCCGGCCATTACGCAGTTGAGCGGCCGCATAAGCTCTACTATGGCGCCTGCCTTTGAGAAGTTGCTGTCCATTGCAATTACCTTTTGGCAAAACCGGTTTAATACCCTCCTGCAAAGGCCGAACGAGAAAGCCCCACTGAAACGCTTTTATCGGCCCGGACGCTCCTTTTGAGTAGATATGCCAAGAAGGGCCAGCAGGCCAGTCACTGTAGAGCGCATCGAGCGCCGCGTCAGCATGGCGCAGCGGGAAGGAGTAGTCTACGAAAGCCTCCACGAGCTTCTGCTTGACGAGGAGATGGAGGAACGCGGCATACCTGCTGGGGAACGCGCGCAGAGGCGCAAGAAAAGGGTAGCGGTAATCGGCGCGCAGGGCGACGTGGGCGCGGGAGTGGTTTCCGGGCTTGCCGAGGACGACTTTGACGTGATCGCATTCGTGGAAAAAGTCTCGGAGGCGCTGGAGGTCCTTGACAAAATCACCAAGGCGCTCAAGGAGTACCGGGGCGCCGGGCTGAAGATTGTTGCGGACAAGCTTGATGACGAGGACAAAGCAACAAAGCTGTTCTCGCGCGTTTCGCAGGTGGTGCGCATCTGGGAGGCCAAGAAGGCCTACCGCGAGGCAAGGATTGCGTCGGACTACTTTGACAGCTCGCTAAGGCCTTCGCTCATACTTGCAAACGCCTGCCGCAGGTCGCGGGTAGACCGTATAATCCTGGCATCGCACGACACTGCAAAGGCCGAGGTCAAATTATCAACTGACGTGCTCAACGTGGTGCGCGGCGGCCGGTCGCTTTCCGAGGACGCGATAGTGCAAAGCGGGGTGCCCTGCGTTTCCGCACGGCTTCCGCAGGCCGAGGGTAAGACTGCAGGCACTGCGCAGGGAACCGACAAGGGCATCGCCGCTGCGGTTGGGATGATTTCGCACATACTTTCGCACAAGAAGATGGTTGGGGCCGAAGTCTCAATCTCTGCCTCGGCGCTTTCCAAGGCAAAGGACGCAAAGGCCCTGTCTGCGGCGTTCGTCCTTTCGGCTTTTTCCAAGGCAAAGAAAACTGACGGGCAATGAAACACTGGGACGGCGGACCGGGGGATGCAACCTGCACCGGCCCCTAAAAATAAATCATTATAATAGCCTGCGTGCAGAAATTCAATTCGGGAAAATCAACGAGTCCCATAGGGGATTCATAGTTTTAGGGGGGTCTTTTTTGTGATAGCTGAAACCATCGCGGCTCTTGCGGTAATCCTGTCCGTAGCCGTTCCGGGAATGCTGCTTTCGTGGGCGGTCCTTTACCGCACTGCAATGGGCCGCTTTGAGAAGTTCTTCATCGGAATCATACTCGGGCTGTTCATACCGCCGCTTCTTGGCGTTCTTGAGTTCGTCTTCCTTGGAATGGACATGAACTTTGGGGTTGTGGCGTTCAACTCAATATTCGCATCGGCAATAGGCCTTTTGCTTTACTATTACCAGGCAAGGAAGCTCCCCCGGCTTGACTTGCACTGGAAGAAGGAGTACGCTACCCAGGAGTTCTGGGAGCGCACGTTCAACGCAAACAAGACACTCATCCTCCTCGTAATCCTGGTCATCTTCGGATTCTACGCGCGCTACGCGACCTCGGCTGACTTTTACTTCTCCGAAATCGACCCGTACTACTACACGCACGTGACCGAGTTCGTTGCAACTGACGGCCACATCCCGCTTAACAACGACGACGCGTACTCCCCGCAGCTCAAGTTCCAGCGCGTGCCGCCTCTTGTGCATTACATGGCCGCAGGATGGTACTTCGTATGGCAGGGCATAACCGGCGCTTCGTACACCAAGGAACTTGTATCCGCGTTCATGCAGCTCTACCCGCCGCTATTGGGCGCGCTCCTTTGCTTCCTCGGGTTCATACTCGTGCGCGAGGAGGCCGACCGCAGGATTGCGCTTGCCGCAGCCGCCCTGTTTGCGTTCACACCCCAGCTCATAGACAAGATGGCAGCTGGAGTTGCGGAGCAGCAGCCATTTGCGCTTTTTGCAACCATCCTGATATTCTCCACATACATCATCGCAGTCAAGACCAAGAGCCTGCGCTGGGGCGCACTCGCCGGGCTTTCAAGCTTCCTCATACTCATAGGCTCGTCGCAGTTCGTCTGGCCCATCATGGTCATCACCGCGTACCTGTTCTTTGCCTCGCTCATGGAGTTCTGGGCAGGCGAGCTTGACTGGCGTTGGATGGCCGTGAACGCGATGGTAGTGGTTGGCGCGCTTGCAGGAAACGTGCTGCAGCTGACCTACTCAGCAGCATCCCCGCTTGGCATATACAACGGCATACAGCTGCTCATCGCGGCTTTCGCATTCGCGGCGCTGCTTTTTGCCGCTGCAAGGTACAAAATCCTTGCAAAGATCCGCTCGGCCCTTGAGCTTTCCGACGGGAACGCAAAGCTTGTGTTCCTCGGAGTGGGCTTTGTTGCGTTCGCAGGAGTGATGGCATTCACTCCCCTCGGAGGCAAGGTGGTGTCCTACCTCAACTACGGCCTCAACTTCGCAACCCCCAACAGCGCAATCATGATGACCGTTGCCGAGGAGAACCAGGCAACCGATGCGATGGACCTTTCCGCGTACGGCGTGTTTTCCTACCTGCTCTCGCCCAAGAACCTCCTGATGTTCTCAGCATTGCTTTGCTACGTGATAATGTTCGCCACCCTTTGGAAGAAGAACCGCAAGAAGATTGCGCTCGCATCGGCGGCCATAGTGGCGTTCATATTCGTATTCAACTCCACGTTCGACCCGATGATGGCAGCGGTTGCGGAGCCCCTGGGCCTTTCAAGCATGGCCAAGTTCATAGGCGAAAACGACATCTTCTACTACCTGGGCCTTGCGATAGTCTCGACAGTTGTGACTTACGTATTTGCGGAAAAGAAGAACAAGCTGCCTTTGCTGTTCGTTCTCATCTTCTTCCCCATCTCATTCATCGGGATACACAAGCTCAAGTACATCGCGCACCTTGCAACTGCGCTGCCGATTGCGGTTGCGTTCATACTGTTCCTGCTGTGGGAACTGAGCGAGCTTTTCTCGCACTCGTTCGGCCACTCCGCACAGGCTGTGAGGAAGTACTCGGCCTGGACAATACTCGGCATTGGAGCGGTGCTTGTGGTGGCGCAGTTTGCGCACGCCGCAGGCTCGCCTGTAAGGCTTGGCTGCGACGACACGTCCTGGGGCAAGACGCTCAACGGGTTCACAAGCGGGCTGGGCATACCGTTCGTTTCATCGGGCTCGTCGGTGCAGAACCTCTGCGGCCAGCGCATCGGCGAGGACTGGCGCGACGCCATGGCATGGATGAGCATCAACCTTGATGACAACGACCGCGTGCTTTCCTGGTGGGACTACGGCCACTGGACCACGTTCATTGCAGGAAAGAAGACCGCAACTGACCCGGGCAACGCATACCCCGAGTACAACCAGGAGGTCGCCCGCGCGCTTGTAAACGGCCCGAAGGAGGAGCTTGTGCGCGTGATGAAGTACCACAACTCGACGTACTTGATGCTTGACTCGGAGCTCATCTCCAAGTGGGGCGCGTTGAACTTCCTTGCAGGGACGTTCGAGGGGCTCTACCGCGAGCCGAACGCTTCGGCGGACTACAACGTCACTCCTGCAATCGACTGGACGCAGGGCACCGGGAGGAGCACCTGGGAAGTGGAGCACGCCTTCGAATTCATGTACCCGGCGTACACCGCAAACGAGTCCGGAACTGCCGTTGCCATGACCTGCCCGGGATTGATACCGCGGCAGGCAATATACTCGCAGCTTTCAGGCCAGATATACTGCGCAAGCCTTGGGCAGAACAGCACAATCAACCTGTTCGTGCTCAAGAGCGCGTCAGGCGACCAGGTGCAGCTGAAGGACCCCAAGATACTGCAGATGGGAAGCGGGACCCCGTCGTACTCCTACATCGGAAGCTCGGGCTCTTCGGAAGTGTTCATCGACACGAACGCGGTGATGCTCAACCTGAACCCGGACTTGGCGACTTTGAGCAACGGCACCAAGAAGAGCGTGCTGTTTGACGCGCCGTACGTGCAGCTGTTCTTTTACGAGAAGCTGGACGGGTTCGAGCTTGTCCACAAGAGCACAAACGGCGGCGTGAAGATATTCAGGCTCGTGCAGTAGAAAAAAAAATCAGCGCCGGAAAAAGGAAAACCGGAAAGCCAAAAATACGGCCTGCAAAAAAGGAAAAATTAAAAGTCGGGGGATGTTGCTCCCCCGCTAACTCTTTTTTTTTTTATTTTACTCCGGAAGCGCGGGTATTGACGCGGTCTCGTCGGGCGCGTGCATCCTGCACGCTGCCGGGACCTTGACAAAATAGCCCTTCTTGGCCTCAAGCGCATCTGCCTTCACCCAGTCGTTTGCCTCGGTGTCGAAAGAATATGCTACGGTGATGTTGCAGTTGCCCCTGTAGTCGGAAAGCTTCACAGGCTCGTAGGCCAGGTAGCTTGAGCACATCTCGGTGGTGCCCCCGTCGGGGGATGGCACCTTCTCGCACTTGCCTGCCTTGACCCTGTTTCCTACTGGCGCACCCATCATGTTCCAGCCTGCCTTGAGCTCCTCGTTGTAGTTCTCGTTGGCGTACGCCGCCTTCTGGGAGAACACCACCGAGCAGCTCTCAGCCGAGTAGAACCAGTGGGCCTTCGGGCCGTTGATGGAGCTGAAGCTTGAGGACACGTACTGCCCTGCCGCGGCGTTGTAGTAGTACACGCGTTCCCTTGCGCACGAGGTCTTGTACAGGCCTGCGTAAGTCGAGGGGACCGAGAACAGGTTCCAGCCGGGCCGCATCTCGATGGAGACCAGGCTTGCGGTCGGCACGGGGACCGCGGTAGCACCAGGCACCGAAGTTGCGTTGACTGCTATGGGAACGACCTTGTTCGGATAAACGCACTTTGCGACGCACACCTGGGCGCAGTAAGTCCCGTTGGTGCCGTTGCACGAGGAGGCGCACTTGTTCCACCAGCCGCCCTTGCGGGTGCACTCGTACTCCTCGTAGGTCTGGCCTCCCGTGGAATTGGAGCCGCTGCTTGTTGCGTTTGCAGCTGCGACCACCACGACGACCTGCTTGACCTTGGCTACTGAGCTTGCATCCCACGAGCGCATGTACTTCATCGTGACCGTGGCCTTGCCCACCGCCAATGCCTTGAACTGGTACGCATAGTTGCACCCTCCGCCGACTGCGATTGCGGCGATGCTGCCGTCTGCGGAAGTTGCCTGGGACTGGCAGTCCACTGAAGTGTAGCCAACGTACGAGACCACGCCGGGGTTGTCAACAGCCACGGCCCAGTTGTAGCCCGTGCTGGGGTTGGAGTATTCCACTACCTTGAAGTCCTGGCCTGCGAGGGCGTAGTAGGTGGACGAAGTGGTGGCTGCAATGCCCGAACTGCTGCCGCCGGATGCTGACGAATTGGCGGCCTCGCTGACTGCGTACGTCGAAGTCGCGGCCACGCCTGCTGACGACGAGGTCGTGTTGGAGTCAGTTGCAGCTGCAAAAGGCAGCGCGAACGCGAACGCAAAAACCAGGAACATTAAACCCATACCCTTCCTCATTGAGGACCACCCGAATAGAGGCAAGTTGGCCGCAAATAAAAAACAGGCTGCAAGCGGGTTGCCGGCAAATAAGGTGACACGTTTTTAACACTGCCAAAGAATCTGATTACAGGAAAGCTTGGGGGCGAAAACCGCAATGGCATTCGAACACAAAGTAAAGGCGCTTCCCTTTGCGTACGGCTCGCAGAAGGGGATAAGCGAGGCCACTGACAAGAGGCACCACGACACGCACTATGCGGGGTATGTTGCGAAAAGAAATGAAGCCGAGCAAAAATTGGCAGCTGCAGACAGGACAAAAGCAAACGCGAATTACAGCGACTTTGGAGAACTCAAACGCAAGGAAACTTTCAACGCATCCGGGCAAATCTTGCACGAACTTTATTGGGATGTGCTTGGAGGCGATGGGGCGATTGATGCCAATTCCGCAATAGGAAAGGCAATCGTTGATGACTTCGGCTCCTTTGAAAACTGGAAAGCGGATATGGTTGCTACTGCAAAATCCTCGCTTGGCTGGGCAATACTCTGCCTCGACCCTTCGGACGGCAGGCTGCACAACTACCTCTGCGACTCGCATAATCAGGGCGCTGTTTGGGGCGCAATCCCGCTGCTTGCTCTTGATGTTTTTGAGCACGCATACTACGGCGACTACGGTCCCGACCGCGCAAAATACATCGAAGCATACTTGTCCAACATAGACTGGAAGAAAGTCGAGCTGCGCTACTCAAAGCACTCGTTCCATCACGGGAAAAAATAGGGGCACTGATGAAACTTGGCTGAAAGCAACAATTACAGGTTTGCAAACAGGAACACCCTGCAACCCAGATGCGTTCCTGCAAAATCCACGCTGCAAAAGCTCCTAAGGCACGAGGAACCCGAGACGCGCTACGACGCAATAAACAAGCTTGGAAGGTTCCATTACGACCGCAGGATTTTGGAACGCTCAAGCCTCAGGGACAGCGAGCCGCTGAACCAGGAACTCGCGCGCGACTGGCTTGAAAGGCGGCTTGAGCGCACGATACAGCACGACTTGGAGGAAGGCACGCTTTACCCGCATCACGAGCTTGGAAGAAGCGAGTTGCCGCTTGCAGGCAAGCTGCCGGCGGTTGTTGTTGCAGTTGACCACGAAAACGAACTCTCACCCAACAAAAACATCAAGCACCTCGTCGGGCTTACTCCGCAGCAGATGTACAACCTGGGCATAGAGCGCACCGACCCTACTTGCGGGGAAGATGAGGACGGGGCGCACCTGGAAAAGGAAATGGAGCATATGATGCAGCAGCTTCCCGGCCACATAGTAAACCCCGGCCTGGGAAAGGTGGTACTTGAGTCGCTGAAAGGAAAAGTCAACGCGCTTGTCTACTGCACAACCGGAAAGGACGTAATCGAAGGCCCGGGCGTGCGCATCTCCAAGGCCCTTTCGAAAGCCCTTGACGTCGGGCCAGGAGAGCAGCTTTTGATACACTCAAAAAACGGCAAACTCCCGTCCAACGGGCGTTCAATCATACGGGTTTGATGCGAGTGGACCCGTCCCTTCTTTCGGATTCCAAGACGCCAAACACCAAGGCGGCTGTTTTTCTTGTGCTTACAAAGAGGCACCCGCTTTCTGTTGCTGAGATATTCCAGAACGTGAGGGAGAACTTCCGGCAAAAAATCACCTACCAGGGCGTGCGCAAGGTAGTGCTTTTGCTTGCAAAAGCCGGAGTGATTGAGAAGGACTCCGAAAACAGGTACGCAATCAGCCAGAAATGGATTGAGATGCAGAAGGAAGAGACGCGCGAGCTTGACATGCGTTACTGGGTCGGCCAGAAGAGGCTTCCAAGCGAGCTCGAAGAAGGCGAATCCGAAACCTACGACTTTTTCGGCCCGAAGGCGCTTCCCTATTACTGGATTTTCGAGGAGGCCAAGAAGATCAGGCCGGACAGGCAAAAGTCAGTGATAGTCTGCCAGAACATGTGGCCGGTTTCCTACATCACGCCAAAGGAACAGGCCGTGATTGCCGCAGTGCTTGCAAAGAAGGGCGGTTTTGCGCTTTGCAGGGGGGACACCGAAATCGACCGGCATTTTGCGGAATTTTTGAAGAAGATGAACATTGCGCCAAAGACCGGAGTCAAGCTCAAGTGGGATTACGACATCCTTGCCTGTGACGGATTCGTGTACGAGCTTAAGCTTGAAAAGAAGGCTATGGCGGACTGGACCAAAATCTACCGGCTGAAACTGCCGATGGCGCAGAAGATGGCCGAGCTTGGCAAGTCTGTGTCTGCAAAAAGGCGCATAAAAATCGTTGCAAGGCACGACCCGAAGGCGTGTTTGGAACTTCTTTCCTGGGCGGAAAACGAGTTTTCTAGATGCAAGTAACGTTCATACCTAGTTGAAAGTTTGCCTTGCAGAAATCGAATTCAATACGTTCATACGCAGATGAATTTTACTATTTTCCTCTTTCTGCAAGACTTCTTACATATATGAACGTTCAAGGGTACCTGCAGCGGACCCCTGCCTAAGTGCCACGAACTGCCCGAAAGAAACCAATCCTGGCATTTTGAACATACTTGTATGAACGTTTGGTTTGCGGATTGCTTGAAAACTAATCATACGCGTATGAATAATCATGCTCGCTTATTTGCCGGAATTTGGTTCTTCAGCTTGGCCTGATTAACTCGATTAAGCAGTGCAAGTTCCTTGGCACCGCGATTGGGGGCAACACCCATCTTCCTCTGTACAAGGACGCTCCTAAGCTTGGCTGCACCGGCATCGGAAAGCTCAAATGACGCTAATGTTCTTGCGGCCATCGCGGAGTGCCCGATTGGGACGGATGGTTCGTACCTTTGCGAGCCATATTCCGCCCGCTTTACTGAATTATGCACTGCGGAAAGAACTGCATCTGCAAGGTAACCGCCCGGGACCATCGCCTTTGCAATCGCCTTGATATCCCCAACGTCAACAGGCGGCTTGGCGGCCTCTTTTTTTCTTAGCGCAAACATCGTGGTGATTCCCACTTCCTGCGTGGGCGAAAGGCCAGTATTTCTCGCAACAGCTACAGTATGATTTGACTCGGGCAAGGAGCGTTCAGGCCGATTCAAACCAAAACGTTCAACTGACTCCCGTGCTGCGGCAATGCCTTTGGGGTTGAAAAGAGGTTTTCCAGCCATAAAATCAACTTCATACAGGTATGAATAATTCAGTGCTTTTGCTGAGGCCGCATTCCGAACTTCTTTCCTAAAACCTCAACACGATCCTCAGTATTGTCCTTGTTGACCACGTCGTCCGCATTCAGGATGAGGTCCTGCGAGGGCAAACCAAATACTTTTGCCTTTGAGTGAAGGTCTTTTTCCAGGTCTTTCTGGATTCCGTATGCTGAATAGGGGGAGAAGTGGAGCTCGGGTTTGAGGCGTTTTTTGTTGTTTGAATCGGTTTTTTCCATAAAATCACCAGTTCATACCAGTATGAAAAATAATTATTTCTTTTTCTTGAATCTTGACTTCGGCACAGGCCTTTGCTTTGCCTTGGGAACAGCCTTCTTGGGCCGTCCTGCAGGAGATTTCTTTTGCCTAAGCAAGCGTATATACCCCGGAGTCTTGGCCTCGGCCTTTGCCACCAGATAGCCCAGGGCGGCGTTGAGGCTGACTGGCTTTCCAAGGCGCGACTGCAGCCTGCCTGCATAGCAGGTGAGGCCGCGGTAAGTCTCGGCGTCGATTCGCACAAGTTTTGACATGGAAATTATTAGGGGAAGCAAGGTTAAAAGGGTGCCGGAAAATGAAGGCGATTACAGATGCAACCAAAGTATCAAGTGTAAACAAAATATACTTTTGGATAGAGACATTTGGTAGTGCCTAACTCGAAGTTTGGACAAAAGATTTCGGCAACAAAACTGCATAAAAAATGGCACGAAAAACGGTTGGAGAAAATACTGAAAAAACGAATTTGATTTTTGGGAAAAATAATCAAAACACAAAATCGTACGAAAAGCACGAAATGAAAAAATCGCCTCAAAGCGGAACGCTTTTGTTACAAAAACTGCCTAATGCTATTCGGTAAACTGCCCTCGTAGAGGGCATTTGGGGAGGGAACAAAAATGGCTATTCCAGCTCTTGGACTGCCTGAAATCGCAGGAATCGGCCTGCTCGGCATTGGCGCAATCATTCTTGGCATATTCATACTCGGGTTCCTCAAAAAGGTCCTGATGAACACAGTATTCGGACTTATCGCCCTGTTTGTGATCAACTACCTCGCAGGCGTGCTGCAGATGGACGCGCTGAACCTCCCGATTAACCTCATTAGCGTGCTCGTGACGGCCATACTTGGCCTTGCCGGAGTGGGGCTTCTCATCATCCTCAAGCTCCTGGGCATAACTATCCTCTAGATTTTCCCTTTGTTTTCCCTCGCAGGACGTGAAAATGGGCCGAAGAAGGCCTATCCTTCCTTCTTTTTTGTAAAAATCTGCCTATGGCGGCTTGGGATAATGGCTTTTTCGAAAAAAAGTAGTTACTGCCAGTGCTTGAGAAGCAAATCCTTCATTTTTTGCTTCCTGGAGTCGCTGAATGGCTCGAAGCAGATAAACTGCCCATTCCTATTCGAGTCGGGTATTGCGTGGATTTCCAGCACTCCACGAAAGAGGGGCTGCTTCTGCAGGAGCCCGGAATAGAATCCCTCGCAGTCAAGCTCGGCTTTGCTTGCGTGCATTATGTACCTACCATGGACCAAGCCGGCGTCCTTTGCATCGAAAATGAGGCTTCCCCGTCCAGTGATCGGGTCGGGCTTGAGTTTTACCTCTGGAAACTTGTCTTTAATCACGAGCTTGCGCGCAATCATTTTCGGATGAACTAGCTTCCTTTCTTCAACGGCCAATGCGCAGCGCCTCCAAAAAACCCTCAGATGACATAGCGCGCAGAGGCAATTTTAACCTTCGGGGAGAAACGGAGGCTTCCGGAGCGCCGGATTTCTCCTCGGGCTGCCCATAGCTGCATCGGAGAATCACTTTTCAGCGGAAATGGCGCCAAAAAGGTTTTATAAGACTATAACCCAATTATAACTATGAAACGCATGTACGTCATGATTCCCGTAAGAAAGGAGACCAAGGACCTGGTCGAAGCCTACAAGAAGTCCATAGGCGCCAAGTCGTACGACGAGGCTCTATCGCGCAGCATGGCGCAGCACCAGCCGACGGCTTTGGAAGTCCTTTCCTCATTCGCAGAACACTTTCCAGAGGGCCTCGGCCCGTTCGTGAGGGATAAAAGTGAGAGAAATTTTGATAGATACTTCCGCGATACTCGCACTGGCTAATCACACCGCAGACGCGAGGCTGACGTCCGCCCTCTCAGAGGGGATTTCGTCGATTTCGATAATCACCTATGCGGAAGTGGCCCGGATCACCATAAAAAAATTCGGCCAAATCCGCTGGTCAGAGGCAAAGGGCGACCTCGAACGCATGCGAATAATCGGCCTCGACACCGAGACGTGCGAGATTGCCGCCCTGAACGCACAGAAATACAACCTCGCCATTGCAGACTCGCTGATTTACGCCAGCGCACTCAAGAACGGCATGACGCTTGTCACCTGCGACTCAGACTTCAAAGGCAAGAAGGACGTCATCTACGTCAAATAAGGCAGAATACTCCGCCGTTTACCGGAAACCCTGCCCATGGCTGCCTAGGAGAATGTGTTTTCAGCGGAAACGCAGTCAAGCCAGACTTAAATTCATCTGAATAGGACTAAAAATATGGCAAACCGCTCGAAGAAGGAAAAAATGCCTATTGCAGAGTTGGACGCGATGTTCAAGCAGTTCCAGACCGTCGCTAAGAGGGAAAAACTCACCCGGGCGAAAGTGATCAAGGAAATAAAAAAAAGCAGGGCAACCCTTTCAGAAATACCTCTAGGCGACGAGGAAGGCGAATACACTCCGGAATTTCGACGCGGGCTTCTCAAAGCCAGGCAAGACCTCGAGCGAGGCAAGATAGTTTCGCATGAGACGGTCAAGCGCAGAATAGCCCGTAAATGACTATTTTAATAACTATTTTAGTCACTATTTTTATGTGATTTCAATGAATGTGAACATTCGATTTACTGGCGCTGTTGAAAAGATCCTCGATGAGGCAGTAAAGCAGGGCTATGCGGCCACAAAAACCGAGGCCTTGCGCCTGGGCGTCTTCGAGCTGAACAACAGGTTCAACCTCCTTACCGAGATGGAGGATAGGGAAGACGTGGCGCGCGCAGACGAGATAATGGAACGCGTCTCAAAAGGAAAGGAAAAGCTCTACTCCGAAGCCGAGGCCAGGAAGAAGCTGAAGTGATGAAAATTTGGCGTACAAACTCATCTTCACACCTGACGCGTACGCCTCCCTCGACAAGCTAGACAACTCGGTCAGGATACGGATTGGACAGGTCCTTGACAAGCTTAAGGAAAACCCGCAACTTGGAAAGCCCCTGCACGGAAAGTGGGACTACTACCGGGCGCGCTTTCTTTCCTACCGCCCGACATACACGATTGACGAGAAAGAATCCACAGTCACCATAGTCGAAATCGGAAAACGCGACAGCATTTACCGCTGACAAACACCCAAATAAGCCTCCAGCTACCTTATTTTTTCACTTCAACGGCCTATCTCAGCCTCTTGGAACCACTTTTTTGAAAATGGACTCAACCCTTGACCCTCAAGTCATTTCGACAGCCAAAAAGTTCGGCATCACCACTCTGACAAGCATCCAGACGCTGGCCATCCCAAAGATTCTCTCTGGCAAGGACGTGCTTGTAGTTGCGCCTACTGGCTATGGCAAGACCGAAACCGCGATTATGCCCATATTTTCCGAGCTGGCGCGTCTGAAACGCGCGGGTAATGACTGGGGGATACTCGCAATCTACGTCACTCCCCTGCGCGCTCTTAACCGCGACATCCTTTTGCGCCTGCAAAAGTGGTGCGACGAGCTGGGAATCCGCCTCGCAGTAAGGCACGGCGACACGCCCCAGTCTGAGAGGCAAAAACAGGCCGATAATCCCCCTCAATTTCTGATTACCACACCGGAGACTTTGTGCTCGGTGCTAGTTCACGCCAAGCTCTCCCCAGCCCTTTCCTCGACTCGTTTTGTAATCATCGACGAATACCACGAGCTCCTAGAGGGAAAGAGGGGCATTCAGCTTGGTCTCTCAATCGCCAGACTACGGAAAAAAGCCCTTCAGCCAATCCAACTAGTTGGCCTATCCGCAACCATTGCCGAGCCCGAAAAGGCGGCCAAGACTCTTTCCACCAATGCCGTTGCATCTGTCCTCGATGAGAAGCGCGAGTACAAGCTCTCGGTAGAGTGCATAGAGAAGCCGAAAACCCAGCTCTCCGGAGCAAGCCCAGACGCAACAAACGCCCTCTCCCCTGCATCAAAAGCATCCTCTTCTTCCAATTCCTCAAAATCCAGCCCATTGATAGCCCGAATCCGCGAGCTTGTGCTTACCCACAAGAAAACGCTCATCTTTTCCAACACCCGCTCGAATGCCGAGTGGCTTGGGTCGCAGCTGCACCAACAGCCCGACCTTTCCGACCTCGTAGCAGTACACCACGGTTCCCTCTCCACAGCAGCCCGAAAAGAGACCGAGGATGCCTTCAAGCACCCCGAAGGACTTCGCGCAATCGTCTGCACCTCCTCGCTTGAGCTGGGAATTGACATCGGCGACGTTGACCTGGTTATCCAAATCGTCTCTCCTCGTCAGTCAACCCGCCTCCTGCAGCGAGTAGGAAGAAGCGGTCACCGCACTCACTTGGTGCCATCCGGAATCATACTCTCTGCTGACGCGCTGGATTGCGCGGAATCCGCAGTATTGTGCATACAGGCAAAGCAGCGTTCGCTGGAAGCTCGCCACGAGCAAAGGCCCTGCCGGGACGTGCTTTGCCACGCCATAGTAGGGGCTGTTCTTGACCTGCACCCTGCAACCACACTTGGCCAGGTGCGCTCCATCCTCTCAACCGCGCCTGCTTTTACCTCGGTAACCCTTGGCGAATACTACGACCTGGCCTTGGAAATGTCCCGAAAACGCATCCTCAACTTCGGAATGGGCAAGAACCTGCCCTCGCTGGAGGACGCCACGCAGGAAGAGCTTGCTGCCCTGCCTTTGCGCCGGATGCCCCGCACGCTCCTGTACTACTACGAGAACGTCTCCACAATCTCGGACAAAAAGAACCTGTTTGTGCGCAACGCCTCCACCAACAAGTCAATGGGCGTGCTGGACGAGGACTTCGCAGCCCAGTTCCTGGCAATAGGCGCGACGTTCATCTCCCGCGGCAGGCCCTGGAAAGTGCTCTCGGTATCCGAAGACGAAGTCGCGGTTGAGCAGTCAACTGACTACACCGCAGCAATACCCGAGTGGCGAGGCGAGGAAATCCCCGTATCAGCATCGACTTCGTCGATGGTCTGCCAGCTTTTGACGGAATGCTCGCACCTTTCCGTTGCCGAGATTTCCTCCAAGTACAACTGCAACCCAACCGCAGCTGCCAAGATACACGGCCTCGCATCAAGCCAGTCAATGGCATTCCAAGCCACGCCGACAGAGATTTTTGTCGAAAACCTGCCCAACCAGCGCATTGCAGTCCATTGCTTCCTTGGGGATGCTTTCAACGAAGCCTTCGCAATCTGCCTTTCCAACTTGCTTTCCCAGACTGCGAACCGGGTCCGGACGCGTCCGGGCACTTACGGGATTCTGCTTGACTTTGAACAGCCCTACGACGCAACCAAGCTCGCTGCGTTGATCTCCGGCCTCTCGCCGGAAGCATTCGCTTACGCTGTTGAAAAGAGCGTCTCTTCCACCCCGCTCTTGCGGGCTCGGTTCTTTCACGTCGCCCAAAGGTTTGGAGTGTTGCCCCGGAAGGCAACACCGTTCCGGAACCCCTACGGCCTTCGCCGCCTGGTTGAACGCTACCAGTCCTCGCCAGTGTTCCTGGAGGCAATGGACGAGATTTTGAAGGACAAGTTTGACCTGCCCAAGCTCAAGGTTTTGTACTCGTCCCTGCGTACCTTTGGGCCTGCTTCCGGTTCGCGCACGCGGGTGGTTGTTGTTTCCCCGTCCGCTTCCTCGCCTTCGGCGTTGTCAAAGGCAATGTTGGATGCCGCTTTCTCGCACGACGTTTCCGCATCAGAAATCGAACCCAGCGAAGACTCTTTGGAGCAGTTCGTCGCATCCACGAAAGACAAGACCGCCCGTCTAGTCTGCACTTTTTGCCATAAATCTTTCTCCGTCTCGCTTGCGGACGACTGGAACGAAAAGATTTCCTGCCCATTCTGCGCCTCCTCGCAGGTCACCACAGCTGATTACGAGGAAATCTTGAAGGAAAAGGAACGGAAAGAGATTTTGGATAATTGGAAGGCAGGAACAAAGGCAGTAACAGCAAAGGTGTCTTCAAAGTCAAAGAAGAAAAAACGAAGGGCAGAAGCGCAAGCCCCGACAGCGGAAGTTTTCACCTCTGCGACGAAGAAGAAAAAAGAAGCGGATATGTTCGCAGTTGCCGGCCTAATCGCCACTTATGGAATGCGCGCAGTAATCGCCTTAGAGGTCTTTGGAATCGGCCCCGAAACAGCCGCCCGCCTCCTCTCGCGGATGCACAAGAACGAGCACGACTTCTTTTACGACTTGCTGGTGGCGCAGAAGACATTTATCAGGACGAAGAGCTTTTGGAAGAGGTAACCACAAACCGAGTAAATTATCACGTAATTTGGTTATGTGATAAAGACAACGATCTTGAAAGAACGAAGAGCTTCTGTAAGAGGTAAATTCACCGGAAATCCACTCTCTTTCGGATTAAAAACTCGAAAATGAAGGAAATTACCATCGCCATTTACGATGGCGGGAGTTTGACTTCGTTGAAGCCGGTTGAAACGTTCTGGTACAGGGGCCAAAAATGCAAGCACTGCGATAAAGTAGTGCCAGTCTTCGGGCTAGGCCACCACGTGCCAGAAAGCGACGGCGAGGATGAGTTCAGCAAAAAGGGAATCAACTTTTACAAGTGGGGCAACAAAAAAGAAGAGGCCTACTTCCTAGAGCGCATAAATAAGTTGTACCAAGAACGATTCAAAGGCACCATGAACTTTGACATTATTTGCATCGTTCCCAGCCACGAGCAAGGCAAATCAAATGAACATATGGAAATGATCGCACAAAAAATTGCAGCCGCAATAGGCGCCAGATTCGTTCGCCTCTTGGAACGAGGCCGAACAGTAAAAAGCCAACACGAAATACTAGGAGTAGATGCGCGGGAGGAAAACGTCCGCGGCTCATTGACAGTAAAAGAAGACGTTCGCGGAAAAAGCATCCTCGTCCTTGACAACACGTGCATAAGCGGGGCGAACTCCCGAACTGCTTTTGATTGCCTGACCGAAGCCGGAGCTTGCAACGTTGTCTTCATAATTCTTGGACTTGGAAACAAGGCCAAAGACATAGACTTTGACATTAATCCAGCATATCGCGGAAGCGCGAAGGACATAATCGAAAAATGGCACTGGCCCAAGGTGCCGAAAGAGAAACGCGAAGACTACAAGAAACAGCGGAAAGAAACTCCGCCTGAAAAGGTTTAAAAGAAACCGAAAAGTGAAGTTGCTTATGGGCAATATATTACAGGATTCTAATATATTACAAAATCGCCTAATGGGACAAGATTTAGTCAACTGGATGAAACTAACTCGCGTCAAAGGCCTTGGCCCTAAAAAAATGCAGAACCTCCTATTCTCGTTCAAATCCATAGACAAGATAATGACCGCCCCTAGCTCCGAACTCGTAGCGTCCGGGATATTCTCGCAAGAAATGGCCGAACAACTGGAACAACTCAAAAAGGCCTCAGATGAAAACTTCTTCAACGCCATTGACGCCTGCGAGAAAAACGGCATTACGATAATAACCTTGTTCGACGGGCTTTACCCGGAACGGCTCCGCAACACGCAATCACCGCCCTTGATGCTCTTTCTTTTAGGCGATGAAAAGCTGTTATCGAACGAAAAAAACATCGCGGTTGTTGGTTCCCGTAAAGCAGGAAAGACTGCGCTTGAATTTACATACGAAACATCAAAGGAACTTACAAAGCAAGGCTTCGGGATAATCAGCGGAGGCGCACTGGGCGTGGATTCTGCAGCGCACAAGGCGGCTCTTGACGCGAACGCCAAGACCATCTGCGTGCTTGGTACTGGCTTCTTCAAACTATACCCGGAAGAGAATACTGCGCTTTTCGAATCAATAAGGAAGAAAGGACTGTTGGTAAGCGAACACTTGCCTAATTTCCCCGGATCCCGCTTCTCGTTTTTACAGAGGAACCGCATAACTTCGGGCTTATCTTCAGCGGTGCTTGTCTGCGCTGGAGAGGAAAAAAGAAGCGGCACGTCAACTCAGGCAAGCATCGCGGTTTCTCAGGGAAAACCTATTTTCTGCCCTGAACCGAAACTGTTCGAAAGCGAACCTTCTGAAAGGGAAGGGATTTCGTACATCATCAAAGAATTCAAGGCCACCACCGTCCCGGAAGACCCCGTGCTTGCAGCAAAAAGAATTGCAGGCTTGCTGCCATCCTTCAAAGCGCGCAAACCCGCTCAGACGCGCCTGGTTTAGGTTTAGGGCAACGGATGCACAAGAACGAGCACGATTTCTTCTATGACTTGTTGGTGGCGCAGAAGACGTTCATTCGGACGAAGAGCTTTTGGAAAAGATAATTACCCAAAGAAAGTGCCCAACGTACGTTGGAAAATGTTCCTTTCCGGAGAGAACTCATCCATTACATAACAGAACGACTGTGGCGGCCGAAAATTTGGCTTTCGCAAATATGGATCCAGCGGATTGGCGAAGTCGAATACCTTCTGGATTTGAATTGCGAATGCCTTCTTGCAACCATCATAGTAATCGAAAAACGCCTTCTTAGAAATACCTGAATGACGTTTACACTTCTTCCAAATCTCCTGTGGAGTGCCGCATATTATTTTTCCAATTAGGAATCCGCCAACAATTTTGCTTATCGGTGCAGTGACGTAAATGAACGCTTTCTTAACTTGAGGATTCTTGAAAATAGACCGCCTGAATTCGTACTTCTTCTTTCCCGACAATATAGCATTGGCATATTCCGGTTTAAGGGAAAACAATACGTTCATCTAGATTGCACCTCCTTTTCAATCGACTATACTGGACTTGAGTTAGCTCTCCAATAGACTGCGGAGCTGAATGCAGTATTCCGCCCGTACACAACTCCTCCAATGGTACTCTTACAGGCAAGTCAAGGTGATGCCTGAATAAAATCGCCAAGACTGGCCGGGCCACCATCTGATTAATTTCTTGGACGCTATAAACCGTTCGTTTTCCAACGAACCGCGTAAGCTCGTCGGCATTGGATGACCGCAAAGTCTTTTCGACAACGCCAAGGCAACCCACGGATTGCTCATCCCTTGAACGATAGAAAAATAACATATCACCGGGAGATATGCGAGTAATATGAGAATGACAAAGGTACGCCTTCTTGATAGCATTCCCATATGGATTCTGCTCATAATCACTGAGGGTCGTTTGCTCCCGACGATATGTTGGAAAAAGCCTGTTGTGGTAAACCGGTTTGATTGGAACTATGAACTTCTGTACATTTTCGCCATCTTTCAACGCAGGATAGTATTTACGAGCGAAATCCAGAGGCGTGAGATTAGTTAAGTCCGCTGGAGTTGGTACAAAACTTTTGACAAACACTTTTTCCAGCTGACCTCGTGCATCGCGGTTTCTGGCGTGGTTAAACTCTGAAAAATCAAATTCATTCAATAACACGACTAACGGATCGTTTTCTTTCACATAATGGGTAAGATAAATCTCCCTAATCCTGTTCCTGAAACAGAAGTCAAAGGCAATCTTCAGAAATGCTTCGCCGATTTTCGAGCCGGGCATATCGACCTTAAGTGTACAGATTTTCAATCGCCTAATGCTCGGTAATGGGTATTCGGTCTCTATTACGTCTGTTTCTTCCTTTAGAATCATCAACGCTTTGAGCCTGTCGGCCTCCTCATAGTACCAGCAATCCCGTCCCTGACGGGATATCCGTTCAAACCACCGGTTGAATTCAACCGCATCGTAATCAGTCCTTAATGAATCAAAGAATTGGTCGTTAACGTCTAATTCAGAAACTAAACCATGAACCAAAGTACGACTGTCAGGTTGCCATCGTTCATGCAAGGACTTGAGATACCTGAGCGCGGACGATATCGACAATACGCGGTCATCGCAGCCAAGACGGGCAGCCTTCCGGAATATGCCTAAATCCTCAGTTACAAGAAAATCGATATTATTGCGATATAAGGTATACAGGAGTTCATTGTCCACTGCCTCGTTTGGGCTGCCATTCTGAGGCAACGCAGCCAGAAACGTCTCGTCGGGAGTCTGTACAGTAAGCTGAGGATACCCTCGCAACTTGGATTCCATAACGCGCCGCCGCTCCAGGTTCTCATCGCGAGAAATATCCGCAAATGTGGACGGATGAACAAACACCTGATGGCCATGCTGACGAATAAGAGTCATCATGGCCTGAAGGTCTTGCGTAAGCTGACGCGGGTCCTCGACACGAATCAACACATTGGTATCGAACAGAAGCCTCATGATTCTACTCCTGAGCCGACTTTTTTAAAACGAATGAGGGTGCATTTCCCCCATTTTTTATTGCATAAAGATATCTCATCTTATGGCTGATGTGTTCGATAAGAAGACCCGCAGCAGGATAATGTCTAAAATCAGGGGCAAAAACACAAAACCGGAACTTCGTCTTGCTGCCGAGCTTCGGCGTGCGGGCCTGCGATTGTCCCGGCACGCAAAGCTTCCGGGCACGCCCGACTTCGCTTCCCGAAAATACAAGGTAGCGGTGTTCGTGGACGGTGAATTCTGGCACGGATATAACTGGAAAGTACTAGGAAGGAAACCGCCCCGAGGATTCTGGCAAAAGAAGATATTACGGAACATGGCTAGAGACAAGCGGAATAATCAAGACCTGCATAGAGTAGGTTGGCGGATTGTACGGCTGCGCGAGACGTTTGTAACAAGGAAACCCAAATATTGTCTTCGGAGAATACGCTCCGCGATGAGGGATAAAAAATAACTCGAAAGCCGGTTGCTTTTTATACAAAGCTCATTTCAAGAGATTCGTGAAAAAACTGATAAAACGCAAGATAACCGCCCAGCAACTTTTTGACACGCTTACCCGCGAAAGGATCAAGGAGAAATCTGGCCACCTCCAATTCGTGTTCGGGAACATCGACTTCGTGATTAAGGACCGGAAAATTGTGGGAACCGCCATCCAAAACTGGATCGGGGAATGGTTCGAAAGAAATAACATCGCTTACGCGGTTAAGCCAAACTCACAGGACTACCCGGACTTTTACCTAGACCCGGATGGCAAGACAAAGGCACTGCTTGAGATAAAGACGTTTGACGCAGACCGCAGCGCAAACTTCGACATAGCAAACTTCGAAGCCTATTGCAGGTCTCTAAAAACAGACGCTTACCGCCTTGATGCGGATTACCTGATACTCTCCTACAAGATGGACAAGGACGGGACAATCACGATACAGAACATATGGCTTAAGAAAGTCTGGCAAATATCCGGTTCGTCCGGTGAATACCCCGTAAAGGTCCAACAAAAGCAGAATGCTATCTACAACATCCGACCAATAACATGGTATGGAAGCAGCAGCGCCACACCCTCATTTGGTACACGACTAGGGTTTGTCAAGGCACTACACAAGACACTAATACAATACAAAAAGACACAGGCAGCTTCTGCAGGCTGGCTTAAAGACGTAAAAAAGGACTATAAACGGCACACGAAAAACAAACTGTAGAACTGAATTATACTACCACGGCATCAAGAAGACGGGATGCGACCGCCTGCACTACTGGTACTGCGACGGTGTTTCCAAGAAGGTCAAACCCATCGTCAGTGTCAACATCCATCTTGAAGTTCTCTGGAAATCCAAACAACCGCAGGCCTTCGCGCAGGGTGAGCCGACGTATCCCTTTTCCATCGGGAACGGCAAGCTTTGACACATCCATAGCTACAAGGGTGGGCGCACACCCGTTCGGATCCAGCACCTTGCTGACCTCGAAACTGAGCTTCCCGGACACTATGTTGTAACCTTTCTCCTTCCCGACGTGATAATCGCGTTCTGTGTGCTCTTGACCGTTGTCAAGCTTCTTTAAGACAAGCTCCTTCGGGTGCTCATATGTAAGGTATCCCTTTTCGACTAAGTCCTGAAGCATGCTGTGAAGGCCGGGTACATCGAAAAAAGTACGGATTTCCTTCTCAGTAAGCGGCATTCCGTCCATCCAAACAATGCCCTTCTTCTCCGCCCAGTGCCGCTTCCGGCGTTCCTTTAGGAGCTTATCCAGCAGTTGCCGCTGTTTAGCAGAGACCTTGCCTTTCAACTCGATGTCCCAGCTGTGGACGTTGTTCTTTCCGCCACGCTTGTCCTTGATTGCCTTCCCATAAAGCTGGGTCACCTCAAAATGTGACAATAGCGTCCTTGAGAACGGGGTATCCATCGTGTGGAGACCATGCTCTAATACGTCAGACAACTTTGATTTCTTCTCTGGGAAATCGTCAAGGGACACCTTGATTTTCTTTGTCCCCACTATGTAGATGCGCTTTCGGTCCTGCGGGACACCGAAACGTTTGGCGTTGAGGAGCTTGAAATTTACCTTGTAATCTAGTTCATCTAATATCCCAAGGATCGTCTCCAAGGTCCGCCCAATTGGCTTCGTCTTGTCAACACGGTCGTGCTTGATTAGGCCCTCTACATTCTCAAGGATGAAACCTTGTGGCTGCTTTGCGCGGAGAATCCGCTCAATCTCGAAGAACATCGTACCGCGAGTGTCAAGGAAGCCCATACGACGCCCTGCGGAGCTGAATGCTTGACAGGGAAAACCAGCAAGAAGGATGTCAAAAGGAGGTATTTCCGATGCGTCAATTTTTGTTATGTCGCCGTGGATTATATGGTTGCCAAAATTCTGCTTGTAAACGACATTGGCATACTCCTTGATCTCGGAACTGAACACACATTTACAGGCCATGCCCTTGGACTTGCACGCTTGCTCGAAAGCAATCCGAGTACCGCCGATACCGGCGAACAAATCTATGAAGTGAATCGTTTTTGTGACCATCTAAGTCCACGTATTTAGTTTGACAACTGGTTTTTTATGATGGGTTAGAGTGCGTTTCCAGTAACAAATAAACTTTTTGTTTCTATGTTTTTCAGAGCAATTAGCGCATATGCGAATATTAACCTGAATACCGCCGAAAAGGAAATGCCGTGCCAAAACTGGTTTCTTGCAATTCTGGCAGGTATGCAGATAACCAATAAAAGGACTAGAACATCAGGACGTACTTTTTATAGGTATAACGTCAATTTGCGTTTAGATATTATGAGGCTCTACGAATATCCACAAGGCCAGCTTGACTTCGAAGCACCGATTTGGTTGACCGAAGAGAACAGAAAGAAGTTTATCGCATTTATGAAAAGGCTAGACCCAGAATGCACAGTCGTCCCAAACGTTCGAGAGAAAGATCGACCGCCAATCGTTGGGGAAGACAAGAAACAGTGGACGTTTGAAGACGATTTTACATTACTTCGAGGAGTCGAAGAAAACCTGACTTCCGAAGAAATTGGAAATAAGCTCAGTAGAAAGCAATTTTCGGTCGAGTTTCGCTTGGCCAACATACTGAACCCATTCTTCGCATATGAAGAAAAACACGGCAAAGCTGGAGCGGTCGAAGGTTTTCTAAGAGAATGGTATGCCAAATGAAAATCCTGATTGGAAATAAAGGAAAGGTAGACTTTGAAGAGCCGATTTTACTCTCCGAGAAGCAAAAAGAGGAGTTCGAGAAATTTTTCAGAGAAACACTAGGCATGCACGTTTCAAGCCCAGAAAAAAGACTTGAAATTCGGTCGGAACGGTTGGGGGATCAGAAGTACCCAGAAGTAGATTGGGACTTGGAAAGCGATAGGCTTACGGTTCAGCCCGACCTGGATGATGAGGATGTAGCTGCGCGGATAGGAAAAACGCCAATGAGCGTAGTCCAGAGAAGAAGGACGAATATAATGCGGTGCATGATTGACAGAAGAAAAAAGGGCCTTAGAGGTTTTTCCCTAGCGGATATTCTAGATTTTGTTGAAAATTACCACAAAGAAAAGCGCACAGAAAAAGAAAAACGCAAGGCAGTATTGAATATTTGCGAAGAATGTGGGTTGTATCATGACCCGATATCATATAAAGAACAAACATGCGAATATGACGGCTATAATCTAGTCCGAGAACGGGTTGGAAAAATGAAATACGAATTGTATTCTACACAGCCGGAGTTTGATGGCGACCGCAACTGGCTAGATAACTATTTTTTTAAAAAATATCCTGCTTTGGACGGATAACGAAACAGCCAATCAATCATCACAACAACGCATTTATCGCCTTTATCGCGGCCTCCGCGCTTGTCAGCACGATGTCAGTTCCTGCGGCTCCGGAGTAAATTTCCTTTTCTCCCCGCCGCATCCTTATGCTTACGGTTATCATCGCGTCCCACCCGCCGGTAACAGCGTCTACGTGGTACTCGGTAAGCGAGATGTCGGCTTTTCCCAATGCCTTGTAAACTGCGTTCAAGGCCGCGTCAACAGGCCCATCCCCTTCGCCACTAGCACAGCGAACCTCATCCGAACCGTTCTCGGATAGCCGCAAGCAAACGTGCGCAGAAGGCGTCACATTTTTCCCAGTCGAGGCAGTAAGCTCTTCCAAAAACACAGTTGAGTGGCCAACACCGGAAACGGATTGGTAAATCGCAAACAAGTCCGCGTCAGTTACCGGTTTTCCCAAGTCGCCAAGCGCCTTGACTTGCAAAAACACCTTCTCAAGAACTGCAGGGTCGCAGGCAAAGCCGAACTCGTCGAGCTTGAGCGCAACTGCCTTGCGGCCGGAAAGCTTGCCCAGGAGTATCTTGCGCTTGCGGCCAACCAAAGTTGGCGAAATTGCCTCGTAGGTGGCCGTGTCCTTCAGAAGGCCGTCAACGTGGATGCCGGACTCGTGGGAGAAGGCGTTCTCGCCAACAAGCGGCTTGTTGCAGGCAAGGGCAAACCCGGAGAGGTTTCTTGCAAGGACCGACAGCTCGTAAAGCTTTTCCAGCCGCAGGGTGGGCAGGCAATAGAAGTAATCAAGGCCAACCGCAACTTCCTCCAAAGCCGCGTTGCCAGTACGCTCGCCAATCCCGTTCACTGTTGCGTGGAACTCGCCTGCTCCTGCGCAAAGCGCTGCCAGGGTGTTGGCAGTTGCAAGGCCCAGGTCGTTGTGGCAGTGCACCGCAAGAACCCGGCTGCCAAGCGCCTTCTTGACATTCGAATACAGCGAGTACGACGCCTCCGGAGTCAGCACGCCTACTGTGTCGCAGATGCAAAAACGCTGCGCGCCAACTTGCGCTCCAGCCAGAAAGACTTTCTTGAGGAACTCTGGGTCAGCTCGGCTGCCGTCCTCTGCGGAAAGCTCAACTACAAGGCCAAGGGACTTTGCCTGGCGCACGCAATCAACTACCAGCCCAAGCGCCTCGTCAGGGGTTTTTCGCAGCTTCTGCTCTATGTGGAGCGAAGAGGAAGGAAACACCAAGTGCACACCATCCACACCGCACGCAGCAGCAGCGTCGATGTCGGAAGGCACCACGCGCGCAAAGGAAAGTACCTGGGCGGAAAGGCCGGCACCTGCAATTGCCTTCAAAGCCTGCTTTTCGCCTTCGCTTACTGCCGCGTTTCCTGCCTCTATCACGTCCACCCCGGCCTCGTCTAGCTTTCGGGCAAGCCAGAGCTTCTTTTCTGGCGTAAGGTGCGTGCCCGGAGCCTGGTCGCCATCTCGCAGCGTAGTGTCAAGCACCAGGATGTCGTCGCAGAAATTCTTTGAAAAATTCACTGGCTGGTTTTGCATGGTTCACACTCTCCTTTGGAAAAACAATCTTGGCGCATTGCACGCCTTGAAAATAAGCTAAGGCTAAGGAATTTAGAAAATACAATCAGAAAGTTAGGGACGCGTGCAAGACTAGAAGTACAACCGGGCAATGCCTGCAATAAAGAAAGCCCTTCCGTACACCTCAAAGCACCGTTATCAATATTGGATAGGATGGTTTGCGGCAAACTGGTTTATAATCGGAAAGGATACGTGACGGGAAAGTTACTCCTTCAAGTGCGGGTACTTCTTCAGCATGTCTTCTTCCGTCTCCGGCTTTTTGCCAAGCTTGCGGTTCTTCGCCTCGACTCGGAGTATCTTGAGCGCGACAAGCACGCATTCCAAGTCCTCTTTGGATATCCCCTCGCGCTTGGCTTCTTTTTCAAGTTCACGAACGATGTTCTTGAACTTGCGCGCGTCTTTCTTCGGCATAAGAATCACCACAAAGAACAACGATTTCTGGAGGAAAGAACTTTCGTGACCCCATTTCCGTTAACTAAAAGTTTATTTTTCACCGGAAGGAACGCCAGCCAACTCTTAAGACGCAAAACCAGCGAGATTGAATAAGGAGGCGAAAAAGATGAAGCCGAAAACAAAAGCAACCATACTTGAAGAGATGGATAAAATCGCGTCCAAAAGCAAGCTCACCATGAAGGATGTCATGGAGATTAGCGAAAAGATCAAGACGAACGCGAACAAGGAGTTTCGGAAAACCCTGCCACGTAAACGCAAGGAATCTGGTCATTCGACAGGCACTTTGAAAGGCAAAGCGCAATAAGGGTCTTCAAAATGGAAGAACTCCTGGAAATGGTTTGACAGCTTCGCAGGGCTTTTGCAAAACCTAAATCTTCTTCCTCTCAATCAAAGCGTCAATTGCTGCAGAGCGCACCTGCGTGCTGTTGTGCATCACCGCGTTGGAAAGGTGAACGTCGGCTTCCTTTGAACGGATTTTTGCAAGCGCCCTCACCGCCTTGAGCGCTATTTCGGGGTTTTTGTCAAGCGCCTTTGCGCCAAGCTTGTCAACTGCCGACGGGTAGCCGACTGAAAGGGCTGCTGCAGGCTTCTTTTCATAGCTGCGCGCAACCTCTCCCCTCACAAGCTTCGCCTGGTCCAGCGCCTGTCCGTAGGTGCGAAGCTGCTCCTGCACGGCCGGGTCCTTTGCCGCATCCGCAAGAGCATAAAGGGACTCGGACTTCCTCGAAATTTTGGCAGCCTTGCTAATTACCGAAAACGGGACCGAACGCATCAGCTTGCTGAGTAGCGAAACCGACTGCCGGTGGGCATCCAGGCCCAGCGCATCAAGCGCCGCAATGTGCTCAACACCCGGCTTTTTCTTTTTTGCAAGCATCGCGTCAAGCTCGGAAACGTGGCGCGAAAACAGGTCTATGGGGGTTTCCTTCATAAGGCTCAAGGAAATAGTCGCTTGCAGGATTTTATAAACAGCCGGCCAAAAAAAACCGGAAGCGCAACGCGCCTGCCAGCGTTAAAAAATCGCTTGCGCGTACTAGTGTAGGTGAAAAAGATGGCAGAAAAAACCGCCCCAAAAATCCCTCTTGAGAGACAGCACGCAACCAACCTGCGCAGGGCCAGCGACTACCACGCGCTTGTCCCAAAAAGCGTGGGCGAACACCTTGACAAGGGCCACGGCGAGGTCGAAAAACTGGTGCAGGACCTCGAGATGGGCGCGATTGCAAAGGGGCTGGAAGGCCACGCAAGGCAGGTCGACCACTCCGGAAAGGTCGCGCCAACGGAAAGGGACCTGAGGCTTTCAAAAATCAGGATGATAATGGCGCAGGTCGCCCACAAGGCATACCAGGCGGGAAAATCCGGCGAGGAAAGGCAATAGTTTTTTGCCTTCGCCGCGCAAAACCATGACGGGACTGGACTAATTTTTCTCAACAACTATCCTGTGCGCCGGAAGCTGCACCCGGCAGGAATATCCGTGCCTTGAAAGTATGCCTGCGAAGCGTTCGGAGTTTATCGCGGCAAGGGCGTTTCTTCGCGCGAAATCCCGAAAAGCCGAGGTGGCAAGCACCTTCGTCGGGCCGGAGTTATTGCGGGCGACCACAAGGAGCGCCCTGCCCTTTGGCGATGCCGGCTTCCCTGCAAGCTTGTGGAAGGCGCTGGCGTTGCCTAGGTGGAACGGGTCGATTGAAAACGAGCCTGCGCCCCTTGCCATCGTAGCCTTCAGCCCGAGCCTTGCAAGGTCGGAAAAAATCGTCGGCTTTCCGGCCTGCCTGAACGTTTTGCTGGAAGTCCGTTCAACCATCATCGTGCATCACTGCCTGCAGGCGCTCGCAGACGGGTGGTCCTGGCACACCAATTCCTTCAGCTGCTCGTTGCGGGCATTGAGCGCGTCTATCTGCGACTGCTGGTTGGCATTCTCCGCCCTGAGCGCGTCGTTGCCGGTCTTGAGCGCCTTGACCGCCTCGATGAGGTAGGCGTTGAAACCATAAGGCAGCTGCAGCGTCTTGGAAGTGCCGTTGCCCACAAGCAGCGCGTCTCTTCCAGTAGAGTTTATCTCACCCACCCACTCGGGGAAGACCGTCTCAACTTCCTGTGCGACCAACCCCGCCTGCGTGCCCGTGAGATTTCCGTGCTCGCCTGGATTGACCCAATCATAGGTCACGCCTCTGAGCTTTGAGATGCGCTCGAGCGCAACGGTCCCGTTGATTACTGTGATGTTGGCCTTGAGCCGCGAATCAGACGAGTCGGTCCACGAGCCGCCGCCGGGCTTTCCTGCGGAGTTGGTGGCAAGCTGCAACTTGTACGAAGGCGAGGTTAAGCCGATCCCGAAGGTCCCGCTGGTTGTCATGGTGAATGCCACGCCGGTGTTCCATGCATAGTTCAAAAAACCGTTTGAGTCGGCGAAAACCTGCCAGCTATTCGCCGAACCTGACATCTCGATGCCTATGCCGCCGGTTGCGGTGTCGGTGGACTGCTTGACGACGAATTTGACTCCGGGCGAAACCGTGCCGATGCCGACGTTGGCTCCGTACGGATTCAAGAGAAGTGGGTTATAGTTGCCGCTATATCCAGACTGAATGAAACCGGTTCCGCTCGTGCCAGCCATCTTGTTTATCGCAAGAAAGCCGCCGTTTGTAGCAAAATCAGAAGCCATGACACGCATACCATTGTAAACGCCATCACCAACAGAAACTACATCTAATCTTGATCCTGGGCTCGTCGTGCCGATTCCGACGTTGCCGCCGTTGGTGATCGTCATTCGTATGGCGGGGCTGAATTCCGTGTTCGCGGTAGCGGCTGCGTTGTCAGCGTAAAAGTCTATGCCGTCTATATAGCTGAATATTACTCCCCTTGAGCCAAAAGTTCCATGGCTGTTTTTCCATTTCAGTTTAAGGTTACTGCCTTCATAACTGGAAGAATAATACGAATTGTGGCCGACAAAAGCATCACCAGCGGCGTCTTGCTGATCCAAAGATACGCCAAAGCCGCCATCGCCAGCGTAAATTATGCCATCTACATCCAACTTCGAGGAAGGGCTCGCCGTGCCGATGCCGACGTTTCCTGTTGACGCGTTTATCACCATCCTGAGCACGCGGTTTGCAATGTCGGGGTATCCTGAGGACTTTGCCATTGAATAGATGGCAAGCCCGTCGCCGGAGCCCACCTGCTGGGTCATACCGATGCCCCACGCGTACGGGTAATGGGTTGTGTAGAAGTCCATCGCGGCCTGGTACTGGCCCTTCACTGTCGGGTAGGTGTAGTACGTGGACTCAAACAGCGCGGGGTTTGCGTAAGTCCCAAGGAACGAGCTGTCGCTGAACACGTGCAACCCGGCACCGGGGCTGGTCGTGCCGACGCCCACCCTACCGCCCAGCCCGTTCAGGCTCAGATTTTCATAATAGAGGCCGTCCTGAACCTGGAGGTTTACAAAACGGCTGGCCGCTGTGGCGCTTGGGTGGGACCACACGTTGAAATTCAACGGGCCAAGCGTGCCATCGGCACCGCCTGCAACCCGCAGCACTTGGGTGCTTGCGTCGTTGGCGGCGGCCGAGTTCAAGACGTGCAAGGTCACCGCCGGCGCAGCCGTGCCGATGCCGACGTTGCCGCCCTGTTGTATAGTCATACGCTCTGAAGTGGAATCATAAAACCCTAGTTTAGCAGTAGGTTGGCTGCCATATGATTTTATGGAAAAATCCCAATCGTTTGACGAAGGACGGAAATACACGCCGTAGCCGCCCCGGATGAACGCGTTCCCGCCGTCAACGGTCAGCTTGGACTCCGGACTGGTCGTCCCGATGCCAAGGTCTCCTCCAGCAGTCAGCGTCATCTTCGGCGAGTCGTTGGTGTAGAACGAGAGGCTCTTTTCTATGGCCGTCCCCACGACCATCTTGTCGTCGTGCCCGCCCAAACCAACGTAACCCCAGCGCGAAGTGACGTTGTAGAACTCCACGTATGCCGCGGGGCTTGCACCGGAGGAGTCCTGAAGCCTGATGTTTGCATCCTGCGCAGCGGAAACATGAAGAGGCCGCTGGGGGGAAGAAGTGCCTATTCCAACTCGGCCAGTAGCGGAGCTTACGTATAACACCGAGCTTGCGTTGAAGTCGCTTGAAGCCGAGACCTGTCCGTCCTGGATGACCACGTTGCCTGCCGAGGCAGGTTGAAACAGCACGGCAAAGCAGAATAGAAAAAGAGCTATCGCATTCCTGAAACCAGCCGAGTTCATGAATGGATTAACTGCCAACCAGTTTTATACATTCCGAAGCAGGCGCGGCCCTTGCACCGGCCTGCGCGAAGTGCTTTTTGAAACCTGTGCCGTTTTTTCAAGCTTAAATTTCCTTCCGCCCTAAAATCATCTAAGGACAGAACAGCAGAAAGCAAGGGAAGGGCCGCTTGCGAAAAAAGACGAACCGCTTACACAGGTGAAAAGGATGCAGGAAAACAACAGCACAGGCCAAAGGCACGAGCTCACGGCCAAGCACGAGGTGCTGGGCAAAAAGGACTTCCCGTTCCTGGGCAGCCAAGGGATAGTCGTAAAGTCGTGGAGGAACGGCAACAAAGTCAGGTACGAACCCGTCGGCCTCCTGATAAAGACGTGCGACAGCCGCGAGGATGCGAAAAACCACGTCGAGAATGAACAGCTGCCAATGGAAAGGTGCGGGATAGCCGAAGGACACGAAATAACGTCATACTCCGTGCCTGGCCCGGACGTGCTCTCAACCGAGGGCCTTGCCAAGACCAGCTTCTCCAAGTTTTCCCGCGGCCAGAAGGAGTTCCACCTTTTCCTGAAGCTAAAGAAAAATGAAGAGGAGTCGTTTTGCGAGCTGTTCAACCGCCACGGCGCCAAGTAGGCCAAAGGACGAAAAAGGAAAGAAAGATTATGACTCCCAAGAATTCGCTGCAGGAAACCCGCAAGGACGTGGCCCAGCTGCGCAAGCGCGACAACGCAGCAGCGTGGCCGGAGATGGAAGTGGTCAAGCTCAAGCCCTTTGCAAAAGGCAAGCTGCGCGGGGACAAAAGGTGGGACCTCCGGGACAGGACGCTGCAGGCTTTGAGGACGTACTACCAGAACACTACCGGAAGGCTCAAGCCCGAAGTTACTGCGGAGCTTGAAAGGCGGGCTGCGGAAGGGACGCCCGTGCATTTCCTTGACGCCGGCCCGGGGCACGGCTGGGGGATGCACTGGGCGGAAAGGATTTCGCCGAACATAATAGGCCACGGCCTGGGGCTGAACTACCCCGAAGGGGACTCGCCTCAGCCGAAGGGCAGGTGGATACGCAGGCACTTCGAATCAACTATCATACGCCAGAAGGGAAAAAAGGAAGGCTTCTTTGACGTCATACAGGACCACTACGCGAGCATGCACGCGCTTGACCGGACGCTTGCGCTGCAGAACCTGCTCAACTCCCTGCGGCCAGGAGGGGTGCTTGTAAGCTACGGCCTCCCGGAACGCTTTGTGCGAAAATCGATTGTGAACAGGCTTGCAGACAACGGCATCACAGTGGAGGCAAGGAAAAGCGCGGACACGATGCACGTATTCAGAAGGGTTGGAACCACCAAGATTGACTTGAACGGGATTGATTGAACCATGCACGACATACTGCCCATATTTGTGACCGACGGCGGAGAGGACTGGTACGACGTCGCAGAGAAAGGCGCGAAGCTTTCGGTAAAACGGCCGGAGGAATTTGGGAGCACAATAGAAGGAACCAGGGCGCCGGACTACGTGAGCACCGGCGAGATGGTTCTTGACTACCTGCCTGCGGGCAAGTTCTTTGTCTCAAACGACCACGCCGCAACCTACCCGATTGCAAACAGGCACGAGATGGCCGCTTTTGCACAAGAAGACCCGGTTGCGCTTTCACTCATCGTCTTTGACGCGCACCTGGACATCTACCCGCAGGGCCAGGACAGCGGCCTGACCAAGGCAAACGTCCTGCGCGTGCTTGACGAGAAGGCGTTCATAGAAAAAATCGTCTTCGTGGGGACGCGCGCAAGCGAGGAGCTGATTTACCGCGAGCACAGCAGGAAGGTTGCCGAGTACAACAGGCAGTTTGCAAAGGAATGGAGGGAAGCCGGCACTTTCGAGGAGATGGGCGCGCAGGTCGAAATCATCCCCGCAGACGAAATCAAGGGCTTTGCCGACGGCCTGCAGAAGGCGCTTGCGCTCTGCAACCCCCAGAACATGGTCGGGATTGACGTTGACCTGGATGCGTTTGAAAAAATCGATGCAGTCCAATACGACGAGAAGTTCGGCGAGCTGTTGGAAAGCTTTGCGGAGGAGCGCGCCGCATTTGCAAGCAAGAACAAAACCAAGGTCGACAATGACAAGGTCAGGGAAATACTTGACTACGCGCAGTTTGCGGGAAACGAGATGGCTGAGAAAGGCATGCCCGCAACACTTGACCTGCCCAAGATTGCCGCATCATTCGAGTTCCTCGGCGACAGGCTTGCGTTCCTGCACGTCACCGAGTACGAGCAGGAAAAGGACAAAGACGGCACGGCGGCAAAACTCATTGACGGGCTGTTCGGCACTGCAGCCGAAGGCCTGGCAGCTGCTGCGGACAGGCCGGAAAAGGAAAATGAGGAAGACGACGAGTAAAGCCTCCAGATGCATAAGGCGGCAGAACACGGGCCCGCACGCGTTGGGCGAATCAACCAAAGGTAAAAAATCAATCCCGGCACAATTTTTAGGGGGGAACAAACGATGGCAAGATTCACAATCGCAGTCACTGAAGGCGACGGCATCGGACCGGAAATCACCGCCGAGGTCGTCAAGGTCTTAAAGAAAATCACGCAGACCGATGGCATTGAGTTTGCGTTTGTGGACGCGCCTTCGGGAGGGGCTGCATACAAAAAGTACGGCAATGCACTGCCTGACAGCACAATTGAAATCTACAAGAAAGCGGATGCAATCTTCAAAGCGCCGGTCGGAGTGCCGGATTTGCCTCCGGGGCTGATTGAGCACGAGGCGATTTTGCGCGCGCGGCAGGCACTTGACCTGTACGTTAATTTGCGGCCTGCAAAAATCTACCCAGGTATGGGCAACATCTCCCCGCTCAAGGACAGGGTAATTGCAAAGGGCTTTGACGTGACGATTGTCCGCGAAAACTCCGAAGGCCTTTACTCGAGGCGCGGCACAAAGACAGCTGACCGTGCAACCGACGAGAGCGTATTTTCCAAAAAGGGCGTGGACCGCATCATACGCTACGCGTTTGAATACGCAAAAAAAACCGGCAAGACCAAGGTCACCTCGGTTGACAAGGCAAACATACTTTTCACCTCGCAGTTCTGGCGCGTGCGCTTTGAGGAAATCGCAAAGGAATACCCCGGCATCGAGACTGAGAGCATCTACGTGGACGCGATGAGCCAGTACTTGATTAGGTGCCCGGAACGCTACCAGGTGGTTGTCACGGACAACATGTTCGGCGACATACTCTCCGACGAGACCGCGCAGATTGTGGGCTCGCTGGGATTGTGCGCAGGCGCAAACATAAACCCCGAAACTAAAGTCGGGATGTTCGAGCCCATACACGGAAGCGCGCCGGACATTGCGGGAAAGGGCATCGCAAACCCAATCAGCGCAATACTCTCCGCTGCGATGATGCTTGAGTTCTTGGGACAGCCCAAGGCAGCAAGGAAAGTCGAGCTTGCTGTTGAGAAGGCGCTTGCGGACGGGTGCAGGACAGGGGACATAGCGCAGGGGATGCCCGCGCTTTCGACGTCCAAGTTCGGCGACGAAGTAGCAAAGAGGATTTAGATAAAAGTCCTTAGCGCAGATTTTGTGCATTCGCCGCAAGGCCAAAAACACATACTAGTTAGTAGCAGCCGATCTCCACCATGTCCGTTCCGCAGCATCCGGGGTAGTCGCAGATGTTGGCGCCAATGGGCGCGTCCCAACCGCAGCCTTGCGCGTGGGTGACACAGTTGTCAGTGACGTGGTGGTCGAACGCCATCTCGCAGCAGAAGCAGCCGTACCAGCCGCAGCCGCTTGTGGGGCCCGAACTGCAGCTCCACGGGCTTTGGCACGAGCAAGTCGGCGACCTCCACCGGCCATACTGCATGTACCGAGTCCACCCGCTCGGGCAGGCCGCGCCGGACAGCCGGCACATCGCAGTGGACGCGTTCAAAAATATTGCGCCGCCAATCTGGAGGCAGGCGGCGTAGGAGTGCACGTTGTTTACAAGCATCAATTTTGTGGCTGAGCAGGACGTTGATGACCCGCCGTTGGTGCCGGAGCAGGACCACGACCACGGACCGGAGCCGGAAACTGCGGAAGCCGAGCCTGTTGAGCACAGGCTGGTTGTGGGCGCATAAATGGAGGGCTGTCCGCTGCTTGAGCCGCACACGCCGTTGACTGTGAGCAAGGAAGAGCACGATGCATTAGTCCCGCTGCTTATTCCAGCACAAGTCCAGCTCCACGGCCCGCTTCCCGAAACCGACGAAGCAGTGCCAGCGCTGCACAGGTTGGATGATGGAGCGGAATAGGAACTCGCGCCGTTGGAAGAGCCGCACACGCCGTTGACTGCCTTGTTTGCAGAGCAGCTTGCATTCGTGCCGCCGTAAGATCCGTTACAGGACCAAACCCACGGACCGGAACCGGACACGCTTGAGGCTGAGCCTGAGTTGCAGAAGTTCGAAGTCGGGACGGAATAGAAGTTTGCGCCGCTGCTTGAGCCGCACGCGCCATTCACAGCCAAGTTGGCTGAGCAGCTTGCAGAGGAGCCGCCGTTTGACCCGTTGCAGGACCAAGACCACGGACCGGAACCTGACAGGGAAGACGCGTTGCCAGCTGAACAGAAATTGGAATACGGCGCGGCGTACAAGTTCGCTCCGCTGCTTGAGCCGCACACACCATTAACTACCAGGTTGGCAGAGCAGCTTGCATTCGTGCCGCCATAACTTCCGTTACAGAACCACGACCAAGGCCCTGAACCGGACACCAGCGAAGCTGAACCTGCCAAGCAGAAGTTCGAAGTCGGGACGGAATACACATTTGCACCGTTGCTGGAACCGCACACGCCGTTGACTGCCAAGTTTGCGGAGCAGCTTGCGGTAGTCCCGCTGTTGGACCCAGCACACGTCCAACTCCACGGCCCGGAGCCTGAGACAGCTGAAGCCGAACCTGCGGAACACAGGTTTGTTGGCGCATAAAACAGGTTGGCTCCGTTGCTTGAGCCGCACGTTCCATTAACAGCAAGGTTGGCGGAGCAGCCTTCCGAGCCGCCGTAGGCGCCCACGCAGGACCAGTACCACGGACCGGAGCCGGTGACTGCCGAGGCGGAACCGTTGCTGCAAAGGCCTGAAACTGGAATTGAATAGAAGTTTCCGCCGTTGCTTGTGCCGCACATCCCGTTAACCGAAACCGGGCTCGGGCTTGCGATGGAGTTTGCCACGCCAGCACTGACGTAATCCAGGTAGTCGGTCGTTGTCTCGTTGAGCGTGTCGTTTGCGCCGTAGACCGAACCCTGCGTCATCACAACAGCGACGGTTGCGACAAGCACGGTGCCGCCAAGAAGCAGGAGGTACTCGAAGGCACCCTGGCCGCGACGAAAGAACATATACAAGAAGGACTCCTCTGCGGCTTAAAAAGATTGGGAAAAAAAGAGAAAAGGAAAAGGAGAAAGGCGCAATGCGCCAATCGCCTGGTGTTCGCATCATCACGAATTGTTTATGTATTTGATGATGACGATTCCGGAACCACCGGCGCTACCATAGCTCGAATAACCGCTAGTGACGACACCGCCACCGCCACCGCCTAAACCGTTGGTCCCCGCTACCGGAGTAACGCCCCCGTTTCCACCGCCACCAGTACCACCAGTACCACCACGATCATCAGTAGAGCCATAGCACCCGCCACCTCCGCCACCCGCATAGTATACAGAAGAGCCAGTGATAGATGAGGCAATTCCGACGCCTCCGTTTCCGCCCCTATAAGATGTTGCGGCCGCTCCCACAGCGCCAGCACCTCCACCTCCACCGCCCTCACTAGTCGGAGAATCTAATCCGTGCCCGCCGTCATTGCCCTGGCCGGAAGTTCCTGAACCGTGGTTCCCGTTTTGTCGTCCACCGCCACCGCTTCCACCGCTTGCACCCACCCCACCATTTGAATCTGTGCCCCCACCATAACCGCCACCAATCGAAGTGATTGAGCCAAACACGGAGTCGCCCCCGCTGGTAGGAAGTTGGTGATATGAGTATCCCGCGGCACCACCTGCACCAACGGTCACTGATATTGATGCGCCGGGAGTCACTGCATATCCGGTAGCAGTCCTAAACCCTCCGGCACCGCCGCCACCGGAAGCCCAGCCGCCGGCACCGCCACCGCCAGCAACAACCAGGTATTCCACTTGGGTAACGCCAGCAGGAACAGACCAACTAGTAGTGCCAACAGTTGTAAACGACACCACAGTGTAAGTCGCCGCAACAGTCGCACAACTCGGGCTGACTCCACCATTAGTCCCGGCGCAAGACCACGAATACGAACCACCCATCCCGGTTATCGCACCAACAGTGCAAGCCTGCGTCCCAGTCGGAGTTGAGGAAGCGTACTTGCCGTTCTTGGAACCGCAGACGCCGTCAACCTTGAGCAAGGCAGAACAACTCGCAGTAGTCCCGCTATTGATTCCTGTGCAAGACCACGACCACGGACCCGAACCAGACACTGCCGAGGCGGAACCCGCGCTGCAGAAGTTCGTAGTCGGAACCGAATAGAAGCCCGCGCCATTGGATGAACCGCACACGCCATTCACAGCCAAGTTGGCAGAACAGGACGCGGACGCACCGCCATTCGAACCACTGCAAGTCCAACTCCACGGGCCCGAGCCTGAAACCGAAGACGCGCTGCCGGATGAGCAAAGGTTGGATGATGGAGCGGAATAGAGGTTCGAACCGTTGCTGGAGCCGCAGGCACCGTTGGTGACAACCACATAACGGATGATGACGATGCCGGAGCCTCCTGCTGCGCCATTGTATACGGGGTACGTTCCCCCGCCACCGCCACCGCCGAGCCCGTTTGTCCCTGCAACCGCGTTAGTAGAGGTGGACCTGTATCCTCCGGCCCCGCCGCCGCCCAAGCCTCCGGCTTGGAACGCGCCTGCATTACTGCCGCCACCGCCACCGCCAGCGTAATACGTCGATGTCCCGCTAATGGAGGACACTACCCCTATTCCGCCAGTTACTGCCGAACCGGTTGACGTGCCTCCGACTCCACCGGCCCCGCCGCCACCGCCACCATAGGTAGCACAATATCCAGTACCACCAGCATAGCCTTGGTTGGAGGTGCCGCTTCCGCCAGCACCGTTGGACGCGCAGCCGCTCGTCCCGCCTCCGCCGCCGGATCCGCCGGCCAGCCCGGCCATATTACCATAGTCTGCGCCGCCGCCGCCACCGCCAATTGCAGTGATGGAACCGAACACGGAATTGCCGCCACTGCTGCCACGGGCGGTGTTGGGATACCCATTGTTCACAGCGCCAGCCCCGCCACTGCCTACGGTAACAGAAACCGACCCGGAGACTGCAATGGTACCGGTTAGGAACCCGCCAGCTCCGCCCCCGCCGCCGGAATCCCCGCCGGAATCTGCTGCACCGCCGCCACCGCCGCCGGCAACGACAAGGTATTCAACGGAAGTGACGCCGGCAGGGACAGTCCAAGTGGTGGTGCCGACTGTTGTAAACGAAGTTACGGTAGTGGTATAAGACGCGGGAATCGTCGCACAGCTTGCGTTGCTCCCGCCATACGCGCCGACGCAACTCCACGACCACGGACCACTACCCGAAACTGCCGAGGCGGTGCCAACACTGCAAAGGTCCGACCCAATCGGGATGGACGCGCGGCCAAAGCCGTTCGCCGGGCCGCACACACCATTCACAATGAGATTCAACACCAAGTTCTGGCCCGAAGTGGCCGCACCAGCAGAAAGCGACGCAGTCGAGCTGTTGGAAGTGTAACCCGA